>JAESFP010000004.1_pt1 | contig 1105722 bp, 1049 predicted proteins | sample 9266181 | NCBI WGS metagenome assembly JAESFP01 (sample SAMN14502547, study PRJNA617102) | algae metagenome | isolation source: Pegethrix bostrychoides GSE-TBD4-15B and co-occurring heterotrophs from... | place: USA: Grand Staircase-escalante National Monument, Utah | collected 2006-08-15
TTATGGCACCGAACGGATTGCGCCGGTCGACGTCATTACCGGTCCCGGCAATGCATGGGTGGCAGAGGCCAAAAGGCAGCTTTACGGCGTGGTTGGCATTGATATGGTCGCCGGGCCGTCCGAGATTATCGTGGTCGCCGATGCCAAAAACAAGCCCGACTGGATTGCGGCGGATTTGCTGAGCCAGGCCGAGCATGATCCCACCAGCCAGTCGATTTTATTCACGGATAATGCGGCATTTGCTGACAAGGTGGAAGCGGCGGTTGAAAAGCAGCTTGGGCAGCTAACGACAGGTGTCGTGGCGGGAACGAGCTGGGCCGATAATGGCGCGATCGTCGTTGTCAAAACGCTTGAGGGCGCGATACCGCTGGTCAACCGTTTGGCAGGTGAGCATGTTGAACTCGCGGTAGATGAAGACCGCGCCGAAGCTCTGTTCAGCATGATCCGCCACGCCGGTTCGGTATTTTTGGGGCGGATGACCCCCGAAGCCATTGGCGATTATGTTGCTGGCCCCAACCACGTATTGCCAACGGGCAGGCGCGCACGGTTTGCATCGGGGCTATCGGTGCTCGACTTTATGAAGCGCACGAGCTTCATCTCGCTAGACAAGGCGGCGGTTGAGGCGATTGGGCCTGCGGCGGCCATCCTTGCGGATGCCGAAGGATTGCCAGCGCACGCGCTGAGCGTAAGGAAAAGATTATGAGCAAGACCTCCACCTCCAAAGCACGCTCCGCCGCAAGGCTGGCCGCAGTGCAGGCGCTGTACCAGATGGATATGGAAGAAATTGGCTTGGCGAGGTTGCTCGGGCAATTTCACGAACACCGCTTGGGCAAGGAAATAGAAGACGCTCAGCTGATCGATGCAGATATCGACTTTTTCGATGACGTCGTCGTCGGGACCGATGGTCGCCGCGCCGACATCGACGAGCTCATCGAAGCCAATCTGGGCGAACAGTGGAAAATCGGTCGGCTCGACAAAACGATGCTGCAAATCCTGCGCGCCGGAACCTATGAAATCATCGCGCGACCCGATGTACCGACAGGGACCATCATCAACGAATATATGGACGTCGCTCACGCGTTTTTTGATGCCAAGGACGCGAAGTTTGTGAACGGGCTGCTCGACTCGGTTGCAAAGGCGAAGCGCAGCTGACCAGCGAATCCACCTTCATCGGCCTGATGCGCGCCATGGCGACCGATCCGGCCGCGCGGGGGTTGTTGGACGATACTGCAGTTGTCGAATTCGGCAATGAAGCGCTCATATTAACCCACGACATGATGGCCGAGGGCGTGCACTGGCACTCCAACGCTGACCCGGCCGATGTCGCGTGGAAGCTGGTTGCCTCGAACCTCTCCGATTTGGCAGCGAAAGGCGCGCGGCCATTGGGAGTGCTGCTTGGTTTCATGCTCGGCGAGGACGAATGGGACCGCAAGTTCGCCGTCGGATTGCAGGTTGTGCTGAAACACTACGACGTTCCGCTCCTAGGCGGCGATACTGTGACCAACCGTGGCGACAAGCGGGCTTTGGGGTTGACTGCGATTGGCGCTGCTACACATCGACCCGTGCCATCACGCAGCGGTGCGCGAGTTGGCGATCTGCTTTATGTTACCGGCACCCTCGGCGATGCGCTGGCCGGGTTTGAACTAATAGATGCCGGTTTCGATGAAGTTGGGCCGCTAGCCAACGCCTATAATCGGCCTGAGCCGCGCCTTGCCGAAGGGCAGGCGCTTGCCCCGCTGGTCAACGCGATGATGGACGTTTCGGACGGGCTGCTGCTTGACGCCGAAAGGATGGCGAGTGCTAGCAAGGTTGGCATATCTATCGATCTGGCCAGCATTCCGTTGTCGTCGCCTTATGTCAGCTATCGCGGCAACAGTCTCGACAGCCGGATTCAGGCCGCAAGTTGGGGTGATGATTATGAGTTGCTTTTTGCAAGCTCACCGGATGCTGAAATACCGGCTTTTGCAACTTTGATTGGGGTCGTCACCGAAGGCGCGGGCCTGAGCTTGCATGACGATGGCCGCCGCGTCGCCTTGCCGCCATCGCTCGGTTATCAACATCATTGAAGCAAACCCGCATGAAAGGCCGCTTTTAAGGGTTGCCTTGCCTATTAAAGCCACCCTATAGCGCAGCGGCTTGCGTGCCTTAATTGGTGCGCCGGGAGAGAGTTTCTAACAAAGAAAAACGGGGAAGGGACAGTCTATGTCTTTGTCAATTATGGCCATATTGTGCGGGCTCGTTGCCGTGCTGTATGGAATTATCACGAGCCGTTCGGTGCTCGCGGCTTCGGCCGGTACGCCGCGGATGCAGGAAATTGCAGCCGCAATTCAGGAGGGCGCTGGCGCCTATCTGACCCGCCAATATCGCACGATTGCCGTTGTTGGCGTGGTTGTCGCGGTTCTGGTCGGTGTGTTTTTGGGGCCGCTTTCGGCCGTCGGGTTTGTGCTCGGCGCTGTATTGTCTGGCGCGACTGGCTTTATCGGGATGAATATCTCGGTTCGCGCCAACGTTCGCACCGCACAAGCCGCTAGCGAAAGCCTTCAAAAAGGCCTGACCATGGCATTCAACGCCGGTGCGATTACCGGTATGTTGGTTGCTGGTCTTGCGCTTCTCGCGATTGCCGGTTTCTTCTATTACCTCACCGAAGTTGCGATGAACCTGCCGAACAGCCGTGCGGTTATCGACGGTTTGCTCGCGCTGGCATTCGGTGCTTCGTTGATTTCAATCTTCGCGCGTTTGGGCGGCGGTATCTTTACCAAGGCTGCCGACGTCGGCGCTGACTTGGTCGGCAAAGTCGAAGCAAATATCCCCGAGGACGATCCACGGAACCCTGCGACCATCGCCGATAATGTTGGAGACAACGTTGGCGATTGCGCCGGTATGGCGGCTGACTTGTTCGAAACCTATGTCGTGACCATCGGTGCAACGATGGTATTGCTGGCGTTGCTGATGCCAGCAACTATGCCTGCGGCTGAACTGCTAAACCTGATGTCGTTGCCGCTTGTCGTCGGCGGTATCTGTATTTTGACTTCGATCTTGGGAACCTTCTTCGTCCGTCTGGGCGGCGGCACCAATATCATGGGTGCAATGTACAAGGGCTTCCTGGTCACCGCAGTCGCGTCGATCCCGGCAATCTATTATGTCACCACGCAAACGCTTGGCGATATGAATGCACTGGTCAGCTATAGCACGGGCGGGTTCACTGGTTTGGCGCTGTTCTATTCGATGATGGTCGGTCTCGCGGTCACAGGCCTGCTGGTTTGGATCACCGAATATTACACCGGCACTAATTTCCGTCCTGTGCGTTCGATTGCCAAGGCATCGGAAACCGGCCACGGCACAAATGTCATCCAGGGTCTGGCGATCAGCCTTGAATCGACCGCGTTGCCAACTTTGGTCATCTGCGTCGGCATTATCGTGTCGTTCCAGTTGGCTGGCATCATCGGCATTGCCTTTGCTGCAACCTCGATGTTGGCTTTGGCCGGTATGGTCGTGGCGCTCGATGCTTATGGTCCGGTGACCGACAACGCTGGCGGCATCGCCGAAATGGCTGAGATGGACAAATCGGTTCGTGAAAAAACCGACGCGCTCGACGCTGTGGGTAACACCACAAAGGCTGTGACCAAGGGCTATGCCATCGGTTCGGCGGCGTTGGCGGCACTTGTGCTGTTCGGTGCCTACACCGCTGACCTGGCGTTCTATTCCGAGAAACTCGGCCTTGCTGAAGGGGGCGTCGATTTCACGTTGATGAACCCTTATGTCATCGTTGGCCTGCTGCTCGGTGCGCTCTTGCCTTATCTCTTCGGAGCGATGGGCATGACTGCAGTCGGCAAAGCAGCCGGTGAAGTGGTGAAGGACGTTCGTGACCAGTTCGCAAGCAACCCCGGCATCATGGACGGCACATCGAAGCCAGATTATGCACGCACCGTTGACTTGGTGACCAAGGCAGCGATCCGCGAAATGATCATCCCGTCGTTGTTGCCGGTATTGGCGCCAATCGCTGTATACTTTATCATCAGCTGGGTCGCTGGCCCCGCACAGGGCTTTGCAGCTTTGGGTGCGTTGCTTTTGGGTGTAATCGTTGGCGGTCTGTTCGTCGCGATCTCGATGACCTCGGGCGGCGGCGCTTGGGACAATGCCAAGAAATATATCGAAGACGGCAATCACGGCGGCAAGGGTTCAGAAGCCCATAAGGCAGCCGTGACCGGCGATACTGTGGGCGATCCTTACAAGGACACTGCTGGTCCTGCCGTCAACCCGATGATCAAGATCACCAACATCGTCGCTCTCCTGCTGCTCGCGGCTTTGGCGCACGGCATGTAAGCAACCGATAGGGTTGAAACGGTAAAACCCCGCTGGGAGCGATTCCGGCGGGGTTTTTCTTTGCTGCATTAGCAATTTCTTTGCTGCTTCAAATTATGGTGCAAACACGGATTCCATGAAGCAAGGGGCGAAGTGGCAACGCGGGCAATCGATACCGCCAATCAGGCAGGATTAATACGTCCCCAGCTCGAAAGCTGGCGGTCGGCCATCACTGCTGCGTTCGTCGCTGAGTGGGATGATCTGGCAGCGCATGCAACCGAGCCCAATGTCTTTAACGAAAGCTGGCTTTTGCGACCGGCCCTTGAGCAATTTGATCCGTCCGACGATGTCCGGATATTCACCCTGTGGGACGGTCGCAATCTCTGCGGATTGATGCCCGTATCAACATCCCCGCATTATGGCAGATGGCCATTGCCGAATGTCCAAAATTGGCTGCATCACAATGCTTTTCTTGGAACACCATTGGTCAGGTGCGGCTACGAGACTGAATTTTGGACCGAATATCTCGCGCAACTTGATGGCGAGCCGGGTCCGGGCCTATTTGCCCATATCCACTGTATTGATACGAAAGGCCCGCTCGCCAAGGCGTTGGAGCATGTGTGTCGTTCGCAAAACCGCCGGTGCGCGTTGGTTCACTGCACCGAACGCGCGTTGCTGAAACGGGGATTGTCGTCAGCGGAATATTTCGACGCGGCGATCCGGCCTAAGAAGCGCAAAGAATTCCGCCGACAGAAAAACCGGCTTTCTGAAGAAGGCGCGCTGACCTTCATGCGCGATGACAGCGCAACCGGTTTGGCAGAGTGGACTGACGCGTTTTTGGCCCTTGAACAAAAGGGGTGGAAGGGAAGCAACGGCTCTGCGCTGGGCTGTGCGCCAGAAACCCGAACGCTTTTTGCCGAAGCGTTAAAAGGCGCGGCTGACGCGGGCAGGCTCGAACGGCTTGATCTGAGGCTTGACGGAAAGCCGCTGGCAATGCTGGTCAATTTCATTTGCCCGCCAGGAAGCTTTTCGTTCAAAACGGCGTTCGATGAAGATTATGCCCGGTTTTCGCCTGGCGTATTGCTGCAGATCGAAAATCTCGCCTTGCTGGATAATTCTGCGGTTGCCTGGTGCGACAGTTGTGCAGTCGAAGGCCACCCGATGATTGACAGCCTGTGGGTGGATCGGCGCAGCATTGGCCGTTATTCGGTGGCAATCGGCGGCGCTGGCCGGCGTGCGATATTCGCGACGTTGCTGAAAGCAGAACTGGCACGCAACGCCCCGCGATATTCTTCACCCCAAATCGTTACGGAAGAAACGGAATGACGCCTGTTTTCGATAAAGCTGCGCGCCAGAATTTTGCCGCACATTATCCGGAAATTCCGCACAAGCTGCTGCATAATCTGCGCGATCATTCGCTGCTGACCATCCATGCGCTCGCCCGGTTGGGTGAAGCACTGCCCGCCGCTTCGGTAGAATATAATAAAGGGGATTTGCCCGTCGGCATCGATCCGGCGCAAGTTCCGGCCAATGGCCTGAGCATTGGCGACACCATCCGCTTGGTGGAAACCAGCGGCAGTTGGGCGGTGCTGAAGAATATTGAGCAGCAACCTCAATACAAAGATCTGCTGGTCGGTTTGCTGGCCGAGCTGAAACCGCAGATCGAATCCAAGACGGGCCGGATGCTAAAGCCGCAAGGCTTTATCTTTGTGTCCAGTCCCAACGCGGTTACGCCCTATCATTTCGACCCGGAGCATAACATCCTGCTTCAATTGCGTGGCTCGAAAGTGATGACTCAATTCCCCGCGAGTGACCCGCGGTTTGCGCCGGACGAAACGCATGAAGGATATCACACCGGCGGGCATCGCAATCTTGTCTGGAGCGACGATCTGGCGCCCGCAGGCACGCCATGGCCACTGGCCCCCGGCGAGGCCCTGTTCGTGCCCGTGATGGCGCCACATCATGTCCGTAACGGCCCTGAGGTTTCGATCTCGCTGTCCATCACATGGCGGTCGGACTGGAGTTTCGCCGAAGCCGATGCGCGGGCATTTAACAGCCTGCTCCGCAAAATCGGTGTTCGTCCCAAAGCTCCAGGGCGCTTTCCCGCACAAAACAAGGCTAAAGCATTGGCTTGGCGAGTTGTGCGGAAGCTACGCGCGGGTTAAAAACGCTTTCTGAAACTCAGTTCGAACACCCGTCCGCGTGGATCAAGATAGCCCGGCTGATAGCTTAGCGGAACAAGCCCGTTTTCATCGCGGACATCGATGACGTCATTGAGAACGTTGTTCACGCGCAAGGTAATCCGGCTGCCTTTCAGGAAAGGCAGTTTCTGGGTCAACTTGCCGCGCTGGTCGAGATTGACGAAGACAAATGCGTCGAGCGAGGTCAAATCGCTGAAACTCAGATCGCTGCTGCCGGGAAGGCCGGTGCCATCAACCGTCGTCCCGCTTTTGTAATTCCCCTGAAGCCGGAAGCCGAGCCCCTTGTGGAATACGCCGCCAGACAGTTCGATCTCGTGCCGTGACGCGCCGCCATTGTTGCTGATCGCCGACCCATCCAACAGGTCGAGCAGGGGAACGCCCGGCCGGATCAGGATATCCTCCTGAATGCGATAGGTGTGATACAGTGCGATGTTCCAACGGCTTTGCATGCCACCGCCACCGGGGCCAAAACCGCCGCCGCCAAAGCGCGGACCTCCACCCCCGCCGCCGCGCGGTCCACCGCCACCAGCGCCGGGCGGACGACCGCCGCCACCCGTTGCGCCAGGGCCGCGACCCGGCTGTTCAGGTCCGATATTGCCTGACATGTTGAAGCCCCAGCGGATCCGTTGTGATTGTTCGCGGGCAAAATTTACCGCACGTTGGTCGACGCTGACGATACGGCCATCGACGTCACGCACGACGCGGTCGGCAAAGGCGGCTTCGATCTCAGGCGTGAGCAACGGGAACGACGCCGTCGTATTGCGGCTGTCATTTTTGAAATATTCGAATTGAACACCAAGACCTTTGATGAACTCCGGGGTCCATGTCAGTCCAAGTTTGAAATCACGACGCTTTTCGCCAATCAGTGCCGGGTTGCCGCCGGTGATGACGTTGATGAAACTGCTTTCACCGCGCGTGAAATCATAGAAACTGACATTTGGCGTGACCAGAACCGGATTACCCAATTGGCCGATGCCGGGGGCGTTCTCGTCGCCGATAACCGATGCCTGAACGGTAAAGTCTTCAAAAGGCGACCAGCGCAAGCCTGCACCATATTCTAGCAGGCCACCGAAATCGGATACATCGCTGTAGCCGATATTGCCATTGATGGAGACTTCGCCGATTGCGCGACCAATGCCGACTTCACGATCAATAAGCGGCACATCGGCGTTGATATTATGGTTGATGATGTTGCGCCGTAGCGAGACGCTGTTCGTTATTCCCGATCGTATGGCCTCGCTGTCGAGGAGCTGGCGGGTAAAGCCCGACGCAAAGGTCACATTGACTTCGCCTGCGGGCAGCGCGAACGGAGAGCCGCCCAAAGTGCTGCGCGCCCTCAATTCTTGCGACAGGCTGTTCGACAGGTCAGGAGCAAGAAACAGCAAATCATCGCCAAAATTTTCGGCAAACGGGTTGGCGGTACCTGCGAGAACTGCGGCTCGCAATCCGGTGAAATCCGCGTTTCGGGTTGTCCGCGTTTCGCTATCGATCCGGTCATAATTGCCGGTTACCGTCCAGTTCCAGCCATCCAGCAGGGTGTTAAAGGTTGTCCCGGTTTGAAAAGTGTGGCTTTCGCTTTCTCGCTCGAGTGCACGCGGCGTGTCGAAATAACGATTGACGACGACGTCGGTACCAAAGGGAGAAAATGGACTGCTGCCCGGCAGGACAAAGCTTGCGCCCGGTAGGCCAAGCAATGACGAACTGCCGTTCAACGCATAGTTTGCATTGACCGAGAAATTGGTTTGCGGGCCGAGTGATTTGCTCCAGGTACCGTTCACTTCGAACCGTTCGGTTTCTGGCAACAAGGTGCGATACTGGCCAACGTCTCCGCTGTTCAAAACACCGGCATTCGCGGCGAATTGCGCCAGCGTTGGGTTTGCAGAAGCCGGGACGCCCGCCTGGGTGACAGTCTGGCCTGCCAATGCGCTCAAGGCTGGCGAAATCTCGCCATTGAGACCAAGTCCCGTGATGTTTCCGCCAAGCGCCTGAACCGAACCACTTGACGTAATAATGTCCCGCTCGTTCTCGGTGAGCGACGAGGCGCGTTCATATTCGACATCGAGATTGAGCCTGCTGCTTGATCCGATGTAGGTCAGCGTCGCCTCGACCTCATTGCTGGAAAAACCGCCATCTTGCGGCTGTTGACGCTCCAATTCGGTCACGAACGAGGCGAAATTTTCTTTGAGGATGAAGTTGATTACCCGTTGGTCGGGCCGAAATCCGTATTTGAGTGCGAGTTCTTCCGGAAAAATCTGCACCTGACGAATGGCCTCAGGCGGTAAATCGCGCAATTCGCGAAAGCCCGACACTCGCTGTCCGTTCAGCAAAACCACCGGCTGACCACCGCCGCGTCCACGGCCCGAACCGGTCTGCGGCGCAACCGCGGCAAGCAGGTCAGTGACCGATGATGCACCCAAGGCGGCAATATCGGCCTCTTCGAGCTGCTCGACAGGCGGCACATCGGTATCGACGGCGCCTCTGATCCGTTCGGCAACCACGACTATGTCGGTTGCAAGCGGTTCGTCTTCATCAGCCGTTACAGGGATTCCGGAATCCGTATCCTGAGCCCAAGCGGGCAGTGCAGTCGACGCCAATAATATGGATGTGAGCAAATTAAATTTACGCATGGGGGGAGAACACGCTTCTGGTTTATGTTGTCGTTGGTCGCGGTAATAGTCATTTGGCAGATGGACGGAAGCTGAACTTTGTCGCTTTTTGTCGCAATACCGCGATTACGCGGTAGCTCTTCCCTTTTTGCTTCATACCGTTTAAGGGCGCTGCAACATTGGAAATTTGACGATTTAAGGGGCCGAATGGCAAAAGAAGAACTTCTGGAAATGCGCGGTACGGTGCGCGAATTGCTGCCGAACGCGATGTTCCGTGTCGAGCTGGAAAATGGCCATGAGGTATTGGGCCATACCGCTGGCAAAATGCGCAAAAACCGAATCCGCGTTCTGGTGGGTGACGAGGTTTTGTGCGAACTCACTCCTTATGATCTGACCAAAGGCCGGATCACTTACCGCTTCAAATAAAGGCGGCAGACCTTGGGTCTGAACCCCAAACTCATTTTGGCATCGTCAAGTCCGCGCAGGCTGGATTTACTTGCACGGCTTGGCGTGGTGCCTGATCGTGTCGCCTCTCCCGACATAGATGAAAATCCACGCAAGGGGGAAGTACCGCGCGTATACGCACTGCGGATGGCCGAAGAGAAAGCGCGGGCGGTTGCACGCGGCGAGGGCGAGATTGTCGTTGCCGGAGATACGACCGTGGCCGTTGGTCGCCGGATTTTGCAACAGGCAGCAGACGCGGACATGCAACGCGGTTTCCTGGAGCTGCTGAGCGGACGCCGCCACCATGTGTTGAGCGCGGTTGCGGTCATTGATGCCGACGGACGATTGCGCAGCCGGATGAGCGACAGCATCGTCCGGTTCAAGCGGCTCGGCGACGACGAAATCCAAAGTTATATCGACAGCAAAGAGGGTTTGGGTAAGGCGGGCGGATACGCGATTCAGGGCAGGGCGGAGTCCTTGATCGACTGGATGGCAGGCAGCCATTCGGGCGTCATCGGTCTGCCATTATATGAAACCCGCCTTCTGCTTCGCGCATCGGGCTATCATATTGGCTGAGCTGTGGCTTGACGATGCCCCCGGTGAGCGCCGCGCGGCTCTGGTTAGAGACGGACACATTTTAGAAATTCATATCCAGCGCGACCGACATTTTGTCGTCGGCGAAATTGGCAGCGCGCGTGTTGATAGCAAAGCCAAGGCAGGCGCATATCTGACGGCTGAAGACGGACGGCAGATGCTCGTTCGTCGTGGCACTGGACTGACTGAAGGCAGCAAGGCCATCTATCAGGTCACGCGGGAAGCAATTGCCGAGCCGGGGCTTATCAAGTTGGCCGAAGCCCAACTGATAGAAGCATTGCCATCCTTTGTGCCAACAGCTGAATCGCTTTGGAAGGAAAGGTTAAACGCTGCGGGCGCGAATGTCCGGAGCGAGGCTGACATTTCGGACGCGTTTGAACCTGCGCTGGCGGGATCATCGCAAGCTGGTGAAGCGATAATCAGTTTTCAGCGGACCAAAGCGGGGCTGGTCTTCGATATCGATGGGACCGGCAATCCGATGGAGCTCAACATCGCCGCGGCGCGGGAAATAGCGCGATTGCTCCGGCTGTATCAGGTGGGAGCGATGGTGATGATTGATTTCATCGCGGTGGAATCGAAACAGGACAGGCAAAAAATTGCCGACGCATTTCGCGATGCGAGTGCCGATGATCCGAGGCCGTTTGAAAGTACAGCGGTTAACGGCTTTGGCATGATGCAGGTGGTTCGCGCGCGTCCACGTCCGTCAGTGTTGGACCACTTGTTTGGCACGCGGATCGCGGCGCTGTCCGATGAAACACAGGCGTTGTGGCTATTGCGCGAGGCAAGCAAATCGACAGGCTTTGGTGTCCGCACGATAAGCGCGCCGCCGGCGGTTGCGATATTGCTATCGACGCCTGAATGGCAACGGCAGCGCCAAATGTGCGAACGGATGACAGGTGCACCGCTGGTGATTGTTGCCGATGCGGCAGTGGCCGGTTATGGGCATATCCATGCCAGCCAAGCGTAATCAATGCCCCTTATGCAAAAAGCCCAAGCAACAGGCTTTTGCGCCGTTTTGCAGCCAGGGTTGCAAGGACCGTGACCTGCTGAAATGGCTGGATGAAGGCTATCGCGTGCCGGGTCCGCCCGCGGATTATGCGGATAGTTTCGACGACGGCGAACGCGACTGATTTTGCGCTTGCCAAGGGGCGCATAGCCTCTCTATAGGCTGCGCTCCCACGCGGTTTTGCCGTGTAGCCCGAGTAGCTCAGGGGTAGAGCAGCGGATTGAAAATCCGCGTGTCGGTGGTTCAAATCCGCCCTCGGGCACCATTTTTCCAGACTGGCCCTAGGTGATAACCTAGGTATCAACCTAGCCAACAACCTGATTTATCAAATCTCAAGTGGCATTCAACCGAATGTGCGTGACCAGTAAGTCGATATTGTCAGGAGAATTCCCGTGTCCGGATCAATTAAATGCCCGCAATGCGCAAAAATGATGCAGGCGGATGCGAAGGTTTGCGGGTTTTGCTCTTATGATTTCTTGAGAAACCAACCTGCGCGACCAACTAAAAATGGCCGTCTCGGCTGTTTGGCAATCGTGGCGCTGGTTGTTTTAGCAGTCCTTATTCTTGGAGGTATCAGAAGTATCGTCGACGACGGTTCCCCGGAACAAGAAGCGTCGGCATAACTGCTTCGCCCAAAGGAAAAGCCGGAGCAGCATGCTGCCCCGGCCCTTTCCCCCCACGAAAGTCGAGTATTTAGAATTTGAATCGGGCTGACGCGCCATAGAAGCGTGGCGGCGGCGGGTAACCCGAAATGCTGCCCGACTGCGCGACGGACGGGAACAGAACCGGGTTGTATTGCGGTTCGGTCAGGTTGCGACCCCAGACGCTAAGCTCCAGGCCGTTATCGAACGCAAAGGCAATCGAAGCATTGAGCGATTCAATGGCCGCCTTGTTAGTAAGCCCCTGCGCAATCTGGAACGCGCTATTGAGCTGATAATCGGCATGAAGGATCAATGCGTTGCCGCCACCCACTTCGATATTATACGTGCCGCCGACCGACACGCTGTGCTTCGAAATGCCACTAGGCGTTCTTCCAGTCAGGTTAGTCGCCACAACCGTGTTGGTCGCCGGATTGAACGCAGAACCGCCAGTGAACAAATCATATTTAGGGTCGAGATAGGTATATGACGCGGTAAAATTCAAACCTGGAGTTGGTGTGATTGTTGCATCAATTTCCATCCCTTTTGTCGACTGCTTCTCGGCATTGCCAAGAACGAAGCCGGTGCCTTGGAAGACATTGCTCTGGAATCCTTCCAGGGTTTGTTTGAATATGGCCAAGTTGAAGCCGAAACCGTCGAATTTACCCTTGAGACCAAATTCATACACAGTCGCATCTTCGGGACCGGCAAAGCGTGAACCGTAAGTCTGGTTTACGCGTGTCAGGCCTGCCGTCGTTAATGCGGCTTGATCGGCTGGTGCAGGTCGGCTGTCGCGGGAAAGGTTGACCGAGCTGGCCTTGAAACCCGTCGCATAACTCAAATAGGCGTTGATGTTGCTGCTGAATTCATAGGCGAGACGAACCGAATAAGACAAATCGCTATCGTCGGTTCTACCGCTTTCCACCGCATTGGGAAAATTCAGGAATGGCGGCAAGAACTGGAGCGGTCGCAGACCGTTCAGCGGATTTGCTTGCGCGTTGAATGTCGGATTTGCCGCCAGAAATGCTGCTGTTGCCGGATCTACGCCACCGCCAATCAACAATGCCTGCCGGAAAGGAGCGTATTGCGGCGCGTTGAAATTGACCGCTGAAAACACGTCGGTCGACACGATATTGCCGCTATAGCGCTTCTTATCTTTGGTGTAGTTAAATCCACCCGTCACGATCAGCTTGTCGGTCAATGCGAAATCGACAGTGCCGAAAATCGAATACGCGGTATCCTTTAGGGTGAAAACTTCTTCAAGGCCCTGTCCGGCAGCACCGAACTGGCCGATATAGCGCCCTGGTGAACCTTCAAGCGCCCCGAATGTTGCATCGAGTGGAATAGCGGCGCCGCCAGTTGGGAAAAGGCTAAGCGCGCCGCGAGTAGCGCCTAGGATCAGCTGATTGCTGAACGCCCGGAACTGTGCGCCATATTCGATGTCATTGATGATATCGATCTTCTCGTTAAAGTAATATCCGCCGAGAAGGAAATTGATCGGTCCGTCGAAGTTCGACGCGAGGCGGAGTTCCTGCGTAAAGGTTTTGATGCCGGTGTCTGAACTGTTTTTGCGAAGCAAATCGGCACTGGTGAAATCGGAGTCCTGATCCGTGTATGAATCCACACCACGATAGGCGGTGATACTTGTAAGCGAAAGCGTGTCGCTCAGTTCGAAATCAGCCTGTCCGGAAATACCATAATTCTTGATCTTGTTCACCGATTCGAAGTTCTGGAATACATCGTAAGAATAAGGCTGGTTGCGGTTCAAATTTCCGCCGATTGCGCCGATGATAGCGCCGGTTGGGCCGTTGACCACATTGGCTACGCCGCAGCACTCTTCGTCAATCTTGTCGTAATCGGCAATCAAGCGGACCTTGAATGTATCGCTTGGCTCTATCAACACCTGACCGCGAACGCCCCAGCGGTTGCGGTTGTTGGAATCGGTGCCGAGGTTGACGACGTTGATATAGCCGTCCCGCTTGTTGTAATTTCCTTCAATCGCAACGGCGATATTATCGGAAATCGGGCCCGTCACATTGCCGCGCACGACGATTGCGTCATAATTGCCATAGGATACCTCGACGCCGCCGCCAAATTCATATTGCGGTGCTTTGGTAACGATGCTGATGATACCCGCTGATGCGTTCTTGCCGAACAGTGTTGATTGCGGTCCGCGCAAAACCTCGACACGCTGGATATTCGCAAGGTCGCCAATCTGTGCTGCCGAACGCGAACGATACACGCCGTCGATAAACACACCGACCGAGGGCTCGATGCCCGCGTTGTTGGCGCCGTTCCCAAAACCGCGAATGATAAAGTTGGTATTGGCGGAGCTTTGGAGCTGCCCCACTTTGAGCGAGGGAACCAGCGTCTGAAGGTCGATAAGGTCGCGGACCTGTGCGCGCTCAATGGTTTCCGCGCTGGTGACGGATACCGAAATTGGAATTTCCTGCAGCGTTTGTTCGCGCTTTGTGGCAGTTACGATTATGACATTTTCATCGGCGGCTTCTTCAGCCTGTGGGGCTTCGTCCTGCGCATAGGCGGTCGAGGCAAGGCCCATTGACGCAATACTGATAGTGGATAGCATAGCCGTCTTGAAGACGCGGTTTCCCAATTTCATGTTTCTCTCTCCTGTTTGGTCGGTCCCGGTTTTTCCGGGTTTTTCTTGGGGATGATTTTTATTGCCCCCCAGCATCCCACTGAGCTGCCGAAAGGCATTGCTGCAGCAATATCGAGATAAATGCTGCGCAGCAATCACTTAGTTGCCGTGTTGAAAATATCGTCACCAAGGTGACAAAAATACAACTTTGTAGCGGTTTGCCGCCAATCGGCTAAGACGGATGGTGATGCCCAAAATGCGAAAAAAGAGCGACCTTCCCAGCAAGATTTGCCTGCAGTGCCAACGTCCGTTCACATGGCGAAAAAAATGGGCGAAGGACTGGGATAACGTCCTCTATTGTTCGGACACCTGTCGTCGCAAGCGATAGAATATCCACGCGTCTGGCAACTACGTAAATTGCCGCACGTAGATTCCCACGCCCCGATATTGCCTTATCGCAACTCGTCGATTTTTCATCACGCTATCCAGTGAATGTCCGCACCCCGGCGGGCAGACGATATTCTCGGGCCCGCGAACAGGGGCCATAGCGGGACTATCATTATGATGGAGAAGAATGATGAATATGAAAAAACTCATGACCGCTTCTGCTCTGGTAATTGGCCTTGGCTTGTCGAGCGCAGCCATGGCCAACGACCAGAATCAGGGCAATACGGCCAACAACAACACCAGCGCAACTGGCGGAACCACGACTGTGTGGAATGACTTGATCGATTTTTACTATCAGGACAACGCCGCAGACTCGCTGTCACTGTCATCGACGAGCAGCAGCGAGCATAACGGCAATACCAAGATCGTTGCCTATCAGACGCTGACCGCGACAAACAGCAACAGCTATCTGGATGAAGTTGTCGATCTCGACGGCGAAGATGGTACGCCTTCGAATGTTGGCTATAACAGCGGCGACAACTCGGTAAACAACAATGCCTTTGCTGCCTATGCAGGTATCCTGAATCAGGCTTGGAACACCGGCATCAATGCGAACACCCAAGCAGCCACCAACATTGCAGCTCAGGGCACCGTTAACTTCGGTGTGAACTCGGGCGACGGTGCAGGCGGCGGCGGTGGTGCTGGCGGCGATTGAGCCGACGCCTAATTCAATCAATCGGCGGCATATTCCTAAAAATCGGAATCCGCTAACAGGAGAATTGAAATGAAGAAAATTGCGACCCTCATGGTCCCTGCATTTGCCCTTGCCCTTGCGGCTCCGGCTTTTGCCAATGACCAAAACCAGAACAACACCGCGAACAATAACAGCAGTTCGGGCCTGTTCTCGTCAACCTTTGTCATCAACGACAAAATCGATGAGTTTTATCAGGAAAACGGCCCACTGACGGTGTCCGAAACCAATAGCGAAAGCTATCAACACAACGGCAACACCAAGATCGCGGCCTATCAGACGCTGACGGCAACCAATACCAATCAGTACCTTGATGAAGTTGTCGATCTCGACGGCGAAGATGGTACGCCATCGAATGTTGGCTATAACAGCGGCGACAATTCGGTGAATGGCAGTGCGTTCGCAGCCTTTGCCGGTATCGCCAACCAGGCCTGGAACACTGGCATCAACGCCAACACTCAGGCAGCAACCAACATCGCCGCACAAGGCACTGTTAACTTCGGTGTGAACTCCGGCGCTGATGCTGGCTCTGGCAGCGGCGGCGACTAACAAGTCCCTCCCCCGGAGGCCGGGCGGTCCCCCATACCCGAAACCCGCCCGGCCAACCGGCCACAAGATTTCAATGGAGTAAGTTCCATGTATAGACAGATTTTGATGGCAGCGACCGGCGGCTTTGCATTTTGCACCGCGCCGCTTGCCGCCCAGACTATCGAAGTGGATCATGCAGCGATGGCACCAACTGCGCAGCAGGATGACATGATACGTGTCTCCGCGAAAATGCCGGCACAGATATCCAAGTCGCGTTCTCAGCATATGCTTAGCAATGCAGAGCTCAATGAACAGCGCGGTGGTGAGCAACTGATTGTCACGAACCAGACGCTGACCGCAATTACGCAAGGCAATGTCCTTAATGGCGATTTCCTCGCAGGCGATGTCAACCTGTCGGACAGCGCACTATCTGGCTTCAACGGTGTCGGGAATATCCTGATCAACACCGGCGCACAGGTCAGCCTGCAGACTGGCATGAACCTGACGATCAATATCGGCGAATAACCGGCAGCGAAGGAGGAAAGCAATGATCCGGTCTAGGATCAGAGGCTGGGTGTTGGGTGTTATCGCCCTAAGCCTTGCCACCCAGAGCACGTCCACACAGGCCCAGGTCCAGCTGAGCCGCGAGAGCGGAGGCGATTTCAGCGTCGGTGTGATGAGCTGGTGGGAAATTCCCTTTCGGTCGGTGGTGCGCCAACGCTATGATTTCAGCTGCGGATCGGCAGCGGTCGCCACGATCCTGACCCACCATTATGGTCGCCCTACGGGTGAGCAAGAACCGTTTAAGGCAATGTGGGCCAAAGGCGACAAGGAATTAATACGCAAAGTCGGATTTTCGATGTTCGACATGAAAAATTACCTAACCGACCTTGGCTACACCACCGAAGGATTCCGGTTGAAGGTAGAAGATTTGAAAAAGGTGAAGCGACCCATGATCGTTTTGCTCAACCTCAACGGATTCAAGCATTTTGTTGTCATAAAAGGGGTCAATGGCGACCGCATATTAACCGGTGACTCGGTTCTTGGCCTTACCCAATATTCTCTGCAGGACTTTGAGAAAATGTGGAACGGCATTGCTCTGGCGGTTGTCAAAACACCCGTGCCGCAACTGCCGAAATATAATCTGGCCGGTGATTGGGGCCCGTGGTCCCAAGCTCCGTTGGAAGAAGGCAATGATGCGCTTGCGGTGTCGATTGGCGACCTGACCAGCCATTTGCCACCCGAATATCAACTGACTCCCACCATATTGCTCGACGTCCGCGTCGGCACTGTAAGATGAGGAAATACATATGTACCGCCCATCGCTGAAACGCGCAGTTCTTGCATCGCTGGCTATATTGCCCTTTTCAACGGCAATGGCCGAGCCGCCGATGGACGGCGACGACGCGATGTTCAGCCAGCCGACCATTACCGATGCAGAGCTGGACCAACAACGCGGCGGTTTTGCTTTTGCCGGAATGGAGATTAAACTCGGGGCCGACATCAGAACCTTCCTCAATAGCGAACTTGTTCTGCACACCGTCATCACGATGGATGATAATGGCTATAGCAGAGTGCAAACGGTTGGCGCAGGCCTGACGCTGGCCGATGCCGATGCCCTGCGCAATTCGGCGCTGTCGAACGGCGCGATCCGGATGAATATCGGTGACAATCAGGTCTTTCTCGCCAATCAAGGCCAAACCGCCATTATCCACGGCAATGACCAAGGCGCGCTGCAGAATATCCTAGTCAACACCGCTAGCAACATCACTGCCAGCCAGGATGTCACGGCAACACTCGATCTATCAGGCTATGATGGCTTCGCCGCTACAGTGACTGCAGACCAGCTGGGCCGCAGTGTGGGTGATGATGTCACGCGCTCGATTTCCGGGGCGTTTGGCCGATAGCTAGTTCACCGGCAAAGGCTGCATGATATTTTCGGCGACATAGCTGCCGATTTTATATCCCATGTCTTCACCGACTCGAGTGGAGAAACGGTAATGGAATCCAGCCCTTATCCGCGCCTCCGACACCTCCTTGTTCATCGCTTTCATGCTGGTCCATTTGTGGATAACTCCAGGCGCCGACGGACTTGTCGCATGGAACTCCGGCATTTCGTCGGTACCAAATTCCTTTTGCGTAACGCCTGCGACACTTGCGGCTGAAATGCAGTGCGCGCAGGGATATTCGGGGTGTGCCGGCGTTGCATCGATGGGAAGCCAGTCGTCATCGGTCTCAAATGTCACACGGATTGCAGTGACTGGGCGCCAGAAATTGTAATGATATTTGGCATCGAATACCGCCAATATTGCGTCTGCACGCGCAATCTCCACAAGCGCCATGAAACGCGCGGCGTCGACACCGGTTAGGCCCTTCGCAGCCGAAAATTGCCGCTCTATTTGCATATATGCCTGCGGGCCAACGGTAAGCCAGAATTTCGCATCCTCGGTCTGCTTCGGCGACCGCGACTTGCTATTGAGGCCACCATATTCCCTGATCTCGGCCAAATCGGCTTTCCATCCTTTGGACGCGAGCTTTGGCGGCGGAGCAGGGCGAAAGGCTGACCCGCTCGGGATTGCAAAAGGCTTTACACCAGGCCAGTTCGGAACCGCCATTGGTGCAGTTGGGATGTAAACACCGGGGGCTGTTTTCGGTCGATAGCGCTCAGTAGCGTTGGCGCCGTCGTCGGCGCGTGCCAGTACAATAGCCGCTGCTGCCGCATCACCCAGCTGGACGCCCGCTTCTGTGGCGGGTCCGGGCTTTAACAAGGCAAGATATAGTTCCAAGTCACCGCGAATTTTGTCCGCGTCTGCAGGATACAGCCGGATCAATACGCCAGTTGCGGCTGCGGCTGCCGCAGCGTCGGGATTTTCGGTTCCTGTAGCGGGCAGTTTTGCGAGATAGGGTCGATAACGCGGAGTGATCGAATTCAGTGCCTCGAAAACCGCAATCTGAACCATTGCAGTAGCACGCCCCGCACGGGGTGCTGGCAACTTCTGGTCGACGACAAAGGCCTCTGCCTTTTCATTCCATTCGGTAACGGCTTCGGCATACGCCGCGCTGGCAAAAAAGCCTGCGACTATGGCAAGCTGCCAATTCCATCTGGCCATATTGTCTCTCCCCCAACGCCCTTACCGCAGATTCAAGCCGAAGGGAAACCGTACTGACACAGAAACATCGGGAGCATCGGCGGTCGCGCCAAATTCAAAGCCGAAATTGACCGACTGACGCGGTGATAGCCGATAGGACATGCCAAAGGTGAAGCTGCCGACTTGGGCGCGGTTGGAGCGCTCAACAGCGCCGCCAATTTCGGTTGTGGACGGGAAAATGTAGCTATGGCGATACCCCATCGAGAATGAGAAGCGCGGGTTCAGAGCAAAGCCGAAACCCAGATTGCCGCTGATTGCATCGCCGGGATCTACGCGGCCGATAAATGCGCCGCCAACCGTGCGATTAACATTGCGGGGAATGTGGTAGAGATATCCCACGCTGCCGAATATCACTGCGGGGTCGGATGGCAGCAGAAAGTTTATGCCTGGCTGCACTGCCCAGAATCCCGATCCGGTCGAAAGGCCAGTAGCAACACCGAATTGGTCGTATCCGACCTCAAACGGGCTTTTTCCGGTGTCCGATTTAACCCTGAGATTGGCGACCCAGATCGGATTCTGCCCGCGTGGCCGGTTCAGCTGATACCGCAGGGCAAATTCAATATCGCCGATGTCGCGTTCCTTTAACGCAATTGTGCGGACGATGCCCTCATCCCGCTGTTGCGCAACCTCAATCCGGTCCCAACGATAAAGGGCAGGAACCCGCGCCTCTATTTCCAACCGGTTGGTGATGCCGTAACGCGCACCCAGCGTGGTGACTAATGTGGTACGGTCGGCATCGGATGCTTCAATGAGGCCGATCTGGATGCCCGGAACCAGCTCGATACCGCGAAATACCAGCCGGTTTGTCGAGCTGCTGGTATATTCAAATGAGGAATCAATCACCATTCTACCCGCAGGCGTGAGTACACCCTGACCTTCAGGAACGGCCTCGACTTTGCTCTGGACGGTCGGTTCCGGCGGCGGTGCCTCGCCTACCGGTGCGTCGGGCATCATCTGTGTCGTTTCTTGCGATACCGGTCCGATAGACTGCATCATGCCGCCCAAACCGGCACCGCGTAGCTCGTTCAAGTCGGAACTTGCCATCTGGCGCTGTGATAGCATGTCCATTGCGAGTTGCTGCCGTGCAATGATTTCGTTCTGCTTCGCGATCAGTTCGCGCTGGGCCTTTAGTTCGGCGGCGATAATCGCCAGTTGCTCCGCTGTGCTGTCCATGCGCGGCGATTTTTGTGGTGGTCCGTTGCGGTCGGAGTGCCTCCCGTCTTCGGTGTTAATATATGCCATATCAAATGGCTTCAGTGCGTCCTTCACTTCGGTGACCGATTTGGGCCTATCGTCGGTAGCATGAGCCTGAGAGGATATTGCGAGTGCCGACAAGGATACGGCACAACCTAGCGTGCCCAGCATGGACTGTTCTAATCTGTACGTGGCCATCGCTCAACTCCCGAACCGGGGTGTGAAATCGGTGCTATTCACGTTGGCATGCGGCGGTAGCCGCTTCGCTCCGAAATCCAGATCTTCGTCACCATTGGCCAGTTTGCGAAGGGCTTCATAATCTTCAATCATGAGCGATTGCGGCCCATCGAGAGTAATCAGGTTGCGGCGGACAAATTCGGACAAGGTGCGGCTAACTGTGTGGATGGTCAGGCCGAGATGATCGGCGATATCCGAACGCGACATGGGGAGGGCGAAGGGTTTGTTAGCCGAAAATCGCTTTGCGGTTGCGAGGAGGAAGGCCGCCATCCGTTCGGCCGCGGTGCGCCGTCCAAGTAGAAAAATGCACGCCTGCGCATTGTCGAGTGCACTGCGGAGCGCGCCGTGCACTGGCGGCGTTTCGCTAGGCTGCGCATCCTCTCCAAAGCCGCGTCCGCAACGGCGCAATGTTACAGCAGTAACTGCTTCTGCGGAAGATCCGTAATGGCCGCTATCGATGCCGAATACATCGCCGGGATAGAAAAATCCGGTGAGTTGCCTATGTCCGTCGCTGTAAAGGAAGCAGGTGCGTACAGTTCCAGACATGACTTCGAACCAGTCAGTTGCCGGGTCGCCCTGCGCATAGACGATTTCACCTTTGCGGAATTTCAAGATGGTACCCGGAGCCGCTTTAGGTCCGGTTTCAGTGTGGCCGCGTAGCCTAAGCATTTTGGTTCTCCCTTGGTCGGCGCGGCCCGATTCTCATTATTATTATGTGGCGGAGAATATGCTCCCGACCCCCGCATAGCCATTGGTTGGAATCCGTGCGAGTTTCACCCCGGGCATTTTCGTGGGGGGTTTTACTAAGGGTATTTTACAATTGGGTATGACTTAGGATATATGCTACAAAATGTATGAAGTTTGACATTTCGTGAGTCGATACAGGGCGGCTCGTCGGACTTGGGGAAGCTAGAAATACCGGGGATTCTTATCCCCGGTGTACAAATAGACTGAGCCCGCATCTTAAACAGCGGACATTCAAACCGGGTTGCAAACGGTGAAAAAATTCGGGTCTTTGGACTTTCGAGGGAGTGTAAACTGTGTTGCAATTAGATCCAGCCAACGGCGTGCCATTATTGACCACGCGTGAGCATCAGGTGCTTGAGCTTGTCGCCCAAGGCCTTTCAGCAAAAGAGGTCGCGCAAGAAATAGATATCGCCCCCAGAACGGTCGAAAGGCATATCGAAAATGTGCGTCTGAAGATACGTGCCCGAAACCGTACCCATATGGTAACGCTGGGTGTCGAGCTTGGACTGTTGGTCATCGATGCCGAACCAGCTTAGGTATAAAACCTATTAAGGGCATCGCGTTGAGAAAAATGGTGCCGGCTACAAGGTTCGAACTCGTGACCCCCTGATTACAAATCAGGTGCTCTACCAACTGAGCTAAGCCGGCACATTATTCGCGCCCTTAGCGTCAAATGATACCAAAGGTCCAGCCCTCTGTTGCGGCAATTTGCGAATTTAATGCGGGCGGTGCCCAAAGCGCCGGATTTTGCGACACTGATCGGAGCCAGGCCGCCGTGACGATAGCATCGGTCGCATGATCTGAATATGCATTTAACGGTTCATGCGCGGTGCTTCCCAGCGTCTCAAGCGCGCGATCCAGCGTTTCTGCATCTCGGATCTTGCTTCGCCCTTTGGCAACGCCTGCGGCCCTTGCGGCAATCGTCGTATAAATCTCTACTGCGACCGGTCCCGCGCGTGGCAGATCATCGAACGGCCAGATTGCCATATGCGGAGCAATCTTGTTCAGCAAACGCATACCCGCGAAGCTTGCTTTTGCTACTTGAGATGCTCCGATTGCATCGTACACCGTTGATGTTTTGCCGCTGCTATTCTTGTTGAGAATTTCACATTGTCGCCAGTGCAGGAAATCGGCCTTTATCCCGTCGGCAGCACCAAAATAGAAATGCGGACGGTGATGCTGTTCGAGAAACGATGCTGCACCCAAGTCTTCGTCATCGCAGATGCCGTCGACATAGGCCCAAAAATCTTTTGCTGTTAGCGGGAGGCTCTCGCCGGGAAGATAGCACCCACGCTCGATTAACGGTGGCGCAAAGCTGAAATCGAACCCGATTATCAGCTGGTCGTCTTGGGCCAGCAGCCAATCAGCTATCCCTTCGCGGGACCACGCCTTGCCCGGTGGTGATATCAGGGTAGGGGCCAAGTGGCCTTGTTCACAAACCGCAAGGGCAATTCCAGCATGACGGCTGCCCTTTGCTCCGGACCAATCGACGCAGGCAAAGCGGGAGAATTTTCGCATCCGAGCTATATGGTGCTGTCGCGCATGGAATGAAAGCGGTGCGAGACTCGATTCAGCGATGCTGCACTTATGCTGCGCAGCAAATCGATGTGGTTCAGGCGTCCCGTTGCAGGCGGAGCTTGTGCCAATATTCCAACCGCTCGATAATCTTACGCTCAAATCCGCGTTCTACGGGTTGATAGAGTTTTGCAGGTTCAATTTCGTCGGGCCAGTAATTCGCGCCGGAAAACCCACCTTCGGCATCATGGTCATACGCATAACCTTTGCCATAGCCGATATCCTTCATCAGCTTTGTGGGCGCGTTCAGGATATGCGCGGGCGGCATTAGCGAGCCGGTATCGCGGGCCATCTTCCACGCCGACTTCTGGGCTTTATAGGCGGCGTTCGATTTCGGCGCTGTCGCCAGGTACAGGCACGCTTGAACGATGGCGAGCTCGCCTTCTGGACTACCCAAAAACTCATACGCGTCTTTGGCCGCAAGGCATTGGACGAGCGCCTGCGGGTCGGCAAGGCCGATGTCTTCGCTGGCAAAACGGACCAAGCGGCGCAGGACATAAAGCGGCTCTTCTCCAGCCACCAACATGCGCGCCATCCAGTATAAAGCGGCTTGCGGATCTGACCCGCGCAAGGATTTGTGCAGCGCCGAGATCAGATTGTAATGACCTTCACGGTCCTTGTCGTAGACCGGCATGCGTCGCTGCAACAGCGCGGCCATAGCGGGGGGGTCGAGTGGCCTTTCGATGGCGATGGAGAACAACGTCTCGGCTTGGTTGAGCAGAAAGCGTCCGTCGCCATCGGCGCTGGAAATCAAAGCCGACCGCGCGTCGTTGGTTACAGGAAGCTTACGCTGCTCGATTTCTTCGGCGCGGGCCAACAATGTTGATAGCGCCGCTTCGTCGAGCCGCTCCAGCACCATGACCTGCGTGCGCGACAGCAAAGCGGCATTGAGTTCGAACGACGGATTCTCGGTCGTCGCACCGACCAATGTTACGACACCGCTCTCGACAAAGGGCAAAAAGCCGTCTTGCTGCGCACGGTTGAAGCGATGGATTTCGTCTACAAACAGCAAGGTCTGCTTACCGGTGCGTGCCATAACTTCGGCTTCGGCAAAGGCTTTTTTGAGATCGGCTACACCGGAGAACACCGCTGAAATGGGTTTGTAATGCATCCCTACGGCGTCGGCCAGCAAACGTGCTATGCTGGTCTTCCCAGTACCCGGCGGTCCCCACAATATCATCGACGACAATTTGCCCGCAGCAACCATTCGGCCGATTGCGCCTTCGGGACCAGTCAGATGGCCTTGCCCGATGACCTCCGACAGGTCAGTTGGTCGAAGGCGGTCAGCCAGCGGACCATTTGCCGGGCCAGCCTTGATAGTCTCGGGCTTGCCGAACAGGTCGGGCATCAGGCCGTCATCATCGACCGCGCCGCACGCTGACGGATCAGGCGGATATAGGTATCGGCGACGGTCTGGTTGATTGCATCCCAGCTGTAACCCAGCGACCGTTGCTCCCCCGCTGTGCCGTGCTTGGCGCGCAATTCCGGATCGAGGCAGTAGGACTGCAAGACATCGGCGAACTGGTTGATGGCGCCGGGCAGTATCAAGCGGCCAGATACCTTGTCCTCGACCAGGCTCTGACTTCCCGTCGCTTTGGCTGCGACGACCGGCAGTCCGCACGCCATTGCTTCTAGCGTCACATTGCCGAAGGTTTCGGTGACGCTCGGGTTGAAGAGAAGGTCCATTCCCGCTACCGCACGGCCCAAATCGGCTCCGCCTTGGAATCCCACGAAGCGGGCATGCGGTAGCCGACTTTCGAACCACCCGCGCGCCGGGCCTTCGCCAATAACCATCACCTGATGCGGCACTTGTCGGCGGCGAAGCTGGTCGATGGCATCGGAGAATACGTCGAGGCCTTTTTCCATCACCAATCGCCCGAGAAAGCCGATGACGACTGGCTCATCGGTCAGCCCCTGCGCGCGCCGCCATTCCATGTCGCGGCGTTGCGGATTGAAGATTTCGCGATCGACTCCGCGGGACCAGATGTCGATGTCATAGTTCATCCGCTGCTCGCGCAACACCTGCGCAAAGCTTTCGGACGGCGCGACCAGCGCATCGCATTTGCGGTAGAGCTTGCGTAACCATGCTTCGACCAGCGGTTCGGCAAATGACATGTTGTAATATCGAAAATAGGTTTCGAAGCGGGTGTGGACCGAACACAAAACGGGCAGGTTCCGTTTGCGCGCCCATTTCACAGCCTGTCGCGCAACCCGGTCCGGGCTGGAAATATGGACGACATTAGGGCTGAAAGCCTCGAGATCGCGTCGCACCTTGTAAGACAGCGATAACGGGATGCGATATTCAGGGCGGTTCGGAATGGCCATCGAAGGAACGCTGACCAAGTCTCCCGTGGCGGGGAAGGCGGGTTCTGCCACAGTGGGCGAATAGACACGAACCTGTGCGCCTTGGCGCAGAAGATATCCCACCAGCCGGTTGAGCGCCTGATTTGCACCGTCGCGGACATAATTATAATTGCCGCTGAATAGCGCAATGCGAAGATCGCTGGTTTGCATCCGATGGGCTTTTATCGACGGACAGGCAAAATGCCAATGGGAATGGCGATATTGTGGCGTTAAGAGGTGGAATGATCCTGAGCCAGATAGACACGCTGCTTATCGGCGGCCCAAAGCCATTTCGCGCTGATGGCGAGATGAGCGCGATGGCGCGCGAGGCGGTGGAGCGGCCGGTGATGTTGCGCAGACTGGGCTTTGAAGGCGATCAGGTGGCTGACCCGACCGTCCATGGCGGGATGGACAAGGCAGTGCATTTTTATCCAGCAGAGCATTATCCCAAATGGATCGCGCATTTTGCGGGCGAAGGCTTTGCCCACCCGCTGCTCGATACCGCAGGCGCCTTTGGTGAAAATATCAGCGCCTCGGGCCTGACCGAGGACAAAGTGCGGATCGGCGACCGCTTCCGGATCGGCAAGGCGCTGGTCGAGGTCGCGCAAGGGCGGCAGCCTTGCTGGAAGATCGACCATCATTTTGGTGTGCATGGCTTAACCGGTGCTGTGATCAAGACCGGGCGCTGCGGCGGTTACTTCCGCGTGATCGAGGAAGGCGAGGTCGCGCCGGGGGACCGTATCGAACAGATCGGGCAGGCGGAGCATGACTGGACCATACAGCGGGTATTCAAGTTGCTCATTGGCAGCGGGCATCGGATGGACGGCGCGAAGGCAGAGCTAAAAGCGCTCGCGGAGCTTGAAACGCTCGCCGAAAGCTGGCGGAGCAGGGCGGCGAAGCTTGCAGGTTGAGGGCACTTTTGACCATAAGCGGATTCTAAAAGGACCCCGGCACCTCACGCTGTGCGGTATTCGGATCCGACGGCATCGGTAAAATCCGGCGTTCATTCCGTGAAGCTGTGCTTTGTGCGGTTTGTCCGATGGCGATCGGCGTGCAACTGCGTCCGGCGACGAAATCAAGTGCAGTGCGCAACGACGCTTCCTGCGGATCGCCAAGCGGTCGGGTGATGTCATCGACAGCCGCGCAAGTCGCGCCCATCGTTTCTGCAAGTCCGGAAAAATATGCGCCCTGACCAGCGGAATTTTCTGTCGCAAAGGCAACGACACGAATACGGTCATCGCAGGCAGTCTGGTCGAGTGCTATCTGACCGACGGGCTTTCCGAAGCTGTTACTGCCGACAATCGCTGAGCTTGTACCTAAATAGGGTATGAAGCTGTTCATCACCAGTTCGCTGGCGGAAGCTGTGGCACTGGTCGAGATGAATGCAATTTTGACAGGTGCAACCGATTCGGGCTGCGACACGAACCGACGGGTTTCGTTGTTCGATGATTTTGATGCGCGAAACCGCGTAACCGAAAAGACATCGCTGCTGAAGCGGTTTCGGCCAAGCAGATCACCCATAAGTTCCGCTGTAGATACCAGCCCACCGCCATTGTAGCGGAAGTCGATGACAAAATTGGTAATGCCTTGCGCTCGGAAGTCCGCGAACGCCGAGCGCAGTTGATTATCGGCAGTCGAAATAAACGTCCGCATGTTGATGTACCCGACGCGTTGACCGCCATTGTCAATTACCTTGACCCCATAACGTGGCGACAACGGAGCAATACTGTAGTCTGCCTTCGCCACCGTCACATCGCGTGTGCCTGTAGCGTCTGAAATGCGTAACACTCGGCTCGTGCCGGCTGTGTTCGGACCCAGAGCATTGGTAATGCCGCTTGGCCCTTGCGATGCCAATATGTCGCTCACTGCAACCAGATTTGAGCTGTTTGTACCGATGGCTAGAATCTCGGTGCCGCGATCAATACCTGCGGCAAGAGCAGGCGCACCCTCGAACGCTTCGATGACAAACACGCGACTGCCCTGATATACGAAGCGAACCCCGAAACCGGCAGTGGCCCCCAAAGAGAAGAACGCATTCTCCTCCTGAATAGAGGTAACATAGGTGAAAAACCGGTCGCGTCCTTGGCCACGCGCGGTGGCTGTCAGTGCGTCGATGTAGGATTGTACGGTGCTATATGGCGCTGGGCTAAGTGAGGACGGCAGCGTCTCAGGAAAGAGATACCATTCATTCAAAACTGAAAATGCAAAATCCTGACGGTTGCGCAGGGTGCACGCCGTTGACGAAGGTGGCGAAACAGGGGGTGTAGTGCTGGTTGGCGGAACGGTGACTGTTCCGCCTCCTGAACCGCTACCACCGCCTCCACAGGCGGTTGCACCAGCGGCAAGAACTATGACGATATTTTTGAGTGAACGCATTCTCATGCTACTTGAACTTCCGGTAACTAAAATCAGCGAACTTGAGGTGCACGGGAAGTCATTGGGCGACAAGTAACATTTTCAGTTTCGAGCCGATAATCGACAGGAAAGGAAATCCGACATTCAAATCCTTTTTTTGCATTTCAATCGATCTCTTCACTCACATCTGGCGCGGGCGCAAACAGCCTTATCTTCGTCACCCGCTTTTCGTCAGCTTCCAATATCTCCAGCCGCCAGCCGCTAGCTTCGTGCAGCAACATCTGGCCGATATTCGGCACTTGCCCTGCAATCACGAACGCCAACCCGCCCAGCGTATCGACATCTTCATCGACCTCGGACAGTTTCGGGTCGATGGCTTCGGCAAGGTCGTCCAGTTCGGCCCGTGCATCGGCCTCCCACATTTCGGGGCTTAATTGCGCGAACAAAGCTTCGGGTTCTTCATCATGTTCGTCTTCGATTTCGCCGACGATTTCCTCGACAAGATCTTCGATGGTGACGAGGCCCTCAGTGCCCGAATATTCGTCGAGCACGATTGCCAAGTGCGTTCGCGTGCGCCGCATTTCGTCGAGCAAAGCCAGCACGCTCATATTTTGCGGCACGAAGCGAGGTTGGCGGATGAAGGCTTCTAGGCTGTCGGGAGTTTCTTGTGCTTCGGCCAGCACCGCGAAGATATCCTTGATATGGATCATCCCAGTAATGCTGTCGAGTGTGTCGCGATAGACCGGCAGGCGGCTATGGCCGTGCTCGGCAAAAGAGGCAACGCATTCGGCAAAGCTTGCGCTCTCGTCGATAGCAATAATGTCGCTGCGCGGAACCATGACGTCGTCGGCGCGATGCTCGGAAAAATGGAGCAGATTGCGCAGCATCGTGCGCTCGGCCGCGGTCAGGTCGCCGTCCTGATCGGACTGGCGGCTTTCTTCGCCGTCTTCTTCATGTTCGGCAATGGCTTCTTCAAGCTGTTCGCGTAACGTCGGCTCGTGGTTGCGGCCAAAGAACATCGTCCTTAGCCGCTGCCATATTCGTCCGTCGCTATCGTCGTCGGTTACGGTTTTTGAACCGTTAAAACTGTCGCCCTCTGACATGGGGGGAAATCGGTACCTCTTATTGCCGTGAATTAGTCGCTATATGGATTGTGCAGGCCCATCGACGCAAGCGCTTTTACCTCCAAAGCTTCCATCGCCTCAGCTTCTTGCTCGTCGATATGGTCGTGGCCGAGTAGATGTAGCATCCCGTGTATGACAAGATGCGTGGCGTGGTCGGCAATCGCTATGTTCTTTTCAGCGGCTTCGGCCTGGCACACGCCATAAGCCAGAATGATATCACCGAGCATGATTTCCGGAGCTTCATGTTTGCCCAAGAGCAGCGCATCGATCTCTTCATCATCCAGCATCGGGAAGGAAAGCACATTGGTTGGCTTATCTTTTTCGCGCCATTCGAGATTGAGCGCATGGACTTCATTATCATCCGAGAGTTTGACGCTGACACTGACGGGTACGGGTGGATCGGCAAGCGCGGGAATCGTAGCGAACTTGATCGCGGCATCGACTGCCTTTTCGACTTCGCTCTGCCCGAAACCGCTGCTGCTCCAATCAAGGCCGATGTCTAATTCGACATCAATCATTCCCGCCCTCATAGGCATCAACGATGCGGCCAACGAGCGGATGGCGGACGACGTCGCTGCTGTTGAAACGGATCGTCTGGATGCCATCGACGCCTTCAAGGCGATTGACGGCATCATTGAGGCCCGACATGCGCTCTCCGCCCGGAATATCGACCTGATGCGGGTCACCGCAGATGACCATGCGGCTGTTCATGCCGAAACGGGTGAGGAACATCTTCATCTGCGCCGCGGTGGTGTTCTGCGCTTCATCGAGGATGATGAAGGCATCGGCCAGTGTACGTCCGCGCATGAAGGCGATGGGGGCGATTTCGATTTCGCCCGACGCGATGCGGCGTTCGACCTGCTCGGCGGGAAGGCAGTCGTATAGTGCGTCGTAAATCGGACGGAGATAGGGGTCGACCTTCTCCTTCATATCGCCGGGCAGGAAGCCAAGCCGTTCGCCGGCTTCGACGGCTGGCCGCGACAGCACGAGCCGCTGCACCGCGCCGGTGATGAGCATGGCGACGGCTTGTGCCACCGCGAGATAGGTCTTGCCGGTGCCTGCCGGGCCGAGCGCGAAGATTATTTCGTCGCGCGCCAACGCCTCCATATATGGCACCTGATTGGCCGAACGCGGCACCAATGTTTTCTTGCGGGTGCGGATCATGATGCCCGGCGCATCGGTTTCCTTGCGGACGATGCCTTCAAGCGTCGGTTCGGCGGTCATCGCGATGATCGACTGCACGGCTTCCTGATCGATGATTTCGCCGCGGACAACGCGCGAGTAAATGTCGTTGAGAATATCACGGGTGCGGCCAATGGCGCCAGCCTCGCCCTCAATCTGCACGCGATTGCCGCGTGCCGAGATGTAGACCCCCAGCCGGTTCTCTATGGTGACCAGATTTCGGTCAAATTCGCCGAAAACGGAGTTGATGAGGTGCGGTTTGTCGAAGCTCATTTCGAGACGCGACATATCACCAGCTTGCGCTTGTGCCCTTTTGGCCATTCAGGCGGCTGCTCTCATCTTCGGTTCTCCTTTGAGACTCAGGGGTCCAGAATCGGTGACATCAACGATCACAACATCGCCGATAGTAAGGTTTGGCGCAAGCACATGCACCGACTGCAGCCAAGGCGATTTGCCGATTAATTGTCCGGCGAGCTTTCCGGGTCTTTCGAGCAACACTTCGCATGTTTTGCCGAGCGTGTTGCGGTTGAACGCGGTCTGGTCAGCAACGAGTTGCGCTTGTAGCCGCTGCAGGCGCTCGTCCATGACCTCCATCGGGATTTGGTCGGCCATGTCGGCGGCGGGTGTCCCGGGGCGGGGGCTGTATTTGAACGAATAGGCCTGCGCGTGGCCGACTTCGCGCACGAGGCTGAGCGTGTCTTCGAAGTCTGCATCGGTCTCGCCGGGGAAGCCGACGATGAAATCGCCGGAGAAGGCGATATCGGGGCGGGCAGCGCGGACGCGGTCGAGTATGCGGAGATAGCTGTCACGGCTGTGGCTGCGGTTCATGGCCTTGAGAATGCGGTCGGAGCCGGATTGCACAGGCAAATGCAGGAAGGGCATTAGCTTTTCGACATCGCCGTGGGCTTGGATGAGGCCCTCGGTCATGTCGTTGGGGTGGCTGGTCATGTAGCGGATGCGGCGGAGGCCATCGATTTTATCAAGTGCGCGGATGAGCGCGCCCAAATCGCGATCGTTATCGCTCCAGGCATTCACATTCTGGCCGAGCAATGTGATTTCCTTTGCGCCCGCATCGACGAGTGCCTTCGCCTCATCGATAAGTTCGGCCCAGCCGCGCGAGATTTCGGCGCCGCGTGTGTACGGTACCACGCAATAAGTGCAGAATTTGTCGCAACCCTCCTGAACGGTAAGGAAAGCGGTGGCGTTTTGTTTGCGGCGCGCGGGGAGTTTTGCGAATTTGTCGAGACCGGGCAGGTCGAGATCGACCACACGTTCGCCTCTGCCCACGGCAGCGACCATATCGGGCAAGTTATGATAGGCCTGCGGACCGACGACGATATCTACTTCGGGTGCGCGGCGGCTGATCTCTCCGCCTTCGGCCTGTGCAACGCAGCCTGCGACGGCAACGATAGGCTTGGTGCCGTCCTTACGGCGCAGGCGACCGATTTCCGAATAGACTTTCTCGGCTGCTTTCTCGCGGATGTGGCAGGTGTTAAGCACAACCAGATCGGCATTGGCCTTTTCGTCCGCAAGTGTCATGCCTTGCGCAGCAAACATCTCAGCCATGCGCTCGCCATCATAGACGTTCATCTGACAGCCGTAATTTTTAACGTGATAGGTTTTGGGAGAATCCGTGCTCATAAAGCGCGCCTATACATGGCGCGATGCGAGGCCGCCACCCTCCATCGCCGAGCCGATTCGCGTGCGAACTTCAGCGGAAATTGCTTTGCGATCCGGATAATGAGCGGGGTCAAAAGGTTCGAGAAAATGCAGCGTTGCCGTGATGGGCTTCAGGTAAGAGAGCAACCGCCAGAAATTCTCGGTGACCTTTTCCTCGCCAATCCAAGCGATGCGCGGCGTGTGGCGGCCATAGGTCAGGAATACCGGCTGCACGAGCATCCCCGGCGGAGGAGGGACTAAAGCGGCAAAGAGCGAGGGCTTGAACGGCAAAAGGCCGGAACCATCGTGCGTCGTGCCTTCTGGAAAGATTGTCACCGGCTGGTCGCCGGTCATAGCGTCACGCAGCACATCGACCTGATCGCCGACGCTCAAGCGGTTTTCTCTGGAGACGAAAATCGTGTTGTTGATCTTGCACAGCCAGCCAATGAGCGGCCAACTTTCGATGCCGTCATTGGCCACGAATGTGCAGCCCGTTACACCTGACATAACCGGAATATCGATCCAGCTATGGTGGTTCGCGGCATAAAATACGTTGCGCCGGATCCGCGTGCCCGTGGTAGCGGTGGCGATGCCGCTGGTCCAACTGACCGAGAGCAGAAAGAGTCGGGGCCAAGGTGATGGCTGCCGAACCAATCGCCAGATATTGTGAAGAATGATACCCGCCGTCAGGCTGCCCGCCATGAGCAAAAGCCGCGCGACAAACATGAACTGTCCGGCGATAAAAGCCGCCGGGTTGCGATGTTCAATCCTTGCGGTCGATGGCAACGCCATAAAGCTCCATGCGGTGATCGACGAGACGGTAGCCAAGTTTCTCGGCAATGATTTTCTGTAGTGCCTCAAGCTCCGGATCGACGAACTCAACGACCTTGCCCGTTTCGACATCAATCAGATGGTCGTGATGCGCTTCAGGTGATGCTTCATAACGCGCGCGGCCATCGCCGAAATCATGGCGATCCAAAATGCCAGCCTCTTCAAACAGGCGCACGGTACGATATACGGTTGCAATCGAAATTTTGGGGTCAATGGCCGATGAACGCCGGTATAGCTCTTCCACGTCGGGATGGTCGCTGGCGTCGGAGATAACGCGCGCAATGACGCGGCGCTGGTCCGTAATCCGTAAACCGCGCTCCTGACAGAGAGCTTCAATATCGATCTTTGTGTCCATCCAGAGCGATATTTAGTGTCACCCCATGATTCGTCAAAGAAAAAGGCCGGAAGTCGCCCCCGGCCTTTTCGCAAAACAAATTAGTTACGGTTTACTTCGCAACCTTCTTCTTGCGTCCTGAACCAGGTGCGCGTCCAAGGCCAATGGCCTTTGCAAGCACGCGGCGCTGTTCGGCATAAGCGGGGGCTACCATTGGATAGTCTGCGGGAAGACCCCATTTCGCGCGATAGTCGTCGGGAGTCATGCCGTAATGCGTCATCAAATGGCGTTTCAGCATTTTCAGCTTCTTGCCGTCATCCAGGCAGACGATATAGTCTTTCTTGACCGAGAGACGAATTGGCACTGCCGGCTCAAGTGGGGCTGCTGGTGCTGAATGGCCAGCCGAAAGACCTGCCAAAGCAGAATGGACGTTACCAATAAGCGTTGGTACGTCGGCAACCGCGACACTGTTGTTGCTTACATGCGCTGCGACAATATCGGCAGTCAACGTGATGAGCAATTCTGCTGCATCATTACTTTCTTCGGACATAGATTGCACTCCTGGACCCTGTTTTTGATTTGCGACCTCAAAAATAGCGTAACGCGATTATTTTAGTCGGTCAACAACAGTGGCGATTTGCAACCAATTCAGATGTGGAGCGCCATCGTAATAGCATCGCTGCTTTGCCCATCGGTCCCTTTATAATATTGTTTTCGGCGACCTATCGGTTGAAAACCGACACTCGAATAGAAGATTAAGGCTGCATTCCCGTCCCTGACTTCCAGAAAAAGTTGCTCGCGCTTTTCCTGACGTGCGCGCAGGATCATCTCGCTTAACAAAGCGGACCCCACACCTTTACGTTGGTGGTCGACACCAACGCCAATCATCAACAGCTCCTCGCTCTCCAGCACCCATCGGCTAAGGGCAAAGCCTGCTACTGTGTCATCACAGCGTGCGAGAAGTAAACGCGAACCCGGGATTGCCAGCGCCGACAGGCACTGCGCGGCAGTCCAGGCTTCGCCAAAGACAGGATTGAAGGCGGTCTGCATGATCGGCATGATCGCCGCGACATCGCGCGCATCCCCCTCGGTGACGACGACGGTCATGTCTGCGCCTTCGGAAGTTTAGCATCGGGCGCTCTGCAATATACCGGACTTGGTGGTAAGGGAGGTGCTTCGGCAATCAGGTGCCATTTGTTTGCATTTGGTATGATGTCGAAATGCTGGGTACCGCCATCACCGCTGATGTCACCGGCAGTAATCGGTGCGGAGAGCAATGTTTCGAGACGTTCCGGCGACACTGAAACCGGATCGGCCGTCGGCGCTCCGGATATGTTAAAATGTTGGAAGAAATATTCGCCGTGACCGCCGGTCATCACAACGTCGACTGCTTTTCGTTCTGTCAGAGTTTCTGCTGCGATTGCTGCGACAAGTTGCAAGCAGCCATAGCCTGCCACCTCTGCTTGCCAAGCGAGGCCCAGCGCGCGTGCGGCCGCCACACCAACCCTGATACCCGTAAAACTGCCTGGGCCGACATTGACCATGATGCTTTGTGCACGACCCCGCTCTGGAAGTTCGGCGATGAACGGAAGCAATCGCTCGGCATGGCCCCGCCCGATGACTTCATATTGCGACGCAATCAGGGTGCCGCTGTCAAACAAGGCAACAGAGCAGGCCTTTGTGGCCGTATCGATAACTAGCGTACGCACCAGAACGCCGCTAGCGGATTAGACGACGGTGTTAAAGCGGCCAAATTCCGGGCGCGGGCTGCGTCCGAAGATGCTGGCCGGATCGCCATAACCCAGCGTCGAAATGAAGTTCGACTTTATCTTGGTTCCGGCAAAAAATGCTTCGTCGACTGCGGCGTTATTGAATCCGGACATCGGCCCGGTATCCAGCCCCAATGCGCGCGCCGCCAAGATGAAATAAGCGCCTTGCAGGCTGCTGTTGCGGAACGCCGTTTTCTCGATAAGCTCGTCATTGCCGACAAACCAGCTGCGTGCATCTGTATGCGGAAACAGCTCAGGCAATTCTTCGTAAAATTCCATGTCCATACCGATGATCGCGGTTACCGGGGCTTTCAGAATTTTTTCGCCATTTGCCGGCATTGACATCGCAGCGAGTTTTTCCTTCGCTTCGCTGCTGGTGCACCAGATTATTCGTGCAGGCAGACAGTTGGCAGAAGTCGGGCCGAATTTCATCAATTCCCAGATATCATTGAGCTGCACATCTGTGACGGGCTTGTCCAGATAAGCATTATAAGTCCGGGCTTCACGGAAAAGCTGATTCAGGGCAACGTCGTTAAGTGGCGCATTCATTGGGTGCGTGGCTTTCTATGGGTAAGGAAATCAGGCGGCGCGGACTTCGGTAACTTCGGGGACATAATGCTTCAGAAGTTGTTCGATGCCATTTTTCAACGTGGCTGACGATGACGGGCAGCCAGAGCAGGCGCCCTGCATTTGCAGGAACACAACGCCTTTTTGGAAGCCGCGATAGATGATGTCGCCGCCGTCATTTGCGACCGCAGGGCGAACGCGTGTTTCAATCAGTTCCTTGATCTGGTCGACGATATCGGCATCTTCGGGGTCATCGAGCGGATAATCCGAGTCGGCGGAAGGCACGGAAAATCCAGCGGCTGGCGCGTGGAATAATGGCATGTTGGCGCTGAAATGGTCGAGCAATATGCCAAGCACATCGGGCTTGAGCGATGCCCATTCGGTGCCGGGTGCGGCGGTGACCGAAATGAACGAGTGGCCGAAAAAGACGCCTGTCACATCGCCAAGGTTGAACAGCGCTTCGGCCAATGGCGATGCGGCTGCTTCCTCTGGATCGGCAAAATCGCGGGTGCCGCTTTCCATGACGACGCGGCCGGGGAGGAATTTGATGGTCGCCGGGTTGGGCGTCAATTCGGTTTCTATAAGCATGATGTGCATGTGGTGCGGTGGCGGACAAAGTGCAAGGCAGAATGTCTTGACAGCGGGCAAGCTGGCGTTGAGCAGTGGCGCCAAGTAGGAGATGGAATATGGCAAACCAGACAGGCAAGACAGCATGGATAACGGGCGCGTCATCGGGCATTGGCGAAGCGCTAGCCAGGGCGTTCGTCGGGAGGGGTGGTGCGGCGATATTGTCCGGGCGCAACGTTGCTGAACTGGAACGCGTGGCGCAGGAAAGCGGTGCGGCTGATCGCTGCCTGATATTGCCATTCGACACATTGGACTATTCCAGACTGCCGGACATGGTCAAAGAAGCGATTGCCTTTCGCGGTCATGTCGATGTGCTGGTCAACAACGCCGGTATTTCGCAGCGGTCTTTGGCAGTCGACACGGATTTCTCGGTCTACCAGAAGATTGTCGATGTCGACCTGCTGGCGCCGATTGCGCTGACTCAGGCGCTTTTGCCGCATTTGCTGGCGCGGGGATCGGGTCAGCTGGTCATGATTTCGAGCGTGGCCGGAAAGGCGGGGATACCTATGCGCACCGCTTATTGCGCGGCAAAGCATGGGCTGGTTGGATATGCCGATGCATTACGCAGTGAAGTGGCGGGGCAGGGCGTGACGGTGTTGGTGGTTGCGCCGGGTTCGGTGCGAACCAATGTGTCACGCAACGCGCTCAATGCCGACGGATCGGTTCGCGGGGTGAGCGATGCCGCAATCGACAATGGTATTGATCCCGACAATGTTGCCCAAATTATCTGGGATGCGGTGGCCGAGGGAAAACGTGAAATCGTGATTGCCGAAGGGATGGAAGCGAACATCCCTGTTTTGCGCGCTCAGGATCCGGAAAAGCTGTTTGATATGGTCGAGGCGATGGTCGCGGCGGGTTACGTGCAGAAGATGGCCGCGCAATAGTTAGACTCGGCTTGCCCGCAACGCTGCACCTGCAGCAAAGGGTGCCAGCGCAGCGATGGCCAATGATGTTGCGGCAAGCAATTGTAACGCGTTACCCGAATCTTCGGACAGCGTACCAGCGCCGAAAATAAGGATGGGGACGGCGAGCGGGATAAGTAGCAGCCCGCCGAGTGCACTCGCACCGTTGAGACCCGCCGTTAGCGCCGCGATTGTCACCGATAACCCTGACAGCGCCGGCAATGCGATTGCCAGCCCAACCATGAGCGTTATTAGCTTGTCCTCTGGTAACCCGATCAAAGCGGACGCGATGATTGTCGCCAGCAGCAGAGGAATGGCGAAGGCGATCAACTGCCCCCCTATTTTTGCAGTCGCGACCAACTCGTCCGACCAACCGCGTAGCGCCAGTTGGTCGAGAACGCCTGCCTGCCGGTCCGGAAGTATCAGTCGTTCAATCGGCAACAATGTGGAGAGCAAGGCAGCAATCCATAATATGCCCCCGCCGGTACGTGCCAGCAACGCCTTATCCGGGCCGGCCACAAAGGGGAAAAGTGTCGCGACCGCCAGATAGAACACGACTGGCAACCATAATCCGCCGCCGGTCCAGGCGAGGCGCACCTCGCGGCCAATGAGCGCAGCAAAGGCCTTCATGCTGCTTTCTCTTGTCGGTCGAGCAACAGGCTTTGCGCGACATTGATAGAAGGTGCCTGATGCGCGGCCACCAGTACGATTCCGCCTGCCGCAGCATGTTTCAATATCGCTTGATCAAGCCGCGCGCAGCTTGCGCTGTCGAGGCCGTTATACGGTTCATCCAGCAACCAGATGGCAGCATTGGACGCAAGAACCCGGGCGATGCTGGCGCGCTTGCGCTGTCCGGTCGAAAGGAACCTGATAGGTATTTCGGACAGCGTTTGCAAGTCCATGTCGGTCAATGCGGCGTCGCGATAACCGGGCGTCGCGCCATCCATATCGGCCCAGAAACGCAGCGCTTTGTCGACGGACAGGTTTGCATCGAGCGCGAGACTTTCATCTGCCAGAGCCATATTCCCTCCGGCCTTTATCGTGCCCGATGTTTTGGGCAGCAGCCCGGCAATCAGCCGCAGCAGCGTCGATTTGCCACAGCCATTCGCGCCCCTGATCCAGATGACATCGCCTGCAGCTGCCTCGATATTCAGCCCGCTCAATACCAAACGGTTGCCGCGAAAAACTGCGACATTTTCAAGCCGTAATGATGGCGCATATACTTGACGCGATGTCATGGCGCGACATACGCAGATTTGGGCGATTTGCAAAAGCAGGAAATAATTATGACGGTTTCAAAACTGGGTGACGCGGTAAGGGCGGTTGCCCTTGGCAATCTTCCGCACTGGAATTACGACGCTGAAGTGCAGGGCATAAGGCGGACATTGCGTTTTACCGACTTTGCCGAGGCCTTCGGATTTATGACTCGGGTGGCGATACTGGTCGAGAAAGCCGACCATCATCCCGAATGGTTTAACGTCTACAACCGCGTAGAGATTCTGCTAACGACCCACGATGCAGGTGGGCTTTCGCAGCGTGACATCGATCTCGCAACGGTCATCGATGGAATTGTGACTTAAGGTTATTCTCCAAAACCGGCCATCAATCCCAGCCTTTTACGCAGCCGATTGGGAAACCATCGAGCGGAAAAGGCGAGCTGACTAGCCATTTTGTTGACGGTAGTGTGGACCTGATTGCCGTGTATCGCTGCCCACGCGGCGGGGCCGATGATTGCAACCGGGCTAACTTCGACCCCTGCCGATTGCAGCTTTTCCTTGCCCGTCATATTGCTGCCGGGGGTGATGACGCCGCTGATGATATTGGTGTCGATGAAACCGGGCATCAGGCTGCGTGATTTAATGCCCAGCTTGCGCCATTCGATGTCATGTGCCTCAGCAAGCCCGCGCACCGCGAATTTGGTAGCACTGTAGACACTGAGATTGGCGGAGCCATAAATGCCAGCAGCAGAACTGGTGTAAAGAACACAGGCGTCGGGCGTATTTTTGAGGAGTTCAAAACAGGCCCGCGTCCCGTTGATGACTCCGGTCAAATTGATTGCAATCATCCGGTCGATTTCCTCGTCAGTCATGTCCTGGATGGGGCCGCCCGTGCCGATACCCGCATTGTTAAACAGCACGGTCATATGTCCGCCGGTGTGCGTCGCAAAATCGGCTACTGCCTTTTTCCATTGCGCGCGGTCGGTGACATCAAGTCGGTGTATTGACGACATCCCCGGCGGCAGCAACGCTGCGGTCTCTGCAAGCCCGGCCTCATTCATGTCGGCGAGCCCTACAAACCATCCGACATTGGCAAAATAGCGCGCGACTTCACGGCCCAATCCGGACGCTGCACCAGTGATGAATATGCTTTTTGTTGCTTCGGCCATTGCCGCGACTCTCCCTACTCACAGGAGTGTCAGCGACAGGAATTTGACGTGAACGTCAACTGTTTCTTGCGGGCGCTGTAAAGGCTGGATAAATCGAGCGCATCTAAGGAGTGCTCATGTTTCGCTATCTGACGCTGACCCTCTTCGCCTTTCTCAGCCAGTTTTCAAGTGTGGCAAAGGCCGAGGTAATCGCTACTTTCTACAGCCATGATTTCGGCGACCATTTCCCCCACGCATTTGTGAAATTGAAAGGCACTGTCGATTCGACGGGGCAGGCGGTGGATACAAATTATGGGTTCACAGCCGTCAACACGACGCCCGCCATTCTAATGGGGCCGGTAAAGGGAATGGTCGAAACCAAGGATGCGAAATATATCGCTAGTAGCAATCCGCATTTTTCCATCCGCCTATCCGATGCAGAATATCACAAGTTCATGGCCTTTGTAGACAAATGGCGCGGCCTGCCGGGTAAAAGCTATAGTCTTGGAAAGCGCAACTGTGTGCATTTCGCGATGGAGGCCGCTGCATTGCTGGGCCTGAGCGTGAACAGGCAAAGCAAGTTTTTCAAGAAGCCGAAAAGCTTCATTCTGGAGATTATGAAGCTCAACAATGGTTTGAGGCTCTAAATCGCCTGAAAGCCCTTTGCATAAATATGCCAGGTAAAGATCGCCGCAGCACCGCGATGCGGGCGCCATTTTTCGGCGATTTCGCGGATGTCCTTTTCTGACGGGCGGGCATCCATGTTGAGCAAACGTCCCACGCCTTCCTGCACCGCGAGATCTCCCGCAGGCCAGATGTCGCTGCGGCCTTCGGCAAACAGCAGATAGATTTCCGCTGACCAGCGACCAATGCCTTTGACTCGTGTCAGATAGGCAATGGCTTCTTCATCATCCTGAGGCAATGCATCTAGCGGCAGTTCTCCCGAGATCACAAGCTCAGCCAACGACCGCGCATAGCCTTGCTTCTGACGACTGAGCCCGCAAGCGCGCAGCGCATCGAAATCCTGCGCGATAAGTTTATCCGGCGCGCAGCCTTCGCCGAGCAGTGCTTCCAACTTGTTCCAAACCGACGCAGCGGCGGCAACGCTCACTTGCTGCCCGACAATGGTCCGCAACAACGTCGCATAACCAGGTTCGCGAATACGCGCGTCGGGATAGCCGGTAGCCGCAATCGCATCGGCAAACCGCGGCTCCATAACGGCGAGTGCATCGAGCGATGCACGTAATCCTTCGGCTGGAATGCCCATCAGTTCGCGAGTTTCAGCAATGCCATGGGCGCGCCATAGCTGGCAGGACCAATATCCCATACCAGCTTTTGTAATCCGCCCGATTCCTCCGGCCCCTCTTCGCTGTTGTTCGCGAGTATCCGCGCATCTGTCGTTAGTGTGAACCGGCCCTTTATCTTGACCGGTTCGGCAGGTGCCTTTTCAGAGCCTGATTTGCCCAGCATGCCAGCAGCCATGCTTCCCATGCCAAGAAGCGCGCTCATCGACATTTCCGGATCGGTCTTAAACGCGGGTGCCTCGACCCTGACCCGCTTGTTATCCCAACGCGTGATGTGGATCATCGGCTCGCCGAGCGCATAGCGGGGAATGATGGGGAAGGCGTAATCATCCGCCAGCTTGCCGGTGGTGCTGTAATCGACCATGAACACGCCGTTGCCGAGATGTTCAACCTTGTGCCAAGCGGCGAGGCGCTCGACTTCGCGCGTGAACCGCTTAATCGTTTCCGGGTTTTCAGGATCAATACCACCCAGCATCATTTCCGCCATTTTGCGGCCTTGTTCGTCGCGCTTTTTCTTGTCGGCCTGCTGGGTATCCCATTCCTTTTTTTGCTGACTGATTTCTGCTGGCGTGCATTCCCGCTCGTTAGACTCCCATGACGATAGGGCTGCAGCAGCATCGTCTGCGGCTTGGGCCGCTTCGTCAGCAGCTTTTGCGGCCTCACCGGCCGCGTCTCCGGCATCTTGGTCAGCACTGATTGCGGTCGCCAAATAGCGGGCAGGGACAATGGAAAAGCCTTTATCGTCTGTCATGGCGACGTTATCTTTTTTGTCTTCCACGATGAAATCATCGGAGACCTCGGACGCTGGTTCCACGGTGTCGGCATAACACACGGCCTTGAATTCAGAACTGGCGCTGTCGTTCAGAAAATCATTTTTGAGCAGGTTGGCAAGGCCGACCAACTGTATCTGGCCTTTGTAGGAAAAGCTGAAATCGCCGTTGCCGCGGACCGTCATATCCGAGGTGAATTCACCGGGAAGGATAAGGCATCCGCTCAGCGAGAAAGAGGCAACGCAGGCGACCGCCACTTTTGCCCAAAGTTGAATGCCCATCCCCCGCTTCTCCCTGTTTAGCTCCGCCGAACCGTTGCCGCGTACAGCGCAATTGCGGCAGCATTGGAGACGTTGAGCGACTCCATCTGTTCGCTGATTGGCAGTTTTGCCAGTTGGTCGCAATGCTCCTCGATATTGCGGCGCATGCCGTCGCCTTCGGCGCCCAACACAAGTGCGTTGCGCTTGGGCGAAAGCCCTTCTTCGAGCGTGACGGTCGCATGACCGGAAAGGCCAATGCGCCAATATCCCGCTTCGCCGATTTCTTCGAGCGCGCGCGCCAGATTTACGACCCTAACCCACGGCGTGACTTCGAGCGCCCCTGACGCCGATTTGGCCAAAGCCCCTGATTCGGGTGGTGCGTGCCGGTCCTGGGTTACGACAGCGACGGCATTAAATGCGGCGGCAGTTCGGAATATAGCGCCGACATTGTGCGGATCGGTGACTTGGTCCAGAACGAGCAGCGGGCGATTGTCACTTTCGTCGACCGCAAGGGCATCGGTCAGCCAGACGTCTTCCAACGGCGCAACCTCAAGCACCAGCCCCTGATGCGGAGCATCCTTTGGTACAAAACGCGCAAGGTCGGCGACTTCGGCAAATTGAACGCTCAAGCCATCGGGAATGACGATCTTGCCGAGTTCCTCACGCGTGCCCCATAATTTGATGCACTTGCGTTCAGGGTTGTCGAGTGCAGCGTACACCGCATGGCGGCCGTAAAATTTGGGGTTGCCGCTAATGGTGGCTGCGCCCCTACGACGATGGCTTTTGTGAGAGGACATAAGTTGGCTTCAATCTAAAAATATTAGTGATGATTACAGCCCCTTTCCCACTTGAGGCATTGACAGGCAAGGGCCGTTTCGCCATTGGGCTGCTTCCTTAGCGGGACCGGCCCTTATGCAAATGCATATTGCCCCGCAAAGATGTGGACAGGTGGCCGAGTGGTTAAAGGCAGCAGACTGTAAATCTGCCCGGTTTTCCGTACGCTGGTTCGAATCCAGCCCTGTCCACCATCTATTTCTATCGAAATAGAATTTCGCACAATGCAGATTATCAAACAGGCTTACTAGCACAGACTGATTTGTTGCGCCGACATGTTACGCTGGCGTTAGCGAACGCGAACGGGATAGCTGCACGTAGAATAATAGACTTTGCATTCTTTATTTGCAGGGTCTTTCACGCAATCCTCCATCACGAGGGATTCTGCGGTTTTCAAATCTGCTGCACCCGCAGTTGGTGCGGTATGGCCACCACCGGCTACGGCAACGCATTGGTTGTATGTTGTCAGGTTGATGTGGCAGTCCATGCCGCCCATTTCACGGCACTTATCCAATGCTGCTTTTTCCGCCTTCCGTTTGCTTGGCATGTTGGGTGCAACGCCAAGGCCATTTACGCCGAATGCGATAGATACCCACTGCGTCTTCCACCGCGGAATGGGTTCATAACGAGAGTCCCCCGAATCCTGAATTCCATAATCGGGTATAGGTGCGCATCCCATGACGCCGGGAGAGTTGACCGGATAATATCCCTGAGGGCACGTTCCGCCTTCAGCGTTCAGATCACCCGTGATTAACAAAATGGCGCATGATAAAATCAATCTAAATTTCAGATGAATCAAGGATTTGGCCTTTCCAAACGCGGGATTGACCGCACTGCGCACGAAATATCGATCACAAGGGCCTGCGTCCACGCGTGCAGCGTACTGGTGCAAGTCAGGGCACAATCGCGAATTGGGCCAGCCGGTCTTTTCAAGCTGTATTGCAAGCGGTGGTTCAAAGGATGGCCAATGTTCAGGGAAGTATCGTGGAATATTCACGTGGTTCAGTGCACGATCCGCCGCCAAATCCTGAACGTGAAGCCGATTGTGTTGTTAAGCCTGCGAAGGGAATTATCATGGCAGCAGGACCTTATTGGAAGGGGCAGTTGATGATGTGTCGGCGGACCAAACATTGAAGCGCGGATTGGCTCCAATTGCGAGGGCGGACGCGCGTATCCTTATCTTGGGCAGCCTGCCCGGCGACGCGTCGCTTGGTGCGGCCCAATATTACGCGCATCCCCGCAATCATTTCTGGACGCTGGTTGGCCATGTTACGAACAGGGATTTGGCTGGAATGGACTATCCGGTCCGCATTGCGGCGCTGCAATCAGCAGGTATTGCTTTATGGGATGTTGTTGCCGCGGCGCATCGGCCGGGCAGCCTCGATATGCACATTGCCAATGCCGCGCTAAACGACATTTGCGCGCTTACGCGAAATATGCCCGACCTTCGATTGGTCGCGTTTAATGGTCAGAAAGCAGCGGTTCTAGCGCGACCCGTGTTACATGACCTGCCGACTGAAACGATGACTTTGCCTTCAAGCAGTCCTGCCCATGCCGTAAATATCGCCGTGAAGGAAGCTGTTTGGGCACAGCTCCAACCCTATTTAGGCACTCCCGCGTTGGAGTAGCCGGACGGGCACCGGTTCGATATTCGGCTCCTCGCCTTTCAACACATTAATCAATGCATCCACCAGCATTGCACCTGCGCGTTGATAATCCTGTTCTATGGTCGTCAGCGGTGGCTGCGCATATCCGCCTGTGGCAATTCCATCAAAGCCTATGACTTTGACTTGCGTGCCGACATTGATCCCATTTTCGTCGAGCGCACGCATCGCACCCAGTGCAATAAAATCATTCGCACAAAACAGCCCGTCGAAAACCACGCCATCGCGGATGAGCGTCTTCACGGCTTCGTGGCCTTGTTCCTCTCGAACCGCGTTTTCAGGAAGAGCAGGGCATACCGGGTCCAATCCCTTTTCATGCATAACCGACCGGTATGTATTGACCCGATCCTGAAATTGCGGCTGCTCGCTGTCGGTGGGGCCAATATAGGCGATATGCTTGCAACCTTTGGACAGCAGGTGATCAATGGCCAGGCCAACACCTTGCGAATTGTCGCTCTTTAACGAGATCAGGTCTTCCTTGCTCGCGCCCCAGCATATCATAGGGGTTTTGTGCTTGGCGTAGTCTCCGAAAAACTGCCAGCCTTCGACATTCTGTCCGCTGCCAATGACGATCAGGCCATCAGCCTGGCGACTACCGGTGTAATTTGCGAAGAAATTGGCAGGCGAATCCTGAAACGAGATAATAAGATTATATCCCCGTTCTGACGCCGATGCGGCGATGCAGCCGAGCAGCGAGAGATAGAATGGATTGATGTTCGCCTTGTTCTCGCCCCTGCGACACAGGATGACCAGGGCAATCGAAAAGGTCTGCTGCGTCCTGAGCCGCATCGCGTTGTGATCGACGGAATAGTTCAGCTCATTCGCCAGCTTTACGATACGCGCGCGAGTATCTTCGTTGACTTTCTTGTCACCGCGCAGCGCACGAGAGACTGTGGGTTGTGACACCCCAAGCATCGCCGCAATCTGATGCGCTGTTATCCGCCCCTCTTTTCCCATAAAGGGGCGGTTAGCATTGCTTTGCGTTCAAGTCACGTGGCCAACGCAGTCAGTGGCTCCACCCAGTCGAGCCCAAGGCTTTCGGCAACTGCTTCGCTGGTCACCTTGCCTTTGTGGACATTGAGGCCGTTGAGCAGGCCTTTGTCATTGCGGATCGCATCGAGGCCGTGATCGGCCAGCGCAAGCCCGTAAGGTAGCGTTGCATTGTTAAGCGCGGCTGCGCTGGTTTGCGGGACTGCGCCGGGCATATTGGCGACGCAATAATGGATGATGCCATCGACCACATATGTAGGTTCGGAATGGGTGGTGGCATGACTGGTTTCGAAACATCCACCTTGGTCAATGGCGACGTCGACCAATACCGAACCTGGCTTCATATGCTTGAGCATCGCCCGGGTAACAAGCTTGGGCGCGCTTGCTCCGGGGATAAGCACCGCGCCGATGACGGCATCGGCGATGCTGATTTCATGGTCGATGGTCTCCAGTGTGGAGTAACGCGTGCGGACGCGGCCCTGGAACATTTCGTCGAGTTGGCGCAGGCGGGCAAGCGAGCGGTCAACAATTGTGACCTCAGCGCCGAGGCCGACCGCCATGCGCGCGGCATGGGTGCCGACAACACCGCCGCCAATCACGCATACGCGTCCTGCTGGAACGCCGGGGACGCCGCCGAGCAAGATGCCCGCACCACCTTCGCTGCGGCGCATCGCTTCGCCTGCGGCTTCGATGGCAAGGCGCCCTGCGACTTCGCTCATCGGTGCGAGGAGGGGCAAGGTGCCCTTGTCGTCGGTAACCGTCTCATAGGCAATCGCGGTGCAGCCGCTCGCGATCAGGCCTTTTGCCTGCTCGGGATCGGGCGCTAGGTGGAGATAGGTGAAGAGCAGCTGGCCGGGGCGCAATTGCGCCCATTCGGATGGCTGGGGTTCTTTGACTTTCACGATCATTTCGCAAGTGGCGAAGATTTCAGCTGCAGTTTGCGCAATTTCGGCGCCCGCCGCGCGATAGGCGTCGTCGCCAGACATGATGCCTGCACCAGCGCCGGATTGCACGACGACCTGATGACCACGTGCGACATATTCGCGGACCGCACCGGGAGTCAGGCCGACACGATATTCATGAACCTTGATTTCGCTGGGGACGCCGACGCGCATTTCTCTTCTCCTGTATGAGTCTCTGGCTCGCAGAAATAACACTGTCCTTATTCTGATACTCCGCAAAGATTGGACAGAAGAACGTAAATAGCGCACATATTATGCGTCATAATCAGGAAAGACGCCGAATTTATGCAACTCGACCGGACAGACCGAAAATTACTCCGCGCGCTGGTCGCCAATGGGCGCGCAACGCAGCAGGAGCTTGGTGAAGCGGCAGGACTTTCCCCAAGCGCAGCAGCACGACGACAAAAGGCATTGGAAGATGCCGGCATATTGCGGGGCTATCGCGCGGATGTGAATCTGCGCAAGCTTGGGATGGGTGCGACGGTGATGGTAACGATTACGCTCGATAGCCAGAGCGAAGAGGCAATGGCGGCGTTCGAAGCGGCTGTCGGACTTAGTCCATCCATCATAAGATGCCATCTCATGAGCGGTCGAAATGACTATTTATTGGTTGTCCGCGCGGCATCGATTGAGGATTATGAAGTCATTCACCGGCAGGAAATCGCGCGGCTGCCAAGAGTGGCGCGCATCGAAACAGCCTTTGCATTGCGCGAGGTTGTGAATCGCACGGTGCCCCCGCGGCTTTTGGAATAATGCTGGAACCTACATGCAGCCGATACGTTACCATTTTTCAAAAAGGAGAAATCTCATGGGACGTACAGTCGGTATCAGCGTAGGCGGTTTGATTTTGCTACTCATCGCGGTTGCTATTATCTTTTAATGTAGCTCCTTCGGGGGCAACCATAGGCCGATGTACATCATTGGCGGGAGAATTATGTCATGCTCGTTATGAATGCCGGTCGAGATGATGAACTGACCGAGAAATTTGAAAATTTTGTACGTGAAGCTGACTTTCCCTGCGTGGGCGCAAAATCTGCGCTGAACAAGGGACAGATGCATTTCGTGGTAGCGGACGACATTCGGTCGGCTTGGGACGATCTTAGGATACTGCCGCACATCAACGCGCTTGCAAAACATTACCGGCAGACCCCCGACCTCTTTCAAACCCTAGTATGTATCTTTCGCACATCGGATTCGATGTCCGAACAACGCTTTGAACGCGCGGTTTGGGATCGGCTTCAATCGTTGAGCGACAAGGACGAATGGCTGGGCCAGCCTGTGGACTCACGCATCAGCACCGATCCCGAAGATCCGCATTTTGCCGTTAGTTTTGGCGGGGAAGCGTTTTTCATTGTTGGCCTGCATCCGAACGCTAGCCGACCCGCGCGGCGTTTCGACCACCCGGTGATGGTGTTCAATCTCCATGATCAGTTCGAACGGTTACGCGCCGAGGGCAAATATGATCCTTTGCGGAACACCATCATGAAACGGGACGAAAAACTCGCCGGATCGATTAACCCGATGCTTGCATCTCACGGCGAAACATCTGCGGCGCGCCAATATAGCGGTCGCGCAGTCGAGGATGACTGGGTTTGTCCCTTTTCGCGGAAAAGCGAAGCGGCATGAAGCAGTATGAAATTGCACCCCGGTCAGGGGTGGCATTCACGATGAACAGAGGCGATCTGTTGACGGTAATCGACCCGAAGGGCGAACAGGTCGCGGACCTCGTTGCCTATTCGCAGTCCGATCATCGGGAAGTGATATCCTCTGGGCGGACGCTGGATTATGCGTCGCGGTTGTTCCTGACAAAGGGCGACCCGCTTTATTCGAACCGAAGCAATATCATGATGACAATTGTCGAAGACGATGTTGGTCGGCACGATTTCCTGCTGACGCCATGCTCGAAAGATACATTCCGCATCATTTACGGCGACGGGCACCCGCATCAGGGATGTTTCGGAAATCTTGCGCAGGCGCTGAAACCGTTCGGCATCGAACCTGACGACATACCTGTGGCATTCAACTGTTTCATGCACGTGTCCATCGACGGCAAAAGCGGCGAAATATCGGTGCAGCCGCCACTCAGCCGCGCAGGTGAGCGCATTGTATTTCGCGCAGAGATGGACCTGATAATCGGGTTGACTGCATGCTCGGCATTACAGTCGAATAATGGATCTTTCAAACCCATCCACTATGTGGTTTCCTCGGCTAGCGACTAGTTGATGGGTTTTGCGTACAGGTTTGAGCGCACGCTCTTCACAATTAGTATCAAAAAAATCGTAATACAATACAAGTAGTTAATTAAATATAAACCATGAATTTCAAAATTGAACGCCAAACGGTGTACAATTTCCGTTCAATTGAAAAGCGATGGATGGGCGACGACGAATTCGTCCTATTCGGGAATCGCATGCTTGCGTAAATTACCCACACAAGGCGCTGTGAGTGCATTTTCAGCAAGCTTTGTTCAAATCAATCATAATAATCAGGTATGGAATTACTTATTCCAGATCACGGGTCGCTGCGCGTGATTTAACGGATGCGCGGCTATTTCGCCAATTCCGTTCGGGAGCCTGTCATGAATATTGTTTTGTTCTGGAATAACGTCCTACTCGAATGCTCGCGCCGTGATTTTACACGCGGCTATGCCAACAGTCAGCAGCCCGGCCCGATCCGCACATCGCGGGCGATGGCAATCGTCCACCTAGCGATCCACGATGCCGTTGCATTTAAGAACGGCATCCCTGCAGCGGCCTATCTCAACAAAAAGGCCATTCCGCATACCGTTGGCGCGCCTCCCAGTGGCGCTGTAGATGATATCGTCGGCGGCGCTGCTGTCACGACGCTCAAAGCAATGTATCCGCGATATGCCGCGTTCATCGACGACAATTATGATGGAGGCGACAATGCGCGTTTCAATTATGGCGAGGAGATAGCAAACGCGTTGCTGGCATCCCGGGTTAACGACGGATCCGATGTCATGCTGACGCCGCCACAGGTGATTTCGCCGGTCTATGGCCAGCATCGTGCCGATCCATTTGCGCCAGGCCAGCCTCGCCTCGGTCTGGCGTGGGGAGATGTGAAGCGCTTCACCGGCAACGCGCATAAACCGCTTGACGCCTTTCCCGGCCATGGGGCAGCAAATTTGCTGACCGATGCCGGTTATAAGGCTGACTATGACGAGGTCGTTGCATTTGGCGCAGCCGACCGCCGAAGCCGGACGGCGGATCAAGAACGGATGGGCGTATATTGGGCCTATGACGGCGTCATGAATCTAGGTGTTCCACCGCGTCTGTATAACCAGATTGCCCGCAAGGTTGTTGCCGACCGGTCATTGAGCGTTGCCCGCACTGCTGAACTGTTTGCGCAGATTAACGTCGCCATGGCCGATGCCGGTATCGATGCCTGGCATTACAAATATCTTTACGACCTGTGGCGTCCGGTGGTTGGAGTTCGTGCAGAAGCTGCGCCGGACGGTGATCCGTTCTGGACTCCGCACGGCGCGCCGCAGACCAATGTTACCGGGCCAACAAACTTTACTCCGCCATTCCCGGCCTATCCATCGGGTCATGCCACTTTTGGCGCGGCACTGTTCCAGTCATTGCGTTTGGCGCTTGATACCGCGGCAGCACCAATGACGATTGCCGAGGTGATGGCGGAAGAAGTTGGCGGCACGCCTGCAAATGCGAATGAGACATTCACGTTCATTTCAGACGAGCTTGATGGCGTTACCTTCGATTCCAACGCTTCGGTACGCCAGCGAGTGCCTGTCACATTCAACAATTTCGCACGCCCGGTTTGGGAAAATTCGGTCAGCCGAATCTATCTTGGCGTCCACTGGCGTTTCGACGGACTTCCGCGCGACGCCGCGGACAATATCGGCGGTGTGCCGTTGGGCCTGGCGATTGGCGAAGAGGCGCATGCCTTCTTCAACAACGGCGTGTCGCTCGGCGGCAGCGTCTGACACCAAAAAGAGCTGCGGCGCGGGTCATCAGGCACGCGCCGCAAGCCTCGAACACTCTCGCGTTTCGGGTCGCAATTCAAAGAATTTTTGAACCCTCGTTACGGAGAAGCATCATGTTAGAACCCAAATATTTCCTCGAGAATATCGAGATTCACCAATATTATCAGAGCCGCCTGATTGACTGGCTGCGCCCTTGGCGGTTGAAATCGACGCCTGATATCCTGATTGTCGTGGACGAGGAAATCTCGACCTCACCATCCAACTCATTCGGCATTGCAAGCGTCATCGCCCTTTTACGTGGCGCGCAAGTTGGCTGCATGCGTTTCAACGTGGACATCGCCCTGCGCAATATGGACACGCCTGCGATTATGCCGAACCCGGGGCCAACGCAGCCCAAATATGTTGGCTTCCGATTCAACATGACCGATGGAGGCAATGACATCATCGAAAAATATGAGCAAATCTGGTGCTTCGGGTTCAAGCCGAACAACTTTGCCGGTCCAGACTCTGTGATCGATCAGGCCTTTGCGATGCCGGCATCGGACGCGGAGCTTGTAAAGCTCGATAGCTGGATGAAAGTCCGCAAGGGCGGGCTATTTGGAACAGGAGATCATGATTTTCTCGGCGCTTCAATGTGCCGCCGGATTCCAAGGTTGGGAACAATGCGGCGCTGGACCAATGCCGATGGGGTGCCGCCAATCGATACGCCCGACCGCATCGACACCTTGCGGCCACCTTCTGCTGCTTATGAACCGGGCGCGCCGGGCGGACCACTTGATCTCGGCAATAATGCCCATCAGGGCGACCTTACCGTGCAGCCGATCCAATGGGTCCCAACGCAAACCTTGTACGGCCCGGTTTTCCGGCGCAGGCGTCCGCATCCGGTGCTGTGCCACCCAACGCTCGGGCCAATCAATGTCATGCCTGATCATGCGCATGAAGGCTGGATTGTCGAAACGCCCGATCTGGCGGCCCCGAACAAGTTCAACGGCGATCCTGAATATCCCGATGCCACCGACGGCGGGCCAAAACCTGCGCCACAGGTGATCGCTTTTGGCAGCAATCTCGGCGATCCGCCCTACAACTTTGCCAAGGGGCCACAGCCGGCCCGGTCACGCAATCCCATGATTTCGGTTTATGATGGTCATCGCGCAGGCGTCGGGCGAGTTGCAACGGACTCGACATGGCATCATTGGATGGATGTCAATATCAACAATATCAAAGCCGCAGATACCGATGACTGGAAAAAGATCAGCCGCTATTTCATCAATCTGGCAGTGTGGTTGAACCCGCCCGGCTATTCGACCAACTGTTTCTATTTGTCGGTGGTGGCCAGCCATTTGCAATATCCGGGTTTCCAGGAATATCGGCTGGGTGCACCTACACTGGAGCTGGGGCAGGCTCTCAAGAACCACCTCATATGGTATTACGGCCCGTGCTGGGTGACGGACATCATCTGGCGGCTGGTCTACGAGCTGGAGATAATTCCGATAAAACGCTTGTTCGACATGCGAAAGAAACTTGCGGATCATGAATTTGCATCGGACAATTTCGAAGAAATGGTTCTGGGCTACATGGTCGAAGCGACGCTTGTGCCGGCAGCTGCGATGAAAGGGGAGCTCGACGACGAAACGCGCAAGTCGTTGCGTATCAAGGACGGGCAGGGCGTCGACCCGCTTCCTGAACCTGAGAAGCTATTCAGGCCTGCTGTCGAAAAAGGCGTGAAGGCGTTTATCGAACAGATCGAGCGCGGCGTGAAAGACAATGAAAGCTTGGCAAAGGCCTTGCAGCGCTGACGGAAGGGGCCGGGTTGTGCACCAGCAAAACCCGGCCATTTCGTTAAATTCCCCCGACAACTCTCCGTCTGGTCCAGTAATCTCGTCAACATCCGCCTCGTGCCGTTTGGGCGGAGGCTTGAGCGGTAGAATGCCGCCGGGATCCATGCTAATTGGCCTATTTGGGCTGCCCAATTGTAAGCGGAGAGCTACACCTGCCAAGGTTAGCGCACAGGACAATATCATCCAGACCCTGTGCTCGCTGATACGACCGTTCCGGATGTGCCAAACTGCTATTCCCGTTGCGGCAGTCCATGTGACAGTCGGCAAGGCGAACCCTGTTGCATTGCCCGTGGAGCGGCTTCGCCTGAACGCGGCTTTACCGTAGGCGTGTCAAAATTTGTAGGCGACGGCAAATATGGCCTGCGACTCGCACTTTTCGTCGATCGCCGCGCTTTTGCGGATCCTCTTATCGAGATAGGTGTTGCTCAAAACGCCTATCAGCATGATCCGCTCGTTGAGTTGGTAGGACATGGAAATATCGCCGCTAAGATTTAGCGCTTTGCCGGTTATCGGCGCGACGGGTAATATCACGCTACGACGGTTGGCGATCATCTTCGCCCGCTGCGCTGCAGTGACGCCATACATATAATTTGCGGTCCTGCGGTCAAGCCAACTGGCCTGAAAAGCTGGTGTGATTGCAAACCGACCGCTCGAAATGGGGTAGCTATAGCGCCCGATGATCTCAGAGCCGTTGAATTTACCGGTAATGTCATGCCGATATTCGGCGCTCAATGTCCCTAAGTCAGTCGCAACCGATAAACGGGCACCGGCGTCCGCAGTGATTTTTTCACGGTCCTGACCGCTCGTCCCCCGTGCAGCAATAAACAAATCGATAGATGGCTTTATGCCGTCGAGCCCTTTCTCAAAATGCAGTCCGGTTTCGGCAGTTTCGAAATAATAGGCACCTTGCTTGATCGAAATCAGCGGTAACGGCAACGCTTCACTTTTCGAACCGTTGAAAGGCGTTTCCCGCAGCAGCGCACCTGCGCCAATCGTGATATGATTGTCGTTTTGGACTTGTTCGGTCTCTTGGGCTTGCACAATCGGTGCGATGCATAGCGCTGCGCCTAGCATAAGCGATTTGTAAGCGAAATTCGGCATGGGGTATCCATTCTTAAAAATTGTTGGGGGAGGGGTGTTGGCATCACTGTATTGAGACAGCGACACGCCGGCTCCGTTCACGTCGGGCTCAAGCCGTGCAACTTGAGTTACGTGAACTGCGATAATTCTTTCGCCAATCTGACCGCTGCAATTTCACGATGCGCGAACTTGCACACAGATTTGTTGCACTGCACACAGGTGATGGTTAGGTCCGCGCAGCTTGCTTTTGGGATGGAACGAATACGCGCGCATGCTCACACTGGACTTTCTCGATTATTGGAGCAATCTCGGCTGGCGCGAATATGTAAAGCATATGGGTCTGTATGCTATTTTGGCTTCAGTACTCGCCATCCTCGGCCCTTTCGGCACCGATCAGGATCCGTTTTTTTTTCGGTTTAGCTATTGGCTTGTCATGCTAGGAACATTTGGCGGGCTGATTATGCCTTTGACTGCGCGGCTATCGCGCCGATTTGGAATCGTGGCGGCGGCGCCAATCGGGCCTGCCGTAGTCGGTTTATTGAGCCTTGGTACCATCCCCATGACCATATTGGTCATGCTGATTGATAATCTGTTGTACCAATGGATTACGACCGCCGATTGGCTGCCATTTGGTGAACCCTCCCGCATTCTGCGTAACATTCAGCCCCCTGAGCCGGTCAATTTGCTAAACGCGATAATTCTCTATGGAAAAGTCTTGGCAGTTGTCTTGATTAGCTCCGGGGTGATTTTTGTTTTTGTCGTAAGTCGCCAGAGTCGGCGCACGGAATCATTGACGCTTTTACCCAGAGCAGGCGCGAATTTCTTCGCCCGCTTGCCGAACCATATCGGAACAAACCTGATTTACCTGCAGATGGAAGATCATTATCTCCGCGCCGTCACGAAGGACGGCAACGCACTCATTTTAATGCGGTTCCGAGATGCGATGAACGAAATAGCCGGTATCAGCGGGATTCAGGTGCATCGCTCATATTGGGTCGCAAGCACCCACATCGTTAAGCTGTCGCGGACCGGCAGAAGGCTGGAACTTATCATGTCGAATGATGCGCGGATCCCGGTTTCGTCCAGCTACAAGGAGGCGGTTGAGCAAATAATTACCGGCGTGGAAGATACCTGCCGCTCCAGGAACCGCTAACATCATCCAAACTGCTTTCAGGCGAGCTTTTCCAATAACGCGCTGATCTTCCCGAACATTTCGTCTATATGTGCCTTTTCCACAATTAGGGGCGGGCTTAGCGCAATAATGTCGCCTGTGGCGCGAACCAGTAGCCCATTGTCAAAGCACGCGTGAAACAGTTCGGTGGCGCGTTTGGATGGCGCCCCCGGACGAGGTTCCAGTTCGATCCCGGCGATCAACCCGATATTGCGCACATCGATGACATGGGGTTTGCCGCGCAGGCTGTGGGCGGCGTCAGCCCAATAGGCATCAAGCTCATGCGCCTTTTCGAACAGGCCTTCGTCGCGGTACAGGTCCATTGTTGCTAGGCCAGCGGCTGCTGCAAGCGGGTGGCCGCTGTAGGTGTAGCCGTGGAACAGTTCGATGCCTTCGGCGCTCCCTTCGACCATGTCATCGTGAATCTGGCGGCTGACTGCGACAGCGCCCATCGGAACGGCGGCGTTGGTCAGGCCTTTTGCTAAGCAAATGATGTCGGGCGTCACGCCCCATGTTTCTGATGCCGTCACGCCGCCAACGCGGCCGAAGCCGCTGATAACCTCATCAAAAATCAGGATGATTCCGTGCTTGTTGCAGATATCGCGGAGGCGCTGAAGATATCCAACCGGCGGAACCAGTACGCCGGTGGAGCCTGCTACAGGCTCGACAATCACCGCAGCAATCGTCTCTGCGCCGTGCAACGTGACTAGTCGTTCCAGATCGTCGGCAAGTTCCGCCCCGTGCATTGGGAAACCATTTGACCAAGCATTGCGAGCAAGGTCATGCGTGTGTGGCAGATGATCGACGCCGGCCAAGCCCTGCCACCAGCGGCGGTTGTTGACAATGCCGCCCACCGAGATGCCGCCAAAACCTGTACCATGATAGCCGCGCTCACGCCCGATCAGGCGTGTGCGGGTGGCTTGCCCGCGGCTGCGCTGCGTGGCGAGGGCGATTTTGAGCGCGGTATCGACCGATTCACTGCCCGAGTTAGTGAAAAATATCCGATCGATCCCTTTTGGCATCATCGGCGCGAGGCGGCTGGCCAGTTCGAACGCCAGCGGGTGGCCAAGCTGGAATGTCGGGCCGAAATCCATAGTGGCCGCCGTCTTCGCTATCGCGTCAACAATCGGCTGGCGACAATGGCCGGCATTGCTGCACCAAAGCCCTGCGGTGCCATCCAGAATATTACGGCCGTCCGCGCTTTGATAATGCATGTCCTTGGCGGATACCAGCAGGCGGGGGTGGGCCTTGAATGCCTTGTTGGCGGTAAAGGGCATCCAAAAGGCGGCTAAAGGGTCATTTTCCAGCATGGTGCCCTTATGAAACGATATGGTTCTGTTGCGCAAGACTGTGACTGAATTGTCACATTGTCTAAAAAGGTCAACAGAGCTGTCACAAAATTGCTTGATTGGCGGGCATTTTGATGTTTGTGTGCAGGTGCACAATAAAGCGCTGGCAATAAAATATTAACCATAGCGCAGGCATTAGATTTAGCGGGAAGAGGACGGCAATTGCCGACGGCCACGCAATGCGTTGGTCACCGGCTAATAATGTAGCGCACCTAAGAAGGGGTAATTATATGCGTAAATCAATTTTGAAACTGGCTGCCATGAGCGTCGCGATGAGCGCGATGGCTGTTTCGGCACCGGCATTCGCTCAAGACGAAGCGGCTGAAGAAGCTTCTGGTCCAATCACGCTAACCGGCGGTATTGGGGTTGTATCCGACTACCGCTTCCGCGGCGTTTCGCTTTCAGATAAAGACTTTGCTGTTCAGCCATATCTGACCGTAAAGCATGAATCCGGCTTTTATGTAGGCGTTTGGGGTTCGAACATTGCAGAAAATGCAGGCGATGATGTCGAGGTCGATCTGTATGCAGGTTTCTCCGGCGGCGACGCGGTAACCTATGACATCGGCGCGACTTATTATGTCTATCCCGGCGTCTCGGCCTTCAATTATGTCGAATTCACCGGCAAGCTTGGCACCACTGTTGGCCCGGCAACCATTGGCGGACAGCTCAGCTATGTGCCCAGCCAGGACAATACTGGTAACACCGACAATATTTACGTTGCAACTAACGTGGCATTCGCCATTCCTGACTCGCCCATAACGCTGACCGGATCGGTTGGTCTCGAAGACGGCGCATTCACTGGCGGAACCAGCAAGATCGATTGGTCGCTGGGTGCAACAGCGGCGGTCAAGGGATTCACTCTTGGCGTTGCTTATGTCGACACCGACCGCAACACAACATTTGCGCCCCGGGATAGCAAAGCCGGCGTCGTATTCTCGTTGAGCTACGGTTTCTAATCAGAAAAATGCCTTCGGGCACCGATACATTCCGCATGCCGGGCTTGACCTTTCAAGTCCGGCATGCGCTTATCCGGCGCACAGAAAGCTGGTGAAATTGTATGTCTGTCAACCTTGCGAACTGGATCGCAGAGCATAAAATCGACGAAGTCGAGTGCATCGTCCCCGATATTAATGGCGTACAGCGCGGCAAGGTTCTGCCTGCCAAAAAATTCCTGTCATCGGTACGCGACAAATCGCTGCGGATACCGGGGAGCGTTTTTATCTGCACGATTGACGGGCATTATCCCGAAGATATCGAGGATATCTGGGACAAGGATCCCGACAAGATATTGATTGCCGATCCCGACACCATTTGTGTCGCGCCGGGGTTCAAATCACCCACTGCCTTTGTCATCGCCGATGCTTTCAATGGCGATGGCACTGAAGTTGAACTGGCACCGCGCACAATCCTCAAAAAGGTGTTGGCGCTATATGCTGCGAAGGGCTGGAAACCGATTATCGCGCCCGAAGTTGAATTCTATCTCGTCAGCCAGAATGTCGATCCGGACTTTCCGTTGCAGCCTCCCACCGGGTCCAGCGGACGCGCCGAAACCGCCAGCCAGCCTTACGGGTTGGAGGCGATGAATGAATATGAAGATATCATCGACCATATTTACGATGATTGCGAGCTTATGGGGCTCGATATCGATACGATGATCCACGAAATGGGTGCAGCGCAGCTGGAGGTCAATTTCATCCACGGCGACCCGCTGAAACTCGCCGATCAGGTGTTCCTGTTCAAGCGTGCGGTGCGCGCGGTGGCGAAGCAACATGGTGTTTACGCGACATTCATGGCGAATCCGATGGCGGGGCAGCCGGGCAGCGCGATGCACATTCACCAGTCGGTGGTTGATGCCGAGACGGGCAAGAATCTGTTTTCCAACGCCAATGGCAAGGATAGTGCGCTGTTTCGCAGTTATATAGCGGGCCTCGTCAAGTTCATGCCTCAGATTTCACCGCTCTGGGCACCGAACGTCAACAGCTTCCGCCGGATGCGGCCAGACAGTGCTGCGCCCATCAACGTGCAATGGGGCGAGGATAATCGGTCTTGCGGCTTCCGTGTACCGATATCCGACAAGGCCAATCGCCGCGTCGAAAACCGCCTGCCGGGTGCGGATTCCAACCCCTATCTGGCGATGGCTGCATCATTGGTCTGCGGCTATATCGGCATGGTCGAACGCATGGTTCCGGCTAAAGCCATCACCGGCAGCGCGTATAACCGCGCGCGCACCTTGCCGCGTACATTGGAGGCAGCGCTTGACCGGTTCAGCGCATGTCGCCCGGTGCGCAACCTACTCGGCGAGGATTTCTTCGAGATTTTCTACGCAGTGAAGGATTATGAGCTGTTCAACTATCAGTCGGTGGTGAGCAGCTGGGAACGCGAGCATTTGCTGCTGAGGGTGTGATGCCCGATCCATTGAACGACAGTTATTACAGAGCGACCGCGAATGCGTGGGATGCCCGACCAGAATTTGACGGCGATGCGAAATATGACGTCGCCGTAATCGGTGGCGGTTTTACCGGGTTATCCGCTGCATTGGCGTGTGCCGAGAAAGGGCTGAATGTCGCTTTACTAGAAGCTGAAACAATCGGCTTTGGCGCTTCCGGCCGCAACGGCGGTCAGTTGATCCCGGGCTTGCGCTGGTCAATGCGCGAGATTGATGAAGAATTCGGACGCGAACGGGCGCAAGCTATTTTCGATCTGGCCTATGGTTCGGTTGAGCGGGTGAAGAGCCGGATCGCCAAGCATGACATCGCGTGCGACCTGAAGGCTGGGCATTTGGAAGCGGCTTACAAGCCGGCGCATTTCGGTAACATGCAGCGCGAGGCCGAGTTTTTGGAACGCAATTTTGGTTGGAGGGCGGATATTGTCCAGCCGCACAATATTGCGCGGCACATCAATGGTGGCGGCTATCATGGCGGGATTTATGATCGCCAAGGTGGCCATTTTCATCCTTTGAATTATGCACTTGGTCTGGCCAGAGCAGCAAAAGACGCAGGCGTGAAAATATTCGAGAACACGCGTTTATTGCCCGGTGATGTCAATGCGGAAAAGTTCATTGTCGCAACCGATACATGGACTGAAAATCTCGATCCAATACTCGGCCGCTACACAATCCCTATCATGAACTATAATGTTGCTACCGTGCCGCTTCCCAACGCCGACCAACTTCTACCTAGCGACGCAGCCGTTGCCGATAGCCGCTTCGTGCTCAACTATTTCCGCTTGTCGGCAGATAAACGGCTGATCTTTGGCGGTGGCGAGAAATATGTGCAGACCCCGCCTGCCGATATCGCGGCATTTGTCCGCAAGCACATAATCGAGGTTTTCCCCTCGCTCGCCGACGTGCCAATCGACTATGCTTGGGGCGGGGCGGTTGGAGTTACCGCCAATCGGTTGCCGCATGTGGGACGCAAGGGGAATGTCTTCTATGCACACGGATTTTCGGGCCACGGCGCGCTGATAACGACGCTGGCGGGCGAGTTGATGGCCGAGGCGGTGGTTGGCACAATGGAGCGTTTCGATGTCTTCGCCAGCCTGCCGCACAGCCGTTTTCCCGGCGGTAAATGGCTCGCTAGGCCACTGGCGACGCTGGGCCTCCTCTATTACGCGATGCGGGACCGGCTGTGATTAGTCGGGCGGCCATAACTGCGATGCGCGAACGCGAGGTCGCGCGCTTTATTGCCGCAAATCCAAAGTCCAACGCGCAGGCGGACCGATCAACTGGCTGGTTCCAGGGGGTGCCGTTCCACTGGATGCTTGATTGGCCGAGCCCGTTCCCGATTGTGGCAGCCAGCGCTAAAGATGCGACGCTAAACAGCATCGACGGTCAGGTTTTTGACGATTTCTGTTTGGGCGATACCGCCAGCATGTTTGGTCATTCGCCGCCCGCATTGGCCGCCGCATTGGCAAAGCAAGCGGGGCAGGGGCTGAGCTACATGCTGCCGACCGCCAAAGGCGCGGAACTCGGCGATATGCTGGCGGCGATGTTCGGCTTGCCGCATTGGCAGGTAACGACCACCGCAAGCGAAGCCAATCGCGCCGTAATTCGTTGGTGCCGTGGATTAACTAAGCGTGACAAGATACTGATATTTAACGGTTGCTATCATGGCGCGGTTGATGATGTGTTCGTCGATTTGCGCGACGGCAAGCCGGTCAATAGACCCAGCCTTATTGGGCAGGTGCAGGATTTGCTGCCGACCACGGTTGCGATCGAATTTAACGATGTCGACGCACTTGAGGCAGCTTTGCGGGAAGGCGGCATCGCGTGCGTTCTGGCCGAACCCGTGATGACCAATATCGGCATGGTGCGCGACGCGCCAGGCTTCCTCCAACAGCTGCGACGGCTGTGCAGCGAGACCGGCACGATCCTCGTGTTCGATGAAACGCACACGATTTCGTCGGGCTATGGCGGGCATAGCAACACGCATGGTCCGAAACCCGATATCATGGTGGTCGGAAAATCAATCGGTGGCGGTGTTCCTTGCGCGGTTTATGGCTTTACCGCCGAAGTCGCAGCGAAAATGGAGGCGCTCAATCGTTCGCGGCTGCCCGGGCATAGCGGGATTGGCACAACGTTGTCGGCCAATGCGTTGGCGATCACCGCCATGCACGCGATGTTAGGGCAGGTGGTTACGCGCGATGCTTATGCGCATATGCTAATAATCGCAGATAGGCTTGTGGCAGGTCTCAACGCCATTATCGCTGGTCACAACCTAGACTGGCATGTCAGCCATGTCGGTGCCCGAGTTGAATTTGTGTGCTCGGCCAACCCACCCCGCGACGGCAGTGAAGCGCGTAAGGCGATGGATCATGAGCTGGAAAACGCAATTCACATCTACCTAACAAATCGCGGCGTTTTGCTCGCGCCGTTCCACAATATGATGCTTCTCAGCCCAGTCACGCAGTCTGAACAGGTGGATCGGCTCTTGCAGGAAATGGGCAACTGTGTAGCAGAGCTTTTGGAGGCAAAGGCATGATCAAGCGGGCAGTATCATCATCGAAAATCGCAGCACGGAGTGAGGCGGAGGCGTTTTTTGCTGCCAACCCGGACATCGATTCCGTAGAGATGATTTACACTGACATGGGCGGCGTGCCGCGTGGCAAAAGGTTGCGCCAGCATGAGGTGATGTCAGTCTATGAAATCGGCCGCTTCTTTCCAGGCTCGATTGCGGTGGTCGACATAACGGGGCAAGATACCGTTGAAACCGGCCTTGTCTGGGAAGATGGTGATGCCGACCGCTCCATGAAGCCGATTCCAGGAACACTCGTCAAAACACCATGGGCGGGCGACAACGCCGCGCAATTCATGGTCGATTTTTACGAACTCGACGGCCAGCCGCACGATCTCGATCCGCGCCATGTATTGGGTCTCGTAGTTGACCGTTTTGCCGAGATGGGTCTGACGCCTGCATTGGCGGTTGAACTCGAGTTTTATCTGCTTGACCCCAAGCGGGCGCGCGACGGCTCAATTCGCCCCGCAAGACCCGAATATAGCGGCTCCGCGCCGCAAATGGTCGAGGTTTACGGCTTGCGCGAGCTTGACGATTTCCGGCCCTTTTTTGATGAGCTGTATGAGGCATGTGACATTCAGGGATTGCCGCTTGAATCGGCCATCTCCGAATTTGCCCCGGGGCAGTGCGAACTTACCTTGCGGTACAAGCCAGACGTGTTGCGCGCAGTCGATGACGCAATCATGTACAAACGCGTGGTAAAGGCTGTGGCGCAGGCGCACGGGCTGGAGGCGACTTTCATGGCCAAACCGTTTGCCGAGCAGGCGGGGTCGGGCATGCATATCCACGTATCCATGAATGATGCGGACGGCAACAACCTGTTTGCGGCGGACGATCCCGAGGGTACGCCGATGCTTCGTCACGCAATTGGCGGCATGATTGCGTCTGTTGGTGATTGCTTTGCCTTGTTTGCACCGCATGCCAACAGCTATCGCCGGTTTAAAGCCAACAGCTACGCGCCGGTTGCACCGACTTGGGGTGTCAACAACCGCACTGTCAGCTTCCGCATTCCTGCTGGGCCACCATCCAGCCGTCATGTCGAACACCGCGCCTGCGGGGCGGATGCCAACCCCTATCTGGCGGTCGCTGGCGTTTTGGCTGGTATCCATCACGGCATCGTGAACGCGGTCGATCCCGGTAAGGCCGTGGTCGGCAACGGCTATGACCGTGACAGTTCGGGCGACGACAAGCCGCCCAGCAACTGGTTTGCAGCTGTCGATCGGTTTCACGCGTCAAAGCTGATGCGCGAATATCTGGGCGAGCGATTTGTCGATATGTTTACGATCGTCAAACGCGTGGAGCAGGACCGCTATTTCGGACAAGTCCCGTCAATCGACTATGACTGGTATTTGCGGAACGCCTAAGGTTGGGCAGGAAAACGTGCGAGTACGTTTTCCATCACCGCGACGTTAAGCAGCTTGTCAAACTCGCAACCGACCATCGTGCCGTCGTTCCACACGATCTTTGCCTGAAGCGCTGATAGTCCGGGCAAGGTAAGCCAAATCCTCGTCCCCACAGCCATACCCGTCAACGCCTCGCATGCTACTCCGGACAGCGACAAATCCTTGACGACAACCGAAAAAGCGGGCGAACCGGATGGGCGCATCTGCGCTGGTATGCCCAACCGGACACGCGGTGCGCTGCGGTCTTCCTGCGCGGCATCTTCATACCGCAGATAGCGTTGGCTCTGTGATTGCGAGATGGTCATCATACAGTGTCTCACTTTGAATATTTCGCGATAGTAGCACAGGGTAAATCGCTGGTTCGCAATTAGAGTAAACGCGATTTAACCATGAGTTGAGACAGCATCGCTTGCATTTTTATCCACGCCTCGCCATATGCGCCCCGGGAGTCGGATGGACGTGGCACTCGCCAACCTGGTCAGATCCTGACGGAAGCAGCCACAACGAATTCGCTGCGGGTCATTCGGCTCCTATTTCATATATATCGCTAGACTAAGGCTTCGACTTTCGTAAGGCAGCATCCTAACATGATGTCGATGCCCGATTCCAATAAACCAGACTTCGTCGAACGCGACCCCGATATGCCGGACGACGCGCTTGGCCTTGGGCTGGATATGCCGTCGCAGCCTAAGCCTGCCGCAGCGGGCGGCGGGGCTTACCGAGTTTTGGCACGCAAATATCGTCCTCAGACCTTTGCCGAGCTAATCGGTCAGGACGCGATGGTGCAGACGCTGGGCAACGCCATCAAGCGTGACCGGCTGGCCCATGCCTTTCTGATGACCGGTGTCCGCGGTGTCGGCAAGACATCGACCGCGCGGCTGATTGCCAAGGCGCTGAACTGTATCGGGCCTGACGGGCAGGGCGGGCCGACTATCGACCCGTGCGGTATGTGCGAGCCTTGCGTTGCGATTGCCGAGGGACGCCACATCGACGTTATCGAGATGGACGCCGCGAGCCATACCGGCGTCGATGATGTGCGCGAGATTATCGAGGCGGTACGATATTCAGCGGTTTCGGCGCGCTACAAGATTTACATCATCGACGAAGTCCACATGCTGTCTAAAAACGCGTTTAATGCCCTGCTGAAGACGCTTGAAGAGCCGCCGGGGCACGTGAAATTCCTGTTTGCGACCACTGAAGTCAACAAAGTGCCGATCACCGTATTGTCACGATGCCAGCGCTTTGATCTGAAGCGTATTCCCACCGAAAAGCTTGCCAGCCACTTTGCCGAAATTGCGGCCAAGGAAGCGGTCGACGCCGAGGCGGAGGCACTCACTTTGGTGGCGCAAGCGGCCGAAGGTTCGGTGCGCGATGGGCTGTCTATTTTGGATCAGGCGATTGCTCATGCCGATATGGAAGGTGACGGGAAAGTCACAGCGGCACAGGTGCGTGATATGCTCGGCCTGTCGGATCGCGGGGCGATACGGCGGCTGTTTGGGCTGATTTTGCAAGGTGACGCGCAGGCCATGCTTGCCGAAGCGAAGAGCCAGTATAATCTTGGCGTAGAGCCGCTGGCGATGTTCGCTGGGCTTTTGTCCGAAGTGCACCGTCTCACGCTTGCCAAAGTCGGGGCACCACGCGATGGCGCGCTTGATGCCGAAGCGGCTGCGATGGTTGAGGACCATGCCGACCGATTGTCGTTCCCGGTCCTGCATAGGCTTTGGCAATTACTGTTAAAAGGGCAGGAGGAAGTGTCGCGTGCGACAGTGCCGCTTGATGCCGCCGATATGGCGTTACTGCGGGTAATTCACGCGGCCACGCTGCCCGACCCCGGCGAACTGGCCAAAATGATCGGGCAGGGCGGTTTTGCGCCGCCGCCACCCGCTTCGGCGCCGACCTCGCTCGACATTCCGGCGTCCGCGACTGTCCAGACATTGATGCCTGCAGATTTTGACGCTTTGCTCGAACGATTGGCGCGCGATGGATATGTCAGTTTGGAAATGACGTTGCGCGATGTCGTGCGGCTGGTGGAATATGCGCCGCCGTTGCTCGCATATCAGCTGGCAGGTCCTGTCGCGCCCGATTTCATTGCGGAACTGCGCGATGCGCTGGCAAAGGTGACGGGTACCCGCTGGGATCTGGAAGAGCGCGAGGGCGCGGCGCAGCCTAGCTTGCTGGAGAAAGAACGCGCGGCAGCTGAAGCGGACCGCCGCATAGTCATGGAATCTCCGCTGGTGAAGGCGGCTTTCGCCGCATTTCCCGAAGCCGAGCTACTCGACAGCGATGAAAATGAAACCCCATGGAGTAAGCGTGCATGAAGAGCATGGAAGAGATGATTAAGGCAGCCCAAGAGGCTGCCCAAAACATCCAGAAGCAAATGGAAACCGCTCAGGCGACGTTGGATACAATCGAAGTCGAAGGCGTTTCTGGTGGTGGTCTTGTCAAGGTGAAGGCAACCGCCAAGGGGCGAATATTGGGCGTCGCCATCGACGATAGTCTGATTGTGCCGTCGGACAAGACGATGCTCGAAGACCTCATTACCGCAGCATTCAATGATGCGCGCGACAAGGCAGATGCCGCCAGCAACGCCGAAATGGGCAAGATGTCGAGCGGGTTGCCGCTGCCGGCAGGGTTCAAACTGCCATTTTGAACGGTTTTTCCCCAAGTAATCGAGCTGGTTCAACGCAAATTCATTGAAAGCGCTCCAAAAGCACACATATTGATGCGGAACAGGCCGGCCGCCGCTTTAGGGACCGCCAATTGGAGTATATATGGAACTGAACCTTCCTTTATTGCCGCTGCGCGATATTGTTGTTTTCCCGGGCATGATTGTGCCGCTTTTCGTTGGTCGTGATAAATCGGTCGTTGCGCTTGAAAAGGCGATGGCCGCTGACAAGGAAATTTTCCTTGTTGCGCAGCTCGATCCTGCCGAGGATGATCCGGACAAGGACGATCTGTACGACATCGGCGTGACTGCAACTATCATGCAGCTCTTGAAGCTGCCCGATGGCACCGTGCGTGTGTTGGTCGAGGGCAAGCAGCGGGCTGAACTGCGTGATCTGGTCGAGCGCGGCAGCGACTATGTCGAAGCGGGCGTGCGCTTGATCGAAGAACAGAGCGCCGAAGGCCCCGAAGCCACTGCATTGATGCGCTCGGTTGCCGAGCAATTTGAAAATTATTCGAAGCTCAACAAGAAATTGCCTGCCGAAACCGCAGTGCAGTTGAGCGAAATTGAAACACCCGCGGCGCTGGCCGATGCGGTTGCTGCCAATATCCAGCTTAAGGTTTCCGACAAGCAGTCGCTGCTGGTCGAATCCAACCCGCTGCGTCGCCTCGAAATGGCCTTTGCCTTCATGGAAGGCGAGCTCGGCGTCTTGCAGGTTGAAAAGAAAATCCGTGGCCGCGTCAAGCGGCAGATGGAGAAGACCCAGCGCGAATATTATCTCAACGAGCAGATGAAGGCGATCCAGCGCGAGCTGGGTAATGACGATGGCGAGGGCGGCGACGAGATCGCCGAGCTTCAGACCAAGATCGACACGATGAAGCTGTCGAAGGAGGCAAAGGCTAAAGCCAATGCAGAGCTTAAAAAGCTGCGCGGTATGGCACCGATGTCCGCTGAAGCGACTGTTATCCGTAACTATCTCGATACGCTGCTGGGTATTCCGTGGGGCAAGAAATCGAAGCTGAAGCGGGACATTGCAAAGGCGCAGTCGGTGCTCGATGAAGATCATTTTGCGCTCGAAAAGGTAAAGGACCGGATCGTCGAATATCTGGCGGTGCAGGCGCGAACCAACAAACTGAAAGGCCCAATCCTGTGTCTAGTTGGGCCTCCCGGCGTCGGTAAAACTTCGCTTGGCAAGTCGATTGCCAAGGCAACTGGTCGTGAGTTTATCCGCCAGTCGCTCGGTGGTGTGCGTGACGAGGCAGAAATTCGCGGGCATCGCCGCACCTACATTGGCTCGATGCCCGGCAAGGTCGCGGCGAACCTGAAAAAAGCAGGCACGATGAATCCGCTGTTCCTGCTCGATGAAATCGACAAGCTCGGTCAGGATTTCCGGGGCGATCCGGCATCGGCGCTGCTTGAGGTTCTCGATCCGGAACAGAACAACAAGTTTAACGACCATTATCTCGAAATCGATCTCGATTTGTCGGACGTGATGTTCGTGACCACCGCGAATAGCATGAACCTGCCGCAAGCGTTGCTTGACCGGATGGAGATTATTCGGCTTGAAGGTTATACCGAGGACGAGAAGCTCGAAATCGCCAAGCGGCATCTGCTCGGAAAGCAGGTTGAGGCGCATGGACTAAAGGCCGAGGAATTCTCGTTTACGGATGCGGCGTTGATGGACCTTATCCGTTATTATACGCGAGAAGCCGGCGTTCGGACGCTTGAACGTGAAATCGCAAAGGTTGCCCGTAAGGCGTTGCGCCGCATTCTCGAAGGTAAAGCGACAAGCATCGCGATTACGCCTGAAAATCTCGCCGATTTCTCCGGGGTCCGCAAATATCGCCATGATATGGGTGAGGAAGAAAACCAGATTGGTGCGGTTACGGGGCTGGCTTGGACCGAAGTTGGCGGAGAATTGCTGACTATTGAGGCTGTGACAGTACCAGGCAAAGGTCAAATTCGCACCACCGGTAAGCTCGGCGAAGTGATGGGTGAATCCATTCAGGCCGCTCTGTCTTACGTGAAGGCGCGAGCCCCCAGCTATGGCATCAAGCCGAGCCTGTTTACCCGCAAGGATGTTCACATCCACTTGCCCGAAGGTGCGGTGCCAAAGGATGGGCCATCGGCTGGTGTAGGTATGGTCACCTGCATCGTTTCGACATTAACTGGTATCGCCGTCCATCGCGATGTCGCAATGACCGGTGAGGTTACGCTGCGCGGGCGGGTGTTGCCGATTGGTGGTCTGAAGGAAAAGTTGCTTGCGGCGTTGCGCGGCGGCATCAAGACCGTTCTGATCCCTCAAGACAATGAAAAAGATCTCGCCGAGATACCTGCGAACATCAAGGAAGGTCTGGAAATCATTCCGGTTAGCCATGTCGATCAGGTGCTCGCCCGGGCTCTGGTTTCGCCATTAATTGCGGTGGAGTGGACCGAAGCCGACGAATTGGCCGCAGCTTTGCCGCTGGGAGTTGGCGGCGAAAATGGCGCTTCTGTGACTCATTAAGGGGTGTCGGCGGGTGGGTTAACGTGATGGTGCGGCAACATGTCGCGTTTTTCACAGAAAATGACGGTTTTACGCCAATATTTCCTTTGACAGAGCGTACATTCTCATCATTATCCCGCCACCGGCCTAAGCCGCGACTCAACTAAGTCATAAATGAGTCTCACATATATTCTTTTGAGAGGGGGGTTCCCAATATGAACAAGCAAGATCTCGTAAGTGCCGTCGCAGATGCAAGCGGTTTGACCAAGGCTGATGCCACGAAAGCTGTTGAAGCAACCTTTGACGCAATCACCGGCGCTTTGAAATCAGGCGGTGAAGTTCGTTTGGTTGGTTTTGGTACCTTTGGCGTTGCAAAGCGCAAGGCATCGACCGGTCGCAATCCGCGTACCGGCGAGCCGATGACCATCAAGGCATCGACCCAGCCCAAGTTCAAGGCTGGTAAAGCACTCAAGGATGCCGTGAACTAATATTGGCATTCCTTAGGAATGTGGCGAAGGGCGGGGCGAAAGCACCCGCCCTTTTCTTTTGGGATCACAGATTTTAGGCAACAAAAAAGCGCCAAAAGGCGCTTCCTTGTTTAAGAAAAGGCTATAGCTATCAGGCGGCGAGCCGATAGTCAGTTTGGACAGCGACCTTGCGCGGGAAAAGGATGACTTGCGCGGCAGTTGCAGGCTTGCGGCCCTTTATCTCGCCAAAGAAGATACGCCGCTCGGTTTGCACCGCTGGCGCAAATTCCATTTCAATAACCTGATTTATGCGCGGCATCGCGTTGCTGATTGTCAGCACGATAACTGAAACCGACGCTAAGAGGGCAATTGCAAAGAGTAGGGAAGCGATGAGGGTCATGGCATTGGTCCTTTCTGTCCCCCAAATCGGCCATTAGCGGGGGTTTGCTTGCTGTTATATGAACAACTTGTCGTCTATGTTCACTATATGTTCTTTAGTGTCAAACGGAAAATTACACTCGGAATTCCGTTGGCTGGTCTGGGGATTACCTGTGGATAACTAGCAAGCTGCTAAAATGTTCAATTAGCGCGAAGCTTCCCGCGTCGTTCAGCAAACCATGTTTGTAAAAGTTTCTGGGTGCAGCCGGTAAATCCGCCCGACCCGTTCACTGAGCAGCTGTTGGGCCGAAGATCACGTGCGAACGAATCGAGTGTTTCAACTGCCGATGACCAGGAACGGTCGGTGACGACCATCTCTTTCTTCCGCAGCGCCACGGGAATACGGTAACGTTCATTTTCTGGCACCGTCGCACAGACGACGATCTCGTCGCCAACCGGCTCGCGGCATTTCTCGTCGCCAAAAGCAACGAGAAAGGAAATTCGCTCGGGCATTTCGGATGGGGAAGGGGGGACCTCGTCCTGCGCATACAGAGCAGGGGATGCGACCAGCAAGCAGGCCAAGAACAAACTTTTATTTATGGCCATATTATTTCTCCCGAGGTTGCCAGTCTGGATTAGCTGCCTGTGGTGAACCTGCTGTTAATCGTTGCCATAACCGAAATATCTCTCAGCGGGAGAAGCGAGGCTTTAAAGGCGCGCATGCGTTCGAGAGCGGCTTTCGTGCTTGACGAATCCCTGCCACCTCTCTAACGGCGCGCTCATTCCACATGGGAAACGCACATACCGGTGCGGATTGCTGTCTTTCAGGCATGCATGACGTTCTTGTTTCCCAGAGGCTCAACCGGAAGGAGAAGTACCATGGCGGCACCTGTCGTTACCATGCAGCAATTGCTTGAAGCTGGGGCCCATTTCGGCCACCAAACCCACCGTTGGAACCCGCGTATGAAGCCGTATATATTCGGCGCGCGTAACGGTATCCACATTCTCGACCTGTCGCAGTCCGTGCCGTTGTTTGCACGCGCACTCGATTTCGTCGCATCGACGGTAGCGTCGGGCGGCAAGGTCCTGTTCGTCGGCACAAAGCGCCAGGCGCAGGGTCCAATCGCTGACGCAGCACGCGCTTCGGGTCAGCATTTCGTCAACCACCGCTGGTTGGGCGGCATGCTCACCAACTGGAAGACGATTTCGAACTCGATCCGCAAGCTGAAAACGCTTGAAGAGCAGCTTTCTGGCGACACGCACGGTTTCACCAAGAAGGAAATCCTTCAGATGACCCGCGAACGCGACAAGCTCGAAATGAGCCTTGGTGGCATCCGCGACATGGGCGGCATTCCTGACGTGATGTTCGTCATCGACGCCAACAAGGAAGAACTCGCGATCAAGGAAGCCAATGTTCTGGGTATTCCAGTTATCGCGATCCTCGATTCGAACGTATCGCCGGACGGTATCGCGTTTCCGGTTCCTGCAAATGATGACGCGGCGCGCGCCATTCGTTTGTATTGCGAAGCGATCGCTACTGCATCGAGCAAGGGCAATGTTTCGGCTAAGGTTTCCAAGGGCGTTGACCTTGGTGCCGAAGTCGAGCCAGCGGCTGAGCCTGCTTTGACTGAAGCTGCTCCAGTAGCTGAAGATGCGCCAGCGACGATGGAAGAAGCTGTCGGTGCAGAAGAAGCGCCTGCCGCTGAAGAAGCGCCTGCTGCCGAAGCTGCTGCTGACGAAACACCTGCCGCAGAAGCGTAAGAAAATCATGGCATCCCCGCTTCGGCGGGGACGCATTTGGGCCAAAAGGGCCACGTCATTCCCGCGATTTGCGGGAATGACCGCATAAAAGCCAAGAAGGATAGAACAATGTCTGTAGTTACAGCCTCGCTCGTCAAGGAATTGCGCGAGCTTTCCGGTGCAGGAATGATGGATGCCAAGAAGGCGCTTGAAGAAACCAATGGCGATCTGAACGCTGCAGTCGATTTGCTGCGCGCCAAGGGTCTTGCCACTGCTGCCAAGAAGTCGAGCCGTACTGCGGCTGAAGGTCTTGTCGGCGTTGCCGTTGAAGGTAGCCGCGGGACTGCTGTTGAAGTCAACAGCCAGACCGATTTTGTTGCCAAGAACGAGCAGTTCCAAGACTTTGTACGTTCTGTCACCGACGTAGCCTTGTCGCTCGGCGCCAATGACGCCGAAGCAATTCTTGCAGCAAGCTATCCCGGTGGCGGCACCGTCCAGGAAAAGCTGACCGAGAATATCGCGACCATCGGTGAAAACCAGGTCATCCGCCGCGCCAAGTCGCTGTCGGTCGATAAGGGCCGCGTTGTTTCCTATGTTCACAACGCAGCATCGCCCGGCATGGGTGGCATCGGCGTGCTCGTCGCGCTCGAAAGCGAAGCTGACGCCGCGACGCTGGATGGTCTTGGCAAGCAGCTTGCGATGCACATCGCAGCTGCGTTCCCGTTGGCTTTGACAGTTGACGATCTCGATGCCGACGTCGTGCAGCGCGAGGCGGCTGTTCTGCGTGAAAAGAATGCAGAGAAGATCGTCGGCAAGAGCGCCGAAGTCGCCGAGAAGATCCTCAACGGGCCGATTGAGAAGTTCAAGAAAGAGAACGCTCTTTTGACGCAAGCGTTCGTTATGGACGGTAAGACTCCAGTGCAGGAAGTCATTGCCACCGCCGCTAAGGAAGTCGGCAAGCCAATCGTCCTCAAGGATTATGTCCGCTTCCAGCTTGGCGAAGGCATCGAGAAGGAAGTTTCCGACTTTGCCGCAGAAGTGGCTGCTGCGGTCGGCGCTTAATTATATCGGGCCCCCCTGCCAAAAAAGGCAGGGATAAGGCCTTGGCGATATGGCGCATGGCTCTTATAGCTGTGCGCCATTATCGTATCGGGGATTGAGGATCATATGGGCGCAAACGGCTATCGCCGCATCCTGCTGAAATTGTCGGGCGAAGTGCTGATGGGCGACACCGCCTTTGGCATTGATCCCGAAACCGTAGCACGTGTCGCCGAAGAGGTGAAAGCGGCGCAGGATACCGGTTTGCAAATTTGCCTTGTCATCGGCGGGGGAAATATCTTTCGCGGGATGGCGGGGGCTGCCAAAGGCATGGACCGCGCGCAGGCCGATTATATGGGCATGCTCGCCACCGTAATGAACGCGCTCGCGATGCAGAATGCATTGGAGCAGCTTGGCGTGCCTACGCGTGTGCAGTCTGCAATCGAAATGGACAAGGTTTGCGAGCCGGTCATACGCCGCCGTGCCGAACGGCACCTTGAAAAAGGCCGGATCGTTATTTTTGCAGCAGGCGTTGGCGCACCATATTTCACCACCGATTCCGGCGCGGCCTTGCGCGCTGCCGAAATGAAGTGCGATGCGTTGTTTAAAGGGACTTCAGTCGACGGCGTTTATGATGCCGATCCAAAGAAGGTATCGACAGCAACGCGTTATGAAACATTGTCTTACGACCGTGTTCTGTCAGATAATCTGAAGGTCATGGACGCAAGCGCCGTGGCTTTGTGCCGCGACAACAACATTCCGATCGTGGTGTTTTCGATCCGCGAACGGGGCAATATCTTGAAGGTGCTCGACGGAAGTGGCACCTCGACTGTAGTAACCAGCGAAGGGAATTGAACCATGCCGCAATATGACAAGGCAGATGTCGAGCGCCGCATGAAAGGCGCTGTTGATTCGTTCAAAAGCGATTTGGGCGGGCTTCGAACCGGCCGCGCTAACGTAACCTTGCTCGACCCTGTGGTGGTCGAGGTTTATGGGTCTCATATGCCATTAAGCCAGGTTGCAACCGTCAGCGCGCCCGAACCGCGGTTGCTTTCGGTGCAGGTGTGGGACCGCTCAAACGTGACGCCCGTTGAAAAGGCGATTCGGTCGGCGGGCCTAGGGCTTAACCCGATTACCGACGGCCAGACGCTGCGCTTGCCGATCCCCGATCTGACCGAAGAGCGTCGCAAGGAACTGGCGAAACTGGCAGGCCAATATGCCGAAAAAGCAAAAATTGCGATCCGCAACGTCCGTCGCGATGCCAATGATGGGCTAAAGACCGACGAGAACAAGAAGGAAATCAGCGAAGACGATCGCAAGCGCCTTGAAACCGAAGTTCAGAAGATGACTGACGAGATGATCAAGGCGGTCGATGACGCGGCTGCGCACAAGGAAAAGGAAATCCTCAGCCAGTGAGCGTGGCTGTGGCCCCGATATCTGCCAGAATCGAGGCAGGCACCGGTAAAATGCCGCGCCATGTCGCCATCATTATGGATGGAAATGGTCGCTGGGCCAAAAAACGCATGTTGCCCCGCGCCATGGGGCACAAAAAGGGCGTCGAGGCGGTTCGCAATATTGTCCGTGCTGCCGGCGAATTGGGACTCGAGGCGCTCAGTCTTTACGCCTTTTCCAGCGAAAACTGGAAGCGGCCCGAGGACGAGATCAGCGATCTGATGGGGCTGATGCGTTCTTTCATCAAATCGGACATCGACGAATTCACCGCAAATGACGTGCGCTTGAAAATAATCGGTAACTACAAGGCGTTGGCGCCAGACATTGTCGAAATGCTTGAGGATGCGCTGGCCCGTACCGCGCACAACAGTCGTACAACATTAGCAGTGGCATTGAATTACGGATCGCAAGATGAACTGGTCCGCGCCGCACAGGCCGCAGCATCCTGTGGCAAGATCACGGTCGAGACAATCGATGCGCATCTCGATACCGCCGATATGCCACCGTTAGACCTTGTCATCCGCACATCGGGCGAGCAGCGCCTATCCAATTTCATGCTGTGGCAGGCGGCTTATGCCGAATTCTGGTTTACCGAAACGCTCTGGCCCGATTTCTCCAAAGACGAACTGGCGCGCGCTCTGAATGAATTTGCAGGCCGTGAACGCCGCTATGGTGGTCGATGAACGAGCAAGCAGCACCGCCGCTTAAGCCACGGTCAGATTTGGGTATTCGCACCATTTCGGGCGTTGTGATGATGAGCGTGGCTATCGTGGCGATATGGTTTGGCGGATATGCTTTCATGGCGCTGGTGGTGCTGGTCGGGCTCGGCGTGCTCTGGGAATTTTCAAAGCTGGTTTTCGGCTTTGCTCTTAATAATGGCTTCCGGGCATTGTGGCTTTTGGGCGGCATTGTGTATGTCGGCCTGGCGTGTTTCACTTTGCTGATGTTCAGCGCGCCATTTTTCGGCATGACGCCTGCTATTCTTTTAATAGCCGGGGTTATCGGCACCGACGTCGGCGCCTATTTCGTTGGACGCACCTTTGGCGGCCCAAAGATCGCACCAAAGATCAGTCCATCGAAAACTTGGTCCGGCCTTGGCGGTGGAATGTTAGGCGCTGGATTGTTCATGATTGCTATCCAGGCCTTTATTTACTGGGGCAGGGTAGATGCGCGTGACCATAGCGACATTTATCTGGCTTATCGCTGGCAGAGCCTATTCCTTACCGGAATAGCACTCGCATGCGTTGCGCAAGCCGGAGACTTCTTCGAGAGCTGGATGAAACGGCGCGCGGGGGTAAAGGATTCAGGACGGCTTATTCCCGGACATGGCGGCCTTTTTGACCGGACGGACGGGCTGATCGCGGTCGCGTTTGTGGCAGGGCTGATTATCGTGGCGCAAATGCTGGTTGGTAGGTGATCAATTGACGCGTTCGATTTCGATATTTGGCGCAACGGGTTCTGTCGGACTTTCGACCCTCGATTTGGTGCGTCAGCATCGCGATGCCTATCGCGTGGTTGCATTGACCGCCAACGGCAATGCTGCAGCGCTGGCCGGGATGGCACGGGAGTTCGATGCCGATCTCGCGGTGGTTGCCGAAGAAAAATCATATAAGGCGCTGAAAGACGCGCTGGCCGGGACGCGTACCGAGGTTGCAGCTGGCGCGGACGCGCTCGTTGAGGCTGCGAAGCGCGATGTTGATTGGACTATGGCCTCGATCGTAGGCTGTGCAGGCCTGCCGCCAACGATGGCGTCGATCGAACAGGGCAAGACAGTGGCGCTCGCCAACAAGGAGGCGCTGGTCTCCGCAGGCGACCTTATGATGGCGGCAGTCGACCGTTCAAGCGCGATTTTGTTGCCCGTCGACAGCGAGCATAACGCCATTTTCCAATGTCTGAACGGCGCAAAGCTCGAACAGGTGCGTAAAATCACGCTGACCGCCAGCGGCGGGCCTTTCCGCGAATGGTCGCTGGAGCAAATGCGCAGTGTAACACCCGCACAGGCTGTCGCGCATCCCAATTGGGATATGGGCGCAAAGATCAGTGTCGATTCGGCAACGATGATGAACAAGGGGCTGGAACTGATCGAGGCTTATCATTTGTTTCCGGTCGGTCTCGACCGGCTGGACGTGTTGGTTCACCCGCAATCGGTCATCCACTCCATGGTCGAATATGTCGATTGCTCTACGCTCGCACAATTGGGGTCGCCGGATATGCGTATTCCTATCGCGAGTGCACTCGCTTGGCCGGAGCGCATTGCCACCAGTTGCAAGCCGCTCGACCTTGCGACTATCGGGCAGTTGACGTTTGAGAAACCCGATCCGGTCCGCTTCCCCGCGCTGCGTCTGGCCCGCGCTGCGGTTAATGAAGGTGGTGCAAAGCCTGCAATTCTGAACGCGGCGAACGAAGTCGCGGTTGACGCGTTTTTAAAAGGCCGGATTGGATTTCTCGACATCGCCGCGTTGGTTGAAAGCACATTGTCGGGTTATGCCCCGAACAACATGCCAACTCGCCTCGAAGATTTGTTCAGCATAGATGCAGCCGCGCGCAGCTATGCGTCGGCGCTAATACAGAAGGTCGCACATGCCAGTTGAATCGCCTAACATCGTCGTAACTCTGCTTGCGTTTCTTGCACTCATTGGCACGCTCGTCGTGGTTCATGAACTTGGCCATTATTTCGTAGGCCGCTGGTTCGGCGTTAAGGCCGAAAAATTCTCCATTGGTTTCGGCCCGCAAATCTGGGGCAGGGTGGATAAGCGCGGGACGTTGTGGCGCATCGGTGCGCTGCCCTTGGGCGGATTTGTCCAATTTGCCGGTGACATGAATCCGGCCAGCCAGGCCGATGAAGCATGGAAGGCGTTACCCGAAAAGGAACGCAACGAAACCTTTCAGTCAAAGACCTTGTGGCAACGGGCGTTGATTGTTTTTGCGGGGCCTGCGGTCAATTTCATCCTAGCGATCCTGATTGCGATGGGTTTCCTGCTGGCATTCGGCAAATCAGTCACGCCACCGGTGTTGGACGTGGTTCAGCCAAATAGCCCGGCCGCCGTTGCCGGATTGATCGAGGGCGATCGCATACTCACGTTCAACGGCCACAATATTGAGACGTTTGACGAAATGGCGAACGAGATCATCATGATCCCGGGTCAAACAGTCGTTATCGAAATTGAACGCGACGGTGAGACGCTTGTCAAGGAAACGGCCGTCGCCAAGGTTGAGGAAGTAGATCGCTTCGGCAACAAATATGTTATCGGCCGGATCGGCGTTGGTGCCAACAAAGTTGAGGTCCGAGAGGTCAGCTTGCTGGAAGCCCCTTGGGCTGCCGTCGTTCAGACCGGCAATGTCCTTCGTCAGCAGATGATCGGGCTTGGCCAAATCATCTCCGGCCGTCGCCCAATCTCCGAGCTCGGCGGTCCGCTGAAAATCGCCAAGGTCTCGGGCGAGGCGATGAGCATGGGCATATTGACCTTCATCAGCCTTGCCGCACTCATCTCGATTAACTTGGGGTTCATCAACCTGCTGCCAATTCCGATGCTCGATGGTGGACATCTATTGCTCTACGCTGTGGAGGCGGTGCGGCGACGCCCGGCAACACCACAGGTGCAGGAATGGGCGTTCAGAGCCGGATTTGCAATGTTGGCGGGATTTATGATCATGGTTACATTTAACGATCTCGCATCCTTTGGCCTATTTGGCGGTGGATAGAACGGATTGCGCTCTTGATTGCCGACGCTGCTTGGGGCAGGGACGCAAAACTCTTTAGACGGCGAAAAGCCAAATCACCGGTGGGGGCCGGACATCAGATCGGATGACAATGAACACCAAATCCCTTGGCATATATTTGATGGGCTCAACTGCACTGTCCGTAATCGGCAGCATGGCCGTTGCGATGCCTGCGTTCGCGCAGGGTACGCCGCCTGTGGTGCAGCCAGCAGTCGCGCCCACGGTCGCACCGGCGCCAGCGCCCACCGAACAGATACAGTCGATTACGGTCGTCGGTACGCAGAGGCTCGAAGCGGACACTGTGCGCTCGTATATAAGATTGCGCATTGGCCAGCCGTGGACTCAGGTCGCAGCTGACCAGGCATTGAAAGATTTGTACGCCACCGAACTGTTTGCTGACGTTGCAATCCGTAACAATAATGGCGCAGTGGTTATTGAAATCCGCGAAAACCCGGTCGTTAACCGGATCATTCTTGAAGGCAACAAGCGGATCAAGAATGACAAGATCGAACCCGAAATCAAGCTCGCGCCTCGGCAGATTTATTCGCGATCAAAAGTACGTGCCGATGTCGCTCGTATCGTCGAACTGTACAAGCGTCAGGGCCGTTTCGCGGCGTCAGTCGAGCCCAAATTGGTCCAACTCGATCAGAACCGCGTCGATATCGTGTTTGAAATTACTGAAGGGCCGAAATCCAAGGTCCAGCAGATTAACATCATCGGCAACGATAAATTCTCCGATGGTCAGCTGCGCGGCGAAATGGTCACCAAACAGGCACGCTTCTACCGGTTCTTTTCATCCGGTACGAGCTATGATCCCGACCGTCTTGCGTTCGATCAGCAGAAATTGCGTCAATTTTATCTGACGCAAGGCTACGCCGATTTCCGCGTCGTATCCGCCGTCGCCGAACTTACACCTGACAAGCAGGACTTCATCATCACCTATGTGGTGGAAGAGGGTGATCGGTACAAATTTGGCGATGTGAAAGTCGAAAGCCAGATTCGTGATTTTGATTCCGAAAAGCTGACCACAACGCTGCGGATGAAAAAGGGCGACTGGTACGATGCCAAGCAGGTGGAGGACACGGTAGAAAGCTTGTCGGAAACCGCTGGTCTGTTCGGCTATGCTTTTGCCGACGTGAACCCCAATTTCCAGCGCGACAAAGAAACGCTGACGATGAGCATCACTTTTGACGTTGCCGAAAGCCAGCGTGTTTTTGTCGAGCGCATCGATATTAACGGAAATACGCTGACGCAGGACAAGGTTGTTCGCCGTGAATTCCGCTTGAACGAGGGCGATGCGTTCAACAGCATTCAAGTGAAGCGGACTGCCGAGCGGATCAAATCGCTTGGCTATTTCCAGGAAGATCTCGAAGTTGAACAGGCGCAGGGTAGCGGTCCTGACCGCATCATTCTGACCACCAATGTCGAAGAAAAAGCGACAGGTGAACTCTCGCTATCCGCCGGTTTCTCTTCGATCGAGAACTTCATCTTCCAAGGCTCGATCAAGCAGCGGAACTTCCGCGGCCTCGGTCAGGAACTGCGGACGAATATCTCTTATTCGTCATATTCCAAGTCGGCTGAAATCGGCTTTACCGAACCCTATCTGTTCGACCGATCGATTGCGCTTTCCGGCGACATCTTCCGTCGCGATTTGAACAGCTTCAACTTCTTCAATAATCAGCGTAACACAACATATCAGCAGGCAACCACCGGCCTGCAAATCCGGACAGGCGTGCCGGTCAACGAATTTATATATTTTCAGGCGCGTTACGGGCTGAGTCAGGACGATATTTCGCTCGATGAAGGGACGTTCTTCAGTGACCCTGATGGCACTGGTCCACTACCGGCAACTTGCGATCCGCTGCTCGCTGGCCGGTTTTTGTGCGATGCCATCGGTGATCGTCTGACTTCGTCGATTGGCTATACGCTGCTTTATGATGATCGTGACAACCGCATCCGTCCGACGAGGGGACAAAGCTTTGGCATCAGCCAAGATTTTGCCGGATTGGGCGGCAGCGTTAAATATATCAAAACGCGGCTCAATGCCGACAAATACTGGCGGATTGGTAACACGAACTTCATATTGGGTTTGTCACTTGAGGGCGGATATATTCATCCGCTTGAAAATCGTGGTTCAGAAGCAAACGGAATCGACGATGTCCGTTTGACAGATCGGTTCTATCTTGGCGAACCGCAAATCCGCGGCTTTGACATACGCGGCGTCGGGCCGCGTGTGCAGCGCGTCACGTTCACGCCAGAATTGCAAAGTGGTGTTGTGGTCAATGTGCCGATTCTTGATCGCAACCAGATCCAAGACGATGCGATTGGTGGGCGGTTCTATTATCTGGGTCGCGCTGAAGTGCAAATTCCTCTCGGCAGCGGCGCAAAAGAACTGGGTCTCCGTCCTTCGGTTTTTGTCGACGTTGGCTCTGTGTTCGACGTGACGCAGCCGATTCTGCAGACTCTGCAACAACGCTCTGAAGCAACAGCAACCTCACCAAGCCTGCCGCTATTCTACACCGGTGCCTTTGTGCCGAATACTGACGGCACGCCCAGCAGTGTCTTGGCAACCAGCACCACAGGAACCAATGCGGACGGTTCGGCACGTACACCTGCGCTTCAATTCCAGGAACGCTTTCTGGGTGATACTTGGAAGCCACGTCTTTCGGTGGGTTTTGGGGTGAACTGGAATTCTCCTTTTGGTCCGTTCAGGATTGATATCGCCCGGGCCCTGTTAAAGCAGCCCGGCGACGACACTAAATTATTTACATTCAACGTAGGGACTCAATTCTAATGACTATTCGTAACTCCGCCTTCGCGGCGGCGCTATTGTCTGCTGCTACTTTCGCCGTACCGGCAAGCGCACAGGTCGCTGGCATTGCCACCGCCGATACTTCGGTCGCCATAGCGCGGTCAAAGGCACTCGGTACTGCCTATCAGCAGATCGGTACGCAATATGCTTCCTTTGCGCAGCAGATGCAGACAAAGCGCAAGGAAATCAACGATATCAACGTCCAGCTTGACACCAACAAGGACAAAGAGCTGACTCAGGCTGAGCTTGATGCCGCGATCAAGGCGAAAAACCCGCTGCTGACGCAAATCGACACCAAGCAAAAGGAAATCAACCAGTTGCAGGAGCCGATTATCAAGGCACAGCTTTTTGCTGTCGAGCAAATCGCGATGAAATATGAAGCCGCGCAACAGGCCGTTATTACTGCAAAAAAGATCAACGTCATTCTGGCGCCTGACGCATTTGTATGGGCTCCTGATGCCGTCGACGTCACCACTGCTATAACTGCCGAACTCGACAAATCCGTCCCCTCGGTTCCGATTGCGCCACCGGCAGACTGGCGACCGTCGCGCCAAGTTGGCCAGCTTTATCAGCAGATACAGCAGCTGTTCGACACCGCGGCACGCGTGCAGGCAGCTCAGGCGGCTGCAGCTCAACCGCAGCCCGGCCAACCGGCGCCGGCAGCACCTGCTGCACAGCCTGACAGCCGTTAATCCACATGCCTGAAGGCGACTTCAGCAATTACGACGTCCGGCGGGTGATGACGGTGCTACCGCATCGCTATCCCATGCTGCTGGTCGACCGCGTGGAAGAGCTTGTGATTGATGAACGGATCCGCGCGGTAAAGGCCGTCACGATGAACGAAGGTTTCTTTCAGGGGCATTTCCCTGGGCGGCCAATCATGCCGGGTGTGATGATTGTCGAAGCGCTGGCGCAGGCCGCTGGCGTCCTTGCGATGGAGAGCTTTGGCCTGATCGGCTCGGGCAAGCTTGTATATTTTATGTCCATCGACAATGCGAAATTTCGTGCGCCGGTGGAGCCAGGATGCCTGCTGCATCTTGAAGTTGAATTCGTCCAGAAACGTCCGCGGGTTTGCAAATTTGCTGGACGGGCGATGATGGGCGACAGCGTCGCGGCAGAGGCAGAATTCATGGCGATGATTGCCGATCCGCCTGCCTGACTCAGTCATTTGCCATCCTTAAACCCGTTCAGGGTGTTGATAGTTGGCAGGCATTTCAATCTTGCTATCCTCGGATGGCCCCGCTAAGGGCGGCGCTTCCGAATACTAGGGCTGCCGGTCGGAAACCGGTGGCTGAACAAAGGAATTATACATGAAAGCCGATATTCATCCCGATTATCACATGATCAAGGTGCAGATGACCGACGGCACCGTCTTTGAAACGCGCTCCACTTGGGGCAAGGAAGGCGATACGCTGGCGCTCGACATTGATCCGACTTCGCACCCGGCATGGACTGGTGGGCGTGGTTCGATGCTTGATACTGGTGGCCGCGTGGCCCAGTTTAACAAGCGTTTTGGTGGTCTTAGCCTCAAGAAATAAGCGTTTCGGTATGCCGGGTTGACGCCCGGCGTCCGATAACCTTAAGGAACGCGCCTGCCTTAGTGGCGCTGTGGCGATCGTAGTTCAATTGGTTAGAGCACCGGCTTGTGATGCCGGAAGTTGCGGGTTCAAGTCCCGTCGGTCGCCCCACCTTTTATATCCTTTTAATGATGACAAATGGTGTGCGTAATATTATTACGCGCTACCGTAATTTGATTCCGCTCACCAGTTTATGGCGGAGCGACGAGGGGATAAAGCGATGCCCGCCATCTGGGACCTGCCTGATTTCGACGCGCACGAGGCTGTGCATGTATTCGAAGACCGCAAGACAGGTCTGAAAGCCGTAATTGCCGTTCACTCGACGCATCTCGGCCCAGCCGCAGGCGGTACGCGTTTTTGGCACTATGCCGACAGTCAGGCCGCTATCACCGACGCGCTTCGGCTGTCGCGCGGGATGAGCTATAAAAATGCGATGGCTGGTCTGCCCGCAGGTGGTGGCAAGGCCGTGATCCTTGCCAATCCTTCACGTGCAAAGCCGCAAGATATGCTTGATGCATTTGCCCGTGCGGTAGATTCGCTGGGTGGTGCATATATCACGGCGCAGGACGTCGGCATGTCCGAGGCTGACATGGTTTCGCTTTCGAAGGTCACGCAGCATGTGGCGGGTCTTCCGCATCAGGGCGGCGATCCCGGGCCATATACCGCGCGCGGTGTGTTCCTGGGCGTTCAGGCTGCGGCCAAGCACGCACTTGGCAGCGATGATATGAGCGGCGTTCATGTTGCAATTCAGGGAGTAGGTAGCGTCGGCGGTGGTCTCGCGCGTTACCTTGCCGCACAAGGTGCGAAGCTCACTTTGGCTGATGTTGACGCAAAGCGGGCGGCAGAATTGGCTGCGGAGCTAGGCGGCGTATCGGTATCCGCCGATGCCATCATGGACGTAGAAGCCGATATATTCAGCCCGTGCGCGCTGGGAGCGATCCTTACCGGATCGACCGTTGCTGCGCTTAAGGTCAAGGCGGTGGCCGGCGGTGCAAATAATCAGCTTGCAACCGGACCAGAGGGCCAGATGCTCGCCGATCGCGGCATCCTTTATGCGCCGGATTATGTTATCAACGCCGGTGGCATCATCAACGTTCTGCGTCATATCGACAATGCCGATGATGCCGAAATCAATCGCCGCATCGATACGATTCCGGGCCGACTTTCCGACATCTGGCAGGAAAGCGATTCGGGCGGCAAGACACCGGCAGAGGTCGCCGACAATATGGCACAAAAGCTTATAGGTCGCTGACCCCAAATTCATTGGCGTGAACCGCTGGTGGTGCTAGACGCTGCCTGAATCATGCATCGTTTCGCCAATCCTGCCCGTTTTCTGCGCCTTGCAAAGCCGCTGACTCCTGCCCTGTTCTGGCCGGGCCTGGTTCTGGCATTGGGCGCGTGCCTCTGGGGACTGTTCGCAACACCGACTGAGCGCCTGATGGGCGATACCGTTAAGATCATGTTCGTGCATGTGCCGTCGGCATGGCTGGGTATGGGTGGCTGGACGGGAATAGCCATTGCCAGCATCGTGCAGTTGGTTTGGCGCCATCCGCTTGCCGGAATTGCCGCGCGCGCCATTGCCGTTCCTGGCGCAACCTTCGCCGCAATCTGCTTGCTTACCGGATCGATTTGGGGTCGCCCGACATGGGGAACCTGGTGGGTGTGGGACGGGCGGTTGACCTCAATGCTCGTGCTGTTTTTCCTCTATCTCGGTTACATCGCGTTGACCAATGCAAGCAGCGAAAAAGGCGATACCAGCCGCGTTGCCGCTGTTTTCGGCATCATCGGCGCAGTGAATATTCCGATTATCAACCGCTCGGTTATCTGGTGGGAAAGCCAACACCAGAAGGCTAGCATTACACTCGGTGGTTCGTCGATCAATGAGGCGTATCTGGTGCCGTTGTTCGTTGCTGTTGCCGGATTTAGCCTGCTCTTTGGCGCGCTAGTGTTGATGCGGATGCGCGCGGCGCTGGCCGAAATGCGGATCGAGGCGCGGATGCGCCGGATGGCGGAAAGCTGATGCCGCATTTGCCGTTCATTATCGCTGCCTTTGCAGTCACCGGTGTTGGCATAATATGGCTAGTTGTATCAAGCTATGTCGGGATGCGCCGTTCGGAGGCCTTAGCCGATGATTTGAGGCAGCAGCCATGAAGCCCAAGCATCAGCGACTCCTTCTAGCGATTGTAGCGCTTGTCGCGCTGATTGGAGCTGGTTTTATTGCGGCGGCTGCATTGCGTGAAGAAGCATCTTATTTCTACACGCCGACTACCTTGGCCAAAGCGCAGGTCGCGCCAGGCAAGGCCATCCGGTTGGGCGGCATGGTTCAAAAAGGGTCGATTGTGCGTGAAAAAGACGGCGTATCGATAACCTTCACTGTGCAGGACAAGGATCAGGCGCAAAAAGTCGCTTATCGCGGCATTACACCTGACCTTTTCGTCGAAGGCTCCGGCGTCGTCGCCGATGGCCGGCTTCGCGGCGACGGCGTATTCGTCGCTGAAAGCCTGCTCGCCAAGCATGATGAGAATTATGTGCCGAAAGAGCTCGCCGACATTGATATGAGCGCCGCCGAGCACACAAAGGACACCCTAGCGAAATGATGGCAGAGGCAGGACTGGCCGCGCTTTGGTTGGCGGCGGCGATGGCGCTGTTGCAGCTAGCGGGCGGTCTGACATTGTTGCGCTGCGGGGTGGGGCAGTTGACCCCTTTAATCAAACCCGCAGCCATCGTGCAGGGCGCGTTATGTGTCTTCTCATTTTTTGCATTAATGTACTTGTTCACTATCACCGACCTGTCGGTGCTGCTCGTTGCGAGCAACAGCCATATCGACAAGCCGATGGTCTTCAAACTCGCTGGCACATGGGGCAATCACGAAGGATCGATGCTTTTGTGGGTGACGATTTTGTCGGTGTCGGGCGCAGCCATCGCGCTCATCGAAAAGCGTATTGATGCTCGGACTCTTCAGGTCACGCTCGCCGTACAAGCCTTTATCGCGCTTGGCTTTTTCGCGTTTCTTCTCTTCTCGTCCAACCCATTCGAGCGGCTGCTTCCTGCGCCAGCGCAAGGGGCAGGGCTGAACCCATTGTTGCAGGATATCGGTCTCGCCTTCCATCCGCCGACCCTCTATTTCGGCTATGTCGGGCTTTCCGTTGCCTTCTCCTTCGCCGTGGCCGCGATGCTGACACGGCAGGTCGGCCCGGCCTTTGCGCGCGCGATGCGGCCTTGGGTGCTCGGCGCGTGGATATTCCTGACGCTTGGCATCACCGCAGGAAGCTACTGGGCTTATTACGAGCTTGGCTGGGGTGGCTGGTGGTTCTGGGATCCGGTCGAGAACGCCTCGCTTATGCCTTGGCTTGCCGCGACAGCGCTGCTCCATTCGGTCAGCGTACTCGCCACCCGCAACGCCCTACGTGCATGGACGATCATGCTCGCTTTGGTCGCTTTTGCAATGTCGATGGCTGGCACCTTCCTCGTTCGTTCGGGAATCCTCACCAGCGTTCATGCCTTTGCGGTTGATCCCGAACGCGGCTCGTTCATCCTTGCGCTGATGCTGGTCTACACCAGTCTTGCCTTCGTGATTTTTGCGCTGCGTATCGGCACGGTAAAGCAAGGTGAGCCGTTCCAGCTTTTAAGCCGCGAGGGCGGTATCGTTGCCAACAATATCTTCCTTAGCGTCATTCTTGCTGTGGTTCTTATCGGAACGCTTTATCCACTCGCTGCCGAAGCGATGGGCGACAAGATTTCCGTTGGCCCGCCATATTTTAACAAAACCACAGCGCCGATTGCTTTGCTGCTGATGCTCGCGCTACTGCTCGGGCCAATGCTTCGCTGGCGCAGGGATGACATAAAACGCCATAAATATTGGCTGGTCGGCTTTTTCGCGGTCATATTGTGGTCGGGCGTGGCCCTGTGGAAATTCGCACCAGATGTCGGCATTTTCCCTGTGCTAGGCCTCGCGTTCGCGCTTGCGCTGGCGGTCGCTGCATGGGTTCCGCTGAGAGGTCGCAGGCTGCTCCGCACACCATTACCGGTTTTCGGTATGGTAATTGCCCATTTCGGACTCGCCGTCAGTGTTTTCGGCATGGCTTCTGAGTCAGGATTTTCCAAGGAAACACTGACCGCACTCGCGCCGGGCGAAAGCGCTAAAGTTGCAGGCTGGCAGGTCAAGCTGGCCGATGTCAATCCGGTAGTCGGCGACAATTGGGTTGCCATAGAGGGGGAAATTATTGCGCGCACTGGCGGTCGGTCATTTGTCCTGCGTCCTCAGTCGCGGCAATTTTTTCAGCCTGAAATGCAAACCAGCGAAGCGGCGCTGCTGACGCGCTGGAACGGCCAGCTATATGCCGTCATCGCCCAGCCCGATGAGAATGGCGATGGTCGCTGGCAGGTGCGTTTGTGGTGGAAGCCATTTGTCAGCTTCATCTGGCTCGGTGGCGTATTGGTTGCATTGGGCGGCCTGATCGCACTACTGGGCCGCATGTTCCGCCGTGCAAAAAAGCCGGACAAGAACCGATGGAGCGAAGCATGAACCGCTCGTGGCTCCGTTGGCTTCCTTTGGCCGTGGTGGCGTTCCTCGGTGGGTGGTTTATCTATGGTCTGGTCGCGCCAAAGGACGATCTGGTTCATTCCGCGATGGTCGGAAAGGCGCTCCCCGAATTTGCGCTCCCACCGGCCACGACGGGGGTCGAGGGGCTATCGAACGGCGATATGAAGGACGGCACGCCCCGTTTGCTCAATATCTTTGCCAGTTGGTGCATCCCGTGCAAAGCAGAAGCGCCGCAATTAGACGCGTTAAAAAAGGCGGGAGCCGAAATCGACGCAATCGCCATCCGTGACAAGCCCGAAGATGTAGCGGCGTTTCTCTCTGAATTCGGCAACCCCTACCGGAGAATCGGCGCAGACAGCGAAATGGCTATCCAGCTCAAGCTGGGCTCGTCTGGCGTGCCCGAAACCTATGTCATTGGCGGTGATGGCACGATATTATACCAGCACATCGGCGATATCCGCGAAGAGCATGTGCCGATGTTGCTGGAAAAATTGAGGTCAGCCCGATGAGAATGATATTCATATCTCTTCTGGTGTTGATTGCGACGCCTGTCCTTGCTCAAGGCACCGGACCCACGCCCGCGCTCGCTAATCGGCAATTGCCGAATCCCGCGCAGGAAGCGAGCGCAACCAACCTGATGCACAGCCTTCGGTGTATCCAATGCCAAGGTCAGTCGATTGCGGATAGCGACGCACAAATGGCGGGAACCATGCGGGCAGAGGTGCGCCAACAAATCGCGTCGGGGCAAGAGCCGGAGGCGATCCGCCAGTGGATGGTGGATCGCTATGGCGAATGGGTCAGCTTCGAACCCGAAATGAAGGGCGTGGGACTGCTGCTCTGGGTAATGCCATTGCTGGTTCTGCTACTCGCACTCTGGCTGGCACGCGGCTTGTTCCGGAGGCGCACATGAATGGCTGGTTAGCTCTTGTCTTGCTTGCGGCGATAAGTCTGGCAGCCATCGTCTGGTTCGGCCGCTTGCCGAAAGGACTCTGGCAAGTTGCCGCTTCGTCGATCCTTTTGGGGATGACTGGCTATGCGTTGCAGGGCAGGCCAGTGACGCCGTCCTCGCCGGCAAAGTCGCTTGCTGCAAAGGAAGATGCCGCTGTCCAGCTTGTCGAAATGCGTGCCGACATGGATCAAAGCTTCGGCTCAGCCAAACGCTGGCTGGTCACAGCCGACTCGTTCGCGAAGCAGGGCGATTACGCTTTATCGGCGTCCTATATCCAGTCAGGCTTGCGAAACGAACCTGAAAACCCTGATCTGTGGTCAGCGCTTGGCTTGCAGTTGATGCTTGCCAGCGACGGCCGGATGTCACCGCCTGCGCAATTGGCTTTTGATAAAGCGCGCTTTATCCGGCCCAATTATCCGGCGCCTTATTATTTCGCAGGGCTTGCGCGCCTGTTCGGTGGCGATCTGGACGGCGCTATTTTGCTCTGGGAGAAAACGCTGTCGCTGGCTACGCCCAATGCGAAGTGGAGGCCGCGGCTTGAGTCGCAACTCCAGGCGGCGAAGGCATTGCAGGCGCAAGCCGTCAGTGCGGCCGCGAAAGCACCTGCAAGCAACTGAATACTAAAAATAAACACCGTAATCGCTGCCCCCTATTGCTTTGTTGTGAAGGGTGCCACAGCATGCTATCGCCCGCCTCCTTCCAACGAAAATATCGTTGAAATGTCGGGTGTTGTGGCCGGGGGAAATAAATTGTGACTACGCCAGCCGTGGATGATTTTGGACCGACAGATCAGGGTCATAGCCATGGCCATGCGCCGCAAGGCTCGATGGGCAAATTGGCGGTCGGTGCCATCGGCGTCGTCTTCGGCGATATCGGCACCAGCCCGATTTATGCGTTCCGCGAAACTTTTGCCGGCCATCATCCGATCGAGCCCGATCCCTTGCATATCATCGGCGTGCTCAGCCTTGTATTCTGGTCAATGATGATTGTCGTGACCTTTAAATATGCAATGACGATCATGAAAGCCGATAACAAAGGCGAGGGCGGTAGTCTCGCTTTGCTGGCGCTGATTAATCGGCAAACCGCAGGCGCGACATGGACTGCGCCGATCATCATGCTGGGCGTATTCGCAACCGCTTTGTTCTATGGCGATTCGATGATTACGCCTGCGATGTCGGTGCTTTCTGCGACCGAAGGGTTGAGCTACGTTCATCCCGGTTTCAAGGCATGGATTTTGCCGATTGCGATTACGATTTTGGTCGGACTTTTCGCCATTCAGTCGCGCGGTACCGCGAAGGTCGGTGCCCTGTTTGGCCCAATAATGCTCGTGTATTTCACGACACTTGCTGCACTGGGCTTTATCCACCTGACCAAAATGCCGGGTATTATCCTCGACACGCTGAACCCGTGGAATGCCATCAACTTCTTCCTCGTTGACGGATTTCGGGCCTTTATCGCCATGGGCTCTGTCGTTCTGGCAGTGACCGGGGCGGAGGCCCTGTATGCAGATATGGGGCATTTCGGACGCAAGCCGATTATTCGTGGCTGGATATGGTTTGTGCTGCCGTGCCTGATGCTAAATTATATGGGGCAGGGTGCGATGATCCTGTCGATGGACGCGGCCGAAGCTGCCCGGACGATCAAGGATCCTTTCTTCTTGATGATACCTGACATGGTCCAGTTGCCGGTCGTGATTATTGCGTTGCTTGCGACGATTATCGCGAGCCAAGCGGTTATATCGGGGGCGTTTTCCTTGACGCAGCAGGCGATCCAGCTCGGTTTCATTCCACGTCTTGCAATCCTGCACACCAGTGAAAAGGCGGCCGGTCAGATTTATATTCCAGCGATAAACTGGGCGCTGATGATCATGGTTATTGCGCTGGTGCTGTTCTTCCGCTCGTCGAGCAATCTGGCGGCGGCTTATGGTATTGCCGTCACCGGCGCGATGTTTATCGACACCTGTCTGCTCGCAGTTGTGCTGTTCCAGCTCTGGAAATGGCCGAAGTGGAAATCGCTCCCGATCCTTGCGATTTTCATTGTTGTCGACATGGCATATCTCGGTGCCAACCTGCTCAAGGTGCCCGATGGCGGTTACTTCCCATTGTTGATTGGTATGGTGATTTTCACCTTGCTAACCACATGGTCGCGTGGTCGTGCGTTGATGCGCGAGCGGATGGCTGAAAGCACCATGCCGATGGAGATATTTATCAAATCGGCCGCGAACAGCGCAACGCGGGTGCCAGGAACGGCGATATTTATGGCTTCAGCCGCCAGCGGTGTGCCTTCTGCGATGCTGCACAACATCAAGCACAACAAGATTCTTCACGAACGCGTCATCATTCTGACGGTGCAAATCGAAGATGTGCCCTATGTCGAAGAAACAGACCGGATTTTCTGCAAGGATCTCGGCGAAGGCTTTTATCGCGTGAAAATGCGCTTTGGATTCTTGGAAGAAACAAACGTTCCAGCGACGCTCGACAAGGTGGAGTTGTGCGGGCCGAAGTTCGATATGATGCACACAAGTTTCTTCCTCTCTCGGCAGACATTAATCGCATCGAAGATTCCGGGCATGGCGATCTGGCGCGAGAAGATGTTTGCTTGGATGCTTCGCAACGCAGCGAATGCGATGGAGTTTTTCAAGCTGCCGAGCAACCGCGTCGTCGAACTCGGCAGTCAGGTTGAAATCTGATCTCGAGGCAAAGGAAAAGTCGAAAAACACTGTTGATAAAGGCAAGTCAAAACAATAGGAACAAAAATAGAACTTGGTCTGGATATTTGAATGGCTCCTCTTTTCCTATTGTTCGACATCGACGAAACAGAGTTGCGCGCATCATTCAAGGCGATTGCATTTGCCGATCTCGGCATTTTTTTTGGCGACGGAACCACGCCCGATAGTGGAAGTGGTACACTCGTATATCGTGGTGCAGCGTTTGATTATGCGATTGATCGAGCGCTAAAGCCAAAAGCGGATCATCATATATTTTGCGACTCAGATTTAGCAGCAACACGGTCTGCTATTTCGTTGAAGCTGGGAGCCGCTATTGCGTCAGGTCAGCATGTTCCTGCGGTCATTAAGGCGTTGCTGTTACTTGGCGAGTCTCTGGGCTCCATACTGAATGCAACAGCGGTACTTTGGCAGCCTGCAATGGTCGTTTCTGGATTTGGATATTATGCTGAGGCTGTTCGCCAGTATGACGACGGCGCTGCCTTTCCTTCACTTATTAGCATAGCGTTCGACACTTCAACCGACGAAAACATCCGAACAAACGGGCTGGCTTGGCTTTCCGGGCAGGAACTGGTTTTTGTACGGGATACTTTGTCCGTGAGCGAAGCCATGCGCTATGTCGTTAGGTTAGTGCACGATATCGCGACAAACGGCGCCGTTGAACGCATGATGGACGTTCCGGGAATGAACGATTCAGAGCTTCTGGTCTTGACACCCGATGTTCAGGAAAGCGTGCTTGAGGCTCGCAGAAAACTTGTACAAAATGGTGTTAATCCTGCTGGCTAGTGTTTGGTCAATCATATTTCCCTGAAACTGCATTCAGGGAGGTGATTGAAATGCGGGGATTCAAGGGTATCAACGGTGTGATCGCGCGGTCTGAGTTCCAGATGCATCACCTGTTACCCGTATCCGTGTTCGGGCATGGCCATTTTGCAAAGAGCTTTCAGATACTCCATATGGAGGGTTTCGACCCTCGCTATTATTCGGTCAACGGCCTCGCATTGCCTGCAACGGAAAATGCCGCTTCCTTATGGAAGATGCCGATGCATCGCGGGCCGCACCGGAGGTACAACGAACTTGTGGCTGCCCGCGTTGCCAATATCTTGGCCGATATGGAGCGCAGAAGTTACTCTTTGCCCGCCCGGTCCGAAGCGATCGGGAGATTAAATCTGCTGATTTGTAGCTTGCGTCGAATTCTAACGGGTGATCGCCCATTCATATTGCTTAGCAGCCGCGATCCGTTGAACAGCTCGGCGCGCTTCTGGGACATCGAAAATGCATGTGACAGACTGTGGCAGGCAACGAAATAAGTATATACGCAAATTAAAGCTGGACGAATGTCGTCTTAGACCGCTAACGACGCAACATAATGACACGAATTGTAGCATCATCACTACTTCTACGACTTACACGCCCTTAGGCGTGCGCGTTCGTTCGGCCACATGCCGAACCATCCCGCCTAAGGGTTGCCAACCACCGACATAGAACCCAAAGCGCGCTCAAGTGCGCGCCATAGCCAAGTTGTAATTCATCATGATGCTGACCGATCCTTCCCGAAAATACCGGCCATTCCCGCCGGTCGACTTGCCCGACCGTGCATGGCCAACCAGGACTATTATCAAGCCTCCGCGCTGGCTTTCTACCGACCTGCGCGACGGCAATCAGGCGCTAATCGACCCCATGGGGGCGGAAAAGAAAACCCGCTTCTTCGACCTGTTGCTCAAAGTTGGCATCAAGGAAATCGAGGTCGGCTTCCCGAGCAGCGGCGCGACCGATTTCGATTTCATCCGTAATCTCGTCGACAGCGGCCGCATCCCCGATGACGTAATGATCCAGAGCCTGACGCAATCCCGCCGTGACCTGATCGAGAAGACGTTTGAGAGTATGGCCGGCGCGCCACGTGCAATCGTCCATCTCTATAACGCCGTGTCGCCAGCATGGCGCGATATCGTGTTCAAGCTCGACAAGCCGGGCGTAAAGGCCATCGCCGTCGAAGGCGCAAATATGCTTGCCGAACAGGCCGCGCGCTTCCCTGAAACCGACTGGCATTTCGAATATAGCCCCGAAACCTTTTCCACCGCCGAGCTCGAATTCAGCCTTGAGGTGTGCGAGGCGGTGATGGCGGTGCTCAAACCCACGCCGGAGAAACCCCTTATCCTGAATCTGCCCGCCACCATCGAGGCGGCGATGCCCAACATCTATGCCGACCAGATTGAATGGATGTGCAAGCATATTAGTGCGCGTGACAGCGTGGTGATATCGCTCCACCCGCACAATGACCGCGGCAGCGGCATTGCGGCGGCGGAGCTCGGCCTGCTTGCAGGTGGCGACCGCATTGAAGGCTGCCTGTTCGGCAATGGCGAGCGTACCGGCAATGTTGACTTGGTAACGCTGGCGCTCAACATGTATACGCAAGGGCTTCACCCCGGCCTCGATTTCAGCAACATCGACGAAGTCATCCAGACCGTAGAATATTGCAACCAGCTGCCCGTTCACCCGCGCCACCCTTATGCGGGCGAACTGGTGTTCACGGCGTTTTCCGGAAGCCATCAGGACGCGATAAAAAAGGGCTTTGCCGCCAACGATCTGCAGAATGACGAAATCTGGCGCGTGCCCTATCTCCCTATCGACCCCGCCGATCTGGGTCGCAGCTATGAAGCAGTTATCCGCGTCAATTCGCAAAGCGGCAAGGGCGGCGTTGCTTGGGTCATCGAGCAGGACCATGGCCTCAAACTCCCGAAACGGATGCAGGCCAATTTCTCGTCCACAGTGCAGGACCTATCCGATACCACCGGCCGTGAACTGACCAGCGCCGACATCTGGGAGGCGTTCGAAAAGCGCTATCACCTGAGAGGTGAAGGCCGCTTCCGCCTGATCGATTTTCAGGAAAGCCAGAGCCAAAAGGCGCAGGACGAACGCATATTTGCTGGTAAAATCCGCATCGATGGTGTGGAGCAATCTGTCAGCGGACGCGGCAACGGACTTATTTCCAGCTTAGCTAACGCGCTGGAAGACGCACTCGGGGGCCCGCTCGACATCATCGACTATAGCGAGCACGCCATCGGCCATGGCACCGATGCGCGCGCTGCCGCTTATGTCGAATGCCGGGTAGGGGAGGGGCCAATCCTGTTCGGCGTAGGCATCAGCCGCGATGTGGCAACGGCTTCCGTAAGGGCAATTCTAAGCGCCGCAAATGGGAGTTGATGTCCGTTTGACTTTAGCCGATTTCTGCGCTTTATCGCCTTAATTGAACGATTAATAATTGGAGAGACGTATGACACTTCCGGCAATATTCGATAAGCTCCGTTTGCCGGTTATCGGCTCGCCATTGTTCATTGTGTCGGGGCCGGAACTGGTCATCGCGCAGTGCAAGGCGGGCGTCGTGGGTTCATTCCCTGCACTTAATGCGCGGCCTCAGGCGCAGCTAGACGAATGGCTGCACCAGATTACCGAGGAACTCGCGGCGCATAATCGCGAAAACCCCGACCGTCCGGCGGCACCTTATGCGGTCAACCAGATCGTGCATAAATCGAACAACCGTCTGCAGGAGGATATCGCGACCTGTGCCAAATGGCAGGTGCCGATTACGATTACGTCGCTTGGCGCGCAGGAAGAGTTGAACAAGGCGGTGCATTCATGGGGCGGCATCGTGTTGCACGATGTTATCAATGACCGCTTCGCGCATAAGGCAATCGAGAAGGGTGCCGATGGCCTAATTCCGGTTGCGGCAGGAGCTGGCGGGCACGCAGGCGTGACTTCGCCATTTGCGCTGATGCGCGAAATCCGCGAGTGGTTTGATGGGCCAGTGGCGCTTTCGGGGTCGATAGCCCACGGCGCGTCGGTGCTGGCGGCGCAGGCGATGGGGGCGGATCTGGCTTATATCGGTAGTGCGTTCATCGCGACCAAAGAGGCCAATGCGGTTGAGGGGTACAAGGACAATATCGTTGAGGCGAAGGCCGCGGATATCGTCTATTCCGACTTGTTTACGGGCGTCAGCGGCAATTATCTGCGCCAATCGATTGAGAAGGCCGGCATGGACCCGAACAATCTGCCCAAGGGCGACATTTCAACGATGAACTTTGGCTCGGGCGGCAATAGCGAAGCCAAAGCTTGGAAGGATATCTGGGGTTCGGGCCAAGGCATTGGCGCGATCAAGGAAGTCCAGACCGTGGCTGAGTTTGTCGATCAGCTTGAGGCCGAATATCGCGCGGCGAAGGCAAGCCTCGACGCGCGATATCTGGGCTAGGTTTTAGCTCGCCTTTTCGAAGGCAACGGTGATGTCGAGTTTGACGTTATCCGAAACGACAGGGATGCCGTACATCACGCCAAAGTCGCTGCGCTTGATGGTGGTGGTCGCATGAAAGCCGACCGTGGCCTTCTTGCTGTAAGGGTTATTGCCAGCGCCTGAAAATTTGGTGTCGAGGACGACGGGCTTGGTAACGCCATTCAGCGTAAGATTGCCAGTAATTTTGGCAGAGGTGCCTTTGGCGACAACGCTAGTGGAGACGAACTTTGCATCCGCTGGGGCGGGTCCGAAAAAGTCAGGCTTGCCGCCATCCTTGCCTGCGCGCAGCAGGTGACCGGTCAGGCCGGAGCTGGCGGTTGTGACCTTGCCAACCGGAATAGTTATGTCGACTTTTGATGCGTTGGGTTTTTTGGGTTCGAGAACAAGCGTGCCAGTGGCATCGCCGAAAATGCCGAAATAGTCGTTGAAGCCAAAATGGCTAACGCGCCAGCCGATAAGGGTATGGCCCGGGTCAGTGTTATAGGTACCGGCGGTAACGCGGGCGACGTCCATCGTTCCGGGCACTTGCGGCGCGCTTTGGGCGATGAGCGGCACTGCGGCAAATAGTGGGAGAGCCAGAAGAATTTTACGCATTGGGGGTATGCTCCAGACATGAAAAAGGGGAAGCATCAATGTCGATGCCTCCCCCAAATTAGTCAAGCTAGGAAAAGTTTAGTTCTTTGCCTGATCCACCAGCTTGTTCTTGGCAATCCAAGGCATCATCGCGCGCAGCTTGGCACCGGTTGCTTCGATGGGATGGGCAGCAGCGGCCTTGCGGGCGGCCTTTAGCTCGGGCTGACCAGCGCGGTTATCCAGAACGAAGTTTTTCACGAAACGCCCAGACTGGATGTCGGCGAGAACGCGCTTCATTTCAGCCTTGGTCTCGTCGGTGATGATCCGCGGACCGGTGGTGATGTCGCCATATTCGGCGGTGTTCGAAATTGAATAGCGCATGTTCGCGATGCCGCCTTCATAGAGCAAATCGACGATCAGCTTGGTTTCGTGGAGGCACTCGAAATAGGCCATTTCAGGGGCGTAACCCGCTTCGGTCAGTGTTTCGAATCCGGCCTGGATCAGGTGGGTGATGCCACCGCAGAGAACGGCTTGCTCGCCGAACAGGTCGGTTTCGCATTCCTCGCGGAAGTTGGTTTCGATAATGCCGCTGCGTCCGCCGCCAACGCCGCTGGCATAAGCCAAAGCGATGTCATGCGCGTTGCCGCTGGCATTTTGTGCGATGGCGATGAGGCAGGGAACGCCGCCGCCCTTCTGATATTCGCTGCGCACCGTGTGGCCGGGGCCCTTAGGCGCAATCATGATGACATCAACATCCGCACGCGGCTCGATAAGGCCGAAATGGACGTTGAGGCCGTGAGCGAACGCCAACGCGGCACCGGGTTTCATATTGGCGTGCAGATCGTCAGCATAAATTGCCGCCTGATGCTCGTCAGGCGCGAGGATCATGAGGATGTCCGCCCAAGCTGCCGCATCGGCGTTCGCCATGACCTTGAACCCTGCGCCTTCCGCCTTCTTCGCGGTCGCCGAACCGGCACGCAAAGCAATCGCCACATCCGCCACGCCGCTGTCGCGCAAATTCTGGGCGTGGGCATGGCCCTGGCTGCCATAGCCGACAATAGCGACCTTCTTGTCCTTGATCAGGCCGAGGTCACAATCGGCGTCGTAATAAACCTTCATTATTTCATCCCTTTATCGTCAATATTATCTGGTTCAGTCTTCACCGGGAAAATCGGCGATGATGTTTTCAAGCTGGGTAGTGCGGTCTGCGACGACCCGTGCGCGGCAAATCCGCCCGTTGCGGTGCTCAAGGCCGCTCAACCCCGGTGTGTCATAATGCAGACAGCTCTTGTCTTTGAAGCCAATCCAGGCGCGCTGTTCTTGCAATAGGCTCGCACCCTGTTTTGTCTTGGATCCACCCACGATAGCAAGAGCGCGCTTCCAAGTCGCGTTGAGCTTTGTTTCTTCTCGCGTTACCCATGCACTGCCGCAGGCTATGGCTGCCTTGTCGCTCTGGTCGGACCCATCAACACATTGTTCAAAAGCGCGGTCCGCATTGGCCGCGCTCGCGCTGAGGCAAAGCAGAGCAGCACCGATCAGCCATTTGGTCATGACGGACCCTGACCACGCATCAGACCGACAATTCCCGTCCGCCCTACCTCGACCAGACCAACCTCGCGCATCAATGTCACAAATGTGTCGATCTTGTCCGGTCCGCCCGTGATTTCGAAAATGAAGCTGTTGACCGTCGCGTCGATAACGCGGGCGCGGTAAATGTCGGCGAGGCGCATCGCCTCGACGCGCTGGTCGCCGGTGCCGCTAACCTTGACTAAAGCCAATTCGCGCTCGACGTGCGGGCCAGCTTCGGTGAGGTCGGTAACCTTATGTACCGGCACCAGACGCTCACATTGCGCGATAATCTGGTCGATGACCGGCGGCGGGCCTTTGGTGACGATGGTGATGCGGCTTGTCGCGTGGTCTTCGCTGATGTCGGCCACGGTCAGGCTGTCGATATTATAGCCGCGCGAGGTAAACATACCCGCAATCCGTGCCAGCGTCCCCGCCTCGTTATCGACAGTCAGCGTGAGGACGTGCCGCTCGGTGAATTCTTCCTTGATGTGCATTATACGAGCGCCTTTGCTTCATCGTCCATCGTGCCCGACACTTCGTCCGAATGCAGGATCATCTCGGTATGCGCCGCCCCGCTCGGTATCATCGGGAAGCAGTTGGCCTTCTTGGACACACGGCAGTCGAACATGACGGGGCCGTCATAGGCCAGCATTTCGGCAATCGCCTCGTCGAGTTTAGCCGGGTCTTCGCATCTTATGCCTTTCCAGCCATAGGCTTCGGCCAGCGCGACGAAGTCCGGCAAGCTGTCCGAATAGCTTTCGGAATAGCGGCTCTCATAGGTCAGCTCTTGCCACTGGCGGACCATCCCCATCCATTCATTGTTGAGGATGAAAACCTTGATCGGCAGACGATATTGCGTGGCGGTACCCATTTCCTGAATGTTCATCTGGATTGAGGCTTCGCCCGCAATGTCGATAACCAACGCGTCCGGATTGCCCATCTGCGCGCCGATGGCGGCGGGCATCCCATAGCCCATCGTGCCAAGACCGCCGCTAGTAAGCCATTTGTTGGGGCCTTCGAAATGGAAGTGCTGTGCGGCCCACATCTGGTGTTGGCCGACTTCAGTGGTGATGATCGGCGATTTGTCTTTGGTCGCCGCATAGAGCCGCTCGATGGCAAATTGCGGCATGATCTCGGCCTTGCTGGCAGGATAGTTGAGGCATTCAACGGCCCGCCAGCCCTTTATCTTGGCCCACCATTCGGTCAACGGCTGCGGCTTTACTTTGCGGCCTTTCCACACGTCGATCATCTGGCGGATGGCCGTGCCTACATCGGCGACGATGGGAAGGTCGACGCGTACGGTTTTGTTGATCGAGCTGCGGTCGATATCGACATGGACCTTGATACTGTCAGGCGAAAACGCGTCGAGGCGTCCGGTAATCCGGTCATCGAACCGTGCGCCGAGGCACAGCATGACGTCGCACTGGTTCATCGCCATATTGGCTTCGTACGTGCCGTGCATCCCCAACATACCGAGCCATGCCTCGCCAGATGCAGGGTAGGCACCTAGGCCCATCAACGTCGAGGTTACCGGTGCGCCGCTCAGTTCGGCGAGTTCGCGCAAGGCCGTACTGGCGTCGGGACCGGAATTGATAATACCGCCGCCAGTGTAAAGGATAGGCGCTTTTGCATTCGCGAGCAGTTCGACCGCTTTGTTGATCAACGTATATTCGGCCTCGCCAGCCGGGTGGAACCGTTGCGCCGCGTTGCTCTTGATATCGGTTGGCGCTGTCGCGACCTGGACATTCTTGGGGATGTCAATGACCACCGGGCCAGGACGGCCCTTGGTCGCGATGGCAAATGCCTCACGCACCGTTGCGGCAAGGTCCGCCGGGTCTTTGACGAGGTAATTATGCTTCGAACAATGCCGGGTAATGCCAACAGTGTCGGCTTCTTGAAAAGCGTCGGTGCCGATCAATAATGTTGATACCTGACCGGTGATCACAATCAGCGGTATCGAGTCCAGAAAAGCATCGGCAATACCGGTGACCGCATTGGTTGCGCCGGGGCCTGAGGTTACCAGCACAACGCCCGGTTTGCCGGTCGAACGCGCGTAGCCTTCAGCCGCGTGCGCAGCGCCAGCTTCATGGCGGACGAGGACGTGCTTGATCTTCTTCTGCTGGAACAGCGCGTCATAGATGGGCAGCACAGCGCCGCCCGGATAGCCGAATACGGTATCCACGCCTTGCTCAATCAGGCCATCAATCAATATCTCTGCACCGGATTTTTCGGGCACTTTTTCATCCTCAATAAACTAGTTCGGACCCTATGTTGCAGCGCAATAGGGTTCGCAAGAGCGGGCTGGCTAAAGGTTCGAAAATGGCATGTCAACTATAAATAACGTAATATAGTTTCAATTTCATGCAGATTTGAATCATTTATTTCTCGCTCGCATCGAGGCCAGTTAGCGGGAGATTGGTTGCGGAACCAAGTGAACTGCCGTTTGGCATATTGCCGGGTTGCGATTTTACCCAATGTCATGGCCTCGTCGCGCGATATTTTTCCTGACAACATCGCAGAAATTTCGGGGACGCCGATAGCGCGCATGATTGGAGCGTCGGTAGGCAGGTGGCGGGACAGGAGCGCCTCAACCTCTTCAATTGCTCCATCTTTCATCATGGCATCAAAGCGCGCATCACATCGTGCATAAAGCCAGTCTCGCGGAGGCAATAATATTAGGGGGTGCAACGAAATCTCGGGTGATATCCCGCCGACCTTATCCTTGCGCCAGTCGGCAATGCTGCGACCCGTGCTTACAATCACCTCAAGCGCGCGTGTGATCCGGCTGCTATCTGCGGGCGCGAGCGCCCCTGCCGCTTGTGGGTCTTTTGCCGTAAGCGCAGCATATGCATCCGTGACTTTCATTGCGCGAATGTTTGCACGCAGGTCTGGATCGACCTCGGGTATTGGAGCAATGCCATCCAATAATGTACGCAAATACAGGCCAGTCCCACCGACGAGGATGGGCAGTTTGCCATTGCCATGCGCGTTGGCAATCGCAACTTTCGCATCGGCCGCCCACCGCGCCGCCGAGCAGGCATTGCGACCGTCAAGATAACCGAACAAACGGTGCGGTACGCTGGCTTGTTCTGCAGGCGAGGGCTGCGCGCTCAAAATCGGCAATTCGGCATAAACTTGAGCGCTGTCGGCGTTGATAATCATTGCATCGCGCGATTTCGCCAGGTGCAGCGCCAATGCGGTCTTGCCGCTAGCGGTCGGACCCGCGATAAGCGCGAGCTTCGGTTTGACTTCAGGATTCGGCATGCCCATCGCGACCTTAATAGCAGCAGACGCGTGCGAAAGCGGAAGTATTTCGGATGCTTATGACCGGCTTGTCGCTGCGGGCTGCGCACCGGCGGAAATCGAATGGATTGAGCCGGGCAGGGCCGTGGATATCGGGTTTGAAGGGAATATCGAGGCCGCACGGTGCGCACTTGCTCCTATGGAAGATAGGTTCGATATCGTTGTCCAGCAAGCTGTGGGCAGGCGCAAGATGCTGCTCGTGTCCGATATGGACAGCACGATGATTACTGTCGAGTGTATTGATGAGCTCGCCGATTATGCGGGTATCAAGCCAGAAATCGCGGCAATCACTGAACGCGCGATGGCAGGCGAACTGGATTTTGCCGAAGCACTGAAAGCGCGTGTTGCCTTGCTTTGCGGTCTGGACGAAAAAGTTATCGCGCAATGTTTGGAGGAGCGCGTACGGCCTATGCCGGGAGCCGAGACATTTGTTCGGACGATGGTAAGTTGGGGAGCGCATACCGTGCTCGTATCGGGTGGCTTTACCAGTTTCACGGGCCCGGTTGCGGCCATTATCGGTTTTGCCGAGGTCCACGCCAATGTGCTGGAAATTGTCGACGGGAAGCTAACGGGTGGACTGGCGGGACACATTGTCGATGCAGCGACAAAACGCGCGGTGCTGGAGGCTGCGGTCACAGAAAAAAGGATCGATATGGCCGCGGCGTTTGCTGTGGGCGATGGTGCAAATGATTTGCCAATGATTGCCGCTGCGGTTGCAGGCCAGGGTCTTGGCGTCGGCTATCATCCTCGCCCGCTGCTGGCCGAAGCCGCTAACTTCTCTGTTCGCCATAATGACCTGACGGCATTGCTCTATGCACAAGGCATTCGTCGAAGCGAATGGGTGCACTGATGCGCGAAACAAATTGAGCGCGCTGCAGTTATCGATATGGTCGGGCTAGTCGTTCGAAACTCAGGAGAATGTAATGCGTAAATTGCTGCCGATCCTAATCATCCCAGTCATTGCCGGTTGTTCGACGATGCGGACCGCCGAGACTGGGGCGGTATCGGAAGTTGTCACCGCAGATTTGGCGCGCGCCGATGGTTCATGGGCTGGAGTCGTCACCATTTCAAAGCGCAGCGATGGTATTTTTCTTAGTCTGTCGGGTGAAGCGACCGCTCCGGGAACCTTCGGTGTTCACATTCATAGCGTTGGAAAATGTCAGGCACCGGATTTTACTAGCGCGGGCCCACATTGGAATCCCGGTATGAAGCAGCATGGGCGGGACAATCCGATGGGATCACATGGCGGTGACCTGCCGAACATCGTCGCGAGCGCGGACAAAAAACTGACCTTGGAATATAAGTTGCCAGACATCATGCTCGAAGGGCCAAGCGGATTGCTCGATGCTGACGGCGCGGCGCTGGTTATCCACGAGAAAGCTGACGACTATCTTACCGACCCCAGCGGAAATAGCGGAAAGCGGATTATCTGCGGTGTGTTCAAGTCGGGGAACCGTAGCTAAATAGCGCGGAGGAAGCTATACAGCAGGGCTTTTGAAGAATAACCGAGACCACCTTAAACTCGTCTCGCTGTTCGTTTTGCCTACACTTTGTCCGCGTACAGCAACGTGCCGGGCGCCAGGCGATCAAGTATTTGCACTATGTCGTTTTGTGAAAAGGCAAAACACCCTTGGCTCCGGCCGATTTTGCCTTGTTCAGCGATCATTGACTGGCTTACATACCAGGCAGGGTGGATAACGATGGCGCGCGCTTCAGCCTGATCATTCTGGGGATCAAGACCGGCCAACCGACGCGAGGCGCCATGTTCGCCAAAATAACCCTCACCAACAAGATAGCTGCCTGAGGATGTCGCTTCCGATCCCGGGGTGTTGGAAAAGTTCTGCACCCAGCCGCTATGACTAGGGTCGGATCCCTTACCATGCGCGACTAGGAATGTGGTGGACTGACCATTCTTCAAATTGACAACATAGAAGCGCGGATCGCGCGACGGTTTGGAAAAATCGGCGATGGCCAGCAAATCGCGGTTACGGACACGCGATTTATGCAGATCCATGGCTGCCTTTGCGCGGTTTAAAAGAAGCTGTGAGGGTGCGGGACCATTTGCGGTACCCGTGCCTGGAACGAAAACAATCTCGCGTGCGGTCGACGGTGTCGCCAGCATGGCTGCGCCAGCAACCGCCGATTGGAAAAACTGTCTGCGCCCTATTTGTGTCATCACAACCTAGATAGTGGCTCAGAGTGGTTGCCAAAACCCTTAGAAACTGCATTTGGACGCAAATCACGGACGGTTAAGCGTGATTTATTTTGCGTGTGCGGGTTGTAAGGCACAAAATCCGGTCGAAACAGATTGAGATGCTTGCTATATAAGAGGTTATAAACGCCGGTCGCATCCGACAGATATATTTTTCAGGGGCATTTTTCATGACGTTCCGTGCGAGCATTCGCAATTTGCAGGCTGCTATTATTTTGGTTGTGTCCGCGTATGGCGTTGCCGCAGCGGCGACTGCGCAGGTTCAACCGTCAACGCAGCCAGCGTCAGTGACGCAACAGCCCGTCAATCCAACGATGCCCACGCCGGAACCCGTGGTTAGTGACCATGTAGTGACTACTCCGCCGCCTGTAGTCACGCCAGATCCGATACCTACGCCAGCTTCAACGCCTGCCCCGGCACCGAAAGTGGCAAAGAAAAAGGGCCCGGTGGATTCTTTAAAGCCGGGCCAATTTGTTTGGGTAAAGCAGGACATTTACGAAGGCCCAATGAAAATTGTCGCAGTGCTGGATGTTCAGCGGATTTATGTATTCCAGAACGATAAACTGCTGGGATTCAGCACGATTTCTTCGGGCAAAAAGGGCAAGGAAACGCCAACCGGCATTTTCAACATTCTGCAGAAGAATATCGATCATAAATCGAACCTGTACAGCAACGCGCCCATGCCGTTCATGCAACGGCTGACTTGGGACGGCATTGCGATGCATGGTGGTCATTTACCGGGCTATCCAGCGTCGCACGGCTGCATCCGGCTGCCGCACGCGTTTGCTAAATCGCTGTTTGAAGCCACACAGATGGGTCAAGAGGTCGTTGTCCTGAAGGACACGTCCACGCCAGTCAAAAGGCCACCGCCGAAGCCGGCTCCGGTTGTTGAGGAGCCCATAGTTCCCGGCGTGCCGCCATCAGTTGACCCTAATATCACTCCGCCTGCATCTCCCCCCAAGCCGATCCAATAAAATTCGAACTTTTTAACAGGCATTTTGTGAGCAAGGGGTTTTGTTAAAAAGCGATCCTTTAGATTGGAGCCTGTTGCTCTAAAGAGATTTCTCTGATTGACGTTTACGCTAACGTAAAGTAGTGACGCTAGTGCAACGAAGAGGGAAGGCGTCGCTATGGATACTATTGTGGGTAATGAAGGTCGGGCCGACGCAACCATCGACACGCCTGATGCCTTTAACCGCGAATCTTTTACCATCTCCGATTTGTCGAGCGAGTTCGACGTCACTGCACGTGCGCTGCGCTTTTACGAGGACCAGGGGCTGATTTCGCCTGAACGCATGGGACTGGCGCGCATTTATTCCAAGCGTGACCGCGCGCGGTTGGCATGGATATTGCGGGCGAAGCGCGTTGGCTTTTCGCTGGGCGAAATCCGCGAGATGATCGATCTGTACGACCTCAACGACGGCCGCAATATCCAGCGCCGTGTCACAATCGAGAAATGCCGTGACCGTATCAACCTGTTGAAGGCGCAGCGCGACGATATCGAAAGCGCGATCAAGGAATTGACCGAATTTGTAGCTATGGTCGAAAAGGTCGAGCTGTCCGAAAAATCGGCTGCTGCCTGAACTTAAATTATTTCATTCGTCGAAGGACAAATCATGCCCAGTTATCAAGCCCCCGTTCGCGATACCCAGTTCGTCATCAACGAAGTATTGGGAATCGAACGTTTTGCCAATCTGCCCGGCTTTGAGAACGCTAGCGCGGATATGATCGAAGCGATTCTTGGCGAGGGCGCGAAATTTGTCGAAGGCGTGCTGTTTCCTCTGAACCAGGTTGGCGATTTGCAGGGCTGCACGCGCCATGCCGACGGCAGCGTCACCACGCCCGATGGCTTCAAGGACGCCTATGACCAATATTGTGCCGCGGGTTGGGGCACATTGTCGGCGCCAGAGGAATTTGGCGGGCAGGGGATGCCGCATATCGTATCGATGGCGTTCGAGGAATATATGGCGAGTTCGAACATGGCGTTCGCTATGTATCCCGGGCTGACGCACGGCGCGGTGTCGGCGATTTTGGTCAAGGGCAGCGACGAATTGAAAGCCAAATATGCGCCGAACATGATCTCGGGCAAGTGGGGCGGCACAATGAACCTGACCGAACCGCATTGCGGCACCGATTTGGGGCTGATCCGCACTAAGGCTGTTCCGAATGGTGATGGCAGTTACGCAGTTACCGGCATGAAGATTTTCATATCGTCGGGCGAGCATGATTTGACCGAGAATATCATCCATCTGGTGTTGGCGAAAACGCCCGACGCACCTGATAGCGTGAAGGGTATATCGCTGTTCATCGTGCCGAAGTTCATGGTCAACGACGACGGTTCGCTTGGCGAGCGCAACGCGGTGTCCTGTGGGTCGATCGAACATAAAATGGGCATCCACGGCAACTCGACCTGCGTCATGAATTATGATGGTGCGACTGGTTATCTGGTCGGCGAAGAAAACAAGGGCCTCGCCGCGATGTTCATTATGATGAATATTGCGCGATTGGGCGTCGGTCAGCAAGGTCTAGGCATCGCTGAAGTCGCTTACCAAAATGCTGTGCATTATGCGCATGACCGCCGTCAGGGCCGTGCTTTGACCGGACCGCAGGATCTCGACCAGAAGGCCGACACATTGTTTGTTCACCCCGATGTTCGCCGGATGCTGATGGATTCGAAGGCATTCACCGAAGGTATGCGCGCGCTTTGCCTGTGGGGTGCATTGCAGGCCGACCTTTTACACCATGCGCAGACCGAGGAAGAGCGGCAGATGGCCGACGACCTGCTGTCGTTGCTGACGCCGGTTATCAAGGGTTATGGCACCGACAAGGGTTATGAAGTCGCGACCAACGCGCAGCAAGTCTATGGCGGTCACGGCTACATAGGCGAATGGGGCATGGAGCAATATGTCCGCGATGCTCGGATTGCGATGATCTACGAAGGCACCAATGGCGTGCAGGCAATGGACCTGGTCGGTCGCAAACTCGCGCAAAATGGCGGCCGTGCTGTGCAGGCGTTCTTCAAGGTAGTTGACGAGGAATGTGCTTCGGCAAAGTCCGGAACTCTTGCTGATCTGGCCGGGCGGCTGGAAAAGGCGAATGGCGAGCTGAAGGCCGCGACCATGTGGTTCATGCAGAACGGCATGGCGAATCCGAACAATGTGGGTGCCGGCGCGCATCATTATATGCACATCATGGGTATCGTTGCGCTCGGCCTACAGTGGCTCCGGATGGCAGAGGCAGCGCAGCGGGCGTTGGATGCAGGCACCGGTAATGCAGCGTTTTATGAAACCAAATTGGTAACAGCCCGCTATTTTGCCGAGCGGTTCATGCCCGATTGCGGTGCGCTGCGCCGCAAGATTGAGGCGGGAAGCGAAGCCATTATGGCGTTAGAGCCAGAGATGTTTGCCGTTGCCTGACGGTCAAAAGAGTGTGCGTTGCGGCGGGTAGAGGCTGGTTTTCCGCCAGCCTCTACCGAGCATCGTATTGGCGCAAGTCGCTGGCGTTGCGCGCCAAAAGCTAACAAAGTCGGGATTGACAGGGGGTTGGCTTACAGGAGCAACCAATGTCAAAACTGAATAAAAAGTTCGCAATATTGACCGCTGCGGCGATTGCGGCACTTTCGATAGGCGGTGGCGTAAACGCGCAGATCGCTCCAAAACCAACCGAAGAGAAAACTGCACCGGCGCCCGAAGGGACGGTGCCGCCCCCCACGATCGACTCCAATGAAGATGGCAAAGCGGATGCCTGGGACCGAGATGGAAATGGCACGCCTGACGCGTGGGACGTTAACGGCGACGGGAAGCCTGACAAGTTTGACGATGACGGAGACGGCAAGCCCGACGCGAAGCCTGCGACACGCTAATCCGATACGTTATGGGCGTGTAAAAGTGCCGGGATATTGGTCAATCCCGGCACTTTTTAATCATTCGACGGGCAGGAAATCCGGAACCGACAAATAGCGTTCACCGGTGTCGTAATTGAAACCAAGGACACGGCTTCCAGCGGGTAGGTCGGGAAGCTTTTGCGCGATGGCAGCGAGCGTCGCGCCGGAAGAAATGCCTACCAGCATCCCTTCTTCGCGCGCTGCACGGCGCGCGGCCTCTTTTGCGGCTTCGGGGTCAATTTGTATCACACCGTCTAGTAACGCAGTATGTAAATTGGCTGGAATAAAGCCTGCGCCAATTCCCTGAATAGCATGTGGGCCAGGCTGGCCGCCGCTGATAACGGGCGATAGGGTTGGTTCAACGGCATAAACCTTAAGAGCAGGCCAGGCCTCTTTGAGAACCTCCGCGCACCCTGTTATATGTCCGCCAGTTCCAACGCCAGTGATCAGCGCATCAATCGGCGTATCGGCGAAGTCTGCAAGAATTTCCTGCGCTGTCGTACGGACATGCACATCGATATTGGCGGGATTTTCGAACTGCTGCGGCATCCAAGAATTAGGGGTTTGCGAAACCAGCTCAAGCGCACGCTCAATCGCGCCCTTCATGCCCTTCTCACGGGGCGTAAGGTCAAAGCTCGCACCATAAGCCAGCATCAACCTGCGCCGCTCCAGCGACATCGATTCGGGCATCACGAGAATGAGCTTATACCCCTTTACCGCCGCCACCATCGCGAGGCCGACCCCGGTATTCCCAGATGTCGGCTCGATAATTGTTCCGCCCGGTTTTAGACTGCCATCAGCCTCCGCCGCTTCGATCATCGCCAAGCCAATCCGATCCTTGATCGATCCGCCGGGGTTGGAACGTTCAGATTTAATCCAGACTTCGACGCTCGGGAACATCCGGCTCAGTCGGATATGCGCAGTGTTGCCGATAGTTTCGAGGATCGATTGGGCTTTCATTTTTTCGGTTCCTTGAATTGCGGTTCGAATGTTCGGGCATTTTTGAGTTCTGGAAAAATTCGCCACCAGATTCCTGTGACCATTATGGCACCAACGCCGCCAAAAACAACCGCTCCTACGGGGCCGAGCAGAACAGCGGCAAAGCCAGACTGTAGTTCGCCGAGTTCGTTAGAGGCGGAAATCGCCAAGCCGGAGATTGAGCTCACACGTCCGCGTTTGTCATCGGGCGTATTTAACTGCACCAGGGACGAGCGGACGAAGACTGAAAGCATGTCTGACGCGCCCAAAATAGCCAGCATAGAGAGTGCTATCAGCATCGACGTCGTTACATCGAAAATCTCGATTCGCGCATTGTCGAACAATCGCTCGCCAATGATATGCGACCAGCCAAATCCGATAGTGGCAAGGCCGAACACCACGACTGCCCACATCATCTTTGCGCCGACATTGTGACGCAATGGCTTGAACGCGAGATAGAGTGCGACCACAGCAGCGCCCAATGCAGGTGCGGCGCGCAACTGGCCCAATCCTTCGGGCCCGACCTGTAATATGTCGCGGGCATAGACCGGCAGTAACGCTGTCGCGCCGGCAAGCAGTACCGCAAATAAATCGAGCGTGATCGCACCGAGCAGGAATCGTTCGGACCATGTATATCGCAGCCCCTCGATCATCTGGTGTACTGGACGCCGTCGGTTCGCATCGGCAGGCGGATGCACCGGAGGAATGAACGATAGTGCGAGTATCGCCAGACCAAGCAGCACCGCCGCCAACCAATAAGGTGACGCGGCGTTCTCGGCATACATGAACCCAGCAGCAGCCGGACCGATGACCGAAGCCGACTGCCAAGCAATCGAACTCAACGCAATCGCTCGCGGCAGCGATTCCGGCGGGACCAAATTGGGTGCAATCGCGCTCATCGCTGGTCCGACAAAAACCCGCGCCATCCCGTGAAGCGCCGCCATGAGAAACAGGATCGGCAGGTTGAGCGCGTCATAATAAGTCAGCAACCCCATCGCCAACGCGACGCCCAAGTCGATCATATTTGCAAGCCGTGCAACGGTGCGCCGTTCGAACCGGTCGGCGGCCCAGCCGGCGACCGGGGTTAGAACAAAAAGCGGCACAAACTGCGCCAGTCCAAGCAAACCCAACTGAAACGCTGCGACCTTGGGCGACATGCCGTAATCGCTGCGCGCGATATCGTAGCACTGCCAGCCGATAATCACGACCATCGACATCGTGGCTATCACCGCAACAAAGCGCGATATCCAGTATGCCCGGAAGGCAGGGATCGAAAAAGGATGCGGGCCATTCATGTGCAATGCGGCCTAACGCTTTGGTTCACCGGCGGCAATGGAGGTTGGCTTTAAAGGCCCAAAAATTTGCTTCGTCCTGACTACAATGGAAAACGCGCGGGGTGCGATGAAACGCGATATTGTGAAGGGGTTGCTGAATTACGAATTCAGCGGCGATGGGGAGGGCGCGGATAACGCCCTCCCTTTTATTTTAGTCCTGTACCGGCTGGTCAGACAGCGGTGTGTTGCGGTTCCACCAGCGGCGGATTCCGCTAGCGGCGTTCGAGCGAAGCGCCAGCACGATCAGGAACAACAACAATGCCCATGGCGCGAGCGCGCCCGCGATCATCAATACAAAGCTGACCATTGTCGCAAAGCTGGTTGCGCTTACATCGAATGCATTGGCGAACGGATTGTCCTTGCCAAAGCCGGGGACGCCCCCGTCGCTCGTGTAGGTGAATTGCACCGGGGTCATCGCGAGCTTGATCTCGCCCTTGCCGCGACCATCGGCCTCATTGTCAAGCTCTCGGCGGATTTCCTCGGCGCGCTCCTGTAATGACGCGCGTTCCTTCGGCGGCAGTTTTGCTTTTAGCCTTAGCTCGAGCCGTTCCAGCTGCGCTTGCAACAATGCACTGCGCCCTTGCGAGTCCTCGATCTGGCCGCCGACATTGGTGCCGGTAACATTGCCGTCGGCAAGCACACCCTCGGCCTTCTCAACGCTGGCAATGGCATCACGGCCGAACTTGCGGGCAATCGCGGGGTCGAGTTTGAAGGCGAGAATTGCCTCGACGTCATTTTCGGCCGCTTGCTGGTATTTATAGTCGATAATCTGGCACCGCGCCGAGCCGAGCACCTCGCAGGCCTCGGCATGTTCCTCCTGTACCGTGCCGATTTTGGCATCGGGCAGCTTGAAGGCGTAGCGATATTCAAAGGCCAGGTTGGGGGCGACGCTGGCGGGGATACCGGGTGCCTTCATTGCCGATGCGTCGGCGGATTCTTCTGCAACTTCCATCTGCACGACGTCGCTTGATACGGCCTCGGCAGTGGCTTCTTCTTTGGCGTCTCCGCCGCCGCCCGAACAGGCAGCGAGGAGGAGGGTGGGGACCAGTATGAGATACGCGCTATGTCTTTTCATGACATTCTCTCCATGACAGCGACTCGAGGCCGCCATGTGATGGCGTATCATAACTAATTTAGTTGACAATAGGTCATCGCCAGCAATGCCTGTTGACGTAAGCAGCGCGAAAAGCGCACAATATGTGAGTGGAAAAAACTGATGCCGAATTGATGGAGGCTAGCCTCATCGCAGTGGCCGACGCAGGCGTCGAACTGCGCTTTGCGCTGTTCGAGCAGTTTTTTGAAGCATGGCCCGAACGCCGGGCGAGCTTCCTGAATGTCGACGCGGCATCGCGGCGGATGACCGACGAGACGCTGGAAATGATGATCGGGCTAGCGAAGGGTGAGGATAATTGGGTGTGGCCTTTGGTCGCCGAACTCGCCTTCACGCATCGCAGTTTTGGGCGGCTACCTTGGGTGGAATATGAAAGCTGGATAGCGCTTACGATAGAAGTGGTGCGCGATGCGGCGGGGGATGCTTGGGATGCGGAGACCGAGGCGGCATGGGCGCGGCAGGGGGAGCGGTTGAAGGCGTTGCTTGAGGAAGCGCGCGTGGGTTGGGACCGGGCGATGCCGGGGCATGTTTTGGGGGTGGGATAGGAGGCAATGTATTCCCTCTCCCCTTTAGGGGAGAGGTGCGAGACTTGCGAACTTGTTCGCTAGTCGCAGCGGAGAGGGGCACCACCGTGAAGTTAGCGCCCAGCTTCCCCCTCTCCACTACGCCTAAGCGGCAAGCCGCTAAGGCTTCGTACCTCTCCCCTAAAGGAGAGAGGGGTTGAGGTTTGCCGTGATCGTTTCCATCACGCCTTCGATATTCTGCAAAACATCTCGGTTTGAAAAGCGCAGTACCCGGTAGCCCTTGCTCTCCAAAAACTGCGTGCGCTCCGCGTCATAATCTTCCTGCGCGCCATGCGTATCGCCGTCGAGTTCGACCACCAGCAACATCGGCGTCCGGCAGGCGAAGTCAGCGATATACGGCCCAACCACCACCTGCCGCCGAAATTTCGCGCCGCCCAGTTGATCAGACTTCAAATACCTCCACAAAGCCCGTTCCGGCGGCGTAGCTTCCCGCCGCATTTTCTTGGCGCGTTCAATAAGCCGTGGATCGCGCACAAGCCCCTCTCTCCTTCAGGGGAGAGGTACGAAGTCTTATTGCCTTTGGCAATTAGACGAAGTGGAGAGGGGGACGCCGCGCACAAACCTCACCGTCAATACTCCCAGCCTCTCCCCTTCAGGGGAGAGGTACGCAGGCTTAGCGCCGTAGCTTTAGCGAAGGCGGTTAGCCGAAGTGGAGAGGGGGACGCCGCGCACAACCCCAACCGCCGAGCCCCTCTCCGCTGCGACTAGGCGGCAAGCCGCCAAGTCTCGCACCTCTCCCCTAAAGGAGAGAGGAAAACTGGGGCTTCTCAACGATAAATAATTATGATGTCTGGTCCTGTGGTGGCTTTATGTGACCCGCGTCCAAATGTGCCTGCCATCCTTCGCCGACCAGCCGTTCCAGCTCATCAAGGTGCTCGCCTTTCGCAGATTCTGCTTGCACCCACGCGACATAATCACTGATCTTTGCGCCCGTAAGGTTGATAAGATGTTCCCCCAAGGCTTCGAACTGCACTTCCAACTGCGCACATTGCTGTTCTACTAAAGAGATGCCGCGCTTGCTGTGCAGGTTTCCAAAATTACTCTGCCAAAAATTGTGAGCAAGGTCGTTTCGGAACGATTTTGCATCCTTTAGAACTGCTTTGTCATCACCAGACAAATTGAACTGATGGCAGATACGCTGCTCTAACTGCGCAAAATCAAGCCTGAGTAGTTTGTTAGAGTACGCCCGCCTTTGTTGTTCACTCATTTTGGCGACGGCTCCAGACTGCACCTCTCGCTCCATTAGTGCCACACGCATGAATTGTTCAAATGCACCGACTTTCGCGAAGAGCCGCCCAAAAGCCAAAAATGCGGGATGAGGATCTAACTTTTCTGTCATGCTGCTAAGTCTCACCCCAAGCTAACAAAACTATCCATAACCCGCTTCCGCCCCGCGACCTCAAAGTCGATCTCCAGCTTATTGCCCTCAATCTCCGCAATAGCGCCATAGCCAAACTTCTCGTGGAACACGCGCATCCCGACTGACAGGTCGCTCCGCCCCTTGTTGCCCAAGCTCACTGCGCTCCTTGTATTCTCCGCAACCCGCTGCGGCCTTGGGTTGAACCCTCCCGAAGTAGCGGCGCGTTGCCAGCCGGGGCCTCTTGCGTTGCTGCGGCCCTGGTTGGCGGCTGCCAGATGCGCGAAGGGGTCGGCTTGTTCGCTCCAGTTCGCGCGCCATAGGGACGCGCCGCCGGTCATCGTCTGTTCGGCCTCGATATGGTCGAGCGGGAGTTCTTCGATGAAGCGGCTCGGGATGCTGCTGGTCCACTGGCCGTAGATGCGGCGGTTGGCGGCGTGGATGATGGTGCATTTGCGCTTGGCCCGCGTGATCGCGACGTACGCGAGGCGGCGTTCTTCCTCCAATGACGCCAGCCCGCCTTCGTCGAGCGCGCGTTGCGAGGGGAAGATGCCGTCTTCCCACCCGACCAGAAACACATTGTCATATTCGAGGCCCTTGGCGGCGTGGATGGTCATGATCGTGATGCTCGCGCCGGTGTCGCCGCGGTCATTGTCCATCACCAGGCTGACATGCTCCAGAAATTCGCCGAGCGTTTCATATTCCTCCATCGCGCGCGCGAGTTCGTTCAGGTTTTCGAGGCGGCCCGATGCTTCGACGCTGCGTTCGGCCTGCAACACGGCGGTGTAGCCGCTTTCGTCCATGATCAGGCGGGTGAGGTCGGCGGGGGTAATGCGGCTGGCTTCGTCACGCCACCTGGCGATATCGACCACAAGGTCCGCCAACGACTTGCGTGCCTTGCCGGTCAGCTCGTCGGTGCCGACCAGCCGCGCAGCGGCAACCGACAATGGCGCGCGTTCGGCGCGGGCGACAATGTGGATTTTTTCCACAGCCTTATCCCCAATGCCGCGCTTGGGCACGTTGACGATGCGTTCGAAGGCGAGGTCGTCGGCGGGCTGGTTGACGACACGCAAATAGGCAATCGCATCGCGGATTTCGGCGCGTTCGTAGAAGCGGAAGCCGCCGACGATGCGGTAGTTGAGGCCCACCTGAATGAACCGGTCTTCGAATTCGCGCGTCTGGTGCTGTGCGCGGACAAGGATGGCGACGCTGTCGAGGCTTTCACCCTTGAACTGAAGGCTCTCGATCTCCTCACCGACGCGGCGCGCCTCTTCCGGGCCGTCCCACACGCCGATGATGCGGACCTTTTCGCCTTCGTCGAGTTCGGTCCATAATGTTTTGCCAAGGCGGCTGCTGTTCGCATCGATCAGGCCGCTGGCCGCCGCGAGGATGTGCGGGGTGCTTCGGTAATTTTGTTCGAGCTTGATGATCTTTGCGCCGGGAAAATCTTTCTCGAAGCGTAGTATGTTCGCGACCTCCGCGCCGCGCCACGAATAGATGCTCTGGTCATCATCGCCGACGCAGCAGATATTCTTGCGCTTCTGCGCCAGCAAACGCAGCCAGAGATATTGGACGGCGTTAGTATCCTGATATTCGTCCACGAGGATATATTTGAACTGGTTCTGATATTTTTCGAGGATGTCGCGGTTGTTTTTGAGCAGGTTCAGGCCGTGCAGCAACAGGTCGCCAAAGTCGCAGGCGTTGAGCGCGAGCAGCCGTGCCTGATACAGCGTGTACATCCGCTGGCCCTTGCCATTGGCGAATTCCTCGCTGTCGCCCGGCGTTAGGTCGGCAGGCAGTTTGCCCGCATTCTTCCATTTGTCGATGAGGCCAGCCAGCGCGCGCGAGGTGAAGCGCTTGTCGTCGATATCTTCGGACTGGATGAGCTGCTTAAGCAGCCGCAACTGATCATCGGTGTCGATAATCGTGAAATTGCTTTGAAGCCCGATGATCTCGGCATGGCGGCGCAGGATCTTCGCGCCGATGCTGTGGAATGTACCAAGCCACGGCATGCCCTCAACCGCTTCGCCAACCATACCGCCAATCCGCTCGCGCATCTCACGCGCCGCCTTATTGGTGAAGGTCACCGCGAGGATTTCGGACGGCCAGGCGAGCCGCGAATACAGGATTTGCGCCATGCGCGCGGTCAGCGCCGCGGTCTTGCCGGTGCCAGCGCCCGCGAGCAGTAGCACCGGGCCTTCAGTAGTAAGGACGGCTTCACGCTGCGGCGGATTTAAACCCCGCAGCCAAGGGGGTTCGTTCTGGACCTGATTGTCGGACATCAGCGAACAGTTAGGGAACGGCGCGACGAACCGCAAGCGCTCTTCGGCAGGCTGCCGGAACTATTGCCTCGTTCCAGCATTTCTCTTCTTTTCTATCAAAGGAGAAAAACTATACGCAGCCATATCCTTCTCGGCGCCGCAGCGATGATTGGGCTTGTCGCAACCGACCCGGCATTTTGCATGCAGGAGGCGCCACCTCTGACCGAGCGGACGTCACCAACAAATCCGGCGAACCCCGATCCGGCTCCCATGCCTGATCCGGCACAGCCCGCCCCGCCTTTGACACAACCGCTCCCACCCGAGATGCCGATGCCGGCAGGAGAGGCTCAGCAAATACCGCCAGCGCCTTCACCTCAACCGGTTATCCAGAATCGTCTGGCGCCCGCAGGTCCAATGGCCACGCCGCCTGATGCAGGCGCCGATACGGCGGTCAGTGGCGGCACGACGCCATCGATGATGACGCCTCAGCCAGCAACAAAGGAATATCCACTTTGCTCAAAGACGCTGCAAGACAATTGCCGCAACCCCGGCGAGGGGGCTAAGCGCGCGAAGAAGCCGAGCTGAATTTCGGCACAAATCGACCATCGATAGCCAGCAGGCCAAGCGCAATCAGCAATGCGCCTGCTATTTCCTTGAGTTCGACGGTTTCGCCGAGCGCTACTACGCCAAGGATGATGGCAATTACTGGCATGATGAAGGCAACCAGCATCGCGTTCGACGCTCCAGCGCTGTCGATCAAGCGGAAATAGAAGAAATAGGCGATTGCCGTCGACGGGATGGCAAGGCCGATCGCGCCCGCCCATGCATCCCATCCGGCCGCGGGAAGGGCCCATGGCTGGTCGGCGATCAGCATTACCGGCAGCATGATGATTGCCGCAGTAATAACCTGGCCAGTTGCCACGACTAAAGGCGTCATCGTCGATTGAGATAAGGTCCGGCCGTAAACTGCCGCCAAGGCATATAGCAAAGTCGCGGTCAAGCAGGCGAGTTGGGCCAGCACGCTGCCGGTGATACCGTCCAATGCGTCAGTGCCGACCATAACCACGATGCCGGCGAGGCCCAAAAGCACTCCGATGATGCGTCCCGGCGTGGCCTTCTCGTCACGGGTCAGGAAATGTGCGGTCACTACGCCCCATAACGGCGTGGTTGCGTTGAGTACCGACGCGAGGCCGCTGTCAATTTGGGTCTGACCCCAAAAGAACAGAATGAACGGGAACGCTGCGTTGATCGCGCCGAGCACAAATAGCTGCGTCCAGCTTATACGGTCGCTGGGCAGCCGGTGCCCCATAATTTTCAGCGCCAGCAACATCGGCGGGACCGCGAGTGCCATCCGCAGAAACACCAACGTGTTCGGCGGAAAGCCCCGCAGGCCTAACTCGATCATGAAAAACGCCCCGCCCCATAAAAGCGACAGGAGCATGATAATGCCCCAATCCGCGCTGGACATTCTCGGGTTACTCAAATCGCGGCATCCGGTCTTAGCAACGTGAGCCGCGCTTTGCCGACGTTGCGGATAGTGTCGATGACGAAGCCCTTGACGTCGATTTCTTCCTTGTTGCTCGTCTCGATGCTGATCCAGGCAGACGGCGCAAACCAGCCCAAGCGGCCCAATTTATCGAGCGCAACCGAGCCTGCACCGCTTAAGTAAGGCGGATCCATCAAGATAACGTCGAACGGCTTGATCGCCGAGCCGAGCGACAGAACCGAGGATCGGCGAATGTCCGATTGTGCCTTAGCACCCAGCTTTTCAATATTGGTTTCGAGCGCTTTGAGCGCGGCAGCATCATGTTCGACAAATGTGCAAGTTGCAGCACCGCGCGATAATGCCTCCAGCCCCAAAGCGCCGGAACCTGCAAACAGGTCAAGAACTGCAAGGTCTTCGAACGAACCCAAACGGCTGGCGAGCATAGAAAATAACGTCTCGCGCGTGCGGTCGGCGGTCGGGCGGGTGGTGTCGCCTTTGGGAGCGATAAGCGGGCGGGAGCGCCAAGCGCCGGAGATGATCCTCATTTTTTCAATGTATTCCTGAACTCGATGAGGTCGATTTTCCTCACTTCGCCGACGGTACCTGGGGGCATATCGCCGAGGACGAATGGGCCATAGCGGGTGCGGATCAGGCGGCTGACTTCGAGGCCCAGATGTTCGAGTACGCGGCGGACTTCGCGATTCTTGCCCTCGGTCAGCGTCATTTCGACCCAGCCATTGCGCCCGGTGCGGCGTTCGAGGTTAGCGTCGATCTTGCCATATTTGACGCCTTCAATCTCGATGCCATGGATGAGTTCTTCGAGTTGCTCCTGACTAACTTCACCGAAACAGCGCGCGCGATAAGTGCGCTCGACGCCAGTTGAGGGCAGTTCCATCTGCCGCTTGAACTCGCCGTCATTGGTCATCAACAACAGCCCCTCTGTATTCAGATCGAGCCGACCAATCGGCATCAGTCGCGGCAAATCCTTTGGCAGCACGTCGTAAATCGTCTTACGCCCGCTAAAGTCTCGTTCGGCGGTCAGGCAGCCTTCGGGTTTGTGAAACAGATACAGCTGCGTCGGCGCGGGCTGGCCCACTGCCTTGCCGTCCACCGCAACGCCGTGCAGCGATTTCAGTACGGTGGCAGGTGTCTCGATCTTCTCGCCATTTAGCGTGATCCGGCCATCGGCAATCATCCGCTCGATCTCGCGGCGTGAGGCGACACCTGCACGCGCCAACAGCTTTGCAATCCGCTCTTCGCCGTCCTCGCGTTCCAGCGCACCCTTCGATGGAGCGGCATTGGGGCGGGGTTTGCGCACAGGTTTTGTATCCCACCGCAATTTGACGGGTTTCATCGGACGGGCAGGGGGACGTGAAGGAGGTTGAGCCATGCGCGCGCCTTTGCCCTAGTTGCGGACAAAAGTCACGTGACGGTTATAGCCATTTGCCATTCAGGAAAATGCCGTTAGTCATTCCGCTAACAAATTCGGAGGGGTCCGCATGTCGGTTGATTTACAACGTTTCTTGATTTTCGTCGGCATCTTGGCGGCGGTCGCGGTTGTCGCGATGACCAGCAAGACATTCCGGCCCTATTTGCGTAAAAATCCGGCGATTGCTTTTTTGCTTGGCGTTTCGAGTGGTTTCCCGCTGACTTTGCTGATTGCGACGATGACCTTCTGGCTCGCGCGGATCGGCATTGATACCGCGACCATCGGCTTCATGGTTGCGCTTGGCATTCCCTACACGATCAAGTTTCTATGGGCGCCGTTGGTCGATAAATTGCCCTTACCATTTCTGACCAAGACATTCGGGCAGCGGCGCGGCTGGCTGTTTTTCATTCAGGCGTTGCTGTTTTTCTCGATCTGGCAATTGGGGGCAAGCAATCCGCAACAGGGTAATATGGGTCTGTTCGCGATTTGGGCACTGATCACAGCGTTTCTCTCTGCAACGCAGGACATCGTAATTGATGCCTATCGTATTGAAATCCTCGAAGAAGATGAATTCGCCCACGGCACTGCTACCAACCAGTTCGGCTATCGCACCGGCAACCTGATTGCAGGCGCCGGAACGATCTATTTCGCCTCGAACGAAGGTTTGGGCCTCGGTTGGGCGACGGCTTATGGTCTAACCGCTTTTTGCATCATTCCGGCAATTATCGGTGCATTATGGGCAGGCCCGGGCAAGTTCGTCGACCGCTACTCGCATGTCGCAGGCAAAACACCGGGACAGTGGCTGACCGAAGCTGTCGTCAACCCGTTCCGCGAATTTCTGACGCGGCACGGCGCGTTTATCATTCTCGGCTTTGTGCTGGTGTACAAGGTCGGCGACGCGATGGGGCAGGCGATGCTTAGCCCGATGATCGTCGATTTGGGCTTTTCCGACACCGATTATATCACCGCAAACAAGCTTTGGGGCTTTGGCGCATTGATCGTTGGTTCTGCTTTGGGCGCGCCGTTTATCCTTTGGCTTGGAATGGGCCGAGCGCTGCTGATTTCCGGTCTGCTGATGATGTTCTCTAACGCCATGTTCATGCTGCTGGCCGCAACTGGTAACAGTTACTGGATGATGGTCGCGGCGATCTGCACCGAGAATTTGACCAGCGGCATCGGGCTAACCGTGTTTGCGACCTATTTGTCGGGCCTGTCGAGCATAGCGTACACCGCAACCCAGTTCGCGTTGCTGTCTTCCTTTGCAGGTGTCGGGCGGACGTTCATGGCCGGGCCAGCGGGTATCATTGCCGAGAATGTCGGCTGGTTCTGGTTCTGGGGCTTCACCATCGTCGCGGCGATACCGGGGATGTTCCTCCTCTGGTTATTGTGGAGCAAAGGCTATGTCGTCCAAGGCATTCGGCAGACCGAGGCAGTCGATGAAACCAAGTTGAAGGAGCCGGTTGGGCCGATCAGAATCGCCGGGTTCCTGCTCGTTGTTGCGGGGCTGATCGGATTGCTGCTGTCGGGACCGTTGGAGTTTGCCAACAGCATCACTGCGATTTTTGCAGCGGTGTTAGTGGCTGGCGGGTTGTTGGCGTGGAAGGGTCAGCCTGCGAAGGCGGCCTAGGCTGGCACTTCTTCGTTGAGGCGCAGAACCTCTCCAGCGAGATAGAGTGAGCCACAAATGAGGACGTTTGTGGGGTCTGTCGCTGCCAAGTGGCCAAGTGACGCGGCGACATTGTTCGACGCGCGTACATCCGAGATGTTAAGATTGGTCTTCGCCAACTGGCAAAGGTCCGCAGGATCATGATGATCGTGCCCCGGGATTGGCACAGCGTGGAGTGATGCAATCTTGTGTGCAAACGGCTTTAAGAACCCAAGCGCGTCTTTGTTTTTGAGCATTCCGATGATGACATGCACTGGCGGGCCGTCCTCAAGCGTCTTGGCAATCGCCTTACCTGCATCGGGGTTGTGGCCGCCATCTAGCCAGACCTGCGAACCTTCGGGCAACATATCGGTCAGCGGTCCTTTGCCAAGCAACTGCATCCGTGCAGGCCAGCGAGTCCATTCCATTGCGGCGGACATCGCAGCTTCGGGTACGGCGATTGCTGATTGGTGGCGCAGCATAGCGATTGCCAGTGCGGCGTTATCGGCCTGATGCGCACCGGTCATTCGGGGTAGCGGCAGGCTGAGTTTGCCTCTTTTGTCACGGTAATGGAGGCGGCCTTCATAGGCGATGGCATCCCACGCTTCGCTGCGGTCGAGCAAAATTGCGCCCACTGCCATCGCTTGTTTCGCGATCTCGACGAGCATGGAAGGAGCATATTTCTGGCAAACTAATGGCACGCCTGATTTGGCGATGCCTGCCTTTTCAAAAGCGATGCGGTCGAGCGGGGCATCGGGCGTGCCTTCTTCGGGAGCGAGCAGAAATCCTTCATGGTCGATTCCGAGCGATGCCATGCCGCATACGGCAGGGGCTGCGATCACGTTTGTTGCGTCAAGCCTGCCGCCTAGGCCTACTTCGACGATGCAGGCATCTGCCGGTGTGCGGGCAAAGGCCAAGAAGGCGACCGCGGTGGTGACTTCGAAAAAGCTCGCCTCCAGCCCTTCGGCACGGTCCAAGACTTCGGACAATAAAGCGGCGAGGGTAACATCGTCGATCAGCTTGCCCGCGACGCGGATGCGTTCGTTGAAGCGGACCAGATGCGGGCTTGAATAGACATGCGTAGTCAGCCCCGCCGCATCGATAGCGCCGCGCAGGAACGCGCACGTTGAGCCTTTGCCGTTGGTGCCGGATACGTGGAAAACCGCCGGTAGATTGTGGTGCGGATTGCCGAGGCGGTCGAGAAGCGCAGTGATACGCTCCAGCCCCAACACATCGCGGCCTGGTGACAACATAGTCAACCGGTCAAGTTGCGCCTGTACCGCTGGGTCGTTGGAGATTGCGTGGTCAGCCACTATAAATTGCGGAGAATTAGGCCGCCTTTTTTACCGGCGCCAGATAACCGATCAGCTTCGACAATGTCTCGCGCAGTTCGTGCCGGTGTGTAACCATGTCGATCATGCCATGTTCGAGCAGATATTCGGCGCGCTGGAACCCTTCGGGCAATTTTTCGCGGATCGTCTGCTCAATCACGCGCTGTCCGGCAAAGCCGATGAGGGCGCCAGGTTCGGCGATCTGGACGTCGCCCAACATTGCATAAGAAGCGGTGACGCCGCCGGTGGTGGGATCGGTCAGCACCACAATGTAAGGCAGCCCTGCATCGTGAAGCATCTGGATCGCAACGGTCGAACGCGGCATTTGCATGAGCGAGAGGATGCCCTCCTGCATTCGAGCGCCACCAGCTGCTGTGAAGATGATGTAAGGGCATTTCGCCTTGATCGCGGCCTTGACCGCGTCGACGAAAGCCTCGCCAACTGCCATGCCCATCGATCCGCCCATGAAGGCGAAGTCCTGAACGCTGACGACTGCGGTCTGGCCGTCGATTTCGCCCTTCGCGCTCTGCATCGCGTCGGTTTCGCCGGTGGCAAGGCGCGCAGCCTTGATGCGGTCGGTGTATTTCTTGGTATCTTTGAATTTCAGCGGGTCTTCGCCGACGACGGGCGGCTTGAGCACTTCATAGCTATCATTGTCGAACAACGCGGCGAAACGCTCTGCGGGGCCAATGCGGCCATGATGGTCGCATTTGGGGCAGACGGATTGATTTTCTTCGAATTCCTTGAGGAAAATCATCGCGTGGCAACCCTTGCACTTGTGCCAGAGCGTCTCTGCCGTCTCGCGCTTGGCGATGAAGGGAATCGAGTTGCGAACGCGGGTGACCCAGTTCATATTTTACCTTTCAGGCCAGAAGGCCATTTGACCCGTCATGTGGGGGCAAGCCTTAGTTATTTTGTTTCACGCAAAGGCACAAAGATTTTCAAGATGGCAGATCCTTATTCAATAATTCATCAACGCATTGGCGTTGGTAACATTGATTGGCTGCGTCGCCCTCTTAATAATCTTTGCTCCTTTGCGTGAAATAAATCTTTTATGATCTCGCAGCGACGATAGCCGCTTTCAACGACGCCACATATTCGCGGACGGGGCCAGCGGCGTTCATCCCGTGCTCGGCGACCAGTTCGACAATGGCTGACCCAACGACCACACCATCGGCAACGCGCGCGATGTTGGCGGCTTGTTCAGGTGTGCGGACGCCAAAGCCGACTGCTACGGGCAAGTCGGTATGGGCTTTCAGGCGCGCGACGGCTTCGTCAATGCTGGTTTGCGCGGCCTGTTGCAGTCCGGTGATCCCGGCGACGCTGACATAATACAAAAAGCCAGATGCACCATTGAGCACCGTTGGCAAACGTGCCTCGTCGGTGGTCGGGGTGGCGAGGCGAATGAGGTCGATGCCTGCGTCGCGCAATAACGGCCCGAGCTCTGGGTCTTCCTCGGGGGGGATGTCCACGCAGATGACGCCATCAATGCCAGCCTTGTTGCATTCCGATGCGAACCACTCGCCGCCGCGGATGGTCATCGGGTTGGCATAGCCCATCAGCACCAAAGGCGTGTCGGGATGGCGCGCGCGGAAGGCGGCGGCGATTGCGAAGATGTCAGCGGTGGTGGTGCCAGCGTTGAGGCTGCGGATATTCGCTTCCTGAATGGCGGGACCATCGGCCATCGGGTCGGTAAACGGCATCCCGAGCTCAATCACATCCGCCCCGCCCGCGACGAGCGCGTCAAGATTGGCGGCGGTGTCACCATCGCCAGCGGTGATGAAGGTGACGAGCGCGGGGTGAGGTTTGGCGAAGGCCGCTGACAAGCGTGTCATATTTTCGTCCCCAAAGCCTCGGCGACGGTGAAAATATCCTTGTCGCCGCGTCCGCACAGGTTGGCGAGGATAATCTGGTCGCGGTCCATTTTCTTGGCCTCACGCTCCACCGCTGCAATGGCATGGGCGGGTTCCAGCGCGGGGATGATGCCTTCGGTGCGGCAGAGCAACTGGAATGCAGCGAGTGCTTCGGTGTCGGTCACGCTATCGTAACGCACGCGGCCGATTTCCTTGAGCCAGCTATGCTCGGGGCCGATGCCGGGATAATCGAGGCCTGCCGAAATCGAATGCGCTTCGGCGATTTGGCCGTCTTCGTCCTGAAGCAAATAGGTTTTGTTGCCGTGTAGGATTCCGGGGCGACCGCCTGCCAAGCTTGCTGCATGCTCTTTTTCAAGCCCATGCCCAGCTGCCTCGATACCGAGCATCGCGACTTCCTTGTCGTCGAGGAACGGGTGAAATAAGCCAATCGCGTTCGACCCGCCGCCAATAGCAGCAACCAGCAGGTCGGGCAGGCGGTTGATGCGGCTCAGCATCTGCGCGCGGGCTTCGGTGCCGATTACGCTCTGGAAATCGCGGACCAACTCGGGGTACGGATGCGGCCCGGCGGCGGTACCGATGATGTAGAAGGTGTCGTGGACATTGGCGACCCAGTCGCGAAGGCCTTCATTCATCGCGTCTTTCAGCGTGCCAGCGCCGCTGGTGACCGGAATGACCTCAGCGCCCAATAAACGCATGCGGAACACGTTTGGCTGCTGCCGCTCGATGTCTTTCGCGCCCATATAGATGAAGCAGGGCAGGCCAAAGCGTGCGCAGACGGTCGCGGTCGCGACGCCATGTTGTCCAGCGCCGGTCTCGGCAATGATCCGGGTCTTGCCCATGCGGATCGCGAGCAAAATCTGGCCGATACAATTGTTGATCTTGTGCGCGCCGGTGTGGTTCAGCTCGTCGCGCTTGAACCAGATCTGCGCGCCTTTGCCTTCGGCGGCGTCCTTGCGGACTTCTTCGGTCAGCCGCTCGGCATAATAAAGCGGGCTTGGCCTGCCGACATAATGCTCAAGCAAATCGTCGAACTGCGCCTTGAACGCTGGGTCCTGCTTTGCCGCGCGATATTCGCGCTCCAGATCGAGCACGAGCGGCATCAAGGTTTCAGCAACATAACGCCCGCCAAACTGGCCAAAATGGCCTCGCTCGTCAGGCTGGTTGCGGAAGGAGTTCGGGGTGAGTTCAGCTATTGTCATAATCGCGGACCGCTTTGCAGAAAGCAGCAATCTTGTCCACATCCTTGACGCCGGGAGCAGACTCAACACCAGAGGAGGTGTCGACCAAAGGCGCTCGTGTTTGGTGCAAAGCCTCTCCCACATTGTCCTGCGTGAGTCCGCCCGCAAGGCCCCAGGGCAGTTTGTGCTTGTGGCCAGCCAGCAACGACCAGTCGAACCGCATGCCTGTCCCGCCGGGGAGTGCTTGCGCCGGGGCATCGAACAACAAAAAGTCGGCAGCATCGACAAAGCGGTCGCTTTTTTTCAGCGTGTCCGAGTCCTTGACGCCAAGCGCCTTCCAGATTTCGATTGCGGACACGCCCTTCAACAGCCGCAGCCATTCAGGCGTTTCGGTCCCGTGAAACTGGACGATATCGGGCTTGACGATCTCCAGCGCTTTCGCGGTAAAGCCCGGTTCGGCATTTACCAGCAGCAACACGACTTTCAAGCTTTCCGGCGTGCGCATCCTGAGTGCCGCCGCTTGCTCCAGCGGTACATAACGCGGGCTTTTCTCGTAGAGGTTGAGGCCGATATGCGTCGCGCCCGCTTTTGCAGCTGCGTCGATGCTGGCTTCGTCTTTAAGGCCGCAGATTTTGATTTGGGTTGGCATAGGTTGGCCGATTAGCGCAACTGCCAAAGCTCGTCACCCTGAAACAAGTTCGGGGTGACGGCGAAGTATAAATTGAGACGTCAGTTCTGCACCAACCGCAACAACGTTCCGTCCAGATCGACCAGATAGCCGATGGTCATCCCGCTATGCTCCAACTTCGGCGCATGGACGCGTGGCCAGCCTGTCAATCGCTCTGGGACACCGGCATCGACGCACGTGCGATGGAACCCCTGCACGTCGTCCAGCCGCAAACAGCAACTGAACGAACTTTGCGCCGGATCGAGATCGCGATAGAGGAAGAATTCGAGCGTCAAACCGTCACGCTTCAGAATCAGCCAGTTGTTGTCGTGCCAGCCCTTCTCAAAGCCCAGCCTTGAGTAAAATTCGATCGTCTTGTCATAATCGCGCGATGGCAGATTAGGCGTCGCATGGTCCGCCATTACAGTGTTCCGACAATTGCCCTTGCAGCGTCATCGGGGCTCTCCGCCTTCGTTATAGGCCTTCCCACAACCAAAACACTGGCGCCATCGTCACGCGCTTGCCTTGGGGTAACGGTTCGTTTTTGGTCACCGCTATTACCATCTGTCAGGCGAAGGCCTGGTACGACGAAGAAACCGTCTTTCCACGTTTTTTTGACAGCCTTAACTTCATGACCTGAGCAAACAATGCCATCCAGCCCAGCCTCTTGCGCCAACGCGGCCAAGCGTGCGACCTGTAAATCCGGGCTGTCGGATACGCCAACCCGATTGAGGTCATGGTCGTCCAGACTTGTTAGTACAGTGACCGCAACCACCTTGGTATGCGCGCCAGCTGCTGCCTTGGCGTCTTCCATCATTGCGCGTCCGCCGGCGGCGTGGATCGTGACGATAGCAGGCTCAAGTGTGTTGATAGCCTGCATCGCCTTGGCAACGGTGTTGGGAATATCGTGCAGTTTCAGGTCGAGAAAAATCGGCAGCCCAAGCTTTGCAACTTCATGCACGCCATGATGGCCGTTAGCACAGAAAAATTCGAGGCCGAGTTTCACGCCGCCGACATGGTGCTTGATGCGCTTGGTGAGTTCCAGCGCATCTTCCAGATATGGAGTGTCGATAGCAACATAGAGTGGGTTACTCATATCGCATCTCCAGACGCGTAGGACGGCGGCGGTGAGACCGGCGGGGGCGTGGAAAAGGTCGCCGTCCGCTGGTTGCTTTCGAGTGAAAGTATCCGCCGCTTCATTCGCCACAGCATGGTGCGGTGAAGGAAGTAAAGCGGGAAGAAACCAACCAGGAAGGCAGCAATGACCAGCGCAGGCAATTTGGTATCAAGTCGCATGCCGCCCCACAGGCTAACCGAGACGGGCACCCAGTTGTTGATCGCAAACACGATGAGGCCGACAGCTACTGTCACCCAAATCAGTGTTTTTAAAAATCGCATTATCCAGTCGCTCCTTATCGGAGACATCTTATGGAAAGATTGTCGCTTTGGGTAGGGGCTTATTCCCCGAACACCCGAGCGAAAATCGTATCGACATGTTTGAAGTGATAATCGAGGTTGAAACGGTCTTCTATTTCTTCGGCGCTCATTTTCGCGGACACATCGGCGTCTGCTTTCAAAAGTTCCATTAGCGACTCCGCGCCGTCCGATTCCCACACTTTCATCGCGTTACGTTGCACGATGCGGTAGCTATCCTCACGGCTGATGCCTGCCTGCGTAAGCGCGAGCAACACACGCTGCGAATGGACAAGGCCGCCCATACGGTCGAGATTTTTTTGCATGCGTGCGGGGTAGACCAAAAGCTTGTCGATCACACCGGTCAGGCGACCAAGCGCAAAATCAAGCGTGATGGTCGCATCCGGGCCGATATAACGTTCGACGGATGAGTGGCTGATGTCGCGTTCGTGCCATAACGCCACATTTTCCATCGCGGGCGTCACCGCGCTACGCACCATCCGCGCCAGGCCGGTAAGATTTTCCGTCAGAATCGGGTTGCGCTTGTGCGGCATTGCCGACGATCCCTTTTGCCCCGGCGAGAAATACTCTTCGGCCTCCAGCACTTCTGTACGCTGCAAATGGCGAACTTCGATGGCGAGGCGTTCGATCGAGGATGCGATGACGCCAAGCACTGCGAAATACATGGCATGGCGGTCGCGCGGGATGACCTGCGTTGATACCGGTTCCACCGCGAGGCCCAATTTAGCGGCAACATGCGCCTCAACCTTCGGGTCGATATTGGCAAATGTTCCGACGGCGCCCGAAATTGCGCAGGTGGCAATCTCTGCGCGTGCTGCCACCAGCCGCTCCCGCCCGCGTGAAAATTCGGCATAGGCCTGAGCGAGTTTGAGGCCAAATGTCACGGGCTCGGCATGGATGCCGTGGCTGCGACCAATGGTCGGCGTAAATTTGTGCTCCAACGCGCGGGTTTTGATAGCGGCGAGCAGTGCGTCCATATCGGCGAGCAATATGTCGGTCGCCTGCGTTAATTGCACCGCAAGGCAGGTGTCGAGCACGTCGGAAGACGTCATTCCCTGATGCATAAATCGCGCTTCGTCGCCGACCTGTTCGGCAACCCAGGTCAGAAACGCAATGACGTCGTGTTTCGTCACGGCTTCGATTGCGTCAATCGCCGCGACGTCAATTTTGGGGTTGGTAGCCCACCATTTCCAAAGTGCCACCGCTGCCGATTTCGGCACCACACCCAGGTCCGCCAATGCATCGGTCGCATGCGCCTCAATCTCGAACCAGATGCGGAAGCGGTTTTCCGGCTCCCAGATTTTGACCATGTCAGGGCGAGAATAACGAGGGATCATGCCATAGGCTTTCTTGTAGATACGGAGTCGAGCGGTCGGTTAGCAGAACAAGCCCCAAACAAAAAGGGCGGCACACAGGCCGCCCTTCTCAATAGCGCTATAGCGCGTTTAGAAATCGACGCTGACGCGCCCATACAAGAATCGTCCGCTAAAGCCGAACGGCGACTGCGAGCTGTAAGGCAGGAATGCATTATTAAGGCCAAAGTTGAAGCCATTGACCGTGCCGAATGGCAGGCGGTCGGGATATTCATCGAGCAGATTGTTTGCGCCAAGGGCAATCGTGATAGTCTCGATCGGCTTGAAGCGCAGCTCCAGATCGACAACCCATTTTGGTGAAAGCGTCAGATCGCCGGGCGCAGCGCCCGGAGCGAGGGTAATGTCATTAGATGGACCGGGCAGGAATACTTCGCCAAACCGGTTGGCGTTCGCCGTCAACCCGAATTTGTCGATATCCCATGTCAGACCAACGTTCAGTTTATCGGATGGTTGGCCATCGGTCAGGCGCAATGATTCCGGCCGAGCGAACAGCCGTTGAGCCGTAAATCCGCTAAAAACGCGTCGATCAGTGATTTTGGTATTATTAATGTTGAAACCTGCGTTCAAACGAAGTGTGCCCAAGCCGAAGTCGGGAACGCGGTAACTTGCGACGATGTCCAAGCCCTCTGTCTTGGTGTCAATACCATTGATAAAGAAACGCGCGGACGTCCCGACTACGCCAGCAGCATTCAAAATCGCGACAACGTCAGCGCCTTGCAGATTCTCTGTCAGGGTAATGCGATCTTTGATCTTGATATTGTAATAATCGACCGTGACGTTGAGGCCGGCGAACATCGAGAATGTAACACCGCCGCCAAAATTCAGCGATTTTTCCGCATCAAGTGGCTCAGCGCCGAGTGCAACCGCAATCGGCGAGCTTACTGGAAACGTACCGATTTCAATTAGCTGGCCGTTGACGTTGTTGGTCGAGGTTGTCGAAAAATATTGTTGGGCAAGACCCGGTGCCCGGAAACCGGTTGATACCGATCCACGCAGAGCAAGACCATCAAATGGTTCGAATCGGGCGGCGACCTTCCCGTTCACGGTGTTGCCGAAGTCCGAGAAATGTTCGAACCGCCCAGCTGCTTGAATGTTGAACGCATCGCTTAGGTCGGTATCGAGCTCGATATATCCTGCATAGCTGTTGCGTGACTCATCGATTGCGGTCCTAGGACTGAAACCCGGGAATACCTGTGCGCCTGGCGCACCCACGGCAACACCAACAGGCAAATTCGCCGCAAAGGCAAAGGGTCCAGCAATATAGCTTTGCACTTCGCCGGGCCGGATTTTGTAGTTTTCGTTGCGGTACTCGACACCCAAAGCGAGCGAAACGGCGTTTGCCATACCTAGATCGAGATCACGGCGAACGTCGAGGTTTACCGCTGTTTGACCGGACCTCAGTCCACCTGCATCGAATTTGCGATTGCTGACCAATCCGCCGAGCGAAACGTTGAAGCTGTCCTCAATCGAATAATCGAGACGGTTGGATCCATAAACGACTGATAAATCGGCGTCCCATCCGCTAACTTCGCCACGAAGACCGACTGCCGCCGAGATATCGTTGATGTTACTGGCGATAATCGGCAAAAACCCATCGGGATAGAATGGCACTGTGCCGTTGGGATTGGCGGCAAAGTCGCGGTTTCGCGCATCATTGGCGCGGCGGTAAAAGCCGGCACCATTGGCATCGCGCACGCCATAACTGCCGAAATAATAGAGTTCGATGTCTTCGGATAACTGTGTTCCGGCGTTTATGAAGAAGTTCATATCTTTAGATTCACCGTCGCCAAACCGGTGGCTGAAGCGGTTGAATGTAAGTTCACGCGGGTCGTTCAGCCCGGCATATTGACGGCGGATATCGGCGCCTGATCGGTTCGTTGGGCTGCGATCTTTGTATTCCGCCGTGAAATTCAGATAGCTATTTTCGCCAACTGGCAACCCAATATTGGTTGCCAACGTGTAGGTTTCACCGTCGCGGCGTTTTCGGTCTGCGGTGGATATGGTAACCGTTGGGTCTCCGGTAGCAGTGGTTGGTTGGGTCACTCCAACAACATCGCCCACGCCCTCCATCGAGGTCACATATTTGCCATAGCTAATCTGGGCACGGCCACCTTCGCGTTTCTTAAGCTGGATGTTGATAACGCCAGCGATCGCATCGGAACCGTAAAGTGACGAGGCGCCATCACGCAATACCTCAATACGGTCGATGGCAATGGATGGAATTGTGTTCATATCTACGCCAGCCGAGCCACGACCAACGGAGCCGTTCAGGTTTAACAGCGATGAAAGGTGACGGCGCTTGCCATTGACCAAAACCAGAACCTGATCTGGAGCGAGGCCTCGCAAGGTTGCTGGACGAAGCGAGTCAGTCCCGTCTGTCAGCGACGGCTGTGGAAAATTGAAGGACGGGACAAGGTTATTCAGCAGGCGGTTCGTTTCTGTGGTGCCGCTGTTCTGCAGCGCTTCGGAGGAGATAATGTCGATAGGTACAGGGCTGTCTGCAACAGTCCGGTCGGTTCGGCGCGTGCCGGTAACAATAATTGCATCTTGCGGTGAAGCGCTTTCCTCAGCCTGCGGTTCGTCCTGAGCGAAAGCTGGTGTTGCGCCGGCAAGCAATAATGCGTTGGCCGATACGGTCATTGCGAACGCGGAAATAAGCTTATGCTTGGTCATTGTGCTTCCCCATTTTGAAACATTATTTTGTACTAAGCTGCGAATTTGGCACTATCGCGATGCCTTAGCTAGAGCTGGGGTAATATTTCAGAAATTTTTCAACCATGTTGTGTCTTTATTGCAACGCAACATGGCATTGTTTGTCCAATAAGCTGTGGATTGCTGAATTCCGCACTTTGCGTGGACTCTTTGCGCGGCTATCGGGACTGCAATGTCCGATACCATCGATACCACGCCCGAGGACCCTTTCGACGCGATCGTCGATGCACCGTTCGATGCAGCATTATCTGAGCGTTACCTGATTTATGCGATGTCGACGATTACCGCGCGTTCGCTTCCGGATTTGCGTGATGGCCTAAAGCCCGTTCACCGTCGGTTGTTGTGGGCGATGCGGCTGCTAAAGCTTGATCCGTCGCAGGGTTACAAAAAATGTGCGCGCGTTGTCGGCGATGTAATTGGCAAATATCACCCGCATGGCGACCAATCGGTCTACGATGCGATGGTTCGTCTCGCACAGACATTTTCGCTGCGCTATCCGCTCGTTGATGGGCAGGGGAATTTCGGCAATATCGACGGCGATAATGCGGCAGCTTATCGCTATACCGAAGCACGGCTGACAAAGACCGCCATCGAGCTGATGAACGGGCTCGATGAAAACGGTACCGATTTTCGTCCGACATATAATGGCGAGGATGAAGAGCCCGAGGTGATGCCGGGTCTGTTCCCGAACTTGCTGGCCAATGGTGCGAGCGGGATTGCAGTGGGCATGGCGACATCAATTCCGTCGCATAACGCCGCCGAAATCATTGATGCCGCAATGCTTTTGATTGATGAGCCGCAAGCGACGCATGAGCAGATCATGCAGATTGTCCACGGCCCGGATTTTGCAACCGGCGGGCTGCTTGTTGACAGCCCGGAGGTTATCAGCGCGGCCTATGCCAGCGGACGCGGCGCGATGCGCGTTCGGGCCCGCTTTTCGACTGGCCGGTTGGATGATGGTAGCTGGGAAACAAGCGGCGTTGAAAAGCAGTCCGGCGGAACCTGGCAGTTGGTTGTCTCGGAAATTCCCTATCAGGTGCAAAAGGGCAAGCTGATCGAGCAGATCGCACAGCTGATTGCCGATAAGAAACTACCGATCCTCGATGACGTGCGCGACGAGAGTGACGAGCAAATCCGCATCGTGCTGGTGCCGAAAAGCCGTAACGTTGATCCTGAAGACCTCAAAAATGCCTTATTCCGTCTCACCGACCTGGAAACGCGTTTCTCTCTCAACATGAATGTGCTGGATGCGCAACGCACGCCGAAGGTCATGGGCCTAGGCGAGGTATTGCGGCACTGGCTTCACCATCAGATTGAAGTGCTGGTCCGCAAATCGCAGCATCGGTTGGAAAAAATCGATGCGCGGCTGGAGCTGCTGCAAGGCTATATCATTGCCTTCCTTAACCTCGATCGCATCATCGAAATTATTCGAACGGAGGATGAGCCCAAGCCGGTAATGATGGAGGAATTTCAGCTCAACGACCGGCAGGCCGAAGCCATTCTCAATATGCGGTTGCGGTCGTTGCGCCGGCTTGAGGAAATGGAGCTGCGCCGCGAACTGGAAACATTGCAGGCCGAGCGCGAGGAGCTGGTCAAGTTGATCGAGAGCCCGGCACGGCAAAAGACGCGGTTGAAGAAGGACTTGTCTGCACTACGCAAAAGCTATGCAGAGGAAACCGAGCTTGGACGTCGCCGCACAAGCTTGGAGGAAGCGGGGCAGGCGCGCGAAATATCGCTTGAGGCTTTTGTCGAGCGGGAGCCGGTGACGGTCATCATGTCGAAGCGCGGCTGGATCAAGGCGATGAAGGGCCATGCCGACCTGTCTGCTCGTGCCGATTTCAAATTCAAGGAAGGCGATGGACCCGCCTTTGCGTTCCACACACAAACAACCGATAAAATCCTGATTGCGACCGCCAATGGCCGTTTCTACACGCTTGGCGCTGACAAGCTGCCCGGCGCGCGCGGCTTCGGCGAACCGGTTGGCACGATGATCGATATCGAAGCTGGAAACGACATCGTTTCGGTATTCCCAGCGACGCCGGATGGTCGGATGTTGCTCGCCGCATCGACGGGTAAGGGCTTCATCGCCAAAATGAGCGACGTCATTGCCGAAACCCGCAAGGGCCGCGGCGTAGTCACGTTAAAGCCTGGTGCGAAACTGCAGGTTGTGCGGATGGCACCGCGTGAAACGGACGATGACGCGCTGCTTAAGGATCAATATGTCGCCGTCGTGGGCGACAATCGCAAGCTGGTGGCGTTCCCGATGAGCGAAATTCCCGAAATGGCGAAGGGGCAGGGCGTGACCCTGCAACGCTATAAGGACGGCGGACTTGCCGATGCTATTTGCTTCCGGATGAGCGAAGGGCTGAGCTGGGCGATGGGTGGTGATAGTGGGCGGACGCGGACCGAGAACGACATGTCGCTTTGGCGGGTGGCGCGCGGTGCCGCCGGGCGGCTGCCACCACAAGGATTTCCGCGTAATAATCGGTTTGATTAACGGCGCTGAGCGCGCGTTAACCTTTTATCCACCACAAACAAAGTGACGATTTTTTACAATTGGTAATTAATGCGGACCATAATGAAAAATATGGGTCGCCGCGCTACAACAGATATTTCTCCCTTCAGCGCCATGCTGAACAAGGGGCGCTCCTTACATCCCGCTGATCCCAAAGTAGAATTTGGGTGGTTGTCGTCGCTGCCGATCGCGGGCGCCATCTTTCGAATCGATGCAGATGAAGTCCGGCACGTGGTCAGCAATCGTAAATTTGACGATCTTGCGCTCGGTTTCAAACGCGAAACCGGATTGGACATGGCGACGCTGGCGGAGCGTGCTTTTGCAATGGTCGATGAAGGACGGGACGCGCATTTCGAGTGCTGGCAATCGGATGATCTGGTAAACCGGCGCGAACTGGAAATCAGCATCGCCCGTTTTGGCGTCGACGGCAGCTTGCTTCTGCTTTCGATCGTTGATCGCACCGCAGAAGCGGTAAGCCGCATCAATCTGCGTCGCGAGATGTTGAGCGACAGTCTCACAGGCTTTTGTAATCGCACCGGTTTTGAAGAAGAAATCGAGGCGGCAATTGGCGCGCTAACCACATCGGGCTCGCATCGCAGCTACGCGATTATCCTTGTTGACCTTGCACGCTTCAGTCGAGTGAATGAGTCAGTTGGTGCCATGGCTGGCGACGAGCTGATCATAACCGTCGCCCGCCGTCTAAACTCTCGCATCCGAAGCAACGAGATTTTGTGTCGCCTCGGTGGCAACGAGTTTGCGTTATTTGTTACGTTGGGTGACGAAAGCGGCGATGTGAAGCGTATCGCCAAGCGCTTGACCGACGCCTTTATCGACCCATGCCAGCTATCAAATCTTGAAATACAAGTCGAATGCGCGGTCGCAGCTGCGGTTGGTCAGGTTGGTAACGACGATCCCATGGACACACTGCGGCATGCGCAAATCGCGCTCAAGCGCGCAAAATTGACAAAAGCATTTGAATTATATGCGACCGGTACGGTCGATACGGCGCGCCGCCGATTTAGCATGGAAACCGATTTGCGCCGGGCATTGCAGCGCGGCGAGCTCGAGCTGCATTATCAACCGCTCATTGATCTTGATACCGGGTCGCTAAGTGGCTTCGAGGCACTCGCTCGTTGGCAACATCCAGATTTGGGTGCCATTTCTCCTGTCGACTTCATTCCTGTCGCTGAAGAAAGCGGGCTGATAGTTCCGCTCGGACGTTGGGCATTGGAAGAAGCTGCCAAAACCATCGCAAAATGGGACGCTCGGTTGAACGGGGAACCTGACTTCCGCATTTCGGTCAACATGTCGGCGGTACAAATGCAGCGCGATGATGTGGTTGAGGCTGTTTCTTCGGCGCTCACCGGCGCGGGCGTTTTGGGTAACCGGATGACGCTTGAACTGACCGAAAGCGCATTCATAAATGATCCTGAAGGCGCAAAACAGCTTCTCAATGCGCTAAAAGGGCTTGATACGAATTTGGCTATGGATGATTTCGGGACCGGTTACTCGAACCTGGCTTATCTGCAGCAGCTGCCGATAGACGTACTGAAAATCGACCGAAGTTTCGTGACCGAGATGATGGTCGATAAAGATAAGCGTGCCATTGTACGTACGGTGCTGTCGCTTGCGCGTGCGCTCGGTATGAAAACGACCGCTGAAGGCATTGAAAGCGAAGAGATTTCAGAAGTGTTGCGTCGCCTTGGCTGCTCGGTTGGGCAGGGCTATTATTATGCGCGGCCGATGACCGGTGAAGCTGCCTATGCGTTTTTGGAAGCAGACAGGGCATCAACCGCTAATTGACGCGCGATTTCGTTTTGTCGTGCGAGAGAGGGAAAATCCTCGGCAATCCATTGAGCTTCAACTGCCCGCAGCGTCTTCGCAACCAACGGTCCGGCAGTCAGGCCAAGCCCAATCAGGTCGCCGCCTTTCAAGGTCATTTCAGGTATGGCCCATTCGTGTAGTTTTGAAAGGCACTGGGGCAATTCGGCATCACCGGCATAGAGCATAACAACATCGCGCGCGCAGTCGGTGCTTGTCCGATATGCAATTGCCCTGATGTTGTCTGCATTGGGTTCTGGCGCGTCCAACCGCTTGGCGAGACTTTCACGCAAGCGGTTCGAAAGCTTTAGCCGCGCCGCAACTTTGTCGACAGCGACAGTGTCGTGTGGAAGCAGAGTCAGAATCCGCGCGGGCAGGGATACTGGCTGATTATGACGGTCCTCTCGTTCCATCAGGGTCCGAAGCGCTTTTGCGGCTGAAGCGGAGAGCTCGGGTAAGAATGGCGCGAATATGCCATTTTCGGTCATTAATTCCACCGACTTTAACGGATTGGGCAGTGACAAAATTTTGGTCAGTTCCTGCGCAATCCGCTCGCGCGATAACGCGGTTAGGCCATGCGCGCCCTTTGCGCAGGCGTTGACCGCGTCCGCGTCAATTACCCCATGCCCATAGCGCGCCAGAAATCGGAAATAGCGCAATATCCGGAGAAAATCTTCGGCAATGCGATGGTCGGCATCACCGATGAACCGGATGATGCCGACATCCAAATCCTGCAATCCACCAAAATAGTCGAAAACTTCGCCAGTTTGCGGATCGGCGTAGAGTGCATTTATCGTAAAATCGCGCCGAGCTGCATCTTCTTTCCATTCGGTCGAAAATGCCACTGTCGCGCGTCTTCCGTCGGTCGCTACGTCACGACGAAGCGTGGTAATCTCATAATTTCTGCCATCGGCAACGGCGGTTACCGTTCCATGATCTAGGCCAGTTGGAACGGCTTTGATCCGCGCAGCTTCCAACCTGTCGATGACTATTTCGGGTAATAAGGTAGTCGCAATATCGACGTCGGCGACGTCAATACCGAGCAGCGTATCCCTCACCGCTCCACCAACAAAACGAGGGCCTCCATGCCCGTCTCGAAGCGCGCCAACAACTTTGCGTAAGCCATCGGATTGCTGCCAATCTGCGTTGGGAAGAAGCTTTCCGGTCATGTCAGGCGGCGCGCCAGATTGGCGATAATCCCGGCAGTAACACCCCAAATTCGCCTTTCACCCCATTGCATATCATAATAAGTCCGCTGCTGCCCATTCCACATCGCTTCTTTCTTCACCGCATTGCTAGGGTCAAGCAGGAAGGCGAGGGGAACCTCAAACCAGTCTTCTACTTCTTCGGGGTTAGCGCGCAGCGGCAAGTCGGGCGGGATGATGCCGACCACCGGGTCGATGCGATAGCCGCTGCCTGAATAATAAGTGTCGGCAACCCCGATGACCTGCACATCAGATGGACATATGTTTAGCTCTTCATTTGCCTCTCGCAATGCAGCGGAAATCGCGTCGCGATCGACCTCATCAACCTTGCCCCCGGGGAAGGCCACTTGTCCGGCATGACTGCGCAGCCATTCTGGGCGCTGGGTCAGAATAACGCCCGGCTCCGACCGATCTGTAATAGGGATCAGCACTGCGGCGGCGCGATGGCCTTCATCGCCCAAATAGCGTTCATCCTCTATTGTGATGCTCAGCGCAGGGTCCAGCGCTGCTTCGATACGGGCAATCCAGTTCATATCGGCCAGTTCATACAGGCGCGCCAACAGCAAACATCATGCCGTTGCTCCAGACACGCGGGGCTTCCGGGCTTTCGTCCAACGCGATATCTACAAGATCATAATATGCGGCGCGTGATAGTTTTGCCCAAAGCCCGCCTCTCACATGCAAATAGGGCAGGTCATTTCGCAACTCGATAATATGATCGGGTCCGGCAATTACCAGGTCATCGCTGTTCAGGCGAAACGCGAGAGACCGTTTGTCACCTTCCCCTTCACTCTGCATTTCGACCGCAACAAATGGTGCATCATCAACAACTATGGAAAGCTTTTGCTGCGGCGTCACCAGCCAGTGACTGCCATCTGCATCTCGCCGCAACAGGCTGGAAAATGCACGAACCATCGCTGGCCGGGTAATCTCTCCGCCTTGGTGGTACCATTTGCCATCGGCCGCGATCCGCATTTCGCTGTCACCGGAGTTTTCCGGCTGCCATCTTTCCACTGGCGGCAATTTGCGGGCGGCAACCATTTCGGCAATGTCCGACAGGTTCAGCTTTGCAAGGTCGGGTACGTCATAAGGCATAGCCAAGCGATACGGCCAAAGGATGCAGTCGTCAAAGGCTTGTCCGCGGACCAAGCAAACCTGATTGGGGTAACGTCAGGCCATGCCGATTACGGAGCAACAGCCGTCTTGGCTCCCAAGGCCCAGGCAACGTCCAGCCGCCGGTCTGCGCGGCGTCAAACCCAAAGCGTCCATAATATTCGGGGTCGCCAATCATCACCATCGGGGCATCATCTGGTTCGACAGCGGCCAACATTGCGCGCATCATTTGTTGCCCAAAGCCCTGATTTTGCTTTGCAGTCGACACCGCCACCGGCCCGACAAGAAGCAATGGCGTGTTGCCAACCGAAATCGGCCAGCACTGAATGGTGCCACACAATCCATCGCCTTCGACAACCGCGAATGACAGGTGCTCAACCATCGTCATGCCTTGCCGTAGCAGGTACGCAGTCCGCTTATGCCGGTCGGCACCAAAGGCATCGTCGAGCAACTTTTCGACATCGTCAGCGGGAACGCTGGAAAGCGGAAGCAACATATCGGCCATCAAGTCTGCGCAGTTACAGCGTCGCGCTTCGACAGCAGGAAAAGCGCAGAAAGCGTGGCGATGCTCAACCCAGCGGCAATTAGGAAAGGTGCACCAGGAAAATAGACTGGCGCGCTCTTGCTGGTGAAAGTTGAAAGCGTATTATTATACACAAGCTGCGCCATCAGGAAGGCTAGGGCCGACAGACTGCCGTTCAGCCCTTGTAATTCGCCCTGCTGGTCAGGTGGCGTGCGCCGCGACATCATCGCGTTTATTGCTGGCATTGCCATACCCGAAAAGCCGTTCAGTACATTGAGGGTTAGTGCGATTACACCATTGGTCAGAAAAGCGGTGATCGTAAAGCTTGCAAAGCCGAAAGCCATCCCAATCATTGCGGTGGTCCGTTCGCCAAAGCGTTTGACGACACGGCCAATTACCATCGACTGGAACAATAGCATCGATACGCCAACCAACGTCAGCGAAATGCCGACCATTTTGCTGTCCCAGCCAAATTGTGCCGGCGCAAAAAAGGCCCATGTCGCAGGGTAGATATTGGTCGCGCACACCCACAAGAAGTAAATAAATGCGATGGGCAATATGCCCTTTATCTTGCCGAGCGTCGCAAGCGCGCCGAGCGGGTTTGCCCGTCTCCATTCAAAAGGTCGCTGGCGGTCCTTGGGCATCGTTTCAGGGAAAACGAAATAGCCGTAAATGCCGTTTGCGAACGCTAGGCTTCCAGCGACAAAAAACGGCAAGCGCGTGCCGTAATCGGCGAGCAGCCCGCCCATCGCAGGGCCCAGGATAAAACCCAGCCCGAAAGCCGCACCGACTTTGCCGAAACTCGCAGCGCGATCTTCGGCTGTCGACATATCGGCCATTGCCGCGTTGGCCGGGCCAAATACCGCGCCAAAACCGCCGGCGATTGCGCGGCCGATGAATAGCCAGATAATGGATGGCGCGAATCCCATAAGCAGGAAGTCAGCGCCAAATCCGAAGAGCGACACTAGAAAGATCGGCCGCCTGCCGAAACGGTCGCCGAGATTGCCCATCAATGGCCCCATCAGGAACTGAAAAATGCCGTACGCTGCTCCGATCCACGCGCCGATACGGGTCGCTTCAGAAAGACTGACCTGAGTAAGCTCGCGTATGAGATCGGGCAAAACCGGCATAACTATGCCGAAGCCCATCGAGTAAATGAACACCGTCAGCAGAACAAATCGCTTGGCGCGTTTCTGCAGGATGGGGTCGGTGAACATGCCGCCTCCTGTCAGCGCCGTTCAATTTTGTCCAACTGAATGTAAAGTTGCGCACAAATTTTGGGGGCGGCAAATTGCCATCGGCCGGAACTTCGATTAGCATGCCGCTGTTATACCAGAAAATTAGGGGTACGGGTTTTGAACGAGCAAGAAATTCCAGCTGATCCGATCGGAACGCCGCCGCCCGCTGCACCTGCTTCTTCGGACAGCGTTGCGCTGGAAAAAAAGAAGTTCGATTTTCAAGGCAATCTTGTTCTCGCAGCGGGTGTGGGCGCTTTTGTCTGGGGGTTGGTTTCAGCCGTGGGCACGGGCTGGGGATTGTGGGAATATACCAGCGGTCTCAAGGGTGTGACCTGGGCTTTCTTCCTTGGGCTGGGCGCCATTTTGTTCGGGATATTATTTGGCTGGCGTGCGCGTAAATCAATCGCGCCGCCGCCGCGCAGTCGTCGTTGGGCCGGGATGCTGGTTGCACTTGTCTATGTTGGTTGGGTCGGTACATTCCTGATGGCCGCTTTAACCGTTCCAGCCATCCACGACGTTTCAACCGATTTAGCTGATCCGCCTTCATTCCGGACGCTTCAATTGCGTGCCGACAACCTGGATAATGTTCCCGGAGCGAATGATGATAAAATGAAGGGCCTAACGCCCCAGCAGCGTTGGGTTACGGTGCATCAAAAAAGCTATGGCGACATTCGCTCAGTACGCATCAACGAACCTGTGCCAATGGTGATTGCCAAGGCGGAGCGCCTGGCGAAAGCACGTGGATGGGATATTGCTGTTTCATTGCCTGAAGAAGGTCGAATGGAAGCGACCGAGACCAGCGCTTTTTTCCGTTTCAAGGACGATGTGGTTTTGCGGGTAAAGCCCACCGATACCGGCGAGGGCAGCGTTGTGGATATGCGCTCGGTTAGCAGGGTCGGGGTAAGTGACCTTGGCATGAACGCGAAACGCGTTCGGTCTTTCCTGGCAGATTTGACGGGAACAGTGACGGCAGCGAAATAATCGCCGCCGTCACCCATTGCTTATTGCTTCGGTGTTAGCTTGAGCAAGCGGCCCTGCGATCCTGCGCGTTCGTCTTCAAGTATCCAAATGGCTCCATCGGGACCTTGCTCGACTTCGCGGATACGCGCGCCCATGTCCCATTGGTCGGCTTTGCTGGCGCTCTCGCCATCCAGTTTTACACGCACCAGCGCCTTTGCACCGAGGCCGCCAATGAATGCACTGCCTTTCCAGTCCTTGAACATGTCGCCTGAATAAATCATCAGGCCGCCCGGTGAAATCGCGGGGTTCCAGAACACTTTGGGGGCTTCGAAGCCGTCGCCTGGTGCATGATCGGGGATGTCGTCGGTAGATGCGCCGTAATTGCGACCATTTGACACTTTCGGGTAGCCGTAATTGGCAGCTTTCTTAACAAGATTCAGCTCGTCGCCGCCTTCCGGCCCCATTTCCTGATTCCAGAGCCGACCTTGCGTATCGAATGCAATCCCGAGCGGGTTGCGGTGACCATAGGACCAGATTTGCGACTTCACGCGGCCCTGATCGTAAAACGGGTTATCAGACGGGATCATGCCGCCATCGGTGAGGCGCACAATCTTACCCAAATTCTGGTTCAGGTCTTGCGCTGGCTGAAATTTCTGTCGTTCGCCGCTGCTGATATATAGCATGCCGTCGGGACCGAAAGCCAAACGATGACCATAATGGCCTTGGCCCGAGACCTTTGGCTCCTGCCGCCAAATGACCTGAACGCCAGTCAATATGGGCTTTTCGCCATTCATTTCGAGCGTGCCACGCGCCACCGCAGCGCCATATCCGCCTTCACCAGCTTCGGCGTAGCTTAAGTAGATATATTTGTTGTTCGCAAAATCGGGATGCAAAATGACATCGCCTAATCCGCCTTGACCGCCATAAGCGACAGCGGGTACGCCCTCAACGTCGACAACCGCGCCCTCATTCTCCCACAGCTTGAGCTTACCCTTTTTCTCGGTAATCAGAGCGTGCGGCGTTCCAGGTATGAAGGTCATCGCCCACGGTTCTTCAAAATCAGCAACCACAGCTATGTCGAACGGTTTATCGCTGCTGTTGGCGGGGGCCGCGTCACTTACCGCTGGCTGGCAAGCGGCGGCCATTAATGACGCGCTAACGAGGAATGGGAGTTGTTTCATTTGGGGGGATGCTCCTTTGCTTTGTCGTGAATGCAAATGGGTGGTGATTGTTCCGATAGCAAGACACTTGCATAATAGGCCGTGCAGGCATATACGGATGTCATCCTTACATTGTGAGACTTTGAAAGGGCTGGCGCCATACGGGGCCGGCACCCAGAAGCTTTGCACTGCATCAGAAAGAATGAAGTTGCCCGATCTGGATAAATTGACTGCGTTGATTGCGCCCGAAGCTGAAGCGCTTGGCTTTGCGCTAGTGCGCGTGGCGTGGTTTGAAACCGGCGGGCAGGGGAGCGACGAACCGACCTTGCAGGTGATGGCCGAACGTCCAGACACGCGGCAGCTTGGCATTGATGACTGCGCTTCGCTGTCGCATCGGATTTCCGACAAGTTTGACGAACTCGACCCGATTGAGGAAGCGTATCGCCTCGAAGTGAGTTCCCCCGGTATCGACCGTCCGCTTACGCGGCTCGCAGACTTTACCGATTGGGCGGGGCATGAGGTTAAGGTCGAGCTTGCCGAGCCGATGGATGGCCGCAAGAATATCCGCGGGAACATTGTTGGTATTGATGGCGAGAATATCCTCGTCGACGACCGCAAGTCGGGCCGCCTGACATTCGCATTTTCCAATATGGGTAGCGCCAAGCTGCTCTTGACAGACCGCCTGATTGCGTCGACTGCGCCCATCAACAGCGATGGGGCCGACGAAGTAGAGGCTGAACCCATTAACGACGAAGCACAGGAAGACGAAGACCATGGCCAGTAGTATTGCCGCCAACAAGGCCGAATTGCTTGCAATCGCCAACGCGGTTGCATCGGAAAAGATGATCGATAAGGCGATTGTCGTCGAGGCGCTTGAAGAAGCCATCCAGCGTGCCGCCCGTGCGCGTTACGGTGCCGAAAACGACATCCGTGCAAAGCTCGACACGCAGACCGGTGACCTTCGCCTGTGGCGCGTCGTCGAAGTCGTTGAAGAGGTCGAAGATTATTTCAAGCAGGTTGATCTCAAGCAGGCCGAAAAACTGCAAAAGGGTGCCGTGGTTGGCGACTTTATCGTCGATCCGCTGCCTGCCGTTGATTTGGGTCGTATCGACGCACAGTCGGCGAAGCAGGTTATTTTCCAGAAAGTTCGTGATGCAGAGCGCGAGCGTCAGTTTGAAGAGTTCAAGGATCGCACTGGCGAAATCATCACCGGCGTCGTCAAATCGGTCGAGTTCGGTCACGTAGTGGTAGACCTTGGCCGCGCAGAAGGCGTCATCCGCCGCGACCAGCAAATCCCGCGCGAAGTCGTCCGCAACGGCGACCGCGTCCGCGCACTCATCATGAAGGTTCAGCGCGAAAATCGTGGTCCGCAAATTCTGCTGAGCCGCGCGCATCCCGACTTCATGAAGAAGCTGTTCGCGCAGGAAGTCCCCGAAATTTACGACGGCGTCATCGAAATCAAGGCCGCCGCACGCGATCCCGGCAGCCGCGCCAAGATTGGCGTCATCAGCTATGATAGTTCGATTGACCCTGTCGGCGCATGCGTCGGTATGAAGGGAAGCCGCGTTCAGGCCGTCGTGCAGGAAATGCAGGGCGAAAAAATTGATATCATCCCTTGGTCGGAAGACACCGCAACCTTCATCGTTAACGCGCTGCAGCCAGCAACGGTCAGCCGCGTGGTAATCGACGAAGAAGAAGGCCGGATCGAAGTCGTCGTTCCCGACGATCAGTTGAGTCTCGCGATTGGCCGTCGCGGCCAGAATGTCCGCTTAGCATCGCAACTTACCGGACGCGGCATCGATATCATGACCGAGCAGGAATCGAGCGAGAAGCGCCAGAAGGAATTTGTCGAGCGTTCCGAGATGTTCCAGCAGGAACTCGACGTCGATGAAACACTGGCGCAATTGCTGGTTGCGGAAGGCTTCAGCGAACTTGAAGAAGTTGCCTATGTCGATCCGGCTGAAATCGCCGCGATTGAAGGCTTCGATGAAGGTCTTGCAGAAGAATTACAGAGCCGCGCGCAGGAAGCATTGGATCGCCGCGAAGAGGCCAACCGCACTGAACGCCGTGAACTGGGCGTCGAAGATGCGCTGGCCGAACTGCCGGTGCTGACCGAAGCGATGCTGGTTGTGCTTGGCAAGGCGGGCATCAAAACGCTCGACGATCTGGCGGACCTTGCTACCGACGAACTGATCCAGAAGGCGCGTGAACCGCGTCGCAATGAACGCAGCGACCGTGAGGTCCGCCGCAACCGCACCGAAGACAAGGCAGGTATCCTCGCGGTATTTGGTCTGTCCGAAGAGCAGGGCAATGAAATTATCATGGCCGCTCGCGCGCATTGGTTTGAAGAGGAGGACGCCATTGCCGCGGACACCTCCCAATGAGAACCAACACTCCCCTATAAGGAAGTGCATATTGTCAGGTGAGCATGGGACCCGCGCCCAGCTCATCAGGCTTGCGCTCGGCCCGGACGGCAGTGTCGCGCCGGATGTCTTTGCCAAGGCGCCCGGTCGTGGCGCGTGGATTGGCGTCAATTCCGAGGAATTGGCGAAGGCGCAGGCCAAGGGTAAGCTTGCCGGATTGCTTCGCCGCGCGTTTAAGACCGACAAGATTGAACTCATCGACGACCTTTCCGGACGCATCGAGCGCGGCCTTGAAAAGGCGTTTCTCGACCGCTTGGGCTTGGAAGCAAGGGCAGGTCACCTTATCTTGGGTGCAGAGAAGATCGACGGTGCCTCGCGCAGCGGTCAGGTCAAACTCTTGCTCCACGCATCCGACGCAAGCGCCGATGGAAGTGGCAAGCGCGATCAGGCGTGGCGCGTTGGCGAAGATCAGGAAGGCTCGGGCAAGGGAGGCGTCAAGCTTCCAGTGGACCGCGATGCAATATCGGCGGCGCTTGGACGGCAAAATGCTGTGCATGTAGCGCTGATCGACCAAAAAGCAGCAGACAGGGTGATGCATCATCTTGGACGCTGGCTAAATTTCAAAGGATGCAGTAATGCGCCCCTCGATTCCGCTGCTTCGGCAGAGGACATGCGGGGCCTTGACGCTGACATCTCCGCAATTGATTGAGTAAGGACGGGTTCTGTTTCGATGAGTGATGATACCAATAATAAGCCGACTTTGACGCGCAAGCCGCTCACCTTGAGCCGCTCGCTCGAGTCCGGTGAAGTCAAACAGACCTTCAGCCATGGCCGCACCAATAAGGTAGTGGTCGAGGTGAAGCGCAAGAAGCTCGTCGGCAAACCGGGCTTTGTAGCTGAACCCGAAGTCGCGGCTCCGCCACCCCCACCGCCGCCCGTGGCGACCCCTGTTGCGGCACCTGTCGCTGCGCCTGCGCCGCGGCCAACCGGCAACGACATGCTGAGCCGTCAGGAGCGTCAAGCCAAATTACTGCGCGAAGCTGAAGAAGCACGGCTTGCCGTTCTCGAAGAAAGCAGCCGCCGTGAAGCCGAGCAGCGTGCGCAAAAAAGCGAAGAGGAAAAACAACGCGCTCAGGCCAACCGTGAAGAAGCTGCTGCTCCACCGCCTCCGCCGCCTGCTGCTGCAGCTGTTGTTGTGGAACCTGAAACTGTGGCGCCCGTTGCTGAAGAAGCCAACAAAGACGGTGCAGCTCCCGCACCACGCCGCTTTACGCCGGTTGAAGCACCCAAGCGTCCCGAACGTGAGCGTGAAGAAGCCAAGAAGGCTCCACATCGCCCAACCCGTGGCGCAGCGGATGATCGCCGCCAATCGGGCAAGCTTACAGTAACCCGCGCGCTCGAGGGCGATGACGGCGCTCGTGCGCGTTCACTCGCGGCTTTGAAGCGCGCGCGTGAAAAGGAAAAGCGTCTGCATGGTGGCGGTAATCGTACTGCTCAACCTAAACAGAGCCGCGACGTGGTCGTGCCTGAAACAATTACAGTGCAGGAACTAGCCAACCGTATGGCCGAAAAGGGCAGCGATCTGGTCAAAGCCTTGTTCAAGATGGGTATGCCGGTCACAATCAATGAGACCATCGACCAGGATACTGCGGAGTTGCTTGTCGAAGAATTTGGCCACAATATCACGCGCGTTTCCGACGCTGATGTGGATATTGTCCATGATGAGGACGTCGATGCACCTGAAACGCTGAAATCGCGTCCGCCGGTTGTAACCGTGATGGGCCACGTCGATCACGGCAAAACCTCGTTGCTCGACGCATTGCGCGGCGCGAACGTTGTGTCGGGTGAAGCTGGCGGCATTACCCAGCATATCGGCGCTTATCAGGTGAAGGCAAAGGATGGCTCTGTCATCACCTTCCTCGATACGCCGGGCCATGAAGCCTTCACGCAGATGCGCCAGCGTGGCGCGTCGGTAACCGATATCGTGATCCTTGTGGTCGCGGCTGATGACGGCCTGATGCCGCAGACGATCGAAGCGATTAAGCATGCCAAGGCTGCGAACGTCCCGATGATTGTCGCAATAAACAAGATCGACAAGGAAGGCGCAAACCCTCAGAAAGTACGCGAGCGTTTGCTTGAGCATGAAGTCATTGTCGAACAGATGGGCGGCGATGTTCAGGATGTCGAAGTGTCGGCGCTCAAGAAAACCGGCCTTGATACTTTGCTCGAAAAGCTCGCGCTTCAGGCTGAATTGATGGAACTGAAAGCCAATCCGGATCGTCCTGCCGAAGCTATCGTGGTCGAAGCGCAGCTCGACAAGGGCCGTGGCGCGGTTGCCACCGTGCTGGTCAAGCGCGGCACGCTGAAGCGCGGCGATATCTTTGTTGTTGGCGCAGAAAGCGGCAAAGTCCGTGCGTTGATCAATGACAAGGGCCAGCAGGTTCCAGAAGCGGGTCCTGCAATGCCGGTTGAGGTGCTCGGCCTTACCGGCGTGCCATCAGCAGGTGACGTTCTGACCGTGGTCGAGAACGAGGCCCGTGCGCGTGAAGTTGCGCTGTACCGTAAGGAACAGTCAACCAAGGTCCGCACCGCGCAGGTCACGCCGAACCTTGAAAATCTGTTCGATAATCTGTCCGCCACGCGCGCGATGGAATATCCCGTGGTCATCAAGGGCGATGTGCAGGGTTCGGTCGAAGCAATCGTTACCGCGCTCAACAATATCTCGACCGACGATATCAAGGTTCGCGTTTTGCTGGCTGGCGTTGGCGGGATCACCGAGTCTGACATGTTGCTCGCGGCTGCATCGAATGCACCGCTTATCGGCTTCAACGTGCGTCCGAATAGCAAAGCAGCGGCGCTAGCCAAGCGTGACCGTGTCCGCCTAAAATATTTCGACGTGATCTATCATCTGACCGCCGACATCGCCAAGGAAATGGCTGGCGAATTGGGTCCGGAAATCATCGAAACGGTCGTCGGTCGTGCCGAAGTCAAGGACGTGTTCAAATCGGGCAAACGCGACAAGGCGGCCGGTTTGCTGGTCAGCGAAGGCGTTATCAAAAAGGGCCTGTTCGCGCGTCTTACCCGCGAGGACGTCATCGTATCGAAAACCACAATTGCATCGCTGCGCCGCTTCAAGGACAACGTCGACGAAGTCCGCGCCGGGATGGAATGTGGTGTGGTTCTCGCCGATACCAACGACGTCAAGGCTGGCGATATGCTCGAAGTCTTCGAGGTCGAGGAGCGTGAACGTACGTTGTGAACCTAGCTCAAGCCTGAAAGGGGAGCTTTATGGCCAAACATAACGACACTGGGCCGGAAGGCCGTTCAGTCCGCTTGCTTCGCGTGGGCGAACAGTTCCGGCATATCCTGTCCGAACTGCTCGCACGCGATGAAGTGCATGATGATGTGCTGACCAGCCATAGCGTCAGCGTGACCGAGGTGCGGATGTCGCCCGACTTGCGCCACGCAACCGCATTTATCAAACCGCTGCTCGGTGCGAATGAGGAAGCGGTGCTCAAAGCGCTCCGCACCAACACCGCGTTTTTCCAGAAAGAAGTCGCCTCGCGGGTCAGCATGAAATATGCCGCGAAGCTGAAGTTCCTCGCTGATGACAGCTTCGATCAGGCGACGCATATCGAAGGTCTGTTGGCGCAGCCGAAGGTGCAGCAGGACCTGACCGACGGCGACGACTGATGGCGAAGCTGTATTTCTATTATGCTTCGATGAACGCCGGCAAATCCTCGACGTTGTTGCAGGCGGCGTTCAATTATGGCGAACGCGGTATGAAAGTCATGCTGTGGACCGCTGCCTTGGATGACCGGCCCGGTTTTGGTGCGATCAGCTCGCGGATCGGATTGGCGGGCGATGCCAGCCGGTTTGAGGCTTCGACTGATATCGAGGCGGCGGTTTTGGAGCGTCATCAGGAAACACCGCTGGCCTGTGTGTTGATTGACGAGGCGCAGTTTCTTTCAAAAGAGCAGGCTTGGCAATGCGCGAGACTTGCTGATAACGCTGGTATTCCGGTTGTCTGCTATGGCCTGCGCACCGATTTTCAGGGTGAGCTCTTTCCGGGTTCGGCGGCCTTGCTTGGTATTGCTGATAGCTTGGTCGAACTGAAAGGCGTGTGCGATTGCGGGCGCAAAGCAACGATGAACCTCCGCGTGGATGAATTTGGCAAGGCCGTGATCGATGGCGCGCAGACCGAAATCGGCGGCGATGACCGCTACGTTGCGATGTGCCGTAAGCATTTCATGGCGGCGCGGGCAGGGCAATAACGCAGCGCGTGCATGGCTGGATCATTCTGGACAAACCGATAGGGCTTGGGTCGACGCAAGCAGTCGCGGCGGTGAAACGCAATTTGCGCGAGGCCGGATTTGGCAAGGTCAAGGTCGGTCATGGCGGGACGCTTGATCCATTGGCTACGGGGGTGCTGCCAATAGCACTAGGCGAGGCCACCAAGCTTTGCGGGCGGATGCTCGATGCTTCCAAAACCTATGATTTCACTATTTCCTTTGGAACGGAAACCAGCGGATTGGACGCGGAGGGCGAGGTTGTCGCTACTTCGGAGCACCGTCCAGCGCTTGCAGATGTTGAAGCAGCATTGCGAAGCTTCACAGGCCCAATAGAACAAATCCCACCTGCTTATTCAGCGATCAAAATCGATGGCAAACGCGCGTATGATCGCGCGCGGGCGGGCGAGGATGTTGAGATGACCGCGAGAGCGGTGACCGTCCATTCGCTTAGTGTGAGTGCAGCTGGTGAAGGACCGCTTGAAGAAATCACGTTATCCGCCGACGTCTCCAAAGGCACATATATACGTTCTCTTGCGCGAGACATCGCTAAAGCCGTCGGCACCGTCGGCCATGTAACGATGCTGCGCCGCACACGCGCCGGGCCGTTCACCTTGGCAAGCGCGATTTCGCTGGACAAACTCAACGCATTCGGCCAAGGCGCGCCGCAAGAAGACATTATCTTGCCGATAGAGGCAGGGCTGGTCGACATCCCGGCTCTAGATCTCTCCCCGGAACAGGCAAGGGCAGTCCAAGCGGGCCGCGTCTTGACCGGGATTGCCATGAAAGATGGGCTACATTGGGCGAGGGGCGCAGATTTGCGGCCATTGGCGTTAGTGGAGAACATCGACGGTATGTTAAAAACCGTCCGTGGCTTTAACCTATAACATCACGATGTTCGAAGGAAAAACATGACGATTACTGCTGAACGCAAAGCCGAAGTTATTAAAGAACATGCTCGCGAAGCCAACGATACCGGATCGCCCGAAGTGCAAGTTGCAATTCTGACCGAGCGGATCAACGGTTTGACCGACCATTTCAAGGCCAACCACAAGGATAATCATTCGCGTCGTGGCCTACTGATGATGGTGAACAAGCGTCGTTCGCTTCTGGACTATCTCAAGAAAATCGACGGCGAGCGTTATGCCGCCCTCATCGCGAAGCTCGGTCTTCGTAAGTAATTTTGCGAAAGCGGCCCTCGACAGGGTCGCTTTTTGCTTATGGGGCTGTCCGGCAATGAGGCTGGACTGCCATAGGGGCCGTTAAAGCCCCCACCGTCCGCGGATCGGATTATCCGCATTAGAGGCCCCGCATCGCATAGGGCGAGCGGGCAAAAGGAAATAAAATGTTTAATACGAAAACTGTATCAATCGAGTTGGGCGGACAAACCCTCACTCTCGAAACGGGCAAGGTTGCCCGTCAAGCCGACGGTGCTGTCATGGCGTCGCTGGGCGAAACTGTTGTGCTTTGCGCGGTTACCGCGGCAAAGTCGGTGAAGGATGGCCAGGATTTCTTCCCGCTGACCGTTCACTATCAGGAAAAATATTCCGCAGCCGGCCGTATTCCCGGTGGCTTTTTCAAGCGCGAACGCGGCGCGACCGAAAAGGAAACTTTGGTTTCGCGTCTGATCGACCGTCCACTGCGTCCGTTGTTCCCGGAAGGTTTCTACAACGAAATCAACTGTATCGCTCAGGTTTTGAGCTATGATGGCCATAACGAACCTGACATTCTCGCGCTCGTAGCCGCTTCGGCGGCTATGACTATCAGCGGCGTTCCATTCATGGGCCCAATCGGCGCAGCGCGCGTTGGTTATGTAAACGGCGAATATATTCTGAACCCGACCGACGAGCAGGTTGCCGAAGGCGATCTCGACCTCGTGGTTGCTGCAACTTACGACGCGGTCATGATGGTTGAATCCGAAGCTAATGAGCTTTCGGAAGAAATCATGCTCGGCGCCGTCCTGTTCGCGCATGACGCGTGTAAGGAAGTCGTCAAAGCAATCATCAAGCTGGCTGAACAGGCTGCCAAGGAACCTTGGGCGATGGCCGAACAGGCTGACCTCTCGGCTGCCAAGGACAAGCTGAAGAAGCTCATCGGCAAGGACATTGCCGCCGCGTACAAGATCACCGACAAGTCGGCTCGTTCGAACGCACTCAACGAAGCCCGCGCTGCTGCAAAGGCTGCTTTCACCGACGCAACCCCGCAGGACCAGATGGCCGCTGGCAAGCTGATGAAGAAGCTTGAAGCCGAAATCGTTCGCGGAGCTATCCTCAAGGACGGCACCCGCATTGACGGTCGCAAGACCAACCAAATCCGTCCGATCCTCGCAGAAACCCACTTCCTGCCACGCTCGCACGGTTCGGCATTGTTCACGCGCGGCGAAACCCAGACCATCGCGACCTGCACCTTGGGCACCAAGGACGCAGAGCAGATGATCGACGGCCTCGGCGGTCTGCATTATGAAAACTTCATGCTGCATTACAACTTCCCGCCATACAGCGTTGGCGAAGTTGGCCGTTTCGGCGCTCCAAGCAGGCGGGACATCGGCCACGGCAAGCTTGCCTGGCGCGCGCTCCACGCCGTGCTGCCAAGCAAGGAAGATTTCCCCTACACAATCCGCATCACCAGCGACATCACCGAGTCGAACGGCTCGTCGTCAATGGCATCGGTCTGCGGTGGCAGCCTCGCGATGATGGACGCCGGCGTCCCCATCAAGCGCCCCGTTTCGGGCATCGCCATGGGCCTCATCCTCGAAGGCAAGGATTACGCGATCCTCTCCGACATCTTGGGTGACGAAGACCATCTCGGCGACATGGATTTCAAGGTAGCAGGCACGTCCGAAGGCATCACCACGATGCAGATGGACATCAAAATTGCCGGCATCACCCGCGAAATCTTTGAAGCGGCGCTGAACCAGGCCAAGGAAGGCCGCGCGCATATTCTTGGTGAAATGGCGAAGGCACTTGGCGAAGCTCGCGGCGAACTCAGCGCCCACGCACCGCGTATCGAAACGATGCAGATCGACAAAGCGAAGATCCGCGACATCATCGGCACCGGCGGCAAGGTTATCCGCGAAATCGTCGCTACCACCGGTGCGAAAGTCGACATCGACGACGAAGGTCTTATCAAGATTTCGTCGTCCGACATCGCGCAGATCGAAGCCGCACGTAAGTGGATTTCGGGCATCGTCGAAGAAGCAGAAGTCGGCAAGATCTATGACGGCAAGGTCGTCAACATGGTCGATTTCGGCGCATTCGTGAACTTCATGGGTGGCAAGGACGGCCTTGTACACGTGTCCGAAATCGCCAACGAGCGCGTTGAAAAGGTCAGCGACGTCCTGTCCGAAGGTCAGGAAGTCAAGGTCAAGGTCCTCGAAATCGACCAGCGCGGCAAGGTTCGCCTGTCGATGCGGGTCGTCGATCAGGAAACCGGCGCCGAGCTGGAAGACACACGCCCCCCCCGCGAAGAACGCCCCCGTGGCGATCGTCCGGACCGTGGACCCCGTCGTGAAGGCGGTGGCGGCGGACGCGGCGAAGGTCGCGGTGACCGTGGCCCGCGTCGTGACGGCGGCGGCGGTCGTGGCCCACGCCCCGAGCGTTCAGAAGGCGGAAACGAAGGCGGCGGCAACCCCGACCACGTTCCTGCGTTCTTGAAAGACTAGTAACAACACCGCAAAGGTGAGGAGAGGAAAGGGGTCGCTTCGGCGGCCCCTTTTTTGTTTCGGGTCATAAAATTTGCTGTTCTCTCGCCGCCGCCTTGTTAGGGTCGTGGCGGTTTTGGGAGGCCTTCGTCTATGCGCAATTTTCTGTTGTTGCCGATAGTGGTTGCATGCGCGATTGCGCTGGCACTGTGGGCGCGGGTGCCGCCTGCCGCCGATAGCGGGTCGGGATATTCACTGGTTGAGGCGGAAAAGACGCTGGACGCGATTGCCCGCGAGCCTCGGCCTGCGGGCTCTGCCGGTAATGAACGGGCGCGGAATTGGCTTAAGCAGCGGTTTTCGGCGCTGGGACTCGAGGTTAGTACGCAGACAGGCGTCGGCTTACGTCAGGCGAATTTTGATACGCGGCGCAAGGGGTCGATCAGCGTTTCACCTTATGAGAATATAATTGCGGTACTGCCGGGGCGTGACCGATCGGGCAAGGCTGTCGCGCTTATGGCGCATGTCGATGGCGCGCCTTGGGCCAATGGCGCGTCTGACGATGCCGCAGGTGTCGCAGCGCTGGTGGAGACGGCGCGGGTGCTGGCTGCTGGGCCGAAACTTGCCCGTGACGTAGTGTTTCTGGTCACCGATGCAGAAGAACTCGGCCTGATCGGGGCACAGGAGTTTTTTGGGTATGATCCACTGGCGAAGCGAATCGGCGCAGTGGTCAATGTCGAGGCGCGAGGGTCGCGTGGGCGCGCTTTTATGTTCCAGACATCTCCGGGCAATGCGGCGCTGATTGACCTGTGGGCGGACAATGCGGTGAGTCCATCCGGAAACAGCCTTGCCAACAATGTATATAAGCTGCTGCCCAATGACACCGACCTGTCGGTTTCGCTGGCCAAGGGCATAACCGGCATCAACGCGGCCTATATCGACGGGCTGCACGACTATCACATGCCGACCGACAATATTGGCAACATCGACCTAGCGGCGATGCAGCACCTCGGCAATTTTGCGGTGACCACGACGCGGGCGCTGGCGATGGCGGATACGCTACCGACGCAGGGAGCCGAGGCGGCTTATTTCGATTTCTTTGGTTTGTTTGTGGTGCGCTACCCGATTTGGGGTGGATGGGTTCTGGTGGCGTTAGGCTTTGCGCTACTCGCATGCGCACGCGTGCAGCGATTAGGCGTTGGCTGGCGGCAAGCGCTTGGCGGAACCGCCGGAGTCGCCGCGCTAATGGCTGGTGTCGGCGCTTTGAGCCATTTTATCGCCAACTGGGCTTACGGCACCGGCATGATCCCGATGCGCGAGCGAATCAACGAGATGGACGCAGCGCTTTGGATTTACGTTGCGCTGGCTGCGGGCGCGGTACTGCTTGCGCGGCCTAGGGCGGCGATGTGGGTAGGTGCGGTGATACTGATGCTTCTTTGTGCACTGGCCGCGCAAATCTGGATGCCCGGTGCAAGCTGGCTGTTTGACTGGGCCGGGTTGATCGGTGCGTGTTTGCTGTTTGTGGCAGGGCGATACGGCATCTGGTCGCCGCTGCTGCTATATGGCAGCGCAGTCGTCGGCGCCATCTGGGGCGCTTTGTTATTGGCCGGGGTGATTGTCACCTATGTTTCGGTCGCACCTATGACGCCAGCTCCGGTCGCGCTTATCATTCCATTTGCGATAACCCTCATAGGGCCGGTTATCATGGCATTCGGTGATGTTCGCCGATCGCGGCTCGTTGGCGGCGGATTGATCGGCATTGGTGCGCTGGGTGCCATCTGGTTCGCATTGTCTCCCAGCTTCAGCCCGCGTCATCCGAGGCCCGGCGATTTGTTTCATTATACCGACCTTCGCGACCACAAAAATTACTGGGCGACCGGTTCGACATCGCGTGAATTGCCCGAAGGCCCGGTAAAGCGAATCTCGCCGAAAGGCTTTGACGCAATGAAGTGGCACACCACGCCCGCTGCCGCTGCATCGACGCTTCCCCCCGATATCAGCTTGAGCGAGCAGGGTGAGAATGTGACGGTTAGCATGTTTAGCGCAAGCGCGCCGCGAACAATGAGTTTCATGGTCACGCCATCGATTCCGCTGTCCAACGTCCGGGTGAATGGCAGAAAGGTCGAAATGCCCGCCGGTAAGCCAACCCGACTGGCATGGCGGGCTGAGACTGCGGGCGCAAGGTTGCTCCTGCAATTTAGCGCGGACACGGAAGGTTCTCTCGCTATCGACTATCTTTACGCCGTTGCAGGAATGCCTGCGGGCGCCCCGCCAGCGAGAGGCCCCGATACCGACTGGACGTTGCTGAACCGCACACGGGTGCTCGGCGGTTCGGAGAGGCTCTCTTTTGGCGGCAACAAAACCCCGGAATGACTGGTCAAATTCATCTTAGATACAGGCATCGTCACACAATATCAGCAAAGCACTTGGCGGCGCGGTCAAGATTATCTAGGGAACATCCATGAACAGAAAATTTCTTGTGCCGGTGGCGATACTGGCCACCTCGTCGATGCTTTCCGGATGCGCTGCATTGGGTCTTGGAGGCGGCGGCGCCAAGCCGGGTAGCAACACCCGTTATGTGGCACGTGATGTAAACACGCTTTACGCTGCGGCCAAAGACAAAATGGACAACAAGCAGTATCAAGTTGCTGCGGCTTTGTTCGATGAGGTCGAGCGCCAGCACCCTTATTCGCCTTGGGCGCGCCGGGCGCAATTGATGAGCGCATTCAATTATTACATGGCGCAGAAGTATAATGAATCTGTCCAGTCGTCGCGCCGGTTCCTGTCGATCCATCCGGGCAACAAGGACGCGCCTTATGCCTATTATCTGATCGCGCTGTCATATTATGAACAAATCAGCGACGTGACCCGCGACCAGAAGATTTCCGAGCAGGCGTTGGCGGCTTTGGGCGAAGTGCAGCGTCGCTATCCCAATTCACGCTATGCCGCGGACGCCACTTTGAAAATAGATCTGGTGCGCGATCATCTTGCGGGCAAGGAAATGGAAATTGGCCGTTTCTATCAGCGCCGCGCCTTGTGGCTGGCGTCATCGCTGCGTTTCCGCGAAGTGGTCGATAAATTCGACACGACAACGCACGCTCCCGAAGCGTTATATCGCCTGACGGAGAGCTATCTTGCTATGGGAGTACCTGAAGAGGCGAAAAAGGCAGCCGCCGTTTTGGGTGCCAACTACCCCGGAAGCGAATGGTACCAGCGCGCATATGACCTGATGCAGAAGAACGCGCCCGCCGCGTAATGCTATGCTAACGGGGCTTTCGATCCGCGACGTGGTGCTGATCGAAGCGCTTGACCTTGAATTCGCAAGTGGTTTGGGCGTTCTCACCGGTGAAACCGGGGCAGGGAAATCGATATTGCTCGATGCTTTGGGGCTGGCGCTGGGTGCGCGGGCCGATAGCGGGCTGGTGCGTGCCGGATCGGACAAAGCCCAGGTAACTGCCAGTTTTGATGCGCCGGCCAATGTGGCGGCGTTGCTTGCTGAAAATGACATAGACATTGATGTAGGCGAACCCTTGCTTATCCGTCGGTCGGTCAAGGCCGATGGCGGTAGCAAGGCGTTCATCAATGACCAGCCCTGTTCGGCCGCGCTGTTGCGCGATGTTGGTTCTGCTTTGGTGGAAATCCACGGTCAGCATGACGATAGAGGGCTGCTTAATCCGCGCGGTCACAGAGCGTTGCTTGATACGTTCGGGCGGTGTGACACCGCGTCGGTTGCGGCCAATTTTGCAGCATGGCAGGAGGCGAAGGCAAGGCTTGATATCGCACGCGAAGCTTTAGAAAACGCGGCGCGCGATCAAGAGTGGCTGGAACATGCGGTGGCTGAGCTTGCCGCGTTCAATCCCCAAGAGGGTGAAGAGGAGCAACTTGCCGGCGAACGTTCGGATATGCAAAAGGGCGAACGCATCGCCGAAGATCTGAAAGGTGTTTTGGAGAGCTTCGATGGTCCGAAGAGCGGCATTGCGCTGATTCGAGGCGCCGCGCGCAAACTGGACCGGCTGGCGGATGCACATCCTTTATTGGCCGAGGCGCTAACTGCGCTCGATCGGGCAGTCATTGAAGCGGCTGAGGCAGAAGATAAGCTCAACGCAGCGGCACGGGCAATCGAGTATGAACCTGCGCGGCTCGATGAAATCGAGGTTCGGCTGTTCGAACTTCGAGCATTGGCCCGCAAACACAATGTTGCGCCGGATGCCATATTGTCGTTACAGCAAAATCTGACCTCGCGGCTTGAATCGATCGAGGCTGGTGGTGAAGGGTTGGCAAAGCTTGAGGCAGAGGTTGCTGCCAAGCATGCGGCCTATGTGCAGTCGGCAATAATGCTATCCAACACGCGGAGCTCCGCCGCACTAAGGCTTGATGCTGCGGTGAAGGCCGAACTCGCTCCACTGAAACTTGATGCTGCACAATTCCGGACAGCGATTGAGCGCTTATCAGAGGAACGCTGGACCGCGTCGGGAATGGACCGGATTGAGTTCACAATCTCGACCAATCCCGGAGCGCCCTTCGCACCGCTCGCTAAAATCGCCTCCGGCGGCGAGTTGTCACGTTTCATCCTCGCATTAAAAGTTGCGCTCGCGGAAGAAGGGGGCGCAGCCACGATCATTTTCGACGAAATAGACCGAGGCGTTGGCGGTGCTGTGGCTGCGGCGATTGGCGAGCGGCTATCCCGACTTGCCCAGCGCACGCAGCTACTTGCCGTCACCCATAGCCCTCAGGTCGCGGCCAAGGGACAGGCGCATTACTTTATCGCCAAATCGAGCCAGGGAACGGTAACGCGAACCGGCGTGACCTTGCTGGACGCCGTGGCGCGTCGGCAGGAGATTGCACGAATGTTGTCTGGTGCGGAGGTAACCGACGAGGCAAGAGCTCAAGCCGAGCGGCTGTTGGAGGTAGTGTGAGTAACAACTATTGGGATGACGGCTATGTGGCGCTTAAATCATTCGTGCCGCATGATGTCGCACGCGCTTTCTTGGCCAAGCTTAAGACCGATTTTATACGTGGCGGCGTCTCATTTGGAAGCTTGAAACGCGGATCGGATCTGCTGCGTGAGGAGGCGATCGAAATCTATGGTTGGCACTATGCGCCTATGCTCTCTTTCTTGTGGGGCATGACCCCTGCTATCAGCGCGTTGGTGCGTCGTGATCTTCGGCCAACCTATTGCTATTTTCGTGTTTACAAACAGGGCGATATTTGCAGAGTGCATTCTGATCGTTATGCCTGCGAACACAGCATTTCGTTGCTGCTGGCATCCAGTGATGAACGTCCATGGGCACTGGAGGTCGGAGAAAATCACATCGAAAAACCCAAACAGCGCGCCGATGAAGACTTTGGTGACGAAAAATTTTCTTCCGTGCCAATGATGCCCGGCGATGCAGTTCTGTACCAAGGTGTCCATCGCCTGCACGGGCGGATCACGCCAAATCCCAATCGGTGGTCGGCGCATCTTTTCCTTCATTGGGTGGATGTTAACGGCCCATACGCAGAGCATGCCTTTGATGGTCAGAAAATTCCGGAAACACCTTTGTTGGAACTCGCATGACTATGCCGGAGCCTATTGCGCGCCGGCAGAAAGCCGCACGCATGTTATGTGGTGTGGAAGTAACCGACGAGGCAAAAGCGCTAGCCGAGCGGCTGTTGGAGGTAGTGTGAAAAAATCAGTTCTTTACCTGGCTCTGGTCCTTGGCGGCTGTGCCTCCATGCCTGACCCCGCTTCGCCGACGGACCAGTTTTTCCAACGGATGTCCGCGCTGTGCGGCAAAAGTTTTGTGGGTAAAATGATCGCTGGAAATGAGAGTGACGCAAGTTTCGCGACAGCCAAGTTGCAAGCCCATGCCCGTGAATGTTCGCCTCGCGATATCCGGATCGCCTTCGATGTGGGCGAAGACCGTTCACGCACATGGATCATCTCCCGGACCGAGAGCGGATTGCGCCTGAAGCACCGGCATATGCTGAACGACGGCACGGAAGACCCTGTCTCGCAATATGGAGGCGATACATCTGCAGTGGGTACAGCGGCGCGGCAGGAATTTCCGGTCGATGTGTTTTCCAAGGCAATGTTTACCAAGGAAGGCCGCGCAGTTTCGAACACCAACATATGGGCGTTTGAAATCGAGCCGGGGCAGGCGTTGGTTTATGAACTTTCCCGCCCCGGACGGCTGTTTCGCGTGTCGTTCGATTTGACCAAGCCACTGGAGCGATAAGTGACGTCTGAAGCCGAGGCGGCCAATGAGCTGATGCGGTTGGCCAAGGCCATCGCCCATCACAATAAGCTGTATCACACAGAAGACTCGCCGGAGATTTCAGACGCGGAATATGATGCACTTGTGCGGCGGAATAACGAGCTGGAGGCCGCGTTTCCGCATCTTGTGCGCTCGGATAGTCCAAACAAGGCCGTCGGTGCTGCGGTCGATGCATCCGGGCTGAAAAAGATTGCACATGCCAAGCGGATGATGAGCCTCGACAATGCATTCGATGCCGAGGATGTCGCTGATTTCGTCGCGCGGGTGCGCCGGTTTTTAAACCTTGCTGACGGCACGGAAGTTGCACTGACCGCCGAGGACAAGATTGACGGGCTGTCGCTTTCTCTGCGGTATGAAAACGGCGCGCTGACGCAAGCGGCGACCCGCGGCGATGGCACAATTGGGGAGGATGTCACGGCAAACGTTGCCTATATCGCCGACATTCCGCAGCATTTGCGCGGCGAAGTGCCTGCCGTTTTCGAAGTCCGCGGCGAAGTCTATATGGCCAAATCTGACTTTGCGGCGCTGAATGCAGAGCAGGCGGCGAAAAGCGGTAAGATATTTGCCAATCCGCGCAATGCGGCGGCGGGATCATTGCGGCAGAAGGATGCCAAGATAACGGCATCGCGTCCGCTGCGCTTTCTCGCGCACGGATGGGGCGAGGTGAGTGCACTGCCTGCCGATACCCAGGCTGGGGTTTTGGCGATAATTGCCGAATGGGGCGTTCCGGTTTCGCCGTTATTGAAACGCGTCGATGGGGCACAAAGCGCGCTGGCGCATTATGCCGCGATAGAGCGGCAACGGGCGGATATGCCCTATGATATCGATGGCGTGGTTTACAAGGTCGACCGGCTCGACTGGCAGGAGCGGCTGGGCTTCGTCGCCAAAGCCCCGCGCTGGGCCATTGCACATAAATTTCCTGCTGAACGCGCGGAGACGATGCTGGAGGCTATCGACATTCAGGTTGGGCGAACCGGCAAGCTGACGCCCGTCGGCCGTTTGACGCCGGTGACCGTGGGCGGTGTGGTGGTCTCTAATGTTACGCTGCACAACCGCGACGAAATCGGACGGCTCGGCGTACGACCCGGCGACCGCATTGTTGTGCAGCGGGCAGGGGACGTCATCCCGCAGATTGTCGAGAATCTGACTGCGGATGCATCACGAAACGCTTACAGTTTTCCCGACCACTGCCCTGAATGCGGGTCTGAAGCAGTCGCCGAAGAAGGCGAGGTCGATGTTCGCTGCACGGGCGGACTGATTTGTCCGGCACAGCGCGTCCAACGCCTGATCCATTTTGTCAGTCGCGCCGCGCTCGATATTGAGGGGCTTGGCGAGAAAACCATTCAGGAATTTTTTGACCTCGGCTGGCTGGAAAGTCCCGCCGATATATTCCGCCTGCGAACAAAGCGCTCTGCTATTTTGGAGCGAGAGGGGTGGCAGGAAAAGTCTGTGGATAACCTGTTGGCAGCAATTGAATCGAAACGCGCCCCAGATGGCGGCAAGCTGTTGTTTGGGCTGGGCATCCGGCACATCGGTAATGTCACCGCCAAAGACCTTTTCAAAAATTTTGGCTCGTTGCAAGCGGTCAAGGATATCGGCATTCGTCTGGCCCAAGGCGACCAGACCGCTGTTGCCGAAATAACCGCAATCGATGGAATTGGCCCTACTGTGGCGGAAGCATTAAGCGATTTTTTCCACGAGCCGCACAATCTGTCGGTTTGGGATGACCTGCTGCGCGAAGTGTCGCCCCCAGCCTATGTGTCGAATATCCGCGAAAGTGAGTGGACCGGCAAAACTATCGTCTTCACCGGCAAGCTCGAAACCATGAGCCGCGATGAGGCCAAGGCGCAGGCAGAAGCACTTGGGGCGAAAGCTTCTGGGTCCGTGAGTGCAAAAACTGACTTGGTGGTCGCGGGGCCGGGTGCCGGGTCAAAACTGAAACAGGCCACCGCGCTTGGTATTCGCGTCATTGACGAAGCCGAATGGGCGGCGATTGTTGCGAGCGCCTAGCTGGCTGGCCGTGCCCCCGGCACAATACGCTCCATGTCTTTGTTCTCCGGAAATATTGGCCATAGCAACTGTTGCCCCAGAGTTGCATCGGGCAAATTCTCCACACCATAGCTTTGCGGGTAGGTTCGGGTGATCTTCGCTGTACCGAACAACACATCCCAGAAGAACAGCAAATTGCCGAAATTGCCCTTATAGTTGACCGCCGGGTCGTCGTAATGACGGCCATGATGTGCGTGGTGTGTGGCGGGTGTGCTGATCGTGCGCTCGACGACCCACATGATAGGTGACAGCGCCTTTATCTTATACAACGGCCTGTCCCAGGCGACATCGCTGTGCGCACCGATAATCACCAGCTGCTTGACGATGATGTAGCCCGCATAAACCCATCCCAGCCCGAGGTAAATCAGGACCGAGGCGAACCATATGCTTGGCATCATCGCGTAATAAATGATGTTGTTCCGGTAGACTAGGCGGATGCTCATATAACGCCCATTATGGTGCGCGCGGTGCAGGTTATAGAGCCACGGCGTCGAATGCGACGCACGGTGCCACCAATATTGCATCATATCTTCAAATATCAGGAATAGCGCAATGGCGGCGAACACGTTGAGGTCCGCTAATCTATCATGATACTCAGGCAAATACGCGCCCATCATGTATTGGACAAAAAGCAGAATTGTCGGTTGGGTGATCACCAGCACCATGATCGCACTGATGACCTCGACAATGCCATCGTGGCGGCTTTGCTCGGCTTTGCCGAACAGGTTGGACCGGAAAAGCTCAATGATTCCGAAAGCTATGTATATCCCGATAACAGCAAAGGTTGATGCTTGCATGACGTTCTCCCCTGACGACCGCGCATAGCAGAGCCGAGCGCAAACGAATGTCAGGCAGATATCATTTCACTTGGTGAGGAAAGCAGACGGCGCGCTGGTCAGAAAAGGAGCAACCAGCGCGCCGTCAGAACCGCGGCAACCCCCCTCGTGCCACCGGGTCCGAACCCGCCCCAAAAACTGAACTCAACGTTCTTATCAAAATCCCGGCTTTTCCCCGAAAGGCCGCGACTTCGACGGGGCTGTATATGTGACAGAGATATGACCATTTGACAGACGATAATGTTAAGTGCTTTACATTTGCAAATTATGCCCGAAAATTCAAGCCGATCAATTTCTGCGCCAGCCCTGTTTGCGGCATTTCCTGCTGCTTTGCAGGCGAAATTGCGCAGCTCGGCGATTCGCAAAAGCTTTCGCGATGGACAGTTCCTCTATCACCGCGGCGATCCGGCCGACGGGCTGTGGCTGATTACCAAAGGGCAGGTCAAAATCGGGTCGTACAGCGAGTTAGGCGATATGCAGATTATTGCAATTATGGGGGCTGGGGACAGTTTCGGCGAGTTGGCGTGCTTCGGTCAGTTCCCGCGCGTGGTCGACGCGCAGGCTATGGGGCAGGTCGAGGGATTATGGATTACAGAAACACAACTTACAAACGCCATGGCGGCATCCCCCGACATCACGCGCGAATTGCTGCGAATATTGGCGACCCAGCTGCAGGAGGCGCTGAACAGCATGTTTCTGTTTCGCAACATGTCGGCACCTCAACGGTTGGCCCAACGTCTAATAGCATTGGGTGAAGGTCTGGCAGCACCTATAAAGCTGAGTATCAAGCAGCAGGAACTGGCGGAGCTCGTTGGAGTTTCCAGAATGACCATCGCGTCGTCGTTAGCCGAGCTCGAAAAAGCCGGATTTATCGAACGGCATTACCGTTATCTGACAATCGTCGATCCTGAAGGCTTGAGAGCGTGGATGGAGCGGGGAACCAGCGCATAATGCCACCGGGCATTGGCGTCCAAATACCCATCCGGACGCCGGCACGCAGCAACACGTCGCCTGTCCAGGTGTTACAGGTATTGAACGCGCTGTAGTGGCCGACTGAATCATAGAACATATTGTCCGGACCATAAGCGGGATAGGCGTGGCTTTTGCCACCGGCATCGAGCCTGAAGGTGTTTCGGATTTGCGTGACAATGATGTGAAATTGCTCAGGCGTAACCCTCAGCATTCTTCGGTAGGACAAAGGCCGAGGATCTATCATATGATAGATGTGCAGCGTGGTATCGTCCGAACCAATAATGGCGCTGGCAATGTCGCGGCTTTTTACGTCGGCCCACGTCCGGGCATTGCGGTAAACACGCTTGTGCCCCCAGCCAACCATCACATGGGTGCCATAAAGCTCAGGGTTTGCGAGTTGGTCGGGGCGAATGAGATCGCTCAAGTCATCACCAGCGGCCGAAATCGGCACGATCAGGCTGACATGCACGCCATTGGTTTCCACAAAAATGTCGACGCCGTTCGCAGGTTGCTGCCATTTGCTATTCGCGGGTATGTGGCTGCCGATCAGCGCCGCCACCATGTAACATCCGATAGCCAGCAACGGCCAACCGACTAGCGCCCGCAATGCTGTCCACAGGCTGTTGATGCGAAACAGTTTCAAGTGTAACCACTTTCTTATGGCCGATTTTCAGCATGTCTATGACACCCCGCCTGAAGGCGCAAATGCCGACTGGACGGTCTCCCAGAATTGGGAAAAGTTCAACGCCGACGAGCATGCGATGTGGGACCGGCTGTTTGCGCGGCAATCGGAAATGCTGCCGGGCAGGGCAGCGGACGCGTTTTTGCGCGGGATGGACGTGCTGAAACTGTCGAAGCCCGGCATCCCGGATTACCGCGAGCTCAATGATAGATTGCTGGCCGCGACGGGATGGCAGGTGGTTGCGGTGCCGGGGCTGGTACCCGACGATGTATTCTTTGACCATTTGGCCAACCGGCGCTTTCCTGCGGGCAATTTCATCCGAACGCCGGAGCAGCTCGACTATTTGCAAGAGCCAGATGTGTTCCATGACGTATTTGGTCATGTACCCATGCTAGCTGACCCGGTGTTTGCAGATTATATGGTCGCCTACGGCAAAGGTGGCCTGCGAAGTCTCGGCTTCGGCGCGCTCGATCATCTGGCGCGTCTTTATTGGTATACCGTAGAGTTCGGTTTGATCCAGCAGCCCGATGGATTGCGAATTTACGGCGCAGGCATTGTTTCAAGCTATGGCGAAAGTGTCTTCGCGCTGGATGATCCCAGCCCGAACCGCATAGGCTTCGACCTCATGCGGGTTATGCGGACTGGCTACCGGATCGATGATTACCAGCAAAATTATTTTGTGATCCCCAGCCTTGATCATTTGCTGCAAGTTACCGTGGAGACTGATTTCGCGCCGCTATACGCTGAATTGGAGGAGTTGCCCGACATCGCCATTGCCGAAATTCTGGCTGATGATGAGGTGATTACGAAGGGCACGCAGAAATATGCTGAAGGGACCGGTCGCTAAAAAGGGAGGGAAAAGCGACCGGCCCCCGCATTTGCTGCCGGATTAAGGCAGCAAAACCGAATCGATGACGTGGACCACGCCGTTCGACTGCATAACGTCTACAGTGGTGACGGCCGACTGACCGCCTTTGCCGTCGGTGATGACTACGCTGTTACCCGACAAGCGCGCCGTTAGCTTTTCGCCAGCAACGGTCGTCAACGATGCTTTTCCGCCGCCCGCCTTAATCGCCGAGACAATGTCTTTTGAGGTAAGCTTGCCAGCAACCACATGGTAGGTCAGGATTTTGGTAAGCGTTGCCTTGTTTTCAGGCTTCACCAAGGTGCCGACAGTACCTTCAGGAAGTTTTTCAAACGCCGTGTTGGTTGGCGCGAATACTGTGAATGGGCCCGGGCTGGCGAGCGTGTCGACCAAACCTGCAGCGCTGACAGCAGCCACGAGCGTGGTAAGATTTGGCGCTGCCGAAGCATTTTCCGCTATCGTCTTTGCCGGGAACATGGCTGCCCCGCCGACGGTCGGGTTTGCCATCTTGTGATGATTCGCGACAACGGCGCTTCCGGCCAGTGTCGAAGATGCAAGTGCAAGTGCAACGAGAATACGCTTTGTCTGTTTCATAATTTCAACTTTCCTGTTCTGCGCACGTCCGGGGGATGGTGTGCTGTCAGCAAGAACGGAGGCAGCTGGCGCACGGATGCACTGCGCGCAAAATTTTTTCAGATAGTCGCGATTTTTCCGCTGGCGATAATCGGGCCGGTTGCCTTTCCACCCGGCGCGCCGCCTTCGGGTTCCGGCGTAATCGCCAATGTGCCGCCCGCGTCCAGATATTGCCGCATCTCTGCAGGTACGATCATAGACGTGGGGGATCGGGATTCAACGATCCCGAGCGACCGCGCCTTGCCGTCGGCTGGAACAATCCAGAGCTCCGGATAGAGCTTGCCGGTATCGAGCGAAACCGGCGTCAGTATCATCCGACCACTATTGGCATCATAGCTTGCGGTAAGCGATGCCGAACCCGTTTCGCTGCCCAACGCGGCAACCAGCGGCGCTTCGGGCGTGGCTATTGGGACGGCTTCTGGCTTTTGCAGCAGCAATATACCCATGAGTGCGGCAGCACCCACTGAAATTCCGGTCAGCGAGCGCCAGAACAGTAGCTTGCCCGTGCCTATGTCCTGTCCAGTTGGCGCGGGGAGAGAGCCGTCGATATCCTTCCAGACATGCGACGGCGGTTTTTCCTCGCCGACGAACATAGATTGCATCCGACCGCGCCACGCCTCGACCTCAGCGGCAAATGCTGCGTCGGTGGCAATGCGTGCAGCGACGGTTCCTTCCGCCGCAGCGTCAAGCAAACCCAAAACATATTCGCCCGCCAGTGCGATATCGTCTTCGTTCAACATGGTCATGAAGCCCCCTCCATGCACGTGCGCAGCTTAATCAGCGCGCGCCTAATTCGGCTTTTGACCGTGCCGAGCGGTTCCCCTTCGCGTTGGGCAAGGTCGGCATAGGTCGCGCCGCCGATGAAAGCGCTGCGAATGAAATGCGCGTCGCGTTTTTCGAGACCGTTAATGCAGCCATGTAGAACGGCGTCTTCGCCTGCCGTAAGAAGCTGCGCCTCGGCCAGAGGCGCGGGGTCGGCAATTTCGGTAGCCTCATCAAGCGATGCGAGCCCCGCCTTTCCCTTGGCGCGCAGACGATCGATCGCGCGGTTGCGCGTCACCGCGACCAACCAGCTTATCGGGCTGGCGCGCCCGGCTTCAAAGCTCGCCGCTTTGTTCCAGATGGTGAGATACGCGTCCTGCAATGCTTCTTCCGCTTCATGTCTGTCGGGGAAGATACGCAGGCAAACACCGAATAGTTTCGCCGATGTCGCCTGATATACCGCTTCAAATGCGGAGCGGTCGCCTCGCCCCGCGCGAACCAGCGCGTCAGCGAGTCTTGCCCGACGGGCTGAATCCAAATCCACAATATCAGAATCTGCCGCCATTATCGCTGATATGACTTACCCAAACGCGCTAGGCAATCCCGCTTGGTTCACCATGTACCAAAATCGCCCGGCGGTTGGCTAGTCCGGCCGTCGGCACGCAGTGGCCGTTGCCAGCCATAGTTCCGGCGCTTAACCAGCCAAAGGCAGGGCCAATCACCCATGTCGCGCCGCTGCTGAAGCCGGAAACCGCGAATCCGATAAGCTGAAAGAACCGCGTCAATTTGGGTATCCAATAGTCCTGCGAGAATAAGCGAACCGCCTTCGTCCAATATGCCGGCCAACGACGGCGCAAGTTCGATCAATGGCCCGGCAAGAATATTGGCAATGACTAGGTCATAGGGCGCGCGTTGACGGATTAGCGGATGATCCGTGCCGGTGGCCACACACAAAGCAAGCCGGCCCTGCGATGCGCCTAACGGCACATTGTTGATGTTTGCATTCTCGGCTGTCACCTCCACACTGACGGGATCGATATCTGATGCCGTCAGATACGCGCGGGGCCAAAGATGATGCGCTGCAAAAGCCAGCAAACCAGTGCCGGTACCAATGTCAGCGATAAGGTCGAAGCGCTTGCCTGCGCGTTTCATCCGGTCAAGCATCGCCAGGCAGCCGCTCGTCGTCTCGTGGCCGCCAGTACCAAATGCGCGGCTAGCTTCGATGAGGAAGGGAACTGCCCGCGAAGGAACAGACCCTTTGTTCGTCGAAGTATGTACATAAAAGCGTCCGGCATGAACCGGTTGCAACCCCTGTTGGCTGAGGACAAGCCAATCTTCATCAGGCAGTTTTTCAACCACCGCTTTGGCATTTGCAGCGCTCGGGATGCGGTCTTGTATTGCGGCTACGACCGCTTTTTCCGGCTCATCCGGAAAATAGGCCTTCAACCGCCATTTTAGATCGTTAAAAGCCTCGACTTCTTCCGCAACAATAGATGGCGCAGGGTCGAATAGCGAAAGCCACTCGTCATCTTCATGCAGAGCCTCTGCCTCCGCACGGGTGCAGGGCAGGGTCAAGAGCCAACTCACTCGGCCGCCTCTTTGGCCAGCCGCGTGTCAAGTCGCTCCCGCGCGTTACCAGCATAGGTTACGCAGCCTTTAGGATCGACCAGCGGCGCTTCGCCCGCCAGACGGTCGAAAATATCACTTTGGAAGGGGTGCGGGCTGATCAATATGTCGCATTTTTCAAGGCGGTAAATGCGCTCGATGGAAGCGCGTAGCGTCGCGACATAGGCAGGGTGATCGGTGAAACGGTAGGCGTCAGCGGAAACGGCGTTCAGGCTGTCCGCGTAAACGATCTGATGGCAGATTTTGCCCTCGCATGATTTCCAGGTCCAGCTCGTTCCACCCGGTGTGTGGCCAGATGTAGCAATCATGGTCAGCACCTGCTTGCCTATACGCAGGTTATCGCCGTCTTCGATGACCATGTCGGTTTTAACGCCCTCAAACGCCGGGTGTATGCCATGTTGTGGATCATCGGCTTGTGGCAGGCCGCTCGCCATCGCGGCTACTGCGGCAGAGCGGGTTACGAATTTCGCCCCGGTAATTCGTTTTAACTCAGCTGTACCGCCGACATGGTCCAGATGCTCATGTGACGCCAGCAGGTAGCGGACGTCCTTTGGATTAAAGCCCAGCTTGCGGATATTGTCCGCAATCCCAGCCGCAGCCTCGGCGGTTGCGCCATCAATCAGGAAATGACCGTCCGGCGTTGTAATCAGCAGCGCGGTGATGCCGCAGGTTCCGACCATATAGACATTGCCGAATACATGCGCAGGGGGGGCAGGGTCGCTCCAGCCGTCACGTTCGCCGCAAGCTTGCTTGATCGTTTCAAAGTTTTTCACGCTCGCCTTCTGCGCTGGTTCCGCAGTTGCGCACCCGGTCATTGCGGCGGCGACAAAAGCTAAAGACAAAAACAGTTTAACGGACATAACTAGCTCCATTGACGTCAAGAATTGCGCCTGTCATCGACGGCGGCGCGTCCAATGCGCAGAATTTGGCGATGGCGGCTACTTCTTCAGGATCCGCGACTTTGCCCAGTGGAATGTCGGCAAGCAATTTATCCCCGCCGCGACTTTCGAGATAGTCTTCTGCCATTCCAGTCATTGTAAAACCGGGACAGATGGCAAATGCATAAATGCCATGGGCGGCATAAGCGCGCGCGATGGTCTTGGTCATCGCCACCATTCCTGCCTTTGACGCTGCATAATGCCAGTGCGCGGGGCTATCGCCGCGATACGCCGCGCGGCTAGCGATATTGACGATTCGTCCGCCTGTGCCGGCATGCTGCCAGTGCAATACGGCGCGGCGGCAAAGGTCGGCGCTGGCGGTCAGGTTGACCTGGAGCGTGCGATTCCAGCTGTTCAGCCATTCGCTGTCGCTGGCGTTGATCGGATTATCTTCGAATATCCCGGCATTGTTGATCAGAACGTCAATGCGACCTTCCAGCTTTGCCAGCGCCGCTGTCCATAATGATGCGGGGACGTCGGGGTCGCTGAGGTCACCGTCTGCACTGGAAAGCGCAACGACGGATGTGGTTTCAGGGTCAAATGCTGCGGCAATTGCTGCGCCGATGCCGCGTGACGCGCCGGTAATCAATATGTGCGTTTTCATCCGCGCTGCTTTTCACAGCGTGGCGTGAAATTCAACTAATGTTATCGTACTAGGTTACCGACAAATCTGCTGGCGTTGACCTGAAGTGAGGCGATTTTTTCGTTCACTTCGGTGAAACCCTGTTCAAGCGACATGATTTCAGACACGACATTCTCGGTATCGCTGCGGATCGCGGAAATCGTGTTGGACATGAGATCAGCGGCGAGCGCAGTTTCATCGACCGATGCGGTGATCATGGTAACTGTTTGCGCCTGGTCTTCCATAGCACGGCGGATACGTTCGGCAGAAAGCTTCACTTCATCGACAGTCTCGCGGATTGAAGCGTTGGATTCGACGGACGCCCTGGTAGCGCTTTGGATCGCCGCAATTTTTTGCGCGATTTCGTCGGTGGCTTGAGCTGTCTGGTTCGCGAGGCTTTTTACTTCCTGGGCGACGACAGCAAAGCCGCGTCCCGCATCGCCTGCGCGGGCAGCTTCAATAGTGGCGTTGAGCGCCAGCAGATTGGTCTGGCCTGCAATGTCCCGGATGAGGCCAAGGATCGATTCGATCGACTGCGACTGTTCGGACAATGTGTCGGTGGCAGCGGCCCCTTGCGTTGCGACGGCGGCGGCGCGATTGGCTACGTCAGACGCTGTCTCAACTTCGGTTCGCGCGTCCTCGATTGCTCGGATAAGTCCTGCCGCAGTTTGTGCAGCCTCGCGCATCGCAACAGCGGATTGCTCCGATGCAGCCGCGACTTCGGATGCCTTGGACAGCATACCATTCGCCATTTGCGAGCTGCTCGCTGCTTGCTGGCGCAAGAAATTCGTTTGGTCAGCAACGGCGTGGGCCGCACTGCCGATATCCGCTTCGAAATTTGCTGAGTAGAGGCGCTGCTGCTCGGTAAAGCGGCGCTGCTCTTGCTCACCGAAAATTGTCGCCGTAACGCTAAGTTCTATCGCATTAATAGATGACAAGGCTTGCAACAGCGTGGGAAGTTCGGAAGGCGCGATTGCGCTATTCGATGCCAATTGCGCAATGACTCGTCCGTTAGCGGATCCGGTGGCAGCCATCATCATGTCAAGCGGCACGCCGCGTTCGAATGAATCGACAATCAAACCGCGGCTGATGCTGAGCCACTGGCGGTCTTCGAACTTGGTCGTCCGCATTTCGAGATAAGTTGCCAGCAATTCTGTTGATTTGCGCAATCTTTCCGGGTCAAGCGATGGACCGAATTCTTTCGACGCGGTCCAGAACGACCAGTAATCTTCGCTTAACGCTGCGTAGCCACCGTCGAGATAGGCGGTAAGCTTACGGCAATTCTCCGCCAGTTTCCCGTCCATGTCATATGGAGCAATGATTGCCTCCAGATTGATTTCACGTTGTCCGTCAGACTGACCCATTACTTACTCCAATATGTCGCGACCAAAACCATTCGGCGGTGTGTAGTTATTTCTAGACGTAAAATGGTTAATAGGGGGTTAGTCAGCCAAGTCGATTTCGTTGCTGATTTCTGCCTGAACGGGCCTTGCGTGGGGCGGCTAAAGCGGTAAAGAGCAACGCAACATTGCAAACTGGGCGTTTACACAAAAGGACGTATGATATGGTGCAAAAAGCTGGCCGGCCGTTGTCGCCGCATTTGCAGATTTACCGTTGGTCGCCGCAAATGGCGATTTCGATATTTCATCGGGCAACAGGGTTCGTTCTTGCAACGGCAGGGATGCTGACGTTGTTGTGGTGGTTATCGGCCATTGGCGGCGGCGCAGAGAGCTATGCGAATTTCCAAAAATATGTGGTGACTGCCGGCGAAGATGCGACCGGGCTGCAAATGGCGAGTAACTGGTTCTTCAAGCTTGTCGCATTGGCCGTTACATTCAGCTTTTTCCAGCACCTGTTTTCCGGGCTTCGCCACCTCGTGCTCGATATGGGCGCCGGGTATGAGCTGAAAACTAATCGCACATGGGCGCTTGCTGCATTCGTTGCGGCGTTTTTTGCAACTGCATTGGTCGCGCTGCTTGTGGCATCGCGGTTCATCGGAGTTTGATGATGGGTAGTGGAACGAATATCGGCAAGGTTCGCGGGCTGGGCTCTGCCAAGCATGGTGGCGGGCACTGGATAAACCAGCGCACGACAGCTGTCGGCAATCTGTTGCTGACGACGTGGCTTGTGGCATCGCTTCTCATAATGCCGAATTTCGATCAGGCGACGCTTGCGCAATGGTTGGCACAGCCGACCGTCGCGGTGCCGATGATCCTGATGCTGGTCAGCATATTCTGGCATGTGCGTCTTGGACTTCAGGTTCTGATCGAGGATTACGTCCATGACGACGCGCTGAAATTCGGCGCGATGACCCTGCTTAATTTCTATGTGGTGGGCGGAGCCGTATTCGGCATTTTCACCGTCGCCAAACTTGCCTTTACCGGAGCTGCCGCCTGATGTCCGAAGCGTATAAGATTATCGACCACACTTATGACACTGTGGTTGTTGGGGCAGGCGGTTCGGGTTTGCGCGCTACCATGGGTAGCGCTGAGGCTGGTTTGAAGACAGCTTGTATTACCAAGGTGTTTCCGACCCGTTCGCACACAGTTGCGGCGCAGGGCGGGATTGCGGCCTCGCTTGGCAACAACAGTCCCGACCACTGGACGTGGCATATGTACGACACCGTCAAGGGTTCGGACTGGCTTGGCGATCAGGACGCGATTGAATATATGGTGCGCGAGGCACCTGCCGCTGTTTATGAACTCGAGCATGCAGGCGTGCCGTTCTCGCGCAATACCGATGGCACCATCTACCAACGTCCATTTGGCGGCCATATGCAGAATATGGGCGAGGGGCCCCCCGTTCAACGCACCTGCGCGGCCGCTGACCGTACGGGTCATGCAATGCTTCATGCGCTGTATCAACAGAGCCTGAAATATGACGCGGATTTCTTCATCGAATATTTCGCGCTCGACCTGATAATGGAAGACGGCGAGTGCCGTGGCGTCATCGCGATGTGCATGGAAGATGGCAGCATCCACCGCTTCAAAAGCCACGCGGTAGTGTTGGCAACCGGCGGCTATGGCCGCGCCTATTTCTCGGCAACTTCCGCGCATACCTGCACTGGCGATGGCGGCGGCATGGTGCTTCGTGCTGGCCTGCCATTGCAGGATATGGAGTTTGTCCAGTTCCACCCGACCGGCATTTACGGCGCGGGCGTGCTCATCACAGAAGGCGCGCGCGGCGAGGGCGGGTATCTGACCAACAGCGAAGGCGAGCGCTTCATGGAGCGTTACGCGCCGTCGGCAAAGGATCTGGCCTCGCGTGATGTTGTGTCGCGTTCAATGGCCTTGGAAATGCGCGAAGGCCGCGGCGTTGGTCCGGAAAAGGACCACATCTATTTGCATCTCGACCATATCGACCCCGCGGTGTTGGCCCAGCGTTTGCCGGGCATCACCGAAAGCGGCAAGATTTTCGCAGGCGTTGACCTGACGCGGCAGCCTTTGCCGGTGTCGCCAACGGTGCACTACAATATGGGCGGGATTCCGTGCAATTATCACGGGCAAGTCGTCACCAAGAAAGACGGCAATGACGATTCAGTGGTGCCCGGCCTTTACGCCGTGGGCGAAGCGGCCTGCGTTTCGGTGCATGGCGCGAACCGTCTGGGCTCGAACTCGCTGATCGATCTGGTGGTTTTTGGCCGCGCAACCGGCCTGCATCTGAAGGCCAATCTGACACCCGGCGCGTCACACAAAGCTTTGCCGAAAAGCGCAACCGACCTGCCGCTGGCGCGCGTTGACAAGTTCCGCAATGCAAAGGGTGGATCGCCGACGTCGCAAATCCGCCTCGAAATGCAGCGCACAATGCAAAAGCATGCCGCCGTATTCCGCGACACTGAATTGCTCGCGGAGGGCGTGACCCTGATGCAAAAGGTCAACAAGCGGATGGAGGACGTCGCCGTCACCGACCGCAGCTTGATCTGGAACACCGACCTGATCGAAACGCTTGAGCTCGACAATCTGATGGCGCAGGCGGTCTGCACAATGGAAAGCGCGAATAACCGTAAAGAAAGCCGCGGCGCCCATGCGCATGAAGATTTCCCGAACCGCGATGACGAAAACTGGATGAAGCATACCGCTTCATGGTTTGACGGCTGGGGTGGTTCCGGCGGCAACGTGACCTTGGATTACCGCGCGGTGCATGATTACACGCTGACCGATGAGGCGGAGTATATCAAGCCGAAGGCGCGGGTTTATTGAGTTTTCAAGACGTTGGGAGGCGTCGGATGAACGGATATTATCACAGCACCAAAGAGTGGCTGGAAAATGAAGTCGCGGTCGCTCGCAAAGCCGAGGCGTCGGGTGATTTCGAAGAAGCTTTTCGCCGCCTGGAACGCGCCCATGTGGTAGGGCAGCGCTCAACCCGGCACCATGTGCGGATCCATTGGGAAATGTTCAAATGGGCGCTGCGTCGTTCTGATTTGCGCGAGATGGTCGGGCAGGTGACCCGCCTTATTGGTGCCGCAGTGGTCACTGCGTGGGGATGGATCCCGATAGGAAACACCGGGGGCAGCAATATCAGCCCTTTCAAACCCATGCCAATTCCAGATGATTTAGCGACCATCATCCTGGAAGCAACACGCCGATAATGTGCGACGAAATGCTCTACTTAGTGCTATAATCAATCATTCAGACTAGCAAACACATCGGCTGCCATTTCCAGACTTCGCTTGCGCTTTTCATGGTCAAATATCGAGCAAGCGACGATGATTTCGTCCGCTTTCGTCCGCTCGATAAACGCAGCCACGCCGTCCGCCACTGTATCCGCTGCACCAATCGCGCTTGCCGACAGCACATTGTCCAGCATCGCCGCATGTGATGGCGGCAGGGAAGCGCGATAGCCCTCAACCGGTGCGGGCATCTGGCGAGGGTTGCCGGTGCGGAGCGAGACGAAGCTTTGTTGCATCGAGCTGGCGAGATATTCGGCTTCTGCGTCGGTTTCGGCTGCGATGATGTTGAACGCCGCCATCGCGTATGGCGCGTTCAGCGCGGCGCTGGGCCGGAAATGGCTGCGGTAAATATGCAGCGCTTCGTCGAGCATGTCTGGCGCAAAATGGCTGGCGAATGCGAAGGGCAGGCCGAGCGCACCTGCGACTTGCGCGCCGTAGAGGCTGCTCCCCAATATGTAGAGTTGTACATTCGCGCCTGCGCCGGGCGTGGCAACAATTCCAGTCTGGCCGTCGTCGGCGAAGTAGCTTTGCAGCTCCATAACGTCGCGCGGGAAAGCATTGGGGTCGCTGTCGAGCGTTCGCCTAATCGCAGCGGCGACGCGCTGGTCACTACCGGGTGCGCGACCAAGCCCCAAGTCGATGCGTCCAGGATAGAGTGCATCCAAAGTGCCAAATTGTTCGGCAATCACCAGCGGCGAATGGTTAGGCAACATGATGCCGCCCGAGCCAACGCGAATTGTTTTAGTCGCGGCGGCAATGTGCCCGATGACGACGCTGGTCGCGGCGCTCGCGATGCCGCGCATGCCATGATGTTCGGCAACCCAGTAGCGGGTGAAGCCGAGGATTTCGGCATGAGCGGCGAGATCGGCGGCATTGGCCAAGGCGGTGGCGACATTGCCGCCTTCAACAACGGGGACGAGATCGAGGAGGGAGAATTTGGTCATATTGCGTAGATGGGTGCGCAGTCTCCCAAAGCCAAGCGCAATCGACTATCGACGCGTGGCGTGCCATAGAAAGCGCGATGCTGACCGACCTGTACGCACCTTTTCTGCTAACGACGTTGCTTATCGAGTTTACCCCAGGCCCGAATATGGCGTGGCTGGCGCTCACCAGTGCAAGTCATGGAAAGTGGTCGGGCTTTGCTGCCGTAGCCGGAATTGCATTAGGGCTGGCATTGCTGGCGCTCGCATCGGCGGTTGGTCTGGCCGAACTGGCAACGCGCTCTCCCTTTGTGTTCGGCCTGTTGCGATATGCGGGAGTGGCCTATCTGCTGTGGCTGGCGTGGAAAGCATGGGTTGGCGAGAAGGAACTGTCGCCCGACATCGCGAACCAGAATTTGCTGGGTGCATGGTTCCGGCACGGACTGTTGCTGAATTTGCTGAACCCTAAGGCAGCCGTGTTTTTCATTACAGTGCTACCGGCCTACATCTCGCCGGACGCTCCGATCGCCCCGCAGACCGTTTTGCTATCTACAAGCTATGTTGCGATTGCGACCGCGATCCACCTGATCATCGTGGCGTTCGCAGGGCACGCACATAATTGGATATCGGTTGGCAAAAGAAGCCATGTCATCCGTCGTGTTTTTGCAGGCTTGTTGGCCACGATTGCGATCTGGTTCCTGATCAGCACCGCCTGATGCTTTTCACAAATTCCTCACCTTGCCCTCATGGCTTTCTTTTCGGGACTTGGCATAAAGTCGACGCTAAAAGCACCAATTGGAAGGAAATCAAATTATGACAACCGAACGAAGTCCCGGATGGAAATTGTTCCTTGCCGGTATAATCGGCATCGCCCTCGTCATCCCGTTGATGATGGTTTACGCGCTGGTCTGGGACCGGCAGGAGCAATCCAACGTCGCGCAAAACTCGATTGCGGCGGGCTGGGGCGGGCCGCAGGTGGTGGTTGGGCCGGTGCTTGTCATTCCCTATACAGCGAATAGCGTCGAGACAGTTGATCAGAATGGTCGCCAGACGACGCGGACGGTTCTGGTGAAGAAGGAGCTTTTTCTTTCGCCCGAGACAAATGCAATCACAACCAACCTGAAGCCGGATCGCAAAAAGAAGTCGATTTATGAAAGCGTCCTATTCGTTGCCGAGAATAGCGGGACAGCACGCTTTGCGTTGCCCGCCGATTTCGCGCGTTATGGCATCGCGCGAGACTCGCTCAATCTTGCTGGAGCCGAATTGCGGTTCGGCATATCCGATGCGCGGGGCCTTCAGGCCGACAGTAAGGTAGTAGTCAACGGCACCTCGCTTGAGCTTCAACCGGGCAAGGGATTGGCGGCATCTGGCGGTTCGGGTTTCTTCACCTTTGTCGATTGGGACGCAGCAAGCCCGATGGAGGTAACCTACAATTACGCCATTCGTGGCAATAAGACACTGACGATGGTCCCGCGTGGAGGTGAGACGAAATGGAATGTGAAATCGAGCTGGCCAAGCCCAAGCTTCGCGGGTGATTTCCTGCCGACCAAGCGCGACGTTAAATCGTCTGGGTTCACATCAAGCCATGCTGTTACAAATTTAGCGCTCGGGCAGGCGTTGGTTTTAACCGAAGATTTGGGGGCACCGAATCCCATCGATAGCCGCAACTATTCATCAAGCATCATGGTACAAGCTGCACCGAGCGCGGGCGGACCAAGTCAGGCGGCCTCCATCGGGCTGATCGAACCCGTCGATCTCTATAGCCAAGTCGACCGCTCGGTAAAATACGGCTTCCTCTTCATCGGCTTCACCTTTTTGGCATTCCTGATGTTCGACGTGATCGCAGGCGCGAAGGTTGCGGCGGCGGAGTATCTGCTGACCGGGGCAGGGCTGGTACTGTTCTTCGTGCTGCTACTTGCCTTTGCCGAAGTGGTCGGCTTCATGTGGGCCTATCTGATTGCAGGCGGTGCCATAACGGGCTTGCTCACGGCCTATTCGGCGGCGGTATTGAAAAGCTGGATGCGTGCGCGGTTTATCGGCGGATTGCTGGTTGGACTATACGCCACGCTCTATGTGCTGCTGAACCTCGAGGCTTACTCGCTGATTATCGGTTCGCTGCTGCTCTTCGTTGCACTTGCAGTGGTGATGTGGGCAACCCGCGCCATCGACTGGGGTGCCAAGCGCGAAGTTGCTGGCGAACCTAGCGCCAGCGCAGCATAGATCGGTCAAGTTGTGAGACAGATCGGACGCCCATGAGCTTCATGTCGCGCTGGATCTCGTCGCGCAGCTTGCCGACGATGCGCTGAACACCCGGTTCGCCAGCCGCCGCCAGCGCATAAAGATATAACCGCCCGCCGGAGCACGCCGTTGCTCCGGCGGCGATTGCTTTGAGGACATGACTGCCCCGCCGGACACCGCCGTCGCAGATAATGTCGATCTTGCCGCCAACCGCATCGGCGATTTCCGATATCTGATCGAACGGCGAGCGTGATCCGTCGAGTTGCCGCCCGCCGTGGTTCGATACCATGATCGCGGTCGCGCCAATATCGACCGCCCGTTTGGCGTCATCGACCGACATGATGCCCTTCAGACAAAATTGCCCGCCCCAATCGGCGCGGACCTTTTCGGCCATTTTCCAATCCATCGAGGTATCAAGCATCGTATTGAAATATTCCGCAACCGACACCGCCACATTTGTTCCTGCATCGACATGGGTTTGAAGGTTGGGCAACGCGAATTCCTCGCGAAACATATAATTCAGTGCCCACATCGGGTGGATGGCATAGCTTAACACTGAAGCGGGCGTGAAGCGCGGCGGGGATGTGAACCCGCTGTTGAGGCATCGCTCCCGATTGCCAGAAACAATGGTGTCTACGGTCAACGCAATCGCGTCGAACTTCGCTGCCTTGCAGCGTTCAATCATCGACGTGTTAAGGCCTTTATCCTTGTGGATATAAAGCTGAAACAATTTTGGCGATGTGATGGTCTCACCGACCTCTTCGATGCTCACCGTAGCAAGCGAGGATATTCCAAACCATGTATCGAATGTCTGTGCTGTAGCTGCAACGGCGCGTTCGCCCTGCCAGTGGAACAACCGCTGCAATGCGGTAGGCGACAGCATCAACGGCATCGCAATGCGCTTGCCCATCACTGTTACGCCCATATCGATTTCGGAAACGCCAGCCAGCACATTGGGTACCAGGTCGCAATCATCGAATGCAGACGTGTTCCGATCCTTCGTCCGCTCGTCATCTGCCGCACCGTCGATATAATTGAATATAGGTGACGGCAGGCGCGCTTTTGCAAGCCGCCTGAAATCCGTCACATTGTGGCAGTCGGCAAGGCGCATACCGGCTTAGAAAATGCCTTGAAAGTAATTGCACTGGTTGGGATCGCCGCTTTGGAGGCCTTTTTGTAATGCAGCCATACGTTGCTCCGAAGTACCGTGTGTGAACATGCTCTCAACTGGCGCACGGCCCGCTTGTTGCATCAGAGTGTCATCACCAATAGCGTTTGCAGCGCGCATGCCCTCTTCGATGTCGCCAGGTTCAATGCGGCTCTGGTTCTTTGCAGCCCACACCCCGGCATAACAGTCCGCCTGCAATTCCATCCGGACCTGCAACTGGTTGCCTTCGGCTTGGCCGACGCGAGATTGGGCACGACGGACATTATCGGCGATGCCAGTCAGATTCTGGATATGATGCCCGACTTCATGCGCGATGACATAGGCATAGGCAAAATCGCCGCCACCGCTCATCTGGTCCATTTGCTGGAAGAAGCTGGTGTCGAGATAAACGCCCTGATCGCTCGGGCAATAGAACGGCCCCATCGCCGATTGTGCCGCACCGCAACCGGACTGCCCCCCACCTTGGTAGAATTCAAGCTTGGCAGGGCGATACTGCTGCCCGCCCTGCTGGAACAATGCGCCCCAGGTATCCTCCGTCGATTTTAGAACGCGGCAAGCAAAAAGCTCTTCCTGCGTATCGCAAGCGACATTGCCGCTGCCTGCCTGCTGGCTGGTGCCCGGCGCGACGCCAGAGCCGCCGAGGTTGAGCATACCGCTCGACATTACAAAATAGCCGACAACAGCGATAATCAGAAGCGTGCCGCAGCCCATTTTTCGGCCCAGCAGCATCGGAAGAAAGCTGAACAAAAGTCCAAGCATGCCGCCACCACCACCGCCAAAACCGCCACCACCGGAGCCCTGATCATTGACGTTGCTGCTTGGATCCAGATCATCGAGACGCATGGCGATTCTTCCTTGATTTCTATAATTTCAGCATTGCCGTTCACGCCGAAAAGCGCAAGTAACAGTTAAACGTCCTATCCAACGCAAAGGCCCACTTTCATGTTCCTCAAAGGAAAAACTGCCCTCATTACAGGTTCGACATCCGGGATCGGCCTTGGCTATGCGCGCGCACTTGCCGCGGAAGGCGCCAATGTCATGATCAACGGATTTGGCGATAAGGCCGCGATTGACGGTTATGTGGCCGAGCTCGCGCTGGCGAGTGGCGCTGGTGCGGGACATTCAGGCGCAGATATGACAAAGCCTGCGGAAATCCGGGCGATGGTCGATGAATGCTCCGATACGCTCGGCGCACCCGATATCTTGATAAATAATGCGGGCATTCAACATGTCGCGCCTGTCGACGAATTCCCCGAAGACAAATGGGATGCCATCCTGTCGATCATCCTGTCGTCGGCCTTTCATACGACAAAGGCTGCTTTGCCCGCCATGAAAGCGAAAGGATGGGGCAGGGTCATCAATACCGGATCGATGCATAGCCTCGTCGCCTCGCCTTTCAAATCGGCTTATAATGCGGCGAAGCACGGACTGGCCGGTTTTACCAAAACTGTTGCGCTCGAAGTCGCGACGCAGGGCATTACAGTCAACAATATTTGCCCCGGCTATGTCTGGACCCCGCTCGTTGAGAACCAGATACCCGATACAATGAAAGCACGTGGGCTAACGCGCGATCAGGTTATCAACGACGTATTGCTTGCAAACCAGCCGCAGAAACAGTTTGTGCAGGTCGAGCAACTCGCGGCGCTCGCCGTTTTCTTGTGCCGTGATGAGGCGAGTGCAATTACCGGCACGAACCTCTCCGTCGATGGGGGATGGACGGCGCAATAAGGCTGCGTTAGCGTCCAACAAATTTGCTGGGGAGCAGAGTGATGAAAAAGTTTCTGGGGGCAGTCGCATTCGCGGCATTATCGGTCGCACCTGCACAGGCGGAGGAAGTTAGCAAGGCTATCGAAATCGATATGCCATCGCTGATGGAATTGTACCGAGACCTGCATGCGAACCCCGAACTCAGCTTTCAGGAATTCCGCACCTCTGCCAAGCTCGCAGCCGAAGCAAAGAGGCTTGGGTTTACGGTCACCGAAAAAGTGGGGCAAACCGGCGTAGTTGCCGTGTTGAAAAACGGACCAGGCCCGGTGGTGATGCTGCGCGCTGATATGGACGGACTGCCGGTTATCGAGCAAACCGGATTGCTTTATGCATCGAAGGTCAAGGGTGTCAGCAAATCGGGCGTTGAAACTGGCGTAATGCACGCCTGCGGCCACGATACCCACATGACCGCATGGGTGGCCACCGCGCGGCAAATGGTCGCGAACAAAGACAAATGGTCGGGCACATTGGTGATGATCCTGCAGCCAGCCGAGGAAATCGGTTCGGGGGCCCGCGCCATGCTGGCGGACGGTCTGTATACCCGTTTCCCCAAACCGAAATATGTTGTTGGCTTCCATGACGCTGCGCAGTTTCCGGCAGGCGCAATCGGCTACACCTCTGGCTTTGCACTGGCGAATGTCGACAGCGTCGATATCAAGGTCAAAGGTGTCGGCGGTCATGGTGCTTATCCGCAAACGACCAAGGACCCTATCGTTCTTGCTTCGCGAATAGTAGGGGCGTTACAAACATTGGTCAGCCGCGAAGTTGATCCTCAGGATGCTGCGGTTGTTACCGTTGGCAGCATTCATGGCGGCGCAAAACACAATATCATTTCCGATGAAGTGACCATGCTGCTCACGGTTCGCAGCTATTCGGATGACACGCGCAAGCTCCTGCTCGACGGCATCCGCCGCATTGCCAAAGGTGAAGCGATTGCGGCGGGGGTACCCGACGACAAGATGCCGGAGGTCAGCGTGGCTGAAAATGAATTCACGCCCGCGACCTATAACACGCCCGAATTGACAGCGAGAATCGCCTCGCTTTTCAAAACCCGATTTGGCGAGCGGAGGGTTATTGCAACCCCTGCGGTCATGGGCGGCGAGGATTTCAGTGAATTCTATCGAGCGGACAAGGCCAATGTTGAAAGCCTTATATTCTGGGTCGGTGGGGTGCCACAGACACAATTTGACGCTGCGATGAAAGGTGGAAAGGCATTACCCTCGCTTCATTCACCTTTTTGGGCACCCGACGCTGAAAAAGTTATTTCGACTGCTGCAGAGGCAATGACGGTTGCGGCAATGGATCTGATGAAAAAATAGAGTTCCCTAAATTATTTCATTTTTGGGGTTTTGTTTCTTCCGGTGATAACGAACACCGTGCAGCCTAATCGGCATTGACTGCCGCAGGCTCCGCAGACTGTGCTGTAATAATATTTTCTGAGGCAATTTCGGCGTTTTGCGGAGAGTCGTCCGCATTGTTGCCGTTGGCGGCGGTTTGGTTCGCATCCGCATTACTTGCCCCGTAAGGCATGCCAAAATCAGGCTGAATAGGATTGCCGTCGATCGACGGTTGCCCCATCTGAAAAGTCACGTCGGTCGCACTAACGGATTGCGGAGCCGGCGCGGGACTCTGCACTTGGGTCCCGGCTGTATCCGCAATATTCGAAGGCTGTTCCGACTGGTCCGCTTCAACCGATGGTACCGGGGCGGGATCGATTGGATTTTCTGATGGCACAAGCATGGCGATCAATCCCGCCACGCCCAATACCGTCAATATTGCTTTTTGAATGTTATCCATTTTGCAGTCCGCTCGTCGTCGAAAGGTGCGGTAGCAAAGGGCCGTTAATATAATATTAGCGATGCCCATACTTGGCCATGACAAAAAATCCGCCGACATCTCTGCCGGCGGATAGGTGTTTTCCTCCCCAGGAAAACAAAGAAATTGTTTAGACTATTTTCCGCCAGCACTGCCCAGGCGATGATATAAACGGGCGAATTTGACTGACTCGGGCTTGTCTTTGATTTCTTCCAGATAGAAGACCAGCGCTTGGCGCAGCAGGGTCAGGTCTTCGGTCGACAACACAGCTCTGGCTTTTGGAGGTTCGCTCATCGTCTTGTTCCCCGATCAGGCCGCGTTGGCGAACTGGTTCATCGTATTGTCCTTGCCGCCAGCCTTCAGTGCGGCTTCACCGGCAAAATATTCCTTATGGTCGTCACCAATGTCGGAGCCCGACATATTCTGGTGCTTCACGCAGGCGATGCCCTGACGGATTTCCTTGCGCTGGACGCCAGCGACATATCCGAGCATGCCCATCTCGCCGAAATAGTCTTTCGCAAGATTATCGGTGCTGAGCGCAGCGGTATGGTAGGTCGGCAATGTTATCAGATGATGGAAGATACCGGCACGCCTCGCAGAATCGCGCTGGAAGTTCTGGATGCGCGCATCGGCTTCGATACCAAGATCGGTTTCATCGTAAGACGCGCTCATCAGGTTTGCGCGGTCATAAGCTGAGACATCCTTGCCGTCTGACGACCAGGCGTCGAAAACCTGCTGACGGAAATTGAGCGTCCAGTTGAAGCTGGGGGAGTTGTTATATGCAAGCTTTGCATTGGGAACGACTTCGCGGATACGGTCAACCATACCGGCAATCTGTTCGATATGTGGCTTCTCCGTTTCGATCCAGATGAGGTCTGCGCCGTTTTGCAGGCTGGTGATGCAGTCGAGCACACAGCGGTCTTCGCCCGTGCCTGCGCGGAACTGGAACAGGTTCGAAGGCAGGCGCTTGGGACGAAGCAACTTGCCGTTGCGGTTCAGGATGACGTCGCCATTTTGCGCGGTTGCCGGATCGATTTCTTCACAATCGAGGAAGCTGTTGTAGAGGTCGCCCAAATCGCCAGCCTCTTTTGAAACAGCAATCTGCTTGGTCAGGCCAGCGCCAAGCGAGTCGGTCCGCGCAACGATAATGCCGTCTGGCACGCCAAGTTCCAGGAATGCATAGCGGCAGGCCCGGATTTTCTGCAGGAAATCCTCATGCGGAACGGTGACTTTACCGTCCTGATGGCCGCATTGCTTTTCATCGGAAACCTGGTTTTCGATTTGCAGTGCGCAGGCGCCTGCTTCGATCATTTTCTTAGCGAGCAGATAAGTTGCCTCGGCATTGCCAAAGCCTGCGTCAATATCGGCAATAATGGGAACGACATGGGTTTCGAAATTCTCGATTTTACCCATCAGTTCAGCTTCTGCTGCAGCGTTGCCAGCTTCGCGTGCCTTGTCCAGATCGCGGAAAAGGATGTTGAGTTCGCGGGAATCTGCCTGGCGCAGGAAGGTATAGAGTTCCTCAATCAGCGCGGGAACGCTGGTCTTTTCGTGCATTGACTGGTCAGGCAAGGGGCCGAATTCGCTACGCAATGCGGCGATCATCCAGCCTGAGAGGTAGAGATAGCGCTTCTTCGTGGTGCCGAAATGCTTTTTGACAGCAATCATCTTCTGCTGGGCGATGAAGCCGTGCCAGCAGCCGAGCGACTGTGTGTAATGCGCGGGGTCGGCATCATAGGCGGCCATGTCATCGCGCATGATTTTTGCAGTGTAGCGGGCAATGTCGAGGCCGGTCTGGAACCGGTTTTGCAATTGCATCCGGGCAACTGACTCGGGGCTTATCGAATCCCATGTGCCGTTTTGCGCTGCGATGAGTTTGCCGGTGGCGGCGATTTGGTCTTGATAGGACATTTACAAATTCCTTGGGAAGATTTCGTTTCTGAGGCCGAAAGTGGCGAAGGTTGTCCGCAAAGGCGAGTCTGTTTTGTAATATTTGTTGTGTGTGCGTCGCACAAAACGCAGAAAATCTTGTAATGCTGTCATATATATGACACAAGTTACTTATGTCAGAGCAAAAGCTTTTCGCAGGCCATGCCGTCCGCCGCATCCGCAGGGCCAATGGCCTGACTCAAGCCGTAATGGCCGAAGCGCTGGCCGTCTCGCCCTCTTACCTCAATCTGATTGAGCGTAACCAGCGGCCAATTACCGCCGCGCTGCTGCTGAAACTCGCCGAACGCTATGATTTCGACCCGCGCACGCTGACCGGGGCGACGCCGGGCGGCGGGGTCGAGGCGATCCGGCGCAGACTATCCGACCCGATGTTTGCAGACCTCAACATCGATCGCGCGCAGGTGGAAGAATGGTTCGCGGTCAGCCCCGACGCCGCCGAAGCATTTGCCCGCGCGTTCGACCGCATATCGGGCGGGAGCACCGGCGCAGCAAACGCAACTATCGAACCCGAAGCCATCGCATCGGCCCGCCGCGAAATCGAACGCTGGCGCAACCATTTCGCCGATCTGGACGCGCAAGCCGAAGCGCTTGCCGACGAACTGCGGCTCAGCAACGCAGACCTGTACGCCGCGATTACCGAACGGTTGCGGGTAAAGCATCAGCTCAGCATCCGCATATTGCCCTTCGACGTCATGCCCGGCCACCTCCGCCGACTTGATCTGCACGCGCGGCAACTTCAGCTAAGCGAACTGCTCGACCCAGCCAGCCGCACCTTTGCCGCAGCATTTCAACTCGCCATGCTTGAGGCCAAAGCCGAAATCGACGCTTTGGTCGCTGGCGCAAGCTTTACCGAACGCGCGGGCGAACGGCTGTACCGCCGTCACCTGACCAGTTATTTCGCCGCCGCCGTGATGATGCCCTACGCCCGGTTCCTGCGCGCGTGCGAGGCAACGGGATATGACATCATGCTGCTGCAACGTCGCTTTGGCGCTGGCTTCGAACAGATCGCCCACCGCCTGACAACTTTGCAACGCGTAGGCCAGCGCGGATTGCCGTTTTTCATGCTGCGCATCGACCGTGCGGGGCAAAGCAGCAAACGCTATGCCGGTGCCAGCGCATCACCATTGGTCGAAACCGAACGCCGTTGCCCATTGTGGCATGTGCATAATGTATTCGACCGCCCCGGCACATTGATGCCGCATCTGGTCGAGCTGGAAGATGGTACCCGCTGGTTCACATTATCGCGTACCGTCCACCCGCAAACCGCAGTCAGCGGTTCGGTGGAGGCAGAGTTTGCAATCTGCCTTGGTCTTGACGCCAAACTAGCCACACCGCTCGCGGCAGCACGTGGTGTCGATCTGAATAGCGGAGCCGCAACGCCGATTGGCCTCGGCTGCCCCGCTTGCACGCGGCCAGAATGTCCGCAACGCAGCGCGCCACCGGCGGGCAGGGTGCTGGTGTTCAACGAACGCGAGCGGGGGATGTCACCTTTTGCTTTTGATCGGGATTAGCTGAACCACCTGCCATCATTCAGTATCTTGTAGAAAGAGCGACTGACTGGCGCTTCCAATGAGCCGACCAACATCAAGGTGGCGCGACCGTCGGCTTTCGTTACTCCGCGTACTGCGTCCTTTGCCACCCACCGACTGCGGTGGGTTTGCCCGCCTCCATTCGCAGGTAATTCAGCAATGGCATCGGACAGGCGCATAAGAATCAGTGTAGACCGGCCATCGTCGAGATGGACGCGCAGATAATGGTCTTCGGCCTGGAGGGCTATGACGCGTTGGCTGCGTAGGGGAAGCGGTAGGCGGTCGTTTAAGCGCGCAGTTGGCTGCGCATCGGTATGTTGTTGAGATGCAACCCTGTCGGTGCTCTCTGCTATCGGCACTTCTGTCGCTGGCCAGCGCAGCATATAATTGAGCGCGGTCATCGCAAGGCTGATAGCGGATGTGATGCCGAACATCACACCAAATGCGGATAGCGAAGGCGGTCTTGATTCGAAAAAAAGACCGCTCGTGCCCACTACTATCAATGACAATGGCAACGCGATGAGCACCGCAATCATCGGCATTTCAGCCCAGGGACGCGTTCGCAACCGTCCCCATTTTTCAACAGACTCGGAAACGCCAAGCCCAATCATCGCGCCCGAAAGCATCAATATTTCCCAATAGGCCAGACGCAGGAGAAAAGGCAGTTCGCCAGTTTCCAATGCACCAACGAACGTCAGCAATAAGCCAACAATCGCAGCGGTGACAAAACCGCGCTTGTGTCGTGCGCCGAAGCTAGTCTCCCTTAACGAAGTCGCGCCTGTCATTCGCGTATCGTGAACGGCATTTTCGGTCATATCACGAAAGGATCCCTGTCGCCTGCGTATCCGGCGTTGAGCGTCTGCCGTCTCGCCGTCATTGGTTGTTCATCCCTAGCAAACAACCAATCAGGAGCAAGCAACATGAACAACTTCAAATCCATCCTAACCGCCGTCGCAATGGCAGGCGCCTCTTTTTCGGCCGCTGCAGTAGCCCAGAATGCTGGTAGCAGCCTGACTGTTACCTTCACCGGAATCGAAGAAAAGCAGGGCGCGATTATGGGCGTGTTGGTTGATAGCGAAGCCGCTTATGACGGCAAGGCTGCGCCGGTACGTCCGCTGATGGTCAGCATAGACAAGGCTGAAGTTGTCGCAATGATCGATGGGCTGGCTCCCGGTACTTACGCAATCAAGCTGTTCCAAGATGTCGATGGCGACGGCAAGATGGGCACAAACCCTTATGGTATGCCAACCGAGCCGTTCGCGTTCTCCAACAACGCGCAAGGCAATATGGGGCCGGCGAAATGGACCGATGCCAAGTTCGACGTGAAGGTCGGTGCCAACGTCCATAGCATCATCGTCAAGTAATCAGCTTTAGCCGGAGTATTTGCCATGACCGATTTCAACCGCCGCCAGTTTATGGGCACAGGACTTCTCGCAGCAGCCGCGGTCATCACGCCAGACATGGCGCTGGCCGGGGCCAGTCCTGCTGGCTGGGCTCTGGGCGTGGCGGATATCGACGCCGACATAGACGAGGAGGTGTTGCGCCTGGTTTCTGGCAAGATCCCAGCAGGACTCAATACGACGCTTTACCGCAACGGTCCTGCCAAATTCCGGCGCGGCGGCAGTGCGTCAGGGCACTGGTTCGACGGCGATGGACTGGTCCGCAAGTTCCGGGCGCGCGATGGCAAGGCAACGCTGGCCGCGCGCTTTGTCGATACACCCAAGCGGCGGCTGGAGGCAAAGCTGAATGCCATGGTACAACCGGGCTTCGGTTCGGCACGTGGGCTGGGGGCAATCGTCAACGGCCCCGATGATACCAACGCTGCCAATACCAGCGTAACGGTATCTGGCGGTCAATTGCTGGCGTTGTGGGAAGGCGGATCGCCGGTCATGATGGACCTGGAAACACTCGAAACCAAAGGCTTCAAAACCTATCGTCGCGACTTGAAGCAAATGCCGTTCTTAGCCCATCCGCGGGTCGAGCCAGATGGCACTGTCTGGAATTTGGGCGGTAACGGAAAAGGTACGTTTGTGTGGAAGCTCCACCCCGATGGCAGCCTTGCCAATGCCCAAATGGTGCCGCTCGACCGCAACAGCTATTTTCACGATTTCACCGCGACGGCGCGGCACTTGATTATCGTCATGCAACCATGGGTGCAGGACGGTTTCAAATTTCCGCTTTCGACGTCAATGAGCTGGAAGCCCGAACTTGGCACTCGGGTGTTGGTGATCGACAAGAACGACCTGACCAAACGCCGCGTATTCGAATTACCGGCTTTCGCGTTTTTCCACTTAGCGGACGGCTGGGAGGAAAAAGACGGCACTATCCGCTTCGATGGATGTCTTGAAGCCGACCCCACATTTGGCCAGCGTGCAGCATCGGCATTATTGCGCGGCGAACATATCAAAGCACCCACGCCAATGCTGACGCAAATCGTGCTGCGCCCCGATGGCAAAGCCGAAATGCAAATGGCGCGCGTTGCTGCTGAATTTCCGGCAAATGACAAGCGCATGGCCGGGCAGGCGCGGCGCTTTACCACGCATGTAACCGGCTATCGCCAGACCCCGTTTCCACATGCAATCGCCAACTGGGACTGGAGCAAGGGCCGCGATGACAAATTCGATTTTGGCGATCATCAGCTGGTCGAGGAGTTTCTTTTTGTTGCAAAGGGTGCAGGTGAACGCGACGGCTGGTTGATGGGTACAACCCTTAATCTAAAGGCGCGCAAGACAGAGTTGCATCTGCTTGACGCTAAGCGCGTTGCGGATGGCCCCGTTGCGACTTGGAGCTCTAGCCTGCCCCTGCCGCTGACATTCCATGGGACTGTCGTCTAGGCAGGTTTCCAGTGGAAGACGTCTTGCGGTGCCGCGTCATAACTCGGATAGGATTCCGTCTATTCCTTCGCGAAATCGCGCACCTTCTGGCTGCTCCCGCGCGGCATGATCATGACTTCATTGCCATTTGCGACAATGATCAGGTCATCGACACCGTGCAGTGATATCCGGATGCCCTCGGCATGGATCAAGTTTCCGCTGCTTGCATCAATACGGACGGCACCGGTTGTGACATTGCCGGCGTCATCCTTGGTCCCGATTTCGTGCAGCGAATCCCAGCTGCCGACGTCGGACCAGCCCATGCTGATCGGCGCGACGGCAACGCGCTCTGCCTTTTCCATTACGGCATAGTCAATGCTGTCCGACGGGCAGGCGGCGAACTCAGCAGCGTCAGGATGAATCTGGTTGTCGTAACGCTCGGCTTTGTCCATCGCGGCTTGCGCGGCGGCGAGCATTTCGGGTGCATGGACCGCGAGCACGCCCAGATAGACATCGGCGCGGAACAGGAAGATGCCGCCATTCCAGACATGGTCGCCGCTGGCAATCATCTCTGCAGCGCGGGCGGCGTCGGGCTTTTCAACAAAGCGTTTTACTGCGTGAACGCCAGCGGCCTGCTCGGCGTCCATCTGGATATAGCCATAGCCTGTTTCTGGGCCAGTCGGTGTGATGCCATAGGTCGCAAGCCATCCATCCTCTACCAATGGCAGCAACGCGGCGGTTGCGGCGTCAAACGCGTCTGTGTCGGCGATGACATGGTCGCTGGGCATTACCAGCATCGGCGACTTGGGATCATGTAGCGCAAGTGCGGCTAGCGCAATCGCTGGCGCGGTGTTGCGCGCGCACGGTTCAAGAAGCAGGATGGCGTCGGTGATGCCGATTGCAGCCAGTTGTTCTTCGACAATTTCGGCATGCGCGGCATTGGCCACGATGATTGGCGCCACAAATCGGCTGCGGTCCACAACGCGCTGAACCGTTAGCTGAAACATTGTGAGCTCACCGGTCAGCGCCAGAAACTGCTTCGGCGTTTCCGGGGTCGACATTGGCCAGAGGCGGGTGCCGCCACCGCCTGACAATATGATGGGGGTTATGCGCACTGTTATTCCTTTTGTTGGGCGTGTCATATCGCCGAACTGACCAAAAGGGTCAAATCCCAAAAAAAGGTCATTGTTCCATTAGTTTGCAGTCGAAGTGTAAAATTAATCGACACTTTACCTTTCACCGTTAAAAATTCCGACATGGCGGGTGAACTTCGGCGATGATCAGGCTTTTCAAGCATTATATTCCGCACGCGGTGCTGTTTCTCGCGATAATAGACTTTTGCCTGCTTGTCGCTGCGGCCGAGACCGCATGGGTGATACGGGCACATCAAATTGGTATGCATGTCGACTATATCGGGAACCGTTTCGGGCAGCTGCTGACCTTTGCAGCGTCGGTCCATGTCGCGGCGATGGCGGTAGGCGTTTACGGGCTGGACGCGTTGCAGTCGCTGCGCTTTGCGATTGCCCGGCTGCTCGTGGCTGTGTCGCTCGGCGTCATTTTCCAGTCGATGATGGCGTTTATATTGCCTGGCATAACATTGTGGCGGTCCAATTCCCTCTACGCCATGGTGCTCGCCTTTGTATTTCTCGCCACAAGCCGGGCGCTGCTGGGCAGTCTGGTTGGCGGCGAAAGTTTTAAACGCAGGTTGCTGGTGTTGGGTGCCGGACGGCGGGCGCAGCGGATCAAGGATTTGGAAGCAAAGCCGGGCTCAGGCTTTTTTGTTGTGGGTTTTATTGCGATGGATGAAAACAAGCGCTCCATCCCTGAGGCAATTAACCGCAGCGCGATCTTCAACCTCGCGGACTTTGTCGTGAAGATGGGCGCGAGCGAGGTCGTACTTGCATTGGAGGAACGCCGCAACGCACTGCCGCTCGATGATTTGCTGCGGATCAAGACCACCGGCGTCCACGTCAACGATATCTCGACCTTTCTTGAGCGTGAGACCGGCCGGGTCGACCTCGACAGCGTCAACCCGAGCTGGCTGATTTTTTCTGACGGTTTCTCGTCGGGTCGGCGGTTGTCCGGCATTGCCAAGCGGCTGTTCGACATCATTGCCAGTGCGGCCTTGTTGCTTCTCACCGCGCCGATCATCCTGATATTTGCGGTGCTGGTGAAGCTCGAAAGCAAAGGTCCGGCTTTTTACCGGCAGACCCGCGTCGGCCTATTCGGTCAACCATATAATGTGGTGAAACTGCGTTCGATGCGACAAGATGCGGAGGTTGGCGGTAAGGCGTTATGGGCGTCGAAAGACGATCCGCGAATTACCGCAGTAGGACGTCTTATCCGCAAGGTACGGATCGACGAACTCCCGCAGACATGGAATGTGCTGAAGGGCGAAATGAGCTTTGTCGGTCCGCGTCCCGAACGGCCCGAATTTGTCACCGACCTTGAACAGCAACTGTCTTATTATGCTGAGCGGCATATGGTGAAGCCCGGCATTACCGGATGGGCGCAGATCAATTATCCTTATGGCGCGTCGATCGACGATTCCCGGCACAAGCTGGAATATGACCTTTATTACGCCAAAAACTACACGCCGTTTCTGGACTTGCTGATCCTGCTGCAAACCATCCGTGTGGTGTTGTGGCCGGAAGGGGCGCGTTAAGTGGAGATGCTGCTTTCATCGATAAGCTTTTGGGGGCACGCTGCCGTCGGCTTTGCTTATGCAGCGCTGGCGATTTGGCTGTTCCATAAATATGGATCGAACAATCGGCAGCAGGTCATCCTTATCGCGGCAATGGCGCTGACGTCGCTTTGGGGGATAACCGCAACGATATTCGGCCCGCTGCACCAGGCAGCCTTGCTGGCAGAGACCGCTCGAAATCTGGCTTGGCTGGGTTTCATGTTTTTCCTTTTGCGCAGCGGCGAAGGTAAAGAGCAGCCACGGACAATCAACATGATCTACATCGTGTTGCTGGTTGTGCTTTTGCTTCAGCCATTAAGCGACGCGGCGATGGTGATGCTTCAATCCAACGGCCTGATGGCCAAGGTTGCGGTACAGACAACGTTGACGTTGCGCATGATTTACGCGGTTGGAGCGCTGGTGCTGGTACATAATCTGTACACGGTTTCGGCACCCGAAACGCGATGGGGCGTCAGCCTGCCGATGGCCGCGCTCGCCGCGATGTGGACCTATGACCTCAACCAGTACACTATCAGTTACCTGACATCGACCCCGTCAATCGAACTGATTGCCACGCGCGGTTTCGCGACCGCTATACTCGCGCCAGTGTTCGTCATGGCGGCACGGCGCAACAGCAACTGGCGTATCAGGCTATCGCGTTCGGTCGCGTTCCAGTCAGTCTCGCTTGTTGCCATCGGGGTATATCTGGTTGGCATGGTCCTTATTGCTACTGCACTTGAGCTCGTGGGCGGCACCTATATCCGGCTCGCACAGATAACGGTCATATTTGGCATGTCGATGGCGGCATTGCTCATCCTTCCATCTGGTCGGTTCAGAAGCTGGTTAAACGTCATTGTTGCCAAGAATTTTTTCCAGCATCGCTACGACTACCGCTCGGAATGGATGCGGTTTGCCGACACCATAGGATTCCCATCGAAAGAAGCCGCCCCCTTTTACGAGCGCGTGGTCAAATCGCTGGCCGATATCTTCGAAAGTCCAGGAGGATTGCTGCTGGTACCCGATGAGGATGGACGGCTAACATTGCAGGCGCGCTGGAACTGGGCGACAGCGGACGTGCCGACCCACTGCGTCACTTCTTTGACCATGCCATTTTTTGAATCGAGCGGGCACATATTGTCGATGGATGAAGTGCGCGCAGGGACGGACGAGCGCTGTGACCCGCGTGCAGTGCCGCAATGGCTTTATGACGAGACGCAAGCGTGGGCGGTGGTACCGCTGGTGCATTTCGGCAAACTTGCCGGGCTTGCGGTTCTCGCGCGTCCTCGTTTGCCACGTGCGCTTGACTGGGAAGATCTGGACATGCTGCGCGTTGTCGGGCGGCAATTGGCCAGCTATCTGGCTGAAGCCGCGAGCCAGCAGGCCTTGGCCGAAAGCCAGCAATTCGAACAGTTCAACCGCCGCTTTGCCTTTGTCGTCCACGACATCAAAAACCTTGTGAGCCAACTGAGCATATTGGCGCGCAATGCAGAGCGGCATGCCGAAAAGCCGGAGTTTCGTGCCGACATGATCGAAACATTGCGCTCGTCGGTGGACAAGATGAACGAGTTGCTGGCACGACTGTCGCAACACAATAAATCTCGGCACGCGCTCCCGGTTCCGGTCGATATTGGCGAAGCGGTGATGAAGGCGGTGCATGAAAAGCGGCTGATTTACCCCATCGATGCCCAACTTCGCCCCGGATTGTTCGCGACTGCCGACCCCGCGCGTGTGGAAACGATAATCGGTCATCTCGTGCAAAACGCGATCGAGGCGACGCCTGACGGCTCACCTGTCCGCATCAGCTGTCGTACTCAAGGCAATGATGTCGCTGTGAACATAACCGACAATGGGGTCGGGATGACCGAGGCATTTATTTCCAATCAACTGTTCAAGCCGTTTGAGTCCACAAAAGAGGGCGGTTTCGGCATTGGAGCATATGAGGCGCGGGCATTGGCGATGTCTATGGGTGGTCAGCTGCGCGTCGATAGCCGTGTCGGCAAAGGCACGACTTTCACCCTGCTGCTGCCAATAGCCAAAGAGGGCGACAAGCAACATTCTCTGGAAGAGGCCGCATGAAAATGACTGGAGCACGTCAAAAACTGCTGATCGTCGAAGATGATCTTGGCCTGCAAAAGCAGCTCAAATGGTCATACGAAGATTTCGACGTATTTTGCGCCGCGAACCGGGATGAAGCTATGTCACTGCTGCGTTCAGAAGAGCCGGATGTGGTCACGCTTGACCTCGGCCTGCCGCCAGATCCTGATGGCGTGAGCGAGGGGTTTGCAGTGCTTGACGAGATGTTGAAACTCAAACCCGATACCAAGATTATCGTGGCATCTGGACACGGCGCCAGAGAAAGCGCGCTGCGCGCGATATCGGCAGGGGCATGGGATTTTTACCAGAAGCCAGTCGATATCGACGAGCTTCACCTTATTGTGAAACGGGCCTTTCATGTGCGTCAGCTGGAGTTGCAGAATGAACAGCTGCAGCAGCCGAATGCCGACGGCGAACTGCTATTGGGATCGATCATTTCTGGCTCGCCCGAAATGGTCAAGGTCGCGCGGACCATCGAGCGGGTAGCGCCAACCGATGTATCGGTCATGCTTCTTGGCGCGAGCGGTACCGGCAAAGAATTGCTGGCGCGCGGTCTGCATAACGTCAGCAACCGGGCCGATAGGCCTTTCATCGCGATAAACTGCGGTGCGATCCCGGAAAATCTGCTTGAATCAGAGTTGTTCGGCCATGAAAAAGGCGCGTTCACGGGAGCCATCAAAACTACCGAGGGCAAGATCGAGATTGCCAATGGCGGCACATTATTCCTCGACGAGGTTGGCGATATCCCATTGCCATTGCAGGTTAAATTGCTTCGGTTTCTGCAGGAACGCACAATCGAGCGTATCGGCGGACGTAAATCAATCCCGGTCAACGTCCGTGTCGTTTGTGCAACCCACCGCAATCTTCATCAGATGATTGCAGACCAGATTTTCCGCGACGACCTTTATTACCGGCTGGCCGAAGTGACTGTTAACATCCCTTCGCTTATCGAACGCACCGGCGATGCCATTCTGCTTGCTCAATATTTTGTGAGCCGTTTTGCGCGTGAAATGAACCCGTCGATTAAGGGCATGTCGACGAGCGCGCTAACAGCGATTGACCAGTGGCCATGGCCCGGCAATGTTCGCGAACTCGAAAACCGCATCAAGCGGGCGGTGATTATGGCTGACGGCAAGTTCGTTACAGCCGAGGATCTCGATTTCGGCGAAGAGGATGATGACGAGCTGTTGCTCAACCTGAAAGCGGCACGTGAGGCGGCGGATCGGAAGGCGATCAGGCGCGCCATTTCGCGGACTGAGGGCAACATTTCGAGCGCGGCAAAGTTGCTCGGTATCAGCCGGCCTACTTTGTATGATCTGCTCAAACAATATGACCTGCAGGTCTGACCGGGCCTGACCCGTGCGACCTCGATATCTTGTGGCAATCATCGCTGCGCTGGCGCTTGGCATGTCCGGAACATATCTAGCGTCAGCGCAGCTGTTCCAAGATGATGGACAGTCACTTGAAGAAGCGCGGCAGCATTTTGTGGAAGGTGATTTTCGTGCCGCCCGCTTGGAAGTGGTCAATGCGACACGGGACAATCCAAAATCAGCAGACGCGCTAATACTTCAGGCAAATATCGCGCTTGCTCTATTTGACGGTGCCAGTGCGCAAACTGCTCTGGAGCGGGCGGTAAATCTTGGTCAGCCCAAGTCGAATGTCGCGCATTTGTTGGGACATGCGATGTGGCTGCAGGGCAGACTCGACGAAGCGAATGTACAGCTAAATGATCCCGAAATCCCGAAGGTCAACAAGGCGTATGCCAGCAGGATAATGGGGCGCGTGCATATGGACAGGGGCGATTTTGTTCCTGCTCAACAAGCTTTCGATACGGCGCTACAACTGGCGCCGCAAGACAGTCAGACATGGACCGACCTCGCGCGGCTACGCTTTGTGGCGGCCGATCAAAAGGGATCGATTGAGGCAGTCGAATATGCATTGAAACTCGACGCAAACAACGTTCGTGCAATCGAATTTCGCGGGCGACTGATGCGATCGCAATTTGGTGTGGTGGCTGCTTTGCCATGGTTTGAGCGCGGTCTGCAAATCAGCCCGAATGATATCCCGTTGCTGGAGGAATATGCGCTGACTTTAGGCGATGCCGGCCGTTATCGCGATATGTTGCAGCAGGCGCGCAAAATCATCTCACTCGATGGGGGCAACTCAAAAGCATTTTACATGCAGGCCGTTTTGGCGGCACGAGCCGGGAACTGCGAGCTTTCCAAACGGATACTGCCGCGTGCAGGATCTGCATTTAACGAGCTGCCCGGCCCCATGCTGCTTGACGCTATTTGCGAATTTGAACTTGGGAATTTCAACCGCGCTATTGACCGTTTTCAGCGCTTGCTCGCTCTTCAGCCGAATAACCGCCACGCCCGCGTCATGCTGGCGGCGGCAATGTATCGTGCCGGAGATCCATTCGACGCCCTCGATACGATCAGGTTAGTGGCTGCGCGCCAGGATACCGACAGTTATAGCCTGATGTTGGCGGCGCGCGCGTTCGAGGCGAGCGATCAGCCTAAGCGATCAATCAATCCGCTCGATGATGCATCGGTGGCGACAATTCGTATGGCACAGCCATTGGCGGAATCGATGTCGCTTGCCGACGCCGCCGATGAAGTCAGACGCAACCCCGGCAATGCGCGGGCGGTATTGCCCTATATCCGCCTTTTGCTGGCAAATGGCGATACGGACACTGCGCTTGGCGAAGCGACTCGCTTGCAAGCCGCAAATCCCGGGGTGGCCGAAGCGCATTTGCTGGTCGGTGACGTTCAAGCAGCGCGCGAAAATTATGCGGAAGCCCTGATTGCTTATCAAAAGGCCCGGGAAATTGCTTTTACCGAACCGGTGATGTTGCGGGTCGTCGATGCACTTGCGCGGACGGGTAATGAAAGTGGCGCAGCGCAGACCCTAGCCGCCTATCTGGCGTTCAATCCCAGCAACCTGACGGCGCTTCGCCTTGGAGGCTACCGCAATCTGGATAAACGCCAGTGGATGACCGCCATTGCCTTGCTTGAGCGCGTCCGGTCGCGGTTGGGCTATAATGACAGTATCTTACTTGCCAATCTGGCGCGTGCATATTCCGGAGCAGGCAAACATGATAACGCCATATATTATGCGGAGATCGCATATCGTATCGCGCCGGCAAATCCGTTGGTGACTGTCAGCTATGGCCGAGTGTTATTGAAAGCCGGGAAAAGACCAAAGGCCGCCGCAGAGTTATTGCAAAAAGCATCCAATATGATGCCGGATAATGCAGAAGTGGCCGCGGACTTGGCTAAGGCCAAAACCGCCTATCGCAGATCAACTCAGCGCCAATAATTCTGCCGGGTCTATCCCTGCGCGGCGCATCTGAGCCTTTACATCGGGCCAGACATTTTTGACGAAATGATCACGTTCGAAACTGCGGAGCTTCATCACCGCACCTGACGCCACAAACAGACCTACGCCACGTTTCACATCGACCAATCCGCTGTCCTGAAACAGTTGATAGGCTTTGGCAACGGTGAGTGGGTTCGCGCCTTGATCGGCCGCAAATGCGCGTACCGAAGGCAGCATGTCGCCTTCTTTATAGGCACCATCAAGAATAGCGGCGGCAATCACGTCACGCAGTTTCAGGTAAACCGGCTTGGCATCGTTTTTCATTAGCCCCTTACTGCCATAATACAGTAGGGCGCGTCAAGTGTTACACTTTTATGGCCATTGCCTCACGATGTCGGCAGGGTTCGGGCGCGGGCGTTCTTCGAGCGGTAAGGCGGGCGTGCCCATGAAGAAGAAGCCGGCAATCTGCTCTTCGCCCTTGCAAATGGCGCCGCGAACGTGGGCGTCATAGCTTGCCCAACCAGTAATCCAGCTTCCGACAAATCCATGCGCGTGTGCGGCGTGGAGCAGGTTCATTCCAACGGCACCAACGCTCATCTGCTGTTCCCATAGCGGGATTTTGGCGCTGGGTTGCGGAGCAAAGAGCAGGACGACGAGCGTTGGAGCCATTTTGGCAGGCGCTACTGCCGCTTCGATCTGGGCAATTCGGGCATCTGGATTGGCGGCGACGAATGCCGTTTCCAGCAACTCTGCAAAAGCCGCGCGGTCGGCGATTTGGACAAAGCGCCACGGAAACAGTTTGCCATGGTCGGGCGTGCGCATCGCCAGTTGCAAGATACGGCTTAGCGTTGGCTCGTCCGGGCCGGGTTCAATCATTTCGCGCGGCTTGCCCGAGCGGCGTGAAGTGAAATAAGCGGGGACCGAAGATAGATCGTTGAACATCACACTCCATTCGACGAATTTCATGTCGCCGCGCAATAAAATTCTTCTCATGCGAAATTTTTTCGTTAGGGTTTACCGCAATCGCCCGCAAAAGGGCCATCATTTACCGGGGAAAGAGGGATCGCGTGACCGATATGAAACCAATGGGCCTTTGGGCCGAGGGCGACTGGATTGCAGCCATCGCCGTAGTTGTTTTGGGGATTTTTCTGGCGATTGGCGCAAAAATCGCCATCCAGAAAGAGCCTGAGTTTGCAGGCCATCCCAAGGGCCTATACATGCTGTTCTTCGCCGAGATGTGGGAGCGGTTTTCCTATTACGGCATGCGTGCCATCCTGATTTTCTACCTTACGCAACACTGGCTGTTTTCGGACTCCAAATCGAGCTTGGTCTATGGTGCGTACACCAGCCTTGTTTACATTACTCCGGTGCTGGGCGGCTATCTGGCTGACCGCTATCTGGGGCAACGCAAGGCGGTTTTGTTCGGCGGGATATTGCTGGCCATCGGCCACAGCCTGATGGCAGTCGAGGGTACTGGTGGTCAGGATGACCCGACGATCAACGTGTTCTGGATGGCGCTTGCCTTCATCATCGTCGGTTCGGGTTTTCTAAAGGCCAACATCTCGGTGATGGTCGGACAACTCTACAAGCTTACCGATGTCCGCCGAGATGCGGCCTACACAATTTTCTATATGGGAATTAACGTCGGCGCGGCACTCGGTACTATTACCGTTGCCTATCTTGGCCAAACCATTGGTTGGGGTTGGGGTTTTGGGCTTGCGGGTATCGGCATGCTGTTGGGCTTGGTAGTCTTCGTGCTCGGTAAGGCTGCACTTAATGGCACGGGGGAAGCACCTAAGCTGCTTTCCAAAACCAAGGAGATGACGCTTTACGGAATCGGCTTTGCCGCTGTTGCTGTCATCTGGGCGCTCGTCCAGTATCAAGATGTCATTCAGGGCCTGCTGGTCGTGTCCGGCGTGTCGCTGCTCGGCTATGTGCTCTACGAAAGCTTCAAGCTGGAAAAGGAACCGCGCGAGCGGATGTTTGCCATCCTGTTCCTGATTTCGTTGAATCCGATTTTCTGGGGTCTCTTCGAGCAGGCCGGCGGATCGATGAACCTGTTCACGGATCGCTTTGTGGACCGGGGCGGCGTGCCTGCGGGTATTTTCCAGTCGATCAATCCGATCTACATCATTCTGCTTGCCCCTTTGTTTGCAGGCTTGTGGCAGTGGCTCGGGCGGAAGGGTAAGGAACCTTCGGCACCCGCGAAATTTGGCTTGGCACTTATCCAGATGGGACTCGCCAACCTTGTCCTCGTCTGGGGCGCAGAGGCTTATGGCCTTGCCGCGATGACACCGGTCATTTTGGTGTTCATGTATTACCTGCTGGCCACCACCGCCGAGCTTTGCCTGTCGCCGGTTGGATTGTCGGCGATGAACCGGTTGGCACCCAAATTCCTCGCATCGCTCATCATGGGCGCGTGGTTCTACATGACGGCTGTCGGCAACTTCGTCGCTGGCAAAATCGGTGAGGCAACCGGCGGGCATGATGGCGAAATGACCAAACAGGGTTTGCTCGATGTCTATGAGATGTTTGGTTACATCTCGATCGGCGTCGCCGTGGTTGTGTTGCTGCTCTCGCCCATTGTGAAGCGGTGGATGCACCTCGACACATTGCGGGACGAACCACTGGAGGGCAACAAGGAGGCCGGTGAGCCACAGGCTGCGGGTGTTCACCCCACTACGACAGGGAATTGAATGATGCGTTTATCGGGTAGAGCCGCTTTTGCGGCGGCGGCACTTGCTGCGCTGAGCTTAAGCGGATGCGCGGCAAAAGAGGAAAAACCGGCGTCCGTTTCTGCAAAGCCGGCGGAAAAGGTGCCTGCACCATTTCCTTCGACCTATAAAGCCTATCCCGGTATCGCCACCGCGATCCGCAACGTCACCATTTACGATGGCGAAGGCGGAAAAATCGACAATGGCGTGGTGTTCATGTCGGGTGGCAAGATTAGCAGTGTCGGCGGAGCAGACACGCCGATACCTGCTGACATTGCGGTCTTTGATGGTGCAGGCAAATTTGTGACGCCCGGCATTATCGATATCCACAGCCACCTGGGCGATTATCCGACGCCGTCGGTTGAGGCGCATAGCGATGGTAACGAAGCAACTTCGCCGACTACCCCCGAAGTATGGGCCGAACATAGCGTCTGGCCGCAGGATCCCGGTTTCAGCCGCGCCCTGGCCAATGGCGGCGTGACCGCGTTGCAGGTATTGCCGGGTTCGGCAAACCTGATGGGCGGGCGTTCGGTGGTGCTTAAGAATGTTTATGCGCGCACCGTTCAAGGCATGAAATTTCCCGGCGCGCCTTATGGCATGAAAATGGCGTGCGGTGAAAATCCGAAGCGTGTTTACGGTGCGAAGGGCCGGATGCCGTCGACCCGGATGGGTAATGTTGCGGTCAACCGTCAGACATGGATCAAGGCACAAGATTATAAGAAGAAGCGTGACTCAGGCAAAGATTTCACCCGCGACATTGGCATGGAAACTTTGGCTGGTGTTCTTGACGGGGATATCAGCATCCAGAACCACTGCTACCGCGCCGACGAAATGGCCATCGTACTCGATATGGCCAAGGAATTTGGGTACAAGGTGTCGACCTTTCACCATGCGGTTGAGGCTTACAAAATTAGCGATTTGCTGCGCGACAATGGCGTATGTTCGGCCGTGTGGGCCGACTGGTGGGGCTTCAAGATGGAAGCCTATGACGCCATTCCGGAAAATGCTGCGATTCTGCACAACACCGGCGCTTGCGTCATCATACACTCGGACGATGAAAACCAGATCCAGCGGTTGAATCAGGAAGCCGCAAAGGCGCAGGCTGATGGGCGGCGGATGGGTGTCAACATTAGCGATGCTGAAGTCATTAAATGGCTGACCTATAATCCGGCAAAGGCGCTTGGCATTGCCGACAAGACCGGCAGTTTGAAGCCCGGTAAAATGGCCGATTTGGTATTGTGGAACGGCAATCCTTTAAGCGTTTATTCGCGCCCGGAAAAAGTATGGATCGATGGTGCTCTAATGTTCGATGCAAAGGATCCAAAACGACGTCCGGTGAGCGATTTCGAGCTTGGGCAGCCCGGTGAAGGAGATGTGAAATGATCACATCTTCCAACAAAGCACCGTTCGCCCTGAGCTTGTCGAAGGGCAGTTTGCGCCAATGGGCTTCGACAGGCTCAGCCCGAACGGGTTTGGTGATGGCGTTGATTTTGGCCGCAACACCAGCTTACGCCGAAACCATCGCCATCACCGGCGGCAAAGTCATCATCGGTGACGGCAGCGCGCCAATTGATGGCGGCACGGTAGTTATTCGCGACGGCAATGTGGTGTCCGCAGGTGCTGGTATTGCCGTTCCTGCCGGCGCGCGCCAGATCGACGCCAGCGGCAAATGGGTGACCCCCGGAGTATTCGCTGGCTTCACACGTCTTGGTCTGGCCGAGGTTGATGCGGTTAATGGCACCAATGACAAAAGCGGCGGCAAGAGCGGCTTTTCTGCCGCCATCGATATAGCGCCTGCCATCGATCCCTTCCGTTCGCCCTTTGCGGTCAATCGCTCTGCCGGTGTAACCCGCGCCGTCGTTGCGCCTGAGGCAGCCGACAGTATCTTTGCAGGGCAGGGTGCGATTGCCGATTTGGGAGCCGACAGTGACGCGGTGACTAAAGCCCGTGCTTTCCAATTTGCGGAATTTGGCGAAGATGGCGCTGCCAATGCAGGTGGCAGCCGCGCGGGCACGCATTTGCATTTCCGCGCGATGCTGCGCGAGGCGCAGGATTACGCTGCGGGTCGCGGCACGTTCGACGACGAATTGCTTAAAGCCGAAGACGCAAAAGCTCTCCTGTCGGTTTTGCGTGGTGAGACGCGTCTGCTGATCCATGTCGAGGGCGCGAACGACATGCTGCGCCTGATTGAGCTGAAGCGCGAATTTCCTGCCGTCAAAATGGTGTTTGTCGGCGCGACCGAAGGCTGGCGTGTTGCAGCGCAATTGGCGCAGGCAGGCATTCCGGTGATTGCTTCGGCGCTTAATGATTTGCCTGCTTCGTTCGAAATGCTCGGCGCAACGCAAAGCAATATCGGGCGGATGAAGGATGCGGGCGTCAAGGTCGCGATCGGCATGATCAACGACCGCGATTCGCACCAGCTTCGCTACACCACGCAATATGCAGGCAATCTGGTAAGCCTTCAAACGGTGCCCGGCGCGACTGGATTGAGTTGGGACGAGGCCTTCGCTGCCGTCAGTTCGGTTCCGGCGGACATCATGGGCGTCGGCGATCGTTACGGAAGCCTAAAAGCCGGTAAGGCCGCCGATGTTGTCGTCTGGGATGGCGACCCGCTGGAGCTATCAAGTGCACCGACTACGGTTATCATCGACGGCATCGAACAGCCGCTTTCCAACCGTCAGCAACGCCTGCGGGACCGATATGCGCGGCCGATGGAAGGGGACTTGCCAAAGGCCTATGACCGGTAAATAGTCGCGGTGCTGAAAGCATTGCAAATCCGGGGGCGGAGGAAATAAATTGAGCGAATATCTGATGCTCATTTTGGCAACTTTGGCCTTTGTTGGCAGCCATTTTTTGATGTCGCATCCGATGCGCTTTAATATGGTCCGGAGATTTGGTGAGGGCGGTTTCGCCATCATATATTCCGTTGTATCGTTGGCGCTGTTTTTTTGGCTCATTATCGAGTTTGGCCATGCGCCGAAAGAAGCGCTCTACTGGGCTGTTGGGGACATTCTGTGGGCAGTGTCGAGCGCATTGACAATATTGGCGGCGGTGCTGTTCACCGGGTCGCTGGTGCGTAATCCCTCATTGCCCGGCGCCAGCGATAATTTGGCCGCGCAGAAACCTTCGGGGGTGTTCAAAGTCACAAGACATCCCATGATGTGGGGTTTCGCCTTATGGGGCGTTGCACATATACTGGTCGCGCCGCGGACCGACAATTTTATCTTTTGCGGCGGTATCATCTTCCTGGCGTTGGTCGGATCAAAGGCACAGGAACGCAAAAAGGCGAGGATGATCGGCGTTGGCTGGGGCACATGGTTGCGCCAGACCAGCTTTTTTCCTCAGGTCGCTGCGCTGGCAAAAATTGGTCCGATACCATGGGGTGCAGGCATAATATTGTGGGCTATCGCGACATGGGCGCACCAATATTTTGGGGGCTATCCTGCTGGCCTGTTCCGCTGGCTATAGTCTCCTAAAGCCGGACCATTTTCATTCCCCGTTCGCTATAACGCGGCCCCGCCGTTTCGCCGCGCGGTGCGGCGGCTTCAAGCTTTGCGATATCGTCGGCATCAAGGACGACATCAGCCGCTTTAGCGCTATCCTCCATCGTCACCCGGCGCTTGAAGCCCGGAATTGGGACGATATCGTCACCCCGCGCCAGCAACCATGCCAACGCGACCTGCGCATGGGTTACCCCGTGTTTCACCGCGACTTCTCCAACGATGTCGACGACTTTCAGGTTCGCGGCGAAATTATCACCCTGATACCGTGGATCCTGCCGCCGCCAGTCATTTTCGGGAAGCTCATCAAGGCTACGAATTGATCCGGTCAGGAATCCGCGCCCGAGCGGCGAATAAGGTACAAAGCCAATGCCAAGTTCGCGGCAGGTCGGCAGAATATCCTCCTCAACATCGCGTTCCCACAGTGAATATTCGCTTTGCAATGCGGAAATCGGTGAAACCGCGGCTGCACGACGCAGCGTCTCCGGCCCCGCCTCGGAAAGTCCGATATGTTTGATTTTGCCTTCGGTAATCAGGTCCGCCATCGCGCCGACAGTTTCTTCGATCGGCACATTGGGATCAACGCGGTGCTGGTAATATAGGTCAAGGCAATCAATGCCGAGACGCTTCAGCGTTCCTTCGACGGCGCTTTTTGCATTTGCACCTGAACCGTCGACACCGATGATATTGCCCCCGTCAAATTTGAAACCGAACTTGCTGGCGATAACCAAGCCATCGCGCTTGCCTTTGATTGCTTCACCGACCAGTTCTTCATTGGAAAATGGTCCATAAATCTGCGCTGTGTCGAAAAAAGTGATGCCAAGATCAATAGCTCGGTGGATCGTCTTAATCGACTCTTGCGGGTCAGCATCCTCACCATAAGTGATATTGCCACCCTTGATCATCGGCATGCAGCCGACGCCAATCGCGCTGACTTTCAGTCCGTTACCCAGCGTGCGATATAGCATCGGCCTTCTCCTTTTCGGGTGCTTCGATAGCGGTGGCAAGTGCGACATCCATCTGCACATTACCTGTAGTGCGGAAAATATCGGGCAGCGTCTCCACTGCGATAAGCAGTGCCAGTGGCTCGACCGGAATGCCGAGTGCAAGGCAAATAGGGGCAATCGAGGTTACAAAGCTGACGGTGCCGGGAAGGCTGACCGCGCCCATCGAGGTCAAGGCCGCAATAAAAATGGCGAAACTGTAATCGAAGGCGTCCAGCTCGATACCAAACCAGTCCGCGACATAGAGCGCTACTGCCAGGTTCATCGCCGGGCCGGTGACGCGCAGCAGCGCGACCGCCATCGGCAACACCAAACCAGCTGTTGACTCGCGTACCCCGAGCGCCTCGGCTTTTTTGAGCATTAGCGGCAGGCTGGCAAGGGACGACTGGGTCGAAACAGCAAATGCCTGAACCGGTGCAATTTGCCGTGCATATTCGGTAAAGCGAATCTTTCCGGCGAATACCGCTACCAGATAGGCGAACGCGCCGACCACTATGCCGACCATCGAAACGGTCACGATATAGTGGGCAACTGCACCAAGCGCGGCCAATCCCGACCTTGCCCCGACCACAAAGGCCAGCGCAAACACCCCAATAGGCGCGAGCTTCAGCACCCATTCGATAACGATAACCATCGCGTCAGCCAGCGCCTCAAAAAAGCCCGCCATTTGCGTACGGGGGCCTTGAGCAAGCCTTGTAACGGCGAACGCGAATACCATGGTGAAAATGAGCAGCGGCAAGATGGAATCATTGGCTGCGGCTGAAATGGGATTGGTCGGGACAAGGGCTACGATGAAGTCGCGTAGAGCGGGTTGCTCGGCAACCGCAGGTGCCGTTGTCAGCGCGGCTCGTAAAGCGGCAGCACTCTCCTCGGGCATCGGCCACAGCGACAGAAAGAATGGCGTGAGGATTGCACCCATCACAGCCGACAGCACCATCATCACCACAATCCAAGTAACCGTGCGCGCTGCCATCGGTCCGGCGCGCGCTGCTTCGGCACTTTTTACAATTCCGGTAATCAGTAACGCGACAACGAGCGGAACAACTGTCATGCGAAGGCCGTTGAGCCACAAGGAACCCAATATATCGAGCCAATAGGCCAGTTCTTCGCCAACTCCAGGGAGCTGGGCGGCTGCGAGAATGCCGAGCGCAAGGCCGACGACAAGGGCGATAAGGATACGGGTAGCGTTTGACATATTATGAGGTCTTGCCAGCGCGTCGCCCGCTATGCAAGGGAGTGCCGAGGCCAGACCATAATTCAACGCATTCCATAACAAAGCAGGAACCAGAATGGCGCGCAAATATTTCGGAACCGACGGCATCAGGGGAAGGACCAACACCGGCGCGATGACAGCTGAAATGGCGATGAAAGTCGGGCAGGCCGCAGGCGCGCATTTCCTTCGTGGCGACCATAAGCACCGCGTCGTGATCGGCAAGGACACGCGGCTTTCAGGCTATATGATCGAAAATGCGTTGGTGGCGGGGTTCACCAGCGTCGGGATGGACGTGGTTCAGTTCGGGCCGATACCCACACCTGCGGTGGCGCTGCTCACGCGGTCGATGCGCGCTGATCTGGGCGTGATGATTTCGGCCAGCCACAATCCTTATGAGGATAATGGGATAAAGCTGTTCGGTCCTGATGGCTTCAAGCTTTCCGATGCCGATGAAATTGCGATTGAGGCATTGCTGGATAAGCCTGTGACGTTGGCGAATGCGCCCGATGTAGGACGTGCCCGGCGGATCGAAGACAGTCGCGGACGCTATATCCACGCCATCAAGGCGTCGGTACCGGAGCATATCCGCTTCGATGGCCTTCATGTCGTGCTCGATTGCGCAAATGGCGCGGCTTATCAGGTTGCCCCAACCGCGATCTGGGAATTGGGGGCGAAGGTCACTCCGATAGGCGTGTCTCCCAACGGCAAGAATATCAATGACAAAGTCGGTTCGACCCATGTCGCGACGCTGCAGGAAACCGTTGTGTCATCGGGCGCCGATATCGGCATCGCGCTCGATGGCGACGCTGACCGGTTGATCGTTGTCGACGAAAAAGGTCGTGTGGTCGACGGAGACCAGATCATGGCGCTGCTCGGCACCGCGATGAGCCGTGCGGGTAAGCTCACCGGCGACGGGATTGTAGCGACCGTGATGTCCAATCTGGGCCTGGAGCGATATCTGGAAAGCCAGAACTTAAGGCTTGTGCGTGCCAAGGTCGGTGACCGTTATGTGCTGGAGGAAATGCGCCGCCATGGCATTAACGTGGGCGGCGAGCAGTCAGGGCATATGATATTGCTCGACCATGCGACCACTGGGGATGGCACGATTGCGGCGTTGCAAGTCTTGGCTCAACTGGTGGAGAGCGGGAAACCGGCTAGCGAAGTCCTGCATCTGTTCGACCCCGTACCGCAGCTTTTGAAAAATGTGCGCTTTTCTGGTGGAAAGCCGCTTGATGACGCGGGGGTACAGGCAGTGATTGCCAGCGCTGAAAAGGAACTTGAAGGCAAAGGCCGTCTGGTCATACGGCCATCGGGCACCGAGCCTGTCATCCGCGTGATGGCCGAAGGCGACGATGCGGCGCAGGTCGAGCGCGTTGTCGATAGCATTTGCGATGCCGTCAGGGTGGCGGCTGCATGATGGCCGACGGCAAGCCTGCACGTATCCTGATCATCGCCGGGTCGGACAGCGGCGGCGGGGCTGGGGTTCAGGCTGATATCAAGACCGTAACGATGCTCGGCGGGCATGCAATGACGGCGATTACCGCGATTACCGCGCAGAACACGCTTGGCGTTGATGCAGTGCATATCGTGCCCACGCAAATGGTGATCGACCAGGTTGCAGCAGTTGTCAGCGACATCGGCGTTGATGCGGTCAAAATCGGTATGATTGGCAATGCCGATACCGCGCATGCCGTGGCCGACAGCCTCTCGGAGCTATCCTGCCCAATCGTCTTCGATCCAGTGATGGTCTCAACCAGCGGCGCCGTGCTTGCCGATGCGGAGACTATTTCAGCGTTCGAGCGACTGATGCGGTTGGCGACGCTGACCACGCCGAATCTGCCGGAATTGGAAGCTTTGGGCGGCAAGGATGCGTTGCTCGCGCGGGGGATCCGCTTGCTCATCAAGGGCGGACATGCAGATGGTGACCAGATTGTAGACGAGCTGCATCTCGCGCATGGGCAAAGCGAGATCTGGACGGACACGCGGATCGAAACGCGCAGCACCCACGGCACCGGATGCACCTTGGCGAGCGCTATCGCAACCGGACTGGGGCAGGGGATGGAGCTTGTTCATGCGGTCGAGCGCGCACGCCTTTTCGTGCGCCTCGCCTTGCTTGACGCACCGGGGCTGGGTGATGGACATGGACCGATGGGGCATCAATTTGTCCGCGAGGATGCGATGGTCGCGGGGCCTTCGCTCAATCAGGTCACTGTGGGCTCGCGCGATTATGCGGCATCGGTTGATTTCTACAGAGCGCTCGGATTGCAGCAGATCGTCGATAGTCCATCGAACGGCTACGCGCGTTTTGAGATGCCCAATGGCGTGACCTTCTCAATTCATGCCAGCGACGATATCAGCACTTCGACGGTCGTGTATTTCGAAAGCAAACGTCTCGACGCCTGGGTAACCGAGCTCGCCAGCCAGGGCTATGCCTTCGAACAAATGCCCCAAGATGAAAGCTGGGGCTGGCGTGAGGCGCGATTGTTGGACCCGTCGGGCAATATAGTCTGCCTGTATAGCGCGGGAGAAAACCGGCGCTATCCAGCTTGGCGGATATGATTGTCGGAGTCGACGAGGCGGGAAGGGGGCCGCTGGCAGGGCCAGTCGTTGCCGCCGCAGTAATACTATGCCCCGACGGGATAGTGGGCCTTGATGACAGCAAGAAACTGTCGGCATCACGGCGCGCCCGCCTTGAAGCCGAAATCAAGGCTAAATGCCACTGGGCCGTGGGGATGGCCTGTGTCGAAGAAATCGACGCTATCAACATATTGCAGGCTACGATGCTGGCAATGACCCGCGCAGTCGAGGCATTGGAGATTGAACCTGCTTTGGTCATGGTCGACGGTAACCGTCTGCCGCGCTGGCGTTACAAAGCTGAAGCCTTCATCGGCGGTGATGCGATTCACCCCTGCATCTCTGCCGCGAGCATCATCGCCAAGGAACATCGAGACCGCATCATGGTCGCCGCCGATGGGGATTATCCCGGCTATGGATGGGCGTCGAACAAAGGCTATGGCGCGGCAGTGCATATGGACGCGTTGAAGCGTTTGGGACCGACGCCGCTCCATCGCAAAAGCTTTGCGCCCGTTGCGCAGATGCTTTTGGTGTAACTGAGTGTAAAACTTTCAGTGTGAGTCCTTAAGGCAACACCACTACCGGTTGAGTCCCCACAGAATCGCCAGACTCTATATCTTGTGCCGGACTCGTTTCGTTCCGGCCATATACTGCGCTGTTAACCATATATTACCAGCTTTCCTGCAGGTTAACGGCCTTGACGTTAAGCTCCTGCGGACTCATCGCAGGCGCTTCAACGCCAACGGGAGCGGGCAATGGGTGTCATTGAGAGAATTAAACCAGCCACGAAGTTGCGGACCATCGAACCGCAAGCCCTGCCGCTGAATCAAATATTACGGATGGACTGCATCGAAGCGATGCGCTCGCTTCCCGATGCGTGCATCGATATGGTGTTTGCTGATCCGCCTTATAATCTCCAGCTTGGTGGTGATTTGCTTCGGCCCGACAACAGCAAAGTCGATGCGGTCAACGATGAGTGGGACAAGTTCGCTAGTTTCGCGATTTACGACAAGTTCACGCGCGAATGGCTCGCCGAGGCGCGCCGCATTCTGAAACCTAACGGTTCGCTCTGGGTCATCGGAAGCTACCACAATATCTTCCGTGTCGGCACTGCGGTGCAGGACGCAGGTTATTGGATTCTCAACGACATTGTCTGGCGCAAGTCGAACCCGATGCCCAATTTCAAGGGAACGCGCTTCACGAATGCGCATGAAACTTTGATCTGGGCATCGAAGAGCGAGAAGTCGAAATATACCTTCAACTATCGTGCGATGAAGACGCTGAACGACGAATTGCAGATGCGTTCCGACTGGCTGATCCCGATTTGCGGCGGTCAAGAGCGGCTGAAGCGCAACGGCACTAAGGCACATCCGACCCAGAAACCTGAGGCATTGCTTTACCGGATATTGCTTGCCTGCACAAAGCCGGGTGATGTCGTGCTCGATCCGTTTTTCGGGACCGGTACCACCGGCGCCGTGGCGCGCCGTCTTGGCCGTGACTGGATTGGCTGTGAGCGTGAGAGCGTTTACTGCGAGGTTGCCGAGGAACGCATTGCTGCGGCGCTCCCTTTGGATGAAAGCGCGCTCAAAACCATGCAGTCGCCGAAATCAGCGCCGAAGGTAGCCTTTGGGCAGCTGGTTGAAGCGGGATATCTGAATCCGGGTGCAAAGTTGTTTGATCGCAAGCGGCAGTTCGAGGCAACAGTTCGCGCCGATGGCTCGCTGGGATGCGGAACGGTCGACGGCTCGATCCACAAAGTCGGGTCGACAATACAAAATGCGCCAAGTTGCAATGGCTGGACCTATTGGCACTATGAAGCTGCCGACGGCGCGATGAAGCCAATTGATGACCTCCGCCAGACCTATTTGCTCGCCACTGAACCGTGACCAGCATTTATCTTCGCCCGACCGGTTATGTTGACAGCCCACAACGGCATGATGGCGCGTGTGCCAGGCTCGCCGGAACGATGCTGTGGTTTTCGCAGATCGAGGTGATCGACAAAAGCGTAGGCCGTAGCTTAGTTAGCGTAAGCGATTGGGATGCATTTGTTGCGGATTTGCCCGCGGACAAGCAATCCCGGTCCATCCAGCTGTACGCGCGAATGACAGAATCACGCGCGGCATTACAGATGGGGGAGCGAACAATCCGCCTTGATCAGCCGCAGGTCATGGGTATCATCAACATGACGCCCGACAGTTTTTCCGACGGCGGCAAAAATGCCGACATTGACGCTGCTGCCGAAGCGGCGTTTGGCATGACGAGCGCCGGCGCTGCGATTATCGATGTGGGCGGCGAGTCGACTCGTCCTGGAGCGCCTTTGGTATGGGAGGGCGACGAGATTGCGCGCGTTGAACCGCTCATCAAACGTCTGTCTGCATCGGGCACTGCCATTTCCATCGACACCCGCAAGGCCGCGGTGATGGAGGCTTCGGTCGCTGCGGGCGCCACGATGATCAACGATATCTCGGCCTTGCTGTTCGACGATCGCGCGCTTGAGGTTGCCAAAGCGCTTGATGTACCCGTCGTGCTGATGCACGCGCCGAGCCAAGGAAGCGATCCGCACAAGGGTGGCGACTATGCAGACGTCGTGGTCGATGTTTTCGACTGGCTCGAAGCGCGCGTCGATGCGGTCGAGGCAGCAGGAATTTCGAGGGGCAAGATTCTGGTCGATCCGGGTATCGGTTTTGGAAAATCGCTCAGCGAAAATCTGGCAATCATCAATAACCTGTCGATCTATCATGGTCTGGGCTGTCCGATCCTTTTCGGGGCAAGCCGCAAGCGGATGATTGGCGCGTTGTCCAATGAAGCGCCTGTCGAGCAACGTCTTGGTGGATCTATTTTTCTGGCGATGAAAGCGGTCGAACAAGGCGCACATATCGTTCGCGTTCACGATGCGGCTGAAACCGTTCAGGCCGTGCAAGTATGGCGCGGATTGCGGGACGCTGCACTTACCGCCCGCGCGTAACCCTACCGCGATTTGGCTGCATTGACGGGTAGCTGAATATTCGCGAATGCAATGGCTTAGTGAATGGAGTACCCAGCATGGCTGCCAAATATATCGTCGCTTATATCGCAACAGGCATCGCTTTTGCCGCCATCGACAGCGTCTGGCTACGCAGCATGTATACGCGGCTGTATCAGCCCGAAATAGGTGAGTTGATGATGAAGGGTGGGTTTCGGATGGGGCCTGCGGTGATATTCTATCTGCTGTATATTCTCGGCATGATGATTTTTGCGGTGGGTCCTGCGCTGCAAAGCGGCAAGTGGCAGACGGCGCTCATCTGGGGCGCTTTGCTCGGTTTCTTTTGCTATATGACTTATGATTTGACCAACCATGCCACGATGAAGGTATGGAGCACCAAGGTGACGGTCCTCGATATCATGTGGGGAACATTTTTGACGGGGTCGGCTTCGGTCGTCGGTTACTGGATAACGACAGCTATCATGGGCCGCAATTAAGCGACGTCGCTAATCCCCAGGTCGGCCAATTTGCGATAGAGCGTCGAGCGGCCGATACCCAGGCGGCGTGCAACTTCGGTCATTCGTCCGCGATAATGGCCGATGGCAAGACGGATGACATCGGCCTCGATTTCCTCAAGCGGACGCATGTTGCCGTCGGCTTCGTAAAGCGTCACCCCGATACCGTCGTTCGCGCCAGCGCCCAAAGACCCGCCATTGCCGGGTACACCCACGGCGGCGGATATTTGCGGGAATTCTTCGGGTGTCAGCGCATCGCGTTCGCACAGAACCGCGGCGCGGAACAGGGCGCTTTGCAATTGGCGTACGTTGCCGGGCCAGCTGTAGCCGCGCAGCATTGTCAGCGCTTCATCAGTAATACCTAGGCTGCGAAGGCCGGGCTGACTTGCCATACGACCCAAGAAGTGCCGCGCAAGCGCTGGAATATCAGTGGTGCGGTCGCGCAACGGCGGGATAGTGAGTTGCACCACATTCAGGCGATAATAGAGGTCCTCGCGAAATTCGCCGCTGGCCAGTCTGTCGGTAAGATTGCAGTTGCTCGCCGAAATCAGGCGCACATCGATGCGATAGCTGTGCGTAGCGCCCAAGGGCTGGATTTCATTCTGCGTAAGCAGGCGGACGAGGCGGACCTGTGTTTCGGGTGGCAGATGGTCGACCTCATCAAGAAAGACAGTGCCACCTTCGGCCTGCTGCAATATGCCGACACGCCGGTCAAAGGCACCGGCGAAGGCATCTTTTTCGTGACCGAACAACACCGAGTCCAAAAGGTTCGGCGAAATCGCGCCGCAGTTCACTTTCAGGAATGGTAGCTTTGATCGCGGACTTGCGGCGTGGATGGCGTCGGCCACCACTTCCTTGCCCACGCCCGATTCGCCTTCGATGAAAATCGGCGCTCGGCTGCGCGCCGCCTTGGCGGCAATGGCGAGCGCGGTGCGGAATGCAGGGGCGGAACCGATGATTTCTTCAAAAGCCAAGGGCTGGGAAATCTTCTCCGTCATCGGATGGAGTTCGCCGAATTCCTTGCTCTTATCGGCCGCCATGCTGAGTGCGGCAATCAGGCGTTCGGCGGCGACCGGCTTGATGATGTAATCCGAGGCACCGGCACGCATGGCGTCGATTGCCGCTTCGTTGGACCCGATTGCCGTCATCAAGAGGATCGGCAGCGCAGGGCGACGCGATTTGAGTTCGGCAATCAGCGACGCCGAATCAGATCCGGGCACCCATTGATCGAGCAGGATGGCATCGAGCATCATCCCGTCCTGCGTGCCGAGCATCGCGATCGCGGTTTCGGCGTCACGGGCGAAAACTGTGCGCCAGCCAGCGCGTGACGCTATGGCCGAAACCAACCGGCACTGGGCCGGCTCGTCATCGACAAGCATCAACAATCTGGTCTCGCGTTCGTTCATCCACCGTCCATGGGCTAGCTCTGGAAAAATTGTGGTAACGCAAATGGGTAAAGAGCCGATTAAGCAGTAAGCAATTTTTCTTGTGTGCAGTGGGTTGAGCAATTTATTTGCAGGGATTAAGGCTAAGAGAACAAAGCGTTTGCAGATGGAGGCAAAATTGACAGGCAATCAGGATATCGGTCCGGCGAAAGAAACCTATTCGGGCTTCATCTCACTCTTCAAATGGGGCACTGTCGTGTCCGTCGCAGTGACAGCATTGGTGGTGTTGATTATCGCCAGCCGCGCCGCCTGACGTGGTGAAAATCGCTGTATTGAAGGAAACTTCCATCGGTGAGACGCGCGTTGCTGCATCTCCTGAAACGGTAAAGAAATATATCGGGCTGGGTGCCAGCGTCGCCGTCGAAACGGGCGCCGGGCTGACGGCTTCGGTCAGCGATTCCGAATATGAGGCGGCGGGTGCCTCCGTTGGCGCTTTGGCAGCCACGCTAAAAGACGCAGATATCATTCTCGGCGTGCAGGGTCCCGACCCGAAAGCCTTGAAGGGAATGAACGCCGGGGCGTGGCTTGTTGCAGGGCTCGATCCATTTGGCCAGCGGTCTCGCGTGGATGAATATGCCAAGGCCGGTATCGAAGCACTGGCGATGGAATTCATGCCGCGCATTACCCGCGCGCAGTCGATGGACATATTGTCATCGCAGTCGAACCTTTCCGGATATAAAGCCGTCATCGAAGCCGCGTCGGTATATGGCCGGGCGTTTCCGATGATGATGACGGCAGCGGGTACCGTCAGTGCGGCCAAGGCCTTCATCATGGGCGTCGGCGTTGCCGGGCTTCAAGCCATTGCAACCGCGCGCCGTCTGGGTGCGCAGGTGTCGGCAACCGATGTGCGCTCGGCGACGAAGGAACAGATTGAATCGCTGGGTGCAAAGGCAATTTTCGTTGAAAATGTTGCAGGCATCGAAGGCGAAGGCGCTGGCGGTTATGCGACTGAGATGTCCGATGAATATAAGGCGGCGCAGGCGGAACTGGTTTCTGCGCACATCGCCAAGCAGGATATCGTCATCACGACGGCGCTGATTCCGGGCCGCCCAGCCCCGCGCCTGATTTCAGACGCACAGATTGCGAGCATGAAGGCAGGCTCGGTAATTTTCGACCTTGCGGTTGCACAGGGCGGCAATGTCGAGGGTTCGAAACCGGATGAAGTTATAGTCAAACATGGCGTAAAGATCATCGGCTACGCGAACACGCCTGCGCATCTGGCGGCGGACACATCGGCATTGTTCTCGCGCAACCTGTTCAACTTCCTTTCTGCCTTTTGGGACAAGGAAGCAGGCAAACCGGTACTGCCAGACGACGACGAAATTACCGCCGCAATCCGACTGACCAAAGATGGCAAGGTTGTGAATGAACGCCTTTTGGCGTGAGGGGAGCATAATGGACTTCATTTCTATTCTATCCATCTTCGTGATGGCGTGTTTCGTTGGCTATTATGTCGTCTGGTCCGTCACCCCTGCGTTACATACGCCATTGATGGCCGTGACCAATGCGATTTCCTCCGTCATTATTGTCGGTGCGCTGATTGCAGCCGCCGCGGGCGGGTCGCCTACGTCGAAATGGCTCGGGCTTGTTGCAGTGGCGCTTGCGAGCGTGAATATCTTTGGCGGTTTCGCGGTCACGGCGCGGATGCTGGCGATGTATAAGAAGAAGGAGCGCTAAGTTGGAACATGCCGCTCCTCCCGCATGGGTAATGCTCGCTTATTTGATATCGGGCGTATTCTTCATTTTGGCTCTGCGCGGGCTTTCGTCGCCTGCAACCTCGCAGCGCGGCAACCGATTTGGTATGGCAGGTATGCTGATTGCCGTCGTAACCACGCTGGTTACACATGATGTTGCTTCATTGCCCGAGATACTCGGCGCGATTGCGATTGGTGGTGGTATCGGCTGGGTGACGGCTCGCAAGATTGCGATGACCGACATGCCTCAGTTGGTTGCGGCATTTCACTCTCTTGTCGGTCTGGCTGCGGTACTTGTGGCCGCTGCTGCATTTTTGAACCCCGAGGCGTTCGGCATTCTTGCTACACCCGAACCGTATGTCGACCCGGTAGAATTTGCCAAATTGGGTTTGATAAATCCGGTCAGCCGCATTGAAATGGGCCTGGGGATTGCCATTGGTGCAATCACGTTTTCGGGTTCGGTCATTGCCTTCCTTAAACTTGCGGGCAAGATGTCTGGCGCGCCTATCCTGTTGCCGCTGCGCCATGTCATCAACCTGGGTACATTGGCGGCGATACTTGGCCTTATCGGTTATTTCACCGTCGACCAGTCGCCATGGGTTTTCTGGACCATCACGGCGCTCGCATTTCTGATAGGGTTTTTGCTCATCATCCCGATTGGCGGCGCGGATATGCCGGTCGTGGTGTCGATGCTCAACAGCTATTCAGGCTGGGCGGCGGCGGCGATGGGTTTCACGCTACATAACACGGCAATGATCATCACCGGTGCGTTGGTGGGTTCGTCAGGCGCGATCCTCTCCTACATCATGTGCAAGGCCATGAACCGCAGTTTCATCAGTGTGATCGCAGGCGGCTTTGGCGCCGAAGCCGCTGCTTCTGGCGGCGAAGCCAAAGAACAGCGGCCATGGAAACGAGGTTCGGCCGAAGACGCTGCCTATATGATGCAGCAGGCTGAAAGCGTTATCATCGTCCCAGGCTACGGCATGGCGGTGGCGCAGGCCCAACATATCCTGCGCGAAATGGCCGATGTGCTGAAGAAGCAGGGGGTGAAGGTAAAATATGCCATTCACCCTGTCGCAGGGCGCATGCCCGGCCATATGAACGTGCTGCTCGCCGAGGCGCAGGTGCCTTATGATGAAGTATTCGAGCTTGAGGATATCAACAGCGAATTTGCGCAGACCGATGTTGCGTTCATCATCGGCGCGAACGATGTCGTCAATCCAGCGGCCAAAACTGACAAAACATCGCCGATTTACGGCATGCCGGTGTTTGATGTCGACAAGGCTAAGACCGTATTCTTCATCAAACGCTCGATGGGCGGGGTCGGTTATGCAGGTGTCGATAACGACGTGTTTTACATGGACCAGACGATGATGCTGCTGGCTGACGCCAAGAAGATGTGTGAGGACATCGTCAAGGCCTTGCAGCACTAGGTCACTTCACGCTAACGGTTATCAAACGCCGCTCCGAGACCATTCGGGGCGGCATTTGATTTATCATTTGAGGTGACAGCATGCGTAAATTGGGTTTGATCGGCGGAATGGGCTGGTATTCGACCGAGCTCTATTATGCGCGGATCAACAAGCAGGTCGTCAAGCGGACCAATGGCACGTGCAACGCACCGATGCTGATTGAAAGCCTGAATTTTTGTGACATTGGTCGGGCCAATACTGAACAGGAATGGGGCCATGTCGCAGATGTGTTAATCGCATCGGCGCAAAGGCTTGAACGGGCTGGGGCGACCGCAATCGTGATTGGCGCGAACAGCATGCACAAGGTCTACGACCAAGTCGCTGGCGCAGTGACTGTCCCCGTTCTTCATATCGCCGATGCCGTCGGTGAAAAGATGAAGGCCGCCGGCGTGCAATCTGCCGCGCTTCTTGGCACTGCGAATGTGATGGCCGAAAACTGGTACCGCCAGCGGCTTGTAAAGCACGGTGTCACCTTGCTTCCCGCGGAGATAGACGATGTGCAGGACATCGACCGGATTGTGTATGAAGAGTTGATGCTGGGTCAGGTGAAGCGCGAATCCGAACGCAAGCTGAAGACGATCATTACTGAAATCGATCAGGAAGGCATCAAGGCCGTCGTTCTTGGCTGTACCGAATTGTGTATGATCGTGGATACCAAAGCGAACGTCCTGCCGATCTATGACAGCACAGAAATTCACGCCGATGCTGGCGTCGAATGGATATTGGGTGAGGCTGCCTAAAGCTACTTGGCAATTTGGTTGCAATCCGCCATCCTTTGGTCATGAGGATGAGGAAAATCGCTTTCGTTGGCGCTGCTTTATGCGCGCTTGTTCAACCTGCATTTGCAAAGACGATATCGGTCGCGCCGGGTGACGGCGCGCAGGAACGTCTGCAAGAAGCCTTGATTTCTGCCGAACCGGGCGACGTTGTTGAGTTGGGGGCAGGGCGCTTTAGCCTGACAGATGGTCTGTCGCTTGATGTGAATGGAGTCACGGTAAAGGGGCAGGGCGTTAAGGAATCCGTTCTCGATTTTTCTGGTCAGCAAGGCGCGGGTGAAGGCCTGCTGGTTACGTCGGATGATGTAATTCTGCGCGACTTTGGTGTTGAAAACAGCAAGGGCGATGGAATCAAATCCAAAGGCGCTGACCGGATTGTTTATCATAAACTCCGCGTCGAATGGGCCGGCGGACCAAAGGCGACCAATGGCGCTTATGGAATCTACCCGGTTGAAAGCAAGGATGTCCTGATTGACTCGGTTATCGTGCGCGGTGCGTCCGACGCCGGTATCTATGTCGGGCAGTCGCGTAACATTGTCGTGCGCGACTCTATCGCAATGGAGAATGTCGCAGGCATTGAAATTGAAAACAGTTATGACGCCGACGTTCACGACAATATCGCGACGCATAACACAGGCGGCGTGCTGGTATTCGATCTGCCTAATCTGCCGCAAATGGGCGGGCACAATGTCAGGATTTTTGACAATATCATCGTCGATAACATGACCCCGAATTTCGCGCCAAAGGGCAATATCGTCGCCAACGTTCCTACAGGTACCGGCGTCATGGTTATGGCGAACCGCAATGTTGAAATTTTCGACAATGTGCTGGGCGAAAATGGTACGACGAATATCATGGTGGTCGGGTACCGCTTTCCGCAGCAGGACATAAAATATGATCCGCTGCCGCGCGATGTTATCATTTGGGACAACCAGCATGGCCGTGCGGGATGGGATCCACAATTTCGAGGTGGCAAGGAAATTGCGGCTGCGATGGGCGGTAGCTTTCCGGCAATTTTCTGGGATGGTGCAGGTGGCCCTGCGAGAGCCCCCAATATTGGCGATACTGTTCCGGCGCTCTCGCTTGGCTTAACCGACATCACTGCCGATCCGGCAACCGCACAGCCTTCGCCGCTGGCACCATCGACCGCGCGACCCGCCGCGTTGCCTGCGATTACATTACCGGAATCGATGGAGGCTGCGGTAAGATAATGCGGCTGATTCTGCCGTTTATAGCGTGTTTTGCTGCGGCGGTCGCGTCATCGGCGATGCCGAACGAAGCACCGGACATCCTGGCTGCCCATCCGCAGAATCCGACCAGTCTTTCATCTTTTGGTTTCTTTGAAGGTGATGCGGGCAAACCATCATCGGCGCTCATCCCCTATAATTTGCGGACACCGCTTTTTTCGGATTACGCTGAAAAGCAGCGCTTTATCTACCTCCCAGCAGGTGGAACGATGTCTGCAAGCGCGGATGGTAAACTGCAGTTCCCAATAGGATCGGCGTTGATAAAAAGCTTTGGCTACCCCGATGAAAGCGGGAAATTGAGAGTTCTCGAAACGCGTGTTTTGCTGCATCGTGCCGGGGGTTGGGTGGCCTTGCCTTATGTCTGGCGAGCCGATGGTAATGACGCCGATTTACGCATTGGCGGCACACGCATTCCTGTAGAGTTCGATCACGGCGGCACAAAGGCGTCAATCAGCTATTCGGTGCCCAATAAAAACCAGTGCAAGCAATGCCACTCGTCGGGCGACGAAATCATGCCCATTGGGCCGGTCTGGCAAAATATGGAGTTTCCTAGGGCGGGTGATCGCGACAAATTTCTAAGCGAGATGCCACTATTGGCTAAACTGTCGCCAGAGGCGAAATGGGACGATGCCAAGAGTGGCACATTGAACGCACGCGCGCATAGTTATTTGCGGGTGAATTGCGGCCATTGTCACGCGCCTAGTGGCTCGGCCAGTAACAGTGGTCTGTTTCTGGACGGTTCTGCGAAGGATCCGGCGTCTTATGGCATGGGCAAACGTCCAGTCGCGGCAGGAAGGGCGAGCGGCGACTTTGATTTCATCGTCGAACAGGGTCGACCCGATCGCTCGATTTTGCTCCACCGAATGAAAAGTACAGATTCTGGTATCGCCATGCCCGAGCTTGGACGTGCGATGGTTCACGATGAAGGCGTCAAATTGCTGGATGACTGGATTGCAGCGATGCCGAAAAAAGGCGGTTACTGACGCATAAGGCGCTTCAACTCATAGCGCTGCCCTGTCCATCCTTCAAACACGGCATCGATTCCCGGGTGGCTGATAGGGCCATGTTCCCTGTCGGAGAGCAGGTTTTGCTGACTGACATAAGCGATGTAGCTGCTGTCGGCATTCTCGGCGAACAAATGATAAAAAGGCTGGTCTTTTGCGGGTCGCACGGATTCAGGTATCGATTGATACCAGTCGTCGCTGTTGGCGAACACGGGGTCTACGTCGAATACAACGCCGCGAAAGTCGAATATGCGGTGCCGCACGACGTCGCCAATCGTAAATTGCGCTTCAGCCACGTCCGGCGCTGAGATTTTTCGAGCCATATTCACAATATCATATCGATTTGACAACAAATCAAGCTTGCCGCTTGGCAAAGAGAAAAACATCGGTTAATGGCCCCGCTCTGTCTTCGGGGCACGCCGGTTTTCCGGCAATGACCAGCCCTTGTGACATGCGGAGAGATGGCTGAGTGGTCGAAAGCACCGCACTCGAAATGCGGCGTGCCGGTGACGGTACCTAGGGTTCGAATCCCTATCTCTCCGCCATTTTTTCGTGTTCAGCATTGGTCAAAAGGGGTGGCTTTACCCCAGCGCTTTCGCTAGCAGGCCTTCACGACGATTTTGGGATATAGATATGCGCAACCGATTCCTGCTCCTTTTGCTATCCACCGCGCTCGCATCATGCGGCGGCAGTTCGCAACTGGGTGGCGTTGGTTCGACATCCGACATCAAGGTAGTCGAAAGTGACGTCCTTCCAGAACCTACCCGGCTTGATTTGTTTGAACAAAACAGGCCTTACCTCATTGGGCCTTTTGATAAGCTGACTATTGACGTTTTTGGTATTGAGGAACTCAGCAAACAGGAAGTTCAAACGGACGCTGGTGGCCGTATTTCTTTTCCATTGGCTGGAATCATGGAAGCCGCAGGAAAAACTCCTGGTGAATTGGAAGAGGAAATTGAATCGCGGTTGCGCGGGCAATATGTGCGCGACCCGCAAGTGACGGTGAATCTCAAAGAAACTGTTAGCCAAGTCGTCACCATTGACGGTCAGGTAAGAGAACCCGGACTTTATCCGGTCATCGGCAAAATGACACTCATGCGCGCCGTTGCAGTGGCAAAAGGCACAGCTGAATTTGCCAAGCTGGACGACGTCGTGATTTTTCGGACAGTGAACGGTCAGAAAATGGCGGCGCTTTATAACCTCAAGGCTATCCGGCGCGGCTATTACAGTGACCCCGAAGTGTTTGCTAATGATGTGGTGGTCGTTGGTGACTCGCAGGCACGGCGTATTTTCAAGGACGCCTTGCAGGTTGCGCCGACGCTTCTGACGCCGCTTATTTATATTTTACAGAACTAGGCTGGTTCGATTTTCGTCGTCCCGCGCGGTGTTGCGCGGAAGACGCGTTGTCTAGGCTATTGCAACTGTGAGACATATTTCGTCTTGTGGTTTGAAATTATGTGCTAAGAAGCAAGTGCGGTTGGGGTGGCCGGACACTGATTTATCGGGGGCTTTATGGCATTCCACTCCCGCGTCATCGATGGCGCCGTTGAAACACCCACGCTCGCGCTTCAGGAGCGGGCTCTTGGCGTACCCATAACGGGTCGCAATTTTCGTGAAATTATCGTCCGGCATGATCAGCAGGATAAGATATTCTGGTGCTTCATGAACCAGAATGGCCGCCCCAGTTACACTTATAGCCTTGGGGCAGAAATCCAGCAGGTCCAGGACTGGATCGGTAACAATTATGCGATGCCTGCCAATGGTGGACCAGATGATTTGCGTTATTTTGTATGCGGGTCAAAAACACCGGGAATTTACAATCTCGGCGGAGATTTACGGCATTTCGCCGAGTGCATAAGAACGCGTGATCTTGCTGCGATGCGGAAATATGCTGAGACCTGCGTACGTATGCAGCACGCCAATAGCCACGGCTTTGGCGCTCCGATCATCACGATGGCACTCGTCCAGGGTGACGCACTGGGCGGCGGTTTCGAACACGCGCTGGCGTTTGACATACTGGTGGCAGAGCGGAGCGCGCGACTGGGGCTCCCCGAAATTATCTTCAACCTCTTCCCCGGAATGGGCGCTTACAGCTTCCTCGTGCGCCGTGTCGGCCGCAAAATGGCAGAAAATTTCATACTCGAAGGTAAAATCTATACCGCTGAAGAGCTTTATGCTTTGGGTATTGTCGACGTGTTGGTCGATGACGGCCAAGGTGAGGCTGCCATTGTAGAATATTGCCAGCGCAACCAGCAGCGCTTTGCGGCTGAACGCGCGGTGTATCTGGCTCGCCGGGTTTCCACTCCTGTTGAGCTTGAGGAATTGCTGCGAATAACCAATATCTGGGCGGAAACGGCTATGTCGCTTACTGACGCAGATGTGAGGAAAATGGAGCGTCTGGCGGACGCACAGGAGCGCCGTATTCAGCGCAGCCTGAAACCCGTTAGCGCGATCGTGCTATAGAAGGCGCAAGCGTTGCACCGCTGGCATTTTCTTTCAGCGCATCCACCGTAAACGTAAGTTCGGTTTCAATCTTTTGCAGATAGGCATCGCGATGTTGCGAAAAGTCGGCTTCAGTTATGCGCTCCAGCCGACCACATAGCTCAGCCAGCCGCTTCGCACCCATATTATTTCCAGAGCTCTTCAGCGCGTGTGCACAGAACCGGAATTCCGCAACGTCACATTCGTTGACGGCTAGTCGTAACGGCGTCAGCGTTTGGCTTATGTCCTCAAAAAAACCTTCGACCATGCTTTCGACAAATGCTTGGTCTCCGATTGACTTCAAATAGTCGAGCTGCACCGGGTCAATGGCACTATTCCGAACTTTGTGCGCGCCGTTAATCGGCACAACGACATCCATCGGGTCGTCCAAAACGGTATTGTCGCTCGCATTAGGCAACCCGGCATCGCAATAATGCTCAATCGAGGCCAGTAACAGTTTTGCATCGACCGGTTTTGTGATCCGCAGATCCATTCCGGCATTCCGGCATTTTTGTTCGGTTTCCGCTGTAGCATCTGCCGTAACTCCAATAATCGGAATGTGCTCGCGACCACCTTCAATTTGTCTCCACATCGAACATGCATCGATGCCGTTCAGTCGCGGCATATTTATATCCAGAAGAAGGATGTCGATCCCGCCCTGGTCCAAGGCCTCAAGGGCTTCGTCACCATCTGTCACCATGATGACGTCGTGGCCGGCCGATTCAAGAATAGCAGCGAGCACGTTGCGGTTCGTTCGGTTGTCGTCGGCGACCAGTACCCGCCTTGGCTTGTAAAGCGAAACGGCAGGTGTATTATCCTCGTGCGGCAGTTTGAACTGTCGGGAAAACGAACAGCCGATCCGGATTGCACTTCTCAGCTCGGCAAAATTCGGCGCTGCCGGCAACACAGAGGCGAATGCGGCACGGAGTGAGATTTCTTCAATATCCACCTCTTCGCTTTCCGCGACCAAGACCGGTGCAATTTCAGCGTTGATGAAACAGTCCCAGATCGAACTGTCTGGGCCTATTTGCCTTGCCAGCTCTTCAGAAATTAGCGCGACGCTAACACCATCAAGGTCGAGGCTAACCAACGCAGCTTCAAATTCAGCAGCGCTTTGACATGGGACATGTCGAACAATGAAATTATCCTGGGATTGGGCACTCGCTAACAGACCAGGCTTTATTCCGCCAAATGACAAAATGTGGATAACTGCAGCCCCGCTGGTGTCACCGTCGGACGCCTGCTCGATAACAGCTTGGACAGGGACCTCAATACGGAACTTGCTTCCTTGGCCGATACCGCTTTCGACAGAGATGTTGCCATTGACTTGCTCTACAAGTTGCTTGCAGATCGATAGCCCGAGGCCGGTTCCGCCAAAACGGTTCATTACAGTGTCGTCAGCCTGCTGGAATGGCTGGAATATTCTTTCCATTGCGCCATCTGCAATTCCGATACCGGTGTCGGCAACGGTGAACCAGATGTAGTGCTGGCCGCTTCTGGAACCCAATCCGCTGTTAATGGAGATAGAGCCGGCCTCGGTGAATTTTACAGCGTTGCCGACCAGATTAAGCAAGATGTTGCGGATGACGTCGCTTGGGCCATCGATTAGCCGGTCGCTGAGGGGCTCAGCCTGCAGATGGATCGCCAGACCTTTTTCCTCGACACGGACGGCCATGATGTCCCGGATTTCCGTAATTAAGTCCGTCGGACGGAATGTAGCGTTCTTTACCTGCGCAGACCCCGTGCCGGTTTTTGCGACTTCTATCAGTTGCTCGATTAGATGGAGCAGATGTTCGCCAGCAAGTACGCTGGCTTCGACCATTTCCTTTTGTCCTCGCGGCATGTCCGATTGGCGCAGGTGATTGCCGTAGCCTATGATGGCATTCAACGGCGTACGCAATTCATGGCTTACACTGGCAAGGAAATAGCTCTTTGCCTTGCTGGCCATCTCTGCCTGCTCTTTGGCATGTGATATTTTCTTGATCAGCGTGGAACAGTAGGCAGGAATGACGATCAACGCGAACGCGAGCGCCATGCCCAATGAAAAATTCTGCTGCCAGTAAGTGGTGGATAATACCACGATGCCGAATGTAGTTGCCGACAGAAAGGCGGCAACAAAAAGCCATTTGATTCCGTATCGAAAGCCGTTACCCAATATCATCCAGAGCACAAGCGGATAGAAAATAGCCATATGCTCGGGTTCGCGCAGCATCACCGCAAAAGCCATCATCACGTCTAATATTATCGCGGCAAACCACCGCTCTTCGGCCCGCCACACGCCATATTTTTGCATGATATAGAGTGCGGCATTAAAGGACATGTAGGCAAAAAAAGCAGAGAAGATGATCGCGTCAAACGCAAAGAAATAGCAGCCAAATCCGGACACACTGCCCATGACTAGTCGGTTTCTCAGGATCTCCTGTTCAGGCGAGAGTTCGCCTCTAAGGCTTTTGAAAAACGCTCTCATTGCGAGACCATTTCAAATTTTGCGTCTTTATTTTGAAACAATGCACGCAAATCGGAGACAGACAAAGGCCTGCCTAAAAGATAGCCCTGCATTTCATCGCAGCCTGAGGCGCGGAGCAACGCTAACTGCGCTTCATTTTCAACGCCTTCCGCGACGACGCGCATGTCGAGCGCGTGCGCCAAATGGGCGATGGTTGAAATTATCGCCCTGTCGGCCGCTGATTGCTCTATGCGGGCAATGAACGTCTGATCGATTTTTAAGCGCGAGGCGGGAAGATCACGTAGATATTGTAGTGACGAGTATCCGGTACCAAAATCGTCGATCGAAATACCAACGCCACCGGCACGCAAAACGGCAAGCTGATCATGTACTTCCTGGCTATGGTCGAGCAGAAGCTCTTCGGTGATTTCGATGGCGAATTTACCCGGTGCTATTCCGTATTTTGCAATCTTTTCCAATATGTCGTCAGACATCGATGCATATTGAAACTGCTTGGGCGAAACATTTACTGCGACATGCGGAAGGATGATGCCCTCTTTGGCAAAAATCGCAATTTGCCGGCATGCATTTTCGACAACCCATTGGCCAATGCGGCCGATCAGGCCGGAGTCATTCGCGACGCGAATAAAATCTGCGGGGACCAGACGCCCTCGAACCGGGTGGTTCCAGCGCAACAAAGCTTCCAGCCCGACATATTCGCCGGTGATTGCGTCGACGATGGGCTGATATTCGAGAAATAGCTGCTCATTGTTCAGAGCATCGCGCAAGTCGGCTTCGACGCCAGCATTCAGTTGAGCAACGTGGTTCATCCTCGGTGAGAAAAAGCAGTAGCAATTCCGGCCCGAAGATTTCGCCTCGTACATTGCGAGATCCGCCAACCTGAGCAGTTCGTCCGGTGATGTGCCATCTTCAGGAATGAGTGCAACGCCGATGCTGGCACCGATCAACTGCTCAACGCCGCCAATCGAATAAGGCTCGCCAATTTTGGACAGCACATTGGCGCAGGCGCGCGCGACATCGTTCTGGTCATTGAGCCCCCGAAGTACGATGGCAAATTCGTCGCCGCCGATGCGAGCGGCGAAACCATTGCTGTCAATGGCGGCGCTTATGCGTTCTGCGACCTGACGCAGCAACATATCGCCGGTCTGGTGACCTCTGGTATCATTGATGACCTTGAACCGATCGAGGTCCAGCAGCAGCAAAGCGGCGCCTCGGCCAGTCGCGTTGCTTTCATCAATCGCTGAACGCATCCGTTCTGCCAGCAGCGTACGGTTGGGCAGCCCCGTAAGCATGTCATGCAGTGCAAGGTGAGTCCGATGCTCTTCAGCAAATTTGCGCGCAGTGATATCGAGACCGGTGGTCAAAATCCCGATTGTCTGATTATCTTTGTTGAGCAAAGGAGACTTGTTGCAGTGAAAAATGAGCTCGACGCCTTCGCTTACAAACTTCTCTTCGTAATTGGGAATCGAGATACCGGTTTCAAGAATGACGTTGTTGCGGCGCGTTTCGCGCTGGACCAAATCGGGTTCCATTATTTCATTTATTGAATGACCAACCAGTTGGTCGGGCTGGCGTCCAAAAAGTGCAGCCTGATATGAATTAAGGAACAGGAATTTGCCGTTCCGGTCTGTTGCATTAATTAATATTGGTGTGGTGTCGATGATCTGTTCGAGCATCGATTTCCCGGCGCGTTCCTCGTCATCGGTCTCGGCAGCCGCCCTGTTATTGGCCAGAGACTGTTTGAGTTCGATCTGCTTGTAATGCTGACCAAGCAGCAGCAGCGCCCGGTCACGAAACTCTATGTGCGAAACGGGACTTTGTAAAAAGTCGGTGGCGCCGGCATCCAATGCGCTGATGCGACACTCGCGATCCTGCCGGGCGGTGATCATGATGGCGGGAATATGCGCGCCGACCGTACGTTCTCTGATTTTGGTAATGAACTCGGCACCGTTCATTTGCGGCATACGATAATCGACGATTAAAAGGTCGGCATGCTCGGTTTCCAGCCATTCCAATGCTTCCACTGCGCTGTGAAAGCATTTTGCGGAAAACTCCGGACCCATCATCGCCACATACTGCGCGTAAACGCGTAAATTGGTCGAACGATCGTCAACAATGACTATGCGCGCATGCATAAGGCTCGCGATAGCCAGAGAACCTCAAGGAATGGTTAAGGGGTTGTTTGCAAAGACACCATTTGCCATTGTTGGCAAACGGAAAAATGGTCGGGAAAAGAGGATTCGAACCTCCGGCCCCTGCCTCCCGAAGGCAGTGCTCTACCAGGCTGAGCTATTTCCCGACTGGTACTCTTCGGGCCGACGGCCACCAGAGCAGGGCAGCGATATAGAAGGCGTGTTTTTGGCTTTCAAGTCCATTTGCAGCGGTTGCCAGAATCATCGGTGCGCCCTAGCGTCGGCACATGGGAGCAATACCGCATTATGAAGAGCAATATCTGTCGCTGATGCGGCGGATATGGACCGAGGGTACGTTGCAGCGTGACCGGACCGGGGTGGGGACTAAGGCACTTTTTGGCGCAACGATGCGTTTTTCGCTGGCAGATGATGCAGTGCCGTTGCTCACAACCAAGCGAGTGTTCTGGAAAACAGCTGCGCGTGAAATGCTGTGGTTTTTGACCGGCAACACCAATATTCGACCGCTGTTGCAGCAGAAGGTGCGGATATGGACAGACTGGCCGCTCGACCGCTACCGCCGCGAAACTGGAAGCGATATATCGCAGGAAGATTTCGAAGCGCGCATCGTCGAAAGTGCGGAGTTTGCCGAGCAATGGGGCGATCTAGGACCGGTTTACGGCGCACAATGGGTCAATTGGCCTAAATATATTCCGGTAGACGAGGGACTGTATCGCCGCGCAGATAAGGGCATCGATCAGGTTAGTGCCCTAATTGAGGGTCTGAAAAGCAATCCCGGATCGCGCCGCCATATTATTGAAGGCTGGAACGTCGCCGAACTCGACCAGATGGCGTTGCCACCATGCCACAAAACCTATCAATTCCATGTGGCTGATGGAGTAATGAGTTGTATCTTGTTTCAGCGCTCCTGCGACCTGGGATTGGGCTTTGCGTTTAATGCGTTTTCGGCCGCGTTGCTGACGCGGATGCTGGCTGCTATTTCCGGCTATGAGGCTGGAGAGCTGATCTGGCAGGGAGGCGATGTGCACCTTTACCTAAATCACGCCGAGTTGGTCGAGGAGCAGCTCGCCCGAACGCCGGCAGGCGAGCCCAAGTTGAAGTTATTACGGACACCATCCAGTATTTTTGACTTCGCTATCGAAGATTTTGAGGTGCTGGATTACACACCACAAGCCCATATTTCCGCGCCTGTTGCGGTTTAAGGCGCGATATAGGTCAATGATATTGACCTAAAGCATCGCTTGAAATAATATAACAATCGCTGACAATATTATTGGTGAGTCGGATGTGACCACAGGAGCGAGGAGAGCAAGATAATGCAGCGCCCAAAGGACAATCTTGCTCCATTGCATTTGCACATACCTGAACCGAAATTTCGTCCGGGAGATGTAGCGGACTTTAGCGATGTCGTGGTGCCGCCCGTGGACGATATCACGCGTCCTGATGAGCATGCCCAACCCGCAGACATTCACCCGCTAGCTTACGGCCTTGTACGCGTTTTGGATGGCGACAATCAGGCTAAGGGAAGCTGGAACCCGGGGCTCGATGCCGATAAATTGCGTCTGATGCTGCGTAAAATGCTCACCGTACGCGCTTTTGATGACCGGATGTTCCGCGCACAAAGGCAAGGCAAAACGAGCTTCTACATGAAATCGTTCGGTGAAGAGGCGACGTCTGTGGCGACTACCATGGCTTTGCACCGCGATGATATGTGTTTTCCGAGCTATCGCCAGCAAGGTATTCTTATAACTAGGGATTATCCGCTAGTTGATATGATGAACCAGATATATTCCAACCGCGGCGATCGGTTGAAAGGCCGTCAGCTGCCGATCATGTATTCGGCCAAGGATTACGGGTTTTTCAGCGTTTCGGGGAATCTGACGACGCAATATCCGCAGGCCGTGGGGTGGGCGATGGCTTCGGCTTCGCGGGCGGACACGCGCATCGCGGCTGTCTGGTGCGGTGATGGTTCAACGGCAGAAGGCGATTTCCATAGCGCACTGACATTTGCAGCCGTTTACAACGCGCCGGTTATTTTTCAGGTTGTGAATAACCAATGGGCGATATCCTCCTTCTCCGGTTTCGCCGGAAGTGAAAGAACCACGTTCGCTGCTCGCGCAATTGGCTATGGCATTGCCGGGTTGCGGGTAGACGGTAATGATGCGCTGGCGGTCTACGCCGCCATGCAGTGGGCGGCTGACCGGGCGCGAACCAATAACGGTCCGACTTTGATTGAGTATTTCACCTATCGCGGCGAAGGGCATTCAACGTCGGACGACCCTAATGCATATCGAGCGGCTGAGGAATATGCCCTGTGGCCATTGGGCGACCCTGTTGACCGTTTGAAATCACATCTGATTGCGCTCGGTGAATGGAGCGAAGAACAGCATTCGGCGCTGATTACCGAACTTTCGGACTCGGTAAAGGCAACGCAGAAAGAAGCGGAGCAGAACGGGATATTGGGTCATGGTCTGCATCACCCGTTCGAAACCATGTTCGAAGATGTGTTCGAGGAAATGCCGTGGCATCTCAAGGAGCAGTGCGAGCAGATGCTTGAGGAACAGCGCGACAAATTCGGTCCCGAGTGGGAGGCGCGCTGATGTCCGAGAGCAGCATCAAAACGATGAACATGATCGAGGCGATTAACAGCGCGATGGACGTCATGCTGGCGCGCGACCCTGAGGTCGTCATCATGGGTGAGGACGTAGGCTATTTCGGTGGCGTTTTCCGGGCGACTGCGGGCTTGCAAAAAAAGCACGGCAAAACCCGGGTTTTCGATACGCCGATTACAGAATGCGGTATCATCGGCGTCGGCGTCGGGATGGCGGCTTATGGCTTGCGACCTGTGCCAGAAATCCAGTTCGCTGATTATATTTATCCGGGCCTTGATCAATTGGTCAGTGAGGCAGCAAGGATGCGCTATCGTTCGGCCAATGACTTCATCTGTCCGATGACGGTTCGCTCTCCCTTCGGCGGCGGGATTTTCGGCGGGCAGACGCATAGCCAAAGCCCTGAGAGCCTCTTCACGCATATCTGCGGCATTAAGACCGTGATTCCGGCCACGCCCTATGATGCCAAGGGCTTGCTGATCGCGGCAATCGAGGACAATGATCCAGTCGTGTTCTTTGAACCCAAGCGAATCTACAATGGCCCTTTCACCGGCTATTATGACCGCCCGGTGGAGCCTTGGTCAAAGCACGAGGGTAGTGCGGTTCCGGAGGACTATTATCGGATTGAATTAGGTAAAGCTGCCATTGTTCGCGAAGGGCAGGCGGTTACTGTGCTCACTTACGGTGCGATGGTGCATGTTGTGAAGGCGGTTGTTGCCGAGCAAGGTATCGATGCCGAGATTATCGACCTGCGGACATTGTTGCCGCTCGACATCGAGGCCATTGAGGCTTCGGTCAAGAAAACGGGCCGCTGTATGGTGGTGCACGAAGCGACCCGCACCAGCGGGTTCGGGGCGGAACTCGCGGCGCAAGTTCAGGAGCGCTGTTTCTACCATCTCGAAGCGCCAATCGAGCGCGTGACAGGTTTCGACACGCCTTATCCACACAGCCTCGAATGGGCCTATTTTCCCGGCCCGGTGCGCCTCTCGCGTGCCTTTGACAAGATCATGAAGGACTGAGCTGATGGCTAAATTCACATTCAACCTGCCTGACATCGGCGAGGGCATTGCCGAAGCGGAAATTGTCGCGTGGCACGTCAAAGTCGGCGACAGCATCTCTGAAGACCAGCCGATTGCTGACATGATGACTGACAAGGCAACGGTCGAAATGGAAAGCCCGGTTGCCGGTGTTGTGACGAAAGTCGCTGGCGAGGAAGGCGACGTAATAGCCATTGGTTCGATGCTGGTCGAAATTGAGACCACGAGTGACGTCGCTGACGTCAGTCATGATGTCCCCGCCGCTAAAGCCGAACCCATTGCAGCCGCCGCAATTGAAGACGAAGTACCACAAGCGCCGGAACCGGTTGCCGTCCCTATTGCGGCAAAGGTCCCGGAACCGAAAATGCAGGAAAGTCCTGCTCCTCAGTTATATGCGTCCATCACTGCGTCACCCGCCGTGCGTGCCCGTGCAAAGGACCTTGGGGTAGATTTGACTGACGTCAAGACTTCAGGTGGACATGTCCGGCATTCGGACCTCGATGCGTATTTAAGCTATGGCGCAGGGCAGGGATATCGCGCGCCACACAGCTCGGCGAAGCGCGACGATGAGGCCATCAAGGTCATCGGCATGCGCCGCCGGATTGCCGATAATATGGCTGCATCTAAACGCCACATTCCGCATTTCACCTATGTCGAGGAAATCGACGTCACCGCCATCGAAGCGATGCGTGCGGATTTGAACGCCAATCGTGGGCAAAAGTCCAAACTAACGCTGTTACCGATGCTGATCGTCGCCATCTGCAAAACTATTCCCCAATTCCCGATGATAAACGCCCGTTTCGACGACGAAAATGGCATTGTGACCCGCCACGGCGCTGTTCATCTCGGTATGGCAACGCAGACTGACGCGGGCCTTATGGTTCCAGTTATCCGCGATGCGCAGGACCGAAATATCTGGCAATTGGCGATGGAAATTAGCCGTCTGGCCGATGCGGCGCGCAACGGTACGGCGAAAAGCGACGAATTGTCCGGTTCAACGCTCACAGTGACGTCGTTGGGGCCCTTGGGGGGTATCGCCACTACGCCGGTCATAAACCGCCCTGAGGTGGCTATAATCGGCCCTAACAAGATAGTTGAGCGACCGATGTTCGTCGGCGATTCAATCGAGGCGCGCAAATTGATGAACCTGTCGATCAGCTGCGATCACCGTGTTGTCGATGGCTGGGACGCTGCGAGCTATGTGCAGGCGCTCAAAAAGTTGATTGAGACGCCTGTTTTGCTGTTTGCAGACTAAAACTTGAAGCCGGCAAGGCTGGTCTGGTCGAACTTCAGCTTGAATGTCACGAACGGGCCGGAGCGGGTATAGCGCGCTTCTTCAAAATCGCGGTCTTCGAAACCGACGATGTTATAGCCAACCGAGATATTGGCGTTCTTGAATGGCGTCACGGTGAGTACCGGGCCGCCAGAATAAGCGATGTTCTTGCCATTGGTGCCGATGCGTACGGTTCCTGCGGCGCCAATGTCGGCAACGTCGCTCAGGTCGAACTTCAGGTCTGCGCCAACCACGTTGCTCCAGCCTTTGACGTCGTCCTGATTAAAGCGGTCGGTTGCGTAGCGCGTGCCCCAGAAGAATACATATTCGCCGCGCTCGATGAAATTTCCATTATCCTCGTCAATCGGTGTATAATTTACCGACAGACTATTGATGACGCGCCGCGATTTGGCGTCGCCATCGATATTTAACGGAGCGCCGCCGATTGGACCCGCCTGACCGGCAACTGCACCGCGAACCGCGTCATAACGGAATTCGGTCTTGTTGAGGAACGACCACTGGCTGTCGGCGGGGCGATGCGCCCAGCTGATCTCGGCTTGCGCGGTAGTGGTGCTTGCACCGCCATTTTCCTTAGCGCGGAACCAGCTGAATGCTCCGCCCACGGCACGGCCTTCGCCAATCTGGCGCAGGATTGCCGTGGTCACGCCATAGCGGTTGGTAGTCTCGCCATCGCGATATTCAGCGCGGCCCGTCCAGCTCCAACGTTCTCCGCGATAGGTAGCGCCCGCTGTAATCGCCGTGAAATCTTCGGTCAGGCTGCCGTCGCTGCCCAGGAAGCCGCCTGAGGCCACTGGTTGCAACGGGTTGACGACGTCGGCACGGCTGAAGCCGCTTAGTGTCTTGTTGCCGTCAAGTGTTACATCGGCTGACCATTTTTCGCTAATCTTGAAAGACTGGGCGAGGCCATAAGCAGCAAATGTGCGTGGGCCGAATTCAGTAATCTGTTGCTGATTGGCGCTGGCGAGGATGCGGCCACCTGCCCATGGTGCAACGTCAAAGCCGAGACGGGCGGTACGGGCATCGATATTTTCGCCCTTGGCAATTTCATAGCTTGCGACCAGCGCAACGTCCGAGCGGATTGCGTAGCGCGCCGATACGCTGTGACGCGCAGGGAAGTCGGCGCTTTCGTCCTGATCGGCCAGCGCAAATTCAGTTTGCGCCGAAAGCTCTAGCTTGCCGTCGAATAGTCTCTGCGATGCGCCAAGCTTGACCAAACTAGACTGGTTGGCCGTGCCGTCTGAGAGCTTGTCGTTGGCATGCGTAAAGCCCGCGCGCAGCGTTGTGTCGCCATCGCGATATTCAAGTTCGCCGATCGCGGCACGGCGGCGAGCGTCATTGCCAAAAAATTCTTCCTGATAGGCGATGAGCGACGCCGAAAGCTTTTCGGTCAAGCGCACACGGCCATCGACACCGAATTTGCGCGTACCGACTTCCGAACGGTTGGTCTGGCCGACGCCGAAGCCTGCCTGCTGTTCGCGGACATAGGCAAGGACGTCGAACTTCTCATCATGGTGCTCAGCCTCGACAAGCCATGCTGTGGCACCGCCGACGCTGGGCGTCGTGCTCAATGCGTTGGCTTCGCCGGTCGACCCAGCGAACTCGGCGCGGATTTCTGTGCCGGTACCGGGGCGATAGATGACGTCTGCACCAAGCAGGTCGGTCTTGCTTGTGTCGCTTTCGTCGTGGATGCCGGTAGCAGCAATCTGTAGCTTCTGGTCGGCGCTGGTCCAGCGCACGCGACCGCCGGCATTGGCAACGCGCTTGCCGATGCCATCGACTTCATATTCTGCGATGATGAATTGCGGGTCGAGGCCACTACCACGTGACAGGACAGGCTCGCGGAAGCGCAGCGTTCCGGCCAGATAGTCGATGTCATAGTCAATATGGCGGAACAGCGATTTGCGGTCGATAATCCGGTCCGAACGCAGGCGATCGCGGGTTTCCAGCGTAATGCGCTCGCTGTTGGCGATGATGTCTCGCGCGCCCAGTGCATAGGGTCCGGACAGGCCGTTGCCCTGGATTTCGTCGCTGCGATAACGGGTTGGCGTATCCGAACCAAAGGCAGTCGCCTGAACTTCATCGTTGCGATACTCGGCTTTCACGCCATTGAACGACCGCTGGTAACGCGCCAGTTCTGGCTCATCGATCCCGGTCTGGTAATCACCAAACAGCGCATAGAATTGCGGACGTTCAAGCTTGAGGTACAGGCGACGAACCGATGCAGCGTCATAACGCTGGTCGGTGCGATCGGCATAAATCGTGTAATAACGACGCGGGTCGATGGTACCGGCAAAGCGGGTTTCATCTTCCTTCTTGTCGCTGTCATAGGCCATCGTCATCAGCCATTTACCCGTGACGCGGCCCTTGGCGTAAAGCGCGATGCGGCCATCGACATTGAGCTGGTCATCGTCGCCGACAAGTTCTTCCAGGCCTTCTTCAAGCTTGTTGAAACCGATAGTCCCAGCAGCGAAACCGACCACGGTCCACGGACGATCGCCTGGGTCAAGCCAAGTCTCGACCCGCTGTTCGCGGCGGACTTCGCCATCGGTGAAACTGAAGCTAACGGCAACGGTTCCCGACGCAGTTGTTGGTTCCAGCTCGATATAGGCGATGCCATTGTCACCGTGCACGCGCCAGACGGGCGCTGCGCGCTCAAGCCCGGACAATTGGCGAGCCTGCTCTGCATCAACCTCTACCGCAGGGCGATAGGGCTCAGTGACGCTGAAATCGCCTACAGAACCATGCTGGATGGGCTTACCCATGCGGTCGGTGAGGCGTACCGCGATGCGCGGACGCGTGACACCGTCAGCAACCAGCACAGACTGATCTTTGAGGAACTGCGCCTTCATGGGCGCATTGGCAAAATAGACGCTGCGTTCGAGGGTTTCGACAACGGACCCAGCTGCATCCTTGATTTTTGCCGTTAGCGTGTTGGCACCATATTCGATGCCGACGCCACGCCAGATCGCGACCAGAATTTGTCCGTCGGCACTTTTCTTGCTGCCATCATAATTTAGCGGATCGACCGTTTTGCCATTGGCCAGCAGCTCAACAGTCTGCCCCGCGCGGTATTTCACTGCAACGCGGATCGATTTGACGCGTGGATTTTGGTCAACGTCAGGGAAAAGGAAGCCGGTACCGGGTTCTTGCCCCGCAAACCAGTCGCGGTCCGCGCCAGCCGCCTGTGGATCGGTTAACACCGGTGGTAGCGGCTGTGCTGCCTTGCGGGTGTCGATACGCGGCGCGGTTTGGACTGCCCGGAAATCGGCGCGTTTCATGCTCCCGCCGCGTCCTTCGACAAAGCGTGAAATGGCGCTGCCTGCGCTGCGCGTATTCTGGGCACAGTCAACTGGCGCTTGGTCAAGCGGGAAGCTGTTAGGGTCAACCTGAACGACATGGATGCCTGGAATGAGGCCTTCGAAGTGATAGCGTCCGTCCTCGTCCGTGACGGTGTAAGTGCCATCCTGAAGCATGACGCGGACACCTGGAATGCCCTTGGCCTTGCGTGGGTCGATTGTGCAACCGCCCTCGGTGACGCGTCCGACAAGCGTGAAACGTTCGCTAATCCCGTCGCGGACGATCCGTACGGCGGCGTCCACGGTGCCGCTGGTTGCGCCGCGATTGTCGGCAGCCGAGGCAAGGTTGAGCGCGTTTCCAGGCCGCGCGTCCTGCCTCACTTCGGCCAAATATGTGAGCAGGCCCGATGCACCTGCGGCAAGCGGGGGCAGCGCTACGCTGAAACTGGCACCATCTGCCGCTACGATGGGAGTAACGCTATTACCCTGATAACGAACGCTATTCTGGCGCAAGCGCATCGCGTTAGGCAAGTTGTCCGTCACCGTGATTTGACCGGAGTTCCGCACCCTGTCGGGATTCTGCACTGAGATCCGGTACTGCACAACATCTCCCGGCATTGCCGTAGCTGTTGAGGTAACCTTGCTCAGCGTTAACGCCCCGCCGGGCCGGTCAAGCGGGATATCTATCCTCACCGGCGCGGGGTCGAACAATGTAATCGTACCGCCATAAGATCCGGGGGCAATGACAAAAGGGCCGCCATCAGGCCGGGTCAATGCCGCCAACTCTGCGGGCGTCGCTACCGACGGGAAGCTATATGGGTTGGGTGGCGTTATGACCAGCCGGTACGTTCCCTGGCGCAGGAATGGAAAGCGGTAAAACCCTGTAGTAAATGGATAAATTCTACCACTACTGTCAGTGACGGTTGTGCCGGTAACAATAGTATTGGGGAACGAAGACACGCCATCGTCGCCGAATACCTCTGCCGGCAAACCGGTGGCGGTATCGATAATAGTGACGGTTGTCCCGTTGACGGGGGCCCCGTCACCGCTATCGAACGTCAAGCCGAATGGATCGACCAATATCTCAACATCGACTGCGCCTACGCTGCTACCGGTGGTTGAATCATCCAGCTCCACATTCACTGTGTCGCCTGGGCTCACCGATAAAGCGCAATCTCCAGCTATGGCTGGCGGTGGCGCGGCCTTGGTATTGATAAACCCGCGAAAAATGCTGCTATTTGCTGCTGACTCGGTGAGCGTAATGCGCTCTCTGTCGCCATTGGGCGTGTTTATGATGACATCAAACGTATCAATCGCGCGAGGATTGATGTTTTTTGCCAAAGTCTCGACCTGAATCACCAATGGTTCGCCTGCACGAATGGCTGTTGCCGGTAAAAGGCTTGCAGGTGAGGTGGTCAGGTCGGAATAGACCCCGCCAAATTGGACAGGGACAGGTCCGTTGGTACCGGTGCAGATCGTCGGCGGCAAATTCGTCGGCGACGCGCCCGGGGCTTTGGAAAAACGTAACAATGACAGCACAGGGGGTGGTGGAGGCGAATTTTCGACCGCGAATTGTACCGTGTTGGATATTCGGGACAATGTCTGGCTGCCGACGCTCCATTCCGCTGTGGCTGTATTTGTTATTACTGGCGATTGCGTTTGCGCAAACGCAGGTAGACTGGCGACAGGAAGGAGCATCCCTGTCGTCAGCGCACCCGCGCATTTGATAATATATCTGGTTAACGTACCCATTGTGGCAAAGGGCGACGCCGGCCGAACCGAACGCCGCCCCTCTGTTCTTTAGTTAATAGTCGCGCGGAACGCTAAGCCGAGCGATTGTCCGCCGGACAAATCGGTCAACGCACCCGAAACGGTTCCGCCACCAAATACGCCAACGCCAGCTCCCGCCGCACCACATGTCTGTGTTACCAATCCCGCATCCGTTACAGCAGTATTAAGCCTTATCGAGCTTGCAACATATGTCATGTTGGTTGGCACAAGGTCGGAAATGTTGATGTTTGTCGCCAGAGCGCCACCCGCAGCGTTCGACACCGAAATACAGTATTCGACAGTTGCACCGGGAATATTTTTCGGATTTGTCGGGTCGCCATTGGTGTTTGGACCGTTCAAATTGTCAAAAATAACGCGGCTTGATTTGAACACGCTTAGCACAGCTGCAGCAACCGTGTAGTCGTCGGTTGCAACGTCAATGCCGTCGCGTGCAGCAGAAGTCCCGCCATTACCCGATTTCGCGGCATCAGCGAAAACTGTTTCGACTGTGCCCGCACCGTTCGGTGTGGCGTCAGTCGCAGCAGTTATGACCGAACCGTCTGCACTATTACGCGCCTGTGCGCTTAACGTCACGCCTGCGACCTGACCGTTTGTAGCAGTCAATGGGATGTCGCCAACGATGAGGATCGTTGTGTTAGCGTCTGCAATCAGGTTATCGATCGTTAACGTCGCCGTCGGCGCGGCATCGCAGGTCCCGTCAGTGTTGGCGTCGCGGCAAACGAGCAGATTAGTGACGTTGAATGCGTCCGTTCCGCCATGTGCTGCGGTGCCGCCTACGATCTGCGAAGGTGTAAGCACGAAATCGAGCGTATCATTCGCGCTGTTCGTCAGAACGAAGGTCGTGACCCGCGTGGTCTGGCCGGGGCTGACAGTGGTCGTCACATTCCCCGATTCGGCGAGCGTGAATAGGACCTTGCGGTCAACTACGAACGTATCGCCTGCCGTCTGCTGTGTTTGCGCAACACCGCCAACTTGATAGTTAACGTTCACGGTGTTGGTAATTCCAGTTCCCTGCGTCGTCCCTGCCGCGAATGCTGGTGCGGAGCACAGCATAACCAATGGCACTGACGAACAGGCAACGAGTAGTTTAAGCTTACTGGTCATTGCTTTTACTCCGATTGCACTTCTTTGATTGCGCCCACTCCGCCGCAATCGAGACGGTCTCGCGGGTTATTTTACGACACCACGAAAGATCAGCTTGCCTTCCGCACCAGCGGTCAGCGGTTGATTAAGATTCCATTTGATATGGGTTACGTCGCTGCGTTGCGCGGCGCGGGCGGTCCCGTCAGCCTTGGCAACGCGCAGATTTTTGAGGAAACCCCAGCTCCGGCCTCCGTCGGTCGATACGACCTCCAGCCCATCGGACGTTCCGTTAAACATAACCGCCGAGGGGAGCGGGTTGGTGACGACGAAATTGCTGGCAGTCGAACTGCCAGCATTCTTGTACTTCACCACAAAAACCAGATTGTCGCCTGGCGTGACCATATTGGGCTTTTCAAGAACAATGGTCTTCGTGCCATCGGCCCGTTGTATCTGGCGCTCGACAAAGACATCGCTGCTGAGTTGTAGCGGTGTTGCCGCAAAAACAGGAACACCGCCAAATGGCGATGCCAGCAACGCAGCTGCGAGAAATATTGGTTTCATCATGGAATTCGCACCTTGAATGTCACGGTCCGCGTTTGGCCGGCGGGGATATTGCCCGCCGCAACGCTGATGCGTGTGCCGTTGTAATTTCCGGCATCTGCATCTGCTGCATCGGTCAACACTGCCGCTTCTAACGTGATTGTCCCGGCCTGATATTGCGAGCCCGCCGGGATGGGGTCCGTAATCACCAAGTTGCTCAAGGTGCCGGACCCGGTCACCGTCGCTACGAGATTATATGTTACTATCGCACCTGGCACCGGCCGGGCTCCACCGAAGGGATCAACTATCGTGGCTGACTTCAACAGCGAAACCGACGCCGCTCGAACCGCCAGAAATCCGCTGGCGACCGCATCCGCACCCGTGCTGCCGACAACGGCATCGCCGCCGCCTTGGCCTGCGCCTGCAAATGTAGTACCTGGTGCGCCCGTCCCGGTGACGGCAGCCGCTGTCAGCGACACGTTAGCCCGGTTACCGTTGGCAACGCCGGCCGGGGTCGACGTGATGACGAAAACAATCTTGCTTTCATCAGGTGCCAGCACGGGATCATTTGTTCCGGCAACATAGACGACATCAACGCCAGGATCATAAACGCCATTATTGTTACTATCGATGACGATTTGCTGAAAGCCTGGATCGAAATCGTCGCCGCCATTGGCAATATTGGCAGTCAGCGAAAATGCTTCATTACCGTTTCCAGTGTTGGTGACCCGGAAAGTTTGCACGTTGTCGGTAGCGCCAGGCGTTGTGACAATGTCGCCGGGGTCGGTTGACGCAATCGTTACGTCGAGCAATTCGTCTACTTTGATTATAACCGTGTTGGACTGGATGGTGACCGGAACGCCACCGACATCATAGCTGGCCGATGCAATGTTCTCGATATCCGTGCCGGCGACAGTGCCGGCGGCCAATGCAGGCGTGCTCAGCGTCAATGGTGCCGATAACAGCAACACATACGCCAGTGTGTGACGCACGCTTCCGGATTGCGCATATTGCGATTTGGGTAGAGTTCTGGTCCTCATGCCAAGGCTTATGCCGGAACAAGGTCAAGAAACGGTTAATTGCGGTCACCCGCGTTAACCACCTTAATATATTGTAATAATAGCATAATATGGATAGATATACGGTAACAAATTGTAAAATTGAAACCGTTTGTTGCAAAATGGGCCAGATGGACGTCGTGACGTCAGTACGGTGGCTGACGCGAATTCCGATATTCACGACAAAGGGCGTTGACAGAATCTTGCGCCGCTTCTAGTGCCCCCCCACCGCAAGTTAGCGGGTGTAGCTCAGTTGGTTAGAGCGCCGGCCTGTCACGCCGGAGGTCGCGGGTTCGAGCCCCGTCACTCGCGCCACTTCTCCGAATTTATTTTGCTTCGGTGGGTGCCCTGAACGATCCGGTTTCCATCCAGATTAGCAACGGTCGCAATGGTATGATCCAGATTGTACCTGCAATAAGATATATAACCGCCTGAACGAGGATGTGGGTCTGGCCAATATAAGGCGACGCGCTGACTACCAGAAAAGCCCATATTCCAATGATTGCCAATATCGCAATCATTCCGGCAGGTTTGCGCCATGATGGCGATTTGTAAGGCGTGTTCATAACGTTATCCATGATTGTTCGGTGAGCACTGCGTCAAGCGGTATGTCCCACGGGTCGGTAAGTAAAGCGGGCGCCATCTGGATCGACCAAGCAAGGCCGACCGCTGTGGTGCCATCCAATATGCTTAAAGCGCGATCATAATGCCCAGCGCCCTGGCCAAGGCGCATCAAGCGGCCATCGAAGGCGACTAGTGGGACAATCGCCACGTCGGGTCGGCAAGATTCGGCATTTTCATTGGGTTGTTGAAGTCCAAAAGGCCCGGGAACCAACGGGTCGCCAGGTGCCCAACGGAGAAACTGCATCGGAGCAGCCCGGCTGGTCACGTGGGGGAGGGCAATTTGGCATCCTTGTTCATGCGCTTGCACCAATATTGCCGCAGGATCTGCTTCTGTGTCTTTAGCTATATATCCGGCCAGCGTTATTCCGGGCTGCAACAGCGGCAGCAATGGGCTTGGTATGCGCGAGAACGCCAATGATTTTGCCGTATCATCGAGGTTTTGAACAAACGCGTCGCGCAGCTGGCGGTATTTCAATCGCTGTGATGCTTTGTCGAATTCTATATCCACAGCGCAAATATCCCGGAATCTGGCCCAGAAAAATGGGTTAGCGGAACCACCATGGGTCGTTTCCCGGAATATCCTCTGACGCCAAAACGTCAGGTGGGCGCCGTTTAGTCTGGACCAGGATCCAGACAGGGACAGCTCCCTTAGATAAATAATCGCCTCAGGGATGTTCTCATCAGTTCGTGCCGGGCAGTCCCGCCAATTGCAATATAGCGTCTATGAGTTAATTCTCAAGCCTTAGCGCCAGAGTTTCGAGGCGATCAGCCAGTCTTTCCAATGTTTCAGCGGCTTGTGTGACAGTAGAGTCGTCAGACTGCGACACTGGAGCGCCGCCGTTGCCCGTACTTCCATCGTGCAACTTGTCCGCCAATAGCAATGCAGAAAAAAGCAACAGACGGCTTTCATTCAGTCCACCAGAGGGGCCGCCCGCCTCGCGCGCCTTTTCATCGACCATTGCGCCAAGAGCCTGCAACCGCAATTCCTCGCCATCTTTGCACGTAACTATATATTCGCGGCCGGCGATGGATAGACGTACATCTGCCATTATGCGCCTCCACCCAAGATATCGTCTATCGCCTTAATCGCTTCGCATGTTTCGGCTTTCAGCTTTTCATGACGGGCCGCGACTTCGGTGTCAGCCGCAGGCACCAGCCTTTCTGGCAGTCGCTCCAGTCTCGATAAGGCGCGCTCTACGCGACCGATTGCGACAATAAGTCGTTGTGCTGCCATGACTTGCCTCCCGAATGTAAGGATGAATAGCAGAAATCGCTATCGGTGCAAATGGTGGCCTGCGGATTCCCGGATCTGGACTTTTAAATATCATGCATGAGGCAGGTCGGGATAAAGTGCCGATCTATGCCAGTTCATTAACATGTTGTTTGGATTTGCCCAATTACTGAACGCGTATCGGGGGGTGCGTCCAGATCAAGGAATCGTGATGCACCGGACAACTAAAATTCGAAGCGCGCAGCTATTTGCCGCTTTAGGGTGTGCGCTTTTGGCAGCATGCGGCGGCGATGGGGCAGGCAGCGGCAGTGCGCCGCCAATAACGATACCTCCACAACCTCAGCCCCAACCTCAGCCCGGACCTCCTGGCGGGCCAGTTATTCAGCCATTGGGCACGCCAAGGATCATCTTGTCGAATAGCGCTACGATCACCCTTCTCAAGAGCTCACTAACCAGCAATTCCTCGTCGGCCTCGCGCTTTAAGCAATCGGTCGATCAGGAAGTCGCGACCGGCAATGTGTATGGAATGGAGCCGTGGCACGTTGCCTTGATGGGTCAGGTAACCGGCACCGCATCTTATTGCACATGGGCGGTCGACAAGACTGACAATTATGTCAAAAGCGAAGAGGCGCGCATAGCGGCCAATACCACACCGATTGTTGCAGGTGACAGCTACCTTGAAGTTGGAGGGTATATTGGCAATCTGTCGATGGTTTACGATTGGTGTCGCGGCAGCATGACAGCCTCGCAGCGTGAGCGGTGGAAAAATTTCGGTAACCAAGCGGTCTGGAACGTCTGGAACCATGCCTCCGCCAAATGGGGAACTCGGGTGGTTCCATGGACTGGATGGTCTGTCGATAACCCCTCAAACAACTATTATTACTCGTTTCTACAAGCAACGATGTTACTCGGGCTGGCGACGCAGGGTGAGAACGAGATGGCCGGTGATTGGCTAACTCGTTTCCGAACTACCAAGATCGAAAATCAGCTTGTTCCTATGTTTAACGCAGACCTTGTTGGAGGCGGCTCTCGCGAAGGCACGGGATACGGCACAGCAATGTTCAATCTTTGGCGCATCTACGACTGGTGGGAGCGCTCTACCGGCGAACGTATCGCAGACCGCACGCCGCACACGCTGGCATCAATGCCGTGGATGATTCATGCAATCGTTCCCACGCTTGATCGTATCCAAACGAGCGGGGACCATTCACGAGATTCGCAAGGGCTGCTGTTCGATTATCATCGGGCCTATCTCCAGAATTTGGCGGCTCTGTATCCGAACGAGCGCATTTCAGGGGTTGCGAAGACACTACTCGGTCAATCTTCGGTGAAACAGATGAGCCAGCATTTCATGCGCTATTCGGATTATCTTTACGATCTGGTGTCGATTGCCGAACGACCGCTTTCTGATCTTTCGACGGCCTATTGGGCACCGGGTACGGGCAGCTTTTCGATACGAGACAGTTGGTTGACATCATCCGCTTATGCCAATTTCATGTGCGGGCCATATACCGAAAGCCACGCACATCAGGATCAGGGCAGCTTCGTGCTCTTCAAAGGAAGCTGGCTGGCCTACGACGCCAATATCGACGGGCGTTCGGGTATTGAACAAGATCAGAAATATCACAATCTGGTGCGATTTGAATCTGGTGGCACGCAGGTACCACAATCCTACAATAAAGCGTGCAATATGAAGGCGCTGGCACATAATGCGGACTGGACCTATGCGCTGGCGGAAGCAACACCGATGTTCGTGTCCGGTTCTTCGGTAACCAAGTCCGAGCGCGAATTTGTTTTCATCAAGCCCTCGACATTTATCGTTTATGATCGCGCGCACGCAAACTCGGCTAATGTCCGGCGGATTTGGACGATGAACTTCCCCAAGGCACCATCAATTCAGGGCAACACTACCGCGCTGGTTGCCGGAAATAATCGATTTGACATGACCAGACTTGCCCCAGCGAATGCAAATCCAGTCATCACTTTGTGGCGGGATGCAAATCCTGATCAATATGCTGCAAGGGGCAATGCTCCCGCTTCGACCGCCGCACGTGTCGATTGGACAGACGTGGGGGGCGAAGGCAAAACCGAGTTTCTGCATGTCATCGGCCTTGACAGTTCCGTATCGCAAGCTGTTCGATCAGACATATCAGGACAGACAGGCGCACGGATAACGCTTGCAGATGGGCGAACTGCGACGGTGCGCTTCAATATATCCGGACAGGGCGGAACGATCGAAATACGCAGCTCTTCAGGTGCGGTTCTGCAAAGCACAACATTGCCAAATACGGTTCAGGCACCACCAATATATAGCAACTAACTGTTTGGTTTTCGCATATCTGCGATCTCAAACGCCGTTACCGTGGTCCTATGGTGGTAATCAGGGAGAAGTGACCCAAACGTGCTTCTGTGCATGAAAAGCACGGCCTGTCCCTTGACGCTGGACGCTCGGGTCCGCAAAGGGTGCGGACCGGCGACTCGGCAGGGTCGACGGCTTTGTCTGCGGCGACCGTCGCTGACTTCCCGATTTATGGGCAAATCTATGGGGAATGACGATGACTGTCAGTGAACAGCAGATGGCCAATGCAATCCGGGCACTGGCCATGGATGCGGTGCAGGCGGCCAATAGCGGCCATCCGGGCATGCCTATGGGTATGGCCGACGTGGCGACGGTCCTTTATTCGAAATTCCTCAAATTTGATCCGAAGGCCCCGAAATGGGCGGACCGTGATCGTTTTGTGCTATCTGCAGGGCATGGCTCAATGCTTGCTTATGCCACATTGTATCTGACAGGCTACGAAGCGCCGACAATCGATGATATTCGCAATTTCCGTCAGCTCGGAAGTCCCTGTGCAGGGCATCCTGAAAATTTCCTGCTCGACGGCGTCGAATGCACCACTGGCCCATTGGGGCAGGGGTTGGCGATGGCAGTAGGCATGGCGATTGCCGAGCGGCATTTGAATGCGCGTTTCGGGGACGAGCTCGTCAATCACCGCACATGGGTGGTGGCCGGTGATGGCTGCCTTATGGAAGGCATCAACCATGAGGCTGTCGGCCTTGCGGGACATCTAGGTCTTGGCCGGTTGATTGTTTTCTGGGACGATAACAAGATCACTATCGATGGCGCGACGACATTGTCGACGAGCGAAGATATTCCTGCGCGTTACACCGCAAGCGGATGGCATGTAGAAGCGTGTGATGGTCATGATTTCAATGATATAGAACGCGCAATTAAGAGCGCTTTGGAAGAAAATCGACCATCTTTGATCGCCTGCCGAACGCTCATTGGCAAAGGTTCGCCCAACAAGCAGGGCACGAAGGCGCCGCATGGCAGCCCGCTCGGCGAAGATGAAATTGTCGCCACTCGCGAAGCTATTGGCTGGCCCTATCCTGCGTTTGAGATCCCTGCTGACATCCTCGACGCATGGCGCTCAACTGGTCAGGTGGGTGCGGAAGCGCGCTCTGCTTGGGAAGGACGGCTTAAAGCGTCGCCCAAAACGTCGGAATTCGAAGCCGCTATGGCTGGAAAAGCCGACAATAGTTGGCTGAAGCCACATCTTGATGGCCTGATCGCCGCGCCGCAGAAGATCGCGACGCGCAAGGCATCCGAAATCGCGCTAACGGCTGCCACAGCATCGCTGTCGGAATTATTGGGTGGTTCCGCGGATCTTACCGGCTCCAATTTTACCAAAACAGCTTCGACGCCTGTTCTTGACGCCCAGAATTATGGCGGACGATATGTCAATTACGGCATTCGCGAATTTGGCATGGCGGCTGCGATGAACGGGATGGCGCTACACGGCGGAATCATTCCTTACGGTGGGACATTCCTTATTTTCTCGGATTATTGCCGCGCTGCCATCCGCTTGTCGGCATTGCAGGAAACGCGGGCCATTTACGTGATGACGCACGACAGCATTGGTGTTGGCGAGGATGGTCCTACGCACCAGCCAATTGAACAAATCATGTCGCTACGGTTGATACCGAATCTAGATGTGTTCCGGCCATGCGATAGCATCGAAACCGCAGAATGCTGGGCTTTGGCTATTGAAACCGAAGACAGGCCGTCGCTTTTGGCGCTGTCCCGCCAGAACCTGCCACAATTGCGTACCGATGTCAGCGAAAACCTGTCGGCTAAAGGCGCTTACACTCTCCGGACGGCAAATGCCGCACGGCGGGTGGTATTGATTGCCACCGGTTCGGAAGTTCCGCTCGCGATTTCGGTCGCGGACCGCCTCGAAGAGCATGGCTTTGGCGCAGACGTCGTTTCGATGCCGAGCTGGGAGCGTTTTGATGCACAATCGGCGGCTTACAAGGCCGAGGTCCTACCTGCGGGGCCACTCCGCGTCTCGATCGAAGCCGGCACGACGATGGGCTGGGAGCGCTATGTCGGCGATGGCCTGCGGTTTGGTATCGACAGCTTTGGCGCGTCGGCACCGATTGACGCGCTTTATAATCATTTCGGGCTGACGCCTGACAAAATTACCCCTCAAATCATCGCCAAACTGGGCTGATAGGAGCACATATGACTGTCAAAGTAGCAATTAACGGATTTGGCCGCATCGGTCGTCTCGTCGCACGCGCCATATTGGAGCGCGACGATCATGACCTTGAGTTGGTTGCCATCAATGACCTCGCTCCAGCAAAAGCCAACGCTTTGCTGTTCAAGCGCGACAGCGTCCACGGCCCGTTCCCCGGCACCGTTGAAGCCGACGGCAATGACATCGTCGTCAACGGCAAACGCATCCATGTGACCGCAGAGCGCGATCCGGCAAACCTGCCGCACGCCGCAAACGGCGTCGATATAGCGCTGGAATGCACCGGATTCTTTACCGACCGTGTCAGTGCGGAAAAGCACCTGGCCGCTGGCGCGAAGCGCGTCCTTATTTCCGCACCGGGTAAAAATGTCGACAAAACCGTTGTTTTCGGGGTCAATCACGGCGTCTTGACGTCAGACGATGTTATCGTGTCGAACGCGAGCTGCACCACCAACTGCCTCGCACCCATGGCGAAGGTACTAAACGATGCCATCGGTATCGAACGCGGTTTGATGACCACCATCCACAGCTACACCAACGATCAGAAAATCCTCGATCAGATCCACGACGACATGCGCCGCGCGCGCGCCGCAGCAATGTCGATGATTCCAACGACCACCGGTGCAGCGCGTGCAGTTGGCGAAGTGATGCCCGAATTGAAGGGCAAGCTCGACGGCTCGGCGATCCGCGTACCGACCCCCAATGTCAGCATCGTTGACCTGACCTTCACGCCAGCGCGTGATACAACGAAAGAAGAAGTTAACGCATTGCTGAAAGCAGCGTCGGAAGGCGCTCTCAAGGGCGTCCTAGCTTATTCTGATGAGCCGCTGGTTTCAATCGACTACAACCATTGCCCAGCAAGCTCGACCATCGACAGCCTCGAAACATCGGTCATTGACGGCAAACTGGTCCGCGTATTGAGCTGGTACGACAATGAATGGGGCTTCTCGAACCGCATGGTCGATACCGCAGGTGTAATCGGAAAGTTGCTCTAAACATGGCATTTCGCACGCTCGACGATCTGGGTGACATCAGGGGAAAACGCGCTTTGGTGCGTGTGGACCTGAATGTACCGATGGCCGACGGGCGTGTAACCGACGAGACGCGGCTGCGCGCCTTATTGCCGACGGTGACCGAACTGGCCGATAAAGGCGCGAAAGTGCTGTTGCTCGCGCATTTTGGCCGTCCCAAGGGTGCCAAGCATAGTGAAATGTCAGTTTCGATGGTGCTCGATGCTTTACAGGAAGTTCTGGGCCGCGAAATCATGTTCGTGCCGGAAATTGCTGGCGACGTGGTTGCACAATCTGTTGGTATATTGGCAGATGGCGATATAGCGCTTCTCGAAAACACGCGCTTTTGGACGGGTGAAGAGAAGAATGATCTGGAACTAGCGAAAGCTGTTGCTGCCAATGGAGACTTCTACGTCAACGACGCCTTCTCCGCCGCGCACCGTGCGCATATGTCGACCGAAGGTTTGGCGCATCTGCTGCCAGCTTATGCCGGACGGTCGATGGAAGCCGAACTGAAAGCGTTGGAAGCAGCGCTCGGAAATCCTGAGCATCCCGTTGCCGCGGTGGTCGGTGGTGCCAAGGTATCTTCCAAGCTCGACGTACTCACCAACCTGGTAACCAAGGTCGATCATCTGATTATTGGCGGCGGCATGGCCAACACGTTTTTGGCGGCACGCGGCATCAATGTTGGCAAGTCTTTGTGCGAGCATGACCTTGCCGACACGGCGAACAGCATATTGGACGCGGCAGACAAGGCGGGATGCACGGTCCATCTGCCATATGACGTCGTGACGTCAGTCGAATTCCGCGCAAATCCGCCAGTTCGCACGGTCAATGTACATGAGGTCGCTGCAGATGAAATGATCCTCGATGTCGGCCCCGCCGCAGTCGAAGCGTTGGCAGACGTTCTCAAGACCTGCCGGACTTTGGTTTGGAACGGCCCACTTGGTGCGTTTGAGATCGAGCCGTTCGATGCGGCCACGGTGGCATTGGCGCGGACAGCGGCCGCGTTGACCAAAGAAGGTTCGCTGGTATCGGTTGCAGGTGGTGGCGACACCGTTGCTGCGCTCGCCCATGCAAGCGTGACCGAGGATTTCACGTTTATATCAACTGCTGGCGGCGCCTTTCTCGAATGGATGGAAGGCAAGCCGTTGCCCGGAGTCGACGCGCTCCAAATCACTTAACCGGACGGGGGCGCTTGGCCTCGTTTTTTTGACAATGTAGTGCATACGTATGCACTTCCGAAGTACAGGGAAGTAAAGATGCAAGATCCGAAGATGCTCGAAAAAGTAGCGACTGCGCCCGGCTTTATTGCGGCGCTTGACCAGAGCGGCGGCTCGACGCCGAAGGCGCTCAAGGGCTATGGCATACAAGAAGGCGCCTATTCGAACGACGAGGAAATGTTCGCACTGATTCACGATATGCGGTCGCGAATCATTACCTCACCCAGCTTCTCAGGCGACAAGGTGCTTGGCGCGATACTGTTTGAACGGACAATGGATGGCGACGCGGGCGGCAAGCCCGTTCCTGCGGCGCTGTGGGACAAGGGCGTGGTGCCTTTCCTGAAAGTTGACAAAGGCTTGGAAGACGAAGCCGACGGCGTTCAGATGATGAAGCCGATGCCGGGTCTCGATGAACTTCTCCAGCGCGCAAAGGCAAAAGGCGTATTCGGCACGAAGAAGCGCTCGGTTATCAATCAAGCGTCGCCAACCGGTATCGCGGCCATCGTGAAGCAGCAGTTCGAAGTTGCCGAGCAGATACTTGCCAACGGACTGATGCCGATCATTGAGCCTGAGGTAAACATCAACAGCGCTGATCGCGGGCAGAGCGATGCGATATTGCGCGACGAGATATTGAAGGCGCTGGATACGCTTTCCGGCGAAAACAAGGTCATGCTGAAGCTATCGATTCCGGCAGAGGCAGGAACTTTTGACCCGCTCGTCAGCCACCCGCGCGTACTGCGCGTCGTGGCGCTCTCGGGCGGTTATGCCCGTCCCGAGGCTTGTATAGAACTTGCCAAGAATAAGGGCATGATAGCAAGTTTCTCCCGCGCTTTGCTCGAAGATTTGCGGCATCAGATGAGCGAAGAGGAATTCGACCGCTCGCTAGGGCAAGCGATCGACGAAATCGCTGCGGCGTCGGCGACTTGACTAAAGACCGCCAGCGAAACTGAACGAAAAGCGGTAGTCAGAAGGTTTCAGCACAACATCGGTTCGCTTATCCGGGTGAACCGATGTTAGCGTGATGCTGCCATCGGCAAGCGGTTTGGATTCGCCCAGCGTAAGTTCGAACTCTTGATTACCCTGGCTGCGGACCCAGAGCATCTTAAGCCGCACCCGTCCCGCCCACACGCAGCGGGCGTTCATCGGGCAGCGGCTGTCTTCGATAACTGCGATTGGTTTGACCACAGGGCCATCAACCATTGCTTCCTGACCCAGCGCGACATCGCTGCCATCGGATCGTGGCATCGATGTCGTGGTACATGCAGTCAACAACAGGACAAAGAGCGCGAAATATTTCTTCGTGTTCATTTGCAGCGGCTTAACGCTGCGGCTATGAACCTTTTATGACCGACCAGAATTGCCAACTTTACCTGATTTCCCCGCTGGATGTCGGCGGCGACTTTCCCGCCCGCCTTGAAACTGCTTTGTCAGCGGGGCCGGTGGCGGCGTTTCAGTTCCGCGTAAAGGAAATTGATCAGCATGAGGCCGCTGGTTTAGCCGAGCCATTACAAGCTATATGCGCCGCCCATGACGTCGCCTTCATCGTCAACGACAGTGTCGCGCTTGCCAAGCGGCTCAAAGCGGACGGCGTGCATATGGGGCAGGGCGATGGCGACGTGCGCGAGGCACGTGAGACGCTTGGCCCCGACGCGCAGATTGGCGTGACCTGCCACAATAGCCGTCATTTCGCGATGGAAGCGGCGGAGGCGGGTGCGGACTATGTAGCGTTTGGCGCATTCTATCCGACGACCACCAAACATGTCGAGCATGTCGCGGAACTGGACACGCTCCAGAAATGGTCGCGGGTGACGGAAATTCCTTGTGTTGCTATTGGCGGGATCACGCCCGACAATGCAAAGCCGCTGATCGAAGCAGGCGCGGATTTTATTGCGGTGAGCAGTGCTGTTTGGAATCATCCGCAAGGTCCTGCCGAAGCGGTAAAGGCCTTCAACGCCCTGCTTGCCTAATCGCGCTGCCATCGTTAAAGGCCGCGTCCAACGGCGTGCAAATGCGCGCTTGCTCTTTCCATCTGTTAAGCGAGTGATCTCATGAAAATCAACGCGGTTGAAATCAAGCCGGGTAACATCCTTGAATATGAAGGCGGACTATGGAAAACCGTCAAAACTGCGCATACCCAGCCGGGCAAGGGCGGTGCGTATATGCAGGTCGAGCTTAAAAACCTGCGCGATGGCCGCAAGAACAACATCCGTTTCCGTTCGGCCGAAAGCGTCGAAAAGGTGCGCCTCGACCAGAAGGATTTTCAGTTCCTCTACGCAGAGGGTGATAACCTCGTGTTCATGGATAAGGAAACCTATGATCAGGTGACATTGCCTAGCGATCTGCTGGGTGACGCCGCGGCGTTCCTGCAGGACGGCATGGATGTCGTGATGGAAATGTATGACGACGAAGCGCTCTCGGTTGCGCTGCCTGACCAGATTGAAGCGATGATTGTTGAAGCTGATGCGGTCGTTAAGGGCCAGACCGCCTCGTCCAGCTACAAGCCAGCGATCCTCGACAATGGCGTTCGCGTCATGGTGCCGCCGTTTATTGGCGCTGGGACCCGGATTGTCGTCGATGTTTATGCTCGGGAATATGTGAAGAAGGCCGACTGATGCCAGCATTGACCGGCCTACTGACCATCATGGAAAAAGCTGCGCGTAAAGCAGGCGGCAAATTGCGCAGGGATTTTGGCGAGATCGAGCAGTTGCAGGTCTCACAAAAGGGCCCTGCGGACTTTGTTTCGAAGGCCGACGAGCGTGCTGAGGACACGATTTTTCGCGAATTGGAAATCGCCCGTCCCGATTGGGGTTTCCTGATGGAAGAAGGCGGCGAGATAGCGGGAGCCGAAGGCAAGCCGCGTTTTATCGTCGACCCACTCGATGGTACCACCAACTTCCTCCACGGTATTCCGCATTTTGCGATCTCAATCGCCGTGCAAGATCCGAAGCCAGACGGCTCGGGCTGGGGCGATATTTTCGCCGGGCTGGTCTACAACCCGATTACCGACGAAAGCTTTTGGGCAGAACGCGGCAAGGGCGCTTACTTGGGCCACAAGCGACTTCGCGTTTCAGCGCGGCGACAATTGAACGAAGCACTGATTGCGACCGGCACGCCCTATAAGGGCCATGGCGATTTTGATGAGTGGGCAAAGATTTATGCTGCCATCGGGCCGCAAGTATCGGGAATTCGCCGCTTCGGTGCGGCGAGCCTTGACCTCGCGTGGCTAGCTGCGGGCCGCTACGACGGCTTTTGGGAGAGCGGCTTGTCACCTTGGGACAGCGCTGCTGGATGTCTTCTGGTCCGCGAAGCTGGTGGCTTCGTCACCGACTATCGCGGCCGCAGTCCACACATCGCTGACACCCAAGTTTTGGCCGCAAACGACATCCTGCACAGCAAGTTGCATAAACTGTTAGTCGGCGCGCTCAATTTAACAGCAAAATCGACGTAAAAAGCGCTTTCGAGGCCTTGCGGCAGGCCGCTCATCCCCCTAGAGGTGCCGCAGTTTAACGCCCTCAAAAGCGAGTCTGATTTTGACCGATTTGTCGCAATATCTGCCTATACTGTTGTTCCTTGTGGTGGCGCTGCTGTTGTCGTCGGCATTTGTGTTCCTGCCGATGGGCGTTTCGCGGCTAACAGGGTCGCACCAGCCGACCGAGGCAAAGCTGGCCGAATATGAGTGCGGCTTTCCTGCGTTCGAGGATTCGCGCAGCCAGTTCGATGTGCGATTCTATCTCGTGGCAATTCTGTTCATCATCTTTGATCTCGAAGCCGCGTTCCTTTTTCCCTGGGCGGTGAGCCTTGGTGAGACCGGTTGGGTGGGCTGGGGCACGATGATGCTGTTCCTGTTCGAACTGGTCATCGGCTTTATTTACGCGTGGAAAGTGGGAGCGCTCGAATGGGAGTGATCGAAAAAGCACCGGCCGCGCCTGACGCCGATTTCTTCAAGGATATCGACAGCGAAGTCAGCGACAAGGGCTTCGTCGTGACCTCGACCGAAGACCTTTTCAATTGGGCGCGGACGGGGTCGCTGTGGCCGATGACCTTTGGTCTTGCCTGCTGCGCGGTCGAGATGATCCACGGCTATATGCCGCGTTACGATTTCGAACGCTTCGGCATCGCGCCGCGCGCTTCACCGCGCCAGTCAGACGTAATGATTGTTGCTGGCACGCTGTGCAATAAGATGGCGCCTGCGCTGCGCAAGGTTTATGACCAGATGTCCGAGCCGAAATATGTGATTTCGATGGGCAGCTGTGCCAATGGCGGCGGCTATTATCATTATAGCTACAGCGTTGTTCGTGGATGCGACCGGATTGTGCCGGTGGATATCTACGTTCCCGGTTGCCCGCCGACCGCTGAGGCTTTGCTTTACGGCATCATGCAATTGCAGCGTAAAATCCGCCGTGTCGGGACGCTCGAACGGTGAACCATCCCGCGCCCCATATTGAAAAGCCAAAGGGTACCGTCGCTGCTATTAAAAAGGCGCTCGGCAAGGACCTTGTTGCCGTCGTGGAAGAATTTGGCGAAGTCGCGCTTCATGTGAAGCGCGATGCGCTGGTTGGTTGCATGGTGCAGTTGCGTGATGCGTGCGAATATCAGCAGTTAGTGGAAATCGCCGGTGTTGACTGGCCCGACCGCGATCCACGTTTCGAGGTTGTGTATTGTCTGCTCAGCCTGACTAAAAACCATCGCATTCGCGTGCATGTAAGCACCAACGAAGACACGCCGGTGCCTTCGGTTACCGAAATCTGGCCTGTTGCTGGTTGGCTCGAGCGCGAAGTGTTCGACATGTATGGCGTGCTGTTTTCGGGCAACGAAGATTTGCGCCGTATCTTGACCGATTATGGCTTTACCGGCCATCCGCAGCGCAAGGATTTTCCGCTCACTGGCTATGTTGAGCTGCGGTATTCCGAAGAAGAAAAGCGCGTGAAGTACGGGCCGGTGCAACTGGCACAGGATTTCCGCAGTTTCGATTTCCTGTCCCCATGGGAAGGCGCAGACTATATCCTTCCCGGCGACGAGAAAATCATCAAATCCGGCGAACCACCGCGCGGGACTCCGCCGCAGGTGAATGATCCGAAGACGACAGAAAAGCCTTCGCAAACCGGGGCAGGCGCTGCCACCAATGAAGAGGCGAAGAAGCGCAGTGTTCGCAAGCCAAAAGCGGAGAAGCCGCAATGACTTTGCATTTTTCGAATCCGTTCGCCCTGAGCCTGTCGAAGGGCAGGTTGGGCCAACTGTGCTTCGACAAGCTCAGCACGAACGGTATTGAGGGGCATAACTGATGGCTATGCAACAAGATCTCGCGCCGACCACCGGCGATGAAGTCATCCAGAATTACACGATCAACTTCGGCCCGCAGCATCCTGCGGCGCACGGTGTGCTGCGGCTTGTCATGGAACTCGACGGGGAAATCGTCGAGCGGCTCGATCCGCATATTGGCCTGCTGCATCGCGGCACCGAGAAGCTGATCGAGCATAAAACCTATTTGCAGGCGCTCCCGTATTTCGACCGGCTCGATTATGCATCTCCGCTCTGCATGGAGCACAGCTATGTGCTCGCCATCGAGAAGATGCTGAACCTCGAAGTGCCGCTGCGCGCGCAATATCTGCGGGTGCTGTTCGCCGAGATGACGCGGATTTCGAATCATACATTGAACATCGCGCACCACATCCTTGATGTCGGCGCGATGACGCCGGGTTTGTGGCTCTATGAAGCGCGTGAAGATTGCATGGGCTTTTTCGAACGCGCTTCGGGCGCGCGGATGCACACGGCGTGGTTCCGCCCCGGCGGCGTGCATCAGGATGTTCCGCTGAAACTGCTCACAGACATCGGCGAATGGCTCGATGACCGTCTGCCGCGTCTGTTCGAGGACGCGATGAAGCTCGTGGTGGACAACCGCATCTTCAAGCAGCGCAATGTCGATATCGCGATTGTTTCCCGCGAAGACTCGATCAAATGGGGCTTTTCCGGACCGATGATCCGTGCGGCGGGCATCCCATGGGATATCCGCAAATCGCAGCCTTATGACGTCTATGCCAAGATGGATTTCGACATCCCCGTCGGCACGCGCGGCGATTGTTATGACCGTTTCATGGTTAGAGTCGAGGAAGTGCGCCAATCGATCCGCATTATGAAACAGTGCCTTCAGCAAATGCCCGAAGGTCCGGTGTGCAGCGATGACCGCAAGATCGTGCCGCCCAAGCGCGCCGAAATGAAGCAGTCGATGGAAGCGCTGATTCACCATTTCAAGCTCTACACCGAAGGCTTTAAGGTACCTGCCGGCAGCGTCTATGTCGCGACCGAAAGCCCCAAGGGCGAATTCGGCGTCTATCTGGTATCGGACGGCACCAACAAGCCATACCGCTGCAAAATCCGCCCGACTGCGTTTTCGCATTTGCAGGCGATGGATTTCATGTCGCGCGGGCATATGCTGGCGGACACGACCGCAATTTTGGGCGCGCTCGACATCGTGTTCGGGGAGTGTGACCGGTGAAGGACGCGATTGTCTGGATGGCGATGATCGTGTTTAGCCTACTGGCGAGCTGGCTACTTTTTTTCTCGGGTAAACTCCCTGCGAAACTGGAATCTTGGGATGTTATTTTTGGTGTGATTATTTTTGCTGCTCCTATTTTTCTCCTAACTTCAGTGGGTCGTTATTTCTACTTGTCAAAAAGTGGTGAGAACAATGGCTGACACCGCACACATCCCCGACGAAGCCGAAACGCGCGCAAAATGGGGCAGCTTTGCCTTTTCGCCGGACTATAAGAAAAAAGCCGACATCTATATCGGCCGCTACCCCGCCGGGCGGCAGCAATCGGCGGTGATGGCGCTGCTCGATCTTGCTCAGCGGCAGGTGGGTGAAGAAACAAAAACCCAAGGCTGGTTGCCCGTGCCGGTGATTGAATATGTCGCCCAATATCTCGGCATGCCGTACATGCGTGCTTATGAAGTTGCGACCTTCTACACCATGTACAACTTGGCACCTGTTGGCCGTTTCCATGTGCAGGTGTGCGGGACGACGCCGTGCATGTTGCGCGGGTCCGACGATATCATGGCGGCGTGCAAAAACCGCGGTCTCGTCAAAGGCGCGACCACGCCCGACGGCCTGTTCACGCTGACCGAGGTCGAGTGCATGGGCAATTGCTCGTCCGCGCCGATGGTGCAGATCAACGACGATAATTACGAAGACCTTGATTACGACAGCATGACCGCAATCCTCGGCGACCTCGCTGATGGCAAGCAACCCAAGATCGGCACGCAATTGCCCGGTCGGCATACGGTCGAACCATATGGCGGGCCGACGAGCCTGCAGGCGATGGTTGACAAGAACCATGACTATCGGGGGGAGTGGAAGTGAACCAGCCTATCCTAACCACCCACCGTCACCCTGAACTCGTTTCAGGGTCCATTTCGCCTTTCATCGCTCTGGTCTCGGTTGCACGATGGATGCTGAAACAAGTTCAGCATGACGGACTTTTGAGTGAGGGGCTAAACTGATGGAATGGCTTCCCTTAATCGGCGTAGCTGTCGCCGCCTTTGTCGCGTGGAAACTGCTAACCGGCATTATTAAACTCGCGGTGATCGGCCTGCTGATCGCTGGCGGCGCATGGTTTATGCTCGGAGGCGTCGCATGAGTCTGCAAGACAAGGACCGCATTTTCACCAACCTCTACGGCTATCAGGATTTCGGCCTGAAAGCCGCGCAACAGCGTGGCGATTGGGACAAGACTGCCGCGCTCATGAAAGTGGGCCAAGACGCGATTATCGAGGAAGTGAAGGCCTCGGGCCTGCGTGGTCGCGGCGGGGCTGGTTTCCCGACGGGGATGAAGTGGAGCTTCATGCCCAAAGCGCCGACGCCCGAACGGCCCAATTTCCTCGTCATCAACGCCGATGAATCCGAACCCGGTAGCTGCAAGGACCGCGAGATCATCCGTCATGATCCGCACAAGCTGATCGAAGGTGCGCTGATCGCCGGGTTCGCAATGCGCGCGCGCGCCGCCTATATCTACATTCGCGGCGAGTATATTTTCGAGGCGAAGGTTCTCGAAAAGGCAGTTGCAGAGGCTTACTCCGCTGGCTTGCTCGGCAAGAATGCGGCCAAGTCCGGCTATGATTTCGATGTCTTCGTCCATCGCGGCGCGGGTGCCTATATTTGCGGTGAAGAAACCGCGATGATCGAAAGCCTTGAGGGCAAAAAGGGCCAGCCACGGCTGAAACCACCATTCCCGGCAGGGGCCGGCCTTTATGGCTGCCCGACCACGGTGAACAATGTCGAAAGTATCGCGGTTGTCCCGACTATCCTGCGGCGCGGCGCGGCGTGGTTCAAAAGCTTTGGCCGCGAGAATAATGCGGGCACCAAGCTGTTCCAGATTTCGGGCCATGTCGAAAAGCCGTGCGTGGTCGAGGAAGCGATGAGCATCCCGTTCCGCGAGCTGATCGAAAAGCATTGCGGCGGCATTCGTGGCGGGTGGGACAATCTGCTCGCGGTCATCCCCGGCGGATCGTCGGTGCCATTGGTGCCCGCCGCGATGATGATGGACGTGCCGATGGATTTCGACGGTTGCAAGGAAGTCGGCTCTGGCCTTGGCACTGCGGCGATTATCGTGATGGACAAGTCCACCGACATCGTCCGCGCGATTTCGCGGCTCAGCTATTTCTACAAGCACGAAAGCTGCGGCCAGTGCACGCCGTGCCGCGAAGGCACAGGCTGGATGTGGCGCGTGATGGAACGGATGCGCGAAGGCAATGCCGACGTGTCGGAGATCGACACTTTGTTCGAAGTAACCAAGCAAGTCGAAGGCCACACCATCTGCGCGCTGGGCGACGCGGCGGCATGGCCGGTCCAGGGGCTGATCAAGCATTTCCGTCCAGAGATGGAGCGGCGGATTATTGAGAAGCAAGGCGATGGAATGCTGGAGGCGGCGGAGTAATTATGCCTAAAGTCACCGTAGACGGCCTCGAAATCGAAGTCCCGGCAGGCGCGACCGTCTTGCAGGCGTGCGAGCTGGCGGGGAAGGAAATTCCGCGTTTTTGCTACCACGAACGCCTGTCCATCGCGGGCAATTGCCGCATGTGTCTGGTCGAGGTTGCTCCCGGTCCGCCCAAGCCGCAGGCAAGCTGCGCGCTGCCCGCGACCGAAGGGCAGATCATCAAGACCGACAGCGCGATGGTCAAAAAGGCGCGCGAAGGGGTGATGGAGTTCCTGCTCATCAACCACCCGCTCGACTGCCCGATTTGCGATCAGGGTGGCGAGTGTGACTTGCAGGACCAATCGGTCGCTTATGGTCGCGGCGCATCGCGTTACGACGAGAACAAGCGCGCGGTTACCGAGAAATATATGGGCCCCATCGTCAAGACGGTGATGACTCGCTGCATCCAGTGCACGCGCTGCATCCGCTTTGCCGAGGAAGTGGCCGGCATCGAGGAAATCGGCGCGATCGGGCGCGGTGAGAATATGCAGATCACCAGCTATCTCGAACGCGCGGTGACCAGCGAGCTTTCCGGCAATGTCGTCGACCTTTGCCCGGTCGGCGCGCTGACGTCGAAGCCTTATGCCTTCGAAGCGCGTCCGTGGGAGCTTAAGAAAACGCCGAGCATCGACGTTATGGACGCGGTCGGCACCAACATCCGCCTCGACAGCCGGGGGCGTGCCGTGCTGCGCGCGCTGCCGCGTATCAATGATGATGTGAACGAGGAATGGGCGTCGGACAAGACACGGCATGCGGTGGATGGTTTGACTCATCGGCGGTTAGATAAGCCTTATGTCCGCAAAGACGGCAAGCTTGTCGCGGTGAACTGGGCCGAGGCGTTCGAGGCGGTTCGCGCGAACTGGTCGGGCGATGCGGCGGTGATTGCGGGCGATCTGGTCGATTGTGAAACGATGTTTGCGGCGCGCGCATTGGCCGGAGCTTCGATGCTTGAAGGGCGGCAGACCGGGCTGGCTTATGACACATCCTCGTTAAGCGCTGTCAATTTCAACACCACAATTGCGGGCATCGAAAATGCCGATGTGATCTTACTGGTCGGCACCGATGTGCGTCGCGAGGCGCCGCTCGTCAATACGCGCATCCAGAAGGCCGTTCGCAAGCGCGGAGCCAAGGTTTTCGCTATCGGGCCTGAAATCGATCTCAGTTATAAGGTCGAATGGCTGGGCGAGGATCTTGGCGCGCTGACCAAAGCGCCCAAAGCGCTTGCCGACGCGCTGAAGATCGCCGAGCGTCCAGCGATCATCGTCGGTGGCGGCGCGCTCCGCTATGAAGGTGTGCAGGGGGCGACGCTGGCCTTCGCCAAGAAATACAAGCTAATCAAAGATGGCTGGAATGGCTATAATGCGCTGCACTTTTCTGCGGCGCGGATGGGCGGGCTGATGCTCGGTTTTGCGCATGACGGCGGCGTCAAGGCATTGGCCGCCAAGACGCCGAAACTTGGGTTCTTCTTGGGCGCTGACGAAGTCGATTACGCGCTCTTCGCAAAAACCTTCAAAGTCTATGTTGGCCATCACGGCGACAAAGGCGCGCATCATGCCGATGTCATCCTGCCGGGCGCGGCTTATAGCGAAAAATCCGGCACCTACGTAAACTTAGAAGGCCGCGTTCAGCGTGGCGAACGCGCGGTTTTCCCACCGGGTGATGCACGTGAGGATTGGGCGATTTTTCGGGCGCTGTCCGATGTGCTTGGCAAGCGTTTGCCGTTCGATACGATTGAAGCGCTTCGTGCCGAAATGGCGAAGGCAGTTCCGGCATTGGGCGTTGAAGGCCTTGCCAATTATGGCTGGAGCGAACCCAAGCTACCCGCCGCCGTCAGCGGCAAAATCGCCGATTATCCGATCAAGGATTTCTACCTGACTAACGCCATCTGCCGCGCATCAGAAACGATGCAGCGTTGCTCGTCCGAGTTGGTGCACGGTGAGCAGTTCCTGGAGGCGGCGGAATGACCAGCTTCTTCCAATCGCTCGGCATGTCCTATGAAGGTGCATGGTTCACCGCGACCATTGCGGGCATATTGCTCATCGCCTTTCCGCTGATGCTTGCAGTCGCGCTCATTATCTATTCGGAACGCAAGCTTTGGGCCGCCTTCGCGTTGCGCCGCGGCCCCAACGTGGTCGGTCCGTTCGGCATCCTCCAATCTTTCGCCGATGGTCTGAAGGTCTTCCTCCAGGAAACCATCATCCCAAGCGCGTCGAACCGCGGGCTGTTCCTGATCGCGCCGATCATTACTTTCACTGTCGCGTTGATGGCGTGGGCAGTCATTCCCTTCGCCGATGGCGTGGTGCTTTCGGACATCAATGTCGGCTTGCTCTACATCCTCGCGATCAGCAGCCTTGGCGTCTACGGCGTCATCATTTCGGGCTGGGCCTCGAACTCGAAATATCCATTCTACTCCTCGATGCGCGCTGCTGCGCAGATGATTTCTTACGAAGTTTCAATTGGTTTCATCCTGATCTGCGTCGTCCTGTGGGCGGGCACATTCAACATGGGCGGGATTATTGAAGGGCAGAAGGGGCATATCTTCGGCTTCATCAATGCTTATGCGCTTAACCCGTTATTGTTCCCAATTGCGGTCATGTTCCTGATCAGCGCGATGGCCGAAACCGCGCGCGCGCCGTTCGATCTGACCGAGGCAGAAAGCGAAATCGTCGCTGGCTACCAGACCGAATATTCGTCGATGGCCTTTGCGCTCTTCTGGCTCGGCGAATATGCCAATGTGCTTTTGATGTGCGCGCTCAACGCGATCCTGTTCTGGGGCGGGCATTTGCCGCCGGTCGACTGGGCACCGCTTTATATGGTGCCGGGGATCATCTGGTTCTTCGGCAAGATCCTCGTAATGTTCTTCATCTTCGCATGGGTCAAAGCCACCGTACCGCGTTACCGTTATGACCAGCTGATGCGTTTGGGTTGGAAAGTGTTCCTGCCGATTTCGTTGTTCTGGGTGTTTCTGGTCAGCGGATATTTGATGTTAACCCGTTATCAGCAGGAGACCTCACCATCGGTCGATCCGGCTGGAATGGCTGCTGTCGGTGCTAACGAAATTTGTTTCCTCGCTGCGGCAGACCGTTACGGTAAACCGAGTGCGGTAACGGTACCTGTGTTTATTCATCGTCCAAATCGCGATGCAGTGTCGCAACGTCACACCATAAAATATCCGGCTAAATACTCGGGCGAGTACATGTTCAAGATGGACAAATTGAACGGTTATGGCGGCAGCGGCTACCTAACTCGTGCAGATAGTCAGCAAGGGCCGTTAATCGGCCTAGGTATTTTTGACGTCGTGAACAGCGATGGCAGAAGTTCTGCAACCCTTCAAATCGTCGATGGCAAAAGTGGATTGATGGGCGATTGCAAAACAGCCAGTGAATTGAGAACTGTGTAATGACGACCATCGCCCATCTCATCAAATCCTTCACCTTGTGGGAATTCGTCAAGGCGCATTGGCTGACCTTGCAATATTTCTTCAAGCCCAAGGCGACGATCAATTATCCGTTCGAGAAGAACCCGCTGTCCCCGCGCTTTCGCGGTGAACATGCGTTGCGGCGTTATCCCAATGGCGAGGAACGCTGCATCGCGTGCAAGCTGTGCGAGGCAGTGTGTCCGGCGCAGGCTATCACTATTGAGGCCGAACCGCGCGAGGACGGCAGCCGCCGTACCACGCGCTACGACATTGATATGACCAAGTGCATTTATTGCGGATTCTGTCAGGAAGCGTGTCCGGTTGATGCCATCGTCGAGGGACCGAATTTCGAATATGCCACCGAAACGCGTGAGGAATTGCTGTACGACAAGGACAAGCTGCTTTCCAATGGTGACAAATGGGAACGCGCAATTGCCGCGAACCTTGCCGCCGATGCGGCCTATCGGTAAGGGCGGCGCATCGTGATTCAGGTCCTCTCCTTCTATATTTTTGCCGCGTTGCTCATCGCGTCCGCCGCGATGGTGATTTTTGCGCGCAATCCGGTGCATAGCGTGCTGTGGCTGATCGTCGCGTTTTTCAATGCGGCGGGGCTGATGGTGCTGATTGGCGCGGAGTTTATCGCGATGTTGCTGGTCATCGTCTATGTCGGCGCGGTCGCGGTGCTGTTCCTGTTCGTGGTGATGATGCTGAATATCGACTTTGCCGAATTGCGTGCAGGCTTTGTGAAAAATGTGCCGCTGGGCTTGATGCTGGCGGTGGTTTTGGTGGCCGAGCTGGTGCTTGGCATCGGCGCGTATAAGGCTGGGGCGGTCAAGCTTGGGACGCCCGATGGCGCGGCGGCGGTCAGCGATGTGCCGAATATCGAGGCCATCGGTAACTTGCTCTACAGCAAATATATCTTCCTCTTCGAAAGCGCTGGCCTGATCCTGCTCGTCGCGATGGTCGGGGCCATCGTCCTGACCCACCGAAAGAGCCACAGCGCCAAGGCGCAGAATATCACCAGCCAGAATATGCGCCGCCCTCAAGATGCCACGCGCAATGTCAATCAGTCGGTCGGGCAGGGGGTTGAGCTATGACCCTTCGACAGGCTCAGGGCGAGCGGAATAAAGGAGTGCTTCGCACATGATTGGGATAGAACATTATCTCGTGGTCAGCAGCATCCTGTTCGTGATGGGCGTGCTTGGCATTTTCCTGAACCGGAAAAATGTAATCATCATCCTGATGGCGATTGAGCTCATCCTACTTGCGGTGAATATCAACCTGGTAGCTTTCAGCGCGTTCTTGGGCGACTTGACTGGCCAGATTTTCGCTATGTTCGTGCTCACCGTGGCAGCTAGCGAGGCCGCTATCGGGCTTGCCATTCTCGTCATCTATTTCCGTGGTCGCGGTACAATTGCCGTCGATGATGTCAACCGGATGAAGGGCTAAACCCAGTGACATCAATCCATATCATCGTCTTTCTGCCGCTTTTGGCAGCGTTGGTCGCAGGCCTTGGCCAGCGGTTCATTGGCACATTGGCGGCAAAGACAATTACCACCGCTGGCCTGTTCACAGCGGCGTTGCTCAGCTGGCCGATCTTCATCGGTTTCCTGACCGGAGCTGAGACCGCCTATGTCGCGCCCGTCATGCAATGGGTGCAATCGGGCGATCTGACCTTTGATTGGGAACTGCGCGTCGATAGCCTGACCGCAGTCATGCTGGTGGTCATCACGACCGTGTCGGCGCTCGTCCATCTATATAGCTGGGGCTATATGGAGGAAGACCCCGACCAGCCGCGTTTCTTTGCTTATCTGTCGCTGTTCACATTCGCGATGCTGATGCTGGTTACCGCGAATAACCTCGTGCAGATGTTCTTCGGTTGGGAAGGCGTTGGACTTGCGTCCTACCTGCTCATCGGCTTCTGGTACAAGAAGCCGAGCGCAAATGCCGCCGCAATCAAGGCGTTCGTCGTCAACCGCGTTGGCGACCTTGGTTTCATGCTCGGCATCTTCGGCGTATTCTGGCTGTTCGGAACGGTGTCGATTCCAGATATTCTGGCCGCCGCACCTGATAAAGTCGGTTCGAGCATCGGATTCCTCGGCTACCGCGTCGATACGATGAGCCTGCTTTGCGTGCTGTTGTTTATCGGCGCGATGGGCAAGTCTGCGCAATTGGGGCTTCACACATGGCTTCCCGATGCAATGGAAGGGCCGACGCCGGTCTCCGCGCTGATTCATGCTGCGACCATGGTCACCGCAGGCGTATTCATGGTATGCCGCCTGTCACCCTTGTTCGAAACCAGCCAGTTTGCGCTCAACGTCGTCACCATCGTAGGCGCAACCACCGCGATTTTTGCCGCGACGGTTGGTCTCGTGCAAAACGACATCAAGCGCGTGATCGCCTACTCGACCTGTTCTCAATTGGGCTACATGTTCTTTGCCGCAGGCAGCGGCGCTTATGGCGTGGCGATGTTCCATCTGTTCACGCACGCGTTCTTTAAGGCATTGCTGTTCCTCGGCGCAGGCTCAGTCATCCACGCGATGCACCATGAGCAGGATATGCGTTATTATGGTGGCTTGCGGAAACATATCCCGCTGACTTTCTGGGCGATGATGGCGGGCACGCTGGCGATCACCGGTGTCGGCATTGTTGGAGTCGGCGGATTTGCTGGTTTCTATTCGAAGGACGCTATCATCGAGAGCGCCTTTGCCAGCAGTTCGACCTATCACATGTATGGTTTTGCGATTGGCGTTTTGGCGGCGTTGCTGACCAGTTTCTATTCGTGGCGCCTGATGTTCCTTACCTTCTTCGGCAAGCCGCGCTGGATCCAGAGTGAGCATATCCAGCACAGCGTCCACAAAACGCCCGAAACCGCCGAAGACAGCACCGGTGGCTATCATCCGCATGAAAGCCCGCTATCAATGCTGGTACCGCTCGGCGTATTGACCATCGGCGCGGTGTTTGCCGGGTTCCTGTTCCATAATGGGTTTATCGAGGCTGAAACCGGCAAGGAATTCTGGGCGAACAGCACGCTCTATTTCAACGAGCATTTGATGCACGCGATGCATGAAGTGCCTTTGTGGGTGAAGTTATCGTCGACGTTTGCCATGCTGACCGGGTTGGGCATTGCCTATTTAATGTATCAGCGCTCGGCAGATGCACCGCAGCGTCTAGCCACGACATTCGCGCCGATTTACCGCTTCTTCCTCAACAAATGGTATTTTGACGAGCTCTACAATCTGATCTTCATCAAGCCTGCCTTTTGGTTCGGTCGGCTGTTTTGGAAACAGGGTGATGTCGGGATTATCGACCGTTTCGGTCCTAACGGCTCGGCGGCTGTCGTCGGCTTTAGCAGCCGGATGGCGGTCAAAATGCAGAGCGGATATTTATATAGTTACGCGCTGGTGATGCTGCTTGGCCTCGTCGCTGCGGTCAGCTGGATGATGGTACAAGCATAATGAACGCTGCTGATTTCCCCATTCTTTCTGTCATGCTCGCGGTGCCGATGCTTGCGGCGATTGCGTGCCTGTTCGCACGTGCTGAGATGGCGCGTATTGTCGCGCTAACCGCCACGTTGTTCAATCTATTGCTCGGTATCTGGTTGTGGCTCAGCTACAGCCCATCGGGCGATCAGTGGCAGTTTACAGAAAGCGCATCGCTCTTTGGCCCGATAGGCTGGAAGCTTGGTATCGACGGCATTTCGCTGACCCTCATCATGCTATCGGTATTCCTGATGCCGATCTGCATTGGTGCAAGCTGGCGTTCGATTACCACCCGTGTGGGCGAATATATGGCGGCATTCCTGTTGATGGAAACGCTGATGATCGGCGTATTTGCCGCGCAAGATTTGATGCTGTTTTACATCTTCTTTGAAGCAGGCCTGATTCCGATGTATCTCATCATCGGCATCTGGGGCGGCGCAGAGCGGATTTACGCGAGCTACAAATTCTTCCTCTACACATTGCTGGGTTCAGTCGTGATGCTGATCGCGATGCTGTGGATGATCCAGTTTGCGGGTACCGCCGATATTCCGACGTTGCTCAACACCGATTTCCCGGTCGAGGCCCAGAAATGGCTCTGGCTGGCGTTCTTCGCGAGCTTCGCGGTCAAGATGCCAATGTGGCCGGTCCACACCTGGTTGCCCGACGCGCACGTCCAAGCCCCGACTGCGGGTTCGGTGATCCTGGCTGGCGTGTTGCTTAAGATGGGCGGATACGGCTTCCTACGCTTCTCGCTGCCGATGTTCCCAGAGGCGAGCGCTGACTTCATTCCTCTAGTGTTCGGCCTGTCCATGGTGGCGGTTGTTTACACTTCACTCGTTGCTCTCGTGCAAAACGACATGAAGAAGCTCATCGCTTATTCGTCGGTGGCGCATATGGCGATTGTGACGGTCGGGCTGTTCACGTTTAACCAGCAAGGTATCGAAGGCGCGATTATTGTGATGCTGTCGCACGGCTTGGTGTCGGGCGCTTTGTTCCTGTGCGTCGGTGTCATTTACGACCGATTGCATACGCGTGAAATCAGCCGTTATGGCGGACTTTCGATCAACATGCCCAAATATGCATTGCTGTTCATGCTGTTCATGATGGCGAGTGTCGGCTTGCCCGGCACCAGTGGTTTTGTCGGTGAGTTTCTTGCACTGGCCGGTGCCTATAAAGTTTCAACATGGGCAACGCTGATTGCCACGACCGGCATCATTCTCGGCGCAGGTTACATGCTCTATCTCTACCGCCGCATCGCTTTTGGCCCACAGGTCAATGCCGATGCCGCCGCGATGCCCGATATGGATAGCCGCGAAATGTGGTTGTTGGCGCCTATTGCGGTCGCCGTTCTCTGGATGGGCGTCTATCCCGAAACCTTCCTTGCACCCATCCGCCGCGACGTTGCAACGATTGTGGCGCGGGTCGAAAGAGCAGCGCCTGCAGGTGACAGCAGATTGAAACCGAATGACCCAACCACCGCGAAATATCGCGTTGGTGGACACGAAGAAAAAGCGGCTGAGGGGAGCCAACACTAATGGACCTCAACGCCTCCCTTTATCTTGTCCGTCCAGAGGCTATCCTGAGCTTCTCGGCGCTTGCTCTCCTGCTGCTTGCGGCATGGCGCAGCGGAGCGGGTAGGCTTGTTAGCATATTGTCGGTTGCGGCGCTTGTTGGCGCGGGCGCCTATGTCGTGCATTTCCTTTGCGCTGAAACAAACGCCCCCGCATTCGACGGATTGTTCGGGAATGACGCCTTTGGAAATTTCTCGAAAATTCTGATCTATGTGGCCGCCGCGATTTCGCTGATGATCGCGCCGCGCTTCCTTGAAAAAGCCGGCGCCATGCGCGCCGAATATCCGGTGCTCATATTACTTGCGGTAACGGGCATGAGCATCATGGTGTCCGCCACCGATTTGATAACGCTTTACATCGGGCTCGAACTCAACAGTCTGGCGGCTTACGTCCTTGCAAGCTTCGTGCGCAGCGACGGGCGTTCGGCCGAAGCCGGGCTTAAATATTTCGTTCTCGGCGCACTCGCGAGTGGCATATTGCTGTTCGGCATGTCACTGCTTTACGGGTTCACCGGATCGACCAGCTTCGCTGCAATTGGCACGGCTCTGAATGGCGACATCGGCCTTGGCATGATTTTCGGTATCGTTTTCGTGCTATCCGGCCTTGCCTTCAAAATCAGTGCAGCGCCATTCCATATGTGGACGCCAGACGTCTACGAAGGCGCGCCAACACCCGTCACGGCCTTCTTTGCCAGCGCGCCGAAAGTTGCGGCGAGCGCGCTCACTATCCGTGTCGTCATCGAAGCATTCGGCAATGAGGCCATAGTCTGGCAGCAAATCATCATCGTCATCGCTTTGATGTCGATCATCATTGGTGCGGTCGGGGCCATTGGGCAGCAGAATCTCAAGCGCCTTATGGCTTACAGCTCGATCAATAATGTGGGCTTCATCCTGATCGGCCTAGCCGCAGGGACAGAACAGGGCGTCGCGGCGATGCTCGTCTATCTTGCCATCTATGTTGCGATGACTTTGGGCGGGTTCGTCTGCCTTATGCAGTTGCAGGACAAGGATGGCGGCTATCGCGAAACCTTTGCCGATATCGCAGGCCTGTCGAAAACACGGCCCGCGCTTGCAGCCGCGTTTGCGATTTTTATGTTCAGCCTTGCCGGTATTCCACCGCTTTTCGGCTTCTGGGGTAAGCTGGTAGTGTTCAACGCCGCCGTTGCCGCAGGGCTATTGCCACTTGCGGTCATCGGCATTGCCGCATCGGTAATTGGCGCGTTCTATTATCTGAAGGTCGTCAAGGTTATGTATTTTGACGAACCAGCTGATGTTATTGTAGCAGGCGATGATAAGGTGTTGGCTTGGACCGGAGGCATTTTAGCCGTAGTCAACTCACCACTCGGCTATTTCACGATTCCGGTTCTCGGAGTGGTTACCGCCCAGGCAGCGAAAGCATTATTCTGACGCCCATTTTCGAAGAGGTTGCGCTGACGGGGTCGACCAACGCCGACCTGTTGCGACGTGCAGCTGAAGGCGGTCCGGAAGGTCTATGGTTGCGCGCAGATGCTCAAGACGGCGGTCGGGGTCGTCTAGGGCGTCATTGGGAGAGCCCTGTCGGCAATCTTTTTGCGAGTACAATTGTCCGCTTACGTCACGCTGACCCTGCGCCATCTACGCTGGCCTTTGTCGCGGTGCTGGCCGTGCATGACATGGTCAGGCAGATTGCGCCACATGTCGCGATCCAGATCAAATGGCCTAATGATCTGTTATCTTCGGACGGCGCCAAGCTATGCGGGATACTGTTGGAGCGGACTGCTGATGCAATAATCGTAGGTATCGGGGTCAACCTTGTTTGGCACCCCAACAACCTTGAACGCAAAGTTTCTGACTTACGCACCTTGGGTGCAACGCCTCCGGAGCCGCAAGCAGCGGTCGAGGTCCTTGCGGATAATTTTCAGCGCTGGCTCGCCATTTGGCGCGAAACAGGACTATCAGCAGTAATCCGCCAGTGGGAAGCTCACGCGCATCCAAAAGGCAGCGCGCTTGCGGCAAACCTTCCAGATGGAGAAGAATTGCAAGGGCTGTATGCAGGCCTGAGCGATGACGGCGCTTTGCAGCTTCGCTTGGCGGATGGCAGTATTCGTGCCATTCATGCCGCCGACATTTTTTTAGTATAGCCCTTCGACAAGCTCAGGGTGAGCGGAGATTTTGATGTTACTCGCAATCGATACTGGCAACACAAACGTCAAATTCGCATTGGTCGATAACAGCGGCGAGATTGTCAAACGCTGGCGGATTGCGACCGATGCGCGGCGGACAGCCGATGAATATGCGGTATGGCTCGACCAACTGATTCAGATGGCAGGTTTACGCAGGACCGACATTAAAGCTGTCATAATCGCAACGGTGGTGCCGCGCGCTCTGCATAATCTGCAATTGCTGGCCTCGCACTATTTCGACTGCGAGGCGTTGATCGCCGGACGCGGCACTGTAGGCTGGGGCATCCAGTTGAAAGTCGATGAACCGCAATCTGTTGGTGCGGATCGTGCCGTTAATGCTATCGCTGCACAGTCGATGGCCGACGGTGACAAGATTGTTATTAGCTTTGGCACGGCAACTACCTTTGACTATATTGGCCCTGATGGCTCTTATCGCGGCGGTAGCATCGCACCGGGCGTCAACCTCTCGCTCGACGCGCTTTATGCAGCCGCCGCAATGTTGCCGCGTATTGCAATTGAACCGCCCCCAAATGAAAGCGTGATTGGTACAACGACTGTTGGACAAATGCAGATTGGCATCTATTGGGGCTATGTGGCGATGATCGAGGGATTAATCGCACGGATGAAGGCTGAAATCGGCAAACCGGTGACGGTGATTGCAACGGGTGGTCTTGCCATCCTGTTTCAGCAGCATGGCCATTTATTTGACCGGGTTGAACCGGATTTGACGCTGCGGGGGCTGGCGCATTTGTACAGGAATAGAGAACAAAAATAATGACTACCCCAAAGAATGAGTTACTTTTCCTCGCGCTTGGCGGGTCGAATGAAATTGGAATGAACGTCAACCTTTATGGTTGCCAGGGCAAATGGGTGATGGTTGATCTTGGCCTTACCTTCGCCAATTCGGAATATCCCGGCGTTGACCTTGTACTGCCGGATCTCGAGTTCATCGAGCAACGGAAGGACGATTTGCTCGGCATTGTTCTGACCCACGGTCATGAAGACCATATCGGTGCAGTCGCCTATTTTGCCGCCGACCTGGGTGTACCATTATATGCCACACCCTTTACCGCGACACTTATTCGCGGAAAGCTTGAAGAAGAGGGAATCGCCGATAGCGTCGAGCTTAAAGTCATCCCGATGGAAGGCAGCTTTGACCTAGGTCCATTTGGATTCCAGTTCGTGACATTAGCGCATTCCATCCTCGAAATGAGTGCGTGCGTCATCACCACGCCTTATGGGAAAATTTTCCATACCGGCGACTGGAAGCTCGACGAACAGCCGGTGATTGGCAAGCCATCGACAGCAGAGCAGCTAACCGCCATCGGCAATGACGGCGTCCTGGCACTGGTCTGCGATTCCACAAATGCTTTCAACGCTGATGACAGCGGCAGCGAAGGCAGCGTCAAGGCAGACCTTCTGAAGTCCGTCAAGGCGGCGAAGGGCAGGGTGCTTCTCACTACATTTGCGTCCAATGCCGCTCGGTTGCAGACGATGGGAGAGGTGGCGCGTGAAACCGGGCGTACGTTGTGCTTTGCCGGACGCTCGTTGCACCGGATTATCGAAGCAGCGCAAGCCAATGGATATCTTAAAGATATGCCCAAAACCGTCGATATGGAGGCTGTCGATGGCTTGGCACGGCACGATGTCATGGTTGTTGCCACGGGTGGACAAGGTGAGGCCCGCGCTGCACTAGCGCGTATCGCAGACGGCAATCATCCTGTTAAGCTGGAGGAGGGCGATACGGTCATATTCTCGTCCAAGCAGATACCTGGTAACGAGATCGCCATTGGCGTCATCATGAACAAGCTTGCCGAGCGAAATATCCTGACCGTCACCGAAAAGCAGGCGCATGTGCACGTGTCGGGGCATCCAGGACAGCCCGAACTCGCTGCTTTGTATGACTGGATCAGGCCGCAAGTTCTGGTTCCCGTTCATGGTGAGCGGCGCCACATGGCCGAGCAGGCGCGCTTTGCGTTGGCCCATGGCGTTGCGAATGCACTGGTGCAATCGAACGGCGATGTAGTGCGGTTGGCACCTGGCAAGCCCGAGATAGTCGGTAAGGAACGTACAGGACGCCTTATCCTTGACGGCGACACGATAATCGCCGCCGATGGTGCGACCATCAACGAACGACGGCGTCTGTCATGGTATGGCATCATTAACGTCGCTGTCGCGCTTGATGGTGACGATGCCTTGCTTGGCGATCCGCAAATCCGCCTACATGGGGTGCCGATTGAAGAAGATCTCGAAGATTTTCTGGAAGAAGCCAACGACGCAGCAGTCAAAGCGGTTAAAGATAATCGTGGCGACTACGACAAGTTGCGTGAGAGTATACGACTTGCGGTGCGTCGCATCGCGACCAGCTGGACCGGGAAAAAGCCCATTGTTGATGTTATGATCGTGGAGACGGCATGAGCTGGACATCGATTATCGCCATTTATGCGTTGTTCTGGGTCATGAGTGCTTTTGTGATCTTACCGATTGGCGTGCGCACCCATGAAGAATTAGGGTTGGAAAAAATACCCGGTCAGGCGGACAGTGCCCCCGGAAATTTCCGGCCTGGCGTTATCATCCTGAGGACGACATTGCTCTCAGCTGTCCTGTTCGGCCTATATTACGCCAATTATGTAAATGGCTGGATTGACCGGCACAGCTTCGATTTTCTGATTACCCGACCGACTGAATAATCAGTTCCGCAAGCGTTCGATAGCCTGCGCAAGCGCGACATAAAGTTTGCCGACATCCGATGATAACAATGTCACCCCGATGGCATTACCGTCACGTGTGCTCAACAGAACGCGCATCATGGCCTCAAAATCGTGGATATAGCGATTGACATGCTCGCGAAACTCACCGTCCTCGCCATAATGCGACGCTATGGCCCGGGCCTCGCCAGCATCGAGCAAGCGGACAGCGCGGCGGGTAAACACGCCTCGGTCGCCTTTGAGATAAGCGGCCCAAGCGGTGTCGGTTACGTCGTTGGACAATATTTTCGCAACATCGATTGACGTCGAATTCAGCGATTCAGTTAGCAGCACCATCCGTCGCGCAAAACTGTCGTCGCCAATACCTTCAAAACCATACTTGTTGTCGGCAACGCGCTGCTCGAGATTAGCGGTCATTTCTTCAAGTTGGCCAAGCTGCGAAGCAACCCGGGTGGCAGCATTTTCGGATAGCTTTATGTTGCGCTCGATTGCTTCCGTCACGACATCGTTCATCGATGCGATCTGCGCGTCGATGGCCTCCGCAAGCGCAGCCTTGTTCTGGTCTGTTAGCTTCTCAGCGACATTGGCCAGTTCATCATCCAAGATTTTGCGGCTGCTTTCGGCCGCCTGTCGCGTGGTTTCGCGAACGCGCAGCATCGATGCGACCAATTTGGTATTGGCATCTTCGGTCATATCCTCGACCAACGCCCGGGTTTGCTGCAACGCAGATCCCAGCGCATCTGCCTGTTCGTGGCGAGCAGCGAAATGTTCATCGCTTTCCCGCATCAATTTATCCACATTTTCGCGTTGAACGCCGATCAGCTGCTCTAGCGACTTCAATTTAGCGAGCATATTGTCGCTTAATTCGTCAAGTGAACGCGCGGAAGCTGAGGCCTGCCCCAGATTAGCAATGCCTTGCGCGTACCTTTCGTTGAGTTGTAACATTGCATCAGGAAGGACTTCATCAATCTGTCGATTGGCCTTGTCCAGTGATACAAGAAGTTTATCCGACTGAGCGATCAGGTCTTGGGTAATGCTATGGTTATTCGTTAGTGCGGACCCGACGTCTTTTGTGCTTTCACCCAGCGCAGACACTGCAAACGCCAGCTTTGCTGTCTGATCGGTAGCGGCCTTATCTACTTCGGCGATCCGGTTCGCGCTTGATTCAATATGATCCGCAATTTCGCGGATTATAAGCGAAATCCTGGCTTCTTCCGCCGCCGATTGCTCTGAAAGATTGCTTATCGACCCACGCAAAAGCGCCAATTGACCCTCAACTTTCTCTTGGCTTGTGACTAATATAGCGTCAACTGCGGTTGAGGCATTGGACACGCCAGTTGTCAGTCCATTGGTCGCTCGCTCGATCAATGTTACCATTTCCGCAGTGCGGTTGGTGGCATCGGCACCGCGCTCGTCGAGCAGGGCAGCACTCGCTTTCAAGGATTGCTCGAGTTTGCCGCCGACATCGTCGGCGCGTATTTCCATGTTATCGATATAACTGCGAGCGGATTTTCCAGCCTCGCCAACGCGCTCAAGTGAAGCAATTAAAGATTTAATCTGCATTTGCGCGTTGTTGCCCGCACTGCCAATCTGGTTGGTAACATCTTTTGCGGCGCTGGTGACAACCGGCAAATGTTTGCGCAACTGCTCCAAATTACTCGTAGCCGCATTACTCACCGCTTCGAGCGTTTTTGCCTTTTGATCGCTATCCGCCAAGGCAGCGGCCAATTGCTCGGCCGATTCAACGAGCTGTTTGGCAGATTGACGACCGACACTCTCCAACTCACGGGCATTCTGGGCCAGAAACTCACGCGCCAGCGAAATTTCTTCATTCACCGTTCGCATTCGGGTAGCGAGCGCGTCACTTTCGTTGCGCAAAAGATATGCCACATCGCCAAAGCGGCTTGCTTCACGGCTGCTGCTACGCATCGCAATCAGCCACAGTACCGCAAGCAATAGCGTGGGTATCGCCCACATCGTGACAAGCGAAATAATGCGGTCATTCGCAAGCCCACGCTGTGCTTCGGGCAAATAGGTCCACCCAAAGAAGCCGGTCCAACCCGCAAATGCTAAGATTAATAAGGCAGGAACGAGGACTTTTGCAAAATCGTGACGAGGAGTCTCAACGACATAGTCTTCATAATATTCTGCTGGCGGCTCATCCTGCATTTCCAGATCAGGACCCTCGGGCGAAGCGGCCAAACCTGCCGGGCCGTCATGTTCTAAAGGTTCATCGCGATGGTCGTCGGGGATCTCGCGGGTCAGCCCGATAATTTTGGAGCGCGTGTTCATGTCAAGTTGTTTACCATAATTTATCCACAGAGAAACGCAAACTTAACCCTATCTTTGCTATAAGTGCCGAATGTCTATGGATTATGGCTCTTTTGACACAGCTTTAAAAGCTGCTGCTGGTGAAGATACCGCTTTAATCGCGGAGTTGCGTGCATCCTTTGTCGAGAGCGCCAAGCGGCAACTTAGCCTGCTTTCACGCTCACGTTGCGATGCCAACTGGCAATATACCAGCTGGCGATTAAAGGGCCTCGCTGCCAGTTTTGGTGCCACGCGTTTAATGGCGCTGGCCGATGAGGCGAGCGAAGGCGCGCCTGGCGATCCGGTGGTTATTCGTAAGCTCGATAAAGCTATCACTGAAATAGAAACGCACGACATCCACTGAACGTCGCGTATTGCCATAATTTTCTTGGCAAATTGCACCCAACGTCCGTATCGGACATGGCGTGCCGAGCGAACCAAAATCCATTCCCGATGTGGCGCTGCTTTCTGCAGCGTTAGCCACGGGTGACGCAAATGTTGCAGCACCTGAAATCACGAATAGCACATTGGGCGGCCAGTCTTTGCTGGAGCATCAGATCGGACAATTGGGCCGTCTTGGCGTAAGCCGATTTCTTGTTGAGGTCGACCATGTCACAGGGGCGCTGCTCCATCTTGCCGATAGTAACAGCAAGAATGGAAGGTCGGTCGAATTTGTTCGGTCGGGTTCTGACATTCAACGACTGCTGCACCCAAGTGATCGGCTGTGGGTCCAATCCGAAGCTGTTTATGTCGCACCTGACCTGCTCAAACAGATGCTGAGTCACGCCGGCGCTTTCATCGTAACTCTGGACGGGCGTGATGAAAATGAGGCGTTCGAACGGATCGACCTTAATACCCGATGGGCCGGCGTCGCACTATTGGAGGCACAGACTGCTGTCTCGCTGCAAAATCTGCCTGAAGGGTGGAGCATGACGTCGTCGATACTGAGACAGGCTCTTCAGGATAAAGTAGGTTTTTATACTTTGAATCAACAATATATCCAGGAGGGCAAGCTGCGCCTTGTGCGATCTGTTCAAGATTTCAGCACATTAAACCGCGAAATTTTGGTGGGCCGTATCGACCAAAGCGGTGGATTTTTGGAAACGCGCATATTGGCACCGATAGCGGCTCGGATAGCACCTTCGGTTTGGGGGATATCTGCCGGACCTGCATTGGTCAGCGGTGCAAGCATCATATCGGCAGCAAGCTCGTTGGCATTGGGCGCAACTGGGTTCATACCTGCGGCTATTGTTGCCGCGATGGTAGCAATTGTGCTGAATATCCTAGGTGCGACTGTTGCTGATCGCAATGATAGCACGCCACTATCCAGACTTGCGCCAATGGCCGTATGGGCATTGCTCGGTCTTTCAACGCTCGCAACCGCCCGATTAGACATGAGCTATTCGAGCGATGGCATATTCGCCGCGCTTATTGTGGTGGGTTTGGCGGTGCTCGCCCAAAAACTGGTACTGCCTGCTTGGGCGAGGCAGGTGCTGAAATCTCCTGCATTACTCACAATTCTTATGTTGACGGCATCTCCGGTTGTGGGCTTTACCCACGCCTTGCAGTGGATTGGAATAGCGCAGTTGGCTGCGATGATTGCCTCCCTATGGACGGCTAACGACCGGTAAAAAAAGGCGAAGCAAGCTTAAAGCGGCATTAACCGGAATTTCGCTATACTAGCCGCTGTTATCAGCATGGAACGACCGGTGGACCAATTGTCTAGCCAAAATGAAAATTTGCTATCGATCGCAGCAACGCATGCTCGCGACATCGACGCATTGTGCACCGACGTTGCCGCTATCATTTTTCCTACAGCGATCCACCCGCCTACCGACGCGATTACGACGGCTGTCTCCACGCGAATGCTCGGTCTCGTGAGCGATATCGAAAGCCAATTGCTTGGTACTTCTGACAAATCGAACTTTTTACCTGCAACATGGACGTTGCTAGCCGACTCAGGCTTTTTAAGAGAAGCCGATCTTGTAGACTTTGTTCTTGCTCGTGTGTCAGAAGACCGCCTCGATAGCAGGCTGGGTTCAGCAAATGCGACGTTAACGGCGGCCTTGCTGGATCATGCTGATGGCAATGTTGCTGAAGCAGCGCAATTATTGCTGGCGGCAGACAGTCTGCATCGCCATTCGCGCGGCGGTTCCTATCTAACTTTGCCTCCGGAACTGCTACATAAGCTTTGCTGGCGGATTGTCGCGGCAATCGAAGTTCTGGAAAATCGGCGCTCTCCCGCGATAATTGCTGCGGCCCGGCAGCTCATTGATGGCTATGACGAATCCCAAACAGCGGCGTCCGCAGCCAGGAAAATCGTGCATTTTTTAGGGACCGAATATCTCGCCGAACTGCTCAGTCCTGAAAAATGCGGGCTCCACCTGTTTGTGGCGAAAATTTCCGCCGACGTGAACCTCGATCACGATCACATATTGCGGCTTATGGATTGCAGCTCGTCTACGCCATTGGCGTTAATCTTGGTAGCATTGGGATTGCCAAAGGACATGGCTAGCGCTCGTCTTTTGCTGCTTCGCGGGCAAATGCTGACATCGCGCGAAGCTGCGATATTCGACAAATATTATGACTCGATTGAACGTCCGATTGCGATTGCCGAGATTTCATCGTGGTCGGCCTCGCGCTCAAGCTATCTGGCCTTCGGGAATATATGAACGGCGCATCGCAATTATCTCGTCCAATATTGGGTGAGCTGAACCGGGAAGGGGTCCTGCTGAGGGCGGATGACGCTTTGCGCAAACTCAATCAGCGTGCAGGCGGCATAGAAGGCGGCTCTATCGCAATACCGGCTCTTTACAATTTAGCCATGTTGTCAGGGCGCTTATTGATGCGCCTTGCGCGTGCGGTTCGCGTTTCGGACGACCCCGACAATCTTGAGCTATGGGTAGAGGCTCAGCCCGTTGGAGAAATCGTCCAAATTACCATATTGAGCTGGCGTAATCTGGGTCAGCATCAAAGTGCGGCGAATGTCGATGATGACCGGCATAGGGATTCTTCCGGGGCTTATTCTTCACTCATCTTTGATCGCTCGCAGCGACTGATCCAATCACGGGGTATGCGAATAAGCGGATTAGTTGCCTCCGATTTCGGCACATCAGCGTCAGAGGTGCTCGGAAAGCTCTTCGACAACTTCGATAATCAGAACGACTTTGTCAAAAACCTGATATCGATGGAGACCATGTCGCCATTTGTGGTTGCCCTGAAGCAAGGCGACAATGTGCTGTTATCAGGCCGCCCTGCTTATGATGAAAGCGGTAGCCTGACTGGCTATGAATGCCGATGGGAGCCGGTGGCACCTTCCGCGACTGCCGCATTTGAGGAAATGCAAGCGCCCACCCCAAGCGCGTTGTTCGGTAAGCATCTGGCACCGGCACTTCGACAGCCATTGGGACGCATCATCGCAAATGCGGAAACAATCGGGAGCGAATTGCAAGGGCCTATACGTGAGAATTATGCCGCATATGCGCGTGATATTGCCAATGCGGCCCGCCATTTGTCTGCATTGGTTGACGATCTGGGCGACTTGGAAGCCATCGAGCGAGCCGATTTTTCCACCGCACCCGATAAAATCGAGTTGGGTGATGTCGCAAGGCGGGTCGCGGGTTTACTGGCATTAAAAGCCGCGGATCATAGCATCCGTCTTATAACGCCGGACACCGACATCAAAGTTGGCGCGACTGCCGAATTCCGCCGCACGCTCCAGATCATGCTGAATCTTGTCACCAACGCCATTCGCTATTCGCCTGATGGAACCGAGGTAACAATAGAAATTGGGCAAACCGGACAATCTTCCTTCATCAGCGTGGCTGACCAAGGAAGGGGTATAAAAGCGGACGATCGTGGCAAGGTGTTTGAAAAGTTCGAGCGTCTTGGGCGCTCGGGCGATGGCGGAAGCGGGCTCGGCCTCTACATATCGCGCAGGCTTGCCCGTGCGATGGGCGGCGACCTGACGGTCGAGGAAGCAACAGGCGGAGGTGCGATTTTCACGCTCCGCCTGCCGTCTAGCTAGTTAGCGTGCGTCGAACCCGACATAAGGGCGGTGGTTCGGGCCGGTGTATAGTTGGCGCGGACGACCGATCTTCTGACCGGGGTCCGAGATCATTTCATTCCACTGCGCTACCCAGCCCACCGTGCGCGAAAGGGCAAATAACACGGTGAACATTTCGGTTGGGAAACCGATTGCTGACAAGATAATCCCCGAATAAAAATCGACGTTGGGGAACAGCTTTTTCTCAATGAAATAAGGGTCGTTGAGGGCCATATCCTCAAGTTGCATGGCAACATCGAAAATCGGATCGTTAATCTTCAGCTCGCTTAAAACTTCGCGCACCGTCTTTTGCATCACTGTCGCGCGCGGATCGTAATTCTTGTAAACACGGTGACCAAAACCCATCAATCGGAACGGATCGTTCTTGTCCTTCGCGCGCTCGATATAATGCGGAATTTTGTCGGGCGTGCCGATTTCGCGCAGCATGTTAAGCGCCGCTTCGTTCGCGCCGCCATGCGCTGGCCCCCAAAGACAAGCAATGCCAGCCGCGATGCATGCGAAGGGATTCGCGCCGGATGAACCCGCCAGCCGGACGGTTGAGGTCGAAGCATTTTGCTCGTGATCGGCATGCAGAATGAAGATGCGGTCCATCGCGCGCTCAATCACCGGATTGACGACATATTCCTCTGCGGGAACACCGAACGTCATGCGCAGGAAATTGCCCGTGTAAGACAGCTTGTTGTCAGGATAGAGAAACGGCTGCCCCATTGAATATTTGTAAGCCATCGCTGCAATGGTTGGCATTTTTGCGATAAGCCGATGGCTGGAAATCATCCGGTGGGTGGGATCAGCTATATCCGTCGAATCATGGTAAAACGCCGAAAGGGCGCCGACGACACCGCACATGATAGCCATTGGGTGAGCATCGCGACGGAAGCCTCGGTAAAAAGTCGCCAGCTGTTCGTGCAGCATCGTATGCCGCGAGATAGTGTAGCTGAAATCATCAAGCTGCTTTTTGCCTGGCAACTCGCCGTTCAGCAAAAGATATGAGACCTCCATAAAGCTGGACTTTTCGGAGAGGTCTTCAATCGAATAACCCCGATGCAACAGGATACCTTCATCACCGTCAATAAAGGTGATTGCGGATTCACAACTGGCGGTTGAAGTAAATCCAGGATCAAAGGTAAAATGGTCCGAAACGCCATATAATTTGCGGATGTCGATAACGTCCGGGCCTTCTGTGCCCTTCATTATCGGCAGGTCATAGCTGGTATCGCCAATATTCAAGGTTGCGTTATTTTCGGCCATTCTCAAACTCCATCACTCAAACCCTTCAAGCAGGGCGCCCTTGAGGCAAGGCTTGTTTATCATGTTCGACAAAAGGCGCCAGGAACGCCAGATGCGTTTGCTTAAGGCCCCTCAATTGCCACTATTTCATGGGGAGAAAATGGCATTATCGTTGGGACGCCAATGGTAGGAATTTAGACGGTCGTCAAGGCAAACTATTCAGTGTTTGGAGCATGATATTTGTCTTATGTGACAAAGCTGCTACGTCCTTGCAGTGGCAGGGATTTTTGGCACTTTGGCTATCGACCGCATAGCGCAACAGCGGCCTCCGATGCGGTGGCTCGCGTTGCTGGAAGAGTGGCTCGACAGTGAGCGAGACCAATTACCGCTTTGGATACCGGTGGGCGTTGGGGCAGGCGTTGCCATCTGGCAATTTTCGGGCGACATCGGCTTTCTGTCGCTTGCCGTCATCTGTTGCGCGATGGTGCTGACTGGTTTGGCCTTCGAAACCACGAGCAGAATTCGACAGATATTGGGGTTAGCAGCGGTCAGTATCGCAATCGGCTTTGCGGCTATCGCGATAAAATCAACGTTGGTTGCGCAGCCGGTATTGGGCAAAGTGTGGATCGGCGAGTTTTACGGACGCATCGAAAAAGTCGAGATGTTGTCGGCGCGCGATGTCATTCGTTTGCAACTGGCAACGGACGGGCATCAAGGGCTGCCTCCAACCGTGAGAGTCAATCTTTCACCGCGGCAGTATCGGCCAGAACTCGGCGAGGGGGCAGTAATATGGTTGCGGGCGCGACTGATGCCTCCAGCGGGTCCTGCCTTGCCGGGCGGCTATGATTTTGCCCGGCGCGCATGGTTCCAGCAACTGGGTGCGACCGGATCCGCATTGGGCGAAGTCGAACTCTATGCTGCCGCTCCATCCAGGCCATTATTTTCGTCGAGCAGGGCCCGCCTCACACAACATATCTTGGGTGAAATGCCCGATGATGCCGGTGCGATTGGGGCGGCGCTTGTTACAGGGGACCAGGGGCATATCAGCGAAGCTGATGCACAAGCCATGCGCGACAGCGGTATGGCTCATTTACTGTCGATCAGCGGCCTTCATGTGACTGCGGTTGTCGGCTTTATTTTTCTGGCATTCAGTCGAACCTTGTCATTGTTTTCATGGCTTGCCTTGCGCGTATCTGTACCGCTTATTGCGGCTTCCGCCGCAGCGCTTGGAGCTGTGGCGTATACCCTTCTCACTGGTGCAGAAGTTCCGACCGTTCGATCCTGCATAGCGGCTCTGTTGATACTGACCGCACTCGCATTGGGGCGCGACGCCTTAACTTTGCGGTTGGTTGCCTTTGGCGCATTGGTCGTGCTCGTTCTCTGGCCAGAAGCGATGGCTGGCCCCAGTTTCCAGCTTAGCTTTGCGGCAGTTGCGACCATCGTGATTTTGCACGAACTGCCAATGATAAGGCGATGGACAGAGCGGCGGGAGGAGCTGGTCGCATTCCGGATTTTGCGGGGACTCATTTCGTTGGTCCTGACCGGTCTCGCTATCGAACTGACCTTGGCGCCGATTGCGCTATATCACTTTCATAAAACTGGACTTTATGGGGCACTGGCAAATGTCATAGCCATCCCTCTCACCACATTTTTCATCATGCCGATGGAAGCTCTCGCCTTGCTCTTGGATGTTGCAGGTTTAGGCGGGCCGTTTTGGTGGCTAGCAGGGCAGGGTATTTCCCTGATTTTGGCGATCGCGCATCTGGTGAGCGGTCTTCCAGGCTCCGTAACGATGCTGCCCGCAATGCCTGACTGGGCATATGGGGCAATTATTCTCGGGTTGCTGGTCTTTGGTTTGTTGAAGAGTGCTGTGCGCTATATTGGCATAGTGCCGTTTGTCGTGGGCATAATTGCAATGATTTTGGCTCCACGACCTGACTTATTGGTGACGGGAGATGGCAAACATCTCGCATTGGTCAATCCGGCCGGCGAGGTATCATTATTGCGGTCAAAAGCTGGCGATTATATCCGCGATATGCTGTTGGAAAATGCGGGTACCAATGCCGAGCCCCGCCCTATCGAGCAATGGCCGGGGGTAAAGTGCTCGGCCGATATGTGCGTGCTCGACATAAACCGGGGCGGAAGGCAGTGGTCGGTCCTCGCAACGCGGACGCCATATCAAGTGCCCTCGATGGAAATGGCCGCGGCTTGCAAGCGCGTTGACATTGTCATCAGTGACCGTTGGCTGCCCTCTTCCTGCCAACCCAGATGGGTCAAGGCAGACCGCAACACGCTGGAGCAAAGCGGTGGATTAGCCTTTTACTTGGCCAACGAAAAGCTCATCACTGTCAATGACGACAACGCACATATGCCATGGGTACAAGCTGCCCGCGACGCAAAAGCGCGGGCAGAGCTTGATCAATGATAACGGCGCAGCAGTCCTGCGAGTTTGCCCTGAACTTCAACCTCGTGCGCGGCAAAATATTGCGGCTCATAGCTACTGTTGGCCGGATCGAGACGGATTTGACCACCCTCGCGCCGCAGATATTTGAGTGTCGCTTCCTCACCGCGTACCAGCGCCACGACGATTTCACCATCGCGCGCAGTGTTCGCTTTCTTGATTAGCGCATAATCGCCGTCGAGAATGCCCGCTTCGACCATCGAGTCACCTGAAACTTCAAGCGCGTAATGTTCGCCAGCACCCAGCAACGCCATCGGCACCGATAACGAATTCTGTCCCTCCAACGCTTCAATGGGTACACCAGCAGCAATTTTGCCATGCAACGGAATCTCCATCACATCATTTGCGGCGACCGGTAAATTAACCTGCGCCTTATTGTTCGCAATTGCGGGCGTTAGCTTGGTCACATTGGAAGCACGCGCGCTGCCGCCTTCAGGCATCTTCGTGACTTCAAGAGCGCGTGCCCGGTTGGCAAGACGGCGGATGAAACCGCGTTCTTCCAAGGCACCGATCAAGCGATGCACCCCTGATTTGCTCTTCAGGTCGAGCGCCTCCTTCATTTCCTCGAACGACGGCGAAATGCCGCTTTCTTCGAGACGCTGATTTATAAAGAGAAGCAATTCATGCTGTTTGGCGGTGAGCATAATAGGGTTCCATCATGTTGGACATGAACGGAACGATTAGAGAACAAAGGAGATCAGGTCAAGAACAATCGTACATCTTGTGTTCTTCGGTTCAATCGAGCGGTAGATATTGCGCTGTTGACGTTGCTGATCGGGCGGGAGCATATACGGGGTTGATGACGAGAGCGTTAGCCTGTGAAAGCGGCGCAAGCATGCCGCTGTCCTGTTTATAAAATATTGATATTAAGTCATTCTCCATTCGCGCACGCAAATAGTCAGTTCGCGCACCACCTGCAGGGAGACCGTCGTTCAATATGCCGGTCCGGACCGCTGGCAAGGGCGACTTGCACCCGGCCAGATACCGGATCAACGGTAGCAGGAACAGGAATGCCGTCACATATGCGGACGACGGATTTCCGGGCAACCCAAGCACAATCGCGTGGCCGAGTCGGCCCGCCATCATCGGCTTTCCGGGGCGCATCGCGACCTTCCAGAAGTCGATTTCCGCCCCGACATTGCGGAGCGCAGCCTGCACCAAATCATGGTCGCCGACCGATGCACCGCCGCTCGTGACAATTATGTCCGACGTGTCGGCTGCCGCTCGCAATGCCGCTTCGAGTGCTGTCAATTCGTCCGCTATGATGCCGCCATCAGCAATATCGCAAGGCAAAGGTGCAAGCATCGCCGACAACATCACGCTGTTCGACGAGGGTATCTGCGCCACGCTGCATTCAGCACCGGGCGCGACGAGTTCGCTGCCCGAGGCGAGGATCGAAACTTTGGGCCGCCCACCAACCGCCAGCGCGCCATAGCCAGCCATTGCCGCCGCCGCGATCCGCCCTGCATTCAGAATATCGCCATTTTCCAGCAGGCAATCGCCATCCACAAAATCACTGCCCGCGCGCCGGATATGCGCGCCAGCACCGGGCGGACCTTCGCCAGATTGCCTAAGCATATCACCCTGACGCGCAGCCTCTTCCTGCAATAATATGCAATCTGCCCCCGCCGGAACATGCGCGCCGGTAAAGATACGCGCAGCCTCTCCTACACCCAGCACACCGTCAAAAGGCTTCCCCGCCGCGCTTTCGCCAACTACGCGCCACGGCCCCGGAAGTTCGGCAAAACGAATGGCATAACCATCCATCGCTGACAGATCCGCTGCAGGCTGCGTGCGCCGGGCGACCACGTTTTCGGCGAGATAATGCCCGACCGCACCCGCCAACGGCATTGAAATCGCGGGCAGGGGAGCCGCCAGCGCCAGCAAACGCGCCTGCGCCTCGTCAACGCCAATCACGCGCGCCAGTCTCCCGATTTCCCACCGCTTTTCGACAGCAGGCGAACGCCCGAAATCACCATCCCCTTGTCGAGCGCCTTTGCCATATCGTAAATGGTCAATAAGGCGATCGAGGCAGCAGTCATCGCTTCCATTTCAACTCCGGTCTTGCCGGTTAGCCGGACAAGCGTGGTGACAAGTATTCCGTCATCTTCGAAAGCAAAATCGACGGACACTTTGGACAGCATTAGCGGGTGGCAGAGCGGGATAAGTTCGGGCGTCTTCTTCGCCGCCATGATACCGGCGATGCGCGCGGTGGCGAGTACATCACCCTTTTTCGCGCTGCCCTCGCGGATCGCTGCGAGCGCGTCGGCAGACATTGTAATGCGTCCCTCGGCAGTCGCCTCACGTACAGTATCATCCTTGGCCGACACATCGACCATATGCGCCGCGCCGCTGTCGTCGAGATGGGTGAGCTTGGTCATTCGCCAGTCAAAAGCTTGCGCGTTGCTTGTTCAACATCGTCTTGTCGCATCAGGCTCTCGCCGACGAGGAAAGTGCGCACGCCTGCCGTCGCCATTCGCTCACAATCGGCATGGGTCGAAATCCCGCTTTCGCACACCAGCAGCACGTCATCGGGCACCATAGCTACCAACCGCTCGGTGGTGGAAAGGTCTACTTCGAAGGTTTTTAAATTGCGGTTATTGACACCAATCAGCTTTGATTTCAGCCGCGAGAGCGCGCGTTCCATCTCCGCCCCGTCATGCACCTCAACCAGCACATCCAGCCCTTGCGCCACCGCCGCATCCTCTATTTCGGCCATCGCCGCATCGTCGAGCGCCGCGACGATAATCAAGATCGCATCCGCCCCCATCGCCCGCGCTTCGGCGCATTGCCACGGATCGACCATGAAATCCTTGCGGATGACGGGCAGGTCACATGCCGCACGCGCAGCGACCAGATAATCTTCATGTCCCTGAAAGTAAGGTGTATCGGTCAATACCGACAAACAAGTCGCCCCGCCCGCCTGATAGGCGCGAGCATGTGTCGCCGGATCGAAATCGGCACGGATCAAGCCTTTGGAAGGACTGGCCTTCTTGATTTCGGCGATGAGCGCAAGGCTGCTTTCAGCCTTTGCCCGAAGCGCCGCTTCGAACCCACGAACGTGCGAGGGCTTGGGCCAGTGCGACAACCCCAGTGGTTTACGCGCAGCGACTTCGATACGCTTTGTGGAACAGATTTCGGCCAGTTTGTCGGTCATCAGTAATTCACCCAACACTTCAATAGCGCCTTCGCCAACCCCTTGTCGATCGCCTCCGCTGCTTCCTCAACGCCCGATTGCCAGTCATGTGCATGGCCTGCAACCGTGAGTGCAGCGGCGGCATTGAGGAGGACGGCGTCACGATAGGCACCTGCCTCTCCGTCGAGCAGGCGGGTGAGGGCGGCGGCGTTATAGGCGGCGTCTCCACCCTTTAGCGCTTCAATTGGGTGGATTGGAAGGCCAGCAGTTTCGGGGTTGAGACGCTCGACCGCTTGGCCCAGACGAATGACGCTGCTCGGGCCAGAAATCGACAGTTCGTCGAGCGGCTCGTCGCCCGCCACCAGCATCGCATCGTCATAGCCCAGTAGCTCAAGTGCGCCTGCGTAGACGGGCATAAAGTCGGGCCGGGCGACGCCGATGAGCTGGCGTTTAACGCGTGCGGGGTTGGCGGCGGGACCGGTGAGGTTGAAGATCGTGCGTTTGCCTATTGCCTTGCGGATCGGTGCGAGGGGGCCAAGCGCCGGGTGATGCTTCTGCGCGAATAGGAAGCAAATACCGAGGTCGGCGAGTGTGGCTTCTGCGGTTTCGCTCGCGCGGTCGAGGTTTAGCCCGAGCGCTTCCAGCGTATCTGCCGCGCCTGCCTTGGATGATGCCGCGCGGTTGCCGTGCTTGGCGACTGGCACCTCGCACGCGGCAACGACGATGGCGACCGCAGTCGAGATGTTGAGGCTATGGCTGCCATCGCCGCCGGTGCCGCAGACATCAATAGCGCCAGCGGGCGCCTCGATTGCGATCATACGTTTCCGCATTTCACGCACCGCGGCTGCAATCTCGATGCTCGTCTCGTCACGGTTAGACATGACAGTCAGGAAATTCTGGATGTCGTCTGCGGCGACATTGCCATCGAGAATGTTGGCAAATGCCTCCGCGGCGAGGTCGGCCGTAAGCGCAGAGGAGGCGTCGGGCAGGGTCTTCACGCCCGCTGCCTCACCGTCATCCCGGCCATCCGCATGAAATTAGCGAGCATTGCGTGGCCATGTTCGGTCGCTATGCTTTCGGGGTGGAACTGCACGCCGTGAATGGGAAGCGTCGCATGTCGGAAACCCATCACATGGCCGTCATCGCTGGTCGCGTTGACAATCAGGCTGTCGGGAACATTCTCGACAATCAGGCTATGATAGCGCGTCGCGGTAAAGGGGGAGGGCAGACCCGTGAACAGCCCACTGCCGTCATGAGTTACCGGCGAGGTCTTGCCGTGCATCAATCCACCGCGTGCCACGTGCCCGCCGAAATGCTGCCCGATGGTCTGATGCCCGAGGCAAACGCCGAGCAAAGGCTTGCCGGCATCGGCACAGGCCGCGACCAGATCGAGGCTCACGCCTGCTTCAGTTGGGGTCTTTGGCCCCGGTGAAATCAGGAAAGCCTCCGCTCCAGACGACAGCGCCTGTCCCGCCGACATATCGTCGTTGCGGACAACCTCGACCTCCGCACCCAGCTCCACCAGATAATGGACGAGGTTCCAGGTGAAGCTGTCATAATTGTCGATGACTAGGATCATTGCCCAAACCCTGCCTCTCCGGAGACCTTAACCGCCTCGCGTGCTGCGGCGATCAGCGCCCCCGCCTTGGCCTCGCACTCGCGCTGTTCATATTCGGGGTTGCTGTCGGCGACGATTCCTGCGCCTGCCTGCACGTGGAGTATGCCATCCTTTACGATGCCCGTGCGCAACACGATGCAGCTGTCCATATCACCATTGGGTGAGAAATAACCGACACCGCCTGCATAAGCTCCGCGGGTTTCTGGTTCGAGTTCAGCGATGATTTCGCAGGCGCGGACCTTGGGTGCGCCGCTGACGGTGCCAGCGGGGAAGCCTGCGAACAGCGCGTCGATGGCGTCCTTGTCGGGCGCGAGTTCGCCGACGACGTTGGACACAATGTGCATCACATGGCTGTAGAATTCGACCATATAGCTGTCGGTCACGGTCACGCTGCCGCCCTTTGTCACGCGGCCGACATCGTTGCGGCCGAGGTCGAGCAGCATCAAATGTTCGGCGCGTTCCTTCGGGTCAGCGAGCAGCGAAGCTCGGTTTTCGGCGTCTTCAATTGAGTTTTTGCCCCTTGGACGGGTGCCTGCAATCGGGCGAATTGTGACCTCGCCACCACGCGCACGGACGAGGATTTCGGGGCTTGAACCGACAATCGCGAAATCGGGAAGGTCGAGGAAATAGAGGAAAGGCGAGGGGTTGATGCGGCGAAGCGCGCGGTAAAGGTCGACCGGCGGTAACGCGAAGGATGTGGTGAAGCGCTGAGCAAGAACGACCTGAAAGATGTCACCTGCGGCAATATAGTCTTTGGCGCGCAGGACCATTTGGCGATAGCGATCCGGCGGAAGGACCGGGTTGAGCTGAATGGATTCAGCGCTCGCCATTTGGATACCCACCGCTTTATCCACAGACTTGTCCAGCAGCCGTTCGGTTTCGTCGAGCCTTTCATTGGCCAGTGCTACGCCGCGCTCGTCTTCCGCACCGCTCCACACCGGGGCGACGAGAAACATTTCATCCTTGAGCCGGTCGAACACCAAAATGACCGTCGGCCGCACGAACAGCATGTCGGGCAATGCGAGCGCCGATTGTGGTGCCCGCGGCAATTTTTCCACCAGCCCGATGGATTCGTAACCAAAATAGCCGACCAGACAGGCCAATGCAGGCGGCAGTTCGTCCGGTACATCCATCCGGCATGATGTCGCCAATGCGCGCAGAGCTTCCAACGTGGGTAAGGCTTCGGGCTCGAATGCCTCGCGGTCGGTCAGCCAGTGCCGATTGACCTCCGCCTTGTCGCCAGCCGCGCGAAATAGCAAATCTGGCGCTATCCCGATCAGGCTATGCCGACCGCGCGTTTCGCCACCTTCAACCGATTCAAGGATGAAATCCCCGCGCTCCGCCTGAAACAGCTTGAGCGCCGCCGACACCGGCGTTTCGGTATCGGCAATGCGCTTGCGCCAAATCAGAACGGGTTTAGTTGCCGTCACGGTTGGTCAGGCGAGTGCGAAGCTCCTTGATCCCGCCTTCGTTCTTTTCAACGCCGACATCTTTGGCGGCCGAGGCAATCAGCTGTGCGGCATATTCCTGCTGCAACATTCCTGAAAGCTCAAGCTTGCGGCTTTTCAGCATATCGGCATTGCCACTGGCATCGCCTTTTACGACTTCGGTAAGGTAAACGACATACCAGCCACGGTCACCACCGCCCTGTAGCATCTTTGCGGTACCCTTTTTCATTGCGAACATCAGCGACAGTGGGGGTGATATCGGCTGGCCTTCTTTCGACAGGTCAGCACGCGTTCCATTGATCGTTTCGATGCGGGCGCCCTGCACATTGGCCGCGGCCAGCGCCGCCTGCAGCGTCTGGCCACCGTCGACGGCCTTGCGAATCCGATCGGCAGCGGCACGTGCACCCTTCGCGCCCTCGGTAAGCGCCCATTGCTGTTGGACGATGGGTCGCACGGCAGCGAGCGGCGGCGGCGCGGCTTCATCAAAGTCGGCAACTGCGACCAAAGCGAATTTCTCGCCGGGAACGAGTTCTACCAATTGCGCTTCACCGCCGGTTTCCAGCTGGAATGCTGCGGGAAGGATTACCTGCATTTCAGGGATCGGCTTATATGCCGGGTTCGCCGTATTCTGCCCATTGGCGAGAAGTTTGGGCGAAGTTTCGACTTTCAAACCATTCTGCTTTGCTACGTCTGCGATTGTCGCACCATCGGCGAAGGCATCCTCAATTTCAGCGGTCATTTCGACCAGCATTTCTTCGCTACGCGTTTTGAGCAACTCAGCTTCAATTTCGGTTCGTGCTGCGGCAAGCGTTTTGGCCGCAACCTGATTGACCGCATCGACGCGCACGACCGCCCAACCCAATTTACCGCGAGCAGGCTTGGCAATAGCACCTTGAGATGCGGCAAAAACAGCATCGGCAACGGCTTGCGAAGCGCTGTTGACCAAGCTCGCTTTGGTAACTCCAGTCGCGCTTGTTACAGATAGGCCAAGCGCGTTCGCAACTTCGGCTAGCGATTTTCCGCCCGCGACCTGAGCCGTTACGGATTTCGCCGCAGCTTCGGTAGGCACAATGACCTGACTGATATTGCGCGTTTGCGACGACGCATATTTCGCTGCGTTGGCCTTGTAATAAGCAGCGATGTCCGCTTCACTCGGCTTGGCTTTCGCAGCGATAATAGTCTTGTCAAAAATCGCATAGCTGACCGCACGTTTTTCAGGGATGGTGAACTTTGCGGCGTTGTCCTTGTAATATTTCGCCAGCACCGCTTCACTTGGCGGATTTGCTGGGAAAAATGCGGTCGAAGGAAGGGCGGCAACTTGGCCTGAACGCTTTTCAAGCATTAAAGAAGCATATGGAAGGACCATGCTATCTGGCGCCATAGGACCGCTGGCGGCCGATGGCAGGATTTGCTGGGCAAACAAATTCTGCATGATGTCATCGCGTATGGTTTTTTCGCTGACGCCAATTTGCTGGGCAAACGCCTGGAAAGCCTTTTCGCTGAATTTCCCATCGAGCCCCATTGCACCGGGAAGTTTGCGGATTTCGGAGTCAATCAGGCGCTTGCTAACGGCAACGCCGTGCTCTGCGCCAAATACGGCCAACCCATAACGGTTGATGAGTTGTTCTAGCGTTGAATCAAGTCCGCCACCTTCAACAAAGCTCGCCATGTCCAATGTCGGATTGTTTTGGCGCTCGGCCTTCAACCGGTTTTCGAGCGCATCGTTAAGTTCACCCAGCGTGACATTCTGGTTGCCGACCCGCGCCACATTACCACCACTCAAACCGCCAAAGTTACCCGAACCGGTAACATCGCCCAAAGCAAACGCGACGGCGATCATTCCAATGAATATAAGTGCGACCAAAGCACCAATTTTCGAATTGATGAGCGAACGAATGAAACTTATCATGAACAACGATATCCTGACATGCGGGCCGAAGCCGATATTTGCGAGCCGCTTTAGGCGGCAAGGGGGTGTCAATCAAGTGGGGCATTCGAGCGACGGGCTTGCTGCGGCAGAGCAAAGGCAGGCATAGGACAATCCAAGATTCGGAATTCGACGCCAAAGGGACTTTCAATGCGAAAATATATTGTCGGCAACTGGAAAATGAACGGCACATCCGGCGATTTGACTGAGCTGTCGTCGATTGCTTCGGTTGCGGCCAAATATAGCGCGGTCGACAGCGCGATCTGCTTGCCGGCGACGCTCGTTGACCGTGCATCTGGCCAGTTACCTGGATTCCAGATTGGCGGTCAGGACTGTCACATGGACGCTTCCGGCGCACACACAGGATGCGTCTCGGCAGCCATGCTGGTCGATGCAGGCGCGATGGTAACGATTATAGGTCATAGCGAGCGCCGGGCAGCGCAGCACGAACAGGATGCTGATATTCGCCTGAAGGCGGAGGCTGCAATATCCGTGGGCCTTAACGTAATCCTGTGCGTTGGCGAAACGCTGGAAGAGCGCGATGGGGGTCAGGCCTTGACGGTTGTGCTGGGGCAGATTGAAGGTTCACTTCCCGATAGCGCATCGGGCGATTGGCTCAGCGTCGCTTACGAACCCGTCTGGGCCATCGGCACGGGACGTATTCCAGATGCGCAGGACGTTGCCGAGATGCACAATTCTATTCGTAAACAACTCGTCAGCCGCTTTGGCGAAGCCGGGCGTTCCATCCGCATATTATACGGTGGCTCAATGAACGGCGAAAATGCGGCCATGCTGCTTGCGATCCCGGATGTTGATGGTGGACTGATCGGTGGCGCGAGCCTGAACTCAGCCAAATTCGAACCGATATTGGTGGCCGCTGCGAATTCAGGCGAATAGCATTGAAGATTGCCGGACCAGTCGCTATGTGGGCCGCATCATTGGCGGACTAACGCCCTTTTATTTCGGAATTTGTCATGGGTCTTTTCCATTTTCTCATTGTTGTTCAGGCAATTATCGCGGCTTCGCTGGTTGGCATCATCCTGATGCAGCGGTCTGAAGGTGGTGGGCTTGGCATGGGGGGAAGTCCGTCGGGTCTTATGTCCGCACGCGGAGCGGCAGACTTTTTGACGCGCACAACGACGATATTGGCGACATTATTCATCCTGTTATCCATCTCGCTTGCCTTCGTTGCAGCGCGAGAGGGCGGCACGGGCGGTATTGATGACACCCTGCAACGCACCGAAGTTCCGACAACGCAGACTGCACCGGCGGCAGGAGCAAATACAGCACCCGCAACCCCGGCGGCTGCCGATAAGTCAGCGCCTGCTACCGAAGTACCGCTCGACAAATAATTTTGGTGGATAGGCGGAGCTGTCAAAACCGCTTTTGCACAAATTTATTTTTGTCTGCGGGATTCGCCCGCTTGTGTTTTGTCACAAAGGCGCCTTAAGCCTTTCCTCCCATGGCACGGTTCATTTTTATCACCGGTGGCGTGGTCTCCTCGCTTGGCAAAGGTCTTATGGCGGCATCGCTTGCTGCGCTTTTGCAGGCGCGTGGATACCGCGTACGCATCAGGAAGTTCGATCCCTATCTCAACGTCGATCCAGGCACGATGTCGCCCTATCAACATGGCGAAGTCTATGTCACCGACGACGGCGCTGAGACGGATCTCGATCTTGGCCATTATGAGCGTTTCACCGGCGTTTCAGCCCGGCAATCCGACAATGTAACCTCGGGCCGGATTTACCAGCAGATTATCCAGCGAGAGCGGCGTGGCGACTATCTTGGCGCAACTGTGCAGGTCATTCCGCATGTCACCGACGCGATCAAGGAATTTGCCAAGGCGGAAACCGACGACCTTGATTTCGTATTGTGCGAAATCGGTGGAACCGTTGGCGACATCGAATCGCTGCCTTTTATAGAAGCTATCCGACAATTACGGAACGAGCTGGGCCGTGAGCGCACTTTGTCCGTGCACGTGACATTGGTGCCTTATATTGCCGCTGCCGGCGAACTGAAGACCAAGCCGACGCAACATAGCGTGCGCGAACTGGCGTCATTAGGCGTGCAGCCAGACATATTGCTCTGCCGCTGCGAACATCCGCTGCCGGAAAACGAGCGCGCCAAAATTGCAGCCTTTTGCAACGTACGCAAAGAAGCCGTCATTCCCGCGCTTGATGCCAAGAGCATTTACGCAGTGCCATTGCAATATCACGCTGAAGGGCTCGACACCGAAGTCCTCCGGACCTTTGGAATGGACGCGAGCGGCGAGCCCGATCTCTCTCGATGGGACGATATCATCGACCGTCAGACCAACCCCGAAGGCGAGGTCACCATCGGCGTCGTCGGCAAATATGTTGGTCTTGCCGATGCGTATAAATCGTTGAACGAAGCTTTGACGCATGGCGGGCTTGCCAACCGGGTTAAGGTCAACGTCAAGTGGATCGATGCCGAACTGTTCGAGCAATCCGAAAACGACATAACGGCAGCTCTTGAGCCGATGCACGCGATTCTTGTGCCCGGCGGCTTTGGCGAGCGCGGGTCCGAAGGTAAGATTGCATCTGTTAAATTTGCCCGCGAACGGCAGGTGCCATTTTTCGGGATTTGTCTCGGAATGCAAATGGCATGCATCGAAGGTGCGCGGAACACCGCAGGAATATCAGAAGCCTCCAGCACTGAGTTTGGTGCCACTAGCGAACCGATCGTTGGTATCATCACCGAATGGATGAGCGAAGAAGGTATCCAAAAGCGCGAGTCTGGCGGCGACCTAGGCGGAACCATGCGGCTTGGGGCCTATGATGCCAAATTGACTGGAAACAGCCACGTCGCGACTATTTACGGCAGCAATGACATTTCGGAACGCCATCGTCACCGGTACGAGGTCAACATACATTACAAAGCTGCGCTGGAAAAAGGCGGGCTGGTGTTCAGCGGCATGTCACCCGACGGCGAATTGCCCGAAATTGTCGAACGGCCTGATCATCCCTGGTTTATCGGCGTACAGTTCCATCCCGAGCTGAAATCGAAGCCATTTGCTCCGCACCCGTTATTTGCCAGCTTTGTAGAAGCGGCAGTCAAGCAAAGCCGTCTGGTCTGATAACGAAATTGTCAGAATATAGGGGTAGTTTACATATCACCGCCGACTGATGTAACGGCACGTCAAATTCGGTTCGCATCCGTTCGGCCCATTTGCGACCCGGGCTGGTCGGATGAGAGGGGCGCGATTTGTGCCCGGGGCGGTCGAGCAATCGGCCGCCCCGAACTTTATATGTTAGGCAGCTTTGCCGGTTTTCTTCTTGCCATCATCATGCTCGATAACCGTAGGGGCAGTTTGTGCGCCAATCTCGATCTTACGCGGCTTTAGTGCCTCAGGCACCTCGCGAACGAGTTCGATTATCAGCAAACCATCAGCAAGGTCGGCATTGGTTACGTGGATGTGGTCGGCAAGCTGGAAGCGGCGTTCGAAATTGCGGCTCGCAATACCCATGTGGAGGAAATCGCGATTGTCATTGCTCTCGGCATCCTTGCTGCCGGCAACGACCAGCATATTCTGCTGCGCAGTGATTTCGATTTCTTCGGGTTTGAAGCCGGCAACCGCAACGGTCACTTTATATTCGTTTTCGCCTGTGCGTTCGATGTTGAACGGCGGATAATTCTCGTTTTGGGCTGTGCGTCCAGAATTTTCGAGAAGCTCGAACAGCCGGTCGAATCCGACGGTGTTGCGGCGATATGGGGTAAAATCAAAACGGTGCATGTCAAATTCTCCTTAAAGCAATTTGGTTTTGTGCAGGCCCGACATCGGCACCTGCGGTCATGTTTGGACCCTTTTGGGCGCCCGGTTGTGAGATGGGGTGACGAGAAAACTTTTCAAGAGGTCAAAAAACAAGGCCGCCCGGAATTTTCCGAACGGCCTCGCTCTGCAGCTTTGCTAGCGCGTAGTATTCAGTCCTCTGCCGGTCCCCACCGGCGGGTCTGAGTTTTTCCCCCTGAACCCTCGGCCACTTGGGCGGTCGACGAATTCGAGTGCCTTCATCCGCCTCTGGCAGTTTCATTGCAACGATTACGCGCATCATCCCGACGCTTTTTCAAAAGCTGTTGCACGGCTGCAACAACGCTTGCCAGCGGCATTGCCTCAACCTAAGAGCGCAAAATGCCAAAAATGCTGAATAAAACCTGCAAATGATCCTGTCGCGATACGAACGGATGGTGGCAAAACGCTACCTGCTTCCCGGCAAGGGTGAGGGCTTCATTTTCCTCGTGGCCAGCATCAGCCTGGTTGCAGTTGCGCTCGGAGTCGCTGCGCTTATCATCGTGATGAGCGTGATGAACGGCTTTCGTGCAGAGTTGTTCGACAAGATTGTCGGGCTGAACGGCCATGCAGTCATTCAAGGTTATGGCGGACGGTTACAGGACTGGCGGCAGGTGCTTGCCGAGACCAAAAAGACACCCGGCGTGACCGATGCGACCGCATTGATTGAACAACCGTTGCTGACCACCTTTAATGGCCGCGTTGAGGCGATATTGGCGCGCGGGATGTCCGTCAGCGACATCCTCAAGAACGAAACTCTGAAAGGCAAGACTGTTGCAGGTGATTTGCGTTCTCTGAGCCCCGATGAAGACAGAGTAGCCATTGGGTCGCGGCTCGCGCAAAATCTGGGCGTTCAGGTTGGGCAGAGTATCACAATCATTAATCCCGCAGGGCGAACTACACCGTTCGGCACCGTGCCGCGGGAGATATCCTATGAAGTCGTCGCGATATTCGAGGTCGGGGTTTATGATTACGATAAAGCTTTCGTGGTGATGCCGATCGAACGCGCGCAGCTGTTGATGTTGCTCGGCGATGAGGTCGGAATGATCGAAATCAAGACCGATGACCCCGACAACGTCAACCAAATATTGGCGCCGTTGCTGCCGAAACTCGAAAACAAGGGATTGATCGTCGATTGGAAGAGTATGAACGCATCGCTGTTCGAGGCTCTCGCGGTTGAGCGAGTGGCAATGTTCGTGGTGCTTTCAATTATCGTTCTAGTGGCGGTTTTCAATATATTGTCGTCGCTGATCATGCTGGTTCGCGCCAAAACGCGGGACATCGCCATATTGCGGACGATGGGTGCATCGCGCAAATCACTGCTAAAGATTTTCATGACGGTAGGCTTGCTCATCGGTTCGGCGGGGATTGTGCTTGGCATGATATTGGGCGCGATATTCCTGTACTTCCGGCAGTCGGTTGTGAATTTCATTCAGCTCGTCACCGGACAGAATTTGTGGGACCCATCAATCCGGTTTCTGACCGAATTGCCGTCGCGTACTGATCCGATGGAAGTGCTGGCAATTTGTGGGCTGGCCTTGCTGTTCAGCTTCCTTGCAACGCTCTACCCGGCGCTCAAGGCCGCGAGTACTGACCCCGTGCAGGTGCTGCGTTATGAATAAGATCGTCGAATTGACAAACGTCCGCCGGCAGTTTGTGCAAGGCGACGTCACCATCGAAGTGCTGCGCGGCGTCAACTTGACGGTTGGCAAGGGCGAATTGGTCGCGCTGCTGGGGCCATCAGGATCGGGTAAATCGACTTTGCTGCAAGCCATTGGCTTGCTCGAAGGCGGATTTTCCGGTTCGATCAAGCTTGATGGCGAGGAAGTCAGTGCCAGCAGCGTTGATCGCCAGACCGAAATCCGGCGGCAGAAGCTTGGCTTTGTTTACCAGTTTCATCATTTGTTACCCGATTTTGATGCGCTGGAGAATGTCGTGCTGCCGCAGTTAATCGCTGATGCGCTGCCTGACGCGGCGACCGAGCGTGCAACGCACCTGCTGACCAAATTAGGACTGGCGGAACGGCTGCACCATCGGCCGTCGAAGCTTTCAGGCGGCGAGCAGCAACGCGTCGCGGTCGCGCGTGCACTCGCCAACCGGCCCAAGCTGGTTCTTGCAGATGAACCCACCGGCAATCTCGACGAACATACCGCCGATAAGGTGCTGGGCGAGTTTATGGCATTGGTACGCGACGAGGGTTCGTCCGCGATTGTGGCAACGCATAATGAGCGGTTGGCAGCAAAGATGGATCGCGTATTCCGTCTGCATGAAGGCGTATTGGCGTAAGCAGGAGAGCGAAAATGTCGGTTTATGATTTCACCGTTAAAATGCCCGGTGGTCGGAAAGAGGCCATGGCAGAGCATGCTGGTAAGGTACTGCTCGTGGTCAACACCGCCTCAAAATGCGGGTTCACGCCGCAATATGAAGGGCTGGAAGCATTGTACCGCAGTTATAAGGATCAGGGTTTCGAAATACTTGCCTTTCCCTGTAACCAGTTTGGCGCGCAGGAGCCGGGTGATGAAGAAGAGATCAAGAATTTCTGCTCGCTAACCTATGATGTGTCCTTTCCTCTAGCAGCGAAAGTAGATGTCAATGGCAAGGAAGAAGATCCGCTCTGGCACTATATGAAGCAGCAACAAGCAGGTCTGATGGGTTCGCGCGGGATCAAGTGGAATTTCACCAAATTTTTGGTGGACCGCAAAGGCAATGTCGTCGCGCGCCACGGCCCGCAGGTAAAACCCGAGGCGTTGGCTAAAGATATCGAAAAGCTGCTCGCGCAAACTGCCTGATTGTCCACAGTTAAGCCCAATACTTTGGTTGTCGAATCGGTCGACTGATTTAACATGGCGGGCATGGCTTATGTCCCCTTCATTCCGCTGCGCGTGTTCTCGGCTTACACCATGCTGGAAGGGGCCATCGAACCGAAGGCGATTGGCGAGACGGCGAAAAAGCTCGGCTTTCCGGCTATCGCGATATGTGATCGCAACGGGCTTTACGGGGTCATGCCTTTTCAGGATGGCGCTAAATCCAAGGGCGTTCAGCCAATTATCGGAACTTTGCTCGGCGTTCGGCGACCGACAAGCGACGGGCAGTTTGTCCGCGACTGGTTGGCGCTCTATGCGCAGGATGATGCCGGTTATCATAATCTTTGCCGTCTGGTGTCGATGGCGCATCTCGATCGGCCGGAGGAATTTGACGCGCATGTGACGCTAGAGCAGCTGACCGGTTTTACCGACGGCGTGATAGCGTTGACTGGCGGCGGGGAAGGGGCTTTGACGCGGTTGCTGGCTGAAGGCCAAGCCAAGGCTGCGGGCGATTATCTGGAACGATTGCAGGCGCTTTTTCCGGACCGGCTCTACATCGAGCTCAGCCGCCGCAACGACGCTGTCGAGGAGGCCGCGGAAAACGCGCTTATCGATCTGGCCTATGCGCACGATGTGCCGCTGGTGGCCACCAACCCCGCCTTTTTTGCCGAACCTGAATTTTTCGACGCGCATGATGCCATGCTGTGCATCGCCGATGGCGAATATGTCGAAAATCAGGATCGCCGCAAAAGTAGCCGTGAAACCTGGATAAAAACCGGCAAGCAGATGGGCGCGCTGTTTGCAGACTTGCCCGAAGCACTCGCCAACACCCTTGTCATTGCGCAGCGCTGCGCAGCGGCTGCACCATATCGCAGCCCTATCCTGCCAAGCCTTGCCGGTGATCGCACCGCTGAGGATGCACAGTTGCGCGAAGATGCGCGCGCAGGCCTCGAAATGCGGCTTGAAATTGCAGGCATCACCGACGCGGTGGAGCGGCAGTTATATTTTGACCGGTTACAATTCGAAGCCGACGTCATCTGCTCGATGGGCTTCCCTGGATATTTCCTGATCGTTGCCGATTTTATCAAATGGGCGAAGGAGCAAGATATTGCTGTAGGCCCGGGACGCGGTTCGGGGGCGGGGTCGCTAGTTGCATGGGCACTAACGATTACCGACCTTGATCCGATTAAACTTGGCCTGTTGTTCGAACGTTTCCTGAACCCTGACCGCGTGTCGATGCCCGACTTCGACATCGACTTCTGCGAAACGCGACGTGGCGAGGTTATTCGCTATGTGCAAAAGAAATATGGCTCGCGGCAAGTCGCGCAGATTATAACTTTCGGAAAGTTGAAAGCGCGCGCGGTTTTGCGGGACACGGGCCGCGTGCTGCAAATGAGCTATGGCCAGGTCGACCGGTTGTGCAAACAAGTGCCGAACCACCCGACCGACCCGTGGGATCTGAAACGCGCGCTGGGCGGCGTGGCCGAATTGCGCGAAGAGTATCGGCGCGACGAGCAAGTGAAGCGGCTTTTCGACCTTGCGATGAAGCTCGAAGGCCTGCCACGCCATAGCTCAACGCACGCGGCGGGTGTGGTTATTGGTGACCGCGAATTGTCGGAGTTAGCGCCGCTATATCGCGATCCGCGTTCGGACATGCCCGTGACTCAATTCGACATGAAATATGTCGAGAGCGCGGGGCTAGTAAAATTCGACTTTTTGGGACTGAAGACGCTCTCGGTTCTGCAAAAGGCTTGCCAGATGCTGGCCAAACGAGGGGTTGAGGTCAATCTCGACTTGTTGCCGCACGATGATCCGGCAGTATACGAACTGCTCCAGCGTGGTGACACGGTCGGTGTGTTCCAACTCGAATCCGAAGGAATGCGGCGCACACTGGCCGCGGTGAAGCCGACGAATTTCGGTGATATTATCGCACTCGTCTCGCTGTATCGGCCCGGCCCGATGGACAATATCCCAATGTTTGGCCGCCGCAAGAACGGTGAGGAGACCATCGAATATCCGCACCATTTGCTAGAGCCAGTACTGAACGAAACCTACGGGATTTTCGTCTATCAGGAACAAGTCATGCAGGCCGCGCAGATATTGGCCGGCTACAGCCTTGGCGAAGCAGATTTGCTCCGCCGCGCGATGGGCAAGAAAGTTCAGGCGGAGATGGATGCGCAGCGCGGGCGCTTTGTGACCGGATGCGCTACGCACAATATTCCGCCCAATCGGGCCAATGAACTATTCGATTTGATCGATAAGTTCGCCGGCTATGGTTTTAACAAAAGCCACGCGGCAGCCTATGCTGTGCTCGCATATCAAACCGCTTGGCTGAAGACGCACCATGCGGAAGAGTTTTTTGCAGCATCGATGTGCTTCGATATGCATCAAACCGACAAGCTGGGCATTTTCATCGATGACATGCGAAGATTGGAAGTGACGTGCTTGCCGCCCGATGTGAATCGTAGCGAGGCGGAATATATCGTCGAGAGCGACGGCGAGGGTGGACTTGCGGTTCGTTATGCACTCGGCGGCATCAAGAATGTCGGTGAGAAGGCGATGGAGGTCCTCACCACCGAGCGCGACGCGAATGGTGCATTTGCTAGCCTCGATGATTTTGCCAACCGTGCTGATCCGGCACAATTGAACCGGCGAAGTCTGGAAAATTTGGCTGCGGCGGGCGCATTTGATGTGCTTGAGCCGAATCGAGCCGCCGTCCATGCGGCGGCGGAAACCTTGCTTGCAGCAGCGCAATCGGCGCGCGATTCGCGGGAAAGCGGGCAGGGTGGTCTTTTTGGAGAAGGTGGGTCGGATATCGCCAAATTGCGGATCGACAAAAGCGCAGTTTGGTCGCTGGGTGAGCAGATGAACCGCGAAAAAGAAGCATTCGGTTTCTATTTCTCGGCGCATCCTTGCTCGCAATATGACGCGATTGCCGCAAGCCACGGCGCAAAATCCTATGCGACCTGGCTGGAAAGCGGCCCCATTCCAGAAGGCGTCCGCCGGGCGGCCACAATGTCTGCGTTGATTGAGGGTGTGCGCTGGCGTGAATCGCGCAAAGGCAAGCGCTTCATGGTTGCAGATTTTTCCGATCAGAGCGGACAGTTTTCGGTGCGCTGTTTCGACGAAGCTGTCGGTGTACAGCTGTCCGAATGGGCAAAAGAAGCCGCATGTTTGCTGCTCCACTGCGAAATGGACATGCGCCCCGGCGATGAAGTTCCCAGCTTTACGGTTAAAAGCGCAAAGCCTCTTAGTAGCCTGACGAGCGTCTCACGCCTCAAAATGCAGTTGGACGTCACGCATGAAGCGGCCTTTTCACAGCTCGCGCAACTGGTTGAACCATTGCACGGTGGCAAAAGTGAACTGGTCGTCAAAACACGCACTGCCGATGGCCGCTGGGCACATATCGAGCTCGGTCGGCGCTATCAGCTCGATGCGTCACTTTTGGACAAATTGAAGGCAATTGACGGGATCTGCAATGTAGAGCTTGCGCCAATGGGGCCTGCTTTGGCATTGGTGCATTAGGATATAAACAAAACAGGAGAGCGCAATGCACGGCACCATGCAGGATTGGGACCTCCGGGTACCCCGTTTGATTGACTATGCTGCGCGTGAGCATGGCACCCGCGAGATTGTGACACGTTGGGCCGATGGCAGCATCGAGCGGACCAACTGGGGTGGCGTAGCAACCGAGGCGCGGAAACTGGCGCAGGCTTTTGCCAGTTTTGGCCTGCAAAAAGGCGACCGCATTGCGACTTTTGCGATGAACCACCATCGCCACCTTGCAGCTTGGTATGGAGCAATCGGCTTTGGTGGCGTCATCCACACTGTCAATATCCGACTGTTCGATGAAGACCTGATCTACATCATGAACCATGCTGAAGACAAAGTGCTGATGTATGATGCGGCATTCCAGCCCATCGTTGACCGGCTGAAGCCGCATTTGCAGACGGTTGAGCATTATATCGTCTTCGATGATGCCTCGAGCTACGGCGCACTTATCGCGGCGCAAGACGGCAATTACGAATGGGCCACCGGCGACGAGCGCGATCCGTGCATGTTGTGCTACACCAGCGGCACGACTGGTAATCCGAAAGGCGTTTTGTACCAGCACCGGTCAACCATGCTGCACGCAATGGCAGAAATCGCGCCATCGGTGTTCGACCTCAGTCCGCAAGCGGCGTTGCTGCCAATTGTCCCGATGTTTCACGCCGCAAGCTGGGGACTTCCTTTTGCAGGTGCCGCCGCTGGCGTAAAATTTGTGTTTTCTACCACTAACGAAGCACCGATATTACACAAATTAATGCTGGATGAGGGCATAACGCACAGTGCCGGCGTACCGACGGTATGGCTGGCGATGTTCGGGCATCTGGATGCAGAGGCAGCAGCCGGACGCGACGCATCATTGGGTAAACTGAAGCTCGTGACCATTGGCGGCTCAGCGGCTCCACGCGCGATGATCGAGCGGCTGATGAAGTCGGGCGTGCGGGTGTCTCATGCGTGGGGAATGACTGAGACCTCACCAATTGGCACCATGGGTGCGCCGACACCGAACTGGGACGATCTGACACTCGACGAGCAGATCGATGTCGTGTGTAAACAGGGGCGGACGCCATTTGGTGTTGAGCTGCGTGTTATCGACAAGGACGGCAATGTCGCGCCGCGTGACGGTGTGACGTCAGGCGCGCTGCAAATTCGCGGGCCATGGGTCATTAAGCGCTATTTCAAGGCCGAAGCCGACTGCGTCGATGCCAAACAGTGGTTTGATACTGGCGATGTGTCAGTTCTCCACCCTGATGGAACGATGCAAATCACTGACCGGGTCAAGGATGTAATCAAGTCAGGCGGCGAGTGGATTAGTTCGGTCGAGCTGGAGAACATCGCGGTCGGTTGCCCTGGTATTGCCGAGGCCGGTGCGATTGGTGTCGCTCATCCCAAATGGGATGAACGGCCTGTGCTGATTGCCGTCAAGAAACCTGGTGCGGATGTCGATGAGGAAACGGTAAAAGCGTATCTTGCCGAACGCATCGTCAAATGGTGGATGCCTGATCGGGTGTTGTTTGTGGATGAACTACCGCACACTGGCACTGGCAAAATCCAGAAAGTTGCCTTGCGCCAGCAATTCAAGGATTTCGTACTGGAAGAATAGTCAAAACAGCGACATTTGTCCGTCGAGATTGGGCGGCACGAATAAGTCGTTCCGCACATTCCATTTCGAACTATCCAAGCCGTGTTTACGTACGGCAATCTTCATCCGCGTCCGGATGAGTTCAGCCCAGGCGCCTTGCCCCTTCATGCGCGTGAAAAATTCGGGGTCATTGTCCTTCCCGCCGCGCATGTCCTGGATATGGTTCATCACCTTGGATGCGCGGTCAGGGAAGTGCACATCAAGCCAATCGCGGAATAGAGGCGCTACTTCATGCGGCAGACGGATCGGAATCCAGCTGATGCTCGATGCGCCGTGTTCAGCAGCCGCAGCAGCAATCGCCTCAATTTCATTATCGGTGATTGCAGGTATAACCGGCGCGATATTCACATGAACATAAATTCCAGCCTCCGAAAGCTTGCGGACTGCCGCGAGCCGAGTCATTGGCGACGACGCTCTCGGCTCGAGAATTCGGGCCAGTTTCGCATCGAGCGAAGTCACTGAAATAGCCACACCGGTCAGCTGCTTATTCGCCAGCTGGGCAAGATAGTCGATATCTTCCACCACACGCGCAGATTTCGTAGTGATGACAATCGGATGCGATGTTTCGACCATTAGCGCCAGTATGCCTCGGGTTATCCGATAGCTTCGCTCTATTGGCTGATAAGGGTCCGTGTTGGTGCCAATCGCAATCGTCGCAGCCTTGTAACCCGGTTTCGCCAGCGTCTTGCGAAGCAAATCTGCCGCGTTGGGTTTGGCGAACAACACACGCTCGAAATCAAGCCCCGGCGACAGGTCATGATAGGCATGACTTGGCCGCGCATAGCAATATATACAGCCATGTTCGCATCCGCGATAGGCGTTGACCGATCGGTCAAAAGGTAGGTCCGGCGAACTGTTGAACGACAAGATCGATTTCGGAAACTCTTCAGTTACAGTGGTTTTTAACTGAAAAGCGTCTCCGTCAATGTCCCGCCGAACGTCTATCCAATCGCCGTCATGCTCCCGCTCCATCAGATTAAAGCGAACAGGGGTGGCATTGTTAGGTGCGCCGCGACCTTTGATTGGTTCGACTGGCGGAAGTTTTGACATTCCTGACAATGGCATGCTTAGGAGAACAAAGAAAGAACATAAATGCCTGCCGCAATGATACCGGTACACCGGAACGCTTGTGCGTGCGGTGACGGTTAGACGAGGGTCAAGGTCGAAGGAGTTTAATATGCGACCTTATATAATTCCCACTGCGGCCTTGCTTGTAACATTATCATCATCGGCCAATGCGGTAGACGAAAATGCCTGTGCCGCAGACATGGTTTGCGCGTCCAGCCCAGCGTCTGTGGTAACTGCGCTGCAGGGGGCGGGCTACCGTGCCGAATTGAAAAAAGACGACGTCGGCGAATTCATATCGAGCGCGGCGGGTGGCTACAACTTTCTGATAAGCTTCATCGGCTGCCGCGAGGGTATCAAATGTGATTCATTGCAGTTCAGCATCGTCTTTAAGCCGCATCCTGATCAAACGGCGGAATATGCCAACGGTTTTAATTTAAAGTATCGCTACTTGCAGGCAGCCGCGAGGGAAAACAAGGAACTGCGACTGACGTACGATTTGAACACAATGGGCGGTGTGACCAAGCGCAATTTTACGGATGTTGTGGATATGTGGTCGAGAGGATTGGGCAGTTTTACGACTTATGTCAGAGACGAGGCCGCGAAAAAAATTATCCCGGCTCCTCCAGCACCGCCAACGTCTGCGCCGCCCTCAGTGCCACCTCCTCTTAAATGAGAAGTATGACTACTCTCTCCTAACCCTCGCCTAACCGTGGCATCAGCTCGACAAAGTTGCACGGTCTGTGGCGGCTGTCGAGTTGATGGACCAATATTTGATCCCAGCCGTCCTTAACGGCGCCATTTGAACCGGGCAGGGCGAAAATATAGGTGCCACGTGCCAGCACGGCACAGGCACGGGACTGGATGGTCGAGGTGCCGATATTGGCAAAGCTGAGCCAACGGAAAAGTTCGCCGAACCCAGGAATATCCTTGGTTTTTACGCGATCCAGTGCCTCCGGCGTCACATCACGACCGGTAAGGCCGGTCCCGCCGGTTGAGATTACGACGTCGATGCGCTCGTCATCGATCCAGTTGTGTAACCGCGAGGTTATCTTCGCAGTGTCATCACGCAAGATCGCGCGTTCGATAATGTGGTGGCCCGCAGCTGATATGCGTTCGGCAAGGATGTCGCCGCTGCTATCGTCATCTGCCGTGCGGGTGTCAGAAACAGTCAGCAATGCAATGTTCACTGACTTGAACGGGCGGCTTTCATCGAGCGGCAATATTGCCTCCATAAGCACGGCGCGATGCGACATGCCCGTTGGCGTCAGGGAATTTGGGCCACAGATATTGAGCGAGGCCATTCATACTTCCCGATGCCTTGTTTTCGCGCATTTCGTAGATCCAGTAGTTGCGCAGGATGATGGCAACATAGCCGCGCGTTTCCCAATAGGGGATTGATTCGATAAATAGCAGAGGGTCACCATTATCGCGGATTTCGGTATTCCAGCGTGTAACCGGTGTCGGCCCTGCATTATAAGCGGCGATGACTTTCGGCAAAAGACCACCCGTTGACGGCAAGTCGCGCAATTTTTCGAGGTAAGACTGACCATATTCGAGGTTGACCGCAGGCCGGTCGAGTTCGGATGCTGCCAATGAAATCCCGCGTGCCCTCGCCATATCCTGCGCGGTGCCGGGACGAACCTGCATCAGTCCGCGCGCTCCTGCGGGGCTGATAACGTCGGTCTTGAACGATGATTCCTGCAATGTGTGCGCGTAAACCAAAGCTGGTTCGATGCGCCAGCCGCCGGTTGGCTCCCAGTTGGGCATCGGATAGCGTGCCATCGCATTACTCTGGTCCCGCGAAGGGCCATAATGCCCCATCCAGAACTGGGTCGACGCAAGATTAAGCGACCCAGCCAGCTGGGCCAGATTGGCGTGTTGCCGCGCATCGCCAATTTTGGCTTGATACCGCAGTGCCTCGTCAGCAAGCTTGGTCTGACCGATTTGGGTAAGGCCTACCGCAAGCACAGCATTCTGCTGGTCTTTCAGACTGTTCCAATCCAGCTTAGAGACTTTAGCGGTTTTGCGCGCAATTGGTTCCATTCCGAGCGATTCGCTGGCCAGCAATCCGTAAAATGTTTCAGGAAGCTGCGCTGCACTCTGCATACGCGGTTGTACCTGATGCGGCTGCTTGGCAGCCATCGCGGCGCGCGCACTCCAGAATAACCCTGCCGCTTTCAAATCATCATTGCCTGCCTGCCGCGATACGGCATCGAACGCCTCGAATGCGGCGGCATATTCTTTCAGGCGCCATGATGCGAGGCCATATGCCCATGCTGCCTGAGTACCCCATTCGCCACCTGCTGCGCGAGCGACACTGGCCAATCGCTTGGCCGACGCGTCGTCGTTTTCGATATAATAAGACCAAGCCACGCGATAGCGCAGTTCGGTCAACGCATCGGCTGAAAGCTCGCCGGCTTTATTTTCCAGCATGCGCTCGGCTGAAGTCGGATCGTCGTTCTTGATGAATGTCTGAAGCTCGCTGCGCAACGCATCGCTAGCAATATTGTCCGGCAAATCCCGCTTCGGCGCGCCTCCAAGCCATGAGAAACGGCGAATACCCGGGCGATCAGGCAGGGCATCGGCACCACGCTTGCGCGCCATAGTCGCGAGTTGCTCGGCTTGGGGAAGATAGGGGGCAGATTGCAAGAGTGCCTGCAACTGCCCAGCTTCGACCTTGGGGCTGTTTGGTGCGAGATACAGTTCTGCGCGGGCCATGGCGGCCATCGGCCCTTCGGGCATCCGGTCGATCAATTTGGACGCATCTTCCCACTTTTGTGCTCGAAGCGCTGCGAATATTTCCGAATAAGCGCTTTTCTCTGATTTGCTGAGAACAGTCGGAGCAGGTTGTGCCGACACAATCGAACGAAAGCCCTCGCTGGTGTTCGCTTGCACCGCTGCAACGGGCGACAGCGCCAAAACCGTAGCAAGCAATTTATATGTGTTCACAAATCAGCCCTTTTTGCGAACATCTGCAAATCTTTCCACGCTTGTGCCTTCATGGCAGGCCGCGCGATTAAAGTTCGCGGATGAAATGTCGTCAGAACCGCCATATTGCTGCCGTCATGGTTAATTTTCCGTAACTCCGCACGCGCTTTCATCAGTTCCTCGTCGAGCAGAGCCTTGCATGCCGTCGAGCCGAGGAGGATCGCGCATTTGGGCTTTACCAATCCGATTTGATGGCGTGCAAATTCGGCCAGACTCGGGAGCGCATTTTCAGGAATTTCTCCCGTTGGCGGTACGGTCGTGGCGAGCGTTGTCCAATAGCAATCAGCCAAATCAATATCGATAGCCGCCAGCATCCGCCCTAATAATATGCCGGTTGCGCCGCTTCCAAGTGTTCCAGCCCCAAACTCGTCGTGATCAGGCAGGTCCGACATTATCATGACCTCACTTGTTGCAGGCCCCACCGGCGCTACGAAACATGTGCCAAAATCATTTCCAGGCAAAGCAACGCCGCCTGCTACCATCGCTTTCAGACTGTCGATATCCAACGGCCAATCTACAGAAGGCTTTGCAGGTGCAAGGGGCGGCACTTCCTTCACAGTGGCCGCCGTAATCGGCGATATCTCCACCGCTGCTGCTTTTGCGTCAAGCTCAAGCCAGTTCACTGGCATGTCGCCAACAGCTGCGTCTACACCGGCGAGTTCCCACCAGCCGTTAAGCGATTCTATCAAGCGGGATGCGGCAATCTGCCCCTGCGGGTCCATATTCTCTTTCAGTCACCGGTTGACGACGGGGTCAATTGCTTGGCATGGCAATTTCCGCAAGCTGTTCGTTTAACGCGATGGCCTGAATGACTAGCGGGGTAAAGGATAAAGGCGATGAGTGAACGGGAATCGATGCCTTATGATGTGGTGATTGTCGGTGCGGGGCCTGCAGGGCTTGCCGCAGCGATCCGTATCAAACAGAAATCGCCTGACACGACCGTTTGCATCCTCGAAAAAGGTTCTGAGGTAGGCGCCCACATCCTGTCGGGTGCGGTAATTGATCCCAAGGCCTTGGACGAATTGATTCCTGATTGGCGCGATCAGGGATGTCCGCTTGCGGAGGTTCCGGTGAACGACAACCAGCACTGGATTTTGACGAAGACGGGCAAGTTCAATATCCCGCATTTCCTGACCCCTGGTTTCATGCACAATAAGGGTACCTACACCGCGTCGCTTGGCAATGTCTGTCGCTGGCTGGCCGGACAGGCTGAAAATCTGGGCGTCGAAATCTTTCCAGGCTTTGCCGCTGCCGAAATTCTCTACAATCCGGACGGCTCGGTCAAAGGCGTTGCAACGGGTGATATGGGCATCGCGCGCGATGGTAGCCACAAGGCGGACTATATGCCGGGCATGGAATTACATGCGAAATATACATTCTTTGCCGAAGGCGTGCGCGGGCATCTGACTAAGTTGTTGAAACCGCAATTCGCTCTCGACAAGGATTGTGAGCCGCAGATTTATGGAATCGGCATCAAGGAATTGTGGGACATTCCAGCTGAGCAACATCATGCTGGCCGGGTTATCCATAGCCAAGGTTGGCCACTGAGCGATGCCAATGGCGGTGCGTTCCTCTATCATCAGGCCAACAATCAGGTTGCGCTTGGGTTTGTTGTCTGGCTGAATTACGCCAATCCCTATCTATCACCGTTCGAAGAGCTGCAACGTTGGAAAACCCACCCGGAGATTAAAAAGATTCTTCAAGGTGGTCGCCGCGTGTCATATGGCGCCCGTGCAATCAGCGATGGCGGATTCCAGTCGGTCCCGAAACTTGCTTTTGCTGGCGGCGCGCTGATTGGCTGCACCGCCGGTTTCCTTAACGTGCCGCGCATCAAGGGTACACATACCGCAATGAAATCGGGGATGCTGGCGGCGGATGCCGCGGTTGAGGCATTGGCCGCTGGCCGCGAGCATGACGAGCTGTCAGCTTATCAGTCGGGCTATGAAAATAGCTGGATTTATAAGGAATTGCAGATCGTACGTAACGTGCTGCCACTCGTCGAGAAATACGGTAACTTCTGGGGAACAATGTTCTCTGGCATCAACATGTGGCTCGAAAACTTCGGTATCCGGATGCCGTTCACGATGAAGCATCATCCTGACCATAAGGCACTTAAACGGAAAAATGCGGCGACGCCGATTGATTATCCCAAGCCTGATAATGTGTTCAGTTTCGACCGGCTGTCATCGGTGTTCCTCTCGAATACCAATCATGCTGAAGACCAGCCGGTGCATTTGCACGTCAAGGATATGGACCTGCAAAAGAGTAGCGAATTCATGGAATTTGCCGGGCCGTCGGCACGTTACTGCCCTGCAGGGGTTTATGAGTGGATTGAGGAAGACGGCAAGGAACCTCGGTACCAGATCAATTCGCAAAACTGTGTCCATTGCAAGACATGCGACATCAAAGACCCGAACCAGAATATCAACTGGGTTACGCCGGAGGGTGGCGGTGGGCCCAACTATCCCAACATGTAAGCTTGCTTTGCTCGCTGGCTTGGCAGTGTTGCCATTTCCGGCTTTGGCGTCGAAGGCCCCGCCCGCTGAGCAATATGTTGCAGCGCGGATTGCTGAAATCAGCCATGAAAACAATGAAGCTTTGGCGATATTTCTGAAGCTTTATAAGCTTTCGCCCGACAGCTCAATTTTGGCCGACCGTATTTTTGCAACCGCCATCAGGTCAGGCGATATGCCGTCGGCCGTGCGGGCGGTACGGGCACAGGAATTGAGCGGCGCCGTTTCCAGCGAGGCACCCCTGCTGCTTTTTGCCGACGCATTTAGGCAGAAAAAGTGGAGCATGGCATCGCTTGCCGTTGACGAGCTTTCGGAGCGGAGCACGTTCTCGTTTATGGCCCCAGTTTTGCGCGCATGGCTGTCGGTGGCGCAGAATGAGGCTTATGAGCTGCCAGACGCATCGGCGTCGGATGATGCGATGTTCGATTATTATGCGACTGACCAGCGCGTGTATCTGCTTCTTGCAACCGGACAAATTGCGAACGCGAAGCTCGGCCTTCGTAACATGGCGTTGGTTGGCGGTGATCCGATGCGCGATCTTTACCTCACGGCCGCCCCAATTGTTGCGGCTTCAGGGGACAAAGCGTTTTCGGAAGCTTTGTTGGGAACAGCCCTTGGCTCAGACGATATAGGTACTCCCAAAGTAGCACCAACACGTGGCCGTTCGCTTCGGTTGACATCCGAACAGGGACTCTCTGCGCTTCACAATCGGATCGCATCTGCCTTGTTAGAGCAACAAATCACCGAACCAGCATTAACACTCGCCCGCATTGCGAGTTGGTACGATCCGGGCAACGAAGCGGCGCGCATTACGACCGCGCAAGCGCTACTGGAGATGGGCGACCATAACGCCGCGCTCGTATTACTCGATTCTGTCGCTGTGACGTCACCTTATTGGCCAAATGCAGTCGCTTCAAAAGTTGCGACGCTTCAAGCTGGTGGCAATACGCAAGTCGCTTCACAGATTGCCAGCGAGGCCTCGGCGACCGCTCCAGACTCGTTGCGTTTAGCTACTTTAGCGGCACAAACCCAACAAATGGGCGGCCAATGGGCGGAGGCGGTCGCACAATATCGGCAGATTGTAGCACGTTCCGAGCAGGGTAGTTATAGCCCTCGGCAACAGGCGGACTTTAGGTTGTTACTCGCATCGTCGCTCGACAGCTCGGGCAATTGGGATGAAGCAAAAAAGGAGTTGGAGGCCGCCCTCATCCTCGATCCCAACAATGCGCGAGCCTTGAATTATCTCGGCTATGCGCTTTTGGAACGCAATGAAGAACCTGGGCGCGCCGCGCAGCTTGTAGCAACAGCCTATAAGCTCCAGCCTGATTCCGCTGCAATAACCGACAGCATGGGTTGGGTCCATTTCCAACAGGGCCGAATAAATGATGCCGTTCTGCTATTAGAGAAGGCAGCCAAAGCCAGCGGCAATGACCCGGCAATCAACGAACATCTCGGAGATGCCTATTGGCAGGCAGGACGCAGGCGTGATGCGCGTTATGCATGGCAAGTGGCCGCCGAGGTGGCCGAAGCAGATTCCGCTGCGCGTATCCGGGCCAAAATCGATGTTGGACCCGCAGCAGGTCAGCCGGGGCCGCGATGACAGCCGCAAGCGAAATTGCATATGCCAAAATCAATCTGGCGCTGCATATCCGGCGGCGGCGTGAGGATGGCTATCATGAACTTGAAACCCTGTTCGTATTTGCCGAGGACGGCGACCGGTTAACGGTAATGCCTGCCGATGAGGACCGGCTCACTATTAGTGGTGAATTCGCCGCAGGCTTGACCAACGGACCCGATAATCTTGTCCTGAAAGCTCTGGCATCGATACGCAAATCTTGGCGAGCCGGGCAACCGAATGTCCCGCCGCTTGCCGTGCACCTCGAAAAGAAATTGCCGGTTGCCTCGGGTATTGGGGGTGGCTCAGCGGATGCAGCGGCATTGATCCGATTGGTAGAGCGACATTTCCAATTGGGCTCTGATAACCAGACTCTATTGCGTGCGCACCTGCATCTCGGGGCGGATGTCGGTGCCTGCATCGTCAGCCAGACGCAGATCGGGTTCGGGACCGGGGACGATCTGCACATGGTCGACGCGGACGAACTCAGAAACCAACCTCTGCTTTTGGTAAACCCTGGCATCCCGCTGCTTACACCGCAAGTATTCGCAGGATGGGATGGAATTGATCGTGGTCCGCTCCCAGACGTTCCAGCTTCGCACATAGCATTTGCAGGACGCAATGACCTTCAGCCGCCTGCTATCGCTTTGGTGCCGGAAATTGGCGAGATTTTGACCTTGCTGAACGAACAGGATGGCAGCGAGCTGGTCCGGATGTCAGGTTCCGGTGCGACTTGTTTCGCGATCTTCTCAACAACCGAGGCGAGAGATGCTGCGCGAGGTCGAATCAGCAAAGCTTGCCCTCGATATTGGATGATGGCATCCTCGATAAGATGAACGAACCTTGGGTCATCCTCGGGCAACCCTCCAACGGTGGCATTTTGGTCGTGTGTGATCACGCATCGAACCATGTCCCCGATGAAATTAGCTTGGGCATCGATCCCGAACTTCTTTCGCAACATATTGCTTATGATATCGGTGTGATGGACATGGCGACCTTCATGGTAGACTTGTCTGGTTGTGCAGCCTTCGTCGCCACCAATTCGCGTCTTGTCGTCGACCTGAACCGCAACCCCGAAGATTTGAGTGCGATACCGTTTTCTAGCGACGGCATCGAAATTCCCGGAAACCGGCTTGACGCTGTAGGGCGCCAGGACCGATTGGCGCGGTATTTCCACCCTTATCACGCGGCGTTGGAGGACATGCTTCATCGCCACCGACCATCACTGATACTATCAGTCCATAGCTTCACGCCGCGTCTCGAAAGCCAACCTCACGATCATCGGCCCTGGGAGGTCGGCATTTTGTACAACGAATATGAGACTGCCGCCAACCTCGCAATCGAGCGGCTGGAGGGCGAGGGGCTCATAGTTGGCGATCAGCTCCCTTATTCGGGCAAGCTGCTCAACGCGACAATGAACCGGCATGCGGAGGCGAACGAGATACCCTATGTTGGCGTGGAAATTCGGCAAGATTTGGTCGGCACGAGCGCTGGACAAGAAAGATTTGCAGCTATTTTGGCCGAAATGGCGCAATATGTTGCGGAAAGGCTTGCGTCGGATGGGGCAAACTGAATAGACGCTGCCGCTGAAAGCGAGCCTGTAATGACCCATAACTTCGACAAATCGAAACTCCCAAGCCGCCATGTTTCGGTCGGCCCCGAACGTGCGCCACACCGCAGCTATTATTATGCGATGGGCCTGACCGAAGAAGAAATCGCGCGGCCGTTTGTCGGCGTGGTGTCGGCAGGAAATGACAGCGCGCCGTGCAATACGACGCTAGACGCGCAGGCCGATATCGCGCGCAAAGGCGTTGAAGCTGGCGGCGGAATGCCGCGGCGGTTCAACACGATTACTGTCACTGACGGCATCGCGATGGGGCATCAGGGGATGAAATCCTCGCTGATCAGCCGTGAGGTTATTGCAGATTCTATCGAGCTATCGGTGCGAGGCCACTGCTACGACGCACTTGTCGGTTTTGCCGGATGCGATAAATCTCTACCCGGGATGATGATGGCAATGCTCCGGCTCAATGTGCCATCGATTTTTGTTTATGGCGGTTCGATTTTGCCGGGGCGTTACAAGGACAAGGACGTCACAGTTAAAGACGTATTCGAAATCGTCGGTAAATATGCCGCCGGTGCGTGCCCCTTGTCTGAACTTGAGGAACTGGAACGCGTTGCTTGCCCCGGCCACGGAGCCTGTGGCGGGCAGTATACCGCCAATACCATGGCATGTGTGGGCGAAGCGATCGGGCTTTCACTGCCCAATAGCAACATGGCCCCCGCGCCTTATTCGACACGCGACCAGATAGCGCATGCAGCGGGCTTTCAGGTAATGGAATTGCTCGCAAGCAACATCAGGCCGCGTGATATATGTACGCGGGAAGCCTTTGTAAATGCGGCACGAATCGTTGCTGCAACGGGTGGTTCGACCAATGGTGCACTACATTTGCCCGCAATGGCCCATGAAGCCGGGATCGACTTCGACCTGTTCGATGTCGCAGAGGCGTTCAAATCTACACCTTATATGGCCGATCTGCAGCCCGGCGGACAGTTTGTGGCGCGCGACATGTATGATGCGGGCGGCGTCTATATGCTGATGAAGTCGCTCCTCGGCGAAGGCCTGCTCCACGGTGAATGCATGACCGTCACCGGCAAGACGCTGGGCGAGAATATCGAGCAAATCACCTGGAACCCCGACCAGAAGGTCATTTATCCGGCCACCGCACCCATCACAGCCACAGGCGGCGTCGTCGGTCTGCGTGGTTCGCTGGCTCCAGATGGCGCAATAGTGAAGGTTGCAGGCATGGAGCGTCTGAAATTTACTGGGCCAGCCCAAGCGTTCGATTGCGAGGAAGATTGCTTTGCAGCGGTCGAGGCGCGGCAAATCCGTGAAGGTGCGGTCATCGTTATCCGTTATGAAGGCCCCAAAGGCGGCCCCGGCATGCGCGAAATGCTGTCGACCACGGCTGCGCTCTACGGGCAGGGGATGGGTGAGAAGGTCGCATTGATCACCGATGGTCGTTTCTCCGGCGCAACGCGCGGCTTCTGTATCGGCCATGTGGGTCCGGAAGCTGCGGATTGTGGACCAATCGCCTTGATCGAAGATGGTGACGAGATCGTTATCGACGCCGAAACAGGCGTGATTGACCTGAACGTCGCCCCAGAAGTACTTGAAGAAAGGCGTAAAGCGTGGCGACCGAGATCGACCGATTACGGGTCAGGCGCGTTATGGCGCTATGCACAGAATGTCGGACCAGCCTATAAGGGCGCAGTTACGCATCCCGGGGGTCAGGCCGAAACCCATGTCTATGCCGATATTTAAGACCGCTTTACCGCTTTTGGTGGCCGTCGGCTTGTCTGCGTGCGGTGGCGATGCAGCCGGCGACCTGAAAAACGCCGAGAGCGATGCCGACGAGGCGGCGGCGCTCGACGGCAAAGTGGAATGTGCACTCGCAGGATCGACGGCCTTTCAGCGGACCTGCACTACCGAGCAGATTGCAGGCAGCGATGGCACTATATTAGTCATTCGCCACCCCGACGGAGGTTTCCGGCGGTTCGACATCTTGACCGACGGTCGCGGGCTTGCGCCTGCGGATGGCTTTGACGAAACCAAAATCAGCTTACGCAGCGACGGCATGATCGAGGTCAGTTCAGGCGATGACAAATATCGCCTGCCGGCACAGATTAAGGGCCGCGAAACGCCGCCTGCAGGGACCGCGGAAAAAGACGCAGGTTGATTGCGCAGGCCTTCGGGGGCATGGGGCGCTATGACAAGTTCAGAACAGATAATCAGGGTTGCCGCACGCGGCGATGGTGTCACCGCAGATGGCCGTTATGTTGCACACGCGGCACCGGGGGACATGATCGACCCATCGGGCGGGCTGATCCATGGCCCGCATCACGCGACGCCGCCCTGCCAGCACTTTCCGCTGTGTGGCGGGTGCCAGCTCCAGCATCTGGATGAAGAAAGTCTGCGTGCTTTCATCGCCGACCGCGTCAGCCACGCACTGGCGACACAGCAGGTCGAGATTGGCGCCATCATGCCAGTCCATATCTCGCCGCCCAAGACACGACGGCGGATTGCTGTGCGGTCAGCCTGGGCGGGAAAGCAATTCCAACTGGGTTTCAGTACCGAAAAGAGTCATCGGATCATAGACTTGCGCCAATGTGACGTCATGGCACCAGAATTGTTCGCTTTATTGCAGCCTTTACGGGATTTGCTCGGCCCTCGGCTCAATCGCGCTCGGCAGGTGCAGATTAAGTTGGCGCTCGTCGACCAAGGCATCGACGTGCTGATCGAAAACTGGATAGCTAATGATCTCGACACGCATGAGATATTGTCTGAATTTGCAAAGGCCCATAACTTGGCGCGGCTTTCGCTTGACGAGGGTTATGGCCCGGTGCCGTTCTGGGAGCCTGAGCCGGTTACCGTGACTTTGGGCGGTGTTGCCGTCGCCTATCCGCCTTACGGCTTCCTACAGGCCACCAAAGATGGCGAGGCGGCATTGGTCGCGGCGGTGAAAGAAATCGTCAGCGACAAGCTGTTTATTGCTGACCTGTTCGCCGGTCTCGGGACGTTCGCTCTCTCGCTCGACAACAGTAAGAAAATATATGCAGGCGAGGCTGATCGAGAGCCTGTACTGGCACTAAAGGCTGCTACTGGGCGGGCAGGGCGGCAGATATTTGCCGAGCATCGCGATCTTTATCGTCGGCCTTTAAGCGCGGATGAGCTCAACAAATTCCATGCGGTAATTCTTGATCCGCCGCGCGCAGGCGCAAAGGAGCAAGTCACCAATCTGGCTGACTCCAAAGTTGCCGACATCGCCTATGTCAGTTGCAACCCGGCCAGTTTCGCACGGGACGCGAAAACTTTGGTCACTGCGGGTTACAGGTTGCAGCGGATCTGGCCTGTCGGCCAGTTCCGCTGGTCAACACATATTGAACTCGTGGGCCATTTCAGCCGTTAGTAGATTAGGACCGCCATGACCGCATGCACCACCAGCATGATAAGCGCGAGGGTCGAGAGCGCAAATAGCATGAACCGCACGATTACCCGGTTGGACAATATCTGTACCAGGCTGTGTGCAACACGTAACCCAACATAGACCCACGCAATGGTCGCATTCAGATCGTCACCTTGGCCAATCATCGCGAGGACTATTGCTACTGCATAAAATACCGTAGGTGCTTCGTGTAAGTGATTGTAATTATCGGCTACCCATGATGCGCGTTCCTCGCCTTTTGCGATCAGATCATTCCTTAGGCTGCCACTGGATGAACCGACCATAGTTTTGCCGTCGATTCCGGCGCGGCCCATGGCCGGTAACCGGGTCGCGTACATCCATATCCAAATCACCATCGTCCAAGCCGCGAGCGCGACGACTGGTCCTAATATTGCACTATTCATGTTTCTTCCCCCAGGTTAAATCGTCGCCAACAGCGCCTGCACCGCCAATATCGTCAAGCAAATGGTCGAAAGCAGGAAAAACACAAAACGGATGCCTACCTTGTTGACCGTTGCCTGCCATATGCTGTGGATAATACGTAATATGGTGTAGCCCCACGCAAGCATAACGGACAATTCAGTCGCACCGCCAGAGATTGCGAGGATCATCACCGTCGCATAGAATATCGTCGGCTGTTCCATCAAATGTGCATAATTATGCGATTTCCAAGCCACCGAGGGCGGAACATTAGGGTCGATGTCTGCTCCTCTGCCGCCGACAGCCTTGCTCAAGTCGATGCCGATCTTCGACAATGCAGGCAGGCGGGTACCCGCCATCCAGAACAACATTATTATCGACCACACAACCAGAGCTGCTGCCGGAGCTAAAATCGAATTATCCAAAACGAAGACCCTCCCAATCATTATGACTGGAAGGGTGCTTCACCTAAATTAAATTGTCAATTGCAACTTATTGTGCGGACCGCTTGCCGATCTTGACGACATTGCCAGCATCATTGGCCGGAACGCGGGCGTAAAGGCTGGCCATTGGCTCGTCCTCGACAACCACGGTTTCGGTTTCGCCAAAGCCGTTGAATTCCGTCCGCATGGCGCAGCCATAAGCTCCGAGCATGCCGACTTCGATATAGTCGCCGGCTTGGACATCATCGGGCAAGATGAAAGGCCCCGCCATATGGTCCATATCGTCGCAGGTAGGGCCGTAGAAGCTGAACTCGGCCATCTGGGTGCCGATTGACGTATCCGAGCGCTGCAACGCGACAGGGAAACGCCAGCCGATATGGGCGGCATCAAACAGCGAGCCATATGCGCCGTCGTTGATGAAAAGCTCGCTGCCACGGCGCTTTTCAACCTTCACTAGCAGCGAGGCATATTCGGCGCACAATGCACGGCCCGGTTCGCACCACAATTCAGCTGAATAGCTGATGGGCAGATCTTCAAACGTGCGGTGGATGACGTCGAAATAGCTTTCGAGTGGCGGTGGCTCCATGCCGGGGTACCAGCTTGGGAAACCCCCGCCGACATCGACGATGTCGACCGTGACCGAAGCCTCGACGATAGCGGCGCGGACATGCTCCATTGCTTCAGAATAAGCCGTTGGCGTCATGGCTTGGCTGCCGACATGGAAGCAAATGCCCAAAGCGTCGGCAACCTGACGGGTCGCGACCAACAAATCAGCAATTTCCGAGGGGTCCGCGCCGAACTTCGAAGCAAGGCTCAACTTGGCATGTTCCGACGATACGCGGATACGCACGCACAGTTCGAGATCGGTTGCTGCAAGGCCGTCCTTCGTCGTCGCGCGAACGATCTTGTCGAGCTCGTCATGGCTGTCGAGGCTGAAAGTGCGAACGCCGTGCGTGTGATAGGCCTGTGCAATCGCACGCTCGGACTTCACAGGGTGCATGAAGCATAGCTTCGCGTCAGGCAAAAACTTGTTCACCAGCCGCACTTCGCCAAGCGAGGCTACGTCATAATGCGTGATGCCAGCTGCCCACAATGTTTCAAGCAGGGCAGGCGACGGATTGGCCTTCACGGCATAGAGCGACTTACCCTGAAACTTCTCAACGAAGAAACGGGCGGCGCGCGTTGCGGCGTGCGGGCGAAGGAGCGTGATTGGTTCGTCCGGGCGAAGCGCGCGGACTACAGCAAGTGCGTCAGTGTTCTCGTACAACTCAAGGGACCCCCAAAAAATAACATTAAACGACAAGGCTGCCTTGCGGTTATTGGAAGTCCCCCTGGGGCAGCGGAGGGTGCGTATATGGGGAGAGGTCCCGATTGTAAAGAAAAAATCGAACCCTCTGTCGCCACGAAATAATTCAGCTCAGCCGGTCGCGGAATTCGGTCCATTCGAACGACTTCACACATTTCAGAGCATCGGTCTCGCTGTTCCAAAGCCAGATCGAAGGCAAAGGCACACCGTTAAAGGTGTTGGTTTTGACCATCGAATAATGCGCCTGATCGAGAAATGCGAATCGCGCGCCGGGTACTGCGGCGACTGGCAGGCGGTAGTCACCGATAATGTCGCCTGCGAGGCAGGAAGGGCCGCCGAGGCGTACTGCGGAACCTTCTGCACGCTCGCCGAGCATAGCGGGGCGGTAGGGGGCCTCGATAACGTCGGGCATATGGCAAGTGGCGCTGATGTCGGTGATGCCTACGGGCAGCCCGTTATCGAACACATCGAGCAGCTCGCCTATAAGGATACCCGCGTCGAGTGCGATAGCTTCGCCCGGTTCGAGGTAAATCTCGAGGCCAGTTTCAGCGCGGACGGATTTGATGAACTCCACCAGCTCGTCGCGCTGATAATCGGCGCGCGTGATATGGTGGCCGCCGCCGAAGTTGAGCCACTGAATCTGTCCGAAATAGGAAGCAATTTTGGGCTTGAGCGATTCCCATGTCCGTTGAAGCGGTACGAAATCCTGTTCGCACAATGTATGGAAGTGGAGACCGGATACGCCTTCCAGATGCTCGGGGAGCAATTGACTAACCGGAAAACCGAGCCGCGATCCGGGCGAGCAGGGGTCGTATTTGGCGACCTCACCCTCAGCATGTTCGGGATTAATCCGTAGGCCGACATCAACGCTACCGTCTAAAAACGATGCAAAGCGGCGGTGCTGGTTCGGGCTGTTGAAAATGACATTGTCTGAAATCGCGACGATCTCCGACATATCGGCCTCTTTGTAACCGGCACAATAGGTCGCGATTTCGCCTTTGTAATAATCGCGCGCCAACCTCGATTCCCAAAGGCCAGAACTGCATACGCCATCGAGATACTCACCAATCACCGGCGCAAGGCTCCACATGGAAAACGCCTTCATCGCGCACAAAACCTTTGCCCCCGACCGCGCCTTGACGTCAGCCAGGATGGCAAGGTTGCGCCGTATCGCAACCTCATCCACCACGAACGCAGGCGAGGGGACGCGGTTCAAATCAAAATGCGCAAATGCGCCGGGATCGCCTGCTTTGGTTTCCATCAGAACGCCAGCGGCCCATCCAGTTCCTTCACCTGCCACGGCAGGCCATGCGCGTTCAGCATATCCATGAACGGATCCGGGTTGAATTGCTCCATGTTCCATACACCCGGCCCACGCCACAGGCCTTTCACAACCATCGCCGCGCCGATCATCGCAGGAACGCCGGTGGTGTAGCTGACCGCCTGGTTGCCGGTTTCGGCATAGGCGTCCTCATGGTCGCAGATATTGTAGATGTAGAGCGTTTTTTCGGTGCCGTCCTTGGCCAGGCCGGTGGCGATACAGCCGATATTGGTCTTGCCCTTGGTCGTCGCGCCCAAGCTCGCCGGTTCGGGCAGCACGGCCTTCAGGAACTGAAGTGGAATGATTTCTTTGCCCTCGTACGTCACCGGGTCAATCCGAGTCATTCCAACCGCCTGGAGCACGTTGAGATGCGTGATGTAAGCGTCACCAAAGGTCATCCAGAAACGGATGCGCTTGATCTCGGGCAGATGCGTTTTGAGGCTTTCGATTTCCTCATGGTACATCAGGTACATATTCTTCGGACCGACCGCTTCGAAATCGAACTGCTGCTTCACCGACATCGGTGGGGTTTCGACCCACTCGCCATTTTCCCAGTGACGGGCGACTGCAGTCACTTCGCGGATGTTGATTTCAGGGTTGAAGTTGGTGGCAAAGGCCTGCCCGTGGTCGCCGCCATTGCAGTCCAATATGTCCAGCGTGTCGATGCGGTCGAAATGATGCTTTTTGAGATATGTGGTGAACACGCTGGTGACGCCGGGGTCGAAGCCCGAGCCGAGTAATGCGGTGAGACCTGCATCCTTGAACCGGTCCTGATACGCCCACTGCCAATGATATTCGAACTTGGCGACATCGAGCGGTTCGTAGTTGGCGGTATCCATATAATGCACGCCAGCGGCAAGGCAGGCGTCCATAATGTTGAGGTCTTGGTACGGCAAAGCGAGATTGACGACGAGGGTCGGCTTGATCTGGTTCAGCAATGCGGTAGTCGCGGCGACGTCGTCGGCGTCCAAACCATAAGTGTCGATATCGACGCCCGTGCGCTCCTTGACCGAAGCAGCAATCGCGTCACATTTCGACTTGGTGCGGCTGGCAAGGCTGATATGGCTGAAGATATCGGCGTTCATCGCCATCTTGTGCACCGCGACCGAACCCACGCCGCCTGCGCCGATTACCAAAACCTTGCTCATCTGTCCGTTCCTTGCAACATGGATTCGTTAGCGCACGCATATAGGGGTCTTTTATGACAGGACAAGAATTGCTCTCTCCGACACGTAAGCCAACACGCGAGGGCGTGCTGCGCGCGATGGAAAAGGTTGCGGCGATATTGCCCAAGACGCCATTGTTGCCGCTCGAGGTCGATGGCGTCACCATCTGGTGCAAGGCCGAAATGCTTCAGCCTATCGGCTCGTTCAAAATCCGCGGTGCGTGGCACCGGTTGAGCGACCTGAGCGACGAACAGCGCGCTAAAGGCGTTGTCGGCGTATCCAGCGGCAATCATGCGCAGGGCGTTGCGTGGAGCGCCAAACGGCTTGGCATCGCTGCGACCATCGTAATGCCGTCTAATGCGCCGCAGATGAAGCTGGCGGCCACCCGGGCGCTTGGGGCCGAAGTTGTGCTTTACGACCGTGCAACCGAATCGCGTGACGATGTCGCAGCCGCGTTGATCGCCAAAAGCGGAAGCACTTTGGTTCACGCCTTTGGCGATCCTTGGGTGATCGAAGGTCAGGGGACTGCCGGTATCGAAATCGCCGCACAGCTCGCCGATCTGGACGTAGGCGGTCCCGACCTGATCGTCTCCTGTTGTGGTGGCGGCGGGTTGGCGTCCGGTCTATCGCTGGCTTGCCCAGATGCGGAAATTGCCATCGTCGAACCAGAGGGCTGGGACGACATCATCCGCTCACTTGAGGCTGGTGAAATAATGCCCGTAGATGACCTGACCTATCCGACGACTTGCGATGCACTGCAGACGCCGCAAACCTATCCGATCAATTTTGAAGTTTTGCGCCAGCGGGTTTCCAAAGGCGTCGTGGTCACAACGGAAGAGGTTGCGGCAGCGATGCGGTTGGTGTTCGAAAAGCTACATCTGGTTGTCGAACCTGGCGGAGCAGTGGCTTTGGCCGCTGTTCTCGCAGGTAAGGTTGAGTCGAAAGGCGTCACTGCCGTCACGCTCTCTGGGGGTAATGTCGATGCCGCGCTGTTCACCAAAATGATCGGCGGCAACTGACGAGTCCGAAAAGCATCACAAAAGCCAAATAACGGCGTCATATTGCTCGCTTATGCCTGACATATGTTCAAGCATAAGGGGGCCGCAACATTGGCGCAGGCGAAAAACACCAAAATTGAAGAAGCGGTTGTCCGGCATGAGGGCGAGGCTCCGCAAAAGCTATTGGACAAGGCATTTGCCTTTGCCTTTCGCGGTCTGGTTTACGCGCAAATCTGGGAAGATCCCGTCGTTGATATGGAGGCGCTGGCCATAGAGCCGGGCCACCGCATCGCAACAATCGCCAGCGGTGGGTGTAACGTCTTTTCGTACCTGACCGCCAACCCCGCAGAAATCGTCGCGGTTGACCTCAATACCGCGCATGTCGCCTTGAACAAGCTGAAGCAGACCGCGCTGACCAATATCCCGGATTACCGTTCGTTCCGCCGTTTCTTCGCTGATGCCGACACCCGCACCAATATCCGGGTCTACAAAGCGCATGTGCAGCCGCATTTGGACGAAACGAGCCGCCGCTATTGGGAAGGCCGCGATCTGGTGGGGCGTCGGCGAATCAATGGATTTGCCACCGGCGTCTACAAACGCGGTCTGCTCGGCGGATTTATCGGGGTGGCACATTTGCTGGCACGGCTGCACCGCATTGACCCCAGGGTTTTGCTCGAAGCAAAAAATCTGGAAGAACAACAGGTGATCTTCGACGCCAAACTCGCGCCGATGTTCGACCGCAAATTCATCCGCTGGATCACAGACCAGCGTTCGTCGCTGTTTGGTCTTGGCATCCCGCCTGCGCAATATGACGCGCTTGCTGGCGACAACCGGATGGCCGATGTACTGCGCGCGCGGTTGAAAAAGCTAAGCTGTGACTTCGATTTGAAGGACAATTATTTCGCATGGCAGGCCTTTGGCCGTGGCTATGGCAAAGGCGCGGATATGCCATTGCCTCCTTATCTGCAGGAGGCCAATTACAGCGCCGTCAAAATGCGTGCCGACCGCGTTAACATGCGTCACGCCAATATGACCGACATGTTAGCTGGCTCCGATAACGCCAGCTTTGACCGGTATATCTTCCTCGATGCACAGGACTGGATGACTGATGCTCAACTGACATCTTTGTGGACTGAAGTCACCCGCACCGCGCGTCCGGGTTCAAGGGTACTGTTCCGCACCGCCGCCGAACCAAGCCTGTTGCCGGGGCGCTTGCCCGATTCGATCCTCGACCGTTGGGATTATCGTGCGGAGGATTCTCTTGACTATACCGCCCGCGACCGCTCGGCCATCTACGGCGGCGTCCATCTATACGTCCTGAAGGGCTGACGCGATGCAGACACTGACAGGCGATCATGCCGGCCTGATGGACGACGTTTATCGAGGCCAGCGACATATTTACGACCTGACGCGCAAATATTATCTGCTTGGCCGCGACCGTTTGATCGACGACATGGATGTACCCGACGGCGGTACAGTGCTCGAAATCGGATGCGGAACCGGACGCAACCTGGCGCAGATCGCCCGAAAATGGCCCGAAGCACGGCTCTATGGCCTCGATATTTCGGAAGAGATGCTAAAATCGGCAACACTCAATTTGCGCCGTGCTGGATGCATCGACAACACTGGATTGGGCCGCGCTGATGCCGCGCATTTCGACGCACTGGCGCTGTTCGGCCGGGCCCGTTTCGACCGGGTTATGTTCTCCTACACCTTGTCGATGATACCCGACTGGCAAGGCGCTCTCCGACAGGCAGCGGCATTGCTATCGACGCAAGGCAGCATCCATATCGTCGATTTTGGTATGCAGGAAGGACTGCCAACTTGGTTCAGGCAGGCGTTGCTTGCATGGCTCACAAAGTTCCACGTCGAACCGCGCGCCGGAATGCAGGACTACGCGCAACAACTCGGCAAGGAGGTAAAGCGCACAGTAGCAATAACCGAACCTTATCGCGGCTATGCCCAGACAATCGTGATCGGCTAAATCAAGCGGCTTCCGCGACGCGCAGTTCCATTCGATCCCAGATCTCAGCCAATGCTGCTGTCAACTCACGCATCATGGCTTCGTCATGGAAAGGCCCGGGCGTAAACCGCAGACGTTCTGTACCACGCGGCACGGTGGGATAATTGATCGGCTGAACATATACGCCATATTCGGCAAGCAATATGTCACTGATCTTCTTCGCTTTGATCGGGTCGCCGACCATCAGCGGGACGATATGTGTCTCGCTGTGCATCACTGGAAGCCCCGCATCGGCCATCAGTTTCTTGAGCATCGAGGCATGCGCCTGCTGTGCCTCGCGTTCGTCGCTCGATGCCTTTAGATGCTTTACCGACGCCAGAACGCCCGCAACCAAAACGGGCGACAGCGAAGTTGTGAAGATGAACCCAGGGGCATAAGACCGGATAACATCGACGATGCGTTGGTCGGCTGCAATATAGCCGCCCATGACACCGAAAGCCTTGCCCAGCGTGCCCTCGATGATTGTGACGCGGTCAGCAACGCCATCACGCTCGGTAATGCCGCCGCCGCGCGCGCCGTACATGCCAACGGCGTGGACTTCGTCGCAATAGGTCAGCGCGTTATACTTGTCCGCAAGGTCGCAAATCGCCGCAATTGGCGCGACATCGCCGTCCATCGAGTAGACGCTTTCGAACGCAATCAGTTTCGGTGTTTCGGGGTCGTCTGCAGCAAGCAATTCTTCAAGATGCGCCAGATCATTATGCTTCCACACGCGCTTTTCGCAGCCTGCATTGCGGATGCCAGCAATCATCGATGCGTGGTTCAACTCGTCGGAGTAAATGATGCAACCCGGTAAGACCTTGGCCAGCGTCGACAGCGTCGCGTCGTTCGAAACATATCCCGAGGTGAACAGCAAAGCGCCGCCCTTGCCATGCAAATCGGCGAGCTCAGCCTCAAGTTCGATATGGTAATGGGTATTGCCGCCGATGTTACGCGTTCCGCCCGAACCGGCGCCGACGTCGTGTAACGCTTCTTCCATCGCTGCTGTGACTTTGGGATGCTGTCCCATGCCGAGATAATCATTCGAGCACCAGACGGTGATAGGCTTCGGTCCGTTATGCCCGGCAAAGCAGCGTGCGTTGGGATACGCGCCCTTGTTCCGCAATATGTCGATAAACACGCGGTAACGACCCTCGGCGTGCAGCCGGTCAATCGCTTTGTCGAAAACTGCATCGTAATTCACGGAATTCTAACCCCGGTCTAGCGCTGCACCTGCAGCATTTCGTCGCCTGTAATCGCCGGAAAAGGAAAAATCCAGCGCGAACGACTTGCAACAAGCGCCGTTCGCCCGAGTCCAATGCGATATTTTCGTTCAGAGTGATTTGATCTGTGTCAAACCATGATCCGCAAGCGCCGGACGAAGACTTTCAACATCGCCAACTGCTCCTGTAGTGACAAAAATGCCTTCCGGTCTTTCGACAGGCCAAGTCTGGCTATGCGTCACATGCGCAATCCGCCGAGCTATACCAGCTGCGCCATCGACAAACCGCATCTTGGGCGAAATGTCTCTAAGCTCGTCCGCAACAAGCGGGAAATGCGTGCATCCTAGCGCAACGACGTCCAACCGATCGCCATCGGGGTGGTGAGTCAATCCGCGCATGGCATCGGCGTAAATTTCCGGGTCTACAGACTCACCGCGCAACTTGGCCTCAGCTGCATGAACCAATTCAGGGGCGGCATGGCGCAGCAGCGTCATTCCTGCTGCATGGTCGCTCTGCAACCGGTCGACATAGGGCTGGCGGATGGTTGCAGCCGTCCCAAGCAACCCGATAACGCCAGTGTGCGTCGCCTCCGCTGCGGGCTTGATTGCAGGTACGGTGCCAACGACTGGCACATCCAGCGCTGCACGGACGTGCGACAAGGCGATCGTGCAGGCGGTGTTGCAGGCGATCGTTACAAGTCTCGGACGGTAACGCTCAACCAGGCGGCCAAGCAGGGCAGGCACCCGTGCGGCAATCTCAGCCTCGCTTTTGGTACCGTAGGGCAGGCCAGCATAATCTGCGGCATAAACAATTGGCGCGTTGGGGAGCTTTTCGCGCACGGCGCGCAAAACCGACAGGCCGCCGATCCCTGAATCGAAAAATAGCAACGGAGCTTCGGAGGACGGCGATGACATGACGCGCTGTTATCTTTCAGGTTCGTTCAAGGCAAGCCATGTACCCTTGAGCAAGAAGAACAAAACAGCTACGCAATACAGATATTTAGAGGATTCGGCTGGTGACTGATTTTTGGATGGAAACAATATCGGTGCTAGTACTTGGTTACTTGCTTGGCTCGATTCCCTTTGGCCTGTTGTTGACCAAATTCAGCGGCGGCGGCGATATTCGCAGCATCGGTTCTGGCAATATCGGTGCAACAAATGTGTTGCGCACTGGGCGAAAGGGATTGGCGGCGCTGACGCTCTTGCTGGATTTGCTCAAAGGTTTTGCTGCCGTTTGGTTGGCGCAGCGATATTTTGCTGGCAGCGAAGCGATTGCCGCCGCTGGAGCTTTTTTCGGGCACCTTTATCCTGTCTGGCTTAACTTCAAGGGCGGCAAGGGCGTTGCAACTTATGCCGGGATCATGTTCGGACTGCTGTGGCAGGGGGGCGTCATCTATGCCGTGACGTGGATTGGCGGATTGCTGATTTTCCGGATTTCATCGGTCGCCGGCTTACTCGCTGCGTTGGTCACGCCGCTGGCAGCTGCATATTTCGGCCGATATGATCTGGTTGCGATGCTGGTTGCGTGCTCGCTGATCATTTTCTGGAAGCATCGGACGAATATCGAAAATTTAATCAACGGAACCGAGCCCCGCATCGGCCAAAGCAAAAGCTGAACGAAAAAATGGGAGGTGGCCAAGATCAGTTCGATAAGCTGCGCCTCATTCGTTCGGCTAACATCGGGCCGGTCAGTTACAGGCAGTTAATCCTGCGTTTCGGTTCGGCAGGGGCGGCTTTGGTTGCCTTGCCCGACCTCGCGAGGCGCGGTGGCGGAAAGTCGGCGGTCGTTGCGGACCCTCGCCTGATCGAGCAGGAAATGAAGTCGGTAGCGGCTGCTGGCGCGCGATATCTGTTTCTGGATGACGCAGATTATCCGGAGCTACTTGCCCATCTCGACAACGCACCGCCGGTGATGACATTCAAGGGCGATCTGGGTTTTCTGTCGCGATCCAGCATAGCGATGGTCGGCGCGCGCAACGCGTCGGCAGGGGCATGCCGATTTGCGCGACAACTGGCATACGAGCTTGGCCAGAGCGAGTTTACCCTTATCTCGGGGCTGGCGCGCGGTATTGATACCTCTGCGCATACGGGATCGATCGATAGCGGTACCGTGGCAGTTATCGCGGGCGGAATCGATGTCGTGTACCCGCCCGAAAACCGTGATTTGCAGCATGCTATCGCCGAACGCGGTCTGCTGATTGCCGAACAGCCGCCCAGCACCGAGCCCCGCGCACGCCATTTTCCATATCGCAACCGCATAATCGCCGGACTGGCTATGGGAACGGTTGTGGTCGAAGCGGCACCCAAATCCGGCTCGCTAATTACCGCGAGATTGGCGGCAGAGGCGGGCAGGGAAGTCATGGCGGTTCCAGGTTCGCCGCTTGATCCGCGCTCGCACGGGTGTAACCAGTTGATACGCGAGGGCGCCACATTGGTTCAAAATGCCGCCGAAATCGCCGAACTCGTCACCCCGCTCGATTTCCGGATGACACCCCGTCGAGCACAACCACCCGTTGCGGCGTTTGCCGGCGACGGCGATGGTGCCGACCGGAAAGCAGTCATCGACCTGATAGGAATGACCTATGTTTCCGTCGATGAGCTGGTACGTCAATCGGGCAGCAGCCAGTCGGTAGTCCAAATGGTGCTACTCGAAATCGAGCTGGCAGGTAAATTGGAGCGCGGGGCGGGCGGCAAGGTTCGTTTGGCGGCCTGAATTTTTGGTCTTGACGACACCCCTTTAACCCCATCAGCCTATACGCGTACGCGAGAGATTTTAGAAAAGCTTATATTATCATGCAATTAGTCATCGTTGAATCACCTGCAAAAGCCAAGACAATCGAGAAATATCTGGGGCCTGGTTACAAGGTGCTGGCATCCTACGGCCACATCCGCGACTTGCCGCCAAAAGATGGCTCGGTTGATCCAGAAAACGGTTTCTCGATGCTGTGGGATAATTACGCCGACAAGGCAAAACAGCTGAAGGCAATCACCGACGAGGCAAAGAAGGCCGACGGACTGATACTTGCGACCGACCCTGACCGGGAAGGCGAGGCGATCAGCTGGCACGTGCAGGAAGTGCTCGCGAACAAGAAAGCGCTGCCCAAAAATGTCGGGCGCGTGACGTTTAATGCCATCACCAAGCAGGCTGTGACCGAAGCGATGGCGCATCCACGTGCGCTCGATGAGGATTTGATTGACGCCTACCGTGCGCGTCGTGCGCTAGATTATCTGGTAGGCTTCACGCTGTCGCCGGTACTCTGGCGCAAATTGCCCGGAGCGAAATCGGCGGGTCGCGTGCAATCTGTGGCGCTGCGCCTGATCGTCGAGCGCGAACGGGAAATCGAGGCATTCCGCGCGCAGGAATATTGGTCGGTTAAGGCCAATATGGAGCATAAGGGCCAGAAATTCGATGCACGCCTAACCCTGCACTCGGGCAAAAAGCTCGACAAGATGGACTTGAAGACCGAAGCCGATGCGGAAACCGCTCGGCTAGCGGTCGAAACCGGCAATTTCAGCGTCGAAAGTGTCGAAACAAAGCCGGTCACGCGCAATCCGCAGCCGCCCTTCACGACTTCGACATTGCAGCAGGAAGCGGCACGCAAGCTCGGTTTCTCGGCAAGCCACACCATGCGCGTTGCGCAGGGGCTCTATGAGGATGGCGCGATTACCTATATGCGGACCGACGGCGTGCAAATGGACCACAGCGCGATTTCCGCGGCGCGGAAGACCATTGCCGATCGTTTTGACAGCGGTTATTTGCCCGAGAGACCTCGGGTTTACCAAACCAAGGCGAAAAACGCGCAGGAAGCGCATGAGGCGATCCGCCCTACCGATTTCTCCAAGGACAAGGCCGGATCGGGTGACCATGGCCGCCTTTATGACCTGATCTACAAACGCGCGATGGCGAGCCAGATGGCCTCGGCACGAATGGAGCGGACCACGGTCGATATGCTTGACGGCACTGGCCAGACCGGCTTGCGTGCAACCGGGCAGGTGATGAAATTTCCCGGATTTCTGGCGGTTTACGAAGAAGGCTTGGACGATAGCGAAAGCGAGGACGGCGCGATCCTTCCGCCGATGATCGCTGGCGACACGCCCGCCAAGCATGCCGTTGAAAAGACGCAGCACTTCACTCAGCCCCCGCCACGTTTTTCGGAAGCCACCCTCGTTAAACGGCTCGAAGAGCTAGGCATTGGCCGGCCATCAACCTACGCCTCCACAATTCAGGTTCTGAAGGATCGGGCATATGTTCGGGTCGAAAAAAACCGTTTCTTTGCAGAGGAATCAGGGCGCCTCCTTACAGCATTTCTCGAAAGATTTTTCGAACGTTACGTTGCCTATGATTATACGGCCGGCCTTGAGGACCAGCTTGACGAGATCAGCGGTGGTCGTGCCGATTGGCAAGCATTTCTCGAAACCTTCTGGCGCGACTTCAAGCCAAAAACCGCCGAGGTTATGGAGCAAAAGCCGTCTGAAGTTACCGCCGAACTCGATATATTTCTGTCGCCTTATCTGTTTCCGGAACGCGAAGATGGCATCGACCCGCGCCTTTGCCCAAAATGCGGCAATGGCAGGCTGGCTTTGCGCGGCGGAAAATTCGGGGCGTTCGTGGCTTGCTCGAACTATCCCGATTGCAAATACACCCGCAAATTCGCTCAGCCTGGCGGTGAAAATGGCGAGGATACTGGCCCGGAAGTCTTGGGCGCACATCCCGAAACCGGGCTAGAAGTCACTCGGAAATCCGGACGCTTCGGACCCTATTTCGAAATGGGCGAGGGCAAGGAAGCCAAGCGTGCATCGCTACCAAAGGACATTCCGGCGGAGGATTTGGGCCTCGAATGGGCGGTGAAGCTGCTGTCTTTGCCAAGAACTGTCGGTACACACCCCGAGAGCGGTGAGCCCGTTACCGCAAGTATTGGTCGCTATGGGCCGTATCTAGCGCATGCAGGCAAATATGCGCGGCTTCAGTCTACACTCGAAGTATTCGAAACGGGCATGAACAGCGCGGTGGTCAAGCTCGCCGAAGCCTTGGCGAACCCAGGCCGTGGCCGCGGCGCGGCGCGCGCACCGCTCAAGGAACTCGGCAAACATCCGCGCACGGAAGCCGAGATCAAATTGATGGAGGGGCGGTTTGGTCCCTATGTCACTGACGGTACAACCAATGCGACGTTGCCGAAGTCGATTGCGCCGGATGAATTGACGCTAGAGGAAGCCGCGCAACTCATCGACGCCCGCGCAGCAATGCCGCCCAAGGGCAAGAAGAAAGCCGCACCAAAGAAAAAGGCGTCACCCAAGAAGAAGGCGGCAGCAAAGCCCAAGGCAAAAGCGAAAGCTTAAAATTCGAGTGATTTCGTCATCCTGAAATGAGTTCAGGATGACGAGAGCGCTTTTGTAAGCAGGCTACTCGACCCACTCCAGCCCGATATCGCGGTAAATGCTTCGGTCTTCGTCCCATTTCGCGTGCACTTTGACATGAAGATAGAGGTGCACCTTCACGCCCATCAGCTTGGCTAGTTCCAAACGGGCGGCCTCGCCAATCGCCTTGATGCGCGCTCCGCCCTTGCCGAGTACAATGGCGCGCTGTGTAGGCCGCGCGACAAGGATTTGCTGGTGAATTTCAAGTGACCCATCCTCGCGTTCGCTGTATTTCTCCGTCTCGACCGCACTGGCATAAGGCAGTTCTTCATGCAGTTGTAGATACAGCTGCTCGCGGGTTATTTCGGATGCAATCAGGCGGTCGGTAGCATCAGACACCTGATCTTCGGGGAAGTGCCATTCTCCTTCGGGCATGGCATTAGCAATTGCGCTCTTGAATTCGGTCAGGCCATCGCCAGTAGCGGCACTTATGTAGTATATCTGCTCGAACTCGCAGATTTCGGTAAGTTTCGTGGTCAATAAAAGCAGCTTTTCCTTCGCCGCAATATCAACCTTGTTGAGCACCAACCATTTACGCTCGGGCCGATTTTTAAGACCTTCGAGTATTTTTTCAACTTTTGGCCCGGCGCCAGCCCGGCCATCGACGATCAGCGCAATCAAATCGGCATCACCAGCACCATCCCAAGCCGCGGCGACCATGGCGCGGTCCAGCCTGCGCTGCGCCGCAAAGATACCTGGCGTATCGACGAGGATGATTTGCGTATCGCCTTCCAACGCTACGCCCAGCATTCGCGTTCGAGTTGTCTGCGCCTTAGGGCTGACAATGGCGACTTTTTGCCCGACCATTGCGTTGACCAAGGTCGATTTACCCGCATTCGGCGCACCAATGATTGCGACATGTCCGCATCTTTTGGTCATGCGTGTGCCTCCAAAAAGGCGAGGGCGGCCGCGGTTTCCGCTGCCTGTTTGCTGTTGGCGCTGGCGCTGACGGGGTCAAACCCTTTGACGGTGACTGTAATTTCAAAACGCATGGCGTGCGGCGGACCTTCTTTTTTGGTTATGGTATATTCAGGAACTTTGCGTCCATTTGCGGCGCACCATTCCTGCAGTTCGGATTTGGGATGTTTCGGTGCGCCATTGGCGGTTTCAATAAGCGGTCCCCAGAGCCGTTCGATAAGACTGCGTGCGGCCTCCAAACCATGGTCCAAATAAGCCGCGCCGATAATTGCTTCCATGACGTCACCCAGCACATTGTCGCTTTGCTGGGCGCCATCATCGCGCGCCTGCTTTCCGAGCCTGATATGCGGCGGAAGGCCGATTTCCCGCGCAATGACAGCGCAAGTGCTGCCCGAAACCAGAGCATTCAGCCGATGCGACAAACGACCCTCTGCTTCGTCCGAATAGCGGTGATAGAGCATGTCGGATATCACGAGCCCCAAAATACGGTCGCCGAGAAATTCGAGGCGTTGATAGTCAGGCTTTCCCGTGCTTCCATGCGTTAATGCACGAACATAAAGTTCTTTGTTAGCAGGTGCACTCGGTAGCAGCTCATGCAACCAAGCGTCTTGAACGTCGGTCGTCAAAATCCTTTTCCAATCCGGTCCCAACGTGCCGCGCTGAACCATGTCCAGGGCAGCAGCCAGCGCGAAGAACCATCGGTCGAAAACACCGTAACCAATGCTTTCCCTACAAGGTTTTCCTGAGGCACGATGCCGATTGCCTTGCCATCGGCCGGAAAGCGGCTGTCGGCGCTACGGTCACGGTTGTCGCCCATCAGAAATATCTGGCCTTCGCCAACGACGAATGCCTCGGTATCATCACCGGGAAGTCCGCTATCAAGGTCAAGGATATTATATTCGCGGCCGTTGGGTAGCGTTTCCGTAAAGCGCGGATAGCGACACTGACGAACACCTGCTTTCGACGTTTCCTCAAAATCCGGTCGCCAACAAGGAAATGGCGTTCCTTCAAGCGCGGCTGCCTCGGTCATATTGTCCGTAACAGGAATGACCAGATCGGCGATCCGCTCTTTCTTTACGGCCACGCCGTTAATCTCCAATATGCCGCTTCGCATCTGGATAACATCACCCGGCAGACCGATTACCCGTTTGATATAGTCATCCTTCAAACTTGGCGGAGCCTTGAAAACGACCACATCTCCCCTTTCGGGCTGGCTCGCAAAAACCCGGCCCGGTATCATCGGTAAAGAGAAGGGAAGGCTGTAGCGCGAATAGCCATAAGGCCATTTCGCAACGAGCAGGTAATCGCCGATCAATAACCGGGGTTGCATTGATTCCGACGGAATATTGAATGGCGAGACGATAAAACTGCGCAGGATGAATACGAATAAAGCTAGCTTAAGCAGAAAACTGCCATATTCGCGCCATTCGGAAGAAGTTTTTCCGCTCGCACCGGCGATTGCGGTCTGGGTTTCGAAACCTTCGGTCTTTTCGGATGTTGATGTCACGCAAACTCGCAAAAAATGTCATTGATTGACGGATTGACTGGCCTTCTAATGCTTGGGGCGGCTATTGGCCAGTGCCGAGTTAAAGTGACGGCGGCGACGCCATGAAAAGGGAAGCAAAATGACTGGTGCCAATTGGCCTGCTCTGGAAAATGTTGAAGCAAAATCACTAAGCGCTTTGTTCGACGGCGACGCCAATCGGGTTGCCAAGCTGACGGTTTTGCAACCCGGTTTTCGGTTCGATTTTTCCAAAACACATCTCAATGACGATTTGCTCGCCATTTTTACGCAGATGGCGGTGGACACCGACCTGACGGCAGCGAAAGAGGCGCTTTTTACGGGCGCAGTTGTTAATCCAACTGAAGGCCGCGCGGCGGAGCATAGCGCGGAACGAGGGAATGGCAGCCCCGAAGCTGTGGCAAATGCGCGCGGTTTTCAGGCGCGGATGCGCGGGCTTGTCGAGGCGATTGATGCTGGGGCGCTGGGCGATATCAAGCATATCTTGCATATAGGGATCGGTGGATCTGCGCTTGGGCCCAAGCTTTTGGTCGACGCGCTGGGTCGCGACGATGCGCGCTATGACGTCAAGGTTGTTTCGAACGTCGACGGGGCGGCGCTGGCCGAGGCGGTGAAGGATATGGACCCGCACAAAACTATTGTCGCGGTCGCGTCCAAGACATTTACGACAACAGAAACCCTGCTGAATGCAACAAGCGCGATGGAATGGATGCGCGACGGTGGCGTGACCGACCCATATGCGCAATTTGTCGCATTGACGGCATATCCCGACAAGGCGGTGGAGTGGGGAATCGATGAAAGCCGTGTTCTGCCATTTAATGAAGCTGTAGGTGGCCGTTACTCACTTTGGTGCTCAATTGGTTTCCCGGTCGCCCTTGGCCTTGGCTGGGCGGTTTATGAAGAACTGCTGGAAGGGGCTGCCGCAATGGACCGGCATTTTCGAAATGCGCCAATGTTGCAAAATGCCCCTATTCTCGCTGCGTTCTCTGATCTTTATTACGCTCAAGCCAAAAATTGCGAAACGCGCGCCGTGTTTGCTTATGACGAGCGCATTCGACTTCTGCCCGATTATTTGCAGCAGCTTGAAATGGAATCAAACGGTAAATCGGTGACAACCGATGGCACTCCGCTGGGCCGTAACAGCGCGCCGGTTACATGGGGCGGAGTAGGGACAGACGCCCAACACGCCGTGTTCCAACTGCTGCATCAGGGAACGCACCTGATTCCCGTCGAATTTATCGCCAGCAAAACACCGGGTCATGATTTCGACCCGGCGCATCATGAAACCCTACTGGTCAATTGTTTTGCCCAAGGCGCGGCACTGATGTCGGGCAAAAAAGCGGATGACCTCGCAAGGAATTACGCCGGCAACCGGCCTTCGACAACCATATTGGTGGACGATGTCACGCCCTCAACACTTGGCGCACTGATTGCCTTTTACGAGCACCGTACTTTTGCGAATGCGGTGTTGCTGGGTATAAATCCGTTCGACCAATTCGGCGTTGAGCTTGGCAAGCAAATCGCAAAAAGCATTGGCGAAAATGGACCAAGCGGATTTGACCCGTCGACGACCGCTTTAATTGAGGCCGCGCTCGGGGATATTTGATCCCAATCGTTTTGTTCGATAACGCAGGCGAATTATTGCACTTGGCAATGCGGCGGCGCTGTAACCATATCGCGCCCGCAACAGAAAGAATTTCCCATGTCAGATTATGATTATGATTTGTTCGTCATTGGCGCAGGCTCAGGGGGCGTGCGCGCTTCGCGAATAGCGGCTTCTCATGGTGCCCGCGTCGCTGTAGCCGAAGAGCATCGCGTTGGCGGCACCTGCGTCATTCGCGGCTGCGTGCCGAAGAAGCTGCTCGTTTATGGTTCGCATTTTGCCGAAGATCTGGCCGATGCGCAGCGATTTGGCTGGAACACGCAAGGCGCAACGTTCGACTGGAATGTCCTGCGCGACAATGTCGCCGCCGAAGTCAACCGCCTCGAAGGATTGTACGGCCAGACGCTGGGTAATAACCATGTCGAGATTTTTCGCGAGCGCGCCATCGTCAACGGCCCTAACACTGTTCAACTTGTAAGCGGACGTGAAATCACTGCCGCCCATATATTGATTGCAACCGGCGCATGGCCATCTGTTCCCGATATACCTGGCGCGGGGCATGGCATCACCTCAAATGAAGTGTTCAGTCTGCCCGAACTGCCAAGGCGTGCGGTGATTGCCGGCGGCGGCTATATTGCAAACGAATTTGCCGGTATTTTCAATGAACTCGGCGTAGATGTCAGCCTTGTCACGCATGGCGACCGCATATTGCGCAGCTATGACGACGAAATCGTCGACAGGCTGGTTGATATCAGCCGCCACAAGGGTATCGACATCCGCTTCAACTACCGCTTCGACTCTATTACGAAGCAGGATGATGGCAGCCTCCTGATTAAAAGCGAAAATGGCGAAGATATCGAAACCGATCTGCTTTTATGGGCCATCGGTCGAACGCCGCATAGCAAAGCATTGGGTCTTGAAGATGTGGGCGTCGAGCTTGCCAAGGATGGTTCGGTCAAGGTTGGAGATGACAACCGTACCAATATCCCCAGCATCTACGCCGTCGGCGACGTCACTAATCGCGTGCAGTTGACGCCAGTCGCCATCCGCGAAGGCCACGCTTTTGCCGATACCGTTTTCGGCAACAATCCGCGTACCGTGAACTACGACTGTATCCCGACCGCCGTATTCAGCAATCCGCCGATTGCCAGCGTAGGTATGACTGAGGCTGAGGCGCGCGCGAAACATTCTGACGTGAAAGTCTATAAAAGCGACTTCCGTGCGATGAAAAACGTTCTTGCGGATCGCAACGAGCGGGCGATCTACAAAATGGTCGTTGCGGGTGCAGATGAGAAGGTCATTGGACTGCACATGATTGGCCCCGACAGCGGAGAAATTTTGCAGGCTGCAGCCATCGCGGTAAAGGCGGGGCTTACGAAGCAGGCGTTCGACGATACCGTGGCTCTGCATCCGAGCATGGCTGAAGAGCTCGTGCTTTTGAAATAATCAGGGAAAGAGCGTCGGCGTGTCTGCTGGCGTCCATCGGGGGTAGCGGGCCATGATAGCCGCAAACAAGTCGGATTGAAGCAGTCGTGCCAGCCAGCGCTGAAGCTCGGGTAGCGGCAGCGCATCGAACCACGCCTGATCGGTTGCCGCGAACTGTCGGACAAAAGGGAACAGGGCAATGTCCGTGAACGCTCGAGTCTCTCTTCCCAGAAAAGCATCCGCCGACAGCCGGTCGTTCAATAGGCCGAGATGGTCGAGCGCTGAATCGCGTGAAGCCACACCGTCGGTTAGATTGTATCGGTGAGGATATTTATAGCGGTCCAGCGCCTCCTTGAACGGCCTGTCATTAGCTGCAATCAGGCCCACATCGACGTCTGCCAGCCAATTTTCAGGGTCGTTTTGCCCCAGGGCCCAGTGCATGATGTCGAGGCTCTCATCAATCACTCCTCCATCCGGCAAAACCAGCACGGGGACGGTACCTTTTGTTGATATCTCAAGCATTTCCGGCGGTTTGTCGCGTAACACCACTTCGCGCAATTCAACCGCGACACCACTCACCGCCACCGCCATCCGCGCGCGCATTGCATAAGGGCAACGGCGGAAGCTGTAGAGTATAGAGAGGTCAGTCATCCCGCCTAATCCGTTCGTGTCGAGCATCGTCGAGACACCCATAAGGCATGTACAAACTCACTGCATCTCGACTGGGTTCGATGCGAACGGGTTTTGGTGTTTTAGATTTCGTCACGCGGATTAACCCCGATATGCTGCTTGCCGCGCTTCTTGGCGAGCGCGATCTGCTTCTGCCGCTCGGCAAAACGGGCGCGGTCTTCGTCGGTGCGTTCGGCGTAACAGGCGGGGCAGGCGACGCCTTCGATGAAATGTTCCGACGCCTTGTCGCTTTGCGAAATCGGGCGGCGGCAGGCGTGGCATAATTCCATTTCGCCGAGTTCGAGGCGATGTTTGACCGATACACGTTCATCGAAAACGAAACATTCGCCCTGCCATTTGCTTTGCTCCTCGGGCACCGTCTCCAGATAGCGCAGGATGCCGCCTTCAAGATGATAGACCTCCTCGATGCCCTCGGCTTTCAAAAAGGCCGTCGATTTTTCGCAACGGATCCCGCCCGTGCAGAACATCGCAAATTTGGTCTTGCCCGCCGCCAGGTCATCGCGATGTTCGCGGAACCATTTGGGAAATTCGCTGAACGATTTTGTCTTTGGGTCGACCGCGCCTTCGAATGTACCGATGGCCACCTCATAATCGTTGCGCGTGTCGATCAATACCGTATCGGGGTCAGAGATCAGCGCGTTCCAATCGTCGGGTTGCACATAAGTGCCAACCTCGCGTTTCGGGTCGATGCCCGGCACGCCCAGTGTGACGATCTCTTTTTTAAGCCGTACCTTCATTCGGTAGAATGGCATTTCATCGGCGTGCGAATATTTGACGTCCAGTTCTTCGCATCCAGGCAGACCACGCAAAAATGCCATCAGCGTAGCGATAGCATCAGGCGTCCCCGCAACCGTTCCGTTGATGCCTTCATGCGCCAGCAATATCGTGCCCTTGATGCCGCTCGCGTCACATTGCGCTTGAACCAGCGGTTGCAATTTCTCGGGCGCGTCGAACGCCACGAAGCGATACAGAGCGGCTACCTTGATGGGATGAACGTCTTCCATGACGCGGCCCTATAGCGCCATTTTTGCGATTTGGCAGCTTACAATATCACGGGTCACGCATGAATTTAATCGTATGATTAATTTGCAATTGCGGTCGGGCGATGCCAAGGCTTCCGCCAACAATATTGCAATTGGGGAGCCTACATGTCGGCCAATATCGCTGAACTGGAAGCGCGCCGCGCGGCGTCTAAATTGGGTGGCGGGCAGAAGCGGATTGATGCGCAGCACGCGAAGGGCCGCCTGACCGCGCGCGAACGGCTCGACATCTTGCTCGACGAGGGCAGCTTCGAAGAACTCGACGCCTATGTCACACACAACTGCACCGATTTCGGCATGGCTGAGCAGAAGATCCCCGGCGACGGCGTAGTCACCGGCAGCGGCACAATCAACGGCCGTCTGGTCTATGTCTATAGCCAGGATTTCACCGTGTTCGGCGGCTCGCTGTCCGAGGCGCACGCGATGAAAATCTGCAAGGTGATGGACAATGCGATGAAGGTCGGCGCGCCGGTCATCGGCCTGAACGACAGCGGCGGCGCGCGTATTCAGGAGGGCGTGGCAAGCCTTGGCGGCTATGCCGAGGTGTTCCAGCGCAATGTGCTGGCATCGGGCGTAGTACCGCAAATCAGCCTCATCATGGGCCCATGCGCGGGCGGCGCGGTTTATAGCCCCGCAATGACCGACTTCATCTTCATGGTGAAGGACTCGTCCTACATGTTCGTCACCGGCCCCGATGTGGTCAAGACCGTGACCAACGAAGTGGTAACTCAGGAAGAACTGGGCGGCGCGGTGTCGCACACGACCAAATCGGGCGTTGCCGACAATGCGTTCGAAAATGATATCGAGGCGTTGCTCGCAACCCGCGATTTCTTCGATTATCTGCCCGAGAACAACCGCATGGGCGTGCCCGAACGGCCAACCGAAGACGCTTGGGACAGGATGGAACCAAGCCTCGACACGCTGATCCCGCCGAGCGCGAACCAGCCCTATGACATGCACGAGCTGATCCGCAAAACGGTCGACGAAGCCGATTTCTTCGAGGTTCAGCCGACACACGCGGCGAATATCATCATCGGTTTCGGCCGAATCGAGGGCCGCACGGTGGGCATTGTCGCCAATCAGCCAATGGTGCTGGCCGGCGTGCTCGACATCAACAGCAGCCGCAAGGCCGCGCGCTTCGTCCGCTTCTGCGATGCGTTCGAAATTCCGATCATTACTTTCGTCGACGTCCCCGGCTTCCTGCCCGGCACAGCGCAGGAGTTTGGCGGCATCATCAAGCATGGCGCGAAACTGCTCTTCGCCTATGCCGAGGCGACCGTGCCCAAAATCACCGTCATCACCCGCAAGGCCTATGGCGGCGCCTATGACGTGATGGCGTCAAAGCACTTACGGGGCGATTTGAACTACGCCTGGCCTACCGCCGAAATCGCGGTGATGGGCGCGAAGGGTGCGGTGGAAATCATCTTCCGCGGGCTTGGGCCGGAGGAAATCGCCGAGAAGACCAAAGAATATGAAGACCGCTTCGCCAACCCCTTCGTCGCGGCAAGCAAGGGCTTTATCGACGAGGTGATCTACCCGCATTCAACGCGGAAACGGATTGCGTTGGGCTTGCGGAAACTGCGGAACAAGGCGTTGGAAAACCCTTGGAAGAAGCATGATAATATTCCGTTGTAATGGACTGGTTCGGACTCATTTGGCTGGGTGCGGTTGCATTGGCTGGTTATTGGCATGCAAGTCGCGGATGGCATGAATGGCAAACGGGCGTGGCGAGCTATTATTTTCGCTACCATTTTCCGAGGAACGAGAGGCCGCGCACCTATTGGTTTCTAATACTCGGCAGAATCCTTGGCGTTATATTTGCCAGTGGCTTGTTCATTTTTGGGCTTCGTTTTGAGGGAAATATTTGATGAAATTGGGCCGTCTCAACCATATCGGCGTCGCGACGCCTTCCATTGCGGACAGCATCGTTTTCTACCGCGACGTGATGGGCGCGACGAAAATTCATGATCCGTTCGATCTGCCCGATCAGGGGGTGAAGGTCTGCTTTGTCGATACGCCTCCTTCGACAGGCTCAGGACAGCCGGAAAGTGGTGGAACGCAGATCGAGCTGATCGAGCCGCTGCCGGGCAATGCTTCCATCTCGGCGTTTCTTGAGAAGAATCCGGCGGGCGGTCAGCATCATGTCTGTTACGAAGTCCCCGACATCCATGCCGCCAAGGCGGAGTTCGAGGCGCTGGGCAAGCGCGTTCTGGGCGAGCCACGCATTGGGGCGCACGGGACGCTGATTTTCTTTGTGCATCCCAAGGATATGCAGGGGGTTTTGACCGAGATTATGGAGGTGGCTGCTTCGGGCGGGCATTGAATAGAAACCGTAGTGCTGAGCCTGTCGAAGCACGTCTCTCGAGGTAGCGCAACATCCGAGAAGCGCCCTTCGACAGGCTCAGGGCTACGGTAATTTTGAAAGCAAATTTATGACCTACGAAACCATCCGCCTCGACATTGCGGACAATATCGCCACCATCACCCTCAGCCGACCCGAGCGGCTGAACGCGATGCCGCCGCAGATGGCGGACGAGATTAGCGAGGCGCTCGACAATCTGGGCGGTGCGCGGGCGTTGATCATCACTGGCGAGGGCAGGGCGTTCTGTTCGGGCGCGGACCTGCAGGCGCGCGGCGGTGCGGCGGTCTTGGGTGCGAGCGGGCCTTATGGCGCGCTGACTCGAAGCTATAATCCGACGATGGTCAAATTGTCGAAGCTGAGCGTGCCGATCATCACGGCAGTCAACGGTCCAGCGGCAGGTATCGGGTGCAGCCTGGCACTGTGCAGCGACTTCGCGATTGCGGGTAAGTCGGGCTATTTCATGCAAGCCTTCGTCAATATCGGCCTCGTTCCCGATGGCGGCGCAAGCTGGATGCTGCCGCGCCTGATCGGCAAGGCTAGGGCTACGCAGATGATGATGCTCGGCGAAAAAATCTTTGGAGAACAGGCCGCCGAATGGGGTTTGATCTACAAATGCGTCGAGGATGCCGACCTGATGACCGAGGCGCAGGCATTAGCGACCAAGCTGGCAAACGGCCCGACATTGGCGTTGGGACTGATGCGCCAGAACATCGCGACCGCGCTCGAAATGGATTATGCCAGCGCGTTAACGCGAGAGGCAGAGGCACAGAAGATTGCTGGCGAGAGCGCCGACGCGCGGGAGGGTGGCTTGGCCTTTTTGCAGAAGCGCAAGGCAGAGTTTAAGGGGGCTTAACTCACCCCTCCCGCAAGCGGGAGGGGCAGTGAGACTTGCGAACTTGTTCGCTAGTCGCAACGGGGTGGGCAGAGGCCCACACCAACTTCGCCTAGGCCAAAGGCCAAGGCTACGTATCCTCTCCCGCTTGCGGGAGAGGAAGGCAGGATTGAAATGGCAAGTTACGACGACTGGAAAAAAGCGGCCGACAAAGAGGTCAAGGGACGCGACCTGACTTGGCACACGCCCGAGGGCATTGCCGTGAAGCCGCTCTATACGGCCGAAGACGCTGGCGACCCCGGTCTTCCCGGTTTCGCGCCCTTCACACGCGGCGTGCGTGCGTCGATGTATGCGGGGCGCCCTTGGACTATTCGCCAATATGCCGGCTTTTCAACCGCCGAGGAATCCAACGCCTTCTACCGCCGCAACCTTGCTGCCGGGCAAAAGGGCCTGAGCGTCGCCTTCGATCTCGCCACCCACCGCGGCTATGACAGCGACCATCCGCGCGTGGTCGGCGATGTTGGCAAGGCAGGCGTTGCCATCGACTCTGTCGAGGATATGAAAATCCTGTTCGACGGCATTCCGCTCGACCAGATGTCGGTATCGATGACGATGAACGGCGCGGTCATTCCGATCCTCTCGTTCTTCATAGTCGCTGGCGAGGAGCAGGGCGTTAGCCAAGCCCAACTCGACGGCACCATCCAGAACGACATCCTCAAGGAGTTCATGGTCCGCAACACCTATATCTACCCCCCCGAACCATCGATGCGGATCGTGTCGGACATCATCGCCTATACCAGTGCGAACATGCCGAAGTTCAACAGCATCTCGATCTCTGGCTATCATATGCACGAGGCAGGCGCGACGGCGGTTCAGGAGCTGGCGTTCACCATCGCCGACGGCAAGGAATATGTGCAGCGTGCGATGGAAAGCGGGCTGGATATCGATGCGTTTGCGGGACGGCTGTCTTTCTTCTTCGGCATCGGCATGAACTTCTTCATGGAAGTGTCGAAGCTGCGCGCCGCTCGGACATTATGGCACCGCGTGATGGACGGGCTTGGCGCGAAGGATGAGCGCTCCAAGATGCTACGCACGCATTGCCAGACATCGGGCGTGTCGTTGCAGGAGCAGGATCCTTACAACAACGTCATCCGCACCACGATCGAGGCAATGGCCGCGACGTTGGGCGGCACGCAGTCGCTGCACACCAATGCGCTCGATGAAGCGATTGCGTTGCCGACCGAATTTTCGGCCCGGATTGCACGCAACACGCAAATCGTGCTCGCCGAGGAAACCGGCATAACCAAGGTCGTCGATCCTTTGGGCGGGTCTTATTATGTCGAAGCACTGACCGCCGAACTGGTCGACCAAGCCTGGAAAATCATCGGCGAGGTCGACGAACTCGGCGGCATGACCAAGGCGGTCGCATCCGGCATGCCAAAGCGCCTTATCGAAGAGGCTGCTGCCGCGCGTCAGGCACGGGTGGACAAAGGCGAGGACGTCATTGTTGGCGTCAACAAATACCGGCTTGGCACCGAAGAACATCTCGACACGCTTGAGGTCGATAACGACATGGTCCGGCAGGGCCAGATCGCGCGGCTCGCCAAGATGCGCGCTTCACGCGACGAGGGGGCTTGTCAGGCGGCGTTGGTGGCGCTGACCGAGGGCGCGAAATCGGGTGATAACGTATTGGCCCTTGCCGTAGTTGCCGCCCGCGCGCGCGCCTCGCTCGGCGAAATATCCGACGCGATGGAGACTGTGTTCGGCCGCTATGGCACCACGCCCACGCCGGTTTCTGGCATCTACGGCAGCGCTTATGAGTTCGACAAACGCTGGGCTCAAGTCATCGAAGGCGTGCAAGCCGTCGAACGCCGCTTGGGCCGAAAACCCAAATTGCTCGTCGCCAAAATGGGGCAGGACGGGCATGATCGCGGGGCGAATGTCATATCATCGGCCTTTGGCGATATGGGTTTTGAAATTGTGTCAGGGCCCTTGTTTCAAACGCCTGAAGAAACGGTGGTGCTCGCGCTTCAATCCAACGTCGATGTCGTCGGCGCATCCTCCCTTGCAGCAGGTCATAAAACGCTCATCCCCGAACTCATCAAAGGCCTGCGCGACGCGGGACGAAGCGACATTAAAGTCATCGCCGGCGGCGTTATTCCACCGCAAGATTATGAATTCTTGCGCGATGCAGGCGTGCAAGGCATTTATGGCCCCGGCAGTAATATCGTCGAGTGCGCGGCCGATGTGCTGCGGATGCTTGGTCACAATATGCCACCGGTACCAAATGCGACATGAATTAGGCTTTGCTTTGGGTTACAAGGAAGCCGCCTGAAGATAATGGCGAGAGGAGAAGTTCAAATGCATTTCATTAAAATTGCAGCTTTTGCGATTGTAGCAACGGCACCTTCATTGTCCTATGCAGACGCAGAAACGATGTCACCCGTTGCGCTTGATCGGGCGGTGGACGAATTCGGCAAGGTCTGCCTGACAGCTTATCCCGACAACCGACGTCTCGATTATGTCCTAAAGAAAAGCGATTTTGGGTACACCGACATGGGACAACGCGAATGGCGTTCCAAATATGCCACCGTCACCGACATGGCGCAAAAAGGCGAACCGTCCCAATGTGCATTCGATGCCGTGCTGGGCCAACTCGATGCCAAACAGGATAAGGTGATCAGCGCCATCGAACGCGAAATCAAATCCCAAATCGGCCTCACGCCTATGCGGCTTGTTTTCAAACAGGGTAACAAATGGGAGTGGCAGGTCGGTAGCGACATGCACAGCGTCACTTATTATTTCGGCGCACCGATCAATGACCGACAGCTTGTGCTGTCCTATCGCATAGAACAAAAAGGATAAACATGCTCCGCACCGACTGGACCCGCGATGAAATCGCTGACTTGTTCGACCTGCCGTTCGACGAGTTGGTGTACCAAGCTGCGACCGTGCACCGTGCACATCATGCGGTAGGGCAAATCCAGTTGTGTACCTTGCTGAGCATCAAGACTGGCGGTTGCCCCGAGGATTGCGGCTATTGCAGCCAATCGGTGAAGGCCGACAGCGGCGTGGAGGCGACCAAGTTGATGGATGTGCAGGCGGTTTTGCAAAAGGCGGCGCAGGCGGCGGACCAAGGCTCGCGCCGCTTCTGCATGGGCGCGGCGTGGCGCAACCCCAAGGACCGCGACATGCCCGCGATTGTCGAAATCGTGCGTGGCGTGCGGCAGATGGGCATGGAAACCTGCATGACGCTCGGCATGCTGACGCCCGCCCAAGCCGATATGCTGGCCGAGGCGGGGCTCGATTATTACAACCACAATATCGACACTTCGCCGGAGCGGTATAACGAGATCATCACCACGCGGACGATGGAAGACCGGCTCGATACGCTGGCCGAGGTGCGGCGTGCTGGCATTAATGTATGCAGCGGCGGCATTGTCGGCATGGGCGAAACGCGCGCCGACCGGGTGGGCTTCATCCACACGCTGTCGACCTTGCCGGCCCACCCCGAAAGCGTACCGGTCAACGCGCTGGTGCCGGTGAAAGGCACCGTGCTGGGCGACATGCTCGCCGACACGCCGCTAGCGAAGATCGACGATATCGAATTCGTCCGCACGATTGCGGTGGCGCGGATCACGATGCCTATGAGCATGGTGCGCCTAAGCGCGGGGCGCGAGTCAATGTCCGAGGCGACGCAGGCGCTTTGCTTCATGGCAGGCGCGAACAGCATCTTCACCGGCGACAAGCTGCTAACCGCTGCGAATGCGGGCGACGACAAGGATGCTGCGATGTTGGCTAAGCTGGGGCTGGTCCCGATGGAGGCTGAAGAACCGCTTAGGGCGTGTAAGGCGCTGGAGGCGGCGGAGTGATTTGGCTGTTGCTTGCAGTGGCCGAACCAAATTTCGACGCGGAAATTGAAGCCTGCCGTGTGCCTGCTGAGGATCGCCCTCTTACATTGTGTTTGGCCGAGCGGTCATTCGAGCGGTCAGATGTGCGGCTTAATTCACAATGGGCAATCACTTACCCCCATGTCAAAACCAGCAACGGGCCCACAGCAGCAAAGAAGCTCCGGCAACAACAACGTGCATGGGTCAACAATAGGGACCGCGAGTGCAACGCCATCGCCGCGCCCACTCCATCCACGCAGCAGGGTCGGAACTTGATGGGCTGCTTAGCAAAATTGACAGACGAGCGAACAGCCGTGCTGCGCGCAATGACTGGAAAGAAATAATGTTCAAAAAAATCTTGATCGCAAACCGTGGCGAGATCGCTTGCCGTATCATTAAGACCGCGCGTCGCATGGGGATCGCGACTGTCGCGGTTTACTCCGACGCCGACGCGCGCGCGCCCTTTGTAGCGATGGCGGACGAGGCAGTGCATATCGGGCCTTCGCCTGCTGCGCAGTCTTACCTGCTAGCCGATAAAATCATTGCAGCGTGCAAGCAGACCGGCGCGGAGGCGGTGCATCCGGGCTATGGTTTCCTGTCCGAACGCACCAGCTTTGCCGAGGCGCTGGCGGAGGAGGGCATCGCCTTTATCGGCCCGCCGGTGAACGCGATTGCCGCGATGGGGGACAAGATCGAGTCGAAGAAACTCGCGATGGCGGCGGGAGTCAATGTCGTCCCCGGCTTTGTCGGAGAGATCGACGATACCGAACATGCGGTGCGGATTTCGGCGGAAATCGGCTATCCCGTGATGATGAAGGCCAGCGCGGGCGGCGGCGGCAAGGGGATGCGGCTTGCCTATAATGAGCAGGATGTACGCGAAGGCTTTGAGGCAACGAAGCGCGAGGGGCTGAATTCGTTCGGCGACGACCGCGTGTTTATCGAGAAATTCATCCTCAATCCACGCCATATCGAGATCCAGATATTGGGCGATCAGCACGGCAATATTCTTTACCTCAACGAACGCGAATGTTCGATCCAGCGGCGGCACCAGAAGGTTGTCGAGGAAGCGCCGTCGCCTTTCGTCACGCCCAAGATGCGCAAGGCAATGGGCGAACAATGCGTCGCTCTGTCGCGCGCGGTGGGCTATTATTCGGCAGGTACCGTTGAACTGATCGTTTCGGGCGCGGACCCGAGCGGCGAGAGTTTCTACTTCCTCGAAATGAATACGCGATTACAGGTCGAACATCCGGTCACCGAGTGCATCACCGGCATCGACCTGGTCGAACAAATGATCCGCGTAGCCGCTGGCGAAAAGCTCAGCATAACGCAGGATGATATCAAGATCGACGGTTGGGCTATCGAAAACCGCGTCTATGCCGAAGACCCTTACCGCGGGTTCTTGCCCTCAACGGGTCGCCTTACGCGCTACAAACCTCCCGTTGCAGGCTGGACCGAAGATGAAGACGCAAACGGCCGTCGCGGCGTCGAAGGCGTCCGCGTCGATGACGGCGTCTATGATGGTGGCGAAGTCTCGATGTTCTACGACCCGATGATCGCCAAGCTGATAACCTGGGGGGCAAACCGTGACGAAGCCGCAGACCTGCAAATCGCCGCGCTTGACCGGTTCGAAATCGAAGGCCTTGGCCACAATATTGATTTCGTCAGCGCGATCATGCAGCATCCGCGCTTCCGTTCGGGCGAACTGACCACCGGCTTCATTGCCGAGGAATATCCCGACGGTTTTCATGGCGCGGCTTCATCGCCGGAACTCATCAAATCACTCGCCGCTATCGCCGGGTTCGTCGCGACTGCCGAAGCCGACCGCGCGCGGCAGGTCGACGGTCAATTGGGCGACAAATTAGAACCACCATCACTCTGGCAAGTGACAATCGGCGATACGGTTCACGACATTGAAATGATAGATGGCGATATGCACGTCGATGGCGAGCCATTTGACCTGTCGATGGAATATGACCCCGGCGACCGCCTGATCGAAGCTGAAATTGGCGACGAGGAATTCGCCGTCAAAATTATGCGAACCCGCATGGGCTTCAAGCTCACCACGCGCGGCGCGAGCCACACCGCCCGAGTCCTACCCGGCCATATCGCACATCTGGCCGGTCACATGATAGAAAAAATCCCGCCTGACCTCTCCAAATTCCTGATCTGCCCGATGCCCGGCCTACTCACGACGTTGCACGTGGGTGTCGGCGATACGATCGAGGCAGGTCAACCGCTCGCAGTTGTGGAAGCGATGAAGATGGAAAACATCCTCCGCGCCGAAAAATCGGGCATCGTTAAAGCCGTGAAAGCAGGGGCAGGGGACAGCCTCGCCGTCGACGCGGTAATCCTGGAGATGGAATAGGGCACCGACGCGGATGCCGGGTACGCTGACCATAGAAGCTGGCGATAGCATTTGTGGGATATATCCATCTCTGGGTGGCAGCATCGCAAGCTGGACTGTCGATGGACAGTCGATGCTGATGACCTCCTCGCCCGAAGCATTGGGGGCAGGCGATGTGACGGGCACGGCATCCTTCCCGTTGCTACCTTATTCCAACCGGATCGCGAATGGCCGGTTTGAACTCGGGGGCAGGATCTACCGACTACCTTCGCATCCAACGGGTTATCCGCATGCCAATCATGGCATCGGCTGGCTGGAGCGCTGGAAGGTGAAGGAGCATCTGTCTGATCGGATAACGCTGCTTCTCGATTTCTCCGCCGGAGAGCATTGGCCTTGGCCATTTCGAGCTGAACAAACATTCCAGATCACCCAAGACAGCCTGACGTTGACGCTATCCGCAACCAACAACGCTTCGGAAACAGTTCCTTTGGCATTCGGGCATCATCCGCAATTTGACTCCGACGGCGCACATCTTCAGTTTTCGGCCAAATCATTTTACCCAACGCAAGCCGGCGACCTACCCGGCAATCCAGAAGCACCACCGCTCGACGTTGATTTTTCAAACCCGCGCAGCGTCGGCCACTGCCTTATCGACAACATTTACGGCGGATGGGACGGCAGGGCGCGCATAGAGTGGGAAGGGCGTCGTCGCGCGCTTGAAATGACTTCGTCGCTTCCCCACGCAGTTCTTTACACGCCGGTTGCGAGCAGCTTTTTTTGCTTCGAGCCGGTGCCTCATCTCATCAATGCTCTGAACCGGGCCGATGGCGACATGCCGATGATTGCACCGGGGGAGTGTTTTGCGGCATGGATTGTTCTACGCGCCGTTTCGCTTGAGCGTGACAACCTAATCTGACAGGCTGTGTAAATCGTTCTAGTGGGGAGGAATTCATTGTGACATTACCCGTAACCGCATTTGTCGCAGCCATCTGTGCAATCATGCTGCTGATCACCGCAATCGACACCGTCCGTCACCGGATGCGGGCAAAGGCACCATTTGGTCATAATGACGATCCAAAATTGATCAGCGCCGCACGGAGTCATGGAAACTTGGCCGAACACGCGCCGATTGTGATTTTGCTTTTGGCATTTCTTGAAATGAGCAGAGCCAATCACGTTTTGCTGATGAGCATCGGCGCACTGTTCCTCGCAGGCCGCGTGGCGCATATCATTGGTTTATATGCACCGATGAGCACGAAGCCGCCATTGCCGCGCAGCATTGGCGTGATCGCCACTTAGCTGACGCTGGCGGCGCTCAGCGGCTGGACGCTCTGGATGTTAGCCATGCATAACTGATCTTACCCGACCAACGGCACGGATCCATCCGGCGCTGGCTCGTCCGATTTTCACAGGAAAACAACTGAGCTTAAATCCAAACGCAGGCAGCGCCGCAAGGTTGGTTGGCTTTGCAATCTGGTAATCAAGGTTGAATGCGCCCGGCGTTATGACCTTCTCAGATAATCGTCGGGTCGATAAACTGCTTCATTCGGTTCTCCTCGTATGCAAGCTAAGTCCGGTTGTGGATAAGCGCAACAAGCGGCTTGAACGTAACGGCATTGGCGATAAGACAGGCAGCGGAGTTTTGAGGGGAAAATAATGGCCAGCGCTGCCGCAACCGAAGTCACACTTGATCCACAACGCGACCGCCTGGTCATTACTGCCTCGTCGCTTGGCACGGTGTTCGAATGGTATGATTTCTTTGTTTACGGCATATTGGCAGCATTAATCGGCAAACTGTTTTTTCCTGCGGATAACGCCACAGCAGCAACACTCGCATCGCTGGCCATTTTTGGCGCGGGTTTTGCGGTCAGGCCGTTCGGCGCTATCCTGTTTGGATATTTCGGCGACAAGATTGGTCGCAAATATACGTTTCTTGTCACAATAACGCTGATGGGACTTGCGACGGCAGCCATCGGCATGTTGCCAACTTTTGCGACAGCAGGCGTGTGGGCGGCAGGATTGTTGTTGCTGCTGCGCTGTCTTCAGGGGCTCGCGTTGGGCGGCGAATATGGCGGAGCGGCGATTTATGTTGCCGAACACGCACCTAATGGCAAACGCGGCCAATATACCAGCTGGATACAGGCGTCGGTCGCAGGCGGATTCCTGCTGGCAGTTAGTGTGGTACTGGTCTCACGCTGGTCGATGAGCACCGAGGCATTCGAGGCATGGGGCTGGCGTATCCCGTTCTTGATGTCGATCCTGTTGCTGGCAATTTCGCTTTATATGCGACTGAAGCTTGCGGAAAGCCCGGTGTTCAAAGCAATGAAGGAGGCGGGTACAACATCGAAAAATCCGTTCGTCGATAGCTTCAAATATCCCGGAAATATCAAGCGGATATTCGTTGCGATGTTTGGCGTGGCCGCCGGTTTGACCGTGATTTATTACACCTCGCAGTTCGGAACGCTTTATTTCCTCACCGGGACCGCGCGCGTGCCTGAAACCGATGCGCTGCTCTATATGGCAGTCGGCGCTGCATTGGCTGCCCCGACCTACGTAGCCTGCGGTTGGCTGTCTGACAAATGGGGACGCAAAAGGTTATTGCTGCTCGGCTATGCGCTGGCGATTGTGGGCGTATTTCCGATATTCTGGATGATGGCCGACGCCGCTAATCCGGCATTATCCAAAGCCACCGCCGCCAATCCCGTTACTCTATCGCTGCCAAAATGTGATTTCAACGCATTGAACCGCGTGCATGAAACCGACTGTGCAAAGGCACTTAATTTCCTCAGCAAACGCGGCATCGCTTACAGCAAGCAGGGCAGTGACACCGTGATCTTGGCTGTTGGCGATGCGCGGGTGCAGGGCTTTGATGAAAAGGCCTATGTAGCTGCCCTTGAGGCGGCTGGCTATCCAGACAAGTCCGACCCGGCGCAGCGCCAACCTTGGAAAATCATTCTGGCGGTGTTCCTGATGGTTGCGTTGTCCGGCATGACTTATGGTCAGGTCGCCGCGATCCTCGTCGAGCTGTTCCCAGCCAAGATCCGTTACACCTCGATGTCGATACCCTATCATATAGGCACCGGCTATTTTGGCGGATTTTTGCCTTACATTTCGCAATATATCGTCGCCCAGACTGGGCAGCCGTTTTCGGGGCTGTGGTATACTGTTGGCGTGACCGCCATGGCGTTCATTGTTGCGCTGATTTGGCTGCCTGAGACATCGGGGCAGACCGAGTTGGATTGACAGGCGGGTCTGCGCTGGCAAAAGGCGGCAATGATTGAATTCGAACCGCCGCTTCGTTTGCATCTCGACGGTGATGCGCTTGTTGCCAATTGGCGGTTTTTGCAACGGCAGGGCAAGGCTGCATGCGGCGCAGCGGTCAAGGCCGATGGCTATGGCCTGGGCGCGCGCGAAGTAGTTACCAGGTTGCGCGATGCCGGGTGCCGGGACTTTTTTGTCGCGCATTGGGGCGAAGCATCGGCAATAGCCGACCTAGTCCCACCCGAGTGGATTTCGGTGCTCAATGGTATTCAGCCTGCCGATATTCCATTGATTCAGCAACTTGGCGCGATTCCAGTACTCAACACACCGAACCAGATTACGATGTGGAAGGCATCGGGAGGTGGCAAATGCCACGTGATGATCGACACCGGCATCAACCGGCTTGGCATTGGCCCCGAACAAATTTCGAGCGATCTATTCGATGGTCTCGAACTCGATATATTGCTGTCGCATCTGGCATCGGCGGACGAGGATAACGAGCAGAATGCCGCTCAGCTTGTGGTATTTGCTGATATCGGACAGGATATTATCTGCATGCGTCGCAGTCTTTCAAATAGTGCGGGCATCATGCTCGGCGCCAATTACCATTTCGATCTCACAAGGCCCGGGCTGTCCCTTTACGGAGGAATTGCCAGGCTTGAAATGGCGGGTAGCATCCAACCGGTCGTGCGATTATTTGCCCGTATTTTGCAGGTCCGGCAACTGGAGGCGGGAGACCGTGTTGGCTATAACGGTAGATTCAGTTGTCCAACGCAGATGCCGATCGGAACAGTCTCGACCGGTTATGCCGATGGGTATTTGCGTGCGTTCGCAGCTAATGGGTCAGCATCCGACCAAGGGCAAGAATTGCCCGTTATCGGTCGAGTATCGATGGACCTTGTTACTATAGACATATCAATGGCGCCAAGTCTCAAAGAGGGCGATTGGGTTGAGATGAATTACGACCTCGCTCAAGCATCAAGCTCCACAGGCCTGTCACAATATGAACTGCTGACCAATCTGGGGACTCGATTCAACCGACGGTGGACTTAGGTCGCAAATCCAGGGACTCTATCCAAAATCGATGGTGGATCAGGATATGTGAAAGGCGAACGGCGGATCCACCGCGTAGCTATGGATTTTGTTCCGCGTTTTACCGGCGTCCCGCAGTGCAGCGATAAGGGATCAGGCTGGCCAGTCGGCAATGTGTTAGCGAACAATAATGCATCGCCTTTCTGCCCCTTGAATGAAAATCCAGTCCGCAAAAATTGTGTTTCACCGCCATCATAATCGTCGGACAGATAGACTATTACCGTCATGACTCTCTGATTTTGCTCATTCGGTAACGCGTCGAGATGTGGCCGATATTCATCACCGCGCTGATATTGCAGCAGTTGTAGTGGTTCGCCTTGTTTATAGCCGGTACCAGAAACTGCACCGATCCGGCGATTGACCGCGTTAATCACCAGATCTTCGGCATGAACGCCGAACATGGCGCCGAGTGACCGGCGCACAGGGTGTGGAATCAATTGGCGCGTTTGAGGATCTACAACATGGGATGGGGTCAAAAATGGCGCGCCAACATCTATTACATAATCGCATTCGTCCGCTGTAACTAACTGCCGACAAACCGCCACTCTCGGTTGGGTACTGCAAAGCTCCAAATCATAAGATGTTGGAGGCTCGCCATCCTGGCTAAGTTGCATCTTAAAGAGCAGTTCCAGCTGCCGCTCCGCCACTACAGATGTTTTCGCTAGCTGTCTAATCAGGTCAAAAGCTGTTTGCCATTGCGGCAGGCACCCAGTTCCAGCGGCTGTAAAATAAGCGTATAGAAGCGAGGCGTCGGCCTGACCCGCCTTTTTTGCTTGGCCGAGCAAATCATATGCAAGTGCGAGGTTGCGAGGGATAATATTACCCGACACCGCCCATTGCGCGAGCTCATAGAGCGCGTCCAGGTCGCCTGATTGGGCAGCATCAGACAATGTTTGAGTAGCGTCGCCTATCCTCCCAGCATCAATTAGCGAACGAACATGGTTTAAGGGGGGAACGCCATCCATGACTCAATATTAGAATGAATGGACCAAAAGAAAAGGGCCGAAAAAATATTCCGGCCCCGTTCGAATTTGATCAACTGGGTATCTAAATCAGAACCTAGCTCTGAAGCCCGCATAAACGCTGCGTCCACGGATATCGTAAATCGCACTTCCTGCACCAGTTGCTGTGCTACCGAGAGGCGGCTCGCGGTTAAGAACGTTGTCAACGCCAGCATAAAACTGGAATCCGTTACCGATACCGCCGAGGTCCTTCAAATCCCAGGCAAACCGGACATCATGGTAGAATACGCTGCCAAACTTACGGATATCAGCATAATCGGCGTTTACAGGCGGGCAACCCGCTGGCGTGCACGCCGACTGCAGTTCGTTGAAGTCTTCATAAGCATTGACGTACATTGGGCCGATGTAGCGCATCCGATAACCGAACGTGAAATCGCCCACGCTCAAGTCGGCATCGAAACGAAGTTCATCTTGTGGATCGCCCAATTCACTCAAAATCCGATTTTCGAAGGCGGGGAGCGATGGGTTTTCGAAGTTGCTAGACTGCAGACCGTGAACATAGATAATACTCGTGTCAAATCTCACATTGCTGCTTAGCTCCGTACGATATGACAAGTTGACGTCGATACCACGACGCACACGTTTCGCGAAGTTCACTGGTGCGGAGACCAACGAATTTTCGAGAATCTGACCCGGCAAAAAGCCAAGAGGTGTTGTGCCCGGACCCCGGAAACGGGTGAATACAGCGCACAACGGGTTGTCCAATGATGGTTGGTCGTAGCAGCCGTTTGCAATTGCTTGAGCTGTCAACGATACGATTACACCGCTTACTTCGATATCGTAATAGTCAACACTTAGCGAGAAGCCAGGAATGAAGCTTGGCTGAAATACGCCGCCAATTGTCAACGACTTCGAAGTTTCAGGACTCAAGTTCGGATTGCTGCCGCTAATAATTGGTAACGAATAAGCAACGTTCGGGATGGACTGAAGAAGCGCCCCAAGGTCAGCTGTACAATTTGCAGTGCGGTTAGCGTTATTTGCAATATTGCCCGATGCACAAGGATCCAAGAACCCAGGAGCGAAGTTGGGAACAGCAGGGAAACCAGTCTCGGACACATTTGGTGCGCGAACGGCTTTACCGTAACCTGCCCGGAAACGTATATCGGGGAAGGGTGCATACTCGCCACCGACATTGTAGGTCCAGACCGTACCAACGCTACCCTTGTAGTCCGATACGCGACCAGCGCCGCTTAGGCTCAGTTCGTGGAAGAAAGGCATATCCGCCAAGAGCGGGATGCGAACTTCGGCAAATGCCTCTTTTACTTCAAATGTAGGCGGATCGAACTCACCAATTACAACGGCATTAGTAGCGCCCGTTTCAACATAATCATCATCCTGATAACGAGCGCGTTCACGACGATATTCACCGCCCAAAGCAAAGCTGATGGGACCGCCGGGAAGTTCGAACAGCTGACTGAGGTCGCCACCCACGAAGCCCAAGACATCGAGCTGTTCCAGACTTGCTTTGGTCCGTGAGTTATAGGTGAAATAATTAACAGCAGCCTGATTGTCCGCCGCTCCGAACGGATTGTAGGGAACGCAAGCCGCGATATCACTTGCAAGACGTGCGGCACCACCGGCTCCAACACCGGCAAACGGTACTGCTGACGCAGCGCTGAATTTTGCACGGCACTGGATGCCGGCTCCAGGATTGAGAGGGTCAATGCCTGCATCAAGCGAGAGCACAAACTTCTGGCGATCAAGATAGCCATAAGTCGTTACGTCCTGTTTGAATTTGCCATAGTTCGCGGCAATTTCATAGTTCCAGTCTTCGTTAAACGTTCCGCGTGCACCAACGACCACTCGGTAAGTATCGCGCTGGAACTCTTCGTCGCGAATACCTGCATCAAGCAGGCTGCGCGCGGTAACAAAGCGGTAGGTCCCCGCATTAATGGCTGCGATGTCGGCTGCATTGAGCGGCCCGCCAATGCCTTGCGATCCGTTACCATCAGTGCGAGTAGACCGTGTAAAGCTCGCTGTGTTGCCAGTGACGTTGCAGGCAGCGGTCAAGCTGGTGTTACAACCAGAAGCGAGAATTGCATTGGCGATCGTGGAACGCTGAACCGAGGTCAGGAAAGGGTTGTCGAGACGGATACGCTCACGAAGATCATATTGACCAAAGGTGCCTTGAATAAACGAAGGCCCGGCATTGTTGCCCAGTGCGTTTACCCGGTTCCATTTTGCCTCGATGAACGGCTCGAAAGCCTCACTAACTTCAAAATGCGCAAGCAGGTTAAAGTTGTAACGCTCGGTGAACGGGAAAACTGAAAGCAAATTACCTTCACGCCCGGTTTGTCCGTTTCCACCGACGATACCGCCGATGATACCCTGACCTACGCGTGTTCCTGTTTGCGGTGTCAAAGCGCCTGCATCGGTGAATAGCAACGTACAGTTATAGGGTGTTCCAACGGTCGAGCCCGAACCTGGTCCCGGCTGGCCGTTGGTCGAGCCGATGCCTGTGCCGCAGGTTGGGTTGGCACCTGACTGTGTGATTGGAACCAAGCCGTAACGGTTGATGCTTGCTGTACGGATATCGCGGAAAAATGCACGGTCTGGAAAGCCGTCGCTCGCGTTTGGCAGGCCGCCGGTGTCAACGTCAACTACAAGCAAACCATCCTGGCGACGCAGCGCAGGAATGTCCGACGCAAATACGCGGTCTTGCCGTGCATACTCACCGTGCAATGTCACGTTGGCGCGACCATCGGCAAAGTTTTTACCAACCATTGCTGAAATATATTGGTTGCCGCCATAGCCTTCCGCCGAGACACCTGCCTGGCCGCGGACTTGAATACCATCAAAATCTTTCCGCAAAACGAAGTTGACCACACCCGCAATCGCGTCGGAACCATAAGTTGCTGATTGACTACCCGTGACGATATCGACGCGCTCAACAAGGTCGTTTGGGATCGAGTTAATGTCGGGTGAGACGGCATTGTTCAGGATGTCCGCAGCCACATGGCGCCGACCGTTTACAAGAACAAGAGTTCTTGCTGTACCCAGTCCGCGGAGATCAAGCAGGTTAAGCCCTGCAATACCGATACCTAAGCCGGGGTTCTGCTGCGCAAAGGTGCTGCGGAGCTGCGGAAGGTCATTCAGCGTGTCACCAATATTCGTATCGCCCTGCTGAAAGAACTGCTCGCCGCTGATCGACGTAACAGGCACATTTGACTCGAGATTAGGACGACGGATGCGTGACCCAGTAACCACAATGTTGCCTTCGCCTGCGTTAGCGTCTGCATCAGTTACTTCGGGCGCCGCTTCCTCTGTCGCATCTTGCGCAAATGCAGGAACCGACGACATCAATGATAGGCTAATCACCGACCCGGCAATCATCAAACGTGACTTCTTCATATTATGGAGCTCCCCAGCTTCAGGTTGTTCATTTGGAATTAATGCGCCGGTAAAGCGTACGGATTTTTGAAGTGCAAGTGGGAAGCTAGGTTTTTGAGGATTTTCCTAACAATGTTGCTGCAATGCAACACCGCAATTACCCCCGAAATAATGCGCGTTGGGAATTTATGAATGATACATGGCCAAATGAAGTAACAAAATTACAAAGCACGACATATTTGATGAGGTATATTACGAATGGTCTAATCATACCATTAGCAAGATGTTTATGCGCATCCTCTGACCTGCAATGGATTGTCGCACTTTACGGCTTGGGAGCAGTTGGGTCGTTGTCGCCAACTGCTGTTACGTTGGCAAGAATGATTCGGACGATTCCTGCCGCCTTTCGCCCATCCATGTTGCAGTGCATGATATTCTGGTGCTAACTGCGTCGTGATTACCCCGAAAGGAACACGCTTCATGGCACGCGCAGCCAGCAAAAATGGTGATGGCCCGATCATCATCAAAAAATATGCCAATCGGCGGCTCTATAATACGCAGTCGTCGAAATATATCACGCTGGACTTTCTGGCTGATCTCACCCGGAAAGAGATCGACTTTAAGGTCCTCGATGCGAAGACGAATGATGATATTACCCACGGTGTCCTGACCCAGATCATCATGGATGAGGAAAATAATGGTCAGCAGATGCTGCCCGTTGGCTTTTTGAAACAGTTGATCTCAATGTACGGCAACTCAATGCAGGGCATGGTGCCGCAGTTTCTGGAAAGCTCGATGGACAATTTTCGCAAGAACCAGAAACAGGTTCAGGAAGTCATCGAAACCGCGATTACGGCGGGGCCTTTTGGTCACATCGCCAAACAGAATATCGAATTCATGCGGACGGCGCGTGAGGCGTTGATGCCCAATTTGTCGAACCTTGCCGGAAAGAAGCCGGAAAAAGAAGAAAGCCTGGACGAGCTTAAGCATCAGATGGCGGCGTTGCAGGCAAAAATCGACAAGCTTTCGGCCGAATAACATTCAGATTAACTATAAGATTTCGCGGATAATAAATTGATAAAACATGCTTTAAGTGTCACTCGCACGCAAAATTTTGCGGGCTGGTATCAGGAAGTCATTTCGGAAGCCGATCTGGCCGAAGAGTCCGGCGTACGCGGCTGCATGGTCATCCGGCCATGGGGCTATGGGATGTGGGAACGCATCCAGAAGCTCATGGATGCCGAAATCAAAGCGGCGGGCGTTGAAAATTGCTATTTCCCGCTGTTCATACCGCTGTCGTTCTTTGAAAAAGAGGCCGACCATGTTGAAGGCTTTGCCAAGGAAATGGCGGTTGTCACGCATCACCGGCTGGTCGGTGACGGCAAAGGCAGGCTGATCCCCGACCCGGACTCCAAGCTTGAAGAGCCCCTTGTCGTTCGTCCAACATCCGAAACCGTTATTGGTGCAGCGATGAGCCGTTGGGTGCAAAGCTGGCGCGATCTGCCGTTGATGGTCAATCAATGGGCCAATGTAGTGCGCTGGGAAATGCGCACACGTATGTTTTTGCGCACGAGTGAGTTTCTTTGGCAGGAAGGCCATACCGCGCACGCCGACAAGGCCGACGCGATGGCCGAAACGATGCGCGCACTCGAAATGTACCGCGCCTTTGCCGAAGGGCCATTGGCGATGCCCGTGGTGGCAGGCGAAAAGCCTGAAAATGAACGCTTCCCCGGGGCTGTCGCGACCTACAGCATCGAGGCGATGATGCAGGATGGCAAGGCTTTGCAGGCCGGCACCTCGCATTATCTCGGCACGGGGTTTGCGGAAGCGTCTGGTATCAAATATCAGGACAAGGACGGCACTCAGCAGTTCGCGCACACCACCAGTTGGGGCGTATCAACCCGCATGATTGGCGGCGTTATCATGACGCATGGCGATGATGACGGCCTGCGCTGCCCGCCTCAAATCGCGCCACATCAGATAGTGATCGTGCCGATGCTCCGCGACAATGACGAAGATGAGGCGGTTCTGGAATATTGCCGCAGCCTGCGTTTGGAATTGCTTGCGCAAAGCGCGTTCGGCGAACCTCTGCGCGTTTTGCTCGACACCAAAGCGATCAAAGCGTCAAACAAACGCTGGGCCTGGGTCAAGAAGGGAGCGCCGATTATCGTCGAAGTGGGCCCACGCGACATGGGCGAGGGCAAAGCCGCCGTGTTGCGCCGCGACCGGCTGTACAAGGACGACGGAAAACTCGCAACAGCCTTTACTCCACGGGATGAGTTTGTCGCGGCAGCGGCGGCGATGCTTGAAGATATCCAGTCTGGACTTTACGCTGAGGCCAAAGAACGGATGGAAAGCAATATCCGCCGTGACGTGACCGACCTTGCCGCGCATTTTGCAGGCGATGAAGCCGGTTTTGCCGGATGGGTCGAAGTACAATGGGCCAAGCCAAGCGGCGCGGCGCTCGATCAAATCGTTGAGCAATTGAAAGCGCTTAAGCTGACAATGCGCAACAGCCCGCTAAATGCCGCTCCTGCAGACGGCAACTGCTTCTTTACAGGAGAAGCGGCGGTTGAACGGATATTGATAGGCCGGACCTATTGATTGTTTTTACGCAGAGGCGCAGAGAACGCCGAGAGCATATCACGCTGACATAGTCCGAAAACTCGGCGCACTCTGCGCCTCTGCGTGAACCATATTTCGGAGTATCCGATTTGACCAAGTCCACGAAACATGAAGGCATGCCATCACGCCAGCAAATTCTGGCGTTCATTCAGGAGAGTTCTGAGCCTGCGGGTAAGCGCGAGATTGCGCGTGAATTTGGGTTGCGCGGGAATGAGAAGATTGCGCTGAAGGCTTTGCTCAAGGACATGACCGATGAGGGGCTGGTGGACATGGCTCCCGGGCGCGCTTTTCACAAGATGGGCGGCGTTCCCAAGGTAACAGTTCTCAAAATTGTCGGTATCGACGGCAATCAGCCTGTCGCTGTGCCCGAACGATGGGAAGCCGAGGGCATCCCCATCCCCAAAATCCGCGTTATCGAAGGAAAGCGCGGCGCTCTGACCATTGGCGACCGGATATTGGCGCGCACCGAGGAGCGCGGCAATGGGTGGGTTGCGCATGTGATGAAAAAGCTCGCCAAGGCCAGCGAGCAGATATTGGGCGTGGTGGAAGGCGGCGAAAATGGACGGTTCTTTCTGAAATCCGTCGACAAGAAAGCTCGGTTCGACACGCAAATTGGCGACATAGGTGAGGCGAAGGCAGGCGATCTGGTGCTTGCTGAACTGACCGGCAACGCGCAGCGCAAATCGGCGCGGGTGACCCAGGTGCTGGGCGACCCGTTTGCGCCCAAAAGCTTCAGCCTGATTGCCATCCACAAATATGGCATCCCGTTCGAAATGCCCGAGAACGCAGAGCGCGAAGCCGCCACCGTCAGCAAATTGCCAGTGACCGCCGACCACCGTGAAGATCTGCGTCATCTGCCGATCATCGCCATTGACCCGCGCGACGCGCGCGATTTCGACGATGCGATCTGGGCCGCGCCGAATGCCGAGACGGGCGGCTTCGACGCTATCGTCGCGATTGCCGATGTCAGCTATTATGTCCGCCCCGGCAGCGCGCTCGACCACGAAGCAGCCAAGCGCGGTAACAGCGTCTATTTCCCCGATCTGGTCGTCCCCATGCTGCCGCATGCGCTGTCCTCGGACAAATGCTCGCTGCGGGCAGGGGAGGACCGCGCGGTCATCGCGTGCCATTTGGCCATCAGCAAGATGGGGCAAGTGACGTCATGGCGTTTTACCCGCGCTGTGGCGCAGATTGCCGCCAATATTCCCTATCCCGACGCGCAGGCAGCCATCGACGGGAAGATGGAAAATCCGCTGCTCGAAACCGCATTGAAGCCTTTATGGGCGTGCTGGCGATTGCTGGCGCGGGCGCGGCACAAGCGGGCGCCGCTTGAACTGAACCTCCCCGAAAAGCGGATCACGCTCGACGACCAGGGCCGTGTTACCGGCGTTGCCGAGCGCGAACAGCTGGAAGCGCACCGGCTGGTCGAAGATTTCATGATCGCCGCTAACGTCGCCGCGGCCAAGGCACTTGAGGCGAAGAAATCGTCGTTGATTTATCGCGCACACGAACCGCCGAGCCGCGAGAAATTGGTCGCGCTGAAGGATTATCTCAAGACCTTCGACATCGATTTCGCGTTGGGTCAGGTCGTTAAGCCAGAAACCTTCAACGCAATCCTCGAAAAGATCATCGACGAGGAAATTCGCCCGCAAATCATGGAAGCGGTGCTCCGCAGCCAGACTCAGGCCTATTATGGCCCGACCAATGTCGGCCATTTCGGGCTGTCATTGGGCAGTTACGCACATTTTACATCGCCGATCCGCCGTTATGCCGACCTGATCGTCCATCGCGCTTTGGTGAGCTCTTACGGGCTAGAAATGCCGAAACCCAAGCTCAAGGATGTAGAGCCGACGACGGGCCTGACCGAAGCAGCGACTGCCAAACTCGCAGCAACCTCCGAAGCGATCAGCCGCACCGAACGCCGCGCGATGGAAGCCGAGCGCGAAACCACCGACCGTTATATCGCGGCGTTTCTTTCGGCACAGGTCGGCGAGGTGGTCCAAGCGCGCATCACCGGCGTACAAAATTTCGGATTTTTCGCGACAGTTGAGGGTATTGGCGGCGATGGCTTGGTGCCAGTCTCAACTCTGGGCAAAGACTATTTCCATTATGACGAGGCCAGCCAGACGCTGATAGGGGAGAAAACCCGGCAAGAATATCGCCCAGGAATGCGTTTGGAACTTCGGCTCGCAGAGGCCAACCCGGTATCTGGCGCGCTGAGGTTTGAATTGCCCGAAGGCGGCAGCTACGCCCCGGACCGGTTCAAACATAAGGGCAAGGCCGGGAATTTCGACGTAGGCAAACGCGGGCGGCCGAAAAATATCCGGCATCAGGGCAAGAAGCGCTAGCTCAACGCATCCAGATTTTCGTCGCTAATCGAGCCGGGGATGACCATGACCGGGCAGGGCAATGTCCCCGCATTTATGCCGGTAAAGTGGGCAATCAACGGCCCCGGCGCGCCTTGAGCCGCCGCACCCAGCACCAAAGCCGCAATCTCCGGATGCTCCTCCAGCATCACCTTGACGACATCGATAGCCTCGCCGGGCTTCACGGTAATCGCGGGCCGCACGCCCATTTCCTCGAAAATCGACCCGGCAGCAGCGGTAACAAGCTGTTCGGCCCGCACCCGCGCTTCTTCCTCCATCGTCGCCTGAACGCCGCCCCAGGCGACAAAGTCCGCCTGTTCGACCAGCGCCAATATATGCACCGCGCCGCCGGTTTTGGACGCACGGCGCGAGGCAAAGCGCAGCGCCGTACGCGCTTCATCGGTTTCGTCGATGACCACCAGATATGTCCGCATGCGCTCCCCCCGGCATGGTCTTGTGCGCCCAGCCTTTATGAATTCGTATAGCCTGCGCGAAATTTGAATGCTTGGCAACCTTAAGCCGCTTGACGCTGCGGCATGCATGGTTATTCGCTAAATCCAAATAGTGACCGGAAAAAGGCCTTTAGGATGTCCATCGAACTCAAAATGCCCGCGCTTTCGCCGACCATGGAGGAGGGAACGCTTGCCAAATGGCTGGTCAAGGTGGGCGACAGCGTGTCGTCAGGCGATTTGCTGGCGGAGATAGAGACCGACAAGGCGACGATGGAATTCGAAGCGATTGACGAGGGCGTCATCACCGAGCTTTTGGTCGCCGAGGGCACCGACGGGGTGAAGGTTGGCACTGTGATCGCGGTGATTGCCGGTGAAGATGATGCAGCAGCACCCGCGCCGAAAAAAGAACCGTTCGTGTCGAGCGCAGTCGAGACACCCGTAAAGACAGCGCAAACCGATGGGCCTCTCGACGATGCTCGAGGCGAACGGAAAATGGATATTCAGGCTGCCCTGAAAGCATCAGGCGACCGCATTATAGCTAGCCCGCTGGCAAAGCGCATTGCAGCCGACAAGGGCATCGATCTGGCCGGTCTAACCGGCACCGGCCCCAATGGGCGGATTGTGAAGGCTGATCTTGAGGGCGCGTCTTCAAAAACCATTAGTGCTGAGCCTGTCGAAGCACGTCCCACAGCCGAGAGCCGTCCTTCGACAGGCTCAGGGCTTACGGTGGATGGCGGCGACATCCCGCACGAAGTCGTCAAGCTCAGCAACATGCGCAAGACCATTGCGCGCCGCCTGACCGAGTCCAAGCAGCAGGTGCCGCATATCTATCTAACCGTCGACGTTCGCCTCGACGCGCTGCTCAAATTGCGCGGCGAACTCAACGCGTCGCTGGAGGCGCGCGGGGTCAAGCTGTCGGTCAACGACATGCTGATCAAGGCGCTGGCGCTGGCGCTGGTTCAGGTACCCAAATGCAATGTCAGCTTTGCCGGCGACAATATGCTTCAATACAGTCGCGCCGACATCAGCGTTGCGGTATCGGTGCCGACCGGGCTGATTACTCCTATTGTGAAGGGCGCAGACGGCAAATCGCTCTCCGCGATCTCGACCGAAATCGGCGAGCTGGCGGGCAGGGCGAAGGAAGGCAAATTGCAACCCCATGAATATCAGGGCGGCACCGCGTCGATTTCCAACATGGGCATGATGGGCATCAAGCAGTTCGAAGCCGTCATCAACCCGCCGCAGGGCATGATCTTGGCAATCGGCGCAGGTGAAAAGCGGCCTTATATCGTCGATGACGCCCTCGCCATCGCCACGGTGATGTCTGCGACGGGGTCATTCGACCACCGCGCCATCGACGGAGCGGACGGCGCGATGCTGATGAAGGTGTTCAAGGAACTGGTGGAGAAGCCTTTGGGGCTGGTGGCTTAGCAATATGGCAGTCGCTCCTCATACCCCCTCTCCCCTTGCGGGAGAGGGAGGGGCCCGCGCCGAAGGCGTGGGAGGGAGAGGGGGTCTGCCCTCTCGGAAACTGCTCCTCACCCGAGCCAAATGGATGCGCGCCAATCCCACTGACGCAGAAAAGCGGCTATGGTCAATCCTGCGCGCCAAGCGGCTGTGCGATTACAAATTCAAACGGCAGGTAATTATAGACTGGTACATCGCCGACTTTGTAAACTTCGAATATCGCGTGATTGTCGAAGCTGATGGTTCGCAACACGCCGACAACAAATATGACGAAAAGCGCGATGCCTACCTTGAAAACCAAGGCTTCAAGGTCATCCGTTTCTGGAATAGCGATGCTTTGAAAGAAACCGGGGCTGTGGTTGATGCGATACTTCACGCCTTGACTTCACCCCCTCTCCCTTCCGCCGCTTCGCGGCTCCCTCCCTCTCCCGCGAGGGGAGAGGGGTTTGAAAGTAGCTTCAATGTCTAACTACGACCTAATCGTCCTCGGTTCCGGCCCCGGTGGCTATGTTGCCGCCATCCGCGCTGCGCAGCTTGGCCTCAAGACCGCCATTGTCGAGCGGGAGAATCTCGGCGGGATTTGTCTCAACTGGGGGTGCATCCCGACCAAGGCGTTGCTGCGCTCGGCGGAAATCTATCATTATATGCAGCATGCAGGCGATTATGGGCTGACTGCGGCAAATATCAGCGCCGATATCGACGCGGTGGTGAAGCGGTCGCGTGGTGTCGCCAAGCAGCTTAATCAGGGCGTCACGCATCTGATGAAGAAGAACAAGATCACCGTCCATATGGGCGACGGCAAGCTGGTCGCTGCGAACAAGTTGACCGTCACCAAGGATGGCAAGACTGAAGAGATGACCGCGAAGAACATCATCCTCGCCACCGGCGCCCGCGCCCGCGATCTGCCGTTTGCGCCTTCCGACGGCAAACGCATCTGGACTTACCGCCACGCAATGGTGCCGCCCGAAATGCCGAAAAAGCTGCTGGTTATCGGATCGGGCGCAATCGGCATCGAATTTGCCAGCTTCTACAACGATATGGGCGCTGAGGTGACCGTCGTCGAAATGCTTGACCGCATCGTGCCGGTCGAGGACGCCGATGTCTCAACTTTCCTTGAGAAGGCTTTGAAAAAGCAGGGCATGACAATCATGACCGGTGCAGGGGTTGAAGAACTCAAAGCCACGGCAACGGGCGTATCCGCAAAAATCAAGGGCAAGGACGGCAAGGTCGTCGCGTCGGACTTCACACATTGCATCGTCGCCATCGGCATCGTCCCCAATACCGAAAATATTGGGCTTGAGGCGCTTGGCGTCGAAATGGACCGTGGTTTCCTGAAAACCGACCCGATGTGCCGCACCAATGTTCCTGGCCTCTGGGCCATCGGCGACATCACCGCGCCGCCTTGGTTGGCGCACAAGGCAAGCCATGAAGGCGTAATCGCCGCCGAAGCCATCGCCGGCGGTCATCCGCACGCGATGGACCCGCTGAACATCCCCGGCTGCACCTATTGCCACCCGCAAGTTGCCAGCGTGGGCATGACCGAAGCCAAGGCCAAGGAAGCGGGATATGACGTCAAAGTTGGCAACTTCCCGTTCCTCGGCAACGGCAAAGCCATCGCGCTGGGTGAAGCCGAAGGGTTCATCAAGACCGTGTTCGACGCCAAAACCGGCGAATTGCTGGGCGCGCACATGGTCGGCGCTGAGGTCACCGAGCTGATCCAGGGGTACACGATAGGCAAAACCGCCGAACTGGTCGAAGCTGACTTCATGCACACCGTCTTCCCGCACCCCACATTAAGCGAAATGATGCACGAAAGTGTGCTCGGCGCTTACGGCAAAATGTTACACATGTGAGCGTCTTTGCCGCCTTCCGCTACGAGGTGAAGCCGGGCCGCTTTGCCGACTTCATGGCAAAGCTGGGAGAAGCCGCGAGCCCGAAATTCGACAGTCCTGTTATGCCCAAATCGGTGAAACTGCTGCGCAGCGCGGTACCGGGGCCGGACACCGGCGGCATCACCTTGCTGATCGAATATGAAGATATGGCGGCATATGGCGCGCGGACAGCGCTCGAAAACGCCAATGCCGAATGGCGCGCCTTGTTCGAGGCGCAACCGGATTCGCCCGAGCGGCTGATTTCGGTCGAATTGTTCACTGAAGTGATTCCGGGCTGAGGCATTGAGACTACCATTGCGACTATTTCTGGCGGCGCTCGTTCTCTTCGGACTCGTCATTGCGCTCGGTTACGCTGTGACCGCAGGGTATTTCCGCGAATTTGACACCCTCGTATCCAACGCGCTCAACATGCAGCGTAGCATATCGCCTGACTGGCTCATCCTGTTAATGCAAGGCATTAGCTGGATCGGTGGCGGCGTTCAGCGCTATATCATCGTCACGATCCTGACCGTCGCATTATGGCGGTGGTGGGGTTGGGGCGCGGCACTTGCTATGGGTCTGACCACGCTGGTGTCGGCTTTCACGTCTGAGGTGCTTAAGGCCTATTTTGCACGTCTGCGCCCAGATTTTGTTCCGCATCTCGATTTCGTGAGCAGCGCCGCTTACCCCAGCGGTCACGCCAACAACGCGGCGGTGGTCTACATTCTCTTCATAATGCTCGTCCCGCAGGCACGCCATCCGGGCTGGCAATTGGCGGCAGCGGCAATGATAATCGTCACCGGTCTGTCACGCATCATGCTCGGTGTTCATTGGCCGACCGACGTTATTGGCGGATGGATGCTCGGCACGTCCTTCGCCTTGATGGCTGCGGCAGTGATTGCCTATCGTCGGCACCAACGACAGGGGCAGTTTCCGTCGATCCTCGCGCCATAATGTACCGCAGCGTTTTTCCGCTGTCCTACAGGTGATGAATTTGACATGGTGCGAATATGGCAAAAAGACCACTTAAGGAACAGGGACGCATCATGACAAAAACCGGTAATCAGGGGGCGCGTGCCCATGGACGTAGCCTCAACTTCCTCAACTTTGTAAAGTCTACCGACACCTCAAAATCGCGAATCGCGTTGGGAGTATGTGTCGCTGCGCTGCTGTGTTCCGGTGCTGCTTATGCCCAAAACACCGTCATCACCGCCGACAAAATGATCGACGTGCTGACCGGCAAAACGGTCGAATTTCCCGCTGTCTTTGTCGGCCCGGATGGCCGCATCACCAACATTGCCGATGCGCGCACAGTTAAATGGGGTAGCGATGTCAAACATATCGACTTCAGCGGCAAGACGATCCTTCCCGGCCTTATCGACATGCACGTTCATCTCGACGGCCCTGCCGACATTGGCGGCTATCGCGGGCTGGAATTTACGGACAGCTTCTGGGGCATGACCGCCGTTGGCAGCGCGCAGGCGATGTTGAAAGCCGGTTTTACCACCGTGCGCAATGTCGGTGCTGGCAACCGTAACGATATCGGCCTGAAGCAGGCGATTGAAAACGGCTATGCCGTTGGTCCGCGCATCGTTCCTGCAGGCTATGCGTTAGGCGCGACCGGCGGACATTGCGACTCGACCTTCCTCCCGCCCAGCCTTGAAAAAGCCAAGAAAGAGGAGGGGGTAGCCGACAGCCCCGACGAGCTTCGCTATCAGGTCCGCCGTCAACGCAAATATGGCGCCGAAGTTATCAAGGTGTGTGCGACTGGCGGCGTGTTCTCACGCAATACCGAGCCGGGGCAGCAGCAATTGTCCGAAAGCGAATTGCGCGTGATCGCTGACGAAGCGCATCAATGGGGCATCCGAGTGGCAGCACACGCGCATGGCGGCGACGGCATCAAGGCAGCGATCAAGGCGGGAATCGATACGATCGAACATGCCAGCCTGGTCGATGACGAAGGTATCAAGCTTGCGGTAGCGCGGGCACGGCCTGTCTGGTTCTCGATGGATATCTACAACACCGACTATACGCAGGCCGAGGGTGCGAAAAATGGCGTGCTTGAGGACAATCTGAGGAAAGACCGCGAAGTCGCGCAAATTCAACGGGATAATTTCCGTAAAGCACATAAGGCTGGCGTCCGTATGGTGTTCGGTTCTGATGCCGGTGTGATGCCGCACGCGCAGGTCGGCGGGCAATTCCGCACAATGGTACAATATGGCATGACGCCACTCGAAGCTATTCAGGCCGCGACACGTAACGGCGCGCAGGCGCTTGGGCGCGAAAAAGACGTGGGCGCAATCGCGGTGGGACGGTTTGCGGATATCATCGCGGTTGATGGTGACCCGCTGGCGGATGTCGGCGAGCTGGCTTCAGTCGACGCCGTTGTAAAAGGTGGTAAACGCGTCGAATAGTCAGCTTGTGGCAATCATCACCGGTGCATTGATTGCAACTGGCCTAAGTGATATTATCAGGCATCGGTAAATATAGCAGAATTGAAAAAGTAGCTGGGGGTTACGAAAATGATGAGTCTGGTCGCAGCAACGATGCTGAGCATGGCCGCCATGAAGGCCGATCCGATGGACAATGCCCGCAAGGCGTTCAACAATTGCATGATAGAAACACACAACAAGGCGGTGGGCGAAAAGGCCAGCCCAAGCGATTTTCTCAAGACGGCCGAAGGCGCCTGCACGACCGAACGCACAGCCTACCGTGACGTCCTGATTAAGTCAGAGCGTGGCTATGGATCCAGCCAGAAAGACGCCGAGCAGTTTGCGACCGAAGAGGTCCAGATGATCGTCGACTCGGTGGTGAGCAGCTTCAACGAAAATGTTGAAAACGGCGCGAAACTGACGCCCGAGAAGTGAGGGAAGGGGGCGGCTATCAAGCCGCCCAACCCAACAACAGTCCTGTCGCGCCGGTAGCGGCGAGGGTCTTGAGCACATTCCATTTCAACCTGAAAATCAGGATTGCACCCAATATTGCGAGCACCGCCGCCTGCCAGTTGAAGCTGGATGGATCAGGCCAATAGAGCCGAAGCGCGCCGAAGCGCCGCTCACCAATCTGCGCAAACAGGATATGAAGCGCAAACCAGACGGTCAGATTGGCAATCACGCCTACGACCGCGGCGGTCAGTGCTGACAGGCCACCCTTCAGCCATTTGACATTTTCAAGGCGGTCAATCCACGGCGCAAAGGCAAATATCCACAGGAAGCATGGCGCGAATGTGACCCAAGTGGTCAACCCCGCCCCGATGATGCCCGCAATTAGTGGTGTAAACGGCTCTGGTGCGCGAAAGGCGGCGAGGTAACCGACAAATTGCGTTACCATGATTAGCGGTCCTGGGGTGGTTTCAGCGAGGCCAAGGCCATCCGCCATCTCGCCCGCAGACAGCCACCCAAAGCTCTGCACTGCCTCCTGCGCCATGTAGGCAAGGACGGCATAAGCGCCGCCAAAGGTGACAAGGGCCAGCTGCGAAAAGAAGCTGCCAATGTCCCAAAGGACATGTTCCCGGCCAAGCGTGAACAATATGACAGCCATGGGTGCCGCCCATACTGCGACCCCAATTATTATGGTCCGCATTGTCGTAGCCCACGGCTTTTGGATGGTCACAGGCGAGCCATTGACCGCTTTCAGCGCTAGCCTGTCAGGACGTTGTATGGCCACAGCGACACCAATTGCACCAGCGCCGAGAACAACGAGCGGAAAGGGCAAATTAAAGAAGAACAGCGCAACAAATGCTGCAACCGCGATGGCTTGCTTGAGCCGCGTATTGAGCGCGCGCCCGCCAATGCGGATTAGCGCTTGAACAACGATCGCCAGAACGGCAGCTTTAATTCCTAGAAAAAGGGCGGCGAACCAATCGAGATTGGCGGCGAAGGCGTAGAGCATCGACAGTGCCAAAATAACCAATGCACCAGGAATAACGAACAGCAGCCCAGCCGCAAGCCCCCCCTTCACGCCATGCAGGCGCCAGCCAATCCATGTGGCGAGTTGTTGAGCCTCTGGCCCTGGCAGCAAATGACAGAAATTGAGCGCATGAAGATATTGGTCTTCATCAACCCATCCACGATCGTCCACCAATTCCTTATGCATCAAGGCAATTTGTCCTGCCGGACCGCCAAAACTGAGGCACCCTATCCGTCCAAAAACGCGGACAAGCTCCGGAAAATCGGGAATTTTTGATTGCGACGTCACATCATGCTCCATGCCTTACACGTCCGCAACCGACGGACGAAAAAGACAACACTTGGGCGAGACGCCTGATCGGGAGGTTGCTTTGCCCCTATTCCGAAGTGGTAGCGTGCCCCGAAGTGGCGATGCAAGAGGAAATGGCGGACAGGGTGGGATTCGAACCCACGGTGAGCTTCCACCCACGACGGTTTTCAAGACCGTTGCCTTAAACCACTCGGCCACCTGTCCTCCGGCGCGGCAGTTAGCCAGCAAATGTGAAGATGGCAAGCACAGGAAAATGCGTCGGCCCGAAATTTATGGGGATTCCCTTTACGCAGCCAATCTGTCACACTCCCCTAATCTATTCAAAGGACATCGGCGTGCGCAGAAATTTCATCAAATGGCTGATACTTCCGTTAGCTGCGTCCAGTTTGACTCAAGCCAGCGTAGCGCAGACAGCACCTATGCCCGACCAAACCGCCATTGCGATGGAAAGCGGGTTTCGTATCTATTTGGACCAAGTCCGCCAACGGGCTGCAAGGGAAGGCGTGTCGACTGCTACGCTCGACCGCGTACTACCCTCATTAAGCTATAACGAGCGCGTAGTTAGGTTGGACAGGGCACAACCAGAAGGTGCTGCAGACGCGCCGATCCCTAATTTTGCGCCTTACAAGGCGAAGCATGTCGATGCCTCCCGCATAACGCGTGGCCGGACAAAATATACCGAACTACGTCCGACGCTTGCCAGAATCGAGGCCCAAACAGGTGTTCCTGAAGAGGTAATGATCGCGATATACGGACATGAAACCAACTACGGCACTGTCACGGGCAATTACAACGCGCCAGAAGCACTTGCCTCGCTGGCTTATGAGGGGCGACGGCGTTCGCTTTTTGAAGGCGAACTGATCGCTGTTCTGAAGATGATTGATCGTGGCGTACCGCAATATGCGATCACGGGCAGCTGGGCAGGGGCATTAGGCAAACCGCAGTTCCTGCCTTCGGTCTATCTCCGCCTTGCACGCGATGGCGACGGTGATGGTTATGCCGATATCTGGAAAAGCGAAGTCGATGCCATGACGTCAATCGCCAATTACTTTGTCAATGCAGGGTGGCGGCGTGGCGAGGAATGGGGCTTTGCGGTAAACGTGCCTTCATCGCTGAACCGCGAAGCAATCAGGTCACGTATGGCCTCACCCCGCTGTCCGCGCGTGTTCGCGCGGCATAGCCAGTGGAAGTCCATCGCTGAGTGGAAGCAACTAGGGATAGCCCCGCAAAGGGGTTTTTGGCCCAAGGACAGCATGATGGCGACGTTAATCGAACCCGATGGTATTGGAAATCGGGGATATTTACTCGGTGGCAACTACCGTGTGATACTCGACTATAATTGTTCGAACTTTTACGCGCTTTCGGTGGGGCTATTGGCTGATGAGCTACGCAATTAGAAATTTGGTGGCGCTTGTGTCGCTGTCAGTGCTGGCCTCATGTAGCGGCACGAAGGGCAACGACGGGCTGGAGGCATCCTCTTCAGCGGCGCCTGTCCAGGTCGGCGTCACCGACGAAACGGTCATGCTCGGTGCACCATTCACTGTCGGCGCCACCACTTACACACCGGCAGATACTCCGCAATATGACGAAGTCGGCTATGCCAGCCAGTATGGGTCCGAACTTGACAAGCGATTGACCGCAAACGGCGAGATGTTTGGCTCCGCGGCTGCCAGCGCAGCGCATAATACACTTCCAATGCCAAGCTATGTCGAGGTCACCGCACTTGATACCGGGCGAACGATATTGGTCCGGGTAAATGATCGCGGTCCGATGTCGAGCGATCGGTTGATCGACCTGTCAGAAGGCGCGGCGCGACAACTTGGTATCGGACCGCAAAGCGTTGCCGGGGTCCGCGTTCGCCGGGTAAATCCGCCCGAACAGGAGAAATCAGTCCTGCGGCAAGGTATGACTGCGGCTGAACGGATTGAAACGCCCGAGCCGTTGCTCAAGGTACTGCGCGATAAGCTTGCCAAGCAGCCACGTCCGTCACTGACCGCGCAAAAGCCAGCCCCGGTTGCTGGAAAGCCTAGCCGCGTTGATGCGCAGTCTTCTCCAAGTGATGACCGCTTTGTTCGCGAAGGCAGCAACGTTCCAATATCCGCAGCGCCGATTGCACGGCCCGCGCCCGCCGTTGCCGGCAGTTATGTTGCACAAATCGGAGCTTTCTCGTCCCGTTCGCGTGCGGACGATCTCGCACGCAAATTAGGCGCTTCGGTTAAAGCCAGTGCCGATGGCCGCCTGTTCCGCGTGCGCTTTGGTCCTTTTGCAAGCGAGACAGAGGCAGCCGTTGCCGCTCGTGAGAAAGGCTATCCACAGGCGCGCGTGTACCGCGACTGATTTTACTCGCAAAACAATGAGCTCCATCGCTATGAAATGATATGCGTATCGTAACGGGGCTGTTCGTCTCAGTATCATTTCTTGTTGCAACCAGTGCCGCTGCGCGTCCGCAATATGACAGCGCTGCTCCGATAGCCTATATGGTCGACATGGCATCGGGCGCCGTGCTGTTCGACAAAAACTCAAAGCGCAAAATCCCGCCAGCTTCGATGGCCAAGATGATGACGGTCTATGTCGTTTTTGACCTTTTACATCGCGGCAAGTTTAAGCCTGATCAGAAGTTCACCGTACATCCTGACACTTGGAAAAAGTGGAATAACACAGGTTCAACGATGTTCTTGAAACCCAATGAGCGCGTCAGCGTCGCCGACCTCTTGCACGGCGTCGTGACTTTGTCGGGAAATGACTCCGCTATCGTACTCGCCGAAGGAATCGCAGGGAGTGAATCCGATTTTGTTCGGCTAATGAACGAAAATGCGCGGCAATTGGGTATGAAAAATAGCAATTTCGGCACTGCCAATGGCTGGCCCGACAACGGCCGCACGTTTACGACCGCTCGTGATTTGTCGCTTTTGGGCGTGCGAACTATCCATGATTTTCCTGAACTGTACCGCGAATATTATGGCCGGAAGCAATTTCGCTGGAACAATGTCACCCAGCCAAATCGAAACCCGATACTGGGCCGGATTGACGGCGCCGATGGCGTAAAGACTGGCCATACCAATGCAGCGGGGTACTGCTTCACTGGTACCGCCGAACAAGACGGTCGGCGGATCATGATGGTGGTCGCAGGCCTTGCAAGCATTGACGCAAGAGCAAAGGAGTCGCGGCGGTTTTTGCAATGGGGTTTTAATGCATGGCGGGTCCAACCATTGTATGAGGCGCAATCGGTCGTCGCTACGATCCCTGTCCAGCTGGGCCAAATCGGCCATATAAAAGCGATAGCGCCGCGCAAATTTGCTCTGGCCTTGCCAGCGAAGGACTCGCCGCGTTACAAGCTATTTGTGCGTTTTTCGGGTCCGGTGAAAGCGCCCCTAAAGAAAGGCTCCCAAGTGGCTCTATTAGTTGCGAAGTTTGAAGGCGGTAGTGAGCAGATCATGCCGCTGGTTGCTGCGCAATCCGTCGCTAAAGCCGGTTATTTCGGTCGGGCGTGGAACGGTTTGAAATCGTTGGTCAGCGCATGACCGGACGCGGAAGATTTTTATCGGTTGAAGGTGGCGAGGGCGTTGGCAAGACGACGCAGATCACCGCGCTTGCCGACGCCATTCGTAGCGCGGGCTACGATGTCGTCATCACGCGCGAACCGGGCGGGACCGAAGGCGCAGAAATTATAAGGCAGCTGTTGCTGGGCGGCAGTGCAGAGCGGTGGCTTCCTCGCGCGGAAGCTTTACTGTTTGCGGCGGCGCGCAGCGATCACGTCGAACGGCTTATCGAACCGGCGCTGGCAGGCGGAAAATGGATTATATCGGATCGCTTCATAGACAGCAGTCGGGCCTATCAAGGCGGCGGATCGGGGCTGTCCGATTCCGATATTCTGACTCTACACAATATCGGCAGTAATGGATTGATGCCCGACAGGACGTTCGTGTTGAGACTGGATCCTAAAGAAGCCATAGGCCGCGCTGCGACCCGCGACAGCAACCGGCCCGACCGCATCCAGGGTCGCGATGACAGCTTTCACAACGATGTTGATGTCGCTTTTGTTAGCTATGCCGAACGTGATCCGCGCGTCCGCCTGATTGATGCATCGGGCAAGCCTGAAGAGGTAACCACCCGATTATTGGCCGAAGTCGCCGATTTGTTGGCGCAGGGATGACCGAACTTCTCGGCCATGACCGGGTCTGGCGGCAATTTTCTTCGGCATTGGCGAGCGGGAAGCTGCATCATGGCTGGATATTATCCGGCCCGCGCGGGATTGGCAAAGCGGCATTCGCGTTGCGCGCTGCGGCGGCTTTAGTTGACCCCGAACATCGTTACGCCAGCATGATAGAGCGCGGATCGCATCCCGATATATTGACTATCAAGCGGTTGGCAAAAGAAGCTCCCAAGGAAGGGGAGGAAGCTGAACCTTCCGCAGAGCTAAAACGTAGCATCACGATCGATCAGATCCGCCGGTTACAAGGGTCGCTCACCACCCGTCCCGGTCTTGCCGAAAAACGCGCTGTCATCATCGATGCCGCCGATGATCTTGAGCGTGGGGGCGCCAATGCGTTGCTAAAGTCACTTGAGGAGCCGCCTATTGGAACCTACTTCATTCTCGTCAGCCATGCTAGCGACCGGCTATTACCAACCATCCGGTCGCGCTGCCAGATGCTGCGCTTTGAAGCGTTGAGCGACACCGAGATGGCCATAGCCTTGCGGAATGCCGCGCCGGAGGCGAGCGCAGGCGACATCGATACGCTTGTACGTGCCGGCAATGGATCTCCGGGACAAGCCATTGATTTTCTTGGCCTTGATCTTGGAAAACTGGAGGACGCCATGACGTCAATCATGCGTACCGGCGACCGGAACAACGAACTGCGGAGCACATTGGCCGAACAATTGGCCCTAAAAGCAGCCCAGCCACGTTATGAAGCGTTCCTACGCCGCGCACCTGCGCTGATTGCCCAAAATGCACGAAATATGGATGCAGCTGCTGTTCTAAATGCAACCGAAGCTTGGAATGCAGCCAGTGCACTTGCCAACCGCGCGATTGCATTGAGCCTCGACAAGCAAAGCGTCGTTTTCCAAATGGGAAGCTTGCTGGCATCGCTGCAACCGCATAAGGCGGCCTGAACAGCCAATTTCAAGAGTGAACATGTCCGAACCTTTCTACATTACCACCGCAATCGCTTACCCCAATGGTCGCCCGCATATCGGCCATGCCTATGAAGCGATTGCGACTGATGCAATTGCCCGGTTCCAGCGGCTGATGGGCCGCGATGTTTGCTTTTTAACCGGAACCGACGAGCATGGCCTAAAAATGGATCAGACTGCGCGCGGCCTCGGCGTGGAAACAATAGAACTGGCTGATGAAATGTCGTTCTATTTCAAAGAAATGTGCGACAAACTTGATATTTCAGTGGACCATTTTTGTCGGACAACTTCGGATCACCATCACAAAGCCAGTCAAGCTATCTGGAAGTTACTTGAAGCCAATGGCGACCTCTATCTCGACCGCTACGAAGGTTGGTACTCGATCCGCGATGAGGCATATTATGACGAGTCAGAGCTAACCGAAGGGGAAGGGGGAGCTAAACTTTCCCCACAAGGCACGGCCGTCGAATGGACCGCCGAGGAAAGCTGGTTCTTCCGTCTGTCGAAATATCAGCAGCCCTTGCTCGATTTTTATGCGGCCAACCCCGATTTCATGCGTCCTGAAAGCCGCAAAAATGAAACGATCCGTTTCGTCGAGGGCGGCCTCAAAGACCTTTCAGTATCCCGCACCAGCTTTGATTGGGGGGTAAAAGTACCAGGCAGTGACAATCATGTGATGTATGTCTGGCTCGATGCGCTGACTACCTATATTTCAGGCATAGGTTTTCCCGATGACACCGAGGAATGGCGCAAATACTGGCCCGCCAGCGTGCATATTATCGGCAAAGATATTGTCCGTTTTCACACCGTGTACTGGCCGGCGTTCCTGATGTCGGCGGGCTTGCCTTTGCCCAAACAAGTCTTTGGTCATGGTTTTCTGCTCTCGCGTGGCGAAAAAATGTCGAAATCTCTCGGCAATGTCGTTGATCCAATAGAACTGGCCGAATTATTTGGTGTCGACGCGCTACGCTACTTTCTGCTGCGCGAAGTCAGTTTCGGGCAGGACGGAAGCTACAGTCCCGAAGCCATTGTGACACGTGTGAATGCAGACCTCGCCAACAGTTTCGGCAATTTGGCCCAACGGACATTGTCGCTCATCTTCAAAAACTGCGAAGCTTATCTCCCCGCGATTCGTGGACACCATGACGATGACAACGCGCTGTTCGAACTGGTGGGCACGGCCGTTTCGCAGCAAATCCCGGCGCATTTTAATGAGCTAGCGATGTCGCATGCTCTGGAAAGCTGGATGCAGGCGGTTTTTGCATGCAACGCGTATATTGACGTCCAAGCGCCTTGGGCGCTCAAGAAGACCGATCCCGAACGGATGGAGACGGTATTGGCGACGCTCTTTATCTGCATTGCACAACTCGCGATTGCTGTCCTGCCGGTAATCCCGGGCAGCGCGACAAAATTGCTCGATCAAATGGGTATTCCTGATGAGGTGCGCACTTTCGCTAGCGCTGGCTCGCACTGGTACTCACCTCTTGCTGAAAGCGATTTTCAAATTGCACAGCCCCAAGGCCTATTCCCACGGCTCGAGTTGCCTGCCGGAGAGGAAACCACCGCCTAATGCTCGTCGATTCCCACTGTCATCTCAACTATAAGGGCTTGGTGGAGCAGCAATCCGACGTGCTGGACCGCGCACGAGGCAACGGCGTGACCGCGATGCTCAACATCTCGACACGCGAGCGGGAATGGGATGAAGTTATTGCGCTTGCCGAGCAGCAACCCGATGTTTGGGCGTCGGTGGGCATCCATCCGCACGAGGCCGACGGCCATACAGGCATTGATGCCGCAAAGCTGATTGCCAAGGCGGCGCATCCACGCGTTGTCGGCATCGGCGAGACCGGCCTCGATTATTATTACGACTATAGCGACCGCGCCCAGCAACGCGCCTCATTCCGAGAGCATATTCAGGCAGCACGCAAAACCGGTCTGCCGATCATCGTCCACACCCGCGACGCCGAAGATGACACAGCGCAGATATTATCGGAAGAAATGACCACAGGCGAATATAAAGGCGTCATTCATTGCTTTACCGCGAGCGCTGATTTTGCGCGGATTGCGCTGGATTTGGGGTTCTACATTTCGCTGTCGGGTATCGTCACGTTCAAGAATGCTGCTGATTTGCAGGATGTCGCTAAATGGCTGCCAGCTGACCGGATATTGGTTGAAACCGATGCACCGTTCCTCGCGCCTGTCCCGCATCGCGGCAAGACCGGCGAGCCCGGATTTGTGGCCGATACCGCACGCTTCGTCGCCAACCTGCGTGGGGAAGGCGAGGATGCCCTCGCCGCGCAAACGACGGAAAATTTCTACCGTTTATTTTCAAAGGCGCATGTATGAACGTGGCGCAAGATGGTCCATCGCTCATTTGGGGCGTCGTCATGGTTATATTACTGGTCAGTTCGCTCGCCGCGCGACGCTTGCCGCTGGGTCAAGTCGCCAAGATGGCGCTGGCCTGGGTAGCCATTTTTGCCGCGTTATTCGCGATATTCAGCTTTCGCTTCGAGTTTCAGGAAATATGGAACCGCGTAAAGAGCGACTTTGCAGGAACAGCCGGTCAAAATGTAAGCGGCGAAGCCATCGCACTCAAACGTCGCGATGACGGCCACTATTGGTTGCAGGTCGACATCAACGGCAGGCCCGTGAACTTCATGATCGACAGCGGTGCAACCACGACGGCGATGAATGCCAAGTCAGCCGCCGGAGCGAACGTCGAGATTGATAACGCTGGTTATCCGGTAATCATCAGCACTGCCAATGGCCAGGTTACTGCACAGCGCGCCTCTGTACAATCGATGCAAATCGGGCCTCACAAACTCACCGACCACAAAGTTGTTGTCTCGGAAAATTTCGGCGACACCAACGTACTGGGCATGAACTTCCTCGACAGCATGAAAAGCTGGAAGGTCGAAGGCAATGTCATGACGCTGCAACCGTGACAGCGCCAAAATCCTACGCGAGGGGATTTTCTCATCCTCAATATAAGATATTACTTAACATAATATATATTATCGAACTTAAATATGCCTGAATCCAGAACACCCGATATTACCCCTCTTTCCAATATCATGGAGCGGTTGCGCGATTCTGAGAGCGGCTGCCCTTGGGATCTCGAACAGGATTTCGTCAGCATTGCGCCTTACACAGTCGAAGAAGCCTATGAAGTCGCAGACGCAATTGAGCGCAATGATTTGGATGCGCTGAAAGATGAACTCGGCGATCTGCTCCTTCAGGTTGTCTTTCACAGCCAAATGGCATCCGAGCAGCAAAGCTTTAATCTGCAAGATGTCATTGACGGCATTTGCGATAAAATGGTCCGCCGCCATCCGCACGTTTTTGGCAACGTCGCTGCCGATGAGGCAGAAACTGTCGTCGCCAATTGGGAAGCCATCAAAGCTGAAGAACGCAGCGGCAAAGCGGATGACAGCGCGCTTGCGGGAGTGGCGTTGGCGCTTCCAGCATTGTTGCGCGCGCAAAAAATCCAGAAGCGTGCTGCGCGTACGGGTTTTGACTGGCCCGACGTCACTGGCGCGCGTGAAAAAATATTTGAGGAAATCGAAGAAGTTGAAGCCGCTTCCTCGCACGAAGAACGAATTGACGAGATTGGCGACTTGCTATTTGCCGTCGTCAACTTGGCGCGTTTTCACAATATTGATGCGGAAACCGCGCTTAAAGGTGCCAACGCCAAATTTGAACGCCGTTTTCGCGCGATGGAAGCAAGTGCTGGCGATACATTCTCTGCGCTCTCACTCGATGAGAAAGAAGCGCATTGGCAACAGGCTAAAGTACAGGAAAAGCTCTAAATTACTGCCAAATCAAATTTGAACTGCTTTTCAAACTGGCCCCAAAGTTGTCGACTTAGCGCGACTTCAACTTCCAGATAATCGCCCTTCTCGCTTTGTTTGCGAACCTTCCCCCGGCCATGCAACCATGCAAGCGCTGCACCATCTTCGGTCTTCAGATTGATGAGCCGCGTTTCGTTCCCCTTCGCAATCAGATCCGAAAGATGCGCTTTGAAGGCATCTACCCCCTCCCCGGTTTGAGCGGAAATCATCAGCACATCGTCATTCCGCCCGGCAATTCCCGACAATTCCTCGCGCCGGTGAAGGTCGAGCAGATCGACTTTGTTCCAAAGCTCGACCATCTCCGGTTGATGTTCAGCATCTTCCAAGGGTCCAATCCCGAGATCACTCAGTATTGCAAGCACATCATCGCGCTGCGCATCGCTCTCGGAATGCGAAATATCCCGCACATGAACAATTATGTCAGCGGATATAACTTCTTCAAGCGTAGCTCGAAACGCCGCGACTAGCTGCGTCGGCAGGTCCGACACAAACCCCACCGTATCCGACAAAATTGCCTTTTCTACCCCCGGTAACGAAATTTGCCGCATGGTCGGATCAAGTGTCGCAAACAGCATATCCTCCGCCAGCACTGTCGCTTTGGTCAACCTGTTAAACAGCGTGGATTTACCCGCGTTCGTGTAGCCGACTAACGCAATAACCGGCCAAGGCGCGCGCTTGCGACGGGCGCGGTGGAGCGAACGGGTGCGCTTTACCTCTTCCAGTTCGCGCCGCAGCCGCGCCATCCTGTCGCGGATCTGCCTGCGGTCGGCTTCAATCTGAGTTTCTCCAGGGCCGCCAAGGAAACCGAACCCGCCGCGCTGCCGCTCCAAATGGGTCCAGCTGCGCACCAACCGGCCCGCCTGATAATCGAGATGCGCGAGTTCGACCTGTAAGCGCCCTTCGGCTGTTGCCGCGCGTTCGCCAAATATTTCCAGAATCAAACCCGTACGGTCGATAGTCTTCAGGCCAGTCTTTTCTTCAAGATTGCGCTGCTGGATTGCGGTTAATGACGCATCGACAATCAAAAGATCGATTTCAAGATCGCGACCCATTTCGCCGATCTCATCAACCTGCCCTCCGCCCAACAGGGTCACCGCGCGCGGATTGCGAACACGGTAATGCTTTTTGCGCACGACATTCAGACCGATGGCAAGCGCCAGCCCCTCGGCCTCGTCAAGCCGCGCGTCCGGGCCGACAGATGCCCTGCCCGGCAATTCGGGATACACAATCAATGCGCGCGCGCCGCGAGCGAACTCGTCGGTTTCGCTCCGTTCAAAAACGCTCAAATATCGGCCTCGTCTACGCCCTGATTATATTCGGCGAGATTAACCGGATGCGCGGGCTGAATGGTAGAAATCGCATGTTTGTAAACAAGCTGCGTCGTGCCGTCGCGTTCGAGCAACACCGAGAACAGATCGTAGGCTGCAATAGCCCCCTGCAACATCACGCCATTCACCAGGAAAGTTGTGACCGATTCGACCTTGTCGCACATTGCGTGCAGGAAAACGTCCTGCAACATCCCTGCCCTGTGGCTTGTGCGGGACATCATTTCATCAAATAAAGCCCTGTCGGGTGACGACGAAGGCATGATTGTCGAAATACTGTGCTTGTATACGAGCTGCGACATTCCGTCCCGGCGCAGTAGCACCGAGAAATTGTCAAACCACGTTACAACACCTTGTAGTTTAACGCCTTTGACCAGAAACATGGTGACCGGCGTTTTTGACTTTCTGAGGGAGTTCAGAAAGAGGTCTTGAAGACCGTTATTCTTTTCAGTCATTGTTATTATCCGATTATCTTTTGTTTTTGCAAAACTGGCTCTGGCTTACACAAAATAAGTCATACGCCGGTTTTGGTGCAATTTATTTACATCAATGACATTTGTTTCGCAATTGCGAGATTCACTCATCATCCTCGCCGATTTCAATGCCGTTTTTACGGACGGTTATGCCGAGCAGCTTCAGTTTCCGGTGCAAGGCGGACCGCTCCATCCCGACAAAAGTAGCAGTCTTTGAAATATTACCGGAAAATCGCTTAATCTGCACGCGCAGATATTCCCGCTCGAATGCTTCACGCGCTTCACGGAGCGGAGCGCCCATTAACGACGTTACGCTATGTTCAGCACCGACATAGCTGTTGGTAATTTCAGCTGGCAGCATGTCCGCTTCAATGGTGTGTATCCGGTTGGAGGGTGCCAAGATAATTGTCCGCTCAATGATGTTGCGCAATTGCCGGACATTGCCTGGCCATTCGCAGGCCTGTAGCGCTGCCATCGCATCATCGGAGATATAGGGCGGCGTAATCCTGTGCTCCGACGAAAAGCGGGCCGCGTAATGATTTGCAAGATCGGGAATGTCCTCTCTACGACCGGACAAAGCCGGAATTTCGACGGGCACTACATTCAATCGGTAAAATAGATCTTCACGAAAACGCCCCTCAGCTATCTCGATCGAAAGGTCGCGCGCGGTGGCAGAAACAAAGCGAACGTCCACCCGAATTTGGCGATCGCCGCCGACCCGAACAAAGCTTTGGTCGGTAAGAACACGCAGGATTTTACCCTGGGTAGTCCAAGGCATGTCGGCCACTTCATCAAGGAAAAGCGTTCCCCCATGCGCCTTTTCGAGCATGCCAGCCTGCACCAGCTTGCCATCCTGCTCGATACCGAAAAGCTCTTCATCGAAGCGCTCAGGCGACAGACGCGCTGCGCTGACCGAGATAAAGGCTGAATCGGCCCTTGGGCTCCAACTATGAAGCAGCCGCGCCGCGACTTCTTTGCCAACACCCGCTGGCCCGGTAATGAGCATGCGGCTTCCGGTTCCAGCTACTTTTTTTAGCGTGGCGCGCACAGTATTGATGGCGGCAGAAGAACCCGTCAATTCTTCGGAATGCCCGACCTTAGCCCGCAATGTAGCGTTCTCGGCTCGCAAGCGCTCGGTTTCCGTGGCTTTTGATACCAAATGAAGCAGTTTCCCCGCCTCAAACGGCTTTTCTATAAAATCTACGGCGCCTTGGGCAATGGCCGCCACTGCAGTGTCGATATTGCCATGACCCGAAAACACAATGACCGGAATCTGCGGATCGCGGCTCTTGATGGCTTTCAGCAGTTCAATGCCATCCATCGACGATCCCCGAAGCCAGACGTCAAGAAGGATGAGCGACGGCAAACGCTCGTCGAGCGCCGATAATGCATCGTCAGCAGTTGCGGCGGTCCTTGTGCCGTACCCTTCGTCCTCAAGCACGCCGGACACAAGATCCCGGATGTCCTGCTCGTCATCTACGATCAGTATGTCTAGTGCCATGATTAGCTCAAAACCTCATTCATGCGGGTGGATCTGGACGGCGATGCTTTGTTGCCCACCTTTGCGGCAACGACTTGAGGCAAAAACTTCAACGTCACGACCGCGCCCCCATTAGGGTTGTCGGACAACGCAATTTCACCAAAATGCTCTTCGATAATTTTTTTTACGATTGCCAGACCGAGCCCAGACCCTGTCGCGCGATTGGTAATATAAGGTTCCAATATCCGGTCTCTGTCTTCCGGAAGGCCAATACCGTTATCGGCTATGCTAACGGTAAGCAGGTCATCATGCTGGTCCAGCTCAATCGTTATTTCGCCCGCGCCGGGTCCAGATTTCCGGCGCTCCTCGATGGACTCGGCGGCGTTCTTCAAAATATTCGTGATCGCCTGCCCCAGCTGTCGCCTGTCCGAAATCAGCATTGGGGAATCTCCATTTTTATTATATGTAAAGGCGATATCCGGATGTGCGACCTCGAACATGAAAACGGCATGTCCAACAATGTCATGCAAATTTTCAGACCGGAACACGGGCTTTGGCATTCGCGCGAAAGATGAAAATTCGTCGACAATGTTCCGAAGGTCTCCAACCTGCCGGATGATGGTGCTGGTTAACTGTTCGAAAACTGATTCATCCTGCGCAATCTGCTTTCCAAACCGCCGCTGCAATCGTTCGGCGGCCAGTTGAATTGGAGTCAGCGGATTTTTGATTTCATGGGCTATTCGCCGCGCTACATCTGACCAGGCCGCGCGCTTTTGATCTGCCAATTGCTGGCTGATGTCCTCAAACGTTATCACGCTTCCCTGGTCACGCGGTGACACCTTTACCGCAACGGTCAAAGGCTCGGGACCGTCGCCGAGCTGTACTACTCCACGAGACTGGTTTTCGGCAAACTCCGATAACGCAGGCGCTACCGACTTAAAACTGTGACCGACGATCGTGTCCAGCTTATCTTTAAGCATTTTTTCGGCAGTCGAGTTGGCTAGCTGGATCACACCCGTTCCATCGACCGAGATAACCCCGGCGGAAACCGATTCCAGCACGGTCTCGATGAATATGCGGCGCTCTCCTAATTGATGGTTGGTCGCAATAAGCGCACCTGTCTGGCGCTCCAACCTCTCGGTCATTCGGTTGAATGACTGCGACAAAAAGCCGACTTCGTCCTCCCTATATTGGTCTTCCATGACCCGCGCCGACAAATCGCCGTCTGCAATTTTCTGCGCAGCGTCGACCAGATTGTTCACCGGACGAACCAAACGGTCGGCAACACGCAACGCGATCCAAAGCGTAATTCCGATGAGCATCAGTGATACGACATAAAGTGCCCCATTGAACTGCAGTTGCAAAGCGCGCGAACGCGCTGCCATCTTGTCATAGTCCTCCAGCACAGATTGGGCTTTCTCTGCTAGAGCGAAAGATGGCACCGAAACTGCGCGGCTTGCGTAGAGATAGCTTCGCGGATTATCGAAAAGAACCGTTACGACTTCTATCCGGTCCGCTAAATTTTTGATTACGAGTCCTTCGCCGCCTGTCAGTTTCGCCATCACATCCGGCGCAATCCAATCCTGCTTGCGACCTTCATCCAACGCGAAAACTGCCTCGGTGAGCTGCCGTTTATCGGAACCGACAGATACTATGGCTGATTCGCTTAAGCGCCGACGGGCCATTTGCTCGATATAGTAGCTCAGAAATGCAGGGTCATCGGCGTTTGTCTGGCTTAGCGCTTTCCGGAAATCCCCCGCCATGGTCTGGGTTTCGCCAGCGACGTCAGTTGCCGTAACCTCGTAATAGCCCTTTGCCAATTCGCCCGCATTTTCCAGCATCCCCCTGGCCGATCCGGAGAACCAGAACTGGACTCCGCTTTGGAATAACAGCGACGCAAATACCACCAGCAACAGAGTGGGAACCGCGGTGATGGCCGAAAATATAGCGACCAGCCTGACATGTAGTAGTTGCTTGCTGCCTATATTACTTCGCTCTGCCCGCTTTAGCGCGACTCGCCGTCCGAACAGCACAAGGAGCAGCGTTGCCGGCAAAAGGTTTGCAACGAGCATTGTCGCAGACGCCGCCGGCGACAATGGTTCGGACCGCGGTCCCTGGTCCGTCAGTATCAGTGCGGTTACAATCGCCGCCACTACCAACATTATGGCGCTGGCAACTTCCAGGAACTTTATCGACTGGCTATTTCCCAGCAAATTACCAATGGTCGATGATAAGCGATGGGTGAGCGTCCGAGCGCTTTGGTCATCGTTTATGCGGATTGTTGCCATATTGCCACTGTGGCATCGTATGAGTGACATTTAAAGCACAAATTTGTTGCGATGAAATCACACTGCCCCAATCAGTGCTCACTCTGACCATGACCGCTAGGCCCGATGCCATAGTCTGTAAGCTTTTTGCGCAAAGTGTTTCGATTTATGCCCAGCAATGCCGCCGCTTTTAGCTGGTTGCCCTTAACCTGTCGCATCACATGCTGAAGCAGCGGGATTTCAAATTGAGCAAGCGCCCGCGAATATAGCTTCCCGCGCGCCGTCCCACGCAAACGGCTATCGCGCAAGAACTGACTAACCGCCGCCTCGAAGCTCGCTCCCTGCGTTGGTATTCCGGCTTCTTGCGTTGGCTCAATGTACTGAGCAACCGTGGCTTCGGTAATCACATCTTCCCGGCATACCAACGCAAGCCGGTAGATCAGATTTTTAAGCTCGCGGATGTTCCCACGCCACGGCAAGCTCATCAGCATCCCGATTGCCCCGTCGTCAATTTTTCGCGATGGCAAGCCGTCTTTCGCCGCCAGCTGCAGGAAATGTTGTGCAAGCAGTCCGATGTCTTCGGTCCGATCGCGCAGAGGAGGCATGTCAATCGGCACGACGTTTAGCCGGTAAAACAGGTCCTCGCGAAACTTGCCCTTTGAGATCAGATCTTCCAGATTCTGGTTGGTGGCCGCAACAATACGAACGTCCAAACGGATACTCGCCTTGCCGCCGATCCGACTGATTACGCCGCTTTGCAAAGCGCGAAGAAGCCGCGTTTGGGCGTGCTTCGGCATGTCCCCTATTTCATCGAGAAACAACGTACCGCCCTGCGCCTGTTCGAACCGGCCGATTGCTTGCCCCACTGCACCAGTGAATGACCCTTTCTCGTGCCCAAAAAGTTCGGCCTCGATCAATTCACCGGGGATAGCCGCCATGTTTACCGCCACAAAAGGACCTGTTTTGCGATGTCCCAAGCCGTGGATAGCCTCAGCAACCAGTTCTTTGCCCGTACCGCTTTCACCGGAAATCAGCACCGAGAGATCATTACGCAGCAAGCGCGCGACCATGCGATAAACATCCTGCATCGCGGCGCTGCGGCCAATCATCGGTAAATTGGCTTCGGAAAGCGTCTGAAACGATTCGGATGGCGTTGTTCTGCTCTTGTCGATCCCCTGCTTTACCGCCAGCACCAGATCGTTCAGATCGAACGGCTTGGGAAAATACTCAAATGCATTTATTTCGCTCGCCCGAACCGCCGTTTCTAGAGTATTTTGTGCCGACATGATGATAACCGGCATATCGGGCGTTTTTGCCATTACCTCCTTGAGCGTCGCTAGGCCGTCGCTGTCTTTCAAAACCACATCGGTCAGCATCAGATCAAAATGACCCGTTGCTAACGCGGCATCACGCGCTGAAACGGTATCGCATATTTGCGTATCGATATTCTCAGCGGCAAGCGCCGCACTGACGACCAAGCCGATAGATGCATCATCTTCGACGATCAGAACCTTTGCACCGGTCATTCTGCGACCTTACGCGCCGCGACAGGCAAAAAGATGCGAAAAACCGTTATTTGCTTGGCAGTATCGCGTTCAAACAAAATGCGGCTATTCATCTGCTGCACCAGCTTGCGAACGATCGCGAGGCCGAGCCCCTGGCCGTCCCTCTTGGTGGTGACAAAAGGGGAGAATAGCTCATCTTCGATATGCGCTGGAACGCCGGGTCCGTTGTCGGATATTGCGATTTCAACCGGTAGCTTGATTGCACGCCGGTCGACGTCGGTGTCACGCAGCGCGCCACTCATGACGAAACGGGTCGAAATTCCGATTATGCCATCCAGCCTGCCTTGAAGCGCGTCTACTGCGTTCTGCAAGAGGTTAATCAATATTTGAACCATGCCGTCTGCATCGATCATTACCTCTGGCAGTGAAGGGTCATAATTTATCGAAATTTCCGGCATTGCACGATTGGCCGCGCGGAGCGAGCGAATGGCGCGCTCAATCAGTAGATGCACATTCGCCGGAGCAAATTCGGCGGGTTCGGAACGCCCAAGTTTCTGCATCTGGTCGAGCAGGCGGGCGATACGGTCGACCTCGTTTACAATCAGTTCTGTCAGCGGCTGGCTTTTTTCATCGACCCGGCGCGCCAGCAACTGAGCCGCACCCTTGATACCCGCCAGCGGATTCTTGATTTCATGGCCTAATATGGCAGGTGCGCCCATCGCCTGTTGCTGACCTGCGTCTTTCTGGTCACCGATATGTTCGCGGCCGCCGTTTCGAGGGGATATGACGGCGATGCGCCAATCGGGTTCTCCTGGCAAAATCGAGATATTGATGTCGACCGTGATGCTGCCATGCGCGGTCTTGAGCTCCATATCCTGCGCAGAAATGTCGCTGTCGCGCGCCACCAACGCGACATTCATCCTATCGCTTTCAAATTGCAGCGCGTCGGTGATCGACTGGCTCTCCAGTCGTTTTTTGCTTCGTCCGAAAAAAGCTTCACTGGCGTCATTGGCAAATGCGATATTGTTATCCGAGGAAATGAGCAGCACCGGTATTGGAACGCTAGCCAGAATCTGGCCGCTTTCCGGGCGCTGCAGCACGTCGGCCATATTCAGGCGGCCGAGCGAGTCAGGAAAGGCTCGTAAAAGCGGGTTAGTTCGTCAATCACAATCGCCGGGTCATCTATCCGATTGACGAAATTGCGGAACTCTGCCGATCCCGTAAGTCCCTTTGTATACCATCCGATATGTTTGCGCGCGACACGCAGGCCGACATCACTGCCATAAAGGTCGATCATCGCCCGATAATGTTCGATAATCAGATGATATTGCGCTTCCAGACTGGGATCAGCAATGTTTTGCCCGGTGCGGAACCAGTGCATCATCTGACCAAGCAGCCACGGTTTGCCATAGGCGCCCCGCCCCACCATCACGCCGTCGGCTCCGCTTTGCGTTAATGCGGTTTCAGCATCTTCTATGGTGCAAATATCGCCATTGACGATAACAGGGATCGAAACGGCATCCTTTACCTTACGAACAAAAGCCCAGTCAGCCGAGCCTTTATACATCTGGTTGCGGGTGCGACCATGCACTGTCACCATACTCGCACCCAGATCCTCGGCAATCCGCGCCAGTTCGGGCGCATTGAGGCTGCCATTATCCCAGCCCATCCGCATCTTGACCGTCACCGGCACCGAAACCGCCTTCACGGTAGATTCAATCAGGCTTGCAGCCAGCGGCAGATCGCGCATCAACGCCGATCCTGCGTCGCCATTAACAACTTTTTTCACCGGGCATCCCATATTGATGTCGATGATGGCTGCACCGCGATCCTCGTTGAGCTTGGCAGCCTCGCCCATTTCATAGGGGGTGCAGCCGGCAAGCTGCATTGAAACGGGCTCTTCGATCGCATCCCATTCGCATTTTTGCAGGGACTGTCGAGTTTCCCGGATCATCGCTTGGCTGGCAATCATCTCGGTGACATTCAAGCCTGAACCAAAACGGCGGACAATCTTACGGAATGGCATATCGGTCACGCCGGTCATCGGCGCCAATATGACGGGGCACTTTATTTCGATATTGCCAATATGAATCGGTTTGATTTGCATTTTTCAAACATTGCCTAAAATTTAGGCAGGCCGTTACAAGCTTTCGGCTTGGCGCGCAACCATGCTGTGGCTAAGGCGCTGCCATGGTGAACCGTCCTCGCATTGCTGCTCTGATCGTTGCTGCCGGTTCCGGGACGCGCGTTGGCGATGGCTTGCCCAAGCAGTTTCGGCTGGTTCGCGGACAACCGCTGTTGCGGCATAGCTATGCGGTATTTGCCGCACACCCCGATATCAATCATGTCGTCGTGGCAATTGGCGAAGGTCAGGAATTAGACGCGCGAAAAGCGCTTGAAGGGTTACCCGACCCCGTTTTTGTCACTGGTGCTGCGACGCGCCGTGGCAGTGTGCTGAATGGCCTTAAAACAATTGCAGAAATAGGGGCTACAGACCATGTGCTCATCCATGACGCCGCGCGGCCTTTTCTTTCGGCACGGATTATCGACGCGCTGATTGAGAGTTTGAACCATGCGCCTGGAGCAGTCCCTGCCCTCGCTGTTGTCGACAGCCTCGCTCGCGGAAATGGCACACTCTCCGAGACTGTAGCGCGCGAAAATTTGTGGCGCATCCAGACACCGCAAGCCTTTCTCTTCGATGCCATTTATAAAGCGCATCAGGATTGGTCTGGCGATGAACCGACCGATGACGCCCGGATGCTCATGGCCGCAGGACAGGATGTTCGCATCGTACCCGGCGATGAAGCTCTCGCCAAGTTCACCTTTGCCAGCGATTTTTCAGGAAAAGAAATGACCCCAAATATTCGCAGCGGTTCGGGCTTCGACGTTCACCGCTTGGTTCCCGGTGAAGAACTATGGTTGTGCGGCATTAAAATTCCGCATCCCAAGGGGCTTTCGGGCCATAGCGATGCCGACGTTGCGATGCATGCCCTCACCGACGCGATTTTGGGGGCGCTGGCGCTCGGCGATATCGGCGATCATTTCCCGCCGTCCGACGCACAATGGCGTGGTGCTTCCTCCGACCGCTTTCTGGCCCACGCCGTGCAGCTGGCGGATGCCCAAGGCTATGCATTGAGTAACGCTGACGTGACTATTATCTGCGAAGCGCCAAAAATCGGTCCGCACAAAGAAGCGATGCGGGCACGGCTCGCTGAAATAATGTCTGTTGATGTTGCGCGGATATCGGTAAAGGCGACCACGACCGAAATGCTTGGCTTTACCGGACGCGGTGAAGGAATTGCGGCGCAGGCGGTTGCCACTTTTGAGAAAATCTCCCTATGAAATCTGTGTTGCCCGCTAAAATTGCCAAACTGGCCGAACGAGTGGTTGCGGAAAACAAAGCCGCTGGACGGACGATTGCCGTGGCCGAAAGCTGCACCGGTGGACTGGTCTGCGCGGCAATCACCGAGGTACCCGGCAGCAGTGCCGTGCTTGGGTCGGGCTATGTCACCTATAGCAACGAAGCCAAAATGAAGATGCTGGGCGTGAACGAAGATATCCTCGACACTTTTGGAGCAGTATCCGTGGCGGTTGCATGGGCCATGGCGCAGGGCGCTCTAAAGAAAAGCGGCGCCGATATCGCAGTTGCCATCAGCGGTGTTGCTGGCCCGGACGGCGGGACAGAGAAAAAGCCGGTTGGAACCGTAGTCTTCGCAGTCGCTGAGAAAGATAAAAATCCCGGGGAAATGACGGGCGATAAAATTCAGTTCGGATCGGATAAAAGCCGGGCGGATATCCGCGCCTTTGCAACGCTTCACGCGCTTGGGCTGCTGCTACCCCCGGCGCCGTAAAGCACATCCGCGCGTTCGATAAAGGCCGTTGTCATCTTGCGCAGCGCCGAGTCAAAAAACTGGCCGGCCAGTGCTTCAAAAACACGGTTTCGGAACGAAAAGTCGACCGTGAAGTCAACGATTGAACCCCCGCCCGCATTATCCTCGAATTTCCAGGCATTGTGCAGATGCTTCATCGGCCCATCGAGATAATCGACAATGATCGACGTTTTAGGGGATTTAACGACCCTGCTCGTGAACGTTTCGCGCAGCGATTTGAAGCCCACCACCATATCGGCCAACATTTCGGTGTCATCATCCTTTCGGATGCGAATAGCGCTCACCCACGGCAGAAATTCGGGATAACGCGCGACATCAGCGACGAGGTCGTACATCTGGGCCGCGCTATGCGGCAGGCTGCGTCTTTCGTGATGGTGCGGCATGCCCCCTGCCCTTTGCCCTATCTGACCTTTGCCAGTTGCGCAGCGCGTGCGTCGCGCATTTTGGCAAAGTCATCACCCGCATGGTAACTTGAACGCGTCAACGGACTCGATGCGACCAGAAGGAAACCTTTCGCTCGCGCTATAGCAGCATAGGCATCAAATGCCTGCGGCGTCACAAAATCCATCACTTTGGTGTGCTTCGGTGTTGGCTGCAAATACTGGCCCATGGTCAGGAAATCGATGTCGGCGCTGCGCATGTCGTCCATCACCTGATGCACCTCCATCCGCTCTTCGCCCAAGCCCAGCATAACGCCAGACTTGGTAAAAATGGACGGATCGTGCCGTTTCACGGTTTCCAGCAGCCGGAGCGACGCATAATAACGCGCACCGGGCCGTATCGTCGGATAAAGCCGCGGCACGGTTTCGAGATTATGATTATAGACATCGGGCCGCGCCGCAACAATGGCTTCCACCGCTGCTTCAGTCTTGTTCCGGAAATCAGGCGTCAGGATTTCGATGGTAGTATTGGGTGTGTTGCGCCGAAGTGCCTCAATAACTTTCACAAACTGGCTTGCCCCGCCGTCGGGCAAATCGTCACGGTCCACCGACGTAATTACGATATGCTCGAGCCCCATCTTCGCCGCTGCAATCGCAACATGCTCCGGCTCCAACGGATCGACAGCTTTTGGCATACCCGTCTTGACATTGCAGAAAGCGCAAGCGCGCGTGCACACATCGCCTAATATCATCACCGTTGCGTGTTTTTTGGTCCAGCATTCCCCGATATTGGGGCATGCGGCTTCTTCGCAAACCGTGTTCAAATTCAAGTCCCGCATCAGCTTGCGGGTTTCGTTGAATCCAGCCCCACCCGGTGCTTTAACGCGGATCCAGTCAGGCTTGCGGGTCCGTGGCGCGCGATCGGGCGGTGTCATAGGTGCGTTCATGCGGCTCAGATAGGCGTTTCGCTCAAATCTTGCCACCCTGAATTTCGCTGCTAGTGAGTGCGCATGACTCGCTTTTCAGACATGCTCGATGGTTACACCCGCTTCCGCCAAAGCGACTGGAAAGACGAACGCGAGCGTTGGGAAGTTTTGGGCGAAGGGCAAAGCCCGAAAGTGATGGTCATCGCCTGTTCTGACAGCCGCGTTGACCCTACGCAGATTTTTGACACGCGCCCCGGCGAGATATTTGTCGTCCGTAACGTCGCCGCGCTGGTGCCGCCGTTCGAAACCACACCGGGCCTGCACGGCGTTTCTGCAGCGTTGGAATTTGCGGTGCAGTTTCTCAAAGTCGAAGAAATTCTGTTGATGGGCCACGGACTTTGCGGTGGCTGTAACGCTGCACTGACCAAAGCGATGGTTGGCATGGAGCCGGGTGAAGGCGGCTTCGTCGCCAATTGGATAAGCCTTTTGGACGAGGCGCAGGCCAAGGTTGCTGCGGTGCACGGGATACATGGCCATGCCGCAGAACGCGCGATGGAGATGGAAGCGGTCAAGGTTAGCCTCGCCAATTTACGTACTTTTCCTTGCGTCCGGCAAAAAGAAGCGTCGGGGGATCTTGCCCTGCATGGCGCAGTATTTGCAATATCTGACGGGCTACTTCACGTCCTCGACGAAACTTCGGGCGAATTCGCACCCCATTCGTGACCGACCCAGACATCCCCGAATTTTACGACGATCTGGCGCTTAGTCTGGCAGAGGCGCAGCGCATTATTTCAGATGGCGCAAAAAACCGGCGCGCAGCGGCGCATCACCCAGTTGTCGCCACCGTTGACGCGGACGGCGTACCCCAACAACGCGTGATGATATTGCGAGATGTCGATTGGACCTCCCGCGAATTGAGATTTCACACCGACCGCCGAAGCGCAAAAATCAGTCAAATCAGTACCGGACCATTAGCGTCCATCCTGATCTATGACGAACCATCAAAGGTGCAATTACGGATTACTGGTTCAATACGTATTGAAACAGGCGGTATTGCTGAGGCGGCTTGGGCATCATCCACAACCTTCGCCCGACGCTGTTACATGGCAGAGTTTGCTCCAGGAAGCGTTTCTGCGATTCCAACGTCGGGTTTGCCAGAATGGATCGAAGGAAAGCAGCCTGAAGAGATTCAGCTGAACGATGCCCGGGGGAATTTCGCGGCGTTGATTGTAACAATCGACAGTCTGGAATGGTTATATTTAGCGAATGCAGGACATCGGCGGGTGCATTGGCAATGGGATGATACCGCGCTCGACTGGTCAGGGTGTTGGCTCGTTCCCTGAACGGACGCAATTGGTCAAATAAGCCATAACCATCACACCGTGCCGTGCCGCTGCAACGGAGAGATCAATCTCTGCCCTGCTTTCGGCATTGAAATATTGGATTTCGGGATAGTTCAACACCAGATAGTTCGACATGGAACCATCGCTTGTGCGGACTGGTTCATGCCAGAAATGGATGCCTGCATTGGCTAACGCTTGGCCGCATTTTGCTGCGTCACCGCTTGGTTTGCCTGCTGGTGCAAGAAATGCCGCAAGTCCGAGGGTGTCATAATTTGCCATGTCAGGCTTTGGCCGGACTGCAAAGAGCCCGCCTTGTCGGGGTATAGCAACGCCGCGTTGATATGCCGCGCGATCCAAAATCGTAATGTCGCCGCGCCCACCGCTACCGTCTCCCGAAAAGCCGTGACTGTTGGTGTGAAGGGCAATGACCGGCTGACCATCGGGCCGTTGGTTAAGGAAGGCAGCAGTAAATGTCGGCGTTGCCGCGTCGAAATTACGGTTCGGATCGCATTTGGTTACCGTTCCAGCCCTTACACCGCATACACCATTACCTTGCTGTGTCCGCGAGCTACCCGCACCCGAGTTGACCGCCAGCCCGACCCCGCCATGCTCTTTCACGGCAGTAATCATGGCATCAAAAGCAGCATTTTCATCATCATGCGGTACCATCCACAACGGCCCTTCAGGCTTATTTGTGTTGGCAAATCGAATGATGTGCCAATCAAATCCGTTTTCGGAAAATCGGTATTCGCTAATTTCGATCCCATTGAAAAAACCGGCTCTGCCAGTGTTGCGAGCTATATCGTCGTCATGTGGTTGGAGGGCTTCGGCCTGAACCGAAACCCACGCTGACACGTCCGCTGCCTGAACTGGCAAGGCCAACGCCGATAACATGCATGCAATTCGAGTACGCATCACTGGGCGATCCGTAAAAACTGGACAGAAGACTTCGCAGCCCAGCATGAAATCGGCAGCGGATGATCGCCATATTCGCCATCAAGCAACACCCCGGTCATGTCATCGTCGCCCAAAATTGTTACCTGAGACATTGCGCCCAGATCATCATGCGGCCCGTCGCGGAAATCGCGGCGTAGCCATGCAAGTCCATGCCCCACCATATCGCCGATATTGTTGGCGCGGAACGCAATAACGGAAAGCGTAGCGCTATCGATTGGCTCAACGAACACACCTGCATAGGCCTGCTTGGCGCGGCCTTCAATCCAGACACCTTCATTGGCCAAGGTTTCCGACCAAGCCGCCGGAACCATTTCCTTAAGCGCGGCAACGTCGCCCTGCCTTATTACTTCGCGCACCTCACCCCAACGGGTCGAAGGCCCGACGGTAAGTCCGGTGAGAATTTCCTTATCCCCGAGTCGGATAATTGGAACTGGCGAAACGCCTGGTTGTAGATCGCGGAGGTGCAAGAGCACATCAGGCAATGCCAATTCACCATGCAACCGCCGCGAAAGCAGGTTCATAGTTCCGCCCGGAAGAACCAGTAGCGATCCCTGCCAGCCCGCCAATTTCTCGCATAGGCTATTAATTGTACCATCGCCGGATACGATGGCGACTGCTTCTACATCTTTTGCTTCGACAAACGCCCGGTCGGGCAATTCGTCCTCCGGCAAAGTCACACGTCCGACAATTTCAAACCCGCCTGACCGCAGGCCGTCGAGCAACACATCCTCACTAACCGCCGTCGCGCTGCCGCTATTTGCGTTGGTAATGAGGAGTGTACGCTTCATGCCCCCATCAACGCGTCATCTTCTTATAAGTTGCACGGTGCGGACGGGTTGCTTCGTCACCAAGCCGGGCAATCTTGTCTTCTTCGTAGGATTCGAAATTGCCTTCGAACCATTCGACATGGCTATCGCCTTCGAATGCGAGAATGTGCGTTGCCAGACGATCAAGGAAGAAGCGGTCATGGCTGATGACCACGGCGCAACCAGCAAAGCTTTCCAATGCCTCTTCGAGCGCTGACAAGGTTTCTACGTCGAGATCGTTGGTCGGCTCATCGAGCAACAGCACGTTGCCGCCCTCTTTGAGCATCTTCGCCATGTGTACGCGGTTACGTTCGCCGCCGGACAACTGGCCAACCTTCTTCTGCTGATCAACGCCCTTGAAATTGAACGCCCCGACATAAGCGCGCGTTGGTGTTTCGTGCTTTCCGAGCTTCATGAAGTCGGCACCACCGGAAATTTCTTCCCAGACATTCTTGTTGGGATCGAGATCATCGCGGCTCTGGTCAACAAAACCGAGCTTTACAGTTTCGCCGATGTCTACTTCACCCGAATCCGCTTGTTCCTGTCCGGTAATCAACTTGAACAGGGTCGATTTACCAGCGCCGTTCGGCCCGATAACGCCAACGATACCGCCGGGAGGTATCGAAAAGGAGAGGTTTTCGAACAATAGCTTGTCGCCATATGCCTTGGACACATTCTTAACTTCGATCACCTTACTGCCAAGGCGCTCCGGCGTCTGAATAACGATTTGAGCCTTGCCGGGAGTGCGGTTCTCCTGTGCTTCGACCAGCTGGTCGAATGACTTGATGCGCGCCTTGGATTTGGTCTGTCGTGCCTTCGGGCTCTGCCGTATCCATTCAAGCTCGTCTTTGATCGCTTTCTGACGACCTGAATCCTCGCGGGCTTCCTGTTCGAGGCGCTTGCCCTTCTTTTCGAGATAGGTGGAATAATTGCCCTCATAGACAAAGTACCGGCCACGATCGAGTTCGAGTATCCAGCTGACCACATTGTCGAGGAAATAGCGGTCATGGGTAACGAGGATAACGTTACCCTTATAATCAACCAGATGCTTTTCCAACCACGCCACCGACTCCGCATCAAGATGGTTGGTTGGTTCGTCGAGCAACAGGATGTCGGGCTTTTCCAACAGTAGCCGCGTCAACGCAATGCGGCGACGTTCACCGCCGGACAGGTTAGTGACCGGGCTGTCGGCAGGGGGGCAGCGCAACGCATCCATCGCAAGCTCCAACTGACTATCGAGCGACCAGCCATCTACCGCATCGATTTTTTCCTGCAACGTGCCCATTTCTTCCATAAGCGCGTCGAAATCGGCGTCTTCTGGCGGGTCCCCCATAATCATCGAGATTTCGTTGAACCGGTCCACAAGGTCAGCCACCGGACGGACGCCATCCATCACATTTTCACGAACGGTCTTGGTTGGATCAAGCTCGGGTTCCTGTGCCAAATATCCAACCGTGATGTTTTCGCCGGGCCAAGCTTCGCCGGTAAATTCGGTGTCCATACCGGCCATGATCTTCATCAACGTCGATTTACCCGTACCGTTCGGTCCGACAATGCCGATTTTCGCGTCTGGATAAAATTGGAGATTGATGTTGCTCAGAACGGGCTTGTTTGCCCCTGGGAACGTCTTGGTCATTCCCTTCATCACGTAGCTATATTGCGCGGCCATGGGGTCGGTTTTCTCTCATATCTTGAGGGTGATTTGTTGCCGCCTCCCTAGCGGCGCGTCCGGCGTGTCGCAAGCGGGATTGTCAGTCGCTGACTGCGTCGATAGGGTGGTCCATATGAAGAAATCCATCTTGTTGCTGGCCGCCAGCATATTCACCGCCCTCCCCGCATATTCTGCCCCGACCTCTGCCAAGGACAGCCCCTTGGAGGCGGGTCTAAAGGACGATATTGCCTGGGACATCGTCGAAGGCCTGACTACCGAAGTAGGGCCGCGGCAGGCTGGTACCGAAGCGGAGACGCGCGCTCGGATATGGGCGGTAGCAAAGCTGAAGTCTCTGGGTTTGAGCAACGCGCGCATCGAAGAATATCAGATGCCAACATGGGTGCGCGGTGAGGAAACCGCATATGTCACAGCGCCCTTCCCGCAAAAATTGCACATCAGCGCCCTCGGAAACAGCGGCAGTACAGGCGACATTGGACTTGAAGCCGAGATCGCCTATTTCAAAACCATCGATGATTTGCGTACGGCACCCGATGGAAGCCTGAAGGGCAAGATTGCCTTTGTCAGCCACGCGATGAAGGCAACGCAGGATGGCAGTTCCTATGGAGCATTTGGCCCTGCCCGCTTTGTCGGCCCCAATATCGCTGCGAAAAAGGGTGCAGCGGCGATCATCATACGTTCGGCCGGCACCGACTATCATCGCAATCCGCACACCGGAAATACAAACTTTGAAGCTGGAGTTACTCCAATCCCCGCCGGTGCATTGTCGCTGCCCGATTCAGAAAATCTCGAACGCATTATCGCGCGGGGGAAACCGGTACGATTGAAATTGAATCTAACACCCAGAAATATCGGCAACCAGACATCTGGTAATGTTATCGCTGACATCAGGGGTTCGGATCCCAAGCTGCCGATGATCGTCATCGCCTGCCATCTCGATAGCTGGGACTTGGGCACTGGTGCGATCGATGATGCAGCAGGATGCGGGATCATTACTGCGGCGGCGTTGAAGGTCGCTCAACCGAAAAGAACCATTAGACTTCTTTGGGCTGGCGCAGAGGAAGTCGGCATCTGGGGCGGCAAGGACTATGGCGCAAAACATGCCAACGAACCGCATGCGCTCGCGATGGAATCCGATTTCGGCGCTGGCAAAATCTGGGCCGTCGACTTTCTTCTGCCGGAAAGCGCGAAGGGTCTGAAAGCACAAATAACAGCCGCGCTCGCGCCATTAGGGGTAGTTCCGCGCCAGCAACCGGCTGGCGGTGGAGCCGACATCGGTGCGATTATCGCGGCCCAGAAACTGGGTATCATCGACCTTCAGCAGGACGGCACGAAATATTTCGATCTTCACCACACGCCGGACGACACGCTCGACAAAATCGATAAGACAGAACTGCGCCAGAATGTAGCGGCTTGGGCAGCAACGCTGTCGCTGGTTGGTAATTATGACGGCGAATTGAAGCCTGAACCAAAATGAGAGAAACTGCTTACCCGTTGGCAGTCATTGCCATTGTAGCCCTTGCCGGGTGTGCAGAGGAACCGACCGTTAAAGATGCGGACAAGGCAGTTGCTGCTTCCGATCAGGACGAAGTAAAAAAGAGGAAACTGTCGATTGAACAGGCAGCAGAAGAAGCCACAAAACTGATTGAGGAAGACGCACGCAAAGAAACAGAAGCCAACAGCCCAACTTCGGATTCAGAGTGATGGGCTGCTATTTTCGTCCTCAGAGCAGGAACCTGCCGGATGATTGATAAAGATGTGCCCTTGCGTTAGCTGGACCTGGTTCAGCAGGCGGGTGAGGCTATATCGTGAACGAACGGCATTCAGTTAAACCGGCCTTACTTTTTGCCTTTGCGGTTTTTGCGAGCGGCGTATTTTGCATCCCGATCCGTTTTCCGTTCCTCGTCCGATTTTTGTGACACCGCTGCTTCTGCAGCTGCGATGTCGGCTGCGCGATCACGCTTTTGTGCTTTTTCTAGATTGCGAGCGGCTATCTTGTCTTTGCTTGCCTGAATTTGCGCAGCTTCCCGAGCCTTGGCGGCTTCGCGACGTTCCGTCAGCGTTGCCTCGTCGACTGGCTGCTTCGCCCGAAGCTGCTCCAACGCAGCTTGTTTTGCTTTATTTGCCAATGCTGTTCGGTCTTGAAATGTAGGCTCTTTATACGACGACATAGAAATGATATTTCCGCTTGCTGTTTGGCGACCGCTATTTGGGCCGGACAAGGCTAAATAGGTCCCTGCGCATAATTGGAAAGGGCAAAAATGCTCTCAATCGCGCGATTCGCAAACATGGAACATGTGCTACGCGCAAGTAAGGCTTAGCTGGCCATCGTTTGTTCGGTTGCATGGCGCTTTCTTCGCAATCACTTTTATTTGTCTGAACGGTGAGAAAAATCTATCACAGAAGCTCTCGACTCCGGTCCGTCGATCTGCTGATATGTTGAGGATATGCGAGTTACAGCGCAACGTAAGGGGGAGCGTAATGGGCCAAGCAGGGAATGCGTTAGCGTCACAGTTTGTCGATCGCCAAACGCTTCATCACTTCGAAAAGCATTTTATGTCGCCAGAAATTTATCGGCGCCACGACATCTCTGTTCGTCAGTTTGACTTAGCCCGCTTTATTTCTAATGAAATCGTACCCCGGCTTGTGCATCTGCACACAGAAGCCGTGCCCAACGCACCGTCGATCGATATATTGATCGATGCCCTTATGCCAAGCGACGCGGAGATCGATGCGCTAGCGCATATTGTTCTGGGTAACGACCTCGAAGCTGCAGCCACCTATGTCACGATTATGCGCGATCGCGGATTATCGATGGAGGCGTTGTACATAGAGTTGCTTGAACCGACCGCTCGTTATTTGGGCGAAATGTGGGATCGAGACGAATGTGATTTTATTGACGTTACAATTGGAGTCGGACGCCTTCAAAAACTACTCGCCATCTTTAACGACACCTATACCCTGCCCCAACTCGAAACCCGACGCCGGGTGCTAATGGCAACAACTCCCGGCAACCAGCATTCGTTTGGTGCCTCAATGATCGAACGGCTATTGTCTGCCGCTGGCTGGCAAGTCGATGCAGAATATTCAGGTGACGCGGATGAAATTGTAAATGCTGTAAGTCAGGATTGGTTTGCTGTTATCGGTCTAACTGCTGGGTCAGATCGGCAATTGGACGCGCTTAAATCAATCATAATTGAAATTCGGGAAAAGTCGCAAAATACAGCTATTGGTATCATGGTAGGCGGGCCGATGTTTATAGAAAACCCTGCTATTGCATCCGCCATAGGAGCAGATGCCACTGCACCTAATGCACCTACTGCGGTTTTGGCAGCACAAAAGCTGTTTGACCTAGCTGTTCCCAGTTGGCGTCCGGACATATAGCAAGGAATACTGCTATTGATTGTCAAGTCGACAGGAGCTCTGCCTCGCCATTGTTGACGTTGTACTGACAAGACAGGCCAATGGATGGCAAGACAAAGAGTGCGCGGCCTCGACAATATTGAGTATAGCCAATTCTATGTCGCAAGGCCTTGAAGCCATATTTTTAGAGAATCGCGAGCCGCTTTTGCGGTTTCTGCGCGCGCGCGGAGCGGGCGATCAGGCAGACGACCTGGTACAAGATGTCTGGCTGCGCGCAGCCGCCTCGGCGACCGGGCCCATTGCCAACCCTAAAGCTTATCTTTTTCGGGTCGCCCACAATTTGATGATCGACAATCACCGCGCCGACACGCAGCGGTTTCAAAGAGAACAAAATTGGTCAGATGCCCGCAGGAGCGCAGAGGCTGGCGTATCTGACGAACCGTCCATTGAGCAAAGTTTGGTAGCCCGTGGGATGCTCAAGCACGCACAAAGCGTCCTTGACGAGCTCGGTGAACCAACCACGACAATTTTCAGGCGTTTCAGGATTGATGGTGTCGCGCAAAAGAGCATCGCCAGCGATCTTGGCGTCAGCCTTGCGACAGTAGAAAAGCATTTGCAGAAAGCATATCGGGCAATGCTGGCACTGAAGAAGGAGTTCGATACGGAATGACCAACATGACTCCGTCTTGGTGCTGAAGGATAAATGATGTCGGCAAATGGTTCATTAATTGAGGAGCAGGCAATTGCTTGGACCATTCGTGCGCGCGATCCAGACTTCGACGACTGGTACGCGCTGACTGAATGGTTGGAAGCGGACCCAGGAAATAATGCCGCTTTTCAAAAGCTCGCTTTGCTGGACGATATCCTGCCCGAATTGATACCCGCTTCCACTAAACGCCAGTGGCGCCAAGTAATTTTCCGGCCCTCGCGCTGGTCACCTGCTTGCTTCGGCGCAATCGCAGCCGTGTTTGTCGCGGTTATTACGCTTTCCGTCTTCATGGCCCAGCCGTCATATTATTCGGTTGAAACCGGTTCGGGCGAACAACGGGTAATTGCGCTGGATGACGGAAGCCGGATTGAGTTGAACGGCGATACACAAATCACGATCTCGAAAGATCACCCGCGCTTTGCTGTGCTTGACCGAGGCGAAGCACTTTTCACTGTGGTCCATAATGATCGCGAACCGTTCATCGTAGAGGTCGGCGACGCGGTGGTTCAGGACGCAGGGACGGTGTTCAATATTATTCGGGTTGGCGAAACCACCGAAGTGGGCGTTGCCGAAGGACTGGTGATCTTTAACCCGGAAGACGAGAAACTGTCGCTTGCCCCGGGACGTGGATTGCGCATCACGGGACGTCGACGGCCTCCCGAAGTATTTTCAATCCCGACCGCAGCTGTGGGCAGCTGGCAGCGCAACCAGCTGACATATAATGACGCTGATCTGGAACGTATCGCTGCAGACCTGAGCCGGTCTCTCGGCCAGAAAATATCTGTCGATGCGCGGGCGAAGTCGATGCGTTTTACCGGAACGATCAATCTGACAAAAGATCTTGGCCAGTTCTTTGGTGAGACCGCACCAGTTCTGGGAGTCAGCGCCAGACGGACGAAGGATGGTTGGATTTTGGCGGGGGTAGATGAAGCAAGCCGCTAATGCTCTGTGCCTCATTGCTGCACTTACTGTCGCAGAAAGCGCAACAGCCAATAATCGAAGCTCGGTCGACATCAAGGCCGGGCAGCTTGGCGACGCAATCGTTCAACTGGGTCAGCAAACGGGTAGCTCGATCGGTATTTCGGACCAGCGCACGACGCGCCTGACCGTACGCGCAGTTCGCGGGCGATTATCGGTTGAACAGGCCATACGGAAGCTGTTGAAGGGACAGCCAGCGCGCGTGATCCAGATCAATGGGCGAAGCTGGAGAATCATTCCGGCGGCACCGCCGCCTGTTGCGGCGAGGCCAAAGTCAAAACCTGCAAGAATTCAGCTGGCCCGTTTCTCGTCTAAACCACCGACGGAAGAGAGTGAACCTGTCGAAATCGTAGTCACCGCGAGTAAGCGCGAAACCCTGCTGAAGCTTATGCCTGCCACGGTCAGCGTGCTGCGCGGCAAAATGTTCACTGCAGGGCCTGATTCTGGCAGTACGGCTGCCATACTGGAAAAACTTCCTAGCGTGAGCTCAACTCATGCCGGTACCGGCCGCAACAAGTTGTTCATCAGGGGAATTGCGGATTCAGGGTTTACGGGGCCCACCCAGGCGACCGTCGGCCAGTATTTGGGCGAAATGCGCGTCAATTATAACGCTCCCGACCCGGACCTTCGGCTGTACGACATGAATTCGGTCGAAGTTTTAGAGGGTCCGCAAGGCACGCTTTACGGTGCTGGCTCTTTGGGTGGCATAATTCGCGCTAATCCCAATCGTCCAAATTTGGCCCAGACCGAGGCTTATACTTCATACGCTCTCGCAAGTGCCGCCGAAGGCGACGAAAGCATCGATGGCCATATGGTGGTCAATATACCGCTGGTGCCCGAGAAGGTTGCCGCGCGAATAGTTGCCTATGGCGCACGTGAGGGTGGCTATGTCGATGATATCGGGCGCGGATTGAAGGACGTGAACGGCATCGACATTGTCGGCGGCAGAGGGGCGATAAGCATCGTCCCGCATGATGAGTGGCGGGTCGATTTTCTGGGCGTTGGGCAGTCGGTCCGAAGCGATGATGCCCAATATGCGCAGCGCGGGCTCCCCGCCCTTTCGAGGCGCAGCCCTATAGCGCAGATGTTTGGCTCGGACTACTGGCTCGCCAATATGCAGGTCACGGGCAGCATTGGTGATATCCGCATCATGTCATCAGCAGGCATTGTACAGCATGATCTGGTAGAAAATTACGATGCTACGCGGTTGCGCGATGCGCCAACATTGTTCACCCAGGAAAATGATATATCACTGTTTTCGACAGAACACCGCCTGTCACAGGATTTTGCGGGTGGTGGCGGCTGGATGCTTGGCGCCAGCTACATCAAAAATGCTTCGCACCTCAAGCGAAGGCTGACTCCCGCCGCAATTTCCGTACCCACCCCCGGCGTCGACAACCGCCTGTCGGAATGGGCGTTGTTTGGCGAAATGACGATGGGGATCAGCCAGAACATTCACCTCACCGCAGGTGGCCGAGTTTCTTCGGCCAAATTATCAGGTAATGCATTTGATGTGCCGGCAACGTTCGACCTAGGCAATTTTCGGCAGCAAGCGCAAAGGACCGAAACGACCTTCCTTCCCTCTTTTGCGGTGGTGGCGACCCCTTCCGAAGGTCTGACCGCGTTTTTACGGTACCAGCAGGGTTTCAGGCCCGGCGGGTTGGCGATTGACGGGGCCTATATCCGGCATTTCCGCAATGACCGGACATCGACGATCGAAAGCGGCTTTCGCTTTGGCGATCTGGAGCGCGACCTGTTCGCGGCAATCGGAACCGTTGCCTATACAGGCTGGGACAATATCCAGGCCGACTTGACCGATGGTCTTGGCTTTCCGACAACCACCAATATCGGCAACGGCTACATCGTTTCCGTTGAAGGCCAGATTTCAGTCCGACCAACCGACCGCTTTACGTTCGATGGCGCCTTCATATTTAGCCACAGCCGGTTGGACAGTCCGTCAGCCGCTGCCCGCAATTTTCTGGCTGCAGCGGGTCCGCAGACGGCTGGCGGGATGCTAAGCGTGCCAAATGTAGCGAGCTTCAGTAGCAGGGCTGCTGTTAATTATCGGCAGCCATTTCATGATGGCTATCTGGTTTTTGCAGCATCCAGCCGATATGTCGGCAAATCCCGTCTGGGAATCGGTCCGGTTCTGGGTGCCGAGCAGGGTGGCTATCTCCAGACCAATTTGGGGCTTAAATGGGAGCGTAGTCAGAGCGACTTCTTTCTCAATATCTCCAATTTGTTCAATGCGGTGGGTAACCGTTATGCGCTGGGTACGCCGTTCGCTCTGCCCGATGGCGATGAGTATACGCCCTTGCGCCCGCGTACGATCATGGTCGGTTTCAATTTCGGCCTTTAAACCGCTTCTGGCCTTCTGTCAGAAGCCTTAGCTCAGAAAAATTTGCATTCATCGTACGGGTATCGATGCCCGTCCTCGTCTTATGCTCGACGACGGCCTGCCGCTCCCCCCCCCGGTGCAGGCCGTCGCACCCATCATTTGAATGAGGTATATATGCGCAACTTGCTGAGTTTTACCTGCCTAACCCCGATCGCTCTTATTGCGGTTACCCCTGCTTTTGCCGAAACCGTTGTCAAAGACGCGCGCACAGCCCCACTGCGCACCGCCACGGCAAATGCCGGGGCGCCAGACAGCTTGACCATTGATACGACCGGCTCGGTTAAGTTGACCTCCGGAACTGCGGTTACCATGGACAGCAATCATGCGGTCGCCAACAAGGGCGCGATTACGATTGCTGACTCGAGTAACGCGGTCGGCATTTTTGCCGTCGCTGGAACAAGTGGTTCAATCACCAACAGCGGAACGATTACCATTGATGAAGCATATGCGCCGACTGACACCGACAAGGACGGTGATATTGATGGCCCATTTGCCCAAGGTTCGGGTCGCTACGGCATTCGCGTCGGGACCGGGCACACCGGTAATGTCCTCAACAGCGGCACGATCACCGTCGAGGGAAACAACAGTTTCGGCGTTGCGGGCGAAGGCCCGCTCACCGGCAGCCTGACCAACAGCGGTAAAATCGATATCCTGGGTAATGACAGCGTCGGCATTCGCGCGGGCAATGTGTCGGGCAATGTCGTACTTGAAGGCACGATCGGTGCGCGCGGCGCCAACAGTGTTGGTGCATTACTCGCGGGTGACATAGGCGGCGCGTTGCGGGTTCAGGGCTCTATTCTGGCTTCGGGCTACCGCGCGATCACACCTCCCAGCGACGTTTCCAAGCTCGATGCAGACGACCTGCTTCAGGGCGGAAATGCGCTCCGCGTAAGCGGCAATGTGGCAGGCGGCATCATATTGGATTCACCGCCGAAAGATACAGATCCCAAAGTCGATGACGAAGACAAGGATGGCGTGAAGGACGCCGATGAAGGCACGGCCAATGTCACGTCTTATGGTTCGGCAGCTGCTTTCCAGATAGGCGCGTCTGACCGGGCTACCACAATTGGTACTATATCGGGTAATGCTCAAGGGCACGGCCTTGTCATCAACGGCTCGGTTTCCGGACAAGGCGTATACAAGTCGGTCGATGGCAACGGGCTTGTCATTGGCGGATTGGGTCAGGCCGTGACGATTGCAGGTGGCATGACTGTTAACGGCAAGATCGAAGCCTCTTCGCTCGATAAAAATGCAACGGCACTTCGCATCGGCAATCTGGCGAACGTCAACGAAATTCTGGTGAATGGCGGCGTCGGCGCCGTCGGTGGCGGCATCGAAGGAACCAGCGTCGTCGCAGTTCAAATCGATGCGGGCGCGGTTACCACGAAACTCACCAACAATGGCGCAGTGGTCGCCAAGGTAAATGGCGACAAGGCGGTCGGCACTGCGATACTAGATCGCTCCGGGACGCTCACGAACATCGTGAACCAAGGCAGGATTGCAATTGAAGGCGCAGCGGGAACCAACAGTGCAATTGCTATGGACCTCAGCGCCAACACTACGGGCATTACGATTTCCCAATCGCGGCTCTTGGCGACAGCAACCCTGCCTGAAATTACCGGCAATATCTTGCTTGGTAGCGGCAACGATCTGATCGACGTGTCAGCTGGCAAGATTGGAGGCAAGATTGTCTTTGGTGCGGGAAATGATCGCCTGCGCCTCTCATCCGAAGCGGCCTTCTCTGGCGCGGTAACTTTCGGCAGCGGTACCGGCGAACTGTCACTGGCTGACAAGGCAAGCTTTAACGGAAGTGCAGATTTCGCCAATACTGCCAGCATCCTAGAGATCGCCGGTACGTCAAAATTCACAGGCTCCATAACCGGTGGTTCGGGCACTACGGTGTCGGTGAATGGCGGAACATTTGCGTTGCTCAATAGCGGTACGGTCAACCTCGCGTCACTGTCGGTTGGCGCGCAGGGAACGCTTGGCGTCCTGCTTAACGGCGTTGGCGGAACCAACACACTGATCGATGTTGCCGGAAATGCACAATTTGCGGCCGGGTCAAAGTTGCTGGTCAACCTTACGTCGGTCGCTCAGTCACCAGGCACGTTTGTTTTTCTGAAGGCTGGCTCGCTGACAGGTGCTCCGGCATTGCTGACCGACACCGTATCGCTGCCATTTCTTTTCAAGGGTGCCGTGCAAACCGATGCCATAGCGAAGACTGCGTCGGTAACCATCACACGCAAAACAGTATCCGAATTGGGACTTAATGCGTCGGAATCCAGCGCGTTCGATGCAATTGCCAAGGCAGTGGATAAAGATGCACGGGTGGCGGGAAGTTTGCTGACCATCCGCGACGGAGACACCTTGCGATCGTCGCTACAGCAGATGCTTCCCGACCATGCCGGTGGTGCCTTCGAAACTGTTACACTGGCGTCGCGCAGCACGTCTCGGTTCATCGCTGACCCGAACAGCTATGTGCCCGATCTGGGCGGCTGGGGCTTCTGGCTGCAGCAGAATGTCTGGAGCAGCTCAAAAAATCTGGGCAACACTGCAGCTTATGACGTGTCTGGCTGGGGCTTCTCCGGCGGGACGGAAGTGTCAACCGATGTCGGCAAATTCGGGCTTGCGGTTGGCTACATGTTCGGAAAGAACGACAATGGCGGAAACAGCAATGACATGACTGCCGGGCAACTCGAAGGGAGTCTGTACTGGCGCGGTAACTGGGGAGGCCTGCACACCTTCGCCAAGGCCGGTTACGGCCAGATCGGATTTGAAAGCACGCGCAACTTTTTCGGAACCGACTTGCAGGGCGCTGTTCAAAAGACGTCCGAGGCCGAATGGGACGGCAAGTTGATAACGGCGTCCGGTGGCCTTTCTTATGCGATTCCGGCTGGCCGTCTCAGCATCCGCCCATCAGCTTCGCTTGATTATTACCGTCTCACCGAAGACGCGCATCAGGAAACTGGCGGCGGCGATGCCCTCGACCTGTTTGTCGAAAAGCGTCGCAGCGACGAACTCGCTGTAAATGCCGGCCTGGCTCTCGCCTACGATTTAGGCGAAGTCGAAGACGGCGTCGGTCGTCCGCGCATCGAAATCGAAGGTGGACGCCGGCAGATCCTGAGCGGTGACCTTGGTGCGACAATTGCCAAATTCAAAAACGGCAACAGCTTCACTCTAACACCCGAAGAACGCGCAAGCGGGTGGACCGGCGCTGCCCGCCTGGTGGGCGGCGGCGAAGGCTTCCGCATCGGCGGTGAGGTCAATGCTGAACAGCAGCATGACCAAGTAATTCTGGGCGCGCGCGTATCTCTTTCGGCTGCGTTCTAAAGGCTATCAGTCGGCAGTTACTGCGTCCGGGTCGCACTCACGGAAGACAGTACCGCTGATTGCTGGAGGGTGTTACCGGCATTGCAAAGCAATGCCGGTAACCTTTCCAACCCAGTCGAATACTAATTATTGTATATATTCTTTCCCGACCCCGCAGGCACGGCTTTGCCGGGGCCTAGGGGGCACATTTGCAAATCGTCCGAAACGTCTGCGCTGAACTTGCCGGACAATGCACCCCTGATATCCTCACTCCGACGGTCGGATAGATCAAGCCGCTCGCTCATGTATCATTCCACCTGCGCGCGGCATTTGTAACCAACCGAATAAGTCGGAACGACGGCATTATCGAACCAAGCAATGGGATCGGTAACCAAATTTCCCAAAACATCTACGGCGGCAAGCCATATCGCAAATAATGGCATCAAAAACGCTCCGGCGAGCAAGAATAATCCCGCACAAAGCCAAATTCGGTAATTGAGCGGAGACTTAGCTCGCGAACCCTCAAACACGAACAGTGCCGCAAGCCCAAACACATAAATTTCCGGGAACTTTGTCGACGTGACCCTGAACAACTTCATTTTTGATATCCTTCTGCACATTGCTGAAGAATAATAGATAGCTTACGCTGGTGCGGGACCCGGTTGGCTTGTTAAATGCCAAGCATACAGTGAAGCGCTTTCAAATAGGCTGAAACAGAGTGTTTGCCGCCGCTAACATTTAGGACACTTATATGTGCAAGCACCTGTTGAAAGCTGATGCTTGTTCATATGCGGGGACTTCGATGGCAATGTTATCGGAGCCCGACCATTCAATCTATTCAGGCCTGCCGCTCCCGCCTCCGCGCGATCCAATGGTGAAGGGGGAACAGGAATTGTTCCCGGATCGACAAACGTCTGCGATCGTCCTGACCGGCAATATCCGATTCACCTTCGCGGAAGGTTCCGAACATTCGGTCAAAAAGGATAACACAGTTGCCATAATTGCAGCGGGTGTCTTCGAAGCTAAGAGCAGTGTGGTGCAGACTGTGGTGCTGAATTGTAGTGAAGAAGAAGGAAAACCACTTCGGCGGATCGGCCCGCACATTGGCGTGGGCATAATAGGATATGGCCCCCAACGCATTGAACGCCGCAAACATCGGTGCCTTGTCAAAATCGAGAAACGCTATCACGCTGAGGCTTATCAAAAATAGTTCTATCGGATTGCCGACATAGCCTTTCATAGCGTTCAACTGCGTGATGTGATGATGCGGGGCGTGCGTTGACCAAAGCAAGGCATTGTTGTGCATCCATCGATGCAGCCAATATTGACCGAATTCGACTAGCAACATCACAGCGGCGACCTGAACCAGAAACGGCAATTCCGCGAGCCATAGGGTCGAGATGCCCAACGCCTCCTTGGCCTCAGCCATAGGACTATTGGCCAAGGTGTCGCTCGTCCACGAAATCGCGGTGACACCCAGCACAACGTAGAAAAAGTCAGTGAGAAACTCTTGCCAGTTGATCTTCCAACCTATGTGGCGTTCGGCCACAAATTCCATAAGCTGGACAAAGGCGAGCACGACAAGGCCCACGGCCGGTAAAGCCCACCACGTATCGACCCATGCCGTTGGCGCGAAGGCCCAGAATGTAAGAATTGCCGCGACCGTTGCCGGCGGCAACAAATTGAGCAGCGATTGTTTCATTGGTCGTCTCCCTCCCAAACCCTATGGGCTTGCGCTTTTTCAGCGACACTTTTGAGCGACCATTTTTAATCTACTTGTAAAACGGGTATCCGTCGAGCGGAAACGGCCAGAGAACCCTGCGCTGCCAGCAGGGGCCGCGAGTGACCCGAGGCGATAAGCGCCATTCACCAACCGGCAAGTTTGTGGCAAGTGACTTCAGATTGGGAGATATTGCCGATGCGTTATTTGCCCGCAGTTGTATTATTGCTTGGTTTGGGCGGATGCTCAGACAAGGCGTCCCTTCAAACGGCGAGTGGCAACACCCCACTGATGGCAGCCGAAAAACTAATCGACGCCTTCTATTCGTTCGATCCAAGCCTGTTGCGCGCGGCCTTGGCCGATGCTCCAGCGTCCCAGCCGCAATTGTTATTCTACCAAAGCTGGGCCGAGGGAGGGAATTACGCAATCATCGAGCGTCAGCCATGCCAGGTCGTCGGTAAGAGCGAAGTCACATGCGCGATCACCGTTCGTGACGACCTGATTGCGGCGCTTGGCACGGGATTTTGGGTGACGGATAAATTTCACATGACAATCCGTGAAGGGCGGATAGTGGCAGTCCGCAACAGTTCAAACGACCCACCAGAGTTTGATCTGGCGTTAAACTGGCTGCGGCGTGAGCGGCCTGCCATCATGGGTGGCCCCTGCCGTGGCTTTTTTGCGGGTGGCCCGACTCCCAAAGACTGCGTCCGCGCTGTGGTCAAAGGCTTCAGGGATTATCAGGCTACCCAGAAACCGGATTAATCGCCGCTAATTGCCGCAGGCTTTTCCAGCACCGGAAATTGAATGCCGAGCTGATCCAGATAGGTCGGATATCGCACCGGGTCATAATAATATTTGCTAAGCTCGGGCTTGTAACGGGCCATGATATCGGCGTTAATCTCGATCGCGGGTTTGTCGGCCGAACCGATCATGGGCAGGTACTTCTGCGTTTTGGTCTGGACGTTCGTGAAATAGTCGTTTGCCGCTTGGCGCAGCTTTGCATCAGTGAGAAGGTCAAGTGTCGTCATCGCAACGACCTTTGCACCTGCCACCACGCCTTTGTGAGCAATCGGAGTCGCCATGGCGATCGCATCGGTCCAGTTGTGCCCGGGCAGCTCCGGAATGTTGGACGGATAGCGGATGGTAATCGTTGGCACCGTCCATGACACGTCGCCGATGTCGTCGGACCCACCACTTTTGGGTTCCGCCAACGGCGGCTCGAACGTCTTAAGTTCGACCGCAAGTCCCTCCTGCTTTTCAGCTTTTGCATTCTTCTGGACCAGTTTCGCAAACGCCTGTTCGCCAGCTGTCCATTTCGGCAGTCCGACCGCCTTGATATTCGCATAGGCCGCTTCCGCTATCGGCCGGTTGAAGTGTCTCGGGGCTGCAGTGCCAATGATCCGACGTGTGACTGTTGTATCTGTCATCTTCGCTGCGGATTCCGCAATCACATTGCCGATGTCGAAGCTGTTCCGGATCCCTTTAAAATCCTGTTCGCGGAAGAAGTACCAGACCGACGCCACAGACGGCACGACGTTCGGCTGGTCGCCGCCGTCGCTGATGACATAGTGCGAGCGCTGCTCGGGGCGGAGATGCTCGCGCCGCATATTCCAGCCCATGTTCATTAACTCGACGGCATCAAGTGCGGAGCGACCACGCCAAGGGGAAGCGGCCGAATGCGCGCTTTCGCCGTTGAACGTATATTCAACTGACACTAACCCGGTGCCCAACGGCTGGCCCCATGCCGTTTCGAGATTATTGCCGACATGGGTGAAGAGCACCGCATCGACGTCTTTGAACACGCCTTCGCGCACCATGAACGCCTTACCCGCGACAAGTTCTTCGGCGACACCCGGCCAGAGCAATAGCGTGCCAGCTATGTTGTGGCGCTTCATCATATCCCTGACCGCCAGCGCTGCTACGATGTTCACTGCCTGACCTGAATTATGCCCTTCGCCATGCCCGGGTGCGCCGGCTACGAGTGGCTCGCGCCAAGGGATGCCTGGCTTCTGGTTGGCCTTCGGGATGCCGTCAATGTCGCTGCCAAGCGCAATGACCGGCCCGCCGGAGCCGTTAGTCCAGCGGGCGACCCAGCCGGTCGGAAGTCCGGCAATGCCTCGTTGGACTACAAAACCCTCCTTTTCGAGGATGCTGGTTAGATATTTGGAGGTCTCATATTCCTGGAATGCGAGTTCGCTGAAACTGAACACGGAATCGTTGATCTCCTGCGCCAGTTTAGCCCTTTCCTCGACTTCTACTACAGCCTGAGACTTGAGCGTGCTTACTGGCGCTGCTGACACTGTCCCGCAACACCACACGCTTGCAATGGCCAAGATTGCCGACTTTGGTTTGATCATCACATTCTCCCGTTTTAATCTTTCACTAAATTGTTATCGGGCCAACTACCCTAAAGCAATCTGTCACGCGGGAGGCAAGTTCGCGAGCTTCCGTTTTAGGCAGGTCTTAAGCACAAACAATTGCCGGACGTCACGCGCGAAGATGCCAGACGGTTTTCGCTAACTTTGCGGACGGCCAGATACCACAGCGGCGCCTGCAAATAACGTAGTCTATTCACGTTGCTGCAGACCCTGACGTCTCTCGCCGCCTGTGCAGGATGATGCCGACAGGTATGCAAACCGCGATCAGTCCGGCCATGTAAACGCCGCTCATTGGATCGGCGGCGATGAAGGCGATAAGCAGGCCGAGATCGAGCAGGCAGACGAACGCGGGCAGATAGGGATAACCAAAGGCCCGAAACGGGCGGTGCAGGTCCGGTTGCTGGCGGCGCAATGCGAACAGCGATGCTTCATACAGGAAAAAGGCAAAAATCGCGAGCGCGGCCGTCAGTTTGAACAGAAATGCAAAAGCCCCAGAAAAGATCAGCGGCACAGCAACAGCCGCAGTTATAGCTAACGCAATATGCGGCGTTCCGCCCTTATTGACTTTAGTCGCTACCGGCAAAAACAGTCCATCTCTGGCCAGCCCGTACAGAACCCGGGCGCTGCACATAACGATTGCGTTAATAGCAACGACGACGATCACAATCGCTAGCAACGCCACTAGCACCCCGCCGAATTGGCCAAATGCATTTTCAATAACCAAGGCAGCCGGCAAGTCCGATGTACGCAATGCGTCCAGATCGAGCGCGTTAAAAAGGCTGATGTTGAGTGCGAGGTAGATCGTCGCGACGAGCAAGATGGATATCACCATGGCGCGCGGGATGTTGGTCGCGGCCTTGCGGTCTTCTTCAACAAAATAGATTGGCGCATGCCAGCCGGTATAGGCGCCGTAAATCATCTGATAGGCGGCAATAACCGCGAAGAAGCCGACGGCAGGTGCAGCTACGCCCGATACGGCCCCTGCGCGGGCAATGACTTGATCGGTAGCAATCGGTTCGGCCAGAAATGCGACAGCAATTACGCCGCCAATCATCCCCACTTTGACTATGCTGCCGAAGGTCTGCGCAATCTGCCCCTCACGCACGCCCGGCCAGTTGAGCGCAATAATCGAAAGCGCGAATACCGCGCCAACCGGCGCGCTGTGCGGCAACAACGCGGGGAATATCGCTCCGAGAAAATTCGCGCAAGCAACCGACAGTGCGGCAATCGCTGCTGTATTTGATAACCAGTCGGTCCACCCTGCCAGCAATCCCATCGATTCACCGAAAGCGGCACGTACGGGCACATAAGAACCTCCCGCCTTCGGTAACGATGTGGCCAGTTCCGACGCCACATTGGCCGACAGCATCACGTGCAGGCCGCCCAGTGCCCACAAGGAAAGCGCCATCCAGATGACCGGCACCTGATCGGCAACCAGGCCGGGTGTTCGCATGATGCCCGATCCGATGACTTGTCCGACGCTAACCGCCAGAGCAAAGGCAATGCCCAGCCGCATTTGCAGCTGGCCAGTCGCAGGAAGTGCAATCGCGGTCATGTATGGGCTCCAATCGGTAACGCGGGATATGAGGTGGTGGCCGAGAGTGCTCGTTTTATCGCAGGCCCGAACAGGAATGCCGCAAGCGCTCCCACATCTCGGTAAAGGCAAGATAGGCGAGGCCGCGCGGATGGCCGAAGAAGGTGCGCTCTTCTCTCAGCGTTTGCGCGCCGGTTTGTGCAATCGAGGCCATCTCAGCGCCCCACTTTCGCGGCGAACGCGAAGCCGGCGGTAACAACGGCACATACTGCCATAGCGGCAAACATCGCAGGGATGCCGCCAAGGCTGTCAAGCCAGCCCAATGAGGCCGAGGCTATCGTCCGCCCAAGGTTGAAAATCGCCATGAAAACGGCGAACTGCGTTGCGGCGACTGCCGGCGTGCAAAGCCGCATGGCTAGAGACCCCCCGGTGACACTTCTGAGAAAAGTGAGTGATGTGAAAAGGAAAATTGCGCCGATGAAGACGGCGGGGCTTGTCCAAATGCCCTGCAGCGCAACCATCACCGCCGCACAGACGGAGGTAATGAGCGCGCAGCCGATAAACAGACGTCGCGCCCCCAAGTGGCTGGCGGCCGCGCCGAAAATGAACACGCAAACAAGTCCCGCAACCAGATTGGCCTGACCTGACCAGGCGCTGTAAACTGCCTTTTCCCAGCCGAGGATGTTGGTCGCGAAGAGCGGGGCCAGACCAAGAAATATGCCCCACGCCGCTGACGCAGTCAGAAAGGCCGGAATAAGGATAAGGGTCTGCCGAGTGAACATCGCCGCAAAAAGACTGCAGATAATCGGCCAGAAGGCGCCCAGATGCAGATCGAGATTGCGCTGAGACGCCGTGCCCTTTGTCCATGGCAACAGGCGCTCATCCGGCCGCTCGCGCACGACGAGCACGAGCATCAAGATGGCAGCGATAATCGCGGCCAGTGAGAGGGCTGCTGCGGGCAGTCCGTGGTAGGCGATCAGATAACCGCTGATGGCGGCACCGGCAGCAACGCCGATGGCCTGCCCGCCGAACATATAACCGTTGACGCGCTCGATTTCGTCGGCAGGCAGTATATCTACCGCCAGCCCGTCGACCGCGACATCCTGAAAAGCGGAAGCCAGACCCATCGCAAAGGCAAGCGCGGCGATCAGACCGATCTGCTGCACGCCGGGGTTAGCAATGGCCATCGCCACAAGCGCCGCGACCAGACCGAATTGACCGACGATAATCCATGGTCGTCTGCGCCCCATTGCGAGGAAGGCGTAGCGATCCATGATGAAACCGTAGGCAAGCTTGAACGTCCACGGCAGGATGATCATCGCCAACACGCCACCGATTGCGGCCGCCGATGCCCCGTTCTGGACAAGCCAGGCAGGCAGGCCATAATCGATCAGCCCGAAGGGGAGACCCTGCGCGACATAGAGCAGGAAAAGCGTGACAAACCGCAAATTGCGATGCTCGGAAAGCGCTAGTGAGCGGGGTGGCACGTCGAGCGCGATTGCAGCCTCAGTCATAAAAGTATCTCTCTTCGCTGATTTGGCCGTCGCGGACGGTGAAGACGGCGATTTCTGTAAACGGCTGGTCCGGCCTGCTGGGCTGGCCTGCTATCATCATGTCGAGGAACAGCGCGAACTGGTTGCCTGTCACAAAAGGCCCGTCGATGCTGAGATCATGGATGCGCCGCGATCCAAACCAATGAGCGGCCTTGGCCCGCGCGGCGTCGATGCCTGATACTTCGGCGGAGATACCGCCGGGCAGGTCGTGCGGGTCAATGCTCCTGACATCCGCCGCCCAAAAACGCTCGCGCGCGGCGACGAACTGCCCTTGCCGCAACATATCGGTAAAATCGCGGGCAATTTCGGTGATACTGGCCATCGCGTCCTCCCGGGCGGGCTGGAGCAAAAAGTCGGCAGGCGGCGGCGCTGGGGGCACACCACCTGCCATGATTCTGAAGGGTCGCTTATTTCAGAATCAATTCCTGATATTCGGTGGATCCCATCTGTGTGCGGATCTTCTCACGTTCTGCATTTCCGGGCGCGCGCTGACGCCCAGTTGTGCCCATCGCAGCGTTGAACTTGTCGCCGATGACTTTCCTCTGGGCGATGGATATATAGTCCTTGTATTCGATAAGCAGGATAAGATCGGGTTCGCCGTTGCGTGCATGGTTGGTGCGGAGCACCCGATAGCTTAAAATATGGCCTTGGGCCTTGCCCCACTCCATCTCCTTTTTCCATTCGGATGCCAGATAATCCAGATAGGCTGGTGCCTGGCCGGGTAGCACGTCAATCCGGCTTGCAACCCATACGCTGCCGTCCGTCGTCGGCCATTCCTGTGCTATCGCCGGGGCTGCCAGCGTCGCCGCCATCATCGCGGCACCAATGAACAGTGATTTCATCAACTTCATCGTCTTTACTCCTCTTACCTGCCCCGTCGCGTTGACGGGGCTTCCCAAAAAACTGAGTTGCCCCGTCAGGCCGTCGCCATCCGTATCGCTTGCCCACGCACTTGATGGCGCAGCAGCAGGAGCAGCGTCGACATGAGCAGCGCGACGATGGACAATGCGATGAGCGCAGGCTGGAAGCTGCCGGTCGCATCCTTGGCGATGCCCCAGCCATAAGGCGCGACGAACGCACCGATCTGACAGATGGTGTTGATTGCCGCTGCGCCGACAGCGAGTTCCCGGACATGCAGCACTTCGGCCCAGCCGGACGAGGTGAGCATCGGAATGGTGAAGCAGACCGTTGCGAACACGAGATAGGCGATGATGACAAGCATCGGTGATGGTGCAAGGCCGATCACCAGCAATGCCCCGGCTAGCACGACGCAACACCAGAAAGCATTGCCCCAGCGATCGCCATGCCGGTCAGCATAGTTGCCGCCGAAAAGGATCGACGCTGCGCCAAGCAGTCCGCCCAGCGCAACCACATAGCCAATCGTTTTGGCGTCCAAAGTCGTCGCGCCTTGGAGTATCAGCGGCGTATTAAGCAAGACTGTGGTGATCACGCCAATCAACAGGAAGCCGAACAGGCCAAGCAACAGAACGCGTGGATTGCGGAAGGCGGCGAGGATGTTGTGCTCCGCTGGCTCCCCGATGCGCGCCTGTTCACGTGCCAGTTCTGAGTGGATCCAGGCCTTTTCGGCGTGGCTTAGCCACGCTACCGATACGGGAGCATCGGGCAGATAGCGCAACACGACCAACCCGACCAAAACCGTGGGAAGCCCCTGCACCAGAAACAGCCATTGCCAGCCATGCAATCCGGCGTTGCCATCGAGGGCAAGCAGCCAGCCCGACATTCCGCCCATCGCCACCGATGCGAGCGGAGCAGCAACAAAGAAGCGGCTCACGGCGCGGCCCCGGTGGCACGCCGGAAACCAACCAGCGAAGTAAAAGATCACGCCGGGGTAAAATCCTGCCTCGGCTACACCGAGCAGGAACCGCAGCACATAGAATTGAAGCGGCGTCTGCACAAACATCATGGCTGCTGACAGCAGTCCCCATGTAATCATGATCCGCGCAATCCATTTACGTGCGCCAAAGCGGACCAACATCAGGTTCGAGGGGATTTCGAACAGCGCATAGCCCAGAAAAAACAGACCGCCGCCAAGACCGTACACGGTCGCGCTGAACGCCAGATCCTCGTTCATCGACGAAGCCGCAAAGCTCACATTGACGCGGTCCATATAGGCGAAGAGATAGGCGATCAGGATAAGCGGCAAGATACGCCAGAACGCTTTGTTCATCGCTGACTTACCGATGTCTCGTTCTGTGGTGATACCTGCGCTCATCGGGGTCCTCCAACGACGCAGACACAGCTTTCCCGCTTGCAGAACCGGTGAATTCCGGCTCAGCCAAAGCTGCAAAAATGTCTGCGATCCCTTGGCCGAGATACTGCTCTGCCGTAACGTCAAGCGCAATACGCGCTACCGTCAATAAAGCGTCAAAAAGGCGTCAATGATATTGATGTGCGGATATCGAAAGTTATAAATTGCTCGGTGGCGGCAGCAAATCGGGCCAGCCATATTTGTCCCACGCGTCCGCCATGCCGATTCGTTGTGCGAAGGGGATAAATTCTTCATGCTGCCAAATCTGGCGGATTGGGTCGATGTCGGCCCAGATTGACATCAGGCCTGCAACATTACCAAGGGTGATGCGCGTGCCGATGGTTTTGAAGACCAGACTGGCATGGCCCATGAACACCGCTGGCAGGGTGATGGCCGTATGTTCCTTGTCCACCATCGTGACATGAAGAAAATCAAGCGTGCGGCAATAGGCTTCTCGGTCCTCGGCATTTCCGCTGCACACGCCTTTTGCGGCGACCATCCAATAGGCGTCGATCATCTCCGGGGACATGGGCGTCATTCCGGATGGTGGAGGGATGCTTTTGGCGATGCGATGCCGGGTTTGCTGATAAGCATCGACCGCAACATCATGATTGCCTGCGGCGGCATGCGCGACGCCCAGCCACATTGATGGAAAGCCCAGATCGACGCAGCGCTGCCCGTCGGCTATGGCTTGGTCGATATCGCCCAGATTAAGATGCCCCGCCGAGCGCATCATGTAATTGCGGCCGTCGGCCGGGTCTTGATCAACCGCTTCGTTGATATAACGCATACCCTGGCGCGTCAGCCCGCAAAACAGCAACAGTCCGCCGAGCCGCACGGCCACTGCCGGATTGTTTGGTTCTACCTCATACCCCTTAAACGCCAAATCAAGGCAACCAACGATATTATTCTGGGTCATTTGGTGCAGCGCAAGCAATCCATAGGCCATCCCCAAATTGGGCTTGATCGCCATCGCCTTGCGGACGCAATCCGCCATTTTTGCTGAAGCTTCAGTCTGGTTGGTGCCGGCGAGGTAGATTCCCATGCGTTGATGCACATCACCCAACAATACCCATGCTTCGGCAAAGTCCGGATCAAGCGCAACCGCTTCCTCAAGCAATTCGGCGGCACGCGTAAGAACATCGTCGCCCCAGAGCCTTGCATTGAGCGCACGACCTTGCAGATAAAGATCATAGGCTTTTTTGCTACATGTTAGCCCTCGCACCAGTGGCGATTGCATCGAAATACCCAGCTTTTCAGCCAACGCCGCCGTTACGGCCTGCGCAACCGTTCCTTGCAGCGCGAAGATATCTCCGAGCGAACCGTCGTAACGCTGCCCCCAGCTTTCAAAGCCGGTCACGCCGTCTATTAAACGCACAAAAATACGGACCTGCTCGCCCTGACGTTGCACCGATCCTTCGATTAGATGCGCAACTCGCAGGGCATCAGCAATTGCCGGCGACGTCAGATCACTATCGCGAAAATGAAAGGACGACGTGCGGCCCGCTACCAGCAACTGCGGCACCTGACCGAGCGTCGTGATCATTTCATCGACAATGCCATCCGCAAAATAATCCGAACCTTCTTTGGTGTTGAGCGCCTGAAACGGCAGCACCGCAATGCGCGTTTTCGTGTCGGCAATGGCAACAGCAGGCACCCGCATTGCCGATGGATTGCGAAGCGCCCATGCTCTTGTCAATGCCGCATGGCCCTCCATATCGCCACGCTGCGCCGCCTCTGCCAACGCGGCATCCACTGCCATTTGCAGCCGCTGCTCCGCCTTTAGCCTACGATTTGATAGCCAGGCGTTGAACGCTTCTCCAAAGTCCATATGGTCGACCAAAGGAGCGGAACCGATTGCTGATATTCGACATGCGGCATCGGCAATTTCTCCGTCGGTCAGGGCAGCTTCCAGCTCCCCAAGGTCGGTCGTAATCCCAAAACTATTCAGGCAAATGTTGCTACGCGTGACATGCAATATATTCGAACCAAGCGGTTCGAGCAATTTGCCGAGGTCAAGCAAGCATTGCCGCAGGCTTGCCCTCGCATGGCTTTCAAACCGGCCGGGCCATAAAAGCTTGCTGAGCTGCTCGCGGTCGATGGCCTCGTCGCCGTTCAAGCTCAGCACCGCGAGCAACGCTTTCGCGCGGCGGTTTGAAATCAGAATTTCGGTGCCATCGGACGTCTTGAGCTTGAATTCGCCAAACAGCGAGGCATAGATGGTACTATGGTTTGACCGCAAGGCGTCCCGTCGCTGTCTTTGCTCCATCACAAGCCACCCCCCGCCCATACGATTGTAACCTAATGCAAATCGGTCGGAGGGCAATGTTAAACTGGTGGCTCGGCGACTAGGCGTCGAGCGAACCAAACCGGGCGACTGAACGAAGGGCGGCTAACCCCAAGTAGATCGACAAAAGCGGACTGTCCGGATCGTCCAACCAAGCGACCATATCAACCTTGCTAATGAAATGTTCGGTTATGGGGGAGCGAGCCGGCGCTTATATTGACTGCATTTTGGGCGTAACACTGCAATTTGATGGCCATGAAAAAATCATGTAAAACTGAGCATACAGTTGCTACGAATGTGAAAAACCTCAGAAATGCGTCACTTTTAGAAAGTGGTCGGGGAGACAGGATTCGAACCTGCGACCCTCTGGTCCCAAACCAGATGCGCTACCAGGCTGCGCTACTCCCCGACATGGGTTCACTGGTACAACAATGTACTTCCGTCTGGCTTTTCAACCTCGACCCGCAAGGGCAAAGGCTGGTGGGCCCGGAGGGACTCGAACCCCCGACCTAGCCGTTATGAGCGGCCAGCTCTAACCAACTGAGCTACAGGCCCTGACCGGCTAACCAATCGCCAGCGCGCCGATAGCGGAACTATATAAGCGCTGGCAAGTCTTTATCTTACAATGGCGACTTAAATTGACTGGCGTGCTTGATTTCGCCCATCGTTGTCGGCCTGACGCCCGAGGTGGCAAGGTGGGAAAATACCCCGGATAGCCAGGCATAAAGCTCCTCAAGCTGGGACTCATCGCGAACATAGGGCGTATGGCCAACTGCCAGCGATGGCGAATGCAGCGACAGGTTGATAATTTTGACCCCTTCGATCAGCGCAATGTCAATTGCCTCGATTGCCTTGGCGAGCGGGATACCTTCTGGTGTAAGCGCGATGCGCTCAAGCATATTCGATCGTGCAAGCATCGAACGCGCGGTTTGCGATCCGAACCATTCGCCAAAAACGACATTTCCCGCAGAACGCATCGCCCCAGAAAATATTGTCGTTAAAGGCAATTCGAGCAGCACATCGCGTTTGATCCAATAGGGATTGAGCGGATGAAAAGCGTAATTCGGACCGCCCTGTTCCGAATAGTCAAAGCGTGACCGAACCGAGGTATCGATGGAGATGCCCAAATCGGTCAGGATCGACGGAGTGTTCGGCCCTGCCCCATAGCGGCCGGCACGATAGGCGTCTGGCCTTATGCCGAAACGATCGATAATGGACTGATGCAGTTGTGTCAGCTTGGCGCGCTCAAGGTGTTCCGGAAGGTTGCACGCGTAGCTATTGTGCCTAGACAATTCCTCTTCAAACGGTGGATTCACCCAAGGGTGAAGCTGTACCCCAATTTCTGCATGCCCGGCATTTGAAAAGCCGCCAAGCAATTCGACGCCATACGTATCCTCGGTAATCGGGTAATCAACCAGATAGCATGGCTTTACCCCGGCATCATTGCAGAGCGACTGGAATCGCGGGATTTCCGTCAGGTGCGATGTCCCAAAACCCTGCCGGGCAAATGGTTTTGCCCAGTCAAACTCTTCCTCGGTATCGACGGTAAGAATGAAACGTGCACTGCCAAGCGCAGACAAATCTGCAAAGTCAAATGGGCCTTTGGCCGGTACTGCGGGTTTGGTTTTCATTTCCTCTCCCGCCTGTGCCAACATTTCACTCTCGCTCTTCGTCCCGAAAACCCGATCGGCCATCATTAATGGCTGGCAACGACAATATCAGCGCTTCATTGTAAAAACGTAAATCGCCGCCAACATTTTGCGCAAGGCTTCGGACCAGTCGCAACGAAAACCCCAGCCCCAGCAATGGCGCTTCGGCGGAATCGTCCAGCGACCCGGGACCGGAGCCGAACAATTCGGTCTCGTCCATTTCCAGCAACTTTTTGGGCAGAGTGAGCACGAACCGGTTTGTGGCGTTCAGTCCGGGTTCGGTACGAAAGCGACCGTCGAGAATTTCATCCGGCTCGCAGCCGATTATAACCGCCGACAACAGGCGCGAAAACAGCCGCTCTGCCAGATCATTTTCAATCGCGAACGGACGTACCGGATGGGCATGGACAAGATTCAAGGTGACTTGCAACAAATCGCTTAGGCTACGCAACCGGTCGGCCAGCCGCACTGTCAGCCATTCGCAGTCCGTCACCCCCGGTTCGGCGACAAACTGGCCGGTCTCTATTTTTGCTGCCGTAGCCAGATCGTCAAACCCCGAAAGCAGTCGCTCTGCGTCGTTTAATATGTTGCGCGCCAATATACGGTAATCTTCGGTTACAGGTCCGAATAGCTGCTGTTCGATAATCTCCGAAAATCCGATGATGGCGCCAAGTGGCGTACGCAATTCATGCACAAGCTGTTGAACATGATCGGCATTTCCGCCGGGATCCGGCGCAATCAGCGCGCTTTCCGCTACCGTTGGTCGGCGGAGTATTCCGCGATAGCCATTGAAACGACCGCTAATTGAGTCGAAAAACGGTGCCGCGTTTATCCGCCAGTCGCCAGCAATAATCGGCGCACCGCACAGCCGCATACGGGCATTTTCAAGCGGCATTCTCTGCCGGAATGCGGCGGCCCCGTATGCATCCGGCCCTGGACCGTCGTCGAAAGCCGGCTCAGCGATATCAACGCCGACAACCGCGCCGGGCGGCGCGCCTTCAATCCAGCTGACGGTCCCATTTTCGTCCGTTTCAAAACGGATTTCATCGATATGGGTTGGAAAGTCGGCAAATTCATTGCCGTCAAATGGCAGATAAGGGGCTTCGCGCGTTTCCCTTTCGAGCCGCAATCTCTCGATACGCTCGACAATATCGCGTATCTGTACGCCGTTGTCCTGCGCTTGACTGACTTTCGGCTCTGTGGCGAGCGGCATTGGCAATACAAAGTCGGCTGACGACCAAATCCACAACGCTCTTTGCGTCAGCGGCCCGACATCGTTGCGGTTACGCAGAAAGCCGCGGGCACGCGTCGGCAAATGTGGAACGATGTCGGCCCATTGCTGATCATCGAGCTTGGCACCGGCAATCGTAGCTGCGGAAACGGCTGGGACATCACCGGACAACAACAGGACAAGCGGTGCAGAACGGATACGCCCATGCAGCGCCTTTACACAATTTGCGCGCGTACCCGCAGGCACCAGAGGTAATAACTGTCTGGCCTTTAGAAGCCCGGTCGCTACAAAATCAGCGTCAAATTGAGAAGGATTTTGCGATAGTATATCAACCAGTTGCTGCCATTTCGCAATGACACCCAAGTCATTATCGTCCGCCTGACGCAAGGTTGTTTCAAGGCGATCGTCGAAGCGCAAATTGCAATCATTCCTAATGTAAAATTATCCCTACGAATGCATTCGATAAACGGAACAAAGAGTGTGCGAAAGCGGCAAATTTGGGACGTCACACTATGGGACAATTGCAATGCACTATTATTTTATTATAACCGCGACATAGAATCGAAATGGAAATAACAACATCATGGCCAATATGAACCTCGATGCGATAGATATGAAGCTTTTGGCCGAATTGCAGGCTGATGGACGCATCACCAATGTCGAGCTTGCAACCAAGGTCGGGCTTACTGCCCCACCCTGCCTGCGCCGGATGCGTGCGCTTGAACAATCAGGGACGATTAGGTCCTATCATGCCGATGTGGATGCAGGCGCGCTGGGATATACGATTACCGTGTTCGCGATGGTCAGCCTGAAAAGTCAGGCGGAAGATGATCTGAAGTCCTTCGAACAACATGTCCGCGCGCTTCCCGATGTGCGCGAATGCCATATGCTGAACGGGGAAATAGATTTTATTTTGAAGATCGTAGCTCGCGATCTTCAGTCTTTTCAGGAATTTCTGACGTCGCAACTGACGTCAGCACCCAATGTCAGCAGCGTTAAGACATCCCTGACTATCAGGACGGCAAAAGACGAACCCGGGGTTCCAATCACCACCGTATAAAAAAGGGGCCGAAAGCTCGGCCCCCTTCTCACTAGTCCGTTAAACCGCTTAGCTCGTTGTTGCCGGTGCGGCTGCGGCCGGCGCCTTGGTCATATGATCAATGTAAATATTCCAATATTCCGCAATTGCCTTGCGGTTGGCGGTGGTCAACTGTGCAAAATCGCCCTTGGCGCCAGTATAATCACCCAGCATCGTTTTGGACATGGCAAGGCGAAAGCGGGTGCGATCAGTTTGATCCTTTCCATCCTTGTCAAGCACCGGCCCTTTGCTCAGCGCAGCCTCGTACAGCTCCTTCGCTGTCTTGTAATCCTTGTGCGAATAAAACGAGTCGGCAGTCAACGAAGCAAGCATGCCTTTTGCGCTCGCCTTTGCAGGTGCTATTGTTCCTGGCAATGTGCGGGTATCTTCCGCCAAGCGTCCCTTGGCTTCATTATATTTTTCGCTGAAAGTCACATTGTTGCGCGAAATAACGCCCTTGGCAAAACCTTCGTCCAAAACAGAGACCGCTTCTGCGGGATAGCGCACGCCGATATAGCTCAGGCTATCCAGATAGCCGGCATATTCCTGCTGAAAACGAAGGCCATTGGTAACGCGCATCAACCGCATCAAGTCCAGCGATTCTTCCGGATTTAGCGGAAGCGACCGGTCGAAAAATGCCAATGAATCGTGCCAGTAATCAGGATTATTCTCGGCTTTGATTAACTCCTTGTACCAATTGGCAGCGCCTGCATAATTTTTGGTTTTGGCAGCAAGGTTAGCTGCGCGAACGACATAGGCCTTGTTTATCTGACCAGATGCCTTGCTAACCTCGATGGCCTTGCCAATCCAGGCCATGGCATCGGCGTCTTTATTCTGCTGCGACATGGCATTGGAAATCAGAAATTCGATGTTGTTGGCCCGATGCCCCAGATTATAAGCATCAACCATATACTTCTCGGCATCCGCAAATCTTTTGCCGTCATACGCAAACGCTCCCTTGCGAAACGTATACTCGGTTTTCAGGTTTGCAGGTGTGGTTGCAGATGCCAGCAGCAGATCGATGCCCTGTTCTTGAAAGGCCAAATCTTTTACACCGGCGCCGATATTTATTGCCAATACGCCAGCTTCATACCGATCATCATCGTTTCCGATCGCCGCCAATAGTTTGGGAAATTCTGCCTTTGCGGCGGCTGGATCTTTAGCTTTGTTCAACAAATCTGCGACAGCGGGATAAGCGGCAATGAAGGGCTTGGAATAATTACGCTTGGGCGCTGCAGGCGTTGCTTCCTTCCCCTTTTTCTCCTTCTTCGGTTTTTCGTTTGACTGTGCATGAACTGCAGGCGCGGCCGAAACGGCCACAACAGAAAGGGCTAGGGCTAATCTGGAAACCAACTTCATTCTACTCTCCGCGATTGGGGCTATAGGGGCTATGCCGTTGTTTGGGATGGCTATAGATACTTGCCATCCTTTGCGCAATTAGCATAGCGCGGCTGCATGAATTCCCGTTGAACGATTTACCGGAGGCTGGGTGGCAGAACGAACCGCTATAATCATGGGCGCGAGTGGCGGTATTGGAAAGGCGATGGCAGACGCGCTTGGGGCGGATTGGCGCGTTATTCGCCTTTGCAGGCCTGCGATTGACCTATTGGATGAAAACAGCATCGACGCGGCCGCACGCGTACTGGCTGCCAAAGCCGTTTCGCCGGAGCTAGTAATTGTCGCCACCGGCGTGCTTCACAGCGAAAACAAGGGGCCCGAAAAGAGCCTGCGCGAGCTTGAACCCGACTGGATGATGCTCAATTACCGGATCAACGCGATTGGCCCTGCGTTGGTCGCAAAGCATTTCCTCCCGCTAATGCCCAAAGATCGGCGCATCTGCTTTGCGGCGTTGTCAGCAAGGGTGGGCAGTATTTCCGATAACCGGTTAGGCGGATGGCACAGCTATCGTGCGTCGAAAGCCGCGCTCAATATGCTCATCCGCAACCTTGCCATTGAGTGGCACCGCAAAAACGCCGCATCGGTCATAGTCGGGCTTCACCCTGGAACCGTTGAAACGCCGCTCAGCGCGCCATTCAAGGGCAATCCCGCGCATGATCGCTTTGCGGCTCCCCACGCGGCAAAGCAGCTTCTGGCGGTGCTGGAGAGCCTTACATCGGACCAATCGGGCCAGCTTTTTGCCTATGATGGTGCGTTAATCACCCCCTGATCCGGAATCCCTTGTGAATCTGTGGATAAGTTGTCGAAAAGTGCCGATTTCAGGCTCGCGCGGGTGGTTATTTCCGCGCCACTCGTCTAGGGTTCCCACATCATAAAAATATAAGGATTTTCGCGGCGTGAGCGACGATATTAGCCCACAAGACCCATCAGATATTTCACCCGTCGACATCGTCGATGAAATGAAGTCGAGCTATCTAGACTACGCGATGTCGGTTATCGTGTCGCGTGCGCTTCCCGATGTGCGCGACGGCCTGAAACCCGTGCACCGCCGAATCCTTTTTGCTAGCCAAGAAGGCGGCTTTGTCGCTGGCCGTCCCTATCGCAAATCGGCTAAGATCGTCGGTGACGTCATGGGTAATTACCACCCGCATGGCGACAGCGCGATTTACGACGCGCTTGCCCGCATGACTCAGGACTGGTCGCTCCGCGTGCCGCTGATTGATGGTCAGGGCAATTTCGGCTCGATGGACCCTGACCCGCCCGCATCGATGCGCTATACCGAGGCGCGGCTGAACAAGGTCGCCAATGCGCTGCTCGATGATCTGGACAAGGATACCGTCGATTTCCAGCCGAACTATGATGGCAGCCGCGAAGAGCCGCAGGTTCTCCCTGCCCGCTTCCCCAATTTGCTGGTCAATGGCGCAGGCGGAATTGCGGTCGGTATGGCGACCAACATTCCGCCGCACAATCTGGGCGAAGTTATCGCCGCGTGCCTCGCCTATATCGACAATCCAGCGATCACCATTGATGAGTTGATCGAAATCGTCCCTGCCCCGGATTTCCCTACTGCACCGCTGATATTGGGTACTGGCGGCGCACGTGCGGCCTATCGCGAGGGCAAGGGCTCTATCATGCAGCGCGCGCGACACGAGATTGAGGAAGGCAAAAATGACCGGCGCTCGATCGTTCTGACCAGCATTCCGTTCCAGGTCGGCAAATCCGGTCTGGTGGAAAAAATCGCCGAAGCCGCCAAGGACAAGCGCATTGAAGGCGTTTCGGACATCCGGGACGAGTCGAGCCGCAAGGGCGTACGTATCGTCATCGACCTGAAGCGCGATGCAACGACTGACGTCGTGCTCAACCAGCTCTGGCGTCACACGCAGGCGCAATCGAGCTTCCCCGCCAATATGCTCGCCATTCGCGGCGGACGCCCCGAAGTGCTCACGCTGCGCGACATTATCGAGGCGTTCATCCGCTTCCGTGAGGAGGTTATCACCCGCCGGACCAAGTTCGAGCTCAACAAGGCCCGCGAACGCGCGCATTTGTTGCTTGGTCTTGTGGTCGCAGTCACCAATCTCGACGAAGTCGTTCGTATCATCCGGGGATCGGGCAGCCCTGCTGAAGCACGCGCCGCGTTGCTCGACCGCAAATGGCCGATTGGCGAAATTGCGCCTTACATCAAACTGGTCGAGGCTATTGAGGCTGAGATTGAGGGCGACACCTACCAGCTGTCCGAGCTTCAGGTCCGCGCCATCCTTGAACTGCGCTTACACCGCCTCACCGCACTTGGCCGCGATGAAATTGGCAAGGAATTATCGGGACTTGCGGTCAAGATCGAAGAGTTTCTCGCGATATTGGGCGACCGGGTAAAGCTATACGCGGTTCTGCGCGAAGAACTGGTAGCCATCGACGCTGAATTCTCAACACCGCGCCTGTGTGAAATCACCGCGAGCTGGGATGGTCTTGACGATGAAGACCTGATGGAACGCGAAGAAATGGTCGTGACCGTCACCCATGGCGGCTATATCAAGCGCACCTCGCTTGCCACCTTCCGCGCCCAGAACCGCGGTGGCAAGGGCCGTGCGGGTATGGCGACCAAGGACGAGGATGCCGTTACCGAACTGTTCGTGACGTCAACGCACACGCCTGTTTTGTTCTTCTCCAACATCGGCAAAGTCTATCGTCTGAAGGTCTGGAAACTGCCGGAAGGCGGGCCACAAACGCGCGGTCGGCCAATGGTCAACCTGCTACCGCTCGGCGAAGGCGAGGTTATTTCCAACGTCCTCACCCTCCCCGAAGACGAAGCCGAATGGGGCGGCCTCAGCGTCGTGTTCGCTACCGCCAAAGGCTATGCCCGCCGCAACAGCATGGACGCCTTTGCGAACGTGCCAAGCAACGGCAAGATTGCAATGAAGTTCGAAGGCGAAGATGCCGACGACAAGCTGATCGGCGTCGAATTGCTCACCGCGGACGACGACGTCCTGCTCGCGAGCCGCAACGGCAAGGCCATCCGCTTCGCCGCCGACGACATCCGCGAATTCCAGAGCCGCGCCTCGACCGGCGTTCGTGCAATGAAGCTGGCCAAAGGTGACGAAGTCATTTCGCTCTCGATCCTCCACCGCGTCGGTACGAGCCCCGAAGAACGCGAGGATTATCTCCGCTTCGCCCCGTGGAAACCCGAACGCGAGGGCGAACCGACATTGTCCGCAGACCGCATCGCCGAAATGGCCGCCGCCGAACAGTTCATTCTCACCGTCTGTGCCAATGGCTATGGCAAATTATCATCGGCTTATGGCTACAGGCGGACGGGTCGTGGTGGCCAAGGCATCACCAACATCGATAATATCGAACGCAACGGGCCGGTAGTAGCCAGCTTCCCCGCCACCAAGGGCGACCAGTTGATGCTGGTCACCGACCAAGCCAAGCTGATCCGGATGCCGCTGGATTCACTGCGCGTGCTGGGCCGCGGGACGGCCGGGGTGCGATTGTTCAATGTCGGGGACGACGAGCATGTTGTCGGCGCAGCGAAGATTGATGAGAGTGATGAGGAAGGCGATGAGGAACCCGTAAATGGGTGAAGTTGCGAAATAGCGACAAGGAACCAACATGCTTGCGCAAACTTCTCTTTGGTTGATCGGGCTATGTCTCTTTCTCCTGTTGTGCGGAGCCCTCGAGCTTGGCTTTCGGATGTCCCGGCACCGTCGCAGTAATGAAGAAAAGGAAGGATCCGATTTTCTCGCGTCCGCAACGCTTGGCTTGTTGGCATTACTTCTCGGGTTCACTTTTTCACTGGCTGTACAAAGGCATGAAGAGCGTAGAACGCTAGTAATAGCCGAGGCAAATGCGCTGGGGACAAGCTGGCTGCGGATAAATGCAATCGATCCGTTGGATCGCGATAAAATCATCGATCCCTTCCGACGCTATGCAGAAAGCAGGCTACAGTGGTCACTGGCGAGTGATGAGGGCGATACATCGTCAGCGATTTACCAGAGTGGCTTGGCGCATCAGGCTGAGATATGGAAGGCGGTCGTGGCGGCCTTGACCAACGGTGAAGCAATCGTTGACAGCAAGTTGATACTGGATCCGCTGAACGAGAGCTTTGATCTCGCTGCGGAACGCGAGGTTCGTAGGCAGGCCCATCTGCCAGGGTCAATGCTAGTCATGCTCCTGCTATTCATGCTTTTTTCTACTGTTCTGGTTGGCTGGCGATTGGGTGAGGTCGGGCGACGCATGCTCCTACCTTCTTGTTTAACAGTGCTGTTGTTGACGCTAGCAGTAGTTATGACACTTGACCTGGACCTAAGTCGCGCCGGGACCATCACCGTTTCCCAATATGCAATGGAACAAACAGTCGGGTCCATATTGAAGACTACAGATTAGAACGCGTGCGAACGCTTCGAAGCTCTGCTAGGTGCAATGCTAGGTCCTTCTTTTTATACGGAAAGATTGGAACGACACACGAAGTCGCGCCTTGCAATGTAGGATTTGATTTGAGAACGTCGCTTAGCCAGCTCACCAACGCTGGCGCGGCTCTTTCTCAGTGTCGATATTGCTAGAAATCTGCGAGACCAAACATGTCCGTTAAAGCGACAAAGGAGACAGTGAAAATGGCATTGTCCGTCGCTTTTGTGGCTGTAGGACAGTACTGGGGCGCGCTTGACCTCAGTCGCGCTCTTCGCCTTGGCTGTAATGCCCGCGTTTGACCAAAGTCTGCGCAACGCCGACTGCGATCATCAGCACACCGAAATAATAGAGATACCAGATAGCTATGCTCGTCATTTCAGAATCGGCGAGTGGTCCAAGACGCGCGAAAATCAGCAGATCGGATATCACAAACAATATTGCGCCCATGCCGACGCGGTAGCGGGGGAAGTTGCTGCTCCACGCCATTGCCGCCATCGCGGCAAGGATGATGCTGTAGGCGGCGACCTGAATGCCCTCGTCGGGTGTTGGCGGGAGGAAGTAGGCTATCACTGGCGTCAGTACTAAAATTGTCACCGCCAGCAGTTTCTGACTGATAGTCGGTCCAACGCGCCGGTGTCGGAAATACAGCCAGATCGCCACCATATGACCGGCTGCGAAAGCCAGCGCGCCTGCGACCATGCTGAACTCAATCAGCCCGTCGCCCAGCGCGTAGAAGGCCAGTATGATTGCCAGCGGAACGAACTCGCCCTCATGGTGACGGCGCAGCGCAAATGGCACGAGAAAGCCGACCGCCGCCATTTTCCAGATAATGGCAAACAACCCACCTTCGAGCGGTAGCAATAGCCATGTGGCAGGAAAGCTTAAGCCAGCTAACAGGCTGGCCAACAGCCATGGTCGTTTATGCGCGAGATCCTGCCCCATCGGCGAATGCTTCGTCCAAACAGCCGCGCAAGACAAGCGGAATTTGGCCAATCATATCGTCGGCTGTCAAACCCGGCCCTGCGCGCGCGCCGATATCGCCGTGCAACCATGCACCAATGCAGGCGGCGTCGAAGGCGAGCGTGGCTTGGGCGAGCAGCCCGCAGACAAGGCCGGTGAGTACATCGCCCGACCCGGCGGTCGCCAACCAAGGCGAAGCGTGGCGGTTGATGGCGATGCGGCCGTCGGGCGCCGCGATGATGGTTTCGGGGCCTTTGAGCAAAACCACCGCCCCCGACCTTTGCGCGGCCAACGCGGCGGCCCGTTGCCGGTCTCCGAGTGGTATGTCCGGAAACAGCCGCGTAAATTCCCCGTTATGCGGTGTCATGACGTCAAAATCATGGAGATGCTTGAAAAGCTTAGCAGAATTTCCCTGAAACGTGGTTATCGCATCGGCATCGAGCACCGTTGGAATGCCGTGATCCAGCAGTTGGCACACGATATCACCGATGTCGCATCCCGCCCCCGGCCCAATCGCTAGAGCCGTCACGCGGTCATCAATGACGCTCAACTCTGCATCGGCCTCGCGCAACATGATTGCGGTCACATGCGCGGCCTGTTCTGCCAATGCCGCCCGCTCGCCGATAATCGTCACTAACCCTGCCCCAATTGCGATCGCCGCTTGGGCCGACAGCCGCGATGCACCCGTTCGGAGCGGCGGCCCGCTCCACACCATCGCATGGCCGCGGTTATATTTATGGCCGTGTATGTCCGGCGCGGTCAGGATGGGCCGCAAGATCGTCCCGTCATTGGCAAGGTTCAGCGTAAAGCCCATTTCGCTACCCTGCCGCTTTTACCTGTGCAGCGGCAAGGTTTTTTGATAGCCGCGCCACCATGAGTAAATCCTATGACGTACATATAATCGGTGGTGGCCTTGCCGGATGTGAGGCGGCATGGCAGCTGGCCCGGCGCGGATTCCGCGTAAGACTATCGGAAATGCGCGGGTCTGGTGATACGACCCCGGCGCATCAGACCGACGGTTTAGCCGAACTGGTCTGCTCGAACAGCTTCCGTTCGGACGATGCCGAGAATAACGCAGTCGGCCTGATGCATCAGGAAATGCGCGATCTGGGTTCGCTCGTCATGATGGCCGCCGAGGTCGCCAAGGTTCCTGCGGGATCTGCGCTCGCAGTCGACCGCGATATATTCTCCGAAACAGTTTCAAAGCATCTGCAAGATAATGATAATATCGAAATCATCCGCGAGCGGATCGACACTGTTCCGACCGACGGGCCCGTCATCATAGCCACCGGCCCGCTTACTGCGATGAGCCTCGCGGAGAGTATCATGGCCAGAACCGGCGAAGACCGCCTCGCCTTCTTCGACGCAATTGCGCCGATCATTTATCACGACAGTATCGACATGGACGTCGCCTGGTACGCCAGCCGCTGGGACAAGGGCGAAGGCAAGGACTATATCAACTGTCCAATGGACGAAGCGCAGTACCGCGCCTTTCATCAGGGCTTGCTCGACGCCGAAAAGACCGAATTCAAGGAATGGGAGACAAATACTCCCTATTTTGAGGGCTGCATGCCCATCGAGGTAATGGCGTCGCGAGGCCTCGATACGCTGCGGTTCGGTCCGATGAAGCCCGTTGGCTTGGATAATCCGCGAACGGGGCGCTGGGCGCATGCCGTAGTGCAGCTACGGCAAGACAATAAGCAAGGCAGCATCTGGAACATGGTAGGGTTTCAAACCAAGATGAAGCACGCTGCGCAGGTCGAGCTGTTCCGCACGATACCGGGGCTTGAGAAGGCTGAATTTGCGCGGCTTGGCGGACTTCACCGCAATACGTTCATCCGCTCCCCCATATTGCTGGATCGCCAGTTGCGCCTAAAATCAGCGCCCAATGTCCGTTTTGCCGGACAGATTACCGGCTGCGAAGGCTATGTCGAGAGCAGTGCAGTCGGTTTGATGGCAGGGGTCATGACTGCCGCCGAACTTGCAGGCCGTGAAATTACGCAACCGCCACCGACAACTGCCTTTGGCGCGCTCTTGGGCCATATCACCGGCGATGCACATGCAGACGACTACCAGCCCATGAACGTCAATTTCGGCCTGTTCGCGCCGCTCGAAGACAAGGTTCACAAGAAATCCCGTAAAGCGGCCATGACAGGCCGGGCCCGCGCCGACTTCGCGAATTGGATCTCAGTTCAGAAGGCGAGCGTTTAGCAACGACATCCGGGTTTGGTGACCTGCTTGGGCCGCGTGCTAACGAACTCTTTACGCGTCAGCAGCTTGTCCTTGTTCGCGTCCGCGCCGGCAAAACGCTCTCCAGTCGCGGCCGCCCATTCTTCAAAGGTCAGCAAATTGTTGCCGTCCTTGTCGAGTGCCTTGAAAGCCTTGGTGCGGCTTCCCATCATCTCGACGCGCGATACCAGCTCGTCGCGGTTGCGATCATATCGGTTGAAGCGCACTTCCTCACGGCTGGCCTTGGGCGCCTCAGGCGGAGTTGGCGGCGCGGGGCCGAAGGCAGGAGCATCGGCGGCTGCTTCGGGTAGTGCATCGGAAATTGCTGCTGGCGGCGGCGGGGCCGGTATCGGGTTATCCTGCGAAGCCTGCCCTTGCCAGAGCCACAGCCCGCCGGTGACCAACATCAACGTCCCCACTCCACCAGCCAGAAATCGCCGCATTTTGAAGGCCTTTGCTCCGTTTGACGTCATGACTATCTGCCCGCAAAATCACCGTCCCGTCAAGGCATGCCAGATCAGTCGCGGACCAGAAGCACCGCTGACGGAGTGCGCCAATATCGTCAGCGGGCGCAACAAGCGATATCGCGGGAAGGTAATTGCTTCAAATTTCTGTCCGCACCTATTCCCGGTCAGATCCGATATTGCCCAAGCGGTGCCCAGTTCGTCCAGATCCGCATCGCAACCCACGAGACGCTGGTATCCTGCAAAAATCGCGGCGCTGCGATAACTGGCAAAGCGGGCCATCGCCGTGTCCGTCCCGCCATCCACCAACAAGATTTCCCAAGCGTCGAGTAACAGCAGCAATTCTGCCTGAATGGCATTGGCGCCTAACGCACCGATTCGGGTGAAAAGAGGCTCGCCTCTCGGCCGACTTTCGGGATCTGCCATTGCCGCATCCCGCCACCACGCCAGCTTTAGCTGCCCGATGAGTGTTTCGGACGTCCCTGCGACAATGTCGCGCAGCTTTGCATCGAATGCCAACAAAACCGAAAACGCTTCCCGCACGTCGGGCCGCGCATAGACGATTGCGAGTCGCTGGGGGGGAGGAAGGTCATCGCCGATATCAAACATCGAACCATTCAGACGAAAATCTCAGCCAAATCAAGGTTAACTGGCCGGTAACCCTCTTCCTTCAAAGAGCGGTTACTACGCTTCTCGTACAGCATCACGGGAATCTAATGGGGTCATACAGGGGACTACCAACGTGACGAATAACTTTGAAGCCAACGATGTGCGTGGAGTATTGTCGCGCCTGCTCAAAAACGAAGCTGGCAATGTCATTGCAATCATGGCCGCTGCCGTGGTGCCGGTAATAGGTCTGGTGGGCGGCGGTGTCGACATGAGCCGCCTGTATCTGGCACAGACACGCTTGCAAGCGGCGTGCGACGCCGGCTCACTCATGGGCCGCAAGGTCATGGCCGGCGGCCAGTGGGCGGATTACGGCGGGCGGGCCAATACGCAGGCAGTGCGCGCGTTCAACGCCAACTTTGAACCTGGTGCTTTTGGCACTGGTGCGGTCAGTAAATCCTTTACCGAGTCAGCCGGCAAAGTGACCGGCACCGCTTCAGTGGTTGTACCGATGGCGCTGATGCAGGTTTTTGGCAAAGGCCCTCAGACGATCAATGTTAGCTGCAGTTCAGAAATGCGTATTCCAAACTCGGACGTAATGTTCGTGTTGGATACCACCGGGTCAATGGATAGCCCGGCAGACGGCGGCAGCGTTTCTGGCACCAATCCGGCAAAGATTACGGAACTGAAGCTGGCAACAAAATGCTTTTATGAAACTCTGACCCAGCGGAACATCGACGACGTAACCGCGACACAATGCGGTGAGACAACCGATCCTGTAGAAACAGATTCGAACACGTCGCAAATTCGGTTTGGATTTGTTCCATATTCGATAAACGTCAACGTTGGTCGGCTTCTGCCGCTCGATTACATCGCTAACACTTGGAATTATCAATCGCGCGAAGCCAATTGGGTTGAAGATGTTGACAACAGCTACACTCTCGGCCCCGTCGGAAGTTACACACAAAACGGTACCCCATCGACCAATAACAGTGGTGGCAGCTGGGCAAATACGGCCAATAACGTCACAGTCGGCGGAACGACATATCTAAAAACGGTCAGCCAAAGCAAAAATGGCCTCAACTGCGCAAACCTCTCGGTACCTGCTGTCCAAAGTAGCGGACCAACCACCGTTGGTCCTTATCAAACGGGAACCACGCCAACACCAGTTTACCCTGCAACATCGATTACTTTAACCTACGAAAAAAAGGTTACTTCCGGAACCCTGTCCTATCGCTATACGCCACAGAATACGCCAGCGAGCAGCAACAGGCGGTGCTATTTACAGAGCAGCAGCACATCAAGTGTCGTAACAACCGCGTATACCGCGGACCGACAGGTAACTTGGATACCGAAAACGGTATTTTCGACTTGGAGCTATAAGCAGGTCGCAATCGATGTTTCCGATCTGAAAGATACCGGCAACAATTCATGGAACTCGTCAATCTCTCTACCGATCGGAACCAATGGCGCCAACACGACCATCAACTGGAGCGGTTGCATTCTTGAACGGCAAACCGACAAGACGATGACCACATGGGACACCTCGGAAGACTCAACCGCCAAAGATATGGCAATTGACCTTATTCCTGACCCATCAGATCCTACTACGTTGTGGGGCCCGCGGCTGCACGATGTATTATATGCCCGCACAACGTTGGATGGATCGGGAAATATCACCAGCACAAAAACGTTGAACACTATCACAACTAACAAAAACATGAACCGGCCATCGTTCAATACGACAACCACTGCATGTCCAACACAGGCAAAATTGTATGAGGTATGGGATCCCGCCGCTTACAAAAGCTACGTCAACAGCATAAGCACTGACGGGTACACGTTCCACGATATCGGGTTGCTTTGGGGTGCGCGCTTAATGTCGCCAACCGGCATATTCGCAGCCCATAACGCGGTCGCAAACGACAATGTTCAACGCCACATGATATTCATGACCGATGGCGATACCGTTGGTAACGTTGATGCAATGGCCGCTTACGGATTGCCATGGTACGACCGACTGCAAACAGCAGGCGCTCCATCTCAAGATGATCTGGACGCCATCATCGATGCAAGAACTGCCGCGCTATGCACGGCCATCAAAAATATGAATGTCACCTTATGGGTTATTTCATACGGCAATGGTGTAAATAGCGCCACTGAAGACAGGTTGGAGCAATGTGCTTCGGACGGGAAATATTTTCCATACGATCCGGATCAAAGTCTGACGGCCCAATTCAAGCAAATTGCTTCACAAATCTCCGCATTGCGCCTGACGACATGAGGATGGACGCCAAGATGAAACAGTTATTTTTGAAGCTTGCTCGTGACGGATCGGGTGTATCCATCACCGAATTCGGACTGATCGCGCCAGTTGTCGCGGTCATGATGATGGGTACAATGGATGCAGGTCATACGCTTTACATGCGTACCGTTGTCGACGGTGCTATCCAGGATATTGCGCGCGATTCTTCATTGGAGGATGGCAGCATATTGGCCAAGCAGGAAGCGATCAACGCACGAATTACCGAGCAGGTACAACGATTGAACAAGAACGCGACGGTCGATATCAAACGGCGCTATTATCGCAATTTCACCAACGCTGCGAACGCGGAAGCAGAAGATTTCACGGATACAAACAGCGACGGCACGTGCAATAATGGCGAACCGTTTGTCGATGCCAATCTGAACGAATCATGGGATTCCGACGGCGGTGATGCTGGTCAAGGCGGCGCAAAGGACGTTTCGATCGTCACCGTTACGGTATCCTATGAGCGCCTTTTTCCCATGGCAGTTCTGGCTGGCCTACCCGAAGATGTGACGATTGCCGCAACGACAGTGCTGGCCAACCAACCTTATGGTGACCAAGCACAATATGGCGCGGCTCAAGTAGGACATTGTGATGATTAATCTCAAAAAGAAGATGAAAAGCATTACTTCATTCAGCAAACGGCTGCAAACTGACTGTAGCGGACTAGCGATTGTTGAGTTTGCCGTTTCTCTGCCCTTCTTCATGGGCGTCTCGGTGGCTGCTATCGAAGTTGCCAATTACAGTGCGACGATCATGCAAGTAAATCAGATTGCGTTGCACGTGGCAGATAACGGCGCGCGCATGGGAACTAACAGTTTACTAACGGCAAAGCAGATTTCTGAAATCGATATAAATGACGTTTTCACCGGCGCTCGCCATGAAGGTCGCGGTCTCGTACTCGACGGTTTCCACCCATATACCGACCCTGGCACGAACCAAGTTGTCGCGCGTGGAAACGCCCGCATTTTTCTCTCAAGTCTGGAACCGGTTGCAAATCCGAACACAACAAACCGATATAAAGTTGCTTGGCAGCGCTGCTCGGGCCCGGGAACGCATTATACGCCGATATACGGAACTGTTGCGAATAGCTCATCTGTAACCGGCATGGGTCCAGCGGGTAGACAAATTACCGCGCCAGACTATGGCGCAGTCATGTTTGCTGAAATTCATTACCATTTTCAGCCACTGCTAGCCATTGGCTTTTCCAAGCTGACCGAGCGAGATATCGTCGCGACAGGTACAATGGTTGTGCGTGACTCCCGTGATTTCAGCCAAATATATAACAGTGAGAGTGTGACTCCCTCTACCTGCACTTGATGGGTAAAACTGAAACGTCACCGCACTAAAAGATCTCGCACCGCAGCCGATATTTTATCCATATTGATGAGCGCAGCCTTCTCCAGATTAGCCGCGTAGGGCATCGGCACATCTTCATTGGTCACGCGCATAACTGGCGCATCGAGGTCGTCAAAGCCCTCTTCCATGCAGATCGCGATGATTTCGCTGCCGACCGAACAGACCGGCCAACCTTCTTCGGCGACAATCAGGCGGTTGGTTTTCGCAAGGCTGGCAAGAACCGTTGCCTTGTCGAGCGGACGGATGGTGCGCAGGTCGATAACCTCAGCACTAATCCCCTCGCCTGCGAGTTTCTCTGCAGCTTCGAGCGCCAAGCCGACGCCAATGGAGTAACTGACGATAGTGACGTCCGTGCCTTCGCGCATAATGCGGGCTTTGCCGATAGGCAGGACATGATCGTCGAGCGCGGGAACCTCAAAAGTACGACCGTACAGCAGTTCGTTTTCTAGAAACACCACCGGGTCCTCACAACGGATCGCGGCCTTCAGCAGACCTTTGGCGTCGGCCGCATCATAGGGGCAAATGACAATTAAGCCGGGAACACTGGCGTACCACGGCGCATAATTCTGGCTGTGTTGGGCACCGACGCGCGCCGCCGCGCCGTTAGGACCGCGGAAGACGATGGGGCAACGCATCTGCCCACCCGACATATAATTTGTCTTTGCCGCCGAATTGATGATGTGGTCGATTGCCTGCATGGCAAAGTTGAAGGTCATGAACTCGATCACAGGGCGCAATCCGCCCATTGCCGCGCCAGTGCCAATGCCGGCAAAGCCATATTCCGTAATCGGCGTATCGATTACACGGCGCGCGCCAAATTCGGCCAGCAAACCTTGCGTGACCTTATAGGCGCCCTGATATTCAGCGACTTCCTCGCCCATGACGAACACCCGGTCATCGCGACGCATTTCTTCGGCCATCGCGTCGCGCAAGGCTTCGCGCAGCGTGAGCGACGTCATTGCAGTACCGCCGGGAATGGCTGGGTCGGATTTGGCGACTGTCTGCGTTGGTTTCGGAGCTACCGCAGGCGCTTCGGACGGCACAGAAGGCGCTGGTGCAGCGGATGGCGGCGGATTTGCGGCTTCATCATCGCCGGCGATTAAGGCAATCACAGTGCCGACCTTCACCCCGTCAGTACCTTCAGGCACCGTAATCGACGATATAATCCCCTCGTCGACCGCTTCGAATTCCATCGTGGCCTTGTCGGTTTCGATCTCGGCGAGGATATCGCCAGACTTGACGCTATCGCCTTCCTTCACAAGCCATTTGGCAAGCGTGCCTTCTTCCATCGTCGGCGAAAGCGCTGGCATTTTAAGTTCGATAGCCATCAATATTGCTCCACCAGCACGTCGGTATATAATTCGCCCAACTCCGGCTCGGGTGAGGTCTCGGCGAAATCGGCAGACTCGTTCACGATTGTCCGAATTTCCTTTTCGAGCACCTTCAGCTCGTCCTCGCCAACGCCCATTTCGGCCAAATAGGCTTTGCAGCCCTCGATCGGGTCGCTGTTGTCGCGCACCGACTGTACCTCGTCGCGGCTGCGATACTTGGCCGGGTCGGACATTGAATGGCCGCGATAGCGGTATGTCTTCATTTCCAGCAATACCGGCCCCTTACCGCTGCGTACCCAGTCGAGCGCAACTTCAGCCGCGCCGCGCACCGCCAGCACATCCATGCCGTCGACCTGAATACCCGGAATACGGAAGCTCTCGCCGCGCCGGTAGAGCTGGTCTTCGGACGACGCGCGGTTGACGCTCGTGCCCATCGCATATTGGTTATTCTCGATCACGAAAATGATGGGCAGCTTCCATAGCTCGGCCATGTTGAAGCTTTCATAGACCTGCCCCTGGTTCGACGCACCATCACCGAAATAGGCAAGACACACGCCGCCATCATTCGAATATTTATGCCCGAACGCAAGCCCTGCCCCCAGTGATACCTGAGCACCGACGATTCCATGGCCGCCGTAGAATTTATGGCTTGTCGAAAACATGTGCATCGACCCGCCCTTGCCTTTGGAAATCCCGGCAGCGCGGCCCGTCAGTTCGGCCATGATAACATTGGGGTCGATGCCATAAGCCAGCATATGGCCATGGTCGCGATAGCCTGTGATAACGCTGTCTTTGCCTGGCGTCAGTGCGGACTGGAGGCCAATCGCAACTGCCTCTTGGCCAATGTAAAGATGACAGAACCCACCGATAAGGCCGAGGCCGTATAATTGCCCTGCCTTCTCTTCAAAGCGGCGGATGAGCAGCATTTGCCGGTAAAATTCGAGCAATTCTTCCTTGGTCGCCTTATACGGCACCGGCTCCATCGGCCGTTCGCGGTTAGCACGCGCCGCATCTTCGCTGACGCTGGCTTTCTTCGGTGCTGTTTTTTTCGCGGGAGTCTTTGCCAAAGCGGGATCCTCTGCTGATATTTTCTAGCGCTTATGATTTTCGCCTAGTCAAATTCAGACGATGTGAAAAGCGCTTTTCCGTAACGAAAAGGCCTGCATAGCTATTCACTCTTTGCCATTGCCATCACTTTAGCGGAACTACGACCTCGTCCGGCGCAACGACGTTAAGTTCTTTCCGCATCAATTCTCCCGCCAAGTCCGGATCGACGTTATCGCGGTCGAGCAAAAGCTGACGGTTGCGAAGCGCATCGCGCTCTTTTTGTAGCGTAGCTAGTTCGGTTTTACGTTCCGAAAGCGCCGCTCGATAATCGGTCCAGGCAATGATCCCAGTCGGACCAAGCAAGGCGTAAGACGCAATCCCCAGCAACGCGACAAGCGCTAGCCCCGGCCCAACGACCGATTTCATATATTCAGGATTTTTCTTGCCGCGCACCATAACTCTTTGGCGTCATAGCGCGGTTTGCGATTCAAGCAAAGCCGCCCATCAGCGGAAAATCGAACGCCCAGCATAGATGGCCGCGCCGCCCAATTCTTCCTCGATACGAATCAGCTGGTTATACTTGGCAAGCCGATCCGAGCGAGCCAAGCTGCCGGTCTTGATCTGCCCGCAATTGGTCGCAACCGCGAGATCGGCAATAGTTGCGTCCTCGGTTTCGCCCGAACGGTGCGACATCACCGCGGTATAAGATGCACGATGCGCCATAGATACCGCCGCTAGGGTTTCGGTAAGCGTGCCAATCTGATTGACCTTGACCAGCAATGAGTTCGCCAGCCGCATTCCGATCCCCATCGACAAGCGCTCAGGATTGGTCACAAACAAATCGTCGCCAACCAATTGTACTTCGTGGCCGATCTTGTCGGTAATTGCCTTCCAGCCTTCGAAATCGTCTTCGCTCATGCCGTCCTCAATCGAACGGATTGGATAATCCTTGCAGAGCGCAGCGAGATAATCGGCCATTTCATGCGGGCTGAGCGAAAGCCCCTCGCCTGAAATCTCGTACTTTCCATTCTTGAAAAACTCTGTCGCGGCGCAGTCGAGCGCCAGCACCACTTCATCGCCTACCTTGAACCCGGCCTTTTCAATCGACGCCATGATGAAATCGAGCGCATCCCGGGTCGAAGCGAGGTTCGGTGCAAAACCGCCCTCGTCGCCTACAGCCGTCGCCAGGCCCTTTTCATGCAAGCCCTTTTTCAACGTGTGGAACATCTCCGAACCCCAGCGCACCGCCTCGGCTAACGAACCTGCCCCTACGGGCATCACCATGAATTCCTGAAAATCGATCGGGTTATCGGCATGTTCGCCGCCATTGATAATATTCATCATCGGCACCGGCAGAACATGTGCATTAACCCCGCCAACATAGCGATAGAGCGGTAATCCGCGCGCATCAGCGGCAGCCTTGGCAACCGCGAGGCTGACGCCCAATATCGCATTTGCGCCTAAATTTGATTTGTTGTCGGTGCCGTCAAGGTCGATCATTACCTGATCGACATCTTCCTGGTCTTCGGCATCAAGATCGATCAACGCTTCACGGATGTCACCATTGACCGCGTCGACAGCCTGCAACACGCCTTTGCCCATATAGCGCGCCTTATCGCCATCGCGCTTCTCGACTGCTTCATAAGCGCCGGTTGAAGCGCCAGAGGGTACTGCGGCGCGACCAAAGCTGCCGTCTTCAAGCAACACATCGACTTCGACCGTTGGATTGCCCCGGCTATCGAGGATTTCGCGGGCGTGGATGTCGATGATGGCTGTCATGGGATGGCTCCAATTGGTACTTTCGGGAACGTAAGCGCGCCTCTATCGTTGAGTGAATGATTTGGCAACGACGTGCATTCATATACATTCCAAGACGCAACTTGCGGTGCTATAGTTGACTAAGGCACCGTCGATACCAATATTGCAAGTCAGTTATGTCCTCTAACCCCAAGGAGTTTCCAAATGGCCGAAACCGAAAAGCCGAAGACAGCCGCAAAAGCTGCTGCAAAACCGAAAACAACGCCGCGCAAGCCTGCGGCAGCGAAAAAGCCCGCCGCATCGCCCAAGGCGGTAACCAAGGCTGCACCAGCCAAAGGCAAGACCGAAGACGTCAAAGCAAAGGTCAAAGCAGACATGAACAATTTCAAAGCAAAAGCTACCGATAGCGCCAAAGCCGCCGCGGAAAAAGGCAAGGATCGCGCTACCGAAGCAGTCGGCAGCATCGGCAAGCTGATCCGTGACAGTGCAGCCACGATTGATGACAATGTTGGCAAGCAATATGGCGATTATGCCCGCAGCGCAGCCGATATGGTCGAAGGCTTTGCTGGCAAGATGGATGCGAAGGATGTCGATGCGCTTGCTGAAGATGCCCGCCAGTTCGTCCGCAAAAGCCCTGCTGTCGCAATAGGCGCCGCAGCGGCAATCGGCTTTGTGCTTGCCCGGCTCGTCCGTTCCGGCGGCAAAGACGCCTGATTTAACTAAACCGGCGGCATTGCAAAATGCCGCCATTGGCCGATAAGCGGGTCCGATGAAGATAGACGAACATCAGGACGAAGTGCCGGTTGAAGCGCCAGCGAATCCCGAGCCTACGGCCAGCGAACAGGTGTCACTGGTAATCGAGGACCTGCGCGCTATGGTTCAGGCAGAGATGCGCTATCATCGGGCGCGCCTCGACTATACCCGCCACGTGTTTCGGTGGTCTTTTCGTTATGGTGTAGTCGCAGCATTTGCGCTGAGTGGGGCGTCGATTGCACTGGTGATTGGGCTCGTACTGACATTGTCGCCATTAATCGGCCCCTTGGGCGCTACGCTGGTCGTCACGATATGTTTTGCGATCATCGGAGCTATTTTTGGATTGCAGGCACGAAAGTGGATGAGGAAAGTTTACTTTCCGGAGATGCAGAAAAATGTCGACGATCTTACCTAAAGAGCCGGTCATTACCGACCGCGAGAGCGTAATCCTGTCCAATGCCGAACGGCGGCATCTTCGCCGGAAGTTCCGCGGAACTGTCGAAGTTGCGCGCGAAGTGCTGGCTCCGCGGAATCAATTGCGTCGCTTTTTCACGCGCAAGACCGACGATGCGACACGGGTCGCTGGTAAGGCTGTGTATCTCGCAAAAAAAAACGCGCCATTGATTGGCGTCGTAGGCCTGGGTGCAATGATTTTTGCGGCGCGCCGCCCAATTTCGGATTGGATTTCGCGTCTGCGAAAGAGTAAAACTAACACGCCGGATGGCGACTGATATAGGAACGAAAAATGAGCAAGATTGGCGACAGCATTAAAACCGCAGCTGACAGCGCGAAAGACAGCTTGGCCAGCGCCAAGGCAAAGACTGCCGAAACCGGTGCAGTTGCGCGCGAAAAGGCAGCTGAGGCCTATGAAAAAGGCCGCGAAGCTGCTGCTCGTGGCGTTCAGCAATCGCGCGAGATGGCGCATGATGTGGCTATCAAGACCGGAGACGGGATTGACAAAAACCCGCTTGCCATCGTTCTGGGGGGCATTGCTCTTGGTGCGATTGTTGGCGCTTTACTGCCGCGCACCGAGCGCGAGACGAAAATAATGGGCAAGGCAGGCAAAAAACTGAACAAAAAGGCCAAGGAAATGGCAAAGGCTGCGAAAGCTGCGGGTAAGGAACAGGTCGATAGCCTGGGCCTCAATGGCGATGCAATGCGCGAACAATTTCGGGACCTTGTCAGCAAGGCCGCTCTCGCTGTAAAGGCCGCCGGAGAAGCGGCCAAAGCCGAGGCAGCGAAGAAAGATTAAGGGGCAGAAGTTTGAGCAACGCAAAATTGCATTTGGTGTTCGGGGGCCGAGTAAAAAACCCCCAGACACTGGAATTTACGGATCTGGAAAAGCTCGACATCGTCGGAATGTTTCCTGATTATGCCAGCGCCGAAGAGGCTTGGCGTGGCGCAGCGCAGCGCACTGTGGATGATGCCGAAATGAAGTATGTCGTCGTGCATCTGCACAAATTGCTGCAGCCGGAAAACTAAGCCTTCCGGTATCTCCACAAAAGTAACGGTCGCGCTAACAAAAGCCCTGCCACAAATCCGCCGATGTGCGACCAAATCGCAATCCCGATACCAAGGCCTGGCCCGACAAAACCGATGGCCAGATTCAACCCGACCCACGCCAGCGTGAGATGCAGCGGGCGCGCGATATTGGCTGGTATGGGGCCCCACGGCTTTGGCTGCTGATTGGGAAACAACAGCACATAGGCTCCGATAATAGCAGAAATCGCGCCGCTAGCGCCAATCGCGGGGGCCATGATATCCAGCGACATCGGCCATTTCATAACCGCCGCGAGCCACTCTGTCCCTGCAGCTGCATAAGCGCCGACAACATATAGCCCGAGATACAGCGCACCGCCCAGCACGCGTTCGACCATTTTGCCGATCAGCAACAGCATGATCATATTAAGAACGACATGCGCGATCCCGCCGTGCAGAAATGCCGCCGTCAAAGGCGTCAGGAACGCGGGGACCAGAAATCCGACATCGGCAAAGGCAGAACTGTCACCGCTCAACCGTGCCGGAAACAGTCCGCCCGCAACCACCGCATATTGCCACCACATTGGCACGAGTAGAACGGCCGCAATCACCAGGTTGATGATGACCAGCGCGTTGGTTACCGGGCCGCGCGGGAAACGCATAATTTAGATAAATTCGATTTTGGATACGAGGTAGAATTTATCACCCGACGGGACCGTAACCTCGACCTCATCCTCGACCACACGCCCGATTAGTGCGCGCCCAAGCGGCGAGTTGTACGAAATCCGACCGGCCTTGGCGTCCGCTTCGGTTTCGCCGACGAGTTGGTAACGAACAGGCTTGTCGTCCTCGTCCATCAAGGTAACCGTTGCACCGAAGACGATTTTTTCGCCCGAGAGCGTAGTCGGATCGATAATCTGGGCACGGCCAATTTTGTCTTCAATTTCCGAAATTGCCGCTTCAACCTGGCCCTGACGCTCCTTGGCGGCATGATATTCGGCATTTTCCGAAAGGTCGCCGTGCGCGCGTGCCTCTTCGATTGCTTCCACAATCATTGGGCGCTCGTCACGATAGCGCTTCAGGTCGGTTGTCAGCTTTTCATAGCCTTCGGCCAACATCGGATATTTTTCAAAGCTCGCCATGAGCACAGGGTCCTAACGTCACAAAAATGTCCCTACCGGCGGAGGATAACCCTTCATCCGGCTTGCAGTTCAATTGTAGGGGGAAATAACTGCTGGCCTAATAATAGTCCTGAAGTGGCCGAACTTCAAGCGGGCGTTGCTGGAGCGAGGCAATCGCTTGTGCCACTGCGACACTTCCCGCCGCTGTAGTATATTGCGATACCTTTCCAACCAGCGCGGAGCGGCGGATTTCTTCACTATCCTTAAGGCTTTGCCAGCCCTCGGTGGTGTTGAAAATCAGCTGGATTTCGCCGTCCTTGATCTTGTCTACGATATGCGGGCGACCTTGCGCGACCTTGTTCACGCGTTCGACCTCTATGCCCTGCGCCAGCAGGTAATCTGCCGTTCCGCCAGTCGCACACACGGTGAAGCCGCATTCAATAGCTTGGCGCACTGCAGGTACGATGACGGGCTTGTCGCTGTCTTTGACCGAGACGAACAATTTGCCCGACATCGGCGGCGGCATCCTCGCGCCGATCTGGCTTTTGGCAAATGCAGTGGCGAAATCCTTGTCGATGCCCATGACTTCGCCGGTGGATTTCATCTCTGGCGAAAGCACCGGATCGACGCCGGGGAAGCGGTCGAACGGGAATACCGCTTCCTTTACCGCGATATAGTCGATGTCGAGGTTGATTGGCGGCAGGTCCTTGAGCTTCTCTCCTGCCATGACGCGCGCTGCGATTTTGGCGATAGGCGCACCGATGGCCTTTGCGACGAAGGGGACGGTGCGGCTGGCGCGTGGGTTGACTTCGATGAGGTAGACTTCGCCGTCCTTGACCGCGAACTGTACATTCATCAGCCCGCGGACATGCAGGTTGAACGCAAGCACTTCGGCTTGGCGCCGAATTTCGGCGATAATGTCGGCTGGTAGGCTATAGGGGGGAATAGTGCAGGCAGAATCTCCGCTATGCACGCCAGCCTCTTCGATATGCTGGAGGATGCCAGCAACCACTACATCGTCGCCATCGCAAAGAGCGTCGACATCGACCTCGATGGCGTCGCGCAAATAGCTGTCGATGAGTACCGGCGAGTCGCCAGACACGATAACTGCGGTCTGGATGTAGTTTTCGAGCTGCAACTGCGTATCGACGATTTCCATCGCCCGCCCGCCGAGCACGTAGCTTGGCCGCATCAACACGGGATAGCCAATCTTGTCGGCAACAGCGATGGCCTCTTCACGGCTGCGGGCAATGCCATTTTCGGGCTGCTTGAGCTTGAGCTTATTGATGAGCGCAGCAAATCGCTCGCGGTCTTCGGCCAAGTCGATGGCATCGGGCGAGGTGCCGAGGATCGGGATGCCTGCCGCCTCAAGCGCTTTCGCCAGATTAAGCGGTGTTTGCCCACCGAACTGGACGATGACGCCCTTCAGCGTACCATTCTGTTGCTCGACATGCAGGATTTCGAGGACGTCTTCGGCGGTCAGCGATTCGAAATAGAGCCGGTCGCTGGTGTCATAATCGGTCGAGACGGTCTCGGGGTTGCAGTTGACCATGATGGTCTCATAACCCGCATCGGCCAGCGCGAAGCAGGCGTGGACGCAGCAATAATCGAACTCGATCCCCTGCCCGATCCGGTTCGGCCCGCCGCCAAGAATAACGATTTTCTCGCGGTCCGTAGGCTGGCTCTCGCATTCGGGCGTGCCAAAGCTTGGCGCTTCGTAGGTCGAATACATATAGGGCGTCTTCGCCTCAAATTCGGCGGCACAGGTGTCGATGCGCTTGAACACCGGACGCACGCCTAGTTTATGGCGCAGCGCGCGGACTTCGTCTTCGGTGACCGCACCAGCCATTGCGCGCGCGGCCTGCATGGCGATCCCCGAGCCGTGCCGCACGGCGGTTTCCATACCGGGGCGCAAATTGAGCGATTCGACCGCCAGAAACGCCAGGCGCTTGTCCGAAAAACCCATGGCTTTCAGGCGGCGGAGCGCTTCGGGGCCGTTGGGCAGGCCATTCGTCTTGATCGCGTTCTCTTCGGCGACGATTTCTTCGAGCCGCTCCAAAAACCACGGGTCGAACTTGGCAATCGCGTGAATTTCCGTCACGCTCATGCCTTCGCGCAAGGCCTGCGCGGCGACCAGCAGCCGGTCGGGCGTCGCGCGGCTCAACTCAGCGGATAGTTCGTCTTTCGAAGCACCCTTAAGCGCATCGACATAGTTGAAGCCAGAAAGCCCCGTTTCCAGCCCCCGCAACGCCTTTTGCAGGCTTTCGTGGATATTGCGCCCGATGGCCATCACCTCGCCCACCGATTTCATTGCGGTGGAGAGCAAAGGCTCGGCCCCTTTGAACTTTTCAAAGGCGAAACGCGGGATTTTGGTGACGACATAGTCGATCGTCGGCTCGAACGAGGCGGGTGTCGCGCCGGTGATGTCGTTGGTAATCTCGTCGAGCGTGTAACCCACCGCCAGCTTGGCCGCGACCTTGGCGATGGGGAAGCCGGTGGCCTTCGACGCCAGCGCCGAAGACCGCGACACGCGCGGGTTCATTTCGATGACGATCAGGCGGCCATCCTTCGGATTGACTGCGAACTGTACGTTCGAACCCCCTGTTTCAACACCGATTTCGCGCAGGCAAGCGATGCTCGCGTTGCGCATTATCTGATATTCCTTGTCGGTCAGCGTCAGCGCGGGCGCGACAGTGATCGAGTCGCCGGTATGCACGCCCATCGGGTCGATATTTTCGATCGAACAGATGATGATGGCATTGTCGGCGCGGTCGCGCACGACCTCCATCTCGAACTCTTTCCATCCGAGCAGCGATTCCTCGATCAGCACCTCGGTGGTCGGCGACGCGTCGAGGCCGCCGGCAACGATGGCCATGAACTCGTCGCGATTGTAGGCGATCCCGCCGCCGGTGCCGCCCATGGTGAAGCTGGGGCGGATAATCGACGGCAATCCGGTGCGTTCGAGCACGGCCAGCGCCTCATCCATCGAATGCGCAATGCCCGACCGCGCCGATTCCAGCCCGATCTTGGTCATCGCATCGCGGAACTTGATCCGGTCCTCGGCCTTGTCGATGGCTTCGGCATCGGCGCCGATCATTTCGACGCCGTATTTTGCCAGCGTGCCGTCGTTGAACAAGGCCAAAGCGACGTTCAACGCGGTCTGCCCACCCATCGTCGGCAACACCGCGTCGGGGCGTTCTTTTTCGATGATCTTGGCAACGATTTCGGGCGTAATCGGCTCGACATAGGTCGCATCCGCCATATCCGGGTCGGTCATGATCGTCGCCGGATTGGAGTTGACGAGGATGATGCGATAGCCCTCCTCACGCAGCGCCTTGCACGCCTGAGTTCCCGAATAATCGAACTCGCACGCCTGCCCGATGATGATGGGGCCAGCGCCGATGATGAGGATGGAAGAGATGTCAGTGCGTTTGGGCATTATTTACCACCCAACGGTTGAACTGAAAATGATACGGGATGTTTAAAGTTTCTCTCTGAAGTTTCGAGAACGCAAGCTAACAAATCCATGTTGGTGGAACTGATTGGAATTGTACCAGCCTCGTAGCCTTCCGTGCCCTGCTCAATTTGCAAATTTTTAATTCCGCACTCGAAAGCCAGCCGCGATGGTGATGCCCATTCCAGTTCATTGAATGGCAGTTCAGCTTGACCTATTTCGTTTTGTTGGCCTCTCATACGTAGCTCCATTAAAGGCTCTCGATGGACGCCGTAATAAAAGCCTACGGCGCCGCCCAGCAGAAGACTAAGAGCGCACAGAAAAATTGACTTAGTAGCTTGCTGTAACTTCACCCCATCATCCCCGCAAATTTCTCGAACAGATAATGGCTGTCCTGCGGGCCGGGGGAGGCTTCGGGGTGATATTGCACGCTGAACGCTGGCCGGTCGGCGAGTTCGAAGCCGCAATTGCTGCCGTCGAACAGGCTGGTGTGCGTTGCCTTCGCATTTGCGGGCAAGGTCGCGGCATCAACTGCGAAGCCGTGGTTCATGCTGGTAATTTCGACCGCGCCGTCGGAAAGCCGCTTCACCGGATGGTTCGCACCGCGGTGGCCCTGATGCATCTTTTCCGTCTTCGCGCCGACCGCAAGGCCGAGCATCTGGTGCCCGAGGCAAATGCCGAACAAAGGCTTTTTGGTTTCCAGCCATTGTCTGATCACCGGCACCGCATATTCGCCGGTCGCGGCAGGGTCGCCGGGGCCGTTCGACAGGAACAGCCCGTCGGGGGCGTGCGTCATGATTTCCTCGAACGTGGCGGTGGCGCTGACCACGGTAACGTCGCAGCCGGTGTCGACCAGGTTGCGCAGGATGTTATGCTTGATGCCATAGTCGATGGCGACGACCTTTGGCTTTTTGCGGAGGGGTGTCTCGACGATGCTCGACACGAACGGATTTAAAGAACTGCTCTTCCCCTCTCCGTTCGTGTCGAGCCCAGTCGAGACACCGTGAGTTCGCGCATACCCCTCGCCCAGCTTCCACAGCCCTGCATCCCAGCCATAGGTCTGCAACGTCGTCACATCCTTGGCCAGATCCATACCCTCAAGCCCGGCCCAGGCCTTCGCCCGCGCCAGCATGGCCGGCACATCGAAATCGCCGCTCGCCGAATGGGCGATCACAGCGTTCGGCGCACCAGCCACGCGGATCAGCCTCGTCAAAGCGCGGGTATCAACACCTGAAATGCCGATGCGGCCATTGGCCCTCATCCAGCCATCGAAATGCTGCGTGCTGCGAAAATTCGATGGGTCGGTCACATCCTGCCGAACAATCGCGCCCAGTGCATGGGGGTTCAGAGCCTCGACATCTTCGGGGTTGGTGCCGACATTGCCAATGTGCGGAAAGGTGAAGTTGATAATCTGCCCGGCATAAGAGGGATCGGTCATCACCTCTTGATATCCGGTCATCGCGGTGTTGAAGCAGACTTCGCCGACCGCCTGACCCTCTGCGCCAAAGCCGCGGCCCCAGATCACTTCGCCCGACGCCAATACCAATACGCCAGTCGCTCCGGTGGGCGCGCGCGTAGAGGTGGGGTCGGCCATGTGGGGCGCTCCAGATAGGGGTTGCAACGATGTCGTTAAGCGACAGCCGCTAAAGGTGACAGCCGCAAGCGTCAATCTATTAAAATGACAAAGTTCCCGCTATCCACAGTTCTTTCGTCACCAGAAAGACCATTCATGATTCGTGATACCATAAAGGCCGCCCAAATCTCCGCGATGAAGGCAGGCGAGAAAGACCGTCTGGCCGCAATCCGCCTAATTCTCGCCAAGGTCAAAGACCGCGATATCGAGCTGCGCACCGCGAGCGCATTGCCCGATGACGACGCAATGGTGGTCGAGGTCATGCAGAAAATGATCAAGCAACGCCGCGAATCGATTGCATTATATGAGCAAGGCGGACGTGCCGAACTGGCAGCGGTCGAGGCGGCTGAGTTGGTGATTATCGAGGAGTTTTTGCCGGCGCAGATGAGTGAGGCCGAAACCAGCGCGGCGATTGAGGGCATCAAGGCTGAGCTTGGCGCAGAGAGCTTGAAGGATATGGGACGCGTGATGGCGACCCTGAAAGAACGCCATGGGCCGCAGCTGGATATGAGCAAGGCGAGTGGCCTCGTAAAGGCTGCGCTTTCGTAAAGTGGCACTTACCCCGCAATGGCTGGATGAATTACGCTCGCGGGTCACGCTTTCGGCGCTGATCGGTCGTACCGTAAAGGTCACCAAGGCGGGGCGCGAGTTTAAGGCCTGTTGCCCGTTCCATAACGAGAAGACGCCCAGCTTCACGATCAACGATGAAAAGGGTTTCTACCATTGCTTCGGTTGTTCGGCGCACGGCGATGCCATTCGCTGGATGACCGACCAGCGCGGGCTGTCGTTCATGGATGCGATCAAGGAGCTTGCCGCCGAAGCGGGGATGGAAGTCCCTGCCCCAGACCCGCAAGCGGCGCAACGTGCGGAAAAAGCGAATAATCTTTATGACGTCATGACGGCGGCACAGGACTGGTTTGTCGCGCAATTGCAGAGGGTTGATGGTGCTGGTGCGCGGGGCTATCTGGAAAAGCGCGGGCTTTCAGCGAAGACGATCAAGGAGTTTGGTTTCGGCTTTGCCCCTGACAACCGTACGGCACTCAAAACCGCGCTAAAGCAATTCGGTGACTCGATGCTGGTCGAGGCTGGCCTGCTCATCGCGGTCGATGACAAGGCACCTTATGACCGCTTCCGAGGCCGCCTGATGATCCCGATCCGCGATCCCCGTGGCCGCGTAATTGCCTTTGGCGGGCGCATATTGGGTGAAGGCGAGCCGAAATATCTGAATTCGCCCGACACGCCTTTGTTCGACAAGGGCCGCACGCTCTACAACCTCGACAAATGCTCGCCTGCTTCGCGCCAAACGGGGCGCGTTATTGTTGTTGAGGGCTATATGGATGTCATCGCCATCGCGCAGGCAGGCTTTGCCGACGCGGTCGCGCCACTGGGGACCGCGCTGACCGAGCAACAGATTACGATGCTGTGGCGGATGACCGAGAAGCCGCTGCTCTGTTTTGATGGTGACGCTGCAGGACAAAAGGCGGCGTTGCGGGCAGCGTTGCGCGCGCTGCCGTTGTTGAAGCCGGGGCACAGCCTGCAATTTGTGACATTGCCCGAGGGGCAAGATCCCGACGATTTGGTCAAGAAGTCGGGTCCGAAAGCGCTGGCGGCTTTGCTGGAGGCCTCTGAGCCGCTTGTGGAACGTCTCTGGCGCTCCGAAGTCGCTGCTGGGCCACTTGATACTCCGGAAGACCGTGCGGGCCTGAAACAGCGTCTGGGTGCGCATATGGCGAATATCGCCGACGCCGAAATCCGCCGTCATTACGCAGATGCATTTCGCGAGCGCTTCGATACCCTGTTCGCCGCCAAGCCTCGCGCGCCATTTGTCCCGGGAGTTAAGGGCCCAAAGCGCGACTGGCGCAAACCCCAAATTCTGCCTCCGGGTGCCGAAACGAAGAGCTTCAATGCTAAAAGCTCCGACTTCTTGGTCCAGGGTGTGTTAGGGGCGTTATTACGGAATCCGGCGCTGATCCAGCGACATCATGAAGTGCTCAGCGACTTCGTTCCGACGGACCCGAATCACGGCAAATTGCTCGGCGCGATGCTCGATGCAAGTTTTGCCAAAGAATCGCTTGATACTGACGCCCTTCTTACCATATTGGACGAGAAGTTGTATAATGTCGCCACGACGCTCCTCCACAGTAACGGCAAGGTTTTTGCCTTCAATCGTGGGGAAGCAGGGGATGGAAGCGACGGATTATCCAGCGCTTCAAAGGAATTGGGTGAAGCAATCAGGCTGATGAAGCAGCGTCCCGCGCTGGAAGAAGCTCTGGAACGCGCCACGCGGTTGGCGAGTTTGGAGATGACCGACGAGACTTTTGCAGAGCAGCAACGGTTGCGACACGAAAAGAAGGCATTTGACGACCGCATCATCGCATTTTTTAAGCGCGATGCGGACGGTTTTTGAGATTATCGGGGAATTATTTTGGCAAGTCGCGCAAACGAGAATGAAGAAGATATCGCTGAAAATGGCGATGCACCGCTGATAGATTTGAATGATGCGACCGTCAAAAAGCTGCTGGCCAAGGCGAAGCGCCGTGGTTTCCTCACCTATGACGAACTGAACGCTGCGCTGCCGCAAGACCAGATGTCTTCGGAGCAGATAGAGGACGTGATGTCGGCAATCAACGACATGGGCGTGCAGATTGTCGAGAGTGACGAAGCCGGCGAAGATGCCGAGGAAGCGGAAGAAGAAGTCGAAACCATCGACAATATCTCCGAAAACGACCCGCGCTCGCTGACTAACACCATCAAGAAAACTGGTACCGGCGAACGCACCGACGACCCGGTGCGCATGTATTTGCGCGAAATGGGCGCGGTCGAACTGCTCAGCCGCGAAGGCGAAATCGCAATTGCCAAGCGCATCGAGTCGGGCCGCGACACGATGATCTTGGGCTTGTGCGAAAGTCCAATCACCTTCCATGCGATCATTGACTGGTCAAATGCGCTCAACAACGGCGAGATGCAGCTGCGCGAAATCCTCGATTTGGACGCGATGCTCTCGAAGGCGCCCGAAACGCTGACCGACGATGAGGAAGAAGAAGGCGACGGCGAGATAAGCGAGAAGACCGCTGGCGTTTCCTACAAGGAAGAAGAAGAAGTCGAGGACGAGCCCGAGGCTGCCAGCGACGATGATGATGATGATATGACCGAGCGCCGCACACGACCGGTTGAGGAAGAGGAAGAAGACAACACCCTCAGCCTCGCGCAGATGGAAGAAGCGTTGAAGCCAGAGGCTCTGGAGCGATTCGCCAAGATTGCGTCGTTATTCAAGAAATTCTCGAACGTTCAGCTGGAGCGCATGCGCGCGCTGAATGCAGGTGAAGATTTTTCCACAGCTTCGGAAAATAAGTATCACAAATTGCGTGAAGAATTGACCGCCGAGGTTGAATCGGTTCAGTTCCATGCGAACAAGATCGAATATCTGGTCGACCAGCTTTATTCGTTCAACCGCCGCCTGACCGCGCTTGGTGGTCAGATGCTTCGCTTGGCCGAGCGCCACAAGGTTCCGCGCAAGGCATTCCTCGACAGCTATATGGGCCATGAGCTCGACGAAAACTGGCTGACCGACGTTTCAAACATCGACAAAAAATGGACCGCTTTTGCGACTAACGAGGCCGATGGCGTCGAGCGCATCCGTGCGGAAATTGCCGACATCGCCGCCAATACCGGCATGTCGCTCAACGAATTCCGCCGCATCGTCAACATGGTGCAAAAGGGCGAGCGTGAAGCACGTATCGCCAAGAAGGAAATGGTCGAGGCAAATCTGCGCCTCGTGATTTCCATCGCAAAGAAATACACCAATCGCGGGCTTCAGTTTCTCGATCTCATTCAGGAGGGCAATATTGGCCTGATGAAGGCGGTCGACAAGTTCGAATATCGTCGTGGCTACAAATTCAGTACCTATGCGACGTGGTGGATCCGTCAGGCAATTACCCGCTCGATCGCCGATCAAGCGCGCACCATCCGTATTCCGGTCCACATGATCGAAACGATCAACAAACTCGTCCGCACGTCGCGCCAGTTCCTCCACGAACAGGGCCGCGAACCGACACCCGAGGAAATGGCAGAGCGCCTCTCGATGCCGCTCGAAAAGGTCCGCAAGGTGATGAAAATCGCCAAGGAGTCGATTTCGCTCGAAACGCCAATCGGCGACGAGGAAGACAGCCACCTTGGCGACTTCATCGAGGACAAGAACGCGATTATCCCTGTCGATGCCGCGATTCAAGCGAACCTCAAAGAAACTGTCACCCGTGTGCTGGCGTCACTGACGCCACGCGAGGAACGCGTGCTTCGCATGCGCTTCGGCATCGGTATGAATACCGATCACACGCTTGAAGAAGTCGGCCAGCAGTTCAGTGTGACCCGCGAACGAATTCGCCAGATTGAGGCCAAGGCGCTCAGGAAACTGAAGCATCCAAGCCGTAGCCGCAAGATGCGGTCTTTCCTGGATCAATAATAACTGGAGGGGGGCAGCCCGAATTTACAGGCTGCCCTTTCATATTTCGGCTACCGATAGGCTGTCACAACCTTTGCACCCAGCAAGCCCGTAGCATGTGATATCTCAACGGTTCGCGGACGCGCGTTCGTCCAGCGCTGATATTCATTGGCTGATACGAAATAGCGCCCACCTTCCAATGCGGCGCGTGGTGATACAGGTTGCAAATAGGCCCAATGGTATATCTGCCTGCTTTTACTAGCGTGGCTGATTTCAAGACGGTCCAACCGCATTTCGCTCGTCTGTATTATGCCCATATGCATGCCGTTTACCGTAGGCAATATTCCCATGGTCCACACGGGCCAAGACATGAAAGCACCTATACCGCAAAGCCCCAGCGCCACCCGTCGCATCATCGGTTGGGACCAGTTGTGACGCAATATGGCGAGGGGAGCCGTGGCCGAGATTAGCGCCACTACAAGTCCCCATGTTGCCAGACTTGAGCCATAAGCGATATTGCGGGGGATATCGTCACCGACGAATACCACCAGCAACATTGTCACCACAATCGCGAGCATGAAGGGCGACAATGCCAAGGGTACTGCCCATTGCATATAGGGTTTGTTCGCCGCGCGGTCCATCCGATGATGATATGCTGCTAATATTACCAATCGGTTGAGCGGGCATTCGACATCAAACTCGATCAAAGACCTAACTCTTTTCCGATATGGCTATTCGAGACCTTTATTGGCGTAGCGCAACAAGAATGTGGTGCTAATGATGCCGTCAACAGGAGGGAAAATTGACCATCACGACGCGCCAGATTGGCCTTGCCGCTCTACTCACTATGCTATCGATGGTCGCAATCTGGCTGCTGCTCACCGCGCTTGGTCCAGATTGGGCTGCCTATGCCCCTGCCACCTGCACCGCAACGCGCTGTTTTTGCGAGCTCCCACGCATCGGATCGCTTGTCCTGCAACCGGCGAACAGCTGGTCGAGCTATGGCTATGCATTTGCCGGATTCCTGATGATCGTGCTCTCGCAAGGCCAGACGTGGAAATCCCGTTTTCGCTCGGAAGCCGCAACGGCTTTCGGACTGACCGCGATTTTCGTCGGTCTTGGCTCAGTGTTGCTACACGCTACACTCACCTTGTGGGGGCAATTCTTCGACGTGATGGGGATGTATCTGACCGGCGGGTTTATGCTGATAAGCGCGCTGGCCCGCTGGCGCGGGCTGCCGCCGCGATTGGCTATTGTCCTCTACCTGGTGCTCGTCAGCGTTTTAGTGCTGGTGCTCTATCAGATCCCCGACGTGCGGCGCTGGCTGTTTGCGGTGGTGCTTTTGGCGGCGATTGTTATCGAGCTTGGCTTTGCCCGGCCCCGGCGCGCGCGGGTAAGGGTCGGATATTATTTTGCCGGGATCGCGACCAAAGCCGTAGCGTTCACCATCTGGAACCTCGACCAGCACGGCACATTATGCGCGCCCGAAAGCCTTTTACAGGGCCATGCTGCGTGGCATCTGCTGGGCGCCACATCGCTGTGGCTGACATTCCTATACTATCGGAGCGAACGGGCGCGTTAATCGCTACATTTGGAGCATCCCAAAAGTTTTCTCCCCGTAAACCAGTTTTTTAAGACTTTTCGCTAATCAGAACGGCTTATGCGTCCCACAGCGGACGACGGACCAACAGGCGGAGCACATAATGGACAATCTGGCGCGGCCTCAAATGGATGACGCTTTTGGCGCTTCCTTTGTGCGCACCATATTGTCCGAAGGCAGCCTGCCGGTTGTTGCCCCGCTCATCGCCTTTCTGGGCAATGGCAGCGAACGACCGGATTTACGCTCGCCGGCGAAGACCGCGCGAGCTGCGTTGCTCGCAGACATCGCGCACTTCATGAATATTTCGCATGGTCGCCATCCTGGAGTTGTCGATCACGCCGCGCACAAGATTGTTGACGATCCCGCGCGCAAATGGCTCGTACAGGCAATTGACGGAATAACGTCGGAGCGCGCCTATCTTAACAAATTGACTGTGACCGCGGGGCCAATTCGCCGTTTGAATGGGCAGGACAAGATTACCGCGCTAATTGAAGGGCAGTCGAAGAACTTCGAAATGTTGGCGACTTCGGATCGCAAGGGATGTCCAGCGGGTGCAGCGATTGCGTTTGTCGTCGATTGGAACCAGACACGTGCGCTGCTCGACCGGGTAGCTTTACACATCGGTCTTGAAGCGGCGCCGCTTTCCTTGCCGTCGGTTGACGATTGCCTCCGTCTTGCAGAGCAACTCGACGATGGAGCAGGATACCGGCGCGCGATGGCATTCGGTTCGGACCAGCTCCTTGCCCAACAACGCGGTCTATGGCAGCTAATCGCCGCCCGGCATGTTGAAATGCTGGCCAGCTAAAATCCCTTTATTGGGTTGCATATAATTTTGAGCGCACCTACGAATTAACCGTTCGATTAACTTGACGGGAACGTTCCATGCGCTTTGAAGGCACCGATAATTATGTCGCCACCGATGATTTGAAGGTTGCGGTCAATGCAGCAACCAAATTACGGCGGCCGTTGCTGGTCAAGGGCGAACCGGGCACAGGCAAAACCGTTCTGGCTCAGGAAATCGCCACGGCAATGGGTGCGCCGCTGATCGAATGGAACATCAAATCGACGACCAAGGCACATCAGGGCCTGTATGAATATGACGCGGTGGCGCGGCTCCGCGATAGCCAGCTGGGCGACGAACGCGTCCACGACATCAAGAATTACATCAAGAAGGGCAAATTGTGGGAGGCGTTCACCGCCCCTGTACTACCCGTGTTGCTGATCGACGAGATCGACAAGGCCGACATCGAATTTCCCAACGATTTGTTGCAGGAACTCGACCGGATGGAATTCTACGTTTACGAAACGCACGAAACCATCAAGGCGGTCGAGCGACCGATCGTAATTATCACCTCGAACAACGAAAAAGAACTCCCCGACGCGTTTCTGCGTCGGTGCTTTTTCCATTATATCAAATTTCCTGATCGCGACACGATGCAGGCGATTATCGATGTCCATTTCCCGGGAATCCAGAAGATATTGGTCTCAAAGGCGATGGATATTTTCTACGAGGTGCGCGACGTTCCCGGATTGAAGAAAAAGCCCTCGACTTCGGAATTGCTCGACTGGCTCAAGCTTCTTCTACACGAAGATATGCCGCTTGATGTCTTGCAATCGCGTGACCCGACCAAGGCGATACCGCCGCTTCACGGCGCATTGCTCAAGAACGAACAGGACGTAATGCTGTTCGAGCGACTGGCCTTTATGGCGCGGCGTACCAACGGCTAGCCCTGCGCCGCGGGTCAAATCACATAGGCAACTTCCAAGTCGCCCCAGCGTTGGCCATTGATGCGTAACGGCACATAGACATTGCGGACGATTTTGTAGTTTTTGCCGTCACCTTCGTGGCGGTAAACCGCCATCATATAGTCCTGCTCGCTGGCTTTTGCGATGAGGTCGACCCCTTCGAAGAGCACGCGGCCATTCCGGCAATATTTGGTGTCATGTGCAATATCGCCGGTTGGCTGACGCGAATATTCCTTGAGATGCACCGGCAAAAACCCTTTGCGGCTCGTGCAAACGACGGACAATATCCGGTCAGGATCGGTCTGTTTCACAGATTCCAGAACCGGCTGCCAATTTCGCTCAGCCCATGCCGTCAGTTTTGACGTGAACCGGGGCGGATTGCTGCCCATGATTTGCTTCAAATCTGAATCAAAAAGGTCGTCGATCGTAAGTCCGCCATTTGAGATCGCTGCCTCGGTCAGTTCGATAACCCGTTTCGCTTCATGCTGCGCAAGCTCGACAAATTCGGAATCGTGCGGGGACAGGCCGCTGTGCACGATATGGTCAAACATCCGGTTAGCTTGCGTCTCTAGCTCCACAATCTGGCTGTGCGCGTTACCAACCGCCGCGAACATATCTCCGTTGGCATCGGCAACCGCGTCGCGCACCTTCTGCGAATCGAGAAGGCCGCGGTGGATTTGCTCAGTGCTTGTGGCGATCCCGCGATTGTGCTCGCCGACTTGGCCGACCACGTCACTTACCGATTGGATGAGCGACTGGAGGCCGGCAAATTGTTGCTGTGCAGCACTGCTTGTTGAAATTCCGTCTTCGATCTGACCGACGAATTTAGCGGCCTCATCAGCCAACGAATTGACCGTTCCGGTAATTTCCACCGCAGCCTTACGCGTATCGAGTGCGAGTTTTTTCACTTCGCTTGCAACAACAGCAAATGTCTGACCAGCCTCACCGGCCTTCTCTGCTTCAATGGCAGCATTGAGCGCGAGCATGTTGGTTGTCCGGGCAATGGTATCTATGGATTGCGATACGCGCTTCACCTGTTCCATCGCGGAAGCGAACCCGGTGATATGTGTGCCCAAACTGCCGATAAGCGAGACCAATGCAGAAAAGCTCGCCATGGACAGTTCGACGGTTTCGGTTCCTCCCCTCAGCTTGCTGACGGCTGATTCGGCGAGACTGCGTGCGTCGGACGTCGCTTGGGTGACCTCTGCAATGTCGGAATCGAGCCGTAATGTCAGTTCGGTCAACTCGCTATGCTGTGCTTTCAGCCAGCCAGCTGATGCAAGCGCGGTTTCCAGTTTGCCAGCCGCTTCCGCACAGCCGACCGTAACATCACCGCAAATGCGTGCTGTTTCGCGGATCCAGTGGTTTTCCTCGACCTCGATTTTTTCCATTTTCACGGCAATAAGATCCTCATTGGTTTCAGCCGCCAACGGTTACCGCAATATGGTTATCGCCAGGTTAACCACTGAATGTTGACGCAGGCGCGCCAAGCCTCCACAAGCTTAATCGTTCGGTTAACAGGGAGCGGCGCTGTGTTTTTTTCATTCATGGACGAGTTGCGAACCGCAGGGATTTCCGCATCATTAAAAGAACATCTGGCATTGCTGGAAGCTCTCAACGCCGACGTGATTCAGCAAAGCCCAGAAGAATTTTATTATCTGGCGCGGACAACGCTCGTTAAAGACGAGGCGCTGCTCGACCGGTTCGACCAGGTGTTTGGAAAAGTTTTCAAAGGCATTTTTACCGATTATGGTCAAAATCCTGTCGACATCCCTTCCGATTGGCTGAAGGCGATTGCCGAGAAATATCTGTCGCCCGAAGAAATGGCAAAAATCGAAAAGATGGGCAGCTGGGATGAGCTCATGGAGACGCTCAAGAAGCGGCTCGAAGAGCAGGAAAAGCGCCACGAAGGCGGCAGCAAATGGATCGGCACCGGCGGCACGTCGCCTTATGGCAATGCGGGTTATCACCCCGAGGGTGTGCGCATCGGCGGCGAATCCAAAAATAAGCGCGCTGTGAAGGTGTGGGATAAGCGCGAGTTCCAGAATCTCGACCACACACGGGAGCTGGGCACGCGAAACATCAAGATCGCCATGCGGCGCCTGCGCAAATTTGCCCGCGACGGAGCAGTCGACGAACTCGATATCGACGCGACTATCAATGGTACCGCGCGGCAAGGGTGGCTCGATATCCACATGCGCCCGGAACGACGCAATGCAATCAAAGTGCTGCTGCTGCTTGATGTTGGAGGCTCGATGGATCCTTTCATCAAGCTGTGCGAGGAATTATTCAGTGCAGCCACCAGCGAGTTCAAAAACCTCGAATTTTTCTATTTCCATAATTGCCCGTACGAAGGCGTGTGGAAGGACAATAAACGCCGTTTCAGCGAGCGGACTCCGATGTGGGATGTGCTGCACAAATTCCCTCATGACTATAAGGTCGTGATGGTCGGCGATGCGTCGATGAGCCCCTATGAAATCACCCATCCAGGCGGCTCGGTCGAGCATTTCAACGAGGAATCGGGTGCCGTATGGATGCACCGCATCACCAACACCTACCCAGCAACCGTGTGGCTAAACCCGGTACCTGAGAAGCAATGGGGCTATTCGCAATCGACCAAAATCATAAAAGAACTGGTCAATGACCGGATGTATCCATTAACGCTGGAAGGTCTCGACGATGCCATGCGGGAGTTAAGCCGCAAGCATGGCCATTAATAAAGCAGGTACTTCTGTCGTTCCTGAAGCCATTTTGCCTCATCGCCTGACGTCATCGCGTCAAGATCAGCCGCGCAGGACGCAGGATCGTCACACCATTCGCGTAAGCCCGGGCCACCATTGATCACGTCGATTGCAAGCTTTCCAAATTCATATTCATATGGAAAGTCGCGCCATAGATCGTAATCGGGATATAAACGTCGGATTGCTTTGAACGCCAGCGCCTGCACCCGCCACGGCTTGAAGGCTTGATGGACGTAACCCGGGCCCTCCGCATGAATATGGACTCCATAGCAGAGGCTGTGGACATGTTTGTGGAAAGTTGGTTCAAACCATATTTCGCGCAATGCGCATCCGTGCAGCCATTGCGGCGCAAAGCTGCGCATTTCGGCAATCACAGCGCGGGCGTCGATATCGGGTGCACCGAATATTTCGAGCGGACGGGTGGTGCCCCTGCCCTCCGACAAATTAGTGCCTTCAAGCATCACCGTCCCGGCATAAGCCCGCGCCATGTTGATGTTCGGTGCATTGGGACTAGGGTTAATCCACAGCCGTTCGGTTGGCCAGCCAAAGCCCGGGGCAGCATCGGGTTCATAATCCGCCATGGCAATCACGCGGTAATCAACATCAATCTTGTAATGGTCAACAAACCACTGGCCCAGCTCTCCCAGCGTCAACCCGTGCCGCATCGGAATTGGGCCTGCTCCGACGAAACTTTGCCATCCGGGAAGCAATGTCAAACCTTCAACAGGGCGTCCGGCAGGATTAGGCCGATCAAGCACCCACACCGTTTTATTATGCTTGGCGGCGGCCTCAAGCATGTAAAGCAGTGTGGTGATAAAGGTATAAATTCGGCAGCCTAAATCCTGCATATCGATCAGGATGACATCGAACGTCCCCATCGACTGCCCGGTCGGGCGGCGGACTTCGCCATAAAGGCTGAATACCGGGATGCCGTGGACCGGATCGGTGAAGTCGGGCGACTCCATCATGTTATCCTGCTTGTCGCCGCGCAGCCCGTGTTGCGGGCCGAAAGCGGCCGTTACGTTTATGTCATCAAGTGCAGCAAGCGCATCAAGCGAATGGGTCAGGTCCGCCGTGACCGATGCTGGATGCGCTAGCAAGGCAATGCGCTTGCCAATCAATGGCTTGCGCAGTTCAGGCTCACTGAGAAGGCGATCGATACCGAATTTCATGCCGCGCTAGGTGCCTCCAGTTTTAGCGCAAAGCAATCCCTATGATGGAAATCAGGCTTTCCAGGTGGATGGGCAAGCGCCCAGTAGGACTTGGTACCATCGCTTTCCTCTACCACCGCTGAAAGGCCGAGGAGCAAAGGACTATTCTGCCATTTGTCGGGCAAGACAATATCTGCATTCAGGCCGAAATGCTGCTCGCTAAAATCACAGGTGATGAAAGGCCGATCAACCATCTCTTCGGCCATACCTTCCCTGTAAGCTGCAAATCGATACAGCGCCCATTCGGTCGAAGGAGAAAAATTATACTCAAGATAGGATTCTCCATCCTGCCGGGACACGAAAAGCTCGAAACACGTCGTCTGCCACAACCGATCGCGACGGGCGGGTTCATCAATCAAGGGTAACATCAATGTTTCAGTATCGCCGTGCAGTTCAAATCTGACCTTCAGACCATGGTTGCCAGACGTTCCAACTGTAACATCGATATGGTCGGCCATGAACGGTGGTGTCGCCGGATGGCAGATCAAATGGGCTTCGCGCACTGAATTATTGGCCAATGGGCAAACTCCTGCTAGGCGCAGCGGCATTATGACCGCTTACCAATCCGATCTTCTCCGCCTGCTCGACGAGCGTGGCTACATCCACCAGACAACCGATGCTGCGGCACTTGACGCACTAGCAACCAAAGAGATTGTTCCTGGGTATATCGGCTTTGATGCCACCGCGCCATCGCTTCATGTCGGAAACCTGGTTTCAATCATGCTGCTCAGGCGGCTGCAGCAGGCCGGACACAAGCCGGTCGTGGTCATGGGTGGCGGCACGACCCGGATCGGTGACCCGACCGGCAAAGACGAAGTACGCAAGATGCTGACCGATGAAACAATCGAGGCCAACATCGCTTCTATCCGAACGGCGTTCGAACGATTCCTTGTTTTCGGCGACGGACCGACTGACGCAGTAATGGTCAACAATCACGATTGGCTGGGTAAGCTGGGCTATATCGAATTGCTGCAGTCGGTCGGCACACATTTCACGATCAACAGAATGCTGACCTTCGACTCAGTCAAGCTCCGGTTGGAACGCGAACAGCCGATGACGTTCCTCGAATTCAATTACATGATCCTGCAAGGCTATGATTTCCGGCACCTTAGCAAAACTATGGGTGTCCGCCTGCAAATGGGCGGATCGGACCAGTGGGGCAATATCGTCAACGGCATGGAGCTTGCGCGCCGCATGGATGGCGCGGAAGTTTTTGGGCTAACGACGCCGCTTATTACCAAAGCCGATGGCTCGAAGATGGGCAAATCGGTGTCGGGAGCGATCTGGCTCAACCGCGAGCAGCTGCCGGATTATGATTACTGGCAGTTCTGGCGCAACACCGATGACCGTGATGTCGGCCGCTTCCTGCGGTTGTTCACTGACCTGCCGATTGACGAAATTGCCAGATTGGAAGCACTTGAAGGTTCAGAGATCAACGCCGCCAAGATTGCGCTGGCCAATGCTGCGACCGAAATGTGCCGGGGGACTGAAGCCGCCACGTCGGCATCGGAAACCGCGCGCAAAACGTTTGAAGACGGAGATGCCGGGGGCGATTTGCCAACCATTGAGGTTTCCGGCGCGATCTCGCTGATCGATGCCCTAGTCGCTTTGAACTTTGTGACCTCGAAAAAAGAGGCAAGAAGGATGATTCAAGGCGGTGGTGCGCGCATCAATGATGAACCGATTTCAGACGAAAACGCCTCTGTTCCTGCGCAACCTAATCCGGCAAAAATATCGGCTGGTAAGAAAAAGCATGGATTACTGACATTTAGCTGAGTAAATTCAGGTAAAGATTTTCGCCCGGAGATTTTACCAATTATTTGTAACTTCCGTGCATATTGATGCTCCAAGAAACAAATGCACGGGGTCGCAATTTATGGCGCAAGCCGCTCCAAATAATGACATGGATCTACGCAGGGCGGCACGTCATCGTGCCGATCACAAGGTTATCACCGAGAGCAGGGTACATGGCGACCGGACGATCCATATCGTCAACGTCTCCGCGCATGGCTTCATGATTGACAATAATCCCGGCTTTGAGCGGGGTGAGCGTGTTGAATTGCGGTTGCCCGTCATTGGACGTATCGAAGCGCTAGTGATATGGACGGTCGAAAGTCGTGCCGGGTTCCAGTTTGAGCGCGTAGTACGCTTACCTGATTTTCTGGCGCTTCTGGATCATATCAGCCCCAAACTTCGCTAACCGCCCCTGAGCGTCGCCACACCGGCATCGCGTTCAAACAGGTAAAGCGCAATTCTGGCAGCCTGCCCACGCGGGCCATCAAGTCCGCCGTCGCGGTCCAGCAAAAGGCGAGCGTCGTCGGCGGCAACGCCGATGAGCTCGCGTACCTGTTCAGGCGTCGCCACTCTGAATGGGCTCTCGCCGGACTGCCGTGTACCGAGCATTTCGCCCGCACCGCGCAGTTTCAGATCCTCTTCGGCGATGCGAAAACCGTCATTGGTTTCGCGCATGAGTGCGAGGCGTGCGCGTGCCGTTTCGCCAATTACCGCGCTGCGGACAAGCAGGCAGACTGATTTCTCGGATCCGCGCCCGACGCGCCCACGCAGTTGATGCAGCTGCGCCAATCCGAAGCGGTCGGCTGCTTCGATAATCATCAAACTGGCGTTGGGAACATCGACGCCGACTTCGATTACTGTCGTTGCCACTAACAGTCGCGTTTCGCCGGCAATGAACCGTTCCATCACCGCATCTTTTTCCTGACCCCGCATCCGGCCATGTACCACCGCCACCTGTTCGCCAAAGCGCAGCTTAAGCTCGGCGGCGCGCTGCTCGGCGGCGGCTAGATCGCTATTCTCGCTTTCCTCAACCAGCGGACAGACCCAAAAGGCTTGCTTACCTGCCGCTAGATGCCGAGCGACGCCGTCGATGATTTCGGGCAGCCGCTCCTGCGAAATCACCCGCGTTTCAACAGGCGTACGTCCCGGTGGCAGTTCATCGAGGATTGAGCTGTCCATTTCGCCATAAGCTGCAAGCGCGAGGCTGCGCGGAATCGGCGTGGCAGTCATGACCAGCAGATGTGGTACGCCCCTGCCCTTGCGCGACAGCATCAGCCGCTGCGACACGCCAAAGCGGTGCTGCTCGTCAATCACAGCGACAGCCAACGCCTTGTACGTTACCGCTTCCTGAAAAATCGCATGCGTACCGACGAGAATATGGATCGAACCGTCGGCCAACCCCATCAAGGTTGCTTCGCGCAGCTTGCCCTTATCCCGACCCGTCAAAATCGCGATGTTGATAGGCATTCCGGCCAGCAGTTTTTGCAGGCCCGCAAAATGCTGCCGCGCCAATATCTCGGTGGGCGCCAGCATCGCCCCTTGCAACCCTGCCTCAACTGCGCGGAGCAGCGCCATCAGCGCCACTATCGTTTTGCCCGCGCCAACATCACCCTGAAGCAAGCGTAGCATCGGTCGTGACTGCGCGAGATCGCCCTCGATTTCGGAAATCGTGCGCTTTTGCGCATCGGTGAGCGCAAAAGGCAGTTTGAGCTGGTCAACCAAATGCCCGTCGCCGCGTATCTGCACTGCGGATCGTTTATCCATTGCCGCACGAATGAGCCGCATCGCCAACTGGTTGCTGAAAAGCTCGTCATAAGCGAGGCGGTCCCGCGCGCTTTGGTCGTCCTTGCGGTGCACGACATGCAGCGATTCTGCCCACTCCACCCACCCGCGCGCGGACAGCAGGCTGGGCTCGATCCATTCGGGCAACACCGGTATCTGCTCCAGCGCAGCCGCAGCGAGCTGCCCCATTCTTTTGTTGGTCAGGCCTTCGGACAGCGGATAAACCGGCTCTGCAAGGCCTGGCGATCCGGCACCGCCAACCGGCACGATATGGTCAGGGTGCACCATCTGCAGCTCATCACCATATCGATCAAGCTTGCCCGAGATAACCCGCGCTTCGCCAACCGGAAGCTGCTTGCGAGCCCACCCGCCGTTGCGCCCGAAGAAGGTGAGCGTAATATAATTACCATCGGCATCCGCGGCGTAAATGCGCAGAGGCGCTCGCGCGCTGCCGCTGCTGCGGTGCTCCATCACGGTCAAATAAACGATGATATTTTCACCGACATCGGACACATCCAGCCGCGAGACGGATTTGCGATACGTCCAGCTAACCGGGAAATGATAAGCGACGTCCTTGACGCGTTCGAGGCCCAACCGCTCCAGCGGCTTGGCCAACCCGGGGCCGACGCCTTTCATTGCGCGGACTTCTGCAAATAACGGATTGAGTATCTCGGGGCGCATCTCTAACGACCTATAACCCTGTCTTCCGTTGAAACCATAGCCAAAAGGACGCGCCCGATGGACGCCGACCCCTATCGCCGAAAACTACACTTCCGCGCGCATCATCGCGGCACGCGCGAGGCCGATGCGATGATTGGCGGGTTTTTTGACTGCTATTCCGTTGATTGGGGAGCGGTTGAATATGCGTGGTTCGAGCGGCTGCTCGAAGAACAAGATGTCGACATCATGGCATGGGCGCTGGGTACAGCGGAACCAGATGCGGCATTCGCAGGACCATTGATGGACCAGCTCAAGCGGCTCGACTTCATTTCGCTTCCCGAAGGGCTTGATACCCACAAATCATGATCGACCTGCAACGCATCATAAATAGCCGAAGCGGACTGACCCTTGCATCGGTGCCTTCGGGCTTTGCACCCTTGTTGCTGGCCGATCTGACGCGGGCTGCGAAGGGCCGCACTTTGTTTATCGCGCCGGACGATGCGGCCATGCGCGCCGTTGCCGATGCCGTACCGTTTTTCGCGCCCGAACTGGAAATTTTACAGCTGCCCGCTTGGGATTGCCTGCCTTATGACCGCGCGTCGCCCTCGGTGGCGGTGACGTCGCAGCGTATGTCGACGCTGCAAGCGCTGCAACAGCCGCCGAAAAAGAAGCAACTGGTGCTGACCACCATCGGCGGGGTCATACAGAAATATGTGACGCCATTTCGTATCCGCCAAACCGGTGAACGGTTGACTGCAGGCCGCGAAATCACCCGCGAGCGTCTGGCTTCGTTGTTGCAATCAAACGGCTATTTCCGGGTCGACACCGTTGCCGAAGCCGGAGAATTCGCCATCCGCGGCAGTATCGTTGACCTGTTTCCAGCGGGCAGCGAGTTCGGGCTTCGCCTCGACTTTTTCGGCGACGAAATTGAGACCATTCGCCGCTTCAATCCCGCCGATCAGCGCAGCATCGATCAGGTTGAGCATTTCGATATTTTGCCTGCCGTAGAGGCGCTGATGGACGAGGAAGCGATTAAGCGCTTCCGCGTCGGCTATCGCGAACGCTTCGGCGTCACAGCTACTGGCGATCCACTGTATCAGGCGGTATCCGAGGGCCGCCGCCTCTCTGGCATGGATCACTGGCTGCCGTTGTTTGAAGAGCGAATGGCAACCATCTTCGACCATCTGGGTGACGGCACTTTGGTCCTGCGCGATGCAGGCGCGGCTTCGGCAGGACAATCGCGTCTGGATGCCATCAGCGATTATTACGACAACCGCGTGAAGGCCCAGGTAGCCGAACCGGGAAGCTACCGCCCGCTGCCGCCTGAGATGCTGTATCTGTCGAGCGACGAGCTTGAGCAGACGCTGGCTGCCAACGCCGCCCATCTCGTGACACCGTTCGCACAGCCGGAATCTGCAAGCATTATCGACTTTGGCATATCCGCAGCCCGCGATTTTGCGCCCGAGCGCACGCAAAAAACCAATGTTTACGAGGCGGTTGCAGAGCATCTGAAATCACTCGCCAAAAGCGGCCATAAAGCGATTATTGCAAGCTACTCGCTCGGTGCACGAGAACGCCTGAAGGGATTGTTGTCTGACCATGGCGCACCGCCACTGTCCGATGCCGATAGCTGGCAACAGGCTTTGGGCATTGCCAAGGGCCGGGCGGCGATGGCTGTCCTGCCCATCGACCACGGCTTTACCGCGCCCGATTATGCGCTGATCAGCGAACAGGACATGCTCGGCGACCGGTTGGTCCGGCGGCAGAAGCGCAAAAAATCCGCTGATGCGTTTCTTGCCGAGCTTGCGGCGCTGACACCGGGTGATCTGGTGGTGCATCAGGATCACGGCATCGGACGCTATGAAGGCCTGATTTCAATCCCGGTCGGCAACAGCCCACATGACTGCGTGGCGCTCAGCTATTCGGGCGGTGACAAGCTTTACGTGCCCGTAGAGAATATCGACGTTTTGTCGCGCTACGGTTCAGACAGCGAACTGGTCAGCCTGGACAAGCTTGGTGGCGAGGCATGGCAACGCCGCAAGTCGAAGCTGAAAGAACGAATCCGCGCTATAGCAGGCGAACTGCTCAAGACTGCAGCGGAACGGGCATTACGTCCCGGCGCAATTATCGAAGTCGACGATCAGGCCTATGCGAGCTTTGCTGACCGTTTCCCTTATGAGGAAACCGAAGATCAACAGCGAGTCATTGACGAGGTTCTGGAAGACCTGTCGGCAGGCAAGCCCATGGACCGGCTGGTTTGCGGTGACGTCGGTTTCGGCAAGACGGAGGTTGCGATGCGCGCGGCCTTTGCCGCCGCGATGGCAGGGCTTCAGGTGGCAGTCATCGCGCCGACCACTTTGCTGGCGCGGCAGCATTATTCCAACTTCGCCGAACGCTTCCGCGACTTGCCATTAAAGCTGGGTCGCCTTTCGCGACTGGTACCTACGTCAGAGGCAGGAAATACCCGCGACGGCCTAGCGGATGGTACAGTGGATATCGTCATCGGGACTCACGCGGTCTTGGCTAAATCGCTCAAATTCAAGCGTCTGGGACTGGTGATTGTCGATGAAGAGCAGCGGTTCGGCGTCAACCACAAAGAACAGCTCAAGGCGCTGAAAACCGACGTCCATATGCTGACACTGACCGCCACGCCGATTCCGCGCACGTTGCAGATGGCGATGTCTGGCTTGCGCGAACTGTCGGTAATTCAAACCCCGCCGGTCGACCGGCTTGCCGTTCGCACCTATGTCATGCCGTGGGATCCGGTTGTGCTGCGCGAGGCGTTGTTGCGCGAACATTATCGCGGCGGGCAAAGCTTCTTTGTCGTGCCGCGCATCGCCGACCTGACTGAAATCGAAGAATATCTGCGCACCGAGATTCCCGAGGTCAAATATGTCACCGCGCACGGCCAGATGTCGGCCACTCAAGTCGAGGAACGGATGAGCGCGTTTTACGAGAAGCGATATGACGTTCTGCTGTCCACCACGATTGTAGAAAGTGGGCTCGATATACCCAGCGCCAATACACTTATCATCCACCGCGCTGATCGGTTCGGTCTGGCGCAATTATACCAGCTTCGCGGCCGGGTAGGCCGTTCGAAAACCCGGGCATATGCGTATCTGACTCATGAACCGAACCGCGTGCTGACCGAGACAGCCGAGAAGCGGCTTAAAGTGCTTGGCGATCTCGACAGCCTCGGTGCCGGTTTCCAACTCGCAAGCCACGACCTCGATATTCGCGGCGCGGGCAATCTCGTCGGCGATGAGCAATCCGGGCATATCAAGGAAGTCGGTTTCGAACTGTATCAATCGATGCTCGAAGAGGCGATACTGGAAGCGCGCGCCGGCGCGCAAGGCCTCGCCAAGCCGCGTGGCAGCTTCTCGCCGCAGATCACCATCGACGCGCCAATTCTCATTCCGGAAGATTATGTTCCAGACCTCTCCGTGCGCATGGCATTGTATCGCCGCCTGAACGAACTCGAAGAAGGGCAAGATGTGGAGGGCTTCGCGGCCGAAATGACCGATCGCTTCGGGAAAATTCCGGAACCCACACAAAATCTGCTTAAGCTTATCCAGATCAAACAGAATGCGTTGGTTGCGCAAGTGGCAAAAATCGAGGTTGGAGCGCGCGGGACGCTGGTCAGTTTCCACGACGACAGCCCGCCCAATGTGCCCGGCCTGCTCGCCTATGTCGCCAAATTGGGGGAGACGGCAAAGCTTCGCCCCGATAGCAAACTTGTCATCAATCGCGTCTGGGGCGACCCCACATCGCGGCTGAACGGATGCCTGCAATTGTCGAGGGGTTTAGCCAATCTGGCGCGTAAATCGGGCTAGTTGCTTCTCAGCGCGAATGTCTCGAACTCCGTCGGATTTAGCGCAGGTGCCCGCAAGAAACCCTGAAAATAGTCGCAACCTTCGGCTTTGAGCATTTCCAGCTCTTCGGCTTTTTCGACGCCTTCAGCAATGACGGCGATGTCGAGTGCCTTCGCCATAGCAATGATAGCGCGCAAAATGACGCGGTCTTTGCCTGTTCCGACGATATCGGGTGTCATGCCCTTGTCGAGCTTGAGATAATCGAGCGGTAGCGCCTTCAGATAAGCAAGGCTTGAATAGCCGGTGCCGAAATCATCGACGGCGATCCGCACCCCCTTTGCCCGGAGGAGTTCAAGTTGTCCCGAGGCAAGTCCAAGGTCGCGGATCAGACTTTCTTCAGTCAGCTCCAGCGTCAGGCGATCGGGCGAAAAGCCGCTCTGGTCGAGCAGGTCGAGCAACCGAGAACCATAATTATCGGTCAGCTCTTCCGCCCCCAGATTGACCGCAAGGCGCAAATTGTTAAGCGCGACAGGCCAGTGCGCGGCGAGGTTAATTGCGCCTTCTTGAATCAGATGGGATAGTTCTTCGCGCAAATCACAGCGGTCAGCGGCATCAAACAGGTCGCCTGCGCTGACGTCACCCAAATCCGGGTGATTAAGGCGCGCGAGCGCCTCGGCACCTACCAACCGCCCTGTCGATACTTCGAATTGTGGTTGGAGCATGATCGAAATGCGCCGATCAGCCAACGCCGACCTTGTTGCGTTGTCCAGAAACTCTGCCTTGTCAGGTGTCCTGGCATTGCCTGCGTCTGCAACCAGAAAGCGCTTCCCTTTGCGACCATAAGCCTTCGCCAACGCTTCACCAGCGCGCGCTGCCAGACTTTGCCTGCTTTCGCCGATTTGAGATAGCGATATCCCGATGCGAGGATTGATATGGAGCGGACCCGACCCGTCGCCCAGATTGACTGACACCATTTCCAGCAATTTCTGCGCCGCCAATTCCAGTTGCCGCCCCCCCGAATTACCATCCACAACCAAAAGGAATTCGCGACCAGGCATCCGCGCCATAAACCGGATGGGAGAGAGTTGCTGCTCGGCAAAGGCGCGGATTTGCTGGCCGACCCGGCGGATTGCGGCATCACCCGCTGCCCTGCCCAATCGGTCATTGATTTGTTTCAAATCCTTGATGCCGAGCAACAGCAACGTCACCGGGACTTCAGAAGATTCTGCCAGCCATTCGCGCGCGTCACGGGGGCGCCGCATGGTTAGCGACCGTTGCTCTTTCATACCGGCAGATGTCTCGCGCATGTGCATGATAATCCTCTAGCGCCAATATCTTTCGCAACTCTTTCGATTTCAGCTTTGTATGGCGAGAGTTTCAGCTTACATCACGCCCCATGCTTGACGGTTTCGGACGCAAAATCGACTATTTGCGAATATCGGTCACCGACCGATGCAATTTCCGATGTCATTATTGCATGCCCGAAAAGCAGAGTTTTCTGCCGCACGGCGACCTTCTCGACTATAGCGAGATAGCGCTGTTAGCGAACCGCTTTATCGCGCATGGCATCCGCAAAATCCGCCTGACGGGTGGCGAGCCGCTGGTCCGGCGTGATATCATGGTGTTAATCCGCGAACTGGGCGCGCATGTTCATACAGGGAAGCTTGACGAACTGACGCTGACGACGAACGGTAGCCGGCTGACCGAATTTGCGCCTCTATTGGCCGAAGCAGGTGTCAGGCGGATCAATGTCAGCATCGACAGTCTTGATGCGGATGCGTTCCGGCAGATCACGCGCGGCGGCGATCTGGCACAGGTTTTGGGCGGCGTTGAAGCAGCGCGCGCGAACGGTATCGCCCTAAAAATCAATATGGTCGCGCTGAAAGGTCAGAATCAGACTGTCCTGTTGCCTATGGCCAAATATTGCGCCGCAAATGGCTTTGATCTGTCGATCATCGAAACCATGCCACTTGGGGAAGGTGTAGAGGGCCGAAAGGAAGATTACATATCGGTCGAGGAGTTTATCGCGCCTTTGCGGGAGGTTTATGCGTTACAACCCCTCGATCACCGCAGCGCTGGTCCCGCGCGCTATTGGCATGTCGCACCCTTGGGCCTGCGGCTTGGCCTCATCACGCCGATGAGCCATAATTTCTGCAATGATTGCAATCGCCTGCGGCTTACGACCGACGGCAAGATGTTCATGTGCCTCGGGTCCCAAATGCATGTCGATTTCCGTAAAGCTATTCGTGAAGAGGGATTGGAGGCCGTTGACCGGCTCCTTCAACACGCCCTGCGGCTTAAACCCGAGCGGCATGACTTCGAACGGCAAATGGCACAGCCCGATCTCCGCCTCACTCGTCATATGAATGCGACCGGCGGATGACCCCATATTCGCGCCTGGCCATAATTTCCTCTGCAACGCCGCAAGCGCGTGAAGCGGAAGCTTTGCTGCGTGAGCAGCATGAATTTGTACCGCTGGACAGCGCCGAGGCGGTGATCGTGTTAGGCGGTGACGGGCATATGCTGCAGGTGCTGCATCAGTTACTGGAGGACCGGCGCGACATCCCCGCTTACGGTATGAACCGCGGCACTATCGGATTTTTGATGAACGGCTGGGAGTCGGGCGAACTTCTTAACCGCTTATCGCGTGCGAAATCATTCTCAGTTCGCCCGCTGAGCGCCATTATCACCACGGTCGGCGGACAGAAATTCACCTTGCCTGCAATTAACGAAGTGTCTTTGCTGCGCGAAACGCGGCAGGCGGCGAAGCTGGAAATATCGGTCAACGGTCGTGCGGTCATTCCCGAGCTGATATGCGACGGCATCTTGGTGTCTACGCCCGCCGGCTCGACCGCGTATAACCTGTCAGCAAATGGCCCGATCCTGCCGCTCGACTCCTCGCTTCTGGCGTTGACGCCGATTAGCCCATTCCGCCCCCGACGTTGGAAAGGCGCGATATTGCCCGACCGATATATCATCAAGCTGGCAATATTGGAGGCAGGCAAGCGGCCGGTAAGCGCGGTGGCCGATCAGCGCGAAATCCGGGACATTTCCCACGTGGAAGTCGCACTCGACCGTAATCGCGCCCTGACGCTTTTGTTCGACCCCGAACATGCGCTCGATGACCGGATTGCAATGGAACAATTTATCACCTGAACGGACAAAGGGTGCTTGCCAAAGCCGAAAAGCCACTGCTATAGGCGCGCCTCTGCCCGGACACATCGGGCTGTTCCCTGGTAGCTCAGTGGTAGAGCAGTTGACTGTTAATCAATTGGTCGGGGGTTCGAATCCCTCCCGGGGAGCCATTTTTCTTAAATCAAATCCCATCCCTGCCACAATAGGCGGATGGCGGCATAGCCGACCAGTAAAGCGGTCAGGGAGCGTAACAAGCGCGGCGTCAAGAAACGCATACCCAGCATCGATCCGATTTGCCCGCCTACCAGCACACCCAGCAGCAATGGCCAATACTGAAAAGCTGGCTCCGCTAGCGACTGCGGTCCGGCTTTGATAATCTGCCCGGCCAGGCCGGTAATTGAGTTAATCAGAATGTAGAGCGACGCAAAAGCCGCAATGCGGCGTGCGTTATCCCAGCGGACCAGGTGAAGGACTGGCGCCATGAAGATGCCTCCACCAATTCCAGAAAGTCCTGCTAACAGCCCTACCCCAGCGGAAACCGACAGTAGGACTGGCCTCGATAGCTTGCGCGGCGCCATTTTGTCGGGTTGTGCAACCAGCGCAATCGCCGAGAGCAGCAAAGCGCCACCCAATATCATCAGGAACAGCCATTGTTTGAGTGGCACCAAGCCGCCAACAAAAGCAAGCGGCGCAGACACGACCAGCAATGGCACCACCTGTGGCCACTTGACCAAGCCGGCCCGGACGAAACGAATGCTCCCGCCTGTCACCACGATGATATTGCACAGCAAAGAGATCACCGGGATGAGCTTGTAATCCACACCCCACAGACCGAGCAACGCAGTGTAAGTCGACCCGCCGCCAAAGCCGACCGAAGCATAAATCAGTGCGACGAAGGCGAAAAGACCCGATAACCAGATCATCTTCGCCCTCTCCTGTGCACCAAATCAGTAAGCGCCGTGGCAGTGCTTGTATTTCTGCCCCGAACCGCATGGGCAAGGGTCGTTACGGCGAATGTCGGGGTTAGCCGCAAACGGATCATCGCCTTGGGGCGGAGGTGCCTGACGCGGAGCGCGAGTTGTCACCAAGCCGAGCGACCCACCGTCGATGTCATCGCTGTCATCCTCGCCAGTAAACGGATCGATATGTGTGGTGAGGAAATCTGGCAACTCCGGAAGTTCAGGAGGCACAAACTCTTCTTCGGCCCGGAATTCGTTGGTTGCGATGGTTTTGGTCACGCCTTCACGAATGGCTACCAGCATGCGTTCGAACAGACCGAATGCTTCTTGCTTATATTCGTTGATCGGGTTTTTCTGGGCATATGCCCGCAAATAAATAACCTGACGCAAAGCATCGAGCGTCGACAGATGCTCTTTCCAGTGATGGTCGAGCGTTTGTAGCAATATGCTCTTTTCAACCTGACGCCAGACTGTTTCATCCAGTTCGGCACCCTTTGCTGCAAACTTGGCTGACGCCATGTCGGCGATGCGTGTTTCAATGATTTCCGGCTCAAGGCCATCTTCCTGCAACCAGCTGTCGACATCCGGGGCCAGTCCCAAAACCTCTGCGCATTTCGCTTTGAGGCCATCAATGTCCCATTGCTCGGGATAGGTCCCGACCGGACAATAATCACCGACCAGCATATTGACGGTATCGTTGCGCATATCTTCAACGATATCGTCGACTGCTTCGGCATCCATAATATCACTGCGCTGTTCGTAGATAACTTTGCGCTGATCGTTCATGACGTTGTCATATTCAACGAGCTGCTTACGGACATCGTAGTTGCGCGCTTCAACCTTTTTCTGCGCGGTTTCGATGGCCTTTGACAACCACTTTCCGCCGATGGCCTCGCCGTCCTCGAGCGACGAGTTCATCATCTTGGAAAACAGCGTTTCCGAACCGAATATCCGCAACAAATCGTCATCAAGCGACAGGTAGAAACGCGAAAGGCCGGGGTCGCCCTGACGTCCCGAACGACCGCGCAGCTGGTTATCGATACGGCGGCTTTCATGTCGCTCAGTAGCGAGCACGAACAGGCCGCCCGCCTCGATTACCTTGGCCTTTTCAGCAGCGATTTCAGCCTTCAAAGCGTCGACTGCGGCATAACGTTCCGGACCTTCGGGTACGTCGCGCAATTCGTCTTCGAGCCTGAATTCGTAATTACCGCCGAGCTGAATATCGGTACCGCGACCCGCCATATTCGTGGCAATCGTGACGCTGCCCAATCGCCCTGCCTGCGCAACAATATGCGCTTCGCTTTCGTGGAATCGAGCGTTGAGAACGCTGTGTTCGACGCCTTCTTTTTCGAGAAATTCAGACAGCAGCTCTGACTTTTCGATCGAGACGGTCCCGACCAAAACGGGTTGCCCGCGATCATTGGCTTCCTTGATTGTTTTTGCAATCGCGCCGAACTTGTCCTGCGTGTTTTTGTAAAACTGGTCGTCCTCATCAATGCGCAGCACAGGCACGTTGGTCGGGATTTCAACGACACTGAGCTTGTAAATTTCGTGGAATTCACCCGCTTCGGTAGCAGCGGTGCCGGTCATCCCGCTCAATTTCGGATACATGCGGAAATAATTCTGGAATGTAATGGTCGCCAATGTCTGGTTTTCCGGCTCGATTTCGACGCCTTCCTTGGCTTCGACTGCCTGATGCAGGCCGTTCGACCAGCGGCGGCCGTCCATCATGCGGCCGGTAAACTCGTCGATGATGATGACCTTGCCATCCTTGACGATATAATCGGTATCGCGCTTGAACATCACATTCGCTTTAAGCGCCTGATCGAGATGGTGGACGACCAATGTGTTTTCGTAATCGTACAGGTTGGAGCCGGTCAAAAGGCCTGCAGATTCCAAAAGGCGCTCGGCTTTTTCCGTCCCGTCTTCGGTCAAAATGACATTGCGGCTTTTCTCGTCTTTTTCGTAATCTGCCTCTTCCAATTGCAATACGATGGCGTGCACCTGCAGATAAAGTTCCGACTTGTCGTCAGTTGGCCCTGAGATAATCAGAGGCGTGCGTGCTTCATCGACCAGGATCGAATCCACCTCATCGACGATCGCGAAATTAAATGGACGCTGCACCATCTGCGCGCGTTCATATTTCATGTTATCGCGCAGATAGTCGAAACCGAGCTCGTTATTGGTGGCATATGTAATGTCGCACTGATATGCGGCGCGACGCTCATGCTCGGCTATATTTGGAACAACCACGCCGGTAGTCAGCCCGAGGAAGCCGTATATCCTACCCATCCATTCGGCGTCGCGCCGGGCGAGATAGTCGTTCACGGTAACAACATGCACGCCCTTGCCCTCAAGTGCATTAAGGTAGCAGGCAAGCGTTTCGGTAAGGGTCTTTCCCTCGCCCGTCCGCATCTCAGCGATTTCGCCGCGATGAAGAACGATGCCACCGACCATCTGCACATCGAAATGCCGCATGCCCATGACCCGTTTCGATGCTTCGCGCACAGTTGCGAATGCTTCAGGCAGGATGTCATCCAACGTCTCGCCCGCCAACAACCGGTCGCGAAAAAGCTGAGTCTGCTGCTTTAAACGCTCGTCATCCATCACCGAAATTTCGTCTTCGAGATCGTTTATTTTGGCGACGATCTTCATAATCGATTTAACGTAACGGTCGTTCGACGACCCGAATATGGCTTTTGCAACTCCGCCGAGCATGAGGAAATCCTTTAAGTTATCTGATGTAGGGCGCGGCTATGTCCCGCGCGGTCGTGGCAAGTGGGCAGGCGTCAGGAGGTGACGCGGCGTGACTTAGCCTAGAATGACGTCGTGCCGAAGGACCGGAGTGGTTGCTGCAACCGATAAAAACAGAGGCACCGATAGGCGCTGTACAATGAGAGCAGCTACAAACTGAGCATTTGCTGCAGGGCTAACCTGAATTTGCTTGGCAGCCTTTACGGCAACCGGCGCGAGCGTTTGGCCCACGGCAGCACCGACGGATGCTGGCATTGCCGAAACCGGACGCGCTGCTTCTGCCGCGGAAAATCCGGTCAACATCGCCAAAAGGTAAATCAGTAAACGCATATGCAGCCCTGTATCGTGCTTTTGGGCATATAGGGACGAGGGGCAGTGAAGTCTATCCCGAACAACTCACTCTGCTGCGGCAGGATCTTGCGGCGATTTTGGGATCGGACTTTGGTGATCTATCCCCATATGAAGTATAACCCGCTTTGCCTCCGGCTGCCCCTTCGCATTAAGAAACGGCTTGATATCGCGCCCGAAACCGTCCTTGCACGCGCGGTTGCTGAAGATGTTTTGTCCGCCGAATAATGGAAACTCGCCCTTGCTCTCTAGTGCGCAGTCGACAAGCTTTCCCTTATCATCGAATTCCAGGTTGAGCGTTATCGAACCCTCCTTCTCGAACGGATTTGTAGTCGGGCGGCCTGGTGATGCGGAGACGCGTGGTGCGCCTTTTGGCAACCGCCAGTTCAGCGTATGCCGGCTTTTGCCAAAAGTCGGTTTGCCATCGATATTTCGCGCTGGCTCAAAACTCCATTTTTTGGCGACCACGCACGACTGCTGATCAAGTAAAACCGAACCGCTGCTCGTTACGACATCGCAACCGTTCACTTTACCCTCAGGATCGATGTCCAGGGCGAACGTGGTTACGCCCTGTTCACCGGCGGCAAGTGCGCCTGACGGATAGTCATCTTTTTCAATGCGCAGTTCCGCTGCCTTCAGAATCTGAGGCGGACGGGGCAAGCTATCGCGCAATATCGGAAAGGATGCATTGCTGGCCATGACCGGAATTTGCCAACGGACGCGATTGGCGTAGCTCCCTTCGACTGGTCGGCCCTTTTTATCCTGTGCCGGATAGAATGTCGCACGCTTCGACACATTCGAACACGTTACATCGTCAAGATCGGCATGCCCACTGGATTCGGTCACCGTGCAATTCGTGACCACGCCATCCTTCGACACCAAAACGCGAAATGCCGTTATTCCCTCCCTTTCCTCCTGTAATGCCTTGGATGGATAATCATTCGTGGTCGCCCATCCGCCCGGGAAGTTTTTCGGAGTAGCTGGGCTTTCCACGCCTTTCTTAGGTGGCGGTGGCAGGACCGGGGAAACCGTAATAACAGGCGGTGGCGGGGCTGCCGGTGGCGATGGCACCATGAGGGTTGCAGTTGCCGCATTTGCTGTTAGCGCCGCAAACCAGTAAATCATCATCAGCTCCTCAAAACTCTGTTGTAAAATAAAGAAGGTTTCTGAAATTGTTAGTAAAATCACCACTTGCGATAGATTTTCCCGAGATGCCCATAATCGCCGGGGCGACGCCTCGCATTGCGCGCGCCGGATATAAGGATTGGGGGCGTTGCGACATGACTTTTGTGGAGTTCGACGAAGGGACAACGGTCGCTGGTGTAACGACACGCAATATCTGCTGCTCTTCCGAAGTGGAAACATGCCGCGATCATCTAAAAGGTGGCAAGGCACGCGCGCTGGTGGTCAATGCAGGCAACAGCAACGCCTTTACAGGATACCGAGGCCGGGAAGCGGTCGAAACAATAATTGGACAAGTTGCGGCACACTTACAGTGCCAGCCCAATGAAGTCTTCGTCTCATCGACGGGAGTCATTGGAGTGCCGTTGCCTAAGGATAAAGCCGAAGCAGGCTTAAAGGCTATATTTGATGCCCAGCCGTGCAGTTGGGAGGACGCCACCAATACAATAGGCACCACTGATACGTTCGCCAAAGGAGCAACTGCGAGCGCAATCGTCGATGGCCATAAGGTGAATCTGGTCGGCATCATCAAAGGATCCGGGATGATCGCGCCAGACATGGCGACAATGCTCGGATATATCTTCACCGATGCGGCGGTCGATGCGGAGTTTTTGCAGCAATTATTGTCGGCATCGAACCAGAACAGCTTCAACTGCATAACCGTCGATAGCGACACCTCCACCAGCGATACTGTGCTTGCATTTGCGACGGGCAAAGCCGGCAATACTCCGCTGCGTTCGTTCGACGATGCGGGAGCAGACGCATTCGCTTCTGCACTAAATCATGTCTGCCGTCAGCTTTCGCACCTCGTTGTGCGCGATGGCGAAGGCGCGCAGAAATTCATCGAGATTACTGTATCCGGCGCGGTCAACAACGACAGCGCCCGGCGGGTCGGACTGGCGATTGCCAATTCGCCCTTGGTCAAAACCGCTATTGCTGGCGAAGATGCCAATTGGGGGCGTGTCGTAATGGCCGTCGGCAAGGCGGGCGAACCTGCCGATCGCGACCGGCTATCGATTAGCTTTGGCGCGACGCAGGTCGCGCGCGATGGCCTACCCGTTGATGGCTACGACGAAACGCCCGTCGCTGCACATCTCAAGGGCCAGGATATCGAAATCGGCGTAGATTTGGGCCTAGGCGATGGCCGCGCGACCGTCTGGACGTGCGACCTCACGCATGGTTATATCAGCATCAACGCCGATTATCGGAGTTAGAGCGCACCCTCAAGCCAGCTCTTCAACTGTGCCTTGGGCGCTGCGCCGACTTTGGTATCGGCAATCTCGCCATTTTTAAACAGGATCATCGTCGGAATTCCGCGGACGCCATATTTGGCTGGGGTATCGGGATGGTCGTCGATGTTGAGCTTCACGATTTGAACCTGTTCGCCCAGCTCTTCGCTGATTTCTTCAAGGCTCGGTCCGATCATCTTGCATGGGCCGCACCATTCAGCCCAGAAATCGACCAAAACAGGCTTGTCGGATTTAAGAACTTGCGTTTCAAAATCGCTGTCGGTGACGGAAGTGGTAGCCATAATAATCTCCTTTGTTGACCGGCAATGTATGCTCCTGTGGGGTCCAAAACAAGCCGCAGGCGCAATAGTTTTGCTTGGTGGGTCAGGAGGCGGGTTTGTAAGGTGCCAGTATTGCATCCGACAGTTTGATAAGCCGCGGGGCGTCCGTGAAAAGCAACGACATCTCGATGACCGAGTCGGGAAAAATGGTCTGCAATGCAGCGGCGTAATGGGCCATCTGTCGCAGATAGGGCGTCGCCACTTTCGTTTCGTCGGCAGGAACCGATCTGCCCGTTTTAAAATCGATGGCGCGGACAAGGCCGGGTTCGACGATCAATCTGTCAATCCGTCCGCTGATCACTGTTTCGCCAACGACCGCCGCCAGAGGTACTTCTGCCCGTGAGTTTGGCCCGAACAAGGGGGCCCATTGCGGGTCACCGACAATTGCTTTCACATCGGTCATGATTTTACCGATATCGATTTTCACATTCCGTGCATTGGCCACAAGCCACCTCTCGCCAGCCTCAAAGGATGCAGCATCGGTAACGCGTTCAAACAGCGCATGGATTAGCTTGCCCCGCTCCGCCGCCGCCCGCATCGCCGCGCTAACCGGAGCATCGCCATAATCGTCATCGTCAAGCCGCGACGGTACAAGCGGCCTTGGCGGGCGTTGCTCAACCGGCGCCGGAGCGAAGAGCCATGCCGGTATTTCGGTTGTGTGACTTAATTCTGCGCCGGGTTGGATAATTGTATCTGACGTAGGCTTGACCGTGGCGCCGTCCGCACCGACATGGCGCATCACTCTGCCCCAGCGGCGATCTTCCTCCCATTGACAGCCAAGCGCCATCATTCCTCGCTCGATTGCGACATACCAGCTTTCGGCGGGCGCCTCGCCCTTGCGGCTGACACCCAATGAACCACCCATGATCAATCGCTCTTCGGCCCGGGTAATCGCGACATAGAGCAAGCGCTTATGCTCCTGAAGCTCGCGTGTCTTTTGCATGTCGACAATTTCAAGCAACCTGCCCGATTGCTCGGCTTTACGGATTGGCAGCAATGGCGTGCGCCGTCCCTCGTCAATGAGCAACTCAGCCGAATGATCGGGCTTTTTGGTGGGGTCTGAGGTGGTATCGGCGAGAATGACAACCGGTGCCTGCAATCCCTTGGCACCATGCACCGTCATCACGCGCACTTCATTCGCGCCGCTTTCGCCTTCACGTTTGATTTCAATATCGCCACGATCAAACCACGCCAAAAACTTCTGCAACCCACCGCCATGCTGCTGTTCGAACTGCATCGCCGAATTGAGCATTTCCTCAATAGGGACTAGCGCCTCACTGCCCAAGCGCGCAGCGAGTTTCCGACGACCGCCAATAGGTCCGGACAGGATTTGCTCGAGAAAATGATAGACAGTGGTATAGTCCGCAGACGCAAGCATCTCGCGCAGCGGTTCCAAATCTGCCGCGATTTCCGGTTGCGTTCGCAAATGCTGCCACAGGGTTACGGGTGCATCTCCACGGTAGCCATGTGTCAGCAATTTTTCTTGCGACCAGCCAATCAGGGGCGACACCAAAAGGCACGCCAGACTTAAATCATCGCCCGGCTGTAATACAAAACGAACTGCCGCCAGCAAATCCTGAACGACTAGCGGTTGCAGCAATCGCAACCGGTCGATACCTGCCACCGGCACCCCGCGCTCGTGCAGTTGCGCCACCAGCAACGACGCCATTTCTCCGCGGCTACGCAAAAGGAACATGATGTCACCGGGCTGCAAATGCCGCCCTTTCGTCGCGAGCCACGGCCGTTCATCGATCAAGGCCTTGGCGTGGTCTGCGAGCCCTTCAGCGAGCATCCGCTTTTCGTCGCTGATCCAGTCTTCTTCGTCGCCCTCGCCGTCATCGCCAGCGTCGACCTTATTCGACGCGGCAGTAACAGGGGCAAGCAGCTCCACCTGCCCCACCATGGCCTTGTGGCTGTAATGATCCTCGATTTCGTCACTAATACCGAAACTGTCGGGTCCGCTGGTGGAAATGACTGCGTTCACGAAATCGAGGATTGGGGCAGTCGAACGGAAACTTTGCGATAGAGTCAGTTTCTGGAGTTCGGAACCTGCGCCTTCGATCCGCTTGGCAAAGCTGCCGCCCGCCTCGCGATAGCGTTCGGGCGCGGTTCCCTGAAATCCGTAAATCGCCTGCTTGAAATCGCCAACCGAGAATATCGTCCGGATTTTCTCTGGATGCGCGCCCAGGCCGCTGTAAAAATCATCGGTCAACGAGCGGACGATATCCCACTGCGCCACATTAGTGTCCTGCGCTTCATCGACCAATATATGATCAATCTGCCGGTCGAGTTTGAACCTCACCCATTCGGACATATTGCTGCTACCGAGCAACTCTGCGGTCTTGCGGATCATATCATCGAAGTCGACCACACCTAGAGCATGTTTGCTTTTTGCATATTGGTGCGCGAATGTCTTTCCTACTAGCAACGCCGGGGCAAGGCGGTCGGCATAATTTGCCCTGCTCATTTGCCCGGCCAGCGCGTTGGTCCAGCTGTACAATTCCAGTGCCAGCGCGGCATACGCATCATCGGTCGGCGTGTACCCGCGCGACGCTATCATCGGTTCGCCCTTGGCGTTGCTCCAGAACCCGTGCAACTTGGCAAATTCAGCCGTGCGTTGCCGGGGTTCCAAGCCCAGCCATTCATATATGGCCTGTGCCCGTTTGACGCCCCGGCTATCGGCATTGCCCTTACCCCAAGCCGCGTTCATTTCGGCGCAAGAGATAATCGCGGCCCGGTCAATGGCAGTGTCGGCGAGAGCTTTCTCCAGCATCATTTCGACCGGCTCGTCAAAGCTGATGCCCGCCAGTCTGCGGGCCCATACCGAGGCCCCTTGTCCCTCCGGTATACCCGCCATGACATCAGGAACAGCGGCGCATTTGTGCAGAAATTTGAGCGCAGCCTCTTCGCCCATCGCAAGGCTTAGCGATTGCAGGTGCGATATCAGTCTATCATCGCCGCGACCTTCGGCCTCGATTACCATCGTTGCCAGCGCTTCGCGCAGCAATTGCTGCTGTTCGCGGCCTTCGATCGGCTTGAACCCCGGAACCAGCCCGGCCTCTTCAGGAAAGCTGCCCAACAATGATTGGCAGAAACTATGGATGGTCAATATCTGCAACCCGCCGCCTGGTGCATCTAGAACCTTGGCGAACAACTCGCTCGCGCGTTGCCTTGCATTGGGTCCCGAATTTGCGCCTATAGCTTCCAGATCCTTGAACAACAATTTGTCATCCAACTGCACCCATGACGCCAGCAAGCGATTGATGCGCTCTGCCATTTCGGCGGCGCCAGCCTTGGTGAAGGTGATGCACAAGAGATTTTCAGGCTCTACGCCGTCTTCAAGTAGCAGGCGGATAACACGTGCAGTGAGCACTTGTGTTTTGCCTGTACCGGCTGAAGCGCTCAGCCATATATTCTCTTGCGGCTGAACAGCATCCAACTGTGCAGGAATTAGAGGCTTGAGCCCATGTGACGCTTCGGCGTTCATATGTCGTCCTCGACGATCGGTTGGCGACCATTCCATTCCTGCAACCGCATCAGCTGGTCATAATCACCGTAATTGGAAAACTCTGGATGGAGTTTGGCTGTGAAGGCCTCGCTTCCCCATATCCACGCGCGCAAGGCTTCTTCCGCCTGCGCTATCGCAAAGCCCACAAAATCTTCAGGATTCTGCTTGTTGTCGGATGGCTTGACGCTGGTCGGCACGGCAACATAGCCGAACCCGCGATCCTTGTTTTTGGCGAGGCTCCAATATTCGAACCGTCCCGCTTCACCCGACACACCTTTGATTACAGCTTGCTCGGCCAGGTAACCCACAAGTCCAAGCTGGAGCGCAAATCCAGCATTCACCTGTTTGGGCTTTGGCGGAACGCCTGTTTTATAGTCGATGATAACGAGGCTGCCGTCGGCCAGTCTATCGATGCGGTCCGCACGGCCTTTGACAGGGACGCCAAGCAACTCGATGGTTCCCGATTCCTCCGCAACGACAAGTGTGCGGCCGTCCTCTTGCAACAGACGGCGGGTCTCCTCGGCGATCCAGCGCAGCCCCGCAGCAATCCTTGGCTGCCATAACGCGCGAAGCAATGGGTCGATCGATTTGTCCCTCAAAAGCGCATCGGCGCGTTCGATCAGCTTGTCCGCCGCACACCCATCATCCTTGAACCATTTTTCCAGAATGTCATGGACAAGCGTACCGCGCCACGCATAGGTCGGGTCCGCATCGACCGGCTCCAGCACACGGAACCCCAATATGCGCTTGGCATAAAAGGAGTAAGGATCGGATTTCAGCTGATCGAAATCTGTAATCGATAGCGACACACGCCTTTGCTCCGCATTTGGCACTGGCGCGGGCCGCGTTGCAAAGGGAACAGTCTCTATAGGCCTGTCCAATTGCTGCGCGAGCGTCAGCATTTCCTCATCGGTCGCCAACTGCGCCGCCAATAGCGCTTTGATGCGAAGAAGAAAGCGCGAAGCAACGGTTGGCCCGCTGCGGTCGCGTTTGGCGCGCGTAAGTAGTACCTGCTTTGCCCCGAGCGCGGTCGCCAAATCATGTGCAGACAGTCCGATATTGCGATCAAGTGTTGCCAAACCGAGATGTCGACGGATGGCAGGTGCAAGCCAGGGATCAGGCGACGCGATTTGTGGCCATGTTGTTTCATTGAGGCCGGCACAGATGACAATATCCGCCTGCTGCAACCGCGCTTCCAAAAGGCCGTAAATCGCAACGCGGGGATGGCCACCATAAGGCGGACGAACGACCGCGCCGGAAAATAATTCGTTGAATATCGCAATTATGGCCGCTGGATCGGCAGCGCCAATCGCGCCGAGATCACAGGAAGCAATTTCTTCCCAAATCCGGCCTAGCTCACGACCATTAGCACCGCGCCAGATTGCGCCATCTGTCAATTCGCTAGCGACGTTTTGAATGGCTTCTAATAGCGTCGAAAAAGCTGCGTGCGATGCCGCGTTGAGCGGCTCTAGTGTCGTCGAAAACTCGGAGCACCAAGCTATCGTTGCTTCGTTCTTTTTGCGCTTTGCCAGTAAACGGGCCATTATTGCCTCAAATCCAATGCCTTCGGGCGGACCACGCAGTTCGTTATCAAGCGCTCTCGCAGACTCAAGCCATGCCAGCCGACGTTCGCCTGCTCTGACCAACGGATGTTTCGCAATTGCCAATAGGCTCGTTGCCGAAAAGCGGTTGGCAATGGCGTCGACCAAAGCCAGCACAAGCGTCCCATGCGGGGTTTGCAGCAACGGCGTGCCAGCGCTGTCGTCGACATCAATGCCCCATCTTCGAAGCTGCGCCGCGATGCGAACCGCCAATTCGCGGTCAGGCGTAATTACTGCAATTCTTTGCCCTGCTTGTTCCAAAGCGCCGCGGACGTGAACCGCGATTGCCTTGGCTTCTTCGGCGCTATCTTCCGCTTCGACCAGTTTGACATGCGGCATTGTTTTACGTGCTGCAGACAAATCGCGCCATCCAGCACTTTGCTCGGGAAGGCAGAAAATGTCTGTAATCGCGTTATGTGCGCGCGGTGCCGTTGCTGTTGGAATAATGTCGACCTCGGACCGATCCACACCCATCTGGTCGAGCAGATGTTTCAGATGAAATTGCGGGTGGACTTCAATATTCCGCTTTGGTTTGCGCTCGCCTTCTTCATCGGTGGCATGTGACAGTGCACTCCATTGGCCCTCGTCCATATCCAGATCCAGTCCCGGCAGGATCACGATGCCCTGCGGTAATCGTGCAACCCGGCGCAGCAAGCGAGCGATTGCTTTGGCCGAAGTCGTAATTCCGGCGGCGATAATCGGCACTGACGGCGGTGCTTCGGTTAGACGTTGCTCCAGCCTGCCAAGCAACAGATTTCGTCGCTCCGCCGGTCCAAGTAAATTGCGGCGGGACAACTCGGCGCGATATGCCGGAAGTATTTCAAGCAACTGCCCATAAGAGCGTTGCCAATGGCCGGCCAGATCGGTTTCGATACCAACTTCAGCAAACCGCGTGAAATCGACTTGCTCAATTTCGAGTTCGTCGATCATGTCAGCAAGTTTTCGCGCCAGGCGCAACGCTTCGGCTGACGAAATGGATTGGCCATCTGGTCTGTACTTGCTGACAAGCTTTGCCAATAACAATATCCTGTCGATCGTGCCGATTACCGGCCAGACAACATCTTCGGTGCTTACCGGGTCGAGCAAAGGCCCCAGCGCTTCATCCAAAGCCAGATCGCCAACCGCCACCATTCGGGGTAGCAAAAGGCCCGGTGCGGCTTGCCGGACGAAGGCCTCGCTCATCGCCTTTGCCGCACGATTGTTAGGCAATAGCAATATGTTGCTGCTAATAGAAAGCGGGTCAGCCGTCCCCGCCTGCAAAATCAGGCTTGCGGTCGCGTCGCACAGATCATTGCCAAATGGCACATTGTACACATGCGCCCGAATGGGTTGGGCGTTAGCCCCCTGCATATTCCGACAGCTTCTTTTCCGTGGCCGCAATTGCTTCGGGATAGCCCACGTCGAACCAAAGCCCTTGGTGGACCAATCCGAAGCAACGCCCTGCTGAAATCGCGCGATCCCAGAATATGTTGGTCGAAAATACTTCCGATGGCGGGTCCACTATAAGACGCTTCGAGAGCATCTGGATGCCTGTCCAAACGAATGCACCTTGCTCTCCAGCCTTACGGCGCGAAAGGCGACCTTTTTGGTCTAGATCAAAATCACCCTGCCCTTGGGTATTATTGGCATTTTCAAATGGAACGACCAACATCAAAACGTCCATCTTGCCGTCGTCCCAATGCGCCATCATGCGCGTGAAGGCATTTTCGCCTTCGTCGGTCCACCAATTATCGGCATTCACGCAAAGAAACGGGTCAGCGCCAATCAGCGGCAGCGCCCGGATCAGGCCACCGCCGGTGTCCAAAAGCAGTTCTCTTTCGGCCGATATACAAACGTCGAAGTCGGTCGCATATTCCCGCATATGATGCTCAACCTGATCGGCACGATAATGGGCGTTGATAACCACCTTACCGACGCCGGCTTTACGCAAATGGTCGAGTACATGATCGAGCAATGCTACCCCGCCAACCTCAATCAACGGCTTGGGCCGATCTGTGGTCAGCGGCATCATACGCGTGCCCTTGCCTGCGGCCATGATCATAGCAGTATCGATGTGGTTGGTCATTTTGTCAGGCATCAGAAGGGGACTGCGCACGAACCGCGGGCGGAATGTTTGCGTCGAACCACGCCTTCAACGGTGCCAGCGCCGGGTGTGCCAAATCGCGCTCCAGCAAGCCCCACATACGCGGTAAGAATGAAAGATAACGGTCCTTGCCATCGCGCTTCCACAGGCGGGTAAAAATGCCGATGATTTTGGTATTTCGTTGCGCGCCAAGCAGGGCATAATGATGATCGAAATCGTCGGAAACATTCGCCGCGTTGCGATAATGCTCCAGCATAGCTGCCTCGAGTTCAGACGAAACATCGCGCCGCGCATCCTGAAGTAGCGAAACCAAATCATAAGCTGGATGACCAACTAGTGCATCCTGAAAATCGATTAGTCCCTGCTCGCCATCATCCAGCAACATGATGTTTTCGGCATGATAATCCCGCAACACTGTCACGTGCTGAAGCTGTGCAACCGGCACAAGCATATCGGTCCATATCTGGTCGAACTCAGCCTGTTTCCAGGAAAGCCGCATTGCGGGCATATACCATTCGGTCAGCAACCGGACTTCGCGCATATAAGCCGCAAGGTCATAAGGATCCAGATCGGCGGTTGGCTGTCGCGAAAGACGTATAATGACATCTATCGCATGTTTATATGTTTCGATTTCATCTTCAGGATGATCGTCGAGATGCTCCCGCATCCGGCGGTCGCCGAAATCCTCGATTAGCACCATGCCGCTTTCAAGGTCGCGTGCGAAAATCTCAGGTGCCCTGAAACGATGCGCAAGCAGATATTCAGCGACGTTGATGAATGGACGCGGATCCTCATGCGGGGGCGGCGCGTCCATCAGGATCGCTTGACCTTTCTGCGTACAGTGAATTCTGAAATATCTGCGAAATGAAGCGTCGCCGGCAACGGGAGTGACCATTGCACCATTCCACCCACTGCGGCTGAGGAATTCGTTCAATCCGGCAGGCGGTGTCATTTCATTCAGTGGCGTCATTCTTTTCCGTCTTTATGATGAGGTGACGGCTGCCGTCGGGTTGCATTTGTATGGTTATATCGTAGCTCGGCGACATATAATCCGTTCCGTATCGCTCCGCCCATTCCACCAATGTGACGCGATCACCACGCTCATCGGCCAGACCAAGTTCGTCGAGTTCATCAACATTGTTTAGCCGATACAAATCGACGTGCGCGACTGCAATCGATACTTCTGGCGGGTCGTATGAATGGACGATTGCATAAGATGGACTGGCAACTTCGCCCTTGAACCCTAATCCCGCCAAAATCCCGCTGCACAACACAGTCTTTCCGGCGCCCAACGATCCATTAATCGCAACCCAGTCACCAGCGTGCAAAGTGGCGGCCAACCGTGTGCCAAAGCTTCGCATGTCTTTTTCGCTCGTAATGATCATTTGCGCGGTAGAGACATTATCACCGTCGTCCCCTCACCTGGTTTCGAATCCACCGTTAGAGTTCCTCCATGCGATTCAATCAACTGGCGCGCGAGCGACAGTCCCAGACCTTGTGCAGCCGACCCGTTGTCGCCGGGCTGCGAACGGTCAACGCTGGAGAATAGCTTGTTTTTATTGTCGGAGCTTATTCCCGGACCATTGTCCGATATGATCAATTCAAGCCGGTCACCCTTCCAGCGCGCGAACAATAATACTTCTCCGCCATCCCGGTTATATCGGATTGCATTGTCCAACACCTGACCTACCGCCTGCGCCAACCTTTTGGGATCAATCGTCATCGATCCTTGCGCGTCCCCCGATTGCACGTGCAACAATATGCCGGCGCTTTGTGCCATCGCGGCTTTGCCCTCAGCAATTTCGGCCACCAACGCCGGTATATCGGTTTGCTGCAGCGCCAGCGGCAGTGCGCCAGCTTCGATCTGGCTGTAGTCCAAGACGGTGTTGATCTGGTCTGAAAGGCGTTCGGCTGATTGCGAAATCGCATCGACATATTCCATCGCCTGTTCACTCAACTCACCGGCAATCCCGGCTTTCAACAAGTCAGCAAACCCGCCTATCGAAGTTAACGGCGTGCGGAACTCGTAGCTCATATTGGCGAGGAATTTTCCCTTGATTGCATCTGCTTCCTGCAGCGCACTGTTACGATCCCGCAATGCCTGTTCGATCTTCATGCTGTCAGACATATCGAGCATAGTGAAAAGTGCATTGCCATCAGGGAGCGGAATCGTCGCAATCTGGAATATCCGTCCGTCGGCGAAATTAACCCTGCTTCTCCGTTGCTCGCGATTTGCCGAGGTCATCCGGATCAGCTCACCTATGATTGATATCTGCGACGGCTTTTTAAGATGCTGCGCCAGCATCGGCAGCAACTCATCCAGTCGGGGATGCTTTATGAGCGCCTCATCCAAAAGCCCCCAGGTTTCGGCGAATAGCCGGTTCCAGATGCTCAACCTGCCATCGGCTGAAAAGACGGCAATTGCCTCAAACAAATTGTCGAACGTGGCGGTACGGACACGAAGGAGTATGTCGCGTGCGCTGGCAAGTTGCGCCTGTTCGGTTCTATCTTCGAAGATAATCAATAGCCCGCCATCGGGCACGGGCTGAGCTAAAACACGCAAATGTGTGCCGTCTGGCAGCAGCCAATTCTCCTCGCTCGGCTCTGTCGTCCTGAACCATTCTTCCCGTTCTGCCCTCCATATCGGAAAATCGCGTACCTCAGGCAGCTTGCCGTTTTCGCGCATCCGATCGAGCATTCGCGCAAATTCGGGCTTGTCCGCCAGCCATTGATCGCGAAACGCAAACAACCGCTGAAATGGCAAATTTGCAAAGCTAAGCGCGCGGTTTTCGTCGAATTGGGCCACGCCAGCGGACATCATGTTGAGAAGGTCGCGTTGCGCCTCTGCAAGTTCCCGGAACTCGGACCTTGCGTCAATCAAGTCCTGCACGTCGATAGCGAGACCCGCGACGCCACCTTCACCAAGTGGAATGTCAAAAACACGCAGCTGGCGACGTTCGCCATTCAACGTCGCCGATACCGTACGCTCAGCCTGAGCACCTGCCGCCAACGCCATCGCTGCGAAATCTGCAGCGGTTTTGCCATTTTCAGGTTCAACCAATTCGATCTCGTCCTCGACCACTTGCAGCCCGTCGGTTGCACCAACCGCATCGACATAAGCGTGGTTGACAAAATGCAGCTGCATGCTCGCATCGCGATGCCACATCGGCAATGGCGCGGCTTCAATCAAACCTGCAAGTGCAGCAAAAGCTGCTCGGGCTTCTTCGGCCTCCTCTGTACGCTTTGCCAGCTCACGCAGATTATCGGTCGAGTCAAAAAACCAGAGAAGTGCGGCGCCATTTGGGTAAATTACCGCATCGGCAATACTTCCGACGACAAGCAGGCGGCGCTCAGATCCTTCTACTGCAAGCGGTAGAGCAAAATCTTTTCCCGTCCGCTGCGTTTCACGAACCTTATCTTCCAACGCAGCAAGGTCGGCCACTGCGAGACCGGCATTGTCGTACCCGCCAAGGTCGGTCAGCGACGTAGCCGGTTCGGAGAGCCCAAGCAGACGTGAAAAACGATCTGCCGCTTCAATCCGGCCATCGCCCTTGACCACAACAGGAAATGCAGGTGCCGTCTCCAACAAACGGGCAAGGCGTGAAGTCTGGCGCAGCATCTTTCGCGATTGCCGGCGCAATGAAAGGCCAACCCAGATCGCAACAGTGGCGCCTACTAGCCACAGCGCCATCAATATTCCTATCAATGCAACCGGCAGGCTATCGCCCGTCATACAGATGCCGTCCCTAGCTTGTTCATTCACTTGCTAATGCCGAAAAGCCGTCGCGGCGCAACGAAAAAAGCCCGCTACGTTTCCGTGAGCGGGCTCTCAACTGTTGGCATTAAGCCCAATCAATAGCGGTAATGATCGGGCTTGAACGGACCTTCGGTAGATACGCCGATATAGCCCGCCTGCTTTTCCGACAGCTTGGTGAGCTTCACACCCAGTTTTTCAAGGTGAAGCATCGCAACCTTCTCGTCGAGATGCTTTGGTAAAACATAGACTTCGTTCTTGTAATTCTCGCCCTTGGTCCAAAGCTCGATCTGCGCGAGTGTCTGGTTGGTGAACGACGCCGACATAACAAAACTCGGATGACCAGTGGCGCAACCCAGGTTCACCAGACGACCCTTGGCAAGCACGATAATCTGCTTACCGTCCGGGAATTCGACCAGGTCGGTGCCGGGCTTCACTTCGGTCCATTTGTAATTGCTGAGAGCCGCAATCTGGATTTCGCTATCGAAGTGACCGATGTTGCAGACAATGCTCATCGGCTTCATGTTCTTCATATGCTCGGCGGTGATAACGTCGGCGTTACCTGTAGCTGTGCAGAAAATGTCGGCACGCTCGACTGCTTCTTCCATCGTTACGACTTCAAAGCCTTCCATAGCGGCCTGAAGCGCGCAGATGGGATCGACTTCGGTGACCATAACGCGCGCACCGCCGTTGCGGAGCGACTGTGCCGAGCCCTTGCCGACATCGCCGAAACCGGCAACGCAGGCCACTTTACCGGCCAACATCACGTCAGTTGCACGACGGATGGCGTCGACCAGCGATTCCTTACAGCCATAGAGGTTGTCGAACTTCGACTTCGTCACGCTGTCATTGACGTTGATCGCAGGGAAAGGAAGTTCGCCCTTCTTCGCAATTTCATACAGGCGGTGAACGCCAGTGGTAGTTTCTTCCGAAACGCCCTTCAGATTCTTGACGGTCTCGGTCAGATATCCCGGCTTCTTGGCGATAAATGCTTTGAGCGCACGCTGGAATTCGACTTCTTCTTCGTTTTCCGGTTCGGCAAAAGTTTCGCCACGTTCAAGCTTCGCGCCCCAAAGCGCAAACATCGTCGCGTCGCCGCCATCGTCGAGGATGATGTTCGCGGTGATATCGTCACCCCAGTCGAAGATGCGACCGACATAATCCCAATAGTCGGCAAGGCTCTCGCCCTTCACTGCGAAGACAGGGATTTCTTTTGCGGCGATTGCAGCTGCGGCATGGTCCTGAGTCGAGAAGATGTTGCAGGTCGCCCAGCGCACATCCGCACCAAGCGCTGTCAATGTTTCAATGAGAACCGCAGTTTGAATGGTCATATGCAGCGACCCAACGATCCGCGCGCCCTTTAAAGGTTGCGATGCACCGAACTCGCGACGCAACGCCATCAGGCCCGGCATCTCGGTTTCTGCAATATTGATTTCTTTACGGCCAAAATCGGCCTCGCCGATATCGGCAATGACATAGTCGTTGAAAGCCACAGGCTTGGTCTCCGGGAGGGTTTTTGTTGGCCCTGCCCTTAGCTGCGACTTTCAACGAAGGCAAATATAAAGATTGCTTTATATGATTATCGGCGTTGAGCGATGCTCACGGCGCAAGCTTTTCCTGACCATGATTGCCCAACAACGACGCGATCGGCCAGCGCAGCCATCGTGGATACACCATGCGACTGCGTCGACAAATCCAGTGCAAGCTGCTTCAATTCACCGCAGTTCATGTTGCGGTGACCATTGCCGTAGCTATTGGCATAACCGATGGACATTCGGTCAAGCGCGTTTAGCGCGCCGCCTGCACCGCTTGTCTGTGCAAGCTGGGTTTTCAAGAGGTTATTCTGCGACCCGATCAGGGCATTATGTTTTGTGACGAAACGGTTATATTGCGGCAAGAAATTATCAGGCGTATTTCGGCACCGAAGCGCCGTAACCATCAACATCGTATTCAGATGTTTAATTTTGGCCGCATCCTGCGACGCGTTCGACCAGCAGGCTTGTGCTGGCTGAACGGTGAGTACTGCTAATACTGCGGCAAGCGCAGCTTTCCTTATAATGCCGGTCATTTCCCCAACCCCTTTTGCGTGTTCAACAGGGGGAATGATTGACGATTCTGTTTACTGAAATTTCAACATGCAAGGTAAAGCAAAATTAACCATCTAAGGCGTTCGACCGAGGTCAAATAATATTTGCCATCGGATGGAACCTTTTGCGGGTTGCGACAAGAAGTGGCGAGCCATCGATAACCCCACTTGACTCGCAATGGGCCCTACCGGAATAGACATTATACCCCACCCCCCCTCAAAGGAATTTAAGATGAGCATTTCTGTTGGTGACAAAATCCCGGACGTAAAATTGGTCAAGGCGACTGCTGAAGGGCCACAGCCAGTTCAGTCATCGGATTATTTTGCAGGCCGCCGCGTAGCTTTGTTTTCGGTCCCCGGCGCATTTACCCCAACTTGCTCGGCAAAGCACTTGCCCGGTTTTGTGGAAAAGGCCGACGAACTTGCAGCGAAGGGCATCGATGAAATCGCCTGCACTGCCGTAAATGACGCATTCGTACTCGGTGCCTGGAACAAGGCAGGCGGTTCGGACGCCATCACAATGCTGGCGGACGGCAATGGTGACTTCGCATCGGCGCTGGGCCTTGAAATGGACGGCACCGCATTCGGCATGGGGAAACGCGGACAGCGCTTCTCGATGGTCGTCAACGACGGCGTGGTAGAGCAGATCAACGTCGAGGCACCAGGCGATTTTAAGGTGAGTTCCGCGGATCACATGCTCGGCCAGATGTAAGCATCACATGAATGTCATGCCCGTGCGGCATGGATGAAGGGAGGGGCGACCCTCCCTTTTTTGTTGCGAAAATGGCAAAATTCGGTGAAGCGTGATTATGACTAGCAAAAAATCCCAAGACATTATCCATCAACTCGTTTCCGAATATGAAGCATCGGTTAAACGGCTTCAAACGGCTCTGGCGCGTTTTCTCACGCAGGGAATACAGCCTGGCGTCGAAGAACGGATAAACCGCGATTTCTGTTATCCGGAACTGGCGATTACCTATCATGGTGTAGAACGCGCGACGGTCACCAATCTTGCCTTTGGCAAGCTGGAAAAAATGGGGACCTATCGCACCACTGTCACCAAACCTGACCTGTTTGCCGAATATATCAGCGACCAGCTCGATTTGCTGATGGAGCAATATGAAGTCGATATTGCCGTCGGCCGGAGTGCGCAGGAAATTCCCTTCCCATATGTGCTGGACGGATCGGCTGATCTGGAACTGGGAACCGTCAGCCCAGCAGAATTGGCGCGCTATTTCCCGACGACGGAGCTTGCCGATATCGGCGACGAAATTGCCGACGGGCTGCTCCGGACGAAGGGAAGCGAAAATTCACCGCTTGCATTGTTTGACGCATTACGCACCGATTTTTCACTGGCGAGACTAAGGCACTATACCGGTGCGCCTGCCGAGCATGTGCAGCATTATATCCTGTTCACAAACTATCATCGCTATGTCGACGAGTTCGTAAGCTGGGCTTGCACGCAGGTCGGCAAAGGTCGTTATACGGCGCTTTCAGGCGCGGGCGGTCTTTATATCGATCAACCTACTGATGAGGCAGCGCAGTTGGTGGCCGATAGCACATGGCGGCGGCACCAGATGCCTGCTTACCACCTTATTGCGCCTGACCGCTCTGGCATAACATTGGTCAATATTGGCGTCGGGCCATCGAACGCAAAGACGATTTGCGACCATCTTGCTGTCATGCGACCCGAGGCGTGGTTGATGATCGGTCATTGTGGTGGCTTGCGCGAAACACAACGGATCGGCGACTATGTGCTGGCCCATGCGTATCTGCGCGACGACCATATCCTCGACGAGGTACTGCCCCCTGAAATTCCCATTCCACCGATTGCTGAAGTGCAACAGGCGCTGGCAGTGGCTGCAGAAAGGGTGTCGGGCACCAGCGGCGCGGACTTGAAACGGCGGATGCGAACGGGGACTGTAGTGACGACCGATGACCGCAACTGGGAGCTGCGCTATTCCGCTTCGGCGTTGCGGTTTTCACAATCTCGAGCGATTGCCATCGACATGGAATCGGCCACAATCGCAGCGCAAGGTTATCGATTCCGTGTGCCTTATGGGACCTTGCTGTGCGTGTCCGATAAGCCGCTACATGGAGAAATTAAGCTGCCGGGTCAGGCAAACCGTTTTTACGAAGAAGCCATTGCTGCGCATCTTCAAATTGGCATCCAGACATGCGAGCTTCTGCGCGAAGCGGGGAACAGCTTGCACAGCCGAAAACTCCGCGCTTTCAATGAGCCGCCGTTCAGGTAAGCTTGCTCTTGTGGAACACTGTTTCCTAAATCGCGTTATCCAGCGCAGTTTCGAGGAGAACACGCAATGACAAAGTCAGGGAAGTTTAGCAGCACGTTCGATAAGGCAAAAACCAAGCTGAAGGACGTGACAGCCAAAATCATGGCAAGTGCAGACGACGCTGCCACTGCTGCATCGGGGCAGGCACGCTCTGCTGCAGACGAGGCAAGCAAAGCCGCGCACAAAGTGGGTCAGGCGATCAAGGATAACCCTGGTAAAACCGCGGCAGTTGCTGGCGCGGTATTGGCCGCGACTGCTGCAGCGGTGGCTGGTAAGAAGGTTTATGACAGCAAGACCGCAAAATCCAAAAAGCCGGCAGCGAAAAAAACAACTACTGCAAAAGCAGCTCCCAAGCCCGCGGCCAAATCTACGGCGAAGCCCGCTGCAAAAACTACGCCCGCGAAGACCGCCGCAGAAAAACCAGCCGCTACAAAAAAGCCTGCAGCCCGCAAACCCGCCGCCAAACCTGCGACATAGCAATCACATGAATTAATGGCCCAGCGCGTAAGCTGGGCCATAGATCCATTACCAGCCCTTTTTCACGCCCTTATTCTGCGCCTTTAGCCATTTCATCAACGGCGCGAAATATTCCAGCATTGGCTTGCCCGACATTGAACGGGTTCCCGTAAAGGCTTGCAGAGCATCGGGCCAAGGCTTCGATGCACCCATTTCCAGCATCGCATTCAGTTTTGTCCCCACATCCTTGTTGCCATAAAAGGAACAGCGATGGAGCGGACCTTTCCAGCCTGCGGTATCGCATGCAGCTTTGTAGAGCTGGAATTGAAGGATACGGGCAAGGAAATAGCGGGTATAAGGCGTGTTACCCGGAATATGATATTTGGCACCTGCATCAAAACGATCAGCAGCCCGTTCGACCGGGGGAACTATACCCTGATATTGAAGACGCAGATCGGTCCAGCCCTTGTTATAATCGGCAGGAGCAATTGAACCATTGAACACACCCCAGCGCCATTTATCAATCAGCAGCCCGAAGGGCAAAAATGCGACCTTGTCCATCGCCTGCCTCAGCAACAGGCCATTATCCTTATCAGATCCGGGAACCTTGGACGGGTCGAGCAACCCAATCTGCACCAAATAATCAGGAGTTATCGAAAGCGCGATTGCATCGCCAATCGCTTCATGAAAGCCATCATTCGCCCCGTTCAGGTACAGATATGGCTGCTTGTTGTAGGCGCGCTGATAATAATTGTGCCCGAGTTCATGGTGGATAGTAACGAAATCGTCGGTATTCACCTTGATGCACATCTTTATGCGCAGATCCTCAACATTGTCGATATCCCAAGCCGATGCGTGGCAAACGACTTCACGGTCGGCGGGTTTGATGAATTGCGAGCGATCCCAGAAGGTGCCAGGCAGCGGTGCAAAGCCTAATGACGAGAAAAAGCCCTCGCCTACTTTGACCATTTCCTTTTCGGCCTTGCCGCGGCTTTCGCTGAAATCTGTCGGCTGGGTCTGCTTGTAATCCTTGGCAACCAATAGTTCGCCGATGTCATAGCCGATATCGCCCGCACCGGGGGGTGCAACGAGATCGTAGATATTACCCCATTCCTGTGCCCACATATTGCCCAGCAAATCTGCACGAATGGGGCCAGACTTTGACTGCACGGCATCACCATATTTTTTGTTGAGCTGCGTGCGGACATAAGTGTGGAGTTCATCATATAACGGCTTCACCTCGAGCCATAACTGGTCGGTCAGCTTGGCAAAATCGTCGGCGGGCATGTCGTACCCTGACCGCCACATCGCACCAACATCGGTATAGCCCAGCTCTTTCGCACCTTGGTTTGCAATATCGACCATCCGGGCATAATCCTTACCCATTGGCGCGCCGACATTGTCATGCCAGCTGACCCACATTTCCTTGAGTTCTTCGGGATTGCGGTTCGACCCCATCTCGGCCTCGATGTCCGAGCCATTGATTTCCTTGCCCTTCAGAGTCCCCTTGCCTTTGCCGTAAGCCGACTGCAGCTTGGTCGAAATGGTCGCGAGCTCGGCAGCCGCGCCTGGAGTAGTTGGAGCAGGCAAAACGATACCGCCGCGCAAGATATCGAGCTTGCGCTTTGTATCGTAAGACAGGCCGGGAAGTGCCTGATACTTCGCTGCCTCCAGCGCATATTTTACCGACTTCTCGGTACCGATTTCGCCATAGCGCGCTGCAAGAGCGTCGGTATCGTCGGTGATGTGCGTAGAATTGACCCATGCAACGCGCGCGCCCTCAACCGAAAAGTCGAATAGATCCTTTTCTGCCGCCGCTACAAAGGCGTCGGCGTCGGCGACGGTAGGCGCGGCTACCGTTGTCGTCGCATCCTGAGCGGCAGCAACCGACGGAATTGATATGGTCGCAATCGCCAACGCGGCAATGGATACAAGATTCTTCATCATAGGCTCCCGGCAAATATTATGACGGGATGTTGAAACTTTAGTACCCGAACGTCAAGCTGCGCGGCGCGTCATTCGTCGAACTGTCAACGCCACTAGCAGACCAAAAAAGCTGGTGAGGAAAGCTGTGGACTTTATTGGCTGCGCCGTCGCGGCAATTCCGGCGAGCACGTCATTGCCCTTGAAGTTGATCGCCTGAATAAACTGGCAGACCGTTTCGGAATAGTCTGCAACCGCGACAATGACCGCAGCAACGACAACCACCCAACCCAAGCGGCGCAGCGCAGGGCGCCCGGAACTGGCGAACAATCGTCCACCGCAATAGGCGCCAAATGAATAGACCCCGATATAAAGGAGGTCCATTGCCATCCCGATACGGGCAAGACTCATGACGCCGGCCGCCTGCCATGCAGCCTGAATGGCATCCACGCGCGCTGCGGTGCCAGCGGATTGATGATCGCGGATCCCCCAAGGCGACACATCGTTGGTGAACCACGGGTTCATCGCAATCATTATTGCAAGTATCAGCAAACCGCCCAGCCAATAACGCCAGAAATTGCGTTCCAATTTACTCTCCTGCATTTCACTCCCCTCTTAAAAATGGTCTGCCAACGATCCCGCGCGCGCATCCCTCTCGGTTAACTCGTAACGCGTGTAATCTTGGCGGTCCCCCCGATCAGTGCGAACATATTCACGGGTGAGGCGCCCACCGATTCTCTCTACGGCCGTGCGAGACCGGAAATTGGTTGCGCCGATCTGAAAAACTACAGTCCGGACGTGAGGAAATATATGACGCAACATAAGCGCCTTTACTTCCCGGTTGATGCCAGTTCGCCAATAGGCCGTCGCGAAAAATGTCCAGCCAATCTCTATCTCGTCATCCACGGCCGAATAATTGCCAAAACGGGTCCCACCAATGATCTTGCCCTCGGCTTTATCGACGACGACAAATGCGCCACCCGACGCCATGGCATCAGCGAAAAAATCCTCAAATATTTCGCGTTTATAGCGATCGCGATACGGGTGCATTGCCCATATTTCAGGGTCAGCGGCGACGGCATATAGAGCTTCAAGATCCTGGTCCGTTAACGGACGCAGAATGACCCTTTCACTTTCAAGTGTGGGTTGCAGATCAGGGGCATGCAAACTCACCACGCGTCCCCCGTCAACGCGCTGACCATAGCCTGACCCAGATCGGCTTTGGTCACTGCACTCATATGATTGCCGGGCACCGTGAATAATCTGCCGTGCCGCAATGCCGCTGCCAAATCCGATGCCGAACCATTGTCATTATCGTCCACACCGCAAATCACCGCGACCGGCAAATCCCATGCCGAAATCTCCACCTCGCTCGTATCAACGAACGTGTCGAGGATGTGCCGCAAAGCAACCGGATCGCCGCCGGTGGTTTTCAGAAACGCCTCCGCCATCCAAGCCGGAGTGCCCTTCTCATGGCGTCCCAAATTATCCAGAACATGTTTGAAATGACCGCCACGATTGCCGGTTTTCGTGAGGCCCTCAAGCCCCATGCCGGAAATGATCGCCCTGCCCGGCCTTGCACCGCGCACGAGCATTCGCGACACTGTCCTCCCGCCCAGCGAATAGCCGCCAAGGTCATAATCGCCAATGTCCAGATGATCGAGCAACGCGAACTGGTCGTCAGCCAAGACATCCTTTGGATAACAAGCGGCACAATGCGGCTTGCCGCTTAGCCCATGTGCACGCAGGTCGGGCATGATAACCCGATACCCCGCCTGGGCGAGCAAGCCAGCATGCCCAAATTTAATCCAGTTGGTATCGGCTTCGGAAAAATAGCCGTGTATCAGCAGCAGAGGGCGCCCTTCGCCCACTTCACGCCAGGCGATCTCAACGCCGTCTGGTGCAGCGAAGCTGCCGGATTTAATCATGTCATTCATTGTCCAAAATCCAAGTAAACATTGGGAAGCCTAGGGCACCTTCCTGCCGCCAACCAAAGCCAAAAAGCAACTTATAAACTGGCTTAGCGGCTACAGCTGTCCGGCAATATCGTTAAATTGTCCTAGGTCATCATAGCCATAGCAAGGCGGACCTGAGCCATACGACCATTTATCTATCCCAGACGGTTCAACGATATTGCATGTAATAAGCATAGCTATTATGTTGATGACATGAGCGATGATTTGGGGTTTGTTTTAGGCGACGCCGCGCGGCTGCTACGTCGGTCATTTGACGAGCGCGCACGTGCGATGGGCGTGACGCGTCCGCAGTGGCGGGTACTGGCGTTGCTCAAGCGATTTGATGGCAGCACGCAAGTGACGATTGCTGACATGCTTGAGGTTGAACCGATAACATTGGGGCGTATGATTGATCGGCTGCAGGATGCCGAACTGGTCGAACGCCGCGCCGACCCAAAAGATCGGCGGGCTTGGCGGTTGCATTTGACGGCCAAAGGCCTCGCCAAAATAAAGGAACTGCAGCCAACCGCATCGGCCATGTTCGTTGACGCGTTGCAAGGCATAAGCGAAGACAAGCAGGCTGATCTTGAGGACATGCTGAACATCATTCGGTCCAATCTCACCCGCAAACCGATGGAGGCGGCCAATGGCTGAAGCCGATTTTCAACCGACCGGAGAGACTAAGGCGCACAAGAAGCCGCATCGGCTTGCTCGGCTCGCGCTCATGGGGTCCGTACCGCTCCTTCTCGCTGCGGGCGGCGTTGCTTATTACATCGCCAATGATCATTATGTGTCTACCGACAATGCCTATGTGCAACAGGACAAGGTATCGATCTCAGCCGAAGTTGGCGGGCGCATCGTGGAGGTAGCAGTCCGCGAAAACCAAAATGTCGACGCAGGCGACCTGCTTTTCCGACTTGATCCCGAGCCCTACCGCATTGCCATTGAGCAAGCCGATGCCAGCATCGCGGCTGCTCAGGTTAGGGTAACAGCGCTCGAAACAGAATATCAAACCACCGGCGTCGACATTGACAGCGCGCGTGAAGATGTCGCGTTCTTTGAAAAGGAATATCAGCGGCAGTCGGCACTGATGCAGGACGGCTTCACAACCCGCGCAAGATTGCAGGCCGCAGAGCATGCCTTGTCGGATGCACGCAGCAAAGTTGCCAACGCTCAAGCCGAAGCAACCAAGGCAAGAGCAGCGCTTGCTACGGGTGCGGCGGCCCCCGGCATTAACCCGGCGGTCAAAGCCGGTCAGGCGCAGCGAGATGCCGCTTCACTCAACCTGTCGCGTACGGAAGTCCGCGCGCCTGTTGCCGGAGTCATCAGTCAGGCTGATCGTCTGCAGGTTGGCCAGATGATGGTTCAGGGTCTACCCGGCGTAACAATCGTCGCCAGTAACAAGAGCTGGGTCGAGGCTAATTTCAAGGAAACGGATCTGGCCCATATGCGTGTCGGTCAGCCAGCCGAAATCACGTTCGATGCCTATCCTGACATCAAAGTACGCGGCAAGGTTGCGAGTATCGGTGCGGGTACAGGCTCGGAATTCTCGGTTCTCCCCGCTCAAAACGCTAACGGCAATTGGGTCAAGGTAACGCAGCGCGTGCCGGTTCGCATCTCGATTACCGACAAGCCGAAGCGCAATATGATCGCGGGGCTGTCGGCACATGTCCGCATCGACACCGACAACTAATCCGCTCGACCAACCGGCCTACCCGGTCAAAAACAAGGCGCTGCTGACACTGGCAGTGATGGGCGCGACCATTATCCAGATATTGGATTCCACTATCGCCAATGTCGCCATTCCGCACATGCAGACCAGTCTTGGCGCAACGATGGATACAATTACCTGGGTACTGACCAGCTACATCGTGGCAAGTGCGGTGGCGATGCCGATCACCGGGTGGCTTGCGGACCGAATTGGATCGCGCAACCTGTTCTTGGGTGCGGTCGCCGGGTTCATCTTGGCCTCGATGCTGTGCGGGATCGCAACGAGCCTTACCGAGATGGTCGCTTTCCGCATATTCCAAGGCGTTTGCGCCGCCTTTATCGGGCCTTTGTCGCAAACGATCATGCTCGATATAAACAAGCCGTCGGAAGCCCCGCGGGCGATGTCGATCTGGGGCATGGGAATCATGATCGCGCCGATATTGGGTCCAATGATCGGCGGCTGGCTAACCGAAAGCTACAACTGGCGGTGGGTTTTCTATATCAACCTACCAATCGGGATACCTACGCTGGCAATCCTTTGGTGGTTGCTGCCGTCACGTCCAATCAACCGCCGTCAGCTAGATCGTTTCGGCTTTGCGATGCTCGCAATCGGTTTGGCCACGTTGCAGTTGCTGCTCGACCGCGGTCAGCAAGAAGACTGGCTGCAGAGCTGGGAAATCATTGTCGAACTCTTGGTCGTGATCGCCGCGCTCTGGATGTTCGCGATGCATCAGATGACCACAGATCGGCCAATGTTCGAGCGACTTCTGATTACAGACCGAAACTTCTTTATCTCGCTGAACATGATGCTGCTGGTCGGCATGATGATGTTCGGCATTTTTGCGCTGTTGCCGCCGATGCTACAAAATCTTTATGGCTATACGGTCTATGATACCGGCGTTTTGCTGGCACCGCGTGGAGTCGGAATATTGCTCGCAATGTTTATCGCATCGAAACTGACCGGCAAGATTGACCCGCGTGTTATCATCTTCACCGGCTTTCTGATGACCGCTTCGTCGATGTGGGTCATGACCCAATGGTCGCTCAATATGGACTGGCACTTGATTGTCTACACCGGGCTGTTTCAGGGATTTGGCATGGGCTTCGTCTTCATTCCGCTCAACGGCGTTGCATTTTCGACCCTGCCAATGCGGATGCGGACCGATGGATCAGCGCTCCTATATCTGTTCCGCAGTCTCGGCGGCAGCTTCGGAATTTCCATCATGACCACGATGCTGGCGCGCAATATGCAGACAAGCCACGCCGATTTAGCAGGCCATATTACAGCTACCTCATTGCCGACTGTCGATCCATCGAGCGCCGACCGGCTTGGTTCATTAGGTGAAACCGCGCTCCAGTTGGTGAACCTCGAAATCAACCGGCAAGCGGCGATGATCGCTTATCTCGACGATTTCAAACTGATGATGATTTTGCTGATTATCATCAGCCCGCTGATCTTCTTTTTGAAGCCCGGCAAGGCAGCGTCAGGGCAGCAACAAGTGATGGCCGATTAGCGCGCAACGAGCCCTTTTTGCTGCATCCGCCATACTGCCATTTCGATGCGGTCCTGCCCGAAGAACGGTTCGCCATCGAATAACAATGTTGGAACGCCCCAATGCCCAGCGGCCTCGAGCGCAGCCTGATTAGCAGCGATTTCGGCGTCAAGTGCCTCAGCATCGGTCACGGCTTCAGCATCGAGCTCAGACAGGTCCAGCTCCGCACGTTCAGCGGCGCCACCCAGATGCCCCCCCTCATGCCAGTTCTCTGCCCCGCCCCAGATCAGGCGCGATACCTCGTCGCAAAAGGCAAGGCTCTTGCCGCGCCGAGCAGCGGCTTGCCCCAACCGCGTCAGGCGAAATATATAAGGCTGTTCGTCGGCAATCTTGCGCGTCCGCACATCCTGAACAATCGGGTCAGGGCGCGGCGGGCCAAATGGGATGCCATGAAACTGGGCTACACGGAATATGTCGGTGAAGGTATAACGCAACCAGTTAGGATGGCTTCGTTCAAAAAATTCCGGGTCGCGGATGGCCAGCGGATAAACCGGTCGCAGATTGATGGTCAGGTCATATTCTTCCGTTAGCGCCCGATACCGTCGCGTCGCGAGATAGCTATAAGGGCTGCGGAACGACCAGAAGATGTCAGCTGTCATGGTCATGCCGATAACAACCGCATCCATTCCTCAGTCGATGCTGGCTGTTCATTCAAGGTCACAGCATCTTCCGGCAATGTAATCCAAGCCTGCTTGCTCCGCGTCCAAAGATGGAATTTTGGTACAATCTGCTGACCGTCATCCAGCGTGCCAGCCCTGATAGTCGCCATTCCTGCACGTGTACTGTTTTTAGAATAAACGCGCACAAGGCATCTGGAGCAGGCGAATATCTTGCCGATGGCCCCGCTCGGCTGAGTCCGTTCGCCGGATATCAGTTCGCCGGCTACTGATAGCATAGCCTCGAATACCGGCATTTGAAGTGCAAAGGCACTTCCCGATTGAGTCTGGCAATCGGTGCAATGACAGGCGTAAACGACCGGCGTGTGCGGAGCGTTAATCGTAAAACGAACCTGTCCGCAACCGCACCCGCCATCCATAATCTCACCCCTTTTTCAAATGCCGGCGTCCGAGCAATTCGGCGATCTGCACCGCGTTGAGTGCGGCACCCTTGCGAAGGTTATCCGACACGCACCAGAAGGCAAGGCCGTTGTCCACCGTGGGGTCCTCGCGCACGCGGCTCACATACGTTGCATCGTCGCCCGCGGCTTCGATGGGCGTCGTGTAGCCACCGTCTTCGCGCTTATCGACCAGCATGATGCCGGGTGCTTCGCGCAGGATCGACTTTGCCTTGGCCGCCGACATCTCGCGGTCATATTCGATGTTCACCGCTTCGCTGTGGCCGACAAATACCGGCACGCGAACGCAGGTCGCGGTTAGCTTGATTTTCGGATCGAGGATCTTCTTCACTTCGACCATCATCTTCCACTCTTCCTTAGTGTAGCCATCTTCCAGGAAGCTATCGATGTGCGGAATGACGTTGAAGGCGATTTGCTTGGTGAATTTTTTCGCCTCGGCGCTGTCGCCGACGAAGATATTTCGGCTCTGCTCAAACAGCTCGTCCATGCCTTCCTTGCCTGCACCCGAAACCGATTGGTAGGTCGACACTACCACCCGCGTGATGTTGGCATAATCGTGCAACGGCTTCAGCGCGACAACCAGCTGCGCGGTCGAGCAGTTCGGGTTGGCGATGATGTTCTTGCGCTTGTAGCCGTCGATGGCGTCTGGGTTCACCTCTGGTACGATCAGCGGCACGTCGGGGTCCATCCGGAACAAAGAGCTGTTGTCGATGACAACGCAGCCAGCAGCTGCCGCAATCGGCGCAAATTTCTTGGTCGCTTCCGAACCAATGGCAAAGATCGCCATGTCCCAACCGGCCCAGTCGAAATTCTCGATATTCTGGACCTTCAGCATCTTGCCGGTATCGCCATACTCGATTTCGATGCCCTGGCTACGCGACGATGCCAGAACGGCAACTTCGTCGGCTGGAAATTCGCGCTCGGCAAGGATGTTCACGACTTCGCGGCCGACATTGCCCGTCGCGCCTGCAACTACGATACGATAACCCATGTTCATTCCCTCAAATTCAAATTGGACAATAAAAAAGGCCGGGCTCTTTGTGGGAGCCCGGCCTTTGGTGTTCGGTTTAAGAACGCAGCGGAGCCCCTGCCTTATTCGGCAGCCTCGGTGGTCTTAATAGTCGCTTTATCCGCAGGACGTGGATCGCGGCGTTCGGCGATACGTGCCTTCTTACCGGTCAGGCCACGCAGATAATAAAGCTTCGCACGACGCACGACGCCCTTACGGACGACTTCAATGCTGTCGATGTTCGGGCTGTACAAAGGAAATACACGCTCGACACCTTCGCCGAACGACATTTTGCGTACGGTAAAGTTGGAGCCCATGCCCTTGTTCGAACGCGCGATGCAAACGCCTTCGTAATTCTGGATACGCGTGCGTTCACCTTCGATGACCTTCACGCCCACCTTGACGGTGTCGCCTGCACGAAATGCAGGGATTTTCTTGTTTTCTGACAAAGCTGCAATAGCTTCGGCTTCGAGTGTCTGGATGAGGTTCATGCCCCATTTAATCCTTATTCTTTTGTCGCACGTCAGAGGCAGGCTGAACCCGGGCGTCTTTGTAACGCCCCCAAAGGTCTGGTCTGCGTAACCGAGTATCTTCCTCTGCCCTTTGTTTCCGCCAGGCAGCTATTTTCGCATGATCCCCCGATCGCAACACTTCAGGGATCATCCGCCCTTCCCAATCATTGGGCCGGGTATAGTGCGGATATTCGAGTAATCCTTGTTCAAAGGACTCCTCGTCACCGCTTGAAGTCGCGCCCATTACGCCGGGAAGCAGCCGAATGCAAGCGTCTAACAGCATCAAAGCGCCAATTTCTCCGCCCGACAGGATGATATCGCCCATTGAGACCTGCTCGATTTCTGGATGGGCATCGAACAGACGTTCGTCGAAGCCCTCGAAACGTCCGCAGATGATGGTGACGCCCGGGCCGGAAGCGAGTTCGCGGATGCGGGACTGGGTGATGGGCGTGCCCCGCGGGGTCATGGCGAGGATGGGGGCTTGGGGTTGTGCTGCGGAGGCGTGGTCGACCGCTGCCGAGAGGATATCCGCCCGCAACACCATCCCTGCCCCGCCGCCAGCAGGTGTATCGTCCACCGTGCGATGTTTATCGGCTGCGAATTCTCGGATGTGGACAGGCGAACAGGACCACTTGCCCTCCTCCAACGCACGACCTGCGAGCGAAACACCTAGCGGACCGGGGAACATTTCGGGGTAGAGGGTCAGGATTTGCGCTTGGAAGGTCATATTACGAAGGCGGCTTCGATTACGATCTTCTCGCCCCATTCAGGCACGGCATCTGGCGTCATCGGGACCATGAATTTCTTGCCCGGCTTTCCATTTTCGTCAGGCATCTGGATTTCCAGAACATCGCTTGCGCCGAAATTTTCAACAGCGACGCATTTGCCGAGGTCGGTGCCGTCGGTGGAGACGCACGGAAGGCCCAGCAGATCGCTGTAATAATATTCGTCTTCGCCGAGTTCGGGCAAGGCTTCACGCGGTACGGTTAGTACGGTGCTACGCAGCTTTTCCGCGGCATTGCGGTCGTTGATCTCGGCAAAGCGCGCGATTGCGCCGTCTTTTGTGGGGCGCAGCGATTTGACCGTAAGCGCGCCGTCATTGAAACTTTTGTACCGTTTCAAGCTGTCCAGATTTTCTGCAAACAGCTTGAGACGGACTTCACCCGTCACGCCATGCGCGCCAGAAACGGCGGCAAGCGTGACGGTGTTGTCGGCCAAGGCTTAGCCCTCGGCCTTTTCTTCGGTTGCTTCGTCGGCCGCAGCTGCAGCTTCTTCAGCAGGTGCTTCTTCAGCAGCGGCTTCAACCGGAGCAGCTTCCTCAGCGGCAGGCGCTTCTTCAGCTACTGCTTCTGGCGCAGCTTCTTCAACTGCAGGCGCAGCTTCTTCGGCGACTACTTCTTCAACAACTTCAGGCTCTGGCTCAGGTGCTGGAGCTGCTGCCGCTGCTGCGGCTGCTTCTTCGGCTTCAGCCAATTTGGTTGCCTTGTCTTCAGCGCGATCCTTGGCTTTCTGACCGGGCTCACCCTTGTTCGGGTTGCTCTTTACCTTGCGCTCTTTGACGCCAGCGACGTCAAGGAAGCGAGCTACGCGGTCCGAAGGCTGAGCGCCAGCGGCCAACCAATGCTTTGCACGCTCTGTGTCAAGGATCATGCGCTCTGCGCTGTCCTTGGGAAGCTGTGGATTGTAGCTACCGATACGCTCGATGAACTTGCCGTCGCGCGGTGCGCGGGCGTCGGCTACGACGATTTTATAATAAGGACGCTTTTTCGAACCGCCCCGCGACAAACGCATTGATAATGCCATAAAACTAACTCACCTTTCTGAAATATTCCAAATTAAATTATATACTTATTTCTTTTTACTAAGAAGTCGTGCGAGGTCTGGCGGCATTCCGCCGCCACCACCCATACCGGGCATGCCACCCATACCCGGCGGCATCGCACCGGGGGGCAGCCCATGCATACCCTCCATCGCGCCGCCCAAATCTGCTCCGCCTTTTCCGCCGAACATCGCGGCGAGGCCCTTGAGCCCGCCCATCTTGCGGATGCGCTTCATCGCAGTTGCCATTTCCTGATGCATTTTGATCAGCTTGTTGACATCCTGAACCGTCATCCCCGAACCTTTGGCTATGCGGATCTTGCGTTTCGCATTCAACAATTCAGGTTTGGCGCGCTCTTTTGGCGTCATGGAACCAATAATCGCGTCCATGTGGATGAGCAGTTTGTCATTCATGCCGCTGGCGTCCATCGCCGCCTTGGCCTTTTTCATCCCCGGCATCATGCCAGCCAGAGCTCCGAGGCCACCCATCTTGGTCATCTGGCGGAATTGTGTGCGTAGGTCGTCCATGTCGAACTGACCCTTGGCCATCTTGGCCGCGAGCTTATCCGCATCTTCCTTCTCGACCATTTCCGACGCGCGTTCGACGAGGCCGACAACATCGCCCATGCCAAGAATGCGCCCCGCAACGCGCGAAGGATTGAACGCCTCAATCGCGTCAAGTTTCTCACCCACGCCCGCAAATTTGATCGGCTTGCCGGTGATGGCGCGCATAGACAAAGCCGCACCGCCACGTGCATCGCCGTCCATACGGGTTAGCACAATACCGGTCAGCTCAACGCGCTCGCCAAAGCTCTTGGCGACATTGACAGCATCTTGACCGGTCAGCGAGTCCACGACCAACAGGATTTCCTGCGGCGTCGCAACCTTGGCGACAGCGCTCATCTCGTCCATCAATTGCTGGTCGACGTTCAAACGACCGGCGGTATCGAGGATCAGAACGTCAAAGCCCTGCAATTTCGCTGCCTGCAACGCGCGCTTCGCGATATCAACAGGCTGCTGGCCCTGCATGATGGGCAGCGTTGCAACTTCGGTTTGCGTGCCGAGCGTCGCCAGCTGCTCCTGCGCCGCTGGACGGTTGACATCGAGTGATGCCATCAGGACTTTCTTGCCCTGCTTGGCCTTCAGCATTTTGGCGATTTTGGCGGTTGTCGTGGTTTTACCCGAACCCTGCAAACCGACCATCATGATGATTGCAGGCGGCGCAACGGCCAAATCGAGGTCGCTTTGTTCAGCGCCCAACATCTCGACGAGCGCGTCGTTAACGATCTTGACGACCTGCTGCCCCGGTGTGACCGACTTCAGAACCTGCGCGCCGACCGCTGTTTCCGTGACCTTGTCGACAAACTCACGCACCACCGGCAGAGCAACGTCTGCTTCAAGCAACGCCACGCGCACTTCGCGCATGGCTTCACGGACATCGGCCTCGTTCAACGCACCGCGACCGCGCAGGCGATCAAACACCCCTCCTAACCGGTCGCTCAGCTTGTCAAACATGCTTCTTCCTTACCAAAATGCCTCTTTCAAGGCATAAACGAACAAAAAGCCGGTGAGCGAAACTTCGCCGACCAGCTTGGAAATAATGGATTTCCAATAAATTTAGAGCGGAATTAGTCCCGCTGGGGCAGCCGATATCATCACGCTACCCGAAATGCAACCATCTTGCTTACATCATCGACAACAGCACGCGCCATTTCAGCCTTAATGAAATTTTGACCTTTTTCAGTGCATTGCAACCCTGATTGGGATGACTTTGAATCTGATGCAACAAACGACAACAGAAGCCGTAGACAGCAATTCAACCGCGCAGGCAAAAAGCCAACGCGGAAGGAACCTGATTTACAACATTGTCATGTTCGCTGCCATCGTGATGTTTGTCGTTATCGGCGGTCAGGTTGGCGCGCAAACGGTGCGAACATTGGTCGGCAACAGCACCGGCGCCGATCAGGTGATGGTCACTGCTTTGCTGCTAAACATTGCGCTGATACTTCTGATTTGGCGCAGGACGAGCGCTTTAAGCGACGAAATCGATGTTTATCGTCAGGCTGAGGTCAGGGCGCAGCATCTTGCAATGACGGACCCACTCACCAATCTGTTCAACCGCCGGGCGATTAAAGAGAAAACCCTCGAACTGAGTGCGCGTGCGTCGCGCCGGGGCAAGTCTATTGCATTTTTGATGATCGATTTAGACGGATTTAAAAAGATCAACGACCTTTATGGCCATGACTGCGGCGACCTTTTGCTTCGAGAAGTCGCGGATCGCATGCGCGACGTAGTTCCACCAAGCAGCGTTATCGCCCGACTTGGTGGTGATGAATTTGGGATCTGTGTAGTCTTCGAACCGGAATATCCTGAAGCGGTCGACCGGATTGCAGAAGATATGGTCGACGCTTTGGCTCGGCCGATCACGATAGCAGACAGCCAGCAGACGGTAACCGCGTCAATCGGGATCAGCCGTCCTGAAATCGACTGTGATTCCATCGACATGCTCATTCGCCGAGCTGACATCGCGCTCTATGCTGCGAAGAAAAACGGACGGAACGGATATAGCTGGTTTGAAAACGGGATGGAGGTCGAACTCCGTTCGCGCAATTCGCTCGAAGGTGACATCCGCGCCGCCATTCCCAATGATGAATTCGTACCCTATTTCGAACAGCAGATCGATCTTGTGACCGGCGAGTTGGTCGGCTTTGAAATGCTCGCGCGGTGGGTGTCACCGGTGCGCGGCCTGATATCGCCCGACGACTTCATTCCCGTTGCCGAAGAAACCGGCATGATCGGTGACTTGTCGATGAGTATCATCCGCAAAGCTATGCTCGAAGCAAAGAACTGGGACCCAAAGCTGACGATTTCGGTAAATATCTCGCCGGTGCAGCTCAAGGATCCATGGCTGGCGCAGAAGATCGTGAAGCTGCTGGTCGAAACCGGATTTCCGGCCAGCCGCCTGGAAGTGGAAATAACCGAAAGCTCGCTGTTCAAAAACCTGAGTCTCGCCCAGTCGATTGTGGGCAGCTTGAAAAACCAGGGCATTCGTATCGCGCTTGATGATTTCGGCACCGGTTACAGCTCGCTCGCACATTTGCGCGCCTTGCCATTTGATCGCATCAAAATCGATCGCAGTTTCGTGTCATCGATGCTCGAAAACGCTGAGAGCGCTGCCATCGTCAGCGCCATCGCCGGACTTGGAGCTAGCCTTGATGTACCCATCACGGCAGAGGGTATCGAGGATGAAAAGATCATCGGCAAACTGCGTGCGCTCGGTTGCACAAAGGGTCAGGGCTGGTTTTTCGGTCAACCGATGAACATCGATCAAGCCAGAACGTTGCTTGCGAAGAAAAACCTCCTTCCAACCCGTCAAAGACAGGCTGAAGCCTCGAGTGAAAGATCAACGGCCGTGGAGATACGGAAAGCATCCTGATGGCTCGGCACAGCGCTGCACGGACTATGAATTGTAGACTTGTGCACTGACTATCCTTAAGTCGCGCCGCATGGCGCTGAGCGAATTTCACAAAATGCACGGGTTGGGAAATGACTTTGTGGTCATTGACGCCCGGACCTCTGCAGTATCAATTACGCCTCCGCGCGCGCGCGCCATAGCCGACCGCAAGTACGGCATTGGTTGCGACCAGCTTATTGTACTTGAGCCATCACACAACGCCGACGTTGGCATGCGGATATATAATGCCGATGGCGGAGAGGTCGAGTCTTGCGGCAATGCGTCGCGCTGTGTGGTGGCGCTACTTGGAAAAGACGTCCGCATTGAAACAAAGGGCGGGGTCGTGTCCGGACAGCTTACCGGCCCCGAGGTTACCATCGATATGGGCATGGCAAAGTTTGAATGGCAGGATATCCCGCTCGCTTTTGCAATGGACAGCGCTTCAATGCCATTGGCCTGGGAAGAATTGGCAGCGCCGATGGCGGTCAACGTGGGCAATCCGCATGTCGTCTTTTTTGTGCCGGATTGCGACAAGGTTGACCTTCAACGTCTCGGCCCGATCATCGAACATGACGCAGCGTTTCCCGAGCGGGTAAATGTCAATGTTGCTTCCATCAGCGACGGTGAAATCAAATTGCGCGTGTGGGAGCGTGGCGTCGGGTTAACGCAGGCTTGCGGAACAGGGGCGTGCGCGACCGGGGTTGCAGCCATTCGGCAAGGCAAAGTCACGTCGCCGGTGACGGTAAATCTGCCGGGCGGTGAGCTGCAGATTGCCTGGGCACCGGATGAGCCCATCATCATGACCGGCGGAACCACTTATGTGTTCAAAGGCCAAGCCGACTGGGACAATTTCGGATGAACGCACCGCAGCGGAACCCAGAAGTTATCAGCATGGGCTGCCGCCTAAATCTGGCGGAAAGCAATGCACTGGCCGAACAGCTGGCAGCGCATGATGATATCGTCATCGTCAACAGCTGTGCGGTCACCAACGAAGCTGTCCGGCAAACCCGGCAAGCGATCAGGCAGGCGCACAAACGCCGCCCCGATGCGCGTATCTGGGTCACTGGTTGTGCAGCTCAGGTGGAGCCTGAAACCTTTCAGCAGATGCCCGAGGTATCCGGCGTGTTCGGCAATGCCGAGAAGCAGGATGCTGCGTTATTGCACGGACTGATGGACTTGCCGGACCGTCCCGTGGTTGTGTCCGACATAATGACCCTGCAGCAGACTGCACCGCATCTGGTTACCGCCTACTCCGGCAAAACCCGCGCCTTTGTCGAAGTCCAGAATGGTTGCGATCATCGCTGCACATTTTGCATCATACCTTACGGTCGAGGCAATAGTCGCTCGGTTCCAGCGGGTAGCGTCATCGAGCATATCCGCAAGCTGGTGGACAAGGGCTTCAAGGAAGTGGTGCTGACCGGCGTAGATGTGACCAGCTATGGCCATGACCTGCCGGGTGCGCCTAATCTGGGCCATCTGGTCGAGCGCATATTAAAATTCGTGCCTGATTTACCCCGCCTTCGCCTCTCGTCGATTGACGGTGTGGAAATTGATGACCGGTTGTTCGATCTGATTACCGCCGAGCCACGCGTCATGCCGCATGTGCATCTGTCGTTGCAGGCGGGGGATAACATGATCCTCAAGCGCATGAAGCGCCGGCACAGTCGGGAGCTCGCAATTGAGCTGGTTGAACGGATGCACGCGAAACGCCCGGAAATTGCGATTGGCGCTGACATAATTGCGGGCTTCCCGACAGAGGATGAGGCGATGTTTGCCAACAGCCTCGATCTGGTTCGCCAATGCAAAATCGTTCACGGACATATTTTCCCTTATTCACCCAAGCACGGCACGCCCGCCGCGTTAATGCCTCAAGTGGCAGCGTCGGCCATCAAAGCACGCGCGAAGGCGTTGCGCGATGCGGTGGCGGATCAGCGACAAGCATGGTTAGAGGCGCAGATCGGCACCATGCAACAAATCGCGGTCGAAAATAGCGGTGTGTCTGGTCATGCGGAAAATTTCGCTTATGTGAAGCTGGATAAGCAAATAACCGAGGGCAGCATTGTCGCCGCAGTCGTAAACGAAATAAAGGATGGGCTATTGTTGGCGAAGGTTATCGAATGACCGAAAAGGAAGGCTGGAAAGACCGGCTGTTCGGCGGTTTCAAGAAAACCTCGACAAAGCTTACCGAAAATATAACCGGCCTTGTCACCAAGGCGAAGCTTGAAACGCAAGATTTGGACGAGATCGAGGATGCCCTGATCGCGTCCGACCTAGGTCCAGCAATGGCCGCACAGATCCGCGAAAAAATTGCCGCCGGTCGATTCGACAAAGGTATCGATGCAGAGGGCATTCGCCAAATTGTCGAAGATGAAATCGCCGCAGTTCTGGCCCCAGTGGCTGCGCCATTGGAAATAGACGCCTTCCCTCGCCCACAAGTGATATTGGTGATTGGCGTGAATGGCTCGGGCAAAACCACCACTATCGCCAAGCTGGCACATTTGTTTCTTGAGCAGGATTATGGTGTCATGCTGGCAGCGGGTGACACGTTCCGGGCGGCCGCTATCGGGCAATTGAAAGTGTGGGCCGACAGGATTGGCGTTCCCATCGTCACCGGTCCCGAAGGCGGCGATGCAGCCGGAATTGTCTTTGATGCGGTCAAAAAAGCGACAGCCGAAGGCATCGATGTCCTGATCGTCGACACCGCGGGCCGTTTGCAAAACAAGCGCGAACTGATGGATGAGCTCGCCAAAATTCGCCGCGTCCTTGGGCGGTTGAACCCCGCAGCACCGCATGATGTAGTGCTGGTGCTCGACGCGACCACGGGACAGAATGCGTTGTCGCAAATCGAGATATTCAAGGAAGTCGCAGACGTGACAGGATTGGTAATGACAAAATTGGACGGCAGCGCGCGGGGCGGAATTTTGGTCGCGGCGGCCAAGCAATTCGGCCTGCCTATCCACGCAATCGGGGTTGGCGAAACGATTGATGACCTCCGCCCGTTCAATGCGCAGGATCTTGCGCGCGCGATCAGTGGTGGTGCGCAATGAACGAAACCGCGCCTGCCAAGAAGCCCTCGGGCACTCTAAGCTTCGCTCTGGATTTCGGTCCTCTGCTGCTATTTTTCGTAGCATCAAAATTAGGCAGTTCGAAAGACGACCCCACACAGGGAGCCATCGTCGGTACAGCAACATTCATGATAGCGATTATCGTTGCGGTCATCATCTCCAAGGTAAAAATCGGCAAGATTTCGCCGATGCTGAAACTGACCGCAGCACTCGGCGTTTTTTTCGGGGCCCTCACGATCTGGTTCCATGACGAGCGTTTCATCCAAATCAAGCCGACAATAATCTATGCATTCTTCGCGTTGCTTCTGCTTGCGGGTTGGGCGCGGGGTAAGGCGATGCTGAAATATGTTCTCGAACATGCTTATGATGGTTTGAACGAAACAGGATGGCTCAAATTGTCGTTGAGCTGGGGTCTGTTCTTTACTGCTTTAGCCGTCGCAAATGAGGCGATGCGCGCATTCGTGTCATTCGACACCTGGCTGAGCCTAAAGGTATGGGGCGTGACCGCCCTCACCTTCCTGTTTGCGATGGCCAACATACCGATGCTGATGCGGCATGGCCTGAAACTGGGCGACGACACCGAAGTGCCGCCGCAAGGTTGAACCGGCTTATTGGTCTGCCCGGCTGACGCCTTTGCCGTCGAGATTTTGAGCAACGAATTCCCAATTAATAGCCTTGTCCAGCAAAGCACCGACATAGTCGGGCCGGGCATTGCGATAATCGATGTAATATGCGTGCTCCCACACATCGATGGTCAGTAACGGCTTCATCTCGTGCACCACCGGCGAATCTGCGTCATGTAGCGAGGTGATTTTCAGTCTATCCTTTTCGAGCACCAGCCACGCCCAACCGCTGGCAAAATGGCCGACAGCTTCGGCTTTCAGTTTCTCAAGCATATCTTCGTGACTGCCGAATTCGTCAGCAATCAAATCTTTCAGTTTTCCTGAAGGTGTCTGCTTTTCGGGTGAAAGACATTGCCAGTAAAAGCTGTGGTTCCACAGCTGTGCCGCATTGTTGAATAACGGCTTGTTGCCGCTATCCTTCGCTGCGGTAATGACCTTGCTCAGACTTGCGCCTGACAACTTGCCGTCCTTCGCCGCTAGCTCGTTAGTTTTATCGACATAGGCTTTGTGATGCTTGCCATGATGATATTGGAATGTTTCAGCTGAGATGATTTCGCCGAAAGCGTCGGCTGCATAAGGCAGGTCTGGAAGGGTGAACGTCATGGTGATTTCCTTCAAGAGGGGGAACATTGATGAAACCAGCTGCACTACCTACCGTTCCATCACGTGCCATCGATTTGGCAGAAAATATGTGACAATTGTGGGGTGTCGGTTTAGGCACAGCGCGATCAGGGGCAAAACCGCCTGAACATTACAGGAGGAAAAATGGCAAAGTTTTTTGGAAATCTGCATCTGGTGCTAGTGGCGGGCTTCGCTTTAGCATTCGCGCTGATGGTTGGTGTTGATGCCGAGGGCGTCACAGCGCAGTCGATTACGCGATGGCTCCACACATTTGTTGGCATTGTCTGGATTGGCCTCCTCTATTATTTCAACTTCGTGCAAATCCCAACAATGCCCAAAATTCCGGCAGAGCTGAAACCGGGCATTTCGAAGCATATCGCGCCGTCTGCGCTTTTCTTCTTCCGCTGGGGCGCAGCGGCAACCGTGTTGTTCGGTCTGATCATCGCCGTTCAAGCCGGTTACGCGCATCAGGCATTCACATTGCAGGATCCGTACAAGCTGATCGGTGTTGGTATGTGGCTGGCAATAATCATGGCGTTCAACGTCTGGTTCATCATCTGGCCGAACCAGAAGAAAGCACTGGGCATTGTAGAGGCAGACGATGCAGCCAAGGCCAAGGCAGCCACAACCGCGATGATGACATCGCGTTTGAACACATTGTTGTCGATCCCGATGCTCTATTGCATGGTTACAGCCAACGGCGGCTGATCCTTCGGATATTCAAATTTAAAAGAGGGCGGCTTCGGTCGCCCTTTTTATTATCCTAAAAGGTCATGTTTTTTCAGCGTGTGGCGTAACTGGTCGTAACTGAGATTAAGCGCCTTTGCGGTCTGTCGCTGATTGTACCGGCATTTTGCAAGAGCCTGTTCCAGTACCGCTTTTTCGTATTTTTCAGTAGCTTCGCGAAAATCTGTAACATCAACAGCTTGGCTCAAATCGGTCGAGAAACGCGCTTCGTGCCCGCTATCGCTATCTACTGTCGCGTGCGTTGACGCAGAAGTGGCAATGCCGCTCCTCCACGGACTTTCGAACGGATCGAACTGGATATAGTCGACCGGCTGGCCCGGATCGGCCCAGCGGTACACAGCGCGCTCGATGACATTGCGCAGTTCCCTGACATTGCCCGGCCATAAATGATTTTCCAGAGCTCGGGTCGCGACTTCACCAAAACCAGGCCAACCCTCCCAGCCCAGCTCTGCTGCCATTTTACGACCAAAATACTCCGACAGAACTTCCACATCGCCCTCACGCACGCGCAAAGGCGGCAACGTTACGACTTCGAAAGAAAGCCGATCCAACAGGTCAGCGCGAAATTTTCCGGCTTCAACCATATTTGGTAAATGCTCATTCGTGGCAGCCACTATCCGCACATCAACGCGCACGGGTCTTGAGGAGCCAATCCGCGTGACCTCGCCATATTCCACCGCGCGCAACAGACGTTCCTGCGCGCCCATGCTGAGCGTGCCCAGCTCATCCAGAAACAGCGTGCCGCCATCGGCCTCTTCGAAACGCCCTTCGCGCGCGCGGGTCGCACCTGTAAACGCGCCAGCTTCATGACCGAACAGTTCAGCCTCAATCAGAGTCTCGGGCAAGGCAGCGCAGTTCATCGTAACTAAAGGCCCGTCCCAGCGCGAACTGAGGCGATGCAGACGCTCGGCAATCAGTTCTTTGCCAGTACCGCGCTCTCCCACGACCAATACGGTACGATTGAGTGGCGCAGCTCGGCTGGCACGTTCAACGGCATCAAGAAATGCCGATGACTGACCGATAAATTGGTGGCTTTCACGCTCCATATTCAAACATTGGCATATTTCACCATAGTATGGCAATAATTACTATCACTTCGAAGTGTTTTTGCAAAGAAACTATCGGAAAACAGCCAAAAATCGAAATTGGCACGGTCCCTGCTATATTGAATTCAAACCGGCAAACACCGGTAAGTCAAACAAAGGGAAGACCAAAATGAGCACCGAAACCAAAGCAAAAGAAAACGCCAAAGAGAATGAGAGCCGCCTCTGGGTCGCTGTCGCATTGTCAATGTCGATGATTTTCACCAGCTATGCCGTCTCGGTGTTCAACCACAAGGAAGAATATCAGGTCAATGCACACACCCACTCCCAACAGCCCATCGTTGTCAGCTACCTTGCCTGACTTCGTAAGCCCGCGACCGGGGCGCCCCAGCTCCCCCCTACCCGCCCCGGTCGCCCCCATTTCTGATACCGCGCGCACAACAAGTTCTAACTGGAGTTACCCGATGGGCATTTTTTCACGGACCCGCGACATCATCGCCGCCAACGTCACCGACTTGCTCGACAAGTCGCAAGACCCGGCCAAGATGATCCGCATGATCATCCTCGAAATGGAGGAAACCCTTGTAGAGGTTCGCGCCTCTGCCGCGCGCACCATCGCCGACCAGAAAGAACTGCGCCGTCATATCGACAAGCTAAACACGCTTGAAGTGGACTGGACCGACAAGGCGCATCTGGCACTGTCGAAGGACCGTGAAGATCTGGCCAAGGCCGCTTTGCTCGAAAAGCGCAAAGCCACCGATATGAAAGATCAACTGACAGCCGAAGTCGCTGTACTGAACGATGCCCTGAAAGCATCGGAACAGGACATCCACAAGCTGCAGAAAAAGCTGGCTGACGCACGCAGCCGCCAGAACGCCCTGATGACCCGCCTCGAAAGCGCCGAAAACCAGGTCAAGTTGCGCACGATGTATAATGGCGACAAGGTTCGCGAAGCATTTTCCCGCTTCGATGTTCTGGAACGCCGCGTCGACGAAGCTCAGGGTTATGCAGACTCGCTCGCCATCGGCAGCGACTCACCGCGGACCTTAGGTGATGAAATTGCAGCACTCGAATCCTTCGACGTTGTCGATGCCGAGTTGGAGGCGATGAAAAAGGCCATGAAACAAGACACGAAGAAGGAGGGCTGAGATTATGGACGGTGAACTCATTGTAGTGCCAATTGTCGTTGGTTTTATATTCCTCGGCCTCCCCTGGATCATTCTCCATCATGTGACGAAGTGGAAAACCGCGGCAACGCTCACCAACGACGATGAACGGCTGCTGGGCGAAATGTACGAACTTGCCCGTCGCCTCGAAGACCGCATGGACACCGTGGAGCGATTGGTCGGACAGGAAAACCCGAATTTCACGCCGCGCCGCATCGACCATGAAGCAGAAGATTACACGTCCGAAAATATCCGCCGGCTGGAAAGGAACCGTTGAGATGAGCAGCAAACATACGCAATTTTATCTCGATAAGCAGAACGCCAAATGGAAAGGTGTTTGCGCAGGCATAGCCGACTACACCGGTGTCGATGTTCTGTGGGTCCGCCTCGGGGCTGTTATCCTGACACTGGCGGGTGGTTTCCCTTGGACTTTGGTCGCTTACTGGGGCGCAGCATGGTTCGCGAACAAGAAGCCTATTCATCTGTACGTTGACAATGAAGATCAGAAATTCTGGCAGGGCGTCCGCCAGTCACCTGCCCGGACCACCCGCGACATCCGGTCGCGCTTTCGCGAAATCGACAACCGCTTGGCCGATGTCGAACTCTATTATGTCAGCAACAACAAACAGCTGGCCGACGAAATCGAAAGCCTGCGCTAAGCGCAGCGTCTGGGAGGACCACAAAACATGTTTACCTTAATCATTCTCGCGCTGGTTGCCTGGTTCGGATATCGTCACTTCGCCAACAAGAAACGTGAAGCTGACCGTCGCAACTGGAGCGTGGATTTCCGTAATGCGGACATCCGTCCGGTCACCCGCCGGCTGCCATGGAAGGACCTGTAATGAATTTTGCTGGACCGTCATTCATCATTGCGATCGTCATGATCTGCACCGCCGGATGGATATTCAACAACTGGATCCGCGCCAAGCATGGTTACCCGTTGGAAGACGAGTGGGGTGGAAAGACTGCGAAAGTCGATGCCGACGCTGATCGCAAGATCATGTTGCTGAGTACCGAAAATGAGACGCTCAACGGAAAGATCTGTCATCTGGAAGAACGCATCGCAGTGCTGGAGCGTATAGTAACCGACAAGGCAGGACGTCTGTCGGAAGAAATTGAAAATCTGCGCTAAGACGCTGTGGAACCTGCGCTAAAGCGCTGAGGAGGAAGATATGGACCCTGATAAACTTGCGATGATAACGGCAATCGGCCCAATGATCGGCATTGGCATTGTTTCGATATCCGCCGGATGGGTGTTGACTACCTGGATGCGTATCAAAAACGGCTATCCGCTCGATGGTGCATGGGGTCAGGCTGTTTATCCCAAAAATGATCAGGAAGCGGTCGAGCGCGTCAAACTGCTTAGCCAGGAAAACGCCCAGTTGCGCGCCGAACTCGGTTCGGTGAAGGACCGTCTCGCCAATATCGAAAAGATCGTTGTCGACGACAGCCACCGCCTGACATCGGAAATCGAGGCCCTTCGCGGCCCGTCAAACTAGGAGTAACCAAATGGAAATTAGTCCAATGATTATCCCGATCCTCGGAATATCCTGCGGATTGCTGGCAATTTTCGGCGGTGTGTTTGTACTGCCATTCTTCAAGCTGAAGCAACGGCAGCTTGAATTGAACGCGCAAAATGTCGCGGAGAAAGCGGCTCAATATGCGTCGAAGCAGGGAATATTGGAAGAACGCGTAGCGGTCCTCGAGCGCATCATCACTGACCAAGGCTATAGCCTTGCCAAAGAAATCGAAGAATTGCGCAGCCTGCCGCCGCAGCAGGTCACACCGAAACCCGATCTGGTTTAAGGAGGAATTTATGGGTCCGTTTGAAATGGTCGTGGCGATTATCCTGATCGTCACCGTCGGCAAGATAATTTCCGCCAAGCAAAAGGCGAAGCACGGCATCATCGAGGATGAGGATATGCTGGGCAACAAAACGCAGCGCGTGATCGGGAATCGCGACACGCAGGCAATGCAGGACGAAATTCGGGTGCTCAAGGACCGCATCCAAGTGCTCGAGCGCATCGCGACCGAGAATAACAGCGCGCACGATCTCAATCGACAAATAGAGGAACTGCGTAACCGCTAAACGCGGAGCGCTTTGGAACGAAAGGACGGAACCATGATACAGGATCCCAATTTCTACATCATAATCGGTGCATTTGCTGTACTGTGCGTCGGCATTGTCTCTTCGCTCAGCTTACGCGGTTGGCGTGACTGGATAGCCCTGAAACATGCCGAGCTTGACGCAGTTCGGCAAGGCAGCGATGCGCCTGTGCCATCGGCAACATCGCGGATCGAAGTTGCCGACCTGAAAGAACGCGTGAAAAAGCTCGAAGCCATCGCGGCAGGGATTGATATCTGACCCCTGCCGCCATAAGCGCAGGACCATATGACCAACCTTACCGAAATCCAGGAAGAATATGAATTTCTTGAAGCCGACGACCGCTACCGGCTGCTGATTGATCTTGGGCGCGAATTGCCGGAGATGCCATCAGCGCTTAAAACCGATGCCACTTTGGTGCGCGGGTGTTCAGCAAGCGTCTGGGTGTATCCGGTTACTGGAGATAGCGGGCTTACCTTTTTGGCTGACAGCAATGCAGCAATAACGAAGGGCATTATCGCATTGGTGCTCAAAACCGTCGAAAACAAAAGCGCTGCTGATATTCTCGGTACCGATATCGAAAATGCCCTCGCCCCGTTCGATCTTAAGAACCAGCTAAGCTCGAACCGGACGCAAGGCATTCCCAACATGATATCGCTCATTCGCGAAACAGCGGCGCGTTATGCCTGAATCGTCTTTCTGAAATAGCTGTAAATCAGCACTGGCAACATCGACGCACCCACGAGCGGAAACGCAATTGCCATAGCGATTAAAGCGCCTTTGAGACCTTTCGGCAACCGCGCGTCGGCATGAACTGTTGGCGCCCCACCTTGTCCCTTGGGCCTCCTTTTCCAGTAATGTACCAGCGCCGAGATCACCGCGCCGATTAGCGCCAGACAAATAGCCAAATTTGCCAACTGATTTGCAAGCCCATATTGTCGCCCCATATGGAGCATTGTTCCCCATTCGATGAGCTGCCCGCCCGCGCTATATTGCAGCCATCCGATATCATCCAACACGCCGCCATTAGCTGGATCGACATGGATCGTTCGCTGGCCCTCCGCCTTATTGGGGATATAATTGATCATAAACGTACCGCCCGGTCCATCGGGATAAAAAATACGAACGCCTTCGCCATAGGTGGCCCGGTCGAGCATTGCGAGATGCGGCTCTACCTCAGCAATTCCGACGAGCTGATCACCGCCCACAGGCGCTGGGCTATTCTGAATAACCCAGGGGATTTTTGCAGCAGCGGGATCATCTGACGGTACCATAAGCTGCATATGGTCCACATGGTCGTGCGCGGGTGCCATAGCCCTTTCGGTCCCGGCTTTGTGTTCCGCATGCACAGCAGGTGCGTGTGTCGCAAAATTCGGCGTTGGTGCGACAAAAGGGACTACCTCCCCGAGCTTCGAAAATTGAACGCCCCAGAATGCGGACCAAGGCAGCCCTGTCAGCACAAGCATTATGACGAAGAGCGAGACGATAGCGGCGGGCACCGAATGCAAATCACGCCACATCCGGCGTCCACCCACTCCGATACGTGGCACCAGCACGCCGCGTATCCGCCAATGCTTGGGCCACCACATCCAAAGTCCCGTGACCAGCATTACTAGTGTCCAAGACGCGATAAGCTCGACAATATGACTGCCAATCTCGCCCCCCAGCAGGGTGCCGTGAATACGGCGAATGACAGCCATTGGTGCATCCTGAGGATTGCGGATGCCGGTAATGGCGAGCGTATATGGATCGACATGCACCTCATGCTTGCGACCGTCGGTCCCTTGCAAAAGCCATTTTGCGGTGTCGTCTCGGTCATAGGGCAGTACGACTCGCTTCACTGTGCTTGCCGGATCGACCGCCTGCGCCACCGCCTCTTGCGCGGCCAGCGACTGTCGTTGGCCCTCAACTTTGACTTTGGAGAAATCTGCGTCCCACCAGTTCTCGAACTCGCGGTCGAACAAATACAGGCTGCCGGTGATAGCCAGCAGCAGCAGAACGGGCGCGACAAATAGCCCGGCACAGAAATGCCAGCGCCATACCGCGCGATAGGGTGACGGCGCCACTTTGCGCTTTTCGATGCTCATTTGATTTCCTAAATCTAAACGGGAGATAGGCCGCAAAATGCAGCCGTTCGATTTAGATGTGGGAAGGTGGCCCTATCGAGGGGGGCGGCGGGGCTGCAAGGCCATGACCAACAGATACTTCCCTTGCCGCAAAGACGATGTCCGTTGCGGCAACAGGTGCCAGTGCGATAGTGAAATCACCAATAGGGAGGTCGGAAGCCATAATCGCGCCTGCAAATGCGCAAGGCTGATGTTCGACCGATTTACCTTTTGACGGGTCTTCTTTTAGAAGCTTGCCAGATTTGTCCATCCAGACAGTCTGGGTGTCCATGCCGGTACAAATAGTCAGGGCAAAGCCGCGCTCGCTGGATGGCATAAAACCTGACGGAATTACCATACGCAACGCCAGCGCGAGCACAATCAGGGCGGCCGCAATGTTTCTGAATGGCGAAAATGCTCGAATCACGCGCGTCCTATGCGCGTGGGCATTTACGAGTGCAAGTGGCTAGCCCTTCCACTCACGCCGCTCTTCGGCAACGCGCAGCACGTCATAGGCCGCCTGCCCTGCCTGAAACGCTTTTGCGGCATCGGCATTGCCGGGATTCACGTCGGGGTGAGTCAGCTTGGCAATATTGCGCCACGCTTTTTTGGCATCTTCAAAGCTGGAATCGCTCTCCAGACCCAATATATCGAGCGCGTGCATTTCGTCGCGGCTGCGGCTGCCGTCGCCTGATCCCGCCCAGCCATAATGGGCGGCTTCTTTGTAGCCCGAAAAATCGCGCTTCTCATTGGCCTCCCGCTGCTCGGCCTCTTCCTTGGTCAACCCTTCGAAATAGTCCCAGCCGCGATTATACTCACCCGCATGTTCTTCGCAGAACATCCAGCGGTCCGGGCTGTTGGGAGATTTCGGCGCGGGGCAATTTCCGGCCTTGTTGCAACCATAGCGGTCACACAGGCGCACCTGCTGCGCTTCGCTGCTGCTGCCATAGCCGCGCCAGCGGGGGAATCCCCAGTCGTTTCTGCCAGTGTTACGCGCCATGCCGCCGACTTAGCGACGGCATGGCAATTTTGCTAGACCCGTCTGCGCAATTTATGCGCCGGGGATTGCTGCGTTCATTGCGCCAAATCCAGTTACCGCCTGTTGAACAAGACCAAACACAATTGCTAGCACGATATATGCCAAAACAACAACAACGGTCATTCCGGCGACTTTTTCTTTTGGTATTCCCATGACGGGCTGAAGACCGAGATAAATGAGGTACACCGAATAGGCTATACCGCCGAAATATACCAGGAAACCCAAGATAGGTATTATCAGAAACAATGATGCCACCCAAGCTGCAGTACCCGAGTAAACCATGAGCTTTGTCGACTGGATCAGGTCTTGCTTGCCGTTGAAACTTGGAGATACAGCGTTGACCAAATAACTCATGGTCAATATCAGCAGCAAACCAAACACATAGCCAAGAACAGTTTGAGTTAGCAATGCTCCTGTCGTCAATGCGCCCAATGCGCCCCCCATATATTGCGATAATGCAGCGCCTAGAACCAGTGAGGCCAGCAACCCGATCACGGCTGGGATAAGGGCCAAAATCGCTGCGTAGCCAGTGAACAACCCCCCTACAGTAGCGGGTTCGCCAGCGATGGTATTCCATTCATCCACCGGCCTCATAATGATATTCTTGGCGCGATCCACAATCGACATTGACTTACCCCTTCAATAAATTGTCCCTAGCGCCACACAGAACATAATCATGTCGATATGTAAATGTTGACGTAAGCGTAAATGGAGGGATTATGGCGCTTTTATCAAGGATTTTGGTGGCAGCTATCGGGCTGCTTTCATTGTTTGGAACACTGCAGCATTGGTTCAAAGTTGATACGCTGGTAGCAGAGCGGGGCATCCAAGCGGTTGGTGATATCGGTCGCGCGAATATCAGGGCCGATGTGGGTGGCCTGTTCATTGGCATCGGATTGTTCGCCATCATCGCCGCAGCAAAGCAAGACAAGACTTGGCTGCTCGCTGCGACATTGTTGACTGGTAGCGCGCTGATGGGCCGCTTGGTTAGCGTCGCAATCGACGGATATAGCCCTCGGGTCGGCCCACCGATGGTTATCGAAGCCGTCGTGGTTGCAATTTACCTCGTCGCCTTTCGGCTATGGGGTAAAAAGCCAGAGGGTCTGTAAGCCGGGTTCTGTCCTCCACCTTCGCTAAAGCTTCGGCGGATGTGCGACCATTCATCTAGGCGACGCATTGCTGCGCCACTCATGCAACCAACCCGGGCGACTGGCAGGAGGATGCCATGTGCCGCCCCTATTCGGTTTTGCTCCCGGTGGGGTTTGCCGTGCCATTGCTGTTACCAGCAACGCGGTGCGCTCTTACCGCACCATTTCGACCTTACCGCATCGAAATACGGAGGTATGATTTCTGTGGCACTTTCCCTGACCCTTCGACACGCTCAGGGCCGCCGGACGTTATCCGGCACCGTTCCTCGCTGGAGCCCGGACTTTCCTCTCCAACACAGTTACCCGTGAAGCAGCGGTCGCCCAACCCTCTGGCCGGACTCAGATAGCAGGTCCGCCCTCAACCTCCAAGAGCAAGCTCAACAGTATTGCGCGGCATTCGCCATCAATGACGCCTTCTATATTTTCGGGGCGGAACCGACGCTGGAAGGCAATAACCGCAGCACGACCATCGGCGATACCATAGCCATAGCGCTCCAAAGCTAGCAGAAACGCCGCGTCAGGCCATTCGGGGTCGACGAGCTTTTCCTTTGGCCGGGCTACTGCAAGCCCTAGCTTCGCCAGACGCTCCCAATCGAATAACTCGCCGGGGTCTTCCTTGCGCGCCGGGGCAACATCGCTGTGTCCGACAACGTTACGCGGGTCGATGCTGTACGTCCGCACGATCTCTGCAACCAGCCGTGTGACGGTGTCCATCTGTGCCTCAGGAAAAGGGCGATAGCCGAATTCATGTCCGGGATTGACGATTTCGATACCAATGCTGGCGCTGTTGCAATCGGTAATGCCGCGCCAATAGGACAGCCCGGCGTGCTGTGCCCGCTGTTCTTCGCGAACCATGTGAACCAGTTGTCCGTCCTCATCGACCACATAATGCGCAGAAACCTTCGAAGCCGGGTTCGCCAGCCAATCAATCGCGGCTGCACCGGATTGCATTCCGGTATAGTGCAGCACCAACATACTGATTGGCAGCGTGCGCTCACCGAAATTGGGCGAAGGGTTCCAGATCATGGTCATAAAGGGTCAGAACCTTACTAAAACGACTTCGAGGCGTCAAAATGGCGAACAAATCGAACGGAAATGCGCGCCAGACCTAGTGGTTCTAGGTTCAAGCGTATTTACGTTCGATATGGAAGCCATTTTGACGTCCCTTCGGGATTTGACCGATTTTGTCCATGGCTGCGTCGACAAGGCTAGCCTTAGAACCACTAAGCCTGCGCCTTGCCTCCTAGCCCTGAACAAAATCGCTTCAAACCTCGAAGCCGTTTTAGTAAGGTTCTGCCCCTTGCTACCATAGGCATCTCGATGATTTGGCGCAATATCAGGCGGTACGGCGGATATCGGCAGGATTGGAAGCCCTAGTGGCATCTGCAGGCTCGTAAAAGCCGCGAAACTCCTTGCTGGCCCGGAACTTCTGCGTCTGACCAATGACTGTCTCGGCAGCACCGAGCATCAATATGCCATCATCGGCCAGAAGTGGCGCGATGCCATCCAGCACCTGCGAACGCTTATCGTCGCACAAGTACATCAACATATTGCGGCAGAGGACAACATCGAACTTTCCAAAATGGCGCGATGGCTGGAGCATGTTATGCTCGGCGAAGGTTACCATTTTGCGGAGATTATCCTTGGCAACCCATTCTTCACCCTGCTGATCGAAATAGCGCAGCATCTGCATAACTGGCAACCCGCGCTGGATTTCGAATTGCGAGTACCGCCCCGTCCGTGCCTGCGCCAATGCCGAAGTCGACACGTCGGTCGCCATAATCTGAATTGTCCAGCCGCGCCATTTTTCGGGATTTTCCGCGAATGAGATGGCAAGCGAATACGGTTCTTGTCCGGTTGAACATGCCGCCGACCATATGCGCAGCCGCTTGGTCGCCATCCGGTGTTCCCGCAAGGTATCAAGCACCGGTCCAGTCAAAAGCGCAAAGTTCGCCTGGTCGCGGAAGAAACATGTTTCGTTATTCACCATTGCCTCCACACAGGCGATTGTCAGTCTAGGGTCGGCATCAATTTCAATCAGCGAAATAAGCGTTTCGAGATCAGGTATCGAATTTCGCCGCATCACTGGCTTCAAGGCCATATCGATCCGCCAGTGCCGATTAGCGAGCAATGTCTGCCCGGTATGCTTTTCAAGCAGCGACGATAATGCCTTATATGCCTTGGCGTCTGTAATGCTCATGCCGCTTTCGCGATCCGCAGGAGCATTTCGGTCATCTGCTCTGGCGTCAGTATCGCCGTTGCCAGCCCTTCGCGTGCGACGGCGCCGGGCATGCCCCAAACCACCGAACTTTCCATGTCCTGTACCAGAATTGCCCCGCCTGAAGCAGAAAGTTCCCGCGCACCGATGACACCATCGTTGCCCATACCACTGAAGATTATAGCGACTCCATCCGATCCATAAACGGCTGCAACCGATTCAAGCATCGCATCGACCGAAGGGCAATACCGGCTGGCAGCATAATCCGCCTGATGATCGATGACGACTTTGCCGCGTTCCCTGCGGCAAATAAGGTGGGCATTCCCCGGTGCGATGTAGATGTGATTGTCCAGCGCCGCCTCGCCTGCCTCTGCAACCTTGACTGTGCGATCGGTCAAACTTCCCAACTGTTTTGCGAAAAAAGTCATGAAAGCTTCGGGTAGATGTTGCGTGATAAACACCGGAGCGGTCATTGATTTATCCAGGTTGCGGATAATTTCATAAATTGCCGGAATACCACCGGTTGACGAGCCAATCGCTATGCAGCGCGGCTTATTAATGACCTGATAGTCTACAGCCAATTTGGCAGCGTACCCGGCATCATTCCGCTCTTTGGCGGCCCGTCCTAGCCGGACGACCTTGTCGATTAATATTTCGGAAAAGCGCCCTGAAAAGCCCGACCGGCCAGGCTTTGCCAATGTATCACAAGCCCCTAGGGAAAGGGCTTGAATCGCGGCCGGACCATTTTCTTCTGCAAATGCCGACACAACCAAAATCCGCGCGCCATTAGCCTTGGCTTGGATATCCGGTAGTGCATCAAGCCCTGATCGCTTGGGCATTTCGATATCGAGCAATATGATATCGACCTTGTTGTGTTCGAGGCTGTTCAACGCGACTTCGCTGTCCTCGGCTTCACAGACAATTTCTATGTCTTCATGCTTACCCAGAACGCGCGCGAAAATTGAACGCGCAACAACGCTATCATCAACAAGCATCACCCTGATGGGCTTGGATTGTGCCTTCGGCCTATTGCCTGTCAAAGTCTGGATGGCATTCATCGCCGGCGCCGCGCTTTAAAGACAGCCGACGATTTGCAGCTTGGCTTCGAGCGTTTCGCGGTCAAATGGTTTCATGACATATTCGTCGGCACCTGCATCGATTGCGGCTTGGATGTGGCCAATGCCGTTTTCTGTGGTGCAAAAGATGACCTTTGCTGATGGCGACGCGACCGTCGAGCGATAGGCGCGCAGAAAATCCATTCCGCTCATGATTGGCATGTTCCAGTCGAGCAGGATGACATCCGGCGTGGCGGTTGCCATATGGTCCAGCGCCTCTTTGCCGTCTGCGGCTTCGGATACGTCGAATTGCATCGTTTCGAGTATGTGCCGGGCAACCTTGCGTATCACCTTGCTATCGTCGACTATCAGACAGGATTTCATGCGCCATTACCTCAATTTTGGTCCATATCGGATGGTAACGACGTCCTGTTATCGACACGTTAATTCTGAGGCTGGCCGACAAATATTTATGCAGCCAGCTTTTCCTGACCATTTACCAGCAAAGCAATGTCCAAGATCATCACCAGACGGCCATCAACCGATGCGGTCTGACTGACCAGATGATTCCATTCCTTTGACGGCTTAATCTGACTTTCCATCTGATCTGCTGCTATTGGGACGACATCTTCGACCCTATCGACAAGCAAGCCATAATGGTGACCGGCAATGTCGACCACCACCGCAAGCGCTCCTTTGGCCGCTTTTTTCGCTTTGCCAGACACGAGATACTGCGTGTCAATCAACGTAAGTACGCGACTGCGGAGCGCGAACAGCCCGGCGATGGACGGGTCGCACATCGGTACCGGCACAATATCCTGCACATGCACAATCGACTCAATCGAATTGCTTTCGATGCCAACACACGCGTCGTTGATGTGGGCGATAAGGTATAACGCATTCATCTCATGCTCTCCCGGCAAGCTTTTCTTCGATAGCCGAGATCAATCCCACGCGATCATAGCGATAAATGCTCGATATATTGCGGTCTGTGACATGGCTGGTATCACGCAGATGCAGCGCTCTAGGGTCAGTTATGCCTTCGCCCGTTTTGTCGACATCGCGATGCAATACAACAGCTGCCTGCGGTTGGTCTTTAGAATCGAAGCTGACGGCGTAGCCAGAAGCACTTAACAATGGAGCCAATATCCGGCGTTCCCACTGCGCATCGTCTTCGCAGTCAATAAAACACAATGGCGCGGTAGCAGCGCTGCCGTGAAAGGTGTCGGACATCTCGAAATATTGAAACACATTTACCAGCTCGACCGGTTCGCCAAATGCGGAAATCACGCCCTCATGAAGTTGGGGATGGGCGCTTGGTACGACTTCTCCGTCGATGCTAAAAATGTCGAGGACGTCGTCAACGGCCAGATATTTGCTCGTCTGCCCGTCGGTCAGTTTCAATAATTTGATCAGACCCTCTTTTGGCACGGCGTCGAGCTCCGCAAGATCAAACAGGCCGCAATCGACTGAAACCCGCATTCTGCCGCCGATAAACTGGATTTGTGCAGCATCTACATCTTCCATCCGGTCGATTACAGACAGACGGATCGCTCTTTTACATCCGTCAGTCGCGACAAAAAGCAATGCAGATGGAGGATTTCGAACAGTTTGAACGGCATCGATAGGCTCAGCGCGACCGTCGTCGGTCTGTTCGGCCATGTCGACGCCAATCGACGCAGCAAGCCCGCTTGCATCGAGCAACAGCATGGGGCGACCATTGTCAGGCAGCGAAGTTCCGGCAAACAGTCCGGTCGACATAACCAGCGGCGCGCCGGGTTTCACAACAAGTTCTTCGTTGTCGATAACGCCGGCAACTTCGAGGACGAAAGTTGCACCGATAGCGGGGCGCATGACGATGAGGGTTCTGCTGCCACCGCCGGCTGTCTCTACCTCGTCAATGCCAAGTATCTCTTCGAGAGTTGCGAAAGGATAACGTTTACCCCGGATCGCGGCAATTTTCGTGCCGCCAAGATCCTCGATTTTGACATTAACGTTGGACGCCGAAATGATTTCCACGACCGAACTGCGCGAAATGCCGAAAATCTGATCGCCGGCGCGAACCGACAGGCCTGCGATGATAGAGAGCGTTAATGGCAGCCGGAGAGTCATTTTCAACCCGAGCCCTTCGAAATTCTCAAGCTCGATGGTACCACCGATAGCCTGCAAATTAGTGCGCACGACGTCCATACCGACGCCGCGACCCGATATCGATGTCACATTATCGGCCGTCGACAAACCAGGTGTGAAAATGGTGTTGAGCTGTGCGCGCTCCGACATCTTTGACCATTCTGCGGCAGACATGATTTTGGCTGCAGTCGCCCTTGCGCCCAGTTTTTCGAGATTGATGCCACGACCATCATCGATGATTTCGATAAGAATCTGGTTACCTGACTGGCGCGCAACGATGCGTATCTGTCCGACTGGATCTTTGCCTGCGGCACGTCGTTCATCGGCATTCTCAATCCCATGATCCGCAGCATTACGTAAAATGTGCGACAGTGGATCACGTAACGCCTCAACCATTTCGCGATCGACTTCGACTTCGCTGCCGTCAATCCGAAGCTCAATCTCTTTGCCAAGCTCGATTGAAATATCGCGGATCAATCGGGGCAGCGACGAGAACAGCCGGTCAATGTTCTGCATTCGCATCATGCCGACCGCGTCGCGCATTTCAGCGACCGAAGCAGACAGCCGTCCGAATGAATGCTCGACCTCAGAATTAAGCCCGGATTTGCGCAACTGACGGGACACTTCGTTCCGCGCCAACACCATATCCGATACGCCGCTCATAAGCTTGTCGAGCAGAGCAAGCGACACCCTCACTGTTCGGGCTTTGCCCTTTGCAGCCCGTTCCTCCATCTCGATTTCTTCGACGAAGTCGGCATGCAACCCATTTTCTTCAGCGTCGTCGCTCTGTGCGTCCTTGCGCGGCACAAATGCCAGCATTGCATCGATCAGATCATCGTCATCGTCATACACGGCGCTGCCTGTTTCCAACGCATCGGTCAGCGTCGCAATCCGGTCAATAACCGCCAGAACTGCAGACACCAGTCCGGTTGAAGCCGTTATCGCTCCTTCGCGTGCTGCACTCAGAACGTCTTCCGCGGCATGGCTGAGGCGCAGCAGGCGTGGCAAATCGAGAAAGCCGCAGCTGCCTTTGACTGTATGTACAAAACGGAAAACGCTGTCGACCAGCGCACGATCCTGCGGACTACGCTCCCACTCGACCAGTTGACTGGTCAGCGTTTCAAGCGTCTCACGGGTTTCCGCGATAAAATCTTCCAACAAATCGTCCATGCACGCGGCCCCAGATTATTGGCCTGCATGTTTGACGTCATATGGTTAAAAAGTTGTTGAGGTTTGCACCTCAGACGTTGCGAATTAGAGCACCAATGACGAGATGCTCTGCGTCAGGTTCGGCCAACTGGACCAACCCGCCGCCGCGAATTGCAAGATTGCGTGCCATCCAGGCGGCCGCGGTTCGCGAATCCACCATCGACGGTTCCAACCCGCCCGTCAGCGTTTCACGAATAGACGCATCCATGACAATCTTCGGCCCGTTCGCCCGGATCACGATTTCCTGTTCGCTATCGCGGCTTTCCGCGCCAACAAACAACGTCCCGCCACGCACCAGCGCATCATTGGCCAACAACACAAGGTTCAACAGGATTTTGATGGCGCGCTTGGGCATAAAGACAGCCGGAACCGCCCAATCGAGCCTTGTGCGCCCGCTTGACGTCACGAGAGGCTCGATCACGGCTTTCGCTTCGGCGGGATCAACCTCGCTGCCAAAGCCACCAGCGGCACCAAACGCCAGACGGAAAAATTTCAACTTGTCAGCCGCTGCCTTGGCACTTTCTGCGAGCAGGTCCATGCACCGCTGTCGCATTTCGGGGTCATGCTCGTCGGCCAACAATTCGAGCCCGTTGTTCATCGCGCCGACCGGGCTCAACAGGTCATGGCAGAGCCGCGAACACAGCAGGCTGGCAAGATCTACTTCTGACTCGGTCATTTAAACTGAATTCCCATTACATATGTTGGTTGCGCTCATGAACGTTGTTGCACGCCGATTCAACCCTCGACAATCAACTCAATCGGTACAAATCCGTAGACAACACCCCCTCGCGCTTCCGATTGCCAAGCCGTAATTTGACCATTGGCAATGATGAGCCAGTATCTCCCCTCGTCCGCCGCTTGATTTATATCGCTGGACGATGGCCGGGCGAGCCCGTTTGGATGGGAGTGGAAATAACCCATGACCGGCGTCCCGCCATTTCGGCTATTCCGTTCGGCGTCGATCAAAGAGCCCGGATCGATTTCGAAGTGCCTGCGCGGGTCTATCGCGACATTGCGTGTCGATCTTATGTCCGAAATCGATGATCCTCGGCCCAGCAAAAGTCCGCAGCATTCCTCATCATCGGCGACCTCTGCCCATTTTAGCAGCTGCGCGTGATGCTTCCTTGATAAATGCAGGGCCATCACCCATGTCTATTAGATGGTTGGGGGAAATACCATATATTCAGGAGTTTTGGGCGCAGGTCGCCTTGATAGCGCCTTGGCCGCTGCCCTGCCCCAATTTTCGCGCGCGCGCATTCAGGCTCTCATTGCCGAAGACGCCCTAACGGTTGGCGGGAATGCTGTAACAGACGCGTCCAACAAAAAGTTTGCCGGTCTTGACTTTGAGTTGTCGGTCCCTGCCCCAAAGCCCGACAAGGCCGAAGCGCAGGACATCGCGCTTGATATCGTTTTCGAAGACGATCACCTGATAATCGTCAACAAACCTGCCGGTTTGGTAGTGCACCCAGCGGCCGGGCATGCAGATGGCACGTTAGTCAATGCGCTGCTTCATCACTGCCACGGCAAACTTTCCGGTATTGGCGGCGTGCAACGCCCCGGCATTGTGCATAGAATCGACAAAGACACGTCCGGGCTGCTCGTCGTGGCCAAAAGCGATGTGGCGCATGAAGGGCTGGCCAAATTATTTGCGACGCATGATATTGAGCGCAAATATTTCGCGATTGTCAGTGGTTCCCCTGCTCCACCCGCAGGCACTGTCCGTACCCAAATTGGTCGTTCCACTACCAATCGCAAGAAAATGGCGGTTTTGCCGGAAAATAAAGGCCGACATGCCGTCACGCATTTTCGAACGGTCGAAAGCTTTGCCAAAACCGCATTGGTCGAATGCACGCTCGAAACCGGACGAACACATCAGGTGCGTGTCCATATGGCGCATATTGGGCACCCGCTTATTGGCGACTCCGTTTATTCTAATCGACAAAACCCTTACAGAATCGGACCAAATCAGTCCAAATTCGACAGACAGGCATTGCACGCCGCGTCGCTGGGGTTTATTCATCCGGTATCTGGCGAAACATTACGGTTCGACAGCTGTTTACCAGAAGATATGCAGCTTCTGTTAAGTCAGCTCCGGCTATAAGGTTTCAAAAGGAAACGCTTTGCCATTGGGTGCTTGATGAGGCCCGGCGGGAAGCACAATGAAAGAGGAAAACATGTCTGAGAAAAAGAATGTTCCGGCCACTATCCCTGCTTTGGGGGGGGATGCGAGCCTTAACCGTTATCTGAGCGAAATCCGGAAATTTCCGGTACTGAAACCCGAGCAGGAATATATGCTCGCCAAGCGCTTTCAGGAACATGGCGACACCAAAGCTGCCGAGCAGCTCGTGACGTCGCATCTTCGCCTCGTGTCGAAAATCGCGATGGGTTACCGCGGCTATGGCTTGCCGGTTTCCGAGCTGATTTCCGAAGGTAATATCGGCCTGATGCAGGGCGTAAAGAAATTTGATCCCGACCGCGGTTTCCGCCTCGCGACCTACGCGATGTGGTGGATTCGCGCGTCCATGCAGGAATTCATCCTGCGCAGCTGGAGCCTCGTAAAAATCGGCACCACTGCAGCGCAGAAGAAGCTGTTTTTCAACCTGCGCCGGATGAAGAACAATCTTCAGGCGTTTGAAGATGGCGACCTGAATCAGGCGGCGCTGACCAAAATCGCAACCGACCTCGGCGTGTCCGAGGAAGAGGTCAACAACATGAACCGCCGCATGGCAATGGGCGGCGATACATCGCTCAACGTGCCCATGCGCGAGGATGGTGATGGCCAGTGGCAGGATTGGCTGGTCGACAATGAACCATTGCAGGACGAGCGCGTTGCCGATGCGCAGGAAGGCGATATGCGCCACGCCATGCTGTCCGAAGCGCTTGACAGCCTCAACGACCGTGAAAAGCATATCCTTACCGAACGCCGCCTGATCGACGAGCCAAAGACGCTCGAGGAATTGAGCCAGACGTACAGCGTGAGCCGTGAACGGGTGCGCCAGATCGAGGTTCGTGCGTTCGAGAAGCTGCAGAAGGCGATGTTGCGGATTGCTGGCGAGAAGCGTCTTATTCTCGCCAATTGAGGCATTTGTAAAAACAGGTGACGGGTTGGTGGCACTGCGCTAGCTTTGGTCAATGACCAAACCGAAGCGCTCGCTGCCTGCCCGTTTCTTTCGCTTTATCTTCAAATGGCTGTTGTATTTCATCGTCGGTAGCGTCGCGCTGACGGCGGTCTATGCTGTTGTCCCCGTACCGACGACGCTAACGATGCTGTTTGACGGCAATGGCGCAAAACGCGATTGGACAAGTCTTTCCAACATTTCGCCCAATTTGGTCCGCGCAGTAATCGCTGCTGAGGACGGGAAGTTCTGCAGCCATGACGGCTTTGATCGTGAGGCGATTGAAAAGGCATTGGAACGCAACAAGCGCGGTGGCCGCATGCGTGGTGGTTCCACTATTAGCCAGCAGACCGCCAAAAATGTGTTCCTTTGGCAAGGCTCGGGCTGGACGCGCTATCTACGCAAGGTGCCGGAGGTGTATTTCACTTTTCTGATTGAAAATATCTGGGGCAAGCGCCGGATAATGGAGGTGTACCTCAATGTCGCCGAAACCGGTATTGGCACCTATGGCGCGGAAGAAGGCGCACAGCGTTATTTCCAGAAAAGCGCCAAGAACCTGTCGCGCGTCGAGGCCGCCCGTCTTGCAGCCATTTTGCCGTTACCCAAAAAGCGCGCCGTCAATGGCGCGGGTGGCTTCACCCGCCGCTATGGCAACAGCATTTCGTCCCGCATCCGCGTTGTGCAGCGCGACGGGCTGGACGCCTGCATCTACAAATAAAAAGGGCGGAGCCGAAGCCCCGCCCTTTCGATATTAGATTGACTGCGGTTAGAAGCCGACGATGAGCGATCCGATAAAGGTGCGCGGCGAACCGATCTGCACAAACGGAACAGAGTTGTTTGCCAGCTGGCCGTCGAACCCACCAACATAAAGTTTATCGAATACGTTGCTAACATTAAGCTGGAAATATGTCTTTTCACCCAACGGCGTCCAGTTGAGATTAATGCGCGCATCAAGGTCAACCAATGTATAAGATGGCGTTTTAGACGGGTAAACTACCGTGTTCGCCACACCATTCACTGTTTGCACGAGCGGAATGTTTTGATCGTTCACGTAACGCGGACCGGTACGCTTGACTTGGATACCCAGATCGATCGGCCCAAGGCTACCTTGCGCCCGACCACCCCACGTGAAAGTTGGCGAACCCGATTCACGCTTCCCAGCAGTTAGAGCAAAGACCGGAGCCACTGAGGTGCCGCCAATTTGAACGTTATCCTTGATTTCCGACTTAAGGTATGAAGCGAACGCGTAAATCGAAAGTTCTGGGATTGGGCGAACCGAAACACTCGCATCAATGCCGTATTTATCGACACGACCCAAGTTACGATAAACGTTGCGTTCAGTTTCAGGATCGAAGGACGATGCCAGGCGATCATTGAAAATAGTGTACCATACACCTAGCTGCGCCTGAATTTTACCGGTTCTGACTCTATAGCCCAGGTCAAAATTGTCGGTGGTTTCAGGTACCGGGTTAGCCGACGGCGTATCGTTCGGGAAGAAGAATGCATTGTAGAGGTTATCTGTACCGGGAACCTGAACTCCCTTCGAGTAATTGCCGAATACCGAGATATCGTCAGTCACGTCGAAAGTGAAACCCACGTTCGGAGTAAATTTGTTATATTTACGAATACGCTGTTGCGGTCCTTGGAGAGGCGTAGTTACGCCCGGCCCAGAAGTCACGGTCGGGTTCGCTGCCAAATAGGCGGCCAAGCCGGCGCTATTTGTGCCGAAGCACTCCACAAAACCGGTAACGCTTGATGTGGCGCAGAAGTTGTTCAAATCGCGTTTGAACATCTTGTATGCACCGCCGGCTTCAATGGTCAATGCGCCGAATTCGCCGCGATACTGACCGCCGAACAAGTTAAGACTCGCTATCGATTTGCGGTCGCGCTTCTGAAGAATATTTCCTCCGACATCAGCCAAGGGATCGTTGACGGCAAAGACGTCGGTAGGCGAACCATCTGATTTCAAGAAATTGGTTTCGCCGGTCTGACGGTGCTTCGCTCGTTCAAAGCTGTAGAACACGCGAATGGTATGATCTTCATTCAGCTCATAGCGGAGACCCGTTATAAGGCCGATACGACGCGTTTGCGTCTGGCTTGGTGCAAGCACACGAACCGTGTCGAGCAAGTCGCCGTCGCCATTCAGATCACGTCCGAAATAGGGAACGCCGCCGATATAACCTGTCTGGCAGCTCACAGTTGCGCTGTTGGGCGTAGTGTTACAGTTGGCGTTGCCGCCAGTTGCGTTAACGTCACGACGAACTTCCTGGCCAACAACCGAACCGCCGCCATTGGCTTTGGTGTATTGCCAGCTTGGGTCTATCGTTAGCACCAGCCCTTCGGACAGTGTGAACTTCGAGTTCAACCGGATGTTGCCCGTGTTCGATGGATTAAAGCGTTCATCGAAAGTTGAGCCGCAAGTGTTGGCGAGGTTGGCCACGCCAGCGGTCGCAACTTGGTTGGTCTGGCAACGCGCGATGCCGTAGCTTCGGTCATCTTTATCCTGCGGAAAAACATTCGGCACAAAATTCGTGGCAATGTTGTTCACATTACGCAGCGGAGCCGAACCGAAGAAGTTATTGCGGTTCTGGTTATAATGTCCTGCGAGCGCAATAAAATCACCGTCAGCGCCAATGGGCTGATAGATTTTGGCATTATACTGCTGTTTGTGAATGCCACCGGTGCGTGATTGGAATGCAGCGCGCGCGTTGACCACGCCAGCAACTGCGGGGAAGGCAGGTTGGTCGTCGTTACCAAAAACAGTGTCATTGGTTGCGGAACTGGCGGCGAAAAATGCTTTTGTTCCCCACGGGGTAAACACGCCAGTGTCTACCACACCAAAAATACGGAAGAAGCTAAAGTCGCCAGCAGAACCGACAAGCTTAACGCCGAACTCTTCACTTGGCACCTTGGTACGATAGTTGACAGTCGAACCCGACGCAGCGGCGGTTGGGCTATCGACATCGGTCGATCCGAGATTGACGTTGACCTGCTCAATCAGTTCAGAATCAAGCTGCTGGTTCGAATATAGCGCATAGTTGCCTGAATCATTAAGCGGAATGCCGTCAAAAGTCTGGTTGATGCGTGTGTTATCAAAACCGCGAATGGACAATTTGCCGCCGGCCGAGCCGAAGGGATCATTATTTTGGAAGCTTACACCAGGAAGCTGGTTTATAATGTCGTTAACGGTCTGGCCAGGCGCCTGACGGTCGATGAATTCCTGAGTAAGCACAGCCTTTGCCTTCGTCGTATCAGGCGCAACGACACCCCCGACACCGGCGCTGGCACGGGATCCGGAAACCACAATTTCAGGCTCAACTTCGAAATCTTGTGAACCAGTCGACTGCGCGAATGCGGAAGTGGAAAAGCTGCAAACCGATAGCGCAACGGCACTTGCGGCAAGTGAGTAACGAATTTTCATCTTTAGACCCCTTTGAATTTTCGTGTTCCGCCTCTCCAATATGTCCGGGTCTGAAAGCCCGAATCATGACGGCGGAATTGACCGTGGCATCCCCTTGGAGGCTGAAAATGTCAGTTAAATGACAAGGCTGCCCCCAGATGATTCGCCCATAACGAACCCAGCGACAGGCGCAAAGTTTTGCAGTGCAGCAAACTGTGCACAGCAAGGGTTTTCAGCATTTTTTTAGTGAATGTTGCGCATTTGCAACAGTGCTGACTTTTGTGTCAGCGACTAAGCCGCATCCTCTTTTTCAGCTTTTGCAGACTTGGCGTAGACCAAAACCGGCGTTTTGCGGCCTTCAACGACGTCCTTGTCGACAACGACCTCGTCGACGCCGTCAAAGGTGGGCAGGTCGAACATGGTGTCGAGCAGAATTGATTCAAGAATCGACCGCAAACCACGCGCGCCAGTCTTCCGCTCAATCGCCTTCTTGGCCACCGCTTCCAGCGCATCGTCAGTGAAGCTGAGGCCAACATCTTCCATCTCGAACAGCTTGCGATACTGCTTCACCAGCGCGTTTTTCGGTTCCGAAAGAATTTTTACCAGCGCGGCGATGTCGAGATCTTCGAGCGTAGCGGTAACAGGCAAACGGCCGACAAATTCAGGTATCAAGCCGTATTTCAGAAGATCTTCAGGCTCAATCTGCTTGAGAATCTCGCCCGTGCGGCGCTCGTCAGGGTCAGCGACATGCGCGCCAAAGCCGATTGATTTGCCTTCAAGCCGGTTGGAAATAATCTTTTCCAAGCCCGAAAACGCACCGCCGCAGATGAACAATATGTTGGTCGTGTCGACCTGCAGAAACTCCTGCTGCGGATGCTTGCGACCGCCCTGTGGCGGAACACTGGCGGTGGTGCCTTCCATCAGCTTGAGCAACGCCTGCTGCACGCCCTCGCCGCTCACATCGCGGGTAATCGAGGGGTTTTCTGCCTTACGGCTGATCTTGTCGATTTCGTCGATGTAGACAATGCCGCGCTGCGCTTTTTCGACATTGTAATCCGAAGCCTGAAGCAGTTTCAGGATGATATTCTCGACATCCTCACCGACATAACCGGCTTCCGTCAATGTCGTCGCATCAGCCATCGTGAACGGCACATCGAACGTCTTGGCAAGCGTTTGCGCGAGCAAGGTCTTACCGCACCCCGTCGGACCGACAAGCAGGATATTCGATTTCGCAAGCTCAACATCGGCGCCCTTAGCGCCGTGATTCAGACGCTTATAGTGATTGTGGACAGCAACCGACAAAACCCGCTTCGCCTGAGGTTGGCCGATGACATAGTCGTCGAGCACTTCGCAGATTTCCTGCGGCGTGGGCACTTCGCCTTCCTTGCGGCCGGTCAATGCGCCTTTGGTTTCTTCGCGAATGATGTCGTTGCACAGCTCCACACATTCATCGCAAATGAATACGGTGGGACCAGCAATCAATTTGCGGACTTCGTGCTGCGATTTACCGCAGAAGGAGCAGTAAAGGGTGCTCTTGGTATCTGATCCGCTCAACTTCGTCATAAATCGTCCTGCTTCCGCGCGTGATTGACGCGGTCTGTCACTAAAACGTCATCCTAAAGATGCGTGGCATTTTGGCAATACCCGAAAACGGACTGTGCCATGTTAGTAAATCTGGTGGATGAAACCCTAACAGAAAGCGCTGCTTTTACTTTTCTGCTGTTTCAGAATTGGCTGGGCGCTTGTCGAACACCTCATCCACAATTCCAAATGCCTTGGCCTCATCGGCTTCAAGGAAGGTATCGCGGTCCATCGCCTTTTCAATGTCTTTCAAAGGCTTGCCCGTATATTTGGCATACAAATCGTTCATCCGCTTGCGGATACGCAATATTTCATTGGCCTGAATCTGGATGTCCGACGCCATACCGCGTGCGCCGCCTGAAGGCTGATGCACCATGATACGCGCATTGGTTAGCGCAACGCGCATGCCGGGCTCGCCTGCCGCGAGAAGGAAACTGCCCATCGATGCCGCCTGACCGATGCACACCGTACCAACGCGCGGACGGATATATTGCATGGTATCGTGGATCGCCATGCCAGCGGTCACAACGCCACCCGGCGAGTTGATGTACATCCAGATATCCTTTTTGGGGTTATCGGATTCGAGGAACAGCAGCTGGGCGGTGATGACCGAGGCCATATTGTCCTCAACTTCGCCCGTCACAAAAATGATACGTTCACGCAGTAGTCTCGAGAAAATGTCCCAGCTGCGCTCCCCGCGGTTAGATTGCTCGATAACAACGGGGACTAGGGCTTGAACCGGGTCAAATGGAACGTGCATGAAATACCTCTAAGATGTTCTGTTTTCGCGTTGATACCTACATCGGCGCGACCAGACAAAGTTTCAAGCAGGAAAAAGGTTAAGGTCTGGTTTGGATGCCGGATTCTAAGTTCGACAAAATCGATTAGTGTGTCTGGTTTCATTGCTTTGACCGATTTGACCACAAGTGCCATTCTCGTAACATCGACTCGAACCACATTAGAGAGGAAGTAATAATGGCAGACGCAGACCCCCGCGATGGTTGCCCAATGCACTCCGGCGGCGAGATTAAAATTCGCTCGCTGCTCGGACGACAGAACAAGGATTGGTGGCCCGATGCGCTTCCAGTGGACATGCTGCATCAGCATGGCGTGTCGCCCGACCCGATGGGCGAAGATTTCGACTACGCAGAAGCGTTCAAAAAGCTTGATTATCAGGCACTGAAAAACGACCTCACCGCATTGATGACCGACAGCAAGCCTTGGTGGCCTGCTGATTATGGCCACTACGGCCCATTCATGATCCGTATGGCATGGCACGCAGCTGGCACCTATCGCGTAACCGATGGCCGCGGCGGCGCAGGCAGCGGACAGCAGCGGTTCGAGCCACTCAACAGCTGGCCAGACAACGGAAACCTCGACAAGGCGCGCCGCCTGTTGTGGCCGATTAAGCAGAAATATGGTCAGTCGATCAGCTGGGCTGATCTTTTCATTCTCGCCGGCAACGTCGCGATCGAAAGCATGGGTGGACCTGTGTTCGGCTTTGGCGGCGGCCGTAAGGACGTCTATCAGTCAGAAGGCGATACCTTCTGGGGTGCCGAGGAAATCTGGGTTAACGAAGGCGCGAAGACCCGTCTGGACGAAGAAGCGACCGAGCTCGAAGGACCGCTCGCGGCCATTCAGATGGGCTTGATTTACGTCAATCCCGAAGGGCCAGGCGGCAATCCTGATCCGCTGCAGTCGGCCCGCGACATGAAGGCAACCTTCTTGCGCATGGCGATGAATTCGGAAGAAACCGTTGCGCTCACCGCCGGGGGTCACGCTTTCGGAAAGGCGCATGGCGCAAAGCCCGGCGAGACTTTCGGCAAGGCGCCCGCAGGCGAGGCTATCCATCAGCAAGGTTTTGGTTGGCTGACCGACGTTGAAGAAATCGGCAAGGGACACATCACGACGTCAGGCATTGAAGGTTCATGGTCGAACAACCCGACGCAGTGGGGCGGCGATTATTTCCGCTTGCTGTTCAAATATGACTATGAGCTGGTCGAGAGCCCGGCAGGTGCCAAGCAGTGGCAGCCGATCAATCCCGATCCAGAAGACATGGCACCAGACGCGCGCGATCCTTCGAAGAAGGTGCCGACGATGATGACCACGGCAGACATGGCGCTGAAGATGGATCCAGAGTTCCGCGCAATTTCGGAACGCTTCCGCGACGATCAGGCGGCACTGGACGATGCATTCGCCCGCGCATGGTTCAAGCTCTGCCACCGCGACATGGGGCCAAAAAGCCTGTATCTCGGGCCGGAAGTTCCAGAAGAGACGCTCATCTGGCAGGATCCCGTTCCAGTCGGCACCGCGCCATCGGACGCGGATGTTACGGCATTCAAGTCGGCAGTGTTGTCGAGCGGCCTGACCGTATCCCAGCTTGTGAAGACCGCATGGGCCTCGGCATCTACCTTCCGCAAGTCGGATAAGCGCGGCGGTGCCAACGGCGCACGTATCGCACTTGCGCCGCAGAAAGATTGGGACGTCAACGAACCTGCCGAGCTGGCAAAGGTAATTGCAAAGCTCAACGAGCTGCGCGGTTCTATGTCGCTTGCCGACGCCATCGTGCTGGCAGGTTCGGCAGCAGTCGAAAAAGCAGCGAAGGATGGCGGCGTTGATATCACCGTGCCGTTCACCGGTGGCCGCGGCGATGCGACGCAGGATTGGACGGATGTCGAAAGCTTCCACTGGATGGAGCCGCAAGCCGATGGTTTCCGGAACTATCTGAAGACACGCCAACCGGTGAAGACTGAAGAGCTGCTGCTCGACAGGGCATCGTTGCTCGGCCTGTCTGGACCGGAGATGGTGGTGCTCGTCGGTGGCCTGCGCGTTCTCGGCGTCAACCACGGTGACAAGCCAGAGGGCGTGTTCACCGCGCGCAAGGGACAGCTGACCAACGACTTCTTCGTGAATCTTTTCGACATTGAAACCTTCTGGGAACAGGTCGACACGGCGAGCGACGAAGAGTTCATCGGCTACACCCGCAACGGCCGTACCGAGAAGTGGCGTGCGACCCGTACTGACCTCGTCTTCGGTTCGAACAGTCAGCTTCGTGCAACCGCCGAGGTCTATGCCGAAAACGGCCACGAGGGAAAGTTCGTACGCGACTTCGTGAAGGCTTGGGTAAAGGTCATGAACGCAGACCGCTTCGATCTGAAGTAAGGCGCTTGGGACTGTCCCCGAGTGGGGACAGTCCTTTTATCACCCACACAGAAAAGGCCCCGGAAATTCCGGGGCCTTTTCGTTTGTCCTGAGCGGACGTTTATTTCTTCGCAGCAGGCTTTTTCGCGGGAGCCTTCTTTGCTGCGGGCTTGGCTTCGGCCTCTGCAGCTTCCTTCTTGGGAGCGGCCTTCTTTGCAGCAGGCTTGGCGTCCTTTGCGGGTGTCTCTTCCTTAGCCGCCGCCTTCTTGGCAGGCGCCTTCTTTTTGGCTGCAGGCTTAGCGTCCGGTTCGGCTTCAATCGCCGCTTCCAGTTCTTCCTTGGTTACAGCGCGGTCGGTGACAGTGGCCTTGTCGAACAGGAAGTCTACAACCTTGTCCTCAAACATCGGTGCACGAAGCTGAGCGGCTGCCATCGGGTTTTCCTGCAGATATTGCACGAAACGCTGACGATCTTCAGGGCGATATTGCTGGGCGGCTTGCTGCACCAGCATGTTCATTTCCTGTTGGCTGACTTCAACGCCATTGGCTTGACCGATTTCGGAGAGCAAAAGGCCCAGACGCACGCGGCGGACGGCGATGTCGCGATACTCTTCGCGCTCGGCTTCCATTTCCTTCTTCGCAGCTTCAGGATCGTCCTCGCGCGCAGCTTCCTGCTCGAGCTGCGCCCAAATCTGTTCGAATTCGGCCTCGACCATCGATGGCGGAACGTCGAAATCATGATCGGCGGCCAGCTGGTCAAGCAACTGACGCTTCATATAGGTGCGGGTCAGGCCGTTATGTTCCTGTTCAACCTGAACCTTCATCAGTTCGCGCAGCTTGTCGATGCCTTCAAGGCCGAACATCTTGGCAAGGTTGTCGTCGGCTTTCGCTTCGACGGGCTTGCGGACTTCATTGACAACGATGTCGAAGGTCGCGGCCTTGCCCTTCAGGGCTTCAGCATTGTAATCTTCTGGGAAGGTAACGTTGATGAGTTTCTCGTCATTGGCTTTCACGCCGACGAGTTGGTCTTCAAAGCCGGGGATGAGCTGACCGGAACCGAGCTCGACTGCCATGCCTTCGCCCTTGCCACCTTCGAACGGCACACCATCGACCTTGCCTTCGAAATCGATGACAACGCTGTCGCCCATTTTCGCGGCATATTTCTTGTCGGCGGCTTCAAAGCTCTTCTGGCCCGCAGCCAGTTTCAGGATCGATTCGTCGACCTGCGCGTCGCTGACTTCAACAGTCAGGCGCTCCAGCTTGATGCCGTCAATCGCAGGCGCAGCGATGGCTGGCAGGATTTCGAGATGAAAGTCGACCACTGCGTCCTTGCCCGGCGCATAGTCATTGTCGAGATGCACATGCGGCTGGGTCGCAGGCCGCAACTTGTTGTCGGCAATCGCCTTTTGCACGCCGTCCTGAATCGAGCTGTTCAGCGCGTCCTGAAGCAGCGAGTCCTTGTGCATTTTCTTGACCAGATTGGCCGGAACCTTGCCGGGACGGAAACCGGGCATCCGCACTTGCGGCGCGATTTTCTTCACCTCGGCATCGATGCGCGATTCGACGTCTTTCGCGGTAATCGTCATCCGATATGCGCGCTTCAGGCCTTCATTCTGTGTCTCGACGGTTTGCATAATATCTTCTCACTCTGGCAGGCGGGGCGATTGGCCCACCTTAAACTGTTAAATGGCTTTCGGGTTCAACGACAGCCGGCACTATAGCCTATTTCGTGGTGCGGGCGAAGGGACTCGAACCCCCACACCTTGCGATGCCAGAACCTAAATCTGGTGCGTCTACCAATTCCGCCACGCCCGCTTACGAAAAGCTGCCGTTTCACAAACGACGGGAGCCTCTAACGGGAAAGCCGCGACGGAGCAAGGGGGAAGCGGCAACAGGTTTGCCGACGCCCGCTCACACCATTCAACCAAGCATCTTCTTCAGCAAATCATTGATGACTTGCGGGTTGGCTTTGCCCTGCATTGCCTTCATCGTTTGGCCGACGAAGAAGCCAAACAGCTTGTCCTTGCCGCCGCGATATTCAGCCACTTTGTCTTCGTTCGCGGCCATGATCTTGGCGATTTCGGCTTCGATGGCGCCGGTGTCGCTGGTTTGTTTAAGACCCTTTTCCTCGACAATCGCAGCGGCGCCCTGCCCTGTTTCGAGCATGATTTCGAAGACCTGCTTGGCGATGCTGCCCGAAATCGTGCCGTCCGCGACGAGGCCGAGCAGTTCAGCGGCCTGCTTTGGATTGACCGGGCTTTCGTCGAGCGTCTTGCCAAGCTTGTTCAGCGCGCCGAACAGTTCGGACATTAGCCAGTTGGAGCCTTGCTTGGCATCCACGCCCTCGGCCAGCAAATCCTCGAACCAGAAAGCGGTTTCAGCCTCCGCGGTCAGAACGGCGGCGTTGTAGGCGGTCAGGCCCATTGCTTCGTAACGCGCGCGCTTGGCGTCGGGGAGTTCGGGCAAGGACGCGCGGCATTCTTCGATAAACGCATCGTCGAGTTCCACCGGCAACAAATCAGGGTCGGGGAAATAGCGGTAATCATGCGCGTCTTCTTTCGAGCGCATCGACCGCGTTTCCATTTTATTTGGGTCGAACAGCCGCGTTTCCTGAACCACAGCGCCGCCACTTTCGATGAGGTCAACCTGACGCTGCGCCTCATATTCAATTGCCTGCATCATGAAGCGGATCGAGTTCACATTCTTGGTCTCGGTGCGCGTGCCAAGCTCACCGCCCGGCTTGCGGACCGAGACATTGACGTCGGCGCGCATCGATCCTTGCTCCATATTGCCGTCGCACGAACCGACATAGCGCAGGATAGAGCGGAGTTTCTTGACATAGGCCCCGGCCTCTTGCGGGCTGCGCATATCGGGGCGCGAGACGATTTCCATCAGCGCCACACCCGACCGGTTGAGGTCGACAAAGGACATCGTCGGATGCTGATCATGCATCAACTTGCCCGCATCTTGCTCGACATGGATTCGCTCGATACCGATTTTCTTGACCGCGCTGTCGGGGTCTTTCTCGTTGAGCGTGACCTCGATTTCGCCTTCGCCCACGATGGGGTGATACAGCTGCGAAATCTGATAGCCCTGAGGTAGATCGGCGTAGAAATAATTCTTCCGGTCAAAGCGCGACCAGCGGTTGATCTGTGCGTTGATCGCCATGCCGGTGCGCACGGCCTGCCGCAGACATTCGCGGTTCGGCACAGGCAGCATTCCGGGCATCGCGGCGTCGACAAGGCTTACATGGCTGTTGGGCTCGGCCCCGAAGCCAGTCGAGGAGCCGGAAAACAGCTTGGACTCGCTGGTCACCTGCGCATGGACCTCAAGGCCGATAACAACCTCCCATTCGCCGGTGTTTCCTTGGATTCGGTATGTTGATTCAGTCATTTTTCTTTGCTCTCAAGAAGCTAGCGGTAGCTTCAAATTCATCAAGAACCCGTGGATCTTCAGTCGCAAATAACGATTTAGCGTCGTCGCAAATATTCAGAACGACATCCTTATATTCCGGATAGTTTCGAAGCTCGAAAATTGCGGCTTTTTGAAGGATTAGGGAGCGATCTCTATTATTAACCCGTTCCAACGTGTGAAAGAAATTTTCGAAATTCCTTTGCCTTCCGATATCTTTTTGTACGTTCACATAACGATAGCCCTGCCACGCGATTGTGCATACCGCTAGAAACAAGGCTCCAAAAGCCAACCAATCGGCAGCGTCCTTCACCACCACTCTCCGGCTTCCGCCGTAAATCCTGAACGCTGTTCGATGGCGAGGCCTGCGTTAAGCACGGCCTGTTCGTCGAGCGCTTTGCCGATGATTTGCAGGCCCAATGGCAGGCCGTCTTTGCTGAGGCCACCGGGAACCGACATTGCGGGCAGACCTGCCAGCGAGGCTGGGACCGCGAAGACGTCGTTGAGATACATCGACAGCGGGTCGCTGGTTTTCTCGCCGAGGCCGAAGGCTGCGCTGGGGGCGGTTGGGGCGAGGATGAGGTCGCAGCTTGCCCATGCGTTTTCGAAATCGCGCGCAATCAATGCACGGACCTTTTGCGCCTGCGTGTAATAGGCGTCGTAGAAACCGGCGCTCAACACATAGGTGCCGATCATGATGCGGCGGCGGACTTCTTCGCCGAAACCGGCGGCACGGGTCGCGGCATACATGTCTTGCAGCCCAGCGCCTTCGGGCAGGTCGCGCAGGCCGTAACGCACGCCATCATAACGTGCGAGGTTGGACGAGGCTTCGGCGGGGGCGATGATGTAATAAGCGGGTAGCGCATATTTGGTGTGCGGCAGGCTGATGTCGACGATTTCCGCACCAGCATCTTTCAGCCATGCGATGCCATTGTCCCACATCTTGGCGATGTCTTCGTCGATACCGTCGAGGCGGTATTCCTTAGGGATGCCGATTTTTTTGCCGCGCAGGTCGCTGTTCAGGCCAGCCTCCCAATCGGGCACAGGCAGGTCGAGCGAAGTCGAGTCTTTCGGGTCAAAACCCGCCATTGCCTCAAGCATGATCGCGCAGTCGCGCACATCACGCGCCATCGGCCCCGCCTGATCGAGCGACGACGCAAACGCCACCACACCCCAGCGCGAGCAGCGGCCATAGGTGGGCTTGATGCCGCTAATGCCAACAAACGCAGCAGGCTGACGGATCGAGCCGCCGGTATCAGTGCCGGTCGCCGCAGGGCACAGCCGCGCCGCAATCGCCGATGACGAACCGCCCGACGAACCGCCGGGAGCCAGCGCGGCGTTGCTGCCATCACTCCGCCGCCAAGGTGAAATCACATTGCCGAAATAGCTGGTCTCGTTCGACGAACCCATCGCGAACTGGTCCATGTTGAGCTTGCCGAGCATCCCTGCCCCGGCCTTCCATAGGTTTGCCGACACGGTGGACTCATAGGTCGGCACAAAGCCTTCAAGGATATGGCTAGCCGCGGTGGTCTGCACGCCTTCGGTGCAGAACAGGTCCTTCATGCCAATCGGCACGCCCGCCATCTTGCCGAGCGGTTTGCCAGCGGCGCGGTCGGCGTCGACGGCCTGCGCGGCTTCAATCGCCTTTTCAGGGGTTTCAACGATAAAAGCATTGAGCGCCTTCGCTGCAGCCACACGCGTGTTCAGCGCCTCGGCAACTTCGACCGCCTTGAATTCGCCCTTCGCCACGCCATCACGGATGGCGGCCACGCCCAGTCTAGAAAAATCGGTCATTATTCAATCACCTTCGGCACGCCAAAGAAGCTGCCTTCGCGGGCGGGCGCATTCGCCAAAACCTTGTCACGCACATCACCATCGGTCACGACATCGTCACGCAGGCGCAGCTTATTGGGAATGACGGCAGTCATCGGCTCGACGCCGGTGCAGTCGACCTCGCCCAATTGCTCGACCCAGGCAAGGATGCCATTGAGTTCGCCGACCATCTTGTCGGCCTCTGCATCGCTAATCGCGATGCGCGAAAGCCGTGCGATTTTGTTCACGGTATCTTTATCTACAGACATAGCGCCGCCGCTAGCATCGCCTATGCCTCGCTTCAACGGGAAAAGCCCAGATTGTCAGGCCATATTCAAAATTGCGGTGCTATTTTTGCCAAATCATCTAAATGCGCAGAAAATTCGAGGTTGAAAACTTGGTTCGCAAATTTCTCTATCTGTTCGCCAGCCTGATCGTTTTGGTCATTGCGGGCGGTTTTGTCTTTAGCATCTATCAGGACGAGCTAACCGATTTTGCGATCGGCCAGCTCGAACCGACGGTAAAGTTTGAAAAACAAACCGCGCTCGCGACCAGCGTCTATGACGACCCGAAAATGTGGTTTTCACGCGGGGGGCAGAAGGACAATAATCCGACTTTGTGGGAGCCGATTGGTGCACCCAAAACCGAAGTACCGGGGTCGGCGGCAATCTTCTTCATCCATCCGACATCGTTCATGGCGCGTACGCACTGGAATGCTCCGCTGGACGACCAGGAATCACAAGACCGCGCGCGCTTGTTCCTGCGCGGACTGGCAACACCTTTTGCTGCATCGGGGGAAGTCTGGGCACCGCGTTACCGCCAGGCCGGTATCTTCGCGTTCCTAACGACCAAGCCAGAAGGCGCATCGGCACTGAACGATGCCTATCAGGATGTTCTTTTGGCCTTCGATCACTTCGTCAAAAATGTGCAAAAAGACCGCCCGATTATCTTGGCGGGGCATAGTCAGGGTGCGCTTCATCTGACGCATCTTTTAAAAGATCGAGTCGCCGGAAAGCCAATATCCAAGCGGATTGTCGCCGCTTATGTCGTCGGCTGGCCGGTTTCCACCGTAACCGACCTACCGGAAGTGGGCCTTCCCGCATGCAACTCACCTGACATGACCGGCTGTGTCATGAGTTGGGAAAGCTATGCAGAACCGGCGCGCTACGGGAAGATTCTTGAACTTTACGGCGCGACTACAGGCTTTAACGGCGAATCGCGCAAGGACACGCCTATCCTGTGCACCAACCCACTCAACGGCGGCGCAGAGGCGGACGCGCCCGCAACGGCCAATCTCGGCACGCTCAAACCATCAGGCGACATGAGCACCGGCGAACTTATTCCCGAAACCGTCCCTGCACGGTGCGATGACAAGGGCTTCCTGCTGATCGGCGATCCAGTGGATATGGGGCCGTATACTTTGCCGGGGAACAACTATCATGTGTATGATTACCCGCTTTTCTGGGCCAACGTCCGCGCGGATGCTCTTTGGCGGACGCAGAAGTACCTCGCCAGATGATCTTTGAAGCCGTCGCCGATTTCCGCGATGCGTTGCCGGACGGTGGCGTACTTATCGGTCTCGATGTCGGCAGCAAAACCATCGGCACTGCCTTTTGCGACGCGGGCTGGACCTTTGCGTCGCCGGCAGATCTCATCAAACGAAGCAAGTTCACGAAAGACAAGGCCGCGTTGGTAGCGGCCATCGCCACCCGACCGACCAAAGGCATCGTCGTAGGCCTGCCGCTGAACATGGACGGCAGCGAAAGTCCGCGCAGCCAGTCAAGCCGTGCTTTCGCGCGTAACATCGAAGATCTCGGTCTGCCGATTCTGCTCCGCGACGAACGTTGGTCAACGCAGGCTATCGAACGCGAGATGATCGCCGCTGACATGAGCCGCGCCAAACGCGCCGAGAAAATCGATAGCGGCGCGGCGGCGTTTATCTTGCAAGGCGCGATTGATGCGTTGACGAGCGGTTAGTCCAAGGCACTTGAGTTGTTGGCCCTTTCACTCTAAGGGCATCGCTTTAATGACATGGACACAGCCTTTCGCAGCCGACAGCTTTCCAAGCGGGTCGGACGCCTTTCCGCACAAGCATCTGCTTGGTATCGCCGGTCTCCAGAAATGGGAAATTCTCTACATCCTCAAAGAGGCGCAGCAATGGGTGGCGCTGAACCGGTCGGGTGCAGCAAAGCATGATGATCGGCTGTCAGGGCTGACCATCATCAACGCGTTTTTTGAAAATTCGACACGCACATTGCTGTCGTTCGAGATCGCCGGAAAGCGGCTCGGCGCGGATGTTGTCAACATGCACGCCGCACAATCGAGCGTCAAAAAGGGCGAAACATTGATCGACACCGCGATGACGCTGAACGCGATGCGCGCCGATGCGATTGTCATCCGGCATGCCAGTTCGGGCGCGGTGCAGCTGATTTCGAGCAAAGTCGATTGTCCCGTTCTGAACGCTGGCGACGGCAGCCATGAACATCCCACACAGGCATTGCTCGATGCGCTCACCATCTTCCGCCGACGGGGAAGTATCGAAGGGCAAACGGTCGTCATTTGCGGGGATGTGCTACACAGCCGGGTCGCCCGGTCCAATCTGTTCTGCCTGAAATCACTCGGCGCCGAGGTCCGCGTTGTCGCTCCCCCCGCCCTTATGCCCGCCGGTATCGAGGCATTTGGTGCAAAGCCATATAGCAATTTCGATTTGGCACTCGATGGCGCCGACGTCGTGATGATGCTTCGCCTGCAAAGTGAGCGGATGCAGGGCGATTTTATCCCAAGCCCACGCGAATATTTTCATCTCTACGGGCTCGACGAACGGCGGTTAATGCTCGCCAAACCCGATGCTTTGGTCATGCACCCGGGACCGATGAACCGCGGCGTCGAGATTGCCAGCAACATCGCTGACCATGTCGAACGCTCAGCGATTACCGAGCAAGTCGAAATGGGCGTTGCTGTCCGGATGGCATGCCTCGATATATTGACCCGCAAAGCGCGCCGCGTGGAGGGCTGGGCATGACCGGTATTAGTATCGTTGGCGGCCACGCCATAGTGCCGGGCAATGACAAAGCCGAGGCGCTGCATCTGCATGTCGAAGAGGGCAAAATCGCCTCGGTCGGCAAGGCCGCACCGCTTGCCGAACAACTCGATGCAAGCGGTCTTATTGTTGCTCCCGGAATCATCGATCTCGGCGTATTCAAAACCGACAAACCTGCCTTCCGATTCGGCGGCATCACTCGAGCCGCATTGATGCCCGATCAGTCACCGGTGCACGATGACCCCGCTACCGTCCGCTATGCCGCCCTGAAGGGCAAACCAGACCTTTGGGTTCACCCACTGGCGGCGGCGACCCAAGGGCTGGGCGGTATCCAAATGGCGGAAATTGCGCTGATGAAAGAGGCTGGTGCCGTTGGCGTTGCAACCGGACGTAAATGGATAGCCGACAGCGGCATCATGCTGCGGATCATGCGGTATTGTGCAGCGCTTGACCTGCCTGTGATTGTGCACAGCGAAGATGCTGGGCTCGCTGGAAACGCAGTCGCAACCGAAGGCGAGACGGCAACATTGCTTGGCCTTTCGAGCGCGTCACCAATGACCGAGTTGCTGGCCATCGCCCGCGACCTGATGCTGGCCGAAGAAAGCGGCGCGCATGTTCATTTCCGGCAGGTCACAACCGCGCGCAGCCTCGACCTAATTCGCGCAGGCAAAGCCAAAGGCCTGCGCATCAGCTGCGGGATTACGCCGGGACACCTTTTCCTGTCGGATAACGCGATGTCCGATTTCCGCACCTTTGCGAGACTTTCGCCGCCGCTCCGCAGCGAAGCGGACCGTTTAGCGTGTATCGCCGCGATTGCAGACGGGACCATTGACGTTATCGCATCGGGCCACGACCCCCGCGGACCAGAGGACAAACGCCTGCCCTTTTCAGAGGCAGCGCCGGGCATGGCTGGCGCCGAAACCTTGCTCGCACTCTCGCTGAACCTTGTCCGAGATGGCACGATTTCGACCGGACGGCTTTTTGAATTACTTTCGACCAATCCTGCAAAAATATTGGGTCTTAATGCCGGACGTATTGCCGAAGGCTGCGAGGCCGACCTTATACTGATCGACCCAGATGCACCCTGGCAAGTGGACGGCAGCCGCATGGCCGCGCTTGCCGGCAATACGCCGTTTGACAAGCTACCCGTTCAAGGCCGCGTCCGTCATATGTTAAAGGGCGGCAAAGTCATTTAGACCGCCGCCCCTTAGCAACTTTTTTAGCCTGATTAGCGAGCAGCGATACGACGGCCTTGATTGCTGGCCATGCGTACTGGCCGTTCGCCGCTGATGTTGCGTACAAGACAAACGCCACCGCTGGCCTTGATCTGCCTGCATGCCGAATTGGCTGAAGATGCGTTCCCAAAGCCCATCGCGGCCAGACGGATCAGGGTCTTACCATTGACGGTCACCGTCGAGCTTGCAGAATTGTAACCGTTAAGCACGCCATAACGCTTGCTATATTTGCTCCATGCAGCCTGAGCATTCGCGGTATTCGAGAAGGCGCCCAACTGCACGATATGCGTTCCGGACACTGCACTGACATTGGATGCAGGAACATCAGCCAACGCAAGCTTCACTGGCGCAATTGAGGTTGCGGATTTTGCTGGGCCTTCGGGCGCCTTGATTAATGGCGCTTCGGCTGCGACGGCAATTGCAACTGGCGCTGCAACCTGAACATCGGTTTCAACGGCTGCAAATCCCGCACTGTCTGTAACCGGTGCGGGCCCAACGGCTGCAAGTTCGACCGCTGGCTCCTGCACAGAAAACTCTAAAGGAGCAGCTGGCACTTCAGCTTGTGCCAAACCAGCGGGCGTGACCGAATTCAGTGCAAGACGGACTGGCTGACCCGTGTCCGACATATTCGGAACAATCTTAAGCAGACCGGCAACGCGCAACGTATATGCTTGCGGACGAGCGAACTGCGCCCATTCTGCAATGCGTTCATTGACGCTGTCCTGGGCCATGTCTTGCGATGCCATGATGCGTGCGTCGCGCCAGCGGCCATCGAGCGCATAAGCCAACGCCAAATTCTGCCGGGTACGTGCGGAAGCGTTGTCGGTCCGGATTGCATCGGTCAAAATGCTAATTGCATCACCGGAACGCCCAGCCAGCGCCAGTGTCAGGCCATAGTCGCTGACGGGAACGATAGCGCGGTTGGCTTCGACCAGCGATACCGCTGAATCAACATTGCCTTGGGCAATCCGGCTGAGTGCAAGGCTGATTACGGTCCGCGGGTCGACCTGCCCCAGGTCCATCACGTCCATCAACGTGCGCTCCGCCGATACGAAACGGCCCTGCGACATGTAGATACGTGCCAGCAGCCCGCGATAATCGCGATTCTGCATATCGGCTTCAACGGCCAACTCTGCAAAGGTCAGTGCACGGTCGGTTTTGCCCTTGCCCAAAGCCTGCTCGGCCTTTTTCGCCCAAGCATATGCCTTTTCCGGTCCTGCTTTTTTGGCGGATACCTTGTCTGTGCTGCCAAATCCGGCAGTCGACGCGGTCATTGCCGGGACCGCAACAAAAGCGGTCGACAATGCGAGCTTTACAACAAATTTGCTATTCATGGCATCACCTCAAAAAAAGCTCAAACTCAGGCTTCAATGTTTCTGCGTCGGAATATTCGCTGCGAGATGCGCGATTTCCGGCATGGATTCTAGAAATGCGTCGAGTGCATCGGTCACAAGGGCTTGCGCAGACTGATGACGGACGGCGCACGCAAGACGAAGTTTCAAATGGCGTTCGCCATCCAGCCGCAACGTGAAGGCTGCTTTTTCCTTTAGGCCAGGCTTTGAACGAGCCCGCGACCGCGGCGCGTCTGTGTTGCCGCGACGAGAAATCGGCTTGACCGGCGGTTCGGGCGTTACAGTAACAACGGTCATTGCAGGTTCAACCTCTGGATCGGCACCAGTCAGGCTTTCAAAGCCAACTTCGGTTGCCGATTCGAACTGCTGCGCGATCCGGTCTTGCTGATGCTTGACCTCGGGTACAGCGCCAGCGAGCGGGTTCTGACCATGAAAGCCATGTTCATAATCCATTGGCGTATTGGGATCGGGATCTACGTCGTAGCCCATATCATTCCAGCCCAGATCATCCTGTGCCAAGGCTGCCGCATTGCCGTTGCTGCCGAGCATCGACGGACGTCGCATGGCCGGACGGGCCAAGCCTTTGCGTGCCAGCAATATGCCGGAAAGCGATGCGATTGGTTTAGGTTCACCCATTTTCTTGCCCCCTTCCAGCGCTCAACCTACGACCCGGCGACCGAAGCCACCCATTGGTCGTGCGGCGGCAACCTGAGGGTTGGCCGCTGCAGGGGCACTGAAAACAGTGCGGCGGAAATTCTTTTCAAGCCGGTCCGAAATATAAGCCCAAAGCTGGATGACTTCTTGGCTTGAACGGCCATTAGGGTCGATTTCCATCACGGTGCGGCCGTCGATCATTGATGCAGCAAAATCGGTGCGATGATGCAGCGTAATCGGTGCAACGGTGCCATGCTGCGAAAGGGCGACAGCGGCTTCGGAGGTAATTTTTGCTTTCGGGGTTGCCGCGTTGACCACGAAGATCAGCGGTTTTCCAGCACGTTCGCAAAGGTCGACAGTTGCGCCTACGGCACGCAAATCGTGCGGACTTGGGCGGGTCGGCACAACGATAAGTTCGGATACCGAAATCACGCTCTGGATTGCCATGGTAATGGCAGGCGGGGTGTCGATAACGGCCAGTTTGAAGCCCTGCTGGCGCAATACCGCCAAATCAGAGGCCAGCCGGGCCACGGTCGTCTGCGCAAAGGCCGGAAGCTCTGCTTCGCGTTCGTTCCACCAGTCGGCAAGCGAGCCTTGCGGATCGATATCAATCAGTACGACAGGTCCGGCCCCAGCAAGCTGTGCCTGAACTGCCAAATGGCCAGAAAGAGTGGTTTTGCCCGATCCGCCCTTCTGTGATGCTAATGCGAGTACCCTCACATCATTCCCCTTTGCAAATGTTTCAAATGGGGATGTGACAGAACAGGGCTAAAAATCCGTTAACGCTGCCCCCGAATTCACGGCCATCAATTTCGGCAGACCGCGGTAATCCTTAATGCACAAAGCCGCAAAAACGCTTATGGTTTGGCGGCTAGCACTGGTTAAGCTATTAAGCCCAAATGTTTACCAAATTTCAGTTTCTACAGTGCTAATCGCGTTATGTCTGGAAATGGAGTAAGAAAATGGCAGTCGCGTCGCAAATTTCGAAAGTAGCATTAGCCGCGTTTGCGCTTTTGCTATCCACTGCGCCTGCCGCCGCTGACGTCAAGGCAGGTGTCGATGCCTGGAGCCGCGGCGAATATGAAGCAGCAGTCAAGCAATGGCGCGAACCGGCGCTTAAGGGCGATGCCGATGCTCAGTTCAACATGGGGCAGGCCTACAAGATGGGGCGTGGCGTCAAAGCCGATCTCAATATTGCGTTGGAATGGTATAAAAAGGCTGCTGCCCAAGGACATTTGCAAGCCGCCGATAGCTATGGCCATCTTTTGCATTATCAGGGCAAAATTCCGGAATCGCTACCTTATCTGAAAACATCGGCTGATCGCGGCGACCCGCGCGCGCAATATCTTTTGGCGACCGAGTTGTTCAACGGTGCCCATATCGAGAAGGATTGGGTGCGCGCATATGCGCTGATGACGCGCGCGTCCTCCGCCGGAATGGCGCCTGCTTCCCGCAGTCTTGCGCAAATGGATCAATATGTTCCGCTGGAGCAGCGGCAGGCGGCGACCGTGTTAGCGGGCGAGCTGGAACAGCGCGCAGACCGCGCCCGCACTGCTCAGGTGGCTGGCTTCCCTATCAACACGGCCCCGCCGCCCAAGTCGGCAAAGCCAGTAACGGTCCCGCCATCGCAGATACCGCCGTCCACGACACCGGGTTTTCCTTCAAATATACCGATCGCTGGCGAACCGGCGCGCAGCACGCCGCCAATTAAGGTTGCTCCAGCCAAACCGGCACCCGCAAAGCCAGCCCCGGCCAAGCCAACGCCGGTCAAAGCGGCACCAGTCAAAGCAGCAGCGACCGATGGTGCGTGGCGCATCCAGCTTGGCGCATTTGGCGAAGAGGCGAATGCGAAAAAGCTCTGGGCGTCATTAGAAAGCAAGAATGCAGATATGGCATCGCTACAGCCTTATCTAAAAGCTGCAGGAAATGTCACGCGGCTTCAGGCAGGCCCGTTTGCCAGCAAGGCGTCAGCCGAAGCTATCTGTACAAAGTTAAAGGCAACCGGTCAGGCCTGCATCGCCGTACCGCGTTAATCACAAAGCCGTTCGATTTCCCGGCCAAGCGTGCTGCGCGCAGCATCATCACCGGGTTGAACCATGAAATAATGCGTCCCTGAAAGGCTTGCCCTTTCGGAACAATAGGTCGCGCAACCGCTTTCGACAGAACCGGGAAAGCGCAATTCGATCCCGTCGTAGCGTGCATCGAAAGTGCAGCTCCCCTTGCCATTCAAGGAAACACGCACTTTTTCGCCATCGACCGATGCCGTGCCTTTGCCCTCGCACTTACTCTCGGGTCCGAACACCGCAATAAAGCCTATATCGAACTGCTTCGAACCATTACCGACTGCGCAAAATTTATCGGTACCGAGCTCGCTGCGCGTCTCGAATCGTCCGGCAAATTCGACTTCATTGGGGTCGGGCATTATTCCGGTGGCAACCGCCTGTTCATCAAGCGCCGAGCCAGCATTGGAACCGCCGCCCACAATGGCGGGCGCGTTTTCCCCACATGCAGCAAGCAAGAGCATCATCACGGCAAAGGCAGCCCCCTGTTTCAAACCCGTTCGAGCCCCTCATCGGTTATCCGGCGATAAAAACAACTGCGCGCATTAGTGTGGCAGGTCGGTCCCTTGGGTTCTGTAATCACCCAAATCGCGTCCTGGTCGCAATCGATCCGCATTTCGACGATCTGCAGGAAATGCCCGCTGCTCTCGCCCTTTTGCCATAGCCGTTGCCGGCTCCGGGAGAAGAACACAGCGGTGCCAGTTTCCTGGCTTTTTGCCAGCGCCTCGGCATTCATATGTCCGACCATTAGCACCGCGCCGTCCGCAGCGTCCGTCACCACCGCGGTAATAAGCCCGCTGGTATCAAATTTAGGGTCGAGCGCCAGGCCCGTCTCGCGTTTATCCGTCATAAACATGGCCTAACCCATGCTCAAATCGCCCGCCAACATTTTCTTTGTTACAGATCGACGACAACAGGGAAGACAATTGAGGCGATGATGCCTATATGCCAGCCAACGAAGCGCAGCGGGATTCGATAAATGCTGACCACCGACCCCTTTGACTCCTCCGATTTAGATGGGGACAAATTACGCGAAGAGTGCGGAATTTTTGGTGTCTACGACACCGAAGATGCATCAGCAATGGTCGCGCTTGGCCTCCATGCGCTTCAGCATCGGGGGCAGGAAGCCGCCGGTATTACCAGCTATGACGACCATGATTTCCATACCCATCGCGCTATGGGCCATGTCGCCGGAAATTTTGACCGCGAAGAAATTATAGGCGGTCTGGTCGGACGTAGCGCGGTCGGCCATGTGCGCTATTCGACAACAGGTGAAACTTCGCTGCGTAATGTGCAGCCGCTTTATGCCGATCTGGCCACCGGCGGATTTGCTATCGCGCACAACGGCAACATCTCGAACGCGATGACCGTTCGCCGCGATTTGGTGCGGCGGGGCTCCATATTCCAGTCGACCTCCGATACCGAGGTAATCATCCATCTGGTCGCGACATCGGGATATCGCACGCTGCTCGACCGCCTGATTGACGCACTGAAACGCGTCGAGGGTGCTTATTCGCTTATCTGTCTGACGACCGAGGGCATGATTGCGTGCCGCGACCCGCTGGGTATTCGCCCGCTGGTGATGGGCAAGTTGGGCGAATCGGTGATATTCGCTTCAGAAACCGTTGCGCTCGATATCGTTGGTGCCGAATTTATTCGCTCGGTCGAACCCGGCGAACTGGTTGTCGTCCGAGGTAGCGAAATTACCTCACACAAGCCTTTCATCCGCGTATCGCAACGCCCGTGCATCTTCGAACATGTTTATTTTTCGCGCCCCGACTCGATTGTCGAGGGGATCAGCGTCTATTCGGTCCGTAAGGCTATCGGCGCCGAACTCGCGCGTGAAAACGGCGTCGATGTCGATTATGTGATTCCGGTGCCCGACAGCGGAACGCCGGCAGCCATCGGCTATGCCGAGGCAGCGAAAATTCCATTCGAGCTCGGTATCATCCGTTCACATTATGTCGGTCGTACCTTCATCCAGCCCGGCGATGGCGTCCGCCATTTGGGCGTAAAGCTAAAGCACAACGCAAACCGTAATCTGGTCGCAGGCAAAAAAATCGTCCTGATCGACGATTCCATCGTGCGCGGTACGACCAGCTTGAAAATTGTGCAGATGATGCGCGAGGCAGGTGCCGCCGAAGTCCATATGCGCATCGCCAGCCCGCCAACGATGAACAGCTGCTTTTATGGCGTTGACACGCCCGAACGATCAAAGCTGCTCGCCAGCCGGATGGATGTCGAAGAAATGCGCGCATTCATTCAGGCCGACAGCCTTGCCTTCCTGTCCATCGATGGTCTGTATCGTGCGCTTGGCGAAGAAGCGCGCGATGGCGGCAAACCGCAATATTGCGATGCCTGTTTCACTGGCGATTATCCGACCAGTCTGACGGACCATGAAGAGCAGGAAACAGACCAGCTGATTATGCTGAGCGAACGGAAGCTTGCCTGAACAATGACAAAGGCTTTTGAAGGCAAGATTGCACTGGTAACAGGTGCAAGTCGCGGCATTGGTGCGGCAACGGCGCAGGCGTTGGCAGCACAGGGCGCGCGTGTCATCCTCACCGCGCGGACAGCCAAGGATTTGGAAGTGGTCGAGGATGGGATCTTCGCAGCCGGCGGATCGGCGACGATTGCTCCACTCGACCTGACCGATGGCGACAGCATATCCCGGCTGGCAGCAGCGGTGACCGAACGCTGGGGCAAACTCGACATAATGGTTTTGAACGCGGCGATGCTCGGCACGCTCGCACCCGTGCCTGCCATAGACGGCGCGGAATTTGCGCGGCTGTTTACGCTGAATGTAACGGCGCAGCAGGTGCTGATCGCATCTTTCGATGGGTTGCTGCGCAAAAGCGATGCCGGGCGTCTGATCGCCCTCACCTCGTCGGTCGGGGCGGCACCGCGCGCGTTCTGGGGTGCGTATGGCGCGTCCAAAGCGGCGCTAGAAGCGTTGGTGTCCAGCTATGGCGAGGAAGTCAAAAACCTCTCCGCAGTCCGCACCGCGATTGTCGATCCTGGCCGCACCCGGACCAAGATGCGCGCTTCGGCTTATCCCGGCGAAGACCCGGCAACCGTTAAAGAGCCGTCGGTTGTGGCGGATGCCATTTGCGCGTTGCTGGCAAGCGAGTTTGGCACTGGCCACCGGTTAGTCGTCGAGGGCTAACCCTTCACCGCTTCATGCGCTTTCAACGCCCGCTCGCGGGCTGCTTTGTGGCCGATAATCTTGCGTGGATAGTTTTTGGGCCGGACCCCATGTTCTTCGGGATCATGGATATAAGGATCCCGCAAATCAGTGAGCTCGGGTACCCATTCGCGGATATAGCGCGCGGCATCGAATTTCTCCGATTGCGATAATGGCGCCATGATGCGCACGAACATGTTGCTGTCGACGCCGGTTCCTGCTGTCCACTGCCAGTTGACGCTGTTGCTGCCATAATCGGCATCGACGAGCGTGTCCCAAAACCACTGCTCGCCCGCGCGCCAGTCGATCAGCAGATGCTTGATCAGGAACGACGCCGCGATCATCCGCACACGATTGTGCATCCACCCAGTCGCCCAAAGCTGCCGCATCCCGGCATCGACGATCGGGTAGCCGGTGCGCCCTTTAGTCCAAGCGACAAAATCGGCCTTAACTGCCGGATCGGACATATCGCGCCAAGGAAGTTTATCGAAAGCGTCGCGCGCATTCTTGCCACCATATTCGGGAAACTGGCAAATCACATTTTGCGCATAATCGCGCCAGACCAGCTCCTTTAGAAACACATCGACCGACCCGCCGGCCTGCATCGTCGCGTGCCAGCAAGTGGCGGGCGATATCTCGCCAAAATGCAGGTGTGGAGAGAGGAAAGAAGAGCCTTCGACTGATGGCAGATTGCGCTTTTCGTCGTAATATTTTGCTTTGTCAGCAAATGCCGCAAGCCGCGCGTTCGCGCCTGCTTCGCCCGGTGACCACATATCCTTCATACCGGCCGCCCAATCGGGTTTGGTCGGCGGCAATTTCCAGTCGGCAAGCGTGTCGCTCTTCGGCCATTTGTCCGGCGCAGCGATCTTCTTCGGCGCGGGCAATGGGTGATGCGGCGGCATATGCTGCCAAAGCGCGCGCATGAAAGGCGTGTAAATCTTATACTGCCCGCCGCTGCCGGTGGTCACGCTTCCCGGTGGCAGTAGATAATTGCCGTCATGGCAAACGAACTCGCAGCGTTGGGGCAATCCCTTTGCCACAGCCTTTTCGGCATTGCGCCACCATGGCTCATAGTGGCGGATGCAGTGGATGGCCGACGCCCCGGTTTCCTCGGCAAGCGCGCCCAATATCTCGTCCGACTTGCCCGCCCGCAAGATCAACCGCGATCCAATCGCGCGTAAATCGGCATCGAGCGAATTTAGGCTATGATGCAGCCACCACCGCGCAGCCCCTCCCATCTTGCGATGTTTGGGCGTATCGTCGTCGAGGATATAGACTGGAATGACCGGTGCGCCGCTTGCAACCGCCGCCGCCAATGCAGGCTGGTCGGCAAGCCGCAAATCGCGGCGTAGCCAGAGGAGAACTGGAGCGGTCATTCGCTTTTATCATCGAGCGGGACAGAGACTGTAAAGCGGTCACTGACCATTGGATTGCCGAAACGCTGGTCCGATATGTTCAGTTTTTTGTCAGCACCGTCGCCGATTATCTGGACGAGGGGCATCCGCGACCAGAAAAGATAGGCATTTCCATCTACATCACCCCTTGCCAAAGCCTTGGTCCGACTGCCGTCCATCTGGTGTAACCCGACACTGTCATCGACGCTTACCGTGTTCGGCGCGCTATATGCTCCTTGACCAAACCGGGTGCTATCGCGCCAAAGCATCTCACGTTTCCAGAATTGAACTGGCACAGGATTGGCCACCACTAACGAAGGGCTGATGTTGTGTTTCTGCTCAACCGCCGATGCCGTCAGCCGTTCGGCGCGTCCAGTAATCAGGCCGTTTGCGAATATATATAAGCAAATTACCGCAAAGCTGCCAACGGCCGGAACACGCCAATTTGATGCACTTCTGCGTTCGCGGCGGATTGAAATCCAGACGCCTGCTATCAACGCGATCCACAGCCAGATATCGATAATGAAAATCGTATCGCCATAAAACCATCGCGAAGAAAATGGCTCCAGTAACCGGATACCATAGCTATTGAACCAGTCGAACAGCGGGTGGCTTAAGCAGCCGATATAGGCCAAAACCAGTAGCCAGACTTTATGGATCGGCAAGCGCTTCTCCGGCCTCGTCCCACGCTTTGTCTGCCATCGGTCGAACCACAGCATGATGCCCCACAATAATAGCGGCAAAACCACCATGGCAATTGGCCCATGCGTAATCCCGCGCCGGATCGCCAGATGCTGATGTCCGCCGAGCAAAGTGGCCACTGCATCGATATCTGGAATATTCGCCGCGATGATTAGGGTCGGCATTGCCAATCCCGTCTTGCGCTTCAGCCCCATCTGCCCGATGAGCGCGCCGACCAGGCTGTGTGTCAAATTATCCATGCGCCATTGCTGACGCAGCCAGCAAGGCTTTGCAATACCGTCTTATCGCTGGGCTAGGATTAAATCTCCGGGTGCCCGTCCTCAACGGTCCAAGTCTGTCCCTTGGTAAGGAGCTTGCCAAGGTCAGCGACCTTGCCTTCGCTCACTACCCTGTTCTGCTCGACCACCGCGTCGTTGAACGTCGGGCGCGGGTCATCGTAGAGCACGCCCAAGGCCATCGGGAATTCGCCAAAGCGCATTTCGACCAGCATATGCGCCACCGACCGGTTGGTGACGTCGTGAACAATGACGCCCGCCGTTTTCCAGTCGCCTTCGACGACATCGACGACTTTCAGGTTCAATGTTTCGACATCAAGCGCAATGCCCTTGGTGCCCTTGGAGAACAACATCGGCTCCCCATTTTGCAGCCAGAGCTGATGGTCCTCGGCGCCCTTGGGGATCGCGAATTCCTCGAACACGTCCTTGTTGTAGACGATACAGTTCTGAAAAATCTCGATAAATGCTGCGCCGCGATGCGCATGTGCTGCCTTCAATACTTCGGGCAGGTTCTTCGACACGTCGAACCCTCGCGCAACGAACCGCGCACCCGAACCCAATGCAAAGGCGCACGGCGTGGCTGGCCGGTCGACCGAACCATAAGGCGTCGATGGGCTATGCGTTCCCACGCGGCTGGTCGGCGAATATTGCCCCTTGGTCAGGCCGTAAATCTCGTTGTTGAACAGCATGATCTGGCAATCCAGATTGCGACGGAGCAAATGCATCGTGTGATTGCCGCCAATCGACAGCGCATCGCCGTCGCCAGTAATGATCCAGACGTCGAGGTCCGGATTGGCGAGCTTAACCCCAGTCGCCACCGCAGGGGCGCGGCCGTGGATGGTATGAAAACCGTAAGTCTCCATATAATAAGGAAAGCGCGACGAGCAGCCAATGCCGCTGATGAACACGGTATTTTCGGGCGTCCCGCCGATCTCAGGCATCGTGCGCTGCACCGCCTTCAAGATCGCGTAATCACCGCAGCCCGGGCACCAGCGGACCTCTTGATCGGTTTCCCAATCCTTGGGCGTGGTCGCTTTGATGGGGGTCATGTCGTTCATGCTAAGGCCTCCTGTATGGCGGCTTCGATTTCGGCGATTGTAAAGGGTTGACCCGAAACCTTGTTAATCGGCTTCGCGTCGACGAGGAACTGGTCGCGTAAGATCGTCTTCAACTGACCCGTGTTCATTTCTGGCACGATGATTTTGTCAAAGCCCTTCAACAACTCGCCCATATTCCTCGGCATTGGCCAGATATGGCGTATGTGGACATGGGCGACGTCGACGCCCTCGGCGCGTTTCCGGCGGACGGCCTGACGGATTGGGCCATAGGTCGAACCCCAACCAACAACCGCGAGTTTCGCACCTGAGCCACCTTGTTCGACAAGCTGATCGGGGATGCTATCGGCGACATTGTTGACCTTGGCCGAGCGGATGTCAGTCATCGCTTGGTGGTTGGCGGGGCTGTAATTGATATGGCCGGTGTCGACCTCTTTCTCGATCCCGCCGATGCGGTGGAGCAAGCCGGGCGTGCCGGGCTTGACCCAGGGACGCTTTAATTTGTGGTCGCGCGAATAAGGCTTAAACCCGCCCTCGGGCACGCTTTCCAGAAATTCGACGGGAAACGGCTTATACTCCGAAAGATCGGGCACCATCCAGGGTTCCGCCGCATTGGCGATATACCCATCGGTCAGCAACATGACTGGCGTCATATATTCCACCGCAATCCGTACCGCCTCTATGGCACAATCGAACGCATCGACCGGCGAGCGTACCGCGATGACTGGCATCGGCGCATCGCCATTGCGACCATAAACCGCCTGATACAGGTCAGACTGCTCGGTCTTGGTCGGAAGTCCGGTCGAAGGACCACCGCGCTGGCTGTTGACAATAATCAGCGGCAGCTCGGTCATGATCGCAAGGCCCATCGCCTCGCCCTTCAGCGCAATGCCGGGACCTGACGAGCTGGTAACACCCAGTTGCCCGGCATAGCTTGCGCCGATGGCAGAGCAGATCGCCGCAATCTCATCCTCGGCCTGAAATGTGGTGATGCCATATTCTTTAAGCCGCGACAGGTGGTGCAAAATGGCCGACGCGGGCGTGATAGGATAGCCACCGAAGAACATCTTTAGTCCCGCCAGTTGCGCGCCTGCCACCAGACCATAGGAAATAGACTCGGCGCCCGTCACCGTGCGATAGACCCCCGCCTCAACCGGCGCAGCATCGACATGATATTGCTTCAACGGCCCGGAAAGCTCCGCCGTTTCGCCATAGGCATGGCCGGCATTCAGCGCCGCAATATTGGCGTCGGCCAAAACCTGATTTTTCGCAAACTTGGCATTGAGCCAGTCAATAATCGGCTGACGGTCGCGATCAAACATCCAGAGCGCAAGGCCAAGCGTCCACATATTCTTGCAACGCAGCGCATCCTTGTTGCCCATGCCGAACGGCTTGACCGCCTCCAGAGTCAGCGCGCTGATATCAAACGCCAGCACCTGCCATTTGGCGAGACTGCCGTCTTCAAACGGGTTCGACGCATATTTCGCCTTGTCCAGATTGCGCTGGTTGAACTCGCCGGTATCGGCAATGATCAACCCTCCCTCGCGCAGGGCATCGACATTGGTCTTGAGCGCCGCAGGGTTCATGGCCACCAGCACGTCAGGCTGGTCGCCCGCCGTGTCGATGTCCGATGATCCGAAATTGATCTGGAATGCAGAAACGCCGAACAGCGTACCTATCGGCGCGCGGATTTCTGCGGGAAAGTCGGGGAATGTCGCAAAGTCATTTCCCGCGAGCGCCGAGGACAAGGTAAACTGCCCACCGGTCAACTGCATCCCGTCGCCGCTGTCGCCGGCAAAGCGGATTACAACCGCGTCGCTATGCACCGGCGTGTGGTCGCCTGTGTGATCTTCCTTGAATGCCGTAGCCATCGTTCCAGCCCGTCTTAAATTGCAACTTTATTGCGGTTGCGCCTAATCCCATTCGGGGCACACTGCAATGTTAGAAAATCTATATATGGATATGCTGGACGCATCGACGAGGCCGTCCTATCAAACGGCACAAATGGAGGATGCGATGAGCGATAACACACCTTATGTCCGGCCCGATGTGGCCATGTTCCTGCAATTTCTGAACTCTGTGCCTGGGCCCAGATTTTGGGAAGTGCCTGCTCCAGACGCCCGCGCAATGACGGCTGCAATGCGTGATTTGGCCGATGCGCCGGTGGGTGAACTTGCTGTTATTCGCGATATTGCCATTCCGGGCCCTGCAGGGACGATCCCTGCCCGCCTTTATGACAAACGCGAGTCTCGCGGCGCTGGTCCAGTAATGGTGTTCTACCACGGCGGTGGGTTTATAATCGGAAGTCTTTATACCTATGAGCCCTATTGCGCTGAAGTCGCGCGGTTGCTTGACCTGCCGGTAATCTCGATCGACTATCGCTTGTCACCGGAATATCCGTTCCCGGCACCAGCCGAAGATTGCGAAGCGGCAACCCGCTGGATCGCATCGAGTCCCGCCGAGCTTGGGCTAGAAGTAACCGGCCTCATCACCTCGGGCGATAGCGCGGGCGGCAACCTGACTATTGTAACGACGATGGCGTTACGCGACAATCCTGCCGATGTGCCGGTACTGGTGCAGCATCCCATCTATCCAGTGGTCACTCTTGATGCCGATTGGCCCAGTATGCGCGAATTCGCGACCGGCTATCTGCTCACTGATGAAGCCATGGCCTACTTCGGCGACGGTCATGCGGCAACGCCCGGCGATTATCGCGCCGAACCGCTTAACTTCGATCAAAGCGGAATGCCGCCCAGTCTTGTCACAACTGCCAGCCTCGATCCACTTCGTGACCAAGGGCTGGCTTATGTCGAAAAACTGGAGGTGGCAGGTGTCCCGGTCCAGCATATCCAGGCTGAAGGGACAATCCACGGTCATATCAATATCCGGCAAGGAATCCCCTCAACGCAAACCGATATCGAAGGCTATGTTTCCGCCTTGAAATCTATGCTGGCAGAGGTCATGGCTGACGCATGAACGCAGAATTTGCCGACCTTCCGTACCGCCCCTGCGCGGGTATCATGCTCGCCAACACCGAAGGCAAAGTGTTCGTGGGGCAACGCAAGGATAGCCGCGCCGACACATCTGCATGGCAGATGCCTCAGGGCGGAATCGACGACGGCGAGGATGCCGAAAGCGCGGCGCTGCGCGAATTATTCGAAGAAACCGGCGTCAATGCCGAGCTTGTAGATATTCTCGCGCGCAGCCGCGACGAGCATTTTTACGATCTGCCAGACGAATTGATCGGACGGATGTGGAAAGGCAAATATCGCGGGCAACGCCAGCATTGGTTCCTGATGCGCTTTAAAGGCACCGATGCCGACATCAACATCGAGACGGAACATCAGGAATTCAGCAGCTGGCGGTGGGCCGAGCCAGAACAGCTTCCGCTGTTAATCGTGCCCTTCAAAAAGCGGCTTTACGAGAATATCCTTGCGGAATTTGTCGAGCTGATTTGAGCAGTTCATCCTCCCCGGTACGGGGAGGATTTAAGCATCAATTCGACTTAGGCGCCTCACCAACCGTGGGTTTAATCTCCAGCGCGCTTGCCTGCAGTTGCGGTTTTTCGCTCGCCTTGGTAGCTGACAGCGCCAGCCGATCGACCCCGGCACAGTCGCTGCGACACAGCATTTTGAGCCGCGCAATATTCTTTCGTGCGGGCTCAATCGCACCTTTCGCGATCATCGCCTCGGCTTGGCCGACCAGAGCAATCTGGTCATTGGGTTCGATTTCCAACGCCTCTTTGTAGAAACGGATAGCTTTGCCGTTCAGCCCTTGCGACTTCACCGCGCCCGCCATCGCGACATAGGCCGCACGGTTGCGCGGATCGACTGCAAGCGATGTCTCGTACCAGCCGATAGCTGTCTCGACGTCGCCGGTTCGAAACGCTTCATTGCCCGATTGCATCAAAGCGACCGAGCGCGGATCGATGTCGTCATCGGCACGTCCGCTGATGCTCGCACTAGAAATCATCGCGAGGGTGAGTGACAGGGCAATCGCGGCGGGAGAAAAACGCATAATCAGATTCCAGATTTGTTGGATTCGCGACGCTATCACAGCTTTTGCAACCTCGCGAAGAAAAATCCGTCGGTACCGTCATGATACGGGGTCAGCAGAACGCCATCGCCATGCGCGCGCCCAGCGGGCAGCGGAATGACTTCCGCGCGCCAGCCCTCATGTCGGTTCAAGAAACCGGTCACTTGCCCCCTGCCCTCATCATCCAGTAGCGAGCAGACAGCATAGACCAAATGTCCGCCTGACGCGACCATTTCTGCGCCGATGTCGAGCAGATTGGCTTGCGCCGTCAGGACCTGGTCCAGCCGTGCAGGATTGAGCCGCCAGCGCGTTTCGGGGTTGCGTCGCCACGTTCCGCTACCCGAGCAAGGCGCATCGATCAGGACAACGTCACAGGCGCCGACCAAATCGCCCAGCATAAAGCGTTCTTTATTGGGGTTCAGGAGCAGCGTTTCGATTTCCAACGCCCCTGCCCGGTTGGCACGTGGGCGCAGTAGATGAAGCCGCGCGCGGTTGGTGTCGCTGGCAATCAAACGGCCTTTGCCGTCCATATACGCCGCCAGTCCAAGCGTCTTGCCGCCAGCGCCTGCGCAAAGGTCAAGTACCGTCATGCCGGGTTTGGCAGCGCAGGCGTCAACGATCAACTGACTGCCGAGATCCTGTATTTCGACAAGGCCATCCAGCAGCGCGGGGTGGGTGTCGACGGCCTGACCGGTTGGAAGGCGCAGAGCATAAGGCGATTGCTGCAATATTTCCGCCTCGGGAAACTCGGCAGCGATGGAGTCTCGCGACGTTTTGAGCGCGTTGATGCGCAAATCAAGCGGCGCGCGGTCAAGCAATGCCTGCCGCTCGGGTTCGTCAATCAGGTCGGCAAAATGCGGCAATATCCATAAAGGCAGCAGGCCACCGCTGGCGCGGGGTTCGTTCGGGCCAATAGCGGGCGGGCCATAGTCGCTGCCGTCGAACAACGCGGCCAGTTCAGTGTCGCTTTCGGCCATCGCGACAAACGCCGCGCGCGCATTGTCAGGCCTCTCGCCAAAACGGCGTATTGCACTCCAAGCCAAATCGCGCACCGCGCGTCGGTCCTTCGAACCTGCATAACGCCGCTCGGCAAAAAAACGCTTCGCCAATTGGTCGGCCGACGCACCGCCGTCGCGCGCTGCAACAATGATTGCATCGAGCAGTTCAATTGCCGATTGCAGGCGGGCCGCTGGCCTCATGATCTAGCGGGTCGGATAATTCGGGGCTTCACGCGTAATCGTGACGTCATGCACATGGCTTTCGCGCAAGCCTGCATTGGTGATGCGCACAAATTGCGCGCGTTGCTGCAAATCGGCAATCGTGCGCGATCCGGTATAGCCCATCGCTGCCTTGACGCCGCCGACCAGCTGATGGATCACATCACGTGCGGGGCCCTTGTACGGTACCTGCCCCTCGATGCCTTCGGGCACGAGTTTAAGCTGATCCTTGATGTCCTGCTGAAAATAGCGATCCGCCGACCCCCGCGCCATCGCGCCGACGCTGCCCATGCCGCGATAGCTTTTGTATGTCCGGCCCTGATACAGGAATGTGTCCCCGGGCGCTTCTTCGGTTCCGGCAAGCAGCGAACCGACCATGACCGACGATGCGCCAGCGGCCAGTGCCTTGGCGATGTCGCCAGACGTTCGAAGCCCGCCATCGGCAATGACCGGAATGTTTGATTTGGCGGCTTCGGCTGCTGATTCCATCACTGCGGTCAGTTGCGGTACGCCGACGCCCGCAACGACGCGGGTGGTACAGATCGAGCCCGGTCCAATCCCGACCTTGATGCCATCTGCGCCAGCGTCAATCAGCGCACGCGTCGCGGCAGCGGTGGCGACATTGCCAGCAACCACCTGAACTTCGGGAGCCATCCGCTTGATTTCAGCCACTGCGGCTGCAACCATCGCGCTGTGTCCGTGCGCAGTATCGACCACGATCAGGTCGCATTCGGCGTCGATCAGCGCTTTGGTATAAGCCAGCCCCTTCTCACCAACAGTCGTCGCCGCAGCAACACGCAATCGGCCCGATCCGTCCTTGGTGGCATTGGGATAAAGCACAGCTTTCTCGATGTCCTTGACGGTGATCAGGCCAATGCAATGATAGTCTTCGTCGACCACGAGCAGTTTTTCAATCCGCCGCTGGTGCAGCAAACGCCGCGCTTCTTCCTGCGTAACCGACGATGAAACTGTGGCAAGATTTTCGTGTGTCATAAGCTCTGACACAGGCTGCGCCGGATTCTCGGCGAAACGCACGTCACGGTTGGTCAAGATTCCGACCAGCTTGCCGCTCGCCTCGACCACAGGAATGCCTGAAATCGCATTCATGGTCATCAATGTCTGCGCCTCGGCAAGCGTCGCATCGGGGGCGATGGTAATCGGATTGACCACCATGCCGCTCTCGAACCGCTTGACCTGCCGGACAGCCGCACATTGTTCTTCGATGCTCAGATTGCGGTGAAGCACACCGATACCGCCAAGCTGCGCCATCACAATTGCCATCCGCGCTTCGGTCACGGTATCCATCGCCGATGACAGCACCGGAATGTTCAGCGAAATCGAATTGGTCAGCCGCGTGCGCGTGTCGGCCTGGCTCGGCAGCATGTCCGATGCCCCGGGCTGCAACAGCACGTCGTCAAATGTCAGGCCGAGGGGAATTTCTTTCATGTTGCCACCCTAATCTTCACGCGATTCGTGGCGGCCCATCTAAACAATCGGCAAACTATTCGCCAGCCTTCGCGGATTTATATTTTCGCGTGTTCGCAAAATGCTGACCCAGCGCGATGTGCAGGTCCGCATCTTCGGCTGCACCGCCCAGTTCGGTCTTGTCGGTCAGCTCGTCATTTGAGCCGTGATAATCGCTGCCGAGGAATTTCTGCATCAGGTCCAGATCGGCAAACGAACCACCTACCATGATCGCGGGCACACCTTTCTGCGTCAGCGCCCAGCCGTCCTGCCGCTGGATAAAACTGTTCGCATCAGTCGAGCTTTCGACGCCTCTACCGCTCTTCTTTGCAACCGCGTCCACTATGTTATCCAGCTTCGTCGTTCCGCGGCCGATAATCGCAACTTTCGACCCGCGTGGTGCGATGGCGATGGTATCTACGTTCAGCGACACGATAATCTGGTCAAGCGGTACAACAGGCTTGTCGGCAAAAGCATAGGCGCCGAGCAAGCCGCTTTCCTCACCTGTGGTGGCAATAAAATAAATGTCCCGATCATGGCGCTTTTTTGCCAGTCGTTCTGCAACCTCGGTCAACACCGCAATACCGCTGGCGTTATCTACTGCCCCATTGCAGATCCGGTCTGGCGCATCGTCGGGCCCGCAAATGCCCAGATGGTCCCAATGCCCCATGTACAGCACCGCGCCACTGCCCTTTTTGCGGCCTGCAATCTTGCCGATGACATTATGACTGTCGAACCGCCGCAGTTCGGTGGTAACAGCGAAATCGGCGTCGATGCCCAGCGCCTCACCTGCATAATCGGGTGCCTTCGCATGCTGGCGTAACTTGTCCCAGTCACGCGCCGCCGCAGTCACCAGCGCCACAGCAAATTCCGAACTGATCGCGCCCTCGAGCGGCGCGCGCTTTTCCCGCGCCTCCAAACCTATAGGCCGCGATAGCAACATGCGGCGCAGCGATGGCCAGCTACCCTGACTGTCGCCGACAAAAATTACCGCTTCCGCGCCTGCTGCAATCAGCGCCTCTCGCCGTGCACGGGGCGACTTCATATTGTCCGGCACATTTTCCGCATCGAACATCACCAAAGCCGCTTTGCCGGCAACGTCGGCTGCGACCGACCCGTCGGCCTTCACGCCGACACCGGCAAACATCACCGGCAGGTCTTTGCGTACATAATCGGCCTGCTTGCCAATCAGGATGATTTCGTCCGATACCACGCGCAGATTGCGGCCCTTGGCAGTGAAGGCATATTTCGCGGCGCCCTGCCCCCGCTGGATTAATGGTACGGGCTCATACCAGCTGCCGTTTGAAGCTGCGGGTTTCAGGCCAGCCTTGGCCCAGCTCTCGGCAATATATTTCGTTGTCTTGGCTTCGCCGTCGGTACCGGGCTTGCGCCCTTCAAATTCGTCGCTTGCGAGTATCTCGATATGGCCACGCAGGTCGGCTTCGGTCACGCGTTTGGCGTATACAGATGCGGAAATCAGGCACGCAGCACCTGCAAAAATCAGCCCCACCGAACGCCGCATGCTCATTCACTCCTGGAAAAATCGATTAGCGGTCGCCCATCTTGTGCACAGAACGCTCTATCGTCATTTTTGCTCCCTCTACATGCATCGATTCAATCATGCGACCCTTAAATCGCTGCGCCCCACCTCGGCTCGCCGCAATTAATTCCTCGGCTTCGGCAACTGCCGCCGCATCAGGACCAAAAGCCTGATTACAAATCGAAATCTGGTTCGGGTGGATCAACGTCTTGCCGGTAAAACCAAAAGTATGGCCCTGCCGGCATTCGACATCGAAACCGTTCATATCGTCGAGCCGGTTACACACCCCGTCAAACCGCGGCTTGCCCGCCGCCGATGCCGCCAGCACAATCATTTGGAGCGATAACTCTAGCCCTTCGCGGTTCGGCCCCGGTTTGATTCCGGTTTCCGCTGCGATATCATTGGTGCCGGCAATCAAACCTGCGACCGCGGGATGCGCCGCTATCTCGCGCGCTGCATATAAGCCTTTTGGCGTTTCAATCATGGCCAGCAACGGCATATTCAGGCCGGGCAAGCCCGCCACATCCTCGACTTTGGGCAACACCACCAAATCCGCTGCGCTACCGTTCAGCGCCGTCATGTCGGCGGCATGATGGACGCTACCCGCACCGTTCGCGCGTATCGCCAAAATCTTGCCACCTATACCGGCAGCGACATAATCAACCGCTGCCGCGCGCGCCGCCGCCTTCATCTCATCGGGCACGGCATCCTCAAGGTCGATAATCAGCATATCGGCGTCAAGCGAGCGCGCCTTTTCCAGCGCCCGCGCACTAGACCCCGGCACATAAAGCGCCGAGCGCACAAATTTGAGTTTCTCAACGATTTCCATATTCATAACGTCCGATTTCGCTTGGCAACTGACCGCATATCTAAGACAATCCGCCCCACGTCAAACGGGAGGTTTTCCATGGAATATTTTTTCGGCCTGCTGGCCCTGATCGTCATCATCTTCGTGATGATGGGCGTCACCGTGGTGCAGCAAGGTTATGTCTATACCATTGAGCGCTTCGGTCGCTTCACTCACGCGGCGCAGCCCGGTCTGACGATTATCATTCCGTTCTTCGACCGCGTCGGACGCAAGGTGAATGTCATGGAGCAGGTGCTCGACATTCCGGGGCAGGAAATCATCACCAAGGATAACGCGATGGTCGGCGTCGACGCCGTCGTCTTCTTCCAGGTGCTCGATGCCGCCAAGGCAGCCTATGAGGTCAGCGACCTTTATGTCGCGATCATGCAGATCACCACGACCAACCTGCGGACCGTGATGGGCAGCATGGACCTGGACGAGACCCTTTCGAAACGCGACGACATCAATGGGCGTTTGCTCAACGTAGTCGATCACGCGACCTCACCATGGGGCTTGAAAATCACGCGGGTTGAAATCAAGGACATCCGTCCACCCGCTGATATTTCCAACGCGATGGCACGGCAGATGAAGGCCGAGCGCGAGAAGCGCGCGCAAATCCTTGAAGCAGAGGGTATGCGCGCCGCCGAAATCCTGCGCGCCGAGGGCGAAAAGCAGGGCGCCATCCTGCAAGCCGAAGGCCGCCGCGAAGCCGCCTTCCGTGACGCAGAGGCGCGCGAACGCGAAGCCGAAGCCGAAGCCAAGGCAACCGAAATGGTTTCCGCCGCAATTGCCAGCAGCGGCAGTCAGGCGATCAACTATTTCGTCGCGCAGAAATATGTCGAAGCCATCGGCTTGTTCGCAACCTCACCCAACGCCAAGACGATATTATTCCCGGTCGAGGCGACCGCTTTGATTGGTACGCTTGGGGGGATTGGGGAGCTTGCCAAGGACGCGCTTTCGGAAAACAAAGCCAAATAGATTTTGCATGAGTGAATTTTGCCACCTTAACCGTAGTCCTGAGCAGCAATCGCACTGCGATCGCGCCCGTCGAAGGACGCCTGTCGGCGACAGCGCTACACCCGACAAGCGCCCTTCGACTTTCGCCAGCGCTTGCGCGCTGACGGCTCAGGGCTGCGGTTTATGATAACAAAGGATTAAACTATGGCCGAATGGCTCGATACTATTTCAACGCACTGGTTCTGGCTTTCGCTGGGCCTGATCCTCGGCGTCGCCGAAATGGTTGCACCGGGATTTTTCCTGATGTGGCTAGGCCTCGCCGCGATCATCGTTGGCGTTCTCGATTATTTCCTGCCCATCACCGTCGCTTACCAAGTGGCGCTGTTCGCGATCCTGTCTGTGCTAACGGTATTCGCAGGCAAGAAGTTTCTGCAGGATAATCCCATCGAAACCGACGACCCCAAATTGAACGATCGCGGCGCACGGCTGACCGGCGAAATCGTTGAAGTGGTCGAAGCCATCGCCGACGGCCATGGCCGGGTGAAGGTGGGGGATTCGGTCTGGTCTGCGCGCGGCGCGGATGCTGGTATTGGCGCCAAGGTGCGCGTGACAGGGGCCGATGGCGCGGTGTTGTTGGTGGAACAGTATTCCGCTTAAGCTGCTGCGAAGATGCCTAATCCAATTACCTTCGGCAAATGTTTATATTTGGCAGATAATCCATTTCGCAGACACTTCGGAATGGACGTTGGAAATGAGATCGAAGCGAAAATCTAACCAAATAATAGCCAATAAAGATTTGATTCAAATCAGCGCGATTTTGGGCACAATCTACATTATTATCAATAATTTAGACGTACTTCTTGCAGTTTTCGGTTTGGTTGGATTGGGTGGCACAGGGTTTCTAGTTTGGCGGCGTCATCAAAAGCGAAAGCAACTGCAAGTTGTATACGACAAGTTGACAGTAGCCATATCAGTACACGAGAACGCCCTCATCTCGTATTTCAATCAGTCTCGCACACCCGACCAGTTCGGAAATATCGACGATAGTAAGTGGCGTCGTCACATTGAGAAGTTCCTTGAAACGAAAGTGGCAGATGACGTCGATGATTTTCGCGTTTGGCGAGATTCCGAGTTAGGCTGCCAAGCAGCTGCAATGGTCAGCAGGAAGACAGAAGAGCTAGTCAAACGCCAGATTCAGACAATGCCACTGGGAAAAATTGATGCTGCTGATCTCACACCTCAGGAGTATGAAAAATTCTGCGCCGAATTTTTTTCGGAATCCGGTTGGAACGTAAAAATGACGCCAGCCACCCGCGACGGAGGTGCCGACTTTGTGGCTGATAAAAATGGGGTGCGGCTAATTGTTCAGTGCAAACGATATGCACAGCCAGTCGGAAACAAGGCCGTTCAAGAAGCAAATTCAGCTTTAAAGTTGTATCATGGTAACTGCGCCTGCGTAGTCGCTCCGATGGGCTTCACTAAGCAGGCGCAAACGGAGGCGTTATGCCACGGAATACATCTCCTGCACCACTTGGAACTATCGAATTTTGCCGAAAAGCTGATTGGGGCATCCCTCCGCAAATTTGCTATGTAGCACCGGCTCCCTCTCTCCTTTAGGGGAGAGGTGTAAGACTTGGCGGCTTGACGCCTAGTCGCAGCGGAGAGGGGCTGGACGGTTAGGGTATCGCACCAACTCCCCCTCTCAACTTCGCCTAGGCACCTGCGGTACAAAGGCTTCGTATCTCTCCCCTGAAGGGGAGAGAGTGCTAATCTCTCCCACCTTCCTCGCTTCCTGCTTGCAATGTAGGATTTGGTTTGAGAGATTCAGCTTCTGCTCTTTGAACTTGTTAATAACGAACTGAACCCGCGCACGGGTTCATAGGCCCGTGTGGTGTCGCACAACATCGACGCCCACCTTTTTTATGGGTGTGACGTAGGCTCAACTTCCTCAACTTTGTAAACTCTGGCTTACACTTTTTTAGCTTAAGCGCCTTCAACTCAGCGCGCGAATTTGCCTGCCATGCCGATGATGTCATCCAGCGGATTGCCGTCGCCGTCCATGTCGAGCATCGACGCCAGTCCGCCTAATCCGCCCGCCGCCGGTGCCGCTTGCTGGCCTCCGCCAAGCGCGCCGCCCAGCACATTGCCGAGCACGCCGCCTAAACCGCCGCCACCTGATGCCTGACCACCACCACCGAGCATTCCGCCGATAAGCCCGCCTAAGCCGCCGCCTTCGCCGCCTCCGCTCTGCTTCGCCATGTACCCCGCCACCAGCATCGCCAGAATCGGTAGCATTTTCTTCAGCAGCGATGGGTCAATACCGGTCTGCTCTGCAGCATGACCGGCAACGCTGCGGCTGACATCTTTCGAACCGAAAATCTGGCCGAGGACATCATTGCCCTTCTCCACCGGAGTCGGTTCAGGCGACACCACAGAGTCGAACAACCCGCCGCCACCCAGTTGGCCAAGCAAACCGCCAAGACCCTCAAGTCCGCCGGGCTGTGCCTGCGTGGTTTTCTTGAACCCGCCAAGGATCGCGGGCAGCAATGCCGCCGCGCCTGCTTCGGCCACCTGCTCGTTGACGCCGAGCTGTTGAGCCACTTGCCCGATGGCACCGGTTTGTTTCAAGATGCTGGCTATATCCATGTCGATTTCCTCCGCAAAATTTGGCAAAGACTGCGCCTATTTGATGTCATTGGCAAGACAGCGCTGCCCCGCAAACGCGCGGAACTCACTGAATTTACATTCCTATCGAGATTACGTCTCCCAAATTTCACAAGCACGGCATATAGTCTTCATTCGGCCACCCCCCGGCCAACTATCGCAGGAGAAATTTCATGGGCATTTTTAGCAGCATCAAGGACGCCATTTTCGGCAAAAAAGCCGTTGCCGCAACCACTCCGGCACCGTCGGCGATCCCGCTTCAGCCGGTCGAAGCCGCACCTGTCGCGGTCACCGAAGTCGATGTCATCGCCAATCTGGAAGAAATGGCCGCTGGCAAGAACCTCAACTGGCGCACATCGATTGTCGACCTGATGAAGCTGCTCGGCATGGACGCCTCGCTTCAGGAGCGTAAGGACCTCGCGATGGAACTGGGTTACACCGGCGAACTCGAAGGCAGCGCCGAAATGAACATCTGGCTGCACAAGGCAGTGATGCGCGAACTGGCTGCCAATGGCGGCAAGGTTCCTGCTGAACTGCTCGACTAAATCTCGGTTAGGCTGGCGCGGTCGGGTTCAACGAAACCCCGCCGCGCCGGTACCGAAAACAGCAATTCCTTCGAGTAAAAGCGCAGCGGCAAATCCCGCCGCCCGCGCGCTGAAAGCAACAGCGCATTGACCGCCTCGAATAGCGGAATTTTGCTGCCAACGTCAGCCAGATGCGCCTTCACGCCAGCGACATATACCTGCGTGATCGTCTCATGATAACCTTGCGTGTCATCGTTCACCCCGCCAACCGACTCATTATAGGCTGAAATAATCGCGGAGAGTTCGCGCTCGATATCGATGTCGGGACGGTCGCGAACAATCCAGGTGCACGCCGCCAGATGCGCTTCATGCGTCCACCCCTCACGCGGCAACGTACGTGCGAGCAAGCCTTCGCCGATATGCACTATCGACGCATCGTCTTTGAATAAGCGGACTTCAAATTCGGACATTTCCGGGCTTTCAAATTTGCCCGGTATGTCCGGGCTGGTTACGCTGCTTTTGGCGCTGATTGCCTTACGCCTTCATCGACATGATCGGCAAATTGCGCGAAATTATCAATGAATTGCTGCACCAGATTTTGCGCGGTTGCGTCGTAATCGGCCTTGTCCACCCAAGCCTCACGCGGATCGAGTATCGCACTGTCCACACCCGGAACCGCAACCGGGAATTCGAAACCGAAATTCGGATCCTTGCGGAATTCGGCATTGTTGAGGCTGCCATCAAGCGCAGCATTGAGTAGTGCACGGGTGGCCTTAATCGGCATCCGGCTAATGCCCGGCATTGTTGCTTTGCCACCGGTCCAGCCAGTGTTAACCAACCAGCATTGTACCGAACCCTTGGCAATCCGCTCCTTTAGGAGGTTGCCATAAACGCTCGGATGACGCGGCATGAATGGCGCGCCGAAGCAGGTCGAGAATGTCGCTTCAGGCTCGGTCACGCCGATTTCGGTCCCCGCAACCCGCGCGGTATAGCCCGAAAGGAAGTGATACATTGCCTGCTCTGGCGTCAGCTTCGCGATGGGAGGCAGCACGCCATAAGCATCTGCGGTGAGCATGATGATGTTTTTCGGTACCGGCCCCATATTTTTTTCCGACGCGTTCGGGATGAACTCAATCGGATATGATCCGCGGCTATTTTCGGCGAGGGTGGCATCGTCGAAATCCAGCTCACGCGTTTCGGGGTCCATCACGACATTTTCGAGCACCGTGCCAAAACGCTTGGTGGTCGCGAAAATTTCGGGCTCTGCCTCTTCAGACAGTCGGATCATCTTGGCGTAGCAGCCACCTTCGAAGTTAAACACAGCGGTGTCGGACCAGCCGTGCTCGTCATCGCCAATCAGCGTACGGCTGGCATCAGCGGAGAGCGTGGTCTTGCCAGTACCCGACAGGCCGAAGAACACCGCCGTATCGCCGTTCGCACCAATATTCGCCGAGCAATGCATCGGCATCACGCCCTTTACGGGCAGCAAATAATTGAGGATGCCGAATACCGACTTCTTCATTTCGCCAGCATAAGCAGTGCCGCCAATCAGGATCAGTTTTTCGCTAAAATTGACCGCGATAACAGTTTCGCTGCGGCAACCATGGCGGGCGGGGTCGGCGACGAAGGTCGGCAGGTCGATGATCGTATATTCTGGCAGAAAGCTCGCAAGCTCGTCATCGCTCGGGCGGACCAGCAGCGTGCGGATAAACAGGTTATGCCAGGCCAGTTCGTTGATAACGCGCACATTGACGCGATGCTCAGGCTGCGAACCGCCAAACAGATCCGCCACGTAAAGCTTTTCCTTGCCACCAAGCGCGGCATAAAAATCTTCCTTCAACGCCGCGAAATGCGCCGGGTCCATCGCTACGTTGGTCTTGCCCCACCAGATTGTATTTTCAGTCTCGGCGTCGCGAACGATATATTTGTCTTTCGCCGAGCGTCCGGTGTGCAGACCAGTTTTCACAACAAGCGGGCCATGCTTTGCCAGCATGCCTTCGCCATTGGCCAAAGCGGCTTCGACCAAAGGCGCAGTGCCCAAATTGCAGTGCAGCGCAGCGTTGGTCTCAATCCCCTGCTGTTCCAGTGATACATTAAGTGGCGCTGACATTGTTTACTCCGCGGCTGAGGTTGGCGAATCTAGGGCATACGTATGCACCTGCATGTTTGGGCCGGTATACGAACCACACAGCAACGTCAAACCGGCCAAAGACGAATTTTTGCATTGTCGGTTGAAACGATGACTTCGAAAGCCTGAATTTGTAACGAGCAATCGATTGAACCTGCGGACAAGCGCCTTTATAGGCACAGCATGAGTGCAACAATTGCCTTGGTCGATGACGACCGCAACATCCTGACATCCGTATCGATTGCGATGCAGGCCGAAGGTTATGTTACGCGTCTCTACCCTGACGGTGAAAGCGCTTTAAAGGCGATGATCGAAAACCCGGCCGACCTTGGCATTTTCGATATCAAGATGCCGCGCATGGATGGCCTTGAACTGCTCCGGCGCCTGCGCGAAAAAAGCGACATGCCGGTAATTTTCCTGACCTCGAAGGACGAGGAGTTGGATGAGGCTCTTGGGCTCGCGATGGGTGCGGACGATTATATCACAAAGCCGTTTTCGCAACGGCTGCTGATAGCTCGGGTCAAAGCCATTTTACGCCGGGCAACGTACGATAAAGCGCCGGCAAATGGCGAAACGCTGGACGAACCCGAACCCATGGTTCGAGGCAAGCTGGAAATGGATCCAGCGCGCCACCATGTCAAATGGGGTGACAAGCCGATCACCCTAACGGTCACTGAATTCATGATATTGGAGGCACTGGCAAACCGGCCGGGGGTGGTCAGAACCCGCGATCAGCTAATGGATGCCGCGTATCAGGACGATGTATATGTCGATGATCGGACTATCGACAGCCACATCAAACGCTTGCGGCGCAAGTTTCGGGAGATCGATCCCGACTTTGCTGCAATCGACACATTATATGGGGCCGGGTATCGTTTCGCAGACAGCTGAGCCCGCTGAGCTACAGCTGGGGTGGAGCCGGGGGTTATCGCTAACCGCCCGCATTCTCGCCGTGAACCTTTTTGTGCTTGCGCTCCTCGGCGCAGGCCTGTTCTTCCTCGACAGCTATCGCGTCCGTTTGATTGAGGAGCGTGAGCTTGCAGCAAGGACACAGGCTGAATTTCTCGTCAAAAGCCTGCCAATGGTCGGGGCTGATGAAAAAGGGGCCTATATCGCTACCTTTGGCAAGCAAAACCAGTCACGTATCCGGCTGTACGGCGACGACGGCCAAAAACTTTTTGACAGTTTCGAACTGGGCCCGCCCAGCTACGTCTTCCGAAATCCCGATCAAGAGCCGTTCCAAAAGGTTGCGGCGCGCGGAATGGACAAGATTTTCGATTTCCTCGTCGGTGCACCCCGACTGGATCGGTTTGTTGAGCCAAAGGTCGATGTGGCGGCGGCATGGGATGAACTAAAACTGGCTAAACCAGGCACAGCCGTTTCAATGGTAGAATTTGCGCCGGACCTTACCCATGTCATCAGCGCAGGTGCCGTATCTCCAGCAGGCAGCTATTCGGTCCTGACCACCGCCAATGAACGCGACATCAGACTGTTCGTTCGGGCCGAGCGCTTTAACGTCGGACTATTCTTCTTCTTCGCACTTGGCATTGGGGCACTGCTGTCAATATTTCTTGCGCGTACAATTGTCAGACCGCTGCGGCATCTGGCGCGTGCAGCGGTCAAGGTTCGGCTTGGCCGGGCACAGGAGGTAACCGTACCACGCCTGCCATCGCGCCGCGATGAAATCGGTATGCTCGCCCGCGCCCTGTCGGACATGAGCGTCGCGCTGCGGCAGCGTATCGACGCAACGGAGGCGTTTGCAGCCGATGTAGCGCACGAGATCAAAAATCCGCTGGCATCCCTTCGTTCGGCGCTCGATGGCGCCGAGCGGATCGAAGACCCGGCACTTCGCAAACAGTTGATGGATGTGGCGAAGGCCGACGTTCAGCGAATGGATCGGCTGATTAGCGACATTTCGGATGCCAGCCGAGTTGATTCGCAGCTGGCCAAGGCCAAGTTCGAACCCATCGATTTGGGCGACATGATCGAACAATTATTGCAGGCCCGCGAAGATCGGGGCGGCGATGGCGATGTGACGATTGCCTTTGCCCGACCACGTCGGACGATTGCGACAGTGATGGGCGAAGATGTCCGATTGGAACGCATGTTGACCAACCTGTTTGATAATGCAGTGTCCTTTTCGCCGCCAGGCGCGGTGGTGGAAATTTCCGCTACGCTGGCCGAGGACGAGGTTATCATTCGCGTAAGCGACGAAGGGCCAGGAGTGCCCGAACAAGAACGCGAAGCCATTTTCCGCCGCTTCCACAGCGAACGCCCGGCGTCCGAGAATTTCGGCAAACATAGCGGGCTGGGTCTGGCCATCGCACGCACCATCGTAGAGGGTCATCATGGCCGGATTACAGTGCGTGATCGGGTGGATGGCAAGCGCGGTGCTTGCTTTGAAATCGCCCTGCCCTGCGCTGCCGCGTCGAGCCAATGAGCGGCAATATTGTTCATGCTACTGCAGTTGCAATCAATGGCCAAGGCGTATTGTTAATCGGACCCTCCGGCGCCGGAAAATCAGATATGGCGCTGCGGCTCATCGATAGAGGCGCAATTCTGGTTAGCGATGACGCAGTGGCGGTCGATACCGAGGGCGACATGCCAGTTGTTAAGCCCGCACCAAACATCAAGGGGAAATTGGAAATTCGCGGCGTCGGAATTTGCAGTACGGACAGCCTGGATTCCGCACCGCTGCGCATGATTGTGGAACTTTCTGCTGAGGTTGACCGGATGCCCGCCTCCACACCCGCAAAAGGGGTTTGCGGCTACATAATACCGTTCATAAAACTCGTGCCGTTCGAGATTAGTGCCGCAATCAAACTCGAACACGCATTACGTTCGATTATTGACGCTGGGCTATGGCCGGTGGCAGAACAATCAAACGCTTCCCGCGAAGGCAACAGGATTTGACCCGCAAAACCCCAAAGCCCCAGACAATATTACTGGTAACCGGACTTTCCGGAGCAGGTAAATCAACCGCGCTAAAAACGCTTGAAGATTTGGGATGGGAGGCTGTCGACAATTTTCCCATCCGCCTTGCCGGACCGCTACTCGATATTCCTGGCGGCGCAAACCGGACAGGACCAGCGGTACCGCTTGCACTCGGTTTCGATAGTCGCACGCGCGGGTTCAAGGTCGAGCAGCTGATTAAGCAGATCAAGCAGCTTCAGAAGAATCCCGATCTTAATATCATGACGCTGTATCTCGATTGTGTCGGAACCGAGATTGAAAGGCGCTATGCCGAGACTCGGCGGAGGCACCCGCTTGCCCAAGATCGGCCAGCCATCGATGGCATATCGCTCGAACAAATGATGATGGAGCCGCTGCGGCGTTGGGCAGAGTCGGTGATCGACACCTCGAAATTATCGGCGCATGAATTGCAAACCGAAATTCGCGAACGGTTCAATAATGAAGTTACCCCGCATTCAACTATTACCGTATCCAGTTTCGGCTATTCGAGAGGTGTCCCACATAATGCCGACCTGATGTTCGATTTGCGTTTTTTGCGCAATCCTCACTGGGACAATACGCTGCGCCCCATGACCGGACTTGATCGTGAGGTGTCCGAATATGTGGAGGCCGATCCCCAATATTCCAAAGCGATATCGAAGATAAAGGACCTGCTTTCGCTCCTTCTCCCATTATACGACGAGCAGGGTAAGGCGTACGTAAACATCGCTTTTGGCTGCACTGGCGGGCGTCACAGGTCGGTACATGTTGCTGAGCAGTTCGGCATTTGGTTGCGTGAAGAAGGATTTGCACCCACAGTCATACATCGTAATCTGACGTCAAGACCGATTGACGCGCTGGAGGGGCCTGCTAACGGCGCTGACACGAAAAAGACAAAACGGGGTAGCGAACGCACATGATCGGGTTGATTTTGGTCACACATGGCAGGCTGGCAGAGGAATTCCTTGTCGCGCTTGAACATGTCGTTGGCCCGCAAAAGCAGATTGCAACAGTCTGTATCGGACCGCATGACGACATGGAGAGTCGGCGGAAAGAAATCGCTGCGGGCATAAAACATGTCGACACCGGCGAAGGCGTCATCATCCTGACCGACCTGTTCGGCGGCACACCATCCAATTTGTCTATCTCACTACTCAACTCCGGGCATGTCGAAGTCATTGCGGGCGTCAACCTGCCGATGCTTATTCGCCTCGACAGCGCACGTAAAAATATGGACGTGAAGGAAGCAGTGGCTGCAGCACGTGAGGCCGGCCGGAAATATATCAGCGTGGCATCAGAAGTGCTGGAGGCGTCCAAATGACGCGGGTTAGTCGCCAGGTTACTATTGTGAACCAGAAAGGGCTTCACGCGCGGGCAAGTGCGAAATTTGTGACATTCGTGAGCCGGTTGCCCGAAGGCGTTAAGGTCGAGGTCGAAAAAGACGGGCATTGCGTAACTGGCACATCGATTATGGGGCTTATGATGCTCGGCGCAGCCAAGGGAAGCGACATCATTGTGCACGTCGAGGGCGAGCAAGCCGAAATGGCGCTCGAAAAGCTTGTCGGGTTGGTGGTTGACGGTTTCGGCGAAGACTGATGCGCCGGGAAATCACCGGTTTCTCCAACCCCCTCCTTAAAGAAGTCCGGAGCCTGCGCGAAAAAAAGCATAGGAAACGCGCCGGACTGTTCCTCGCCGAAGGCTTGCGCATTATGACTGAAGCCCGTGAGGCGGGCTTCCTTCCCCAGATGCTGTTCAGGGTAAAAGACCGCGAAGTCCACGCGCTAGAAATCGCGTTGGAGACCGATGTGTTGGCCAACGGCGGCGACGTTATCGAAACCAGCGCCGAAATCATGGCAAAGCTCTCCGGCAAAGATAATGCACAAACCGTTGTTGGCATTTACCGCGATCATGCGACCGCACTTCGGGATGTTCGACGGGAAGATGCGCCAATCTGGTTGGTCGCCCAAGCCATGCGTGATCCCGGCAATCTGGGCACGATGTTGCGGACCGGGGATGCTGTCGGTGCCGGCGGACTTATCTTGATTGATGATTGCACCGACCCATTTTCAGTTGAGGCAGTGCGCGCAAGCATGGGTGCGATTTTTACCCAGAAAGTTGTGCAGTGCCGATGGGATGAATTCATCACTTGGTTACGCGAAGGGCGCGGGCAGTTGGTCGGCACCAGTCTGCAAACCGAAGCCGATTATCAAACAGCCTCATATGAAGCACCTTGTTTTATTCTGACCGGCAACGAGGCCCAAGGCCTGCCGGCGGAATATGAGGGCCAGTGCGACTTGCTTGTAAAAATGCCGATGCGGGGCAAGGCTGATAGTCTGAATGCGGCCGTTGCCACTGCAGTCATGGCATATGAAGTGCTAAACCAGTTCCGGCGTGTTTAAACTTCAGCTATATCGGGCTTTGGGAATTGAGGAGTCGGGAAAATGCGCAGGATATATCCAACCGCCTTATTCGGTGCCTTGTTGTTGGCTTCATGTCAGACTGCCGAGCCGCCCTTAGAGAAGCCTGAGATATATTTTACAGCACGTGGCAATGAACCTGGCTGGATATTGCGATTTGATACGAAAAACATCGACTTTGAAGGCGACTATGGCGCGACAAAGATTAAGGTCGCAAAACCTGAGGGCCGACCTTCATTCAATGGCATGCGTTATGTGGCCGACAGGCTAACTGTGGATGTAACGCATGCAACCTGTGCAGACGTAATGTCAGGGCAGCGATATGCCGAAACGGTTACTGTCTTGGCAAATGGCAAGGAATATAAAGGGTGCGGAGGCCGAAATCTGCCACCCGAATCTTTAAATGACACGACTTGGACTATCATGATGATAGACCAAATCCCGGCGTTACCAGGCATCGCAACTTCGCTGCGCTTCGCCGACGGGCGTGTCAGCGGCAGTGTTGGCTGCAACAGGATTAGCGGCAACTACACAATCAAAGATAGCGTCATTACTTTTGGCGACCTCGTCGCGACCGAAATGGCATGTGCTGAAAAGCAAATGGCGCAGGAAGCGAAGCTACTTTCGTTGCTTCGGGGCGAGGTCAGCACACGTTATACTGTTGAAGGCGATCTGATACTGACCAATAAAAATGGCCAGAGAGCAACGCTAAGGCAGGCCATTTGATTTAGGCGGCATCTTCGTCGCGCAGGGGCGCCTCGACCAATTTGACCATCGGACGGGTCATCTGATCTACGACAGGCAAGCTTTCAATCGCCTTGCCGCCCGTATCGATGCTCAATTCTTCAAAGCGCTTTGCTTGGGTCAGCACTTGCGACTCCAAGCTTCCGACAAGTGCGTTATATGCCGACACCGCTGTGTCCAGGTTTTTGCCCATACGCCCGACATGGCCGCCCATTGTCGACAAACGCGCGTACAATTCTTTCCCAAGCTCGGCAATTTCCCTCGCCTGCCCTGCCATTTTTTCCTGCTTCCACACCGCCGCTACTGTTCGCGCGATTGCAATCAGGTTGGTCGGGGTCGCCAGCAGCACGCGCTTGGCAAAGGCAAAATCCCACAGCGTCGGGTCTTTCTCCAGCGCCGCCGCAAGGAAATGTTCGCCGGGCACGAACATGATTACATAATCGGGCGTATCATCGAACTGGTCCTGATAGGCCTTTTGCCCAAGCGCATTCACATGCCCTTTCATGGCAGCGGCATGCGCAGCGAGTGACGCTTCGCGCCGGACCTCGTCATCTGCCTCGAACGCCTCCTGATAGGCATTGAGTGAAACCTTGGCGTCGATCACAAGATTGCGGCCGCCCGGTACGTTGATGATGACATCCGGCCGCAAACGGCCGTCGCTGCCCTCGACTGAAACCTCCGTTTGGAAGTCGGCATGTTCGGACAACCCGCAACTTTCGAGCACATTGCGCAATTGCTGCTCGCCCCACCGACCCCGCGCCTTAGGTGCGTTACGCAGGGAATTGCCCAATCGCTGCGCTTCGGTTTTGACCGCTTCGTTACTGACGCGCATCGACTCCATCAGGCCGTGCAAATTGCCAAATGCCTCGCGACGTTCGGCTTCCACTTTGCTCACCGCGCTCTCGTATTTTTCCAGGCGCTCATGAACCGGCTGCAGCAATGCACTTAGCCGCTGCCCTGCCGCGTTTTCCGACTCCTTGAACCGCTCATCAGCCCGCTGCAAAAATCGCGATTGAGCTTCATGAAGCAACTTCTGGCTAATTTCAGAGAACTGCCCTGCAAGCAATTCCTTGGCTTCAGACAGCGATGCCAGTTGCTCTTCAAACGCGTGCTCGCGTTCTTCCAAAACGGTTTGCACCTGAGCGAGCTTGATGCGTGCATCGTCACGTTCGCGGGTAATCTCGTCGAGCCCCATCCGCATCGACGCGACAGTGTCAGCACCATCCCGCGCGGTTCGACCACCCGCCCACCAACCTAAAACCAGGCCAATAAGCAACACACAAATAACAATGACTGATAGTATCAGCGGTTCCAACTCAATGCTCCGATTGCAGAACGAATATGGAACATAGTCGCGTCATAGCTGACGTCAAGTTGCTTGTGCCGACGCTTTCCGTAAACGTTTGGCTTTCGCATAACTCATCATGCTAAGCGGCAAAAGCCCTGCATAAATCACGCTTGCACCAATTAACGCTACCCAAGGCGCAGCTATCAGCACTGCGCCAAATAGTCCAACCGCCGCCAATGCCATGAAGCGGAAACTTGGTCTGACTTTGATGGACGACCAACTGAATGTCGCAACGTTAGAAATCATCAGCACTGCTACTATCAACAGCCATGGCGCGACAATGCGATAATCACGCACCCATTCGGCGCCGGTTTCGAACCAGATCATCATTGGCAGCAAAGCAAGGCCTGCCCCCGGCGGTGAAGGCACGCCAGTATTGAAACCAGCCGATTTATGCGGCTGATGCTCAGTATCGATACGCGCATTGAAACGCGCCAGACGCAAAGCGGCGCAGAGCACAAAAAACACCGAAATCGTCCAGCCGAACCGCGGCATGTCCTGCATCACCCAGCTGTAGATCACGAGCGCCGGTGTGGCACCAAAGGCGATGACATCGGACAAAGAATCCAGCTCCGCGCCAAATCGGCTTTCGCCTTTTAGCATGCGCGCAATTCGACCATCCATCGCGTCCAGAACACCTGCGACAACGATAGCGGCCACTGCATCTTCCCAGCGTCCCTGCATCGCAAACCACGCGCCAGAGAGCCCGGTGCAAAGCGCGAGCGCAGTGACCGCATTTGGCGCCAATGCGCGCAGCGAAATTCCCGGACGGGTTGCCTGTTCGTCCATCAATGACTAATTGCAATCAAGTCTTGGTCGACGCCAAGCTCGGCAATAACAGTTTCGCCCGCCACACAGCGCTGCCCTTTAATGACTCGCGACGAGGTGCCCTGTGGAAGATATACATCCACGCGGCTACCGAAGCGGATTAGGCCGATACGTTGGCCATTGGCGACGCTGTCGCCTTCCTTCACAAAGGCAACAATGCGACGCGCTACCAGACCTGCAATCTGCGTAAATCCGATACGAACGCCATCAGAACGCTCCACCAGGAAATGCTGACGTTCATTTTCTTCGCTGGCCTTGTCCAGATCAGCATTCAAAAACTTACCCGCGATATATACGACCCGTTTAATCGTGCCCCGAATGGGCGTGCGGTTGATGTGTACATCGAACACACTCATGAAAATGGACACCCGCGTCATTGGCTGATCACCCAAGGCATCGGGGCCAGCCAATTCGGGCGGCGGGGGTACGCGCTCGATAAGTGTCACAAGACCATCGGCCGGTGAGACGACGAAGCGATCATCGGTTGGTGTCGCGCGCGCGGGGTCCCGGAAAAATGCCAAGGTCCATGCAGTAACCCCGAGCATTGGCCAGGCAAGCGTCTCCCATGCCATGAATGCGAAGAATAAGGTAATACCTGCCGCTATCAGGCCGAATTTTCGACCTTCTGGATGAACGGGAGGAAACGACCATTTTGCGACCCCGGTTCCCCGGTTCGTGAGTTCTTGTCTGCTCATCGGCCCTAGCTAGGGGATGAAGCGTGATGTTACAACCGATAGATGGCCTTTTCTGCCATTTTCAGGCAAACTCCGGCAGATGGTTGAACATATGGCAGACTTTGCTATGGCACCCGGCAACGAACGATAATCCCTTTTGGAAAGCGCTTCCTGACATGGCAAAAATCAAGGTGAAGAACCCCGTCGTCGAACTTGATGGCGACGAAATGACCCGCATCATCTGGGAGTGGATTCGCGAGCGGCTGATATTGCCCTATCTTGATATTGACCTGAAATATTATGACCTTGGCATGGAATATCGCGACCAGACCGATGACAAAGTCACCGTTGAGTCAGCAAACGCAATCCGCGAACATGGCGTCGGTGTTAAATGTGCGACGATTACGCCTGACGAAGCACGCGTCGAAGAGTTCGGCCTTAAGAAAATGTGGAAATCGCCCAACGGGACCATCCGCAACATTTTGGGCGGTGTTGTTTTTCGCGAGCCTATCGTCATCCAGAACGTCCCCCGTCTGATTCCCGGCTGGACTGACCCGATTGTCATTGGACGCCATGCATTCGGCGATCAGTACCGTGCGACCGATTTTCTGGTTCCCGGTCCTGGTACCTTGCGGCTCGTTTGGGACGGCGATGATGGCCGGACGATTGACGAAGAGGTCTTCCGCTATCCATCCCCCGGCGTTGCGCTTGCGATGTACAATCTGGACGATTCGATCCGCGATTTCGCGCGCGCATCGCTGAATTATGGTGTCACTCGCGAATGGCCGGTTTACCTCTCGACCAAGAATACCATCCTCAAATATTATGACGGGCGCTTCAAGGATCTGTTCCAGGAAGTTTTCGAGGCCGAATTTGAGGCCAAGTTCAAGGAACTGGGTATCGTTTACGAACATCGCCTGATCGATGACATGGTCGCATCGGCGCTCAAATGGTCGGGTAAGTTCATCTGGGCCTGTAAAAACTACGACGGCGATGTGCAGTCAGACCAAGTCGCGCAAGGCTTTGGCTCGCTTGGCCTGATGACTTCTATTTTGATGACGCCCGACGGTAAGACGGTCGAAGCCGAGGCCGCGCACGGCACGGTTACCCGCCACTTCCGCCAGCATCAGCAGGGTAAGGCAACGTCGACCAACCCAATTGCCTCGATCTTCGCATGGACCGGTGGCCTGAAATTCCGCGGCAAGTTTGACGAAACACCCGACGTCACGCGCTTTGCAGAAACGCTCGAGGAAGTCTGCATCCAGACGGTTGAAGATGGCCATATGACCAAGGATCTCGCCATCCTGATTGGCCCCGATCAGGCGTGGATGACCACGGAGCAGTTTTTCGAACAGGTTCGCGTGAACCTCGAAACCAAAATGGGCAGCTGGCAATAAGTTAGTAGTCACTTTCTGAAACAAGAGCGCGGGCAGCAATGTCCGCGCTTTTTTTGTACCTGCCCTTCCCTTCACATGCTGCATCTGCGTAAAAGGTGCGCATGGCAGGTGAATTACACAGCGAAGGTATAAGCGACCTAATAGTAATATTGGGTGCGGCGGGGATCGTAATCCCGGCATTCGCCCGCTTTCGCATCACGCCCATCATCGGTTTCATTCTGGTCGGAATTCTCGTCGGTCCAATGGGTCTCGGTGCGCTAGTACCCCGCTTTCCGGTGCTCGAATGGTTTACAATAACCAATCCTGAGGCCATCCGTCCGATAGGTGAATATGGCATCATATTGTTGCTGTTTTCGATTGGACTGGAATTATCTTTCCGACGATTATGGAAAATGCGACGGCTGGTTTTCGGCGTCGGCGCAGCCCAGCTATTTGGAGCCGGACTCATTATTGCCGCCGGTTTGTTGCTGTTCGGCTATGGATTAACCGCTGCTATAGGCATTGGTATCGCGCTTGCGCTGTCGTCGACCGCCCTCGTGATACCGATATCTGGAACACATTCCGCAGTCGGCAAATCCGCACTGGCGATGTTGTTGTTCGAAGACCTCGCCATTGTGCCCATCATTTTCGTGCTGGGCGCATTGGCACCACAGGCCGACGCAGATTCATGGGAAGGCCTTATCACGACGCTCTGGCAAGGGGCATTGGTTATCGTCGGAATGCTCGTTCTGGGTCGGTTTTTCTTGCCGCGACTGTTCGGCCAAGCAGCCCGCACGAAAAGCCCCGAACTATTTGTTTCGGTCAGTTTACTGGTTGTCATCGTCGCCAGTCTGGCGACAGGAGCCGTCGGGCTGTCGCCAATCGTTGGCGCGATGATTGCGGGACTTCTGATCGCCGAAACAGACTATCATAGCGAAGTCGAAGTAATGACCGCTCCGTTTAAGGGCCTCGCACTCGGCGTTTTTCTGATTAGCATCGGCATGCAGATCGATTTAGGCTTTGTAGCGAAAACCTGGCCCGCTCTGGTTGGGGCTGTGGCGGGCGTGGTCATTATCAAAGCTTTGGTTACCGCCGGACTTCTCAAATTGAACGGCGCAAGGACCGGGACTGCAACCGAAACCGGCGTGTTGATGGGCAGCCCGTCGGAAACGACGCTGATCGTGCTTGGCGCGGCCGGTGCGGCGCAGATTATCGACGCGGCCACCATTAACTTCTGGCAGGTGGCAACAGCTATCGGCTTAACAATAACACCGATTTTGGCGCGGGTCGGCCATGACATGGCACGCCGTCTGGAACTGCGCGAAAGCGACGATGAGGTGCATGAACAGGATCCGACAAAAGAACCGCGTACCGTCGTCATCGGCTTTGGTCGTGTCGGTAAGCTCGTGGCCGATATGCTTATCACCCACGACCAACCTTATGTAGCGGTCGAATCAAATGTAGATGCGGTCACGTCAGCGCGTCGTGAAGGCTACAAAGTGATTTTCGGCGACATCTCCCGCCCCGAAACATTGGATAAGTTGAGCCTTGGCCACGCAAAAGCTCTAATCCTGACGATGGACCAGCCTGTACTCGCCGAGAATATCGTCAAACGCGTGCGGGCGTGGTTGCCTGAAATCACGATTGTTGCGCGCGCACGCGATGCGGACCACGCGGCGCGCCTTTATCAGGCTGGCGCAAGCGACGCCGTGCCGGAAACACTGGAGAGTTCGTTGCAGCTGTCCGAGGCGGTACTGGTAGACCTGGGCGTACCGATGGGCCCGGTCATTGCATCCATTCACGAAAAGCGCGACGAATTCCGCCGCCAGATAAAGGAAGCCGGCGGCTTGGATCAGGCACCCAAGCTGAAGCTGACTACCTAGCTTACGAGCGTAGCCTTTATCGCGTCTAACGCAGCCTGGGCCTGATCGGCGCCAGCAGGTCCGCCTCCTTGCGCCATTTCAGGTCGACCGCCCCCACCCTGCCCGCCCATCGCAGCGGTTGCCGCACGAACGAGATCGGGTGCGGTGGCTTTTGCATGATGCTCTGGCGAAACGGCGACCACAACAGTGTTGCTGGCTTCATTCGCGGCGATAATCGCGACTACACCGCCGCCGATTGCTTTCATCTGGTCGTCAGCAAGACCACGAAGTGCCTTGGGCTCAATTCCGGAAATAACCTGGCCCATGAAATTGATACCGCCCACCATCTCGGCTTCGGCCTTGGGTCCGCTGCCACCTGACAATGCCAATGCATTTTTGGCGTCAGACAGTTCTTTTTCGAGGCGCTTGCGCTCGGCCATCAACGTCTCGACCCGTGCCGCTACTTCATCAGGAGCAGTCTTCAATATTGAGGCTACGTCCTTCAATTGCGCTTCCCGCCCGGTAAGCCACAGGCGAGCTGCTTCTCCGGTCAGCGCTTCAATACGGCGGATACCGCTGGCTACCGCGCCTTCGGAAACAATCGTCAGCAACGCGATATCGCCGAGTGCATTGACATGCGTTCCGCCGCACAGTTCGACGGAATAGTTGGTGCCACCAACATCGCCCATGCTCAGAACGCGAACTTCGTCCCCATATTTTTCGCCGAATAGTGCAAGCGCGCCTGCAGCAACCGCATCGTCCGGCGTCATCAGGCGGGTAGTCACGGCATGGTTTCCACGTATCTGCGCGTTTACTTCGGCTTCTACCAACGCGATTTCCGCAACGGTCAGCGCCTGATTGTGTGAGAAGTCGAAACGCAGGCGATCCGCCGCAACCATGCTGCCTTTCTGGGTAACATGGCCACCCAGATGATTACGCAGCGCCGCATGTAGCAAATGGGTCGCGCTATGGTTCGCACGCAACGCATCGCGCCTAGCCGCGTCGATTTTCAAGGTAACCACGTCGCCCAATTTGATTTCACCATCTGCAATCGTAACCTGATGCGCGTGCAGGCGGCCAAGCGGCTTGGCGGTGTCAGTCACTTCGCCGCGCATATTTGCACTGGAGATCGTTCCGGCATCGCCCATTTGCCCGCCGCTTTCGCCGTAAAAGGGCGTCTGGTTGGTGATGACGGTAACCGTATCGTTGGCAACCGCAGATTGCACCTCAACGCCATCATTGACGAGCGCCACGACCTGTCCTTCGCCCTCACTGGCGGTATAGCCAGTGAACTCGGTCGAGCCAACGCGCTCGGCGATGTCGAACCAGACATCATCGGAAGCCTTGGCACCCGAACCTTTCCACGCTGCGCGGGCCATCGCCTTCTGGCCTTCCATCGCAGCTTCGAAACCGGCCTGATCGATACCAAAGCCCTGCGCTCGCAGCGCGTCTTCGGTCAGGTCATACGGAAAGCCATAAGTGTCATACAGTTTGAACGCAGTCTCGCCCGGCAGGATATCACCAGACTTCATTCCCCGCGTCGCATCGTCGAGTAGCTTGATGCCCTTGTCGAGCGTACGGCGGAACTGCGTTTCCTCCTGCTGAAGTGTCGCTTCGATCAGCGGCTGCGCGCGCAGCAACTCGGGATAGGCGGCGCCCATTTCGGCCGCAAGACTGCCGACCAGACGATGCATCAATGGCTCTTTGGCCCCCAGAATATGCGCATGTCGCATTGCACGGCGCATGATGCGGCGCAGCACATATCCGCGGCCTTCATTGGAAGGCATGACGCCATCGGCCAAAAGGAAACTGGTCGAACGCAGATGGTCGGCGATGACGCGGTGGCTGGCCTTCTGCTCGCCTTCGGCCTTCGTGCCGGTCAGCTCCTGGGATGCCGTGATCAGCGCCTTGAAGGTGTCGGTGTCATAATTGTCGGTCACACCTTGCATGACGGCCGCGATACGCTCCAGCCCCATGCCGGTGTCGATCGATGGTTTTGGCAACGGCACATCGGTACCATCTTCCTGCCGCTCGAATTGCATGAAAACGAGGTTCCAGATTTCGACAAAGCGGTCACCGTCTTCATCCGGACTGCCGGGAGGACCGCCGAAAATATGGTCACCATGATCGTAGAATATTTCACTACACGGCCCGCAGGGACCAGTGTCGCCCATTGACCAGAAGTTGTCGCTGGTGGCGATGCGGATGATGCGTTCTTCGGGCAGCCCGGCAATCTTGCGCCACAGATCGAAGGCTTCATCGTCAGTGTGATACACCGTTGCAGTGAGCCGGTTCGGATCAAGCCCCCAGACTTTGGTCAGCAGCGTCCACGCATGCGTAATCGCCTGTTCCTTGAAATAATCGCCGAACGAGAAGTTGCCGAGCATTTCAAAGAAGGTATGGTGCCGCGCGGTGTAGCCGACATTGTCGAGGTCATTGTGCTTGCCACCTGCCCGAACGCATTTCTGACTCGATGCCGCGCGTGGTGTTTCGCGGGTTTCGAGGCCAGTGAAAACATTCTTGAACGGCACCATCCCCGCATTGACGAACATGAGCGTCGGGTCATTATACGGAACCAGAGGTGCAGACTGCACCACATCATGGTTGGCATTGCCAAAATAATCGAGAAAGCCGCGGCGGATGTCATTTGTCGAAGTCATAATGCCAGCGACTTAGTGGACGGCAGAGCGGCCTGCAAGCGGGATATGACTGTTGGATTGCCGAGAAAATCCCCGAAACGCAGTTTGGCCGTTTCGGGGAATATTATCATGCTGTGGTTATCGTTTCAGTTTTTCTTGGCGGCTTTCTTGTCAGCCTTCGCCTGTTGCTCTGCCAAGCCCTTTTCGACGTCTGCCATGACTTTGGCGTTATGCGCTGCAACGGTTGCAATTACCTCGTCTTTTTTGTCGAGGATTGCTGCTTCTTCACTCGAGCCGTCGGCAGCAAGCTTAACGTTCAAAGGGCGCGGATACAGGCTGTTCATCGAACCGTTCGAGGCATCGACGCCAGCGCCGATTACGCCACCAAGCAGAATGTTGCCAACCCCTGCTCCACCGGTTCGGCTCTGGATATAGACCTTCTCGGTCTTGTACCCGTCGAGTTCGACTGTTGCTGTCAAATCATTGCGACGCTTCAGGCTGATCCTGCAAGGCGCGGTGCAGCTTTGGCCGTTGGACAAAGTGACTTTCGCACCCTCCGGCTTGGATGCCATTTCGTAATCCTGGCTGGTGCCGTTGATGACAGTGGCACAGCCGCTCATTGCGAGCGGAAGTATTGCCGCAATAGTGACCCGGCTAATCTTATTCATTCAAGTTCCCCCTCACCACATGATTGTGATGAGGCAATAAATAACGTCATCATTTTTTGCGTAAAGCGTTTTCTAACAAAGCTTTACTTGGTGTTACGCGTACGCATAAGGCCCGCCTTTTTCCAATGCAGCCTGATAGGCAGGACGGGCGTGGATGGTTTCGACATAAGCGGTAAGCTTAGGCTTATCCGCGGCCATACCCATCTTGACGGCAGCTTCGGCCGGGAAACTCAACATGATGTCAGCGCCGGTCAAACCCTGGCCCACAAACCAGCCCGATGGGTGCAAGCTGTCTTCCATATATTGGAAGTGACTTTCGAGTTGCTGTTTGATGCGCGGTTGAAGCGGGGCCGCAGCTTCGCCCAAGCGCGCGGTATACAGGTTCAGGAGGATCGGCGTCATTGCCGAACCTTCGGCAAAATGGAGATATTCCAGATAATGGATATGGTCATCCGAACCGCGCGCCGGAACAAGATGTGCGCCATTATGCCGTTCGCAGATATATTCGACAATTGCGCCGGATTCATAAATGATTTTGCCATCATCTTCGATGACCGGCGACTTACCCAGTGGATGAAGTGCAAGCAACTCTGGCGGCGCCAGATTGGTGACGGCGTCACGCTGGTGATGGCGGATTTCATAAGGAGCGCCAAGTTCTTCGAGCAGCCACAATATCCGTTGTGAACGCGAATTGTTGAGGTGGTGGACAATGATGCTCATCTGCTCTCTCCCGGTTTAATGCTGCCAAAGCGCTATTTTGGCTTGAGTATTGGTTTGTCAGATGGGCTTCTTGGAACCGCGATGTCAAGCAACCACCATCGGGAAAATGGCAAAAGGCTAGACTAAAGTTTCACCTTAACATCGCCAAACAAATGACCCGCCCCGGGGTGGACCAGGGCGGGTCGAAAGCAGCGGACTCAGGCAAGGCCGCGCTTAATCCTCTAGGGGAAGAGGAAACTTATTCGGCGATATCATCGTCCGCGTCGGGACCGGTCATCATCACCTCGGCGACCTCTTCGGTCTTGCCGCGAATGGCGGCTTCGAGCCTGGCTGCGACTTCGGGGTTCTCAGTCAGATAATTTTTCGAATTTTCACGGCCCTGGCCGATACGGATCGAGTCATAGCTGAACCAGCTACCCGATTTTTCGACAATGCCTGCCTTAACACCCAGATCAAGCAGTTCGCCGGTCTTGGAAATGCCTTCACCATACATGATGTCGAACTCGACCTGCTTGAACGGTGGTGCGACCTTGTTTTTGACAACCTTCACCCGCGTGGTGTTGCCGACAATGTCTTCGCCCTGCTTAATCTGACCAGTGCGACGGATGTCCAGACGGACTGAAGCGTAGAATTTGAGGGCGTTACCGCCGGTGGTGGTTTCGGGCGAACCATACATCACACCGATTTTCATGCGGATCTGGTTGATAAAGATCACCATGCAGTTCGAGCGGCTGATCGATCCGGTAATTTTGCGCAGCGCCTGTGACATCAAACGCGCCTGAAGACCGACATGGCTATCGCCCATCTCGCCCTCGATTTCAGCACGCGGTACCAACGCCGCAACCGAGTCGATAACGACAATGTCAACCGCATTCGAACGCACCAGCGTATCGGCGATTTCCAGAGCCTGCTCACCGGTATCAGGCTGCGAAACAATGAGGTTATCGATATCGACGCCCAATTTCTTGGCATAGCCCGGGTCGAGCGCATGTTCCGCATCGATAAACGCTGCCGTGCCACCTGCCTTTTGCGCTTCGGCGATGGCATGCAGAGTCAAGGTTGTCTTGCCCGAGCTTTCCGGACCATAAATTTCGATAACGCGGCCTTTTGGCAAACCGCCAATACCAAGTGCAATATCAAGACCCAACGAACCAGTTGATACCGCATCGATGGTAATCGCCTCACGGCTACCCAGCTTCATCGCCGAGCCTTTACCGAATGCACGGTCAATCTGCGCCAGCGCTGCATCAAGCGCCTTTTCACGGTCTGAATTATTCATATTCTTTGCCTGATCCCCATCGATTATCTTGAGACTTGCTGCCATTTTTCCACTCCTTAGCTTCATGCCTACCCCGGAACATCACCGGAACAAAAAGACATGTACTGCAACCGTTCCAAAAGAACAAGGGTGGAACAAATTATTATTTCCGTTATTTTTCAACGTATAATGAAATTACTGTTCACGGGCAAGCGCGTCATGTACCGCTTCGGCAATTTGCTGGACCGAAAATGGCTTTGGCAGGAAGGATACATTGTCGAGGCTGATGGTTTCGCGCAGTTGCTCCTCGGCATAGCCCGACATGAACAACAGCCTGATATCACCAAATTGCCCGCGCAGCTGACGCGCCATTGTTGGTCCGTCCATATTTGGCATAACCACGTCTGAGACCACCAGATCATAGCGCTTGCCATCGGCAAACATTTCCAGTGCCTCTTCACCGTCGCTTGCCGTCTCGACCACATAGCCCTGCCGGACGAGCGCACGTTCGGCGACAGCACGAACCATGTCCTCGTCCTCGACAATCAATATTCGTCCGCTTCCCCACAAATCCTTGGGCTTGTAAAATTCGCGCTTGGCGGGTTCTGCTGCAGATGCATCGCCGACGTGGACCGGCAGATAGATATCGAAGCGTGTTCCCTGCCCCGGCTCAGATTCGGCAAAAATGAAGCCGCCAGACTGTTTTACTATCCCATAAACCGTTGAAAGCCCGAGGCCGGTTCCTTTACCCACTTCCTTGGTGGTAAAAAACGGCTCAAATATCTTGCCGAGATTTTCCTTCGAGATACCTACCCCGCTGTCCTCGACCGAAAGCAACACATAGTCAGCGATAGGCAGAATATCGCTGCCCATTGCACGCACTTCGCTCTGGCTGATTGCTTTCGTGCTGATGTGCACGACTCCGCCTTTGGGCATTGCATCGCGTGCATTCACACCAAGATTAATGATCACCTGTTCCAACTGCCCGGGATCGGCGCGAATTGTACCCATGGCGCGACCATGATGCACCTCCAGTCTTACAGTTTCACCAAGCAAGCGCTTAAGCAGGCTCGATACCTCTGCCACCACATCGGGCAGCTGCAATACCTGTGGCCGCAATGTTTGTTGCCGCGAAAAGGCGAGCAGTTGTCGCGTCAGGCTGGCCGCCCGGTTGCTGTTGTTCTTAATCTGCTGGATATCGTCATAATCGCTGTCGCCAGGTTGATGGCGCAACATCATCAAATCGCAATAGCCGATGATTGCGGTCAGGATATTATTGAAGTCGTGCGCGACACCGCCTGCAAGCTGGCCAATCGCTTGCATCTTCGTCGCCTGCGCCACCTGTCGCTTCAGCTTGGTTTCCTCGCTGTTATCTTTAAGCCCGAGCAGAACCGCTGCCTCACCCAAGCCGCGGACCCCGGCAATCGACAGCGCAATCACTTCATCGGGCTGTTCTTTCAACCGGATTGCGATATCGCCGGACAGCATCTGCCCGCTGCCATAACGCCGGATACTCTCAAGTACTGCCGCCTTGTCCTCGGCAATAACCAGATCGCCAGGATATGGCGGCAGTTCGTCTTGCGAAACATCGATAACCCGGACGAATGCGTCATTGGCAAAAAGAAACCGACCATCGCGATCAACCAAGGCGAGCCCAAGCGGAAGCGTCGAAAGCAACTGTTCGACATGGGCAAGCGCCAGCCCTCGCTCGACCTTCGCCCCTTCCTCATCGACTGCAAGTAACAGCGACGCGCCTTCTGCCTTATCTTCGCCCAGCGGCACGTGCAGCAAACGAATGGGAAGTCCGCGACGACCTTCACGCTCAAAAAAGATGCCGCCTTTTTCGTCCATCCGCATGTAGGCGGCAAATTCGCGACCTGCTATCGGTTCATCATCTCTACCGGTGGCACGCAAGGCAAATGCAGCATTTGCTGCTCGGATGCGGCCTTCGGGGCCCATTGACACTGCCATCACGCCGCTGTTCGACATTGCACGGCCAATCCGTCCAGTGACAAGCTCAATCGCCCGACTTTCGATATCGAGCTGTTCGATAGGCGCAAGGCGCCACAGTAAATATTCGTCCGCAGTGCCTGCTCGCGCGACTTTCACACTGAACTGACGATTGTCTTTGGTGATGGCATCGATCTGCGCCGTGCCATCGCGCCACGCGGCACGCCCCGCGGCCACGAGCAACTCCCGGCTTGATTCATCCACGCCCAAATCGGGTGGAGCCTTCAATCCGGCAAAAGCCCTGGTAAAATGGTCGTTCGCACACACCAGCCGGCCGGCCCGGTCGCTAATCGCTATGGCCGCATTACTTAGCTGTGCGGCAGCATGGGTTATCGACCAATCCGGTGGCAACACCTGCGCCGCCTCTTCTGCAGGTCGTGTCCGGCGGACATAATCCACCAGCGCCCAAGCCGCGACCATCGCCCCGGCGCAACTTCCAACCAGCACGATATCCTTGGTCGCGAACCATAAGATGCCAAGCGAAACCAACGTGGCGACCGCAAGCAGCGCCGCGTGTTTACGGTTAGACAAGGCAGCTTCTTCCCCGTCCCCGCCAAATATCTGCAATTGCGATGGCGGGGATTGGGTGGTCAAAGCGGCTCCTTACCAGATGCGGACGCGATCCTCGGGCTTGAGGTACAATTTTCCGTCCTTTTTCGGCTGGAACGCATCGTACCATTTGTCAAGATTGCGTACGACCCAGACGCGCTGCGCCGATGGGCTGTGCGGGTCGGTAATAAGCCGCTGGCGCAAATTTGCCTCGCGATAATTCCGCCGCCAGACCTGCGCCCAGCCGAGGAAGAAGCGCTGGTCGCCGGTCATGCCGTCGATAACTGGCGCATCCTTTCCACCCAGAGACGCCTTGTACGCATCATAGGCAATGGTGAGGCCTGCGAGATCGCCGATATTTTCGCCGAGCGTAAATTCACCCTTCACATTTGCATCGGGGAAAATCTTGTAAGCATCATATTGGGCGATTAGCTGCTTGCCTGCGGCTTCGAACGCCTTGACGTCACTTTCGGTCCACCAGTCGGACAATTTGCCGGTTTGGTCATATTTCGCGCCCTGGTCGTCGAAATGGTGGCTAACTTCATGCCCGATAACTGCACCGATGCCGCCATAATTGATTGCCGGATCAGCTTTCGGGTCGAAGAATGGCGGTTGCAGAATAGCGGCCGGGAACACGATCTCGTTCATGCCGAAATTGGCATAGGCGTTGATCGTCTGCGGCAACATGCCCCATTCCCAGCGGCGAATCGGACCGCCCAGCTTCGACATATTGTCATCGAAGCCCCACTGGTTAGCGCGCATATCGTTGCCGAACAGGTCACCCCGCACGATCTTCAGCTTGGAATAGTCCTTCCAACGATCAGGATAGCCGATTTTTGTCGTAAAGTTGGCAAGCTTTGCCCGTGCCTTTAACTTGGTTTCAGGCTGCATCCACGTCAGCCCATCGATCCGGCGGCCCATTGCGCCGAGGACATTCTTCACCAGCACGTCCATTGCTGCCTTGGTTTCTGCCGGAAAATATTTGGCAGCGTAAGATTTGCCAACCTCATCACCCACAGTACCCTCGGTCAAAGAAACGCCCCGTTTCCAGCGGGGCTCTCGCTGCGGCGTGCCCTGCAATACGGTGCCATAAAATGCGAAAGTCGTGTCAGACACCGAATCAGGCAGCACGTTCGAGAAGCCAGCAAGGCTGTTGACGATCATCTGGTCTTTCAAAACGCCCAGATCGGTTTCGGCGTAAATTTTCGATATGCCGGTAATTGCGCTGGGCTGGGCTACAACGACGTCGGTTATCTTCGGGCTCGCCTTGGTCAGGATGCTCGAGATTTTCATTCCGGGCGAAATGGCATCAAGCTGCGCGAGCGTCATCTTGTTGTATGTTTTGGTCGCATCGCCCGAATCTTCGCGGGTCCACTGCACTCCGGCAATTTTCTTTTCCATGGCAAAAATCGCGTCAGCGCGCGCTGCGGGGTTTTTCTCACCCGCCAGAGTGAGCATTTTTCCGAGATAATCTTTGTAAGCTTTTCTAATAGACTCAAATTTATCATTTTCGACCAGATACATGTCGCGATCCGGAAGTCCCGTTCCACCCTGATAAATCTGGAAAATATAAGCATCGGGATTTTTGTCATCCTGCCCGACGAAGCCACCGAAGAGCGCGCCGACTCCATTGCGTGCGGCGGTAGGAAGCAGCTTTTCAAACGCTGCCTTGCTCTTGATGCCCCGCACTTGCTTCAACCAGGGCTGGATCGGCTTCAGTCCCTTTTTCTCAACCGCCGCAGTATCGAGATAGCTCGCATATACATCGCCCGCCTTGCTGCCCTTGCGATCCTTTTCGGCCTCGAGAACCTGTTTCACGCGGTCTTTCGAGAGGTCATCTAGCGCGGTGAACATGCCGTAATTCGATTTGTCCGCAGGGATTTGAGTCCGTTCGGCCCATTTGCCGTTTGCAAACAGGTAAAAGTCGTCGGCAGGAGAAACGCTCGAGTCCATGCCGGTGGCATCGAAACCGTAAGTCCCGAGTTGTGGGCCGTCTTTTGTGGCAGCTTCATCCGCCGCCGGAGCATTCTGCGCAAATGCAGGCGATGCCTGCGTCAGACACGACACAGAGGCCGCAAAGGCCAGTTTGGTTGCAAGTTTCATTATGGACTCCCCGATCTAAACAGGCGCCCACGCTAGAACTACTTAGCGGGTTACGGCAAAGTTTTTATCCACCAGCCGCAATTGCTTTCGACCGGCGTCGCCATTTCGAACTGATCCACCAGCGCCAGAACCATGCCGCAAGAACATAGCCAACGGCAGCCGCGACAACCGAAATGATGGCGAGCCCTGCAACACCCTCAATTATTGCGGTCGGCGCTTCGGAAAACACCCAGTCGGTCCAAGCGGACAGCGGCGCACCCGTCTCGATAAGTTCAAGAAACCGACCCGAACCGGCGCCAAGATGCAATACGGAATTGCCGATATATACTGACCCTGCGAGGATGAATGGCGTTGTCGCCGGCATGCTCAGGAATGTCATTGCCGCGCCAATCGGGATATTGGCCCTGAACGGCAGCGCAAGCAATGCGACGCCTGCAATCTGCACGCCTGGTATGAGAAGGAAAATACCGACCAGCAACCCTAGGGCCACACCGCGGGGAACCGATCTGCGGGTGAAGCGCCATAGAGCCGGATGGAAAACCCGCTGCGCAAAGGGGCGCAGGAAACGACTGCGCTCGAAACTATCGCGCGTCGGGGCTTGGCGATGGATCCATGCGCCGAGTTTGTTTTTTGGCGGCTTCATCCACGTTCCCGCATGATTCGTCCTTGATCGCGTTTCCAATCGCGTTCTTTTTCGGTCGCGCGTTTGTCTGGCGCCTTCTTGCCCTTGGCCAATGCCAGCTCCACTTTAGCCCTGCCACGCCCGTTGAAATAAATCGACAGCGGGACAAGTGTCATACCCTGACGCATCACGGCGCCGTGCATCTTATTTATCTCGCGCGCATTAAGGAGCAATTTACGGGGACGCTTGGGTTCATGGTTATTTCGGTTGCCGTGGCTGAATTCAGGAATGTTGGCATTGATAAGCCAGATTTCTTCGCCTTTAACCTCGGCATAACTCTCGGCAATCGACCCTTCGCCGAAGCGCAGGCTTTTCACCTCTGTGCCGGTGAGCGCTATTCCAGCCTCGAACTTATCCTCAATGAAAAAATCATACCGCGCGCGCCGGTTTTCGGCGACGGTTTTTACCTTATCGAATGCTTCCGGTTTTGGACGTGCCATCAGATGAGACCTGCATTCTCCAAAGCGGCATCGACCTGCTTACGGCTGGCCTCCGAGGGGGGAGTCATCGGCAACCGTAATTCGGTTGGAAAGCCTTCAATTACCCGTGACAAAGCATATTTAATCGGGCCGGGCGAAGCATCCGAAAATAGAGCAAGATGAAGGGGATAAAGCTTATCATTCAGATTTCGTGCCAAATCATAATCACCCGACGCGCAAGCTGTCTGAAATTCTGCACATAATTTTGGTGCGACATTTGCTGTCACCGATATGCAGCCCACACCGCCGCTCGCATTGAATGCCAGCGACAGCTCATCGACACCCGACAATTGACAAAATTCCTTAGGACAAGCCAAGCGATGATCGGTTACGCGCGACAAATCACCGCTTGCGTCCTTGATCCCGATAACTGTCGGCAATTTGGCCAGTGCGGCGACGGTTTCCGGCTTGATGTCGGTGACTGTCCGTGCAGGCACATTGTAAAGGACGATCGGAAGATCGTTCTTTTCGGTCATTCTGTGGAAATGCGCGTAAATTCCCTCCTGATTCGGACGGTTATAATATGGCGCAACCACCAACCCTGCTGCGGCTCCGCTTTTTTTGGAAAAATTGAGATGAAGTATTGCATTGGTGGTATCGTTGGACCCGCATCCCGCAATCACGGGCACACGTCCGGCTGCTTGCTCGATGCACACCTCGATCACCCTATGATGCTCGGCATTTGACAGCGTCGAAGCCTCGCCAGTGGTTCCCGCAGGCACAAGCGCGCTCGAACCCTGTTCGATTTGCCAGTCGATCAACGCACGAAAATGCTTCTCGCTAAACGCTCCGTCGCAAAAAGGAGTCACCAGAGCCGGAATTGAGCCGGAAAACATATGAATTAACCTTCATTCTGGACCATAAGGCCACCATATGGGGAATATAGTCGTTCGTTCAGCACGTGATAAGGATGGGGCACATAATATGTCCAGCATGGTAAAGCATCTCATTTCAGCATCGACGCTGATTCTTCCTGCTACGTCGATAGCAGCGGCACAGCAACAACCGGAGGTTGTGTGGAAAAGTGGGACCGGCGGCACCGTTCCAGCCGCGTCTTCGCGGCCCCAAGCGTTGCCTACGCCCATTGCGCAATATGATCCCAGCGAGGGCAATATCCCGGTTGCCTTGCAACGGTGGAAGATGCTGAGCCAGTCTGCCAGTTATAGTTTCGGAGAATATGCATCGTTCCTGATGGCCTATCCTGACTGGCCAAATGCAGATGACATGCGCAAGAATGCCGAACAGGCGATTAATCCGCTTAGCTATTCCCCGAGCCAGGTGGTGGCCTATTTCGACAAACTGCCCCCGCTGACCAACGCCGGGCGTGCCAAATTCGCAATTGCACTCGATGCGATCGGAGACAAAGCGCGCGCTGAAATTGCGGCACGCGACGCATGGCGGGGCGGCACGCTGACGGACGACGATGAAGCGCGGCTGTTTCGTATTGCCGGGAACAGGTTCACCTCTGCCGACCACGACGCCCGCGTCGACCGTTTGTTATGGTCGAGCGCCACCCGAGCTGCCGAGCGCTGGATTGCCTATACTTCGCCAAATCGCAGGCCTGCCTTTGCCGCCGCACTCGCGGTAAGGACGAACGCGTCGGACGCTGCCTTGAAAGTGCAAGAAGCTGGATCATCTGCGAATAATGAAGCTAGCTTGCTGGCCGCACGCGCCGACTCCCTCCGTACATCGGGCAACAGTTTCGCCGCACGCGAGTTGCTTGCCAACCGCGCGACCTTGGTGGCACCGGCCCCAGTCCTCAAAGACTGGTACCAACTGCTGCTGACACATGCGCAAGGTGCCGCAAATGACGGCCAATATGATGTAGCCTATCGCATCGCCTCTCGGATCGACGATGCGCCACCCCCCGGACTTGTCATGGTCAATCAAGATCTTACGACACGTGATCGCTATACCAGCCTGGCCTGGCTGGCAGGGACACTTGCGCTCGAACGGCTTGGCCGTCCGCGTGATGCCGTCAAGATGTTCAGCATGTACGCCGACGCTGCAAAGTCGCCTCAAACACGATCAAAGGGCCTGCATTTTGCCGGCAAGGCCGCGGCCAGAGGTGGCGACCAGACTAGCGCCACGCGTTTTTATGAACAGGCAGCCAATTATTATGAAAGCTTCTTCGGGCAACTTTCGCTGGAGCAGTTGCGCCGCCCGTTACCGCGCGTTCCCAGCGTTGCAGTGACGCCGCCTCCGCTTTCAGCGGGCAGCACGCCGGCGGTATATATGGCGGCGGCACTGGCTTCGAAATATGGTAGCTGGAGAGACCAGAGCAATTTCCTGCGTGCTATTTCAAGCAATGCAAAAACGCCTGCCGATTTTACAGCAGCTTTAGGTCTGTCGAAAAAGATTAATCGTCCTGATCTGGCGGTTATGGCAGGCCGCACCGCCCGCTATTATGGCTATTCCGACTTGCTCGGTAACGGCTATCCAACGGTTAATGTGCCAGCTTCGCAGAACCATAATTGGACGCTGGCCCACGCTATCATGCGGCAGGAGAGCCAGTTCGATCAACGCGCGGTCAGCCGAGCCAACGCTCAGGGGTTGATGCAACTCATGCCGGGGACGGCGCGGGAAACCTCCGGCAAGATTTCGATGGCCTATCGACCCGAAGCGCTCACCCTCGACACCGATTACAACATTGCCTTGGGTTCAACCTACATTCAACGCATGCTCGATTATTACGGCGGCAGCTATCCTTTGGCGATTGCGGCTTATAATGGCGGGCCGGGCAACGTGAACAAATGGCTCAAAGCCTATGGCGACCCTCGCACGGGCCAGATTGGCATCATGGAATGGATCGAAAAAATCCCGCTCAGCGAGACCCGGGATTATGTCTACCGCGTGCTCGAAAATGCCGTGATGTACGACCATCTCCATCCTGAAAAAGCACGCGTGCGCTCGGCAACACCGCTTAGCACCTATCTGGGCAAATCGACTCCGGGGTGACATAGGCTGCTCCGATGGAGCGCACCAACCCGATTACACCCGCTGGATTCGCGGCTCTACGCGAGCGGTATGAGCAACTGTTTGCCATAGACCGGCCTGCCGTAGTCGAAATCGTCCATTGGGCCGCTGGGAACGGCGATCGTAGCGAAAATGGCGACTATATTTATGGCCGCCAGAAATTGCGCGCCATCGACCGCGAGTTGGGCCAGCTTTCGAAAAAAATGAAAGTTGCCAAAGTCCTCGATCCTTCAAAACAGGGAGATCGTAGCCGGGTATTCTTTGGAGCTACGGTTACGATTGCCGATGTTGATGATGTTCACCGCACGATCACCCTGGTTGGTGACGATGAAGCGGCAGCAGGCGAAGGCACGATTGGCTGGAACTCACCAATGGCCCGCGCTTTACGGGGCGCGCGGGTCGGAGATGTAAAGACGGTGTCGTTGCCCACTGGCCCGAAAGAATGGGAAGTGATGGAAATCGACTACCCCTTGGGCGAATAGCCTAGAGATTTCGTAGCCATTGAAACAATCTCCACATCCGCCGCCGGAAATTCCTGCGGCACTGTGGCTTCCATTTCCTTCACAACATGCTTCAAGAATGCAATTCGAGCGGCCTTCTGGTTGTTCCCGTCGATGACTGTCCACGGCGCCCAATGTGTGTCGGTACGCTTAAACATATCCTTCATCGCGTCGAGATATTCATCTCGCTTTTCGCGGTTGCGAAAATCTTCCGCCGTTACTTTCCAGCGTTTGGCCGGGTCATCGAGTCGCTCGGTCAGCACCTTGTCCTGCGTGTCCTGGGTCACGTGAAGGAACAGCTTGATAATCTTGGTCCCGATCTCGCCTTGGCGCGATTCGAATTCGTTGATTTCATCATAGCCGCGCCGCCATTCGGCCTCGCTACAAAAGCCCTCGACGCGTTCGACCAGCACGCGGCCATAATGGCTTCGGTCCCAGATATGAATTTCTTGCGCGCCGGGCAGCTTGTTCCAAAAACGCCAAAGGAAATGCTTGTCCTTCTCGTCAGGCGTCGGCGCAGAAATCGGGTAGACCTGATAATAACGCGGGTCGAGCGTCGCGGTCAGGCGCTTGATCGCTCCGCCCTTCCCAGCCGCATCCCAGCCTTCGACGACAATCAGGGTCCGTGCCTTGTGCAGGATATGCAGCGATTGCAGCTCCGCCATGCGATCCTGAAGCGCTTTCAGGTCTTCGTCGTAATTGCCGTCATATTTCTGGCCGGCTTCATAATCTGCGAGGTCTATTTTCATGCGCGCGTTTCAGCACCTAATCGCCTTCAAAACAAGGCGACTGACGGAAACGTTCGATAAAGGGACAATTATGCCTTGGGCGGTTGCTCAACAACACGAATGCTGAGTTCGCGCAATTGCTTGGCTTCGGCTGGCGACGGCGCGCCCATCAGCAAGTCTTCGGCACGCTGGTTCATCGGGAACAGCGTGATTTCGCGCAAATTCTGAACGCCGCAAAGCAGCATCACCATACGGTCAACGCCAGCTGCCATCCCGCCATGCGGAGGTGCGCCATATTGGAACGCACGGTACATGCCGCCAAAGCGCTCTTCGACATCGGCCTGGGTGAGACCGGTTAGCTCGAACGCCTTGACCATCAAGTCAGGATGCTGGTTGCGGATCGAACCCGAAGCCAGTTCATAGCCATTGCAGACCATGTCATATTGATAGGCCTTGATGGTCAGTGGGTCTTGCGTCTGCAACGCTTCCAGACCGCCCTGCGGCATCGAGAATGGATTGTGCGCGAAATCGACCTTTTTGTTTTCGTCGTCCCACTCATAGAACGGGAAGTCGATGATCCAGCAGAAGCGGAAGCTTTCTTTGTCGATGATATCTAGCTGCTCGCCGGTACGGGTGCGAGCGGCACCAGCCAATTTGGCAGCCTGCTCTTCCTTGCCAGCGGCGAAGAAACAGCCGTCGTCCGGGCCTAGACCGATGGCATCATAAAGCGCCTGCATGCCTTCTTCGCCATGGTTTTTAGCAATAGGTCCGCCGAACTCGCCTGCCTTGCGCGTGACATAACCAAGGCCTGCATGGCCTTCACTGCGCGCCCACTCGTTCATCTCGTCGAAGAACTTGCGGCTTTTCTCAGCGGTTTTGGGAGCTGGAATTGCGCGGACAACACCGCCACCTTCGACGATACGCTCGAACAAGCCAAAGCCTGATTTCTTGAAATGTTCAGTCACATCGGAAATGATTAGCGGATTGCGCAGATCGGGCTTGTCGGTGCCGTAATCGAGCATCGCCTTGGCGTGCGGAATGCGCGGGAATTCACCTGCTGGAGTTACCTTCTTGCCCTCGGCAAAGCTTTCGAACACGCCAGCCATCACCGGCTCCATTGTGTCCCACACTTCTTCCTGCGTAACGAAGCTCATTTCGAGATCGAGTTGGTAGAATTCGCCCGGCAGGCGGTCGGCGCGCGGATCTTCGTCGCGGAAGCACGGTGCGATCTGGAAGTAGCGGTCGAAGCCTGCGACCATCAGCAATTGCTTATATTGCTGCGGCGCTTGTGGCAGCGCGAAGAATTTGCCGGGATGGATCCGGCTTGGCACGAGGAAGTCGCGCGCGCCTTCGGGGCTCGACGCGGTCAGGATCGGAGTCGAATATTCGGTAAAGCCGATATCTTCCATACGCCTGCGTGTTTCGCGGATGATCTGCGTGCGCTTGACGATATTGGCATGCAGCGTTTCGCGCCGCAGATCGAGGAAGCGGTATTTCAAACGCGTTTCTTCGGGATATTCCTGCTCGCCAGCAACCGGAAGCGGCAGCTCTTCCGATTTACTGAGGATCGTCACGCCGCGCGCATATACTTCGATTTCGCCAGTCGGCAGGTTCGGATTGACCGTCGATGCGCTGCGCGCCTTTACTTCACCGTCAATGGTAACCACGCTCTCGACGCGCAGCCCCTCAAGGATTGCCAAAGCCGGGCTGTCGCTGTCCGCGACTATCTGAGTCATCCCATAATGGTCGCGCAAGTCGACAAAAAGCACGCCGCCATGGTCACGCTTGCGGTGGACCCAGCCAGACAGGCGGACAGTTTCTCCGACATGTGCGGCGCGGAGTTCGGCGCATTTGTGGCTGCGATAAGCGTGCATGGGTCACTCAATTCAAAAAAGCTGTGGAAAGCGCGCCTAACAACCGTGCGAGCAGGCTTTGTCAAGTCGGGATTGCCTGTTATGGCCCAAACCGCATGCAGATTCATCCACTCATCACCGACAGCAAACGACTCGCCGAATTGTGCGAGCGGCTCGCCCAATCACCCTTTGTTGCGGTCGATACCGAATTCATGCGGGAAAATACCTATTATCCCGACCTTTGCCTTGTACAGCTCGCCGATGCCAACGAGGCCGCAGCGGTCGACCCCAAGGCCGTGGGACTCGACATGACACCGATGCTCGATCTGCTTTGCAATAACGAGGATGTGCTGAAGGTATTCCACGCTGGCGGGCAGGATATCGAGATTTTCTTCAACCTCACCGGCAAGACACCGCACCCTATGTTCGACACGCAAATCGCGGCGATGGCGTTGGGGCAAGGCGAGCAAATTGGCTATTCCAATCTGGTCGATCTGTGGATGAGCATCCAGCTCGATAAAGGTGCACGCTTCACTGATTGGTCGAGACGGCCATTGGACAAGCGCCAGATCGATTATGCGATTGCCGACGTCACGCATCTTTCGGTCATTTTTCCTCTGATGCTCGAAAAGCTGAAGGTGACTGGACGCGGCGCGTGGCTTAACGATGAGATGGAACGGATTTCGGACGCCGCCAATTATCGGAACGATCCGGAAAATGCCTGGAGCCGGATCAAGGTCCAGTCGCGCAAGCCCGAAGTGCTAGGCCGCCTGCAAGCAATGGCCGCATGGCGCGAGAAAGAAGCACAGCGCAAGAACATCCCGCGCGGGCGGATCATGAAGGATGAAACCCTGGCTGATATCGCCGCACATCCGCCAAAAAGCCAGGCCGATTTGCCCAAGGTTCGCGGACTGTCACCCGCTTGGCGCGATAATGAAATCGGTGCGCGGCTGATTGGCGTAATCGAGTCCAGCCAGCCAATGTCGCGCGACATATTGCCTGACCGTGGCCGTGGTGCTCCGGGCGGCGGCAAAGATGGGTCGCTTGTCGCTGACCTGCTGAAGCTGTTACTGAAGATCCGATCGCGTGAGATCAACGTCGCCCCCCGCCTCATGGTGCGCACGGAAGAGCTTGAGCGGCTAGCGGCTAGCGAACGCGAGGATCTCGAAGTGCTGACGGGCTGGCGCTATGAACAATTCGGACGCGACGCGCTGGACCTGGTCGAGGGCCGTTTGGCATTCGCGGTGGTCAATGGTAAGCTGAAAATGACTCATACAAGAGAAGAGGATATGGTGAGATGAGAGCCATGATACCGGTTGTAATACTGGCCTTGACCGCTTGCACTGGCCCTGTCCGCGAAGCGCCCTATACCACCGAGCCTGTGCCAGTCGACAAGGCAGGTGGTTTCAGTTGCGCCGCCGAATCGGTCCAATATGCTATCGGTCAGAAAACCAGCGTTGAACTCGGGTCGAAGCTGGTAAAAGAAAGTGGATCGCAATCATTGCGCTGGTTGCCTCCCCGTTCGGCCGCAACCATGGATTACCGTCAGGACCGGCTGAACATAGCCTATAATGACGACATGATAATCACCCGCGTCAATTGCGGCTAAGCGTCGAGCACTCTTTTTACCAAAGTCAGATTAACCGGTGCATTGTCCGCCAAAGCCATTGCATTGGCAGCACGGGCAAAGCTCTCGATGGCGGCGTAGCTGCGTTCAATGCGCCGTTTGACATAGCTTAGTGCATCAATGCTGATTGCTGCGCCCCGGTCAGCCAGCTGCTTTTGTAATAATTGTTCGATCATCTCATCATCGGGCGGCGCGATTTCCAGCAGAAGAGCAGCTCCCAAACGCGACTGCAAATCGGGCAACGAAATGTTCCAGTCTGCCGGACGCCAGCGTGATATAAGCAGCAACGGCACTTCGCTTTCCTGAGATCTATTCCACGCGTTGAAGAGCGTTTCGGCGGCATTAGTCTCAGCGTCATCAATGACCGTCCCGCCCTGCCCCGAAAAATAGCGCGCCATCAGGCTTTTGCCCGAACGCGCCGGCCCGGTCAGTATGGCGCAGCGTCTTGGCCATGTTGCAGCGCTACTCAACCCCGCAAAGGCAGTTGAATTGGATGGCGTGATGATCAGGCTGGACGACGCGCCACCACGCAGTTCGTCCAAAGGCAAGGCAATCTGGCGCATCAATTCAGCGATTAAAGCTCACGGACGGGGTGGCTGCGCGGGCGGCGTCGACGGGACATCGCGCGGCGAATCAGCTTCGGGCACCACCGACTTCACCACGTCTTCAAGCGATTGGGTGACCTGCGGATCTATCTGCGGGTCGACCCCGCCTTCACCCGGTGTTTCTTGGACTTCGGTATCGAGCTCTTCTTCGTCGACCACTTCCTGTTCCAGCACAAGCGACGCGTCGGCACGCAAGCGGCCAGCGGCCAGCGCCGACTGGAACAATTCGTCCATCCGTACCACGGCTTGATCCATCATCGCTGGAATGCCCGAACTATTTGACGTCCGAAGCGTGAAGGAGCCAAGGAATCTGTTATCAGGGCCATAACGTGCCGAGAAACGACCGACGACGGGACCACCAGGCCACTGCCGTTCGATGCGGGCGATCGGGATGATGACATCGGCAGCACCGAACTGATCAAGAATGGTGCGCCACCAGATGCGGCTGCGGCGGTCCATTTGCCCTGCGTTGAGCAAAAGCGATTCGCCGCCCGCACCGCTTGGCCGGACATAATCGATGGTGCTTTCTGCGGTGCGGTATTTGGCCCAGCTGCGCTGCCACGACGTACGCTGTTCGAACACCGTCGGTGCACCTGCCGTGTATGTAACGGGTAACAGCAATAACGGTGCCGACCGCCGCCGAACGCCGCTTACACCAAGTAATTGCCCTGCCCTCGCGCGGTCAAAAAGCACGCCAAGCTTTGCGACGTAGCGGCGCGGACCGATCTGCTCTTCCTGCACAACAATTGCCGCAACAATTCCGTCAAGCGTCGAATCGGATAGTGTTGCACCCGCACTGCCATGGGTTTTGCGCCACAGCGCGCTCCACGCGAGGCGCTGCGCTTCTTCCCACCCCTTTTGCCGGGCTTCGAATGCGTTTTTGCCAGTGACATTGACAGAGACGCCCGTGACTTCAAAGTCGCCGGTGCTGGCAATTGGCGCGATACCGCGCTTTGGACCTTCGATCTGGGCAACAACAATGCCGCCGCCAATCAGCGCCAATGGCAGGCCGATTGCCGCAATTCCAAACCATTTCCCGCCCAATTTTGTCATTGCCGCAACCTTTAGGCGACATAGGCGTGGAATTCCAACCCTGTTCTCGCTAACGGCGGTAAATGGACGCAAAACAGAACTTGAACGAACCCTATACCTACGCCAAAGCAGGCGTTTCGATTGACGCAGGTAACGCACTGGTACGCGCGATTGCGCCGATGGCCAAAGCGACGCGGCGTGCGGGCGCAGATGCCGATTTGGGCGGATTTGGCGGGTTTTTCGATTTGAAGGCTGCGGGGTTCAACGATCCGTTGCTGGTGGCCGCCAATGACGGCGTTGGCACCAAGCTGAAATTGGCCATCGAATCGGGACGACATGAAGGCGTTGGCATCGATCTGGTGGCGATGTGCGTGAATGACCTGATTGTGCAAGGTGCAGAGCCGCTTTTCTTCCTCGATTATTATGCTAGCGGCAAACTCGACCTTGATGTTGCAACCGCGGTAGTCGCGAGCATCGCCGAGGGCTGCAAACTTGCCGGATGCGCCTTGATCGGCGGCGAGACGGCTGAAATGCCAGGGATGTATTCGGACGGCGATTATGACCTCGCCGGTTTTTGCGTCGGCGCTGTCGAGCGCGATCAGGTGCTGACAGCGGACAAGATTGCCGACGGCGATGTGCTATTGGGGCTGGCTTCGTCTGGCATCCATTCGAACGGCTTTTCGCTCGTGCGGCGATTGGCGACGGACAAGGGCTGGAAACTCGACCGGCCTGCGTTGTTCGACCAGAATGTGATCCTGATCGACGCGTTGATGGCGCCGACTCGTATCTATGTGAAGTCGTTGCTGCCTTTGGTTCGCACTGGAAAGATTCACGCCATGGCGCATATCACCGGTGGCGGCTTGCTGGAAAATATCCCGCGCGTGTTGCCTGCTGGTCTGCACGCCCACGTCGACGCCGACGCGTGGGAGCAGCCGCGGCTGATGGCGTTTTTGCAAGCGCAAGGCAATATCGAACCCGAAGAAATGGCGCGCACGTTTAACTGCGGTGTCGGCATGGTGATTGCGGTGGCGGAAGCTGACGTTGCGGCCGTGACGGCGGCGTTGCAAGCGGCGGGCGAGACTGTGCACCGCATCGGCCATATTGCGGCTGGCGAGAAGGGCTGCACGGTTTCGGGCAGCGTCGAGACCTGGAGCGCGCAGGCTGATTGGACCGCTACCCACAATGGCTGACCACCCTTCTCCGTTCGTGTCGAGCATCGTCGAGACACCGGGAAGGCGCGCTGGGCGGATCGGCATCTCGACTGGGCTCGATGCGAACGGGATTTGGGGTGTTGATTGTGAGTAGGGTCAAAGTCGCCGTCCTGATTTCCGGAACCGGTACCAACATGGCCGCCTTGCTCTACGCCGCCAAACATCCCGACTGCCCCTATGAAATCATCCTAGTCGCCAGCAACAACCCCGACGCGCAGGGCCTAAAAATCGCAGCCGCGGAAGGCATTGCGACCTTTGCCCAGCCTCACAAAGGCATCGACCGAGCAGTCCATGACGCGATGATGCATGACCGGATCGTCCATGCAGGCGCCACGCATGTCGCGCTCGCCGGCTATATGCGGATTTTGGGCGAGGCATTTGTGCAGAAATGGGAGGGGCGGATGCTCAATATCCATCCGTCCTTGCTGCCCAAATATAAGGGGCTGGATACGCACCAATCCGCCATCGATGCGGGCGACAAGGTGGCGGGGTGCAGCGTCCATCTGGTAACGGCAGAGCTCGACGCCGGTCTGGTGTTGGGTCAGACCGAAGTGGCGTTGCTGCCCAACGACACCGCCGAAACTCTCGCTGCGCGGGTGAAAATGGCGGAGCACCAGCTTTATCCGCGCATATTGGCGGAATATGTGTCGCGCGAAACCGACCCCGAATGGCTGGTATCGAGAGTCCGCGAATTAGCACTGGCGCAGCCCGAGGCCGACGAGGTCACCAGCCACGGAATGCCCTGCTTCGGCATCATCGGCGGCAAAAAATTTGCTTATGTTTCGGTCGACCATCACGGCGACGGCAAGACCGCGTTACTGGTCAAAATCAGCGGCGCGGAGGAGCAGGCGATGCTGATCGACAGCGACCCCAGCCGCTACTACCGCCCCGCCTATTTCGGCGACGGCTGGATCGGCATCAGGCTCGATCTGGGCGACACCGACTGGGACCATATCGGCGAGTGGCTCGCCAAAAGCTGGCTGGCGGTCGCGCCTAAGAAGTTGACGAAGCTGATGGATGTGGCGGGGGAGTTCTGATAATGCTCCAGCTACGATTAGCTGTCTTCCAAGACATTCCGACGATGCACTCTATCCGGACAAGTGTGACAGAGAATATCCTGTCGCAGGGCAGCATGTTCGGCCACGACGATTATCTCCCATTTCTTTGTGCCAATGGAGAGACATGGGTAGGTGAGATTGACGGTCAAATTGCAGGTTTTGGCGCGATCGACCTAAGTAACTCATCGATATGGGCGCTGTTTGTCTCTCCCGAGTTTGAAGCATTGGGCATTGGCAAGGCGTTGCTGAACCAGCTGATCGAACGCGCAAAGCAGCTTGAAATGGCGGCACTGCATCTTACGACTACCCCGGGGACCCGGGCTGAACAATTCTATATCCGGCAAGGATGGCTGCTCGTCGGAGCAGCGCCAAACAATGAAGTCAGTCTCCAATATCTGGTCAATGCCGAAGACAAATAAGGCCGCCGGATCGCTCCGACGGCCTCTCTCCTAAATTTCATACGTGGGTGGTTTACCCAACAATCTCTTCAGGCTTGAAGAAATAGGCGATTTCAATCGCGGCATTTTCGTCGCTGTCCGAACCATGGACGCTGTTTGCTTCGATGCTTTCGGCCAGTTCCTTGCGGATCGTGCCGGGTTCGGCGTTCGCAGGGTTGGTCGCGCCCATGATGTCGCGGTTGCGCTGCATCGCGTCTTCGCCTTCGAGGACTTGGACTACAACCGGGCCGCTGATCATGAAATCGACCAGTTCGCCGAAGAAGGGGCGTTCCTTGTGGACGGCGTAGAAACCTTCGGCCTGTTCGCGGGTCATGTGGATGCGCTTCGATGCGACGACGCGGAGGCCGGCTTCTTCCAGCATCTTGGTGACCGCGCCGGTCAGGTTGCGGCGCGTGGCGTCGGGCTTGATGATCGAAAAGGTGCGGGTAACCGCCATAAGAAGCTCCATTATTTGGGGGTGATTGGTTGCGCGGGCCTCTAGCGGGCTAAACGGTGGAGCGCAAGCATCCTCAACCCGTTCGCATCGAGCGTAGTCGAGATGCCGTGACACGGCGCGCAACTTCAGGGTGTCTCGACTGCGCTCGACACGAACGGATAAGGTAGGGTAGTTTAGTTCTTGCCGCCTCCAATGATAATCGCAGCCGTGCCGCCGCTTTCATTCGGGGTCGCGGTCACTACCAGAGTCGACTCGTTGTCACCTTTGGCCGAAAAGCTTGCCGTTTCGCCCTTGTCGGAGGTGGCCGTCGACTGCGTGTTGATCTTGAACCCGCGTTTTTCAGCCTCGGCCTTGTAGAACGCCGTAACCTTGGCGGGCGCATCTTTGGTCAGCACCGTCGCCATACCGCCGCCGGTGCCATCCTTGTCGCTGCCGCCCATGAACGCGCCTTTGACTTCACCGCCGGGATAGACCGGAAGCCCGAGCGGCAGGCCCTCTTTCGCCGCGGCATCGCCAAAGGTGATTTTGCCTTCGCCGTCCTTGCCTTCGAACGTGATCGTACCGCTCTCGTTGTTTTTGTCGGTATCGGAAGTGATCTTGATTTCTTCGCCGTCGGCGGTCGTGACAGTCGTTGTATCTTCATTGCTGCCGCAAGCGGTCAGTGCCAAGATTGCTGCCAAGGGGATAAGGTGTCGCATAAACTTTCTCCTTCGCCGTGCGTCATATCGCAGCTTCAAGGCCCCTGCACCCATTTTCCGCCGTCCTGTTTCCAATAGCGGCGCTCAATATTCTCGTTTTCCGCGAGCGCGCGCCATGCGGCACGCGCGTTGTCGGTGTGGCTCGGCGGAAAGAGGTAAAACACGCGGTCGAATTCGAGCGCCTCATCGCGCCACACGCCGTCGGCAAGCGCGATGAATTTGGCGAGATTGGCCGAGAATGGCTCGGTCGAAAGCAGGATCGGTTGGAGCGAATCATCACCCTCCCCCGTTTTCGAATGCGCCAGAAAGCTATCAGGTTTGAAAGCCCATAAAGCCGCCGAAACCGCATCGAGTTGAGCACCGTCACCGACCACGAGCAACCGCCCGCCACCTTCCAGCACGCGCTGGGCAATGGGGGGCAGCACTTTCTCGGCGGGATCGCGGGTCAGCTGATAGAAATCGACCTGCACCGGCTTTGATTAGCTTTCGAAATTGTCGGCCACAAACCGGTCGAGTAACCGCACACCAAAACCGGTCGCGCCCTTGTCCCAAACCGGTCCGGCCTTGTCCGCCCATACCGTACCCGCAATATCAAGATGCGCCCATTTCACGCCGTCCTTGATGAACCGGCCGAGGAATTGCGCAGCCGTTATCGAGCCTGCGCCCTTGCCGCCGATATTCTTCATATCGGCAATCGGGCTGTCGATCATCTTGTCATAAGCTTTCGACAGCGGGAAGCGCCACAATGGGTCGCCCGACGCCTTACCCGCGGCGGTCAGCTTGTCTGCAAGTTCATCGCTGTTCGAAAACAGCCCGGCATATTCGCTACCCAGCGAAACGATAATCGCGCCGGTCAAGGTTGCCAGATCGACGATATATTCCGGGTTATAATTTTCCTGCGTCCAATGCAGCGCATCGCACAGCACCAAGCGCCCCTCGGCATCGGTGTTGAGCACCTCGATGGTCTGCCCCGACATCGATGTCACGATGTCGCCGGGACGCTGCGCATTGCCGTCGGGCATATTCTCGACGAGGCCGCACACGCCGACGACATAGGCCTTGGCCTTGCGTCCGGCGAGCGCCTTCATCGTGCCCGCAACTGCGCCAGCGCCGCCCATGTCCCACTTCATGTCTTCCATGCCAGCGGCTGGCTTGATCGAGATGCCGCCAGTGTCGAACGTCACGCCTTTTCCGACCAAAGCAACGGGGCGTTGCTGTGTCCCGCCGGTACCGTCCCATTTCATCACAAGCATCCGTGCAGGCCTGCGCGAACCCTGCGCCACGCCCAGCAACGCGCCCATGCCAAGCTCGCCCATCTGCTTGTCGTCGAGCACAGTGATCTCGACGCCGAGGTCAGCCAGATGTCGGCAACGCTCGACGAAGCTTTCGGGATAAATGATATTGGCTGGCTCAGTCACCAGCTCTTTGGTTAGCGCTACGCCATCGGCAATCGCCTGGTACTCTGTCCACAGCCCCGCCGCCTCGGCAGGTGCGCCCACAATGGTTAGTGCCGTAACCGTCGGCTTTGACGCTTCAGCCAATTTGGTGCGATATTTGTCCATCCGCCAGTTGCGCAAGGTTGCGCCATAAGCAACCTCTGCAGCGGCCTTGGCAGACAGGTTTGCTGCATGAACGGCAATATGTTTGGCGCCCGAAGTCTGCACCTTGGCGACAATTTCGCCACCCGCCTTTTGGTAATCGCCAGCATCGCCCTCGGCTACCGCAAGCAACACGATGCGAACAAGTTTGCCACCTTCTTCGGCGATCAGCAGAAAGCTTTGACCGGCATCGCCCTTGAACCGCGCCAGCTTTGCTGTGTCATGCACCATCTGTGCATTGTCGAGCGGGAACTGAAATCCTTCAAATGTGCTTTTGGTGACGACGAAGGCAAGGACATCGGCTGCTTCTGGACGCGCTTGAGCGAATTCGATCTTCATGAAATTGGTCAGCCTTTCTGCTGCATATTGTATTGTTGCCGCGCTCTATAGGCGCAATTAGCCGGTGGATTAAAGCAAAAGATAAAGCCGGTTGCCGCTCCGTTAACCGCATATACAGTCATGTGGCGCAAGATGGGTGGACCATGGGCCATAGCGGCGATAAAGGACGTTCCGGTTTTTATGAATATCCCCGCCCCTCCGCCCTCCTCATCCCGGCACTTGCTGGCGATGCTTCTGCTATGCTGCACGGCATTGCCATCGGTTGCTTTTGCGCAGGAGGCTGCGCAAGCACCTGTGCAGGAAAAAGCAACAGGCGATCAAATCGGCTTTTCTGCCGCCGAAGTCGAGTATGACTCCAACACTGAAATTGTTACCGCAAAGGGCAATGTCATTGTCAATCGCGATGGCTACACTGTTCGCGCCGACAATGTGATCTGGAACCGGACAAGCGGCGAAGTAAACGCCGTTGGCAGCGTCCGGGCAGTCGGTCCCGAAGGCGATGTGGCTTATGGCGACAAAATTGTCCTGACCGATGCGTTGAAGGACGGCGTAATCGAAAATCTGTTGGTGGTGCTGGCAGATGAAAGCCGACTGGCCGCTAAGCGGGGTGAACGCGTAGACGGGGTCTATTCGCTCGACTACGCCGCATATACCGCATGTAAGGTCGAAGGCCCCGACGGCTGTCCCAAGAAACCCAGTTGGGAAGTGAAAGCCACTAAAGTCGTTTACGACCCCGCTTCAAAAAGGGTCAAATATGAAGGGGCTCGTATTGAGCTTTTTGGCCTTCCGGTCATACCCTTACCTTTCCTTTCGCACCCCGTCGATTCCAAGGCTGGAAGCGGTTTTCTTGTTCCAAGCATTGGGTTTTCCCGAAACAACGGTGTTGAATTAGAGGAATCCTATTACTGGCGGATGGCGCAAAATAGAGATCTCACGGCATCGGTAACCGCTTTTTCAAATGCCGCGCCATTAGGAAAACTGAATTTCCGCTCACTGGAGAAAAAAGGCGCTTTCGAAGTTACGGCCTACGGTACTTATAGCAACCGCATCGACACTAGCGGCGCGGTTATTCCCACGGGTAGCAATGTTTTCCGTGGCTATGTGGAAGCCGCAGGACGGTTTCAGCTAGATCCTTATTGGTCCATTTCGGCTTCAGGTCGCCGGGCATCCGATCGTACATTCCTTCGCCGATATGACATCAGCCGCGATGATCGGTTGCGTTCGACTTTCGCTGCCGAACGGATCGGTATCGACAGTTATTTTTCGCTTGCCGGGTGGGCGGTGCAGACGCTGCGTACGGGTGACAATCAGGGTCAGGCTCCTATTGCGTTGCCCGAGATTGACTATCGGTTGAGGATTGATGACCCGCTGCTCGGCGGCAAAATCCAGTTTCAGGCAAACAGTCTGGCGATCGGCAGAACAAGCGGGCAAGATACGCAGCGCGCCTTTGCGTCAGCGAAATGGGATCTGCGGACTTTGACCGGCCTTGGTCAGGAGATTACGCTCACTGCGTTGGCAAGGGGCGATGTTTATCATAGCGATGAAAATGCATCCACTGCCACCATCATCTACCGCGGCAATACCGGCTGGCAGGGGCGCGGAATTTTTGCGGCTGCTGCCGATATAAAATGGCCGTTTGTCGGCCAAGCGTTCGGCGGCACACAGATTTTTACGCCGCGGGTTCAAATTGTCGCAGCGCCGTCTATCGCCAACCTCAGCATCCCCAACGAAGATTCGCGGGCAGTCGACCTTGAGGACAGCAACCTTTTTGCGCTCAATCGCTTCCCCGGGTACGACCGTTTCGAAGATGATTATCGCATCACTTACGGTTTCGACTGGGCGTTGCGTAAATCCAATTTTACCGCCGACATAACGGTGGGCCAAAGCTATCGCCTGTCTAACCGAGCATCGATTTTCCCGGATGGCACCGGACTTTCCGACAAGGTTTCCGACATTGTCGGCCGCAGTGAATTTCGCTTCAAGGATATCGTAAAGCTTACCCACCGCTTTCGTTTGGATAAAGACAGCTTTGCCATTCGCCGAAACGAGATTGATGCGACCATTGGCTCGCGGGGAACCTATTTGCAGGCTGGTTACCTCAAGCTCAACCGTAATATCGGACCAACGGTCGAAGACCTTTCCGACCGTGAAGAAATTCGGTTGGCTGGGCGTGTGCGTGTCGCGCGTTATTGGTCCGTATTTGGTTCAACGATTATTGATCTGACTGACATCAAAGAGGATCCCACCTCCTTTGCCGATGGTTTCGATCCCATACGGCATCGCTTGGGTGTGGCATATGATGACGACTGCCTGTCCCTAAGCCTGACATGGAGACGCGATTATCAACCGACGGGTGATGCCCGGCGGGGTAATGGCTTCTTGTTCCGGCTGGCATTTCGTAATTTGGGTGTGTAAGGCCAACGCTAAATGGGGGTCAGGATATTTGCTGCTCATCTGCTGTTCAGCAGGAGCCGACTATTTCCCCCATCCAAATTGACTTTGTACTGGATCGACATCGATGAAGTTATCTAAGCGCTTATCCCTTGCCGCTTTGCTGGCGACTGCCACTGCGCTTACGCCATTGGTTGCGCAAACTGTTGGAGATGATGCCACACCCGAAACGCGGCTCGACATTCCGGACGGCCAGCAGTTGTTCGGCAAGAACGATCCGAACGTTCGTCGTGCCACTGCGCAGGTAAATGGCGAAATCATTACCGGGACTGACATTGATCATCGCCTTGCGCTGATCGTGGCAGCCAATAACAACAAGCTTCCTCCCGAAGAAGTTGCACGGTTTCGCGCCCAGATTCTGACTAATTTGATCGATGAAACACTTCAAATTCAGGAAGCAGCGGCCAATGAGATTGACGTAACCGAGGCCGAGGTAAATCAATATTTTGATCGCGTGGCTCAACAGAATTTCAATCGGCCGGCTTCGGAAGTCGAAAAATATCTCACTTCAATAGGCTCATCGGTTGCCACACTGAAACGTCAGATCAAGGGCGAGCTTTCATGGAGCCGATTGCTTTCGCGCAACGTGCGCCCTTCGGCCAACGTCAGCGATGACGAGGTGAATGCCATCATTGAACGCATTAAGGCGACGAAGGGTACAACCGAATATCGCTTGGGCGAAATCTATCTGTCGGCGACTCCAGAAACCATGCCGGCCGTGACTGAGAACGCCAAAAAGATAATGGATCAGCTGCGTCAGGGCGGCAACTTTGTGGCCTATGCGCGGCAATTTTCCGAAGCGTCGACCGCATCTGTTGGTGGAGACCTAGGGTGGCTTTCGCTGGCGCAACTTCCGCAATCGCTGGCAACCGCTGCGTCAGCTATGAATTCCAATGAAATACAGGCGGTGCCCTCACCGGGCGGCATTTCAATCCTGCTGTTGATTGACAAGCGTCAGGTTGCAACTTCCGACCCAAGAGATTCGGTGTTGAGCCTGAAACAAATCGCGATAACTTTCCCTGCCGGAACGACAGAGGCGCAAGTTGCGCCGATGGTTAAGCGTTTTAGCGAAGAAACCCAGAAGATAACTGGTTGCGGTGCGGCCGATGAAATGGCGCGCCAATTGGGTGCGGAAGTTGTCAACCGCGATGGCATAAAGATTCGCGACTTGCCGGGGCCCCTTCAACAGGTGATGCTCGAATTGCAGGTCGGCCAGTCAACGCCTCCTTATGGCTCACTGGAAGATGGCGTTCGCGTATTTGTCATGTGCGGCCGTGATGCGCCTCAGGAAGCCGCTTCGGAAAGTTTTGACGAAATCATGTCGCGACTGGAAGAGGAACGCGTGAACAAACGCGCCCGGATTTACCTGCGCGATCTCCGCCGCGACGCAGTTATCGAATATAACTGATGCCGACGGGCCGACTGGATTTGCCGCTGGCGATATCCGTCGGCGATCCAGCTGGGATAGGCCCTGAAATCATCGGTAAAGCATGGGAGGCCCGGAACACCGCCGGGCTTTCGCCATTTTTCGCTATTGGCGACATCGGTAGCTTTGCACCGCACTGGAACGGCCCCGTGGTCCGCATTGAAGACCCAGCGGATGCCGCTCAGCATTTCGGTTCAGCTTTGCCCGTCATTCAGCTCCATAGTTGCATTTCCGTCATTCCCGGCGTGCCGGACATGGATGGCGCACATTGTGCCTATCAGGCGCTCGAAATGGCGATCGGATTTGCACGGGCGGGAAGCGCCGCGGCCTTAGTCACAGGACCTGTTTCAAAGGCACAGCTTTACGCTGTTGGCTTCACTCATCCGGGCCAGACCGAATTTATCGCAGAGCGATGCGGTGTTTCTAAAAACAATGCAGTGATGATGCTCGCCGGGCCGGACCTACGAGTGGTGCCGATGACAACCCATATTCCGTTGGCGTCGGTTGCAGGCAAGCTTGATGGACGGCTCATCCGGCAGAGACTTCGTGCAACCGCAAAGGGATTGCAGCGGAATTTCGGGATCCAAAATCCCCGTTTGGCAGTCGCTGGGTTCAACCCGCATGCCGGTGAATCGGGCAATATGGGTCGCGAGGAAATCGACCTGTTCATTCCTGCCATCGAGCAAATCCGCAGTGAAGGTTTCGAAGTGGTCGGTCCATTGTCAGCGGACACGATGTTCCACGCCGAGGCGCGATCGCATTATGATGCAGCTTTGTGCGCCTATCACGACCAAGCGCTTATTCCGCTCAAAACGCTGTATTTTCACGATGCAGTCAACATAACGCTTGGTCTTCCGGTCGTCCGAACCTCACCCGATCACGGCACGGCATTCGGTATAGCCGGCCAAAACAAGGCCATGCCCAATTCGATGATTGCCGCGATTAAAATGGCGGAAATGGCCGCGCTCAACCGCATCGCCGCCGACGCAGCCTGATGACGGTGAAGTTGCCGCCATTGCGCGAAGTTATTGCCCGCCACGGTCTGTCTGCCAGCAAGGCGCTGGGCCAGAACTTCCTGTTCGACGAACAATTGCTGGACCGGATTGCTGCCATTCCGGGATCTCTAAAAGGCGAGCATGTGTATGAGGTTGGCCCAGGGCCGGGTGGTTTGACGCGGGCGCTGTTGCGCGCAGGTGCAAATGTGTTGGCGGTCGAAAGGGACCGGCGCTGCCTGCCCGCCTTAGCCGAACTGTCAGAGGCATTTCCGGGACAATTAAGGGTTATCGAGGGCGACGCGCTTAAAATTGATCCCTTCGCGGAAATCGGCGAGCCCTTTCACATTGCGTCAAACCTTCCCTATAATGTCGGCACCGCGCTCGCGGTAGGTTGGCTGGCTGGCGAGGTCTGGCCACCGCAGTGGAAGTCGATGACGCTGATGTTCCAGCGCGAAGTCGCCGACCGGATCGTCTCGGCGGCCGGAACCGATGCCTATGGTAGACTGGCGATTTTAGCGCAGTGGCGGTCAAAGGCAGCAATTGCGATGCCCGTCCATCGGTCCGCGTTCACACCGCCGCCGAAGGTCATGTCAGCTGTTGTCCACATAACGCCCGGCCTCGCGCCCGACGGGGTCTCGATGTCAGTATTGGAAAAGCTGACAGCTGCGGCATTCGGACAGCGGCGCAAGATGTTGCGGCAGAGCTTGAAGAGCACAAAAGGGGCGCTCGAAGCGTTGGACGCCGCTGGTATTGCTGCGGACCGGAGACCGGAAACCGTCACAATTAACGAGTGGTGCGATTTGGCCCGGCACCTCGCTTAACGATTTCACAAGGGGTGGCGCTTTCGGGTGGCCAAAGCTAAGAGCTTCGAATGCATTCCCTGCCCGCCCATGAACAATCGGCTTTGGACAACATTGACCATGGTCGCATGCTCGGCCAGGTGCAGATGTGGTCGGCAATCAACAGCGGTTCGGGCAATATCGCAGGCCTAGCGACAACAGCCCACATCCTTGCTGACGCATTCTCTGTGTTACCGGGGCGAATAGAACTAATCGCCCCAGAGCCGGTCGAGAAAGTACTTAGCGACGGTGCAATCGAAACCGTAAACCATGGGCAGCATCTGCTTCTGTCCGTGCGCCCAGATGCACCGACGCAACTGCTTTTTACAGGCCATATGGATACTGTATTTTCAGCCGACCACAGCTTTCAGGAACAGCGTTGGCTTGACGCCGGTACGCTCAACGGTCCCGGTGTCGCCGACATGAAGGGCGGTATTGCCGTCATGCTTGCCGCGCTGCAAGCTGCAGAGACGGCGACAGGGTTTGAAAATGCCGGTTATCAAGTACTCATCAACAGCGATGAAGAGGTCGGCTCGCCTTCTTCGGCAGCTTTGATTGCAAAACTGGCACAAAACAAGCTGGCTGCGCTGACATATGAACCTGCCTTGCCAGACGGTACATTAGCGGGCGAGCGCGGCGGTAGCGGCAATTTCTCCGTAATAATCTCCGGCAGAAGCGCACATGCAGGGCGTAACCCGCAAGATGGTCGAAACGCATTATTGGCAGCGGCAGATCTGGCACTCCGCTTGAAAGCGTTGACCCGCGAAGGACTGTCGGTAAACCCCGCCAAAATCGATGGCGGCAGTCCGAACAATGTCGTTCCGGATCATGCCATATTGCGGGTGAATTTTCGTCCGCGCACGCCGCAGATTGTTGCCGATACCGACGCCGACTTGCGGCGCTTGATTGCAGATATAGAACGCGACCATGACGTAACCTCGCATCTGCATGGCAGCTTTGGCCGACCGCCCAAGCCGATTGACGCAGGCGCGGCCAAGCTATTCGAACTGGTCAAACAATGCGGCGCAGAACTTGGCCTGCCAATCGCCTGGAAATCCAGCGGTGGCGTTTGCGATGGCAACAATATCGCTGCCTGCGGGGTACCTGTCGTCGATACGATGGGCGTGCGTGGCGGCAACATACACAGTTCAGACGAGTTTCTCATCACCGAAAGTCTGGTCGAGCGCGCGCAGCTCTCAGCGCTCACCATCATGCGCATTGCGGCAAAAGGGGCATTATGACGTTCATTATCCGTCCGGCAAATCCGGACGATCTCCAACCGATTTATGAAATGGCAAAACGCACCGGTGGCGGGTTCACCAACCTGCCGCCCGACCGCAACGCGCTTTCCGCCAAGCTCGAACGATCGGCAGCAGGATTCGACCGCATTGGCGACGATGTGGCTGACGACCTATATGTATTCGTCCTGCAAAATACCAAGACCGGCGAAGTACGCGGCACATGTCAGATATTCGGCAATGTAGGGCAGAAATGGCCGTTTTACAGCTACCGGATCGGCGCGCTGACGCAGCATAGCGAAGAACTCGGTCGGACATTTCGCGCCGATATTCTGAACCTGTCGACCGACCTGGAAGGCACCACCGAAGTCGGCGGGCTCTTCCTTCATCCCGGAGAACGGGCTGGCGGTTTGGGGTTGCTGCTGGCGCGAACACGGTATCTTTTCATCCGCAATCACCGGCAGCGCTTTGCCGACAGGACGATCGCCGAACTGCGCGGCGTTATCGATGAAGCAGGCGGGTCGCCATTTTGGGACGGCGTTGCCGGCCGCTTTTTTGGCATGAATTTCCAGGAAGCCGATGAATTCAATGCCAAATTCGGCAACCAGTTCATTGCCGACCTGATGCCCAAACATCCGGTATACATCGCCATGCTGCCCGAAAGCGCAAAAGCCGTCATCGGCATACCGCATCCCTCAGGCCGCGCGGCGATGCGGATGCTGGAGAATGAAGGTTTTGCATGGGAAAGCTATGTCGACATTTTTGACGGCGGGCCGACAATGACAGCGCGGACAGACCAGATTCGAAGTGTGCGGGACGCTCAGGATATTATTGTTACGGAGATCAGCGAAAAGCTTGGCGAACATATTGGCGGGGAAAAAATGCTCGTCACCATCGGCCGGATGCACAGTTTCAAAGCAGCCTATGGCTGGACCGAGCCGCGCGATGGCGGTGTAGCTCTCGATGAAGTTACCGCCGCGATCCTCGGGCTGACGGTCGGTGACACTCTTACGCAACTGGCAAGGTGGTAGACATTGCTTCGGGAAATCAATTTCGACGGGATTATCGGCCCAAGCCACAATTATGCGGGGCTGAGCCTCGGTAACATCGCGTCTGCAACCAACGCGGGTGCAGCGTCGCAACCGCGCGCTGCCGCGCTGCAGGGCGTCGAAAAGATGCGCGCCAATCTGCGGCTGGGGTTGGCTCAGGGCTTTTTCATGCCACTGGATCGGCCGAACAATACGTGGCTATCGGGCCTTGCAGCTGACATGGCCAGTGCCGAGCCACATATTCGGGCAGCCGCTTTTTCGGCGTCGGCAATGTGGGCGGCGAATGCGGCAACTGTTTCACCTGCGCCCGATACTGGCGATGGCAAATGCCATTTATCGGCAGCCAATCTGCTCACGATGCCGCATCGCAGTCATGAATGGCATGGTACGCTGGCTCAGCTGCAACTGGCATTTGCCGACAAGCAGAATTTCGTTGTTCATGGCCCCGTGCCGCCGCCATTTGGCGACGAAGGTGCGGCCAACTTCATGCGGCTGTGTCCATCGCACGGCGAGGCTGGTATCGAGATATTCGTTTACGGCAAGGCGGGCGGGCCCTTCCCCGCGCGCCAACATATCGAGTCTTCCAAAGCCATTGCGCGCGCGCATCGACTGGATTCGACCAAAGTGCTGTTTGTACAGCAATCCGAAGTCGCAATTGCCGCTGGCGCGTTCCACAATGATGTCGTCGCCGTGGCCAATGAGCAGGTGCTGTTTACGCATGAGCAGGCATTTGAATATCCCGAACAAACTTACGCCAATATCAAGCGGCTGATGCCCGAGGCGGAGATTGTCATTGTTCCTGCCGACCGGGTGAGTTTGGCCGATGCCATCCAAAGCTACCTGTTCAACGCGCAGTTGGTGACGCTGCCGACCGGAGGAATGGCGCTCATTCTCCCGAGCGAGGCACAGTCCAACAGCCGCGTGTGGGGGTGGCTGAGCGAAATGGTCGAAGGCAATGGCCCGATTCGCGAGCTGGTGCCTGTTGATGTGCGCCAATCAATGGCTAATGGCGGCGGCCCTGCCTGCCTTCGGCTTCGCGTTGTTGCTGACCCCGCAACGGTTGACGCTCGATTCCTGGCGGATGAGGCGAAACTGGACAGGATATCTGAGGTGATTGCGGCGCATTGGCCCGAAGAAATCGCGCCTGATCACCTGGCCGACACCGCGCTGGTAGAGCAGGTTCGACTGGCGAGACTTGCGCTGCTTGAAACCTGCGGTTTAGCGGAACTGGCCTGACCGTCGATTTCCTTTACAAATGCCACTCGCATTAACCATCGTGAGATAAGCATTTGCTGAACTGGCACGGGCTTTGCTGTTTCTTTTCTTAACTATGAAAAAAATCGCGCGCCTGTTCACAATCAAGACCAAATTAGAGGTCTTCCTTATCACTTACGCGCTCGGTCTGGGCGCAGTGATGCGGGGGCAGGAATATATGGTCCAATATCCCGGAACTATCGGCAAAGTGTTTTTCGTATTGTGCACTGGGGCCGTTTTTATGGCCTCAGCCAAAATGCTCGAAGCCGTCGAATTTCAACGCGCTTTCGGGGTGGATTAGTCCCGGGATTCTGTTGCTCGGCTCCCGGGGGCCGCCGTAACTATTCTGTTGCCCGGCCAGTCCAGCCGCGTTCTTTTAGTGTAAGTTCAGACCGTGAGGCCCAAAATTACGCTGCGAGAGCAAGTGCTTCGTTATCGTTTGCACCTATTGGTTGTGAACCATTTCACGGCTTATTCATGCCGGGCAAAAACAATGTCTTTGAACACACGTCGATCCTAGTTCAGCCCCGTCATTCTCGCCCGCCGAAGTTCGAACGGAGGAGGGTGGTGGAGCTGCCGGGTACCGCCCCCGGGTCCGCTGCATCTATTACACATCGCCATTTATCACCATAGTCGGGCGAACCCGACACGACTTATATAGGCGCATTTTGGTGAATGGGAAGTGAAGGCAGCAGTTTTTCACCGCTAGGGGGCACGGTCGTAACGTCCGCGCCCTTCGAAACCGATAAGACTCTTGCCATCAATCTTCAAACGCATTTCGTCGAACGCCGACGCAACGAGCTTAGACGTCGGCAATATTATCGACACGGCGCCGGAAGCCATCGGCGGAAATGTAAAACCTTGCTCGTGCGTCTCGCCTTCAAAATCGATCTTGGCAATAATACCGACAACCTTCCGGTCGGGCTTGGTTGGCACCCATGTTCGACCGCCGTTTTCAATCCGCCGATTTTCTTCGCTGCCTCCGGCAAACTGGAACCGAACGTCGATTCGGTTGAAATGCGCTCCGGTCTCGGGATCGTGCACAAAAACACCAATGCCTTGCGCCCATTTCGTCTTATCCATTTGACCCGCCATCTGCGGACGATCTTCATATTGGCAACCCTTAGGCAGCCGTGCTTCGGAGCGCTTTTCATATGGCAAGCCGGCAGCACCTCTGGCCTGATAGCGCCTCTCCAATGCATTTAGCCACGCATAGCGCGCAGTTCTGGCAGCATCGTGCAGCACAGCGGAGCTTGCATCACCCTCCATTGCTGCAAGCGCTGCGTCTTCGAACCGGGACCGCGCTGCAAACTCGTCAGCTTCCGCCGTTGCAGCGGCATGCAACTCGGCGTCGGTCACCTCTTCATCATAAGCCGAAATCGCCGAAGCAGATGGCGCACTTACAAATTCTCCGTCGGCCAGAAAACTGCATCGCATGGATATCGCACCATTGCGCTCGGCAAATTCGGCGTCCTGCACGTCCTGTTCAAACGCTTCATTCCAGGGCCCGATTTCGCCGAGTATGAACCAAGGCCCCGATTGATCAACCGCAGCAGGCAACAGGATAACTTCATCAGCGTGCCGTTTCCATGTGCCCTTGCTGGATTGATCGGTCGCGCCATAGGCAAGGAACCACTCATAACTGCCATCGGACCTGAGCAGCAGTTCAGAGCCAACCTCTCTGACGCCGCTCAGATAGTAATGACCCGTCAGTGCTGTCTCCATAGAGCCTAGCGAAGGCGGCTGTGCATTTTGCGCGGAAGCTGGATATGCTAAAAAAGCCAGAAAAATGGCGGCCTTAGCGTGTACCCCTAGCCTCATAGCCCCTGCATATTCCGGCTTTCAGTGGGAATATGCACGACTATTCCTTCCAGTTCAGGCGTAAGGATGATCTGGCACGACAGGCGGCTGGTACGGCGGGCGCCGCTCGCAAGATCAAGCATATCCTCCTCATCCTCCACTGCGCGAGGCAGTTTTTCGAACCAGTCTTTGTCGATAATGACATGGCAGGTCGAGCAGGCCATTTGGCCCTCGCACGTGCCTTCGAGCGGCTGGCCAGCGGCCTGAGCGACTTCGAGCAGGCCCTGCCCTTCCTCGGCCTCGACAATCTGCAAATCGCCATTGGCGCTGATGAAGGTGACTTTAATCATAACATCGCCTCTGCTGCCCGGTTGATCACCTCTGATGCAATATCAATATCTTCGGCGGTCGTATAGCGACCAAAGCCAATGCGTATCGAGGATTTTGCCTGCCCCTCAGTCAGGCCTATTGCGCGTAAGACATGGCTCGGTCGGCCAGAACCGCTGGCGCAAGCGGAGCCCGCAGAAAAGGCAATGTTGCGGCATTCCGACATAAGACGTCCGACATCCACGCCGTCGCGACGGATATTGAGATTACCTTTATAGCGGTGGGTGGATGAGCCATTGATTACCCAATCCGGCAGCGCCGCCATAGCGCGGTCCCAAAGCGCAGAAACATGCGCAGCGTCAGCCTCCATCCGCTCGCTGGCCAGTTTGGCGGCTGCTCCGAACCCTGCACATAATGCAGGCGACAGCGTCCCCGAGCGCAAGCCTTGCTCCTGACCACCGCCATGCATTTGCGGCTCCAGCTTGACGCCATCACGCACCCACAGCGCGCCAATGCCTTTGGGGCCATGAACTTTATGCGCTGAGATCGCGATCATGTCAGGGCCGTCAGGGATAGGCATCCGGCCATAGGCTTGGACAGCGTCGCTTAGGAAAAGACCGCCTCTGGCATGCGCGGCAGCGGCGAGATCGGCGACAGGCTGGATCGTTCCGATCTCGTTATTGACCAGCATAACCGCAAACAGTCCCGGGCCGATATGAGATCCATCGGCAAAACCATCCGAACTAACCCCAAAGCTGGAACCACCCAGATATTCTACGCAATCCAAAACCGCAGCATGTTCAGTCGCGGCTGCTGTAACGGGCAAGCCGCATCCCTTTATCGCCAGATTGATCGCCTCGGTCGCGCCGCTGGTGAAAATGACGCGTCCACCGCGCGGCAACAGCGCCGCAACTTGGTCACGGGCGACCTCAACCGCAGCCGCAGCCGCCCTACCTGCGGCATGAACACTATGCGGATTTGCGAACCCATCTTTAAACCAAGGCTCCATCGCAGCAAAAGCCTCTGGAGCGATTGGCGTTGTTGCCTGATAATCCAGATAGATCACGCCGCCTTGGCCCGCTTTGATATCGAACGCCAGATTTCGATAAAACGCGTGACGTCGGCTTCGCTGCTGTCTGGACCAAAGCTTACGCGAATGACTTCCGAGGCCACAACAGCGTCCCAGCCCATAGCGCCCAAGACATGGCTCGCTTTGAGCGTTCCAGACGAACAGGCGCTGCCAGCCGAAACCGCGATACCTGCCATATCAAAATTGATCAGCTGACTTGATGCGGCAACGCCGGGCATGCGGTAGCTGCCGATTGTAGCCAAGCGGTTGCTTCCAGCGGCAACGACTTCACCCCCTGCTGCCAATATCGCATCTTCCAACATCATACGGAGGGTTTCGGCCGTTTCCAGCCACCCAAATCCCGCCTCCAAGGCAGCGGCAAAACCAATTGCAGCGGGAAGATTTTCGGTTCCGCGCCGGTAGCCTTGTTCCTGCCCACCCGTGGGCTGCAGCAAGCCCAGATCGCGCGTTAGCAGCGCGCCGATGCCGGGCGGCCCGCCGAGCTTGTGCGCAGAAACCGCGATAAGGTCCGCTTCTGGCAAAGCGACCTTTCCTGCGCTCTGCGAGCAATCGGCGAACAATGTCCCGCCTGCGGCGCGCACAGCTTCATAAACCTTACCTAATGGCTGGATTACGCCGGTTTCGTTATTAACCGACTGGACGGCATATCGGACTGGCTTGCTGATCGCCGACAACTCTACATATCCGTTTTTATCGACCGGCAAGCGTTCTGCCGCAGCGACACCCAGCACTGCATCATGCTCGACCGCACTGGCAATGGCCTGACCACCACGTAATCCAATCGCGATCGCTTCACTCGCCCCGCTTGTCAGGATGACCTCGCCGTCCCAACCCAGCGCCGCTGCGATCCTTTGTCGCGCGTCCTCAAGCGCGGCACGCGCCGCGCGCCCCTCATTATGCGGCGAGGACGGGTTTGCCCAATATTCGAGGCCCTCCATCATTGCCGCACGCGCCACGCCCAGCACCGGCGTAGTCGCGGCATGATCGAGATAGATGCGGTGGCGCGTAGGCATAAACCTGTGCGAACTTTCCATGACAGTTGCGAAAATCGTGACTGCTTCTATATAGCGCTTCCACATCCTGCAAAGCCCGAACCATCGGGCAGCGCGCGCCAGCAGTCTTAGAATCGAAAAAACACACATGCCCGCCATCGCAATTCCCGGCCCCGAAGGCCGCCTTGAAGCCCGTTTCTCGCCGCCGCCGCGCCCGCGCGCTCCGATTGCGATGATCCTGCACCCGCATCCACAGGCAGGCGGGACAATGAACGACCGCATCACGCAGCAGCTTTACAAAACCTTTGTAGCGCGCGGTTTTGGCGTGTTGCGTTTCAACTTCCGCGGCGTTGGTCGCAGCGAAGGCGAATTTGATAACGGTATTGGCGAATTGTCCGATGCGGCGTCGGCACTTGATTGGGTTCAGAGTTTTCACCCAGAAGCATCAACTACGTGGATCGCCGGTTTCAGCTTTGGTGCGTGGATTGGCATGCAGCTTTTGATGCGCCGACCCGAAATCCGGGGCTTCATCTCTGTGTCGCCTCCAGCGAACATGTATGATTTCAGCTTTCTTGCCCCCTGCCCGTCATCCGGCATCATCATTCAGGGTGTGAATGACGAGGTTGTGAACCCGAACGCCGTGCAAAAGCTGGTCGACAAGCTCCGCACGCAGCGCCACATTACGATCCATCACGACGAGATCCCCCGCGCGAACCATTTCTACGAAAATGAAATGGATATGCTGATGGCGTCGGTGAACGCATATCTTGATTTCCGGTTGGACCCCAATTCGCCGATCAAGTGATTATGCTGCCTCAGTGACAAGGCTTTTGCCTTGCTGATCAGGCACAACCCAAATCGCGATATTGGCAAGAATCACCGCCGCCGCGGCCATCATCAGCCACATTTGCTTGCCTGCGCCTTCCTGCCGCCAGCGTTTCCATGCGCCGAATAGCAGCAGGACGGCAGCGAATGTCGCAATTGAGAGAATGAAGTTAGCCATGAAGCGAGCATAATGGTCGTGGATAAGCCGCGCAATCGGTCAAATTCGGCATAGCCTTTTTCGGGCACCTCTCCTAATCGGGGCATATTCCGACTCAGACAGGATATGCCATGCGTATCGCCATTGCTTCAGACCATGCTGCCCTCGCGCTAAAAGCTGCGTTGGCTGACCATGTGCGCGGCGCTGGGCATGAAGTACAAGACCTTGGGCCGCATGACGAAAGCTCGGTCGATTATCCCGATTATGGTTATAAACTCGCGTCTGTGATTGCCGCAGGCGATGCGGACCGAGGGATCGCATTGTGCGGCTCAGGAATCGGCATATCGATCGCGGTCAACCGAAGCCCGGCAGCTCGCGCCGCGCTTGTATCCGAGCCGCTGTCAGCCAAATTGGCGCGTGAGCATAATGATGCGAATGTCATAGCGATGGGCGCGCGCCTCATCGGGATTGAAATGGCCAAGGCCTGCGTCGATGCCTTTCTTTCCACAGATTTTGGCGGAGATCGCCACCAACGCCGGGTCGATAAACTGTCCCACCCGATTACACCCAAGGAGCCAGCATGAGCAGCGCCGCCGCTAACGACATTCAGACAAACGGATTTTTCACGCAAACGCTCGTTGAGCGTGACCCCGAGATCGCTGGCTGGATCGCCAAGGAGCTTGGCCGCCAGCAGGACAAAATCGAACTGATAGCGTCCGAAAACATCACGTCGCGCGCGGTGCTTGAAGCAACGGGTTCGATCCTGACCAACAAATATGCCGAGGGTTATCCTGGCAAGCGCTATTATGGCGGATGCGAATATGTCGACGAGATCGAAACCATCGCTATCGAGCGCGCCAAAAAACTGTTCGGGTGCGAATTTGCCAACGTGCAGCCCAATAGCGGCAGCCAGATGAACCAGGCGGTGTTCCTCGCGCTGTTGCAGCCGGGCGACACTTTCATGGGTCTGGATTTGAATTCAGGCGGACACTTGACCCATGGCTCCCCAGTCAACATGTCGGGTAAGTGGTTCAATCCGGTGGCTTATGGTGTCCGGCGGGACGACCATCGTATCGACATGGACGAGGTTGCCCGGGTTGCTCGTGAAAATAAACCAAAGATCATAATCTGCGGCGGTACCGCCTATTCACGCGGCTGGGATTGGGCTCGGTTCCGCGAGATTGCCGATGAAGTCGGCGCGTATCTGATGGCCGACATGTCGCACATCTCGGGCCTTGTTGCAGGCGGAGTGCATAGCTCACCTGTTCCCCATGCGCATGTGACGACCTCCACAACCCACAAATCGCTACGCGGGCCGCGTTCGGGCATTATCCTGACAAATGACGAGGCGCTGGCCAAGAAGTTTAACTCAGCGATTTTCCCAGGGTTACAAGGCGGCCCGCTGGTGCATGTCATCGCCGCAAAGGCAGTATGTTTTGCCGACGCGATGAAGCCTGAATTCAAAAGCTACGCAGCAAGCGTCGTTGAAAATGCCAAAGCATTGGCTTCCAGCTTGCAGGAACAGGGCCTCGATATCGTATCGGGAGGCACCGACAACCATTCGATGCTTGTCGATCTTCGCCCCAAGGAAGCAAAGGGCAAGCACGCCGAGCACGCACTCGACCGGGCCTCGATCACGTGCAACAAAAACAGCATTCCTTTCGATCCCGAGAAGCCATTTGTGACCTCCGGTCTCCGGCTAGGTACCCCGGCGGGTACAACCCGCGGCTTCGGACCCGCCGAATTCCGCCAAATAGGCCGTATGATCGCCGATGTGGTTGAGGGTCTGCGCAAAAATGGAGAGGCCGGCGACGGCCAGATTGAAGCCCGGATCAAGGACGAAGCCGAAGCGCTCTGCGCACGCTTCCCAATCTATCCCTCTTGAACTATAAAGGTGACTTACCCATCTAATACACAGAAGGGAAATTGACGATGTCACTTTTTTGCAACGAATGCGATTTCGAGTATCAGGACGGCACGAAATTCTGTCCGCAGTGCGGGTCTAAAACGCCCGAGCAACGCGCCGCAGAAAGCATTCCGAATCAGGCCAAGCACTATGTCGGCGAGGCGGCGGACGAGTTGTGGGGCGCGACCAAAGACGCGTTTCACACCGGCAAACATCTTGCCGATCAGGATACTGTGAAGAAGGTTGCGGGCGGCGCCGCCATTGGTGCTGCTGCTGCCGTTATTGCCCCAATCGGCTTAGCCACGGGTGCGTTGATTGGTGCCGGGATTGTCGCTTACCGTCATGTGAACAAAAAGAAGAATCAGGAAAACAAATAATTGCGTTGCCCTTTTTGCGGACATGATGACAGCCAGGTCAAGGACAGCCGTCCCACGGAGGACAACAGCGCGATCCGCAGACGGCGGCAGTGCGAAGGTTGTGGCGGGCGCTTCACGACTTTTGAACGAATCCAGTTACGCGAACTGACCGTCGTCAAAACCGAAGGCAAACGCGAGCCGTTCGAGCGCGAAAAGCTGGAACGTTCGCTCTCCGTAGCTTGCCGCAAGCGGCCGGTGGACAATGCCCAAATCGAAAAGCTCGCCTCGGGTATCCAGCGCCAATTGGAAACGCTCGGCGAAAGCGAAATAGAGTCGAAGCGGATTGGCGAATTCGTGATGGACGGCCTTAAGGCGCTCGACAGCGTTGCTTATATTCGCTTCGCTTCGGTGTATAAGGATTTCAGCGAGGCCAAGGATTTCGAAGATTTCGCCGGGAGTGTCGTCGAAGCGGCAAAAAAATGAGTTCGCCGCCGATTATCATTCTCGTCCGCCCGCAACTGGGCGAAAATATCGGTAAGGCCGCGCGCGCGATGCTGAATTTCGGGCTAACCGAATTGCGGCTGGTCGCTCCTCGCGACGGCTGGCCCAACCCGTCGGCTGGACCTGCAGCTTCTGGTGCAGATGTGGTGCTGGCCAATGCACAAGTGTTTGGCACTCTCGCAGACGCCACTGCCGATATCAGCAATGTCTACGCAACGACGGTCCGCAAACGAGGCGTGACCAAACCTGTCATCACGCCCGAGGCTGCGGCTCTGGAAGTTTTCAAGAACCAAGGGCGTAGTGCTATCCTCTTTGGTGCCGAACGATCTGGTCTCGAAAGCGATGAGGTCACTGTCGCCCGCGCAATCATTACAGTGCCGATTAATCCCGAATTCGGCTCCCTCAACCTTGCGCAAGCCGTCATCCTGTGCGCTTATGAATGGTCGAAGACGCAGGCACTCGCCAGTCCACCGAAAACCGATCTCGATCCTCCAGCCTCTCAGTTTGAATTGGACGGACTGATTGCGCAGCTAGATGAAATGCTGGATCCGCTTGGTTATTTCAGGCCGGTTGACCGCGCGCCGGTCACGCGGCGGACGTTACGGAACCTGCTGACAAAGCCCGCATGGAATGCGCTGGAAGTGCGGACATTGCGGGGCGTTTTGACGACACTGGCCAAGCACCGCCGGGAAGTTGACTAAATTTCTTTGTTCCGGATGTCGTCCCAACGGGCAAACTCATAAACTATTGAAGCTTCAACAAGTTGATCCCAAAAACTCTGGATGAGAGCGACCGGCACGCCCAGTGCTTCAGCGCGGGCGACTGCATTTTCGATAACCTCGCGTTTCCGGTCTTCGTCTCGAACGGCGGTGCGGTCAGGTTTAATTCGTGCCGCGGCGTTCATATAGGCAAAGCGCGTGGCGAATAAATCCATCAGCGCAGTATCAATCGCATCCACACCGGCCCTTACTTCGGTCATATTGGCACAATCTTCGGGGCTTTTTGCGGATGTTCGGCTTGACATGGCGGCGCCTTTAAAGTTCGACACACACAAAGTCGAGCCAGATGTTGACTTATCGCCCTATTGCCGCCATAGGCCCGCCTTCGCAATTGACCCTGCATCCCGGTGAAGCAGGTGTCCGGCCTATCCTGCATAGGTCGCGCGGTACCGGGAATAACGTTGTTAGCAATTGGAGACACTAAATGTCGAAGCGCACAAGCTCGAAGTATAAACTTGACCGCCGGATGGGTGAAAACATTTGGGGTCGCCCAAAATCACCTGTCAACAAGCGTGAATATGGCCCCGGCCAGCATGGTCAGCGCCGCAAGGGCAAGCTTTCCGACTACGGAATTCAGTTGCGCGCCAAGCAGAAGCTCAAGGGCTATTATGGCGACGTAACCGAGAAGCAGTTCAAGCGCGCCTATCAGGAAGCCAGCAACATGAAGGGCGATACGTCGCAGAACCTTATCGGTCTGCTCGAACGCCGTCTGGATATGATTGTTTACCGCGCCAAGTTTGCGCCGACCATTTTTGCAGCACGCCAGATCGTCAGCCACGGCCATATCCGCGTCAACGGCGTGAAGTGCAACATCGCCAGCCGCCAGGTCGCAGTGGGCGACGTCATCAGCCTCGGCAACAAGGCCAAGGAAATGGCACTCGTCATTGAAGCGCAGGGCCTCGCCGAGCGCGACATTCCTGAATATGTCGCTGTCGATGGCAACGACAAGGTGACCTTCGCACGCATCCCGACGCTTGATGAAGTGCCTTATCCCGTCAAGATGGAACCAAATCTGGTCGTCGAATTCTACTCGCGTTAATCCGCGTTTCCGACCTGAACAAAATAGGCGGTCCTTTGGGGCCGCCTTTTTTGTTTGAGCGCGGGCATGGCCTCTGCCACAAGGCGCAATAATGTTTCCCTTCAGGAGAATCCGATGCGCTTATTGACGCTCGCCCTTGTTTCGGCACTTGCTCTGACTTCAGCCTGCAAAAAGGTCGATGACCAGCCTGCAGACACCGCCACATCCCCATCGGCACTTCCCGATGTCGTAGTGCCTGAGCTGTCAATGCAGACGATGAAGGATGTCACCAAGGAATTGTCGCTAGACAGTTATGAGGGACGAGCGCCTGGTTCGCCGGGCGAGGTGAAGACAGTTGCCTATCTGATACAGAAATTCAAAGCGGCGGGATTGGAGCCGGGTAACGAAGGCAGCTGGACTCAGGACGTGCCGCTGGTTGAAATCACTGCGAAGAATGTGTCGGCGCTTAGCATTGCGGACAAGTCCGGGAAGGCGATGTCCTTCGCTTATGGCAGCGAATATGTTATTGGGTCCTACCGCGAAACGCCGAAAACAAAGGTCGACATGAGCGACATGGTGTTCGTCGGCCATGGCATCGTTGCACCCGAAAAAGGCTGGAACGACTATGCTGGCGTCGACGTGAAGGGCAAAACCGTCGTCGTCATGGTCAACGACCCGGACTTCGATGCCAAGGATTTAACCGGCGAATTCGGCGGCAAGGCGATGACCTATTATGGCCGCTGGACGTACAAATATGAGGAAGCAGCACGACAGGGTGCCGCCGCCGTCCTCATCATTCACGATGATGCTCCCGCTGCTTATGGCTGGAATGTCGTCAATTCGAGCTGGACTGGAACGCAATTTCTTGCCCAATCCAAAGACGCAGGCGCAAGCCAGACTCAGGCTAATGGCTGGATCCAAAAGAGCGTCGCCAAAGAAATTTTCGCAGCAGCCGGTCAAGACCTCGACAAACAAATGGCGGCAGCCAAGCAAAAGGGCTTCAAGGCCGTTCCGCTTGGTTTGAAGGCTTCTATGAGCTTCGACAATGACATTGCGCGCAAAGCCAGCAAGAATGTGATCGGCATTCTTAAGGGTGCAAAAAGGCCTGAAGAGTATGTGCTGTACACCGCGCATTGGGATCATTTGGGTCGGTGCACTGCAGCAACTGACGGCGATGATATCTGCAACGGCGCGGTCGATAACGCGACTGGTACGGCGGCTTTGGTTGCACTCGCCGAAGGGCATAAGAAAGCTGGTGCACCTGACCGCAGCATCGTGTTCCTGGCTGTCACAGCCGAGGAATCAGGTCTGCTTGGGTCAAAATATTATGCCGAAAACCCAGTATTCCCGCTGAACCAAACCGTCGGCGGGGTAAATATGGACGCCTTTTCCATGGCCGGTCCTGCAAAGAATCTAACGGTCATCGGCATGGGCAAATCACGGCTTGATGACTATCTGGGCGCTGCTGCAAAAGCCGAAGGCCGAACCCCCGAAATGGAACCTACTCCTGAAAAGGGTTTCTACTATCGCTCGGACCATTTCAGCTTTGCCAAGCTGGGCGTGCCGATGGTCTATTTTGAAGGTGGGGACGATCTCGTGACCGGCGGCAAGGAAGCTGCGAAGGCCGCTGCCGAGGATTATGAAAAGAACCGCTACCATGCACCCGGTGATGAATATGACGAGAAATGGGACTGGTCCGGCGTGATGTCCGATCTGAAACTCTATTACCGTGTCGGTCGAATGCTGGCGATGACGGACGCATGGCCAAACTGGAACGACGGCGACGAATTCCGCGCCATCCGTGACAAGAGCCGCAGCGGGAAATAAGCCCAAATGTCCTTCCGAATGCCCGCCGAATGGGCACCGCATGAGCGCGTCTGGGTCGGCTTTCCCAGCTTCTGGGAGCATTGGGAAGAGCCCTTTGCTGCCGCCCAGAAGCAGATTGCCGCCTTTGCCAACGCTGTTCACGATGGCGGCAAAGGCGAGACCGTTCATATGATCACGGGCAACGCGGAAGCAGCAGCGGTAGCGCGTGATCTGGTCGAACCCGCAGTTATCGTTGAGCAACATCAGATCGGCGATATCTGGTTGCGGGACACAGGATGTATAGTGGTTAAAGACGGTGCTCGCCGCGTTGCCCGCAATTTTGGCTTCAACGGCTGGGGCAACCGGTTCAATTTCGATGGCGATCAGGATATCGGAGAGACGCTCGCAAAGGCTGCTGGTTTCGACGTCACCAATTGCGACTGGATACTCGAAGGCGGCTCCATCGATGTCGATGGTGAAGGCAACGCCGTCACGACCACCGACTGCCTGCTTAACCCCAACCGCAACATATCGCTTAACGAGGCTCAGATAGAAGCTAGGCTACGCCGGGATCTTGGGGTTGAAAAATTGCTGTGGCTCGGTGATGGTTTGGGCAATGATCATACCGACGGCCATGTCGACAATCTTGCGCGGTATGTGGGTGTGAACCATCTCGTCATCCCGGAGGCTAGGGAAGCAAATGATCCTAATGCCGCCGTCTATGCCGACGCCCGCGCGCGCGCCGAGGCCTTTGGCTGCAAAGTGACACCCCTGCCCTCCGTCGGGCGCTTCGAGCAATTTGGCGAAGCTGTGCCCGCCAGTTACATGAACTTCTATATCGGTAATAGCGCCGTCATCGTGCCCATATATGGCAGCCGTCATGACGATGATGCCCTCGCGGAACTCGCCTTGCTATTTCCTGATCGCAAAATCATCGGCCTGCCCGCCGATGCGGTGCTTACAGGTGGTGGAAGCTTCCATTGTTCAAGCCAGCAGGTGCCTGTTTGATGCTATTGGCAACAAAACTAATTCGCCCCATATAACCACCACAATCAACAGAGAGGACCCCCCCATGAAAAAAGCTTTTCTCCTTGCTCTCGCCGCCTCGGTCTTGGCCGCCCCTGCTTATGCCGACCATCACAGCATGAGCAAAGCCGAGCATGACAAGATGCATACAGCGCATCAGGACCGGCTCGCAAAAATCCTGGCCGATCCGTCACGCGTCGAAGACTCAAAACGCGACAAGTATCGCCACCCGGCCGAAACCTTTGAATTCTTCCGTCTGCATCCTGATCATGTCATCGGCGAATATGCGCCCGGCGGTGAATGGGTGTCCCGCATTCTTGGCCGCTATGTCGACGAAAAGGGCAAATTCAACGGGCTTTATTTCAGCACCAACGCAGGTTTTGGTACGCCTGAATCGCACACCCGCATTAAAGCGAGCGCTGCGAAATTCGGCGAAGATGTAGCAAAGGTAACCGGTCGCCCCGCGACAGATTATACAGGCTTTACGCTAGATGCCATTCCGGAAGGCGCGAAAGGCACCTACGACCGGATTCTGGTCATGCGCATGCTGCACAATATGATCCGTTGGAATATTGCCGACACCGAATTGAAGCGCATGCGCGAACTGCTCAAAGACGATGGTCTGATTGGCATCGAACAGCATCGGGCGAAAGCCGACGCACCCTACAGCTACACCGACGGTAACAAGGGCTATCTGCGCGAGGCCGATGTGATCAAGCTGATGGAACTGAACGGCTTTGAACTGGTGGCAAAAAGCGAGGTAAATGCCAATTCCAAGGACGCAGCCAACTGGCCCGACGGCGTCTGGACTTTGCCCCCAGCATTCGCCCTGAAGGATGTCGATAAAGCCAAATATGAGGCGATCGGCGAATCTGACCGGATGACTTTGCTGTTCAAAAAGCGGTCCTGATCAACATTATGTCGGCCTTTGCAATCCGCGCCATCCTCTCGGGGATAATCATTGCGCTGATTGCTTTGGTTGGCAAAAAAGCACCGGCAGCAGGGGCGCTAATTGCCTCGCTGCCGCTGATTTCTATCCTGGGCATGATATGGCTCTGGCGTGACACGAGCGACAGCGCATTGCTCGCCAATCACGCCGAAGCAACATTCTGGTATGTGCTGCCGAGCTTGCCGATGTTTTTGCTCATCCCCTGGTTGTTGCGGAGCGGCTATGGTTTCTGGCTAGCACTTACCTTTGGCATTGCGGTCACAATATTATTGTATCTCGCTACAATCCTGATTGCCGCGCGTTTCGGCGTGCGGCTATAGACAAATCATGACCAGAAATATTACAGTCGCTGCGTTACAATTGCCGCTGGCGGGCAATGAAGCCGACAATATCGACGCCGTTTCCGATCTGATTGCGCAGGCGGCCTCCAACGGCGCACAAATCATATTGCCGCCCGAGCTCTTTTCAGGGCCCTATTTCTGCAAGACGCAGGAAGAGGCGCATTTCTCACTCGCGCGTCCGACGCTCGAGCATCCATCTGTACAGGCGATGGCGAAGCTCGCCAGGCAATTGGGCGTGGCTATCCCGACCAGCTTTTTCGAACGCGATGGCGCACATTTCTACAATACGCTGGCGATGATTGATGCGAACGGCGAAATTCTAGGCACTTATCGCAAAAGCCATATTCCCGATGGCCCCGGCTATCAGGAGAAATATTATTTCCGCCCTGGCAACACCGGTTTCAAGGTCTGGGACCTGTTCGGCGCGCGCGTCGGCGTCGGCATTTGTTGGGACCAATGGTACCCGGAATGTGCACGGGCAATGGCGTTGATGGGGGCGGAACTGCTCTTTTACCCGACGGCCATCGGTGCAGAGCCGCAGGACGCGACACTCGACACACGCCATATGTGGCGGCGTGCGATGGTGGGGCATGCGGTCAGCAACTGTATGCCGGTGATTACCGCGAACCGTACCGGCAGTGAAGACGATCATGGCGGCAGCCCCCAAAAATTCTACGGTACCAGCTTCATCGCCAATGAATGGGGCGACATCATAGCCGATCTGGACGACAGCGAAACCGGCCTGCTGGTGGCTACTTTCGATCTGGACCAAGCCCGCAAACACCGCGCAAGCATGGGCTTTTTCCGCGACCGCCGACCGCAACTTTACCGGCGTTTGGTTGAGGACATTTAAGCTGTCATATCTCTATCTCATCGGCCTGGGGTCGAACCAGCGCCATCCGCTTATCGGCCTGCCTGCCCAAGTGCTCGAACAGGCAGTGGCGGCGCTTGAAATGGACGATGTGGATGTGTTTGCGCATTCAGCAATTATAAGCAGCGCGCCATTGGGACCGTCGCTGCGACGATATGCTAATGCAGCGGCGATCGTCTCGACGGCGTTAGAACCACCTGCCCTGCTACTCCGGCTGCACGAAATTGAAGCGCATTTCGGGCGCGTCCGGCGTGGTCGAGCCTGGCAAGCGCGCGTGCTGGATCTGGACATCATTTTATGGTCTGGCGGGATTTGGGCAGATGATGGCCCACAACTGGCGATTCCCCATCCTGCCATGCGGGACCGCAGCTTTGTACTGACCCCGGCCGCAATGATCGCGCCGGACTGGAGCGACCCGGTAACCGGCCTGAGCATCCGCCAGCTACAATCGAGATTTAACCGTCCAAAGCCGCTTGACCCCGCATCGTCACGCCATTAGGGGAGGCGCTCTCGCACGAACCGCTATACCGGTTCTGGTAAGGGCCCTTAGCTCAGTCGGTAGAGCAACTGACTTTTAATCAGTAGGTCGCTGGTTCGAACCCAGCAGGGCTCACCATTATATTTTTAATGGCGTGGATTCTAAGATGGCAGGTTTAAGCGGCGGATGCCAATGCGGCGCGGTGCGGTATCGAACATCAATATCCTTGGAAAACCCCCATCTTTGTCATTGCCGGATGTGCCAGAAAGCATCGGGGAATCTGTTTGCTGCGCTTGCTTCTCTGCCCAAGTCGGAGATCCAGTGGACCCGAGGCAGCGCAGCACGGTGGCGCAGCTCCGCTCATGTCGAACGAGGATTTTGCAGTAAATGCGGAACGCCGCTATTTTATGATGACATCGGTTCTGACGATATCGCCATCACCATCGGCTCTCTTGACCAGCCGTTGAACGTCAAACCCGTTTCGCATGATGGCATTGAAGGCCGGATGCCATGGTTTGCCGAATTGAATGATTTAGTCGATAAGGGTGAAACGGCAACGGCAGATCAGGCCGAATGGGCGGCGGCAATAAGGTCTAGCAATAACCAGCATCCCGATGTTGATACTAAAACCTGGCCAGAATAGCCGCTGGCACGGCCACACTTCCAAGGCAGATATATCGACCAAATTTGATACGTACTGGTGCATGTGATGCAATGACCCGCCGAGCATGACACACTACGCTGAGCGCTGCTGTCATGAAATGGGATCGAGATGCAGGTCAAATTGGTAGACGAAATGTATCTGGCAACCCAACATCCGGTCGTCAATCGGGCAGGTAGCAGATCTCGTTCGCGCTCATTGGGCGGCATTATGCTGCTAACCGTATTTTCGACCAATGCCGCTTTTGCTAGTGGTTACATGACCGCACCCGAATTTCGTCAAAAAATGCCAAGCTTTAAGGCCTGCCTGAAGCAGCTTGAAGCAACCGCGGCAGCGAATCGCAAACAGTTGAAGCCGCGAACCTTCGATCCCGATGGCGGATTTCAGCAAGTGTCGATTCAGGCCATCAGTGACGGCGTCGAAACAACAGGTCGCAATAGCGCGCGTTACGATGCAAAGCTTTGGTTTCATAACGGCCGATTAAACAAAGACGGCACGCAGTATGAAATCAACCACAGCTGGACCCAGAGCGGCTTTGAATGCCGCGGGAAAACCATGATCATAAATGGCTCCCAAGGCTACACGCTCAGCACTTTTGAACCGGTAGCTAGCAAGGCACCTTAATATTCTCCGACCGGACGAAGAAGCATATGTTGCGCTTGAGGCAATTCACCGGCTTGGTAATTCTGCTCACTGCTGCTGGTTGTTCGTCCGATTCATCGACGAAGCTTTCAAGCGAGGTAAGCAAAAATGTTCAACCTGGCATTTCGTTGGATCAGACGATCACGACAATGCATTCGCGTGGATTTCGATGCCAGCCGACGCGACCTCCAGCCAAAGCTAAAGTGGTCCAATGCGGTCGGCAACGCGCACATTTGATTGTGGCAACCTGTGTGCAGACGGTCTGGCTGTATTTCGCGCCAGAAACGAGCATGCTAGCGCGCGTCGAGGTAATAGCGCCGGTGTGTACCGGTCTTTAGGTTGCTGTTGGTTTGAACGCCAAAGGACTAGTGACCTAAAAAATGTTCAAATCTCTGCAGCCGAAATTTGCCGTCCGCACCCCTTTGCCAAATGGAGTTAAACGGTCCGGTTCGACCTTTGACTCCTTCTTCACCTTCGGGTTTGTCCACTATGACCGAACCCTTCACGCTCACACGATCAGGTGTTTCCGCGTGGAAAGTGTCATATTGCAGGTCAACAGAATAGAGCCAGTCACTTGCCCAGAATTCAGCCGCGGTTTCAGCACCCTGAATCAACGGAATCCCCGGCCACGAAAATGTAATGGTATCTTCAAAGAATAGCCGGATTTTCGATGGGTCAGTTCTGCCCATTGAGCTCCAAAAAAAATCATCCACCTCCAGTTCATTGAACAGTTCAGCTGCCACCATTTGCTGGCCACTCAGCGCAAAGCAGGCAGTCAGCCGATCAAGTGTCGCGTCATATCCGTCAGGATATAATGCCGCGCAATGGGGAAGCTCGGCCAGCGCCGCTTCGGCAAGCGCCTCAAAAAACAGGCCTCGCGGTTCGTTACCGCAGCTATCGCCAACTGGCGCACGGATGTTACCCCTTCCATCCGTCAGCTCGACCGTAAATATCGCACCACACACGAGCACCTCATCTGTAGCGTATACCAGATCAAGCGCCTTTCCTTTGGCGACAATCATATCCCAAGTTGCTTCGGGAATTTTTACGCTGATCAGCTTTGGCCCAGACCGTCGGACGTTCGTGACCATCTCCCTGATTTCGACTATTGGCGCTCCGTTGCGATCACGTTGCAAAACAAGAGCAACTCCACCACCCGTTTTGAACACGACCGTTGTGACGATCAACTCGCTTTTGGAACCCGCATATCCATTGCGCCGGCGGATTTTCTCGAGCGTTGGCAGGCCAAATTTTTTGCGTGTCGCGTTACGATAGCCCTCTGTGCATTTGGGTCGTGGGTCGTAATTCGAACATCTCCCGGATTTGGCACCAAAGCTCTGCGCTTCGGCGGACTCGCCCCATAAAATACCACCACTCAAAATGCTCAGGGCCACCGCAGCCAGTTTAGCGCATTTGCTAAATTTCAATTTCATTGGTCCTGCCGAAAGAAAAAGCTGAACCTCGTTTCATCGTACACAACCCTGCTTTTGAACGCCAATATCGCGCATTCATCGGCTCTAAAGCATGCTTGCGCTACCGCCATAGCCTCGGTGAACCGGTACATTGAGCCTGCTGTACCAAAGCTGCAAATCCGGCGTAACGTACTTCAAACAGGACATGCCAATATCTTGTGGCAGGAGCCTTTCGGGTCGATGAAATTTTACGAAATCAAGATGTAGCGCTGCTTGGCCAACCCGCTTGGGCATATCGTCGCCTCCCCGCGGGCTGGTGTGATTATAGGGGCCTCAGGAGCAAAACCTGACAGTCGGTGCGCGCAAAGACGAACCACAATGCGCCCATCACAGAAAAATCCGCGGTCAAAAGTGAAAGCAAGGATGCAATGCAAATCCCAAAATGTCTTATCCTGACAATCGCCTTCGGCACGTTGGCGAACTGTGCGCCGATCTCTCGTGACAGCTGTATCAACGACAGCGCCTATGATATCGGATACGCGGCTGCGATGGACAATGCTGACCGGATGAGCCGGTTGCAAAGCGTCACCAAAATTTGTGGCAAGGAAGGCCGTGAGGTCGACGTGGCCGGATATACCGAGGGTTTTGACGCGGGGACCAGCGCGTTTTGCGTCGTCGATAACGGGTATCGATGGGGATTGCGCGGACGCGGCTATAACGGCGTTTGCGCGGATCCCGCATTTAGCGCTGCATATGACGATGGACTGCGGATTTACAAAGTTCAGCAACGTGGAAAAGCGATCCGCGAACGGCTGGAAATGATCAGGTCTCGTGTGGCTAATATCCAACGGATACTCGATGAAGACAAAACCCTGGCTGAAGAACGTAGACGTAAGTTGCTGCGGGAATGGGATGGACTGTTGCTTGAGCGACGCGACCTTCTTGCCGAACAGCAAAGCCTGCCTCCAGTCTGAGGTATTAGGATTGCGTACATTTATCTGGCCTCACCAACATCGATAGAAAGCCGGTCGATATGAAACTGTCTACAGCGTTGTTCGTTTCTTCTGGAACCGCCGTGCTGTTCGCAGCGATGCCATTTCTATCGACTTTCGCAGCAGCAACTATTGCCTCCATGTCAGGGTGTGCGCTTGATGAGGGGGGCGCGCATAGCTGCGTGATTTTCGGTTTTGAGGCTGGCCCGACACTTTACGCTATGGGTGTCGCATTCTGGCTGTTCATCATTACCTGGCTTTATCTGCCGGTTGCATTGGGGCTAGTGGTCGCAGGCTTCATTGTGCTTGCGCGAGGCAACAAAGATCTGGGGCGCAATCAGAAGGTTGGCGCAATCTACTGGCTGCTGTTTTTTGCTGCGATGGTCCTGCCTGTCGCCCAGGATTTCGCCTTGGTATTTGCACTTTTGGCGATATTGCTTGGGTATTGGCGAAAGCGACAAGCAGCGACGAACGCTCTCACCTAAATGGCTAATCGTCGTTGGTCTTGATATAACCGGCAGGTTGCGAGCGCGCGGGCACGGGTTTGACATTGTCGTCTACGAGTACTTCGACATGATAAGTGGTTATATAGTCGGTGCTGCCGCGGCAGGGATACATGCGTTCGTCATGCACCAGCAGGAAACGTCCATCATGCCAAGCAAAGCTCTGGCTTTCTCCGCAGTCCGATATTCCCCTGCCCCGTGCGAAACTGCTGAGTAATCGGGCCTCTTCGCTCCAATCGACATTGGATAGCTCGGAGTCGTCTTTGATCTCGTGTCCCTGATAGGGCCAAAAACGAGCGGGCTGTGCCTTTCTTTGGTTATCGACGATGTAGAGCATCAGGTAAGGGTTGTAACCGCCACAGCTTGTCGGCAGGATCATCAATGTGTTCAGGGTGTCTAACCGGTAATAGATCGGATTTTCCTGGATAGCATCGGAAGAATATTTGAGGCACGGATCGAGCCCCCGCAATTGGGCTAACTGCTTATGGTCTATGGTGGTAGGTGGCATCTCGGGTTTCGGTGCGACCCTGACCTGGCGCCTTGGCAACATCAGCGGGACGGTAAAAGCGTTAACTGGCTTTGTGCCAGCGCGGCCCAATGCCGCAACGGTATCGGTCATATACTGTCGCTGGTCGATATACCCGAGAACCGTATCGAGACCGCGCAGCGACGCGGTCGCAAATTGCTGCCCTTGCGGGTCGAGCAGGCTGACCGAACTCTTCCCGCGCATTGCCGCGATGAGCTTTTCAGAGGTCAGGTCATCAAGTTCATAGATATCTGCTTCCTTGCCCAAATGGATATCCAGCTTTTGACCATCAACCGCGATCCAGCGCGTGTTCCGCATCAGGCGATCTATTGCCTCCATTTCATCCAAGGCTCTCGCGCCTGCGGCTGTAAAGCTGACCGATGGCGGGTCCGTTGGATTACCGCTGCGCTTAATCGAGATCGTGAGATTGCCGTCCCCCAATGGCTCAAGGCTTCCCTCGTCGATTGGTAATGATGTGGCATGGCAATCGCGCGCGTTGTCACATCCCACAACCCAATCACCAAATTCCTTAAGGTTCCCAACGACAAAGCTTGGCGTTATGGTGGTCAGAAGCATTGCGGCTATTATTGACATCGAACATCCTGCGCTTTCAATGAACACCAAAGTTCAGTAGCCACGATGAAACTGATGCTGAAGGATACAGATGAACCGGTGCATTGCATGGCGGGTCACAACGAAGCCAATCCTGACAGGGCTTCGCGTCATTCTTTTCCGCGCGCTCGGTAATCGATAAATTCGATAATTGTGAATTCTACTATTCAAGGAGCACAAAGTCCTGCAATTGGTTTAAGAATAAACCTCTCCCCCGGTGGTCAATGAACAGAAACCTAGCACTTCCCCTTATTTTGATTCTTGCAGCCTGCGGAAAGGGCGAAGAAAAACGCGATCGCCCTGCTCCCTTGGTTACATTGGGGAGCGCAAATTCGCATGAGTTTGTCGACCGTTATGTTGCCGTTGGCACAGCAAACGCCAACGAGCAGGTGTCGGTTCGCGCGCCCGTGACAGAGCGGATAACGCGCCTAGGTTTTTCTGACGGCGATTATGTCCGGCAGGGACAGATGCTAGCGGTCCTAGCGCAAGGTCAGGAAACGGCATCCGCTGCCAGCGCTCAAGCAAGAGTGCGCGAAGCCGAGCAGCAACTGGCCCGCGTTGCCGAACTCCATCGGCGGGGATTTGCAACGAATGCCAGCCTCGATAGCCAAACCGCAATCACATCGGCGGCACGGGCCGCAGTGAACGAAGCCAACGCGTCTATCGGTGATCGGGTTGTGCGCGCGCCATTCTCAGGGCAAGTTTCGCTTCGCCGGATTTCGGTTGGTGCAGTTGTCACCGCGGGCGACGAAATCGCCACCGTGAGTGATCTGAGCTCCATCAAGCTGGACTTTACAATCCCCGAAACGATGCTGGCAAATGTCAGGGTTGGACAGACAGTCACTGCTAAGGCATCTGCATTCCCCGATTATCTGGCTTCCGGCCGCATATTGGCGATTGATCCAGTCGTAAACCCGCAGACCCGCACAGCCACTTTGCGTGCCATGCTGCCCAATCGTGGCGGGATGCTTAAGCCCGGCATGCTGCTCTCCGTAACCCTTGAGTCAAAGGCGCGTACTGCGCCTGCAGTGCCTGAACTTTCGCTTGTTCGTGAAGGCGATACCAGCTTCGTTTACGTGATAGGCCCTGGTCAGAAAGCCAAGAGATTGCCTGTCAAGACAGGAGGGCGCGACGGGAATCTCGTTGAGATTGTCGAGGGCCTGGCAGCGGGAGACCGGATTGTTACCGAAGGCGTCGTGAAGCTGTCCGAAGGCGCGAAGGTTCGCACCGGAAAAGCGCAAGGTAGCGCTGGCACGGCCAAAACTCGCTGATGTCGATTTGAGATGAGCATTTCCGATATCTCCGTCCGCAGACCGGTATTTGCGGCAGTCCTTGCGATATTGATGATACTTGTGGGTATTGTCGGCTATCTTAATCTGCCTGTTCGCGAATATCCCGATACCGAGCCTCCCATCGTTTCGGTCGACACCAACTATACCGGCGCTGCCGCAGCGGTGGTCGAATCGCGGGTGACTCAAGTACTGGAGAACGCGCTGGCGGGTATCGAGGGCATCCAGACGCTGACATCGCGTTCGCGCGACGGACAATCATCAATCACAATCGAATTCGCACCCGGGCGGACCGTTGACAGCGCGGCCAATGATGTGCGGGACCGCGTCGGCGGCGCAATCGACGATCTGCCCGAAGAGGTTCTCGCGCCTGAAGTGCGCAAGGTCGACGCCGATTCATCGCCTATCCTTTTCCTCGTCATATCCAAACCGGGCTGGTCGCGTCTGGAATTGAGCGATTATGTCGACCGCAATCTGGTCGACCGCTTTTCCGCTCTCGATGGCGTTGCTCGCGTATTTATCGGCGGCGAAGCGCGTCCGTCGATGCGCATTTGGCTGCAACCGGACCGTTTGGCAGCACTCGGCCTGACGCCGGCGGACATTGAAAATGCGCTACGCAGCCAGAATGTTGAGTTACCCGCGGGTCGTTTGGAATCGGCCGATCAGAATATCACGTTGCGAGTCACCCGTGCTTTCGCCGATGAAAAGCAGTTCCGCGAGTTGGTGGTCTCACGCGGGACCGATGGCTATCTGGTGCGCCTCGGTGATGTCGCGCGGGTCGAAACCGGCCCGGAGAATCCTTACGCCGCATTTCGCCTGAATGGAAATTCGGCGCTTGGCATGGGCATCGTCCGGCAGTCGGGCGCCAATACCTTGGCTGTTGCCGAAAACGCCAAGAAACTTGCTGAAGATATCAAACCAACGCTGCCCGACGGCATGACGATGACCGTTGGCTCTGATGATTCGCTGTTCATCAGCAAGGCCATTGACGGCGTTTGGGTAACGCTCGCCGAAGCCGCTATTTTGGTGGTGCTTGTCATATTCCTTTTTCTGGGCAGCTGGCGAGCGACGATCATTCCGGCGATTACTGTGCCGATTTGTTTGCTCGCGACATTTGCCGTGCTTTGGGTGCTTGGGTTTTCGATCAACCTGCTCACGCTGCTTGCTATGGTCCTCGCCATCGGTCTCGTGGTCGATGACGCGATTGTTGTTTTGGAAAATGTCTATCATCGAATAGAGAAAGGCGAGCCGCCATTGGTCGCTGCGGTGCAGGGCACCAAGCAGGTGGCCTTCGCGGTTATCTCGACAACCATCGTTGTCTGCGCGGTTTTCGTGCCAGTAATGTTTCTGGCCGGGCAAACCGGACTATTGTTCCGCGAACTGGCCGGAGCGATGATTGCCGCAATTGCCTTTTCCGGCTTTGTCGCACTCAGTCTTTGCCCGATGCTTTGTTCGAAATTGCTGCGGAATGAAGAGCGCGGTAAGCTCGCGCGCTGGGTTGACGAACGTTTCGGTAAGCTCGAAAATTCTTATAGCAATCTGGTTGCGCGCGTCATCACCAAGCCGCTGTTTGCCCTGCTGGGCGTTGGTGCGTTTCTGGCTATCGCAGCTTTTTGCTTCACGTTGCTTGATTCCGAACTTGCACCTAGCGAAGATGTTGGAATCCTGAACGCAAATATCTCCGCGCCCGAAGGCACGGGCTATGCCGCGATGGATAAATATATGCTCGATGCATCGAAACCAGTGCTCGAGTTGCTCGATAAGGGCACCGTTCGTTCGATCATTCAGCGCACCCCAGGTGGCTTCAGTGCAAGCGACGATTTCAATAGCGGTACATTCATTATCTTCCTTAAGCCTTGGGAAGAACGGACAGAATCTACGGACGATGTAGTAGCGCAGGTTAACAGGATCCTCGCCAACTTGCCCGCCGTGCGCGGAAATGCAGCGGCGCGGTCGTCGCTCGGGCGCGGGCGGGGTCAGCCGTTGAATTTTGTCATTGCAGGCTCGACTTATGAATCGCTTAGCATCGCGCGCGACCGCATATTGGCTGCGGCGAGCAACAATCCCGGAATCGTAAATCTGGACTCCGACTATAAAGAAACCAAGCCGCAAATGGAGGTAGAGGTTGATACGGCCCGGGCCGGCGACCTTGGCGTGTCGGTGTCGGATGTTAGTCAGGCTCTTCAATCGCTGCTCGGTTCGCGGCGGGTATCGACATATGTCGACCGCGGCGAAGAGTATCGCGTGATTGTGCAGGCCGATGCGGTGGATCGCGCGTCCCCGGAAAATCTGGCCGCGATTCAGGTCCGCGCGCGTGATGGATCGCTCGTGTCGTTGGCCAATCTGGTCAAGTATACTGAGACGGCGGGAGCGCGAGATCTGGGGCGGTACAACAAGCTGCGCGCCGTGACGCTGTCCGGCGGTCTAGCGCCCGGCTATACCATGGGTGAAGCGCTCGCGTTCCTCGAAGCGCAAGCAGCAGCATCTCCCGAGATACTCGCGGTAGGCTATCGCGGAGAGAGTCAGGCTTTCAAGGAAACTGGCGGGTCAATTGTCATCGTGTTCGTCCTGACCATATTGCTGGTCTATCTCGTGCTTGCGGCGCAGTTTGAAAGCTTCGTTCATCCGGTGACTATTATTACCACCGTGCCTCTGGCAGTGGGCGGAGGGGTAATCGGCCTAGCCCTGGCCGGTATGACCCTCAATCTTTACAGCCAGATTGGCGTGGTGATGCTTGTTGGCCTGGCGGCGAAGAACGGTATCCTTATCGTCGAATTTGCCAACCAGTTGCGCGATGAAGGCCAGGAAATCATTGATGCCATCCAGCAGGCCGCGGCTCGGCGTCTGCGTCCCATCCTGATGACGTCGATTGCAACGGTGTTTGGCGCAATACCTCTCGCCATTGCCGGGGGAGCAGGTGGCGCGGCGCGGTCTGCAATTGGCGTTGTCGTAGTATTCGGTGTGACTTTGGCGACGCTCATCACGCTCGTCCTCATTCCGATCATTTACTCTCGACTGGCGAAATATACGGGTTCACCCGAAGCGGTTTCCCGCCGGCTTGAAAGTGAGATGAAGGCGCAGGAAACGCCCTCAGTCTGACGCTTCCTTAACCCGCAACATTGCCAGTGCCGCGAGTGTCATGACAACCGCGGCAAACGCCATTGTCCAGATTGGCTCGGTTGGGAAAAATGTCTTGAGAATACTGCCCATCACGGTGGCAACCAGCAACTGCGGCACCACAATGAACACGTTGAAGAGACCCATGTAAATGCCAAGCTTACTCTGCGGCAGGCTTGAGGCCAGAATCGCGTAGGGCATCGCCAGAATTGACGCCCAGGCAATGCCAACACCGATTTCCGAGATAATCAGCAAATTGGGATCGCGAATAAACAGAAAGCTGGCGTAGCCTGCGGCGCCCGCAAGCAAGCACAGCATGTGCGTTCGTACCTTGCCAATTTTCCTCGCCAACTTCGGCAAAACAAACAAAGCGGCCAACGCAGCGACGCCATTGTAGATAGCAAAAAGCGTGCCCACCCAATTGCCGCCCTCGCCATAAGCAGCGCTTGCCGGGTCGGCAGACCCAAACATATATTGTGCCACCACCGGCGTGGTGTAAATCCACATGATGAACAAAGCCGACCAACTAAAAAACTGCGCCAACGCCAGCTTTTTCATGATGTCTGGCATTCCGGAGAAATCACCGACAATGTGCGAAAGCACGTTATTATCACGTCCCGATTTTGCGAGATTAATCGCTAGCAGGCTTGCAATTCCGTATGCTGCCAACAGCGCGCCGAGAAGATAGACCTCTTTCTCAAGGCTCATAATTTCAACCAGAACTGTTACAACAACACCTGCCAATATCCAGGCAGCAGCGCCGCCCATCGACCGGGCGGCCAGCGCCCGCATCGTGCTGCCGCTGTCTTCGGCAGGCCCATCGAACGCTTCCATTTCGGCCGGGCTATATTCTTTGGTAGTGAGGACAGTCCACAGCACCGATGCAAACAGAGCGATCCCGCCGAACCAGAAGCTATACTTTACCGTGTCAGGAATCTGGCCGTCCGGTGCGACATTGGCTACGCCAAAATGGTCGAGCAAATAGGGAAAGACGGAACCGACAACTGCGCCTGCACCGATGAAAGCCGTTTGCACAGCATAGCCTGCGGTATGCTGGTCCTTACGAAGCATGTCGCCCACAAATGCGCGGAACGGCTCCATTGAAATATTCAGCGATGCATCGAGCACCCACAGCATCACTGCCGCAAATAGCAGAACTTCGGCTAGCGGCATCAACAGCAGCGAAAGAGCTGCCAGAATTGCGCCTGCGAGGAAATAGGGACGACGACGCCCCAACCTTCCGAACCAGGTCCGGTCGCTAAAGTGACCAATGAGTGGCTGCACCAGCAACCCCGTCAACGGCGCGGCAATCCATAAGGCCGGCAAATCGTCGAGACTTGTTCCAAGCGATTGGAATATGCGCGACATATTGCCGTTCTGAAGGGCAAATCCGATCTGAATGCCGAAAAAGCCGAAGCTGATATTCCACAGCCCCCAAAATCCCTGACGTGGTTTTTCCACTGGCCTACCCTCTCCCAAGGTGTTGTTATCGGGCGACGCTGGCAGAAACAGTGAAGTGCCGCAATGGCAGGAGGCGTGTTCAGCGCTTACGCATACGTATAAGGCCGCTTCGTTTCAGTGCGCCCCGCAGGATTGCCGCACAATCAGCTTTGCTGGGAGCAACGCAGTAGGCACCTGTTCGTTGCGGATTTGCTTAAGCACGCCATCAACGAGCAATTCTCCGGCAAGCTTGTAATTCTGCTGGATCGTCGTCAGCGGTGGATGGGTCAGACTAGCTGCCGGAATGTCGTCAAAACCAACAATTGCCACATCCTCGGGTATTGTGATCCGATGATCGCGCAGGGCTTGCATGGCGCCTATCGCGATAGTGTCACTAGCCGCAAAAATTGCGTCAAATTTTTCGCCGCTTGCGATCAACTTTTGAGCGGCTTCATATCCGGCTTCCTGCGAGTTTAGCGCATCGATTTGCAATTTCGGGTCCGCAATTATTCCTTCTCCGCCTTGGGCTTCGCAAAAGCCACGGTAGCGATCCTGGAATTCGGGATAATGGCTGCTGGCATCGCCGAGAAACGCAATTTTGCGACGTCCATGCTGCATCAAATGCCGTGCAGCGTCCAACCCGCCCCGAAAATTATCGCATCCGATTGTGGTCCCGGGCTGTCCTTCTTGGGCGAAACCCCATCGAACAAAATGCGTGCCCTGCTCCACCAGCTTCTCCAGCTTTGCACGATACAGTTCATAGTCTCCGTAGCCAAGCAGGATGATGCCATCGGCTTTGCGACTATCCTCATAATCGACATGCCAGTTCGAGGACAATTGCTGGAACGAGATAAGCAGATCATAACCCCGATGGGCGCAAGTGCGGGTTAGCGAGCCCAGCATCGACAGAAAAAATGGATTTATGCCGGTCTCATCAGGTGTAGGTTCTTCAAAGAACAGCAATGCCAGTGTCCGGGTTTCCTGCAGCCTCAAATTAGACGCGTTTTTGTCGACTTTGTAATTAAGTTGCTGCGCGATCGCTTCGATCCGTAGCCGCGTTTGTTCTGATACAGCGGGGCTGCCGCGCAACGCCCGCGACACCGTCGGTTGCGACACCCCCGCAAGTTGCGCAATATCAAATGATGTGGCCTTGCCTGCCATTACCGGTCAGCGCCCCTCCAGCTCCTGGCAGCATCTTAGGCCTGTGACATGGGTGGCGCAATGATAGCCAAAATCCTTTGCATAAATCGCGACAACTGTTGCCAAATTGCAACAGTATGAAATGCATATTCTGAATACGTATGTGGATTTCTGGTCAACGGGGGGCATGACGCGCATTTTGTCATGGTCATAATTGTATCCATTCGAGCCTGCGTCTGGATGCATCAACGTAGCGGTTACTATTCATTACAAAATGGATGGGACCATTTAGGGGAGTGAATCATGGCCAAGTTCCAGTTTAATTCTGCGCGCCAGCTTGCGCACAGTGCCAGCCGCTTTGCGCTAGGTACTGCGATGATTGCCGCATTTGCTGCACCAGCTTTTGCGCAGGATGCCGCGCCCGTCGAAGAAGAGGAAGGCGACGCAATTGTCGTTTCCGGTTTCCGCGCATCGCTTGAAAGCGCAACTGCGAACAAGAAGCGGACTGAGACAGTTGTTGAATCGGTAAGCGCGGAAGATATCGGCAAGCTCCCCGACAACTCGATCGGCGAATCGATTGCCCGCCTTCCCGGTCTTGCTGCCCAACGCAGCAATGGCCGCGCGAACATCATTTCAATTCGCGGCTTTGGTCCTGATTTCTCGTCAACCACGTTGAACGGTCGTGAACAAACTACCACTAACGACAGCCGTGCGGTCGAGTTCGATCAATTTCCGTCCGAAATTCTGGCCGGCGTTGATGTCTACAAGACGGCGCAGGCCAACCACACTGCGGGAGGGCTCGTCGGCAGCATCAATTTGCGCACGATCCGTCCGCTCGAGGTCGGCAAGCGCGTAGTAGCAGTGGGCGCCCGAGGGACCTATGTTGACCAGAAGGTCATTCCAACCAGCAAGGACAAGGGTTACCGCGTTTACGCCGCCTATGTTGACCAGTTTGCGGACGACACAATGGGCATCGCCCTTTCGGTCGCCTATTCGGACGAACCGTATCAGACACATGACTGGAACGCTTGGGGCTATGGTGGTTATGGACCGGACCAATACGGCATCAGCGGTGTCAAGACCTGGGAAGAATCCTCGCAACTGAAGCGGCTTGGCGTCAATGGCACATTTCAGGCCGAGTTTGGCGACCAGCTGACTTTGACAGTTGATGGCTTTTATTCGCATTTCGACGAGAAGCTCGATCAAAAAGGCTTTGAAATGCCGATCTTGTGCTGCGGTTCGACAGTGACCGGTTTCACGCCTGGCACTGTCACAACCTTTGGCACTAGCGGTGGTGCAGTTCCCATCGGGCTGGTTACCTCAGCGACATGGACCGGGCGCCCAATCATCGAAAACTACGCCACCGACAACAAGAACGATACCTATTCGTTTGGCGGAAATTTGGCGTGGGACAATGACAACGGGACCCGCGCCTTGCTCGACGTCAGCTGGTCGCGCACCGATCGCTGGCAAGATCGCCTTGAAACAATTGCGGGCCTCGGTCGCAACCTCGACACGTCGGTCGGGCCTGTTTCAAGCTGGGGCGGAACCTTTGGCTACACGCTTACCCCCGACAACGCGCTTTTGTTCACCAGCAACTTTAACGGCAATAGCCCTGCGCTGGTCCTGACCGACGTTCAAGGCTGGTCCGGGGCAACCAATCAAGCCGGCTATGACAAAATCCGCAAAAGCAAGGACGATCTGAAAGCAATCCGTGCTGAGATTGAAAAGGATGTTGGTTTAGGCTTCATCAAATCGATTACCGTTGGTGTCGACCATACCTACCGCACGAAAACCCTGACTCAAGACGAGGCGTTTCTTACGCCTCCAGTCGGCGTCAATGGGGCGGCTATTCCAGCTAACCTGCGTCTTGCGCCAGTAAATCTTTCGCGTGGTTTCGGACCAATCCTGTCTTATGATCCGCGTACGCTCGTCTCGAACAATGTACTGCTTTATGTGCCGAATCCATTCGGCGCTTCGCAGGCCTATGACATCAGCGAAGATGTCTGGACGCCTTACGCCATGGCTTCGTTTGATGCCGAACTTGGGAGCACAGGCCTGACCGGGAATATCGGTATTCAGGCGATCCATACGAGCGTGACCTCAAAAGGCGCAGTCAATCCCACTATTACAGATAGTTATTGGATGTATCTGCCAAGCCTCAACCTCAACTTCCGTGCCCCGGAAGATGTGGTGGTCCGGTTTGCGGCTGCGAAACAAATGATGCGTCCGCGCCTGCCGCAAATGAACAACATCGTTGGTTTTGGAGTCAACAACTCCTTCACTCCGCCGATTTACACCGGCGGCGGCGGCAACCCGACCTTGCGCCCATATATGGCTACCGCACTTGACCTCAGCGTCGAGAAGTATTTCGGGAACAAAGGCTACATTGCCCTGCAGCTTTATTACAAGCACCTCGACAAATATATCGATCCTTCGGCGAACGTCACCGACTTCGATTATTCGCGGTTCCCGCTTCCTGCCGGACAAGTCCCATCGTCGCCAATCGGGATATTTAGTGGGCCGGTTAACACCAAAGGCGGCTGGATCATGGGCGGCGAGCTAGCGGGTACCCTGCCCTTCGACATATTCAGTTCTGCGCTCAGCGGCTTCGGAATCACCGGTGGACTGGGCTATACGGAAACCAAGGCGTTTGATGCCAATGGGCGGGCTAGCACCATCCCGGGATATTCGAAGTGGGTCGGCAGCCTTACCGCGTTCTTCGAAAAGTCCGGTTTCAATGCCCGCGGCTCCATGCGCTACCGTTCAGGCTTCCTAGGTGATTTTGCACTGTTCAGCGGCGGCCTTGATCGTCAGGCCGTGTTGACAGAGACAGTCTATGACGCCCAGATCGGTTACGATTTCCAGGAAGGTTCAGCATTGCAGGGTCTGTCGCTATACCTTCAGGGTCAAAACCTTACCGATGAACGCCAGGCTACACTGGCCGAAATCAACGGCGCTGGCGTTCCGGATGCATGGCTGAAATATCAAACTTATGGCCGCCGCTTCCTGGCGGGCTTCACCTACAAGTTCTGATAGCATAAACGGTTCCGTCGATTTGGCCGACGGAACCGCACCTTTTCAGGAATGCTGCTATGAGCGAAGTGCCTCGTCTCGAGTTCGTTATCGCTGGCGGTGGCACCGCGGGCTGGATCGCAGCTGCGACGCTCGCGCGTTTTCTTGGCGATTGCGCTTCGATCACATTGGTCGAATCCGACGAAATCGGGACGGTGGGGGTCGGCGAGGCCACAATTCCACAAATTCACAATTTGCTAATCGGGTTGGGAGTTGATCAGCGCGAATTCCTAAAAAGAACCAATGCCAGTTTCAAACTGGGCATCGAATTTGTTGACTGGCTGCGCAGGGGCGAGAGCTATATCCACAGCTTTGGTCAGGTCGGACGCGGAGTTGGTCTTATACAATTCCGACAATTGTGGTTGCGAGCGTGTGGATTGGGCGTGGCAGCGGATTATGGCCAATATAGTTACAATGTCGAAGCCGCACGCCAAGACCGCTTCGCGTTGAACCAGGGAAAAGGCGGAGCAACACCCGACCTTGCTTATGCCTATCATCTGGATGCCACCCTGTTTGCAAAGATGCTTCGTGAATATGCCGAAGAGCGTGGTGTAATGCGTATCGAAGGACGAATCGAAGCGGTCGATCGAGATGCGCAAACGGGTGATATTTCCGCACTGCGTCTTGACGGTGAACGCATTGTCGATGGCTCATTCTTCATCGACTGTACCGGGTTTCGAAGCCTTCTTCTGGGTGGCGCCCTCGAGGTGCCGTTCGTCGACTGGAGCCACTATTTGCCTTGCGACACCGCGCTTGCTGTGCCGAGCGAGTCCGGTGGCAAGTTTCGCCCCTACACTCAGTCGCTGGCGCACCCCGCTGGATGGCAGTGGCGTATTCCGCTGCAGCATCGAACCGGCAACGGGCATGTATTCTGCTCATCTTTCATGTCGGTGGATGAAGCGAGCGAGCGGCTTGTTGGAAAATTGGAGGGCCATGCTTTGGCCGATCCCCGCCCAATTCGCTTCACCACAGGTCACCGCGAGTCCTTTTGGTCGCACAATTGCGTCGCGTTGGGACTTGCCGCAGGATTTATGGAGCCGTTGGAATCCACCAGCATTCATTTAGTGCAGTCAGGGATCAGTCGCCTGCTTGGCCTATTGCCGCGCGATCTTCGTAATTTGGAAACAGCACGCACCTCGTTCAACCGGCTTTCAGATATTGAATGGCGGCGAGTCCGTGACTTTCTCGTCCTCCATTATGTCGCAAACGAACGTGTCGGCGACCCTTTCTGGGATCATTGCCGGAATATGGATATTCCGTCGACGCTCACCGAAAAGATCTCGCTGTTCCGTGAGGTTGGATTGTTCGTACGGGAAGAAGACGAGCTTTTCCTTGATGATAGCTGGGGGCAGGTAATGATAGGCCAGGGCATCGTTCCGGCAAGCTGGTCGCCACTGGCCGACAATGTGCCAACCGAAGACATCGGTCCATTCCTCACCAGCCTGTCAAACGCCTATCGAACAAAAGCCGGGCAATTGCCAACCCACGCCGAATTCATCGGACAGATGATGGGCGTAACGGCATGAAGTCAATATCACTGCTACCTCCTCTCGAAATGAAAAAGGCCGTTTCATGAAAGCAAAATTGCTTGCCAGCCTAATTGCGCTGACGCTGGCGACGCCGGTGACGGCGCAGCCCTATCGCGACCGCCTTCCCGAGGACGAGGTCATCTATTTCGTGCTGCCCGACCGTTTCGAAAATGGTGATGTCAAAAATGACAAAGGTAGGCTGAAGGGCGACAAGTTCAAAACCGGCTTCGACCCATCGCACAAGGGCTTCTATCACGGCGGCGACCTCATGGGGCTAACCAAGCGGTTGGATTATATCCAAGGCATCGGCGCGACCGCGATCTGGTTTGCACCTATTTTCAAGAACAAGCCGGTGCAAGGCGGCAAGGGCGAGGAATCGGCTGGCTATCATGGCTATTGGGTGACCGACTTCACCACCGTCGACCCGCATTTCGGCACCGATGCCGAATTCAAGGCGTTCGTCGATGCGGCACACAAGCGCGGGATGAAGGTCTATATGGACATCATCACCAACCACAGCGCCGACGTCATCCAATATGCCGAATGTGTGAAATGCGCATATCGCAGCCGCGCCGACTATCCTGACAAGGCCTACACCCCCATCGTACCGGGAGCCGAAAAGAACATCAAAGTCCCGGCATGGATGAACGACGTTCAATATTACCACAATCGCGGCGACACGACCTTCAAGGGCGAGAATTCGGTCATGGGTGACTTTGTCGGTCTCGACGATTTTGCAACCACCGACCCGCGTGTCATCGATGGTTTTATTGAGGTCTATAAGGGCTGGATCGACCGGTTCGGAATAGACGGCTACCGGATCGACACTGCACGCCATGTCCACCCCGAATTCTGGGTAAAATTCGCACCTGCTATAGTCGAGCATGCCAAGTCCAGGGGCATCCCGAACTTCCACGTGTTCGGCGAAGTCGCGTCGGACGGAATGGATATTCAGGCGCAAGCGCTGCATACGCGGATTGCGAAATTTCCTTCAGTGCTCGACTTCGTATTCCGCCGCGCAGCGATTGAAACTGTTGCCGGACGCGCGGGCACGGACCTTTGGGCGACGATGTTCGAAGGCGATGATTTGTACGAAGGCGGCAAGGCGACAGCGAAGCAATTGCCCACGTTCCTAGGCAATCATGATTTCGGTCGCTTCGCACGCGAGATGCGGTTGGCGCATCCAAAAGCCGATGATGCAGAAATATTGCAACGTGTATTGCTGGGCCACGCCATGCTGATGACCTTGCGCGGAGTGCCGACAATTTACTCAGGCGATGAGCAAGGCTTTGCCGGAGACGGCAATGACCAGGACGCCCGCGAGGATATGTTCCCTTCGAAAGTCGCGATCTACAATGACAATAAGCTGGTCGGGACAAGCGCCACCACTGCCCAAAGCAATTTCGACACCAATCACCCGATCTATAAAGCGGTAGCCGATCTCGCCAAGCTCCGCAGCGAGCAGGTCGCGTTGCGGCGCGGTGAGCAGGTTGTTCGCAACTACGGCGAGAAGCCCGGACTGTTCGCGGTATCGCGGATCGACAACGCATCGGGCGATGAAGTGCTCGTCGCGTTCAATACTTCCAACGCGCCGCTCAATGCCAATGTCGAAATCGGCAAAGCTGCAACAGAATTGACGGCGCTGCGTGGCAATTGCCCGGTCGCACCGCGCCTGCCCGGTTCGGTCGCGATTTCCCTCCCTGCTTTTGGTTATATGGTGTGCAAAGTAAAATGAGTGACCCCCTCCCCATAGAAGCCACAAAAGCCGAACGACCGTGGTGGCGCGGCGCGAGCATATATCAAGTCTATCCGCGCAGCTTTGCCGATTCCAACGGTGACGGGATCGGCGATTTGCCGGGCATTACCGGTAAACTCGATTACGTAGCGTCACTCGGCGTCGATGCCGTATGGCTGTCACCCTTCTTCACATCGCCGATGAAAGATTTCGGCTATGACGTCGCCGATTATTGCGGCGTCGATCCGATTTTCGGTACGCTCGATGATTTCGACGCCTTGGTCGCAAAAGCGCATTCGGTCGGCCTCAAAATCCTGATCGATCAGGTTTACTCACATACATCCGACCTGCACGCATGGTTTGCCGAAAGCCGCGCGAGCCGCGACAATACAAAAGCGGATTGGTATGTCTGGGCCGACGCCAAGGCCGACGGCACGCCGCCCAATAACTGGCAATCGGTGTTCGGCGGGCCGGCATGGACATGGGACGCACGGCGCGGCCAATATTATATGCACAATTTCCTGAGCAGCCAGCCGCAGATGAATGTGCATAATCCCGAGGTTCAGGATGCATTGCTGGGTGTCGCCAAATTCTGGCTCGACCGAGGTGTCGACGGATTCCGTGTCGATGCGATTAACTTTGCAATGCATGACCCTGAACTGAAGGACAATCCCCCTGCCCCCGCCGGAAACGGCGTGCGGACGAGGCCGTTCGATTTCCAGTTGAAGGTCAACAACCAGTCGCACCCCGACATTCCCGGGTTCATTGCACGCATCCGCGCTTTGACCGACAGCTACCCCGACCGGTTCACCGTCGCTGAGGTCGGTGGCCCCGACCCCGACCGCGAAATGAAGGCATTCACTGCCGGTGAATCGCACTTCAACAGCGCCTATGGGTTCAACTTCCTTTATGCCGAGCAACTAACGCCCGCGTTGGTGCGCGAGGCACTGGAGGCTTGGCCCGACGCCGACGGAATCGGCTGGCCATCATGGGCATTTTCCAACCACGACGCCCCGCGCTGGATTAGCCGCTGGGCACCGGACGATGCCCGCGACGCTTATGCCCGGATGGTGATGATGCTGTTCGCCTGCCTGCGCGGGAATGTCATCCTATGGCAGGGCGAGGAGCTTGGCCTCACTCAGGTTGATATCCCGTTCGACAAGCTGCAGGACCCCGAAGCCATTGCAAATTGGCCATTGACGCTCAGCCGCGACGGGACTCGCACGCCGATGCCTTGGTCTTCGGAAGCATTGAACGGCGGTTTCAGCATTGCCGAGCCTTGGTTGCCACTCGGCCCCGATCATCAGGCGATGTCGGTCAACAGGCAGGAACTGGAAGCCAATTCGATGCTGGCATTAACGCGAAAGCTGATCGCGTTTCGCAGCGCCAATGAGGCGATGTTGATCGGCGACTTGCACATCATCGAAGCGCAATCCGATCTTTTGGTGTTTGAGCGTCGCAGTGCCAACCAGCACCTCGTCTGCGCCTTCAACATGGGTGCTGAAGCTATCGACTGGCAACCTGCACAACCCGACCGGTGGCGGGTAATAAAATCGGTGAATGGCGCAAATGCGTGGAGCCTCCCGGCCTACGGCGCGCTGATCGCCGAGCGCATAGCTTAATATTGCAATCGATTGCAAGGCAGGGTAAAATATTGCGCGGCTTTGCAAAATATGGAGAAAAGTGGATGCTGAAGAAGACCAAGGAAGTGATCGCTACCGCCGGATTGCTGATACTCGCACCCTCAGCGCAGGCACAGTCGCTAGCCAGTGCGACGTCGCCAGATGGTGCGATCAAGGTGGAGGTCAGCATCGACGGCGATGGCCGCGCAGCCTATGCCGTAACGCGGAAGGGCAAACCAATTCTCGCCCCCTCAAAACTTGGATTCCTCTTTACCGATGCCGTAAAAATCGACCGCCGTCTGACCGTTACCGGGCAGGAAGTGCGCGATTTTGACGAGACCTGGACACAACCTTGGGGCGAATGGCAGAGCATCCGCAACCGCTACCGCGAACTCAAGGTGTATTTAAAAGAAAGCACCACTCTCGCCCGCGCTTTCACCGTCACCTTCCGGATCTATGAGGACGGTGTGGGCTTCCGCTATGAATTCCCCGAGCAGCCCAACATGGCTAATACCAACATCGCCGACGAGCTGACCGAATTCGCCTTTGCCAGCGACGGTACCGCCTGGTGGAAGCCCGCATTCCTGTGGAACCGCGAAGAATATCTCTATAACAAGACGCTGCTGTCTGCCGTCGCCAACGCCGATACGCCAGTGATGATCAAGATGACCGATGGCACGCATGTCGCGCTGCATGAGGCGGCGTTGGTCGATTATTCGGGCATGGCCGTGGCGCGGACCGAGGGCAATACGCTGCGCGCTGCGCTTCACCCCGGTGCTGGTGAACCCAAGGTTCAGAAAAAGGGCGCGTGGAACACACCGTGGCGCACGCTAATTATCGCCGACGATGCGGCGGGGGTCTATCACAGCCATCTGATGCTCAACCTCAACGAGCCCAACAAATTGGGCGATGTCAGCTACATCAAACCGGGCAAATTCGCGGGTGTGTGGTGGAACATGATCAAGGGCGAATGGTCGTGGGCGCGCGGGCCAAAGCACGGCGCGACCAACGCCAATGTGAAGCGCTATATCGATTTCGCCGCTGCCAATAAGATTCCACATTTGCTGGTCGAAGGCTGGAATGTCGGTTGGGACGGCGACTGGTTCGGCAACGGTTATGACATGGACTTTGCTCAGCCGACCGAAGATTTCGACGCCGACATGCTCGTAGCGTACGGCAAGAAAAAAGGCGTTCGCCTTATCGGCCATCACGAAACCGGCGGTGCCGCCAGCCATTATGAAAAGCAGTTCGACAAGGCATTCAAATTCGCCGCCGACCGCGACTATATGGTGGTGAAGACCGGCTATGTCACCGACGCCGGACAGATGGAACGCGACGACCCTGACGGCACAAAATACCGCGAATGGCATCAGGGCCAGTGGATGGTGAACCACCAGCTTCGCGTCGTTGAAAAGGCCGCCGAATATAAAATCGGCATCGACAGCCACGAACCCGTCAAGGGAACGGGGCTGCATCGCACCTATCCGAACTGGGTGGCGCGTGAAGGCATGCGCGGCATGGAATATAATGCCTGGGTCGGCGGCAAGAACCCTCCCGAGCATGAAGCCAATCTCGTGTTCACGCGGATGCTCGAAGGTCCGATGGACTTCACACCCGGCGTATTGAGCCTGAAGGGGAGCGAGGACAGCGACATCCTGTCGACAATCGCAAAGCAGCTCGCGCTTTATGTCGTCATCTATTCGCCAGTGCAGATGCTCGCCGATACGCCCGAAAATTACGCGAAATTTCCCAAGGAGATGAAGTTCATCCGCGATGTTCCGACCGACTGGCAGGACACAAAGGTCCTGAACGGCGAGATCGGTGATTTTGTAACCATCGCGCGCAAAGAGCGCGGCGGCAACAATTGGTATATCGGCGCAGTCGGCGATGAAGAAGCGCGTGACGTGTCGTTCAAGCTCGATTTTCTGACGCCGGACAAAAGCTACAAAGCCGAAATTTACCGTGACGGCACCGACGCCGACTATCGCACCGAAAAGCGCCATTCGATTATCATTGAGAGCAAGACGCTGACCAGCACCGACAGCCTGAACATGCGCATCGCACCGGGTGGTGGTTTTGCAATTCGGCTGGTCGAAAGCAAATGATCGGGCGACGCTCCCTGATTCTGGCGTCGATCGCGACCGCGCTCGGAGCACTGATGCCAATGAGAGCATCGGCACAGGATCAGGGGCGTTTCGTCGACTTGGGAGCGCTGCAGTCGAAATATATCGCGCTTACCAAGGTCGTTATCTGGCTTCCGCCCGGCTATGATGCGACCAATCAGCGCTACGGCGTTGTTTATATGCATGACGGCCAGAATTTGTTCGATCCCAAGCGTTCGAATTTCAACAAAGTCTGGGCGGCGGACAAATCGGCAATGCGCCTGATCGAAGCAAAAACGGTTAAGCCGTTCATTATCGTTGGCATCGATCAGCCTGGCGAAGACCGTGGACGGCAATATTTCCCGCGCGTGATGGCTGATTTGCTATCACCTGCGGTGCGCGACAAGCTTGCTTCGCAAGGTAATGGCAAGCCGATTATCTCGGACCAATATCTGAAATTCATCGTCGATGAGTTGAAACCCAAAATCGACCGCGAATACCGTACCCTTCGCGATAGGAAACATACGGCGATCGCTGGTTCGAGCATGGGTGGGCTAATCTCGCTCTATGCCATCACCAAATATCCGAAAATTTTTGGCACAGCCGGTGCGGTTTCGACACATCTTCCGCTCGGCAATCCGAACTGGACGCCTGAAGAACGCGATGACATTTTTGCAGCGTGGCAGACCTATGTGAAGCAGGAACTGGGGAAACCCAAAGGCCGCCGGATCTGGTTCGATCACGGCACCGAAACGCTGGATGCCTTCTACCAGCCTTATCAGGAAAATTTGGACACCGCATTGCTCGCAAATGGCTGGAAAAAGGGCGTCGACTTCTCAAGCAAGGTCTACGCCGGGACACCGCATGAGGAAAATGCCTGGGCGGCGCGGATGGACGATATCTTCGGCTGGATGCTACAAAGCCGCTGATGGCAGGCAAACAGCTTCATTTTGTCGTTCTGGGCGGCGGGACCGCAGGCTGGATGGCGGCCTGCTTGATCGCCAAGGCATGGCCACAGCATAAGATTACAGTTGTCGAGTCCCCCGACATCGGCATCATAGGAGTCGGTGAGGGTTCGACTCCGCAGTTGAAGGCGTTTTTCGATACACTCGGGTTGGCCGAATCCGAATGGATGCCGAAATGCAATGCGACGTATAAGGCCGGGATCAGTTTCCACGGCTGGTCGGAGCGGCCGGGATTCGAAAGCTATTTCCACCCGTTTCACACGCAACTCGACGGCTTCACCGAACCGCAATTTACCTTCCACACCCGCGCGCGGCGCACGGGGCGTGATGTATTTGCCCATCCCGACCGGTTTTTTCTTCCTGCGCGAATTGCTGCCGAACGGCGTGCGCCGGTAGCGCCAGAGAACTTCCCGTTCCAGATCGGCTATGGCTATCATTTCGATGCCGTCTTGGTTGGCCGTGTTTTGCGCGATCATGCCACAACCGAGCTCAACGTCGCCCATCTGGAACGCACTGCGTCGGAGATCATTCTCGATCAGGAGGGCAATGTCTCGTCCCTCCGCGTGGAAGGCGGCGAGAAGATTGCTGGCGATTTCTTTATCGATTGCAGTGGATTCCGCGGGGCGCTTATTCAGAAAGCATTGAATGAGCCCTTCATTCCGTTTGCCGAAAACCTGTTCAACGACCGCGCGGTCGCAATGCCGACGCCAAACGACGATGGCGACCTGCCAAGCGAGACCCGCGCCACTGCGCTCTCGAACGGCTGGGCGTGGCGAATCCCGCTGACCAATCGCGCGGGCAATGGTTATGTCTATTCGTCGCTTTATCTCGACGCAGACGCTGCCGAAACCGAACTGAGGCGTCATCTGGGATTGCTCGAAAGCCCAGTCGAAGCGCGGCATTTGCAGATGAATGTCGGGAGGGTCGAACGAAGCTGGGTCAAAAACTGTCTCGGCGTTGGCCTATCGCAAGGGTTTATCGAACCGCTGGAGGCAACCGCTTTGCACATCGTGCAGGCAACGGTCGAAGGCTTTATTCAGTCGTTCGAAGATGGTGGGCTAACCAACAAACACGCCGCCGCCTTTAACGAAAATATCGGCCGCCGCTATGATGGTATCCGCGACTATATCGTGGCGCATTACCGGATGAACCAGCGAACGGACAGCGACTATTGGCGCGACAATGCCGCCAATCAATGCCTGTCCGACAATCTCAAATCGGTGATGACCGCGTGGTTCACTGGTGCCGATCTGTCTGCGGAAATCCACAATCTCGATATTGGCCGCTACTACAGCTCTTTATCATGGCATTGCCTGCTCGCGGGCTATGGCACATTCCCGCCCGATGCAAAGCTGATGGCGTCGACAGAAGGCATGGATTTGGCGGATATGAACCAGATCGACCATTTCATTTCAGGCTGCGTCCAAAATTTTCCGTCGCACCGTGCGGCCCTGGCGAATTTATCTTCATGATTTTGTGACTTTTTAACCAGTTGGGCTTATCGTCGCAGCCGTCGGACAGGCTGGACCACGGGAAGCGATTTCATGTACAAGACCATGGTGATTTTCGGCACCCGCCCCGAAGCGATAAAATTATTCCCCGTGGTCAATGCACTGAAGGCACAACCCAAGATTTCATGTGAAGTCCTGGTAAGCGCGCAGCACCGCGAAATGCTCGACCAGGTTCTATCTATTAGCGGGATTGTGCCGGACTATGACCTGAACATCATGCAGCCTGGCCAGTCGCTTGACGCACTCACCGCCCGGCTCTTGGAAGCGATCGGCTGTGTTCTAGATAAGGCAAAGCCAGACCGCGTCGTAGTGCAAGGCGACACCGCCACCGCGATGGTAGGCGCGCTTGCGGCTTATTATCGCCATATCCCGGTCAGCCATGTCGAGGCGGGTCTGCGCAGCTATAACATCTACCAGCCATGGCCCGAGGAAGTGAACCGCAAAATCATCGGTGCAATTGCTGACCAGCATTTCGCGCCAACCGACGTTTCTGCCGCTGCGCTCAAGGCCGAAGCAGTACCCGCAAACCGCGTTTTTGTTACAGGCAACACTGTTATCGACGCGTTGCACTGGGTCACTGACCGGATATCGCATCGCCCCGAAATGGCTTCAGGCCTAAGCAGCCTTGAGTCAAGGTTCGCCGGCAAGAAGATCATCGGGATCACGACCCACCGACGCGAGAATTTCGGTGAAGGGATGGAAAATATCGCTGCCGCCATCAGGGCCATCGCCGCCCGCGACGATGTCGCCTGCATTTTCCCGGTGCACCTGAACCCAAATGTCCGCGCTGTCATGGACAAGGAACTCGGCGACCTGCCAAATGTCGTGATGATCGAACCGCTCGATTATCCCCATTTCGCCCGGCTGCTCTCGATCAGCCATATCATGCTGACCGACAGCGGCGGGGTGCAGGAAGAAGCTCCTGCCCTTGGCAAGCCGGTTCTTGTCATGCGCGACACTACCGAACGTCCTGAAGGTGTGACCGCAGGCACGGCAAAGCTGATCGGTACCGATAAAGACCGCATAATTTCCGAAATATTCACGCTTTTAGACGATGATGCCGCCTATTCAGCGATGGCCCGCGCGCACAATCCTTTCGGGGATGGCAAGGCGAGCCAGCGCATTGCGGAGATCATTTCGAATGCTAGTCGACAAAAAACCTGACGTTTGCGTACTTGGCCTTGGCTATATCGGCCTGCCTACAGCTGCCGTAATTGCCAGGTCCGGTTGCAAAGTCCTCGGCGTAGACGTGAATGGAGCTGTAGTCGAGACCATCAACCGTGGCGAAATCCATATCGAAGAAGTCGATCTGGACGGTTTGGTACAAGGCGTGGTCGCGCGCAAAATGCTTCGCGCATCGACTATGGTCGAGCCGTCCGATGTGTTCGTTATTGCCGTGCCAACACCATTCGACAAGGACCATGCGCCGGACATTAGCTATGTCCTCGACGCTGCTACCAATATCGCTGCAGTCCTGAAATCAGGCGATACGATCATTCTGGAATCGACGTCGCCCGTTGGCACAACCGGTCAGGTTCGCGACCTCATCGCAAAATTGCGACCCGATTTGAAAATACCAGGTGCCACCAGCGACACGCCTGACATTTCAATTGCCTATTGCCCCGAACGCGTTTTGCCGGGTCATATCCTTGAAGAATTGACTAACAACGACCGCTCAATCGGTGGCATCACGCCGCGTTGTGCGCGCAAGGCGCTGACATTCTACAAGCGCTTTGTGCGCGGCGAGTGCATCACCACCGATGCGCGCTCCGCTGAAATGACCAAATTGGTCGAAAATGCCTTTCGCGACGTCAACATCGCCTTTGCCAACGAACTGTCGATCGTTGCCGACCATATGGATCTCGACGTCTGGGAGGTCATCCGGCTCGCCAACCGCCATCCGCGTGTGAACATATTGCAGCCGGGCCCCGGCGTCGGGGGCCATTGCATCGCCGTAGATCCATGGTTTATCGTCCACGGCGCACCGGACCAGAGTCCCCTCATCCGCACCGCGCGCAACGTAAACGATGGCAAGGTGGACCATGTCATCGCGCGCGCCACGGCTATTATCACTGAAAATCCGAAGCTAAAAATCGGCTGTATGGGGCTAGCGTTCAAAGCCAATATCGATGATTTTCGCGAGAGCCCGGCAATGAAAATTGCAGCCGAGCTTGCCAATCGTTTTGGCCAGAGAATTCACGTCATCGAACCATATGCAGCAACGCTACCGAAGGACTTCGACGGCACCGGCGCGAAGCTGATCGACGTCGATACCGCATTGCTAGAATGTGAAATCCTGATCACGTTGGTTGATCATGATGCCTTCAAAGCTATTCCGGTTGCCGAACGGGCCAACAAGATCGTGTATGACGTTCGCGGCATCTGGCATGATCAGCCAATGCCCGCCATCCGGCCTTCTTTGCGGCTAGTTGGCTGATCGAATATCGGGGCAGGATTTTACAGTGTCCCCATTATAAATTGCCGGGCTCCAAATATTTTGCATGCCAGAAAACTTGTGAGACCGCGGGCAAGGCTCTAAGCGATGAGCAGTAGTGAATTGCCTTTAAGAAAGCTCAACACATGAAAATCGCTATGATCGGTTCGGGCTATGTCGGCCTCGTCTCCGGCGCATGTTTTGCCGACTTTGGCCATGATGTCGTTTGCGTCGACAAGGATGCCAGCAAGATTGACCGGCTGAATTCCAATATCATGCCAATTTACGAGCCTGGTCTCGATGCATTGGTCAAGACCAATGTCGATGCAGGTCGACTTTCCTTTTCAACCGACCTAGCCGCATCAGTGAAAGGGTGTGACGCGGTGTTTATCGCCGTGGGTACGCCATCGCGTCGGGGCGACGGCCACGCCGACTTAAGCTACGTATATGCCGCCGCAGAAGAGTTGGCGGGTGCGATTGATCCTAAAACCGTTGTCGTTACCAAATCCACTGTGCCTGTCGGGACTGGTGACGAGGTGGAGCGTATAATCCGTGAAACCAACCCCGACCTCGATTTTGCCGTAGTGTCCAATCCTGAATTTTTGCGCGAAGGTGCGGCGATAGGTGACTTCAAACGTCCTGATCGCATTGTGGTTGGCAGCGATGTCGATTGGGCGCGCGACGTTATGCGCGCTGTTTATCGTCCGCTGTTCCTGAATGAGTCGCCGATATTGTTCACCAGCCGCCGCTCTTCCGAGCTTATCAAATATGCCGCCAATGCATTTCTCGCGACGAAAATTACCTTCATTAACGAGATGGCAGATTTGTGCGAAAAACTGGGTGCCAATGTGCAGGACGTTTCGCGTGGCATCGGGCTTGATAATCGGATCGGTTCGAAATTCCTGCATGCAGGACCCGGATATGGCGGCAGTTGCTTTCCGAAAGACACGCTGGCGCTGCTCAAGACAGCGCAGGATAACGACACGCCGGTTCGCATTGTGGAAGCCGTTGTTCAGGCGAACGACCTTCGTAAGCGCGCGATGGGCCGAAAAATCGTCAACGCATTGGGTGGCGATGTTCGTGGCATGAAGGTGGGCTTGTTCGGGCTGACTTTCAAACCCAACACCGATGATATGCGCGATGCACCTTCGATTGCGATTGTCCAAACGCTGCTCGACGCAGGAGCGATTGTTCATGCGCACGATCCTGAAGGCATGGAGGAAGCCGCAAAAATACTTCCGGGAGTCGTCATGGCAGAAAGTGCTTACGCGGCCGCTCAAGATGCCGACGCCGTTGCTTTGGTCACAGAGTGGGATGCGTATCGCGCACTGGATATGGGCAAGTTGCGCGCCGCGATGAAGGGTAACGTCCTTGTTGATCTACGCAATATCTATCGCCCTGCCGAGGCAGAAGCAGCTGGATTTAACTATGTAAGCGTGGGCCGGTGACGCTCGAGGCACAAGCATAACTTGAATACGGCCAAGCCTTTGCTGCTTGCGACGGATATCGCTATGGGCGATTAGGCCCATCATGTCGCGAAACCTGACCCATCTTGAACGGCTTGAGGCCGAAAGCATTCACATCATGCGCGAAGTGATTGCTCAGGCAGAGAGGCCAGTCATGCTCTATTCGGTGGGCAAAGACAGCGCAGTGATGTTACATCTGGCGCGCAAGGCCTTCTATCCATCTCCCCCGCCCTTTCCGCTGCTCCATGTCGACACGACGTGGAAGTTCCGGGCGATGTATGAGCTGCGCGAAAAGGCGGCGCGCGATGCCGGTATGGAGTTGCTGATATGGCAAAATCCGGAAGCAGTTGAGCGGGGGATCAACCCGTTCGACCATAATAGCCTGCATACCGATATGTGGAAAACCGAGGGGTTGAAGCAGGCTCTCGACCATTATGGTTTTGATGTCGCATTTGGTGGCGCGCGACGCGACGAGGAAAAGAGTCGCGCTAAAGAACGTATGTTCAGCTTTCGTAGTGCTAATCACCGGTGGGATCCAAAGAACCAGCGCCCCGAGCTGTGGAATCTTTACAATGCGAAAAAGGCAAAAGGCGAGAGCATACGGGTGTTTCCGATCTCGAACTGGACCGAACTCGATATCTGGCAATATATCCATCTCAATGAAATCGAGATCGTTCCGCTCTATTTCAGTGCACCGCGGCCCACAATAGAACGCGATGGCATGTTGCTGATGGTCGATGATGGCCGTTTCCGGCTGAACAATGGCGAAGTGCCGGTCGAGCGGTCGATCCGGTTCCGGACACTGGGCTGTTATCCGCTGACCGGGGCTGTAGAGAGCACAGCGACGACGTTGCCGCAGATTATCCAGGAAATGCTGTTGACCACCACGTCGGAACGGCAGGGCCGTGCGATTGACCATGACCAGGCGGCCAGCATGGAGAAGAAGAAGCAGGAGGGCTATTTCTAATGTCCTCCATTTATGAAACTGACGCCCTGATAGCATCCGACATTGATGCGTATCTTGAGGCACATCAGCATAAGTCGCTGCTGCGTTTCATCACCTGCGGGTCAGTTGACGATGGAAAATCTACTTTAATTGGTAGGTTACTTTACGATTCTAAGATGATTTTTGAAGACCAACTCGCCGCGTTGGAATCCGACAGCAAGCGCGTTGGCACGCAGGGGCAGGACATTGATTTCGCATTGCTCGTCGACGGCTTGGCAGCAGAGCGCGAGCAAGGTATCACCATTGATGTCGCCTATCGCTTCTTCAGCACTGAAAAGCGCAAATTCATCGTCGCTGACACGCCCGGGCATGAGCAATATACCCGTAACATGGTCACCGGCGCATCGACGGCCGATCTTGCTATCATTCTGATAGATGCGCGCAAAGGCGTCCTTACCCAAACCAAACGGCACAGCTATCTCGCGCATCTGATCGGCATCAAGAACATAATCCTCGCGGTCAACAAGATGGACCTCGTCGACTATGATGTCTTGCGGTACGATCACATCGTCGAGGATTACCGATGCTTTGCCCGTGATATTGGTATCGACAGCTTTACCGCGATCCCGATTTCGGGGTTCAAGGGCGATAATATCACAACCTTGTGCCCCAATACGCCCTGGTACAAAGGCACGACGCTCATCGACCTTCTCGAAAGCGTTGAACTTGACATAACCAGCGACCGACAAAAGCCATTTCGCCTGCCAGTGCAGTGGGTGAACCGGCCAAATCTGGATTTCAGGGGTTTTGCCGGACAAATCGCGAGCGGCGCGGTGTGTGTCGGCGACGACGTGCGCATATTACCAAGCGGCAAGACCTCGACCGTCTCGCGCATCGTTACTCTGGATGGCGATCTGGATGAAGCCGTCGCCGGACAGTCTGTGACGCTCTGCCTTGCGGATGAAGTCGATTGTTCGCGTGGCGACGTGATTGCCATCAGCGAAAGTCCGCCGCAGGCTGCGGATCAGTTCGAAGCGAACCTGGTCTGGATGGCAGACGAGGCGATGATACCCGGGCGGGCATATTGGTTAAAACTCGGCACACAGCTTGTATCTGCAACCATCCAGCCGCCGAAATATCAGGTCAATGTCAACAGTATGGAGCATCTGGCGGCGAAAACGCTGGAACTAAACGCCATTGGGGTTGCCGAACTCACCACCGACCGGCCCGTTGTTTTTGAAGCCTACACCGAAAATCGCGCGCTTGGCGGGTTTATCCTGATAGATAAAATCACCAATGCAACGGTGGCTGCAGGCATGCTGAACTTCAGTCTCCGCCGTGCGCAAAACGTGCACTGGCAAGCAATCGACATCTCTCGCGAGGCCCATGCGCAGCAGAAAGGGCAAACACCCAAGCTGCTTTGGTTCACAGGGCTTTCGGGGTCTGGCAAATCGACCATCGCCAACCTGGTTGAAAAGAAGCTTTTTGCGCTTGGTCGCCACAGCTTCCTGCTTGACGGTGACAATGTAAGACACGGCCTGAACAAGGATCTGGGTTTCACCGACACCGATCGTATTGAAAATATCCGTCGCGTGGGTGAAGTTGCAAAACTGATGACGGATGCAGGATTAATTGTCCTGACCGCGTTTATTTCGCCTTTTCGTGCAGAGCGGGACATGGTCCGTTTTATGCTGCCGCACGGCGAGTTTATGGAAATATTTGTCGACACTCCGCTTGAAGAAGCGGAAAGGCGCGACGTGAAAGGCCTTTACAAAAAGGCACGAAGCGGAGCGCTCAAGAATTTTACCGGGATCGACAGTCCTTATGAAGAACCCGAACAGCCGGAAATTCGCATCGACACGACGCGGGTCTCTCCGGAAGATGCTGCAGAGATGATCGTAGAGCGCGTTATCGGCATCTGGAGCCCCGACCTGTGAACGACGCCGAGCTATCCGCACATCTGGCCAATGAAGCCGGAAAACTACTGCGCGAACTCCAAATGTCCGGGCGCTTCGAAGGCAAAGCACTGGGTGCCGAAGGTGACAGGATCGCTAATGCCTATCTTTGCGACGCACTCCGATCGGCACGTCCCGATGACGCCTTGCTGTCAGAGGAAGAGAAGGATTGCGAAACGCGCTGTGCAGCCCGCCGGGTCTGGATAATCGACCCGCTCGACGGTACGCGAGAATATAGCGAAGGGCGCGATGACTGGGCCGTCCACGTTGGCCTTGCCATCGACGGATTGGCAACCATTGGCGCTGTTGCGTTGCCCGGTCGTGACATGACGCTTTGTTCAGCCAACCCTCCTCCATCAAGGCCCGCCAACCAACCCCTGAAAATGCTGGTAAGCAGAACGCGCCCCGCAGCTGAAGCGGTTGCAGTTGCAGACACGCTGGGTGCAGAGTTACTGCCGATGGGATCGGCAGGTGCCAAAGCCATGGCGGTTGTGCGTGGTGAAGCAGATATTTACCTGCATACTGGCGGCCAATATGAGTGGGACAATTGCGCACCCGTTGCGGTCGCGGCCGCCGCCGGTTTGCATTGTTCGCGGGTTGACGGATCTCCGTTGCGTTATAACAATATGGACCCTTATCTTCCGGACCTGCTAATTTGCCGATCAGAGTTGGTTGCCGATATTATGCAGGCGCTTAGTAGCTAATTGACCTGCCGGTCATAGCCTTCCCAATAAGGCGCGCGGAGATCCTTTCGCAAAATCTTGCCCGACGCATTACGCGGTAAAGCTGGTATTACATCTACAGATCGGGGCACTTTGAAGCCCGCAATACGCTCGCGCGCCCAATTGATCACGCTATCAGGGTCAATGGTTGCTCCTGCTTTAGGGGCACATACTGCCTTTACCGACTCCCCCCATTTAGCATCCGGGACGCCAATTACCGCGACTTCCATTACATCTGGATGCCCGTAAATCGCGCTCTCTACCTCTGCCGGGTAGACATTTTCGCCACCGGTAATGATCATGTCCTTTACGCGATCGTGGATATAGAGATAACCGTCCTCATCCATATATCCCGCGTCACCGGTCTTTACCCAACCGCCTTGCGCCATGGTGCCCATCGTGGCTTCGGGCAAATTCCAGTAGCCAATCATATTATTGGACGAACGCGTCCAAACCTCACCGACATCACCGACTGGCAGATCGTTTCCAGCGCCATCGACGATACGCAACTCGACGCCAGGAAGCGGTTTACCCGCCGAACGCATCCTTTTGTTGCCATTGGGGTCATGATCTTCAGGAGGCAGCATGCAAATCGTCCCGGTTGTTTCGGTCATCCCGTAGACCTGAATAAACTGTGCGCCGAAGACGTTGATACATTGACGAAGTAACTCAAGCGGGATGGGAGCGGCACCGTACAGGATATATTTGAGGCGGCTGTAATCGACCGACCCACAACGCGGATGGTTGACCATCATCTGCAATGCAGCGGGCACGATAAACAAACGCGTTGCCCCGCCTGTTTCAATTGCATCGAAAACCCCGTCTGGCGTGAATTCGGCTTGTACAAGACCAGGCAATCCGGACGCAAGCGCCATAATGCCCAATCCTGTGCCGCCAATATGAGCGCATGGCATTGCGATCAGGACAACCTCATCATCATCCCATTTGGTATAGGCATGATCGGAATTCTCCGAATGCTTGCGAAGTGCGAAAAGATTGCGATTGGAGAGAACTGCGCCTTTCGGATTACCGGTCGTTCCGGATGTGTACAGTTGCAACACCGCGTCGTCCGGCCCAGCGGCGTCGAAATCAGCGCGGTCGGTCGCGGCGATCAGCGTCCTGGCTTCATCTTCCGCGATAACGCGCTCCAGATGTTGCGCGTGACCAGACAGAGCGTCGCCCAGCCCGTCAAACCCTTTTCCTGTGAATAGAATGCGCGCGCGGGTGTCGTTGGCGATATAGGCCCACTCTGCAAGTGCAAGCCGCCAGCCAATGGGAACCATGACAACACCGACCCGTGCGGCGGCGTAAAACAGACTGAAATAAAGATCGCTGTTTTTGCCGATCCAGGCAATGCGGTCGCCCTTTTTAAGGCCTGCGGCTAGCAACATCGTGGCTATTCTGGCCGTCCGTTCCTCGAGGTCGGCATAGCTGTAAACCCGGTTTTCCTCCTGAAGCGCGATGCATTCGGGCCGCTCATCAGCCCAGTGCTTCAAAAATCCGTCAAATGTCAGAATATCCGTAACAGCTAAGCCCACTACCATCCTCCTTGCAGCGGCTCATACGAAGCGAGCGCCGTCCTGCGAATTGTGGGCGATAATCAACGCATGTCAATCGCGCGATTAAACTTCACCGGCTGCACGTCGCAAAATGAGCGAGAGATTGTTGGCTGGCATCTGGATAATATCTGCCGACGTTAGTCCGGCGGCATGGGCGTTCGTCTCGATCGCTTCAACAGCGCGTAAGCCCCATTGCGGATCGCGACTTTTCAGCGACTCATCAAATGCTTCGTTGCTTGGTGCCGTCGGGATGCCTTCCTGACGAAAGGGACCGTAAAGATAGAGCGGAGCTCCCGGTGGCAATATTCGTGCCGCATTCCGAAGCAGGCCTAAAGTAGCGACCCACGGGCTGATGTGGGCCATATTGATACAGATGATCACATCGGCTTTGTTGACGATCCAATCTGAAGCGGCATCAAGTTGCAAAGGCTGCTTCAAGTTGCTGCATCCAGCTTCCTCAGCCCATGCCGCGATTGATGCGAGAGCGGTGGGATCGGGATCGCTAGGTTGCCAGGTCAGTTTCGGAAATCTCCCGGCAAAATATACAATATGCTCGCCCGTGCCGCTTGCAATTTCGAGCACTGTGCCTTCAGCAGGCAAAATGCTTTCCAGCACATCCGCTATGGCTTCCCGGTTGCGTTCGGTTGCTGGCGCGAAACGTTTCGCTTCGCCGCCAGCTTCGAAAACAAACGGGGATGGTCCGCTCACTCTGCAGCCACCGCCTGCTCTGGTTCCCGCCATACCAGTATCGGCTTGCGGGCTGCCTGCGTCTCGTCGAGGCGACGGCGCGGTGCATGATGTGGAGCGGATTTGAGCAATGGATCACCAGCCTTGGCCCGCGCCGCCACCGAGCGCAGCGCGCCGATGAACTGGTCGAGCGTTGCTTTGCTCTCGGTTTCGGTGGGCTCGATCAGCATCGCGCCATGCACCACCAACGGGAAATAGACAGTCATCGGGTGATAGCCCTCGTCGATCAGACCCTTGGCGATATCGAGCGTCGAGAAGCCTTCGGCCATGCCATCATCCGAGAACAACGCCTCATGCATGCACGGGCCGCTATGGGCAAACGGCGCGTCGAGGACGTCTTCAAGGCTACGTAAAATGTAATTGGCATTGAGCACCGCGTCCTCGGCCACCTGACGCAAACCGTCTGCCCCATGCGACATGATGTAAGACAGGGCGCGGGTAAACATCCCCATCTGCCCATGGAAGGCGACCATGCGGCCAAAGGTAGCCTCATGATGTTCGCCAGCAGTTTCCTCTTCAACAAGCAGATAGCGCTCGCCATCCTTATCGACAAAGGGCAAGGGCGCATAGGGCGCGAGTGCTTCGGACAGGACCACGGGCCCGGAACCCGGACCACCGCCACCATGCGGTGTGGAGAATGTCTTGTGCAGATTGATGTGCATGGCATCGACGCCAAGATCGCCAGGGCGCACACGTCCGACAATCGCGTTGAAATTGGCTCCGTCGCAATAAACATAGCCGCCCGCTGCATGCACCGCGTCCGAGATTTCGCGCATATCGCGCTCGAAAAGGCCGCAAGTATTAGGGTTCGTGATCATCACGCCGGCAACGTCAGGTCCAAGCCGTGCTTTCAATGCGGCGAGGTCAACCCTGCCCTCTGATGTAGCAGGGATATTTTCCACTTCATAACCCGCAAACGCCGCAGTCGCCGGGTTTGTCCCGTGCGCGCTTTCGGGGCAGAGAATTACCGAACGGGCACCCCCCCGCGCGGTCAAAGCTGCACGGATTGCCAATATCCCGCAAAGCTCGCCATGTGCGCCTGCTTTGGGCGACATCGCTACGGCTTTCATGCCAGTCAGCGTAATCAGCCAATGTGCCAGTTCATGGATGACCGCCAGCGCGCCTTGCACCGTTTCCACCGGCTGCAATGGATGCACATCGGCGAAGCCCGCCATCCGCGCGACTTTTTCGTTGAGGCGCGGGTTGTGCTTCATCGTGCAACTGCCAAGCGGGAAAAAGCCCAGGTCGATGGCGTAATTTTGACGGCTGAGGCGGGTGTAATGCCGCACTGCTTCGGGTTCAGACAGCCCGGGCAGGCCAATATCGCGGTGGCGCTCAAGATTGCCGAGCCGCGAGGTAACTTTAGGTGCCTCGGCTAAATCGACGCCAGTGGTGCCATTATTGCCAATCTCGAATATCAGTGCTTCTTCCAGCATCAGCGCCTTGTTGCCAGTGTAGGTCGCAGGTTTGGCTTCTCCGGCGACGCCCATTTCGGGCTTCCAACCGCTTTGATTGATCGCGTTCATGTCAACACCTCCTGCAAAATATTGGCGAAAGCTTCGACATCCTCAGCAGTGGCAACCTCGGTCACCGCGACAACGAGGCCGTTTTCTAAGGCATCTGCGCCCGGATACAGCCGTCCGAGGGATACGCCTCCAAGGATTTTTCGGTCGGCCAGTGCCCGAACAACAGGCCGTGCCGCCTTCGGCAAACGCAATGTGAATTCGTTGAAAAAGCTATCATTGACCAGCTCAACGCCGGGTATTTGCGTCAGCCGTTCCGCTGCATTCACCGCGAGCGCATGGTTGAGATCTGCCAATCCGCGCAGGCCCTTCTCGCCAAGCAATGTCATATGTACACTGAAAGCTAGCGCACAAAGCCCTGAATTTGTACAGATATTAGATGTCGCCTTTTCACGGCGGATATGTTGTTCACGTGTGGAAAGTGTCAGAACAAATCCACGTTTACCCTCGGCATCAACGGTCTCGCCGCACAGACGACCCGGCATCTGCCGTACGAACTTTTCCTTGCAGGCGAACAGGCCAACATAGGGTCCGCCGAATTGCAGGCCAACGCCGATCGACTGCCCCTCGCCTACCACAATATCGGCACCCATTTCGCCAGGTGCCTTGATGGCACCCAAAGCGACTGGCTCCGTAACCACGGCAATCAACAGCGCGCCGTGCTCGTGCGCCTTTGCAGCAATTGCAGTGAGGTCCTCGATCCGGCCTAATATATCAGGATATTGCACAACAACGCAGCTGGTCTCGCCGTCAATGGCGCCTAGCAGCCGCGCGCTATCGGTATTCGCCGAAAGTTCGGGAAGCGCGGTATCAAGCGTGTCGCCAGTATATTTAGCCATTGTTTTGGCGACGCTTACATAATGCGGATGCAGCCCAGACGAGAGGATTGCTTTCGTCCGTTTGGTAATGCGGCCCGCCATGCCGATAGCTTCCCAGCACGCCGTCGAGCCATCGTACATCGATGCATTGGCAACATCGCAGCCCAGCAGACGCGCAACCTGAGTCTGGAACTCAAACAGCATCTGCAGCGTGCCTTGAGCGATTTCAGGCTGGTAAGGCGTATAGGCGGTCAGGAATTCGCCGCGCTGGATGATATGATCGACCGACGCCGGAACATGATGCTTGTAGGCCCCACAGCCAAGGAAGAAGGGGTGGTGCGACGCCGCCATGTTCCTGCGCGCAAGGTTTGAGAAATGCCGCTCAACCGCCATTTCGCTGGCATGATTGGGCAGCCCGCGGATTGGGCCATCCAGTTGCGCTTCGGCGGGGACATCGACAAACAGGTCATCGATGCTGTTCGCGCCAATGACGCCGAGCATGGCTTGGCGGTCGGTTTGGGTAAGCGGGAGATAACGCATGATATTCCTTAAAGTCCGTCGACAAACGCCTTGTAGGCTGCCGCATCCATAAGACTGTCGAGTTCGCTGGTATCGCTGAGCGTCAGCTTGAAGAACCAGCCCTCGCCTTCGGGATCGCTGTTCACCAGCGCAGGGTCGCTTTCGAGCGCCGCATTGCCTTCAATCACCGTGCCGCTAACCGGCGCGTAGACATCCGATGCTGCCTTGACCGATTCGACAACCGCTGCATCGCCGCCCTTTTTAAGAGCCGCTCCTGCCGCAGGAATTTCAGCAAATACAATATCGCCAAGCTGGCCCTGCGCATAATCGGTAATTCCGACAGTCGCGGTCTCGCCGTCGACGTCAATCCACTCATGATCTTCGGTATAATAACGGGTCATACGGCTTTTCCTCTCCGGTGATAATGATGGGGAATGAAGGGCATCGGCGCGACGGCGATCGCAATCCGCTTCCCGCGAACTTCAGCTTCCAGTGCGGTGCCCATGGCGGTGTGGGCGCTGGTTACATAGCCCATGGCAATCGGCGCGCCGACGCTGGGCGCGAAACCACCACTGGTGATTGTGCCAACTTCGTCATCACCCGCAAAAATCATGGCACCTTCGCGAACCGGCATTTTTCCTTCGACATCAAATCCAACCAACTTGCGTGACGCTCCGTCGGTCAGGGCCTTCAGGATGCGCTCGGCGCCGTTGAAGCCGCCCTCTGCGCGCCGGCGCTTTGAAATCGCGAAGGATGCATTGCCCTCGACCGGGTCGACATCGGGATTCATGTCATGCCCGTACAGCGGCAACCCAGCCTCCAGCCGCAGCGAATCTCGCGCGCCCAGACCTATTGGCTTGACTTCGGGTTGCGCACAGAGCGCATCAGCCAGCCTTTGTGCATGCGTGGCCGGAACCGAAATCTCGAACCCATCCTCACCGGTGTAGCCAGAACGGCTGATCCACAGCGGCTCAGGGTCGGTCTTTGGTCCCCAGAAAAATGAACCTGCTTCCATGAAATACAGAGCATCCACGCCTGGAACAACACGGGTGAGCGCCTCTGCCGCCTTCGGTCCCTGCAACGCCAGCAGCGCGCGATCATCCATGTGATTGATCGTGATCTCGTCAGGCAAATGCTCGCGCAGATAGCCCATATCGTCCCATTTGACCGCCCCGTTCACGACGACATAAAGCCCCATAGGCGTCGCGGTAATCATCAAGTCATCGAGAATTCCCCCATCTTCCGCCAGCAGAAGCGAGTACCGCATCTTGCCTTCATTAAGCGCGCTGATGTCGCCGGGCACCAGAGCCTCAAGCGCTTCTGCCGCGCCCTCTCCCGACAGCATAAGCTGACCCATATGCGAGACATCGAATAGCCCGGCATTCTCGCGGGTCCAAAGATGCTCGGCCATAATGCCTTCATACTGGATCGGCATATGATAGCCCGCAAACTCGACCATGCGCGCGCCTTGCCCGCGATGCCATTCGCCAAGCGGCAGCTCCAATATTTCGATGGGTTCGAGTTCTTCGTCTTCGCTCATATCAGTCCGTTCAAGAGTCGCAGCAACTGACGTCGGTTGACGCCAAGTCTGCTGCCCCCTCTGTCACGGATACCTGAGAGCTTTACCCCTTCGGCGGCCTCGTAAGGCTCTTTCCAGAGTGTCGCAAAAGCCGAAGCGGTCCTTTTGCCTGAGAGATTCCGGGGCGGTTGCTCCTTCGGCGGTCCCTTAAAGAGACGCTCTCCCGCTTCGTCAGCGACCATAGCGCCTTGACTGCACGAACCGGCAGAGTCAACCGGCGAGCGCGATTATCTCATCATTTTCGTGGATAAATCTGCCTTGGCCGGTACCCGCGACGAGCGCGGCAATTGCCCGGGCCACTTTTGCCGACGGCGTCGACCGATAACGGCTTAGGCTGCCAAGCATCAAAAGGTCGGTGAGCGGCGAAAGCATGATAGCAACCGACTCGCCAGGACGACTGTCGGACCGGGTGCCGCCGGTCAGCAGTCCGGGCCGGATAATATCCAACCGACCAAATTTCAGAGTTTGTAATTCGTGCTCAACCTCGGCCTTGGTTCGCAGATAGAAGCTACTGCTGGCAGGCATTGCGCCGACGGAAGATACCGAAATCATATGCCGCGCACCGGAATCGCGAGCTGCTTTGGCGAACGCCAGTACCAAGTCATGGTCGACCGCGCGGAAAGCATCTCTCGAACCGGCAGTTCGCATGGTCGTACCGAGGCACGAAATGGCGACATCCAGAGACAGGCCAGCAATGATCGACGCCCAATCCTCGCTTGGCGCCACATGCTGCGTAACGTTCGGAGACAGTTCGTCCGATTGCCGACGTAGCAACGCATGGACCTTGATTCCATCAGCCGCCAGAAATTCCGCCGCTTGTTGTCCAATCAACCCGCTGGCACCCGCGATCACGACCTGCGTCATCCCTGCTCTCCAAAAATTGCGCGGTGGCAATTTTGCGCATAGCGATCGGTCATTCCGGCAAGGAAATCGGCGATATGCCGGCTCCGATACGGTTCGCCATCTGGTGCACCCGCTTGCCAATCGGCGGGCAATAATGACAGGTCGTCTGAGTACGCCCGATAAAGTTCGGCGATGACCGCCTGCGCGTGGTCGGCGGCTTCCTGCTGCGCGGGGTGGTGGTAGAGATTGGCGTACATGAATGCCTTTAACTGCCGTTCGCGGTCCGCCAGCGCATCCGAAAATCCGCCAATCTGCTGCCCTGCCGAGCGGATTTCGGCAACGCTCTGTATGTCTATTTCCGCCAGTCTAGCACGCGTCGTATCGATGACATCGTTGACCATCACGCCGATCTGCTCGCGGACGAGTTCGCGGATTAGCGTTTCACGGCGCGCATCAGGATATGTCGCTGCAATCCGGTGCCAGCGCTCCGCAATGAACGGCATTTCCAGAAGCTGCTCCAGCGTCAACAACCCGGCACGGATACCATCGTCGATATCGTGATTGTCATAGGCGATATCATCCGCCACGGCCGCAATCTGGGCTTCAAGCGATGGCCAGCTTGGCAATTCGAGGGCGAACGCCGCATTGACTTCGGCTAACGCCCATGTCGGTTGGGTCACCGGCCCATTATGCTTGGCAAGCCCTTCGAGTAATTCCCAACTAAGGTTCAAACCGGGCCAGGACGGATAGGGGCATTCGAGCTGCGTCAGCGTTCGTAAGGTCTGAGCGTTATGGTCAAATCCGCCATGCGGCTTTAGCGCTTCTTCAAGCGCATCCTCGCCAGCATGGCCGAACGGCGGATGACCGATGTCATGTGCAAGGCACAAGGCTTCGGTCAAATCTTCGTTCAGGCCAAGCGCACGCGCAATTGTTCGGCCTATTTGCGCGACCTCAAGGCTGTGCGTCAGGCGGACCCTGTAGTGATCGCCATCTGGCGAAATGAACACCTGCGTCTTGTGGCGGAGACGGCGAAAGGCAATCGAATGGATAATCCGGTCACGGTCGCGCTGGAAAATATCGCGCGGTCCGCGAACATCCTGCGATGCTTCAGGATAGAGCCGTCCGCGGCTTTGATCGGGATGACAGGCATAAGGCGCGAGCGATGACATGACGGCGCTTATGCCGCCATGCGGAGACAACGCAAAGCCGCTATTTCGATTTAAGTGCAGTTACTACGACGCCGTTTTCGCTTTTCCACATGAAGCCATCGCCGCCAGCTTTCTTGAAGTCGCTTTCCCATTTTTTTGCGGCTTTCATGTCGGCAAATGGCCCGACCAGCAAACGGCTGGTTTTACCCCAAGCCGAGGTCCAGCCGCTTTGTGCTTTGAACAGGTCGACGCTCTTCTTGCTCCACTTGCGGTAATCATAGCCAAGCGCGCTTGCCTCACCGGTCGCAATCTGAACCCAGAATCTGGCTGGACTTGCTGGTTCGGCCTTACTCTTGGCGGCAGATTTCGGATCAATCTTGGGAGTTTTGAGCGCCGGATCGACAGCGGCCGTTTTGGCAACCGCCGGTTTAATCTTCTTCAAATCGACGGGCACGACAGAACGCTTCTGCTCATCTTCCGGTATCTGGATGGAGCTGACAATCGCCGCAAGGTCAAAGGCTGGTGCGGCAGCAACCGGTTGGGGCTGAGCAAGTACCGGCGCAGTTACAACCGTGGACGCTGGCACAGCCGCTGCAGCAATCGGTTCGCCGCGGGGCATTGGCCCCTGCATGACTCCAACTGATGCAACGGGCTGCGCTACAACCGGTGCGGTGCTGGCCAAACTGATTTCGGCAGCGCCCGATGCAGTACCTGTTGGTGTCAAAACTTGTCGGCTCTGGTCAAGCGAAGCTGGGGACGATTCAATCGAAGCTCTTACGACAGTTGCTGATGCAATTTGGGTGGCGTTCGGCGTTGGTTGCGAAACAGGGGGCAGCTGATTGTCAGTGGCAATGTTACGCGCAGGCAATATTGTTTGTTGCTCGACGATGGTGGTTTGTGATCGTTGAGGGATATTGACGTTTACCAACGGCCTCGCAGATTCAGGTGCTGGCAGTCCCCCAGCATTCGTGCTGGTGATTTTGGCGACCTGCGCTTCCTCAACCTTGGCCCTGGCCGTTTCAGTACCGAGCCGCGAACGATCTGTTTTAGGCAGCCTGATCGATTCGGGGATGCTGGCCGTCGCTATTTTAATTTCTTCCTTCTCGCGTTCCCGTCGCTCCCGTCGCGTTTCGGGCTTCTTATCACTCTTGGCAGGCGTGGATTTCGCGTTTTTGGTTCCAAGCGGGGCGCCAGCCGGAATGAGACGGTTTTCGCCAGAATTTGGCTGAACCTGTGGCAAAGCCGACGCCACCCGGCGCACCTGTTCGCTATCTCGCCCGACATATTGGCTAGCAGGAAAATGGCCGAGATGAATTGCTGCTGCCTGTTGCGCTGCTGTCAGTTCGGGCATGAGACGCAAATAACGTTCCATGCGCTGCGCCGACGTCGGGTCCATAAAACCTTGCGTTACCTTATTAGATTCGCGGAAATCCCCGCGCGCTGCCAGCATAAAAGCACGGGCACGCCAAGCCGAAGCGCTATTTTTCTGCAATAAGGGGACGAGCATCGCGTCAGACTCTGCCTTTTGACCTGCGAGCGATAACGATATCGCTTGCCGGATCAGGATGTCATCAGAAGCGGACGCCGAACGCGCGAGTTTGTAATCCTGCTGTGCGCGGCTAAAATTACCCAACAGGTCGAATGCAAGCGCGCGGTCGGCCGCAATCGACCTTTCGCTCACACCTAAACGTACCGCATCGTCAAACAGTCGCAATGCCTCAAAGGGGTTTTCGGTGCGGACGGTCGCAGCGGCGAGTCCCGATACTATTCTGCCGTTGTTCGGCCGTATTGCGTTGGCGCGTGTGAAAAAGTTCAGCGCGGCATTAGCATCGCCCAATATGAGCGAGGCGTTGCCGGCATCGGCCAGAGCGTCAGCGTCAGTAGGGTTATATGAAATGCGGCGAATGGCCGCGCGCAACTCAGCAGAACCGGCTGGCTCTGCGACAGCCTGAACAAATGGAGCATTCGCCTTGGAGGGGCCGTCGAGCGCACTTTCGTCCGCGTCTTGTGCAGCAACACTCGCTGAAAGAGCAAGAACAGAAATTGCCCCAAGGCTACGTAACAACATCACATTCATGCTGTTCTATTGGTATCCCGTTTGGCCGATGCAAAGCGTTACTAGACTCTGCTCCGGCCAACGGTTGCATAAAGAAGATAAAATGACGCAGCGCTGAACGGACCGGCCGATCAGTTGTTACTCTGCCGGTCCAGAAAGCGCGGAATGTTCAAACCACCCGCTGCGCCGCCGTCCTTATCTTCAGGTTCATCCTCGTCGGACCGAGTAAGTCCGCGGGACAGGTTCGACATCCGTTCAAACAGCGTTCCGCCAGTCGAGATCCGCGGTGCCGGACGCTCCGGTGCTGGTGTCACATCTGCAGGTTCATTGCCCGCGTCGTTTTCATCTGCGGCTACCAGTTGGGCATCGCCCAGTTCAAGGAGGTCGTGATCCGCATTTTCATCGCTCGCAGCGGCGGGTTCTGCCGTCCAAGGTTCGGAAGCAGTTGTTTCTTCCTCAACTGAATCATCGGCCACAAAATCGCTGCCAAGTTCCAGACTATCGTCGTCTGATACGGCTACTTCAGGTTCAGCTACCGGCTCTTCAACCGCTTGTGCCGGCTCATTCCCGAACAGCGACGATGCGGCACTCGGTGCCGGTTCCGCAACAGGCTCAGCCTGACGGCTGAAAGCGAATGGACGCGTTGCATGCGCGCTAGGCGAGGCAACCGAGCCATCATTATCGATGCCGGTAGCAACAACCGAAACGCGGATCTTGCCGTTAAGATTTTCGTTGAATGCCGATCCCCAGATGATGTTGGCATCGGGGTCGACCAGTTCGCGGATGTGGTTTGCTGCTTCGTCAACTTCCATCAGGCGCATATCTTCGCCGCCGGTAATCGAGACGATAACACCCTTCGCACCTTGCATCGACACGCCGTCGAGCAGTGGGTTTGCGATTGCCTTTTCAGCGGCTTCAAGTGCACGGCCGTCACCTTCTGCTTCGCCGGTGCCCATCATTGCCTTGCCCATTTCGTGCATGACCGAACGAACATCTGCAAAGTCGAGGTTGATGAGGCCTGGCATAACCATCAAATCGGTGATGCCACGCACACCCTGTTGCAACACTTCGTCAGCGAGCAGGAAGGCTTCCTTGAAAGTGGTATTCGGATTGGCAACCAGGAACAGATTCTGGTTCGGTATGACAATCAGCGTATCAACATGTTGCTGCAGTTCGGTGATTCCCGAATCGGCCGAACGCATGCGGCGCGAGCCTTCGAAAAGGAACGGCTTGGTCACAACGCCGACAGTAAGGATGTTCATTTCGCGCGCTGCCTTGGCGATAACCGGCGCAGCGCCGGTCCCCGTGCCACCGCCCATGCCGGCAGCGATAAAGCACATATGGCAACCGGCGAGCGCAGCCTTGACCTGCTCGATAGTTTCCTCGGCAGCAGCACGTCCCACTTCCGGACGCGAGCCTGCACCGAGCCCTTGCGTGATATCGGGGCCAAGCTGGATGCGATATTCCGCAGGTGACGCGTTGAGCGCCTGCGCATCGGTGTTGGCGACGACAAAATCGACACCTTCAACCTTTGCACCAATCATATTGGCAACAGCGTTTCCGCCAGCGCCACCAACGCCGATAACGGCGATTTTCGGCTTCAATTCGTCAACCACTGGTGGACCGATATTGATGCTCATGACTTTATCCCCCTAGCCTCTTTGGCTTGTTAGAAAATTTTAACGCTTCTTACACAAAAGCAAACGCGCCACACCCGAAAATTAACCTTTTTGCACAGCTTTCTGTCAAAAATTCTCACGAATTGCCCGTTTTATGCGTTCAATCAAGCTGGGCATCGCACCAGACATCTGATCGCCGCGCAAATCATAACCTGATTTCAGGTCGATGCGTTCCGACGCGGCGTAATGAATCAAGCCAACGAGCGTTGAAAAAGCAGGACCGGAATGCGCATCGGGTATACCGCTAAGGCCAGAGGGGCGACCAATACGTACTGTCCGGCCGAGGGCGCCCTGCATATGCTCGGCGATACCTTTCAATTCTGCGCCGCCGCCAGTCAGCACAATCTGGTGACTGGACGGCCCGCTAAAGCCGAGGATTTTGAGCGCTTGTCCTATTTCAGTGACAATGCCGTCTACGCGCTGGCAAACCACCGCATTCAATTGCGCCTTGGTAATGCGAGGCGTGTGTGCGCCAGCCTCATTACCATTCTCGTCGGGTCCAACTTCGAGTATTTCCTGATGGTCGCGCGGGCTGGTGAGCGCAGAGCCGTGGAAACATTTCAACCGCTCCGCCTGCGCCCGGCGGATGCCGAAGGTTGAGGCGATGTCGTCGGTGATGTCCGACGCGCCTTTCTGGATGGTTTCAAGCCCGACCAGCATTCCGCCGATGAAAACCGATACGTTGGTTACCGCCGCGCCAAATTCCACAAGCGCAACGCCGAGTTCGCGTTCCTCAGACGTCAGGCATGCCAGACCCGTTGCAACCGGCGCAACAACAACGGATTCGACATCGAGATGTGCTGCGCGTGCAGTCATATCGATATTGCGTACTGGGGATTGGTCAGCGAGCACCACATGAATATCGACGCCCAAGCGGTCGGCATGCAATCCCACCGGATTGGCAACGCCACCGACGCCATCCAGCGAATATAGAGTGGGCTGGATATGAAGAGGCATCTTTCCGCCCGTGTGGATATTCGCGCGTCCCGCCTGCAAAAGCTGATCCACATCATCCTGTGTAATCCGGTCGCCGCCCAACTCGATTTCCACCGGCGCCAGCAAGCTGTCGAGTCCCCCCGACGACATTCCCACCCAAACGCGGTCAATGTTGATTCCGGCGATGCGCTCGGCTTGCTCAACCGCATGGCGCACCGACAGTTCGGCTTGCTCAATGTCGGCGATACAGCCACGCGTAACGCCGCGGCTTTCGCGCTGGCCGGTGCCTAATACAAGGAGTTCACCGCTGTCGGTTTGCCCTGCAATCAACGCAGAGACCTTTGAAGAGCCAATATCAATGGCAGAGATCAGTTTTTCAACGCGTGCGGCTTTCATACGTCCTTGCCTCCGTCTTTTGCGGAGACCTCATTACTCTCGGCTTTCGCAGGCTCTGCTTTGGGTGCCTTGCGGAAATATGCGCGATCAGGGTCGCGCAAGTCGAAATGGATGAGGTCGCGCCCGAGCAGGCGATGGATACCATCCATGCGCGCGAAGTTCAGCAACGCTTCCGCAGCAGCCCGCTCGCCCTCTGGTAACGCCAAAGTCTCCCCGGTTTTAAAACGCAAATCCCAGCGGCGATTGCCGATCCAGCTTGCTCCGGTAACCTGCGCCTTCAATGCAGTGGCATTGTCCAGAAGTTCATTCAGTGCCACCGCGTGGCGATTGGCGTCGGTACCATTCAGAACGGGTAACTCACCAGCGTCCGTTGCTTTCACATGTTGCAGGACGATGCCCTCTGCATCGATCAGCGAATATTTGCCGTCGCGCTGCCAGACCGCTGCGGGTTTGCGTTCGATGATTTCGACAGCCAGCGTGTCGGGCAAGCGCCGCGAAACACGCGCATCCTTGATCCAGCCATATTCAAGCAAGTCAGCGCGCACCTTGTCTATGTCAACCAATGGCATTGCACGGTCCTTTTCGGCCAATACCAGCTCATAGACTTTCAGCTGATCGACGCGTTCCATGCCGGTCACTTCAACCCGCTGCACCTGAAAACCAGCCTTCGCCGCGAGTTCCGAATATTGCTGATGCGCCGCCGCAATCAGTCCGAACCATTGCGCCGCTGCCAATGCCAGCACAGCCAACGCTGCGACCACAACCCATGTTATCGCGCGCTGAATGTCCTCTTCAGAAAAAGGCAAAGTGCGCAGCAGGCGGTCGATCCATGATATCTGGCGCACCTTCTGACGCGGCGTCGGTGCCTTTGCCCTTCGCTTAGCGGGTGCCTTCCGGGTGGCGGTTGCCATTATGCTAGCGCCTCTTTTACGATGATATCTACCAGCTGCTCATAGCTAATACCGACATATCGCGCCTGTTCGGGTACAAGGCTAAGCGCGGTCATGCCCGGCTGGGTGTTGGTTTCAAGCACAAAAATGCCGTCCAGGCCTAGTTCGTCATCCCACCGATAATCGGTCCGCGACGCGCCTTTGCAACCGAGCAGACGATGCGCCTTCAGCGCCGTGTCGAGCATGAACGCCTCGACATCTGCGGGGATTTGCGCCGGACAGATGTGCTCGGTCAGTCCATCAGTATATTTGGCGTCAAAATCATAGAAGCCGCTTTTGGGTTTCAATTCGGTGACCGCCAGCACCTTGTCACCCAACACCGCCACAGTAAGTTCGCGCCCTTTGATAAACGGTTCGGCCAGCAGCGTATCGAATTCCTGCCACGGCCCTTTGGCGTCACGCGAAATCGGGTTGCCATAATTGCTGTCGGATTTGACAATTGCGACGCCCACCGAACTTCCCTCGTTTATGGGCTTCAGAACATAAGGCCGGGGCAACGGATCGCCGACGTAAAGGCTCTCGCTTTCGACAATCGTTCCCTTGGGCATAGGAATACCTGCGGGCACCAGCCGCTGCTTGGTCAATTCCTTGTCGATGGCAATCACCGACGTCACCATCCCGCTGTGCGTGTATTTGATCCCCATCAGGTCGAGCATACCCTGCACGCTGCCGTCCTCACCGGGAACGCCATGCAACGCGTTGAAGACGACATCGGGGCGCAATCCAGCAAGAACCTGCGCAACATTGCGATCCATATCGACGCGAGTGACTTTGTAGCCACCTTTTTCGAGTGCGTCGGCAACACCATTGCCGCTCATCAGCGACACCGCCCTTTCGTTGGACCAGCCGCCCATTAGTACTGCGACGTGGACTTGCCCAGTCATGAGTTAAGCCTCGGCTCATACAATGCTGGCTGCAGATCGATAACGTCCTGCGAGCAGTCGGCCTCCCATGGAAACAAGCCGTTACCGCTACCCGGCCAAACTAGTTGTATTGCTTCAGTTAGATCAGTTCCAAACTCATGCTTGTGATACCACATAGCTGAGTTGAAATACTCCCGCTCAATACGGTGTTGAGGAATGCGCTTTCCGATGACATCATGTCCTTCAAGAAGCCCTCTGATCCTAACACCTTCGATTAACTCAAGACCGCCACTGCACTGGTCCAATGTTTCGTTGATCATGAAGCCCATTATCTCGGTCGAGAGGCCGAAGCATATAATTTCGGGCTGCCCTACCGTCTTCATGAAACCAGCAGAATATGTGAACGTCGGGTCTTCGCCGTCTGGATCAAAAACACTCGTTATGTGACATCCCGACCTTTGGACGTTGTCCAAAATTTTGATTTCATATTCTGTCAGCGATTGCGCACTCATGTCGAGGCTCCCACGCGCTGGATTTCCCAATGCAGATCGACGCCCGACTTGGCCTTCACCCGCCGGCGAACTTCTTCACCCAGCTCTTCGATATCGGCACTGGTTGCATCGCCGGTGTTGATCAAGAAATTAGTGTGCTTTTCCGAAACCTGCGCGCCACCGACTTGCAAGCCTCGACAACCGGCTTCATCGACCAGTTGCCAAGCCTTGTGACCCTCGGGATTTTTGAACGTTGATCCTCCGGTTTTCGACCGTAGCGGCTGCGATGCCTCCCGCGAAGCACTGATGCGGTCCATTTCGGCCTGAATAGCTTCGGGTTCACCCGGCCTCCCGCGAAAGCGCGCGGCGACTACAATCGCGCCGTGCGGCAATTCGGAGTGGCGATAGCTATAATGCAATTCGCTAACCGCAAGCGTCACCATTTCGCCATTGCGCATCACGACATCGCAATCGACCAATATGTCCTTCACCTCGCCGCCATAGGCTCCACCGTTCATGCGGACAAAGCCGCCGACTGTGCCCGGAATCGAACGCAGGAATTCAAGCCCCGCAATGCCATTGTCGCGTGCGGTCGAAGATACCAGAATCCCCGACGCTCCGCCACCGCAGTTCAGGACAAGATCGCTCGCCAGCTCAACCTTACCAAATGCCTTGCCTAATCGGACGACGACCCCCGGAACGCCGCCATCGCGAACGATAAGGTTTGAGCCTAAACCAAGCGGCATGACCGGCGTGGCGGGATTGAGGTCGCGTAAAAAGCCCTGCAAGTCGGCAATATCCTTTGGCTCGAACAGCCATTCAGCAGAGCCACCCGATTTGAACCAAACCAGCGGCGCAAGCGGTGCGTCATGCGTCAGCTTGCCCTGAACTTGGGGGATCGTCGCCACACTCATCTGCGCGCAGCCTTGATCGCATCGGCAAGGCCAGCCGCCCATTTGGTGATATCACCCGCACCCAGACAGACAACCATGTCCTTGTCCTGCACAACCTCTGCGAGCTTCGCCGCAAGGTCGGCTGCATCCTTGACGGTGGCCGCCGAACGATGCCCACGGGCCTTGATGCCATTTACCAGGGCGTCGGAATCTATACCCTCAATCGGCGCTTCGCCAGCGTGATAGACCGGCGAGATAAAGACCATGTCGGCATCATTAAATGCCTGCTGAAAATCATCCATATGGTCGCGCAGGCGGGTAAAACGATGCGGTTGTGCCACGGCAATCACCCGCCCCTGCGCACCTTCGCGAGCCGCCGACAGCACTGCGCGGATTTCAACCGGATGGTGACCATAATCGTCAATGATCGTGACGCCTTCCACTTCACCTACTTTGGTGAAACGGCGCTTGACGCCACCAAATTTGTCGAAGCCATGCGCAACGGCCTCGTCGCTCATCCCCATTTCAAGGCCGACTGCGATAGCAGCGAGCGCATTCTGCACATTATGCCGACCCGGCATTGGCAGCTCTATGCCTTCGATAGTCCGCTGCGAACCATCGCGTGACCGCACAACGACATCGAAGCGATTGCCGCCCGGATGCGGCGTTACATTCTCGCCGCGTATATCGGCCTGCGCAGAAAAGCCGTAAGTGATGATCCGCCGGTCGCGGATTTTGGGCAGAATTGCCTGCACTTCGGGATGATCGAGGCACATGATTGCTGCGCCGTAAAAAGGTACGTTTTCGACAAACTCGACGAAGGCGTCCTTGATCGCGTCGAAATCACCATAATGGTCGAGATGCTCAGGATCGATATTGGTGACGACGGCAATAGTGCCGTCGAGCCGCAGAAAGCTGCCGTCGCTTTCGTCAGCCTCGACAACCATCCAGTCGCTCGCGCCTAATCGGGCGTTAGAGCCATAGCTGTTGATGATTCCACCGTTGATCACCGTCGGGTCGATACCGCCGTGGTCTAGCATTGCCGCTATCAGCGATGTCGTTGTCGTTTTGCCATGAGTTCCTGCCACAGCGACGGTATTTTTGAGCCGCATCAGCTCGGCCAGCATTTCGGCACGGCGCACGAGCGGAATGCGGCGCTCCAGCGCGGCGTCGCGTTCTGGGTTACCCTTTTTCACTGCGGTCGAGGTGACGACGACCGCCGCGTCACCAAGATTGTCTGCGCTATGCCCGATCATCACCTTGATGCCACGCTTGCGCAGGCCGTCGATCACATAGCTGTCCGCCATGTCAGATCCCTGCACAGTATAGCCCAGATTATGCATCACCTCGGCGATACCCGACATGCCAATGCCGCCAATCCCGACGAAATGAACCGTACCGATATCTGTCGGAACGCCCTTCATATTCCGGCATCCTTGGCAAGTGCGGGCGACGTACCGAAATTTTCGGCGCGGCTGGCTGTCGGTTTAATGGTGTGCATGATCGGCGCCTTGCCAAAGGATTCTACCAGGTCGGCAAGGTCGGCGACCGCATTGGGTCGACCGCAATTTTTGGCGGCCTTGGCTGCGTTTTCGAGCGCTCCGGGCTCAAGCGCAATTTTCTGTATTTGCTTGGCCAGCTCAACCGGCGCGAAGTCGCTTTGCGCGATTGCTCTGGCGCCGCCTGCCTTCACCATTTCTTTCACATTATAGCTTTGGTGGTCATCGGTTGCACTCGGTAGCGGTACCAATATTGCGGGTCGTCCGGCACAGGTTAGCTCGGCAATCGTCGATGCTCCTGCTCGCGAAATCACCAGATGCGCCCATCCCAGGCGCTCGGGCAGATCGGGCAAATAGGTTGCCAGCTCAGCCGGGATATCATGCCGCGCATAGGCCGCGCGAACTGCCTCGATATCTTCCGCACGGCATTGTTGCGTTACCTGCAGGCGGCGGCGCAGATTGAGAGGCAGACGCGACAGGCCATCGGGCACCACCTCGGACAATATTGTCGCGCCCTGACTTCCGCCGGTCACGAGCACCCGAAAAATGCCTTCTTCGGAAAGCGGCGGATAAGGTTGATCGCGCAATGCCAGCACTTCTTCGCGCACCGGATTGCCAACCAGATGCACCTTGTGCGTGTAACTGGGTGATAGCCTCAAAATATCGGGATAAGCCGTGGCGATTGCATTCACTTGCCGTGCAGTCAAGCGATTAACGCGGCCTAAGACGGCATTCTGTTCGTGAATGATTGTGGGTACTTTTTCGGCGAACGCGCCAAGCAGTGCGGGAAATGCGGGATAGCCGCCAAAACCTACAACCGCACTTGGACCAAAACTGCCATAGAGTCGGCGTGCCATCAACCGGCCCTCAGCAATCGCTTTCACGCCGGGAAGCCAGCTTTTCGGATTTTTCGTGATGCGGCCCGCTGGCAACATATGCGTCGCGATCCGGTCGGGACATCCCGGAATTTTCGCGCCCCGTTCGTCGGTGATGAGCGCAACATGATGCCCGCGGTGGAGCAATTCCTGCCCCAATGCGAAAGCCGGAATAAGATGCCCGCCAGTGCCGCCAGCGGCCAGGACGTAATGCCTCGAAATGCTCATGGCATCTGTCCCTTCACCATATAGGCCGACCGGTCAAGATAAGGGTTGCGCTTGGTCAGTGCCAAGATGAGACCGCAAGTTATCGACAGCGCCAAAATCGAAGATCCGCCATAGCTGATGAATGGCAGCGTCATTCCCTTCGATGGGAAAACACCCAGATTAACTGCCATGTTGATCATCGCCTGCCCGCAAAATTGTGCACCTAGCCCGGTTACGGCAAGCACGACGAATTGGTCTTTTTCGTCAAGCAGCCGGATAATGATGCGGACAAGTATGGCGAAGAAAAGAATGGCGATGACCATGCACGCGAGCAATCCAAACTCTTCGCCGATTACCGAGAAAATATAATCTGTGTGGCCTTCAGGCAGCGAATATTTTTTCGTGCCTAGTCCCGGACCCACTCCGATGAAGCCGCCGCTGGTCAGCGTCGCCAGCGCCATCTTGTCGTGAGTCAGGCCCTCTGTCCCAAAAATCCATGCGTCGATACGCTGCGTAGCCACGGGGTAGAAATTATACGCCAATATCAACCCTACCGCGCCTCCGATAACCATCGCCCATAGCCGCGATGCCGGGACGCCGGACACCATCATCAGGGCAAACCAGGTGCCCGCAAACAATATGGTTTGCCCCAAATCCGGCTGTGCCATGAGGAACAGGCAAACAAATGCCGTGGCGATGCTGCTTATTAATTTTACCGGCAGCGTCGGGTCTTTCAAACGCCAGCTTATAACCCACGCCATGGTGACGGCAAAAAAAGGTTTCAGAAATTCGGAAGGCTGCAAACCTGCACCGCCAGCGCCAATCCAGCGCTGCGATCCGTTCACTTCGCGTCCGATAAGCGGAACTAACGCTAGCAAAACAAAGAATATGCAAAAGCCCACAACCGCAAAGCGGCGCGCCTGATCTCTTGGATACATCGACACGACGAGCATCAACGGCACGCCCACGATTACCCACATCAACTGACGATAGAAGAAATAAAGCGGGTTAAGCTGGATAGTCGACGACGACAGCCGTTGCGCGCCCGCGGGAGATCCTGCGGCAACCGCGAGCAAGCCTATGGCAATCAGGACCATCATCAAGGCAAGTAAAACGCGATCAAGCTCCCAGAACCACACACCTAATGGAGAACGGTCGCCGCGGCCCAATCGATTAGCGAAACCGATCTTTCCGGTCTTTGCTGCCAGCACCCATGGCACTTCTTTGCGGTCACCGTTCATAAGGCTTCGACAATCGCCTTAAACGCGTCGCCTCGCGCTTCGAAATCCTTGAACTGATCGAATGACGCGCAAGCTGGCGATAACATGACGACATCCCCGGGTAACGCTTGTGAAGCAGCCGAATGCACCGCCGCACCCATCATTTCGCTGCTTTCAACTGGCATGAATGGCGATAGCAATTTGGTGAACAATGGCCCGGACTCGCCGATAGTATAAGCTTTAACGACATGACCGAAATTAGGTGCACATTCATCGAGATTGTCGCTCTTGGCAAGCCCGCCAACAATCCAGTGGACTCGCGGATATGCGGCGAGTGCCGGCGCGGTGGACGCTGGATTGGTCGCTTTGCTGTCGTTGACGAACAGCACACCATTGCGTTCGGCCACGATCTCCATGCGATGCTCCAGCCCCTTGAAGCTTCGCAAAGCTGGCCGCCATTGCGACTCCTTGATACCAAGCGCTTCAACGAGGGCGATGGCGACCGCAACATTTTGGAGATTATGCGGCCCTTGAAGGGAGGGCCAATCCGCCTGACTGTTCAACATCGCCGGGTCGGGCTGCTGCACAAATGCCCCTCCGCGGCGCGCGAGCACCTCGTGGTATGTACGCGTGGTGTCTTCATCACCGTTACCAAAAACCGCATACTGTTTGTCAGTCTGCATATCGAACAGGCGCGCTTTGGACGCAATATAGGCTTCGTAGCCATCATATCTGTCCAAATGGTCCGGAGCGAGATTGATCAATGCGGCGGCGTCGCATGCGAGCGTTTGCGTGATGTCAATTTGATAGCTGGACAATTCAAGCACATAGACACCGCCGGCAGGTAGCGGGTTTTGAGAGAGAATTGGCAGCCCGATATTGCCTCCCATCCGAGCGGGCAGCGCCGCACTCTTTAAAAGGTGATACACCAACGCAGTGGTCGTGGACTTGCCGTTAGTCCCGGTAATTCCGATCACCCGGTGCGTTGGCAGATTTGGTCGTGCCATCGAAAACAGTTCGATGTCGCCGATTAACGGAATTCCGCTCGCCCTTGCCTTGTCTGCGATAGGATGACGGTTAATCGGTACGCCGGGCGAAACCACGATACCGTCAAAATCCGATAGGTCGGCATCAATCGGATCGCGAATCGTAGCTATGTCGGCTACTTTGGCGCGCGCGCTCTCATCATTGTCCCATGCGAGCAATTCGGCGCCGCCTGCCGCCAGCGAACGTGCAGCCGCCAAACCGGAGCGCGCAAGACCCAGCAGGGCATATTTGCGGTTTTTGAAGGCCGGGCTGGTAATCATCTGAGCTTGAGGGTCGATAGCCCCGCAAGCGCCAGAACGAACGCTACTATCCAGAACCGGATGACTACCGTGGGCTCAGACCAACCCAGCTGTTCGAAATGGTGATGTATTGGTGCCATGCGGAAAATTCGCTTTCCCGTCCGTTTGAACCAGAACACCTGGATGATAACGGATAACGCCTCAACCACAAACAGGCCGCCGATGATGGCGAGAACGAATTCATGATGTGCGACAACGGCGATAGCGCCCAGCGTTCCGCCAAGCGCGAGACTGCCGGTATCTCCCATGAATACCGCTGCTGGGGGGGCGTTGAACCACAGGAACGCTAGGCCAGCGCCGACAATCGCCCCGCACAGCATGGCCAGATCACCGGCCCCAAGGTAAAATGGAATGCCGAGATATTCGGCATATTTGGCGTTGCCGACCATGTAGACAATCAGCATGAACGCAATCGAGGCGATAATGACTGGCATAGTTGCCAACCCATCCAAGCCATCGGTAAGGTTGACCGCATTACCGAATGAAACGATTACAAAGGCACCAAAGGGAACATACCACCAGCCAAGATCCACCACCGGCCCGTTCACAAATGGGAGGTACAGCATGCCGCCCGACTGCCATACGATCAGCGACACCGCGACACCGGCGATGGCAAATTCATACATCAGACGAACCTTGCCCGACACCCCCTTATGGCTGCGTTTCTTGACCTTGTCATAATCGTCCATGAAACCCACGATGCCGAAGCCGGCCATTACAAGGAGGCACGCCCACACATAGACATTTGCAAGATCCATCCAGAGCAGCATGGATACGGAGATAGCGATCAATATCATCAATCCGCCCATTGTCGGTGTACCGACCTTGGCAAGGTGCGATTGCGGACCGTCGCTACGGATTGGCTGCCCTTTGCCCTGACGCACGCGCAACATTCCAATGAACTTTGGACCTATCATCAGGCCAATAACGAGCGCGGTGGCGACGGCGGCGCCAGACCGAAAGCTAAGGTAGCGCAAGAGATTAAAAATACCGGGGAAGTCCAGATATTCCGCTAAAAAGTACAGCATCAGCCTTCCCCACCCACCAAGGCATTCACGACAAAGGAAAGACCCATCGAGTTAGAGCCTTTGACCAATATTGTATCGCTTTCACATAAATCGCTTCTGAGGAGTTCGAGCGCCTCCCTTGCGGTTGCGCAATGCGCGAATTTGGCAGGACCCTCAAGCCCTGCTTTCAACTTTTCAACGAGAATCTGCATCTCTTCACCGACGAATATGGCGTAATCGACATGAGCCGCAGCTAATATCGTGGCGAGTCCGACATGATATTCCTCGCTCTTGTGCCCTAACTCTTTCATCGCGCCAAGAACTGCAACCTTGCGACCCTTTACCTTGCCGAGCTCCGCAAGTGTCGCGGCCATGGAGGAGGGGTTCGCGTTGTAGCTCTCGTCCAACAGCAATGCATGGCCACCACCCACCGATATAATGTGCCGCGCGCCGCGGCCGGCGAGACCGCCAAGCTCAGCCATTGCCAGACCCGCTGCCGCAAGATCGCCGCCAACTGCTTCGACCGCCGCCAGCACTGCCAGTGAATTGGCAATCCAGTGGTTACCCGCCTGTGAAAGCGTATAGCATAAAGCACCACCCGGCAGCTTGGCGGTAATCAGTGAGCCCCCATCCGCCGCCGCGACATGGTCAAGCACGCGCACGTCGGCACTGGCAGAAAAACCAAAGCTGACGATGTTATCCGTATATTTTTCGGCGGCAGCCCGAAGGCGCCGGTAATGTGGATTATCGGCAGGAATAATCCCAGTTCCCCCCGGCATGAGACCTTCAAATATCTCCGCTTTGGCATCGGCAATGGCAGCTTCGTCTTTGAAAAACTCGATATGCGCGGGAGCAATTGTTGTCACAATTGCGGCATTCGGTCGCACTAATTTTGTCAGTTCCCGCAGTTCGCCGGGATGGTTCATCCCCATTTCAAATACACCAAATTGGGTATCACGCGGCATCCGTGAGAGGCTAAGCGGTACACCCACATGGTTGTTGTAGCTTTTGACCGAGCGATGCGCTTTGCCGCGTGAAGAACGGTCCAAGGCAGCATATAACGCCTCCTTGGTACCGGTTTTGCCTGCCGAACCCGTAACCCCGACCACTTTGCCTTGCATCCGGTCACGCGATGCCGCGCCGAGCGCATTCAGGGCCAAGAATGTGTCTTCGACCAAAATATGCGGATATGCGACCGGTTCACTGACGATAGCGCCGGCAGCGCCATTGGCGAAGGCCTTGTCGATGAACAAATGCCCGTCGGTCGCCTCACCCTTCATCGCAAAGAACAGATCGCCTTTTCCGATTTCGCGCGAGTCAAAAGCAACGCCGTTTACGTCAAATTTGCCGGACGCAGTGCCGCCAGTCGCAACCAGTAATTCCGCATGAGTCCATAAAGGCGTCACGCGGCGCATTCCCGTGCCACTTCGACATCGTCGAACGGCAGAACACGTCCCATAATAATCTGACCCTGTTCATGCCCTTTCCCGGCAATCAAAACGATGTCGTCGGGTTCCGCATGTTCGATAGCAAAGGCAATGGCATAACGACGGTCGCCAATATCATGCGCGCCTGGCGCGCCTGCCAAAACATCTGCGCGGATCAACGCGGGGTCCTCGCTGCGCGGATTATCATCGGTAACAATCGCAATATCAGAGTCGGCAACGGCAATCGCACCCATTTCGGGGCGCTTTCCCTTGTCGCGGTCACCGCCTGCGCCAAATACGGTAATAAGCTTGCCCTTGGTATGCGGGCGCAGCGCCGCGATCGCGGCCTTTAAGCCGTCGGGTGTATGCGCATAATCGACATAGACCGGAGCGCCGCTTTTCGTGATCACGGCGCGCTCAAGCCTGCCTCGCACCGGTTGCAGCCGCGCGATATGCCCGAGCAGATTTTCGATATCGCCCCCACTCGCCATCACGATGCCAGCAGCTACCAACACGTTGGACGCTTGATAGGCGCCAATCAGCGGCAGCTTGACTTTGTGGACATCGCCCTGAATTCGCAGTTCCAACGTCTGTCCCAATTGCGTTGGCTGGCGTGACAGAAGCTCGATGCCCTTGCCTTTCTCACCTACAGTTATCAATCTCATTTCCCGCTTTTTCACACGGGCAATAACCTGGTCCGACCACTCATCATCGGCCCAGATGACGGCGGTGCCGTTTTCGTCCACAACCTCATCGAACAATCGCATCTTGGCTTCGAAATAGTCCTCCATGCTGCCATGATAATCGAGATGGTCGCGGCTGAGATTAGTGAACGCAGCAACCGATACCGGCACGCCTTCGCTGCGATATTGGGAAAGGCCGTGGCTCGACGCTTCGAAAATGGCGTGGCTGATGCCCTCGCGCGCGAGGCCGGACATGTTCGACAGAAACGTAACGATATCGGGCGTCGTCAGACCTGTTTTCGACTGATCAGATGCAGTGGTAATGCCCAGCGTGCCGATGGAAGCCGCATTATGTCCTGCCATCCGCCAAAGTTGTCGCGTTAGTTCGGCAGTTGATGTCTTGCCATTGGTTCCAGTTACGGCAGCAATATTTTGTGGGAATGGCCGGAAAAACTTGGCTGCAAGATTGGCAAAAGCGCGGCGCGGCGCGGCGTCCGCAATATGCACCGCCCCGGAAACTCGCGCTTCCGTCCGCGCAACAATGGCAATTGCGCCCGCAGCGACTGCTTCGTCGATGAAATCCTCGCCGTTAAATGCGGCGCCCTGAAACGCCCCAAAAACCGTTCCGGGCGCAATTTTCCGGTGGTCGATGGCAAAGCCCGTTACATTCTGTTCGGCAACGGCGCTTTCGAGACCGCTTACCAATTGCCCGAGCTTCACTATCGCTCTCCCTTCGCCTTCCACAATAGAGGCATGAGTTCCGAAACATCAACATCGCGCTTCATATCAGGAATAATTCCCAACAAAGGCCCGATTCGGGTGACAGTTTTTTGAACCACAGGAGCGGCGGTGTAGCCGGCGGTCCGTTGAAAACTCGAAGCCTCGGTGCCCTTTGGTTCGTCGAGCATCGCGAGCACGACATAGCGTGGATTGTCCATCGGAAATGCCGCCGCAAAGGTCGCCACAACAAGATTACGGCTATATCCGCCAACGCCGGGCTTTTCCGCCGATCCCGTTTTGCCGCCGACGCGATAGCCCTCGGCATCGGCTTTCTTGCCGGTGCCATCGACAACAATCATCCGCATCAATTGCCGCATCCGTGCGCTTGTCGCTGCGGAGAAGACCCGCTTACCCGGCAGTTTCGCATCAGCTTTGGTTTTGAACATTGTTGCTGGCCGGTAAATCCCGCCATTTACCATTGCAGCATAGCCACTCGCCAGGTGTAAAGGCGTAACGGCAATGCCATGACCGTAGCCGACGGTCATATTCGTAATTCTTCCCCAGCTTTTGGGGTAAAGCGGCATCGCTTTTTCTGCGAGTTCGATATCCGGGCGACCATTGAAATGCATCGCCCGAAGCATCGCGTCCATCCGCGCTGCACCGAGATTATCCGCGATTTGCGCGGTTACAACGTTTGAGCTGTGAATTAACGCTTCGGGCGTGTTCAACCAGCGACCTGCAGGATGGGTATCCCGTATTTTGAACCGGCCAACCTCAAGCGGTTTGGTCGCATCATAACGGATCGACAGGTCACGCACTGTTCCTGCGTCGAGTGCCGCCGCGACGGTCAGCGGCTTGAATGTCGATCCAAGTTCGTAAACGCGATTGGTGACGTTGTTCGTTTGGCGGGTAATCGGATAACGGCCATCAACTATCGTTTGCCCTAGATCAGGAATGTTAGCGAAAACCGGACGGTTTGGGTTGAACGAGGGTAAAGTTGCCATCGCGACCACTTCGCCGGTCTGAACATCCAGAATGACGCCGGCGGCCCCTTTTGCGCCTGTCGCGGTCATGCCAGAAGCGAGTTCGCTTTCGAGCGCGGCCTGAACACGGACATCAATCGACAGATTGAGCGGCTTCCCACGCTTTGCCGGATCGCGAAGATGATCGTTCATCACCCGCTCCATCCCCATCGCGCCCTTGCCGTCGCGATTGACAAAGCCGAGGACGTGCGCGGCCATATCATGTTGCGGATAAAGCCGGGTCGCCTCACGCGGGAATTCAATAGCGATTTCACCGAGGTCGTGTACTTGCCGGACTTGTTCGGGCAGTGCGCGCTTGCGAAGATAACCGGCCTTGTCGGACATCAACTTGGCATAGAATTCGGAGGCCGGGGTGTCCGGGAAAATCGCTGCTAACTGACTTGCCAATTCCTTGCGATTTCCCAACAGCTCGGAAGGCTTCACCCAAATGGCATAGCCATAGATACTGCGCGCCAGCGGGATACCGTTACGGTCAACAATGTCGCCACGGTCCGGCACATATTCGGTATTGGTCGCGCCATAAGCGCGGGTGCTTTCGAACAACGCCAATGTCGCGAGCCGCCCGATCAATAGCATCACAAAAAGGCCGAATGCCGTCAGCAATACCAGCATCCGCCAATAGCCGTGCGCGGTGAACGGAGGGGTCCCGATGCCGTTTTTACGCGTGGTGGTGCGGGCAGCGAGAATTGTCATTACCGTTTGCGTTCTTTGTCAGCTTTTACCGAAATGTCGCGCATCAAGTCATCGGACAGCAATTTTTCGTCCATACGCGCCAGCCGTTCGGTACGGGTTTGCTCTACGGCCGGTGCATCGATTTTTGCAACCGCAACCTTGACCGGCTTTTCAGCCGCGTCGTCACTGTTGTATGCCTGCGCGGATGCTGTGCTGTTCCGACCTGCACCGATGAGCCCGGCAGGGGCCGCCCCATCCGAAAAGGATGCAGCCACCATGACGGGCTTGCCAACGGGTGCATCGCCGCCAATGCCAGCCAAAGCCGCCTCGCCGTTGACAAATTGCTGCGCGGTCGGAGGCTGGTAGCCGTACAGCAGTTCGTTCCACTCCTCGAGCTGCTGAAGGCTCGCGCGCGTCCTTATTTCAGCCTGCAAGAAGCTGATTTCGCGTTTGGTGTTGAGTATCTCGCGATCAACCGAAACCAAGTCGCTGTGCAGTGCGGCGACATTGAGCGACAGCGGATAGAGCAATATCGCAACCATGAAGACCAGCGCCAGCCAGCCCAGGTTTTTCAGTCGTTTCATGGCAAGACTCATGCTGCCAGTCCTCCTTGTGCCCAAGCGGGCGCATCAGTACGGGTTGCCGAGCGCAACGTGGCGGAGCGGGCACGCGGGTTGCGATTTACTTCAGCATCGGATGGCCGAACCGCTTTGTCGGCTTTTTCGAAGGTGGGCGCAGGACCAGCATTTGCGACCGTTGGTATATGTCTGGACCCTGCGCCCTCCGCGCCGCTACGGCGGCGCAGAAACTGCTTCACGATGCGATCTTCGAGACTGTGGAATGTTACCACGGCAAGTCTGCCGCCGGGCTTCAGCATCCGTTCGGCAGCTTCGAGTCCGTCGGTCAGTTCATCAAGTTCGCGGTTGATGTGGATTCGGATGGCCTGAAACGCGCGCGTGGCGGGATCCTTGGGTGCGCCGGGTTTGTGCCCTACGGCCTTGCGGATGATGGCTGCGAGTTCGGCCGTTGTGGTAATTGGACGCGCAGCAACAATTTCACGCGCAATCCGGCGTGAGCGGTGCTCCTCGCCATAACGGTAAATGATATCGGCGATTTCGGTCTCTTCGGCCTCATTCACGAAATCGGCGGCGGTCATTCCGTCCTGCGCCATCCGCATGTCTAGTGGGCCATCTTTCTGGAAAGAAAAGCCACGCTCGGCGCGGTCGAGTTGCATTGACGACACGCCGATATCGAGCACAACGCCATCCACTCCGGCTATACCGTCAGCAATCAGAACGTCGTCCAAATCAGAAAAGCAGGCCGAGTAAAGGCGCAAGGCACCCTCACTGCGGCCTGCAAGGTCTGCACCTTCGAGTAGCGCATCGGGATCGCGGTCGAACGCGTAAACGCGCGCACCGCCAGCGAGTATCGCTTCGCTGTATCCTCCTGCACCAAAGGTGCCATCCACAATCTCCGCGCCAGGGGTGATGGCCAGAGCGTGAATTACTTCATCCAGTAGAACTGGAATATGGGGGGCCTGCGCGCTCATTTGCCGCGCTTGGCCGCTTCGGAGAGCCAGTAATTGAGCTCGTCCTTGATTGGGTTGAATGCTGCCGGGGCTTCTTTCAGGAAGACGTCCGGGTTCCACATCATGAAATGCGTTGTCGCGCCGAAGAAAAAGGCGCGGTCTTCGATGCGGCCGAAATGCTTGAGCATTGGTGACAGGACGAAGCGACCGCTGGCTTCGAAGGCGGTTTCGAAAATGGACGAAGCGGAAACGCCTGCGAGTTCACGGTCAAATTCTGCCCCGCGGGTAACCGCGCTTTGCCATTGCGTCTCGATATCGGTGCGGAGTTTCAGTCGCTCGGCGCCGCCGAAGCCGATCAGACAAGGAAGACTGCTATGTCGCGAAATGCAGACACTATTGGCGCCGCTCGATTGCTGGACGCTGTCGCGGAGTTCGGCGGGTATGGTCGTGCGGCCTTTGGCGTCGACACCCGACACCCCCGAACCTGCATAGACCACCAAAGCTGACACTGCCTGAACCACCCTCCCGAAAAGGGCGCAGATTGCCAATCACGGAGACGCCTATCGCCGTGCGGACGCGGGAACGACCGTTGAAATCAGAAATCCACCCCTTGGATGTCTTTGCATAACAAGGGATTATATGGATGAAAAGAGGGATTCTATGGGAATAGTATCTATATTAACCATAAGCAGCTGTTTTTGTTATCTAAAAATAATATCAATATTAAACGCTCCCGCTGGGTCAGCTCTTATTCCTGCACAAAACCCGGTGAATCCGATGCTATTCCGAGATTTTCCGCAATATCCTGCGAATCGTCAGTCACTTTCCCATGAAATCCCCGGGTGATTTATTGCCGTCACGCAGCGCCATAAGGAGCGCCTCTACCCAAAGCAGGTTCGCGAACTCGTCGTCCCCTGTGACCGCACGAACTCCCTGCCCCTCCCAGTAGACGGTATCCAGCAAATCGGCATCGGCAATCAGTAACGCGCGCCCGTTGCCGATCTTGCACTCTGCAAGCAACTTGTGCGGTGCAATGTTACACGCAGCCCTCTTGCTTCCTTCCTTGACCAGCCACTCACCGGGCGTTTGCGTGCGGATTGTTACGCCATCGACTTCGCGAAGTACGACAGGTTGCTCGTCGGTCAAAGGTAGAACAAGCTCCAACCCCCAATGCGAAAACAGTGGCGAAAGTAGCGATGTAAAAAGCGGCCTGCGCTTGTCGCCGAGAGGATAGAGGCTTCCCCATTGCAACGCCGGATCGGCAAAAATCAAAAGCTGCCCCCCTGCCTGCACCCACGCGTCGAGCTTGACCAACTCTGCCGGGCCAAGGGCGCGGGGCTGCGCCAGAATGAGCAATGAGAGGGATTTGCTGTCCAGCATTTCGAAATCGTCGATTGGGACAATGTCATATTGCTGCTGCAGTCGCGCATAGGCCGGATGCGGTTCGGCTTCGGTCGAAAGATCCGCCTCAATTCCACCTTCACTCCATTGTAGCGGCAACGTAGTCATCAGGCCGATGGCGGGACGGTTTGTGGTTGGCTCGGAACGACCATAGCGAAGCGCAGACAGCAGCAACACCAGTCCTAGCACCAGCAGCATCCCGACCAGCAGGCGCCTGCGGACACCCGCATCCTTGAGTTTCAGTTGCATTTGTCAGTTTCTACTGCGGGCGTGCGGGCGGCTGGACTTGACGAATATTTTGCGCTGGGGCCTCAAGCGCCTTTGCGGTTTCGTCATCCTTGGCGACCGGGGTCACGCCCAATTCGGCAAGCGGCTCATCCGGCGTTGAATCAGTCTCAGCAGTCATGGTCCCGCCATCAGCAGTCGCGCCCGTCTGCTGACCATCGCTAACCCGGTCCAATACCATATTGGCGAGGCTGACGAACAGCAGCACCACTACAAGTCCGACCAGTCCGACCTGAATGCGCTGCATTGCCGATTGTCTTTGTTCGACCATGTGACGACCTCCTACCCCATATATTGGGTGGAATGGATCAATTGTCCAGTTGCCAAGGCATCGGGGGCAGGTTTTTGCTCTTCATCCATTCGGGATTGTACAGCGTCGACAGATAGCGAAAGCCGGTGTCACACAATATGGTGGCGACCCGCCTACCAGCTCCAAGCTGTTTGCCTAAGGCGACCGCACCTGCAACATTTATCCCCGAGGACAGGCCCAAACAAAGCCCTTCTTCCGCCAGTAGACGTCGCACCCACATGAGTCCCTCTTCGTCCGAAATGCGGAATTGTGTGTCGATAGGTGCGCCGTCGAGATTTGCGGTTATCCGGCCCTGCCCGATACCTTCGGCAACCGAACTGCCCTCGGAACGCAATTCGCCGCAGGCGTAATAATTATAGAGCGCTGCACCGTGTGGATCAGACAGCGCGATCACTATCTTGTCATTTTTCGCCTTCAAGCCCAGCCCGACCCCCGCAATCGTACCGCCAGTCCCCGCAGCGCAGGTAAATCCGTCAACTCGGCCCTCCATTTGCGTCCAGATTTCTTCAGCCGTCGTTTCAATGTGCGCGCGTCTGTTCGCGATGTTGTCGAATTGATTGGCCCAAACGGCATTATCGGTTTCCTCGGCCAGCCGACGCGAGGTGTGGACGAAATGGCCGGGGTTTGAATATGGCGCGGCGGGAACCAGAACCAACTCGGCCCCTAAAGCGCGAAGCGTATCCTTTTTTTCCTGACTTTGCGTTTCGGGCATCACGATGATGGTTTTGTAACCCAGCGCATTGGCAACAAGGGCGAGGCCGATACCGGTGTTACCGGCAGTGCCTTCAACGATAGTCCCGCCGGGTTTTAACAAACCCTGCTGCTCTGCGTCGCGCACAATATAGAGCGCTGCGCGATCTTTGACCGATGCGCCGGGATTGGTAAATTCACATTTGCCGAAAATGTCGCATCCAGCCGCTTCACTTGGGCCCTTTAGACGGACGAGTGGTGTATTGCCAATGAGGTCAAGGGTGGAGGCTAGGCTTTTCATAACCTCGTCAGGTACTGGCGTTCCAAGGCAATCGCAAGTGAGACAATGTTGCGGCCAACACAGTCCTGCTTTGTTGCAGGTTATCGCCAGATTTGCGCATTTGGTCGAATATCGAACATTAGGTATTGTTATAATATCACATTGACGTTAACCGCACTCAACCTCTCCTATTTAAATTGGTCCAAGCAAAAAATGACTATGAAACGCAGTGCATTTTTATCGATCAGCCTTTCCACACTGTCATTGGCAATTGCATCGCCCGCTTTTGCGCAGGAGATCGCGCAGAGCGACGATTTTCATACCGAAAAAGAAATTGTGGTTACCGCGCCTTATGTCGAACGTCTCGACATTTTATCTGGCACCTCTGCGCTGTCGGGCGAGGATCTGGCTGAGCAATCGCAAGGCCAGATCGGCGATATGCTGACCAGCCTTCCTGGGGTTTCCGCGACAAGCTTCGGGCCAGGTGCTTCACGTCCAGTGGTCCGCGGTTTTCAGGGCAATCGGGTTGCGGTGCTGACCGATAGCATCGGAAACATCGATGCTTCGAACACCTCGGCCGACCATGCTGTGACTATTGATGCGCTAACCACCGAACGCATCGAGGTTTTGCGTGGACCGGCGGTTCTGCTGTTCGGCGGGCAAGCGGTTGGCGGTGCGGTCAATGTCATCGACAAGCGCATCCCGCGCTCGGTGCCGGATGAGCCTGTGCATATCGATGCGCAACTGGGTTATGGGAGTGCCGCAGATGAATATTCGGGCGGGGGATCTATCGATGTGCCGCTCGGCGACCGTTTAGTTATCCATGTCGACGGCAGTTACCGGACCAGCAACGACCTTCGCATTGGCGGTTATCTTTTGTCGCCGACATTGCGGCAGGAAGCCTTGGATTTCGCCGCAGACCAGACTGCGCTCGGCAATGTCGCAGAGGCTGCAAATGCGACGGCATGGGCCAATTCACGCGGACGCCTGCCCAATAGCGGTGTAACCACCTGGACCGCCGGCGCAGGCGCTGCATTTATCGATGACGGCGGCAATCTCGGCGTTTCGTTCAATATCTATGATACAAATTATGGAATTGCCGAACGCCCTGACTTCGGTTCCGCGCCGGGCGGCGATGGCGTCTCAATCGACCTGCGCCAATATCGTTTCGATCTTCGCGGCGAAGTCGAACTTGGCGATGGTATATTCGACAAGCTGCGCCTTCGCACTGGCTACGCCAATTACGAACATGTCGAACTGGAAGGCACAGAAGTCGGCACGCAATTTTTGAGCAAAGCGATCGAATCCCGGCTGGAACTTACACAGAATAATCGCAACGGATGGCGTGGAGCAAGCGGCGTTCAATATACCACGCGCGACTTTGCTGCGATTGGCGACGAGGCTTTTGTGCCGCCGACACGGACCAACCAGATTGGCGTGTTCAGCCTGCAGGAATTCGACTTTGGTAATTTGGAAGCTGAAGTAGCCCTGCGTTTTGATCATGCCAGCCTTGAAGCGCAGACGATTGGCATCACACGCAGTTTCAATAATGTGTCGGCGGCATTGGGCATCGCATATAATGTTGGCGACCTAAAATTCGGGACCAATATATCGCGGACCGGCCGCGCACCTTCGGTGGAAGAACTCTATTCTGACGGCCCTCATGTCGCGACCCAATCATTCGAGATTGGTGATGTCGATTTGCGCAGCGAGCGCAGCTGGAACGGCGAGATCTACGCGCGCTACGATAGCACGCGCTTTGACATGAGCGCGACGCTTTACGCCAACCGTTTTGGCAGCTTCATCTACGAATCGGCCACGGGCGCTGTGCAGGATGATTTGCCAGTCTTTCAATATTTCCAGCGTAAGGCGCGCGTCTGGGGTATCGAAGCAGAGGCAACTGCTCAACTTGGACATATGGCCGGGTTCGATTTTGTCGCCAATGGCGTTGCCGATTATACCCGTGCGTCGGTGCGCGGTGCCGGACCCGTGCCCCGTATCCCGCCACTGCGTTTGTTAGGCGGGCTCGAGTTGCAAAGCGGAAATCTCGATCTTCGCGGCGAAGTCGAGTGGACCGATAGCCAGAACCGCGTCGCTAGCTTTGAAACGCCCACCAACGGTTTTAAGATGGTGAACGCTTCTGCGACCTGGCGACCATTTGGCAAAGACCGCAATGTCAGCCTGATCCTTGCAGCGGATAACATATTCGATGTCGAAGCGCGTCGCGCCGCATCTTTTACGAAAGAGTTCGTCCCCTTGGCAGGGCGCGACATTAAGGTCACGGCGCGCTTCAGTTTCTGATTGTAAGCGTCCGTTCACCTTGGCAGGTGCAGAGAGCTTCATCTGTTTTTTGGGAGAATGTTCATGCGCAAAATTACTGTGGCAATCCTCATTTCCGCGTCGCTGCTCGTATCGGCATGCAACACGGTAAAGGGCCTTGGTCGCGATATCGAGTCTGTCGGCCAAGCCGGTGACCGCGCCACCTGAATGGCTGGTACTCAACGGAACCAATGATATCCTCACGCGTTCATCCATCAGGCCTGAATAATCAGGCAGAACATGATGGAGATTTACATGCGTAAAATTGCAACGATCATCCTTTTGTCGGCATCGCTGCTATCTGCAGCATGCAACACGGTAAAGGGCGTCGGCGAAGACATCGAATCGGTTGGCGAAGCTGGCGACCGCGCTATCTAAGTTATGAAATAGCTTTGGCGGAGCCAGCCATTTGATTGCAATCGACTAAATGGCTGGCTCTTCCTTTATCTGACCATTGTCCCTGCGACGTCGGGTGAACCAGATGGTGATGATCGCCAGTTCGTATAAAATGCACAATGGTATCGCGAGCAGCAACTGCGACACCACATCGGGCGGCGTCAATACTGCCGCAATCGCAAATGCTCCTACGATCGCATAGCGCCGGGCTCCACGCAGCTGCTCCAGCGTGACGATACCCGCTCGCTCCAGAAGCATGAGCAATACCGGCAGCAAAAATGATATGCCGAAGCCGAAGATGAACTTCATTACGAAATTGAGATAATTGTCGACGCCGGGCAGCGCCTCTTGCTCGACACCACCCACATTGCCGCCAAAACCCAGCAAATAGGTTAGCGCGACCGGGATCGCCATATAATAGGCCATCGCCGCGCCCACGGTGAACAGCACTGGGGTGGCTAGCAGGAAGGGCAGAAAAGCCCGCTTTTCTTTGGAATAGAGTCCCGGTGCAACGAACCGCCAGAGCTGCGTGGCGAATACCGGAAATGAAAAGAAAGCAGCGGCAAAAAAGGCGACTTTGATCTCGACAAAAAAGGCCTCGAAAATGGCCGTATAAATAAGCTTCGTCTGACCCGACGCCAATAATGGCTGCACGAGAAAGCCGAATATAGGCCGGGCAAAGTAAATGCTGATGCCAAAGGCAATTGCCAGCGCAAAGAAGCTCCAGAGCAGGCGACGACGCAACTCAATCAAATGATCGAGCAAGGGCATTTTGCTGTCGTCGATCTCGCTCATGATTTTGCTGGAGCCTCGGTTGATGACACAGGTTCAATCGGAAGCTCGGGCTCTAAAGGCCGCATTTCATCGCCGATTACTTCTGCGCGCGGATCAGCTGCCGGTTCAGCCGGATGTTCGCGCATGATGCGCTCATTTTCCGCTTTCCACTTTTTTTCCAGTTCCTCGAGCTCGGACTGGCGGACCATTTCATCAAAGCCCGAACGGAACTGCGCCGCTACGCCGCGCGCCTTGCCAACCCATTTGCCGACAACGCGTAATACTTTCGGCAAGTCTTTCGGGCCGATTACCAACAAAGCAACCAGCACCACGAGCAAAAATTCGGACGACGCAATGTCAAACATTTCAGACCCCCGGTATCGAGGGTGATGTTAGCGCCGCATCCATAATGGCTTAGCCTTGCGTCTTATCAGTCTGCTTTTCGGCGTCGATGACCGTATTAGCCCCGATTTGCGGCGGTACTTTGGTCGCTTCGTCGTCTTCGCTCATGCCTTTTTTGAAGCTTTTGATACCCTTGGCAACATCACCCATCATGTCGGAAAAGCGGCCCTTGCCGAACAGTAGCAGCACCAAAATGCCGACAATCAGCCAATGCCAGATGCTCAATCCACCCATTTCAAACTCCTAACGGGGCGCACCCCCGGTTATCGCGACATTCGCCGCACTCCCTAGTCCATAGCATCTAGTGATTACTATCGCCAATTTCCAGTTCGCCTTCGCTTTCTTGGCTGTCAAACTGCATATCGCCCAAAGCCATGTCGATGGGATCCAGCAAGCCAGCAGCCTTCAGGTCATCAATTCCGGGCAAATCCTTGCGACTGCTCAAGCCAAAATGGGTTAAAAACCCAGCCGTCGTCGCGTAAATCAGCGGTCGTCCCGGCACTTCACGACGCCCTGCAGGTCGGACCCAGCCGGCCTCCATCAATACGTCCAAAGTGCCTTTGGAAATCTGCACGCCTCGGATTGCCTCGATTTCGGCACGACTGACGGGTTCATGATAGGCTATGATTGCCAGCGTTTCGACGGCAGCCCGGCTCAGCTTGCGGCTCTCCTCACGCTCGCGGCGCAGCAGGTACGCGAGATCAGCCGCGGTCTGGAAATGATATGATTTGCCGCGCTGCACCAGTTCGATACCTCGGCCGTCATAATGTTCGGCTAGCTTTTCCAGCGCGACTGTTACATCGACGCTATCGCCGACATAAGATCGGACCTGCTCGACCGTCATAGGTTCCTGCGATGCGAACAACGCCGCCTCGACCGCGCGGACATCGGGATCATGCTCGATCATCATGTTTTCATCCTCACCATCAAAGGCGCAAAATTATCTTCCTGCTGCAGGTCAATCGTGCCGCGTTTCGCCAACTCAAGCGCTGCGACAAAACTCGACGCCAGCGCCGATTTCCGCAACGCAGGCTCGGCAAAATCAGGAAGGAATGCCTCAATCGCGGTCCATTCGATTGCCCGCCCAATCATTGACGATACGCGTTCCAAAGCCTCTTCCAACGTCATCACCTGCCGCTTTTTGACGACGTGCAGCACCGGCTGAGTCCGCGCCTTGACCTGACCATAAGCGGTAATCAGTTCGAAATAGTCGCAGTCCCACGCACGCGCCTTGACGACGCGCAGGCCTTCGGGATTGCCGCGCAGGAAGATATCACGGCCAATGCGGTCACGCGCCATCAGCCGCGCGCCACTTTCGCGCATCGCATTCAACCGTTCCAGTCGAAGCTGCAGGCGCAGTGCCATCTCTTCCGGGGAAGGGTCAATGGTCGGGTCTTTGGGCAGCAGCAGCGCCGATTTGAGATAGGCGAGCCAGGCCGCCATCACCAGATAATCGGCAGCGAGCTCAAGCTTCAACGCCCGCGCTTCGTCGATGAAAACGAGATATTGCTCAACCAGGGCAAGGATCGAAATCTGCCGCAAATCAACCTTCTGGTTGCGCGCCAAGGTCAACAGCAGGTCAAGCGGGCCTTCCCAACCGTCGATATCAATGGTCAGGATATCCTGTTGGTACTCCTCGTCATCGACGCGCAAATCGCCATCATCGAAGAGCATGTCCTCATTCATGCCGCGCCGGTCGCCCCGTGGGTCAGCTTGGCATCAGTATCGGTCAACGCCAGCAATTGGTCGCGCTTGCCAATCAGGCTGGCCATCCGGTCACCGTCAAAGCCAATGCGAGAGCCTACCATCGCCCGATCCAGACGCTGCCGCCCGATATTCGTAATCTCTGGCAACAGTTCGGCAATCTTTACCATCTCGTCAAAACGGCCCCAGCAGTTGAGCGCGACATCGCAACCCGCTGCGACGCAGTCGCGCGCCCGGGTCGGCACATCGCCGGATAGCGCCTTCATATCGAGGTCATCGCTCATCAACAGTCCGTCAAAACCGATCTCGCCGCGAATGATGTCGTTGATTACAACAGGGGACATCGTAGCAGGGCGTTCAGCATCCCATGCTTCGTAAACCAGATGAGCAGTCATCCCCATCGGCGCATCGGCCAAGCTCTTGAAAGGTGCAATGTCTTGCTCCAGCTCTTCTTTTGTAGCGCTGACATGGGGCAAGTCATGATGGCTGTCGACCGTCGATCGGCCGTGGCCAGGCATATGCTTGATTACGCCAACAACACCGCCTTTGGTTAATCCATCGAGGATTGCCTTACCCAACGCAGCGACGCGCAAAGGCTCGCTGCCTAATGCACGGTCTCCGATCGCCGAATGGGTGTCTGGGACGCGAACATCGAGCAGGGGTTGCAGGTTGACCGTAATGCCAACCTCGCCAAGCATCAGTGCCAATGCCTCGCCATTGACCCGCGCTGCCTCGATTGCGGTCATCGGGGCGATATCGTAAAGTGCGTCGAACGCCGCGCCAGCCGGAAATTTCGGCCAGACAGGCGGCGCCATTCTGGCGACACGCCCGCCTTCCTGATCAATCGTGATCGCAATATCATCGCGTCCATGCAGATCACGCAATGAATCTGTCAACTTTCGGAGCTGTTCGCGGCTCTCAACATTGCGTCCGAAGATGATATAACCAGCCGGTTCAACGTCGCGAAACAGTCGTTTTTCGTCGTCGGTCAAGACGGGGCCAGAGAGGCCAAAGATAACAGGTTTCATGGTACACAGGCTAGGGCCGCTGTTACGCCAAGGCAAGCGTGCAGCGGCGGAACGCGGCCCTTAATCTGTGTATAATTACCGGATCGAACCGAGGAAATCGAGCTTGCCCACCGGCACGCCTTTCATGCGCAACAACGCATAGGCCATGCTCAGATGGAAATAGAAATTGGGGATGGCGAAGCCAAAGACGTAGGTGCTTCCCGTGAAGGGGATATCGCCGCTCGGCGTTGTCAGCACCACCTTTGCTTCTTCCCGACTGTCAAAACCTTCGGTTGAGACATTTTGCAAAAACAAGATGGCCTTGGACACGCGCGCCTCTACATCCTCATAGCTGGCCTCATCATCCGCCCACGCTTCATTTTCGACCTGTCCTACACGGACAGCGACGAATTTAGCCGTATCGGTCACCATTTGGACCTGTCGCGTCAGCGGGGCCATGTCGTCAATCAGGCGTGCATCAAGCAATTCAGACAGACCCATGCCCTGCTCCGTGGCAAAGGCCTTACTCTTTTCGAGCATAGCGGACAGGTTTTGCAGACCGCGGATAAAAGCGGGGATCGTGACGTCATATAATGCAGGCATTTTCTTCTCCCATTGAGGCTGAAGAGGACATAAGTTGCAATTTGCTACTTTTCAACCGGAGCATATTTTAAATTCAAAAAGCCTCTGAAACTTAGCCAAAGAAAAAGCCGCAGCAGCTTGCGCTGCCACGGCCTCTCTCCCCCCGGCACGTATCTTCGGTTATTTTACGATAAGGCAATTTTCCCCGGCGGCCTTAAGCTTCGCACAAAGCTGTTGTGCCGCACTTGCGTTCGCGGTGACCGCCTGAAGACGGAATACCTTACGGCCCCCTTCGACATTGGCTTCGGCAATCTTGCGGTTGACACCAGACAGAAATCCAAACCGTTTGCCCAGCGCTGCCCACGCCGTTTCGGCCTTTGCAGCGTCGCCAAAGGCACCGAGCTGGACCATTACGGCGCCGGCAGGCGTCGCAGTGTTCGCGGCAGGCTTTGCTGCTGCAGTTGCAGTTGCTTTCGCAACTCCCGGCTTGGCAATGACGGCATCAGTTTTCGTGCCTTCACTCGCAGCAAAGGCAGCGTCGCCTTCGCCTTCGAATTTCTTGCCTTCGGGATCTTCCGGACGGACTTTGTAGTCGCCTTCCTGCGCAGCGATTAATTCGCCATTGCCCGTTGCGCCACCCGTCTGGTTACGCTGCAGCCAATAAATGCCACCCACGATTGCAGCCAGCAAAGCCAATCCGCCGAGAACCATCCCCGCAACCTTAAGTGGCGACGCGCCTTGGTCATAATCATAGCCATCGGCAGTTTCGAGCCACGGCAGGCGATCGGGATCGTCAAGACCCAGATCATTGTCGTTGTTGGTGTCACTCATGCCAAACTCCCCAAAAATTCCAGCATGTTGCTACATACTGTCAGCAGCCTCGACCCCCATCAGACGAAGCCCGTTTCGAATAACTTGCCCGATATTGGTTGCCATGAAAAGCCTTGCGCCGGTGAGCGACGGGTCATGTGCCAATATGAAGCGCTTGTCAGGTTGATCATTACCAAGATTCCAATAGGCATGGAAGGCCGCCGAAAGGTCATTGAGATAGAATGCAATCCGGTGCGGTTCGCCCGCCTTTGCAGCCGCTTCTACGATCCGTGGAAAGCTTGCTGCCTCGCGGATCAAAGCGACTTCCTCATCACCCAGAAGATTGATCTGGGTGGCGTCGACACCCATTCCCTCGCCTGCCGCTTTGCGTAATGTCGACGCAATCCTGGCATGCGCATATTGAACGTAGAAAACCGGATTGTCCTTTGACGCCTCAACCACCTTGGCAAAGTCGAAATCCATCTGCGCGTCGGCTTTGCGGGTGAGCATGGTAAAACGGACAACATCTTTTCCGACTTCGGAAACAACCTCTGCTAATGTCACGAAGCTACCCGAACGCTTGGACATTTTGACTGGCTCGCCACCGCGCAGCAGCTTTACCATCTGCACAATCTTGATGTCGAAGTCGACCTTGCCGCCGGTCAGCGCATTAACCGCGGCCTTGATGCGCTTGACTGTCCCGGCGTGGTCAGCACCCCAGATGTCGATCATCGCATCAACACCCTGGCTCTTTTGATAATGGTACGCGAGGTCGGCACCAAAATAGGTCCAGCTTCCGTCAGATTTCTTGATCGGCCTGTCCTGATCATCGCCGAATTGCGTGGAGCGAAACAAAGGAAGCGTGACCGGTTCCCAGTCTTCGATGTCCTTGCCTTTCGGCTTTTCGAGCTCGCCGTCGTAAATCAAGCCACGTGCGCGCAGTTCCTTTTCGGCGGCATCGGCCTTTCCTGCCTCGTGCAATTCGGCCTCGGACGAAAACAGATTATGATGGATGCCGAGCAACGCGAGATCATCTCTGATCATATCCATCATATCGGCGACGGCGGCCTTGCGGAATAACACCAGCCATTCGCTTTCTGGCGCCGTCGCATATTTATCGCCAAATTCAGCCGCCAGCCGCTGACCCACAGGAATTAAATAATCACCAGGATACAGGCCTTCCGGGATGTCACCAATTTCCTCGCCCAACGCCTCCCGGTAACGGAGATGCACTGAGCGGGCGAGCGTATCCACCTGCCCGCCTGCGTCATTGATATAATATTCGCGAACCACACGGTATCCGGCAAATTCGAGCAGCGACGCCAAGGCGTCACCAACAACTGCGCCCCGGCAATGCCCCATATGCATAGGCCCGGTCGGGTTCGCGGAAACATATTCGATATTCACAGATTTGCCGTCGCCCATATGCGAACGGCCATAATCATCACCCGCCTGCCCGATGGCCCGCAATTCCTCCAGCCAAACATGCGCATCGAGCCGCAGGTTCAGAAATCCGGGACCGGCGACCTCAACGGCTTTGACGCCGTCTACTTTCTGCAATTCGACGGCAAGTGCCTCGGCAAGCGCCCGCGGATTGGTGCCCGCCGGTTTAGCCAGCACCATTGCGGCATTGGTGGCCAAGTCCCCGTGCGTTGCTTCACGCGGCGGTTCGACGGTCACGTTGCTGCGATCAAGACTACCCGGCAGCGTCCCCGCTTCAACAAGTCTGTCCAGCGCATGATCAACATGCGCCGCATATGTTATAAAAATGGTCATGGCTTTTGCCCTGAACTGTGCGCCGTTAGCGCGTTACGTTGTAGCGCAGCTGGTCTTCGGTCAGCTGGAATCCGATCAGCATTTCAAAACTTGATCGGACAACAGCAGCGCGCACTTCGGGATCAGCCATCGGATCAAGTGCAGCATCAGGGTCGCCTGGCTTGCGCTTCTTCGTGATTTTCTGAACGATTTCGGCAGGCAGGCTTGCCGCGCCCTTGTCGATGTAACTGGCCGCCTGTGCTGTGGCCGACGCGCGTTGTTGACCATCGGCAAATTGCACCGTTACCTGACCCAGCCGTTTCGCAATGACGGCGCTGCCGCCCTGCACAACTGTCGTGAAATAGGGCAATGTGACGGTACGAACGCCACGGGCGTCGCTACGGCGTGCCTGAACATCAAAGCCAGCTTGCGAAAATATCTTCTCGCCGCTTTCGTTGCAGTTGGGCCGGATGTTTGTAATCGAGGCAACTACGTCGATAGCGCTTGCGTCCTGGCTTTCCGCCGGGTTGAACAGGGTTACATCGCCCGTACCGTCGGGAACCGCAACAATCGGACAGCCTGAGCGCGTAACACTGATGCCGACGCCTGAGGTCAAGTCCAGCTCTCCATCCTTCGCGCATCCGGCGAGCGACGCCGCGATAGTGCCGATAATGACGACTTTAGCCGCAAATTTCATAAAGGATGGTCCTCAGGAATATCGAATTTATTTCGCCTGCGCGAAGTTCTGCTTGGTCCTTATCCGCCCGTTGCACGTCGCGCAACAGGGGAAAGGCCTTGGCGGATGAAGCGATTTTACTTAAAGGACATTGCCGATGACTGAACAACTTTCCTCCAAACGTCCGTTAAAACTACTTCTGGCCGCGCCACGCGGCTTTTGTGCTGGTGTCGATCGGGCGATCAAAATTGTTGAACTCGCGCTCGAACAGCATGGTGCACCGGTTTATGTCCGCCATGAAATCGTGCACAATCGCTATGTTGTCGACAGCCTGAAAGTCAAAGGTGCGATTTTCGTCGAGGAGCTCGACGAGGTTCCCGACGGCGGTCATGTGGTATTTTCCGCGCATGGCGTTCCCAAGTCAGTGCCGGTCGACGCGCAGCAGCGTGGCCTCGCTTACTTTGACGCCACATGTCCTTTGGTGTCCAAAGTGCACCGGCAGGCGGAGCGGCAGGTGGATGCCGGCCGCCACATCATATTTGTGGGGCACGCTGGGCATCCTGAAGTGGTGGGAACATTCGGACAGGTGCCGGCAGGCGCAATGACCCTGGTGGAGACGGCCGAGGACGCCGAGACAGTTTCACCTTCTGATTCTGAAAATCTGGCGTTTTTGACTCAAACGACCTTGTCGGTCGACGATACTGCAGAAATAGTAGCTGTACTCGAACGTCGTTTTCCTTCAATCGTGGGACCAAAAGGCGAAGACATTTGTTACGCGACATCTAACCGGCAGGACGCCGTCAAAGCCATCGCCCACGAATGCGACCTCGTTCTGGTAATCGGCGCACCCAATAGTTCGAATTCGCTGCGTCTGGTTGAAGTCGCCGCGCGTGGCGGAGCGAAGGCCTATCTCGTGCAGCGCGCCGAAGACATCAGCATGAACTGGTTTGATGGCGTCGATACGCTTGGCCTGACTGCGGGTGCCTCAGCTCCCGAAGTTTTGGTACGCGAGATTATCGATGCGCTCGCAAGACATTTCGAACTCGACGAGCAGCAGGTAACAACCGCAGAAGAGAGCATCACCTTCAAATTGCCACGCGAACTGGCCGGCGCGGCGGGCTGATTTGGCCGTTTATACGCAATTGGGGCCGGAGCAGGTTTCCGCGCTCTTGGCAAAATATGACGTCGGCGAGCTGATTGCGCTTAAGGGCATCGCTGAGGGTGTTGAGAACAGCAATTACTTCGTCGAAACCACCAAAGCCAAATACATACTGACATTATATGAAAACCGCGTCGACCCTGCCGACCTGCCGTTTTTCTATGCTTTGCTGAAACATTTGCATGAAGCAGGGTGCAAGGTACCGCGCTTTATCGCGGACCGCGACGGCCAATGGTTGCAGGAAATCGCCGGGCGCCCCGCTTGCCTTATCGAATTCCTGCGGGGTGTTTCGGTTACAACGCCGACCGCTGCGCAAGCCGGATCCACCGGTGCAGCATTGGGACAAATGCACGCAGCGCTGGCCGATTTTCGCGAGACCCGCCCAAACAGCCTTGGCGTAGGTGCTTGGCGACCCTTGGCGGACAGTTGTACCGCTGCCGGGCTCGACGGCATTCAACCCGGCCTAGCGGAGCGCGTCGCGCAAGAATGTGATTATCTCGAACCGCGCTGGCCACATAATCTTCCGCACTCGGCTATTCATGCCGACCTGTTCCCCGATAATGTCCTGATGCTCGGGAATGATGTCACCGGCCTAATCGATTTTTATTTCGCCTGCACCGACGCATCGGGATATGATCTCGCGGTAACGCACAGCGCATGGTGTTTCAGCAATGATGGCAGCAGCTTTAAAAGTGAGTTGAGCCGTTCTTTGCTGACCGGCTACACTAGTACACAGCCGCTTGATGTCCCAACGCGGGACGCGTTTGCGACGCTTTTGCGTGGTGCATGCTTGCGTTTTTTGCTTACACGCTGTTACGATTGGATAAATACGCCAGCCAACGCACTGGTAACGCGGAAAGACCCGCTGGCCTTTTTGCGCAGACTGGATTTTTACAGCGATGACGCAAATATCGCGGGCATCATGGGGCGAATAGATTGAAGACTGTCGAAATATTCACTGATGGCGCATGCAAGGGCAATCCAGGCCCGGGCGGCTGGGGTGCCGTCATTCGATATGGCAAGCATGAAAAAGAGATTTCAGGTGGCGATCCCGATACGACGAACAACCGCATGGAAATGTGGGCTGCGATCCAAGCATTGAATATCCTGATTGAGCCCTGTCAGGTCAAATTGCACACCGACAGCAAATATGTCCTCGAAGGCATCACCAAATGGGTGCACGGATGGCAGCGCAACGGCTGGAAAAACGCATCAAAGCAGCCCGTTCGCAATGCCGATCTGTGGCATGACCTGATCGAAGCAGCCGCCAAGCACCAGATTGAATGGATTTGGGTCAAAGGCCATGATGGCCATATCGAAAACGAACGCGCAGACCGCCTTGCTAGCGATGCGGCAGAAGCAGCCCGCGCGGACTAAACCTTATTCTGCGTCGCGAACCTCGGCAGTAGGACCATTTTTCAGAATCGATTCGATGGCTTTCTTGGCACCCGCCTTGCTCGAATAGCCTTCGGTCCAGAAAATAGCTTCGCTGTTATATTTAAAATAAGCGACATGCTCGCCCTTCTTGTTTTTCTTGATTTCGAAATAATGTGCCATGAAAGCCTCCTCATTGCCGGTTTTGGAAACCGTTTGCCAAGCTAACAACTGCCTCAAATCGCGCAAGTAAATTTGGGTCTATCAGTGAAATCTTGCGGGCAAATAGCGTGTTGCATCGACGCCATGGGGTATTGCCAAACCCTCTGTGAGCAGTGCTGAAGCCAGTTTTGCCGCAGCAGGCGCGGTTTGGATGCCGAACCCGCCTTGCCCTGCAAGCCAGAAGAACGCTTCATTTGCCGTGTCACGCCCAATAACCGGTAGACGATCCGGCGCAAAACTTCGCAAGCCGGCCCATTTATGCTCGACCCGCCTGATATCCCAATCGACAACCTGTTGAAGCCGGTCGATTGCGATAGCGATGTCGATTTCCTCAGGAGCGGCATCACAGGCCGGGGTGGCTGTTTCATCATGCGGACTTAGCCAAAGCCGTCCGCCGGTATCCGGTTTGAAATAGAAACTGCCGTCCAGGCCAATTACCAGCGGCAAATCAGCCGGTACGGCAGGCTCGACGATCAACTGCGCTATTGTCCGCCGATAGGGCTGAATGCCAAGTGCCCTTACGCCTGCCAAATTTGCAACTTCGTCGGCCCAGGCACCCGCCGCATTTACCAGGATTGCGGCCGAGCAATTGATGTTTCCCGCGGCGATTTGCCAGCGCCCATCTTGCCATTTGGCATTTGCTAACCGACTATTGCAGCGCAGTTCAACGCCGTTCTTCTTGGCCATTCGCAAATATGCGCCGTGCAATGCGCCTACGTCGATATCGGAACAGTCGGGTTCCCACAGTGCGCAAGTCCAGTCATTACGGATGCCCGGCACTTTGGTTTCGAGAAAAGTCTGATCGGCGGTGGCAATCTCAACTCCACTCGCCGCAAATTCCCCGATCATATCTTGGGCGAGCCTCTCCTGCCCGTCGATCCCGATATGTAATGCGCCGCGTGGATGCATCAGCGGGCCGTCATGGAAGGACTTGGGAGGATTGGCGAGAAATGGCCCCGACGCGGTCGTCAGCGGCTGAACGTCTGGGCCGCCATAGCATTCGTCCCAAAAGGCAGCGGATCTGCCCGTCGAGTGATAACCCGGATGCGCCTCCGCCTCTATCAGAACAACCGAACGGTGCGCCGCAATTTCTGCTGCAAGGCTGGCGCCTGCGATGCCGGCACCGATGATGGCAATGTCAAAGTCGGTCATTTCGCTGGTGCGTATTTGTCCAGGAATGCAGTAATGCGGTCAAGGCATTGATCGCGTACGCCGTCGGCTTCACGCAATAACTCATGCGCTGCTTCCTTACCGAAGATTAGCGTCTCGGCGTTAGGCAGCCTTTTGCTGTCTTTGATTATGCGCGGCGTGCTAACCAACTGGTCTGCAGTCGTCGCCAGCAACAGCACGGGAGTCTGCACCGCTTCGAGCCTTCCAGGCTCATCGAGCAGCCGGATTGAAGCAATCGCGCGCTCAACCCAATGCCAGCTTGGTGGGCCCAATTTGACCTCCGGCCGCAACTGCCACCATGCAATCTCGTCTTGGTAGCGATCATCGTCATGCGTAAGAATTTTCTCACGTAAGCTCATCGAGGACATCGGCTTTTCACTTACTTTCCAAGCAGCGATTTCTCCGCGACCGATATTACACATCAACTTCGCAAATGCGTGATTCAGTCCAAGCGGCAACCCGGCGGTCTGAATACCGAGCATCGGCGCACTCAAGGCGACGGCAACGGGGCTTATCGCTTTCTCAACTAACGCCCGCATCGCCAGATGCCCCCCCATGCTGTGCGCTAATACGACATGTGGGCCAGGCGTTTCCGCGGTCCATTTCGTCCAGAACGCGCGCAAATCAGAAATCCATGTCGAAAAATCATCGATATGTCCTACTTCGGCGTCTTCCAGCAAACGACCCGAACCGCCCTGCCCTCGCCAGTCGATCGCTGTAACCTGCCAGCCTTGCTCTGCAAAATCAGCCAGTGTCTCGAGATATTTTTCATAATGGTCGCCGCGCCCGGGCAAGAAAAGCATCGAACCGCGCGGGGTCTTGGCACCGCTCCAATCGATGCGCCTGATCGGCCAACCGTCCTCTGCGTGCCATAAGCTCTCAATGGCATCCACCGGAATGGCGCGTCGGTTCATCGTCGATTTGGGCGCGTGCATGGTTACCTTTTAGCAAGCTTTGATGGTTAATACATGGCGAATGACCAGAGACATTCTCACTTACGTGACGCTTGGTGCATTGGCAATTGCGCTAATGATATCGATTTATACTGATATCAGATATCGTCTTATTTTCAATAAGATAACTCTTCCAATTGCAATCGCGGCGCCATTATATTGGTATGCGACCGGCGGCTTCACGCCTTACGAAATCGGCATCCATTTGCTGACCGCCGCACTTACGCTCATCTTCTTTGCCATTGCGTTTCGTTTTGGTGCGATGGGTGGCGGAGATGTCAAGCTTTTCGCGGCTTTGGCGCTGTGGTTCGAGTGGCTCGATGTCATCCGCCTCATTCTTTACGCATCCATCCTGGGCGCGATAGTAACCATTATTTTCGTCATCATTCACAAGTTAAAACAAAGAGATGGGAAAGCCCGCATCCCTTATGGGGTCGCGATCTCGCTTGCCGGGCTCTGGATAGCCGGTGAACGGATTTTTAACCATTTTACGTGAAATAGCATTCTTCACTCAGGGGACCTTTCAGGGGACAGTTCGTCATGGATAGGAAAAAAGTCATATTGCTGGTGGCCGCGCTTTTCATAGCAGCCATTACCGCCTTCATGGCGCGCAGCATGTTTAACGGGGCGGCCGCGCCGCAAGCTGCTGCAGCTCCGGTGGTGCCGACAGGGCCAAAGGTGCTCGTCGCGACCAGGGCTTTGCCCGTCGGGACGATCATCACGCCTGAAAGCTTCCGCTATCAGCCATGGCCGAAAGAACTTGTCGACGAAAACGCATATTTTCTCGAAGGAAAAGAAGGCAACTCGTCCGAAAACCTGGTCGGTACTGTGGTTCGCTCGGCCGTGACTGCAGGGCAGCCGATTACCCAAGGTTCACTTGTTAAGCCGGGCGACCGAGGCTTTCTTGCGGCGGCACTTGGCCCGGGGATGCGGGCCATTACCGTTCCCGTATCGTCGCTGACTGGGGTTGCTGGGTTTGTGTTTCCAGGTGACCGTGTCGATTTGGTACTAACGCAAAATGTTGCTGCGACCGCCGGAGGACCGCCACTTAAGGTTTCCGAAACGATTATCCGCAATCTGCGCGTCCTTGCGACCGATCAGCGTTCGCAACCTTCCGTTGATGAAAACGGCAACACGGTTGTCGCAGAGTATAAGCTGGTGACGCTTGAGGCTACACCTAGGATCGCGGAAAAAATTACTGTTGCGCAGTCTATTGGTACGATCAGCTTGGCGCTTCGTGCCTTGGCTGACAACGCCGCTGAGCTGGAACAGGCCCTCGCTTCAGGCGACGTCAGCATTCCCGAGGGCGCAACTGCCGAAGAGGAACAGGCAATTGTCCGGTCGGTCGCCCAACGTCCCACAGCTGGAAAAAGCACCTATGCAACGGGTGGCGACGTGTCGAGGTTCCAGCGCAGCACAATTCCGGCGCAAACGCCTATCGCGGTTGCTTCAGAAACAGCACGTACACAAAAGCAAGTCGAGAAAATCATGAAGGGTCCTGTGGTCCGCGTTTCGCGCGGTGGCAATGTGACCGAAGTCGACATTAGCCGGAGATAAGAACATGGCACAATTCACCAAAATAAAATCAGGCTTTGCCGCCGCAGCGCTTGCTGCTGCGATGGGAACCTCAGCACTGGTGGCTGTATCAACCCCGGCATTCGCTCAGTCCGCCAAGGATGGGAAAGTGGTTGTCCTGTCGATTGGACGCGGTCAGCAAATCAACCTTGGTGCTAACATCACAGACGTTGTGGTTTCAGACCCGGCCATTGCGGATGTAGAGGTAAAGTCCGGTCGTCAAATCTACATATTGGGCAAAGGCCCAGGTGAAACGAACGTTTACGCAACGGATGCGTCAGGACGAACAGTTTACCAAGCGACCATTAGAGTCGGCAATAACCTCGACTCTATCGGCCAGATGTTGGCTTTGGCGATGCCAGAGGCCAACATCGTTACGACAACGATGAACGGTGTTGTATTGCTGACCGGCACGGTGGCCCAGCCTGAAGATGCAGTTGAAGCGGAAAACCTCGTCAAAGCATTTACCGGTGGTGGGACGCAGGTTATCAGTCGTCTTAAAAATGCCACGCCATTACAGATCAATCTGCAAGTCCGGGTGGCCGAGGTTAGCCGCTCGCTTTCGAAAGAAATAAGCGGGAATCTGCAGACATTCAAGTCGGGCACCGACAGCTCTGGTGCGCCTTACGCGTTCGGTATCGCACAAGGCCGCGACTTTATCACTGACAGCGGACAGATTGTCTATCCGCAAGGCACTAACACAATAGCTGGCCTTGGTCGCCTTTTTGGAATTGACATCGGTGCTGCATTCGACATGTCCGAAAAAGCCGGCTTGGTTTCCACGCTTGCCAATCCCAACTTGACCACAGTTTCGGGGGAAACAGCAGAATTTTTAGCTGGCGGAGAGTTCCCCGTATTAACGGCATCAAGCAACGGTACTTCTGTCGAATACAAAAGCTATGGCGTAAATCTTACCTATACACCCGTTGTGCTGGCTGACGGTCGCATATCCCTTCGTGTTCGGTCCGAAGTGTCGGACATATCTTCACAAGGGGCCATTCGGATCAACAACATCGAGGTTCCTGCAACTACAACCCGTATGGCAGAAACAACTGTCGAGCTCGGTTCCGGGCAAAGCATGATGATCGCCGGCCTTTTGAGTAATCAAATGGGTAGTTCGGTATCCAAATTACCAGGCGCGGGCGACATCCCTGTTCTTGGCGCTTTGTTCAAGTCTAACGGTTGGCGGCGCAATGAAACCGAACTGATGATCGTCATCACTCCATATCTGGTAAAACCGGTTTCCGAAAGCCAGCTTGTTTTGCCGACGGACGGTCTTCACTCCACACATGACCTCGAGCGCGTTATCATGGGCAAGGTTACCGAAAACAAAGGCGACAAAAGCCGCCCGATGCCAACGGTAGCACCAGCTGTATCAAACGGCCCAGAACTGGATTCCGTCAGCGATGCCGCTCCGATAATTTCAAAAAAGTCGCAAGCGCAAGCATCGGTCGCACGGGCCAGCGGCCCAGGCTTCAGTTTCGATAATTGATATCCCGTTTCAGGAGACAAGACATGCCTAACGTAAAATTCCTGATCGCAGCAAGCCTTGGCCTCAGCCTGGCGGCGTGCGGCACTCTGCCCACGAACACGTCAATGTATTCGGTTCATCAGCCGATTGTTGAACGCACAAATTATGCGCTTGATCTGGCATCCGATGGCAACGGTATTGCACAAGCCGACGAACGGCGAATGAATGAATGGTTCGATGCATTGAAAATCGGATACGGTGACCGCATCGCAATCGATACAGGCACTGATTATCCAAATAATGCTGTCTCGAAAGCAGTCGCCAAGGCGGCCGCGGAACGGGGCGTCATGATTGCTGACGTGGCGCCTGCAACGCCCGGCGTTTTGGCTCCGGGATCGGTAAGGGTAATAGTTACCCGTTCCAGCGCTTCTGTGCCGAGCTGCCCCGATTGGAGCACCACGCACGAGAACAACTATAATGCTGGCAACCACAGCAACCACGGCTGTGCCAGCAACAGCAATCTTGCAGCGATGGTCGCCGATCCTGAAGATTTGGTCCGCGGCCGAGAAAGCAAGAAACTTGACGGCAATAGCGGTAAGAATGCGGTCAATACCTACAAAACAAAGACCGGAGGCAACTGATGAACGCTCCTTGGAAATCTGGCGTGGCGGGTACACGCGACCCCATTAACGCATATCTTTGCGACGACCTGACGCTCGATGTGGTCCGGGGCGTTTGCGAGGAAATGGGATGGAGTCAGGAAAAGGCCTACAAGGGCGGATTGCGCAACGCGATCCAATCTCTGTCGGTTTCAGCCAGCCCACAAATCCTACTCGTTGACTTATCGGAATCGGGTGATCCCATTTCGGACATCAACAGTCTTGCAGAGGTCTGTGAGCCGGGCACCATCGTTATTGCGGTTGGCCAGGTGAATGACGTCCGGCTGTATCGTGATCTTCTGATGTCGGGCCTTCAGGATTACCTGTTGAAACCCCTCAGCCCAGACGCATTGCGCGATTCATTCGCCAACGCGCAGACCATATTGAATGCCCCAAAGCATGACGAAGGCAACGCCGACCGTATGCATGTTTCTACCGCGGTTATTGGAACGCGCGGTGGCGCAGGGGCATCCTTGGTGGCATCGTCTCTGGCATGGACTTTTTCGCAGTTGCAAGGCCATCAGACCGGTTTTCTTGATCTTGATGTACATTTCGGCACCGCCGCTTTGGCGATGGATCTGGAGCCCGGTCGTGGCTTGACCGATGCAATCGATAATCCCAGCCGCATTGACGGTCTGTTCATCGAACGCGCGATGATCAAGGCCAACGATAAACTGTCGATCCTGTCGGCTGAAGCTCCAATGAGCAGCCCGGTTCTGACGGATGGCAGTGCGTTCTACCAGTTACAGGAGGAGTTCAAATCGGCTTTCGATAATACTGTTATCGATCTGCCGCGCAGCATGCTGATTGCGTACCCGCATTTGATGCAAGACGTAAATGTTGCCGTTGTAACCACAGAATTATCGCTTGCTGCGGCGCGCGATACTATCCGCGTGCTGGCATGGCTTAAGCAGAATGCTCCGCATTGCAAAACGATAGTCGTGGCCAACAAGGTTCAGTCGGCTGTACTTGAAATTTCCAAAAAGGATTTTGAAAGCACGATTGAGCGCAAGATCGACTTGATGTTGCCCCTTGATTCCAAATCGACTTCGCAAGCTGCGAAACTTGGGCAACCGATGGTTGTCGCTGTCAAGGGTAGCAAAGTGTCAACCGGCCTGGTCACCCTAGCCGATATGATTGCCGGAACGGCAGCTGAGGCGATTGAAGAAGCCGTCGTCGAACCGAAAGCAAAAAAATCGGTATTTGGCGGTTTCAAATCTTTGATGGCCAAAAAATAAACACCCAGCGCCTGAGGTGAGCGCCGTTCACCAAGCAGGTTATGGACGAAACAGAGCGGAATGTTATGCAAACATTGATACTCGCCGCAGGACTAATGGTCGTTTTGGTGCTTCTTGCACTGGCGTTCATGGGCCCAAATGTCGGGAAGGCCACTTCGCGGCGACTGAGCGCCGTTAAAATTCGCCATTCCGATAGCGCCGACGCACGTGTTGAGCAGCAAATGCGTAAGGCGGTCGCTGCGCGACGACCCATGATTTTCACAAACGGCCAGCATATGAGCCGTTCTGACCGGCTTCGGCTTCGGCTTCAGCAAACCGGGAAAAAATGGACTTTACAGCAGTATCTTTATGCGTCGGGCGGAACAGCCTTTGTCGTAATGGCGTTATTGTGGTTGAAGGGCGCCCCGCTGTTTCTAGCATTGTTCGGGGGTCTTTTGCTCGGTGCGGGTTTGCCACACATGGTCCTAAGTTTCCTGATCAGCAAACGGCTGAAAAACTTCACCGCACATTTTCCCGACGCAATCGAACTGCTTGTCCGTGGCCTAAAATCCGGACTCCCAGTAAGCGAAACGCTCAGCGTGGTTGCAAAGGAAATTCCTGGACCGGTCGGCGAAGAATTCAAAATGGTTACCGAGAAAATCAAAATCGGTAAATCGATGGAGGATGCTTTACAGGACACTGCTGACCGCTTGGCTACAGCCGAGTTCCAGTTTTTCGTAATCACATTGGCCATTCAGCGTGAAACAGGTGGTAACCTGGCGGAAACGCTTGCCAATCTTGCTGACGTGTTACGCAAGCGATCACAGATGAAGCTGAAAATCAAGGCTATGTCATCGGAATCAAAGGCTTCCGCTTATATTGTGGGTTCTCTTCCATTCTTCGTCTTCGGCATGGTGTGGATGGTCAACCAAAAATATCTGGCGGGCTTTTTCTATGAGCCAAGACTGATCATCGCAGGGCTGATTGGCATCGTCTGGATGAGCATTGGTGCATTCATCATGGCCAAAATGGTCAATTTCGAGATTTAAGGCAGGGGTGGAACAAGGCACATGACAAATCCAGGCGGACCCCAACTTCTCGGCATTGACGTACTGTGGGTGGCAACAATGCTGGCAGCGGTCGCAACCGCGGCGGTGCTATTTGCCATTTACACGGCGATTACCGTCCGCGACCCCATGGCCAAACGCGTAAAGGCACTGAGCGAGCGACGTGAGCAGCTCAAGGCCGGGATCACCGCGACCACATCGAAAAAGCGTGCAAAGCTTGTCCGTAAGACTGAAACTACCGACAAAATGCGGCAGATGCTGTCAAAGTTGCAAGTGCTGCAGGACGACCAAGTCAAAGTGGTCCAGCAAAAACTCGCCCAAGCGGGTATTCGTCGCAAAGAACTCGCTGTCACGGTTATTTTCAGCCGCCTTGTGTTACCAATCCTGTTGGGCGGCGGCTCGGCTTTGTGGATATATGGTTTGGGTGGTCTGGGTGACTGGAGCCCGCTCAAACGCTTCGGCGTCTTCGCAACTTTGTTGATACTTGGGTATAAGGCCGCAGATATTTACCTGAGCAACTTGATAACCAAGCGTACCGATTTAATCCGTAAAGGTTTGCCCGACGCGCTCGATCTGCTCGTTATCTGTGCTGAAGCCGGCTTGACAGTTGATACGTCTTTCAATCGGGTAGCTAAAGAACTGGGCCGTGGTTATCCAGAGCTTGGGGACGAATTTGCGTTGACCGCAATTGAACTGGGTTTCTTGACCGAGCGACGGATAGCTTTCGAAAATCTGGCTTATCGCGTAAATCTGGACTCGATCAAGGGCGTGGTTACGACCATGATCCAGACCGAAAAATATGGTACCCCGCTGGCGTCTGCGTTGCGTGTTTTATCTGCCGAGTTCCGGAACGAGCGCATGATGCGCGCCGAGGAAAAGGCTGCCCGTTTGCCAGCGATCATGACCATCCCCCTCATTCTGTTCATTCTGCCGGTGCTTTTCATCGTTATTCTTGGTCCAGCGGCTTGCTCAATCAAGGATGCGCTGATCAAGTAACCAAGATAGAATCAAATAAAAGGGCGGGGCTTCGGCTCCGCCCTTTTTGATTCAAACATTGCGCACGGACTGCTCGATAGCACCGAAGATACTGTGACCGGCATCGTCGCGTACTTCGATGCGAACAGTATCGCCATCTTTCAGGAACGGCGTTTTCATTTCGCCATCCTGGATTTTTTCGACCATCCGCAACTCGGCGATGCAGCTATAGCCTAAGCCGCCATCGGCCACGGGCTTGCCCGGACCACCGCCAGCATCGCGGTTGGATACTGTGCCCGATCCGATAATCGACCCTGCCCCCAGATTTCTGGTCTTGGCAAGATGCGCGATCAGCACGCCAAAATCGAACGTGCAATCTTCCGATGCAACAGCGCGGCCGAACGGCGCATCATTTAGGTCAACCATGAGAGTGCGGTGCAGCTTGCCGTTGTTCCAGTAATCGCCAAGATTTTCCGGCGTTACGAAGACAGGCGAAAATGCGCTGGCAGGTTTGGACTGGACAAACCCAAAGCCTTTTTCAAGCTCGGCGGGGATCAGGTTACGCAGTGACACATCGTTTACCAGTCCAACCAATCGGATATAGGATAAAGCCTCCGCCGCAGTGACGCCGCGAGGAACATCGCCCGTTACGACAACTATTTCCGCCTCCAAGTCGCAACCCCAAGCCTCATCTGCCAATGGAATATCATCGCGCGCTCCCAAAAGCTCGTCGGAACCGCCTTGGTACATCAATGGATCATTCCAGAAGCTTTCGGGTAGCACGGCGCCCCTCGCCTTTCGCACCAGCTCGACATGGTTCACATAGGCCGACCCATCAGCCCATTGATAGGCACGCGGCAATGGCGCAGCGGCGTCATGCTCGTGAAAACGTTCTTTGGGGATAACATCATGTTCCAGATCGGTCGCCAGCGCCTGAAGCCGTGGCGCACTGTCGTCCCAGTCATCCAGCGCTGCCTGCAACGTCGGCGCGATGTGCGACGCATCGGCATACCAGGCCAGATCGTTTGATACGACCACCAGATGGCCGTCACGGCCCGATTTGAGCGAAGCTAATTTCATAAATATCCTCTCATTATTGCGCGCATGATGCCCGCAGTTTCCGGTTGCGGCAACCAATAGTGTTGGCTTAACCTTTGTGCATGGAAAGCGGGAACGGAGTCAGACGCGGCAGCATGCTCAAAAGGGTGAAGGCGGCGGCTTTGGCTCTGGTCATGCTGGCAACGAACCCAGCGACCGGACAGCAGCAAGGGTTCAACCCTATCGAGGCGGCCAAAAAGGGCTGGTCGATGGAACAAGGGCGCAGCGCAGCATGGCATCTGGCACAGCATAAGCGGCTCGGAACCGCAATTGCTGCGCTTCAACCCCAACGCAACGGAGTGATCGACGCTTACGTCGTGTCGGTCGGGCTTGATTCCGATTCGGTCTTTGGCCGCGAGGCAGGTGAAGCGGCCAAGGTTCTGGGGCGCCGTTACGGAGCCGCGGGCCGTACGATCTTCCTTACAGCTGGCGCGGATGACCAAAGTAAAGGCACGCCGCAAGGATCACCGCCAAACCTCGCCACAGTGTTGGCCGCCGTCGCAGCAAAGATGAATCTCAAGGAAGATGTCCTGATCCTGTTTGCAACTACGCACGGTGATCCGAACAACGGGCTTGCCTATCGCGATGGCGACAAGGGTGTGGGAATGATTGCACCGACGCGGCTTGCCAATCTGCTCGATGATCTCGGGTTCGAAAGGCGGATGATATTATTATCAGCATGTTATTCAGGAATCTTTCTGCCTCTTCTGACCAACGAAAACAGCGTAATCGTGACGGCCGCAGCATCAAACCGGACATCTTTTGGCTGCGCGCCGGGCAATGACTGGACCTTTTTTGGGGATGCATTGATTAACAATGGCCTTCGCAAACCGCAGCCATTCAGCAAGGCAACCGAAGAGGCGGCGGGCCTTATCGGCAGGTGGGAAACCTCGAAACAACTGCTGCCGTCGCGGCCACAGACGTTTGTCGGCGACAAGGCAAACGCGTGGCTTGGTCCGCTGGAAGAACGCATGCCCAAAACGGACACCCCCAAAGTAGGGAAAGCCGCAATCGACAGCTTCTGACGTGGCTACTCGCCGCCTGGCTCAATGTGGAGCCAATCGGCGTGCTTGGGTGCCTTCTTGGTCTTGTTCCATTCTTCGAGCATATCTGGGGCAACGCGCTTTAGCTCGGCATATTGTTCGTCGGTGCCAATGTCGCAGGCGAGTTCGAGCCGATGACCGTTGGGATCAAAGAAGTAGATCGAACGAAAAATGCCGTGATAGGTTGGCCCTAAAACATCGACACCTTGTGCTTCGATATGTTCTTTGGCTGCCTTTAATGCGCCGAAATCGGCAACCTTGAACGCCAGATGCTGCACCCATGCCGGGGTCTTCTCATCGCGGCCCATTTCGGGCTGGTTCGGCAGTTCAAAGAACGCCAACACATTGCCGCCGCCGCAATCGAGGAAAATGTGCATATAGGGGTCGTATGCGCCGGTTGATGGCACATAGTCCTCGGCAAAGGCGTTGGTGTAAGTGAAGCCCAAAACACGTTCGTACCAGTCGACCGTTTGCTTGGCGTCCTTGCAGCGATAGGCAACATGGTGGATCCTTTCGGTAGTGAATGGCAGGTTCATTGCGCTACCTCCAACACGCCGCGCTCGATCTGGTCGCGCTCGATGCTTTCGAACAATGCCTTGAAATTGCCCTCGCCAAAGCCTTCATCGCCGCGGCGCTGGATGAATTCGAAGAACACCGGCCCGATTTGTGGCTGGGCAAAGATTTGTAGCAACAAGCGCGGCTGGCCGCCCTCGGTAGTGCCATCGAGCAAAATGCCGCGTTGCTGGAGCTGCTCGACGGGTTCGCCATGTCCCGGCAGGCGGCCTTCGAGCATTTTGTAATAGGTTTCGGGCGGCGCGGTCATGAAGGGCACGCCGAGTTTCTGCAGATTGTTCCAGCATTCGATCAGATCGTCGCAGATCAATGCGATGTGCTGGATTCCCTCGCCATTGTAGGCGCGCAGATATTCCTCGATCTGCCCACCGCCAGCTTTGCCTTCTTCGTTCAGCGGAATGCGGATTTTGCCGTCCGGAGCGGTCATCGCCTTCGATGTCAGGCCGGTATATTCGCCCTTGATGTCGAAGAAGCGGATTTCGCGGAAGTTGAAGATGCGCTCGTACCAGCCTGCCCAATGCGCCATTCGGCCGCCGTAGACATTGTGCGTGAGGTGATCGATTTTCTGGAAGCCTGCGCCAACGGGATTGCGGATGACACCGGGTTTGTAAACGAAGTCGATGTCGTAAATCGACAGCGCCTCGGGATTATCGAGCGTCGCATAACGGTCTACGAGGTAGATAAATGCGCCGCCGATTCCCTTGATTGCCGGGATGCGCAGTTCCATTACGCCAGTCTTGCTTTCGACCGGTTCTGCTCCGCGTTCGAGCGCCTCAGCATAAGCTTTAGCGGCATCCTTGACGCGAAACGCCATGCCGCAGGCCGAAGGGCCATGTTCGGCAGCGAAAAATGCGGCCGGGCTGCGCGGTTCGTAGTTGGCGATCAGGTTGATTTCGCCCTGGCGCCACAGATGGACGTCTTTTGAACGGTGCGAAGCGATATGGGTGAAGCCCATGCTTTCGAACACTGGTTCGAGTATGCCTTTTTCGGGAGACGCAAATTCGACGAATTCAAAACCGTCGAGGCCGAGGGGATTTTCAAACAAATCGGTCATTGGTTCGCATCGCCTTTTGTCATTTCAGGATTTGAAAAACTAGTATCAAATGCAACCATTTTTGCCAAGCGGCAATATGGGATTTCGCCTTAGCCGAGTTCGGCGACGCGGGCACGCAATTGGGCGAGCATGCTTTCCAGCGCTTTCGCTTCACCGCTGCCCAATATCTTTTCAAGTTCCGCTTCTACCGATAGAGCAAGCGGTACGATCTGGTCGTAAAGTTCGCGGCCAGTGTCGGTGAGCGCGAGGTGGTGCGAGCGGCCGTCGGCGGCATTTGGTGCTCGCCCGATCAGACCGCGATCTTCGAGCGCCTTGGATGCGCGGTTGACGGTGACCTTATCCATCGCGGTCGCCTCACACAATTGGCGCTGCGTCGCCGACGCGCGCTCGCCGAGCACCGCCATCAGACGCCACTCGGGCACCTTAAGCGCAAACCGGCCGCGATAGGCGCGCGCAATCAGGTCGCTGACCGCGTTCGACGTAATCGACAACTGATAGGGCAGAAACTCTGCGAGCGTCAGTTTTGGGGCCGTCTTCGCCATCAATATTCTACCGATATTCCTGCCCAGACCGTGCGCGGGTTCGCCCGCTCAATCACACCGTCGCTGCCGATTGCGGCTTCAACACGCGCATCGAACAGATTTTCGCCGCGCAGTTCAAGCCGGAATTTTTCGCCCAACCGGTAGCCGACCCCTGCATCGAGCGTGAACGCGCTCGCAAGGCGGCGGCTGTTGGTATCATCCTCAAACTGTCCGCCAACAAAGCGCGCGTTCAGGTTTGCGCTGATTACTTCGCGGTCATAGCTCGCACCGATATTTGCGAAATGACGCGGCACTTGTGCAGGTCGCAACCCGTCGAGTGCTGCTGCCGTGCCCGATGCTTCAACCTTGGCATCAACATAAGCATAGCCAGCGCGCAGCGTGAAGTCGCGCACCGCATAGGACGCTTCGAGTTCGACACCCTTGCTATCAATGGCATCGAGATTCTGCCGCTGACGGTAAACGCCCCCCGCTGCCACAAAACCAACACCCGGGAAATTTGCTGGCCCCACACCCAGCCCAACATTCGCAATGGCGTTGTCCAGCTTATTGGCAAAGGCAGTCACACCAAATTGAAAGTCACCACTTTCGATATCCACGCCGATTTCCGCGCCCTTCAATCGCTCGGGCGCGAGCAATTCAAAGGCAGCAGTCGCATCGGCACCAACCCGAAATGGCCGGTACAATTCGTTGAGCGTCGGTAAGCGCCACCCCAAATATGCCGCCCCGCGCAGCTTGAACACATCGCTCGTCTGATAGGCAAAACCCGCCCTCCCCGTGCCTTCCCAGCCTGAGAGGTCGGCGAACACATCGTCGGAGCGAACTGTGCTGCCGATGTTCACTTCCTTGCGGAAGCCACCCGCAATGCTCCAATGGTCAGCGCGTGCGCCAGCGGTCAGGGTCAATTGCTCGACCGGTTCGAAACTCGCTTCGGCAAACAGGCCGAATGTGTCGCTTTCGCCTCCGGCGCGGCGGCTACGTCCCGGTATCAGACCGGTAAAAAAGAAATTCTCGCTGGTCTCACCGATGGTGCGACGCCAATCGCTGCCGATGCGCAGTTCGGCTTTGTCGCCAAGCGGTGGCCGGACTTCGACGCGCGCGCCTAAACCAGTCGAGGGCACAGAAAACTGATCGAGCGTCAAGCTGACCGAATTGCGCCCAGCGCCAATCGCGCCGAAACGGTTGGCAAAATTGCGGATCTGGACATAGCCAAGCACGCTCCACTGCCAGCCGCCGGGGTTGCGGTTGACTAGGCGTAAGCTGGCATCGACGCCGCTGTTTCGGTTGTCGGAAAAATCGAAACCCCGGTCGCGGTCATCGGTGAAAGCGCGCATTCCGGCCTGCAACTCGGTATTGTCGGACAGAGGCGCAACTGCGCGAATTGCGATGCCGCCTTGTTCATAAGGCGCGGGCCGGTCGACCGTTCCGCGCTGGCTCGCAATGATGGGAGTAAACCCGTCGCCGCGCGCATAGCTTCCGGAAACGGAGATGCTCCCATCGCCAAGTTTGCGTATCACCGAGGCCTTTGCATCGAAGCTGTTCCGGCTGCCGTACGCAAACGACCCGACAAGTCGGTTTAGGTTCTGCAAACTATCGAGTTCGATAACGCCTGCCAACGCGCCTGCCCCCGATGCAACCTGTCCCGCCCCTCGCTTTACGCTGACATTGCCGAGTTGCAGCGCGTCATAGCCGGGCCAGCTTATCCAGCCGCCGAATGGATCAGCCTGCGGCACATCATCGAGCACAAGCAAAGCCCGCGACGACGCATTCCCGCCGAGCCCGCGCAGCGTAACGCCTTGGCTGGTGGGATTGGCCGAGCGTGCGTCGGAACGGCGGAATTGTTGCAATCCTGCCGCTTGCGACAACGCCGTTTCCAGACGGTTGCTGGCGGTGTCGAGATAAACGCGCGTAACTGGATATGACGCCTTACCCTTCGATTCCGGCAATGTTCCGGTAACAACGATATCCTTAATGGAAATCGGGGTTACGCTATCCTGAGCCAAGCTGGAGCGAATTCTACAAACATAATGCGCCTGATCATTTTCATCGCGCACCGGCAATTCGCAATCCTGAGCGAAAACCGGCATCGCAACCGCAAGCAGCGGTACTCCAAAAAACGCGGTGATTTTCATGCGTCGGGGTTCACCACATCAGGATGCGCCGCCTTGAATGCGGGCATCTCCGTCAACGCCGCATCGATCCGCGACAGCTTCGGAAAAGCATCCAGCGGCGTATCAAACCGCCGCGCATTGGCCATTTGCGGCACAAGACAAACGTCCGCTAAATCAGGCAGATCGCTACCGAACAATCCATCTTCAGGCGCCATCGCCTCAAGCGCAGTAAAGCCTTCGAGTATCCAGTGGCGGTACCAATTGTCGGTTGCCGCTTGATCGTGGCCCAAAACATCTTTCAAATATTTCAGGATACGCAGGTTGTTCATCGGATGAATATCAGCCGCAATCACCAGCGCCTGCGCCAATGTCTTGGCACGCATCGCTGGGTCGGAAGGAACCATCTTCGGGTCATGATAATTGGCATCGAGATAGTCGATAATCGCAAGACTTTGAGTCAGGTCATGGCCGTCAATCGACAGCATCGGCACGAAACCTTGCGGATTACGTGCGACATAATCGGCAGCCTTATGGTCGCCTTCCAGCAGGCTGGTCGGAACCGTTTTGTACGCAATGCCTTTAAGGTTAAGCACAATGCGCACGCGGTAGCTCGCCGAGGAGCGCCAATAATCGTAAAGTATGATTTCGTTCATGTTGAGCGGGTTAGCAGGACGTCATAAAAAGGCAAAAAGTTTGCGGCGTAACAATCGGATGCTAAAGTCCGAACACCGCATGTGAGGAGTGTTTATGTTGTTAGCCCGAGTTTCCACCGCATTGGTCGCCGCGACATTGCTAGCCACGTCGGTCCAGGCTGCCGCGCCCGTGACGGGTCGCTGGGTAACACAGAGCAAGGACGGCGTTGTCGAAATCTACGAATGTGGCGCGACGATTTGTGGCAAGCTCGCAAAATTCCTCGTCCCGCCCCCCAATGGTGTTGGCCAGAAAGACATCAACAATCCCGACAAAGCGCTGCGCAATCGCACCTTGCTGGGCATGAATATCCTGACCGGTTTCAAGGCGGCTGGCAATGAGTGGAAAGGCCAGATTTACGATCCTAAGTCGGGCAAAACCTATCGATCGATTGTCTACAAGGGCAAATCGGGCAATCTTGTGGTCAAGGGGTGTATCGGGCCGTTCTGTCAGGCACAGACATGGACGGCGGCGCGGTGATACTACTTGGGCCGCACGCGCGGTACAGCCGCATATAGGTTTTGAAATCCTCAGGCTGTTCGCGCCAATGGCCCAGCTCGTAAAGTTCAATCAGCGATAACCGTAACAATTCGCGCGTGGCTTTTATTTCGCTCGCGGTTCCGAATGCCAGTTTCGCAGTGAGTTGCTCGCTACGATGCCTAAGCCTCGCCAATGCCGTTATCACCATATCGCCCCCTTGGGAGGCTAAACGGCAAAACCCGGCGTACGTTTAGGCGCGCAGTTTCCAGCCGGAACGGAGCACCAGATAACAAACCGTTCCCAGAGCGATATTGATGCCCAAAAGTAACAACGCACCAAACACTACCGGACTGTCGGCGCTGCCGATAAAGCCATAACGGAAGCCTGAAATCGCATAGAAAAATGGGTTGGCATGGCTGATTGCCTGAAATGTGGGGGCCAGTTTATCGACTGAATAGAAAGTCCCCGACAGCAATGCCGCGGGCGCAACGACGAAGTTGGTAACAGCAGCGGCGTGGTCAAACTTTTCCGCCCAAATCGAGGTCAACACGCCCATGAGCGCGAGCAGCGTTGAACCCATCAAACCAAACCACAAAACAGCCCACAGATGCACTGGCGTGACATTGACATCAGGCCAGATTGCCATCGCGAGCCAGATCGTGCCACCCACCAGAAAAGCCCGCGTAACCGCCGCACCTGTAAGCGCAGCCAGCACCTCAGCGTTGGAAAGCGGCGGCATCAGGTAATCAACGATAGTTCCCTGAATCTTGCCGACCAGCAGCGAGAAGCTCGAATTGGCAAACGCGTTTTGCATCATGCCCATGATGATGAGCCCTGGCGCGATGAAATCGGCGAATGAAACGCCAAGAACCGTTGGTTTCACCCCGCCCAGAGCAACCGTGAAAATGATAAGATAAAGCAGGGTCGTTATTGCAGGTGCCCAAACGGTCTGTAGCTGCACTTTGAAGAAGCGTCGGACTTCTTTCATATAAAGCGTCTGGAGGCCCACCCAGTTCACATTGCGGATCAGCCGTTCACCGCCCTGCAGTTGAACAATCGGGGTCAAATCCCTATCTGGGCCTTGCGCGCTTTTATGGTGGATACTCATCGCGCAATCGACTATCGGCTTGCAGCTTCAACCGCAAGGCGCAATTGCGCCATTCAGGCGGCGTGACAAATTAGAATTTGGGAAAGCATTTATGTCCTGGACCGACCAGCGGATCGACCAATTGAAAACCCTTTGGGAAAAGGGCCTTACCGCAAGCCAGATCGCCGATGAGCTTGGCGGCGTGTCGCGCAACGCGGTTATTGGCAAGGCGCATCGCCTTGGCCTGAAGTCGCGCCCCTCGCCAGTAAAGGCCAATGAGCCTGAGAAAAAGGCTGCACCGAAAAAGGCTGCAGCTCCGGCAAAGCCAATGGCGGCTGCGCCTATGCGACCGCGTCCTGCTGCACCCGTGGCTCCTTCCGCAGCACCGCGTGCCGATGGCGAGCCAGGCAGCGAAGTCAAAGCTGCGCCGATGCCGCGGATCGTTTCCATCGGTCCCGGCGGCTTCATGCGGCAGGGCCCGGGCGATCAGCAGGCACCCATCCCGCCCGCCCCGCCGCGCCGCCTTGTCCCGGCCAAGCCGAGCCCCGAAATGGCCGACAAGACCTCGCTTCTCGATTTGAACGAGCGCATCTGCCGCTGGCCCATGGGCCATCCAGGCGAAGCCGATTTCCATTTTTGTGGTGAAGCAGTAAATCCCGGCTTCCCTTATTGCGTTGAACATTGCGGACGCGCTTATCAGGCGCAATTGCCGCGCGGTGTTCGTCGCCCTCCCCCGCCGATGCCGTTTGGCGGCCCGCGGGTTCGTTAAAAGCCAAGGGTAAATATCCACAGCCGATTGCTGTCGCTGTCGCAACGCGCTTGCGCTGGTGACTCCACGCGCCTTATAGCGTCATTATGACCGATGATCTGTTTGGTGGCGGCGCTGCTGCGACCGCTGCTTCCAATGAGTATACCGCTTCCGCCATAGAAGTGCTGGAAGGTCTCGAACCCGTACGGCGTCGCCCCGGGATGTACATCGGCGGCATCGACGAGCGCGCGTTACATCATCTTGCTTCGGAAGTTCTCGACAACTCGATGGACGAAGCGGTGGCGGGCCATGCCAATCGGATCGAGGTGTACCTCGCAGCCGGAAACCGTTTGACAATCAGCGACAATGGCCGCGGTATTCCGGTCGATCCCCATCCCAAATTTCCCGACAAGTCAGCGCTTGAGGTCATCCTGACCACGCTGCATTCGGGCGGCAAGTTTTCGGACAAAGCCTATGCGACGTCGGGCGGCTTGCATGGTGTCGGCGTGTCGGTGGTCAACGCACTGTCGGACGACACGGTAGTCGAGGTGGCGCGGAACAAGCAGCTCTATCGCCAGCGTTTTTCCAAGGGCCATGCGCTTGGCAAACTGGAAGAGTTGGGACCGACGCCCAACCGGCGCGGCACGACGATTGCGTTTACACCTGACGTGGAAATCTTCGGCGCAGATGCGAAGTTCAAACCGGCACGGCTGTTCAGGTTGGCGCGGTCGAAAGCGTATTTGTATGCGGGCGTGGAAATCCGTTGGCGTTGCGATCTCGAACTTGCGACCGAAGACGTTCCAGCAGAGGCGGTGTTCCAATTTCCCGGCGGTCTGTCCGACCATTTGCGTGAGCAGCTTGGCACGCGCGCCTGCGCTACGACCGATTTTTTTGCGGGAACGCAGGATTTCCCGGATTCACAGGGTCGCGTGGAATGGGCGATTAGCTGGCCGCTTTATTCGGACGGCTCATACAGCTGGTATTGCAATACCATACCGACACCAGATGGCGGGACACATGAGGCTGGCGTGCGTGCGGCGCTTACCAAGGGTCTCCGGGCTTTTGGCGAGTTGATCGGCCAGAAAAAGGCTGCGCAAATTTCGGCGGAGGATATCTTCAACGAAGCCGAACTGATGCTGTCGGTGTTCATCCGCAACCCGCAATTCCAGAGCCAGACCAAGGACCGGCTGACTTCGCCCGAAGCCACGCGGCTGGTCGAGAACGCGGTACGCGACCATTTCGACCATTTTCTCGCCGACAATATGGAGCGCGGCAAGGCGTTGATGGGCTTCATATTGGAGAAAGTCGACGACCGCCTCCGCCGCAAGGCCGAGCGCGAGGTCAAGCGCAAGACCGCGACCTCGGGCCGCAAGGTGCGCTTGCCCGGTAAGCTCACCGATTGTTCCTCGGACGACCCGACCGGCACCGAATTGTTCATCGTCGAGGGCGACAGCGCAGGCGGCAGCGCAAAGCAGGCACGCGACCGCAAGAAGCAGGCAATTTTGCCGATACGCGGTAAAATCCTCAACGTTGCGTCGGCAACTTCCGACAAAATCCGTGCAAACAACGAAATCGCCGACCTCAATCTCGCACTTGGTTGCGGCAGCCGCAAGGACTGCAACCCTGATAATCTGCGGTATGAACGCATCATCATCATGACCGACGCCGATGTGGACGGCGCGCATATCGCCACCTTGCTGATGACGTTCTTTTTTCAGGAAATGCCGGAAATAGTGAAGGCGGGGCACCTGTTTCTTGCCCGGCCGCCGCTCTACCGCCTGACGCATGGCAGTCAGAGCGTCTACGCCGCTGACGACGCGCACCGCGCCGAGTTGGAGGCTACTGTGTTCAAGGGCAAAAAGGTCGAGGTTGGTCGTTTCAAAGGGTTAGGTGAAATGAACCCCAATCAGCTGCGTGAAACAACGATGGACCCCGCGACCCGCTCGCTGATCCGCATCACCTTGCCGCACGAATATGAACGCCGCGCGGTGGTGACCGATCTGGTCGACAGACTAATGGGCAAGAATCCCGAACACCGGTTCAACTTCATTCAGGACAATGCAGCCTTGCTGGACGAGGAAGCGATCGACGCCTAAAGTAGAGGAACGCGCAAAATGAAAAAGCTTTTGGTCGCTTTGGCACTTGGCCTATCCACCGTTACTCCGACGGTATTTGCCAAGGCACCGGCCCACCCAGCCGCGCCGCTTCCATCAACTGCGCTTGACCTTCGTATTGAGCAGCTTCCGGCTGTGCTCGCTGGCAAGCTGGATTATGATGAATTTTTCGCCCCATCATTTCTGGCCGCTGTTCCGCCAACGCAGCTCAAAGCCCTGTCGGACCAGTTCATTGCGCAACACGGGCAACCACTCAAAATTTCCGGCGTCGATAGCAAAGGCACCACCGGTGCGACGATAAAAATCGAGTATGAAAAGGCCATTGCCACCGCAGATATCTCAATCGAGCCAACGGCACCGAACAAGGTTGTGGGCTTGCTTATCAAGGGATTCGAACGCAAAGGCTACACCGCAGTGAAAATCGACGCCGATTTTGCCGCTCTTCCCGGCAAGGCGGGCTATCTGGTCGAGAAAATCGGTGATGGCGGCAGCCGCCAGCAGGTCGCGGGTCGCGCGACGGGGCAGCAATTTGCGATAGGTTCGACATTCAAACTCTATGTCCTGGCCGAGCTGGCTTCACAGGTGCAGGCCGGACGGCGCAGCTGGTCCGATGTAGTTCCGATTCTCGAGAATAATTATTCGTCGTCCGCCACCCAAAACTGGCCACGCAGTACGCCGGTAACACTTCAGACGCTTACCACATGGATGATTTCGGTCAGCGACAATGCGGCGACCGACGCCCTCATCCGCGTGCTGGGCCGTGAGGCAATCGAAGAAAAGCTGGCCACTATCGGCCATAGTGATCCGGATAGGGCGCTGCCGTTGCTGACCACCGTTGAGGCGTTTGCACTCAAAAGCAATCCGGCTCTGTTGGCTCAGTTCGAAAAGGCCAGTGAAGCGCAGCAACGCGCGCTGCTAGACGCTCAGGCTAGCGCGCTCAAATATGAGAATATCAACATGGTTGCCTTTGGGTCAGGCCCAGTCGCAATCGAAACAATAGAATGGTTTGCATCACCTGCAGACGTTTCAGCGTTGATGAACAACATCCGCCAAATCGGAAACAAAACCGCGTTGGATGTCATGGCTGTGAACAAGGGCGTCGCACCAGTCTCCGCCGCGAAATGGCAGTATCTGGGTTACAAGGGCGGATATGAACCCGGCGTGATCTCCATGAGTTTTCTCGCTCAATCAAAGACTGGCGATTGGTATGTGATTAGCGGAAGTTGGAATAATCCGGCGAAGGAGGTCGATAACGAAGCCTTTGCGACGCTGATGACGCGGCTATTGGATAGTGCGGCAAATTAGGCGCGTCGAGCTTCCCACTCGTCGCGAAGCAGTCCAAAAATCAAGCTATCGCGAATGCCGATGTGCGTCTCCCATTCGCCGCGCAGATACCCTTCTTTCTGGAACCCCAGTTTCTCCAGCAATCCGATTGATGCTATATTGTCTGGGTCGGTGTCGGCCATTACCCGGCGTGCAGCTAACTCCGTAAACGCGTGATCGAGCACCGCGGCAGACGCTTCGGCAATATAACCCTGACGCCAATGTTCTCGACCCAGAATATATCCTAACTCAAAGCTGCCTTTGCGATGGGGCAGCAATATCACCCAGCCCATTGCCAGTTCGTCATCCGTTGTAATTGCCCAGCATTTATGGTCCGCCTCGGCATCCGCGTTCCACGCGATATATGACTTTGTTTCTTCGAGATTTTGATGCGGGCCACTAGACCAATATCGCATCACTTCATCATCGGAGAGCGTTTTGAACAATTCCGCTGCATCTTGGACCACGAGCTGTCGCAAGACCAATCTGCTGGTTTTCAGCGTTGGTACAGTCACACCGTCAAAGCCTCCACCAGCGCCTTGACCTTTTTCTGTCGCCATTGCGGCAGCGGTGCGACCAACCAATAGGCTTGGTTGCTTTCCTTGGCACTGTCGACAGCGCGAATGCGGCCGTTTGCCAAGTCGCTTTCGGCGAGAAGCAAGGGAACCGTTGCCTTGCCCAAGCCGATTGCAGCTGCGTCAATGGCAAGGCCCGCATCAGCTAACCGAAGCGCTGATATTCCGTCTGCTACAGGACATCCGGACCAGCTAATCGGCGTCTCTGCGCCACCGTCGGGGGCCGCGACAGTCACAAACGCCCCTGCGGCGAGCATAACACCTTCATGTTCACCCGGGCCATCGCTGAGCCGGATGGCAAGGTCGAGATTGGCCTCGGTAAAATCGATTTCATCGTCGGCGGCCACCAAAGTGAAGCGGGTATCAGGATTGGCTTTGCTGAATGTCGCAAGCCGTGCAGCCAGCCACTTGGCAGTAAAATCGCGCGGCGCCGCAATGGTGAGTGAATTGGACGACTGCCCCGCCTGCATGGCGCGGACCGATTCCTCGAACTGCAGGAACCCGGCGCGCAAGGCATCAAGACCGTTCGAGGCTTCGTCGGTAAGTTCGAGTCCCTTTGGCGTGCGGCGAAAAAGCACAACTCCCAGCATATCCTCCAACGCGCGAATTTGCTGGCCAACCGCTGCGGGCGTTACCGCCAGTTCGTCTGCTGCCTTTGTAAAGCTTAAGTGCCGCGCTGCGGCGTCGAGTACGCGCAGGCCATTAAGGGGCAGATGCGTCCGCTTCATCTGGCAGTTGCCGGAGCCACCAGTTTGAACCGCGGAATTTCGGCAAGAAAGGTCCCGCCATCCTCCCGAATAAACCGATATTGCCCCTCCATCATACCACTTGGCGTCGACAGTGGGCAGCCCGAGACATAATCATGACTTTCGCCGGGCCTAAGCAAAGGCTGCTCACCGACGACGCCGTCGCCGTCGACATGGTTCACCGTCCCGCGCCCGTCGGTGATTTTCCAATGACGGGTGAGCAACTGCACCGGTTCATTCCCATGATTTTCGATTCGGATATGATAGGACCAGAACCAGCGGCCCTGCGCCGGAACCGATTGCTCATCGAGAAAATTGGGCGCGACGCGGACGGTGACACCATCGGTAGTGGCGCTCGCGGTGAAAAAGGAATCGAGGATGTTCATAGCCCGACCACCTTAAGCGCTTGATCCAGATCTTCCATCAGGTCTGCCGGGTCTTCAAGGCCCACATTAATGCGGATCATACCCTCGCCAACACCCATCGCTTCGCGGCCTTCGGGTCCCATACCGTGATGTGTGGATGAGGCAGGGTGGCACATCAAGCTGCGCGCGTCGCCAATGTTGTTGGAGATATCGATAAGTTGCAGTGCGTTGAGCAACCCATGCGCCTGCTTGCGGCCGCCGTCGAGTTCGAACGAGAATATCGGACCGCAGGCTTTCATCTGGCTCATTGCCAGATTATGCTGAGGGTGGCTTGCAAGACCCGGGTGCAGCATCACCGGCACGCGCTTCTCTAGGAATTTACCGACGGCCAGCGCGTTTTCCGACTGCCGCATCGCGCGCAGCTCGAGCGTTTCCAGTCCCTTATGAACCACCCAAGCGTTGAACGGTGACAGGTTCGGTCCGGTGTTGCGCTGGAACGGCAGAAGCACCTCGTCAATCCATTTCTGCGACCCACAAACCGCGCCAGCGAGCACCCGCCCCTGCCCGTCCATTAACTTGGTCGCGCTGTAGGCAACGACATCAGCGCCATAATCCATCGGGCGTTGCAGCACCGATGTTGCGAAGGCGTTGTCGACGACGGTGGTGATCCCGTGCTCCTTCGCCAGCCCGCAGACATAGGCCATATCGACAATATCCATCGTCGGATTGGCCGGGGTTTCGAAGAAAAAGACCTTGGTGTTGGGCTGGATCGCCGCCAGCCATTCGTCATTGTTGCGGCTGTCGATGGTCGTGGTGCTGATCCCCCAACGCGGGAGCAATTCGTCGGTCAGCCAGCGGCACGAACCGAACGCGGCCCTTGCGGCCACCACATGGTCGCCCTGGCGAAGCTGACACAGCAAAGCCGTGGTCATCGCCGCCATGCCGGTTGCCTGCGCGCGGCACGCCTCGGCCCCTTCCATCAATGCAATGCGCTCTTCGAGCATCTGCACCGTGGGGTTTTGCAGCCGCGAATAGGTCATGCCCTCGGCCTCACCGGCAAAGCGCGCAGCTACGGTTTCGGCGTCGTCATAGGTGAAACCCGACGAGAGGAACAACGCTTCCGACGTTTCGCCATGCTCGCTGCGCCATGTGCCGCCGCGCACCGCCTGCGTGGCGGGGCGCCATTTGCTGGTTATTTCGCGATTCTGGCCGGTGGTTTTCTTCATGGTTCGCTTTTCGGGGAGTGTGAAGGTCAGGTCAAGGCAGCAAGAACGGCATCGCCCATTTCGCTGGTGGACATGTTGCCGCCAAGGTCCGCCGAACGCGCGCCATTGGCCAGTGCTTTGGCCACGGCGCTTTCGATGCGGTCAGCGACATCAGGCAAGCCCAACGAATAACGGAGCATCATTGCAGCGGACAATATCGTCGCCAACGGGTTGGCTTTGCCCTGCCCGGCTATGTCGGGCGCGCTCCCGTGGATGGGTTCGTAAAGCCCCTTTTGATTGCTATCCAGCGAGGCGCTGGGCAGCATCCCGATGGAGCCAGCGCACATGCTCGCCTGATCGGAGAGGATATCGCCGAAAAGGTTGCCGGTGACGATTACGTCGAATTGCCCGGGATTGCGCACCAGCTGCATCGCGCAATTGTCGACATACATGTGGCTGAGCTTGACTTCCGGGTATTCGGCATGGGTTTCAATCACGACGTCACGCCAGAGCTGCGACGTCTCGAGCACGTTGGCTTTATCGACCGAGCATAATTTCCGGTTCCGCGCCATTGCGGTTTCAAACCCGACACGGGCGATACGGCGCACTTCGTCTTCATTATAGGACATGATGTCATAACCTTCGCGCTTGCCGTCGGCGGTTGTGCGCATGCCTTTTTCGCCGAAATAGACATCACCGTTGAGTTCACGAACGATGACCATATCGATTTGGCCCGCCACTTCGGGGCGGAGGGCGCTGGCGTCGGCGAGTTCGGGGAACAGCGTCGCGGGGCGGAGGTTGGCGAAGAGCCCCAGTTCCTTACGCAGCCCGAGGATCGCCTGTTCGGGCCGCAAATGGCGTTCGAGATTATCGCAATCGGGATCGCCTACCGCGCCGAACAATATTGCATCGGCGCGCTTCGCCAGTTCGAGCGTGGCGAGCGGCAACGGATGGCCGGTTGCCTTATACGCAGTGCCGCCGACGGGAGCTTCTTCGAAGATCAGCCCGTCAATCGCCAGCGCATCTAGTACGCGGCGCGTTTGAATGATGACTTCGGGACCAATTCCGTCTCCGGGTAACAGGGCAACAAGCACGACATTCTCCTTTGCGAGGCCGCCATGCCGCGCGCCGTTCGCTTATGCAACCGCCCTTTTCAGCCGGTCTACCAACCGCTCGCGTGCCGCCATGACGTCGACGCGGCGTTCGCCCAACACATGTGCCACCAATCGCTCTCGGTTCTGCGCCATCATCGCCACTGGCGCGCCTCCTGCTTCAACCTCTTCAGCATAACCCAACTCGGCCAGCAACAGCGTCTCATACTGCGCCACCGCACCAGCCCAAATGCGCGCCGCCGGGGCCAATTCTATAGCCGAAAGAAGTCCATCCAGCGCGCTGTGCAGGCGCGGATAAGGATAGGCCTCCGGCAAAGTCGCTGCGGACAGCGCGGTGACCCAGTCAATCGCCGCAATTGCCAGCGGCTCTGACAACAAATGCGCGCGGCTATGCAACGGTTCTGCCACCAACGAAGCCAACTGACCCGACACCCGCACCCGCCATTCGCCCTTGATAACATTGCCGGGAATTAACACCGGCCGCAAATACCGCCCCCGTGCGCCTTGCACATAGCCTGCCAGCATGCCCTCTTCGGCGGCAAAAGCGCGCACAATCGCGCCGGTCTCGCCGTGGCTTCGGACCGAGCAGATTATAGCTGAAGCGGTGATGTGCATAATGCTTCATGCCAAGCGTGCGACAGTAGGGGAAGCGTTATCCAGCCAAGCGACCAATAACCGCGCGAGCTGCGGCTGGATTGCGGACCCTTGCGCCGCTAATGAAGAACAGATACACATCGCGACCTTCCGCCGCCCAGTTCCGTGACTTGTCAGCCCAAAAGTCGAGATCAGAATTGCTATAGCCTGCGTCCAGATCCTCCTGCGCCTTCATCACCCGGGCATAAATGAAGTCCGCTGTATCGGCTTCGATCAAAGGATATTCGGGATGATCCGAATGGACGATGGCCATTCCCTTGCTCCGCGCCAAATCGATAAAAGCAGGATCATCGAAGCTCACATTCCGCACGTCGAGCGCGTGTCGCAATTTGTGGCCATCCAGAGTTTCCGGCAGCAAGTCCAGAAACGCGCCAAAATCATCCCGATCGAATTTCTTCGTCGCGGCAAATTGCCAGACTATCGGCCCCAGCTTGTCGCCCAACTCGGAAAGCCCCTGCCCTATATATTTTTCAATCGACGGCCCGGCTTCGGCCAGCACCTTGCGGTTGGTGCAAAACCGCGATGCCTTGGCGCTATACTCAAAACCATCGGGTGCCGCCGCCGCCCAATTCGCAAAGCTTTTTGGGCTCTGTGTGCTATAGTAGGTCGAATTGATCTCAATCGCGGTCATCTGGCTGGCGGCATAGGACAGCTCATCCTTTTGCCACAGCCCCGCCGGATAAAACACCCCGCGCCAAGGCTCGAAGCTCCAGCCGCCGATGCCAACGCGGATTTTGCCTCTGGTCATTGCGATTTTCCTTCCAGCCGCCAGCGTGTAATTTCCTCATAATGAGTGAGGCCAATATGGCTGTCCAGCAGGACAATATCTTGCGCCGTCCAACTCACGGGATCGACGGCCAGCGTATTGCCTTCCGACGCGCCTCTTCGCAGGGTCATATGTGGGCTGAATGTCCAGCCACTGGACGCATGCAGGTTTTTGCGCCCGAGCAACCCAGCAAGCCGCGCTTGCAATCCGAACACACCCTCGAGCCTGTCGTTAGGAACCAGCAACGTCGTGCCTTTACCGCGCACAAGTTGCTCAAACAGCACGCGGCAAGTCGGCAACGTCTGCCCGTCCAATGCCCCCGAAATCTGCTCAACTTTGTTCGCATCAAAGTCCGGCGTGTGATCAAAGAGAAACATGGTGATGTGCAGGCGATTGTCGGCTTCCGGCTTGCCCTGTGTCGTCAATTCACGCAGCTGTGCCAACTCATTCAGCAAACCGGCTGGCGGCATAAGAGCAAAGAAAAGCCGGTGGGAATCGGGTTTGCGAGTCATTCCGCTAGACTAGAACATAATAAGAACAATTCAACCTGTATGCGGCAGTCAGTCCCCGCTCACCTTGAACAAAGCAACGCCCTCATATTTTTCGGCGTCGGGTTCGAATAGCTCGTCCGGTTCAAAATGCTCGTCAATGACATGCAGTTCATTGAGCCCCTGAAGGTGGAACGCCCCGAGCTTTTTCTCACGCGGCGGTTCCCCATGTTTCTCCAGCGTAATTGCGTCGATAAAAAGCGCATTGTTCTTGGAATAAAGCACATGGGGCGCGAGCTTCATGGCGACGCCGTTATACACCGTCGTTACGCATTTTTTTAGGGCGATGGCTTCGAGGAGAAGAGGGTTTGTTGACATGAGTACAAATTATCGAAGCCACCCAATCGTGCAACCCCAAAAATTGTGCAGCGCAACACAAATATCGGGGATATTGCAAAATTTTCCCGCACCTTTATTCTGAGCGGCTCATTAGAGGAATTTATGAAAGAGATTGCCACCCGTTGATCCAGCATGCCGCGCGTCGCGCAGGCCTGCTGTTATTGGCTCCAGAGGCGCAAATGCGTGCCTGCTGGCCCCTGATCAATTTCTATGGGTTGGTTTCAATGAACATTTCAAAATATGAACAGCGCGTGCTGCATGCGCTGACGCAAGGCGGGTCGATTATCCACCGCTTCGACGAACGTGGTCGGATAATCGAAGTCGACTGCATGAACCGCGACGGCTGGCGGCTGGACGACTGCACACTAACGGTTTTCCAGAAGCTACGGCGCAAGCGGATGATCGGCAGCGTCGGTGGTTCGCCCTATCGTATTACGCGCGAAGGATTGCGCGCGGTAAGGTCGCAGCTAGACAACCGCTAACGGCGCAGAGGCGGTCGCGTGGTCGGCAATCAGGTCGACCATGCGACCGACCTGCGATGGAGGCAGGTCGTGTGCCATATCCTCAATGATTTCGAGCCGCGCGCCGGGGATGTGGCGGGCGATGTCCTCGCTACCTTCTTTGGGCACCAGCGGGTCTGCGCCGCCGTGCACCACCAAAGTCGGCACGGCGATCTTCTTTAGCCGCTCGACCCTGCTGCCGTCGGCAATGATCGCCAGCAACTGCCGCCGCGTTCCAACAGGATAATAGCCGCGGTCGAAAGCCTTGGCGGTCATTTCGGCATGGGCGTTAGCTGGGCGGGCCGGATCGGGATAGGAAAATGAGCTAACCAGTTCGGTGCCAAACGCAACGGCTTCGTCACGGCTGGCGTCGGGCGAGCGCTTAACCATGAAGCGCCGCTGGATATCGGCGCGCGCACCGGGAAGGCCCGGCTTACCGCTCGACGACATGATCGAGGTCATGCTCAACGTGCGCTCTGCGTGGTTCGCAGCCATCAACTGAACGATCATCCCGCCCATCGACGCGCCAACCACATGCGCTTTTTTGATACCCAGCGCATCCAGCAGCCCGATCCCGTCTGCGGCCATATCGGTCAGTGTGTAGGGAACGTTGACCGGCAGACCGATGCGCGCCTTCAGCATCGTCCAGACCAGATTGGGAGCCACCGCTCCTTCCATCCGCTGCGACATACCGACATCCCGATTGTCATAATGGATGACTCGGAAGCCCTTGCCGACGAGGCCCTGAATAAATTCGTCGGGCCACGCAATCATCTGCGCACCGAGCCCCATGACGAGCAGGATTACCGGCGCGTCCGGTTTCCCGCTCTCTTCATAAAAGATATCGATGCCATTGGCGCGAATATTTGGCATTTAGCTTAGATCTCCTGTCACGCGGCCTTTCGCGCCTCGAACACAGGCCGATCCAGAAATTCGAGGATCGCCGCGATGCTCTCCTCGACATGGCTCAACAGGAACAGATGCCCACCATCCGCGATCACGAACAACTCGCTATTGGGAATGAGGAAGTCGAGAAACTTGCCATTCGCAAGCGGCACGATCTGATCGTCGCCGCCCATCATGATCAGCGTTTCGGTTTTCATAAACGGCAGGAACGGCGCGCTGGTCCAGCCCATCATCGCCATCAGCTGATAGAAATAGCCGGTCTTCGACGGCGGTTTCAGGCGGTTGATATGCTCGGCCTTGTTGCCGACCATGCCGCCGTACAGCGTCTTGAAATGCTTCGCCATATAATCGGGGTCGATATAGCGGCGCGGGTCAGCCATTTTCAGGAGCGCAGCGGGATTCCCCGGCACCATCAACATGCCCGCGCTGGTCGCAACGAGAATGAGTTTATTGGTGCGCGCGCCGTTCTGCAGTGCGAATTGCTGCGCCATCGCCCCGCCCCAGCTGACGCCCATGACGTCAACCAGCGGCATATCGAACCGGTCGAGCAACAACGCCGCGATGCGCGACATCAGGATGGCATTATACGGCACCACCGGATCAGGCGAGCCGCCAATGCCCGGCATGTCAAAGGTGATAAAGTCGCGATCATCAAGCAATTCCGCCATCGGCGCCATAGCCTCGATGTTCGCGCCAATGCCGTTGAAGAAGAGGATGGGAAGCTTGGTCGTGGCCTTGGAGGCGCGCCAAACCGCAACCCGCAGTACGCGGCCATCGACGGTTTCCATGCTGTAAACTGGCTCGCGGCCCTTGCTCATACTCGTTCCCCTTGCCCTGTTTTGGGTCGCGAGAGATTGTTTAACCGAACGGTTAGATGGTGCAAGGGGCTTTTACCCCTACTCCAAAACGTACAATCCCGGCGCGGCCTCCATTGCAGGATATGCCTTGCTCCCCAGCGCCGCCGGTGCCGCAACTTCCTTGCCTGATCGCGCGTGGAGCCATTCCATCCAGTAGGGCCACCAGCTTCCGGCGACTTCTTCGGTGCCCTTCATCCACTCGCCGACGTCGGCAGGGGTCTTGTTCTTGCTGTGCTTCCAATATTTCGCCTTGGGATTTCCCGGAGGGTTGAGGATTGCCTGCATATGACCCGCTTGGCTCAGGATGAACTCGACATTTTTTGCCCCGAATAATTGCGTTGAACGATAGCACGCACGCCACGGCGTGATATGGTCGGTGGTGCCACCAAGAATGAACATATCGCCGGTCACCTTGGTCAAATCGAGCGTGTGATCGGCAATCTCGAACGTCCCCGGCGCGGCATAAGCGTTGGCTTCGAACAGTTCGAGGAAGTCTCCCATCAGCGCCGACGACAGGTTGGTCGCATCGGCGTTCCAGAACAATATGTCGAATGCAGGGGGATCATCGCCCAGCAGATAATTGTTTATCACATAGTTCCAGATGAGGTCGTTTGGCCGCAACCACGCAAAGCCGCGCGCAAGGCTGCTTCCCTCAATCACGCCCTTCTTCGCCGCGCGTTGCCGTGCCAGCGCAATGCCGTTGTGGCTAACCAACGACGACGCCTCGGTGTCGCCTGGCTTCGGCTCCAGCACGCACACCATCATCGTGATTGCGTTGGCGCGGTCGTCGCCCATCGAGGCCAGCTTCGACAGCAAAACCGACATCGTCTGCCCACCCGAACAGCCGCCCGAGACATTGACCTTGTCGCTGCCGGTGATGTCACACACGACGTCGAGCGCCTTGATGCAGCTTTCGATATAGTCGGCCATGCCCCATACGCCCATCTCGTCGGTCGGGTTGCGCCACGAGATCATGAATGGCTGAATGCCGTGGTCAGTCTGCCACTTAATCACCGATTTTTCGGGCGACAGATCGTTGATGTACATCTTGTTGATCTGCGGCGGGATAGTCAGCTGCGGGATCGCATAGACCTTTTCGGTCGTCGGCGCATATTGGATCAGCTCAAAGCGTTCGTCGCGGTACACCACCGCGCCCTTGGCAGTCGCGACATTCTCGCCCAGTTTAAACGGCTTCTTGTTGACCTGGCTCACCATCATATCGTTGTGAACCATGTCGTTATAGGCGTTTTTCAGGCCCTTCACGAGGGACAACCCCCCTGAATCCACCAGCCGTTTTTGCGCGGTCGGATTGCCGATCAGGCTGTTGGTGGGCGACATCGCATCGATGATGATCTGCGAAATGAAGTTCGCGCGGTCGCGTTCGAGCGCGTCGAGTTCCAGATCTTCGATATAGCTTTTGACGCCTTTTTGCACCGCCAGATAATATTGCGCGCCCGCCTTGAAAAACGGGTTGAACGTCCATGCCGGGTCCATGAAGCGCTTGTCTTTGGGGTCAGGAGACAAGTCCGACTGGCCGGTCATGATCTTTACGACATCTTCAGAAAAATTCCCTGCGGCCTTGAACGCCTTGTCAGGGTTGGTCGCAGTCTGCCGCAGCATCAGGCCAATCGCACCGATAAAATCCTCGCGCGCCAATCCAGCCAGTGGACCCAGCGCCATCGTGGCGTCATTGGCAGCATCGAAAGCGCCTGCCATGCCGGAGAAAGGCGCGCCCTTTTTCTTCGCCTTTTTGTCGCCCGACTTTTTGTCAGCCTTATCAGCCATTTTGCTCTCCTTATCCCATGACGAGAGATTGCACGGTCCACGCCGCCGGTCAATCGCCTGTTGTGCAGCGTAGACGTCGCGTCCATATGCAATGAATGCCGGAAACTTTTACCATCATCGCCATTGTCTGGGCCGTCCTTTTGGGCGGACTGGGTGGCGTATTAACCAGTATCGGGCCGTGGTATCGCAATCTGAAAAAGCCAAGTTGGCAGCCACCCGACTGGCTTTTTGGTCCGGCGTGGACGTTAATCCTGGGCTTTGCTGCTTGGGCAGCAGTGCTTGCGTGGGAGGGTGCCCCGGACGATGCAGGTCGCAACGCTATCATCATCCTATACGCCGTGAATTTCATCTGCCATTTTCTATGGTCGCCGCTGTTTTTCACGCTTAAGCGGCCAGACTGGTCGCTGATTGAAGTCGTGTTCCTGTGGGTTTCGGTGCTGATGCTGCTGCTCTGCTTACGGCAGTTTTCGGTACTCGCAAGCTGGCTGATCGTACCTTATTTCGTCTGGGTGAGCTTTGCTGCAATCCTTAACCTATACATTGTTCGGTTGAACCGGCCGTTTGGCGGAACAAAGCAGGAGACGTAGGCCGAAGCGTAAATGGCTGGATTTTAGCAATCCGCGCTGGCAACAGCAGCGCCCATGAGTGCAATCGAAATCGTCGCAGTTCTTTTCGGGATTGCCAATATCTTGTTGATCATCCGGCGTTCGGTTTGGAATTTCCCTGTCGCGATTGTGATGGTTAGCCTCTATTTCGTCATTTTTCGTGATGCCAAACTTTACAGCGATGCCGGGCTTCAGGTATTTTTCGCTATCGTGAACCTCTATGGCTGGTGGAGCTGGAACCGCAATAAAGCCGACGCAGGCGAAGTTGTCGTCCGCCGCCTGCCCGCCTTGGCATATGGCCTGTGTATCATCGGGTCGGTTGCTGCGATTTGGGGATGGGGCGCGTTTATGGGTAGCTACACCGGCACCAGCTATCCTTATTGGGACGCTTCGGTGGCGATGCTGTCGGTCACAGGCCAGATATTGATGGCGCGGCGGTTTGTCGAAAATTGGCATTATTGGATTGTCGTCAATCTGATCTCGATCCCGCTATATGTGACCAAGGAGTTGTACCTGACCGCCGGACTTTACGGCGTGTTTCTGGTGCTGGCGATTGCCGGGCTGATCGAATGGCGGAAGGTGCAGAGCGCATGAAACGCATCTGCCTCCACGGGCCAGAAAGCACGGGTAAATCGACTTTGGGTACGCGGCTCGCGGCGCATCTGGGTTGCGAGGTCGTCCCCGAATATGGTCGCGCTTATTGCGAAGCGAACGGCACCAACATCGGTATGGCGGAACTGGTGCACATCGCCGAAACACAGGACGCAATGAACCGCGCGGCCGCTTCGCGCGAAGGGCAAATGGTGCTATTCGACACTGACCCGCTGATTACCGCTGTCTGGGCGGAAATGATGTTTGGCGAACGCGGGGTGCAATACGCACTGATACAAGGTGAAGGCGAGGCACGGTTCAGCGCGGCATTGTCCGCCATTCAAAAAGGTTTAGCTTAAGATGACTGAAATGCCATCGCCGTGCGTGAATATTTGCAGCCTCGACCAATCAGGAAAATACTGTCTGGGTTGCGGGCGGTCACTGAATGAACTGGCCGGATGGCAAAACGCGAGCGAGGCGGAACGGCGCGACATAATGGCGCAACTGCCCGACCGTTTGCGTGCCCTGAAAGCGCGTGAGCGGACGATGAAATCTTGACAAAACTTAAGAACATATTAGCAACATCATACTCCCAACTATCATGTGAAGCAGAGCCGCAATGTCCGAATTGAGCGAAATATCCCATGACTTCGATTTCGAGTTCGGGCGTTGGAATGTCAAACACCGCCGCCTGACCGAGCGTCTGGTGAACAGCACTGATTGGGAAACGTTCGACGGCACCGCCGAAACCCATTCTATTCTGGGCGGCAACGGCAATTTGGAAGATAATGTGCTCCACATTTCGACCGGCACATATCGTGCGGTCGCGTTGCGGTCATTCGATCCTGTGTCGCGATCATGGGCGATCTGGTGGCTCGACGGGCGCAGTCCGCATGCGCTTGATGTGCCGGTTATCGGCAAGTTTGAAAACGGCGCCGGCACGTTTTACGCAGAGGATATTTATCACAGCAAACCGCTGCGCGTCCGGTTTATCTGGTCGCGGACGGATTCGCCGTCTCCGCGTTGGGAGCAAGCAATGTCGGTCGATGGCGGCATTACGTGGGAAACCAACTGGACGATGGATTTCGAACGTCCGGCTTGATCGCGTTTAGCCCGCCTTTTCCAGTGCCTCGCTCGCCTTAACCCATTGCGCCTCAGCGGCTTCTTGCGCCGCCACGATCTTGCCGCGCCGCTGCGACAATTCACCCATGGTCAGGTCTTTATACTCGTTTGCCGCTGATTGAGGGTCGAACATCGCCTTGTCGATGGCCGACAGCACGACTTCGAGCTTCGCCAGATCGGCCTCGGCATCGCTAACCGCTTTCTTGAGCTTCGATTGCGCCTCACGCGCGGCGGCTTGGGCCTTTTTGTCTTCCTTGCGGTCGGCCTTCGACATCTTTTCCTTGGCGGGACTTTTGCCCAGGATCATGTCGGTATAATCGTCGATACTGCCCTGATATTCGGTCGCGGTGCCGTTATCGACGAGCACCAGCCGGTCGGCGGTCAACTCGAGCATATGCCGGTCATGGCTGACCAGAACCACCGCGCCTTCATAGTCATTGAGTGCCTGCACCAACGCCTCGCGCGCATCGACGTCTAAGTGGTTCGTGGGCTCGTCGAGGATCAGCATATGCGGCGCGTCCCGCGTAATCAGCGCTAGTGCCAGCCGCGCGCGTTCGCCGCCCGACAGCTTGCCAACAAGCGTCGTCGCCTTCGCGCCTGAAAACCCGAAACGGCCAAGCTGCGCGCGCACGGCGCCGGGCGTCGCGCCCTTCATCAGGCGGCCCATATGTTCAAGCGGGGTGTCCTTGCCGTCGAGTTCTTCCACCTGATATTGCGTAAAATAGCCGACGCGCATCTTGCCCGAGGCGTTCATGCCGCCCTCCATCGGCGCGAGCTGCGCCGCGAGTAAGCGCGCCAGCGTCGTCTTGCCGTTGCCGTTGCGGCCGAGCAAAGCCACGCGGTCATCGGGGTCGAGCCGCAGGTTCAGGCGTTGGAGGATCGGCTTGTTCTCGGCATAGCCAACGCTCGCCATATCGAGTGTAACCAAAGGCGGGCGTAGTTCGTCGGGCGATGGAAAGTCAAAGCTCAACGTCGGATCTTCGGCCATCGCGGCAATCGGCTGCATCCGCGCCAGCGCTTTTGCGCGTGACTGCGCCTGCTTGGCGGTCGAGGCACGCGCCGAGTTGCGCGCAACATAATCCTGCAACTTCGCGCGCTGTGCATCCTGCGAAGCCTTCGCCGCAGCCAATTGCGCCGCGCGTTCTGCCCGCTGGCGCTCGAACGAGTCATAGCCGCCCGAATACAGCGTTACCGCGCCGCCCTCCAGATGGAGGATATTATCCACGACATTGTTGAGCAAATCGCGTTCGTGGCTGATCACCACCATCATCGACGGATAGGATTTGAGGAAATTTTCGAGCCACAAGGTCGCTTCGAGATCCAAGTGGTTCGAAGGCTCATCGAGCAACAATAGGTCAGGCTCCGAAAACAAGAGCGCCGCCAAAGCCACACGCATTTTCCAGCCACCCGAGTAACTATCGAGCGGGCGCCCTTGCATTTCCTCGTCAAAGCCAAGTCCGACCAATATCCGCGCCGCTCGCGCTGGCGCTGTATAAGCATCAATCGCGATTAGCCGTTCGTGTAGCTCGCCCAGCCGGTCGGGGTCGGTACAATGCTCGGCTTCCTCCATCAAAGCCGCGCGTTCGACATCACCCGCAAGCACGGTTTCGAAAGGCGTCGCAGTGCCTGACGGCGCTTCCTGGGCGATGTAGCCGATGCGCGTGTTCTTCGGCATCTCCATGCTGCCGTCGTCGGCTTCGAGCTCGCCGATCATCACCTTCATCAACGTCGATTTGCCCGCGCCATTGCGGCCAATCAGGCCGACGCGCGAATAGGGTGGCAGCGCAGCGGTGGCGCGGTCAAGGATAGTGCGTCCGCCAAGGCGCACGGTGATGCCATTCAGATTGAGCATGATGGCGCGCGCCTAGCAGAGCGCGAACGGCTTGTCAGGTCCGAAATCGGGTGATGCGCTTGAAGCTGGTGCAGCCGCCTGCTAGGGGCGCGGCATGACTGAGCTCTCCCGCATTCGTAACTTCTCGATTATCGCCCATATTGACCATGGTAAGTCGACCCTGGCCGACCGGCTGATCCAGCAGACAGGCGGCCTCTCCGACCGCGAGATGTCGGGGCAGGGGCAGGTGCTCGACAATATGGAGATCGAGAAAGAACGGGGCATCACCATCAAGGCGCAGACCGTTCGGCTCGCCTATACCGCGAACGATGGGCTGGAATATGAGCTCAACCTCATGGACACGCCGGGCCATGTCGACTTCGCCTATGAAGTCAGTCGCAGCCTCGCCGCGTGCGAAGGAGCGCTCCTCGTGGTCGACGCGGCGCAAGGGGTCGAAGCCCAAACCCTCGCCAATGTATACCAATCCATAGAGCATGACCACGAAATCGTCCCCGTCATCAACAAGATCGACCTGCCCGCCGCCGAGGTCGACAAGGTCAAGGCCGAGATCGAGGAAATCATCGGCCTCCCCGCCGACAACGCCGTCCTCACGAGCGCCAAGTCGGGCATCGGCATCGCCGAGGTGCTCGAGGCCATCGTCACCCGCATCCCCCCGCCAAAGGGCGACCGCAACGCGCCGCTGAAGGCCATGCTCGTCGACAGCTGGTACGACCCCTATCTCGGCGTCGTCATCCTGATCCGAGTCATCGACGGCGTGATCAAAAAGGGCCAGGAAATCCAGTTCATGGCCGCCGGCACCAAACATCTGGTTGACCGCGTCGGCTGCATGCGGCCAAAGCTCGAAATCCTCACCGAAATCGCGGCGGGCGAAGTCGGCATCATCACCGCGCAGATCAAGGAAGTCGCGCAAACCCGCGTCGGCGACACCATCACCGACGCCAAACGCCCCGCCGCCGAGCCGCTGCCCGGCTTCAAGGAAGTGCAGCCCGTGGTCTTCTGCGGCCTGTTCCCCACCGACGCCGCGGACTTCGAGAAACTGCGCGAAAGCATCAGCAAACTGCGCCTCAACGATGCGAGCTTCAGCTTCGAGACCGAGAGCAGCGCCGCCTTGGGCTTCGGCTTCCGCTGCGGTTTCCTTGGGCTGCTCCACCTCGAAATCATCCAAGAACGCCTGACCCGCGAATTCGACCTCGACCTGATCACCACCGCGCCGTCGGTGGTCTACAAGCTGGAACTCAGCCGCAGCAAGACCGAGGACGCACGCAGCATGGAGCTGCACAACCCCGCCGACATGCCCGACATCAACCGCATCGCGGAGATTCAGGAGCCATGGATCGAGGCGACGATTTACTGCCCCGACGAATATCTGGGCAGCATCTTGAAACTCTGCCAGGACCGGCGCGGCGTGCAGAAACAGCTGACCTATGTCGGCGGCCGCGCGCAGCTCGTCTACGAACTGCCGCTGAACGAAGTGGTGTTCGATTTTTATGACCGTTTGAAAAGTATTTCAAGGGGTTACGCCTCTTTCGATTACCACCAGATCGGCCACCGCGAAGGCGACCTTGTGAAGATGAGCATCCTCGTCAACGGCGACCCCGTCGACGCGCTGAGCATGATCGTCCACCGCGGCACCGCAGAGGCCAGAGGTCGCGGCATGTGCGAGCGCCTGAAAGACCTGATCCCCCGCCATTTGTTCAAAATCCCCATCCAGGCAGCGATCGGCGGCAAGGTAATCGCCCGCGAAACCATCGCCGCGATGCGCAAGGACGTGACCGCAAAATGCTATGGCGGCGACATATCGCGCAAGAAGAAGCTGCTGGAAAAGCAGAAAAAGGGGAAGGCCAGAATGAGAGAATATGGCAACGTCTCTATCCCACAGGAAGCTTTCATCGCAGCGCTCCGTATGGGAGAAGAATAGACCATATTCTCTCGCGGATGCGGGGGGCCGACAGGCGACCAGAGGTCAATATGGGAATGTGAGCATTCCGCAGGAAGCGTTTATCGCGGCGTTGCGGATGGGCGAGGAGTAGGGTTCTTTTGAAACTCAGAAAATTTCTTGCCCGCCAGAATTAACTTGGAAGCCTTATCAAAGGAAAAGCTCTATCGTTACCTTCTCCTGGATGGCGCGCAAACCAGACGCGTTGTCCTACAATCGGGCTAAATCCCCCATAAAAACTTTCCACATGGTACATTGCGTCAATGCCGTTGTCAGACTTTAAAAAGCCCAGCCTAGAGCTATGGACCTTCGTAATCGTCCCTAACTCATACTCATCTACGGCATAGCAAAGTGGCTCCAGCGACTTAACCAAACCCTCTGCAGTTAGACGCGACTTAGCATCGGAATTAAAGCACTGGGAAATAATTTCATACAATTCTGTGCCGAGGCCGCGAAACTGGAGCCCAGAGATTGCTATGGGAATAGGCGGGATGTCACCTTTCAATATGGCCGGGATGCTCATCAAGCCATCACCGAACGGAAAGTTTCCAGATAGAAGCTGATACGTGATTGCTGCAATGGCCCACACATCGGCGGGTGTCGACGCGCTTGCAAAACTTGTTACACTTTCCGGAGCCATGTACGGGATGGCACCCAACACAGTTTTAGAGGACGTAGTGCCCCCTTTGCCCACGCCGGCCCACTCGCCAATTTCAGCTTCTGCCATTTTCGCAATGCCGAAGTCGGTGATCTTAACAGAAGATAGCATTGGCCCGTTCACAACCATTATATTGCTCGGTTTCAGGTCACGGTGAACTACTCCGGCGTGATGCGACGCAGCTAGGCCTCTAGCCAATTGATGAAAGATGCGTGCGCATGCTGACGGTGGCATTATCGGGACAACGCTTGGGAAAAATTTCGAGAGGTCCTGCCCGTCGACTAGCTCCTCCACTAGATAGGGTGCGCCGCCATCTTCTAAATAATCTAAAGTCTTAGCTACATTTACGTGATTTACTCTTGCGCTCATTATTGCCGACTTTTCAAATCGTGCCAGAGCCGCACCTTCTTTCGGCGTTTTAATAGCTACATTGCGCTGAAATAAAACGTCACGAGCGGCGTACACGTTTTGCATGCCCCCAGCACCGATCCAATCAATTATTTGATAGCGGCCACCGATGGGGTTCGAAGAAGCGTTTAATATAGCCACTATAACATAACCTCTGGGTGGGACACATCGCACGTTACAGACAGTGGATAGCCGCTTGATCCTCTCAATACGATCACAGTAGATCCTGTCAAAATCTGACCGACCGTGGCGGGAGCATTGTTGATAGAAACATTGCCTGTTACAGCAGAAACTAGAAATGAAAGACCGTTGTAATTGACGCTAATCGAGCTTTCATTACCTTTGATCGTGCCACCTCTTTGAGATGCGCTGAGAATAACTTGATTTGAGCTCGAGGTGAGGGCCATTTTGTGCTGGTCACGCAGAAGTTCTGCACCAAGATGTTCCTTACATTGAACCATTGTTGGGCGGCCCACCGGGTGGGTGGATAAGCACTGAAGCAACAAAGCTGCGGTCGAGGCATCAACCTTCACTGGAAGATTCATAAAATCAAAGCCGACGGGAAGCGACGGAGCAACTCCCTTCATCTCCTGAAAAATAGTTCCGCCGTTAAGTAACCACACGGCGACGCAGCCAAAGGAGTAAACGTCGAGAGGGTAGTCAAATGTATGTAATCCATTCAAATCTTTTTTAAAAGATTCAGGGGCAGCAAAGCCGTCCGAAAAATACAAAATTTTGGTACCCGGATCACTGTCGAGCTTCGCTAAGCCGAAGTCGAATATCTTGAGCTGAGATTCAGCGTCGTAACGCATGTTGTCCGGCTTAATATCTCGATGGACCCTCTGGTGTGCATGGATATCCGAAATTCCGGCCGCGATAGGATATAAAACTTTCAACGCATCATGTGTAGTGCATGTCGTCGGGTCGCATGGCAAAAGTTCGTTACCGGGCAGGAACTCCTCAACAAAACCCACGGGTTGTCCAGCATCAATTATTACATCTAGCACTTGGACCACATATCTAGACCGAATTGCTGATAGGGCGGCCAGTTCGTCCAGTAGCTTATTTGCACCGATCCCGGGCTTTAGACTTTTAACAATAACTTGTCGCTTGAGATGTGAATCTTCGCATAGCAACGTATCGGCCATGCCTCCATCGGTGAACTTTTTAATAACATTAGAATATCGTGACGGAAGGTTAATCATCGCTGCCATCAACCTGAAAAATCACTTCCATCGGAAGTTTATCGTTTTCAGGCTGATTGGTAGGTTTTCGGCCACCGCCCTTTTTCCGATTTACCCGTGTTTTTCGTGTTTGAGCGGCACGTGGGAGCTGAACTTTTTGTCCTTCCTCGCCGTCATTGATCGTTGCAGCTTTCCTCACCTCCGGCGCGGTGGTCGGGTTTATCTTGATTACGCTAGGCGGAAGCCAAATATCCAAATTTCTGTCAGGCGCAGTGATTTGAATGGTCAAGCCCTCATGTTCTTCTTCATTCGATTTTACGTGACCCGATTTGATGCAGACAGCAGTAGCATTATCTTGTGTATTGATGGCCTCTGAGACAAAAACGAGCTTGCGCACCAAATCAAGAGGACTTTTGCTGCCTTCGCAAACACCCTCTATCACCTTACGCCCGACACTATGCGCTCCATCCGACGTGAGCAACCAAAGCCCATGATCTTTGTCTTTCGAAAGCTCGGTTAGGTGAACGTCGAGTGCACCGCCTATTCCTACAAATTGCAGCAGACGATTATCCATATCGTCTTCGTCGCTTTGTCCTAAATGTGCATTTACAGCTCCTGAAACGGTATCATCGCGAGTAAGTAGGTCGATTTTTCGTTGATCATCAATCCCATACAGGCGACTATCGCCAACATGGACAGCCCATCGAGTGCTTACACCTAAAGCAATCGCGGTCAGTGTGGTACCCGCCTCCCCATGAAAGGAGTTGAACACTGCAACATTTGCATAATTGCAAGCTTTATCAAGCCGGTCTGCTAACGGACAATCAAATTCAATAGTCGCAAATGCGGAGATAAATGCTCCGATAGCTAAGGAAGCAGCTTCACCGCCTTTTGCCATTCCGCCCATGCCGTCACATAAAATACCTAATCTTAGGTCTGGCCGCATCGAACCAAATCGAAATCGCACGACTGCACATCGATCTTCGTTCCGCTCTCTATGTGGACCTTGCGACGATGCAACAGCTGCGCCAGCGTCAAGGCTGGTGCTGCGTCCATCGCTTGCAGCCACAAAAAACGAGCTTAAGCGTTCCGCTATATCTCGTCTTAAGAACGCATAAGGTGAAAAAGGGTCGGATGTCATTGTTTGCTAGTTAGCTGCCTCAAGGGCAGATTGAAAGCGTGTGATTATAGTCGCAAAAAATCGTGTAAGGGAATTGCAACGACATGATCAATCATAGACCCCCTACCGCCGCTGCCCCCTAACAAACCGCTTCCACTCAACTTCATCCGGCCCCGGCAGCAACGGGCCGTCGGGTGGCTCGCGTGTTTGTTCGACCTTGAGGTGACGGCGCTTTTCGCCTGATGGGCCGATGCACTTCTTGCAGTACAACCGCTTCACCAACGCCGCGATCGCTTCGCTCTTGCCGCTTCTCGATCTTCTAACAAATACGCCATTGACATATACGCCATTGGCGCATAATTCCCGTCCATGACTCGCCTTCAAACCGTCGTTGAAACCGAACCGTTTCTGCGCCGTACCAAGGCGATTATGACTGACGAGGAGCGCGAAGGCATTGTCGTCTTTCTGGCGACCAATCCGGAGGCGGGGATATCGCTTGGCGGGGGCTTGCGCAAGGTACGCATCGCGCGCGAGGGTGGCGGGAAGAGTGGCGGTTACCGCACGCTCTATGTTTTTGGCGGCTCGCATATGCCCATCTTCCTGCTGACGGTATTCGCCAAGAACGAAAAGGATAATCTGACCAAGGCCGAGCAGGCGGCGGCGGTTGAATTATCCAAGAAACTGATAGCGACTTATGGAGTGCAATCATGACCAAGGCTTTTGATCAAATCATGGACGGCCTGAACGATGCCATCGCCTATGCCGAGGGCAAGAAAACCGGCGCAGTGGTTCACCATATCGAGGTGCCAAGCGTCGACGTCGCGGCGATCCGGGCCAAGACCGGGTTGTCGCAGCGCGACTTTGCGCAGAGCATCGGGGTGGCCAAGGGGACTTTGCTCAATTGGGAACAGGGCCGCCGCCGCCCGACCGGCCCCGCGCAAGTGCTGCTCGCGATGATTGAGCGGCAGCCTGCGCTGGTGCGGGAGTTGTTGCGGGCGGCTTAATCCTGCTTTTCACGTGCGGCCCAACTCTCCTCGGTCGCACATGCCTCCCACAACGCTTGCGCCTCCGCCATTTGCCGTTCGGCTTGCTCCCTTGCGCGGGTGCGTTCTGACATATGTTCGCCTCCGCGCATTGCGCTGTGCATGGGGCTCCCGCCGTCGCCAAGGCTGTGGCGGACAAGCGGGGGCCGCAATATTCCAGCATTCTTTTCGTCCATCGCCCATGCCGCCTCTCGGTGCGCGGTGATCGCTTTGCCCGCCTCGGTCTGCCACGGGTGCGGGTCGGTGGCTGCGTCGTCGAAGAAGCGATTGATCTCTGGCTCGACGAGGCCAGTGAATTCCATATACAGCTCGATATGCATCAACTGACGAAGCGTCAGGTCGGCGTGGGTGGTCTGGCCGGTCAGGCGATAACGCCGTTCCTCGCGCACTTTATTCTGGTAGATTTTGACGAGGACGGCGGGCAGGATTTCCTTGCGTTGCTCCTCGCGCGCGGCTTCCTCTTCTTCCGCCTTCGCCAAAGCTTCGGCGGACAGGGCGGCGTCATATTTCGCCTTATACTCCTCTTCCCATTTGGCTTTCAGCTTGCGCATCGCGTGGCTCATGCCGTTCATATCCATCAGGCCGGTGGCGCTGCCATATTGTTCGGGGAAGCGTTGGCTGACGATCCACATCATCGCGCGGTGGTTGAAACGGCGGCGTTCGGCGACGATTTGCCCGCCTTGGATGATCGTTTCGGGCGTGCCGTGGATGGCGTGTTCGATCAGCGTGTCGAGCACGCGGCGGGCGCCGATCTCGATCGCAACCTCCCACGCGGCGGCAAAGCTTTCCGCGCCTTCGCCGCGGCGCAGATTGTACATCGCGCTGGTGCTGGTGCCGATGGAATTGGCCGCCATCGTCACGCTGCCGCTGTCAGCTAGGTTCTGGATGAAGGTCTGCTGCTTCAGCGGAGTCAGGCCGTTCCAGCGCTTTGCCCGGCGCGGGACTGGGGTGAACGCCAAGCGGGCGTTGAGGCTGGCCTCGATTGCGGCGGGGGTGGCGGGGAGCGGGGCCGGGAGGTTGGTTGGGGGCGGCGTGCGTTTCTGGGTCATTCGTGCGAAATAACCGATATGGTTATTTGTAGGAAAGCGGTTTTTGCGCCGCGCCGCTTGACCGCACGGCCCTGCCCGCCTATATCACCGGCAACATCCAACCCATCGGGAATGGCCTTGTCGTCGCGCAACTTGGCTAACGCATTGATGGGACTGGATTTTCACATACGCGAAACGGCTGCACGGCAGGACCCGAATCCGGGGCCATTGCCATGCGGCCTTTTTCTGTCTGTGGACATCAATGCGCGCCTGAAATTCTGAACGAAGGCACAAGCACCTTATGGCATCCCGTACCGCTCCTGCGTCCCTCTCGCGTCAAAAGCGTATCCGCAAAATCTTTGGTGACATCCACGAAGTCATCGACATGCCCAACCTGATCGAAGTCCAGCGCGAAAGCTATGAGCAATTCCTGCGCTCCGACCCGTCGATAGGGTACGTATCAGGCCTAGAAAAAACGCTGCGCAGCGTGTTTCCGGTCAAGGATTTTGCCGGAACGTCGGAACTCGACTTCGTGCATTACGAACTCGAAGACCCCAAATATGACGTCGAGGAATGCCGCCAGCGCGGGATTACTTATGCGGCGCAGATGAAGGTGACGCTGCGCCTCATCGTGTTCGAGGTTGACCCCGACACCGAAGCGCGTTCGGTTTTGGATATCAAGGAGCAGGACGTGTATATGGGCGACATGCCGCTCATGACGCATAACGGCACCTTCTTCATCAACGGCACAGAGCGCGTTATCGTATCGCAGATGCACCGTTCGCCGGGCGTATTGTTCGACCATGACCGCGGCAAGACGCACTCGTCGGGCAAATATCTCTTTGCCGCGCGCGTTATTCCATATCGTGGTTCGTGGCTCGATTTCGAATTCGACGCCAAGGACATCGTCAACGTCCGCATCGACCGCAAGCGCAAGCTGCCGGTTTCGACGCTATTGTACGGCCTGGGCATGAATGACGAGGAAATCCTCAACCATTTCTATGACACCGTAACCTTCCAGCGCGGCAAGGGTGGATGGATCATTCCGTTCAATGCCGAACAATGGCGCGCTTCGAAGCCGATGTTCGACCTCGTCGACGGCAAATCGGGCGAAGTCGTTTTCCCCGCTGGTACCAAGGTCACCCCGCGCGCTGCCAACAAGGCAGTCAAGGACGGCCTGACCGAGCTGCTCATTCCGACCGAAGAAATCTTCGGCCGTTATTCGGCGTTCGAATTGATCGACGAGAAAACCGGACGCATCTACGTTGAAGCTGGTGATGAAATCACCGCCGAAAATCTGGAAGCGCTCGACAAGGCGGGCATCGATGCGATCGAACTGCTCGACATCGACCATGTCATCACTGGTGCGTGGATCCGCAACACGGTCAAGGCCGACAAGGCAGAGAACCGCGACATGGGCCTTGATGCGATCTACCGCGTCATGCGCCCCGGCGAGCCGCCAACGCGCGAAACTGCCGAAGCATTGTTCGCTGGCTTGTTTTTCGATCCCGACCGTTACGACCTGTCGGCGGTTGGCCGCGTCAAGCTCAACATGCGTTTGCAGCTAGATGCCGCTGACGATCACACCACTTTGCGCAACGAGGATATCCTCGCAGTCGTCAAGGAACTGGTGAATCTGAAGGACGGCAAGGGCGAGATCGACGATATCGATAACCTCGGCAACCGCCGGGTCCGCTCGGTCGGCGAATTGCTGGAAAACCAGTACCGCGTCGGCCTACTCCGTATGGAGCGCGCCGTTAAGGAGCGTATGAGCTCAGTCGACGTATCGACGGTGATGCCGAACGACCTGATCAACGCCAAGCCAGCTGTTGCTGCGGTTCGTGAATTCTTCGGCTCGTCGCAGCTGTCGCAGTTCATGGATCAGACCAACCCGCTGTCGGAAGTCACCCACAAGCGCCGCGTGTCGGCACTTGGACCAGGCGGTCTGACCCGCGAGCGCGCAGGCTTCGAAGTCCGCGACGTTCACCCAACGCATTATGGCCGAATCTGCCCGATTGAAACGCCAGAAGGCCCGAACATCGGTCTGATCAACTCGCTCGCGAGCTTCAGCCGCGTGAACAAATATGGCTTTATCGAAACGCCTTACCGCAAGGTCGTCGACCATAAGGTCACCGACGACGTGGTCTATCTGTCCGCAATGGAAGAGCAGAAGAACACGATTGCGCAGGCCAACGCTGAACTGACCGCCGACGGCAGCTTTGCCGAAGAGCTGATTTCGTCACGCGAATCGGGCGAATTCCTGATGGCCCCGCGCGATCAGGTGACGTTGATGGACGTTTCGCCAAAGCAGCTGGTTTCGGTTGCAGCATCGCTCATTCCATTCCTGGAAAACGATGACGCCAACCGTGCGCTGATGGGTTCGAACATGCAACGTCAGGCCGTGCCTCTGCTGCGTGCAGAAGCACCGTTTGTCGGCACCGGGATGGAAGAAACCGTAGCCCGCGACTCCGGCGCTGCCATCGGCGCACGCCGTTCGGGCATCGTCGATCAGGTTGACGCAACGCGTATCGTTGTCCGCGTCACCGGCGAAGTCGAACCCGGCAAATCGGGCGTCGACATCTACACGCTGCAGAAATTCCAGCGGTCGAACCAGAACACCTGCATCAACCAGAAGCCACTGGTGAAGGTTGGTGACGTTATCGAAGCCGGCGACATCATTGCCGACGGTCCTTCGACCGAACTGGGTGAACTGGCGCTGGGCAAGAACAGCCTCGTCGCGTTCATGCCGTGGAATGGCTACAACTACGAAGACTCGATCTTGATTTCGGAACGCATCGTGAAAGACGATGTGTTCACCTCGATCCATATCGAAGAATTCGAAGTGATGGCCCGCGATACCAAGCTTGGACCAGAAGATATCACGCGCGATATTCCAAATGTCGGTGAGGAAGCACTTCGCAGCCTGGACGAAGCGGGTATCGTCTATATCGGTGCTGAAGTGCATCCGGGTGACATTCTCGTCGGCAAGATTACCCCCAAGGGTGAATCGCCGATGACACCGGAAGAAAAGCTTCTGCGCGCCATCTTTGGTGAAAAGGCAAGCGACGTGCGCGACACTTCGCTCAAGCTGCCACCGGGTGTTGCCGGAACGGTTGTTGAAGTGCGCGTGTTTAACCGCCACGGCATCGACAAGGACGAGCGCGCGATGGCCATCGAACGCGAAGAAATCGAACGTCTTGCGAAGGACCGCGAGGACGAACGCTCGATTTTGAACCGTGCAAGCTACAACCGCCTGAAGGACATGCTGATCGGCCAGACCGCAGCAGCAGCGCCCAAAGGCATCAAGAAGGGCGACAAGATCACCGAGGAAAACCTCGCTGAAATCGAGCGCCACGAATGGTGGAAAATCGCGGTTTCAGACGACAAGGTTCAGGGCGACCTCGAAGCCGTCAAGGTGCAGTATGACGATGCCGTCAAGCTGATCGTAGAGAAGTTCGAAGATCGCCGCGAGAAGCTGGAGCGCGGCGATGAGCTTGCTCCGGGCGTGCTCAAGATGGTCAAGGTCTTCGTCGCGGTTAAGCGCAAGCTGCAGCCGGGCGACAAGATGGCCGGACGTCACGGAAACAAGGGTGTTATCTCGCGGATCCTTCCGCAAGAAGACATGCCGTTCCTCGCAGATGGCACGCCAGTCGATATCGTGCTCAATCCGCTCGGTGTGCCTTCGCGTATGAACGTCGGGCAGATTTTCGAAACTCATCTCGGCTGGGCCGCACGCAGTCTTGGCATGCAGATTGGCGAGGCTTTGGAAGAATGGCGCCATGCCAACCCGAACCCGGAAGCTGCGGCACCGCCCGAAGTGGTGCGCGAGCGTTTGGTCAAGGCCTATGGCGAAAATTATGCCAAGGAAATTGGCGGCCGTAGCGACGCCGACATCATCGAGCTGGCAGGCAATGTCAAAACCGGTGTGCCGATGGGTACGCCTGTGTTCGACGGTGCACGCGAAGCCGACGTGACGACAATGTTGCAACTGGCAGGCCTTGATGGCTCGGGTCAGTCGGACCTGTTCGACGGACGCACCGGGGACAAGTTCGACCGCAAGGTGACCGTAGGCATCATCTACATGCTTAAGCTGCATCACTTGGTGGACGACAAGATCCACGCCCGTTCAATCGGACCGTATTCGCTCGTTACCCAGCAGCCGCTGGGTGGTAAGGCGCAGTTCGGTGGTCAGCGTTTCGGGGAAATGGAGGTCTGGGCGCTTCAAGCTTATGGCGCTGCCTACACCCTGCAGGAAATGCTCACGGTCAAATCCGATGACGTTATCGGTCGTACCAAGGTTTACGAAGCCATCGTCAAGGGTGACGATACCTTCGAAGCCGGTATCCCTGAAAGCTTCAACGTTCTGGTCAAGGAAATGCGCTCGCTGGGTCTTAACGTAGACCTGAAAGCGCACGATCTGGTCGAAGGTGACGAGGGCTTTGCCGAGGCGGCGGAATAAGCAGAGACGGGCGGATGAAAGTCCGCCCCCTGCCCTTCTGCAAGATTTCAAGGGTCGTTGACCCGATAAGGAATACAAAATGAACGAACTGAGCAAATTCAACAATCCCGTCGCCAAGGTCGAAACATTCGATCAGATCCAGATCGGTATCGCCAGCCCGGAGAAAATCCGGTCATGGTCGTTCGGCGAAATCAAGAAGCCCGAAACCATCAACTACCGCACGTTCAAGCCAGAGCGTGACGGTCTGTTCTGCGCGCGCATCTTTGGTCCAGTAAAGGATTATGAGTGCTTGTGCGGCAAGTATAAGCGTATGAAATATAAGGGCGTCGTCTGCGAAAAGTGCGGCGTTGAAGTCACCGTCACCAAAGTGCGTCGTGAGCGTATGGGCCATATCGAGCTCGCTGCGCCGGTTGCGCATATCTGGTTCCTGAAGTCGCTGCCATCGCGCATCGGCTTGCTGCTCGACATGCAGTTGAAGCAGCTTGAGCGCGTTCTGTACTTCGAAAACTACATCGTAACCGAGCCCGGCCTAACCGCGCTGGAGAAGTTCCAGTTGTTGTCGGAAGACGAACTGCTCGACGCCCAGGACGAATATGGCGAAGACGCGTTCACCGCGTCGATCGGTGCCGAAGCCGTCAAGACCATGCTGATGGACCTCGACCTTGTGCAGGAACGTCAGGACCTGCTCGACGAACTGGCTGTTACCAAGTCGGAACTGAAACCGAAGAAAATCATCAAGCGTTTGAAGGTTGTCGAAAGCTTCATCGATTCAGGCAACAAGCCTGAGTGGATGATCCTCGACGTCATTCCGGTCATTCCGCCAGAATTGCGCCCGCTGGTGCCGCTGGATGGTGGCCGCTTTGCGACCTCGGATCTCAACGATCTCTATCGCCGCGTCATCAACCGTAACAACCGTTTGAAGCGCCTGATTGAACTGCGCGCACCTGACATCATCGTCCGCAATGAAAAGCGGATGTTGCAGGAAGCTGTCGATGCGCTGTTCGACAATGGTCGCCGTGGCCGCACGATTACCGGTGCGAACAAGCGTCCGTTGAAGTCGCTGTCCGACATGCTCAAGGGCAAGCAGGGCCGCTTCCGTCAGAACCTTCTCGGCAAGCGCGTCGATTATTCGGGCCGTTCGGTCATCGTGACCGGTCCGGAACTGAAACTGCATCAGTGCGGTCTGCCTAAGAAAATGGCGCTCGAACTGTTCAAGCCGTTCATCTATTCACGCCTCGATGCCAAGGGTCTTTCGATGACCCTGAAGCAAGCGAAGAAGTGGGTTGAGAAGGAACGCAAGGAAGTCTGGGACATCCTCGACGAGGTTATCCGCGAGCATCCCGTGCTTTTGAACCGCGCGCCAACGCTTCACCGTTTGGGCATCCAGGCATTCGAACCTGTCCTGATTGAAGGCAAGGCTATTCAGCTTCACCCGCTCGTTTGCTCGGCATTCAACGCCGACTTCGACGGTGACCAGATGGCCGTCCACGTTCCGCTGAGCCTTGAAGCGCAGCTCGAAGCCCGCGTCCTGATGATGTCGACGAACAACATCCTGTCGCCAGCCAATGGTAAGCCAATCATCGTTCCTTCGCAGGATATGGTCTTGGGCCTCTATTATCTGTCGATGGACCGTAAGGGTGAGCCAGGCGAAGGCATGATGCTTTCGGATATGGCCGAAGTGCATCAGGCGCTTGAGGTCGGTGCGGTCACGCTCCACTCCAAGATTATCGCCCGCGTACCGCAGACCGACGAAGACGGCACGCAGCGCATGGTACGATTCGACACCACGCCGGGCCGTATGTTGCTTGCAGAAACGTTGCCACAAAGCCACCGCGTACCGTTCGAAACCGTCAACCGCCTTCTCACCAAGAAGGAATTGGGCGACGTTATCGATCAGGTCTATCGCCACACCGGCCAGAAGGACACCGTATTGTTCGCCGACGCGATCATGTCGCTTGGCTTTAAATATGCGTTCAAGGCAGGCATTTCGTTCGGCAAGGACGACATGATCATTCCGGAAGAAAAAGAAGGAATGGTTGCCGAAACCAAGGCGATTGTTGCCGATTTCGAGCAGCAATATCAGGACGGCCTGATCACCCAGCAGGAAAAGTACAACAAGGTGATCGACGCCTGGTCGACCTGTGGTGACAAGGTCGCCAACGCCATGATGGACAAGCTGAAAGCGTCGCCGATGGACGAGCATGGCCGCGAATTGCCGGTCAACTCGGTCTACATGATGGCTCACTCGGGTGCGCGTGGTTCGCCAGCGCAGATGAAGCAGCTTGCCGGCATGCGCGGATTGATGGCCAAGCCTTCGGGCGAGATCATCGAAACGCCGATCATTTCGAACTTTAAGGAAGGTCTGACCGTTCTCGAGTATTTCAACTCGACCCACGGTGCCCGTAAGGGTCTGGCCGATACTGCGCTGAAGACGGCAAACTCGGGTTATCTGACCCGCCGTCTGGTCGACGTATCGCAGGATTGCACCATCGTCGAAGTCGACTGCAAAACCGAACGTGCGCTGGAAATGCGCTCGATCGTTCAGGGTGGCTCGACCATCGCTTCGCTCGGCGAGCGTGTACTTGGCCGCACCACGGCAGAGGACATCATGGGCCTTGATGGCAAGGTATTGATCCCTGCCGGAACCTTGCTCGACGAGCCGATGGTCACCGCGATGGAAGAAACCGGCATTCAAGCCCTCAAGATCCGCAGCCCATTGGTCTGCGAATCCAAGGTCGGCGTGTGCGGCACCTGCTATGGCCGTGACTTGGCTCGGGGTACTCCGGTGAACATCGGTGAAGCTGTCGGCGTTATCGCTGCACAGTCGATCGGTGAGCCTGGCACGCAGCTGACGATGCGTACCTTCCACATCGGTGGTGCGGCGCAGCTTAACGAGCAGTCGAACCTTGATGCAACTGCGTCGGGTACGGTCATGTATCGCGACCTGCCAAGCATCATCGACAAGCGCAAAAAGCGTTTGGCGATGGCCCGCAACGGCGAACTGGTTGTAGTCGACAAGGATGGCCGCGAGATGGAAATCCACCGTCTGCCTTATGGTGCAACGTTGATGTTCGCCGATGGCGATGCGGTCAACTCGGGCGATCGTCTGGCTGAATGGGATCCCTTCACCATGCCGATCATCACCGAAAAATCGGGTATTGTGAAATATCAGGACCTGATCGACGGCAAAACGCTGACCGAGCAAACCGACGAAGCAACGGGTATCGCCCAGCGCGTCGTGACCGAAGACCGTGCGGGCAGCCGTACCAAGAAGGAAGACCTCCGCCCGCGTCTGACGCTTCTCGACGAGAAGACCGACGAAGCGGCTCGTTATCTTCTGGGTGTCGGCACGATGCTGTCGGTCGAGGATGGTGCAGAGGTTCAGGCAGGCGACGTTCTCGCCCGTGTGACCCGCGAATCCGCCAAGACCCGCGACATCACCGGCGGTCTGCCGCGCGTTGCCGAGCTGTTCGAAGCACGTATTCCGAAGGACAATGCGATCATCGCGAAGATTTCGGGCCGCGTTGAATTCGTCCGTGACTATAAGGCAAAGCGCAAAATCGCGATTGTCCCGGAAGAAGGCGATCGTATCGAATATCTCATCCAGAAGTCGAAGGTTCTCGACGTGCAGGAAGGCGATTTCGTCCGCAAGGGCGATAACCTGATTGCAGGTTCACCGAACCCGCATGACATTCTTGAAGTCATGGGCATTGAGGCGCTGGCCGAGTATCTGGTTGCCGAAATTCAGGAAGTGTACCGTTTGCAAGGCGTGAAGATCAACGACAAGCACATCGAAACGATTGTTCGCCAGATGCTGCAGAAAGTTGAAATCACATTTGGCGGCGATACCACGCTCCTGCCGGGCGAACAGGTTGACCGTGAAGAAATGGACGCAATCAACGCAAAGCTGACCAAGGGCCAGGCACCGGCAACGGGTAACCCCGTGCTGCTCGGCATCACCAAGGCTTCGCTGCAGACACGTTCGTTCATCTCGGCGGCGTCGTTCCAGGAAACCACCCGCGTGCTGACGCAGGCGGCGGTTGAGGGCAAGAAGGACATCCTCACCGGTCTCAAGGAAAACGTCATCGTTGGACGCCTGATCCCTGCGGGTACTGGCTCTGCCATGAACCGCATGCGGATCGCCGCCACCAGCCGCGACGTTGCGCTGCGTGCCCAGTATAAGAAGCTGCAGGAAAGCCTGATTGCGCCCGAAACGGCGGAAGAAGAGCATGCAGCCGAACTGGCACAAGGCCCCGAAGCTGCGATTGGTGACGATGTGTTGGCCAAGGTCATTTCCGATGACCTGACCACCGAAGATGCGGCAATCGACGATGTTATCGAGATCGGCAGCGAGGAAGAGTAAGCTTTTTCGCTAAGGTCCGAGGACTAAACAAAAACCCGCCGGGAGTTATTCCGACGGGTTTTTTGTTGGTCGAATGCATTGTTCTGCGCGGCGTCTGGAATGTTGTCGAAAGCGGATATCCAAATCCCAATATTCCGCCACATAACCGCTAGCCATCCCCCATCCCCCTCAATATACAGCATAACTCGACAACGGGGATTGGGCGCGACGATATGCTGACGACCATAAGTTCATGGGTAAAGCGGCATCGCGTCTGGTCGGCGATTATCGCGCTGCTGCTGCTGTTCGTCCTCTATCGCGTGCTCCGCCCTACCCCGCATGATTATGAATATATCAGCGAGACCGTCACCCGCGGCGAGGTGCTGCGCAAGGTGTCGGCCAGCGGCAAGGTCCGTGCGCTGAATACCATCAAGGTCGGCACCGAAGTGTCGGGTCAGGTGACCAAGGTCTATGTCGATTTCAACTCGCCGGTGAAGGCGGGCCAGGTTCTCGCCGAGATCGACCCGACCCGCGTCCGTGCGCGGGTGCAGCAGTCCGAGGCGCAGGTTGCGCTGGCTCGCGCCGGGTTGCAGCAAACGGTGGCCAATGTCGCTCGCGCCCGGTCGGAGCTTGAGATTCAGGAGCGCGACTTTGCGCGGCAAAAGGCGCTGGCCGAGCGCGGTTTCGTGTCAAAGGCCGGCCTAGACATCGCGCAAAGCAAGCTGAACAGCGCGCACAACGCGTTGCAGGTGGCGCTGGCGCAAACGCAGAGTGGCAATGCGCAGATTAGTCAGGGGACCGCCGAACTATCATCCGCGCGGCTTGACCTCAACCGCACCGTCATTGTCGCCCCTGCCAGCGGCGTCATCATCAACAAATTGGTCGAACCAGGCACCACCGTCGCCGCGAGTTTCCAGACGCCTAATTTGTTCGAAATCGCCGCCGACACAACCAAGATGCAGGTCGAAGCATCGGTTGATGAGGCGGATATCGGGCAAATCGTCGAGGGCCAGAATGTAACCTTCACCGTCGACAGCTACCCCGATACCATCTTCCGCGCCAAGGTCCGGCAGGTTCGCAAGGCGCCAGTCGAAACGCAGAATGTCGTCAGCTATCTGGTCATCATCGACGTCGATAATCTCGACGGCAAATTGCTGCCCGGCATGACGGCTAATGTCGAAATCATCACCGGGGCTAAGGCCAATGTCTTGCGCGTACCGACCAATGCCTTACGTTTCCGCCCGAAGGTCGCGGATCGCGGCGAACCGGCGAAGGAAAAGCCAGCTGCCCCCGGCAAAAAGGAAACACCGCGCCCGACGCTCTATCTCGCAGGCGCTGACGCCTATCGGCCAACAAGGAAGCAGGTCGGGATCGGCCTGCAAGGCGACGACTATACCGAAGTCATATCGGGTATAAAAGCGGGCGACAAAGTGCTTGTCCGCACCAAATCGCTTAAGCCAAAGGCAGAGACCGACGAATCGGACGAAGATGACAGCGCTGCTTGAAACGCATGATCTGGTAAAGGATTATGTGATTGGCGGCGAAACGGTGCACGCCGTCAACCGTGTGTCGCTGAGCATCCAGCGGGGCGAGTTCGTCGCGATCATGGGCGCCAGTGGTTCGGGCAAATCGACTTTCATGAACATGATCGGTTGCCTTGATATTCCAACATCGGGAACGTTGCTGCTCGACGGCATCGATACCAAGACGCTCGACAGCGATGAATTGGCCGAAATCCGCAATCGCAAGATCGGCTTTGTGTTTCAGCAGTTCAATCTGCTCGCCCGTACCAGCGCGCTGGACAATGTGGCGGTGCCGCTGATTTATCGGGGGATGGGGTACACCGAACGGCGCGAGCGCGCGCAAGCCAAGCTGGAGGCAATGGGGTTAGGCGATCGGCTGCTTAATACTCCTGCCAAGCTGTCGGGCGGACAGCAACAGCGCGTCGCCATCGCCCGCGCGCTGGTGACCGATCCGCTGATGGTGCTGGCGGACGAACCAACCGGCGCGCTCGATACGCAGACATCGCTCGACATCATGGGTATTTTCCAGAAGCTGAACGACGACGGCATCACGCTGATCGTCGTCACCCACGAACCCGACATCGCTGAATATGCAGCCCGGCGGATTGTGTTTCGCGACGGGCAAGTCATCGAGGATGCAGCAGTGAAATCACGCCGCCGCGCAGGTGCAGCATGAATAGCCTGCTTGGCTCCATCGCCGGTTGGGGCGTGAATGTCGCGATTGCCATGACCGCGCTGCGCACCAATTTGATGCGCTCTATCCTGACAACCTTGGGGGTAATGATCGGAGTTTTCTCGGTGATTTTGGCTGTGGCGGTGGGTAATGGCGCGCAGGTTTCAGTGACGCAGCAGATCGCCACGCTTGGCTCCAACATGGCAATCGTCGTGCCAGAACCCGACAGCGGCAACAGCGGTCCGCGCCGCCCTAGCGACCGGGGAAGGCTGACTGAACGCGATGGCCAGGCAATCCTGCGGCAGGTTCCAGGGGTGATCGCGGTTGCGCCTCAGATCCGCAACAGCGTGCAGGCGGTGACCTCGGGACGCAGCGCAACAACGCAAGCCATTGGGGCCACGCCCGAATATGGCACCATCTCAAACGTCAACGCATCCGACGGCCGGTTCCTGACCCAAGGCGATGTCGGCTCGGCAGGACGAGTGGCAGTTATCGGGCAAACCGTCGCCGACAAGCTGTTTGCCGACATAAGCCCGGTCGGCCAAACGCTGCGGATAAACCGTGTACCCTTTACCGTCGTCGGCGTATTGGAAAGCAAAGGAAGCAATCTTGGCAACGACAATGACGACCAGATAGTCGTGCCGATAACGACGCTCCGCCAACGGCTGTCAACCGCAGCGACGCAAGGGCCCGACGACGTTACCTTATTGTTCGTTGGATTTGAGGACGAAGAAACGCTGCTCGACGGACAGAAAGAAATCAAGAGCCTGCTACGCGACCGCTACCGGGTGCCCAAAGGAAAGATCAATCCGTTCACCGTACGCACGACCACTGAAATTGCTGAAACGACCGGCGAAGTGACACAAATCTTCCAAGCGGTTTTGGTCGCGATTGCCTCCATCTCGCTGCTCGTCGGCGGCATTGGCATCATGAATATCATGCTGGTCAGCGTTACTGAGCGCACACGGGAAATCGGACTTCGGATGGCATTGGGCGCAAAACGCAGCGACATCCGGAACCAGTTTCTGGTCGAAGCCGCCGTGTTGTGCGTGATTGGCGGGGCCATCGGCCTCATACTCGCGATGGTTGCGGCCGCTATCTTTCAGCAAGTGGCAGATTTTCCGGCCCCGGTCGGGTTGGACACGGCTTTACTGTCGGTCGCGTTTTCAGCGGTGATCGGCATACTGTTCGGTGGTTACCCGGCGATCCGGGCCTCACGCCTTTCTCCAATCGAAGCGCTGCGCAGTGAATAGTCAGAATTTTCCGGACAATGTCAGCTGAATCAACGGATCGAGATAGCGTTTCCGGTTCACTATCTGCGTGACGCTGCCGCCTGAGCGGGTTCCTGTATAAATAAACCGGTCGCGGCTGAAATCCGGGATGCTGGTATATTGCAGACGCAACGTCCCCAATTTGAATTTGGAATACTCAACGAACAGATTTGTCCGCACTCCATCTTTCTGACTGCGAAATTCATTCAGGAAATAAGCGTTATTGGCATCCTGAACATTTACGGTGACGCCATATACAAATCCAGTACCGGCGATGTCATGGCGCAGCGCCCATTCCTGATGCCAAAGAGGCCGGTTTGACATGCGTCTTTTCAGGCCAGTCACCGGGTCGGTCACGCGGCTGTCGTGATAGTGACCAGTATATTTAACCTCGATGCCGGTTATCCCGGCGGGCTTTGTTAGCCAGTCGAACGGCAACGTAATTTCAAGTTCGCCATTCCATCTTTTACTGCTGCCGATGTTGCCCGCGCCGTCAAATTGCGCGGTGATATTACCGGCGGCATCGCGTAATGTGACAGGCACAAGATCCTGCGTGTCGCTGACCGACTGATAATCGCCCTTCAACTGGATGCTGCCGCGTTCGAGGAATTTATGTCGGATGAGCGCAGAAAAAGTGGTCACTTTTTCAGGCACCAGATCCGCGTTGCCGACATCCACCTGATTGCCCAATGTTACGTCGATTGATGTTGCAAATTCTTCGAAATCGAGCTGTGCCACCTGCCGATCAGCACGGAATTCCAGCATGGTTTGTGGGTTCACCGTCCAGGTTGCAATTGCACGTGGCTTGATGAATTTGAAACGGCGCGCAGCGTTACTGTCACCAGACAGGGTCAGCTTGGAAAATTCCGCAATTGCGCCAGCTTCGATTTTCCATTGCGGACTTATCGTCCAAACATCGGTCACGAACGGTTCGATGCGGGTTTCCTCAACCAGCACATCCGACGGCGGGAACGCGGTAACTACCCCGCCGACCGTGCTTGCGGCTGAAAAACGTGCGTCCAGCCGGTTATACGCGATTTCACCGCCGAACTGGATCGCATGGTTGCTTATGCCGCTCCAGTCGTTCTGGATACGCGCCACAGCCTCCACGGGCTTATTGCGGCTTCGTGTTTCGAACAATTCTGCAGGCTGGCCGACGCGCAATGCTTCGATGGTAAAATCATTGCTATCGGTGGCGGCTCGATAAAGCCCGATGATCTTGGTGTTGAGCTTGGGCGCCAGTCCGAATTCGATATCGCCGCCTACTTCGTAATTGATATCGTTGATCGGCCCACCGCGGTTTAGCACTTCGTCGCCGATGTCGGCACCCGCCGCATTGGAAAACTCGCCCAGCCGGTGGTCGAACCCGTCATTCCAGCGCACCCGGCCGTTGAGGTTGAGCTTCGCGCCACCGATGCGCGTCTTGATTGCGCCACCAATCGCAGCTTCGTCATATCCGCCCTCGCCGCGATAGTAGCGACGCTCGGTTAGCGCACCGGTTCCGGTTTTGAAATCCTCCGGGCCGTATCCGTAAATCCGTTCTGAATAAGAGGAGAAATTCAGTTCATAGGTCGTTTTGCCCCGCCGCAAGGTGGCCGATGCGTTGGCCGACGGCTGGAAGCCATAGCGGTGCCCGAACACCAGATTGCCTTCATAGGTGCCGCTTACCTTTGCCGATACTTTGCGAACGACATTGACCACTTGTCCCTGGCCTTGCGTTTCGGAATCGGCGCCGGCTTGTTCGGTTAGTTCGATATGCTCGACTTCACTTGCCGGAATGCGCGACAGGATCGTGAAGATGTCGTCGGATTTGGACGAGGGGCGATCGCCATCGATAAGCACATTACCCGCATTTTCGCCAAAGCCGCGACGACCCTCATCCCCCGCGATGGAAAAGCCAGGTATGCGACGGACCATGTCAAGTGCAGTCACAGGGGCGTAGGCAACGAAAAAATCGGCGCGAAACTGACGCTTGCCATTGGCAGACGCATCCGCGGCTGTCGTCGGGGCCGCATCCTCAGCATGAAGCGCTGGCGAAAAAGACAGGCTAGCTGCCCCCGCAAATAATAATGCAGACGTGCGGCGAAAAATGGACATCGAACCTCCCGACCGGACCTGCGCATGTTGCACATCAATCCGCTGGAGCTACGATTACAAGCGTAGACAGAAATCCGGTATTGCCCTTCGACCAACGAACCGCGCATTCGACCAAATGCAAATGGGCAACCAAATCAGCTGTTTGTCGAATCCTGACGGCAGTTGGTAGACGCCGTTATGGTCAGATTGGCCGTTAAATTGGTCGGTCCTGTTCGACCTCAATCTGCTCGTTCAGCTGCGCGGCCTTGGCACAGGCATCTTCGTTGCCATCCTCACATTTTTCCCGTGCCTTGTCGCGTTGCCGCGCAAGTTTGCCGAGTGCCTCCTCACGCTTGCGCAACTCCCGCCCGCGATTTTCATCCGACTCTGATTGACTGGTGGTCAGGACATCGGCGGTTTTCGAAACGATTTTGACAGGCGCAGTCACAACGTCGGTTACTAACGACACACAGCCAGAGAGCATGACCGCAGAACCTAAAACCAGCAAATATCGCATAAACGCTCCCAATTCCGAATGCCACTGTCACGCAATAGCCGACTTTCCTGAGCCGGCGCTGAATGTCATTTATTAACGCAGCAAATCCAGCGCGATCGCGCGTACCTCTTCGGCCATGTCCGGCCGTTCCAGCGCAACCGCCAGATTGGCCTCGATATAGCCGACTTTCGAGCCGCAATCATAGCGCTTGCCATCGAAGGTGACTGCGTGGAAAGCCTGCTTACCGATCATTTGCGCCATTGCATCGGTCAGCTGGATTTCACCGCCTGCGCCTTTTCCCTGGCCTTCCAGCACGCGCATGACTTCGGGCTGAAGGATGTAGCGACCCGATATGATGAGGTTCGACGGCGCATCTTCGGCGTTTGGCTTTTCAACCAGCCCGAGCACTTCGGTCACCGCGCCATCCTGTTCACCCGGAGCTATAACGCCATAGCTGGACACTTTGTCATGCGGCACTTCGAGGACGCTTATCATATTGCCGCCCAACCGGTGGTAGGCATCGACCATCTGTTTCATACAGCCCGGCGAGCCGTGCATGAATTCATCGGGCAGAAAAATGGCAAAGGGCTCGTCACCAACAATATCGCGCGCGCACCAGATAGCATGGCCCAGCCCCAACGGCTCCTGTTGCCGGACATAAGCACAATTGCCCGGGCCAAGCCGTGTCGGTTCCAATACTGACAAATCCTTGCCGCGCTCCGACATGGTTTTTTCAAGCTCGTAAGCGATGTCGAAATGATCCTCGATCGCGCTCTTGCCGCGACCGGTGACGAAAATCATCTGCTCGATGCCCGCCTCACGCGCTTCATCGACCGCGTACTGGATCAGCGGACGGTCAACGATTGGCAGCATCTCTTTCGGGATGGCCTTGGTCGCCGGAAGAAAGCGGGTGCCGAGGCCAGCGACAGGGAAAACGGCCTTGCGAATGCGTTTGTGCGTCATGGCCGCCGCTATCGCATCAAGCCAAACGTTCGGCAAATCCCTTTTTCAGCTTGGCCAGTTTTGGCGGGATGACGGCAAGGCAATAAGGATTGCGTTGGCCCTCGCCTTCCCAATATTCCTGATGGTAATCCTCTGCTGGATACCATGTGGCGGGGCCTTCGATGGTGGTCACGATCGGCGCTGGCCAATCGGCAGCCGCGCGGGCGATCCCGGCTTGCGCTTCGGCTCGCTGCGCATCGTCCATGGGGAAAATCGCTGAGCGATATTGGGTGCCGATGTCATTACCCTGACGGTTTAGCTGCGTCGGATCATGCGTCGCGAAATGGATGTCGAGCAGGTCGGCATAGCTGATAACAGCTGGATCAAAATGGATCTTGATGGCCTCGGCATGACCGGTGTTGCCGGTGCAGACGTTCTTATAGTCAGGGTCGGCAACATGGCCGCCGATATAACCACTCTCGACGCTGCTCACGCCTTTCAACTGGCCGAACACTGCCTCGGTGCACCAGAAACAGCCGCCTGCAAAAATTGCTTCTTCATGTGGCATGGGAGATTCCTTGTTCGTTACTCGGCGGTGCAGACTTCTTGGCCTCATCACCGCGCACCACCAGTAGGTACATCGCTGGCGTCACTATACGTGATAGCAGGGTCGAGGAAATCAACCCCCCGATAAGCACAATTGCAAGCGGCCCGTACAGGCTACCGCCGAACAGTGCCAATGGCATCAACCCGCCTATAGCGGTAATCGAGGTTAGCAGCACGGGCAGGAAACGGACCTCGCCCGCTTGCTCGATTGCCTCGCGCAACGCCATTCCGCGGTCGCGAAGCTGGCTGGTGAAGTCGACTAGCAGGATTGAATTTTTAATCTCGATGCCGATTAGAGCGATAAAACCGATAACCGCCAGAAACGACAAATTGTTACCGGTTACCACCAACGCTATCAGTCCGCCGAACGTGCCGAGCGGGATGACACCTGCGACCACCAAGGCCTCTTTGAACCGTCCGAATTCGGCGACCAATATCGCAAAAATGCTGAACATCGCGATCATCACGATGGGGCCAAAACCGGCGAACGTATCGTTGATTTTTTCCGCCTCGCCGCCAAGCTCAATCTTATATCCAGACTTTAGCGGAATTTCATCCATCTTCGCCTGAGCTTCTTGATTGACCTTCGTTACGACGGCACCATCAGTCAGTTGAGCAGTCACACTGACATTTCGCTCAAGATTGTAGCGGTAAATTGCGGCCGGCGTCGATTCAAGTTTTGGGCTGCTGATTTCAGCGAGTTGGACCGACTGTCCACTACGATTTGAAACATAGATTGATTCGAGCGCGGAAATTGGTTGCGTTTCAGCTAGCGGGAGCCGGACCACCACTGGATAGCTGTCGCCTTCAACATCGCGAAATGTTCCTGCCCGCTCACCGGTCAGCGCCAAGCGGATGGCACGGCGCGGTGCGCCTGCTGGAATATCGAGCAGCGCCGCTTTGCTTTCATCGATTCGAACGTCCAAATCAACGCGATCAAACGCCACGGGGCTGTTTACGTCACGCGTCCCAGCGGTGTCGCGCAGCGCCTGCTCCATTTTTGCGGAAACAACTCTCAATTCATCAAGGTCAGGTCCATAAACGCGAAACTCGACTGGCGCATTTATCGGCGTTCCATTCTGGAATAGCACCAACTTGATACGTGCACCCGATATTTGATCTAGCCTTTTCCGCAGCCGTTCGACCATGGAGCGACTTTCGGCGCCTTTCCAGTCGTCCATGATTGCCAGAACTTCTCCATGAGTCGGATTTTCACCGCGCTGGAAAACATTGTAAAAAACCGGCGGGTTGTAACTGCCGACATTTTCGGCGCGAACCTTGATTGCCGGTTCGGTTTTCAAAATATCGGAAACCTGTTTCACGATGCGACCGGTCTCAGCGATACTTGCCCCCTGCTCGGCCTCCACAGTGACACGGAAGTAAGATGTATCGGCGTTTGGAAACAGGCTAAAGCCCAGCACAGGAACAAGCGCGAATGCTGCGCAGGTGACCGCCAGAGCACCCCAAACGGATCTTCGCGGTCGGTCAAGCGCCCAATGCAGCATCGGATGATAAAAACGGTCAATCTTGGCCATCAGCCAGCGCAGGATCGCATTTCCGCCCTCATGCTCGTCCCGGCTTAATATGCGGCTGGCCAAAAACGGCACGATTGTAAGCGACACGATCATGGATGCGGTTATCGTAGCAACGATTGTCGCGATGAAGCTTTGGGTGAATTTACCTGCACCCTCGGGTAAAAAAAACAGCGGGAAAAATGCGAATACCAGAACGCCGGTTGACCCCATCACCGCCATCGTGATTTCCCGCGTGCCATCAATCGCTGCCTGATCGCGGCTTTTGTTCATACGCAGATGGCGTGCGATATTTTCCACTACGACGATAGAATCGTCGACCAGCAGCCCAAGCGTCAGGATGAAGCCAGCGATGACGAGCTGGCTCATGTTGAAGCCCATTGCAGATACGGCGAGCAAGCCCGATGCAATCGACAGCGGAATGGAAATCATGACAATCAGCGACGCGCGCCAGCCAAGCGGCAACAGGGTGAACAGAACCAAGAACAACGCGATGCCAAAATCGCGTGCGAGTTCGCGCAGGCGTTTGGTGATGTCCCTGCTCTGGTCAAACTGCACCACCGCCGTGATGTCGGGTGGCAGAAGCTTTTCTTGCAAAGCCAGTTCTTTCACCAGCAAATTGCGCAATTTGGTCGCGTCGGTACCCAGTTTCTGATTGGCGGTGATCCAGATGGCGCGTTTGCCATTGTGGCTCAGCTTTACGCGTTGCTCGGCAGCACCATATTTGACTTCGGCGACATCACCGACCCGCAACAAACTACCTTCGTTGCTGCGCAGCGGCAGGTTGCGGATTTTCTCAAGGTCACGAAACGCGCCGCCCGCTTCGACATTGAAACGCCGCGCACCGCTGGTGACTGCGCCAGCGGGCACATCGGCGCCGCCGACGCGGATGGCATCGGCGACCGAACTTGCCGGGACGCGCAACGCCGCCAGCCTGCCCGCATCGATTGCGACGCTGATTTCAGGTTGCGGTAGGCCATAAATGTCGGATTGTCGGACGTCGCCATAACGGCCCAGCGCCTCGCTGATGTCACGCGCATATTTTTCCATACGATACCAGCTGGCGGTGTCGCTGAGCAACGCGATCTGAAGGATCGATGTATTGGTGGTACGGACCTTTTCGAATGTCAGCCGTTGCAAATCGGCAGGCAACTGGCCGCGAATGGCAGTAACTTCGCGGACCGCATCGTTAAAATATTGGTCGGGGTCGCCCGACCAGTCGAACTCGGCACGGATAACGGCATTGCCATCGCTGCTGGTCGAGGCAACATTCTGTACATCCTCCAGACCCTGCAACAATTCCTCGATGGGCTTGGTAATCGTCTGTTCGACCTCGGCCGCGTCAGCACCGGGTTGCGAGGCAACAATCGAGACAACGGGCATTGCGAAATGCGGATCGACGGCGCGCGGCACATTCTGAAACGCCGAAAATCCGAGCGCGCAAAGCAATGCAAACAGCACCAAAGTCAGCTGCCACCTGCGGATTGCGACCTCGGCTATGTGCATGGCTTAGCTGGCTGCTTTGATGGCGCGAACCTTTAATCCGGTGCGCAATTTCTCAAGACCGGACGTCACGATGATGTCGCCGGGCTTCAGACCGCCGGACACAATCACAAATTCGTCGGTCACCCGCTCTATGGCCACATTGCGGGTTTCGACGCGACTTTTCGCATCGACCACATATACCAACCCCTCGCCTGTGCGTACGCCGAACAGTGCGCTAGCCGGGATTTGCAATGTGCTGCCGCTATCGGCCGCAGGCAATTTTATAGTGGCTGTGCCGATTTGTCCGGAGCGCAGTTGCGGGCGGTTGGCCAGACGGAACTGAACCGTAAATGCACCTGTCGCCTCATTCGCGCGGCCATCGATTTCGGAGATGGTCGCAGTAATCGGCGCCCCGCCCAGAGATTCTATCGCGATGTCGGCGGCCATGCCGACGCGCAGTTTCGATGCATCGCGGTCGATTATCGGCACGCGGAAGACGAAACCTTCATCGCCTTCGCCCAATATCAATGCCGGGGTGCCCGCAGCAATGATTTGGCCGGGCTGTACATTGCGGGTCAGGACGACACCGCTTGATGGCGCGTATAATTGCGCGGTGCCGCTGGCGAAGCCGGCCTGCCGGACGCGCGCATCGGCGGCCTTGACGGTCGCCTCGGCAGCTTCATAGCGCGCCTTGGTAACCCAACCATCGGCGTATAGAGAGCGCAAACGTTCGAATTCTGACCGCGCGCGGTCGCGTTCGGCGGTTGCCACGCTCACATCTGCACCAACGCTGGTGGTATCAAGTGCAGCAAGGAGCGCACCGCGCTTCACAAAGTCGCCTTCCTCAAACCGGACGGTTGCAACTTTACCCGGCGTGGTAAACCCCAATGGTGTTTCGCGGCGGTAGCGGACGGTTCCCACAGCGTTGATTGTGCGTTGCAGATTTTCCTGCTGGACCGTTACAACCTGGACGGGGTGGATTTCATCCGCAGCGGTCTTAGTAACCACTTTATCCTCGCCGCAAGCGGCAAGCAGTAAAAGGGGCAATAACCCAGCTAACAATTTGCTTGATTTAGGCAATTTGTGCCCTCCCCTGCATCGCTCTCGGTTCTGTGATAGGCGAAAGCCGGGCAGGATGAAATAGCATCCTGATATGCAACTTAATTATTTGCTGACCGTGGCTAATTCATCACCAACCAACAGCGGTGGCGCAAGCAGGCCGTTCTGCTTTTTGGCGTTTTGCATGAGATCGATTTCTGCCCCCATCACTTTGACGCGGCTTTTCCAGCGCAAATGCGTGCCATCGGAAAATATCCCCAGTCCTGTTTTGCGGCCATATCGCTCCGCAAAACGCAAGGCCGCGTTGGGGTCATAACCCGCATTGGCCATCAGCCACACCGATAACCGGTCAGCCTCAATCTCGGTCGCCAATATTTCGCTTGTCCGGCGCTTGGCCGCATTCAGTCGCTCGCGATGGCCGAGCAGATTATGCGATAGTTCGTGCGCCACCACCGCCGCCAACTCGGCATCATCGCTTGCGGTGAACGCCATCAGCCCATCGGTAACCCGCACGCCATCGCCATCGGCACCGGCATCAAGCTTGGATCGGGCATCAACCCAGAAACGCGACGCGCAGATGGCGGGTGGTTCGAGCGTGATTTGCTTTTGACCGTCGGCGGTTTCCAGTGTGATCCGGATCCGGCCGTTTGCCGTCATTGCCGCTCTCAATGCCTTCTGGATGGTCTCCATGCGTTCGGCACTGGGTTTGTGTTGCACTTCACTGTGAATGCTGAACACGCCATCATTAAGTCCGACCACGCCGTCGCCCGCCTTAACGCCCATTGCGTCCGCTGGACCGCCTGGAACTACCGCGGAAACCGCAACCGGAGTGCGAAAAACAAAAGCTGCTCGTGCAACCTCACGATCCGGATATTGCTGTTCATCATGTATCACCCAGCCGGGGTTACGCTCGCGCCGCACACAATATGGCGCGTTTGCCGCTGCCAGTTGGTAACCAATATTGGCCAGCCGCAAATCCTGCTGAACCAAGGCGCGATATGCCGTGACTTGGTCGGCAGCGGCAGTGGCGGGAGCCACCGCGCCAAACAGCAGCAACGTTAAGGCTATCAGCTTCACCGGGCAGCAGCTCGTGCCAGTCGGTCATTTATGGCAACGCCGATGCCTTCGCCCGGGATTGGAGCCACCGCGATTGACTGCGCTGCACTCGCATCCGCGCGGTGCAACGCGTCGAACAAATGGGCTGCGGCTCGTGCCAGATCGCCCGAGGGTGATAGATTGTCGTCACCGGCAACTGCGCCAAAGCCGATCAGATATTCTCCGGGCGTTTGTGCCGTTGCGTTTAATCGCACGCGTTTCGATGGGGCATAATGGCTGGCCAGTTGCCCGGGCGCTTCGATTTTCGTGTCGGTCAGCGGGATTGGGACGCAGCCAGCGATACCGGAAATTTCAAGCTCGGTGACCGGACCTGGCCGCAATATCTGCCAGCCATCGTCGCGCACCGCGACAATCGTCGACTCCAGACCCGCAGCACAGGGTCCGGCATCCAAAATCAACGGCACCGCTCCCCCAAGGCTCGTCAGCACATGCTCAGCGCGAGTCGGGCTGATACCGCCGCTTTTGTTGGCCGAAGGGGCAGCAAGATATAGGCCGCTTTTTGCCAGTACCGACTGCATGACCGGATGCGCGGGGCAGCGGATGGCGATTGTCGGCAAACCGGCTGTGACCGCTTTCGTAACCGGCGCATCATCGCGCAATGGCAGGACGAGGGTGATCGGTCCGGGCCAGAACGCGTCAGCCAGCCGGTCCGCAAGGTCATTGAATTCGGCGAGGCTTTTGGCTGCTTCTGTATCCGGGACATGCACGATCAACGGGTTGAAATCGGGGCGGCCTTTGGCAGCGTAGATATGCGCCACGGCGTCGGCATTACTGGCATCGGCGGCGAGGCCGTAAACCGTCTCAGTGGGAATCGCGACGATCTGCCCGCCACGCAACAGGTCGGCGGCGGCGGTAATCGCGGCGTCATCGGCGGGGAGTACCCAGCCTTCACCTAACGTATTTGAGCCAAACATCATTCATGGCTATAGGCGACCCGGAACCCGCTTTCACAGGACTTTTTACGAATCATGGCATTCACCGCACCCGTCGCCGAGCAGCTGTTCGTTCTGAAGCATATCACCGGCATCGATGCGCTGGCCGGACACAACCGGTTTGCCGACGCTACGCCCGACATGGTGCAGGCCATTGTCGAGGGCATTGGCGAATTTGCGGCAGGTGAATTTGCGCCGCTCAATCGGATTGGCGACACGGTTGGCGCGCGCCTTGCCGGGGGCAAGGTTGTCATGCCCGAGGGGTTTGTGAGCGCTTACAAGGCCTATGTTGCCAATGGCTGGGGGTCGATTAACGCGCCAGCCGATTTCGGCGGCCAAGGCCTTCCCTTCAGCCTTGCAACCGTCGCGCTCGATTCACTCGGTGCAGCAAACATGGCGTTTGCTTTGTGCCCGATCCTGTCGGTCGGCGCGATTGAGGCGATCAACCATCATGGGTCGGACGCGCAAAAGGCGGCGTTCCTGCCCAAGCTATCGACCGGCGAATGGACGGGTACGATGAACCTGACAGAGCCGCAGGCCGGGTCCGATGTGGGTGCCCTCAAATCGACTGCGACTCCGCGCGGCGATGGCACTTACCAGATACGCGGCACGAAGATTTATATCAGCTTCGGCGATCACGACATGGCCGAAAACATCATCCATCTGGTGCTCGCCCGCACCCCCGATGCGCCTGCCGGTACCAAGGGAATCTCGCTATTTCTTGTACCCAAATATCAGGTTGCGGGCGATGGCTCGCTCGGTAATGCCAATGATATCAAAGTCGTATCCATCGAACATAAGATGGGTATTAACGCATCGCCCACCTGCGTGCTCGCCTTTGGCGAAGAGGGCGATTGTGTTGGCGAGCTGATTGGTCCCGAATTTGGCGGCATGAGGGCGATGTTCACCATGATGAACAATGCCCGGCTCAACGTGGGTCTACAGGGTGTTCAGATTGCCGAAGGCGCGACGCAAAAGGCCATGTGGTTTGCCAGCGAGCGCGTTCAATCGGCCAAGGCGGCGGGACCTTCGCGCGAGCCGGTCGCGATTATCGAACATCCCGACGTGCGGCGGATGCTGTTGCGGATGAAGGCAGGTACGCAGGCCATCCGCGCCTTGCTCTATTACGCTTCGGGTTTTGTCGACCGCGCGGCATTGGGTGAACCCGGTGCACGCGAAATCGTCGATCTGCTGACCCCGCTCGCCAAAACGTACGGCACCGATATGGGCAGCGAAATTGCCTCGCTTGGTATTCAGGTGCATGGCGGCATGGGCTTTGTCGAGGAAACAGGCGCGGCACAATATTATCGCGATATCCGCATCGCCGCGATTTACGAAGGCACCAACGGCATTCAGGCAGCGGACCTTGTGGGCCGCAAGCTCGGCATGGAGGGCGGCGATGTCATCAGGCGGCACTTGCAGGCGATTGCGGCGGATGCGACTAGTCAGGCGGGGCTCACTGCGTTGACCGGCGCGTGCAGCGAGGTCACCGAATATATGTTGGCAGCCAGCATCGATGACCGGCTGGCGGGCAGCTATGCCTATACGACGATGATGGCGGTGGCGACGTCGGGTTGGCTGATGCTCAAGCAATTGCGCGCGGCCGAGGCCGAGTTGGCGGCAGAAGCCGGTAACGCATTCCTGAAAGCCAAAGTTGTCGCCTGCCGTTATTATTTGGATGTGATGGTGCCAGAGGCAATAGCGCTCAAGGGCAGCGCGATGGCGGGTTCTGCACTCCTGTACGCGCTTGATGCCGGGGAATTGGCCGCTTGAACGATCACACCCTCAAGCGCATTGCTGAAGCGCTGGAGCGGCTGTCACCGCCCCCCGCGCCGCCAATGGATATGTCGGCGCATCCGGCCTATCATTGGGATGGCAAGAATCTGGCGGCGGCACATCATTTCCGGCCTCTGCCCGCAAGCCTGATCGTTGGCGTGGACCGACAAAAGTCGGACCTTATCGAAAATACCCGCAGACATGCTTCGGGCGCGGCGGCGCACGACGTATTGCTGTGGGGCGCGCGCGGCATGGGCAAATCAGCGTTGGTGAAATCGGTCGTAGCGGCGATGCAGGAGGACGGTTTCTTCATCGCATTGGTCGAGGCGGCGGGCGGTCATGTCAACAGCCTGCCCCAGCTGTTCGAAGAACTCGCTGTATCGGGGCGACGTTTCATTCTGTTTCTGGATGACATAGCTTTCGATGGCGACGACAACGGCCCGCGCTTGCTCCGCTCGCTGCTGGAGGGCGGTGTGGAGGCGCGGCCGAACAATGTGCGGCTGTATGTCACGTCAAACCGCAGGAACATCGTCGAACGCACAGCCAGCGAGCAAGACGAGCCGCTGAACGCGCGCGACGCTATCGACGACAATCTGGCGCTCGCGGACAGATTTGGACTGAAGCTTGGCTTTCAATATCCTGATCAGGAAGCCTATTTGGAAATGGTCGGCGCTTATGCTGGCCATTTCGATCTGGATTGGGACGAAGCCGACGCGCTGGCTTTCGCGCATGGGCGTGGCGGACGCTCAGGCCGGGTAGCGTGGCATTACACGGTCGAACTCGCGGGCCGTGCGGGACGGAAAATCTAGTTTTTCGCCCGCACTCGCCAGATCACATTACCGACATCGTCACTCACCAATAATGAGCCATCCTTTGCAACGGCGAGCATCGTCGGACGACCTTGCGCCTTGCCGTCCTTGTCGAGGAAACCGGTCAGAACGTTAACGGGTTTGCCGACAGGTTCACCCTTCGGGAACGGCACGAATATCACGTCATAACCGGAAACCGGCTTACGGTTCCAGGAACCATGTCGGGCGATAAAGGCGCCATCGGTCAGGCTGGCGCCAAGCTTTGCCTTATAGCCGAAAGCCAAACCCAGCGGCGCGGTATGCGCACCCAGCGCATAATCTGGGCGGCGTTCATATTCGCGCTTTTCCGGCTTGGGTGGCGAAACGCGATGGTCGGTAAAGCCGCCCCAGAAATGCTGCGGCCAGCCATAATCCGCGCCGAATTCAACCAATGCGAGATAATCGGGGACAAGGTCCGAACCGAGCATGTCGCGCTCGTTGACCACGGTCCAGAGGCGCCCCTGATTATCCCAATCGAGCCCGACCGGGTTACGCAGGCCGACGGCATATGGCTTTTTCACATCTTTTGCGATGTCATATTCGAACACCATTGCGCGGCCGACTTCCTTGTCCATTCCGCCTTCGGCAATGTTGCTGTTCGATCCAACCGAGATGTAGATTTTCTTGCCATCGGGAGACGCAGCCAGATTTCGCGTCCAGTGATTATTGGGTGCTTTGGCGTTCAGCCGTGTCAGCATCTTGCCTTCGCCTGCAATCTTCGTGTCGCCTTCCTTGTAAGGAAACGAGTATAACGCATCGGTATTGGCGACAAACAACCTGTCCCCGACCAGCACCATGCCAAAAGGTGAATTCAGGCCCGTGATAAAAGGCGTTTTGACTTCGGCCTTGCCGTCGCCATCGGCGTCGCGCAGCAAGGTGATGCGGTTGGCCGACGGTACCCCTGCCCCAGCCTTATTCATCAGCCAGCGCATGACCATGCCCTCAATCCCGCCGCCGTCGCGCGGCGGGGAGTTGGTTTCGGCGACCAGCACGTCGCCATTGGGCAGGACATAAACGTTGCGCGGATGGTCCAGACCATCGGCAAAGCGCTCGACGATCAGGCCCGGTGCCGCAACCGGCGTTTCTCCGGCCTTCCAGCGATCAACGTCAGCGACCTTTATTGTGGGAATCGTCTGCTCACGCGCTTCGGTAATCTGTGGCTTTGGACCAGTCACCGCATCCAACGGCAATTGCGCGACGTCGGGCCTTGCCATGTACCAAATCACAGCGGCGGCTAAGGCGATAAAAATCAGCGTGATATTGCGAACGTGCTTCCACATAATCCGGTCCTTATCAGCTACGCTTGCGGTCGAGCAGCCATACAGCCACGGCAATGGCCGCGCCAATACCCAATCCGATAACCATTCCGGCGGACGGTTGATCCATGGCGACCCCAGCAATGGCACCGACCAAAAGCCCAAGGGCGATGAAGATGCCGCCGGCAAGGCGGGGCTGGCTGTTTTCTGTTCCTGACATGCCCGCCCTTTGCCACCAATGCCCTCCCTCAAGCAAGCGGCAACATCGTCGTTAATTTACGCTAACCAATTGCCTTGACGGAAATGCGACCTCCGACTTGTAGACAGGCGATGCAGACAGGCCATCTCACCCGGGCCTGTCTGCCACCCGATAAAGTCTGCCACCCGATAACAATGGAAAGCCGTCTCCGCTTATGTATTTGCCGCTCTATGTCGAACCGCGCGATGTTACAGAAGCAGAAGCGCTAATCGACCAGTTCGGCAAAGCCGCAGGGCTGGAGGCGGCCGACCGGGCAGAGGCCAGCCGCAACGTCGGCAATCACCTCAACTTTTGCCGCTGGCGCCAGATTGAGCGGCTGATTATCATGCTGAGCGTGGAAACGACGCTCGGTACAGTCCACTAATCAGATATCGTCCTCCAACGACAGTAACGACGCATTCCCGCCCGCGCTCGTCGTGTCGGTGCTCGTGGTGCGCTCGGCACAAAAACGGTAGAGATAATGCGGGCCGCCTGCCTTGGGCCCTGTGCCGGATAGGCCCTCGCCGCCAAAGGGCTGGCTGCCGACCACCGCGCCGATCATCGAGCGGTTGATGTAGAGATTGCCTACGCGCGCCAGCCCTTCAACCGCTTCGCTGCTACGGGCGATACGGCTGTGCAGACCCATCGTTAGACCGAAGCCCTTCGCGTTGACGCGCCTGATGGTTTCCTCAAGCGTACCTGCCTTCCATGTCGCGACATGCACCAGTGGACCGAACCACTCGGTGTTGAGTTGGTCGAGGTCACTCAAGCGGATGACGGTTGGCGGTACGAACAGGCCCTTTGCTGGCACCTTTATGCTGTGGACGATACGATCCTTTACGCTTGCCCGGTAGGCCATCAATTTGTCGTAAGATGCCTGATCGATAACTGGCCCGATATCAGTGGCAGGATCGGCGGGATCCCCGACGTTCAGCGTGTCCATCGCTCCGCTGAGCATTTCCAGCGTGTGTTCGGCGATGTCCTCCTGCAACAATAATAGCCGCAAGGCCGAGCAACGCTGACCCGCCGACTGGAACCCCGACACGATTACATCGCGCACCACTTGTTCGGATAATGCGGTCGAATCGACAATCATCGTGTTCAAGCCGCCTGTTTCGGCAATCAGTGGCACCAACGGGCGGTCATCATCGGCGAGCAGGCTGCGCGCGATGGCTTTTGCGGTGGGCACCGAGCCGGTGAATACAACGCCGGAAATACGGACGTCGGCGGTCAGCGCTGCGCCTACATCACCGCCCCCAACAACGAGTTGCAGCGCGGTATTGGGAATACCCGCCTGATGCGCCAGATCGACCGCATATGCACCAATCGCTGGCGTCTGCGGCGCAGGCTTTGCCACGACCGTATTGCCCGCGACCAACGCCGCTGCGATTTGTCCCAGGAAGATCGCCAGCGGGAAGTTCCACGGTGCAATAGCGACCCAAACGCCCCGGCCTTCATGGCGCAGCACGTTGCGCTCGCCAGTGGGTCCGGGCAATTCGACCGGAAGTAAATCGGTACGTGCCCGGGCGGCGTAATAACGGCAGAAATCGATAGCTTCGCGCACTTCGGCGAGCGCATCGGGAATGGTCTTCTTCGCCTCCTGAACAGCAATAGCCATCAACGTAGTTCGATGTTGCTCTAGCAGGTCGGCCAAGCGCTCCAGACAGTCTGCGCGTTCATCGACGGGTGTTGCCGACCATGCGGGATATGCGTCTAGCGCAGCGGTTATGGCGCGCTCAGCATTATTGCTCGCCCGACCATCCAGCTTCGCGGGTTTCGCAACCTCGGCAGCGATATCATTCAATATTCCGGCATCATCGAGATCCATGCCCTTACTATTCACGCGCTCTGGCCGGAACAGGTTGGCGGGTAAGGCAATCGCGGGATGGCCCATCCCGCCCACCGCCATGACCTTTTCAACCGGATCGGCAAGGAGCTCGTCCTCGCTCACTGACTGGTCGGCCAACTGGTGGACGAAACTGCTATTGGCACCATTTTCGAGCAGGCGGCGCACGAGATAGGCAAGCAGGTCGCGGTGGCCGCCCACGGGGGCGTATGTGCGGCAGTGATAGTCTTCCTGACGCACTAGCCGTTCGAAGAGGCCCTCGCCCATGCCGTGGAGGCGCTGAAATTCGAAATCGCGGCTGGTCCCCGCCCATTCGAGTAACGTTGCAACGGTCAAGGCATTGTGACTGGCGAATGCCGGGCGGATGTTTTTTGCTGCGAACATGTCCTTGGCGCAGGCCAAGTAAGACACATCGGTCGCCGGTTTGCGCGTGAATAAGGGGAAATCGGACAGTCCACGTTCTTGCGCATGCTTGATTTCGCTGTCCCAATAGGCCCCTTTGACCAGCCGGACCTGCATGATGCGCTTGGTCTCAGCGCCAATCGCATTTGCCCAAGCTATCGTGGGCCGTGCCCGCTTGGAATAGGCCTGCACTGCCATGCCCAAGCCATCCCAGCCGGTCAGCGCCGGATCGCGGGCGACAGCCTCGATAATGTCGAAGCTCATTTCAAGCCGCGCGGCTTCCTCAGCATCGATGGTCAGCTGAACGCCCAACGCCGCCGCCGAACGTGCAAGTTCGCGGACCATTTCGGTCAACTCGGGAACGCATTTGGCAGCCTGTGCAGTTTCGTAACGCGGGTGAAGCGCCGAGAGCTTTACCGAGACGCTGTGACCGCGATCGGCTTTTTTTCCAACTGCCGCAATCGCGCCGACATAGGACTGGAAATAACGCTCCGCATCTGCCTTGGTTCGCGCAGCTTCGCCCAGCATATCGAAGCTGGCCGTAAAGCCGCGATTGTCCTTGGACTCCATCCGCTTCATCGCTTCGTCGATAGTACGGCCCATTACGAAGACCTGCCCCATCAACCGCATCGCAGCGCCGACGGCCTGCCGGACAAAAGGTTCGCCCGCGCGCGCAATCAACCGCTTCAGGCTGCTATTGCTGTCGCCCAATACCGCCTTACCCAGCACCAGTCCCCAGGTCGCGCTGTTGACCAGCAGGCTCGATGATTGACCCTTATGCCCGCGCCAATCAGCGTCAGTCAGCTTGTCGGCAATTAAAAGGTCAGCCGTTTCGGGGTCCGGAACGCGTAAAAAGGCCTCCGCCAGTGACAGAAGTGCAGTACCTTCCTCGGTCCCCAGACGGTATTCCTGCAGAAACTGGTTCACCCATCCGTCGGACTGTGCGGCGCGCAAGTCGGCAAGCAGGCCTTGCGCATTTGCAATAATCGTAGCCCGTTCGCTGGCATCGACTTGCGCGGCTACTACCAGCGGGGCGAGCACCTCGGGTTCTGGCTTGCGGTGAAAAGGACGGACGGCGGCGCGGGCGGAGTCGAGCGATAAGGTCATCGCGGCGCTTTGCCGGATATTGCAATGTCAGACAAGTTTCAGTTGTAACGAAAAAGGCCAGCACCGTTTCCAGTGCTGGCCCACCCCCGAAGAGGTTGTAGTCCCGCCCGGCGACTGAGAAGGTTCAGGGACGCCGCCGGACGGAAAATGATTTCTTAGCGATAGCGACGGTTACAATTGCTATCCGACTTATCGATGGCACGGCCAGCCAATGCGCCTACCGCTGCACCGATGATGCTGCCTTCGGTCTTGTTACCACGACGGGCAACTTCGTTACCGAGCAGGCCGCCGGCGACTGCGCCGATGATCGTGCCGCCAGTGCCGCTATTGTTGCAACGCTGATAATTATTGCGGTTGTTATAGTAGCGGTCGCCACGGCGATATTCGCGGCGGTCATAACGGTCATAGCGATCACCACGATCATAACGGCTGTAACCGTCGTCATAACGTCCACCGGCCATAGCTGGCGTTGCGGTAAGGCCAGTCACTGCCGTTGCGGCGAGGACCAGTGCACCCATGGTGTTCTTAAACTTGGTCATGTTCTTGCTCCTTGCTTTGGCCTGTTCTTTTCCGCGAAGGAGAAAGAAGCAGGTGGTTTGATTTCCTGTTGATGCTGTTATGACCGGACGAGATTGAGCCGTGGCTGAATGCGTCGTTATTTTTTGTTCATGTTAGGGGCATTTAAGATGAACGGTTATTGCGCATCATGATAGCGCCGATAATGCGCCTCTTGCCTCCTTTATTGCTTGCCTGCCTGGCAGTTGGCGGGGTCAGGACGATATATCCTAACAGCAGCCAGGATATCGCGCTGACGCCTTTATCGCTCGATCCCGCACATCCCGGCCCGCGCCGTGTGGGCGAGCTGATTTTTTTGAACGCTTGGGAACTGGGCAGCAATAATGAGGACTTCGGAGGGGTTTCCGCGCTTGCCGCGCTTGCAGATGGCCGTTTTATCGGCGTCAGCGATGCAGGCACTCTTATCGGCTTTGGCCTGACCCGCGACGATAGGATGGACCGGCCGTTCATCGCGCCATTGCCCGATTCGCGAGGGGCGCAGGCCACATACAAAGACCGCGATAGCGAAGGCATCACTTACGACCCCGCAACCGGCCAATTCTGGGTGAGCTATGAAGCGAATCATGCGATCCGCCGGTTTTCGCGTTCATTTGCGCGCTCCACCGGGACAGTGCAGCCACGTGAGATGCAAGGTTGGCCGAGAAACAAGGGTGCGGAGAGCATCATCCGCCTTGCCGACGGACGCTTCGTCGTCATTGCAGAAAGCCTCGAGGATGATGACACGCATCAAGCGCTGATTTTCTCCGGTGACCCGGTCGAGCCCGGTACGAACATAATGCGGTTTACCTATCGCCCCCCGGCCGGGTATCGAGTTACCGACGGGGTTCAATTGCCCGATGGCCGACTGGTCATTTTAAACCGGTGGGTTGGTCTTCCAAACGGATTCGCGGCGAAATTGGCGATTATCGATCCTGCATCCGTTACCAAGGACGATAAAGTGGAGGGAAAGGTCATCGCGACGCTGGCTGCGCCGCTACTGGTCGACAATATGGAGGGGATAGCTGTTTCGCATGAGGGTGCAAACACCCTGATATGGCTGATTTCCGATAATAATTTCAGTATTTTCCAGCGCACGCTGCTGATGAAGTTCCGCTTGTCGGAACGCAGGGCAAAGAAAAAACCGGAAGCGGTGGCCGCTCCCGGTTTTGATTCGTTATAAAACACCACTGCCGAAGCAGCGAAGAAATCAGGCCGCAGCCTTCACCTTCTTCGCGATTTCTTTTTTCACCTTGCGGGCATTGGTCGAAAGCTTCTCGTCCGAAGTCTTCAACAGCCAGTTGTCGAGACCGCCATTATGCTCGACCGAGCGCAGACCGTGCGTCGAAACGCGGAACTTGTAGCCCTGCTCAAGAGCGTCAGACAACAAGGTCACGTTCTGCAGGTTAGGCAGGAATGTGCGCTTTGTCTTGTTGTTGGCGTGGCTCACATTGTTGCCGACCAGACGGCCTTTACCGGTGAGTTCGCAGATGCGCGCCATGATGTATATCCTGTATAAAATGAGTGTATGCGGAATCACTGACCCGCGAAAGTCGCTGCCCCTAACCTCCATCGCCCGAAAGGTCAACCCGAACTGTGGCCAAAAGTGCCAATGTCGGGTAGCGAGGCGCGATGCCACTGACCAAAGCCCGCGAAATGATGGAACACGCACTCGAGCTGGCACGACTGGCTGCGGCAGCTGGAGAAGTACCCGTCGGCGCGATTGTCGTCAAAGACGGTCAGATCATCGGTCGCGGGGCCAACCGCCCGCTCAAAAGCCACGACCCGACCGCGCACGCCGAAATCATCGCGATGCGCGAGGCAGCGACGTTTTTAGGCAATGACCGGTTAACCGGCTGCGACCTGTGGGTGACGCTTGAGCCTTGCGCAATGTGTGCAGGTGCCATCGCCCATGCCCGAATCTCACGGCTCTATTATGGTGCCGATGACCCGAAAGGTGGTGCGGTAGCACATGGGCCCAGAATGTTTGATCAGCCGACAGTGCATCACCGGCCTGAAGTTTATGCTGGAATTGCTGCCCATGAAGCGGCGGAGTTGCTCAAGGCGTTTTTTGGCAGCCGCCGTTAGCGCAAATTCTTTCCGAAGAACGCTAGCGTCCTTGCCCAAGACAAATCCGCTGCCGCCTTGTCAAACCGCGGCGTGCTGTCGTTGTGAAAGCCGTGCTGCGTGCCGGGGTAAAAATGGACCTCGAATTTCTTCTGGTTGGCGATGAGCGCCGCCTGATAGGGGAGCCAGGCTGCGTTGATGCGTTCGTCGACCTCGGCATAATGGACGAGCAATGGGGCGTTGATCGCAGGGACCTCCTCGGCCCGTGGCTGGCGGCCATAATAAGGCACCGAAGCCGCCATCTCGGGATAAGCGACCGCAAGCGCGTTGCAGACGCCCCCGCCATAGCAGAAACCGACCGCGCCAACCTTGCCCGTGCTGTCTTTATGATCGCGCAAGAACGCGAAACTGGCGAAGAAATCCTCAAGCAATTTCGCAGGATCAAGCTTGGCCTGCAATTCGCGGCCCTTTTCGTCATTGCCGGGATAGCCACCGACCGATGACAATCCGTCAGGGCCAAACGCGATGTAGCCAGCCTTTGCAAGGCGGCGCACGACGTCCTCGATGTAAGGGTTCAGCCCGCGATTCTCGTGGATGACCAGAACGGCGGGTAACTTGCCCTTTGTCTTCGCTGGCATCGCCATGAGGCCGTTTATCGAACCATGGCCTTCGGGACTTGGCACGGTCACCCGCGATGTCAATATCGCCGGATCATCGGCCTTCACCTGCTGCGCGAGCGCATAATCGGGCGCGAGCTGGTTCAGGATCATCAGTCCGGTGATGCCAGCTGCCGCATATTTCCCCGCCTCACGGATAAACTCACGCTTGGTCAGCTTACCATGCACATATCCGTCGAAAATTTCGAGGATGTAGGGATGAAAATCGCTGGCTTTCATCCGGCGGATTGGGTCGGCTTCAGACAATTGGTTCTCCATCGGTTACATCGTTGCGGCAGCTTTTGCACGAGTGTGACAGCTGTAATGCGCACGCAATAGGGACATTCCCTGTATCAATGCACGAAGCGGGCAACCACATCGCGATAGGAACGGCTTACCTTCACCTGAGCCCCCGATTCGAGCACGAGAAAACATTCGCCATTGGTGTGGGGTTTGACCTGACGCACCTGATCGAGATTGACGATTGTTGAACGATGCACGCGCTGGAACGTCCGCGGATCAAGACGTTTTTCAAGATCCTTCATTGTCTCGCGCAAGATTAGCGAGTTATCCGCAGTGTAGATGCACATATAGTCACCCGCTGCGTCGATCCGTTCGATGCTTTCTACGTCCACACGGAAAATCTGGCCGCGATCCTTGACGTTAATCAGTTTTTCGAAGCGGGTCGATGCCATGTCATCATCAATCGACCCCAGATTATCCGCTGCATTGGGCGCGACTTCGTTAATGACAGTGCGCAGACGCTCAAGCTCATCAGAGGTACGCTTGGTGGCAAGCCGGTTGCGGACGCGCTCCATCGTATCAGCCAAGCGGTCCGGCTCAACAGGCTTCATCAGATAATCGATCGCTTGCGCCTCAAACGCCTTGATCGCGTGTTCGGAATAAGCGGTCACAAATACGAAAAGCGGAGGATCAATATCCATCACGCCCTGCACAACCGAAAAACCGTCAAATCCGGGCATCTGGATATCCAGAAACACCAGATCGGGTTTCAGCGTTTTAATTTTGCGGATTGCCTCGCGGCCATTGTGGCAGGTGGCAACGATTTCGATGTCTTCAAATGCCTGCAGCCGAAGCTCAAGACCCTGGATGGCCAATTTCTCGTCATCGACCAGGATTGTACGAATGCTCATGCGGTTATCATTCCTTGTGATTTTGCCCCCGCTTGATTTTCTTCCTGTGGTATAATCGCTGTTTGATAGGGTAGTTCCAGCAAAACCTCAAATCCTCCACCCGCTTTAACATAATGTTCGAAACGCTGATCGTCACCATATGCCTGTGATAGCCGTTCGCGTGTGTTGGCCATGCCGACCCCTGTGGATAGGCTGTGGTCTTGGTAGCCGGGCTGCAACCCCGGCCCTGTATCCGATACGGTAATCCGAACCCTTTGGCCGACGAGTTGAGCGCTCACCGAGATATCGGCACCTTCTTCTTTGGGTGTCACCGCATATTTAATCGCGTTTTCCACGAGCGGCTGGAGCAATAATGACGGGACCAATGCGTTTTCGACAGCAGGCTCAATGACGAAAAAGGTACGCAGGCGTTCTTCGAAGCGCATTTTCTCGATATCCAGATAAAGCTTCAGCGTCTCGATTTCCTGGGTCAGCGGAACTTTGGCTGCAGCCTCATTGATAAGCGTGAAGCGCAGGAACGATGACAATCGCGAGAGCATGGCGTTCGCCTGCTCGGTCTGTTTGAGCAGAACCAGCGTCGAAATACTGTTAAGGGTATTGAACAGGAAATGGGGATTGAGCTGGTATCGCAGCATGGTCAGCTGAGCGCTGGTTGCTTGCGCTTCAAGCCGGAGCATCTGATCGGCTTGCTCCTCGGCGCGGACGAAGTAATTGATAGCGTAATAAAGCGCAGACCAAGCCGCAAGCAGCACCGAGTTGATGTAAATCGCCGCGAGCCATAATTGCGCAAACGGCGTTTCGTCGGCGCCTTCGCGGATGGTTTGGAGGACCCACACATCGATATAGGCGTAACCAATCGTCGCGACCGACACTGCAATGGCAGTAACGCTCCATGTAATGACCGGCCGCTGGTCGATCAGGAAACGGTAAATGACCGACAACACCAAGGTTATCGAATAGCCAGTGACTGCCGAAATCAGGATGGGGACAAGAAAGCTGACCGGCTGCCCCTGTGCGATGCCGGACGCTGCGCGCAAAACGACAGCGCCTGCCCAACCCGCTGAGTGCAGGTTCCAAAATGCGCGGTTCTTGTCGGCAAAAAAGGGTTTATCGGTCAGCTCTAATACAGCCATGACGACCGTCTAGCCGCATTTTGGGTTCGCATGAAGCCCTTGTTTCATGCAGCAACAATGATAGCATGCCGGGCGAGAGGATTTAGCTATGGACCATCAGGACGATCGCGCGACATTTCACGACATGTCGCAAAGCACACAGGAAGATTGGCAGATCATCATGAAGCACAATATCCCATTCGCCCAGAATGGCGGAAAACGGATATTGGACCATTTAAGGCTGCTGGACGGCGACTTCGGCGGATTTGCCGTGGACCGGCTCACCCATTCCCTGCAAACCGCGACCCGCGCGCATCGCGACGGGCGTGACGAGGATTATGTCGTCATGGCACTGCTCCACGACATTGGCGACACGCTCGGTGCGGCTAACCACCCGGATATTGCAGCGGCAATTTTAAAGCCGTTTGTTTCGGAGAAACTGCACTGGATCGTACAGCATCACGGCATTTTCCAAGGGCATAACTTCTTCCACCATCTCGGCCTAGACCGCGACATGCGCGAGAAATTTCGCGGGCATGAATGGTTCGCCGATACCGAGGAATTCATCGACAAATATGACTGCCCGGCGTTCGACCCCGAATATGACAGCTTGCCACTAGAGTTTTTCGAGCCGATGGTGATGCGGCTGTTTCAATATCCGCTGAACAGCATTTACAAAAAGGCAATCGCCGAACCAGCAGAGTGACGGCAGCTTTGCTCCAGAACCATAAGGAGCACGAACATGGCCAAGAGCCAGAAGAAGACGAACAAAGAGACGCGCAAGCCAAAGGCTGAAAAGCCCAAAAAGCAAAACGCATCCAATCCTTCAACCAAAGGCAGCGTTGCCGGATTGATGGCCTCTAAGTCCTAGGGCTTCAGCGCCCCAGAAGCACCCTCGCCTGTCCGGCAATTTGTGCGAGCATTGCGGGGGTAGGCATACCGGCCATCCTTGCGCGGTCGACCATCGCCTTAAAGGCACGGACGCGGGCAGCGTTGCTCTCGATCCACTCTTGCGCATCTCCGAGCGGCTTCTTGGCGGCACGGCGGCGCAGGAAGTCGAGGCGCATCGCCTGAAAATCGCGCGCGAGCCCAGCCACAAGCAACCTCTCCCACGGGTCATGCGGGTCCATTTGCATCGCTGTGCCCTGTGCCCAGCCGATACCGAGCGCATCACCGATTGCGGTAAATGCCTGCGTCAGCGCGATTACATCGCCCTTTTGCGTCGAAGAAAGCGCGGCAAGTCCAATCGCTCCGTCAAGCTGCGCCATTTGCACCAATCGTTCGGCAATTTTGCGCGGCGCGCCATTGTCCACCAGCCTTACGCCAAAGCATTCGGTATGGTGCCGGATATCATCGGGAAGCAAAGACCCTAAAGATGCCGAAAGTTTTTGTACGACCGGCGCATACATTGCAGTCGCGGCGCTAACATCGCGGCCTTCATGTGCGTTGCGGATAATGTCCGCCATCTGCGCGCGCGTCTCGACTGCAGTCTGATTGAACAGCATCAACCGCGTGGACTCGGGCATCTCAGCCGTATCAATGGCGTGCCAAAGCGACGTCAGGTCATAAATCCGCTCGGCAATCGCAAATGCCGCCGCGACGTCACCGAGGCTGCAGCCTTCCTCTTCGGCAAGTTCAAATGGGTGAAGCATACCCAGCCGGTTGATCATGCGATTGGCAAGCTTCGTCGCGATGATCTCCTTGCGCAACCGGTGCGCAAGAATGGCTGATTTATGTTTGGCGACCATCGCGTCGGGGAATGCAGCGAGCAATTCTCCGTCCATCGACTTGTCGATGGCAAGCGGCGCCTCTTCAACGCCATCCTGCGCGGCCAATTTTGCCGTCGACAACAGCACAGCCAATTCGGGCCGGGTCAGGCCCTTGCCCTCGCTAGCGCGGCGGAACAGCTCCTCGTTAGGCGCGAGACCTTCAACCACGCGGTCAAGCAAGCCGCTGGCCTCGAATGTCTCAATCAGCCGGACATAAGCGGGCAAATCACCGGCGCCACCAGTTTCGGCAATCGACAGCGCCAGGGTTTGCAGCCGGTTATCTTCAAGCACCAGGTGCGCCACCGCATCGGTCATGCTGGCCAGTAGCGTATTGCGCACCGGCTCCTTCAAACGACCCGCGCGCATTTCGGCGTTAAGCGCAATCTTGATATTGACCTCATTATCCGAGCAATCGACTCCTGCGCTATTGTCGATAAAGTCGGTGTTGATCCGCCCGCCGCGCAATGCAAAGCCGATACGGCCCGCTTGCGTAACGCCGAGATTTGCGCCTTCGCCAATCACTTGAGCGCGGACGTCGGCGCCATTGACACGGATAGCGTCATTGCCGGGATCGCCCACGTCGAGATGGCTCTCGCTCTTATCCTTGATGTAAGTGCCGATGCCACCGAACCACATCAGTTGAACGGGGGCTTTCAGGATCGCGGTCATCAAAGCGGCAGGTTCAATTTCCTTCGCATCTATACCAAGCAACGCCCTGATTTCTGCTGTCGTTTTGATGCTCTTCTCGCTCCGCGCGAACACGCCGCCGCCTTTGGAGATCAGCTTTGCATCATAATCGAGCCAGCTTGAACGCGGCAGGTTAAACAATCGCTGCCGTTCTTTCCAGCTTTTCGCAGGGTCGGGATCGGGGTCAAAAAAGATATGCCGGTGATCGAACGCTGCGACGACTTTCAATGTTTTGGAAAGCAGCATCCCGTTTCCGAATACATCGCCCGACATGTCTCCAACGCCCGCGACCGTAACGGGTTCCTTCTGCACATCGATACCCATTTCGGCAAAGTGGCGCTGGACCGATAGCCAGCCGCCCTTTGCGGTGATGCCCATCGCCTTATGGTCATATCCGACCGAACCACCGCTGGCAAAAGCGTCGCCGAGCCAGAAATTGCGTTCGAGCGCAATCGCGTTGGCGGTGTCGGAGAAGGTCGCAGTGCCCTTGTCTGCCGCAACCACGAAATAAGGGTCTTGGCCATCGTGGATGACGACGTCTGCCGGATGCACCACTTTGTCATTGACGATATTGTCGGTAATCGAAAGCAAGGTACGGATGAAAATCTTGTACGCCTCGGTACCTTCGGCAAACCATGCGTCGCGGTCGACGCGCATATCGGGCAGGCGTTTGGGGTAGAAGCCGCCCTTCGCACCGGTCGGCACAATCACAGCATTTTTAACGCGCTGCGCCTTCATCAGGCCGAGAACCTCGGTACGGAAATCGTCGCGCCGGTCGGACCAGCGGAGCCCGCCGCGTGCTACCGGGCCTGCACGCAAATGGATGCCCTCGACGCGCGGCGAATAGACGAACACCTCGCGCCAAGGCAGCGGCGCCGGAAGGCCCGGGACTTTGGCACTATCCATTTTGAAGGCAAGTGCTTCTGCGGCAGCGGGGGCAAACGCATTGGTCCGCAAGGTCGCTTTCACAACCGCCATATAGCGACGCAATATGCGGTCTTCTTCAATTGCAGAAACTGCCGAAAGACCATCTTGTATGGCTTTGACATATTTCGCGGATGCTTTTTCCCGATCGCCGCTGGCAGCTGGATTGTGAAGCGCATCGAAAAGCGAGACAATAGACCGCGTAATTGCGGCGTTATTCGCAAGCGCCGCAACCACAGTTGCCATGCTGAAATTCGCGCCGGTTTGGCGCAAATACCGGTACCAAGCACGCAACCAGATCACCGACTGCGGATCGAGCGCTGCAATCGTGACCAGCTGGTTGAATACATCATTCTCGGCATCGCCATCGAGCACCTGGCTCAGCGCGCTTTCCAATACCGCTGCCCGTGCCATCACTGTTGCCACATCTCCGCCACGCAGGCGCAGCCGGAAATCGTGGATGTAGCTGCCTTCACCAAGCGCTGTCGGCGATTCTTCAAGCACGTCGAAACCGAAATTTTCAAGCGCAGGCACGATATCGCTCAGCGGCGTGGCGCCGCCCTGGCTGTGAACCTTCAATCGCAGATGGTCGCCCCCGGCCGACAGCCGCGTTATCTTGCTATGGTCGCGCTCCATCTGCAACAGGCCGATCATATCGCGCGCCGCTTCGTCGGTGGAATAGCTGCTGCGATAATTGGCGGGGAATAGCGGACCGTAACGCACCATCATCGCCGCTGCACGCTTTTCGTCGGTCAACCGCGCCAGCGCGGCCTCCACGGCCGGCTCCCACCCGCGCACCATGAGTTCGAGCTTGTCGTCAAGCACGGCCTCATCGACCTTCTGATCGCGATCGGGCAAATCGAGCGTGTAACGGAGCAAGGCGATACCGCCATCTTCCAGACTGATCGACCAGCCGAGCAACGCCCCGCCGGTTGATGCCGTCAGCATATTTTCAACCTGCTTGCGCATACCGGTTGAAACGTCGTCGCGCGGCAGCCACACGAAAATATAGAGATGGCGTCCCAATGGCGACCTAATCGCGAGCAATTTGGGCCGCGGCCGGTCGGTGAGCGACATCGCGGTCAGCGTCACTCGCTCCAGTTCAGCCAGTTTCAACGACACCAGCAAATCATGCGGTAACGAGGTCAGCACATGCGTCATTGCCTTGCCCGCGTGACCAGCCGAATCAAAACCGAAACGGTCCATCAGCGTTGCAAGATGCGTGCGCAGAACCGGGATGTGATCTGGGCCGGTTGCCAAGGCTGCGCTGGTCCAAAGGCCCGCGGTGATTGAAAGTCCGATTATGTTGCTGCCATCGCGCACGGGAACGACGACCAAGTCGAGCTGGACATGACGATGGACGCTGGAAACGCGATTGGATTTCAGCACCAGCGGCGCCACTCCGCCGTCTTCAAACCATTTGATGGCAAGGGCAATGCTTTGTTCGGACAATATCGGCACATCGCCGACGCGCGAAATGCCCAGTCGCTCTGAACGCGTACCATTGCGCGCCAGCTTCTCATGCCCCAACACCGTCATATTGTTATCGAGGAACCAGTGAACCAGCGCCGCGCCTTCGCCACTCGGCAGGCTTTCTGCATCCTGCTTCATCGCGGCAAGCATTTTGCGCCAGTCGTCGACTGCGCCGCGCACGTCCCGGAGGACTGCGTGAAGGTCATCCTCCAATGCGCGACGTTCTTTTGCGTCGACCCGGTCGGTTTCGAGATAGATGAAGGATTCGCGTGCGACGTCGGCCTCGCGCTTCCGGCTGACCGATTGCAGCGCGCCCGATGCGTTGCGAACGGTGCTCAACACAGGATGGATTAGCCGCTTCACATTGATCCCATGCGCCGCCACCGCAGCCGAAATCGAATCGACCAGAAAAGGCATGTCGTCATTGTTCATCGCAATACGCATCGCCAACCGTCCGGTCGGATCGGTAAAGCTGTCCAAAGCCACTGCTGCGACACCCGGCTTACGTTGATTTGCAAGTTCCAGCGTGACGCGCGCAGCTTCCTCGCTCGCCTTGGCATCAAAGCCCTCATTCTCTCCGGGCAGCGCGCTTTGCGAGAAAGCGGAAGCCATTGCCTTCATCAGGCTGCCTTCGATTTTTGCGGATGATTTTGACGTTTTGGCGGCGGCCATGCTTGTGCTCCTGAACCCACGACGATGCTAAATCGCCCGCATTATATACGGTACGAACCATTGTAATTTTATTTCAACGCTTATGCCGCCGTTCGCTTCGCGGCACAAGTATCGTCGGTAACCTGTTGCGAGGATTATGCCGCCTGTGTAGCGTGGCCCAAACGCCTAAAGAGCTAGAGGGAATATTATGGATAAGCGGCTGACGGTCTATATATTGATCGGGATGATATTGGGCGTGTTGGTTGGTTACGGCGTCCATGTCGGAATTGCCGCCGATAATGTCTGGTTCGAATATCTGACCAAGACCTTCAAATTGCTGTCCGATATATTCCTCAATCTCATCAAGCTGCTCGTCGCGCCTTTGATCCTTTCGACGATTGTAGTTGGTATTGCGCATATGGGCGACAGTTCAGCGCTTGGCCGGATCGGCTTCCGAGCGATCACCTGGTTCATCATCGCCAGCTTTATTTCGATTGGGCTTGGGTTGTTGATGGTCAACCTGTTCCAGCCCGGCGTAGGCGCGCCGGTGGACAGCATTGCCAATGCAGCATCCACTATAGGCGAAGTCAAAAAGCTCGATTTCTGGGAGTTTATTCTCTCGATCTTCCCCAAGAACGCGCTTGAGGCGATGGCGACCAACAACATATTGCAGATTTTGATTTTCGCCTTGTTTGCCGGTGTCGCTTTGTCGGCGCTCGGCGAAAAGGGTGCGCCTTTGGTGCGCGGTGCCGATGCGCTGGCCGAAATGATGTTGCAGATTACGCATTATGTAATGCGTTATGCGCCCATCGCGGTGTTTGGCGCTCTGGCGGCGGTTGTGTCGAAAAGCGGGCTTGCGATCCTTGGTACATACCTAGAGTTAGTCCTCGAATTCTACGCGTCGCTGGCGATATTGTGGACGATCTTGCTCTCGATTGGCGCGATATTCCTGGGCCGACGGATATTTACGCTGATCCGTTATATCCGCGAGCCGATGCTGATTGCGTTCTCGACCGCGTCGTCCGAAGCCGCATTGCCCAAGCTATTCGAACAACTTGACCGCTTTGGCGTACCGCGCCGCATCTCAGGCTTCATGCTGCCGTTGGGTTACAGCTTCAACCTTGACGGTTCGATGATGTATATGAGCTTCGCGACAATTTTCATCGCGCAGGCTTATGGCATCGACCTGCCGATTGCGACGCAGATCCTGATCCTGCTGACGCTGATGATCTCGTCAAAGGGCGTGGCGGCCGTGCCCCGCGCCTCGCTGGTTGTTATCACCGGTACGCTGGCGATGTTCGACCTGCCGGTGGAGGGCGTTGCGCTCATCCTTGCCATCGACCAGTTCCTCGACATGGGACGCACCGCGACCAACGTCGTCGGCAACGCAGTGGCGACTTCAGTCATCACCAAATGGGAAGGCATGCTGGAGGTCGAAGAGCCCGAGTTCATCGAGCCGCCACATGCGCCAGCGCATACCGCAGCGGGCGGCAAGGCCGGGCTTGAACTGGCGGAAGACATGGTGACCGACGAGCGGTCGAAGAAACTCTAGCCAGGCAGTTTTTGACCCAGCAAGGTTCCCTTGGCACCCTTGCTATCAAGCACGAAACGCATGTTGTGATGCTCCTTGCGCCAGCGACGCGCCACCACGCGCTCACCGAGACGCGCAGCATCATCGAGCAGCACGCGGCCGCCGGGGCGGAGATTGGGGAATAGGCTCGCCGCGCTCCCGCGCACATGCGGGTGGATAGCCCAAGGCGGGCCGTCAACGATGAGCAAATCAATCTGGGTAGGCACATCGCTTAACTGATACCAATGCCCGGGCCAGCCGGACGGCGGCGGGCCAAGCGGCGCGTGTCGGATATCGGCAGGGATGCCGTTCTCAACTATCCATTCCTGCGTAATTGCTGCGAACTGCTCGTGCTGGTCGTAACTGATGCAATGGCCGCCGCCATTGAGTTGCAGCGCGCGGCCAATGACGAAGCTCGAAGCACCGCAGCCGAGTTCGACAACATGCGCGGGACGCAGTTCTTCAATCGCGCGGACGATATGCCACAGGAAATTGGTGTCGGCTTTCCAGCTACCCAAATTGGGCAAGGCGTCGAGCGGCAGACCGAGATGTTCGAGCAATGCCACTTTGTCGGCCTTGCGCCCGCCGTGCAGGCTGCGAAGCAGCCACGGCCATTGCACCGCGCCATAGGCAGTCACCATCGCCCGGTCCCCCAAAGAGAGATCGAGGCCAATATCATCAAGCGGCAACAGGGCCGTCGTTTCGCGCGTCGTCATTACATTCCCCAATGACCCTCCGGGCTCAACAGTCAATGAAGCATTTAACGGACTGCCCGATTTTAGGCACTCTTGGGGCGCTGCGAGTGGCAAACGATTGCCTTGGCTATTTATCTCCAATGCTTTGACAATACTGAAAGATGCAGGATAACTGGCCGCAGGAAGAGGAGAGACCGAATGGCCAATGGCGCATCGACTGATCGCGTTACCCCCAGCATTACCAATCCCAAGATCCTGCTGTGGATATTGATGCTGGTCTATGTCCTCAACTTTCTCGACCGGCAGATCGTCAACATATTGGCCGAACCGATCAGCCGCGATCTGGGGCTTTCGGATACGCAGATTGGCCTGCTCACCGGCCTCGCCTTTGCGTTATTCTATACTTTGCTTGGCATCCCGATTGCGCGTTATGCCGATAACAGCACCACCAACCGCGTCGGCCTGATTTCGATTTCATTGGCGGTCTGGTCGGCGATGACCGCGATCTGCGGCGTCGCGCAGAATTTCTTGCAACTGGCGCTTGCCCGCGTCGGCGTTGGCGTGGGTGAGGCTGGTTGCACACCTGCCGCGCATTCGCTGATCACCGATAGCGTGCCGCCGGAAAAGCGTTCGTCGGCCATTGCCTTTTACGGCCTCGGCATTCCCATCGGCAGCCTGATGGGGTTGGTCATCGGCGGCGCGCTGAACGATGCTTATGGCTGGCGGACCGCGTTCATGGTGGTAGCGATCCCGGGGCTGATCATGGCCGGGCTGCTGCCCTTCATCCTGCGCGAACCACGCAAGGCCGAAAATGCAGCGCGGTTACTGTCGGGTGAGAAGGCACGCGCCGTGCTGTCGACCAAAGAAGCGCTGAAAGAAGTGTTCAGCTCACGCGCGTTCGTGATGCTCGCCATTGCCGCGTCCTTCACCGCGTTCCTCTCATACGGCAAAGGCGTCTGGGCGGTCATCCTGTTCATCCGCTCGCACGGGCTTAGCCCCGGCGAAACCGGGACGTTGTTGGGCATCGTCCTTGGCGTCGCCGGGATGATCGGCACATGGATGGGCGGCATGATGGCCGACCGATTTGGCAAAACCAACAAACGGCATTTGCTCACCACGCCCGCCATCGGCATGGTGATCGCGACGCCAATCCTGTTTCTCGGCTATTTCGCCACCGACTGGCGCGTTGCGATTGTCTTGCTGTTTGTCCCGACCGCGCTGAACGCGGCATATTACGGCCCGACTTATGCATGCGTCCAAGGGTTGGTAAAACCCGAAGCGCGGGCCATGGCCGCCGCCGTCATGCTGTTCGCGCAGAACCTCATCGGCCTTGGCCTCGGTCCATTGCTGTTCGGCATGATGTCCGACGCCTTCAAACCGATGGCAGGCGATGAAAGTGTTCGCTGGGTGCTGTACGGCGCCGCATGGCTCGGGTTGATCCCAGCCTTCTTCTTCTGGCGCGCCAGCTTGCGCCTTAAGGATGAGCTTAAGAGCGGTTAGTCGGCGAACGGATCACGCACCAATATCGTGTCCTCGCGTTGCGGCGAGGTCGACACCAATGCCACTGGTGTTTCGATAAGTTCGGACACGCGGCTGATATATTTGATTGCCTGTGCGGGCAGATCGGCCCAGCTGCGCGCACCTGCGGTCGTTTCCTGCCAGCCGGGCATTTCTTCGTAAATTGGCTCGACGGCGGCTTGGTCCGCTGCGTGCGCGGGCAGGTAATCGTAGACCTTGCCATTCAAACGATAGCCAGTGCAGATTTTGATCGTCTCGAACCCGTCGAGAACATCCAGCTTAGTCAGTGCAATCCCAGTCACGCCCGACACGGCGCAGCTTTGGCGGACGATAACTGCGTCAAACCAGCCGCAACGGCGTTTGCGGCCAGTGACGGTGCCAAATTCATGGCCGCGCTCGCCGAGTTTCTGGCCGGTTGCGTCTTCGAGCTCGGTCGGGAACGGGCCGGAGCCGACACGCGTGGTATAGGCCTTCACGATACCAAGCACGAAGCCAGTCGCATTGGGGCCAAGGCCCGAGCCGCTCGCGGCGGTGCCCGATACGGTGTTGGACGACGTCACAAAAGGATAGGTGCCGTGATCAACGTCGAGCAATACGCCCTGCGCGCCTTCGAACAATATCCGCGCGCCCGCCTTGCGGACCTTCTTGAGCCGCTTCCAAACCGGCTGGGCAAATTCGAGGATGAACGGTGCGATTTCCTTAAGCTCAGCGATGAGCGCCGCGCGATCGACCGGCGGTTCGCCGAAACCGGCGCGCAGCGCGTCATGATGCGCGCACAGCCGATCCATTTGGGGTTCGATGGCATCGAGATGTGCGAGGTCGCATACGCGGATCGCACGGCGGCCGACTTTGTCTTCATAAGCCGGGCCAATGCCGCGACCGGTCGTGCCGATCTTGCCCGAGCCAGCAGCGGTTTCGCGCAGGCCATCGAGGTCTCGGTGAATCGGCAGGATCAGCGCGCAATTGTCGGCGAGCGCAAAATTCTCGGTGGTGATCGTAACGCCCTGCCCGCGCAGCTTTGCCATCTCGTCGCGCAGCGCCCAAGGGTCGAGCACCACGCCATTGCCGATGATCGACAATGTGCCAGTGACGATGCCAGACGGCAGCAGCGATAATTTATAGACATTGTCGCCCACGACGAGCGTGTGGCCAGCATTATGCCCGCCCTGAAAACGGACCACTGCATCGGCACGTTCGGCCAGCCAGTCAACGATTTTACCTTTGCCTTCGTCGCCCCATTGTGCGCCGATTACGGTTACATTCGCCATAAGTTCCCCAATCTTCGAGGGCCTTTTTCTGCACAAGAATTTTTCTTGCGAAGGGATTCGCCGTGCGCCCCGTTATGACTATGGGTGGCCGACGTCCACCCTAAAGCGTCAATGGAGGCAAAAGATGCGGAAATGGATTTTAGGCGGCGCAGCAATTGCATTGGTCGCGACCTGTGCTGTGGCGCAGCGCGGCGGGCGATTGCCAGCCGAATGCCGCAAAGAGATTGTGCAATTATGCGGCATGAACCGCGAAGCAATTCGCGGATGTTTGCAGGAGAAGGCTAGCCAGCTTTCCGAGAACTGCCGGAGCGAATTGCGCGAGATGGTCGGCAAGCGCGGTGGTGAAACGAAGGCAACGCGGTCGACGGTTGGCTCCACCGAATATGCGTACGGTAATGACCAGCTTCAAAAACTCGATTTCTGGAAAGCCAAGACGGCGAGCGCGCCACTGGTGATCTTCGTCCACGGTGGTGGGTGGAAGCGCGGCGATAAGGGCAATGCCACTGGCCAGTATAAAGCGCCGCATTATCTGGCGCAGGGTTACGCCTTTGCCAGCATCAATTACCGGCTCGTGCCTGATGCGACGGTGGAACAGCAAGCCGCAGATGTCGCTAGCGCCGTCGCCTATTTCCGCAAAAATGCAGCGTCGCTCGGCATCGACACCAAACGCATCGTCCTGATGGGCCATAGCGCGGGCGCGCATCTCTCGGCTTTGGTCGGCACCGATCCGCAATATCTGCGCGGCGCGGGACTGGATATGTTGGCGCTGGCGGGTGTTATTCCTTTGGACGGCGCGGCTTATGATGTTCCAGCCCAGATGACCGATGGCGCGCGCATAATGCAGGACACTTACAAACAGGCGTTTGGTACTGAGCCACAGCGGCAGCGGGCGCTTTCTCCCACTTGGCAGGCCGCAGCCCCCAATGCCCTCGCATTCCTCATCCTTCACGTCGACCGCGACGATGGCGCACGCCAGTCGGCGGCACTCGCCGATGCGTTACGGAAAAACGGCGCGAAGGTTCAATTGCAGGCCTTCGAAGGCAAAGGCCTGAAAGGCCATGCCGACATCAATCGCAAATTGGGTGACCCCGAATATCCGGCGACGCCCGTCGTCGATGCGTGGCTGCGGAATGTGTTCGGTCGTTAGACCGGCTCCGCCCGTCCATTTTTCAAAATATAGCCGCACGCCAAGGTTTCGGGGCTGTCATCGACACTCAGCGCTGCGACAGTGGTCCAGCCTTCGGCGCGCATCTGGGCAGCTTTGGCGGGAAGCGTACCCAAAGGCAGGAACATACGCCGATTTTCCGTGTCTTCGGTTGCGGCGTCTATCAACGGGTCAGGGAACAGCGAGAAGCCAATGGCAACTTCCTCGCCACCGTCGGGCTTTGCAATCGCATAAGTGCCGCCACGGCCAAGTGCCGCAGTAAAGCCCTTTGCAAACAGCGTGAAGCCGAACCAGCTTTGATATTCGAAGCCATGCCGCTCGGTTGGGTCGAGCGTTAATGTCGCACGGCCTTCCAGCGCCGCAGCGATTTCGTGCAACGCTGTGATCCGTGAAGCCAACGCCCCACCGGCATCAATTGCCCGCAGTTTTTCGACTGCCTCGGCAAATGGCCCGGTCGCCGCAAGCAACGGCAGATAGGCATCCGCCCCAAGCGCCGACAGTCCACCAGCGTCTTTCATATCGAGTTCGCCGCGCACAGCATCGATTTGGTCGGCGGCTAAGGGAAAGGCACCAGCTGCCAAAGTTTCGACAAGATCGGGCAAGGTAAAATCAAGCGTAATGTCCTTGACCCCCGCCGCCTCAAGCGCATCAATCGCCACTGTCAGGATTTCGATGACTGCAGCGACACTTTCATTGCCGACCAGTTCGGCGCCCAATTGCGTAATTTCGCGTTCCGGGCGAAGCTGGCGGGCGCGCAGGCGCAATATTTGTCCATGATAGCACAGCCGCAACGGACGCGGTGTCTCCGCCATCCGAGTCGTCGCGATACGTCCGACCTGAACCGTGATATCGCCACGCAACGCCAATGTGTGGCCAGACACCGGGTCGGTAAAGCGCAGCAAACTGTTGCGCGTCGCGCCGCCGCTACGTGCGGCCAGGCTGCTTTCGAACTCGGCGATAGCAGGACTGACCCGCGCATAGCCGTGCGACGCCATGACGTCGAGCATGGCACGTGACACCCGCACCGCCGCTTCCGCTTGCGGTGGCAAGCGGTCGCGGAAGCCTTCGGGCAGCAAATCAGGCGGGATATCGGTCATCCGCGCTCTTTACGCGAAAAGTCTGCGCGGGGAAGCCCCGTTCAGAACTTCAACGCCTTGACCGTCTTCACGCCTGGGAGCTGGCCGAGTTGCTTTAGCACAGGCTCGGGAATCGATGAGTCCATGGTCAGCAACAAAACGGCTTCGCCACCCGCATTGCGGCGTCCCAGATGAAATGTACCGATATTGAGGCCAGCTTCGCCCAATGTCGTACCGACGCGGCCGATGAAACCGGGCGCGTCTTCGTTGACGATGTAGAGCATATCGCCCTCAAGCTCGGCTTCAAGGCTGATGCCGAAAATCTCGACCAAGCGTGATTCACTATTGGCGAACAAGGTGCCGGCAACCGATCGCGGACCCTGGCTGGTGTTCACCGTCACGCGGATCAACGTGTGATACGCCCCCGGCTTATCATGGCGCACTTCGCGAATGTCGAAACCGCGCTCCTTGGCGAGATACGGCGCGTTGACCATGTTCACTGCATCCGAGAACCGACGCATGAAACCAGCAAGAACGGCGGCGGTAATCGGCTTGATGTTCAATTCGGCCGCAGCCCCTTCGACCTCGATGGCGATATTGTCGAGATTGTCATGCGCGAGTTGGCCAACGAGCGATCCCAGCTTCTGCGCGAGTGTCATATAGGGCTTTAACTTCGGCGCTTCCTCAGCCGAAAGGCTCGGCATGTTCAGAGCGTTGGTGACGCCGCCGTTGACCAAATAATCCGACAATTGCTCGGCAACCTGAATGGCTACATTGACCTGCGCTTCGTCAGTCGATGCACCAAGATGGGGTGTCGAGATGAAGTTCGGTGTGCCGAACAAAGGCGATTCCTTGGCAGGCTCGGTCTGGAACACATCAAGCGCCGCTCCTCCAACCTGCCCGCTGTCGAGCGCGTCCTTGAGCGCTGCCTCATCGACCAACCCGCCGCGTGCGCAGTTGATGATTCGAACGCCCTTCTTGCACTTGGCGATATTCTCGCGGCTCAAAATGTTACGCGTTTGGTCTGTCAGCGGCGTGTGCAAGGTGATGAAATCGGCCTTGGCGAGCAAAGTATCGAGATCCGCTTTCTCAACGCCCATTTCGACCGCGCGTTCGGCAGTGAGGAACGGATCGAACGCAACGACCTTCATCTTCAGGCCAAGCGCGCGGCTGGCAACGATGCTGCCAATATTGCCGGCACCAATCAGCCCCAATGTCTTGCCGGTGACTTCGACGCCCATGAAGCGGTTCTTTTCCCACTTGCCGGCCTGTGTCGAGGCGTCGGCCTCTGGCAGTTGGCGCGCGAGCGCGAACATCAACGCGATTGCGTGTTCGGCGGTCGTGATCGAGTTACCGAACGGGGTGTTCATCACAACGATGCCCTTCACCGATGCGGCGGGGATATCGATATTGTCGACGCCAATCCCGGCGCGGCCGACGACCTTTAGATTGGTTGCGGCTTCAATCAGTTCCTTGGTCAGTTTCGTTGTCGAACGGATTGCAAGGCCGTCATATTGGCCGATGATGGCCTTTAACTCTTCGGGTGTTTTGCCGGTGATGACATCGACATCACAGCCGCGCTCGCGGAAGATTTGCTCGGCTTTTGGGTCCATTTGGTCGGAGATAAGTACGCGTGGTTTGGTCATTGGATTTGCTCCTGAATTTTTTGTGGATTTGTCACCCCCGACTTGATCGGGGGTCCATGGTCTGAAATGTTGGTCTATGGATTCCCGCTTTCGAGGGAATGACAATGAAGTTTAGGCCGGGTTGGCGCGTAGCGTCTCGTAAGCCCAATCGAGCCAAGGCCCGAGTGCTTCGATGTCGCCGGTATCTACGGTCGCACCGCACCATACACGAAGGCCCGGAGGAGCGTCGCGATATCCCGCGATGTCATAAGCGGCACCTTCAGCTTCGAGTAGACCGGCGAACTTCTTGATGAACGACTCGTCCGCGCCTTCAACCGTCAAGCAGACCGAAGTCTTTGACCGTGTCGCTTCGTCGGCGGCGAGATGGCCAAGCCACGAACGCTCTTCGACAATCTTGCCAAGCGCCGCTGCGTTTGCATTCGAGCGCGACATCAGGCCTTGCAACCCGCCGACCGACTTCGCCCATTCGAGTGCAAAGATCACGTCTTCAACCGCGAGCATCGATGGCGTATTGATCGTCTCGCCCTTGAAAACACCTTCGGCCAGAGCACCCTTGGCCATCAGCCGGAAAATCTTCGGCAGCGGCCAGGACGGCGTGTAGGTTTCAAGCCGCTCAACCGCACGCGGGCCGAGAATGATAACGCCATGCGCGCCTTCGCCGCCCAGTACTTTCTGCCACGAGAAAGTCGTCACATCGAGCTTATCCCAAGGCATGTCATAAGCAAACACTGCGCTGGTCGCATCGTTGAAGGCCAGGCCTTCGCGGGTGTCGCTGATCCAGTCGCCATTGGGAACGCGAACGCCCGACGTCGTGCCGTTCCAGGTGAACAGCACATCATGGCTTTGGTCAATCGCCGCCATGTCGGGAATTTGCCCGTAATCGGCACGAACCACTGTGGGTTCGATCTTGAGCTGCTTGACGGCATCGGTAACCCAGCCTTCGCCGAAGCTTTCCCATGCGGTTGCAGTTACCGGACGCGCGCCGAGCATCGTCCACATCGCCATTTCATAGGCGCCGGTGTCGGACGCAGGGACGATGCCGATGCGGTGCGTATCGGGCACCTGCAACACTTCGCGCATCAGGTCGATGGCAAGCTGCAAACGCGACTTGCCGATCTTGGCGCGGTGCGAGCGGCCCAGTGATTCGGTTGCTAATTTGGATGCTTCCCAACCCGGCGGCTTTGCGCAGGGACCGGAAGAAAAGAACGGACGCGCCGGTTTGACGGCGGGTTTACTGATAGTCATGTAAGCTTCTCCTTGCAGAGAGCAGCGCGGCGTTGGGACCGCGTGGCCCGGAGCCGCATTTAGTTGCGGCCCCGGTTTTGTCAACGACTATCGGATTTAGTCTTCAGTAACCGGCCTTGCGAAACAAAACTTCGCCGCGGCGACCAACATAGAGTTTTTCAAGCGTGACGGGGTGGAAATAGGCTTCGACGCGGTCACCTTCGGGGGTCGTGCCGTACACTTCATAGCAGCCGCCATCGACCTTTGACTTGCGGACAGTCCAGCCTTCTTTGGTCAGCTTCGCGGTCAAAACTTCCTGGCTCTTCCAGCCCGATTCTGGGCCTGCCTTGCATGTGATAACGCCGGTGGCCGATGCGGGTGCCGAGGCAAGCGCAGCCGCCGTTGCGGCGCCGAGGATAAGGGTTGAAAATATACGCATGTTCATGCTCCTTTGGGGGTTAGTTTGGGGACGAGGAAATATCGGGCGGCGACCAACGCCGCGAGCGGAATGAAATGGACGAGCGCCGGACCTAAATTGTTGTGGATGAATATCCAATGGACGAGAATGAGGGCAGCAGCAGGATAAACCAATCTTTGCAAGCGCTTCCATCCGGCTTTTAACGCCCGGACCGAAGCATCGTTGCTGGTCATCGCGAGCGGCACGAACAGCAGCATCGCGGCCCAGCCGGTCCAGATGCCAAGCGCCCAGAACTCGGCAAGGATATCGTCGAGATTGCCCATGTCTATGATATAGAAAACCAGATGGAGCAGCGCATAGACGAAGGAGGCAACCCCCAGGGCGCGGCGGCGTCTAACCAGCCAATTGAGCCAAGGCTTCGGTCCCAATATGGCGACCAGCGGGCTCAATATCATCGCGATGATCATAAACCGCGCAGACCATTCTCCCGTAGGGTGCAGCATATCCATCGCGATTGTCTCACCGCTGAGATAATCGCGCAGCATGAAAGCCGCTGGAATAGCGAGCAACGCCCAGACGACATATTTGTTGTTAAGAATGATTCGCAACATGGATTGCTGATAGGTTCGCTTTGCAGTTCGCGCAATCGCGATTTTGTAACAAAGTCTATCAGAACAGCTTATCGCCAACCAGTGCCCGGAACGCGCCCAGTGAACGCGCGGTGTCAAAAAATTGACGGCCTGTTAACCACGAATCGCTAAACTAGGCAGATGGTTTTACGCGCCGCTCAAATCGTAATGGCATCCGCCGCTTTGCTGGCTCTGGCAGCCTGCGGCGGGCGCAAGGATGAGCAAATCGCTCAACGTCCAAACGACGCGTTCAAAACCGCCGATGCGCGGATGTGCCTGAATGACCTGAAATCAAAATCGGTAAGGTTTGCCGCCCTACCCAATCAGAGCTTCGCTGGCGGCTGCCGTACCATCGACACAATCAAGCTGATGGATTTTGGTACGCCAACTACCAATCTGGGCGCCATGACCTGTCCGCTTGCGGCCAATTTCACGGCGTGGGCGCAGAATGCGGTCCGACCTGCGGCAAAACAATATCTGGGATCGGACGTCGTCCGCATTGAAACCATGGGCACCTATAGCTGCCGCAACATCAATGGCGGACGATCGGACAAATTATCGCAGCATGCCTTTGGCAATGCGATTGATATTTCGGCCTTCGTCCTGCGCGATGGCAGGCGGGTATCGGTGCTAAATGGCTGGCGCGGCCCCAAGTCCGAACAGGAATTTCTGCGCCGCCTGCATCAGTCGGCATGCAAGCGTTTTGGAACAGTATTGGGCCCCGATTACAATAATGCGCACGCCAATCATTTCCATTTTGATATGGCACAATCAATGAAAGATGGCTCCGCTTATTGCCGATAGGGGGTGGCAAAACCGCGCTTACGCGCCTAAACGCAGCCCAATGACAGATAAAGACGTATCGGACCGCAGGTTCTATAAAGCCGAGCAGGAAGCTGGCTTCGCTGAAAAGCAGCTTTCCACCCCCCAAACCCGAAGTGCATCATACCGCCTCGCTTTTCAGGATACCGAATTCCTGTTACGCGAAGAGTTGCGGCCCGTTCGCTTCCAGCTGGAATTGCTCAAAACCGAGATGCTTCTGGAAGAAGCGAATATCGCCTCGACCTTGGTAATTTACGGTTCAGCGCGAATTCCCGAACCCGAAGCCGCCGACGCATTGGTCGCGCTCGCCACCGACGAGCGCGGCAAAATCATTGCTGAGCGAATGAAGGAAAAGTCGCATTATTATCAACAATCACGCAGGCTGGCGCAGCTCGCCAGTGAATGCGCGATTACAGATGAGGGCAAACGGCATTTCGTCGTGTGTTCGGGCGGCGGTCCGTCGATCATGGAAGCGGCCAATCGTGGCGCGGCTGATGTCGGCGCCGAATCTATTGGTCTCAACATTGTACTGCCGCACGAGCAAGCCCCAAATCTGTTCGTTACACCGGGTCTGAGTTTCCAGTTTCATTATTTCGCACTGCGCAAAATGCACTTCCTGCTGCGTGCCCGCGCTGTCGCTGTGTTCCCAGGCGGATTTGGAACCTTCGACGAATTTTTTGAACTGCTGACACTCGTCCAGACCGGCAAGATAAAGAAAATGCCGATCCTGCTGTTCGGTGAAGAATTCTGGAACCGCGTCGTCAATTTTGAGGAATTGATGCTCGAAGGCGTCATCAGCCCGCCCGATCTGGAATTATTCCAGTTCGTCGAGACGGCTGAAGACGCCTGGAACAGAATCAGGACATTTTACGAACTGCCCTGCGATTAACGCTTATTGAGCTGGAGCCGCGGCCGGTGCAGCTTCAGCGGCAGCAGGTGCTGCCGCAGCATCGGTCGGTGGCGGTGTCGCACCATCGGCGGGCGCGGCAGCCGCATCGGCTGCTGGAGCAGCAGGCAATGGGAGATTCGATCCTTGCGAATTCAGGTATAGAATAACAGCCGCACGCTCTTCGGGATTTCCCAAGCCTGCAAATGTCATCTTGTTGCCCGGCGCATATTTTTTCGGATTGGCAAGCCATTCGTTCAACGCTTCAAAAGTCCACGTGCCGCCCTTAGTTTTCAACGCATCAGAATACGCAAAACCAGCATGGCTAGCGAGCGGTTTACCAACAGTCGCCCATAAATTCGGCCCAATACCATTGGCACCTCCCGAGGCGATGTTGTGGCAGGCAACACATTTCTTGAAAATGGCTTCACCTTTGGCGACATCGGCACTTGCCAGCAGTGTCGCGATTGGAACTGCTGCAGCGGCACCCGCATCACCAGACTCTACGCCCTGGATCGCATAACCCGGTTTTTCTGGTGCTTCACCGTGAAAATACATGCCGGAAACTATGCTGAAGCCGAGTGCGGCGATTCCGCCTGCCAAAACCCAGCCAGCTATGGTGTTACTGCGATCGTCCATGAATATTAGCCCTGATGTGCGGTTGTGTACGGGCGGCAACTGGGTCCGCCGGATTCTCCCGTCCCTCTAATGACCGAAGGGTAGCCGTGCAAGTGCCGAAATCCGGTCTTGCCGGATAAGTTCCCCTGCCCTAACGCGGCGAGCGTTATGGACAGCTATCCCGCTACTGCGCTCGTCAAGGTCAAGGAAATGACCGCCGCTGCTGCCGCCGAACCAGTACGCGCTATGGCATTTCAGGGTGCGCCGGGCGCGAATTCGCATCTGGCGGCGCTGGAATTCGACGCCGGCTGTTTGCCGCTTCCCTGTTTTTCTTTCGAGGATGCCATTGATGCGGTGAAGGATGGCTCGGCTGCTCGTGCGATCATTCCCATTGAAAACTCGCTGCATGGCCGGGTCGCGGACATCCATTTCCTTTTGCCCGAATCCGGCCTGAGCATCATTGCCGAACATTTCATGCCTATCCGCCATTGCCTGATGGCGAAATCGGCAGATGCGAAACTGACTACCGCGATGAGCCATCCGCAGGCGCTCGGCCAATGCCGACATTATTTGCGTGAACATAATATTATCCCTGTGGCCTATGCAGACACCGCCGCCGCCGCCGCTTTTGTTGCGGGAAGCGATGATCAAAGCGCCGGTGCAATCGCCCCGCCAATTGCTGCGGAATTATACGGACTTGTGGCGATCAACGACGCTATTCAGGACGATGCGACCAATACGACCCGGTTCGTTGTGCTGTCGCGCGAAGCAGCAGACGCGACGGCGATGGACGGTACGTTGATGACAACGTTCATCTTCGAGGTGAAAAATATCCCGGCTGCTCTGTACAAGGCAATGGGCGGCTTTGCGACCAACGGCGTGAACATGACGAAGCTGGAAAGCTACCAGAATGGGGCCAGCTTTGCCGCGACCGAATTTTTCGCCGATATCGAAGGCGCGCCGGGCGATGTTGCAGTCGACCGTGCTCTGGACGAATTACGCTTCCACTGCAATTCGGTTCGCTTGCTCGGCACCTACAGGCAAACCCGCAAACGCGGCTAAGCGGCTTGCGTTAAGCGGCTTGCAGGGCCCTGCCCCGTGCGTAATCCAGCGCTGACAGAAACTGGTCGGCAGCGTTATCCCAGGTAAAATTCGCACCATAATCGGCGGCGGCACCCCGGCTGCATTTCAATGCCGCAGCGATGGCTGCGGTCAGTGATTCCGACACCGCGCCAACCGGATGCGTTAAATCATCTGCCGGGCCCAACCCATTTGCGCCTACGATATCGAGCGGACCCGGGACGCAATAGCCCGCCACAGGAATACCGCAGGCAAGCGCCTCGATCATTACCAGGCCAAAGGTATCGGTCTTGCTCGGAAACACAAAGACGTCTGCTGCGGCATAAGCTTGCGCCAATTCAGCGCCTTTCAAACTGCCGGTAAAAACTGCATCCGGATAACGCGCTTTGAGGTCTGCCAGCGCAGGGCCATCGCCCACAACCACTTTGGTCCCGGAGACATCGGCGCTGAGAAAATCTTCCAGATTTTTCTCAATCGCGACCCTGCCCACGGACAATAATATCGGCCGCGGCAAATTCGCCAATGCGGGATGCGGAACCAATCCTCGTTTAAAAATCGCGGTATCAATTCCCCGCGTCCATGGTCGGGTATGGATGATTCCACGGCTGGCAAGTTCATCGCTCAAACGCGGCGTCGCCGACAACACTGCGCGCGATGGAGCGTGGAAACGGCGCATGACTGGCCAAAAGAAATCGGGTGACAAGCCGGTTCGCACCGACGCATAATCCGGAAAGCGCGTGTGGAACGCGGTTGTGAAGGGCACGTCGTTCGCCATACACCAGCGCCTTGTGCTCCACCCGATCGGTCCTTCGGTCGATATATGGACAATGTCGGGGACAAACTCGGCCAGCGTCTTGCGAAGTCCAAAACGCGGTGCCAGCGCCAAACGGATTTCGCCATAGCCAGGACATGGCACGGTCCGAAACTGGTCGGGACTTATAACTTTTACGTCGTGCCCGCGCTCCAGCAGCAATTTGACCGTCATTTCCAGCGTGCGAACAACACCATTAACTTGGGGTGCCCATGCGTCGGTGGCGATGGCGATCCTCACGCGGCGACCTTGGCCAGCTTGTCCGCGTGGCGGCGCTGGCGAGTGTGTTCGGCCCAATCAACAATCGACATATTGCCGTGCTTGTCCTCGACCAAAGCAGTGCAGCTTTCGACCCAGTCGCCATCATTATAATATGTCACGCCATCAAATTCGCGAATTTCTGCGTGGTGAATATGGCCACATACGACACCATCGACGCCGCGTTCGATTGCCGCCCGCGCAACCGCCTCTTCATATTGACCGATGAAGGCAACCGCGTTCTTCACGCGCATTTTAAGGTAGGATGACAGCGACCAATAAGGCAGATGGAACCGGCGACGCACCGCGTTTAGCCAAATATTGGCTTTGAGCAGGAAGGTATAAGCAGCGTCGCCGAGGAACGCCAACCACTTCGCGTAGAGCACAACGCTGTCGAACATATCGCCGTGGGTTACCAGCAACAACCGCCCGTCGGCAGTTTCGTGGATGGCCTCATGTGCAAGTTCGACGCCACCAAAGCCAAGGCCGACATAATCGCGGAACATCTCGTCATGATTGCCCGGAACGTACACGACGCGCGTGCCCTTATGCGCCATTTTCAGGATACGTCGGAGCACTTCATTGTGGCTCGACGGCCAGTACCATCCCTTCCGCAAGCGCCAGCCATCCACAATGTCACCAACCAGATACAGCGTATCGCATTTGATACTGTGCAGAAAATCGAGCAGCAGTTCGGCATTGCAGCCAGACGTTCCGAGGTGGATGTCAGATATCCAGACCGTCCGGTATTTTTGCTTGGGCTGGTAACTGCGCGGTTCTTTTTCGTGGAACCAATCGGGCATTTTCGGGTCGAAGATACCGGTGACCTCGTCCTTTTTGAGGACGCCATCTTTCAAAATATCGGTCATGATTTTCCCAGTTGTTGCCTTAACTGGAATTGCCGATTAACTGTCACGCGTTACGCGTTCACGTCATACGCGTGACAGTTTCGAGTCAAATTCCGTTATTTGCTCACCGGATTAGAATTTTGCGCCAACCCGTATGCCGTACAGTCGGGGTTCCGCCGGAATGAAGCTTGGGATTCCAAAAGCGCCGCCCGTATTGCCTGCATCGAGCAGATAATCTTCGTCCAAAAGATTGCGCGCAAAGGCGGATATTTCGAAGCGGTCGCCGCCGAAGCGGAACCCTGCATTGACGTTGACCAAAGTAACCGCATCCTGACTGGTGACAGGGTTGTTCGGGATTTCGAAGAACATGCTGCTGCGATAGGTCACCGATGGCGTGGCAAAGAAGGTCAGTCCGCCCAAGGGCGCATTTATCGTAAATCCGCCAGACGCCTGCACCTCAGGTTGCAAACGGAATTTCGCGCCCCGGAAGTTGGCTGCGATGGTTGGCTTATCGTCGATACCCCCGTCGATATAGCCAATATTGCCGAAAACGCTTAGCCAGCTTGTTGGCTTTATCGTCAGCTCAGCCTCTACACCCTTGTTCGTTGCGGTGCCCGCACTTTGAGTCTGGGTCGTTCCGTTTGGAAGAACAATGCTCACCTGAAAATTGTCGTAGGTGAGATAATAAGCGCCAATAGAGCCCGAAAAAATACCCAATGCTCCTTTCAGGCCAACCTCATAGTTCCAGATGTTTTCTGCGAGCACCGGGGTGAAGTTTGCTGCCGGGCCGCCGGGGGTTGAGCGTGCGCCAAGTTGCACAGTAGCGGAACGGCGGCCTTTCGATACCGTCGCATAGCCGTTGAAATTGTCCGAGAAACGGTAGAGCAAGTTGAAACGCGGCAGGACAGCGGCGAAGCTGTCCTCGGTCCGGAATGTTTGACCTGCGGTATCAATCTGACCTGGAATAACAGATGCACCGCCGGTTACGGCCGAACGCGGAACGCGGGCGTAAAAGCCTGAGCGCCGCTTCTCGATCAGGACGCGCGCCCCAGCCGTTATCTCCAGTTTCGGTGTGGGGATCCATGTGCCATCGGCAAACATCGAGTAACTGTCATTACGACCCTGATTTTCGAATACCGAACTGTAGGGTATCGCGGGAAGGGCCTGCGCCGGAACGCTACCATTGGGTGCGACGCACTGCGCACGCGTCGCCGCAGTGCTGGTGGCACAAGCGAAAAACACCCGCTCGTTTGTCGAGAACGGGACATTCTGGATACTGTCTTCGTGGAAGAAATTGAAACCGAATGACCCACGAAATTTATCGTCGGTATAGGCAAAGCGGGTTTCATGATTGAACTGGTCGCCCTTGGCCAATTCGGTAAATTCGAGATATTCGGCGGCGGAGCCATCGGCATCGAATACTTCCAGCGAGTCAAACTTGCGGTAGCCATTGACCATAGTCAGCGCCCAATTGTCGGCAAATTCATAGTTCACGATGAAATTGGCATCATACACGTCACGGGTAAGGCCTAATTTGTCCTGATACAGGTCTTGCAATGAACGCGATGAACCGCCGAGAAAGGCATCGCCGAACGGATTGCCCGGACCCGACGCCGTTGGCAGTGCGCGCGAGACAAATGCTGTGCCCGGATTGCGCTGACGGTCATAGGTCAGAATGAGGTCGGCAGTAAGCGCGTCATTTGGCGTGAACCGAAGCGAACCGCGGACGCCAAGCTGGTCTTGGCCGTTCAGATCATCCTGATTGGGAGCCAGATTGTTTACATAACCGTCGCGCTTTTTATAGGCGAACGCCACGCGTCCGGCGATTATGTCCGACCCGAGATTAAGATTGCCGGTCAGCAACCTTTGATCGTAATTGCCAATGCCTGCGGTGAGCGCGCCGGAAAAGCCGGGTTCTGGTCGTGCCGATATGATGCTGATTGCGCCTACTGCCGAAGCCGTACCGAATAACGTCGCCTGCGGGCCCTTGATAACTTCGATACGTTCGACGTCATAAATGTCTTGATACGAACCGCGCGAACGCGAGATGTCGACGCCATTATAGTAAAGCGTAACGCGTGCCGCCTGCTGCGCCGATCCTGAGTCAGAGGTAATCCCGCGGATCACGATGCCGGGATTGTTGGCGCTCTGCTCCTGCACATTAAGGCCGGGGATATAATTGGCCAGTTCGTCCAGATCGCTAACTCCGAGCTCTTCGAGACGCGCCTGGCTTACGGCGCTAATCGTTACGGGAACATCGACCAGCCGCTCTTCGCGTTTCTGTGCAGTAACGATGATGTCGCCTTCGAACGCTTGATCGGCGGCTTCGGGTGTTTGGGCAAATGCCGGCATGGCTGTCGTTGCACACAGAAATGTGAGGGTTGCAGCGATATTGGGACGACGCATTTTGGGAGACTCCTGCGGTTGGGAAGATGGCCCTATGCGCAGCGATGGCGTCATTATTGCGAACTGCGTGCGACAGTTCGGCTATCAAAATAAGAAGGTTGTGCGACACGGCCGATATGGTCGATGCCTGTGGACCTTCATGCCATTTGGCGCGTTTAACCTTTCCCAAGCAAAGGAATATTCAAATGGCAGACCTCTCACAAATTCAGGAACATGCTGAAGTTATCGGTGCCGATGGCGTCCATGTCGGGACCGTTGACAAGATTGAAGGAAACCGCATCAAGCTGACCAAGGCCGACAGCGGCGAAGGCAGCCACGAAGGCCATCATCATTATATCGATGGCGGTCTTGTCGCTACCATAGAAGATGGAACCGTAAGACTGTCGGCAAATGGCGACGTTGCGGTGACTTTCGAACAGGAAGAAGCATAATCTGATTGGGGCGTAGTGTCCTAGTGCGCTGCGCCCCAGCTTGGTCCTGTTCCGATCTCTACACCGAGCGGCACCGTTAATTTCACCAACGGTTCCGCCGCATTTGCCATAACACCGCGAATAATCTCGCTCGCTGCTGCGACATCGCTTTCGGGCAATTCGAAAACCAGTTCATCATGAACCTGCAGCAACATTTTAACTTCAGGTAAGCCCGCAGCTTCCAGGGCAGGCCCCATCCGCAGCATAGCGCGCTTGATGATGTCAGCGCTGGTGCCTTGGATCGGCGCGTTTATCGCGGCGCGCTCGCTGCCTTGACGCTCTGCTTGACTGGCTGACTTGATACGCGGGAACCAGGTTTTGCGACCAAAAAGTGTGGTGGAATGGCCGCTTTCCTTAACCTCGGCCAAAGTTTCCTGAATGTAGTTGGATATGCCGGGGAAGCGCTTGAAATACGCATCGATCAACGCCTGCGCTTCGTCGGGTGTCGATTCCAGCCGCTTGGAAAGACCCCAGCGCGAGATGCCATACAGAATGGAGAAATTGATCGTCTTGGCCCGCCCGCGCGTGTCGCGATTGACCTCGCCGAACATCTCCATTGCGGTGCGCGCATGGATGTCCTCGCCTTTTTCGAAAGCATCGCGAAGCGGTGCGACATCGGCGAAATGCGCCGCCAGCCGCAGTTCAATCTGGCTATAGTCGGCAGACAATATGACATTGCCGGGCTCGGCGACAAAGGCATCGCGAATCTGCCGTCCGGTTTCTGTGCGGATCGGAATATTTTGCAGGTTCGGATCGGTTGAGGACAAGCGTCCGGTTTGCGCGCCGACGAGGCTATAACTGGTATGGACTCGGCCCGTTGCAGGATCAATCTGCTGTTGCAGGCTGTCGGTATAGGTAGATTTTAGTTTGGATAGCTGCCGCCAATCAAGCACCTTGCGGGCGATTTCAACCCCCTGTCCGGCCAAATCTTCGAGCACCGTGACATCGGTCGAATATTGCCCTGACTTGCCCTTTTTGCCGCCCTTATGGCCCAGTTTGCCAAACAGGATTTCGCCCAATTGCTGCGGGCTACCAATCGTGAACGGCTGACCCGCAAGCCCATGGATTTCCTTTTCCAGCACTTCCATTTGCGCCGCAAACTCGCCCGATAGCCGTGCCAGAACAGCACGGTCGACCTTGATGCCGGTACATTCCATTTTGGACAGCACCGGCACGAGTGGCCGGTCGACCATTTCGTATACGACCGTCGCTTTTTCAGGACTCAGCCGCAATTTCAGGTGATGCCATAGCCGCAATGTCACATCTGCATCTTCTGCGGCGTAGCAGGTGGCGTCGGCCAAGGGCACCGCAGCAAAGCCAATCTGGCTTTTGCCGGTACCCGTCACGGTCTTGTAGGAGATGCATTCATGATTGAGATGGACCTTTGCCAGTTCGTCCATGCCATGCCCCTGCCGCCCCGCGTCGAGCGCAAAACTCATCACCATCGTATCGTCATAAGGGGCAATCGTGACGCCGTGCCGGGCCAGCACCGACATGTCATATTTGAGATTCTGGCCGATTTTGAGAACCGACGGCTCAGTGAGCAATGGCTTCAATTTTGCAATGGCGGCGGCCATCGGGATCTGGACGGGCTTTTCAGCGAACATATCGGTGCCGCCGTGCGAGAGCGGGACATAGCACGCTTCGCCCGGCGCAACCGCTAGGCTGAACCCGACAAGATTGGCGCTCGCTGCCTGCAGACTGTCAGTCTCTGTGTCAAAGCCAAGCAATCCGGTTTCGTGCGCGCGCGAAATCCAGTGATCGAGGCGCGCGATATCTGTTACGCATTCATAGCTTTTGGTATCGATAGGCGGCATCGGCGCGGGCGATGCGGCATTGCCGGTGACCGGCGCACTCGCCGCACCGTCGCCGTTGTTCGTCGCCTTGGGATTGCCGGCAATCGCCTTGTTTGCCGCAGCGGTGTTGGCGACATGTCCAATGCGTTTAAGCAGCGAGTTAAATCCATGATGCTGGAGGAACGCTGCCAGCGGTTCTTCCGGAATCGCCGCCAATTTCATGTCTTCAATAGGAACCGGGAGGGGGCAATCCTCCTTCAGCGTGACCAGCACTTTCGACAACCGCGCCTTTTCAGCATGCTCAATCAGATTGTCGCGCATCTTCGACGGCTTCATGTCGGGCGCAGCTGCAAGCACCGATTCAAGATCGCCGAACTCCTGGATGAGTTTGGTTGCGGTCTTCGGACCGACTCCGGGAACGCCGGGTACATTGTCCACGCTGTCGCCCATCAACGCCAACACGTCGCCAACCTTTTCGGGGCCAACGCCGAATTTCTCGATCACTTCTTCGGTACGGATACGTTCGTTTTTCATCGTGTCGAACATGTCGACGCATGGTTCGACCAGCTGCATCAGGTCCTTGTCAGACGACACAATGGTCACATGCCATCCCGCCCGACATGCCGCTTTGGCATAGCTTGCGATCATGTCGTCGGCTTCGACATCGTCTTCCTCAATCATCGGCAATGAGAACGCCCGCGTAGCGTCGCGTATCATCGGAAATTGCGGCTTCAGATCCTCGGGCGGATCGGGCCGGTGGGCTTTATACTGGTCATAAATCCGATTACGGAACGACTGGCTGGATTTGTCGAGAACAACCGCCATATGGGTCGGACCGTCAGCCTGATGCAGGTCATCCGCCAGCTTCCAAAGCATCGTGGTATATCCATAAACCGCACCTACCGGCTCCCCATGCTGATTGGTGAGCGGCGGCAATCGGTGATATGCACGGAATATATATGCAGAGCCATCGACGAGGTAGAGATGCTTTTGTTCGGACATGGCACGTTCGATAGCAGCGGCATCCGCCTGCGACTATGCCGAATTATATGTGCTTTAGATTAAGCCGCTATATCATATCCGGATTGGGCAACAACATATCGGTGGGCCTGCCTCCACTGATGCGTACCAGCCTAGGCCTGCCTTCCGCTATATATTGCCAGCGAAAAAAGCGGAACGTCATCACCTGATTTATCGTTACTGCGCCCATCCGCTTGTGTGACAGCAGCGATGGCAGATTGTAATCGGCAATCCAGCTCATCGACCAACGCCTGTCATGCGCGCGAAGCCATTCCGCCGTCCCCGCCCATAATGCCGCAAATCCCCGACCCAGCCGGTGCTGCGGTTTGATCCACAGGCCTGCATCCCACGCGGCATCGAACGGCACATGAAAGCGGATAGGCATCGCGTCCTCCTCGAAAGGCCCAGCCCCGACCCACGTCACGCCGACAAGTTCATCTTTGCGGTTAAACGCTGCGAGACATATCATATTTTGGGCAAAGCGAAGCGCTTGGACGTCAGGTGCCACATCGATAACGTGACCGAGCAACGCGCTGGGAGACATCGGCTCCACCCGAAAACCTTTTGGCATATCGGGCATGCCTTCGAGCGGAACCGCTACCAGCGTCAACCGGCTATACCCGACCATACCCGCCTTCGCAGCCAGCCGGGCAGCTGCATAGGAAACCACACCGGCAAGTCCCAATAACTTCAGACTGGCAATGTCAGGCACGTCAAACTCCGCTGCTTCTTTGCGATGCCTAGCGCAATTTCAAAAAGAAATCCTGAACGTATTGCTTAGGCCAACGGGAGCGTTAGCGTTAACCGGCAAACAAAAATCTCATAGAAATGTCACCGTAAACCCAAACGCTGATCGGATTTGACCATTGCCCATGCCGATGCCTTGGCCTTGTTACGGCATGCCCGTTCCATTTTGCGCACTTGGTGGCCCAATTGGTCACTGGCGAAATCGCACACTTCGCGCGCGGCACGGTCAATCCGCAAAGCCAGGATTTTTTGACCCTCCATTGTGTTCAAATTGATATCATCGCTGCGGACGCTAATCGAACGAGTCTCATCTGAAGCCGCGTTGGCGGCCACAGGTTGCAATGCGATAGCGGCGATCACCGCCGATTTGGTAAATGCGAACATGGATATTCTCCTTATTGGAATATTGCGTCGGAATAATTCACGACGCGACGGCAACGAATGGCAGGAGGTCGGAAGATTTTCGCGCTGGCTTTGAAACCCGGCTAGCCGATTTCAAAATCGACCATAGCCCCTCGGCAAAAGCACTTGTCGCTGCGCATTCTGTCTGGCAGCCATCCGTAATGTCTATCTTCAGCCAAATTGACCTGATGGCGCGCGGCGGTTCGATTGCGCTGCTTGCTCTGTGGAGCTGGCTGCTGATCCGCGACCACCGCGGGCAGTTTGCGGGCAGGCTTGCTGTAGTGATGGCGCTCGCGATCATCTGCTACTTGATTATCACGGCGGATCTCCACCGGCGGCCGACGATACCGGGCTTGGTACTGGCCTCATGCGGCAGTTCCACCCCGGGCATATTCTGGCTGTTCGCAAAGGCATGGTTTAATGATGAGAAGCAAATCAGACGTCGGGATTTGGCGCTGGTGTTGCTGGCCGGGGCGAACATCCTTGTTATGCTGGTCACCTATCCGGACGGGGGCATCATCAACCTAGCTGCGGGCACTTTATTCCGGATAAGCATGTTGTCCTTTGCTGCTGCGGGCCTCTGGGAAGCTTGGCGCGGTCGCGAGGGGGATCTCATCGAGAGCAGGCGCCGTTTACGGCCTCGGCTGGTCGCAGCCGTCGGTACCTATGTCGTGTTGATCGCGCTGAGCGAAATCGCGGTGCATAATTTGGGCCTGCCTTATTGGCTGATCGGCATCGTCACCAGCAGCATCGTCTTTATCACATTCCTGTTTTGCGCGGCGATGTTCGGAATGCGGCAGGCCGATTTATTCGGACCGGTCAATGGCGCGAAGCCAGCAGTAGGTAAACCTATTGCTGACGATCCGCTTGCCGAAAAACTGCGCAGCCACATGGAACGCGAATTGGTATGGCGCGACGAGGGACTATCGATTTCGGGACTTGCTGCGCAGCTGGGCGAGCAGGAATACCGTCTGCGCCGTGTCATCAACGGCCAGCTTGGCCACCGCAACTTTGCCACGTTTCTCAACGGCTACCGGCTTGCAGAAGTGAAAGCCGCGCTGAGTGATCCAACACAAAAGGAGGTGCCAATCATCACCATCGCGCTCGACGCCGGTTTCGGTTCGCTTGGTCCATTCAACCGCGCTTTCCGCGAGGCCGAAGGGATGACGCCGAGCGCGTTCAGGGCGCAAACCACTGGCTGATTTCGAAATCGGCTAGCCAGTTTCGGAAAGACATGAGCATCAAGCAGCTGATGCAGGCAGGTGAACCCAATCAACTGCTAAGGACCGACTTATGACCACCGGATTTCCTCCCCTCGACATCTTGCTCAATCATGGGCTGGATATCATCAGCTTCGATATGGGGCGCTATTTGATCGCTGCATCGATTACTTTTGCAGTGGTCTGGATGTTACGTCGCACCGCGCTGAAATCCCGCAAGATACAGGCGCGCGAAGCGACTTCGGCCGACATGCGGCGCGAATTTTTGCAATCGCTGCAATCGGTATTTGTTTACACAATAGGTGTGTGCTTCCTGATCTGGGGCCGCGAGGTCGGCCTGTTTTACAGCATCCTTGGCGAAGGGATCGGGCTCTGGACCGACCTGTTCATTCTCGCTGCGATAATCATTGCGCACGATGCCTATTTCTATTGGGCGCACCGTTTCATGCACCATCCGAAACTGTTCAAGACATTCCACCGCGCGCATCACCGCTCGATCACACCGACGCCTTGGGCAGCTTACAGCTTCGCCATGCCCGAGGCGGCGGTCATGTTCATGTTCGTGCCCATCTGGCAATTCTTCGTCCCGACGCCGGGCTGGGTGATGTTCACCTGGCTGAACTTCCAGATTATCCGCAATGCCATGGGTCATGCCGGCTTTGAATTCATGCCGCGCTGGTGGCTGGCGACGCCGCTGACGAGTTGGATCAACACAACGACGCACCACGACCTGCACCATAATGGCGGCTTCAATACCAATTACGGGCTATATTTCACTTGGTGGGACAAATGGATGGGAACCGAGCACAAGAATTACCATGCGCGGTTCACCGAAGTCGTCTCGCGCGGTCGGGAAGTTGAACCGCGGGGAGCTGCACCAGCTTAAGGCGCTTCCTCACCCCATAAACGGTCGGTTTCGATATAGCCGTAGCGGCCGGCATTTTCGAAACGGCACCAGCCTTTGTCGCATTCGTCGATTCGACCAACTACGCCGGGCTCCACACGCCAGGCAATCCGCGCGGTTCCTTCGGGTGCTTCGCGGAGCGCGCCGACCCCGCTGCCGACCACGACGGCGGTACGTTTGGGACTGAGCAGGCGGACATGCATCCAGCCCTGATCGCCATCGGGATCCTCAACCTTGCGCCATACGCTGTGCACCGCAACGACCTTCACAGGCAGGTTTTGGCGCTTGTAGACCCACTTCACCGGAAACTCTGTGCTCGGCCCGGTGCGCATCCGCGCTTCAGCTTCTTCAATCGAGGCCCAATAAGGCGCCTTTTGCTGCGCCTGCCCATATGCAGCGGACGTCGTTATGACCGCCGTACCCAATAGGGCGGCCTGCCAGATTAATTTTGCCTGATTTGCCATATTCTTACCCCACCGGATTGCTCTATACTGTAAGCTATACCGACAGTGCAACCATCCTGTCTTGACGCCATAGTAAATTCAGCTTTAGTCGGTCCATGCCAGAACTTAGCCGCATCGAACGTCCCAGTATCCGAGTAACCCGGAAATTATTGCCTGCGGTCGAAGGCCGGATGGCCGAACTGTTCGACGCCGGGTTCAACGCCGACGATACGCCGATGAGCCGTAACCAGCTAATCGATGCGATGACTGATTGTGACGTTCTGGTACCGACCGTCACCGATACTATCGACGCCGACCTGATTGCATCTGCACCGGCCCGCCTTAAACTTATCGCCAATTATGGTGCCGGCGTAAATCATATCGATCTGGCCGCCGCAAAAGCAAAAGGCATCATGGTAACCAATACGCCCGGCGTGTTTACCGACGACACCGCAGACCTGACAATGGCGCTCATCCTCAATGTTCCGCGCCGTCTCGGCGAAGGGCATCGGATGATGCGGAACGGTGAATGGCAAGGATGGAGCCCGACGGGGATGCTCGGGCACCGGATTGGCGGCAAGACGCTGGGCATTATCGGCCTTGGCCGAATTGGCGAGGCGGTTGCTTTGCGGGCAAAGGCATTCGGCCTGAACATCATCTATAATAAACGCCACCGCCTGCCCGCGAGTGTCGAGGAAGAATTGGGTGTTAGTTTCGAACCCAATCTCGACCGGCTTGTCGCGCGCGCCGATATCATCTCGCTTCACTGCCCGCTGACGGCCGAGACCGACAAGATTATCAACGCCGAGCGGATCGAACATATGAAACCCGACGCTTACATCATCAACAGTTCGCGCGGCGAGTTGATCGACGAGGATGCTTTAATCGCTGCGCTCGAAAGCGGTCGGATCGCTGGTGCCGGTCTAGACGTTTACACCCACGAACCCGCTGTCGACGCCCGCTGGTTTGCCATCCCTAATGTCGTTCTGCTCCCGCATTTGGGAAGCGCAACCTTTGAAGGTCGTGAGGCATCGGGAGAACGAGTAATCACCAATATCCGCGTTTGGGCTGATGGTCATCGTCCACCCGATCAGGTGCTCGAAGGGTGGAATTGAGTAATTTCGCTTTAGCAAACCGATGTTAACCTTAGATTTCCCTTCCATCGACGTCAGTTACTGCATTAGGACACGACCAAAGCAATAGTGGGGCGGGAGCGGGACATGATCCAGAATCTGACAAAATCGGCATTGGTGCTGGGCGCATTTTTTGCAGCACCGGCATTCGCCCAGAATGCAGCTATCACAGTGCCCGAAGCCAATAGCGGCGACAGCGCATGGATTTTAACCGCATCCGCGCTGGTGTTGATGATGACACTTCCCGGTCTGGCGCTATTTTATGGCGGTCTGGTCCGCGCCAAAAACTTCCTGTCGGTGCTGGTGCAGTGCGGCGCGATTGCTGCGCTGGCTTCGGTCATCTGGATAGCAGTCGGTTATAGCCTGGCCTTTTCGGTAAACGGCAATTCTTACATCGGCTCGCCCGAAAATTTCATGTTCAATGGTTTGCTCGATTCGGTCCGCGAAGACCAGTCGATAGGCGAGCTCGCTTTCGCTTTATTCCAGATGACCTTTGCAGTCATCACTCCAGCCCTTATCGTTGGCGCATGGGTCGAACGTGCGCGTTTTGGCTGGGTGGTTGCGTTCAGTGGGCTCTGGTCATTGCTCGTTTATATTCCTGTCACCCGCTGGGTGTGGGGCGGAGGGTTTCTGGCCGAACAAGGCGTCATCGATTTTGCTGGTGGTATCGTGGTGCATACCACAGCAGGCATTTCAGCCCTCGTTGTCGCGCTGATGCTTGGCAAACGTATCGGTTTTCCAAAGACGTTGATGCTGCCGCATAGTCCGGCGCTGACGGTTGCGGGTGCAGGCTTGCTCTGGGTGGGCTGGTTCGGCTTTAACGGCGGCTCGGCACTCGCAGCGAATGATGCAGCGGCGAGCGCAATCATCAACACACATGTCGCGGCATCGGTTGCCGCGCTTGTGTGGATGCTGATCGAGCGGATCAAGGTCGGCAAATCGACCGCCGTCGGTTTTGCGACTGGCGCGGTTGCAGGGCTTGCAACGATTACTCCTGCCGCTGGCACCGTTGGGCCGGGCGGTGCGATCATCATTGGGTTGCTGGCAGGCATAATTTGCTTCTGGTTCGTGGGTCTGATCAAAAGTACCCTCAAAATCGATGACTCGCTCGACGTTTTTGCAGTTCACGGCGTCGGCGGCATGACCGGATCGCTATTGCTCGCGGTTTTTGCCAGCGAAAGCTTTGGCGGCGTCGGTTACGCCGAAGGGGCGGGCATGGCATCGCAGCTTTGGGTGCAATTGAAGGGCGTTGCCATCGTTGCAGTCTACTCCGCCGTGGTGACGCTCATCATCGGTTACATGGTCTCAATGGTCCTGCCGATGCGGGTCAGTGAAGATCAGGAGCGCGACGGCCTCGATATCGCCAGCCACGGCGAACGAGCTTGGGATCTGGACTGAGTTTTACCTCCGCTGGTCAAACCGCCGTCCGACCATGGCGCTGGCGATGTTTACCTTCTGGATATCGATCGCGCCGCCCGCAATACCCCAGCCCCATGCGTCGCGCATGCGGCGTTCCATCGGATATGCCGCCGAATAGCCATAGCCGCCCATCATCTGCACGGCGTTGCCGGTGACGCTGCGCGCAATCTGGTTGGCAAAGCATTTGGCGGTGCTGCTGTCGAGAATTGAGGGCAGTCCCTTGTCGGCATTTCCCGCGGCACGATAAATCAGCAAACGAGCGGCCTCGACCTCCATCTGCATTTCGGCCAGTTTCATCTGCACCGCCTGAAAATCGGCGAGCGGCTTGCCGAATTGCTGGCGCTCCTGCACATAAGCCAGCACATCCTCCAGCGCGCCTGAGGCCTGCGCCAGCGCCATGGTCGCATTGCCACAACGTTCAAGGTCGAACGCTTCCATCAGTTTTGCAAAACCACCTGCTGGCACAACGATATTGCCGACCGGCACTTCGACATTGTCGAGATAGATGTCGGCGGAGGGGACGCCGCGGAAGCCCATCAGCGTTTCGGGTTCGCCAAAACTCAGCCCAGATGTGCCTTTTCCGACCAGTACCGCGCCAATGCCTTTCGCACCGGGTGCATCGGACAGCCGCGTATAGACCAGATAGGCATCGCTATGCCCGCCGCCCGAGCACCAGCGCTTGGTACCGTTGATAGTGACCATATCGCCATTTATTACGCCGCGCGTGGTCAGGTCGGTCAGCGCAGTGCCTGCATTGGGTTCGGACATCGACACCGCAACGATCATCTCGCCTCGACACACGGCTGGCACAATGCGCCGCTTCAACGCGTCGGGTGCAAAATGGCGGATAGCGTGGACAGGACCGACATTGGCCTCAAAGCAGGGAAAGGCGACCGCGCTTGAAACCTTGGCGAGTTCCTCCAGCACGATAAGGGCATCGAGATTGGAAAGGCCTAGACCACCCAGTTCTTCGGGAATGTTGATCCCCAAAAAGCCCATAGCAGCCATCTGCTTGACTAAATCATGCGACAGCGGTTCATTATTTGCCTCAAGGCCAGCAGCCAGCGGCGCAAGCTCCCTTTGCGCAAAAACGCGCGCGGTTTCTTTCAGTGCCTGCTGTTCCTCGGAAAGACTGAAATCCATCGCGCTGCCCCTCAATTTAATCGGTCGATTAAATCATTAGCGAGCGCAGCAACCGGGTCAACCGCCGTTTAAAGTCAGTTCCCTGAACAAAGCGCGGTCGAGCATTTCGTCGAACTTGCAACCGAGCCGGTCACCCTCGGACCAAACGGCGGTAGCGCTGATAGGACCGCTACCTGCCAATCTCAGCCACAGGCGGTCACCAACCTTTATACTGCCGTCGATAAGCACGCGGCATCCATATATGGACAGGTCGACCAGACGCGCTTCGATAGGATGTTTGGCATGTCGCCGAACAGTCGCCTTACCGAGCAAAACAGGATGGCGCACAGCCTCACGCTGTTCCAGCTTGGCTGGTTCGACTTTCCGATATTGCGACGTCAGGTAACCCATCAACATCCCCCATCGAAAGTTCTAAAACGATAAGGTCAATAATCGGTAAATGTAAAATGCGATTAGTCGCCGGTCAGGATACGATCCACCAGCTGCTTAACCGTCGGCACGAAGCCGTTGGAATAAAACGGATCCTTCCCGAACAGATAAGCGCTGTGTCCGGCAAACATCAGATTTTCGTCGATTGGCGCACCATGCGCTATGTTCTGCAAAGCCTTCTGGATGCAAAAACTGCGCGGGTCGGCGAGGCGGCCGGTGCTGTTATTATCATGGTCTTTCCACGACGAAAAACCACAATGCGATAGGCAGCCCATGCAGTCCTTTTGGTCCTTGCGGATCACCTCGCCCGACGGCGGTGTTACAAATACCAAACTATTGTCGGGCGTCTTGAGCGCAACCGTAAATCCGCGCGCATGCCATTCGCGGGCCTTCATCAGGTCAGCGGGTGTGACCCAGAAATTCTTGCCCTTCACACCAACGTCGAGCTGCGCGGTATGCTCTGGATCGGCAGCCTGCACATAGCCGATCTGCCTCTCGGACCGCGCCTGCAGTTCAAGCAGGAACGGGTTAATCACCGCGCTCGAATAAAATCCGGTTGGCGAGAACTGGTGCAGCAAAACGCCGTCCTCGGGAATCTTGGTGAGCGCGTCTTTCCAGCCCTGCGGGATTGGGCTTTCCTGAGTCAGCAAAGGCCGTGTGCCGAGTTGAAACGCGATTTGCCCCAGCTCCGGGTTGTCGATCCAATTGTCCCAGTCACGCAAAAACCAGACGCCGCCTGCCATCACGATGGGCAAATCATCGGGGATACCTTCGGCACGCATCACATCGCGCAACGCTTTCACACGGGGATAAGGGTCCTCGGGGCTGCGCGGGTCCTCGGCGTTAGACAGACCATTATGTCCACCCGCGAGCCACGGATCTTCATAAACCACCGCACCGAGCCATTCGGGTACCTTGTGATAGGCACGCTTCCACAGTGCGCGAAACGCTCGCGCTGAACTGACGATCGGCAAATAATAGACACCATATTGCGCAGCAATTTCGGACAGCCTGTAAGGCATGCCTGCGCCACAGGTGACACCCGTAACCATGCCTTTGGTCTCTTCCAGAATGCCGTGCAATATGCGCTGCGCACCGCCCATTTCCCAAAGCACGTTGATATTTATCGCACCCTTGCCGCCTGATATTTCATGCGCCAGCTTGACCTGCGCGATGCCACCTTTGATGCCATATTCAACCAGCTCTTCATGCCGTTCGGCGCGGGTCTTGCCGTGGAATACCTGCGGGATCATGTCACCATTTTCATCATAGCTGTCGGCGTTCACCGCCGACACCGTACCGATGCCGCCAGCGGCAGCCCACGCACCAGAGCTTGCATGATTGGTTGCGGCAACACCTTTACCGCCTTCGACCAGCGGCCAAACTTCTTTGCCGCCATAGATAATGGGTTTCAGACCCTTGAACACAGTTTCGACCCCTATAGACTAAAATGGCGCTTAATAGCGCGCTCCCCTCGCATTTGCGCTATCGCAAACAATCATCCTTGTCGCGCAAAATCTGCGCGTTTCATCGCAGAACCATATAGCTGGCGATAGCGTGCAAACATGGTGGATTCGTCATATTGCGAACAGGCAACAGCGCGGTTTGCGTATCCGACCGTCGAACGCAATTCAACATCGGCAGCGAGCGAACGGATGGCGTTGGCCAGTGCGTCTTCGTTCTGGCGCGGCACAATATAAGGCAGGTTTTCGCGTGATACGATATTGCGGACATCGCCGACATCGGTCGAAATAGCGGGCAGCGCGCTGGTCATCGCCTCGACAAGACTAATCGGATATTGCTCGCTGTCCGACGACAGCGCAAATATATCGAACAATCGAATATAGCGTGCGGGGTCGCGCAGGAAACCCGGCATCATCACGCGATCGGCGATGCCCAGCCGTTGCGCCTCTGCCATTATCGCACCACGTTCCGGCCCTTCGCCAGCTATCGCCAGTCGGACATTAGGACCAGCGGCTGCAACCGCGCGGACAAGCCGCGGAAGGTTTTTGACAGTCCGCAACCCGGCGATTGTTCCCACCACGATTTCGCCCTCACGCTTCTGGAAACCCGGAAACGAACCGCGTTGCGGGCGGCGGTTGAAATGGTCGGTGTCAATGCCATTGGGGAACCGGCAGATTTTCTCGAGTGGCTGATGCCATGCGGTACGTGCAATCTGCTCGAGTGTTTTCGACGGCACGACCAACGCATCGGCGCGTTGGAGGGCAATGGTCCGGAACCAGTTGCGGCGGGCCTTTAACCGGTCGATTTCGTCATGATTAAAACCGTCTTCATGGTGGATCAGCGGCGGCAAGCCCATGCTTTGGCCGAGCAAGGTGCGCGCCATGACGCCATCCATCGCGCCCCAATTGTAGCTGAGCACGAGATGGAATTTCTTCATATATTTCGCGAGCTGACGATAACGCCCCATGCCGGGCCAGCCAGCCAGCGAGGGCGCGGCGTCTTTCGGAAAACTGACCTTGATACGCTTGTCGATGGCGTCAGCGGCCCCATAAGCGTCGGGAACGGCAGACAGAACGCTATGCTCAGCCTGATCGCCGAAATGATTCATCAACCGCACGGTGCGCGATTCCTGCCCACCCAGATTGAAGCTGCTATGCAAATGGAGGATACGGACCGCCGCCATACTTGCCTTTCCCTAATGCACCCCCCAGAAGGATATGATGCAAATTGATGCCCTGCCGTCCCCCTACCGCCCCGATCCGAAAATCGCTACCCTTGGTGAAAAAATTGGCGATGCAGTGCAAGCCGCTGATTTTCCAAAAACGATATTGCGCTTTCGCAACGACCGCTGGGCGGCGACGGTCGGCCTTGATGGTTTGAGCGACGCTGCGTGGCTACAGCATTTCGGACGATTCAATCCCCTGCCTGACAATATGCCTGTGCCGCTGGCGCTGCGATATCACGGCCATCAGTTTCGGGTGTACAATCCCGAAATCGGCGATGGCCGAGGGTTTCTCTTTGCGCAGATGCGGGACGGACATGACCGGTTACTCGATCTGGGGACCAAGGGATCGGGGGTTACACCTTACAGCCGCCGGGGCGACGGTCGCCTGACGCTTAAGGGCGGTGTTCGTGAGATACTGGCTACCGAAATGCTGGACGCTTTGGGCGTAAACACATCCAAGACATTCTCGCTCGTCGAAACCGGCGAAGAGCTTATGCGCGGCGATGAACCTTCGCCAACGCGCTCTGCGGTTATGGTTCGCCTCAACCACAGCCATATCCGTATTGGCACCTTCCAACGTATCGCGGCGGAGGGCGATGCTGAAATGATGCAGCGCCTCGTCGAGTATTGTTTGACGATTTTATACAATGAGGCGTTGTCCGATAACCCTGCCGCTCAGTTATTAGATCTGGCAGTAGAGCGCATCGCCGAACTTGCCGCCTCTTATATGGTCGCAGGATTTGTTCACGGCGTGCTCAATACCGATAACATCAACATTACTGGAGAAAGTTTCGATTACGGCCCGTGGCGGTTCACAGAGTTTTGGGACCCGCGCTTCACCGCCGCCTATTTCGATGAAAGCGGGCTATACGCCTTTGGACGCCAGGCAGAGGCCGTGCATTGGAATTTGGGTCAACTCGCGGTCTCGCTCAGGCTGATTTGCGATGCACCGCCGCTGGTTGAAGCTCTGGAGCGCTTCCCTATGCTGTTTCAGAAGGCCATCATCCGGCGCTTTTTGTGGCGGCTTGGTATAAAGTCGCAGGGCGAAGAGAAGGACCGCCAGCTGGTCGAGGCCGCCGAACGAGCGATGGTACGCGAACAGATTCCAATCGACCTGTTTTTCCAAACACATCGCGGTGGGCGCATGCCTGATATGCAGAAATATGGACAAGACCGCGCGTCCTTTGCGGAAATCCTCGGCGACTATCAAAACGCCGATTCTCTGGGACATGATTATTGGTCCGACGCGAGCCCCTGCTCAATGCTGATCGACGAGGTCGAGAAGATCTGGAGCGCAATTGCCAGTGATGACGATTGGCAACCTTTATATCAAAAGATAGATGCCATCCGGCGCATGCACGAAGCCCTTGCTTAAGCTAGAAAATCAGCGATTTTACACGCCGCATTTACCTGATGTAAAACTCTCGCCCGGCATTATAGTAAACCGGAATTAACCTCTTTGGCAGAAAGCGCGCCTTGCCCGAATTAGTGTCATTCGAACCTGCGACAGGTGCCGAACTGTGGCGCGGACAGATAAGCGACATTGATCGGGAGGTCGCTGCCGCGCGTGCTGCTTGGCCGAAATGGGCAGCAGCCCCTTTATCGTTCCGTATCGAACGCGTTCGCAATTTTGGCAACCGTGTACGCGCCGACCTCGAGAGATTTGCAGACCTGATTGCGCGCGAAACCGGGAAGCCTCTGTGGGAAGCACGAGCCGAGGTTGAGTCAGTCGTCAACAAGGTGGATATTTCGGTGCGCGCCTATGCCGAACGAACGTCACAGCGGCGACTGGATGGCAAGGCAGGAACACGAAGCGCACTCCGTCACAAACCGCATGGTGTGCTCGCTGTTCTGGGACCCTATAACTTCCCGGCGCATCTACCCAACGGCCACATCATACCTGCGCTGATCGCGGGCAATGCCATCGTGTTCAAGCCATCTGAGAAGACGCCAGCTACAGGCGAGATGCTCGTTGAATATTACCACAAGGCGGGCATCCCGGACGGCGTTGTCCGGCTCGCCCAGGGTGGTCCGGATACAGGCAAGGCATTATCGGCGCATTCCGACATAGACGGCCTGTTGTTCACGGGATCTGCGCAGACCGGTATCGCGCTCAATCGGCAGTTCGCGCATCGTCCCGATAAAATACTCGCCCTCGAAATGGGCGGCAATAATCCGATTATCGTGTGGGACACGAAGGATATTCACAGTGCCGCCGTTCTGGTGGTGCAATCGGCTTTTTTGAGCGCAGGTCAGCGTTGTACTGCGGCGCGGCGGTTAATCGTCAAGGATGACCTCTATGATCAGGTGGTCGGCGAAGTGAAGAAGATTGCTGACCGGCTCGTCATCGGCGAACCGCATGGCGAACCGCCACCGTTCATGGGCCCTGTCATCGACAATGATGTATGCGACAATTTGATCGAGAGCTTTCTTGCCCTGATGAGCCGGGGCGGAAGGCCTATCAAGCATATGGCCGTGCCGATCCAGGGACGTCCATTTCTTAACCCTGGCATCATTGATGTGACGGACATGGTTGAACGTCCAGATATCGAACTGTTCGGTCCATTATTGCAGGTTATCCGCGTTCCGGATTTCGCAAGCGCAATAGCTGAGGCCAACAACACGCGGTTTGGCCTGTCTGCATCGCTGATCGGCGGCAGCGCAGAACAATATGACGAATTCTGGGCCAACAGCCGCGCCGGAATCGTTAACTGGAACGCGCCGACAAATGGCGCATCGTCCGCCGCACCTTTTGGCGGCATAGGCCTGTCGGGCAACCATCGGCCAAGTGCTTATTATGCCGCTGACTATTGCGCCTATCCGGTCGTGTCATCTGAAAATGATGTCCCCAAAGCGATGATTGGCATTGGACTGAAGGATGACGAAACTGTTGCCTCCGTTGAGGGTAAATAGCCGGCTAAAGTTCTGCTAGGGTTGCACCAATATATCCTGATTTGAAGCCGTCATAATCCGGGCGCATCTGTCAGCGATGGAAAAGGCACGAGTCTATCTGGTTGGCGCAGGCCCTGGCGATCCCGAATTGCTGACATTAAAAGCGGCGCGGTTGATTGCGGCGGCGGAAGTCGTTGTGCACGACGGCCTGGTCGACGACGCCATCATGGCGATGATCAACCCTAAGGCGCGCCTGATATCGGTCGCAAAAAGCCGATCGAAACATTCCGTCCCGCAAGATGGCATCAATGACATTCTCATTCGCGAAGCACGGGCCGGCTATCTGGTAGTTCGCCTGAAAGGCGGCGATCCGTTCATCTTTGGGCGCGGCGGTGAAGAAGCCGAGGCTTGCCGCGATGCGGGAATCGACGTCGAGATTGTACCTGGAATATCCGCCGCGATAGGTGGTGCGGCGGAAGCCATGCTTCCCCTCACCCACCGCGATGCGTCAAGCGCAGTGACTTTCGTCGCGGGGCAATGCAAGGGCCTGACCGACCAGAATTGGGCCGGGCTTGCCGGCAAGGGCCGTACGCTCGTCATTTATATGGGCGTCGCCACGGCCGCTGATATTACCGAAAAACTGATTTCCGACGGGCTTTCCCCCGACACGCCCGTCGCCGTGCTGGAGCGCGTGACACGACCTAATGCCCGCGCGCTCCGCACGATACTAACCGATCTGGGCGACATGATAGAACGTGAAGCGGTGGCTTCGCCCGCGATCATTGTTGTCGGGGATGTCGTGCTCAAATCCGATGCCGCAAACCGGCTGATCCATTTTGCCAAACAGGCGGAGAAAATTGCGTGAAGTTACTGACTGGAAATGAATTGGGCTCGGGCGCGGTGACGTGGTGGACCGGTAGCGGCTGGTCGATCCATGTCGAGGATGCTGTAGATGTCGGTGAAAGCGGCGAAGCGATTTTGCACGCCGAAGAAGGCGCCCGCCGCGTCAACGCCCCCTATATCATCGATGCGATTGATACGCCTGAAGGCCCGCGACCGGCGCACATTAAGGACCGAGTGCGCGCACTTGGCCCGACTGTCCGCCCCGATCTGACATTGAAACCTGCCGACCCTCAAGCCGGCGAATGGGTGATTTGATATGTATAAATATGACAATTACGACCAGGCAATCGTCGATGCCCGCGTTGCCGAATTCCGCGATCAGGTGAAACGCCGCCTAGCGGGCGAAATCACCGAAGACCAGTTCAAGCCGCTGCGGCTCATGAACGGGCTCTATCTCCAACTCCACGCCTATATGCTGCGCGTTGCCATTCCTTATGGTACGCTCGATAGCCGCCAGATGCGGATGCTCGCGCATATCGCGCGCAAATATGATCGCGATTACGGCCATTTTACCACGCGGCAGAATATCCAATATAACTGGATCAAGCTGGAAGAATGCCCCGATTTGCTTGAAGAACTGGCAAGCGTCGAGATGCACGCCATCCAGACCAGCGGCAATTGCATTCGCAATATCTCGTCCGATCAATATGCAGGGGCAGCAGCGGACGAAGTTGCAGACCCACGCCCTTGGGCCGAATTGCTGCGTCAGTGGTCGACCTTTCATCCCGAATTCAGCTATTTGCCGCGCAAATTCAAGATTGCGGTTATCGCTTCGCCCGAAGATCGCGCGGCGATGCGGTTGCATGATATCGGGCTGGAGCTGGTCAAAAAGGACGGCGTTCTCGGCGCCCGCGTGTTCGTCGGCGGCGGCATGGGCCGCACACCGATGATAGCACCCGAGATCAACCCGTTTGTTAAGGCCGATGATCTGCTGAGCTATATCGAGGCCTGCTTGCGTGTGTACAACCGCTACGGCCGCCGCGATAATATCTACAAAGCGCGGATTAAAATTCTTGTCCATGAAATCGGTGCCGACGAATATCGCCGTCAGGTTACCGAAGAATTCGCGCATGTGAAGACGCTAGGCATCGATCCGCCATTGGCAGAACTGGAACGGATTTCGGCGTTCTTCGCGGCCCCTACGTTCAATGCACCTGATGTCGAACCCGACCGCAGCGACCCGGATTTCGCCGTATGGCTCGACCAGAATGTGAAGCCGCACAAGCAGACAGGCTACGCGATCGTTAACATCAGCCTGAAGCCCATAGGCGGCATTCCGGGCGATGCGTCATCGGCGCAGATTGACGTTATGGCCGACCTCGCCGAGAAATACAGCTTCGATGAACTGCGCGTGACCCATGCTCAGAATATCGTGTTGCCGCATGTCGCAAAACGCGACCTGTATGCAGTCTGGCACGCACTGCGCGAAGCGGAACTGGCCGATGCCAATCTTGACCTGATCAGCGACATCATCGCCTGCCCGGGTCTCGATTATTGTAGCCTTGCAAATGCGCGCTCTATCCCCGTTGCGCAAAAGATTGCGACCCGCTTTGCTGACCTCGACCGGCAACGCGATTTGGGCGAGTTGAAGCTCAAAATCTCTGGCTGCATCAATGCCTGCGGCCATCACCATGCCGGACATATCGGCATATTGGGCGTCGACCGTAAGGGCGTCGAAAATTACCAGCTGACCTTCGGCGGATCAGGTGCCGAAGATGTCAGCATTGGCAAAATCATCGGCCCGGGCTTCGACGAGGACGGTGTAGTCGATGCGGTCGAGAAGGCCACCGAGGTCTACAAGAAACTGCGCGAAGGCGACGAACGGTTTCTGGATACTTACCGCCGTGTCGGCCTCGATCCGTTCAAGGAAGCTATTTATGGTTGAGTTTAGATACCGCGATGACGAAGTTACCGAACAGCCATCGGTTACGCTCGACGCCTTCCTCGATCAGTCAAACGCCACCGCTGTACGCCTTGAGCCAGACGATGATGCGCGTGCGCTGATCCCGTTTCTGGACCGGCTGACGCTTATCGAGGTCGCGTTCCCGAAATATCGTGACGGGCGCGGTTACAGCTCCGCGCGGATATTGCGCGAGGCAGGCTATACTAGGGAATTGCGGGCGCAGGGCGACGTGCTGGTCGACCAGATCGCCTTCATGCGCCGCTGCGGCTTTGACAGCTTTGCCCCTGAAGGCTCGCTCAATCCCGAAGCGGTTGAGCGCGCACTGTCAACCTACGACCAGTTTTACCAAAAAGCAGCCGACGCAGCTGTGCCGGTTTGGAAGCTACGGCATGGGTGAGCATGTCCGCATCATCGACCGTATCGACACCGCGCCACGTTATTCCGAGGCCGACGCCGTCCGCCTCAATAACATGTTCCGCGGGCGCGATACCATTGAGATGCTGACCGTTTTACTTAAGGAAAATATGCTTGGTGACGCTGCGATTGTCTCAAGCTTTGGCGCAGAGAGCGCGGTACTGCTTCACCTGATCGCTAGCATCGACCCCACGGTCCCCGTGCTGTTCCTCGAAACAGGCAAGCATTTCCCGGAGACCATCACGTACCGAGAAGAATTGCGTGAACGTTTGGGGCTGACGGACTTGCGCAACCTGACCCCCGATCCGGACTTGCTGGCACAGAAGGACGGCACCGGACTTCGTTGGTCCTATGACCCCGATGGCTGCTGCGAAATCCGCAAAGTGCTCCCCTTAAAGGCCGCGCTGGCAGGTTTCGATGCGCAATTTTCAGGTCGCAAGGCCTTTCAATCCTCGACCCGCAAGGCCCTCCCACGGTTCGAAATCGAAGAAGGCCGCCTCAAGGTCAATCCGCTTGCTGATTGGAATAAGGACCGTCTTGACTCCTATATGGCCGAGCATAACCTGCCTGCACATCCTTTGGTCGAGCAGGGTTACCCATCCATCGGCTGCTCGCCCTGCACAACCAGAGTAGCTCCGGGTGAAGACCCGCGCTCGGGCCGCTGGAAGGGTTGGGACAAGGTCGAATGCGGTATCCACAGCGAATTCACGCCAGTTGATGAAACCGGCGCAAACGATCCGATATTCTGATTAGTCCTTCGGGAAGAAATATTCCTGTATCTCGTTCGCAATGCGCGCGGGACGCAATGTTTCAGCGTCAATGCAGCACCAGCTAGATTTAACCTCAGCCAAAACTTCCTCTCCGCGTTTGATAACCGTGTCATAAAATGACCGCGCACCGTGGACCTTTTCAAGCACAACCGATGCAATCACATCGTCGTTTAGAAATGCTGGCTTACGGTAAGTAATCTCGTGCTTGAGCGCGACCCACAGATATTTGGCGGCGGTTTCGGGCGGCGCAAGCTTGTTCCAATGATCAAGGACTGCGTCCTGAACCCAGTTCAGATAGCGGGCGTTATTCACGTGCCCCATAAAATCAATGTCTGCCGGAAGGACGCCGATGCGGTGAAGATGAGGAAGAGCGAGAGCCATGTTACTTTCAATATAAGGGAGATCATGCTGCGTTACAGCCAGTTTGCGGCGAAAACGTGAATAAATTGTCGCGCGCGACAAGAAATCCGCTTGCGACCCACCCTTGTGCTTGGTGAGAACCGCTACCACATCGACAAAATGGCTAAGCAACCAATCAAAAAATGGAGCGATTCCAACATCTATCGATGGGGTATGCTTGCACTTGGTTGGCTGCTTGTCATTGGAGCGCCCCTGCTCGGGCCGATCCCGGGGCCCGGTCCACTTCTGATTTTACCCATAGGCTTGGCCATCATATTGAAGCATTCGCTTTGGGCAAAAAAGCGCTATGCACGGTTGGCCAGAATTCATCCCGAATATGGCAATTGGTCCAATTGGGCGATGCGCCGCAGCAAGGTGAAGGAGCGCCCGCCCTTTCCCGACATCAAGCGCGACATCATGCACCTGTTCAGGCGCGATGACCTTGACGCAAAACTGCCATAACCCATGTTGACTTTCGCAGCCATCAAACGTATCGGCCACGTCAACAAGAGCGGTCGCTGGACAGATTCGGCGGCCCTTTTCATTTCAAGACGCAAAAAATTTAAGGATTACAGTCATGAAGCGCACTTTTCAGCCGAGCAATCTCGTGCGTGCCCGTCGCCACGGTTTCCGTCTGCGCATGTCGACCGCCGCTGGCCGCAACATCCTGAACGCACGCCGCGCGCGTGGCCGCAAGAAGCTGTCGGCCTAATAACCGAAACGGCGAACCGCGATATGCGCGGTTACAGCGTCATCAAAAAAAGGTCAGACTTTCTGGCCGCCAACCGGGGGAAGCGCTATGCAACTCCCGGTTTTGTTTTGCTTGTGAAAGACCGGCAAGATGATGACCCGGCGATCCGGCTAGGTATTACCATAACCAAGAAGGTCGGCAACGCGGTGGTCCGCAATCGCATGCGCCGGCGCTTTCGTGCACTTGCGTTGGAAATTCTGGGCGACAAAGGCAAATCGGGTGCCGACCATATCTTGATTGGTCGCGATGGCGGTATCGAAAAGGATTTCGCGGAATTGCGCGCCGATATGGCGCGGGCTTTGGATAAGCTTGGCAAGTGATAGCAAAGCTGCTCATCCTCGTCGCACGCGGCTGGCAGGTGGGCCCATCGCGTATCCTGCCGCCGACCTGCCGTTATAGTCCCAGCTGCTCGGCTTATGCGATTACGGCGCTTCAGAAATATGGCGCAATTAAGGGTGGCTGGCTGGCCACCAAAAGGCTATTGCGCTGCCAACCTTGGGGCGGGCACGGCCATGATCCGGTGCCATGATAGCTCACAACACATTGATTAATGGGGATTACTAAACGTGGACGACAAGCGTAACCTGATATTTGCGGTATTGCTAACGGGCCTTATCCTGTTCGGCTGGCCCTATGTTGCGAGCACTTTCTTCCCGTCTGCCGCGCCTGCGCCAGTTACCGCCCCTGCGAAGACCGAGGCGGCAACGGGAGCCGCCACAACAGGTGGGGCAATCACCTCGGCTGCTGCGCCAAAGAATGTCCCGCTTGGCGATGCGCTTAAAGGCTCTGCCCGCATTCTCATCGAAACGCCGAAATTGAGAGGCTCGGTCAATCTCGAAGGCGCTCGCATCGACGATTTGCAGTTGCTCGCCCATCGCACCGCGCTGCCAAAGGATTCGCCGCCGGTTCGTCTATTTTCGCCATCGGGCACAGCAAAGGCGCATTTTGCGCGTTTCGGCTGGGTTGGCACTGGCGTCACCGTGCCCGACGACAAAACGGTCTGGACCCCAAGCGCCAGCAAACTGACACCTGAAACGCCGGTTACGCTGAGCTGGACCAATGCCGAAGGTCAGAAATTCGATATCGTGCTGTCCATCGATAAGGATTATATGCTCACCGCAGAGCAGCGCTTCACCAACGGTGCAGCGAGCGAAGCACAGGTAGCTCCTTTCGGCCTTCTCAGCCGCAATGGCCAATCGCCTGATCCCGACACCTGGAATATTCACGTTGGCCCGATGGGTGTGTTCGATGGTACAATCGTCAACGTCAACTATGACGATGTAATTGAAGCGCCCAAGGGAGAGGTCGATTACAGCACCACTGGCGGATGGCTCGGCGAGACAGAGAAATACTGGCTGGCGGCTCTCATTCCGGATCAGAAGGTCAAAACCAACGCGTCGTTCAAGACCGCTGACGGCTATTATTGGTCGCAAATGGTCAACGCGACGCAGTCGAAAGTAGCGCCCGGCGCCACTATCTCGCAAAGTTCACGCCTGTTTGCAGGAGCGAAGGAAGTCGAGACGCTCGACATGTATGCCAACAAGCAAGGTGTACCCCTGCTCGACTATTCGATTGACTGGGGCTGGTTCTGGTTCCTCGCAATTCCGTTTTTCTGGATCCTTCACTGGTTTTTCGGTGTATTCGGCAACTTCGGCGTCGCCATAATTTGCCTAACCATTGTTGTCCGCCTCTTCATGTTCCCGGTCGCGCAAAAGCAGTTCGCTTCAATGGCGCAAATGCGGGTGGTACAGCCCAAAATGAAAGCGGTGCAGGAGCGGTGGAAAGACGATAAGCCGCGCATGCAGCAGGAAATGATGAAGCTCTACAAGGACGAGAAGGTCAATCCGCTCGCAGGATGCCTGCCTATCGTACTGCAGATCCCTATCTTCTTCGCGCTCTACAAGATTTTGATGCTGAGCATCGAAATGCGGCACCAACCGTTTGCCTTGTGGTTGAAGGATTTGTCGGTTCCCGATCCGTCAGCGCAATTGCTGTTCGATCTGTTAGGAACAGGCATCATCTTGCCCGCATTCATCGCTATCGGCGTCCTGCCGATCCTGCTTGGCGTTACTATGTGGCTGATGCAGAAGCTCAACCCGCAGCCAATGGATGAAGTGCAAAAGCAGGTGTTTGCCGTCATGCCCTGGTTCCTCATGTTCATCATGGCACCGTTCGCGGCAGGACTTCAGCTATATTGGGTGATGTCGAATCTGATCTCGATTGCGCAGCAAAAATGGCTGTATTCGCGGCACCCGATCCTGAAGCAGCAGGCGGCAAAGGACGCTGAAGAGAAAGCGGCGACGAAAGCTAAGGCCGGAACGTGAGTGCGGATGTCATTGCAGGAATAGCCGAACCGAACCGGATATTTTCCGGCCCGGTGGCGTTCCTGAAATCAGCGCCCAAGCTTGAGTTTCTGCCCGATCCGACCGTGCCTGAAATCGCCTTTGCCGGTCGGTCGAATGTCGGCAAGTCGAGCCTGATAAACGCGCTAGTGAACCGCAACAATCTGGCGCGCGCTTCGAATACGCCGGGGCGGACACAGGAGTTGAACTTCTTCGATGTGGGATCACCTGCCCTGTTCCGGATCGTCGACATGCCGGGCTATGGCTATGCCAAGGCTCCTGTAAAGACCGTCCAGCAATGGCGTTATCTGATCAATGACTACTTACGCGGTCGCGCTGTTTTGAAGCGAGTCTTCGTCCTGATCGACAGCCGTCACGGCATCAAGGAAGTCGACCATGACATCATGGGCATGCTCGATGCCGCTGCAATCAGTTACCGGATCGTCCTGACCAAGACCGACAAAATCAAAGCAACCGAGCGGGAAGCGGTTGAAGCGGACACTATGGCGAAACTGCGCAAACATGTTGCTGCCTATCCCGACCTGTCAGTCACGTCGGCGGAGAAAAAGGGCGGGATTGATGATTTGCGCCGCGCGGTTTTGGAAGCGGTAGCATCATAACGAAAACCGAAGCCCTGAGCTTGTCGAAGGGCGGCTCTCCGCATAGAAGCGTCCTTCGACAGGCTCAGGACTACGGTAAAATATAAATGACCATCAAACTCATCATCGGCAACAAGGCTTATTCCAGTTGGAGCTTGCGGGGCTGGCTCGCGGCCAAACAGTCGGGGCTGCATTTCGATGAAATGACCGTACCGCTATATGACGAGACGTGGGACGAGCGTAAACGCGAGGAAGACCTCGCTCCGTCGTCTGGCAAAGTGCCGATATTGTGGGATGGTGATGCGGTCGTGTGGGACAGCCTCGCGATCATCGATTATCTGGCCGACAAGGTTGGTCGCGATCGCTATTGGCCAAAAGACGAGGTTGCGCGGGGGATGGCCCGTTCGATGGCAGCGGAAATGCACTGCGGCTACATGTCGCTTCGCCGCGAGTGCCCGATGAATACGCGCAAGACATTTACCGGTGTTACGGTATCCGAAGAAACCCGCGCCGATGCGATCCGGATATTGCAGACATGGGCTGAGGCGCGCTCGCGATTTGGAACCGAAGGGCCGTATCTGTTTGGCACCTTTAGCGCAGTAGACATCATGCTCGCACCCGTGGTTACGCGCTTTGTGACCTATGGCTTTACCCTGCCGGGCTTTGCGCAAAGCTATGTAGAGGCGATGATGGCGCATCCATGGATCGAAGAATGGTATGCGGCGGCGGCGGACGAGCCTTGGACGATAAAGCGGATCGAGGACGCGGTTACCTGATCCGCTCGGTCGGATAGGGCGTGCCGTCCTTGTGAAAATATCCATCGTCGCCAAAGGTCATATCGATATCGGAGTAAGCACCACCCTTGCTGCGGTCGCCCGTTCCGATTGCGATAAATACACAATCGCTTTCACTGCGATTGACCAGATGATGACCAACTTGGACTCCGGCGGGCCACGCTGCAACATCACCGGGGCGCATGATGGTTTCGCCATCATCCTCAATTAACACCGCCTCACCGGACAGCATTACGACCAGCTCATCCTCGCCCGCATGCCAATGCCGCTGTGAAGACCATGCGCCGGGTTTCAGGAGCACGTGGCTTGCGCCCATTTGCGTGAGGCCCGCCGCAGGAGCCAGTCTTCGCCACCAGCGGCCTTGTACTTCCTGATCAAAGGGTACGGGATAGCCGGTTGCATTGCTTTGTAGGACGGCTTCGATGTCGATTTTGGGCACGCCAATCTCCTAACCGCATTGTGCGCGGTGCAGCAGCTTCTGGTCGGCGAGCACCAACGCCATCATTGCCTCTACTACCGGTGTGCCGCGAATCCCGACGCAGGGATCATGGCGGCCTTTAGTAATAATGTCGGTCGCCTCGCCTTCACGGGTAATGGTTTCCACCGGCGTCAGGATCGAGGAGGTCGGCTTGAACGCCACCCGTACAATTACCGGCTGCCCCGTCGAGATACCGCCAGCAATCCCGCCTGCATTATTTGCCAGAAATTCAGGATGATTTGAGCCTTCCGCCGAAGGTCGCATCCGGTCGGCATTTTCTTCACCACGAAGCCGTGCTGCAGCAAATCCAGCGCCGATTTCGACACCCTTTACCGCATTGATGCTCATCATTGCAGAGGCAAGTTCACTATCGAGCTTCGCATATAGAGGCGCGCCCCAGCCGGGGGGCACACCCGTCGCTACACATTCGATGACGGCGCCAAGCGACGACCCCTCCTTGCGCGCTTCGTCGACCATTTTTTCCCAACGACCAGCCGCTGCCTCGTCGGGACACCAGAAGGGGTTTTTGCCAATCTGCGCCGCTTCGAAATTGTCACGGTCAATGGCATCACCACCGATTTCGGCAACATAGGCCAATATTTCGACGTCGGGGATCACCGCCCGCGCAACAGCCCCTGCCGCAACGCGCGCTGCGGTTTCGCGCGCGCTGGAACGGCCGCCACCGCGGAAATCGCGAAAGCCATATTTGGCATCATAGCTATAGTCGGCATGACCGGGCCGATAGGCTTTGGCGACGTCCGAATAATCCTTTGAGCGCTGGTCAACATTTTCGATCATCAGCGAAATCGGCGTGCCGGTAGTCCGCCCTTCAAAAACGCCCGACAGGATTTTCACCGCGTCAGGTTCCTGCCGCTGTGTCGTGAACCGCGAAGTCCCCGGACGCCTTTTATCGAGGAAAGGCTGGATATCCGCTTCGCTCAGCGCAATGCCAGGCGGGCAGCCATCGACCACTGCGCCGAGCGCTGGCCCGTGCGACTCCCCCCAAGTGGAAAAGCGGAAAACGCGGCCGAAGGTGTTAAAGCTCATGCGAACCTTGTGTTAGAAAAGGTCGCAGGGGTCAATCTGCAACATCATCGGCTTGCTTCATGCGGACCGAGCGATAGCGCACTTGCTCCTTGCCAATCCACGTGCGCACTGCCCGGAATATAATCAGCGTCACCGCAACTGCCAAAACCCGCGCCGCATGTGGATGACCATATTCACCGCCCACTCTGCCAGCCCAGACAAAAGCACCGATGACAGCTGCATATCCAGCCATCGACACAAATGCATCAAGGATGGGTGGCAGCCCTTCCCAATAATGTTTGGCGTGCCAATATCCGTGCAAGCCAACGAGCAAGCCACATCCGACGAGTAGCAAAACCAGCTCGTTGCTATGCCCCGCGATCATCACGCCAGACCGATATCAGGAGCATCCTCCTGCTTCATGCCGACCGTATGATAGCCCGCATCGACATGGTGCGTCTCGCCGGTCACGCCTGCCGACAGGTCGGAGAGGAAATAGAGCGCAGACGCGCCGACGTCGTCAATCGTAACGTTGCGGCGGAGCGGCGAGTTCAACTCATTCCATTTCAAGATATAGCGGAAGTCACCGATGCCCGATGCGGCCAGAGTCTTAATCGGGCCGGCCGAAATCGCGTTGACGCGGATACCATCAGGACCGACATCATTGGCAAGATATTTCACCGATGCCTCCAGCGCCGCCTTCGCGACGCCCATCACGTTGTAATGCGGCACGACCTTTTCGGCACCGTAATAGCTGAGCGTCAACATCGAGCCACCGCCTTCGCCGGTTTCGGGATCGAGCGGTTTCATCATCGCTGCCGCGCGCTTGGCGACTGCCGTGAAGCTGTACACACTAATGTTCATCGTCATCAGGAAGTCGTCGAGACCCACGTCGAAATATTTGCCGCGCAGCGCCTCCTTGTTGGTGAAGCCGATTGCATGGACGACAAAATCAATGGTCGGCCATTTGTCCGCCAGCTTTGCAAAAGCGCGGTCGAGATTGGCCATGTCAGCGACGTCGCAATCGATGAGAAAATCACAACCCAGCGATTCAGCCAGCGGCCGCACCCGCTTTTCCATGACTTCACCCTGATAGCTGAACGCCAGTTCGGCGCCCTCGGCCTTTAAGCGCTGTGCGATGCCCCATGCCAGCGACTTGTCATTGGCAAGGCCCATTATCAGCCCGCGTTTGCCAGCCATCAATCCGCTCATATTATCCTCATTCGTCAGGTGAATCTTGTTGGGCTCGCTTTAGGCCATTTTCATGCGCGTTGGCCAGCGCCGCGTTCAGTTGGGCGCCGCTGACCAGACCCAAGCCGATCAGATAGAAGAAGATAAGAGCGACCATGACACCTGCGAGGCTGCCATAAGTCACGTCATAATTGCTTATGGTCGAGAGGAACCATGGCAGGACCGCAGTGCAACCGAGCCACCAAAGGCTAACCAACGCGGCACCGGGCCATTTGGGGTAGATACGGTGCTTGTATTTTTGCGGTGTGAGGCCGCGGAATATAAGGTAAATGGCAGCGAACAATATCAGAAATGGTACAAATCTTCCCAGGGCGAAATATGCCGCGACATTTTCCGCGGACGGGATGAACCGGTACACCAGCTGCTCGATTGCGGTCACCAGGACTTGAGCGCTGAATGCAACCATCGCCAGAACGACCGAGAATACCACGGTTCCCAGCGACCCGAGTCGGTACTGCCAAAAATACAGATGCGGCCGCGTACCATAAGAGCGGTGCATGACATCCCTTATGGTCTCGATAAGGCTGGCGGTCGTCCACAGACTGACAGCCGCACCGAACCACAATAACGGGCCGGAGCGGGCGGTCATCGCGCTTTCCACCGGGCCGCGCAGTGCGTCGCCCACACCTGGTGGAACGGTCTGGAAAAAAGCATTGATCAGTGCAATACCGGATTCGGTCTGTCCGAAAGCACCAGCAATCGCCGCTGCGACGATGCAAAACGAAAACAAAACGACAAGCGAGAGATAGGCAAAGTTGCCCGCGTGGACGAAGCCCTCGCTATACACGCCCACAAGGACGCGCTTCAGCACCTCCCAAAGCTGGTGTGGGGTATCTAGGTGCGAGAACCATCTTGCCTCGCTTTCACCATGCGACACGGCGCTGTGTGCGCGTGCCTCTGGCGAGAGTGGCGAATGTTCAGACACCCATATCTGCCCGCACGGCTTCGTCGGAGAGGCAATCGCCAAGCTGTTTGAGTTCGGCGGGATCACTCGGCAGGTGGATCATCAAAGTCACCAGCTGATCTCCGCGTTCACCGGCCTTGGTGGGAAAGCCCCGGCCTTTGATTCGCAGCGTGGCACCGGAATTGGTCCGCGGCGGGACCGTCAGCATGATTGGGCCATCGACCGTGGGCACTTTTACCTTTCCCCCATTGACCGCCTCTTTGAGCGATATGGGCAGGTCAATCCGGACATGGTCGCCATCACGCGTCAGATGCGGATGCTTGCCGATTTTCAATGTCACCATGGCGTCGCCATTGCCGCCTGGACCAGGTTGGCCCTTGCCGGGAATTCGGATTTGCTGACCGGCCACCACACCCTTCGGAATCTTGAACTCGACCGTTTTGCCATCACGCAGCGTTATGCGCTGCGGCGCGAGCGTTGCTGCATCGGTGAACGATACCAGATGCTCGTAAGCGATGTTGGCACCTTTGGGCGGAGGCGCCTGTTGCGGACGTGGCCCTGCACCGGGACGCGCACCCCCGCCACCGCCACCGAAGAGGCCGTCGAAAATGTCGCCAAGATCGATGCCGCCTGGACCGCCGAAATCGAAATTGGCGCCACCGGGACCGCCAGAGCTGTAGCCACCGCCACCAAATGGATTGCCACCGGCAAAACGCGGCTGGCCATTTTCGTCGATTTCGCCGCGGTCATATTGTCCGCGTTTTTGCGGGTCCGACAACAAGTCATAAGCCCGCGTCACATCGCTGAACCGCTCCGAAGCTTTCGGATTGTCCTTGTTCTTGTCCGGATGCAGTTCCTTCGCAAGCTTGCGATAGGCGCTCTTGATCGCCTTTTCATCAGCGCTCTTGGAAACGCCCAATATGGAATACGGATCGGCCATTTCAGTCCCTGTATTACTACTCTAAAACTCTAAATCGGGATTGCGCCCGCCCGAGTCAACTCGGGACAACCGAATTTTCCGGTTTTGTACCCATGAATTGCCGCAAAATCAGAAACAGCGTCAATCCAAGCGGTCCTGCCATGAATATGAAAAAGAGAATGGGCACCTGAACCAACCGGCTAATCCCACGCCTGTCAGCATTGCGCGCGGCCCAAATTCCGACGAAAAGGTCGAATGCGAGATAGTGAATCCAGCCAATCGTCGCACCGCCTTGCATATCGAAAAGGGCCTGTACGCCTGCCAGAGTCGTGAAATCCGGTTTCGTTCCGCCGCCACCTACGCCGCCGTCCATTCCACCGCTCAACAAACCGATTATCAATACAGCATAGCTCAACGCCAACAAACCGACGCCCGCATAAAACAAAGGCGTGATGAGCGCATCGCGCCGGGGAGCAAAAGCCAGCACGGCCCAGCAAGCCATCGCCCATAGATTGGCAAATCCGAAAATCGCTTCCCAAGGCATATTTATCCCCTAACCCCTTTTAACGATCGCCAGTCTAGCCTATCGCGAACATATGGAAAGACCTGATCCCTTTACCCTTTTCGATGAATGGTTTGCCAAAGCACGGGCGAGCGAATTCAACGACTCCAACGCGATGGCCTTGGCGACGACCGGAGCCGATGGGCAGCCTTCGGTAAGGATGGTGCTATTGAAGGGGCATGGCCGCGATGTCGGCGGCTTTATATTCTACACCAACTTTGAAAGCCGCAAGGCAATGCAGCTAGCCGACAACACCAATGTCGCGCTGCTTTTCCACTGGAAGTCGCTTCGTCGTCAAATCCGTATCGAAGGCGAAGCAAACCCGGTCGATGACGCCACCGCTGATGCATATTTCGCCACCCGCTCACGCAATTCGCAGCTGGGGGCTTGGGCATCAGACCAATCGCGGCCGCTGGCGGACCGTGCCACGTTCGAGAGGCGCTTTGCCGAAGTGGAGGCCCGTTTTGGAGGGCAGGATGTCCCGCGTCCGCCGCATTGGTCGGGCTGGCTGGTGACGCCTGACCGCATCGAATTCTGGCAAGACCGGGAGTTCCGCCTGCACGAACGCTGGCTGTACGAACGCGACGGCGATGACTGGACGAGTGGGATGCTGTATCCGTGAGTTTGGCCCATAACCATCATCACCACGCGCACGGCGCACTGACGACCAAGGCGGCGTTGGCGAGTGTCAGCATGGCGTTGTTCCTGCTTGCACTCAAGATCTACGCAGCTGCGGAAACGGGGTCGGTGGCATTGCTGGGGTCGTTGGCAGACACAGGCTTTGACGTTCTCGCATCGTTGCTGACATTATTCAGCGTGCGCTATGCGGCGATGCCCGCCGACGACGATCATCGCTTTGGGCATGGCAAGGCCGAGGCCCTTTCCGCTTTAGTTCAAGTCGTATTGGTGATTGTGTCAGCCATTTTTATCGGCTGGCGCGCGGTCGTGAGGCTTGGTAACGGCGAGAGTACTGCGCATCCGGAATATGGCATCGGCGTGTCGCTGATCGCCATAGTCGCGACGCTCGCTTTGCTCGCTTATCAGCGACATGTGGTCAAAAAAACTGGATCGGTCGCTATCCACGCCGACCATGTGCATTATCAAAGCGACCTCCTTCTCAACGTCGCAGTGATTATAGCGATCGTGCTCGATACGATGCTGAATGTTCGCGGCGCGGACCCACTCTTCGGCATCGGCATAGCGCTGTGGCTGCTCTGGGGAGCCTACAGGGCCGCGCAAATGGCGCTCGACCAATTGCTCGACCGGGAGTGGCCGCAGGAAAAACGGGAACGATTCCTCGAGGTTGCGATGCGCCATCCCGAACTTAAGGGCATCCACGATATGCGGACGCGATCCAGCGGCGCGCATGATTTTTGCCAGTTCCATGTGTGGGTCGATCCGGACATGACGGTGATGCGGGCACATGAGATTATGGATGAAGTCGAAGAAGCGCTGATGCACGAATTTCCTGGCGTTGAAGTGCTTATACACCCCGACCCCGAAGGCCATAAGGACGAAATGGGTTATATCCCTTCAGAAACCGTCGAACACCACGAATATGACGAGCATCACCACCATGACTGACCTGCCTTATTATCATGTCGACGCCTTCGCTGATCGACCCTTTACCGGCAATCAGGCAGCTGTGATGCCGCTCGACGCGTGGCTCGATGACGCAACGATGCAGGCGATTGGCGAGGAGAATGCTTTCGCCGAAACCGCCTTTTACATTCCCGATGCCAGCGGCGAGGCGGATTATGAGCTGCGCTGGTTCACGCCAGCAGTCGAAATCCGGCTTTGCGGCCATGCGACACTGGCGAGTGGGCACATAATCCTGAGCCAAAATCCGGATATGGAACGCGTGACTTTCCGAACGCGCAAGGCTGGGATCTTGGAAGTGCGACGTGAAGCCGATGGTTATGCCGTGGCGTTGCCCGCCATCCCCACCGAGGCCGTCGAAATCCCGGAAATATTGTCTGCCATGGGCGGCAAGCCGCTATCGATGCGTCGCAACCCCGATCATTATAATCTGTTTCGCTATGCGACCGCACAAGAGGTGTTGGCGCTCAAGCCCGATATGAAAGCACTTGCCGCATTTGGCGACGACAGCTTCACCGCCACTGCTCCGGGCACAGACACCGACATCGTCAGCCGCGTTTTCGTTCCCGGCGCTGGCGTGGATGAAGACAGCGTCACAGGCAGCGCGCACGCCGTGCTAGCGCCTTATTGGGCAGATGAACTTGGACGCGATAGCTTTACGGCTTATCAGGCCAGCGCGCGGGGCGGATATCTCGGGTGCAGGCTTGAAGGCGACCGGGCGTGGCTTTCGGGCAAATGCTTCACGGTCGTAAAGGGCACATTCAGCTTGGGCTGACCAATCAGGCTTTCATTATTGATATAGGAGACTTCATGCAGAAATCATTGGCCCTAGTCGCAGCTCTTGTTCTGACCCCGGTCGCGATAGCCCAAACTCCACCACCAGTGGCGCCCGGCGGCGGGATGCCCAGCCCTGAACAAATTTTTGCGTTCATGGATGCCAACAAGGACGGCTTTATCGCCAAGGACGAGGCCAAGGGTCCGTTGGAGCAGAATTTCGACTATGTCGATGGCGACAAGGACGGCAAGATTTCACCCGACGAATTAAAGACCGTCATGGCCGCGATGCGCCCACCCGAAGCGCCGCCTGCTGACGCTGAAAAGCCAGCCGAATAAAATAAAGGCGGCTGGTTATTCGCCAGCCGCCTTTTTTGTCTTTTAGGCGACAGTCGCCTTGTTGATCTTGCCCGGCTTCGCGGGTGGCTCGCCCTTTGGCAGTGCATCGACATGTTCCATGCCGCTGATCACATTACCCCATGCAGTATACTGATTGTCGAGGAACGTCGCGTCGTCAAAGCAGATGAAGAACTGGCTGTTAGCGCTGTTAGGGCTCGATGAACGCGCCATCGAGCATGTGCCGCGAACATGCGGCTCAGCGTTGAATTCCTGCGCCAGATCGGGCTTTTTAGAGCCGCCCATGCCCGTGCCGGTCGGGCAACCGCCTTGCGCCATGAAGCCTGGGATCACGCGATGGAAGGTGATGCCGTCGTAAAATCCTTCGCTCGCCAATTCCTTGATCCGCGCAACATGGTTTGGCGCAAGGTCGGGGCGAAGCTTGATGACAACGTCGCCGCTGTCGAGGCTGAGGGTGAGTGTTTCGTCGGCCATATTTCTGTCCTTTGGCTGCCTGGTGATGTTGGGCGATGCACTAGGCGATGCGATGCGCGGTGGAAAGCCAAAATCATTGCTTTTTGAGATGGCCTGCTTAGGAGGGGCGACGATCACCTCCAACCAAGGGAAAGGCCGCACATGACCAGCGAAATCGCCGATCCCGAAATCCTCGCCGACGACATCGTCGAAACGCTCGACGAAGACAACCGGCTGACGCGGGACTTTGTCGACCGGGTATTGGATGCCGTCGAAGAAGGGGATCTGACCGAAGCACACAGGCTCGTCGAACCGCTGCACGAAGCCGACATTGCCGACCTTTTCGAGCTGACCCCGCGCGACCGGCGCGGCGAATTGGCGATTGCGCTGGGCGACCTGATGAGCGCCGAAGTGCTGGCCGAGGTTAATGATTATGTCCGCGAAGACATCATCGACGCGCTGCCCGCAGCTTTGGTCGCCGATCTTGCAGGACAGCTCGATACCGATGACGCGGTCGCGATCATCGAGGATATGGAGGAGGAGGACCAGCAGGCCGTCCTCGCCGAACTCGACCCCGAAGACCGCGCCGCAATTGAAGATGCGCTGTCCTATCCGGACGAATCAGCTGGCCGCATCATGCAGCGCGATCTGGTTGCTGTGCCGGAGCATATGACGGTCGGGCAGCTGATTGATTATCTGCGCGACCATCATGACTTGACCACAGATTTCTGGGAAATCTTCGTCGTCGATCCCCAGCATAAGCCGGTCGGCACCTGCAAACTGAGCTGGATCATGCGCAGCCAGCGCAATGTGCAGGTCAACGAGCTGATGCAGCGCGAGCAGACATTGATCCCGGTTGATATGGATCAGGAAGAAGTCGCGCTCCGTTTCCAGAAATACGCGCTCATTTCCGCTGCGGTTGTGGATGAGTCCGGCCGCTTGGTCGGTGTCATTACCGCAGACGACATCGTGCACATCATTCAAGAGGAAGCCGATGAGGATTTCCTTCAGCTATCGGGCGCCGGCGAAGGCGATATCAACGAGCCTATTTCCGACAGTTACAAAGCACGCGTCCGCTGGCTGATTGCCAATCTGGGCACGGCGATGGTGGCCAGCTTCATCATCGCACAATTCGGCGCAGCAATTGAGACGATGGTCGCTTTGGCGATATTGATGCCGATTGTTGCTTCGATTGGCGGAAATGCGGGTACGCAGACGCTGGCTGTGACGGTCCGCGCGCTGGCCACTAACCAGCTAACCCAATCGAATACCGTCCGCTCGATATGGCGCGAGATACGCGTCGCATTGTTGATTGGCGCAACGATTGCGGTGATCGCCGGACTGGGTGCCGGGTTGATTTTCAGCAACTGGACGCTCGGCGGGGTAATCGCGGCGGCAATTTTGTGTAACATTACGCTGGCTGGACTGTCTGGCGTCGCCATCCCGGTATTGCTTGACCGGCTCGATCAGGACCCAGCCGTCTCGAGTTCGATTTTCGTAACGATGATAACCGATTCCATGGGTTTCCTGATTTTCCTGGGCCTTGCGGTCACCAGCGGTCTTGCCGGTTAGAACGGCAACCCCCAAATACCGCTTATGCCACTTAACATGACCAAGATCGCCTTTGGCGCGGAAAGCCCGAAGCACCTGCGTCAGCGGCTCGCGGCTTACGCCGAGGGCGGCGAGGTGCGTTTGACCACACGCTATTTGCCAAAACGCGTCGCGGAAATGGAGGGCGGGTCTTTGTACTGGATTCATGCGCACACGATTATTGGTCGCAGTCCGATATTGGGATTCATGGAAAATGGCAGCGGGCGATATTGGATTCGTCTCGAACCGCGCCTGATCCCGGTCCGTTCAAAACCCAAGCGCGCGCATCAGGGGTGGCGTTATCTGGAAGCAAAAGATGCCCCGCCGGACATGGATTCGGTAGATGCCGATGGCCGCGATGAGATGCCAACCAAGATGTTAGGTGATCTAATGAAAATGGGACTAGTTTAACGAGACTGCTTGTAAAGGGCTCTTGACATATATACTCCGGCATTGTAAAGAGTTCTTTACAAGGTGCGGATTAACCGGATCATGTAAGGTAAGTGGTTGGAAAACAGGCTCAAAGAGTTTCGGTTGGCAGAAAACCTTAGTCAGGGCGAACTTGCGCTGCGATTAGGGGTCTCTCGTCAGACCATCAACGCGGTTGAAACCGATAAATATGATCCGAGCCTCCCGCTTGCCATGCGAATGTCGAAACTGTTCGGTGTTCCAGTGGATGCGATTTTCATCGATCATTGGAGGCCGCGTGAAGGAGAAGGTCAATGATGGCAGGCAAGGAAGAGCGGGCTGAAATCGGCGAAGGCAGAAACACGAAAAAGTTTGTGATTCAAATGGTCGGCGGCGGATTGTTCGGTTTCCTTTTCATGATGGGATTGGACTATTTTGTCGATTTGCACACGCTCTTCGATAGGCTGTCAGGCCCCGAAATTATCGCCTTCACCTTCGCCACCATATATAGCCTGATAGCCCTGATTGTTCTTGCCATGTCGGCCAGCCGAACATTGTTCATGACCAACCATCGGCATGAAGGCACAAGCGAGGTGGAGTTTTCCGAAGTGAAGCCGATGCTCCGCTGGTCATCCGTATGTTTGCTAATCTATGCTGCCGCGCTTCTGTTGTTGGCGCTGGCAAGTCAGGCGACCGATAGCCAAAAAATTCTCATTTTTGGGGGCGTCGCCGTCGCGATGCTCGCCCAAACCGCGATATCGGCATATTTGTGGAAGCAATATGACGAACTTTATCGCGGCGTCACGCGCGAGAGTCGCGCAACTGCATTCGTGATCTCTGAAATACTGCTATTCATATGGGTCGCGGCCACTTTGTGCGGTCTGCCCGTGACATTTGATCCGCTGGCGGTCGTTGTGACAATCACCGGTATCTACTGGGCATCGTCGATGTGGTACATCACCAAGCGGGGAATGGTTTAACCAGTCGCTTCCGCCTCCGCAATTGCCTCAGCGCGCTTGACCAAAATCTTGTCGATCCAGTCTGCCAGAGTCTGTGCATCCTGAGCGCCGGGAATCATGAAGCGCTGATCGATGATGATGGCGGGAACACCAGTGATATTGTTGTCGCGCCAATGGCCCAACTCCACGCGGACTTCATCGGACAGGGCTTCATCGGCTAGCCACTCGGCCACAGCCTGACGGTTGCAACCGGTCGAGACCGCAACATCGATAAGTACCTCGTCATTGCTGACATCGCGATTATCCTGAAAATAAGCGGCGAATAGCGCCAGTTTAAGAGCGGTTTGTTCGCGCCAACCCTTTTCGTCTGCCACACGGCGCAAAAGCTTGTGCGCCTTGAACGTGTTGTAAATCCGCCGGTTATCATGACGCCCGAATTCAAAGCCGAGGCTCGCACCAAGCTCTCCAATCCGGTCACGATTGGCTTTGCTTTGATCAGGCGTCGCACCATATTTTTGTGCAAGATGCTCAGCGACGTCCTGACCTTCAGGCGGCATGTTCGGGTTGAGCTCGAACGGATGCCACCAGATGGCGGCGTCGACCGGCTGAGCGAGCATCGCCAGCGCCTTTTCGATTTGCTTGTAGCCGATGATGCACCAGGGACAGACGATGTCGGAAACAATATCAATGCGGAGCGGAACGGTTTCAGTCATAGGCTGGTCACCCAATGTTTCAGCAGGCTATGTGCGATGGCGAACGGAGGCGGGGCGTTGAAGCGCCGGCCGTCAATGCCCTCCAGCGCGGCGCGCGCTTCGTCCTTGGTCACCCACATCGCGTCTTCGATCTCTGTGGTGTCGAGCGTCAGTTCGTCGCCTTCGGCATCGGCAACGCAGGCAATCATCAGTTGCGATCCGCCAAACGGCCAAGGTTGGCTTGTAATGTAGCGCACCGCGCCGCAGGTCACGCCAGCTTCCTCATGGATTTCACGGCGCACGGCTTCTTCGACGCTTTCACCGGGTTCGAGGAAACCAGCCAGTGCCGAATAATTGCCCGGTGGAAAGCGCGACTGACGGCCAACCAATGCCTTGCCTTCATACTCGGCGAGCATGATGACAACCGGGTCCGTGCGCGGAAAATGCTCTTTGTCGCAATTACCACATTTCCGGCCCCAGCCTGCGCGAAATAGCTCGGTTGGGTGGCCGCAGCGCCCGCAAAACCGGTGCGCATTGTGCCACTCGATCAGGCTTCGCGCCGTGCCGTAGATCGCGGCGTCTTCAGCAGGCAGCATCGACAAAGCGCGCCAGATGGCAGGGGAACGAAACGCATCGCCCGTCGCCTCCACCAGCGAGACGAAATGCGGCTTGCCGTCGGAAAGCCCGAGCAATATGAGTTCTTCCGAACCCTCCAGTTCAGCGATGGAATGCCAGTAAAGACCGCCTTCAGCTCCAACAACGGGATCAAGTCCGTCCAGCCCCAATATCCGCGCACGCCAATCGACAAGCAGAGCGCCGTACGCCTCAGCGTCGTTGCGGACTCGATCTGCCCTGTCGAGCGGAGAACCTGTAAAACCTGGGCGGATCATTGGATTAGGCCGGTATGCCTAGGTCTTTCAACACCCATTGCGCGAAATTCTCGTGGAATGGATAGACGTTGCTCGGCACATATTGCGCCATGCACACGGCGCGCAATTTGCGTTTGGTATCGACGAATGCGACGGTACCAGCTGCGCCGCCCCAGCCGAATGTGCCTTCGAACGCACCCACGCCGACGCGTCCGCCAGCGCCATTGCCAGCCCCTGCAATGAACGTACCTTCGGTTTTGATGCCCGCTGGCAGAAGGTTGGACGTCGCCAGCGCAACGGTTTCAGCCGACATGATCCGTGCGCCGTCAAGCTCGCCGCCATTTTGCAGCATATGTAAGAAGCGGTCATAGTCGCGCGCCGAGCACACCAGACCTGCGCCACCAAAAGCGAAGGCAGGCTTGTCGAGATAGATGCTGGTTGGCGCGGGGTCGACCGGGAACAATATGCCGTTCATCGGCGCGTAGTTGGTGACGAAGCGCTTGGTTTCCGATGCAGGAACCTGGAAATAGCTGCTGGTCATTTTTAGCGGTTCGAAAATGCGGGTCTTGAGGAAAACCTCGAAATCCATACCACTGGCGACTTCGATGACGCGGCCGAGCAGATCGAGCGAAATCGAATAGCTCCATTTGGTACCGGGTTCGGCGATCAGGGGCAGCTTGGCTACGCGCTCGGCAAATGTCTTCAAGTCAGGCGTTGGCGCAGGCACCGCCTGTCCGGGAATCGGGAAGCGGCTGAATACTGCCGGATTGATACCCTGCTCGTTATAAAGCTTCAGCAATGGTCCCTTCGTGATGATGCCATAGCCTAGACCCGCAGTGTGAGTCAGCAAATGCCGTAAGGTGATCTGATTCTTCGCAGGCACTGACGACAGGCTATTATCCGGGTCGGTCAGCACCTGCATATTGGCGAATTCGGGAATGAAATCGGCAATCGGCTGATCGAGCTTCAATTTGCCCTCGCCGACCAAAATCATGGCGGCAATGCCGGTGATCGGTTTGGTCATCGAATAAACGCGCCACAAGGTGTCGAGATCTACAGGCGTTTGGTTTCCCTGCGCAATTGTACCGACCGCGATCACATCAGGCGAAGCGCCGCCATTGCCGATGGCAGCGAGTACGCCCGGCAGCTTGCCCGAGGACACATAGGCGTCAAACTCGGCCTTAATGGTCGGGAACTTTTCAATGGCAGTCTTGGCCCAGACCGCAGACGGGATATAAGCAGCGGCAGCCCCTGCAGCGGCGAGCCGTCCGCCCAAGCTTAAAAAGCCGCGACGTCCCAGCGCGCTCTGTCCGATTGCTTGCATTTCCATCGTCACTCTCCTGATGCGGTTATTGGCCTGATACGATTATTGGCCTGTTGCGATTACCGCTTTTGCTACCTTGCTGAATAAGGTGGGCAGCCCTGCGTTGTCGAGCGATTTTACCGGCCAATATTCGCCCTCTTCTGGCTCAAAATCGACAGGCACCGATGCCGTAACGGCAATGTTGAGCGAAAGCGTGAAATGCGTAAAGACATGTGCGACAGGCTGCGGCATTATTTGCCAGTCAGCGTCAAAGGGAGCCACGCCATCGCCGTCTTTTTGCGCGCTCCACCCGTCGTCGGGTAAGGCGCGCATTCCGCCGAGCATACCCGTTCCACGCCGAGTTACCAACCAGACGGCATCGCGCTGCTGCACCCAATAGGCCGTGCCGGTGCGGTGGGGCTTCGTCTTTTTTGCAGGCTTAACCGGATAGACTTCGGGGGCACCGGATCGAAACGCCGCACAGCCACCATTCAGCGGACACAGCAGACAGGCCGGATTGCGGACCGAGCAAATCCCTGCCCCCAAATCCATCATCGCCTGCGCAAAATCCCCCGCGCGCGTCTCCGGCGTAACTGCGTCGGTAGCCTCACGGATCAATGGCTTGGCTTGGGGCAAAGGTGTCGAGATTGCAAAGAGCCGCGACACCACCCGTTCGATATTGGCATCGACCACCACCGCGCGCTGGCTGAAAGCGATGGCGGCGACCGCCGCTGCGGTATAGGGCCCGATGCCGGGCAGCTGGAGCAATTCTGCCTCAGTAGCAGGTAACTGCCCGCCATATTGGGACGCCACGACGCGCGCACATTTCACAAGATTCCGAGCCCGCGCATAATAGCCTAGCCCTGCCCAAGCCGCCATCACGTCAGCGTCCCCGGCCGCCGCCAGCGACGCGAAATTCGGCCATTGTTGGGTGAACCGGCGGAAATAAGGCCCGACTGCGGCAACCGTCGTTTGCTGCAACATGATTTCTGATAGCCAGACATGATAGGGGTCAGGCAGACCCTGCCCTGGCAATTTTCGCCACGGCAAATCGCGCGCATGGACGTCATAATGCGCCAGCAACAGCGCAGCGATATCCCCAGTTTTCTGGTCGATTTGTTGGACGGCAGCCATTGGAAATGGCATGGATGAGCGGATGGATAAAGGCAAGCCAGCATCGGGTACAGGCAAGTCCAAAAAGGTCGTACCGAAGCCCTACCAGCGCTCGCGGGGAGGCGAGGCGCGTGCTGTGTCCGACCTGATGCCCGAAATTGGCCGCGCTGCATTCCGCCGCTTCGGCTTTGTGCAAAGCTCTGTGGTCAGCCGCTGGGACGAAATTGTTGGCGCACGATATGCTGCCGTATCTGCCCCCGAATCGATCCGTTTTCCAGTCGGCAAGAAGTCGGAAGGTACGCTGGAACTCACGGTCGAAGGCGCGCATGCGACGATGATCCAGCATGTGCTCCCCGAAATCATCGAACGCGTGAACCGCTTTTTCGGCTATGCGGCAGTCGCGCGGATCAAGGTCCGGCAGGGCGAGGTGGTGAAACCCGCGGCAAGACAACCGCTTGCGCCGCCCGTTCTCAAGCCAGTGCCGATGGAGCTCGGCGAATCTTTACGCGAAATCGGCGATCCGGAACTGTTTGCGGTGCTTGAAAGCCTTGCAAAAAGCCTTGCCAAAGACGTCAAGTGATTCCAGATGCGAAGGCCCAGTTTTACGGATAAAACACGATCAATGTCGCACTTTAAAGAATATCTTGGCGTTGCGCTTTTGGGCGCAGTAGCGCTCTCGGCTGCAACAATAGCGGCACCTGCCAAAAGCAGTTGGCTAACGACCATAAACGTCACCGAAAAGGGCGCGCATGTCCTCGGCAATCCCGCTGCGTCAAACAAAGTCGTGGAGTATCTCAGTTACACCTGCGGCCATTGCGCTGATTTTGAAATCAAAGAAGCGCCAGCGTTTAAGGCGCAATATGTCGCAACGGGCAAAGCCAGCCTTGAAATCCGCAACCTTCTCCTGAACCCGATCGACCTGACAGCCGCGATGCTTGCCCGCTGCGGGGGCAAGGGCAAATTCTTTGGTAACCAAAAGCATCTGTTTGCAACCCAAGCCGTTTGGCTGGGAAAGACCAAGAATATCAGCCCCGCGACGCAGGCCAAGCTTAAGTCAGAAGATTATGCCGGTTTCATGACGGGTGTATATTCGGAAATCGGCCTTGGTCCAATCATGCAACAACGCGGCATTACCCCTGCACAAGCCAAGACCTGCCTCGCCGACAAGGCAGCATTGAAAACCGTGTTAGACATGACCGACGCGGGCAGTGCAGCAGGCGTGACTGGGACACCGAGTTTCATGATCAACGGCGTCTTGCAGGACCACGTCCATAGCTTCGCAGAATTGAAAGCGAAGTTGAAATAACGATATTTTCTCAACCCAAAGGAAATCCTATGCGTATCAAATCCATCCTTATCGCAGCATCTGCAGCATTGGCGCTGGCCGCTTGTGGCAGCGGCGATTCAACTGGAGCGCCCAAGGGCGAGGCAATTGCCAAGGTTGCGGCCCCGGCTGGCAAGGCATGGACAGACGTAGTGAGCAAGACCGAGTTCGGTGGATACAAAATGGGTAATCCCGATGCCAAGCTACAACTGGTCGAATATGGTGCAATCAGCTGCCCTGGATGTGCGCAGTTTTCGGTGCAATCAACCGAAGAGCTGAACGAGATTGTGAATACCGGCGTGGTCTCGATGGAATTCCGGCCATTCTTGGTCCACGGCGTGCAGGATATCCCTGGATTTTTGCTCGCGCAGTGTAGCGGCCCGGAAGCCTTTTTCCCGCTTACCGAACAGCTTTATGCAGAGCAAGAAAGCTGGTTGAGCAAGATCAGCACGGTAACCGAGGCCGAACAGCAGGCGATGCAGAAAATGACGCCTGCGCAGATTTCGACGTTGCTCGGTACGAAAATGGGGTTGATTGAGTTCGTCAAAGCACGCGGGATCAGCGAAGATCAGGCAAAAGCCTGTTTGACCGATCAGAAGGCAATTGATGAGATGATCAAGCTGACCGAGAAGGGTGGCAAGGACGACGGCGTAACCGGCACACCGTCCTTCCTGCTTAACGGCTCAAAAATCGACGCTGGATCGTGGGTTCAGGTCAAAAGCAAGCTGGTTGAAGCCGGCGCGAGATAGAATGGTACCGGGGGGGCCAGACATCGCTAGCCATGCAAGAGGCAAAATCCCTTGCGCATAAAGAAGCTGAAACTTGTCGGCTTCAAAAGCTTTGTCGAGCCTGCCGAACTTCGCATTGAAAGCGGCCTGACCGGGATTGTCGGCCCCAATGGCTGCGGCAAATCCAACCTGCTTGAAGCCATCCGCTGGGTTATGGGCGAGAGCAGTGCGAAGTCCATGCGCGGCGCGGGTATGGAAGATGTTATCTTCGCCGGAACCGCCTCACGGCCCGCGCGCGACTTTGCCGAAGTGACAATATTGGCCGAGCGCGAACTTGGCGACGCCGCGAATGACGATGACAACGAACTGGAAGTAACACGGCGGATCGAGCGCGGCGCCGGTTCGGCCTATCGGTCCAATGGCCGCGATGTGCGGGCAAAAGATGTCGCACTGATTTTTGCCGATGCTGCAACCGGCGCGCATTCTCCGGCGTTGGTCAGCCAAGGGCGCATTGGCGCGATTATCTCAGCCAAGCCGCAGGAACGGCGGCAGATGCTCGAAGAAGCCGCAGGGATTTCCGGGCTTCATGTTCGCCGCAAAGATGCCGAGCAAAAATTGCGCGCTGCCGAAACTAATCTGGCCCGGCTTGCGACAATACTCGCCGATATGGATGCGCGCGCCGGGGCGCTGCGGCGGCAGGCCAAGCAAGCCGAGCGTTATCGCAAGCTGAGCAAGGAAATCCTACAAGCCGAAGCACGCCTGATATTCGTGCGCTGGCAAGAGGCGAAGGCCGCTGCAGATACCGCGCGCGCCGAGGCCAATAGCGCAACCGCCGCTGTGGAAAAGGCGAGTACAACGCAGCGCGATCTGACCGACAAACAGCAGGCGGCCGTTCGCGAATTAGCCGAAGCCCGCTCGGTGGCGATGGCGGCGCGTGATGCAGCAAATGACTTATCCAACAGGCTGGTGCAACTGACGGGCGAACGCGACCGCATTATCCAGAGGCAGGCTGACCTTTCGGCACAGGCTGCGCGGATGACCGATGATGGCGCGCGCGAAAGCAAGCTTACCCATGATGCCGCTGATGCCCTTGCACGGCTACAGGCCGAGAGCGTGACGCTTGCCGAACAGATCAAGGCTCAAGAAGACGAACGCCCTGCCCTTATCCGCGTTGCAGAAAATGCCGAGCGGCAGGTACGCGAAAGCGAGGTTGCACTTGCCAGAGCTGCGGCAGAGCAAGCGCGCGCCGATGCCGAAATACGCGTGGCCGACGCAGCTTTGACCAGTGCGCGCGCACGCGCGGACAGGGCCGGGCGCGATTCTGCCCGGCTTGCGGACGAGCAGGTTGGGCTCGGCGATGAAAGTGAACTGCAGTCCGCAAAATCTGCGGCGCAGAGCGCTGTTACGGTTTTGCAGGCGCAGCTGGAAACTGGCGCTGCTTTGATAGAAAAGACCGAGATTCGCCGGACCGATCTCACAGCCCAACGCGAGGCCGCTCAATCGACGCTCGCAAGTTCCAAGGCCGAACTTGCTGCTTTGCTATCCGAACAAGGTGCGCTCGAACGAGCCCTCGCCAAATCAAGCGGCGATGCCGCTATTGACCGCATTACTGTCGAACCGGGTTACGAACGTGCGCTTGCAGCAGCTCTGGGCGACGATGCCAATGCCGGCATTGGCGGCGACACCGGGCGCCGCTGGCGTGGCGGCGCAAATCACATTCCGCAAATTGATGGCCCATGTCTTGTCGACCATGTCAAAGCGCCAGTGGAGCTCCATTCGCGGTTATCGCTGGTGCGTGTGGTTGATGTGGATAATGGCGAAGCGCTTGGACCGGGGGAACGGCTGGTCACTCGCGATGGTAAACTGCGCCGTTGGGACGGATTTGTCGCCGATGATGACGGGGCGACGACCGCAGAGCAGCTCATTCGCGCCAATCGCCTTGCCGAATTGGCCGAACTTATCGCACCCGCCGAGGCGGCATTGGCCATTCAGGCCGAGACACTAGAGCAATTAGTCAGCAACATTGCAGTTGCTCAGGAAGAATATCGTGCAGCCACAGCGGCTCAGCAAGCGCGCGAGGGCGAACTGCGTCAGGCGCTGCGTGCCGCCGATCAGTCTGAAGACGCACTGACTCGGTTGCAGAGCGCCCGCGCCGCGCTCGCCGAACGAATTGTGTTGAGCGAACAGGAACTGACAGCTGCCAATGCCGACGTAAATGTTGCTGAAGCCGCAAGAAACGCCCTACCCGACGGATCGCACCATGCCGAACTCGTTCGCACGCTAACAGCAGAAAGCGAAGCGATCCGCCAGTTACTCATGCGCAGCCAAGCCGATTTGTCGGCGCTCGAACAGCGCATCGCGCAAAGCCGCGAGCGGCGTGCCGTTGCGATGGCGGAAATCCGCGGTTGGCAGGAGCGAGCCGGCGAGGCGGAGCGGCGGATTTCGGAAATGAACAAACGTTCCGCTGAAATTGCCGCCGAGCAGGAAGCGATGGCGGGTCGGCCCGACATTCTGGCAAACGAAATTGCAGCGCTTCAAACCGACAAAAACCAATTGGGCGAGAAACTCACGCAATTACAAGTTGCCGAGAGTAATAGTGAAGCGGCTCTGAAAGTGCTTGAGGCCGATCTCGCTGCCGCTGCCGAAGCGCTGTCGACCGCTCGCGAAACGCGGGCCGGGGCAGAAGCACGCGCTGAAAATCAGGACCAGCGGCGAGTCGAGATGGGCCGGATCTCTGGCGAGCGCTTCGAATGCCCGCCGCCGGTTTTGCCTGAAAAGCTCGAATTCGACGAAACAGCATTGGATGATGCAGCCACCGAGTCATCCCGGCTCGACCGCCTGCAAAGCGAGCGCGAACGAATTGGTCCGGTAAACCTGATTGCTGCCGACGAACTGGCCGAGCTGGAAGAGCAGCAAAGCGCCGGTGTAGCCGAAAGCGAAGAACTTACGCTCGCTATCAACCGCCTGCGCGGATCAATTGGCAGCCTGAACCGGGAAGGCCGCGCACGCCTGCTGACTGCATTCGAAGCCGTTGACGGACATTTCCGTCGCCTGTTCTCGACACTGTTCAATGGCGGTCAGGCACATCTTGCGCTCATCGACAGCGATGATCCGCTGGAGGCGGGGCTTGAAATTTTCGCCCAGCCGCCTGGTAAAAAGCTCCAGTCGCTTACGCTTCTTTCGGGCGGCGAACAGGCGCTCACAGCGGTGGCACTCATCTTTGGCCTGTTCCTGACCAACCCAGCCCCGATTTGCGTTCTGGATGAAGTCGACGCACCGCTGGATGACGCGAACATTGAACGCTTCTGTGACTTGCTCGATGCAATGAACCGCGAAACAAACACTCGCTATTTGATCGTTACGCACAACGCGGTGACGATGAGCCGGATGCACCGCCTGTTCGGCGTGACAATGGTCGAGCAGGGGATTAGCCGACTGGTATCGGTTGACCTCGGTGGGGCCGAGGAATTACTGGCTGCGGAATGACACTCCACGGCCCGATCACCAACAGCTTCATTTCACAACGCCTGCGGCTCAATTATGTCGATTGGGGCAATGCCGATGCGCCGCCGCTTCTCCTCATCCACGGCGGTCGTGATCATGCGCGCAGCTGGGACTGGGTGGCGGAAGAATTGCGTCACGACTGGCATATTATTGCGCCCGACCTGCGCGGGCATGGCGACAGCGCCTGGTCGCCCGACGGCAATTACGAGATGTCGGCATTTGTCTACGATATCGCGCAACTGATCCATCAACTGAACCTCGCACCGGTCAGCATTATCGCGCATTCGATGGGGGGCAATATCGCAACGCGCTATGCCGGGCTTTATCCCGAAAATGTCAAAAAGCTCGTGAACATCGAAGGCCTTGGACTGTCTCCCGCCATGCAGGCCGAACGCGACGCTTTGGGTATCCAGAAACGCTTTCGGCAGTGGATTGAGGACAAGCGCAATGCTGCCGGTCGCACGCCCAAGCGCTATCCCAATATCGAGGCCGCATATGAGCGGATGAAATCCGAAAATGCCTATCTCACCGATGAGCAAGCGCGGCACCTGACTGTCCACGGCATCAGCCGCAACGAAGATGGCACCTGGAGCTGGAAGTTCGATAACTACCTCAACATCTGGGCGATTTTCGACATGCCGCGTGAGGATTTGCTGGCTATCTGGCATTCGATAACCTGCCCGGTGCTGATGCTATATGGCGAGAATAGCTGGGCCTCCAATCCACAAAAAGATGGTCGGATCGAACATTTCCCGACCGCCAAAGTCGTCGAATATGAAAATGCGGGACATTGGCTCCACCACGATCAGTTCGCCCGCTTCATGGCTGATGTGAAGGCGTTTCTCTAACCGATCATCGACTTCAGCGTTTCGACACGATCGGCTTCGTCAGCGGGCTTGTCGCGGCGCAGGCGTGAAATCCGGGGGAAGCGCATCGCTATGCCTGATTTATGGCGCTTGGATTCGTGGACAGCGTCGAAGGCTACTTCAAGCACCAGCGATTTTTCGACCTCACGTACCGGCCCGAACCGCGCAACCGTATTGTTGCGGACAAAGCGGTCGAGCCATTTGAGTTCCTCATCGCTGAAACCGGAATAGGCCTTCCCCACGGGCAGCAAACTGCCGTCTTCGCCCCAGCAGCCGAAGGTATAATCGGAATAATAAGAGGATCGCTTTCCACTGCCGCGTTGCGCGTACATCATCACGCAATCGGCGACCAAGGGCTCGCGTTTCCATTTGTACCAGAGACCGACCTTGCGGCCAGCCAGATAAGGCGCGTCGCGACGTTTGAGCATCACGCCTTCGATTGCGGCGTCACGCGAACCTCCGCGAATTTCGGCTAGATGGTCAAAATCGCGAGCTTCGATGATTGCGGATAGGTCGAAACGGACAGGGTTCAACTTGCTAGCAAAAGCCTCTAATCGCGAACGGCGCTGATGCCAGGGCTCTGCTCGCAAATCCTCCGTCCCGTCGAACAAAATGTCATATAACCTCACGAATACCGGATACTCGGCCTGCATTGCGGCTGTTACTGTTTTACGGCCCAACCGCTGCTGCAACGCATTGAAGCTTGCCGCCTCCCCGCCCTGAACTTCTCCTCGTACGAGCAGTTCGCCATCGACGACTCCCAATCCCTCAAACGCCGCCGCGATTTCCGGAAATGCCGCCGAAACTTCATCGCCGCCTCGGCTGAACAGACGCGTTTCGCTTCCCGTCGAGGCAATCTGGATTCTTATGCCGTCCCATTTCCATTCAGCAGCAAAATCCGCCAAGTCGACAATGCCGTCATCCAATGGATGCGCAAGCATGAAGGGACGGAAAAAGGCAGTCTCGGATGGATCAGGCCGTTCGGTTTTGCCCTCACCCCACGCGAACAGCTCGGCATAAGGTGGGCGCAATGCGTGCCAGACTTCCTCGACATCATCGACGCTCAATCCGAAGCTCTGCGCAAAGGCGGTCTTTGCGAGCCGCGCCGAAATACCCACTCTCATCCCGCCCGATGCCAGCTTGAGCAGTGCGTAGCGGCCATCTGCATCGAGCCGGTCCATCAGTTCCGCCAAGACCATCGGCGCGCGGGCGCGGCTGGTGCTGTTGAGCAGGTCGATGACTTCGCCCAGCGTCGGCGGCGTGGTACCAGCCACATGCGGCAACTGATCCCACATCAAAGCGACTGTCTCTGCCGTGTCGCCGACATAATCACGGCTAATCCGGAACAGCGCAGGGTCAAAACGCTCGTCGGCCATAGCCCTGATTGCGGTGCTTTTGACCGTTGCGATGCTAAGCGTTCCGGCAAGTGCCGCAAGCGCCCAGCCGCGGTCGGGGTCGGGTGTATCGCGCAGGTAATCCGCGATCAGCTTGACCTTATTATCACGCGAACGGGTGTAAACCAGCCCGTCGATGAGAGCAGCAAAGCGCTCCATCAGGCCTCTTCCTCTTCTTCTCGGCCGACCAGATCGAGCGCGCGCGCTTTCAGCTGATGCAGCTCGCACCACCGCCCCAGCGCATCGGTGCGCCCATGGGTAATCCAAGTTTCGGACGGACGCAGTTCGAGCAACGTTTCGGTGAGTTCGTTCCAGTCGGCATGGTCCGAAATGACCAGCGGCAACTCAACATTCTTCTGCCGTGCGCGCTGCCGGACGCGCATCCAGCCGGATGCCATCGCGGTTACAGGATCGGGCAATCGCCGGGCCCAGCGGTCGTTGAGCGCCGACGGCGGGGCGATGACTATCTGCCCTTTGAGTTCACCTTTGGCCAACCCCGTTGCCATCACCAGCTCGCCAAGCGCAACGCCATGCGCTTCATACAATTCACACATTTTCTGCATCGCGCCGTGAATGTAAATTGGCGCATCATATCCCGCTTTGCGAAGCTCAGCGATCACCCGCTGCGCTTTGCCAAGCGCATAAGCGCCGACCACAACGCAACCTTCGGGATTGGCTTCGCTGGCATCGAGCAACTTGGCAATCTCGCCCGCAATCGGCGGGTGGGTGAATACCGGCAAGCCGAACGTCGCTTCAGTGATCAGCACATCGCACGGCACGGGTTCGAACAGGGCGCAAGTCGGGTCAGCGCGACGCTTGTAATCGCCGGTCACTACCACCCGCTCGCCAGCATGTTCGAGCAAGATCTGCGCTGAACCCAGCACATGCCCCGCTGGATGAAAACTGATCTTCACCCCGCGTTCTTCAAATCCGTCGCCATAAGCCACCGGCGTTCCCATTTCGGTGCCATAGCGCAGAGCCATGATCGCCAATGTCTCAGGCGTAGCCCAAACCGCGCCGTGGCCGCTGCGCGCATGGTCCGCATGGCCGTGCGTCACCAATGCGCGGTCTGCAGGCCGCGACGGATCGATCCACATATCAGCAGGCTTCACATAAATGCCGTGCGGGTGCGGTTCGATCCAATGTTGGGCGGCGGTACGGGCGATGGGTGACTCCTGAAGCCATTATGGGATGAGTTGAACAAAAAACCAGCAACTTAACTGGACGTTCCGTCGAATAGAACATATATGGAACATATGTCGCAAATGCAAATCACCGAAAAGCTCGCCATCCTTGCCGATGCCGCCAAATATGATGCGTCATGCGCGTCGTCGGGCACAGCGAAACGGTCAAGCAGCAAATCAGGGGGAATCGGTTCGACCGAAGGCATGGGCATCTGCCATGCTTACGCGCCTGACGGACGTTGCATTTCTTTGCTCAAAATCCTGCTGACCAATAGCTGCATTTTCGACTGCCATTATTGCATCAACCGCAAAAGCTCGAATGTGCGGCGGGCGAAGTTCACGGCCAAAGAAGTGGTGGACCTGACGCTGAATTTCTACAAACGTAATTATATCGAAGGGTTGTTCCTGTCGTCGGGCATCATAAAAAGCTCGAATTACACGATGGAGCAGATTGTCGAAGTCGCGCGGAGCTTACGCGAGGATCATGATTTTCGCGGCTATATCCACCTCAAGACCATTCCGGACGCTGACCCCGAGTTACTGGAAGCGGCGGGGCGGCATGCGGACCGTTTGTCGATAAACGTGGAGTTGCCCACGCGCGCCGGGTTAAACGCGCTGGCTCCCGAAAAATCTGAAGAACGGATCGAAGGCGCGATGGGCGGCCTGAAAATGTCGATCCTCGACGGCAAGGACGCCAAGAAGAAATACAAAAGCGCCCCGAACTTTGCGCCCGCAGGCCAGTCGACGCAGATGATTGTTGGTGCTGACTCGGCGACCGACAGCGACATCGTCCGCCGCGCCAATGGCTTGTATGACCGCTTTGGCCTTCGCCGCGTGTATTATTCGGCGTTCAGCCCGATCCCCGATGCGAGTGCTGTTTTGCCGCTGCAGCGTCCACCCCTGATGCGTGAGCACCGGCTGTATCAATCCGACTGGCTGATGCGCTTTTACGGCTTTGCCCCGCAGGAGGTTGTCGATGCGGCGGAGGCGGACGGGATGTTGCCGCTCGATATTGATCCCAAGCTTGCCTGGGCATTGAAGCATCGTGCGCAGTTTCCGGTCGACGTGAACCGCGCGCCAAAGGCGATGCTGTGGCGCGTCCCCGGCCTTGGCACCAAAGCGGTCGATGCCATCATCAAGGCACGGCGCTGGCGACGATTGCGACTGGAAGATGTTGGACGACTGACGGTTTCGATTACCAAAATCCGGCCATTTCTGGTCGCCGAAGGATGGAGCCCGGGTGGCCTCACCGATATGGAGCATCTGCGCGCAACTATTGCCCCGAAGGTTGAGCAATTGGAACTGTTCGGATGATCACGGCGCGCCTGACTGCAGAGGATGACTTCGACGGATGGCGCGATCAGTGTCGCGGGTTGCTGCGCCTTGGTGCGCGGCCTGCAGACATAGTCTGGCAGGTGGGCGAGCAGAAAACCGATTTGTTTGCGAGTCCAGACATCTCAATCGAGGGATCGACAATCGGCGTGCCAAAGGGGTTCGCCGAACTGGCGCGTACCGTCATCTGTCATTCGGACCCCGAACGCTTTGGGTTGCTGTATCAATTGCTGATCGATCTCAAGGCACGACGAAGCCATATGGGCGACCAAACCGACCCGCTGCTTCGCAAGCTTGAGATGATGGCAAAGACGGTGCGTCGCGACATCCACAAGATGCGCGCGTTCGTCCGCTTTCGCCGCGTCGAGCAGGATGGCGCCGAACATTTTATCGCATGGTTTGAGCCCGAGCATCATATCGTGCGGACCAATGCTGCCTTTTTCGTGCGCCGCTTTGCCGGGATGCAATGGTCTATCCTGACTCCCCAATTGTCTATCCATTGGGACAAGGACAGACTTCACGAAGGGCCAGCGGCACGAAAGGAAGATGCGCCGTCAGAGGACATTATCGAGGATCAGTGGAAGACCTATTATGGCTCAATCTTCAATCCAGCGCGGTTGAAAGTGAAGGCGATGCTGAAGGAAATGCCCAAGAAATACTGGCACAATATGCCAGAAACCGCATTGGTTTCAGAGCTGATCCAGTCGGCAAGGAACAGGGAAGTGGCGATGGTCGAACGGGAAATTCAGCCGCAAGCAATCGATACTCTCGCTTCGCTTCATGCCGAAGCGGCGCGCTGTCGTCGTTGCCCGCTTTATGGACCAGCGACACAGTTGGTTTTCGGCGAAGGCCCTAAAAATGCCAAGGTGATGTTTGTCGGCGAACAGCCGGGCGATCAGGAAGATATGGCGGGAAGGCCTTTCGTTGGTCCTGCTGGTCAATTGTTCAATGCCGCGCTGGCTGAGGCGGGCGTCGACCGTGCGAAAGCCTACGTCACCAACGCAGTGAAACATTTCAAATTCAAACCTCAAGGAAAGCGCCGCATTCATGACAAGCCCAACATCGGCGAGATCAACCATTGTCGGTGGTGGCTGAAACGCGAGATTGATCTGGTGCAACCCGAACTGATCGTTGCGTTGGGAGCAACTGCAGCGCGCAGTCTTACCGGCAAAAATATTCCGATAACCGCAAATCGCGGTCAGTTTTTCGAAAGCCTTGAGGGCGTTCCCGTGCTGGTTACCATCCACCCCAGCTTTTTGCTTCGTTTACCCGACGCCGAAGCAGCCGAGCTGGAGCGCAAGAAATTCGTCGCGGATCTGGCGAGCGTGAAGGACCGGGTTGCCGGACTTCAGCTTGCGGAGAGATAGAACAGCAAGCATGTTTCGGGCTGCGCATGCGGCAACTGCATTCCCGCCTGCATAAGTGCCGCGCCGCTAAACACCGTGCCCTCCCCGGTTAGCCTGAGCTTTTCAACGAGTGAGGGCGCCTTCACCGCCTGCCATCCTTCTGGCCAGACGAGCTTGAGGCGGTAATCTCGCTGTGGGTTCAATCCGGCAAAACGCAGTCGGCCGGGCAAGACGTTTGGATCGCTTGACATGTAGGCAAAGCTAAACAGCGCCTCCGATTTATCGCTCGCCACAATGCCACTCGCCAGATGCTGCGAAGCAGTGTCCAGCCGGTAAAGATCGCCGTCATGCAGCAATGTCCGATGCTTTTTGTGCAAGGCAATTGCGCTCTTTAGCTGATCGAGATCGGTCTGCCGCTCTGTGAGCAGGTTGAGTTCAAGACCCATATGGCCGGTCAGCGCGGTCGCCGCGCGCATCGCCATCGACAGCCGCCGTCCGGTCACATGGCAATGCGCGGGCCCGACATGGCATCCTAATATCTCTGGCGGCAGGAAGAAACTCGCGCCTCGCTGGATATGCTGCCGGTCGAGCGCATCATTGCTGTCCGATGTCCACACCCGATCGCTATGCGCCAGCACGCCCATATCGGCCCGCGCGCCGCCCGATGAGCAGCTTTCGATTTCAACGTTAGGATGGGCGTCGCGGATGCGATCGAGCAGCGCGTAAAGCGCATGCACCTGCACCACCGCGCGAGGAGGCCCGTCCACTCCGCCGGGATGGCTGAGGTCACGGTTCATATCCCATTTGATGTAGCTAATATCGTGGTCGCTCAGGATCGCGTCGATCCGCTCGAACAGATAGTCGGCGACTTCCGCGCGGCTAATGTCGAGCACATATTGCGTCCGGAACGGAACCTGTGCGACGCCTTCGACCTGCAACACCCAATCGGGATGCGCGCGGTACAGATCGCTGTCGGGGTTGACCATTTCGGGCTCGAACCAGATGCCGAACTCCATGCCAAGGCCGGTTACATGGTCGATCAAAGGTTTCAGGCCTTCGGGATAAACTGCATCGGAGACAAACCAGTCGCCAAGCCCGGCGGTATCGTCGCGCCTCGCGCCGAACCAGCCATCATCGAGCACAAACCGCTCGACGCCGAGCGCGGCAGCGCGGTTGGCGATTTCTTTCAATTTATCGGTCTCGTGATCAAAATAGACCGCTTCCCACGTATTATAATGCACAGGCCTTGGTTTGGCGCGCATAGCTGAGCGTAACAGTTTGTCCCTTACATGCGCATGAAACTTCCGGCTAAGCGCGCTGAACCCAGCGGCGCTGTAGGCCGCGATGATTTCGGGCGAAGCGTAGCTTTCGCCCGGCGCCAGCCGGATTTCGCCGGGAAAGAGCAAAGCGCCCATGCTGGCCACCACGCGGCCATCGGTGAGCGTATCGACGCGCAGCCGATGATTGCCGCTCCACGCCAGATGCAGTCCGTAAACTTCGCCTGAACCCTCATCGGTGCCAGCTTTGGCCAGCAACACGGCAGGATAGCTGAAATGCGACGTACGCCCGCTACGGTTCTCGCGCAAATAGGTGCCCTCAGGACGTGCCATTTTCTTCTGCCCGAACTCTTGCGTCCAACGCCCGGTGAAACCAATGATCTCGGTCATCGATGCTGGAATTGGCAAACAAGCCGTGGCCATGTCATTAAGGTCAAGACACGCCGCACCATAATTGGTCAGTATCGACGATATGCGCAGAACTCCGGTGATCGGGTCGAGCTCAAGACCATATTCCAAGCCAAGTTTTGTCCGCTCGTCGCGGCAGATAATTCGGGCACCGTCGACACTCGTCTCAACCTTGCAAACCTCGAACAGGCTGCCCCAGTCTTTGCCTTCGCGATGCGCGGCAAAGCCTTGCAGCATCGGGTGGCCCAAACCCGGCTCCATCGCGAGCGAAAGCGGGAGCGAGGTGTCAGCCACACCGTGCATACCCTGACGGAGCGACAGATGTTCCAGTTCGTCGCCAGCCACCCCGAGAGGAAGCAAGGCACCCCAGTAAATAATCGACGGCGGCTTGCCTAGCGCGCAGGCAAGGACCACCGAGACGTCGAGCGCATCAATTCGCAAATGGTCCACATGTCACTCCGTCAAAATCCCAGCACCGGATTTGTCCGGTTGTCTTTCCTGCATAGCCGTCTAGTTTCGCAAATAACCAAAAAGCGCAAGTGCAAAGCTTTGCAAGAAATGTCGGGGGAGAGCAGATGTTCGAAATTTCCAGTAATGCTGGCCAGATAGGCATATTTGTCGCTTTGACGATGTTGATCGCCATCCTTACTTACTGGAAAGTCCACGGCAAAGGTGCGGGCCGGACCGAGGACGCAGGTTCCACCAAGGAAGTATTCCTTGCAGGCGGCGGCCTTAGCTGGCTGTTTGTCGCTGGTTCAATTACGCTGACCAACCTGTCCACCGAGCAGCTGGTGGGAATGAACGGCAATCAGATGCTGCTGCTCGCCTGGTGGGAGATTTGCGGCTTCATAGGGCTGTTGATCCTCGCCTTTGTGTTCGTGCCGATTTATTATCGCAACAATTGCACCACAGTTACCGAACTGCTCGAACGGCGATATAAAGGCGGAAGCATCAGGACGGTTATTTCTGCGCTGTTTTTGATCGGCAACATTCTGATCTACCTTCCCGCTGCGCTCTATTCGGGCAGCCTGTTTCTGAAATCGATGTTTGGTGTCGATTGGTCGCTACTCTGGTTCGCCGCACCGATGGCGATCATCGCGGCTATCTACACCATAACCGGCGGTCTGCGTGCGGTGGCGGTAATGGACACCTATTCGGGCATTGGCGTTCTCGCCATCGCATTTCTGGTAGTCATACTGGCACTTGCCGCGGTTGGCTTTGACTTATCCACGGTGCCCGCCGAACGCACATCGATGATTGGCAGCATCGAATCCCCCATTCCCTTCCACACATTGTTCACCGGAATGATATTCATCCAGATATTCTATTGGTCCACCAATCAGAATATTACGCAAAAGGCGATGACAGCACCCACGGTTAAGGAGGCACAAAAGGGAGTTTTGGCCGCCGCCGTTGTTCGCATCCTCATTATCCCTGCAATCGTTGTTATCCCTGGCGTTGTTGCTTTCAAACTTTTTGGCAGCCTCGGCGATGCCGCCTATGGCAAGTTGGTCGCGCACGTCCTCCCCGGCTGGATGTCGGGAGCTTTTGCCGCCATGATGATGGCGGCGGTCATCGCGCATACGAGCGCGATATTGAACAGCTCGGTCGCGTTGTACTCAGTCGATTTTCACGACAAGTTTATTCGTCCTGTCGCCAATCATTGGCGGTTGGCGGCCATCGTTTCGATTGTTCTGACCATCACCTCTATCCTGCTAGTGCCGGTATTCGAGAATGCCAAAAGTATCATCAACCTGTTGCAACAACTGAACGGGCTTTCATCGATGCCTATCCTGTCAGCGTTTATTACCGGGCTGCTGTTCCGCAACATGGATGCGCGTGCAGCGATTGCAGGGCTGGTGTGGGGCGTTGCACTTTATGCGTTTCACAACTTCATTCTGTATGTTCCCGATACTTTGTACGCTGGCGAGACGTTCTACCAACATATGGGAATTGCATGGCTGCACTATATCGATGTGATGGCTATCGTGTTGGTGACGTGCGTGATTATGGCGTTGGCGGTGAACCGGCTTGTATTCGGCAACCGCGCGGTATTTATCTGGAGCAGAGAGGGACGCCGTCTGGCGGCGGTTGAGTTATGAGCGATTATCTACTCGTTATCGATGAAGGCACGACGTCAACGCGTGCGGTTTTATTTGCGGCCGATGGTCAAGCACTGGGCAGTTGCCAGCGGCCGCTAACGCAGCATTACCCCGCACCCGGTCTCGTCGAGCATGATGCCAGCGAAATCTGGAACCTGACACTGGAATGCGCGCGCGAAATGGTAGCGAAGGCAGGCGGCGCAGAGCGGATCGCGGGCATTGGCATCACCAACCAGCGCGAGACTGTTGTATTCTGGGACCGGCGGACAGGTGAGCCCTTGGCACCTGCGATCGTCTGGCAGGACCGGCGCACGGCAGAGGATTGCCAAGCACTGAAAGAGGCAGGCGAAGAGCCCGTGCTTCAAGCCAAAACCGGCTTATTGCTCGACCCCTATTTCTCGGGCTCCAAGATCGGGTGGGCGTTGCGTAATTGGCCGCAACTGAAGCAGGCGGGCGACAATCTGGCGGTGGGAACGGTTGAGAGCTATCTCGTCTATCGTCTGACCGGCGGTCGCCATATCAGCGACGCTACAAACGCATCGCGCACCGCCTTGATGGCAATCGGAAGTGGCGGATGGGATGATGGCCTCATCGAACTATTCGGAATCCCGCGCGACATCCTGCCTGAAATCACGGATTGCGCCGGTGATTTGGGAACTACGCTGCCGGATCTGTTCGGAGGGGCGATCAGGATTTCAGGCATGGCGGGCGACCAGCAGGCAGCCACAATCGGCCAAGGCTGTTTCGATATCGGCCAGACGAAGGCTACGTTCGGCACTGGCGCATTTGTCCTGACACAAACGGGCACGACCTTGCGCCAATCGAAAAACCGGCTGCTTTCAACCGTTCTGTATCAGTTGAATGGAGAGCGTCATTATGCCCTTGAGGGCTCGGTATTCGTCGCCGGTAGCCTCATTCAATGGCTCCGTGATGACCTTGGCCTTATTGAGCACGCCGCTGACACCGAACCGCTGGCGCGGAGCGTTCCGGATAATGGGGGTGTCTATCTTGTCCCTGCGCTGTCGGGCCTAGGCGCGCCGCACTGGCAACCCAATGCGCGCGGGAGCATCAGCGGCCTTAGCTTTTCGGCCAAGAAAGCGCATGTCGCGCGTGCCGCGCTGGAGGCAATGGCGCACCAGACGCACGATTTGAAGACCGCGTTTGCGGCCGACGGCGCAGATTGGGCCGAATTGCGGATCGACGGCGGTATGGTTGCCAACGACTGGATGGCGCAGGATCTAGCCGATATTTTGGCAATTGATGTCGAGCGGCCCGCCTTCATCGAGACAACTGCGCTGGGTGCCGCGATGCTGGCGGCTGTGGGTTCCGGACTTTATGCGTCATTAGAGGATGCAACAGTCATGCGCGGCGGGGTAACGCGTTTCACGCCGCAACTGGGTGCAGACGCACGACAAAGCCGGTTAACGGGCTGGGCTGATGCGCTGGGGCGAGTGTTGCAATAGCTTTCGAGCCGTCATTCGTCTGTCCTCGGATCATAATGTCCACGGCAGCAACGCCCCATGGCACGCACTAAACCTATTCCGATATTGGCAAAAGTTTACGCCATTTTAACCATCCCACGGCAATGTGACCGTGACAGAATAGTCGCGACTGGCATCGACAGGACCAAGAGATGGATAATTTGCGCGGATTTGAACCCTTTGGATCGGACTATAATGCCGATTTGCCGGGCTATACCGTTTTCGAAGAGGAAGACGCTGCGATTGAGCCGCCGCCTGTGGTGTCTGGCGATGAGCGCCGCATGCAGGTGCGCGCATATAATTTCTGGACCGCGCAGCTGCACGATAAAAATTATCCATGCATCGAAGAGCTCGACCCTTCTTCGGTAGAAGATTTCCGCGATTTCAGTGTCTTGCTGGACTTTACCTCTGGCATCGAAAATCCGTCTATTGAATATCTCGGAGAAAAGCTGCGCACCGAATGTGGGTTGGACGAGGATGTTACCTATCTCGACCAAGTGCCCAGCCGTTCACTGCTGTCGCGTATTACCGACCATTATTTGCAGATTATCGCCAACCGCGCGCCAATCGGTTTTGAGGCCGAATTCATCAATGATCGCGGCATCAACATCATGTATCGCGGCATCCTGCTGCCCTATTCATCGGACGACGACACCATCGATTTTATCTATGGTGTAATCAACTGGAAGGAATCCGCCTCGGCAGAAATCGCTGAGCCGTTGCAACTTGAAGTCGAACAGGCGCTCGCAGTTAGCCCGCCTCGCCAGGAGTATGTTCCTGTTTGGGCTGATGGGCCCACAGCCGGTCATTTGGAAGATATGCCGATTGCCGACGAGCTGATCCTGGGCGAAGATTTTGCGTTTGATGAAGTCCAGCCCGACGAAAATTCGTCGCTCGCCGACTGGCTTGACGCTGCACGGCAAAGCGCCAACAGCGCGCGTGACGCGGATCAGCGCACACGCGACGCGCTGTACCAAGCAATTGGCCGCGCGCACGATTTTGCGCTGGTAGCGGCGAAAAATCCGGATGATTATGCGGAAATGCTCGGTGACGCAGGACTTACGGTGCAGGAACGCGCGCCGTTCACGCCGATAGTGAAGTTGATTTTCGGTGCCGGATATGACAAAACCCGGCTGACCGAATTTGCCACCGCGCTACAATTTGCCGACCGCAATGCCGTCCCAATGGGCGGACTTGCCGACATTCTTGCGAATTACGATGGCGGGCTGAAAGGCATCGTCGCCGCCGAACGCCGCGCACGCAAAGTTGCATCAGGCCAGCACGTCGCGGCCACGCCCGCTGACCCGCGCCCGCGTTTGCGTTCGGCCCGGAAACGTGATCTCAGCGAATTTGCTGGCGTAGGCGAGGAATTTGTTTTGCTGGTCGCGCGCCGTGACGCGGATGGCAGCGTCGCAATTGTCGGCGCGGTAGAAGGTGATGCTGCATTGACCGAGAAAGCGTTGCGAAAAACCGCTGTCTGACTTGTTTCGTAAGAAATAAGCCCTTAACGCTGCGGTCCAATGACCGACAGCCTTGCCCTTAGTTACGCCAAACAACTGATTGCGTGCGAGAGCGTGACGCCCGCTAGCGGCGCGGTCTTCGACGCGTTGGAGGCGATGCTGACGCCGCTGGGTTTCGCCGTCGAGCGTTTCCTGGCGGGCGAAGGCGATGACAATCCCGCGCATGGTGCCCCCGTTGAAAATCTGTTCGCTATCCGTGAAGCACCGGGACGTCACTTCGCTTTTGCTGGCCATGTGGATGTCGTCCCAGCAGGTGCAGGCTGGCATAGCGACCCGTTCAAACCCGAAATTCATGGCGAGATGCTCCACGGTCGCGGTGCGGTCGATATGAAGGGCAGCATCGCGGCGTTTGTTGCAGCGTTACACCAAATACCCGCCGAAGCAGGCGCCGTGAGCCTGATAATCACTGGCGACGAAGAAGGCCCGGCGATTTACGGCACCCGTGCGCTAATCGACCATATGCAAAAGCGCGGCTCAATTCCCGATGCCTGCCTTGTTGGTGAACCAACCAGCGTCAACCGTTTGGGCGATATGATGAAAATCGGTCGGCGCGGTTCGGTCAATATGTGGATTTCGGTGGCAGGCACGCAAGGCCATGTCGCCTACCCGCATCTTGCCGATAACCCGATACCAAAGCTGGTAGCCATATTATCGCAGATTGAAGCTATTCATCTGGATGAAGGCACCGATTGGTTTCAACCCAGCAATATCGAAATCACCGACCTTAGCGTTGGCAACAAAGCGACAAATGTCATTCCGGCAAAGGCCGAAGCGCGGCTCTCGATCCGCTTCAACGACCTGCAAAGTGGCGAAGCATTGGTGGCGCAAATCCGCGAATTGGTGGAGCGCGGCGGGGGTACTTTGACGGCGATGATTTCGGGTGAGGCTTTCCTGACCCCGCCGGGCGAATTGTCAGCAGCCATCTCGGAGGCTGTCGAGGCGGTGACGGGTGTCGTCCCTGAGCCGTCTACCACGGGTGGAACGTCCGATGCGCGCTTCCTGACCAAGATATGCCCGGTGGTTGAATTTGGCCTGTGCAACGCGACAATGCACAAGCTAGACGAAGCGGTAGCGATTGCTGACCTCGATACGCTGACCGAGATTTACCGGCGCGTCGCGACCAAAATGCTATCCCTTTAGAACAATATACAGCGCGCCAGTCCCGCCATGTTTGGGATGCGCGTTACGGACGGCTGAAATATGCCGCGCGTGCCGCGATGCTGCCAGCCAGTCGCGCACAACTGCAGCGATGGCGCCTCTGCCCTCGCCTGCAGCACGATCATGCGCACGGGGCTTGCCCGTAACCAGTAAAATGACCTTGAACTTTTGTGCCACTGCCTGTTCCAGCACCCCGTCCAGCCGCGCATAGGCACGCGACAAATTGGCATCGTGCAAGTCGACACTGATGTCGGGGACGATGCCCCCCCGGTTGATGCGGCGGTCCCAGTGGCCATCCAGACTGGAACTTGGCGGAGCTTTTTTCTGCGCTGGGCGAGCATTAGATATGATTCGGGAGGCTATCCGCGCCTTGGAGATGTCGGGATTCGGATCGACACCACCGGGTTTCGCAATCGGGGGTGTTTTCTTAACGACAGGATCAATCTTCGCGCTATGTAACGGCTGTATCGTCGCCATTACCTTTCCCCAAAGTGCCTTTTCGTGCTGGTCAAGGCGGCGGGCCATGACTCAGGGAATAAGCCGCGCGACCGCAGCCTTTGGCAGAAATATCAAAGCTGCGCCGCGTGCGGCCATACCGCCAGCAATGCCCCGCGCGCGGTCGCCCGCGCCCCAAAAGGTATCAACGCGATTAGCGCCCTTGATTGCGCCGCCTGTGTCCTGCGCGATCCAGATACCGTTTGGCTCAGCACGATCCATTGACAGCCAGAGCGGAGCGCCGAGCGGAATGAATTTTACATCGACCGCTGCACTCGCCTCGCCCACAACTGGATAGCCCATCGCGCCGTTCGGCCCGGCACCGGTCAGTTCGCGGAAGAAGATGAAGCTTTTATTCTCCTGCATGATTTTCCGACCCTCCTCGGGATTGGCACGCAGATAGGCGACGATCCCCTGCATCGACCCGTCGGTAATCAGACCGCGATCTTTCATCAGCCTACCGATGCCGGTGTACCCGCGCCCGTTCTGGCTGTCATAGCCGATGCGCATAACGCCGCCGTCCGGCAGCCTAAGTCGTCCGGAGCCCTGAATTTGCAGGAAGAAGAATTCGACCACATCAGCAGCATAAGCGATTTCCAGTCCGCGCCCCTGAAGCGACCCGCCTTCGATTGCCGCACGGTCATCATATTGCACGAATTTCGTGCCGCTGACTTTGCCGCGGATGCTTTTGCCTTTGAGGTCTTCGGAAAACAGGCCGAGGTCCACATCAATCAGGTCTGTGGGCCGCTTGTACACCGGTACATCGCAACCCGGCTGCTTCGTCTTGCAACCGGCAATCTCCGGTTCGAAATAGCCTGTGGCGAATGCCTTGCCGTCACCCACCTGCACTGCGTCCATATGTGCGGCGAAGAAGGAAATGGCATCGCCACTCCAGGTTTTGACCGCGTCACACGCCGGAATCCAGTCAGCGCCTTGCGTCAGGCCACTATTGTCGGTGCGACGAACGAGGCCGGGGCAACTGGTGCGGAAGCTGTCCATCGCCAGCTGCGCCCTGCGCGCATCGACCTTGAGCGATCCGATTTCCGGGCCGCGCACAACGCCCAGTGTTACGGCAGTCGTTCCATCGCCCGTTGGCAGCGCAGACGGCAGCGTCGCTTCAGGCGTCGAAGGAATCGGTTTGGCGGCCTTGTCGGCAACAGGCGAAGTCGGCATTGCCGGCCCGCCATTGGGGATGATGCCGCCCGAACAGGCGGACAGCAGCATTGCAGGCAGGGTGAGCGATAACAGGGCGCGTTTCATCGCGCCGGTGAATCAGAGCGAGTCGGTTTCGTCAAGCTTCCAGTTACGGTCGCCCGACTTCACATCACGCATGAAGGTCCAGATATCGTGTGTTTCGACCGCATCGGTCATCGAGCCGCCAATAACGTTGCCGTCCTTGTCCTTGATCATCGCGGCGATATCGGCATCGAAACGAACTGTCACCCGCGCCATCGGATGATCGAAGCTCGCATCGATTACGCGCACTTCGTCGATCCGGACAAGGCGATTTTCCAACGTCTCGCCGCGTGCTTCACGACCGTCTATGTCTTCGGCAAAGCTGCCATAGACATCATCGTCGCACAGGAAACGAAGCGCTTCCTTGTCGCCCTTCCAAAAGGCCTCAAGCACCATCTTGTAAGCCGATTTAGAGCCTTCGATGAAAAGACCAGCATCGAACGTGCGATCTGCATTGGCGATTGAACGCAGGCCGCTTTGTGCCGCGAGATCGACATTTGACGCATCACCCTGAGGTAAGGACGCAGACGAATCACCGCCTGACAGAGGCTGCCGCATCATCGGCGGCGCGATGGTATCTATCGGCTGGCGTGCCACAGGTTCTTGCTCATGGCCCGTGCGTTTACCCAGCACCGAATAGAGGCGAAGCCCCAAGAAAGCCGCAACAAGAGCAAGCAATACTATGGTAAATGTCACAACGCCTCCTAAGGGCCCGAAAGCAGCCTAAGCCAAAAACAGTGAGCGAATGGTTATAGCAGAGCGAAATATCTTTCGCCCAGCTCCGCGCTATCAGCCATATAAGCATTATCCGGCATGGTTTCAAAGGGCTTTACCCAAAGAAAAATGCAAGCTGCCGCAAGCAACGTTGCGATTGCCCTTTTTGATGGCCCCTGCTAGGCGCGACGCCGATAAGGGGCGCTGGGGTTAGCGACCACCAAAGCAACAGGAAAGCACGACATCACATGGCCGAAGAAGCAGGCACCATCGTTTCTGAAAATGTTAAAGCCAATGGCGAAGATACCGCACCAGCGGTTGGCATGTTGAATCAATATATCAAGGACTTGTCGGTCGAAAATCCACAAGCGCCGCACAGTTTTCAGTGGGATGCCCAGCCGCAAATCGACGTGCAGGTGAACATTCAGGTCAATGCGATTACCGAGGAAGTCCATGAAGTCGCGCTCAAGATGGTTGTAAAGGCCGAGAGCGACAATGGCGTTCATTTCTCGGTCGAGCTGGATTACGGCACGTTGTTCGGGTTGCGGAATGTCAGCGATGAACAGGCCCATCCTTTCCTTTTCGGCGAAGCACCGCGCCTGATGTTCCCCTTCGCCCGCCGCGTCGTTGCCGATGCCGTGCGTGACGCAGGTTATCCGCCGCTGGTGCTCGAACCGATCGATTTCAACGCACTTTACGTGCAGCAAATCGCGCAGGCCCAGCAAATGGCAGAGACACAGCCCGCTGGCGAAGCGTAAAAATCGGACCGCCAGGTAGATAAATGAGCCTGGTCCGCAACAGCATCACCATAGGCGGGCTGACCTTGGTCAGCCGCGTCCTTGGACTTGTTCGTGACATGCTGATGGCGCGGTTCGTCGGCGCAGGTCTCGCGTCTGATGCTTTCCTGATAGCATGGCGGCTGCCAAATCTGTTTCGCGCGTTATTTGCCGAAGGCGCGTTTGCAGCGGTTTTCGTTCCGTTGTTCAACAAGAAAATGACCGAGGCGGAACGCGAAGAGGCAGACCTTGGCTTAGTTGTCGCGCGGAAATTCGCCAGTCAGGTCTTGTCGGTGCTGTTTCCGTTTCTGGTCATCTTCACCGTCATCATGATGCTTGCCGCCGGGCCGATAGTCTGGGCGATGACCGGTGGGTTTCCTGACGGCGGGCCTGAGAAATTCGCGCTTGCACGCCATTTGACGATTATTACTTTTCCGTATCTCGGGTTGATTTCGCTGGTTTCTCTACTTGGCGGAATACTGAATTCGCTGAACCGTTTCTGGGTAAATGCAGCGGCACCGATATTGCTCAACATTTGCATGATTATCGCATTGATATTTTTTCGAGGCGACAGCGCGGTTGAAACCGCAGCAACGCAAGCGGTTGCAGTCACCGTGTCTGGGGTAATGCAGCTTCTATGGCTGATGTGGGCGTGCCACCGTGCCGGGGCGAGCCTGAAGCTATCGTTTCCAAAGCTCACACCCGATGTCAAAGTCATGCTGGCGTTGATCGCGCCTGCAGCGATTGGACAGGGTGCAATCCAGTTCAACCTGTTGATTTCAACATCCCTCGCGGCGCGCTTTTTGCCAGAAGGCTCGGTATCTTGGCTCTATTATGCGGACCGGCTCAACCAGCTGCCATTGGGCCTTATCGGCATTGCCATCGGCACCGCAATTTTGCCGGCATTGTCGCGGCAGATCGCCGGGGCCGACAGCAAAGCGGCGTCGGACACGCAAAATCGGGCGGTGGAACTCGCGCTGTTTTTTGCGATGCCTGCAACTGTGGCGCTCATTATATCGGCGATGCCCATCGTCCACGGCGTTTTCGAGCATGGTGCGTTTACGCCACAAGATACGCTTGGCACTGCCGCGGTCTTAATGGCATTTTCGGCAGGGGTGCCCGCTTATGTGCTAATCAAGGTCCTGACACCCGGTTTCTATGCGCGTAGCGATACAAAAACCCCGCTTCGGCTGGCTTTGTGGTCGATGCTCGTTAACCTAGTTGGCAATCTCATCCTGATCTGGCCGCTGGCGCATATTGGCGTCGGCGTTGCGACAGCGGTATCAGCTTGGGTCAACGTCGCGTTGCTGTGGTTCACCTTGCGCAAACGGGGGCACATACAGGTTGATAGCCGGTTGCGCCAAAAGGCTTGGCGTATCGGGCTTGCCGCGATCATTATGGGGATTGCGCTTTGGTTCGGTAACGAACTGATAGAGGGAAATCTCGGTACCGGACTATGGCGCAGAGTAGCCGTTCTGTCGGTTTTGGTGAGCGCCGGCGGTGCCGTTTATGCACTGGCGATTTTGTTGCTGGGTGCCTATCGCATCAGCGAACTGAAAACCCTTTTACGTCGCCGCGCTCCTGCGCCGACGGTTATTTCGAGCGAGTAAAAATATGCGCGTCGTCTCCGGCATCCAGCCCACCGGCAATCTTCATCTCGGCAATTATCTGGGCGCAATCCGCAACTGGGTGAAAATGCAGGACGAAATGGAGTGCCTGTATTTCTTGGCCGATCTGCACGCGATTTCGATGCCGCACAACCCTGCGGAGCTGACCGCAAACACCCGCGAGATGGCGGCGGCGTTGATCGCCTGTGGGCTCGATATCAACAAGTCGATCCTGTTCAACCAGGCGCAGGTACCCGCGCATGCCGAGCTCCAATGGCTGCTCACAGGCACCGCCCGCATGGGCTGGCTGAACCGCATGACGCAATTCAAAGACAAGTCGGGCAAGAACCGTGAAGGTGCGAGCATCGCGTTGTTCACCTATCCCGTGCTGCAGGCGGCCGATGTTTTGCTGTATCAGGCAACGCATGTTCCGGTTGGCGAAGACCAGAAACAGCATCTCGAACTCGCGCGCGACATCGCCCAGAAATTCAACAATGATTTCGGCAATGGGACCGACATTTTCACGCTGCCCGATCCGATCATTCCCAAGGAAACGGCGCGCATCATGTCCTTGCGTGATGGAAGCGCCAAGATGTCGAAATCCGACCCCAGCGACATGAGCCGGATCAACCTTACCGATGATGCCGACACGATCCTGTCGAAAATCAAAAAAGCGAAGACCGATCCCGAACCGTTGCCGTCAGAGGCAGCCGGGCTCGAAGGGCGTGCCGAAGCGATAAATCTCGTCGGTATCTATGCCGCTTTTGCCGAGGAAAGCGTCGATGCCACGCTTTCGCGTTTCGGCGGTCAGGGATTTGGCGCATTCAAACCTGCGCTCGCCGAACTGGTCATTGAAAATTTCCGGCCGATTTCGGAACGCTTCAATGCGCTGAAGGACGATCATGAACAGATCGATGCCGCACTTGCCAAAGGTGCCGCGAAGGCGCGCGAACTAGGAACGCCAACCTTGAAAGCGGCATATGCCGCGCTGGGTCTACTGCGCTGAATCGCATCTCCACATCGTTCAACCGAAGTTCAGCGAAACTATATTAGAATTTCTGCGTTACTGTATAGGATGGCAGCATGCCGTCGCATGAGGAACTGACATGAAAAACAAAGTCGCAATCTTTCTGGCACCAATCGCTCTTCTTGCACTGGGTGCATGCGCCACACCGTTCAAAGCCGATGTCTCCCGTTTTCAGGAATTGCCTGCGCCGCAAGGACAGAGTTTTGCAATACGTGCAGCTGACCCGGCAAACGAAGGTGGCATCGAATTTGGCCAGTACGCTTCGCTTGTCGCGACCGAGCTACAGGAAATCGGATATGTACCTGCCGCTGGTGGCCGCGCCGATATGACCGTGACACTGAATTATCAGGTCGATCAGGGCAAGGAACGCACCGTTGTGCGCCAAGACCCGTTTTATGATCCCTATTGGGGTTATGGCAGCTACTACCGCCCCTATATTGTCCGCACTCGCCGCGGCGCGCGTTATATTACAGGCTATTACGACCCGTTCCTTTATAGTGGTTTCAACCGGCCATATGACGTCGACAGCTTCACTGTCTACACCGCCAATCTCGATATGAAGATCGACCGGAACGGCGACAATAAAAGGCTGTTCGAGGGCAAGGCTGAAGCAAAGTCGCGTTCGAACAAGCTGCCTTATCTCGTGCCCAACCTGGTGGAAGCGATGTTCACCGGTTTCCCCGGCAACAGCGGTGAGACCGTACGGATTTCGGTTGCGCCTGAAGAAAAACGGTAAGACCTAAACTCCGCAGCCCAGTTCCGATTTGCCGTAAGCGGCGCCCTCTCCACGGGTGGCGCTTATGGCCGCGTAGAATTCGCTCGCAGGGAAAGTGCCGTCTCCGCCGATGGCTAATCCTTTCGAGCGAAAGACGTCGATCACTTTGGACGGCGGATCGGCGAAATAGACCGACTGCGATTCGTAATGCTGGGCAATCCCGGTTAACGACAAACCCTCGAATGATCGCCGCAATTTGACAAAGGTGCTTCTTCCTTCTGAAGCGGCATAGGCTTTCTGGCGCGCCTCATCGTCGACAAACTCTTTGTCTTCCAAAGCCTGCCATTGCGCACGAAGCCGATTTCCGATTTTCGTAAACTCTGCATCCAGTTCAGCGCCGAAACTGCACCTCTGCGGATTGAAGCTAAGGACAACAGGCTTGCCACCGAGGCGCGCCAATATCGCGGCTCCGTCAGCAAGATATCCGACGCCACCTTTGGGCAACTTAACTTCAATAAAGTCATTGGCGGTAAGCCCGGACAAGGTCAGCCTAGTGCCTTCGCTAACGCGCTCAAGCAAACTCCCGCTGGTGTCAGCAGTCGACCAGATGTCCAGCGCAGCGTCCGCAACCCAGATTTTGTTGCTTAACGTCTTTGTGATTTCAGGCGGCTCGCTATCTGCCAGATTGACCATGGCGATAAAGCCTTTGCCATCGATTAGTTCAAGCCAGCTGCTTTTTCCGTCCGCGCCAAGCTTGACGACGCCGGTAACTTGCGACCCGCGCGGCATTTTCCCCAATATGCTGCTGTCGACCGTTGTCGGTTTATCGCGGACATTGGCCTCGGTCATCGCGAAATAGGCTTTGGCTTCGACGCTCGTGCCAGCTTCGGTTGAAACTTCGGGATCGCCGGCGCTCTCGCGCATGTCATCTGCGAGGAACAGCCAGTAATATAATGCAGCAATGACAATTAGCGTCGCGGTAATCGCAACAGGTACAATCCACGGCCGTTTAGGTGCATCTTCAAATGGTTCTGAAGCCATATCGCTGGACGAAAGCCTATCATCAAGCACAGCTTGGACCGGCTGTACCGGTGTTTCAGGTGCCAGATGCTCGGAAACAACATCGGAAGCTGCCAGTGTCGCTGCAATCGAAGTTCCGCATTTGCCGCAGAAACGGGAGTCGGGCGGATTGGCTGCGCCACATGCCGTGCAGAATTTTACCATGACCACCTTTCCGAATCCTCGAGCAAACGTGGATAAGCTGTGGAAAGCTTATTGAAAAGGGGTGGAAATGTTGTGCTTATGCTTCGAGTTGGCGGAGCAGCGCACGGACATCATTATCCATGTCGCTGTCCTGTGCGCGCAAGCCTTCGACCAGTCGCACAGCATGGATTACCGTCGAATGGTCGCGACCACCGAATTTGCGGCCGATTTCCGGGTAGCTGCGCGGTGTCATCACCTTGGCGAGATACATCGCAACCTGACGCGGGCGAACAACGGCACGCGCGCGGCGCTTCGACGACATTTCGCTGCGATCGATGCGATAATATTCGCACACCGCGCGCTGGATTTCATCAATGGTAATCCGGCGGCGGCAGGCGCTGAGGATGTCTTTCAGCTGCTCTTCGGCCAGCACCCGCGTAACCGGCTTTCCGGTCAGTTGAGCATATGCAAGCAGCTTGTTCAGTCCGCCCTCAAGCTCGCGGACGTTGCGGCTAATGGTGCGGGCGAGAAACTCGACCACATCTTCACCGACTTGCGCCTCAGGCATATTCGCCAGACGCTGCTCGAGGATTGACCGGCGAAGTTCGAGGTCGGCAGGCTGGATATCGGCTACCAGCCCCATCGACAGTCGCGACAAGATACGCTGGTCAACGCCGTCCAGCGCTTGCGGAGCGCGGTCAGCGGCAACAACCAGACGCTTGCCTGCGCCGATGATCGCATCGATGGTGTGCAGGAATTCTTCCTGAGTCGACACTTTGCCGATGATGAACTGGATATCGTCGATGAGCAGCACATCGACTGCACGCAGACGCGCCTTGAACTCCATGACTTCCTTGCGCCGCATTGCGGTCACAAATTCCATCATGAACTTTTCGGCGGACATATAAATGATCTGCGCGTCAGGATTAACCTCTGCATAAGCATGGCCAATTGCGTGCATCAGATGGGTTTTGCCCTGACCCGTTGCCGCTTGCAGATAGAGCGGGTTGAACAAAGGCTTGTCCTTCGACGCCACACGCTCGGCCGCGCTTAGCGCCAGCACATTAGTCTGACCCTTGACGAAATTGGCAAATGTCATCCGCGGATCGAGCGCAGACCGCACCGGCAGGGCTTCGGCCATATGTTGTGCTGCTGGACGCTCGGTGACGCCGGAAGGGCGAAGCATCTCGACGCGCGCCGCGCCGGGGCGTGTGCGGATTTTAAGCTGCTTAACCTGATTGTTTGTCGCGGCCCAGGCGAGGCGCAACCGGTCGGCATAGTGGTCCGACACCCAGCTTGCCGAAAATTCTGATGGTAACAGCAATTCAAGCGTGCCGGTCAGGTCGCAAAAATCTCCTAAAGAAATCGAGCGAATCCATTGACCATAAATTTGTGCACCAAGATCGCGGCGCAAGCCGGACGAGATGGTCTGCCAATCTGAATCAAAACGTGCGTTCAATGCGTGAGCGGCGTTGCTGCCTGCTGACTGACCGGAACTGTTTTGCGATACGAGAATATTACCGGTCACCTTTTTGCCTGCCCCTCTTTTCCACCCCATTCCAGCAACATGCAACCGCGTGCTATATGCCCCGGAAATTAGACCACAAACACCCCTCGCCCATTTGCTAACAAATGGAGCGCAATCTGTGTCCAAATCTCAATGTGAGGCACTGCTCGACTGTCGTCACGCGATGCTGGAAATGGTTTCTTAGACGTCAAGAAACGAGTCGATCAAGAGCAGCCTTGCAAAAAAAATGAAATAAATGGCATTGACTCGGCGCAAGCCAAGCAAATGCGTAAATTAAATTTTACGGCGCTGTTTTACTTGTATTTTCTGCCCACATCCGAGTCAGCAGCCTCCCGAATCGTGGGAAATGCTTGTCATTGGACTGTCACAAAACTGAAAAAGAAAAACCCGCCGGGATCGCGGCGGGTTTGTCGTCTCAAAGCCGGACAAGCCGACCTATATCTTATGGCTTAAGCGAGGCCGCCAACAGCCTTCGTTAAGCGGCCAAATTTGCGCGAAGCGGTGTTCTTGTGAAACACGCCCTTCGAAACGCCGCGTGCCAGCTCAGGCTGTGCTGCAGCAAGCGCAGCAGTCGCTGCAGTTTTATCGCCCAATTCAATCGCGGCTTCGACCTTCTTGATGAAAGTACGAATGCGGCTGACGCGAGCGCCATTGACTTCGGTGCGACGCGCGTTGCGACGGATACGCTTTTTTGCTTGCGGCGTATTTGCCATTTTAGTCCTCGAATTTCGCTGTTTATGAGGGCTCCCGTACAAGGAATGCCCGTTGAAGGTGCGGCTCTTAACGTTGCCCCATAGATTCGTCAACCTCGAATTGCCGCGCTAGCGCTGGCATTTTACGCAATAAAAGGTGGATCGGCCCGAATCCACGCGGCGTTGCACGGCCGCGCCACATAAGCAGTCCTGTCCTTCGCGACCATAGACTCGCCAGTCTTTCGCAAAATAACCAAGCTCGCCATCGGGCGCGGCAAAATCACGCAACGTCGACCCGCCCGCAGCAATCGCGGATGTCAGCACTTCCTTAATCGATATCACCAACCGTTCCAGGCGCGGCTTGCTGATTTTCGCTGAAACGGTGCTCGGCGATATACCGGCCATGTGCAGCGCCTCACACACATAGATGTTGCCGAGTCCTGCAACGATGTTCTGGTTAAGCAGCATCGCCTTAATTGGCGCAGCGCGTCCCTTAAGCGCCGCTTGCAATGCAGCGGCATCAAAACCATCCGATAATGGCTCAGGCCCCATTCCGACAAAGGGTTTGTAGACCTCAATCTGAGAAACCGGTGAAATGTCGAGCGATCCAAACCGTCGCGGGTCATTGAGCGCCACCAGCCGACCCGCGCCCGTTTCGATCACGAAATGGTCGTGTTTTTCAATCTCGGTCGGATCGACGCGCCAGCGGCCCGACATCCCTAAATGAAAGATCAACACATCCTCGCGGTCGGTATGGATCATCCCATATTTGGCGCGGCGCGACAGGCCGGTTATCCGCGCGCCTGTCAGCCGCTGCCGCAAATCAACCGGCATCGGCCAGCGCAGGTCAGCGCGATAGGCTTCGGCACGAGCAATTGTCTCGCCGTCTAGCACCTTGCGCAGTCCTGCGACGGTGGTTTCCACTTCAGGTAATTCAGGCATGCGAATCCGCTAGCGAGGCGCGCGGCACTTGGCTAGAGGCTGTGCCATGAACGAAACCGTATCCTTTGGCTATGAACAGGTCACTCCGCAAGAAAAGACCGCACGTGTGGGTGACGTCTTTTCCAACGTTGCACGCAAATATGACATCATGAACGATGCCATGTCAGGTGGCATGCACCGGCTGTGGAAAGACAAGTTCGTCCGCCGCGTAAAACCACGCGAGGGCGAGGACATCCTCGATATGGCTGGAGGCACCGGCGACATTGCGTTTCGCATGGAGAAATCGGGCGCGCGGGTGACAGTGTCGGACATCAACGAAGATATGCTCGACGTGGGAATGGACCGCGCGATGAAGCGCGGCATCGACAGCTTGATATGGTCGCCGCAAAATGCGGAAACGCTGACCTTCCCGGACAAGCATTTCGATGCCTACACCATCGCCTTCGGCATTCGCAACGTGACGGACATTCCGGCTGCACTTAAAGAAGCACATCGCGTATTACGCTATGGCGGGCGTTTTTTCTGCCTGGAGTTTTCGACTGTCGAATGGCCGGGGCTGGCTCAGGTCTATGATGTCTATTCGGACAAGCTCGTCCCCAAACTTGGCAAAGCGATTGCCGGTGATGAGGACAGCTACCGTTATCTCGTCGAATCGATTCGCCGTTTCCCGGATATGCAGAATTTCAAACGCATGATCGGCGAGGCAGGCTTTGTGCAGACCAAGGTCGAGCCAATAATGGGCGGGTTGGTCGCCATACATAGCGGCTGGAAGGTTTAATACCGCTCCAGATGACACGGCCCTCCACCCACATCTTTCGCTTGCTCAAATGGGGCCGTATCCTTGCGCGGCATGGCGCGCTGCGCGCCATTGAGGCTGACCGCAATACGCCACCGCAAGTCAAACGGCTCTGCCGGATCGCGCGTATCGGCACAATTCAGCCCAAGATTCCAGACTATGCCGGTGCGTTCCGGGCGATTGGTCCGGCGGCAATCAAGCTGGGGCAGACACTGGCGACCCGCCCCGACATTATCGGTGAGCAACCGGCGCATAACTTACTGACCCTGCAAGACCAGTTGCCACCTTCTCCGTTTGAGCTGGTCTATGCTGAGATCAACTCCAGCTTGAACAAGCCCGCCGCTGAGTTGTTCGAACATATCGATCCCGTGGCTGTTGGTTCTGCCTCGATTGCGCAAGTCTATCGCGCCCGTACGACCGAAGGCAAAGACGTTGCGGTCAAAGTCCTCCGCCCGGGCATCCGCGAACAATTTGCCCGCGATATCGAAACCTATGAATGGGCAGCGGCGCATCTGGAGGCTTTGGGCGGCGAGGCGGCGCGGTTGCGGCCGCAACTCGTCATCGCCAATCTCAAACGCTGGACCTTGCGCGAACTCGATTTGCGCCGCGAAGCAGCCAGCGCGTCGGAACTTCAGGACGCGATGGTCGCGGTTGATGGCTATGCCATTCCAACGATTGACTGGGACCGAACATCCGGCCGCGTGCTTACACTCGACTGGGTGGATGGAATCAAGATTGCCGATGTCGACGGCCTGAGAGCGGCAGGGCATGACTTGAACGCGCTTGCCGAGAAGCTAGTGCTCACCTTCCTGCGCCAAGCCATATCCGAAGGCTTTTTCCACGCCGATATGCACCAGGGAAATTTGTTCGTGCGCGCCGACGGTACGATTGTCGCGATCGATTTCGGCATCATGGGCCGGATCAACCGTCAGGCTCGTTTCTGGCTAGCGGAAATTCTCTACGGCCTGACCACCGGCAATTACAAACGCGTCGCCGAAATCCATTTCGAGGCGCAATATGTGCCGAGCTATCACAATGTCGACGAATTCGCGACCGCGCTGCGGGCCGTGGGTGAGCCGACACGCGGCAAGCCAGTGAGCGAATTGTCAGTCGGCCAGATGCTCGACAGCCTTTTCGCAATCACCCGTGACTTCGACATGCAAACCCAGCCGCATCTGTTGCTGTTGCAAAAAACGATGGTGATGGTCGAGGGTATCGCGACCTCGCTTAACCCAGATATCAATATGTGGAATGTCGCGGCGCCTTATGTCCGCGACTGGATTCGCGGCGAACTCGGACCGGAGGCGGCGCTCGCCGACGGGATCAGGAAACAGGCCGATACGCTGAAGCTCATCCCCGACCTCATCCGACGGTTGGACGAGCAACTCCCCAAGAAAGGCGGAGCGCCAGAGGCCCCGCCTTTGCCGCCCGTGCAGCTAGTGTGGGAACGGCGCGGAGGCGGCAATGGCTGGCGCTATTTTGCAGTTGCCACAGCGGCAAGTGTCGCTGGTGCCGCTGCAATGTGGGCGTTAGGATAGCCCCATGACCGAAGCCAAGCGCATCCTTCTGATCGTAAGCGGCGGAATCGCGGCTTACAAGGCGCTCGAACTGGTGCGCCTGCTGAAACGCCAAGGCGTTGCAGTGCGCGCAGTCATGACGCAGAGCGCGACCGAATTTGTGACGCCCTTGTCGATGGGCGTGATGACCGAGGATCAGGTTTATGGCGACATGTTCGACCTGAAAGAAGAGCGCGAGATTGGGCATATCCAGTTAAGCCGTCAGGCCGACCTGATTGTCATTTGTCCCGCCACCGCAAATATCCTTGCGAAGATGGCCGCTGGCATCGCTGATGATCTGGCAACAACCATATTGCTCGCCACAGACAAGCCCGTGCTCGCAGTGCCTGCAATGAATGTGCGGATGTGGAACCATCCGGCGACACAGCGTAATCTGAAACAGCTGCGCGCAGACGGTGTGACAATTATGGATCCCGACGAAGGCGCAATGGCATGTGGCGAGTTTGGTCCCGGACGCCTGCCCGAGCCGCCTGCGGTCGCTGAGCGGATTTGCGCGATGCTGGGACAGGGCTTTGATGCAACGCTGACCTTTGGCCGTGCGCCATCTACCAAAGCCGGGGCTACCGCGTTGGAATCGCAGCCCGACTTTGCCGACATCAACCACCGACCGCTGTTCGGCAAGCGCGTGCTTGTGACGGCTGGCCCGACGCATGAAGCGATCGATCCTGTGCGATATATCGCCAACCGCTCATCGGGGCGTCAGGGCTTTGCGATTGCGGCGGCTGCCGCCGACATGGGCGCAGAAGTCATATTGGTAGCCGGCCCGGTTCATCTGGTAACGCCGCCCGGTGTCATCCGCATCGATGTGGAAACGGCATTGGAGATGCAGGCCGAGGTTGAAAAGGCATTGCCTGTGGATATCGCAATCATGGTTGCCGCTGTAGCAGACTGGCGCGCCGTCGATGCGCCCGGCCAAAAAATCAAGAAAGACGGCAAAGATATTCCCGCGCTCACATTAACCGAGAATCCTGACATTCTTGCAAGTCTCGCTAGGCACAAGCAACGTCCTAAGCTGTTGATAGGTTTTGCTGCAGAGACCGAAAAGATTGTCGAACATGCGACCGCAAAGCTGGCCAAAAAGGGCTGCGACTGGATCGTCGCTAATGACGTTTCAGGCGACGTGATGGGCGGCGCAAACAACGCGTTCCATGTTGTCACCAAGGACGGCGTCGAAAGCTGGCCCGACAGCCCTAAGGACGTGATTGCCCGCAAATTGATGGAGAAGGTCGCTGATGAATTCGTCGAAGGTTGAAGTCCGCGTCAAACGCCTGAACCATGGCGCAGGCCTGCCTTTACCGGACTATGCCAGCAAGGGTGCTGCGGGTATGGATATCAGTTCTGCAGAAAGCCTGACCCTGCGCGTCGGCAAACGCCACGCGGTTGCGACCGGCTTTGCGTTTGCGATTCCCGAAGGCTATGAAGTGCAGGTCCGCCCGCGGTCCGGCCTTGCGCTTAAGCATGGCATCACCTGCCTCAACACGCCCGGTACCATCGACAGTGACTATCGCGGCGAAGTGAAGGTCATTCTCGCCAATCTTGGCGAAGACGATTTCCTCATCACAAAGGGCGACCGCATCGCCCAGATCGTCGTTGCACCGGTAACTCACGCTACGATGACAGAAGTGGACGAAATCGATACCACCGAGCGCGGAACCGGAGGATTTGGTTCTACCGGCGTTTGAAGGAGGACCGATGTGATACGTAGATATGCCATCATGCTGGCGATTTCAGCGATGTTGACTGTGCCGTTGGTAGCGCAGGACAATCGCGATGATCGTGACTTTCAGTGGCTGTTCCGTGAACATCATGGCGATGGTACCGAGACACCGACCGCAATTTTCCTGTCGTGGAATTACAGCAGTGTGATATTTCGCGCATCTTGCGAAAACGGGCGTGGCAGTTTCGATCTACAATATTATCCCGACGATAGTGTTGGTCAGCGCGGGCCGAACAATATACTGGTCGCCAGTTCATTTCAGCCGATAAAGTTCGAGCGCCATGGCAAATCGCGTTCAGCCAAAATCCGGGTGGATGGCGATGCGGTTACCGCCAATTTCGTTATTGACGACGCGCTACTGAACATCCTTGCCCCCGGCGGGGAAGAGCTGTTGATTATGGCCGAAAATGTCGAGGGCGACCCGTGGTATGTTGGCGAGGCAACACCGCTTTACCAATTAGCGAAAGCCTGCCGTTGACCCTTAATGACCAACAACTCGACCGCTACGCGCGCCATATTGTGTTGCGCGATATAGGTGGGGCTGGTCAGGCGAAACTGCTCGACAGCCATGTCCTGCTGATCGGCGCGGGCGGGATTGGATGCCCTGCCATTCAATATCTTGCTGCGGCGGGCGTTGGGACAATTAGCGTTGTTGACGATGACGTCGTGTCGTTGTCCAACCTGCAGCGGCAAGTGCTGTATAGCGACGCGCAAATTGGCGAGGCGAAGGTCGACGCCGTTGGCCTCGCGATTTCCCGACTTAATTCCGATGTAAAATTCCATGCCATCAAGCAACGGATTGATCGCGGCACAGGAAGCGAAATCCTGACCGGCGTCGATGTGGTTATCGACGGCAGTGACAATTTCGCGACGCGGCTTATCGTCAACGACCTCTGCCTTGCAGCCAAAGTCCCGTTAGTAAGCGCCGCAATCGGCCAGTTCCACGGCCAGATTGGTACCTTCACGGGCTGGCTTCCGGACGCCCCCTGTTATCGCTGCTTTGTCGGCGACGCACACGACCCCGATGACTGCGATGATTGCGCGACGCAAGGCGTTCTCGGTGCGATGTGCGGCCTCATGGGAAGCTTTGCCGCGATGGAATCCATCCGCGTGCTCACCGGCTTTGGTGAGCCGCAAACGGGCAAGCTCCATATCTTCGACGGCATGACGCCATCAATGCGAAGCATTAGGTTGCCCAAAGATCCGGCCTGCAGAAGCTGTGGGCTACCCGCCTAAAATCTCGTCAACCCATCGAGGTACAATTTCGGTCGCCGGTCCATGCCGTGCTTCATCAAACCAGTGGCTGCCTTGCGACTGCTCCAGATTGAGCTCGAGTGTCCGGACGCCTTGCGCTCGCGCCTCGCGGACAAATCCGGCAGCGGGGTAAACCGCACCCGATGTGCCTATGCTGACGAACAGGTCCGCGCGATTCAGCGCGTAGTAAATATCTTCCATCCGGTAGGGCATTTCGCCGAACCACACGATGTCGGGCCGCAGTTGACCGGCAACGCCGCACGCCGGGCACGAAGGCCGTTCGATCAACGTCCCGCGCCACACATGCCGCTGATCGCAAGCGGTACACCAAGCGTTTAAATGCTCGCCATGCATATGCAGCAGGCGCTTCGCCCCTGCCCGTTCATGCAAATCGTCGACATTTTGCGTGACTATCAGAAGTCCATAGCCATTGTCCTTTGGCCACTCTGCATCCAGACGCGCCAATGCATGATGCGCCGCATTGGGCGTCTTGGTCTGAATCGCCTCGCGCCGCATGTCGTAAAAACGCAGCACCAGATCGGGATCGCGCACAAATGCCTCTGGCGTTGCCACATCCTCAACCCGGTGCTGCTCCCATAAGCCGCCCTCGCTGCGGAACGTATCAATCCCGCTCTCCGCGCTTACGCCCGCGCCGGTCAGGATTACGATATTGCGAATGTCCTTCATCTCGCCCATGAAGCAGCAAAATCAGGGCAGGACAAGCATATGACGGCAATCGGCATCATCGGCAGCGCTGGGCGCATGGGAGCGGCACTGGTTGAAGCTATCGACGCAGCAGGGCATACTCATGCGGGTGGCGTTGACAAGAACGACGACCTCGCAGCGCTCGTGGCGGTATCCGACGTACTGGTCGATTTTTCTTCCCCATATGCACTGGAGGCGACGCTTGACGCCTGTGTCGCCGCGGGCAAACCCATCGTTATTGGAACCACAGGCCTTGAAGAACGCCACCATTATCTGATCGATGACGCCGCGCGCGACATAGCCGTGCTACAAACCGGCAACACCTCGCTGGGCGTCACGATGCTTGCGGCATTGGTCAAGCAGGCCGCCAGCCAATTGGGAGATGACTGGGATATCGAAATCGTCGAAATGCACCACCGGCACAAGATAGATGCCCCGTCCGGCACCGCTTTGTTATTGGGCGAAGCCGCGGCCAAGGGCCGTAATATCGACCTCAAAAGCCACAGCGAACGCGGTCGAGATGGCATCACCGGTGCACGCGCTACCGGGGCCATCGGTTTTGCGAGCCTTAGAGGCGGCAGTGTTGCGGGCGACCACAATGTGATTTTCGCCTCGGACAATGAACGCATCGAGCTCATCCACCGCGCTGAAAGCCGCGCGATATTTGCAAAGGGCGCGGTGAAGGCGGCGATATGGCTGACCACGCAAAAGGCCGGACGGTACCGGATGGAGGACGTACTCGGGCTGTGAAAAAGGCCGATATCTTCGAATTTTACCGGCGTCTGGCTGAAGCCAACCCTTCCCCCGAAACCGAGTTGGCTTATGGCAACGTCTATCAGTTGCTAGTTGCGGTGGTGTGTTCGGCGCAGTCAACAGATGTCGGTGTCAATAAGGCGACGCGGAAACTGTTTGCCGAGGTCGAGACGCCAGCGCAGATGGTGGCGTTGGGCGAGGAAGGCCTCAAAGCGCACATCAAAACAATCGGTCTGTTCAATGGCAAGGCTAAGAATGTGATCGCGTTGTCCGAGATCCTTGTTCGCGACCATGAAGGTGAAGTGCCCGCTGATCGCGCCGCGCTTGAGGCATTGCCCGGTGTTGGGCGCAAAACCGCAAATGTGGTGATGAATACAGCGTTCGGTGCAGAGACTTTTGCCGTCGATACGCACATCTTCCGTGTCGGTAATCGTACCGGCCTTGCACCCGGAAAAACCGTTCTGGCGGTTGAAAAGGCACTTGATAAAAAAACACCGCAACCATTCCGCGTGGGCGCGCATCACTGGTTGATCCTGCATGGCCGCTATGTCTGCAAGGCGCGCACGCCTGAATGCTGGCGGTGTCCGGTCGCCGACCTCTGCCGGTTTAAGCCGAAAACACCTGCACCCAAAACCAAGTCAGGCGCAGTTCAGATAATATAAGTTATGTCAGTGCCCTGATATTGGGAGAAATTCGATGCACAAGTCGCTTTTGATCGTTTCCACGCTCGCAGTACTGACGCTTGGCGCGACTGCGGGTATGTCGGCAAAGAAAGAACCTGCCCCCGTCCGTGCCGTAGGCGAACCCGTAAATTGCGTTTCATTACGCAACATACGCTCGACCAATGTCGTCGATGCCAACACCATCGATTTCAAAATGAACGGCGGCAAGACATACCGCAATTCGCTACCCTACAGCTGCCCCGGCCTGAAGTTTGAGGAGCGTTTTTCCTATCGCACTTCGACCAATCAGCTGTGCAACGTAGACATTGTTCGTGTGCTGCATGATTATGGCGGGCGCCTGACGGAAGGCGCTGGCTGCGGCCTTGGCAAGTTCCAGCCAGTTGAGAAAATTAGCGCCTCTAACTAGGGGCTATTTTCCCGTCCAGTTCCCGGGCCGTTTTTCAACGAAGGCGGCCATTCCTTCTTTCTGGTCGTCGGAACCGAAAAGGCCATGAAACAATCGGCGTTCGAACAGGACGCCTTGTTGCAATGTGGTTTCAAACGCCGCGTTGACCATCTCCTTGCACGCCATCGCAGCGAGAGGTGCCATGCCTGCAATCGCCTGCGCAGTCTTTACGGCTTCCTCGACCAGTTCGGCGGCTGGAACGACTTTGGCAACCAATCCCGAGCGTTCGGCTTCGGTGGCATCCATCATCCGGCCAGTGAGGCACATTTCCATCGCCTTGGCCTTGCCAATCGCGCGCGTGAGCCGTTGCGATCCGCCCATGCCTGGCGTTACCGCCAGCTTTATTTCGGGTTGGCCGAATTTGGCATTGTCGCCTGCAATGATGAAGTCCGCCATCATGGCCAGCTCGCACCCGCCGCCCAGTGCAAAGCCATTTACCGCCGCGATCCACGGCTTGCGGGTTGCCGTAACGCGGTCGTAGCCGGCAAAGAAATTGCTGCCGTACATCTCGGCAAAGGACTGCGATTGCATTTCCTTGATGTCGGCACCTGCGGCAAATGCCTTTTCGGACCCCGTCAACACCGCGCAGCGTTGGCTGTCATCCGCGTCGAACGCGCCAAACGCGGCGATCAGATCGGCAAGCACCTGGCTGTTCAGTGCATTCAACGCTTGCGGCCGGTTAAGCGTCATCAGCGTCACAGCACCGCGTTGCTCAACCAATATAGTTTCGTACGTCATAGGGGCTTCCATTCTTCGTTCGCGGGCAACGGCGCGAAAATCGCGTCGATCAACTCGTCGCTAACACCCTCAGGCGTTGCCGGATTCCATTTGGGTTGATTGTCTTTGTCCACAATCACCGCCCGCACGCCTTCGGCAAAATCGGGACGAAGCAGAACGCGGCTCGCGATGCGATATTCCATCGCCATATTGTCCGCAAAATCGTCGAGCTTGATGCTCTCCGCCAGTTGCCGCAACGCAACCTTGCAGGTTTGCGGGCTCTTGGAGCGCAGAGTTGCCGCTTCACGCATCGCCCATTCGCTGTCGTCGGTTTCAAGGCTGGCGATAATGTCTTCGAACGTATCGGATGCGAAATGGCGGTTGATCTGGAATAATGTTTCGACAATCTTTGAAGGTGGCGGTGTGACCGAAACCGTTCCCAATATCCCGTCGATTCGCTCAACATCTTCGGTAGCAATCCGCATCTTTGCTTCAGCCAGCGCTTCGGATGGCGCGTAATGTGTGGCAAGCCCCAACGCGAGACAACCCGGGCCCGCTATCCGCGCCCCGGTTAGCGCAAGGAACTGCCCGACCCGCCCTTCAAGCCGTGACAGATACCAGCCACCGCCGACATCCGGGAAAAGGCCAATGCCAGTTTCCGGCATGGCAAGCCGCGTATGCTCGGTAGCCACACGGAACCGCGCCGGCTGACTGATGCCGACACCGCCGCCCATGCATATGCCGTCCATGAAGGCGACGACTGGCTTGGGGTAGGCGAACAGCAGATGGTTGAGCTGATATTCGTCATGGAAGAAGCGCCGCCCCGATACGCCGCCGTCATTCAGCGCAGAATTGCGCAAAAAGGCGATGTCGCCCCCTGCACAAAATCCCCTGCCCTCGGCGTGGTCGATGATGATGCAGTTGACCTTGGGAGACGTCCGCCATTCGAGCAGCTTTTCGGTCATTGCATGCACCATAGGCAATGTCAGCGCATGCAACGCCGATGGCCGGTTCAGGCTGATGATTCCGGCATGACCTTCGATGCGGACATCAACATTCCGCTCGCCCTGAGCTTGTCGAAGGGTCATTGGCGCAGCAAATCCCGACCGATTATCATTCGCATGACCTGGTTGGTGCCCTCAAGAATCGAATGTACCCGCAGGTCGCGCCAGAAACGCTCGATGGGATAATCGCGCAAATACCCATAGCCACCAAACAATTGCAGCGCCTTGTTGACAATCTCGCTGCCGCTGTCAGTTGCAAGCCGCTTGGCCATTGCGGAGAAACGTGATTTGTCGGGCGCGTTTGCAGTAACCTTGGCCGCCGCCATGTAAAGTAGCGCCCGAGCCGCCTCTAGGTCAGTCGCCATATCGGCCAGCATGAACTGCGTATTCTGGAAATCGGCGACGGGTTGCCCAAACTGCTGACGCTCCTTGGTGTATTTAACTGCTTCGTCGAGACAACGCTGCGCCCCGCCCAACGAGCAGGCACCAATGTTCAGCCGCCCGCCATCAAGGCCCATCATCGCGAAACGGAAACCGTCGCCTTCTGCTCCGACGCGGTTGGCAACGGGCACGCGGCAATCCTCGAAGATAACCTGCGCGGTCGGCGAGGCATTCCAGCCGAGCTTCTTCTCAGGCGCACCAAAGCTAAGGCCAGGCGTGTCTTTTTCGACCACGAGACACGAAACGCCCTTTGCCCCATTGTCCGACGTCCGGACCATGACGACGTAGATATCATTATAGCCAGCGCCTGAAATGAACTGCTTTGTGCCATTCAGAACATAATGGTCGCCATCGAGCCGAGCGGTGGTCTTCAGCGCCGCTGCGTCCGAACCGCTTCCCGGTTCGGTCAGGCAGTAGGATGCAATTTTTTCCATTCCTATGAGGTCGGGCAAAAACCGCGCCTTTAATTCTGCGCTGCCGAAACAGTCGACCATCCACGCCGCCATATTATGGATTGAAATGAACGCGCTCGTGGCGGGACAGCCATAAGCCATCGCTTCCATAATCAGCGCCGCCTCCAACCGCCCAAGGCCAGTACCCCCGGACTCCTCGGAAACGTAGATCGCGCCAAAGCCAAGCTCGCCAGCGGCTTTCCAAACATCGACAGGGTAATGCGACTTTTCGTCCCATTCTGCGGCAAATGGCGTGATTGCGTCAGCGGTGAATTTCTTTGCCATATCCTGTATGGCGACCTGATCGTCGGTCAATTCGAATTGGTTTTGCATGGCGCCGCCGTAGCATCGCGCATTTTACTTATCCAGCCATTAGCTTGGGGCATTGGACATATCGATAGGATTGCCCGTCATCCTTATCGGTGCGCGTAAGCCGCTTCATGTCCTCGCTCATCTCAAACGCGATAGGCTTGTTCCATTTATCGCCCTCGCCGACAAATTCGAACTCTCCCTCCATCGTGCGGGAAGTCATGCGCTTACCTGCTGTCATGGTTCCGATGGAGTCGTGAAATTTGACCAGTCTGCCCTGAAGCGAGATCATTTCCTCACTCGTTTCCGGATCGTCGGTGCAACCCGAAGCAGACTTCGCCCATCTACCCTGATACCCACGCGGAAACTGGCTGATCACGATTTCGAGCGGAACGTCAGCCACAGGCGCCGTAGACATGTCTCGCGAAGCTTGCTCTCGTGCCTTATCTTCTGAAGAAACCGGCAGACAGGCGCCGAGCGCGGCCCCCATTACGGTTGCACATACACACAGCAATTTGGCGGCCATTTTTTATCATCCTCGTTTCACCGCATAAAACGCTCGGAAATGCGCTCGGTTCCATTGGACGAGAAAGGATGCGCGGCGACCATATTGCCACGTCGCCCAAAAAAATGACTTGGCGAAAAGGCAACTCCCCTGCTAACCGCCCGGCATCGGCACCCATAGCTCAGCTGGATAGAGCGCTGCCCTCCGAAGGCAGAGGCCAGAGGTTCGAATCCTCTTGGGTGCGCCATTTACCCCAGCAACAGATTGCCCAATTTCGCCCGCTGCCACGCCGCATCGCCAAATTGCGAGGCGTGGAAAATCGCAGCGCGCCTGTGCAGGCCGGCGTCGCAATCATGCGTGAAGCCGAAACCGCCATGAAACTGGATCGCACGGTCCGCAGCGAAGCTGTAAGTGCCGTCCGCAGCTGCCTTGGCCATTCGCACCGCGATTTCCCCCTGGCCCTGATCGCTGAAGCTGGATGCGGCGCTGTACAAATGTGACCGCGCTTTTTCATAGTCGACATAGGCGTCGACAATGGGGTGCTTTAGCGCCTGATATTCGCCGATAATCTTGCCGAACTGCTTGCGGGTTTGAAGATAGCTGACGGTGTAGTCGATGACGCTTTGCGACCCGCCGCACATTTCAGCGCTTTGCAAAAGCGCCGCGGCCTGCTCGATATGCGCCAGCGCATGAGTGGCCTTGTCGACATCAAGCATTGCCGATTTTGCTATGCGAAGGCCATCGAGTGAAATCGCAAAGCTTCGCTTGGTTTCATCGATAATGGATTCGCGGCGAAGACGCCCTTTGATATCCGCCGCGGTTAGCAGAATGAGCGCCGGTTTGCCGTCGAGCATGACCGATGCGACGATAATTTCTGCCGATTCTGCCCACAACACGAACAATTTTTCGCCCGATAATATAAGGCTATCGCCCTCAGATTTGGCGGTTGCGGTCAGGTTGGCAAGATCCCAGTCGCCATGGGCTTCGGACAGCGCCAGCGTGCCAATCACGCCTTCCGCAAGTTTTGGCAGCCACTCGGCTTTCTGCGCATCGGTTCCGCCAGCGACAAGCGCCTGCGCTGCCAGTGTCGAAGCCACAAATGGCGATGCCATCAGATGACGGCCCATTTGCTCTACCACGGGCACGACTTCTGCGAGCGTCAGGCCGACCCCGCCAGAGCTTTCCGGAATGGCAATCGCGGTCCAGCCGAGCGCGGCGATTTCCGTCCAAATCTCAGCATCATAGCCAAGATCGCTGTCAATAAGCCGACGAACCCTGTCGATTGGCGATTTGTCCCGGCAAAAACTGGTGGCCACATCCAGCAGCTCAATTTGTTCCTCACTGTAGCCTAATCCTGCCAGTTGCATGGTTCACTCCCTAAGACTCTCTCGTGTCTCTATGGGGTGGGCGGCTCACATAAATCAAGGCCGGATTATCAGGAGCATCGGCGACGATTGCGGCTTCTTCCTCCGTGCCTGCAACCCCCGCGCCAGAGAAACGGCAAATGCCCTGATGGGCGGGGCAGAAGTCATGCTCAATGTTCCGCATCTAAACGCCAGCGGCGCGCTCGAATAGGTCAGGCGTTCTCCAACCTGTTCCGGCCCGGACGAACCTTCATACGGTGACCGCCTTTGGTCGCGGTCGATACATCCTTGACGGTTTGCATGAATATCCACTCGTTTGTTGCAGCCTGCGGCGTCAACGACAAATGCATATAGCCCCGGTTTGCGGTATCGACCCATCGCAGTTCCTGCTTGCTGCTTTCAAGCAAGCCACGCGCGATGACCGATGGATCGGTCCCTTGCGTCGCGCTTTCGAAGCCCGGCGACGAAACGCTATGACCGCCAAATTCAACGCCCGCAGCTTTTCCACCTTCAGGCAGGTCGAACGCCCAGCCATTATGGCTGTCGCCTGTGACCACAACGAGATTGGCTTCTGCCCGCTGCGCCGCCGACAATATCCGCGAACGGGCCGCCGGATATCCGCCCCAGTTATCAAGATTATAGGGAAGGCCGGCCTTTGCCGCAGCAATCCCCTGACGCACGAAATTCTTGGTCCGGTCGGGCGCGTCCTGCGGAAACCAGTTCATGGCGCCTTCAGGCGTAAAGTTATACCCCATATTGGTCCCCGACCCCAAGACCGCCCAGGTTGACTTGTTGCGTGCAATCGAACGGAAAAGCCAGCTTTCCTGTTCGGTTCCAAACATGGTCATCGCAGGGTCCTGCCACGCGCCATCGCGGAACTCGGCCATCGCCTTGGCAGGGTCTGCGCCGCGCATCAGATCGCCGTGGAAATAGGGCTTCGACCGTGCGACCATCCGAGTGTCGGTGCGGTAGTATGTCGCCAGATCGCCGATTGGATATTCTTTCCAGGGTTGCTCGCCGACCGGTAACCATTCGCGCCACACCTGCATGGCCGCGTTGCGCCGGGCACTCCAGTCGCCTTCATCAGCCGTGTGGTTTTGCGCACCGCCTTCCCAAGCGTCATTACCGCCCTCATGATCGTCGGTATTCGGGATTACCGGGAAGTTGGCATGCAGCGCCTGCAATTGCGGGTCAGCCCGATAGCTGGCGTAGCGCAACCGGTAATCCGCCAGCGTCAGAATCTCGTCCGACGGGAAAATGCGCGCGGCAAACTTCGCGCCGCCATCATATCCGCCTCTGCCATATTCATAGATATAGTCACCCATGTGCAGGACCAGATCGATATCATCTCGCATGGCCGCATGGCCATACGCATTGAACTCGCCAAATCCCAGGTTCGAGCAGGAGAAGATTGCAATGTTGAACTTCGACGCCTTGCCCACCGGCAATGTCTTGGTGCGACCGACCGGCGATATGGTGCCGTCGGGTGCGATGAAACGGAACCAGTGCCATTTGCCGGGCGCAAGATTGTCGACGGTAATCTTGACCGTATGGTCGCGCCACGGGCCGGTAACCATTTGTCCGCCGCCGGCGATTTTGACGAAGTCCTTGCTTTCAGAAATCTCGACACGAACTTTGGATGGTCCGCCAGTGGGGTTCACATAACGGGTCCACAACAACACCGAGTCCGGACCAGGCTCGCCGCTGGCAACATTATGGGTAAATCCGGTCAGCCCAAGTAACGCCTGCGCCATCGCGGCTCCGCCCGGCAACAGCAGTCCGCCGATTCCAAAACCAGCAGTGGCCAGCAAGGCGCGGCGATTGATTATCAACGACATTTACGTTCCCCTTATCCCTAAAATACTGACTTCATTATCTGGGCCAGCCGGTCAACATCGCTTTCGTCCTGATAAATGCCGAACCCAATCCGCAACACATCGCCGCGCACATCGGTAACAACGTCGTGCTCAACCAGCCGGTCGTGCAACGCGGGTGCACGGTCGCCTTTATATGCCAGGAAGCGCGCATGCGGCCCATTGGTCAGCGGATTCAGAAGGTCCATATCCGTCATATTTGCCGCGCTAAGGAATTGCTGTTGCAACCGCGTGACATGTGCCGAAATAACTTGCGTGCTCAGCCCCTCGACCTCCAGCATCGCGCGGACTGCGCAAAAACGGTAGAGACCGGACGGATCGAAAGTGCTCCCCAGAAACCGTCTTCCGTCGGGGGCATAGCCCACGCTGCCTAGCGGCAAAGCGAGGTCGTCGAACTCGGCATACCAGCCGGTGATTTCGGGTCGTGGTGCAAAACCATGTGGCGCGTGCAGAAAGCAGACACCCTCGCCCGCCATCGCATATTTATATCCGCCCGACAGATAGAAAATGCGGCCGGCGACTTTCGAAAGGTCGGTCGGAATGCCCATGAAGCCATGATAGCCATCGATGACTACCCAAGGTCCGTCGGCTTGAGATAGCTCGGCCAGCGGTTCGAAATCGATGATCGTCCCCGAATTAAACAGCACATGGCTGGCGAAGATCAGGTCATGATTGCCCGCCGCTGCGGTCGCGAGCAGCGCGCTGGGAGTAACGCTTTCCCAAATGATTTTTCCGCTTTCCGCCCAGCGCGTCATCTGTCTGCGGAAACTGTGAAATTCGCCATCGGTTGACAGTACCCGGATCGGCGTTCCGTCGGTACGGTCAATCGCCGAAATTATTCGCAGCAAAAAATCATGCGTGTTGGATGAAAAACTGATCGTCGTCGGATCGGGCAAGGCAAGTTCGGATGCGACGTTACCTTGCGCTTCCGACCAGAGCGACCCCATGATCACGCCCCATTTATGGTCCGCCAAATTCGCCGCATCGGCCCACGCTGCCATCTGCCCGTCATGGCTCGCGTCGGGCCATAGATGATGGCTGTGCGCGGCAAAGTGTAACCTGTCGGGTGCGGCAGCAAGCGAGCGGGTAAAAAGATGCTTGTAAGATTTCATAGCTGCGTACGCAGCGACCAGAGTTCCGGAAAGGCGCGCTTCGTCAGGGTGCTCGTCAGATAGCTAACCCCCGCCGTCCCGCCGGTTCCGCGCTTGCCGCCAATGATCCGCTCGACGGTAATCACATGCTTGTGACGCCAGGTCGCCATCGCATCATCGAGGTCGACCAGTTTCTCGGCCAGTTGGTACAATTCCCAATAACGCTCGGTGTCGCGATATACTTGCAAGAACCCTGTTTCCACCTCCGGCGAAAAGACATGCGGTTGCGCCCAGTCGCGGTCCAGTTGGCTCAAGGGCACATCGATCCCAGCGCGCGCCAACGCGATGATCGTATCGTCCCAGATACTCGGGCCAGTCAGCGCTGCGACCATCGCCGCACGGGCTTCGGGACGGTCATCCTGAAACTTCAGATGATTGCTGTCCTTTAAGCCCAGCATGAACTCGACAGTACGGAACTGATCCGACTGGAAACCCGAACTCGGCCCCAATACGTGCCGGAAGCGCGTGTAATCGGACGGGGTCATTGTCGACAGTACGTCCCAGCTCAGCGTCATAACGGCTTGAATCCGGCTGACTCGCGCTAGCGCCTTATAGGCCGGTATCAACGCGTCGTTCCGGATTTGCGACTGCGCCAGATGCAACTCGCGGATCATCTGCTTCAGCCATAATTCCTTTGCCTGGTGGATGATGATGAAGAGCATCTCATCGTCAAGTTCGGACTGCGGATTCTGGCAGGCGAGAATGTCGTCCAGCGCCAGGTAGCGCGCATATGTCATGGGCGGCGTAATTTGGGGGGCATCGGTCATGCCAGGACATTACCGTTTCAAATGAAACTATCCAGCCACTTTTCAGCGAGCGCCTCGGCGTCATCGGCACTAAACGGGGCATTGCCCAGACTGAGTTCAAGCCATAGGCCATCGACCAGTGCGGTGAGTGCGACCGCCATCAGCCGCGGGTCGGCAGGCGCGCCGGGGCACGCCATGATAAGCCGCTCCATATCGCGGCGGTTATCGGCATAAATCTCGTCATGGATTTTGCCGATTGCTGGATGGGTACGCGCGAGACTCCAAAAGGCAAGCCATGTCGCTAGCAGCTCAGAATCTGCAATGGGCTCGCGAAAACTGGCGGTGATAAATGCCAGCAAACGCCTGCGTGGGCTATCGGCTGCTACCGCCGCGACCGCTACGTGAAGGGCGTCAGCCACCCGCGCGCCGGTTGCCCGGTAGGTTTCGGCAATCAGCGCGTCGATGCCTTCGAAATAATATCGGAGTAGCCCCGGTGATACACCCGCCTCCAGACAAATCGCCCGCACTGAAGTCCCCTGCGCGCCGTGCCTTGCAAGGCATCTGGCACAGGCCGCGACCAAAGCCTCGCGCCGCGTATCGGCGCTTTCGCGGGTAAAGGCTTGTCGCGCGTTCATGCTGTTGTTATACACTCGTATAACAAGGAGTGCAACATGTCCGAGTCGGACCCAAATATAGCCCGGGACGTACTTGAGGGCTGGTCCCTTCCCGCCTGGACCTATGACGATGCAGAGTTCGCCAAGGTTGAAATCGACCGTATTTTCAGGCCGGCGTGGCAGGTTGTCTGTCACCTATCCGATGTCCCCAATGCAGGCGACTGGCACAGCCTTGATTATGTCGGCGAAAGCATCATCGTCGTGCGCGGTGCTGATAGCCAAATCCGCGCTTTCACAAATGTCTGCCGTCATCGCGGTTCGCGGCTGGTTGACGGCTCTAGCGGTTGCGCGAAGAAGCTGGTCTGCCCTTATCATGCGTGGACCTATGACCTCGACGGTCGCCTGACGGGCGTTCCCGACAGCGCGTCCTACCCGACGCTTGACAAGAGCAAGGCTGGTCTGGTTTCGGTCGATATGGAAATCTGGCGCGGGTTCATTTTTGTCCGTCTCGAAAGCGGCGGGCCATCGGTCGCCGATATGATGGCACCCTATGAAGTGCAGGTCGCGCCCTACCGTTTCGAAGAACTTGAAGCACTGGGCCGCGTTACGCTCCGTCCGCGCGACGTGAATTGGAAAAATGTCGGCGATAATTATTCTGACGGGCTCCACATTCCCGTTGCGCATCCCGGCCTGACCCGAATGTTCGGCAAGAGCTATGGCATCGAAGCCGAACCACATGTCGACCGCATGTGGGGCGATTTGGTCGATAGGTCATCGGCGAACTGGTCCGAGCGCGCCTATCAGAATTTGCTGCCGCCGGTTCCCCATCTTCCCGACGCAAACCAGCAGCGCTGGCTCTATTTCAAGCTCTGGCCCTCGGTTGCCTTCGACATTTACCCGGATCAGGTCGACTTCATGCAATGGCTGCCGACCGGCCCGACCAGCTGCATCATCCGCGAAATTAGCTATGTCTTGCCTGATGAGCGCAGGGAAATGCGCGCCGCGCGTTACCTCAATTGGCGGATCAACCGGCAGGTCAATTCCGAGGACACCGTGCTCATCACTCGCGTGCAACAGGGCATGGCCTCGCGCACTTTCACTATGGGTCCGCTGTCGGACAGGGAAGTGTGCCTCAAAAGCTTTTGCCGCCGAATCCGCGAACTCATTCCCGAAGCCCGTCTCGAACATCGCCCACCTGCGGGCTGGAGCCACACATGACCAAAAAATACGACGCCCTCATCATTGGCGCTGGCCATAACGGCCTTGTCTGCGCCTTCTATCTCGCGCGCGCTGGCCTTAAGGTCCGCATCGTCGAGCGCCGCGATGTCGTCGGCGGCGCAGCAGTGACCGAGGAGTTTCATCCAGGCTTCCGCAACTCGGTGGCGAGCTATACCGTCAGCCTGCTCCAACCCAAAGTCATCGCCGACATGAAGCTGGCTGATCATGGCTATCGCGTGATCGAGCGCCCGATCTCGAACTTCCTACCACAGGAAGATGGCGGCTATCTGAAACTTGGCGGTGGGCTCGAACGCACACAGGCCGAATTTGCCCGCTTCTCGAAACATGACGCTGCGGTGCTGCCCGATTATTACGAAATGCTTGAGGGCGTTGCCGATGTGCTGCGCGATCTGGCGTTGAAATCGCCACCCAATGTTGGCGACGGGTTCAAGACGCTAATAGACGCCGCACGACAGGGACGCGGACTAATGAAGCTGTCGTTAAGCCAGCAGCGCGATGTGCTTGAGCTTTTCACCAAATCGGCGCGCAGCTTTCTCGACAGCTGGTTCGAAAGCGAGGCGGTCAAAGCCGCGTTCGGGTTCGACGCGGTTGTCGGCAATTATGCCAGCCCCGATACGCCGGGCAGCGCCTATGTCCTGCTCCACCATGTCTTTGGCGAAGTGAACGGCAAGAAGGGGGCCTGGGGCCACAGCATCGGCGGCATGGGGACCATCACACAAATCATGGCCAAAGTGTGCCGCGATCTGGGTGTCGAAATCAGCCTTGAAGCGCCGGTATCACGCGTGATGGTCGATGGCGGCAAGGTCGCAGGCGTGCGGCTGGAAAGTGGCGAGGAAATAGCCGCTGACCGCGTGATCGCGAATGTCGGGCCCAAGCTGCTCTACGAGCGCATGTTCGACGATGCTGACCTGAAACCGGAATTCAAACGGCGGGTCAAGGGCTTCAAGGCCGGCAGCGGCACATTCCGGATGAACGTGGCTTTGTCCGAACTACCCAAATTCACCTGCCTGCCCGAAGCCGGCGAGCATCATCAGTCGGGTATCATTATAGCGCCGACGCTCGATTACATGGACCGTGCCTTTCTCGATGCAAAACGTGATGGCTGGTCGAAGCAGCCAATCGTCGAAATGTTGATCCCGTCCACCATCGACGACAGCCTCGCGCCACCGGGACAGCATGTTGCGTCTTTATTCTGCCAGCAATTCGCACCGGAATTGCCCGATGGACGCGATTGGGATTTGGAGGAAGGCAAAGCCGCCGATACGATCATTGATACGGTAGAGGCCCACGCACCCGGCTTCCGCGCCTCGGTTATCGGACGCCAGATCCTCAGCCCCAAGGGCCTCGAACGCAAATTCGGCCTTGTCGGCGGTGACATCATGCATGGCAATATGAGCCTCGATCAGCTGTGGTCGGCACGCCCTGTCCTTGGTCACGGTTCCTATCGCGGTCCCCTCAAGGGCCTTTATATGTGCGGCGCAGGTACCCATCCCGGCGGCGGCGTCACCGGCGCACCGGGGCACAATTGCGCAGCAGAAGTTTTGGCTGACCGCAGCTTCATGGGACGCTTGTTCGGATAAGCCTAAATGAAAAAGCCGGACCAATAAAGGCCCGGCTTCTCCCCCCTGTCACCCACGGTAATTACCGATGGACGTGACTAACTCTTAAAAATCACGCGAGAATTTTATTCCGATCACGCGTGGTTTGATAAGCGTATCGTAGAACGCGCCGCCGGTCGGTGTGGTTGGCGTCACGCCGGTGCCGCAGACGGTTTCAAGGCATTGCACGCCGGTGTTTACGACACCACGTTCGTTGAGCAAATTGGTGGCGAATACGTCAATCGCCCACACCTCGTTCTTTACACCAACCGAGAAATCGACGGTGGTGTAAGCGCCCAAATTGCCTTTCAGGGTATTTTGCGTGGGCCGCAAATCGCTGCGGCGGCTTCCCATATAATTCGCTGCAAGCTGAATGTGGCCATCCCATTCGGCGACCGGGAACTCGTAACGTGCAACTGCATTGCCCTTAAACTTGGCGGTGACTGGCAAGCGCGAGCCGGCCGGCGCCAGTACCGGATTAGTAATCGGGTCGCACGCGACGGAGGCGCTAACGCAGAAATCACGCCGGATCTTCGCGTCATTGTAGCTAAACCCGGTGTTGAACGTAAATCCGCCTGCCCGGTAGCCCATGTCCATTTCGACACCGCGTATTCGTGCGACACCGGCGTTGCGGATTTCGGTCAGACCGTTTGCGCCAAGGAAGGACAACTGGATGTTATTCCAGTCTTCCTGATAGACTGCGCCGTTCCAACGGAATGCACCAAAGGTCGTCTTCCAGCCGATTTCGTAATTGTCGAGCTTGTCCGATCCATAAGGCGGCAAGGTTCCACGGCGGTTAATCCCGCCGGGACGGAATCCGCGCGACCAGGTAGCGTAAACGAGCGCGTCGTCGCTCAATTTGTACGTCGCATTAATCTTGTGGATGAATCCAGTGTCCGAAGTCGATTTATCGACATTGGTGCAAGGACTGCCGGCGACAAGGATAGGCACCGGTGTGCCCGCCGGGTTGGCACGGCGCGTGGTGCCATCGGTGTTCAAACAGGCAGCCTCACCTGTCCGGCTTGAATAGCCACCGGAATAGCCGAAGAAGCCCTGCAACGAGTTATCGAACTTATAGTAGCGCAGGCCGCCGGTCAGCGACAGCTTGTCGGTTACGTCATAGGAAAGTTCGCCGAATGCAGCATAGTCGCGGTCAACACGCTGCTGCTTGGTCAACCAGATATTACTATCGGTGCCGGTAACCGTGATGGCATCGGCGATGTTGTCGATGATATAGTTCTGCTCGATATTGTGCGATTGCCGCTGGTAAAACAGGCCACCGATAAAGCGTAATGGCGCGTCCTGCGGGCTTGAGATGCGGAATTCGCCGAAGGTTTTCTTATAACGGTCAATACCCTGAATATATTGGTTCGGGTTGACGAAATTTCCGGCATTATCCTGAAAATAATAGCCGTAACCTGCCAGCGCATCATAGAAATAGGCATAGTCGGAATAGTCAGATTGCGTTTCCGTCTTACGGCGCAGGTGGCCGCCGGTCAGGGTCATATCCCAATTGCCGATCTTACCTTCGATCGTCATCGCAGCTTGGATCCACTTATCCTTGCTGCCTTCCGGGTTGTACTGGACGGTCTGCAACCCGCCATTGGTCTGGCCCGAACGTTCGATACCGTAGCTGCCTTCGGTATTCTGAATCTGACCCATCAATGTGGGTTTGATGGTCCAGCTATCATTTAGGTCGATACCCAAAGCCAAACGCGCGCCATAAGTTTCGGCGTCGTTATAATTTTTCTCGACCAGATTGGCGTTATTCTGGGTGATACCCGATGTCAGATAAGTCCGTGAGCCGAAAACATTGTCGATATATCCGCCATCATCGCGGTACCATCCCACAATGCGCGCGGCGGCACCTTCACCAATTGGCACGTTGAGGAAGCCCTCATAAATTGAGCCAAAATCGCCGTGCGAGACATTGTTGATTTCCACACCGGCGCCGCCGTAAAAGCCCGAAGTATCAGGCGCATTGGTCACCAGCTTCAGCGTACCCGCCATCGAACTGGCCCCGTAAAGCGTACCTTGCGGACCAGCGAGAGCCTCGACGCGCGCGAGATCATAAGCGTGCAGATCGAGTGCACCCTGAATGGTCGTGATCGGCATTTCGTCGAGATATGTGCCGACGGTCGGCAACGATGCCGAGTGATTGGCATTCTCGCCAGATGCCACACCGCGGAAGTAAACCTGCGCAAAACCTGGACCGCCCTGCTGGATGGTCACAGACGGCAAAAACTTCACCACGTCCTGTAGCTCGCTGACCTGCAATTGGTCCAGCTTCTCGTTGCCGATGGCATTGATTGCGATTGGAACGTCCTGCAGATTCTGCTCGCGCTTCTGCGCGGTAACGACGATGACGTCCTTGTCACCATCCTCAGCTTCCTGCGCAAGTGCAGGCATCGCGACGCTGAACGCGGTCGATGCGAGCAATAACGACATTGTTGTGCTGACTCTGGTTTTACTTTTAATGCGGCGCATGAAGCGACCCTCCCTTATTACACTGATGTGGATAGACTCACATTCCTTGCCGCAGCGCAATATATTTTCGGTTAACGTCGGCTCTTTGCATCTTTTTGCAAACGTGTGTTGCAATGCCGCAACTATCCAACTGCGGGATATGTGATCCACAAACTGCCGAGTGCCTGTTTCAGCGGGTCCAAATGCACCTGATAAGGTTTCCACTGATCAACGCCGTCGCGATTGATCGGACGACGCACCTGTTCGCTCGACGCGGTGCGTACGGCCCGCTTGTTTTCATGGAAATTCACACAAGACTCTTCAAAGGGCAAATCCAAGAACGCAAGCAATCGGCGGATTTCACCCTCTGGCTGTTCCAGAAGTTCTTCATGGATTACCCGATGGACATAGCCTGGCAGAACCGCGTCAAAATGTGCCATAGCCCGCACATAATCCGCATAATAAAGCCCCATATGACCAAGATCATAGCTGAACGCCTGCCCTTTGGCGAAATGCTGACGGTAGTTGGAAAAGCAGCAATCTAGCGGATGGCGGCGCGCATCGACAATCTTGGCATTGGGCAGGATGAGTCGGATGAAGCCCAGATACGCCCAGTTGTTCGGTAGCTTGTCGATATAGAGAGGCTTGTCGGTTTTGCGCTGGATGCGCGTCCGTTCGATAAATTCTGCGCCAAGCTCCTTTAATTGCTCAGGCGTCATATCTGCAACTGCATCGATCCAGCCCGACGCGCTTTCACCGACATTGCCGCTCTCATGTCCACGACCCTCGCGCATGGCCATCGCCGGGATATCGGGCAGCTCCATCGTCCCTTCGACCATCGAGTGGCTCGACAATATTTGTTCAATCAGTGTCGAGCCTGCACGCGGCATTCCCACGATGAAGATGGGGTCCGCGGCAGTACAGCCTTGCCCAACATGCTGCGTCAAAAACTCAGGCGTGAAGCGGCTGATTACTCTGTCGACCTGAGCGGTTACGGCATCGGGATCATGCAAGAGCTCCGAACTGCGCAATGAATTGCCACGGGAATAATGCTTAAAGGCGGCATCAAAGTCACTTCGTTCTTCGGTGGCTTTACCCAAAGCAAAGTGGAGATGGAATTCGTCTTCTTGAGATAATCGGCTAGTAGCCAATGCATCCTGCATTGCTGCGACATCGGTATCGGAAAAGCGTACCGTTTTGAGATTGGCGAGACTCCACCAGACCTCCCCGAGCGTTGGCTCGACTTTGAGCGCCTGCCGGTATGCGCCGATGCTCGCTTCCTGATCGCCCACGGTCTTTAGCATATGGCCATAACTCATCCAGAGCTTGGCGTGGTCGGGGAATCGGGCAGTCAATTCTTTGTAAAGCGTGATAGCCTCGTCATAGCCGCCGATCCGGCCGAGCGTCGCCGCCTTCAGATTTTGCTGGGCCGGGTTGTCCCCTTCCTCAGCCAATACCGCATCGAGTTGCTCCAGCGCTTCGGGAAAGCGGTTCTGCTTGTAGAGCACTGTCGCCAGATTCGCCCGCGCCGCGCCGAAATCAGGCGTTAGCTCCAACACACGGCGCAGCAAAGTTTCGCTGTCTTTCAGGCGACCAACGCGTGCGGCCAGTTCGGCCATCATCCGGATAGCCGCCACATCGGTCGGCGCTTCATGCAAGCGCCCTCGCAAGAGCGGTTCGGCATCGTGCAACCGGTCTTCTGACAACGCGAGCGCTGCGTTAACGAGAACTGGATTGCGAAGCGCAGCTTCAATGGCGTTGCGTGCGGAATGGGCCGTCATCAAAATCATCTATGCGATCTGGCAGCTATTTTGAAGCGGGCAAATCAGCGGGCGTGTCGATATCGCGCAACATAGCCGGCTCTGCCGTAATCAGACGCGCGGATTTCAGCAGCGCCGCCGCGCCTCGATCACCCGATGTTTCCAGCAGTTCGGGCCATATCTCTCTTGGAAAATATGCCGGGGGCATAGGGGCGCTGCCGTCGCTGGATGCAGTCAGCATACCGGCCGCTGCGACAAGTCTTAGATGTTCTACTGTTACAAAAGGCATATCGGCCAACGTAACCAGCAGAGCCTTTGCCGGTGTTGCAAGCGCGGCCCCAACCGCCAGATGAAGCGAGTGGGCCTGTCCCTTTTCAGGCTCTTCATTTGAGATAGGCACAAACCCAAGCTCCGCATAGCCCATCGCCATCGGCGTATTTTTGCCACACGCTGCAAAACGCCAGCCAAAGCCTATCGGCGCCAACCTCCGGCCGATATGAAGCCCTAAAGGAAGGCCGTTCAAATCAACCAGCAGCTTGTCCGAACCAAAGCGCCTGCCTCGCCCTGCGGCCAGCACGGCGACCGCAATGTCAGCGAAGTCCGTCATTAAACGCTTTCACCATTCCTGCCGCGATCGACAGCGCAATCTCGGGCGCGCTGATGGCGTTGATCGCAACTCCGGCCGGTCCATCTATACGCAGCAATTGTGTCGCATCGACGCCTAAAGCAGCTAGCCGTTCCAACCGCTTGCTATGCGATGCTTTCGAGCCGAGCGCAGCAACATATGCCGCGGGACTGGCCAGTGCAGCATGCAACGCTGGATCGTCGATTTTGGGATCATGGCTGAGCGTCACGACTGCTGTCCGGGCGTCCGGCCTGAGAGCAGCAATGGCTTCGTCCGGCCAACGGTCATCAAGCGCAACGCCGGGAAATCGCTCAGCGGTCAAAAATCGTGCCCGAGGATCAATGATTGTCACCTGTATACCCATCGACTGCGCAATATCCGATAAGGATGTCGCTATTTCTACGGCGCCAACGATCAACAACCGCTTGGGCGGAAGGTAGTGGTTGACGAACAGTCCGTCGGCGTCCTCCGTGACCTGATGGCTTGCTCCGGTCTCAAGATTTGTGCCGATCAAAACGGCCTCTCCGGCCGTCTGCGCGTTGATTATCATGCCGAACAGTTTGCCGGGGAAAAAATCCTGCGATACATTCTGCACCAGCACGACGATGTCGCCACCGCACGGCAGCCCGACCTCCCACGCCGAACCGTCGGCAACGCCATAACGCCGGATGGCAAAGCTGTTCGCCTCAATCACGTCGGCGGCAGCTTGTAATATGTCGCCCTCGACACACCCCCCCGACACCGATCCTGTAAAACGCCCGTCCTCATGCACCAGCATATGCGTACCAATCGGACACGGCGCCGAGCGCCAGGTTTCGACCACCGTGGCCAATGCCATCGGTGCGCCGCGCCATGCCTTCACGCTGGCCAATATCCGGTGATGGTCGGCTGCTCCTGTTTTCATGTGGGTTGGCCTAGCAAAGCAGGAAACAGGTTGCTATATGAAACGCAATGTCGAGCGGAGGAGCAAGCATGGCCATCGAAACAACCATAAATGGCAAGGCGGTTAGCCTGACAGCGGAGCCCGACACACCCCTTCTATGGGTCATTCGCGAAGAGCTTGGACTGACCGGCACAAAGTTCGGCTGCGGCATTGCCGCCTGCGGAGCTTGCTCGGTTCATGTCAACGGCGAGGTTACCCGGTCTTGTAGTGTCCCGGTTAGCGAAGTGGCTGGTAAGTCGATCACCACTATCGAGGGCCTGAAAGGCGCAGACGGAACGCTGCATGCGGTGCAGCAGGCGTGGATTTCGGCTCAAGTCCCGCAATGCGGTTACTGCCAGTCCGGCCAGATCATGGCCGCGGTCGCGCTCATTGAAAAGACAGGAAAGCCGAGCGAGGCACAGATTGACGAGGCGATGACCAACATCTGTCGTTGCGGAACCTATCCGCGCATCCGCAAGGCAATCCGGGCCGCCACAGGGCAAGCCGCAAATAATGTTCAAGGAGCCGTATGATGGCTGATAACCCTACCCTTGAAATGGAACCTGCAACTCCGATAAAACGCAAAGGCGTCAAGCGTCGCGCGTTCCTGATCGGTGGCATCGCAGTTGTAGGCGCCGGGCTATTTGGCATTTCGATGGCCGACGACAACGCGGTTAATCGCGCTGCAAAGCTGACCGCTGGCGAGGGCGAGCATAGCTTTGCGACATGGCTCAAGATCGCCGAAGACAACACGATAACGATATATTCGCCGCACACCGACATCGGTCAGGGATCGAACACCGGCCTTGCCCAGATGCTCGCCGAAGAGCTCGATGCAGCCTGGGATCAGGTTAAACTGGTGTCGGCGCCGGCAGAGTCCGCTTTTGCCAACACCGGTCTGGGCCGTGGATTCATGGGTGAAATGACGGGCCAACCAGGCATCGTCAACGGCATCCCGCAATCCTTCCTGTCGTTCATTGCGCGGCAGATGAATTTGCAGATCACCGGCGGCTCGTCGGCGCTTCGCTATACCGGGCAAGTGACTTTCCAAAAGGTCGGCGCGGCCACCAGGCTGGCGCTGATCGAGACGGCGGCCAAAAGGCTGGGCGTTCCGGCTTCCGAGCTGACAACGCAGGATAGCCGCGTCATCCATGCTAAATCCAACAAGTCGCTGCCTTACGGCGAACTGGCGGCCGAAGCGGCGAGCCTGTCGCTCGATAATGAGCCGAAGCTCAAAGACCCTTCGCAATACCGGTTGATGCGCCAATCGATGCAACGCCTCGATATTCCCGCTAAGGTCGACGGCACTGCCCAATATGGTATGGACTTCACCGTCCCAGATATGCGCGTGGCGACGATCATGGCTGCTCCGGCGCGTGGCGGCAAGCTGACCTCGGTCGACGCCGCACCCGCAATGGCCGTGAAGGGCGTCGAGAAAGTCATCAAGCTCGACGATGCCGTCGCCGTGGTGGCGAGCGGCTACTGGCCGGCGATTTCGGGCCTGCGCGCCTTGTCGCCGCAGTTTACCGACGGTGGCAACGGCGGTGTATCCACTGCTTCGATCTTCAAGGCCTATAACGACCTGATTGCCAAGGGCGAACCCGCCGGTGAAGCTGGTGAAGGCGACGTCAAGGCGGGCCTTGGTGCAAAGCCGGTCGAGGCCAAATATCAGGTGCCGTTCCTCCACCACGCGATGATGGAGCCCTTTGCCCTCACCGCGCATCACAAGGACGGTAAACTGAACATCTGGGGCGGGATGCAGGACCCGCTGGCGTCGAAAATGATGGCAGTGGAAGTATCTGGCCTTGATGCCAACGCCGTGACCTTCCATCCGATGCTGATCGGCGGCAGCTTTGGTCGTCGCCTGCCGATGTATATGGAAATCGTCCAGCAAGTCACCAAATTGGCGATGCAATTGCCCTATCCGGTAAAGCTGATCTGGAGCCGCGAAGAGGAAGTCGCGCAAGGCGCGTACCGACCGCAAAGCGCTGCAGTTCTCAAAGCGAACGTGAATTCGAACAAGCGGATCGCAGCTTATCAGAATGACTATGCGCAGACCGAAAGCGCAGAGGCCGAAACGACTTTCATCTACAATCTGCCCGTCGTCGCAAGGCGACATTATGAGCACACGTCGAACCAGATTACCGGGGCGTGGCGCTCGGTTAATTCAACGCAACAAGGCTTTTACAATGAAAGCTTCATGGACGAACTGGCCCATTCGGCAGGGGTCGATCCGGTCGAATTTCGCCGCAACCATTTGAAGGCGGACTCCCGGCATTTGCGGGTGCTCGACGAATGTGCGCGACTGGCTGGATGGGGAACGCCATTACCCGAAGGCGTCGGCCGCGGTGTCGCGATTGTCGAAAGCTTCAAAACCATAGTCGCGCACGTCATCGAGGCATCGGTAAATGACGACGGCATGCCGAAAGTGCACAAGATTACGACGGTCGTGGATGCAGGAAGCATCGTCAATCCGGACGCTGCCATGGCGCAAATCGAAGGCGGCACAATCATGGGCCTGTCGTCGGCCATCGGTGAAGCAATCACGCTCGACAAAGGCGCGGTGCAGCAAAGCAATTTTTCGGACTACCCGCTGATAAAACTGGCTGACACGCCAAAAGTGCATGACATCCACTTCATCAATAGCGGTGCCTATATGGGCGGTATCGGCGAACCCGGCGTTCCTCCGGCAGCTCCGGCGCTGACGAACGCGCTGTTTGCAGCGACCGGCAAGCGGATTCGCAATTTGCCGATACTCACACAGGCGAAAGCATAAGGTTTGCCAGAAGCGAAATTACTCGCCCACACTGACAATCTGGAGATTGCCGAAACGCTTGCGCGGGCTTTTCAGAATGAGACCGGTTGGAGCTATGTCATCCCCGACGCCAAGTTGCGCGCCCAGCGGCTTGCAGGTGCGTTCCATTTGTTTCTGCGGGACGAGCACCGCAAAGGCGCGGTGTTCGGCACCGAGGGCATCGAAGCGGTCACCTTATGGCGCGGCCCGGGCCAAGCACATGACAACCTGTGGGACCGCGCGCGGCTGATCGTTCCATTCGTCCAGACGCTGCGCTATTCGATTTTCCGTGGACTGGAGGTTGCCGACTTGATCGAAAAGCACCTGCCCAAAGAACCGGTCTGGTATCTGCACTACGCCGGATGCGACCCCGCGTTTCAGGGACAGGGCTTTGGCGGTGCAGCAATCCGCGCTGGCCTGGAGCGCGCCGACGAAGACGGCCTGCCTGCCTATCTGGAAACCGCTGACGAGCATAATGTTGGGCTCTATCAGAACTTCGGTTTTGAAGTGAAGCACGTCTGGCAGGTTCCTGAAGGTCCACAATTTTGGGGGATGCAGCGGCCCGGGAAGACGCGGCATTAAGCCCCAAATAGTCAACCTTTGGGCATTGTTTCTGGACGAAGATATTGAAACATGTGCTGGACATAGTCGGCTTTTCCGATCTCGACACCCCCGCTTCGCATAATTGAATAAGCCGCCATCAGGTGGAAATAAAACTGGGGAAGCACCCAGTCGCGGGCATATTGCTCCGCAGTCAGATCAAAAATCATCCCGTTGGGAAGTTCATGCATGACTGGATCGCCAGCGTTCAAATCAAGCGCGTCAGGGGTTAGGCCTTCCAGCAACTCGATAGTTTCACTCACCCGTTTCTGGGCATCGGCCAGCGAACCGGGATATTTACCCGCATTCCGGCCTTCATCAAGAAGTGCGCTATGCGTTGGCGGCAACTCTTCACCCCTCAGCCGGAACGCCGCCTCATAGGCCTGTACACAGGCAAATCTTATCTGTGTCGATAGGGGAAACATGTCGGGTGCAAGCCGCGCCGAGAGAAGCATTTCCGCCGTCTCTGGCTGTTGGGCCTGCGCCTTGGCGAGCCAGCCATTGAGCGTTTTCAGCATTTGCGTGAAAGTCGGGACGAGCAAATTGGTGAGTGTCATAAGCAATCCCTAACATGCAAGGTTTTCAACGAATAGTGCCTTTCCCCGACCCAAATGATGGACGCCGGAACAAGCATCCATGGTCAGCCGTTGATGGGCATTCGAAAGGGAACCCCATGGCCGATACTGCTGCGCAACTTACGACACTTACCAGACTCGGGTTCGCCTCGCGCGGATTGATTTACCTGGCAATCTCCTATCTGATCCTGTCGACAGGGCGCGCTGAAGACCCGCAAGGTGCGCTTGAATATCTGGGCCAAGGCGGCGGACGGATCCTATTGATTTTAATGACACTAGGATTGCTCGCCTATGGCCTATGGCGACTATCCGACGCAGCCTTCGATATCGAGCGGCATGGCACCAATAAATCCGGGGCCGCCGAACGACTTGGCGCTGGCGCGAGCGGACTGATTCACTTGCTGCTCACATGGCAGGCCTTCCGATTGATCCAGGGTACAGGGGCTGCCAATCGCAACGGTGCACAGGATGGGGCGCAATCGGTGCTGCAGCTGCCCGGTGGCAGTAGTATGCTAATTGTCGCGGGTCTGGTTCTGCTGGGCGTAGGCCTGTATCAATTGGTGAAGGCGGCCAAGGGAAGCTATCTCAAGCATCTGGAGCCGCGCGTCGCGCGACAGCCTTGGGCAAAGTGGAGCGGGCGACTGGGTTATTCCGCCCGCGGGCTGGTTTTCCTAATCACTGGCTTTTTCCTTGCGAACGCGGGTCTGAGTGAGCAGGCGAGCGAGGCCGGTGGCATGGACGCGGCACTGGCGTGGCTGGACAGTCCGTGGGACATGATCGTCGCCATCGGGCTATTTGGATTTGGCATATTCAGCTTGATCGAGGCGCGCTACCGGGTGTTGCACGACGTGCCCGTTGACGGCATCGGCCAGCGCTTGAAGGCGAAGCTGCATTAAGCGCAAGCCATAACAACCTTGCCCTTACTCAAATTCCTTCGTAAACAACCCCAACGCACCAGGTCTGCGCGAGAGCGTGGATAATAGGGAAGCCGGCGGAAATCCGGCGCTGTTCCCGCAACTGTAACCGGCGAGTTTGGCCCCAATATGCCACTGGGATACCGGGAAGGTGGGGCCTAAATTATGACCCGGGAGCCAGGAGACCTGCCTGATTGCGGTTTGTCCTTTGTGCTTGCGGGACACTTGCGCAATCGGGGTTTTCCTCCGCGTGACGACATTTGTTTGGACGTCATGTGAGGGATAAGTTTATGTCATTTTTGAAAAATTCAGTAGCCGCGTTGGCGCTGTTGCCTGTCGGTGCCTTTGCCCAAGAGACTGACGAGGAAATCGTTGTCACCGCCAGCGGTTTCGAACAACCGCGTTCGGAAACCGGGCAAGCGATCTCGGTTATCGACGAACAACGGCTGGAAGAGCTTCAAGCCACAAGCATCACCGATGCGTTGCGGACATTGCCGGGGGTTACCGCCGTCACACGCGGATCGGTGGGCAGCCAGAGCGCAGTTTTCCTGCGCGGTGGCAACGGGTCGCAGACCTTGGTGCTGGTCGATGGCGTGCGGATTAACGATCCGTCCAGCCCAAATGCCGCGTTCGATTTCGGTGCGTTACTTACCGGCAATATCGGCCGCATCGAAGTACTGCGTGGGCCAAACTCGATTATCTGGGGCAGCCAGGCGATTGGAGGCGTTATCAACGTGCAGTCAGTCGCGCCAACCGAGGCTTTGGTTGTCCGCGCCGGGGCGGAATATGGCTATGCAGATAGCATCAAGGGGGCCGCAAATCTGTCGGGCACCAGCGGCATGTTCGAAGGCAGCGTTGGCGGTGCCTATTACCGCACCGATGGCATATCGGCGCTGAGCGGTGGCACCGAAAAGGACGGCTTTGAAAATGCTTCTGCCAATGGCCGGTTGAAGGTCAATCTGGCCGACAATATCGCGCTCGATTTTCGCGGCTATTATAACCGCGGAACCATCGAATATGACTCGCCGTTCGGGCTTGGCGCAAACGCTGTTCCGGTTTCCAAGAACACGCAATTTGTCGGCTATGTCGGCGCGCAATTCGATCTGGCAGATGGCCGTTTCCAGAACCGCGTTTCTTATGCCCGTACCGACATCAGCCGTATTGGCAGCGACCCGGTCGTATTTTCGTTTAACAATTTCGATGTCGAAGGGACAATTGACCGCTTCGAATATCATGGCGCGTTCGATATCGCCGACGCAGCGACCATTGTTTTTGGCGCGGAGCATGAGCGGACCTATGCCAGCACTTCGTTCGAAGGCGCGCCCGCCGATGTTGCGCGCAACGAGGTGACCAGCGGTTTCGGACAGTTAATCCTGCGGCCCTTTACCGGCCTGACGCTGACCGGGGGCGTTCGGCATGACGATTATAGCGACTATGGCGGCCAGACTACCTTTGGCGGCAACGCGGCCTACACGCCCAATGCGGGAGACACAGTGTTTCGGGCAACCTTTGCCGAAGGTTTCCGCGCACCGACTTTGAGCGAGGGCCAGCCTCCGTTCGGCAATCCTGACCTACGTCCCGAAACCGCGCGCAATTTCGATCTTGGCGTCGAGCATCAGTTCCTCGACGGCAAGGCGCAGGTGTTTGCGACCTATTACAACCGCCGCAGCAACGACCAGATCACCTTTTCGTTCGTCACGTTCCAGTCGGAGAATATCGGGCGGGTCAAGACCGAAGGCGTTGAACTGGGTTTTGCGCTTCAGCCGACCGACCGGTTGAGTATCCAGGCGAACTACACGCTGACCGACGCGTTTAACCGGTCGGCTGGCGCGAATTTCGGCAACAGGCTTGAATTGCGACCACAGCATTCGGGAAGCTTCACGGTAGACTGGCAGACGCCGTGGCGCGTGAAACTTGGCGGAACGCTATTATTGGCTGGCGACAGCTTCGACAATGCCGCGAACACCGTGCGGCTCGATGGCTATGCGCTCGCCAATGTCCGCGCGGCGTTGCCGGTGACGGAGGCAGTCGAGCTTTATGGCCGCGTCGAAAATGTGTTCAACACCGATTACACCGTCGTGAACCGCTACAACACATATGGCCGCAATGCGCATGTCGGCGTGCGCGCGCGTTTCTGAAATTGCGTTTACAATTAAAGACAGATAGAAATGGAAGGATGACGAACATGACATCATCGAAATCTAATGGCGCACAAATGGCCTGGCCGCTCTCGCTTGGGGCAAGCACTGTAGTGGGCAGCCTGCTGCTCGCCTGCGTTTTCCCATTCGCAAGTTTCGCCGCTTTGGCCGCGCTGACCATGACACCGCGTCGCGGTCTCATGCTGGTGACGGCGGCTTGGGCAGTCAATCAGGCAACCGGATTTTTCCTGATGTCCTTTCCGTGGGACGCGCAGGCGGTCGGCCACGGCATAGCGATATTGGCGGCTACTTTGGCGGCCACTGTGGTGGCGCGGCTTGTGGCCGACAAATTGCACGGAGCTTCGGCACTGCGTGCTGCCGCAGCGTTGGCTTCAGCATTTGTTGTTCATCAGCTTCTGCTGCGCGCTTATGCCAGCGTGGGCGGCGGTGCGGAGAATTTCTCTGCCGAGATAATTTCGGGCATCGCACTCAACGACGCCATGTGGTTCACCGGCCTGATGGCGCTGCGCTTTGTTATCGCGCATTTCTCCGGCGAGAAGGCATTGCCAGCAACAGCTTGACGCGACTCGTCCTGCGGGGGAGAGTTAGCGCATGAAACGCCTCCTCCCGCTTGCCGCCTTACTCCTTGCAGGTTGTGCGACAACTCACATATCGACGCCTGCCGCTCCGCAAAGCGCGCAAGAGGCACTGCGGCCGTATTACGCAACACTCGAGCCGAAGCTTCCGAAGGCACCGGCCAATCCTGCCTTATCCTCCGATACCGTGATAACCCGTTTTGCCTTTGGGTCGTGCCAGAACGAAAACCAGAATATGAAATTCTGGGACGTTATTGCCGCGCAAAAGCCACAGGCGTTTCTGCTGATCGGTGACAATGTCTATGGCTACACCCGTCCGACCGGCGGCGCAGATATGCCAACGTTGGTGGCCGCTTATAAAAAGCTCAACAGCCGCGCCGAATTTGACCGATTTCGCCGCACCGTTCCGATGATGACCACATGGGACGACCATGATTATGGCGCGAATGACGGCGGCGGGACCTTTGCGTTCAAAGCATGGTCGGAGAAGGTGTATGAGACATATTGGAACGCCTCCGATGAAGTAAAATCCCGCCCCGGTATCTATGAAAGCCGCTTGATTGGCCCTGAGGGCAAACGGGTGCAATTCATCATCCTCGATGCGCGTTTCTTCCGTTCCGATCTTGCTGCCATGCCCTATCGTGAGCCAGAGCCGCCGCGCGGTTGGTATATTCCCAATATGGACGCAAAAGCGACCATATTGGGTGATGCGCAATGGGCGTGGCTGGAGCAGGAATTGACCAAGCCAGCGGACCTGCGTTTCATTATTTCCTCGACGCAGGTAATCACTGACGGCCATAATTTTGAAGGCTGGACCAATTTCCCGAAAGAACGCCAGCGGCTTTATGCCTTGTTGGCCGACAAGCGCGTCAGCAACGCCGTCTTCCTCTCTGGTGATCGGCATTCCGGCGGGTTTTACAAAAAGGCCGTCGCAAATTTATCAAAGCCATATTGGGAGTTCACTTCAAGCTCGCTTAATTCGCCGAATGGCAAAGGCGATGGCGGCGAGAAAGAACCAGATGCAACCCGCACCGGGGGCCTTTGGGGCATAGCCAATTTCGGGCAGATCGATATCGATTGGGCCGTTAAGAAAGTGACGATGACGCTACGCAAAGACGACGGCAGCGTGATCGAAACTCAGGTGGTTAATGCGATCGATTGATCGCTGAATAATCGACTGCGGCTACCTTCTCCATCACCGCGTCCCGGATCGCGTGTGCCGTCGCCAACGGCAAAGCAATCATTTCGAGCGATCCGCCCGCGATACCAAAGTTCAGCGATGCCAGCCCTTGCCGCCGTGAAATCGGTCCTTGGGCAATCTCGACCGTCTGTACCTTCACTTGCGGCGCAATAGTCAGCCTTTGCCGCCACCAGCCTTCGCGTACATAGACCTGCCCGCCGTCAAGAGCATCGCGGTAGTTGCGCCGGTTGAACCACAGCAGAAATGCCAAAGGCACCAGCAGCCAGAAAAAGTTCGCCGTCTGCGCAATCGTGGCTTCGGTAAATAGCGATAGCGAGACCACAGGCGCGCACAGGATCAAAGCGGCGAAAAGCATATTTGGCGTCCACCAGCGACCCTCACCCTTGCGGAAAACGACTTTCGCGTCGGGCACTTCAACGCCTGCTGCATCGGCAATCGGCCATATTTCACCCAAGGTCGCAAAAGGCGCCGCCACGAAGTTGCTCTCTTCCTTGCTGTCCTGCGCGAGGCTGACAAACTTCAGGCTATGCCAACCGCTGCGCTTGCGTATCGGGCCAGTTTGAATAACCGCTGCTTGTACGCGGTGTGCGGGCATGACGACATCAGTGAGCGTCAGCAACCCGCGACGGCGGCGGAAGCCCTTTGCCGTACGCTCGAGCCGGAAGCCATGTTCGCGCAGCAGGGTGCGGATCACGCCGGTCGCCAGACCGATAAAAACAAGGCTACCGAGCGCAATCAGCGCCAATATGATCCGCGCGGTCCAGCCGATGCCGTTGAGGTTATCAACCGAAACCCCGCGATCTTCGGCGACACCGATCCAGTGTTTGAAATCCCAAATCTCGAACGGCAGCAGGAAATCGAACTGCTGCGCCACACCGCCCAGCACCGCAAATATGACCAGCGAAAAGGAATATAGGCCAAAGATAAGTACTCGCTTTCCATCCATCGCAAAAATTGGAGGCGCATCATGCTGTTCGGCTAATTCTTCAACGCTGACAGCAATAGCTGCACCGCTTTTGCGCGCCTTTACCACTTCGCGCAGCCGCTCTGCTTCGGCCATGCTGACAAAGCTCAGCTTCGCGTCATCTCCTTCGCCGCCGCCCGTTTCGAATTTGACCTCGCTTAGTCCCATTATCCGGGCCAGAGGCTTTTGCTCGATGCTGACGTCCTGGATGCGCTCATAAGGGATCGAACGCGCGGTGCGGCTCAATATGCCCTTTTCGATTCTGATGTCATGCTCGCCAATATGATATCGAAACCGCATCCACGCCAGCCAGCGGAAAAACAGGCTGAAGAACAGCACCGCCAATATGACAATCGGAATAAGGACGGGATTTTTCGCCTCTCTGACGCCGAAAATAGCGGCAAGAACCGGGAAAGCCAGTTGCGGCAGACCCGAGACAAAACCGACGAACAGACCGGCGATGTTCAGCCGCTCTCCTTCAGGAGCGATGACTTCGGTTGTAGTGACGGCGTCGCTCAAATTGCATCCTGCCTTATCGCACCACGTATCGCCTCGCGCATCGCCAGCGCGTCGGCATGGAGTAATCCGGGCAATGCGACGGTGCTGTTATGGTTCCCCGCTGTATGCACGGTCAAAGTCGCCAGACCATAGCGCCGGTCAATTGGCCCTTGGTCAACATCGATATGCTGGATGCGCCCGAACGGCACGACGGTGTCGCGGTAGAACATATAGCCGCGCACAACGCGCAGTCGGTCTGTGCCCATTGCATAACCCCAATGGCGATATTTACGCGCCGGGACGACGAAGGCCATAAACGCATAAAGGATAAGTACCGGAACGAGGAAGGTGCCCGCTGGCATGACCTGTGCAAATTCGAGCACGCCGGCGCCGATCACGAACGGCAGCAGCCCCAGCGCCGAAGCAATCCGCGTTGTTGTCACATAGGCTGGATTAAGCGGGGTAAGTTCCGGTGCGGCTTCATCTATCATGCGCGAGATATGCGCACACTGTGTTGTATATACAAGACGGTTTAACGCGCCAGAGCGGCATTCGCTTCATCAACCAGCTTCGCGATGATATCGACGACGGGCCGCTCGACATGCACCATGCCGACCGATTGCCCGGCCATGACCGAGCCATATTCGACATCGCCGTCGATCACCGCGCGGCGGAGCGCGCCTGCCCAATATTTCTCAATTTCAAGCTGAGCCGCTTCCATATCGATTTCGCCACGGTCGAGCATTGCGGCGACCTCGACCTGTTTGGCGGTGAACAATTCGGTGCCCTTGTTCTTCAATGCGCGGACCGGAATCACCGGTAAGCGCGGATCGATTTGTACGCTAGCCACCGCGTCGCGGGCATTGGCGCGCAGGAACGCGGCCTTGAAATTGGGATGTGCGATGCTTTCATGCGCGCAGACAAAGCGCGTACCGAGCTGAACGCCCGAAGCGCCCATTTCGAGATAGCTTGCCATCAGCCCGCCGCGCGCAATCCCGCCAGCAACGAAAATCGGCAGCTGCTCGCCCAGTTCGGGCAAGATTTCCTGCGCCAGCACCGAAGTCGCCACCGGCCCGATATGCCCGCCCGCCTCGCTGCCCTCGATGACTAGCGCATCGACACCCGAACGCGCAAATTTCTTTGCGAGTGTTAATGCAGGCGCAAAGCAGATGACTTTCGCGCCAAATTCCTTGATCGCCTCGATACTCCCCTTCGGCGGCAACCCACCCGCAAGCACGACATGGCTGACATTGTATCGCGCGCACACCGCGATCAGGTCCATGATCTGCGGGTGCATAGTGATCAGGTTCACGCCGAACGGTTTGGACGTCAGCGCCTTAGTCGCGGCAATCTCGGCATCGAGCAATTCCGGCGTCATCGCTCCGCAAGCAATCACCCCAAACCCGCCTGCGTTGGAGATGGCGGAAACAAGGTTCCGCTCGGAAACCCAGGACATCGCGCCACACATGATAGCGACGTCGCAGCCCAGAAATTCGGTGCCGCGTTGCATGAGATGGGCGAGTTTTGTCATAAATCTGTACCCAATTGCTTCGGAAGGGTCGGCTGTAGCTTTCGAAACACCGAAATTGAGTTCTCAACAAATCTCAATGCTTGCTCAAGCGCCATGTAGCCCGCGTCAGGCCAGTCACCAAACAAACTTTCAATTTTGAATATTACAACTGATGCATCGGCAGGGTCAAAATCTTGAACGCGGGAAATTACTAGAGACCACCCCCCACCTCGCGCCCGAAAGTAGCCAAAAAAACCATCGACAATGAACTCTACGACTACGGGCACTTCTCCACCTACTATGCCGTCCCATTCAAAACCGGGATCGTTGGTCAAGCGGGCTTCGACTTCGCTACCGGTCGGCAGACCGCGGCTTTTCATGATCCAAGCTACCCTTCAGCATCCAACCCATAAGCAGTGTGCAACACCCGCACTGCCAACTCGGTCTCGTCCTCGTCAATCAACACCGACACCTTGATCTCGCTGGTCGAAATCGCCTGAATGTTGATCTTGCGGTCCGCCAATGAACTGAACATCGTTGAAGCAACGCCTGCATGGCTTTTCATGCCGACGCCGACGACCGAGATCTTGGTGATCTTCGTGTCGGAAATCAGCCGGTTATAGCCAATCGCGTCGCGCTGGTTTTCCAATATGTCGGTGCAGCGCGCGAGGTCGGCTTGCGGGCAGGTGAAGGTCACGTCGGTCTCGCCCTTGTCGCGGCCGACATTCTGGATGATCATGTCGACGTTGATGTTCGCGTCGGCCAGCGGCGCGAAGATGTTCGCCACCGCGCCGGGCCGGTCTGGCACGCGGGTCAGGGTAATCTTCGCCTCATTCTTGTCGGCGGCGATGCCGGTGATCAGTTGGCGTTCCACTTGATACTTCTCCAATTCTTCGTCGGTCACGATCATCGTGCCGGGGATGCTGTCGGCGTCGGGGGCGTTTTCGTCGATGAAGGACGACAGCACCTGAACGCGCACGCCTTCTTTCATTGCGAGACCGACCGAGCGGGTCTGCAAGACTTTTGAACCGACCGAGGCCAGTTCGAGCATCTCTTCATAAGTGACGGCCTTCAACTTACGCGCGCGCGCCACGATGCGCGGGTCGGTGGTGTAGACGCCGTCGACGTCGGTATAGATATCGCAGCGGTCGGCCTTGACCGCCGCCGCGACTGCGACCGCCGAAGTGTCTGATCCGCCGCGGCCCAAAGTGGTGATGCGGTTGTCGTCGGTCAGGCCCTGAAAGCCCGGAATGACCGCGATGTTTCCGGCCTTCATTGAAGCGAGCAGTTCATCGGTGTCGATAGAGCCAATTCGCGCCTTGGCATGCGCGCCATCGGTGTGGATCGGCATCTGCCAGCCAAGCCAGCTGCGAGCATTGCAACCCAGCGCCTGAAGCGTAATCGCAAGTAAGCCCGAAGTAATCTGCTCCCCTGCCGCGACCACAACATCATATTCTGCGGGGTCGTACAGCGCGTTCGCTTCGCGGCAGAAATTCACCAGCCGGTCTGTGTCGCCTGCCATTGCGCTGACCACGACGGCCACTTCATCGCCGCGCTCGGCCTGACGCTTCACCAGTTGCGCAACGCGGCGGATGCGTTCGGTCCCGGCCATAGACGTGCCGCCAAATTTCATTACTATGCGGGCCATGAAAACCTTACATTATGGCTATATTACAATCGGGCGCCCTGATAGGGACAGGATATGACAAACGCAAGCTTGAGCACGACAATAAACGCCTCAGAAGCCGCGCATTTCGGTGCACTGGCGGCGGACTGGTGGGACCCTAAGGGGTCTAGTGCGATGTTGCACAAGCTCAATCCGGTGCGGCTCGGGTTTATCCGGACGGCGATTGATGCGCATTTTGGAGGAGATGGCAAATCGCGCTATCCTCTAGCGGGCAAGAGCGCGCTGGACGTCGGATGCGGCGCGGGATTGCTGTGCGAGCCATTGGCGCGGATGGGAGCGGGGGTAACTGGCGTTGATGCGGCGCCCGAAAATATTGATGCGGCGAAGGCGCACGCCGCGCTGTCAGGATTACAAATCGATTATCGCGCTGGCGAAATTGCCGAACAAAGTTTGGGCCAATTTGACATTGTGTGCTCGATGGAAGTCATCGAGCACGTTACCGATCCCGCAACGTTTATCGCCGAATTGGTGCGACACCTAAAGCCCGATGGACTGATGCTTTTATCCACCCCCAACCGCACGCCAGCATCGCGGCTGTTTTTAGTCGAGGCAGCAGAACGGTTGGGTCAGGTCCCGCGCGGGACGCATGATTGGGACCAGTTTTTGACGCCTGAGGAGTTGACGGAGTTGCTCGAGGGTGCGGGATTGGAGGTGGTCGAGATTCAGGGAATTGCATTTTCGCCGCTCAAGGGTTTACATTTAAGCCGCAATATGGCGCTTAATTATATATTGAGCGCGTGTCTCGAACCCTAGTCATAACCCGTATCAGCATATTGATCGTCGGCCAGATCGCTAAACTTGGTGATCTTGGCCTCGAACTTCATTCGTACGCGCCCGGTCGAACCGTGCCGCTGTTTGGATACGATAAGCTCGGCAATGCCATGGATTCGCTCCATTTTTTCGTTCCAGGCGTCAAATGCAGGCGTTCCCTCATCGGGCTTTTTCATCAGCTCATAATAATCTTCGCGGTAAACGAACCACACCATGTCGGCGTCCTGTTCGATTGAACCAGATTCGCGCAAATCTGACAGCATCGGCCGTTTGTCCTCGCGTTGTTCGACTGCGCGGCTAAGCTGCGACAGCGCAACGACGGGGATGCTGAGTTCCTTCGCCAGCGTTTTTAGACCCCGGCTAATCTCGGAAATTTCGTTGACGCGGTTGTCGTTGGCGCGGCTCGACCCCTGCAGCAGCTGTAAATAGTCAACGACGATTAGCCCAATGCCATGCCGCCGCTGCAAGCGCCGTGCGCGGGTCCGCAGCGCCGCAATCGTCAGTGCCGGGGTGTCATCGATATAAAGCGGGAGTTCCTGCAGCTCGCGGCTCGCACGCGACAGTTCGCGGAAGTCGTCGCGGCTGATTTTGCCCATGCGTAACAATTCGGAACTGATCCCCGATTGCTCGGCCAAGATGCGCGTCGCGAGCTGGTCCGCCGACATTTCGAGGCTGAAAAAAGCCACTTTTGCGCCCGCGCCCTTGGATTCTTCGATGCCGTCTTCGCGTTCTTGAATCCAACGTCTTGCGGCATTGAACGCAATATTCGTTGCCAGCGAGGTCTTGCCCATACCCGGCCGTCCGGCGAGGATCACAAGGTCAGAATTGTGCAGCCCGCCACATTTTGCGTTGATGCCACTAAGGCCTGTGGTGACTCCTGACAGGCTACCGCCCGAATTGAGCGCTTTCTCGACATTCTTGATCGCCTCGGTCGAGGCCATCAGGAAGCTCTTCATAGAGCCGGTTTCGCCCTCGCCCTCGGCAACCTTGTACAGCGCGCTCTCGGCGGCTTCGATCTGGCCTTTGGGGTCTACGCTCTCGCTTGTGTCGAGCGCATTATCGACGAGCGTCCGGCCAACCGTCACCAATTCGCGCAGCAACGCCAGATCGTAAATCTGCTGGGCAAAGTCGCGCGCGCCAATCAGGCCCGCGCCATCGGCGGTCAGCTTGACCAAATATCCCGGCCCGCCCAGTTCGCGCATCGATTCGTCGGCTTCGAAAAACGGCTTCAACGTAACCGGCGTGACCAGCATGTTGCGGTCGAGAAGGCGGAGTATCTGTTCGTAGACACGGCCGTGCAGCGGTTCGAAAAAATGGTCGGGCTGGAGCTTGATCGAGACATCCTCGATAATCCGGTTGTCGATCAGGATCGCGCCCAAAAACGCGGCCTCCGCCTCGATGTTGCGCGGCAGGCGTTGGGGTTCTGCTTCGTTCGCAGCGGCAAGTCTGATTGGTTCGGCCATGACGCCCTATCCTTTAGCACAGGGCCTTGTGCAAGGCTCCGCAAAAATAGAATCGGGGACAGGCCTGTGGACAAAAAGCGGTGCAAGGCTTGGCAAAATAATTTGACCAGCTAACACAGCAACATGAGCGACCCGCGCATCATTAAAGTCGAGCTGGATGAAGCAACGATACTCAGGCGTAATGCCGATATCGAGCAGGAGCGGCGCGTGGCGATCTTCGATCTAATCGAGGAAAATTTCTTCAAGCCATTGCGTGACATGGGCGATGGCTATGCCGGGCCATTTAACCTCAACATCAGCGTTGAGGAAGGCCGCCTTATCCTGGATATCCGCCGCGAAGACGGTTCGCCCTTTGAAACGTTGATACTCGGGCTTGGCCGTTTCCGCCGTATCGTCAAAGATTATTTCGCGATTTGCGACAGTTATTATCAGGCTATTCGCAAGGCGAGCGCTGCCGAAATCGAAACGATCGACATGGCACGGCGCGGTGTGCACAATGAAGCAGCCGAGCTGTTGATGGAGAGGCTGGATGGGAAAATCGAGGTGGATTTTCCAACCGCCCGCCGCCTGTTCACGCTGATTTGCGTGCTACATATCAAGGGCTAGATGCGACCGGCAAGGATCAACGCCAGTTGCTCTATCCCCGCCGCATCATCGGCGTCGAACCGCATCAGCGAGGGGCTATCGAGATCGATAACCGCGATGACTTTACCGTCATGTTTAACAGGGACAACCAATTCCGATGCGCTGTTGGCATCACAGGCAATATGGCCGGGAAAGGCATGCACATCCTTGACCAACTGCGTTTCACCGCTCGCCGCAGCCGTGCCGCAGACACCTTCGCCAAGCGCGATACGGATGCAGGCGGCCTTGCCCTGAAACGGCCCAAGCACAAGCTCCTGTCCTGAGCCTGTCGAAGGATCGCCATCGACGACGCGGTAAAAACCGGTCCAGTTCACGTCGGGCAGATATTCCCACAATAAAGCCGCGACATTCGCCATATTGGCAACGGCATCGGGCTCGCCTGCGGTCAATGCGTCGGCGGAGCGGACGAGCTCGCGGTAGAGTTCGTGTTTGGGGGCGGCAGTATCGATGGTGAATTCATACATGATGCGGTTCCTATCAGTCGAAGCTGACCTTGCCACGGTTTTTCTTGACTGTAGCCCGCCCTTTTTTGGCATCGACACGCCGGGCTTTGGCGGCCTTGCTCGGCTTGGTCGCAACGCGCCGCGCCTGCCGGATATGCGCGCGGTCGATCAGTTCGATGACACGTTCGCGCGCCTCTGCGCGGTTGGCCTCACGAGTGCGGTGGCTGCGCGCGGTGACGATCAGTTCGCCGCCGATGGTCATCTTGCTACCCGCCAGTATCTTCAACTGGCGAAAGGCATATGGCTGCAATCCAAGCGCATAAACATCGACGCGGAGTTGGCAGGCAGTCGCAACCTTGTTGACATTCTGCCCGCCCGGCCCGGTGGAGGCCAGGAAGGTTTCTTCGATCAAGTCTTCGGGGAGGTCGAACGCCATAGCCGCGCCTTTATCAGACGCGGCCAATCATTTCCACAATTAGGCAGACAGCTTAGTAGCCGTCTCTGCGACGCGCTTGCCAAGGTAGCGCGCACCGTCGAGTTCTGTCTCGCTGGGCTGGCGGCTGCCATCGCCATTGGCAATCGTGGTCGCGCCATAAGGTGCGCCGCCGGTGACTTCATCGTTCCGCATCTGGCCTGCAAAGCCATAATCGAGGCCGACGATAGTCATGCCGAAGTGCAGCAGGTTGGTGATGATCGAAAACAACGTCGTTTCCTGACCGCCATGTTGCGTGGCCGAGGCCGTGAAAGCTGCGCCGACCTTGCCGTTCAGTTCGCCGCGCATCCACACGCCGCCGGCTTGGTCCCAGAAGCTTGCCATCTGGCTCGACATGCGGCCAAAGCGCGTGCCGGTGCCGACGACGATTGCATCATAGTCCTTGAGTTCGTCAACAGTCGCAATTTCGGCTTTCTGGTCGAGTTTGAAATGTGCGGCCTGCGCAACTTCCAGCGGCGCGGTTTCAGGGACACGGCGGATGGTGACGTCCGCACCGGTGCCGCGTGCACCTTCGGCAATGGCTTCAGCCATGGTTTCGATATGGCCGTAGCTCGAATAATACAGGACTAGGACTTTGGTCATGGGGGTTTCCTTTTTGGGAGAGGGGGTGCCCCCTTCCGTTTTGCAGAAGGGGGCTGGGGGAGGTGCTATTCGCTATCGACGAGGACGATTTCGGCATCCTCAAGCGCGGTGATTGTAATCGAGCCTTCGCCTATCGCCACGCCGTCGCGGGCATTGGCCCGTTGGCCGTCAATTTCGACTGCGCCGGTTGCGGGCACCATATAGGCGTGGCGCGTTTCACCGACTTCGTAGGTCAGACTCCCACCTGCCTTGATCGTCGCACCAAGCACACGCGCATCTGTGCGGATGGGAAGCGCGTCGGCATCGTCGGCAAAACCGCTCGCCAGAACTTGCCATGCACCCGAACGGTCGCCTTTGGGGAAGGGCTTCGCCCCCCAACTTGGCGATCCACCCTTGCGGTTGGGCATGATCCAGATCTGGAACAGGGTCGTCGGTTCATTCTCCAGATTATATTCGGCGTGGCGAATGCCGGAGCCCGCGCTCATCACCTGCACGTCCCCTGCCTCGGTGCGGCCTTCGTTACCTAGGCTGTCCTTGTGGGTAATTGCGCCGGTGCGGACATAAGTAACAATTTCCATATCGGCATGCGGGTGCGGCGGAAAGCCCGATTGCGGGGCGATCAAGTCATCGTTCCAAACGCGGATCGCGCCCCAGCTCATGCGGTCCGGGTCGTAATAATCGGCGAACGAAAAATGATGATGCGCGTCGAGCCAGCCGTGATTGGCAGCGCCGAGGGATGCAAAGGGACGGATTTCAACTTTGGTTTTTGTGTCAGCCATATCGGTCACTCCTGCTTGGGGGTGGATTTCATAGTCACAAAATAGGCACCCGAATTAGGATTGAAATAGAAACGTTAGAAACATATTGTTTCCAAAGATGAGACTTCCCGATTTCGAAGCCTGGAGCATTTTCGCCTGTGTTGTGGAGCATAAGAGCTTTACCGGCGCGGCGGATGCGTTGGGATTGTCCAAGGCGACGATATCGAAGGCGGTCACCCGGCTTGAAGCGCAAGTCGGCGCACCGCTTTTCCACCGGACTTCGCGTCGGCTGTCGCTGACCGACAGCGGCGCAAAGCTGGTCGAACATGCGCGTGCGATATTGGCCGAGGGCCAAGCCGCCGAAGAAGCCGCGCGCGACGAGGCATCCGAGCCTGTCGGCCTTGTCCGCCTCGCCGTACCGATGAGCTTCGGGTTGAGTCATGTTGGGCCTGTGATCGCAGATTTCCTCTGCGAATATCGCGGAATCAGCATCGACATGCATCTAAGCGATGCCAAGGTCGACCTGATCGGAGAAGGCTTCGACATCGGCCTGCGGATCGCGTCGCTGCCCGATAGTTCTTTGCGTGCCCGAAAACTGCGTGACGTCAAAACCCACATCGTCGCCGCTTTATCCTATCTCGATCGCATGGGCACCCCGCGCCACCCGGCCGAACTTGGCGAGCATGAATGCCTGCGGTACTCGTTGCTCACCACACCAGAGCTTTGGCGCTTTACGAACGCCAAAGGCGAAGAAGCCGCTGTTCGCCCCCATGGCCGCCTGCGCGCCAACAACAGCGATGTCATGCTCTACAGCCTAAGGTCGGGCCATGGCATCGCGGTGGTGCCTGACTTCATTATCGACGCCGATCTGACAAGCGGCGCGGTGGTGCCGATATTAGAGGGCTGGCGACCGCAGCCTGTCGCACTGCACTTGGTAACACCGCCGGGGACAATCCGGCCTGCCCGAGTGACCGCGTTGATTGACTATCTGGCGGAGAAATTGAGCTAGCGGTTAGTCCGCATATGCCTTCACCAAATCATACATATAATCGCGTCCCATATAGACCGACCGGACTTCCATTCTTTCGTTGAGGCCGTGAACCCCATTTCCATCGGGATCGCCCCACATTCCGGGGATGCCGTAAGTGGGAATGCCGACCGCACCCAGAAATGTGGCGTCGGTATAGCCGTTGGCCATCGACGGTATCACTGGAATGCCCGGCCAATATTTTGCCGATAGCCTTTCCATCGGGCCGATGACCTTTGGGTCCAGTGTGGGTGCCGGTGGTGATGGGCGCGGCGGGGGAAGCGTCGTAACCGTAACGCCTGCATCGCCAATAACCCGCGCTAATTCCGTCCGCGTCTCTTCGATGCTATGGCCGGGAAAGATGCGGCAGTTGATATTGGCCCCGGCGCGCTGTGGCAGAGCGTTCGCGGCATGGCCACCATCGAGCAAGGTTGCGACGCAGGTTGTGCGCAAATTGCTGTGCAGGAACCGATCGGCGTTGACGATTGTTTCGGCATCCTTGTCATTCAGGTTCGCGGCAAGCTTCACCATCGCGTTACCGATGTCGTCGCCACGGCCTTTGCCCGCCTCAGTAAAATAGCGACGGGTAACATCGGTCATTTCAGCAGGAAACTGATACTCGTCGATTTCAGTCAGCGCGCGCGATAGCTGATAAATCGCATTGTCGCGCACCGGCACAGAGCTGTGGCCGCCGGGGTTGCGGGTTTCGAGGCGGTAGTTGGCGAAGGTCTTTTCACCGACTTGCACAGACTGACCAATGACCTTGCCTTTGCCATCGCTGTCGCCGCCACCGCCCTCGTTCAACGCAAATTCGGCATCTATTAAGTCACGCCGGTTTTCCGTCAGCCATTGTGCGCCGTTGAATGCACCATTGGTCTCCTCGCCACAGGTGAGCGCCACCTTGACCGTGCGCTTGGGTTTATAGCCCTGCTGCTTGAAGCGGATAAGCGTATCAACCCATATCGCGGCCTGCGCCTTATTGTCGGCAGTGCCGCGGCCATAGAAATAGCCATTTTCTTCGACCATGACGAACGGATCACGTTCCCAGTCGGCGCGCTTGGCTTCGACCACGTCGATATGCGCAATGAGCAACAGCGGCTTGGCGGTGCTTGAGGTGCCTGGATATACTGCAACCAATCCACCTTCCTTGGGATTTTCAGGGGTGGCAAACAGGGTAATCTGATTGTCGCTAAATCCGGCAGCCTTTAACCGCGAGGCCATCCGTTCCGAGGCCAATGTGCAGCTGCCCGACGATAAAGTCGTATTGGTCTCCACCAGTTCCTTGTAAAGTTCACGAAACGCCAATTGGTCGGGACGCGGATTGGTTGCAGCCGACACGCTGGGCGCAATGAAACCCGAAGCCAACAAAAGCAGTACCGATTTTATCATCTGGATGTTTCCCCTGTCGGAAATTTGCACCAGTCTATGCGGCGGCAGAAAAAGGGCAATCGTTAAAAATTGCATCGGTATCAGTGGTGAAAATCCGGGCTGCTTCGACCAAATCTTCACTTTCTGTCGTTAGAGCGGTGCTTCGCCGCCTTCGTGACGAAATATTTTCTCTCAGCCGAATGACTCCTAAACCCGCGGAAATGAGTCATTTTTTATCTTAATCTTCCCTTGCGACTCGTTGGAATCGCTGCGTTAAGACGAAATTAACCTTTTCAGTTCATTTCCAATATGGTTAATGAAAACCAATGACTGCATCGCAGGGGTGTGGATCGGTCGTTGGGTAGTTGCAAAACTAAGAGGGGTTTGCCCAATGCGTGTGCTTTTGATTGAAGACGAGCCTACCACCGCGAAAGCCATCGAAATGATGCTCGCGACCGAAGGATTCAATGTCTACACCACCGATCTGGGCGAAGAAGGCCTCGATCTGGGTAAGCTCTATGATTATGACATCATATTGCTCGACCTGAATTTGCCCGACATGCACGGCTATGATGTGCTGAAGAAATTGCGCGTCGCCAAGGTGCAGACACCGGTACTCATTTTGTCTGGTATTTCGGAAATGGACAGCAAGGTGCGCTCGTTCGGCTTTGGTGCCGACGATTATGTCACCAAGCCGTTCCACCGCGAAGAACTCGTTGCCCGCATACATGCGGTTGTGCGCCGTTCGAAGGGTCATTCACAAAGCGTCATTCGCACCGGAAAGCTGTCGGTCAATCTCGATGCAAAGACCGTCGAAGTCGATGGCAGCCGCGTTCATTTGACCGGCAAGGAATATGCGATGCTCGAGCTGCTTAGTTTGCGCAAAGGCACAACGCTCACCAAGGAAATGTTCCTGAACCACCTCTATGGCGGCATGGACGAGCCAGAACTCAAGATTATCGACGTTTTCATCTGCAAGCTGCGTAAGAAATTGTCGCTGGCCTGCATGGGCGAAAACTACATCGAAACCGTCTGGGGCCGCGGCTATGTGCTGCGCGATCTGGACGATATGGAACAACCTATGGTTGCCTGACGTACGTTTGAAATTAAACCCCGAGTAAATGAAGGGCGCGGCCAGATGGGGCTGCGCCCTTTGTTTATGGGCACTGCTCAGTTCCTGGGCGGCAAACCTGCAAAAGTGATGATGCTCTCTTTACCCGAAGCATTCACCGCAGAAACACCGACAAAATGGTCATCGACGATAACGCTTTTTAGGACGTGCGATGTAGCTCCTGCGTCGTCAACGTCAACGACATCGGTCCAGTTCGGCTGATCGGCCTTACGCGAATAAATACGATAGCCGGTAGCTCCAGTGACCGGCACCCATTCCACTTTCGTATCCGAAGAAACCGCACCGCCGAGCTTTGCCGATGTAGGTGCCGGTGGAGCTGCAGCCAGAGAATTGGCAGTTGCGACGTTCAGTGCTGTCACCTTAGCGAGATAATCAAAATCCATCTTGTCGACGGTGTCACCATATTCGATGCCGTTCTCGGTGCGCAAATCCTGATGCTGGTGGTGGTAATTCTCGACACCAACAGTGAAGCGGATGGCAGGCAACCCCAGCTCAAGCGCTGGCAAATGGTCGCCGCCGCGCGCAAAACGGTCCGGACGGCGGACACCGAATGCGTCCAAGCCGATTTTGCCCATTTCAGTTTCGGCCACCTTGTCAGCATAGCGCATTAGCGCACGGCTTGGTCCGTCATCCTCACCGCCGCTTCCACGCCGCGCCATTTGCGCGGCCATATCCTCCGACGCGCGGATGCCTTCGCTGAAGATGCGGACGACATTGTCGACCTTGCGGCCATCGGTGCCAAGCGTACCGCCGACGATGTCGTTGTTGAGCATCGCAGTAACCTTCCAGCTACGCTCTTTGGCTGTCTCCGCAAGCAAACGGCCGCCAAACAGGCCCTGTTCTTCACCAGACAGCAACGCGAAGACAATCGTCGCCTCGCCTTGCGGCTGCTTCGACATCAGTCGCGCGGCTTCGATCACCAGAGCGCTACCCGAACCATCATCATTGGCCCCCGGCGCGTCTTTGGTAAAATCCATTACGTCCGAAACGCGACTATCGATATGGCCGGCGATAATGATGACATGATCCCAACCCATTTTTCCGGGCTTGATCGCCAGCACATCGACGATGTTGACGCCATTGGGAACGCGCGGGCCGGACATGTTGCGCTCAAGCATTTCGGTCGTCAGGCAGCCTTTGCAGGCCTTGGAAATTTTCTCAAATTCAGACTTGGCCCATGCCCGCGCTGCACCGATGCCACGTTTGGGGTCGGTCGCTGAACTCAGCGTATGGCGTGTACCGAAGCTGACCAGTTTTTCGACATCGGCCTTCAGCCGAGTCGGACTTGCTTCATTCTGGGCGATTGACGGTGTAGCTACGGCTAGAGCAAGCAGGCTTGCGATTAGGGGAAGTTTTTGCATAATCCCTTGGCTAACGCATCAGGTTTGCAAATACCAGCGCTCGCCGCCTTCTAATGCAAGCGCGGTCAATTTATCCGAAGCATAAGCGCCGGTATCGATACCAATCCGCGACCCGCGCTCCTCTACTTCGTCATAAATCGTGTGACCGTAGACCACGACCTTTTCGAGGTTTCCGCGCTGATCCACGAAATCCTCTCGTATCCAGCGAAGGTCGCTTGGTTTTTGTTCTGATAGTGGCACACCGGGGCGAATGCCAGCATGGACAAAGGCATAATCGCCAATGACAATCTGGTCTTCGAAGCTCTCGATAAATTCGAGATGCTCCTGTGGCACCAAGTTTTGCAGCCGTTCGCACAGCTGCTGCATATCTAGCGTAATATACTCGGCGCGCGTGATGGGGTAGGATAACACAGTGGCTTCGCCGCCAATCCGCAGGAAGAAACGCGTAACCTTTGGGTCATTATTACGACAGGCGCGGACAAATACTTCTTCGTGATTGCCCATCAGGAAACGCACATTTTTACCCGCTGCCTTTAGTGCGATTGCGGTTTCGATTACGCCTGCGCTGTCCTCGCCGCGGTCCATCAGGTCGCCCAGAAAGATGATTTGCGTATTCGCAGGCCCGCGCTGCGCATCGTCGGCCTCAATCTTCACGAGCAATGATTGCAGCAAATCATTCCGCCCGTGAATATCACCAATGGCATATACGCGCATGCCATCTGGCACCCGCGCGGTATCGAGCGGGCGCGAAATAACTGCTTTTTTGAAGAGGCGACCTAACATGGCTTGCGCCATATAGGCTTGGGCCGCCCGCTTTGAAAGGGCTAGCTTTCGGCGATAAAGGTCAGCCCGGCATTTGCCTGCAACCTTTCAACAAGTGCCTCGCCTAAGGCAGCACCTGGCGTAGTCACGCCGCCCGCGCCATCGATCTCGCACAACGCAATGGCGGTTTCGGCGATCATTTTCGACGTCGAGCCGTATCCGGGGTCCTTGTCGCCCTTGACTGAAAGCCGTGCGGTCCGCCCGTCCTGAAATTCGCCAACAAACAGTACGTCATAAAAGCCGGTTTCGCGTTCTTCCTTCGTCGGACCTTCGCCAGGCTTGGGGTCATCTGCCCCACCCATCATCGGCGTCGAGGCAACATGCTTCGCGATCGCTTCCCCCTGTTCGCCCGGGCCGGTGAGCATCATTTCGTCGTAAACAAAATCCGCACCATATTTCTGACCGAGCAGCGCATTGGTGCGATGCACATTCTTGGTATTGATAGGCGCCATCACAAAATTGGTGGCCCAACTTCCGAGGCTTTCGTCATATTCGGGCTTGTTGCCGGGCGGTTGTGGCGGCCCTTCAAAGCCGCCTGCGAGACTGAAAGGATTGACCAGATAGCCGATAACCGCAGGGTCTTTTGCCGCAGCCGCCATCGTGGCCTTCAAACTGGCCGCGGTGCCGCCGGAGAAGGTGCCCTTCATCGCGCGAACACGGCCTTTGACCCGCGATGCAGGCGCTCCGAATTTCTCCACGCAATGCTTTTGCAGCATCAACACCCCGAGGTCGAAGGGAATCGAGTCAAATCCAGCCGAAAATACAATTCGCGCGCCCGATGCTTTTGCCGCTGCGTCATGCTCGTCGATTTTCTGTCGCATCCAAGCCGGTTCGCCGCAGAGATCGGTATAATCAGTGCCATTGGCAACACAGGCCGAGACAAGCTCGTTTCCATAAAGCTGATACGGTCCAACAGTTGTGAGAACGACCTTTGCACGCTTCGTCATCGCATCCAGAGACGCCGGGTCAGACGCATCCGCAATTACCAAAGGGGTATCCGCTGACGCGCCAATCAAATCCCGAACTTCTTCGAGCTTGGCCAATGACCGCCCGGCCATTGCCCACTTCAAGCCGGATTTGTCCTTGAGATATTCGGCTACCAGCCGGCCCGTATATCCCGTTGCACCGTAGACGATGATATCAAATTCGCGTCCGCTCGACATAATGCTCTCCTGATTCTGTTTGAGTCAGGTGATGCGCGGCCTATGCTGGAAAGTCAAAACGCTAACGGTGACCGACGTCTACTCTATGGGCGGTGACGTTTTGAGCGGCGGTTGCCCGCTACCTTTCCGCGTTGAACTCTTGGCGCGAGGGGTCGGACCGTCGATCGTTGCCGGGTCACCATTATAGAGGATCGTAACCGGCAACTTGCGCGATGCAAAACCCGCATAGGTCTTTCCGGCCAATACCGAATTGGCATTGGGGTCCATCTTGCACCAAGCGACAAGATTAACGGTTACGTCCATGTCAAACGCCTGCGTTTCGCGCAAATATTCGGCAGCGCTATTTCCCTTCGCGACAAATGCTTTGAGCTTTTTTTCATATTCGCGCGCAGGGTTGAATGTAAGGTCGATGGCCGCACCTGTGCCTCGCCTGGACATCCTAAGCTCCACATCCAGTGAAACATCGGCGTCGCTGCGCCCAGCAACATTGGTTTGCTTTGGGGTTTTACCCCAATTGTTTAAAACCATCATGTCGTCATTGTGCAGCATTCCGTTACCGATAATCGCCTGCACTGCAGTCAGCCTAGCGCCTGGCTTGCAAAACACCTGACCGGTTACATTAAAGCTGGGGTTGTTGCTAGTTACGGCCAGATCACGCTTGGATGCGATTTTTGATGACGACATGTTTTTGAGGCTTAGCGTGCCCGAAGATATCGGTTTTGTTATGCTTACAGCTCCGACGGTAAAGCCATATTCTTGCTCGTCATATGCTGTGGCGGCGAACGGCACGGCGAGGCAAGCCAAGCCAGCTAGAACTTTCCAAATTCGATGCATGATTTCCTCCCTCTCCCGAAGAGAGCAGGATATTAACTCATTCATCGATTTTTCACGAGCAAATTTGCAAAATCGTCAGCCAGCCCCAGTTGCAGGATGGTCGCTAGTGTCTGCGACCCTTGCATCGGCCTCGCGACGTTTGCGGGTGCGGTAGGAATCGAAGCTCCAGCTTTTCTGGTCATAAGCAAACAGGCAGAGAAAGCCGCCAGCGATGGCAATATTCTTGAACGCCATCGCGGCTTGAATGGGGTCGGCTGTCTCGCGGTGGAAGAGCAATGCGGTCAGCAAGCAGAACGCTGCAAAAGCGAGCGCGGTCAGGCGGGTGAACACGCCAAAAACGATCATCAGTCCGCCGACAACTTCAAATAATGCTACCGGCAGAGCCATGCTGGATGGCAGACCGACACTCGCCATATAGGTGCCAGTCCCCGAAATATCAGTGAGTTTCATTGCGCCCGAGATGATGAATATCACCGCGAGCATCACCCGGCCAATAAATGCCAATAATCCTGAAAACATGGTATTTCTCCTCAAACCTTGAAGCAGGAACCCGCAGGAAGGCCGCGCGTTCCATCAGGCAGGATTTGAGTTGATTAAAGCTTGGGCAACGTAACGCCGCGCTGACCCATATATTTACCCGCGCGGTCGGCGTAACTGGTCTCGCAGGGCTGCTCGCCCTTCAGGAACAGAAACTGGCACGCGCCTTCATTGGCGTAGATTTTGGCGGGTAACGGCGTGGTGTTGGAAAATTCCAGCGTAACATGGCCTTCCCAGCCTGGCTCGAGCGGGGTAACATTGACGATGATCCCGCAGCGCGCATAGGTCGATTTGCCTAGGCAAATGACCAGCACATCGCGAGGGACGCGAAAATATTCGACGGTGCGCGCCAAGGCAAAACTGTTCGGCGGGATGATGCACACGTCGGTTTTGCGGTCGACAAAGCTTTTCGGATCAAATTCCTTCGGGTCCACCACCGAGCTATCGACATTGGTGAAAATCTTGAACTCGTCGGCAACGCGCGCATCATAGCCGTAGGAAGACAGGCCGTAGCTAATACAACCGTCGCGGCGCTGCGCCTCGACAAAAGGTTCGATCATGCCGGTTGCGTTGGCTTGCTCGCGGATCCAGATGTCGGAAAGAATGGACATGTTATTCCCTTATTTGAGGCTCGCCGGGCCAAAGCCGTGTGGCAAAAGCTGCGAGAGAGTGTAGGTTTCAAAGCCGTTCGCATGCGCGCAATGGACGGGAATATCAGTAACAGTGAGGTCCGCGACTTCCTTGATAATCTGACGGCAACGGCCACAGGGTGTGATGGGATGATCTGCCGTACCCACTTTGCCTTTTAGGCCACCGGCAACGGCAATTGCACGGATTTGCAGCAATTTCCCATCACTGTTCGCCTTCGCGATGGCGACCGTTTCAGCGCACAGCGTCATGCCGTAACTGGCGTTTTCAAAATTACTGCCCGTGACGACTTCGCCGTCATCAAGCAACAATGCTGCTCCGACATGAAAGTTCGAATAAGGCGCATAGGCGGTTTCCGCTGCCTCGATGGCGGCCTGCACCAGATACTGCGTCACATCATTCATTTGCGCACCACAACCCAGCGTACGGGTCCATCAACACCATCGATCTGACGCGCGGTATTCGCTGTCCACATCACCCATGGCCGCGCCGAATAATCTGGCAGGAACCAGTTTCCCTCCAGCCACACAGTCCGGTCAATTGCCTTGCTCACCTGATATTCCTTCTCGAACTCGGGCGTGAGTAGCAGGATCGCCGACGTGCCGCTATGCGCCTCTATCTGGTTCAGGAATGTGGCCAGTTCTGAAAGAATCAGAGCACGATTTGGCCGGCCTTTGCAGGTTTCGGAAAAATCGAGTTGGACAGCGGGTGGCAACGCGCGTTCGCTGCGCGGCACCGTGGTGATGAAAAGCGTCGCCTGGTCGGATGCGAGGCGGCAAATGTCGAAATGGTGGAGCGCGCCGAAACGGATCCCTGCCTGCTGCACAGATTCCAGGTTCGATTGAAACTGGGAATCGCGACCACGCGCGCCTTCGACGGCGGTAATATAAGCAAAGTCGACACCGGTAGCGCCAAGCTTGGGCCATTCGGGTTTGCCATTGGCGGCGCTGATCACAATGCCCTGAACAGGATATTCATCCCGCGTCGGCGCCCAGGCGGTCACATAGCTCCAGACAACATACGCCGCGAGTAGCAATGCGAGCACAATGGCACCCCAACGGAAATATCCGCTTCTTCCCCCCGCCATGCGGCTCTCACGCTCCCCGAATCAATATGTAGGACATGAACTCATAGATAACCTTGCCAAGGTTTGAACCCTTTTCATTTGGTTTGGTTCAGAAGCATCCGCCGCGCGCGATGCCCAGAAACGCCACGTTCTCCAAAGACACCGCCAAACCGCAACATGCCTCAATTTGGAACAAGCTGTTGTTTGACCGAGCATTTTACATGTCAGTGATTGGCCAAGCATGACAAAAAATGTTAAGAACTTCTTAACCACTTATTCTGGCTCTTTCCGGGTCGGGTTAGGTTGAAGGAGCGATTAACCATGAAGACCGTCCTTTTTTCTGGCATTGCTGCAGCGGCCATGTTCGCAGCTGCATCGGGCGCGAGCGCCAACGACTCGAGCGGGCCGGGCCGGAACAGCAGTCCTGATCGCACCGGCGATTATCGCGAGCCCGAATATGGCCCGGCGATGCGTCCGGACACCAACGTCTACAACTGGAATGACGATGGCAAAGTCGCCTTCGCCGCCCCCGATGGTTCGAGCTACAGTTATGACGGCGAATGGGATGGCGAATATGTCGACCCGCAAGCCCGCGTGTTCGAAGGCGAATGGGAAGGCACTGTGACTCGCCATGACGGCGTTAAGGGTCCGGGCCATGCTGCGCCTGCGCCTCCTCACCATGCTGTGCCTGCACCTCCGCATCATGTGATGCCATCATCGGCACCGCATCATTCAGGCGCGCCTTATCCAGAGCCTGATTATGACGATGGCGGCTATGACGTCCCGCGCGGCTACGAAAATTACGAACGTTGCCTGAAAAGCAACGGCCTGAAGGGTGCCGCCATCGGTGCGCTATTGGGCGGTGTTGCCGGCAACCGTATTGCTGGTCGTGGCAATCGTACCGGCGGCACGCTGGCGGGCGCTGGCATTGGCGGACTGCTTGGTGTTGCGGTTGAGAAAGCGGGCAACAAGTGCAGCCATCATCGCCCCCGCGCCCCACGTCCCCATGCGGCCTATCCTTACCCCTATCCACAGCCGGGCTATGGCGCTGGATGGCACGGCGGTTATTATTACTATCCGCAGCCCGTCGTGACGACGATCACGATGACCCCGGTTACAACGACTACGACGACGGTGACTGAAGAAGTCTATTATGAGACCGTTAAGACCCACCGCAAGCGAGCAGTGCGCAAGTGGAAGCCGAAACCCAAACCACGCTGCGTCTGCCGATAGTTAGGTGGCTGCAAAGCTGATACGAAGAACCCCGCCATTATGGCGGGGTTTTTTGTTGGGCTAGATTGTTAGCTCTTCGAACGCAGGCTCAAACCGTTCCCAGCCATCGGGGCCAAGTCGCTCCTGCGGCTGGTATCGTGCCTTGTACTGCATCCGCGCCGCGCCCTCGACCCAATAGCCGAGATATACATAAGGCAGGCCTGCGGCCCTAGCGCGCATGATATGGTCCATAATGATATAATTCCCGAGACCAGTGCGGCCTTCGGCTTCGGGATCGTAAAAGCTGTAGATCATCGACAGACCATCGGCTTGCTGATCGGTCAGGCAGGCACCAACGAGTTCGCCCAGCCGTCCGAAGCGGCCCGGTGCGCGATATTCGACGACGTGGCTGCGCACGGGCGACTGTTCGACCATGTCGGCATAATCCATGTCATCCATATTCGCCATGCCGCCTTCGGGATGGCGCTTACCAAGGTAACGGCGAAGAAGGTCATATTGTTCGGACGTCGACCAAGGGCGGCAGGCGCTGACAACAAGGTCGGAGTTACGCCGGATGATGCGTCGCTGCGTAGCGTTCGGCTGGAATTCCTCGGTGAGCACCCGCACCGACACACATGACTTGCAGTCGATGCAGCTTGGACGGTACGCAACATTCTGGCTGCGGCGAAATCCGATGCGGCCGAGCGCGTCGTTCAGTTCATCGGCGTGCGGGCCGTTCAGTTCGGTAAAAACCTTACGCTCGGTCTTGCCGGGTAAATAAGGGCATGGCCCTGGATTAGTGACAAAAAAGCGTGGAAACCGAACTGGTGCGCTCATCGATTATCCGTCCCGAAGACCAAAGTGTTGTTGATTTATTTACCTCGTATGCACCTGTGATTTAGCCATGAAAAGAGCATTTACCATGAAAATTGGGGACAGCGATTCACTTATTGAGCTCGACGCGCTCAACCTTATATCCTGCGGTGTTCAGGCCATCGACAAGACCCTGTAATTGTTCGGCATCTCGTGCTTCGCATTCGATGTCGGTGATGAGGCCCTTGGCAGGTAGCGTCGTAAAAATCCGCTGGTGATATATTTCGATGATGTTGACGTTGTGCTCGTTGAATAGCCGCATCACCTTGTAGAGCGCACCGGGACGATCTTGCAGCGTCAAGCGCAAACGGGCGAGACGGCCCGACCGAGCCAAGTCGCGGAGCAGGACATTGGCGAGCAAGCGCGTGTCGATATTGCCGCCGCACAACACGACGCCGACATTTTTGCCAGCGAAGATATCTGGATTGGCCATGACCGCAGCGAGCCCCGCCGCGCCTGCACCTTCAACCACAGTCTTTTCAATCTGCAGCAACAGGCTGACCGCGCTTTCCAGCTGCGCTTCGCTGACCAGCACAATGTCATCAACCATTCCGCGAATGACTTCGCTGGTAAAGCTGCCCGGCACTTTGACAGCAATCCCTTCAGCCAGCGTGTCGCCTTCGCAGGGCAATTGCTGGTTCTTGAGGAGAGCATACATCGAAGGGTAAAGCTCCGCCTGCACACCGATAAGGCCGATATCAGGCTTCAGCGCGCGCGCCGCAGTCCCCATGCCAGAGAGCAAACCGCCGCCGCCGATGGGTACGACGAGCATGTCGAGCGAAGGGATGCTCTCGAGCATTTCCAGAGCGACAGTCCCCTGCCCTGCGGCGACATCGGGGTCGTCAAAGGGGTGAACAAATGTGAGACCCTGCTCGGCTTCAAGCAACCGTGCGTGTTTATAGGCATCGTCAAAACTCTCGCCAAACAGCACGACATTGCCGCCGACGCTCTCGGTTTGCATAACCTTTACCGTCGGGGTTGGGACCGGCATCACAATAGTGACAGGAATGCCAAGCCGCGTGCCGTGATAGCTGAGGCCTTGCGCATGGTTGCCTGCCGACGCGGCGATCACACCCTTGGCGCGCTGTTCTTCGGTCAGTAGCAGCAACGCATTCAAGGCACCGCGTTCCTTGTACGCTGCGGTAAATTGAAGATTCTCGAACTTCAGATAAATATTCGCGCCCGTCAGCTTGGATAGCGTCTGGCTATGCAGTGTTGGCGTAGCGACAATGGAATCGCGGATGCGCGCATGGGCGGCGCGGACGTGGTCGAGGGTCAAGAGGTCGGACATGGCCGCTGCCCCTATCTTATCTGGCGCGATGTGAAAACAAACATTAAGGCACGGCTATGACTAGAATAGCTTTTATCGGATTGGGCGTCATGGGCGGCCCTATTGCAAGGCATCTTTCGACCGCCGGTTACGAGATGACAGTTTATAATCGGTCGCGCGCCAAAGCAGAGACCTGGGTGTCCGCGCATGGAGGCACGCTGGCCGGTTCTCCTGCCGAAGCGGCGAAGGATGCCGAGGTTGTCATTAGCTGTGTCGGCACTGACGACGATCTGGCGGGTGTAACGCTAGGCCGCGACGGAGCATTTGCCGCGATGGCAAAGGGCAGCCTTTACATCGACCACACGACGGTATCGGCCCGCATCGCCCGGCAATTAGGTGTCGAAGCCAAATCACGCGGGTTGCAAGTGGTTGATGCACCACTGACCGGCGGGCAGATTGGCGCTGAAAACGGCACGCTGGCAATCATGTGCGGCGGCAGCGAGGCCTCAATGGAAGCTGCCCGCCCGATCATGGAGCCCTATTCGAAGCGCATCGTCCATGTTGGTGGCCCCGGTACCGGACAGACCACAAAAATGTGCAACCAGATCGCCTTTGCCGGCGTCATCCAGTCGCTATCCGAAGCCTTGCGGTTTGCCCAGTCGGCGGAGCTTGATGTTGCCAAAGTCTATGAGGCGATTTCCGGCGGCGCGGCTCAGAGCTGGCAGATGGATAATCGTTGGGCGACGATGGCGGAAGACAAGTTCGACTTCGGTTTTGCCGTGGACTGGATGCGAAAGGATCTGGGGCTGGCGTTCGAAGAGGCACGCGCATTGGGTGCGACGCTTCCCATCACCGCGCTGATCGATCAGTTCTATTCGGATATACAACAAATGGGCGGCGGTCGCCTCGATACCAGCGCTATTGTGAAAAGGTTACCTAAAGGATGATACCGACTCCCAAGGTCCGTTCGTGTCGAGCATCGTCGAGACACCGAGAGGATGCGCAAGACGGATGGGTGTCTCGACTACGCTCGACACGAACGGATATTTTCTGATGAACAAGTTTTTTGTACTCGCCCTCCTCACCATCGCCACCCCTGCCTTCGCTGATGGCATCGTCGAGAATGTCAACGGCATCACGCTCGATAAAGACGGCAAGGTTATCCGTTTCAATGCTGTGCTGATTGGCAAAGACGGCAAGGTCACGCAGCTACTGACGGGCAAGGACAAGGCACCCAAGCAACCCGACTTCCGTCATGATGGGCGCGGCGCGACGATGTTGCCCGGGCTGATTGACGCGCACGGGCATGTAATGGGGCTGGGATTCCAGCAGCTGACGCTCGACCTGTCGGCCACCAACAGCCTTGCCGAAGCGCAGGCCGCTATCCGTGATTATGCTGCAAGAAACCCCGACCGGCGCTGGATAATAGGGCGCGGGTGGAACCAGGAAAAATGGGGTCTGGGCCGCTTTCCGACTGCTGCCGATTTGGATGCCGCCGTGGCTGACCGCCCGGTTTGGCTTGAACGCGTCGATGGCCATGCAGGTTGGGCGAATAGCCGCGCGATGCAGATTGCGGGCGTTACGGCAGCTTCAAAGTCTCCGGCCGGTGGGCGGATTGAATTGGTCGGGGGGAAGCCAAGTGGCATTTTCGTGGACGCCGCTTCGGAACTTGTCGGCAAATTCGTGCCCCCGCCAAAGCCACTCGAACGCGACATCGCGCTCGGCGAAGCGCAGAAAAAGCTGCTTTCACAAGGCATCACCGCTATCGCCGATATGGGAACCACTATTGACGACTGGCAAAGCTATCGTCGCGCGGGCGACGCTGGCTGGCTGTCGATGCGGATTTTCAGCTATGCCGCTGGTATCGACAATATGGTCATGATTGCCGGACCAAAGCCCACGCCGTGGCTCTATGACGACAAATTGCGCCTTGGCGGAGTTAAGCTCTATCTCGACGGTGCGCTGGGCAGTCGCGGCGCATGGCTTAAAAAGCCATATAGTGACGCCCCCGGCCAGACCGGCCTGCAATTTCTTGCAAGCGCCGAAATCCGCAACCTGATGGTGCGCGCGTCGATGGATGGGTTCCAGACCGCAATTCACGCCATTGGCGATGCAGCAAATGCCGAAGTCATAAGCGCGGTCGAAGAATTGTCCGAGGCCTATAAGGATGATCGCCGCTGGCGGATTGAGCATGTGCAGATTGTCGATCCAATCGACCTGCAAAAGCTCGGGCAACATGGCATAATTTCATCGATGCAACCGGTGCATCAGACATCGGACCGAACAATGGCAGAGGCGCGGCTTGGGCCGGAGCGCCTTAAGGGCGCTTATGCGTGGCAGTCGATTGCCAAGGCGGGTGGCAAGCTGGCGTTCGGTTCTGACGTTCCTGTTGAGTCAGCCGATCCGTTCGCCGGTCTCGCCACGGCAATGACGCGCGAAGATGCGGCGGGCCAGCCATTCGGAGGCTGGCGCCCCGAAGAACGGGTGACGCGCGAGCAGGCGCTTGCGGGCTTTACCACGGGCGCAGCTTATGCGGCGTTCGCCGAAACCAAAGTTGGTTCGCTGACACCCGGTCATCATGCAGACTTCATCCTAATCGACGTCGATCCGCTGCTTGCGTCGCCGTCTGAACTGCGTAAGGCAGTGGTCAAGGAAACATGGGTGGGTGGCCGCCCGGTTTATAAAAATGCTGCAGCCATTGCTGCAGGCGAACGCAAAGATGGAGAGACACGATAATGGCACGCGCATGGACATTGGCTAGCCGCCCGGCAGGGCTTCCCAACGACAGCAATTTTGCGATGATCGATACGCCTGATGCGCCGCTGGGCGACGGCGAGTTTCGCGTCGCCAATAGCTGGCTGTCGGTCGACCCCTATATGCGCGGACGGATGAACGACGCGAAAAGCTATGCCGACCCGTTTGCGCTTGGCGAACCGATGACCGGCGGTGCAGTCGGTGCAGTGACCGAAAGTAATAACCCCGATTTTCCGGTCGGCGCTAAAGTGCTCCATATGGGCGGCTGGCGTGACAGCGTTGTTTTGGGTGGTGGCAAAACGCCGCCAGCAGGGATGCCACCGGTGAAGCTACCTGAGCTCGGTGTTCCGGATCAGCATTGGCTCAGCATCATGGGCATGCCCGGCGGCACTGCATGGTTTGGCCTGCTCAAGGTAGCCGATGCCAAGCCCGGCGAAGTCGTATTCATATCTGCTGCGGCAGGTGCGGTTGGCTCTACCGTAACGCAAATCGCCAAGGCCAAGGGCATGAAAGTCATCGGCTCCGCTGGTGGCGCGGACAAATGCGCTTGGGTGAAAGAATTGGGTGCTGACGCAGTAATCGATTATAAGGCAGGCAAAGTGCTGCCGCAATTGATGGCGGCGCTGAAGGAAATGGGCGAACCCGGTATCGACGTGTATTTCGACAATGTCGGCGGCGAACATTTCGATGCGGCGCTGGCGACATCGAAAGAATGGGCGCGATTTGCGATCTGCGGGATGATCGACGTCTATAACGACTTCAAGGCGCAGCCGATGCAATATCTGCCGATGATTATCGGCAAGCGCGTAACCATAAAGGGTTTCTTGTACCCCGATTTTTATGCGCAAGTCCCGGAATTCAACACCGACATGGCCGGCCTGATTGCATCGGGGGCGGTCAAAGGGCGCGAGACTGTGAAGGAAGGGCTCGAAAAAACGCCTGAAGCGTTCATCGGGCTGTTCAGTGGCGAAAACACCGGAAAGATGCTCGTCAAGCTATAGGTGCGGTAAAATTGCTGCGCAGCAATTTGCGCCCTTAAATCGCTGGATTGAAGCTTGATAGCGTCATGCATGCCGTAGCGTCAATTTGATGATTGTTGCACAATAGCATCACTGCAGCAATTTCAAGGGATTCCGCGCTTTACGCCGATGACATTCGTATGCGTCTCAGCTACATTGTTACAAAATAATGTCGAAACAGGAGAGTATGCGATGTCGGGACGTGACAAAACCTTTATCCACGCACTAAAATTTTCTGCAGCATGCATCGCGTTGGCGATGCCAACGCTGTCATTTGCACAGGAAGAGCCGCAGGCAGAAGAAGCCACGACGAACGATGACGAAATCGTTGTTACCGCGCAGGGCCGTACACAATTGCTGTCGGACGTGCCTGTTGCGATTTCCGCAGTCAACGCCGAGACGCTTCAGAACAGCGGTGCGAACGACATTCGTCAGTTGAACCAGGTTGCGCCTTCACTGCTCGTTTCGTCGACAGGTTCAGAAGCCAATGGGTCCGCCCGTATCCGCGGCATCGGTACTGTGGGCGACAACCCCGGCCTCGAAAGCTCGGTCCCTGTATTCATTGACGGCGTTTACCGTTCGCGTTCGGGTATCGGCCTGAACGAACTCGGCGAAATCGACCGCGTCGAAGTGCAGCGCGGCCCGCAGGGTACGCTCGGTGGACGTAACTCGTCGGCCGGTCTGATTAGCATCTATTCGAAGAAGCCTTCGTTCACTTTCGGCGGCACCGGCGAGCTGACATACGGCAATTATGAATTCATGCGCGCCGCGACCAGCTTCACTGGCCCAATCACCGAACAACTCGCGTTCCGCGTCGATGGCGTTTACGTAAAGCGCGATGGTTTTTATACCGACGACCAGAATGGCCGCGATGTTAATAATCGCGACCGTTATTTCCTGCGTGGGCAGTTGTTGTTCGAACCATCAGACGCGCTGTCGATCCGCCTGATCGCGGATTACACGTCGCGTAAGGAAGAATGCTGCGCGGCAACCTATGTCGACCAAACGGTCAATCAGTATATCGGCAACCTGAATAACCCGTCGACCCCACTTTCGCCGCTATCGACAAGTGGCAATAACATTATCAACGTGTTGCGCGATTTAGGGCAAGGCTTGGGGGCCTTCAATCAGGGCTATGGCCGCAAAATCTCGGTCAGCCCCAACCGCGTATTTACCGGTGAGACAAAGGATTATGGTTTCTCAGGCCAGATCGATTATGACTTCGGCGGCGCAACGCTGACTTCGATTACCGCTTACCGCCAGTATCGTTCGGGTCAGGCATCTGACACCGACTACGGCGAAGTTGATATTCTCTACCGTGCACCAAGCGACGATGCTTACCGCCAGTTCCACACCTTCACACAGGAACTGCGGTTGCAGGGCGAAGCCTTTGGCGGCTCGCTCGACTGGCTGATCGGCGGCTTCTACGCTAATGAAAAGCTCACTGTTCGCGATAATCTGCGCTTTGGTAACCAATATGGCCGGTTCGCTACATGCCGTATCGTCTCAGGCGGTTTGGCCGCTGGTTACTCACCAACCGGTCAGGCTTGCCTCAATGCTCCAGTAAGAGGCGCTATTGCCGCAGGGCTGTCTGCGCTGGGTGCTGGCGGACCAGCCATTCTTGCCGGGCTCGACCGTCTGGACACGATGAATGATCGCGGGACCACCAATGACCGTTATTTCCAAAATGGCACCAACTGGGCGATATTCACCCACAATATCGTGCACATTACCGATACGCTCGATCTGACGCTTGGTGTCCGCTACACAAAGGACAAGAAAAAGTTTAATGCCGCCTTCGGTAATGACAATACCGTTTGCACCGCCAACCAGGCAGCGCTCACGCCGTTTTTAACGACAGCTCTCGCCGGAACAGCAGGCGGTATTATCGGCCTTTCATGCCAAGGCAACTCGACCGCTGAACTCAACGGTGTGACGATCAAAGACAGCCGTGGCGAGGACGAGGTCACCGGCACCGCGATCCTTTCGTGGAAACCCACCGATGACTTGCTGCTCTATGGCAGCTTCGCACGCGGTTACAAGGCTGGCGGGTTCAATCTCGACCGGTCGGCACTCAAATCGCCGGTGCCAACATTTGCATCTGTAGGCGGCGCGCAAGCGCTGGTCGGCAACCTGCAATTCGATCCTGAACTGGTCGACAGCTACGAAATCGGAGCAAAATATTCGACCGGGCCGTTCAGCCTGAGCGTGTCAGCGTTCCGTTCGGATTTCTCGAACTTTCAGTTGAATACCTTCAACGGCACGGTGTTTCTCGTGCAGACCATTAACGGATGCAACAATCTGATTGGCGGGCCGAACGCTGATACGGATCAGAATTTGTCGGCAGCGGGAAGCAACTTCAATTCCGCACCGAACACAACCGGAACCTGTGCTGCCGGGGACGTAACCTATGGCGTCCGGACGCAAGGCGTCGAGCTTGAAGCGTCACTGGTTCCAGCGCGCAACTTCCGCGTCGCTGCCGGTCTGACATACGCCCGTACCAAATATCAGGACGACCTGATTGGCACCAAAAATGGCACGGCACTCGATACCGCACTTCGCAAGCTGCCCGGCGACAATCTTTCAAATGCGCCGGAGCTTGTGGCGACTTCGAGCGTAACTTGGACGCCGGAAATCGGCAGCGGCGGGTTGACTGGCTTGGTATATATCGATGGCCGTATGACCAGCGATTACAACACCGGTTCCGACCTATTCCCGCAAAAGGAACAGGACGGCTTTGCGGTGTTTAACGCGCGCATCGGTCTTCGTGGTCCCGACGAAGCGTGGGGTCTTGAACTATGGGCTCAGAATATCTTCAATGAAGATTATGCACAGGTCGCTTTCAATACGCCGTTCCAGGCGGGTGCTACCTCGGCACCTTTCGTTGACCCGCAATATCCCGGTGGTCGCCAGATCTTCTCGCAGTTCCTTGCTGAGCCGCGGACTTATGGCATCACGCTGCGCGGCAAATTCTAACCGTCGCATCCACACAAAAAGAAAAAGGGCTCGCAGCAATGCGGGCCCTTTTTTATTAGCGCAACGATGAAAAATTAACTGCCGAAACCGACGCTCAAGAAACCGGGCATCGGGCCATTCCAGTCGGCATCAGTCACGGCGTCGGCAGCTTCCATCTTCGGTGCAGGCTTTGACCGTGCTGGTTTCTTTTCGACGGGTGGGGACGCTGGTTGCGGCTTGTCCTGTTCGGGCTTTGCAGCTTTATTCGTTGCGGAAGGCGTCCTGCGTCCGCGTTTGGCAGGGGCACGCTCTTCGGCATCCACTGCCGGTGCTTCAATCTGGCCCAACCGCTCGATTTTCATGCCGGTCAGTTTTTCGATGCTGGCAATCGCTTCTTCGTCGGCCTTGGTGACGAAGGTGAAGGCTTTGCCCTTTGCCCCTGCCCGGCCGGTCCGGCCGATCCGATGCACATAGTCATCGGGATGCCAGGGCGCGTCGAAATTGAACACATGGCTGACGCCCTTAATATCCAAGCCGCGCGCCGCTACGTCGGACGCGACAAGCAGATCAATGTCGCCGTTCTTGAACGCTTCCAACTGCTTCTGACGCGATGCCTGATCGATATCGCCATGGATCTCGCCCGAGCGTAAGCCGTGGCGCTGCAAGCTGGTGTTCAACTCGCGCACCGTCGTCTTGCGGTTGCAGAAGATGATTGCGTTGGAGACTTTTTCGCTGCGGATTAAATCACGCAAAACGTCGCGCTTCTTCATCGGCGAGACGTTGACCAGAAACTGCTCGATATTGATATTGGCCGTCGCGGGACGCGCTACTTCGATATATTTGGGGTTCGACAAAAACTTGTCGGCCAGCTTCTTGATGGGCGGTGGCATCGTGGCCGAAAACAGTAATGTCTGGCGCGTCGCTGGTAGCTTCGTACAGATATGCTCAATGTCGGGAATGAAGCCCATATCGAGCATCCGGTCAGCCTCATCGATGACCAGCATTTCGCACCCGGTCAGCAAAATCTTGCCGCGTTCAAACAAGTCCATCAGCCGGCCCGGCGTGGCGATGAGCACATCGACGCCCTTTTCCAGCGCTTTGACCTGATCGCCCATCTGCACGCCGCCAATCAGCAGTGCCATCGAAAGCTTGTGATATTTGCCGTATTTCTCGAAATTCTCGGCCACCTGCGCGGCGAGTTCGCGGGTAGGCTCCAATATGAGCGAACGGGGCATCCGCGCCCGCGCACGGCCATTAGCGAGCACATCAATCATCGGCAAAACAAAGCTTGCAGTCTTGCCGGTGCCGGTCTGCGCAATTGCGATGATGTCGCGCATCATCTGTACCTGCGGGATTGCGGCGGCCTGGATTGGGGTCGGCGTATCATAGCCAGCCTCGGTAACGGCTCTCAAAAGTTCATCAGACAAGCCGATATCGGCAAAGCGCATATTATTGTTCCGGAAAAGCAAGGCACGCCATGCAAGCGATCAAGGACCGTTGTGGCTTGCGCGGCCTTTGGTCTGCTATTGGCAAAATGTCAAGGAAATTGGCCGTGATTAGCGGGGAACAAGCAGCCGGAATTTGTCTACCTCACACTTCGCGCCAGTGCGCGCATGCAAAAGATCGCGGTCGACGCACAATTTGCCATCGGCCGGCCGCTCCATATAGGCACCTGCATAAAATTCACGAGCCAGGCAGCCATCGCCCAAATACGCCCTGATAATCACGCCATCGCGGGTCAATAGCTCGAGCGACTGCTTTGTGCCAACCCGCGATCCAGCGAGCTTTTCAATCCAAAGGCATTTGCCTATTTTCTGCTCTTTATATTTGATAACCGCCGCACTGGTTTTGCGAAGCCCATTTGCTCCCATCATTGCCTGCTGGCTGGGCAAGCGGACGATAACGCGCTGGTCGACACGAACCTGGTAGAAATTCGTGTCCAACCGGATAATCGGCGCAAACGGATTATCTGCTCTTACGATCTCTACTTGCCCCCAAGCGTTGTACGACATTGCCAGCAAGCCCGCCGCAAACAACACTGAGGTAAAGGCTGCGCGCAAGAATCGTTCCGGTATCAAGTTGAAGTTCGTGGAGCTTTAGTCGATAGGGTTGAACGTTATATGAATTGGACATTCCGTCCCCCGCTGTCAATCTATCGGAAGACACCGTGCCAAATGTAAACGCATTATCCGAATTACGGGAATTGCTGGGACCGAAAGGGTTTACCGAGGACCTTGATTTCATGGCGCCCTGGCTTACCGACTGGCGCGGACGGTTTACCGGATCGGCAGCTGCCCTGGTGTCACCGTCCAATATCGAAGAGGTCGCCGCTGTCGTCCGCATTGCCGCCAAATATCGATTGGCGCTGGTCCCGCAAGGCGGCAATAGCGGTATGGTCGCAGGTGCTACGCCCGACGCGAGCGGCGAGCAGGTCATCATTTCTCTGCGCCGCATGAATGCCATACAGTCGGTCGACGCTGATAGCGGGCTGGTACGATGCGAAGCCGGCGTAATCTTGCAAAATCTACAGGAAGCGGTTGCATCCGGAGGTCGGCGTTTTCCACTGACCTTAGGGGGTAAGGGATCGGCAACCGTTGGAGGCCTGATATCCACCAATGCAGGCGGCACGCAGGTGCTACGCCACGGCACGATGCGTCAATTGGTTGCAGGAGTGCAGGCTGTGCTGCCTGATGGTTCCATCTACGATGGCATGGCACCGCTGAAGAAAGACAATCGCGGTTATGATCTGAAACATTTGCTCATAGGCAGCGAAGGGACGATTGGTATTGTCACCGGCGCCGTGCTCCAAACGGTACCTGCGCTCATCGACCGCGCGGTAATCTGGGTTGGGCTAGACAGTCCGGAACAGGCTTATCGACTGCTCTTGTTTATGCAAAGTCACGCCCGCGACAGGCTTGAGGGGTTCGAAATATTACCGCAACGCGCACTCGACGCAGTGGTCAAACATATCACCGGTACGCGGGCACCGCTTGAAACCGCACATCACTGGCATGCACTTATGGAGTTTGTGCAGGACAATCCTGCCCAGCCTGCGCCTGCCGAACTTGCGACCAGATTGCTGGAAGAGGCAATCGGATCTGGCCTGCTGGAGAACGCCACAATCGCCAGCAGCGAGGCACAGGCAGAAGCATTCTGGAAAATCCGGGACTCGATAGCCGAGGCTGAGCGCGCCGAAGGACCGGCGCTTCAACATGATATCAGCGTCCCGGTGGAGGCGATGGCGAGGTTTATTGCGGCGGAATCCCCGGTGATTGAGGACCAATGGCCGGGGACGAAAACTGTTGCTTTCGGTCATCTGGGCGACGGCAACATCCATTTTCACGTCAAGGCTCCAACCGATGTTCCCGTTGCAGACTGGTATGCGGGCGAAGGCAAGGCGATAACGTCACATGTTTATAACCGCGTGCGCGATTATGCGGGATCGCTATCTGCCGAACATGGCATTGGCCAAGCAAAAATTGACGAGTTTGCCAGACTTTCGGAACCTGCGCGATTAACCGCCTTACGGGCAATCAAATCAGCGTTCGATCCGCTTGGCATCATGAACCCCGGCAAGCTTGTTCCGCTTGCCTAAGCGAGCCTGTCCGCCTAAAGCGCCGCAACGAATTTCTGTCACATTCTCAATCAATGGAGTTTCCGATGGCCACCGCGCCCCAAGCCGCCAATTTGCCGCTTCTTTATAAAGACCTGGTCCCGCTGAACAGCAATGAACATGGGACATGGAAATCGCGAATGCTGGAAAATGCGAAGTTCATGGACGGCCAACATGCCATCCCGCTGACGATCGAAGAGTTCGTGCCTGCATCACGCAATTATCCAATTATTTTTTCGGCATCGGAAACCCCTGTGCCTTTGGTGCTGATGGGAATGAATGAGGGCGTTAACACCTTCATGAATGAAGAGGGGCAGTTTGATCGCCCGGTTTATGTGCCTGCATATATCCGTCGCTATCCATTTTTGCTCGCCAAGCTTCGTCCGGATACCGACGAATTGTCACTGTGCTTTGATCCGACATCTGGCGCGGTTGGCGAATATGACGAAGGCACCGCATTATTTGAAGATGGTCAGCCGAGCGAAAATACCAAAGCTATCCTGAAATTCTGCGAAGACTTTGAAAATGCGGGTGCACAAACGCACGCGTTCGTCGAAGAATTGCAAAAGCTTGACCTGCTAATGGACGGTGAAGTTTCGATTCAGCAAGAAGGCCAGGATACGCCTTTCATCTATCGCGGTTTCAAAATGGTTGATGAAACCAAGCTGCGCGATCTGCGCGGCGATGCCGTGCGCAAGCTCAACCAGAACGGCATTCTCGCGCTTATCCACGCGCATCTGTTCTCGTTACAGCTGATGCGCGAAATATTTGCAGTTCAGATTGCACAGGGTAAGGTACCCCAAGTGACGGAACTGCCAGCGGCATAATAACCGCTAAAACCAACATGCCGTCACTTCATGCTTTAAAGGAGTGACGGCGTGGGAAAATATAGCAAGACAGCCATTGCACTGCACTGGATCATCGCGATTCTGATTGTTAGCAATGTGACATTAGCCAGCATGTCGGAAGATTTACCGCGCGCTGCCAAGGCTGCCTATATGGATCCGCATAAGGCCATTGGCATTTCCATCCTGCTGTTGTCGCTTCTCCGATTGTTTTGGCGCATCGGACACAAACCGCCGCCGATGCCCGACGCGATTACCGGATGGCAGGCGACGCTAGGCAAAGCAGTCCACGCGCTTTTCTATTTCCTGATTATTGCAGTGCCGTTGACCGGCTGGCTGATGGTCGCCGCTCGTCCTGGCGCTCCACCGGTGGATTTCTTTGGACTGTTCAGCATTGATCTGCCTGTTGGCGATAGCAAGGCGTTGTCTGGTTTCGGTCATGAAGGCCATGAAATTCTAACTAAACCGCTGGTCATCCTTATTTTCCTGCACGTCATCGGTGCGTTGAAGCATCAGTTTGCCGACCGCCTGCCCTTCATCCAGCGCATGTGGCCATAAAAGGAACCGGCCGGCGGGGGCAACGCCTAGTCACCGTCGAGATATAGACATCGGGCGTGGATAAAGAGGGTATTTCGGGCGTCTTCGGACAGCATTTCCCTCAACATGTCGTCAAATTGTGGACGTGCGTTCAACGCAGCGAGCTTAATCGCATGTATGAGCAAGGTTTCATCTAACCCCGCGCACGGACAGCAAGGGCGCCCAACTTCAAATCGCTCTGGCCATACATAGTCGATTGTGGCCATCAACAGTCCAAACCTCCGCGCGGCCAGCTGCGAGCCTAGGCACTCTGACATCCGTGGCAACGGGTTTTGCCCCGCAGCTGATATAATACACCATATCCGCGCTGCCATTATGTGGCGCGCGCAGCGCGAATGAATTTCGCTCAACCTTATGGGTTTGGGTAGGAATTGATCAACCAGCATGACATCTCCAAAAAGCAAATCTTATTGCGAGTTATTATCATTAGCAATAGCTGTTTTGAATTTGGGATGCCTTGATGTGTTCGTTTGCCCTTAATGTCCGCTCAGCCCACCGCTCAGAACATAAAATATTTTGCGATGGTCTTGATTTTGAAATGTGTCGTGCCCATTCTGGTTGAAGGACGGAAATCTCCCCTCCCTTTTCCGTCCTACCGGTGCCGTTATGCGGCACCACTCCCTGAACCTTGGCCACCCCGAATTTATTCGGGGTGGTTTTTTCTTGGTCGGGCTACTCGGCAGCTATCAGCGTCGATGAACCTAATGCTTCGTCGGTCAACGCGTCGACAAGATTGGTTATCAATGCGCCCGTTTGCGCCAATCCGGCCCCGGGTTCTCGCAAATCGGAACCAAGATAAAGCGAACGATCCACCTCCAGTTGAACGGCGTGAATATTTGCCCGCGGCTTTGCATGGCGGTTCAGGATATACTCGCCCGAATAAGGGTGATTGAGCGCAACTGGGTAACCGCTGCAACGAATGCGCTCCATCATCAGCTCGGCATATTGCGACGCCGCGCTCTTGCCAAACCTGTCGCCGATGACAAATTGTGGCGCAGGGGCAGCGACATACTGCCTTAATGGCGGCATACTGTGCAAATCGAGCAGTACCGCTACCCCGAACTTCTCCCGCATTTGCTGCAATATTTGTGAGATTGCCGCATGATAAGGCCGGTGAAAACTGGCTAACCTGTCTTCGATATCGTCAAGCTCGAACAGGCGCCTCCATAAATCGCCATCGCCCGACAGCCGGCGCGGGATCAAGCCAAGTCCGCCACGTTGTTTTGCGCCCGGGGTGGGATAACATTCGCGCTGCGCGCCGCGCACCATCTCGACATCCAGATCATTCTCGTCACGATTGAGGTCGATCCAGGCGCGGGCCCGATGGGCGATAATGACAGGATATCCGAGCGCCACTGCCTTACGCGCCAGCAAATCGGCGTAGCGGTCTTCAAGCCGTACTAACGCCGCTCTGGGCAAGCGAAGTGCATCGAACACCGAATCGGGATAATCACGCCCTGCGTGCGGAACCGACAGCAGCACCGGACGTGACAAGATATCCGTGCCAAACACTGAAAACCCGGTATCGCTTGCGTTTGTCATCGACTCCCTTTTCAATCGAGCCGATATTTGCCACGTTTTTTGCGAATTGGTGCAAAAAAATTAAATCTCTGCAATTATGGTGCGGGGCAACGGCGTAGTCAGGAACTCTGCGCAAAGGATATTGAGGACACATAATGACCCGCATACTGCTAGCCGAAGATGAACAAGCAATGCGCGAATATCTGGCACGCGCGCTGGAGCGTTCCGGCTATGAAGTTGTGGCCGTCGACCGCGGCACCGAAGCCGCGCCATTGCTTGAAGCCGAGCATTTCGATCTGTTGTTGACCGATATTGTCATGCCCGAAATGGACGGCATCGAACTCGCGCGCCATTGCAGCAAGGTTTCTCCTGCCACCGAAGTCATGTTCATCACGGGCTTTTCGGGAGTTGCGCTGCGCGCCGGCGAATCGATGCCAAGCGCTAAAATCCTATCCAAACCCTTCCATCTGAAAGACCTCGTTCTTGAAGTGGAGCGACTGTTCGCTAAGGAAAGTTTCGGCGAACTGAAATAGGCTTGAATGATAAGGCAAGCCCAGCTAGAGGCTGCGGCAGCGTGGGCGTATAGCTCAGTGGTAGAGCACTGTGTTGACATCGCAGGGGTCGCAAGTTCAATCCTTGCTACGCCCACCATTTCCCCTTGATGTCAGCTCTTACTGGGCGCTTTTCCAAACCATCGCTTGTGCGCCCGTGTAAAGGCGCTGAGGTCGCTGTAGCCCAACAACAGAGCAATCTCCCCAAGCGGACGTTTGTCTTCCATTACATACAACGCGCACAAATCCTGCCGAACAAGGTCAAGAAGTTCGCGGAAAGGAAGGCCCTCTTCCACGAGTTTCCGCCGCAAGGTCCGTTCGCTCATCCCGAACGACTTTGCCATGCGAGCGAGTGTCGGCGGCGATTTGTCGACTTCGTTGGACAGATAGAAATAGCTGTAAGCCAAATGCACCTTACCTTCGGCCATCCAGTTTGCCGGCTGCTGGTACCGCTCCGATGCGGCATCGAATAACGCTGCGTTGGCAAATGGCGATGGCCGAAATACCTGTCTCGCAGCAATTTCCATGCGCGTCTGCGGCATGGAAAATTCCACGGGGCAGCCAAAAGCGGATTCATATTTGGCAACATCAAAACGCGGTCTGTGCCGGAAATGTACCGCACGCAGTAGCGGCGGTTCGCCCAGTATCTGTCGTGACAGCCTGGCATAAGTCGCCACCGAAAACTCGATAAATGCGGCATAGGCGTCGACATAATCGGGGTGACACTCCCATGTCAGATAAGGTGGCTTGCCAGCGGGATCGAACGTGGTGCGAAACATATTCTGGCGCAGTTGCTGAATTCGGATATTGGCTTCGATTACCGACGCCAAATTGGCCTCCAGCCGCGTCGCGTACCCAAGGTCGGAAAAGTTCTGCATCGACGCCTTTTCCCCAATCCGCAGATGCACCGACGGGTCGTTAAAATGCTGCTCCAGCATGTGAAAAAAGCGCAAGACGATCTGCGACGACAGTCGGCTGAGGGGATTACGCAGGCGGGCTTCGTCAATACCAACGGCACTCAGCATCGCACGCCGGTCGCCGCCTTCGGCGACCGCAGCACGGACAATACGGACCAGTAGGCTCGCCGACATGGTGTCCGGCGCAACCGCCCTGCCGTCGTCCAACAATGTGTTGATCCAGCTGTAAATCCTGTCGCTCCCCAATGACGTAAGGGAAAGCTTGAACATGCCCTGCGGTTGAAGGCAAGCGTCATTTTCAGCGGGTTGCGGGGCACATTTTTGCTCGCTAAGCCTTTGGAATGAACCTTGCCTCCATCCTTGCCCGGTTCGAACCGGGCGCCGTATCGCACCGCATTTCAATCCCGCCCAGTTGGCATCAGGGACGGACATCCTATGGCGGGTTGAGCTCGGTACTCGCGTATCAGGCCGCCAAGCTTGCCGGCGAGGACCTGCCGCCGCTGCAATCCGCGCAGATTGCCTTTGTCGGTCCGCTCGCAGGAGATGTCGAGGTGACAGCAAAGGTCCTGCGCCGCGGCAAGAACACTGCCTTCGTTAAGTCTGAAATCAGTGGAGCAGATGGCGTCGGGCTATCGTGCACATTCATTTTCATGAACCGGCGGCACAGCCATCTGGATTATGAAGGTTTGGAGCGTCCCGAATTTCCACCGATCCCCACCGCCGAAAACGCGCGCAGCGGTCCGCCAGAATTCTTCACGGGGCATATGCAATATCCCGACAAAAGGTTGGAGCTCGGCCTTGCGACGAACCGTCTGGCTAGCTGGCATCGCTTTACCGAGCATGACGGACTGGATCACATCGCTGAGCTCATCTGCATTGGCGACGCGCTACCACCCTCTGCCATGGGGCTGATGACCGAAAAGGGCATGGTCAGCTCCATGAACTGGCAAATCAACATGCTGACCGATGCGCCTGCCACAAAGGATGGCTGGTGGTATCTGACTAGCGAAACGCACCACGCAGGTAATGGCGCGAGCAGCCAGTATATGACCGCATGGAACAGCGACGGCGAACCTATGCTGACCGGAATGCAGTCGGTCGCGATATTCGTTTAGCGCGCCATTAGTTCCCTCTCGGCATCGCCCATATAGTCGCGGGTAATTGGCAGGGCGCGGCGATTGCGGGTGAATTGGATCTGGTAATTGCCCATCCCGCCCGATTCAAACGCTGCGGTTGCCCCCGACAGGTAGAATGTCCACATCCGGTAGAATCGCGCGTCATATTGCGCGATGATGGCCTCGCGATTGGCTTGCACGCGCTTATACCATTCGCGCAGCGTCATCGCATAATGCAGCCGCAACGTTTCAACATCGCTGGCGATCAGTCTGACCTTTTCGCTCGCCGCCAGCGTTTCAGACAGCGCGGGGATATAGCCCCCGGGAAAAATATATTTGCGGGTGAAAGCATCGGTACTGCCGGGTTTACCAAAGCGGCCGATGGTATGCAGCAGCATCACGCCGTCATCTTTCAGCAAATTGGCGCAGGCGCGAAAGAAAGTGTCGAACTGTGGTACACCGACATGCTCGAACATACCGACCGAGACGATGCGGTCGAAATAGCCCGGCGCGCGTTTTGCCAGCACGCGATAATCAAGCAGTTCGAACCTGACCTTATCGGCAACCCCGGCGGCTTCGGCCCGTTCGCGCGCCAGCTTCAATTGCTCGGTGCTCAGTGTGATACCCAGCACTTCCACCCCGGCGACCTTGTTCAGATACAAAGCCATTCCGCCCCAGCCGCAGCCGATGTCGAGCACCTTCTGTCCCGGCTGGAGGGCTAGTTTTGCGGCAATGTGCGCTTTCTTTGCAAGTTGTGCGCGCTCCAACGTATCGTCGGCTTCCGACCAGTACGCACAGCTATACTGCATGTCGTCGTCGAGCCACAGCCGGTAGAAATCGTTCGAAAGATCGTAATGGTGGGCAACGTTCGCTCTTGAATTGGCCAATGAGTTGAGCTGCTGAAACGGACGAGCGACTTGGCCGAACAATTTCTTCAGCGGTTTTCTGTCGCCGATCTCGCCACCCTTTTCCCACGGATTGTTGCGCCGGACCAACTCGACAAGACCCATGATGTCATCATCATCGACTGTGACGCCGCCATCCATATAGGCCTCACCCAGGCCGAGCCGCGGATTGAGCAGTATGCGGCGCTCGGCATTGGCGGCGACTATCCGCAAGGTAACATCGGGCCATCCTGCCGCTGCAGTGCCGAAAACTTGCGCTTCGCCCTTTTGGTTGATGACCGTCAACGAGCCCTTATGGATACGGCCGCTTAAAATGCGTTCGAGTAATGCCAATGCAGTGCCTTCCGTAAAAGCGATGCCCTCTGCTTCGAACCCGTTGGCGATAATGTTACAAAATCATGGCCTTGCCAAGCCTATCCAAGCGCTGCCTGTTTTTCTTCAGCCAGCCGGTCGAGTTCGGCGCGGCTCTTTTTCTCACTCGAAGATTTGAGCTGACCGCAAGCCGCCATGATATCGCGGCCGCGGGGCGTCCGGATGGGTGCACTGATACCGGCTTCAAAAATGATGCTCGAAAATCGCTTGATACGTTCGGGGTCGGAGCATTCATAAGGCGCGCCGGGCCATGGGTTGAACGGGATCAGGTTGACCTTGGCGGGCAGCTTATACTGCCGGATTAACCGCACCAGTTCGCGCGCATCCTCGTCGCTGTCGTTCTTGTCCTTAAGCATGACATATTCGAACGTGATCCGCCGCGCATTGCTTATGCCGGGATATTCGGCGCAAGCGCGCAAAAGTTCGTCGATGCCGTATTTGCGGTTAATCGGCACGATTTCATCGCGAATTTCCTTGGTCACCGCATGCAATGACACCGCGAGGTTGACGTTGATCTCCTCGCCTGCCCGCTCCATCATCGGCACAACACCGCTGGTCGACAGCGTAATCCGCCGCCGCGACAGGCCAAGCCCGTCGCCGTGCATGACGATTTTCATCGCATCGCGGACATTGTCGAAATTGTACAGCGGTTCGCCCATGCCCATCAACACGATGTTGGTGAGCATCCGGCCATCGGCGGTGTAATGGCCGACGTCATCGTCCTCATCATCGTCGTCATTGGCGACCGCCATATTGCCCTTGGGCCATTCGCCCAGCGCATCGCGGGCCAGCATCACCTGCCCGACAATTTCTCCGGGGGTCAGGTTGCGCACCAGCCGCATTGTGCCGGTGTGGCAGAAACGGCAATTGAGCGTGCAACCGACCTGCGACGAAATGCACAATGTCCCGCGATCCGCATCGGGGATGAACACCATCTCATAATCTTGCGCGTCGTCGGTACGCAGCAGCCATTTGCGCGTACCGTCGGTCGATACCTGCGCCTCGACCACTTCGGGACGGCCAATAACGAACCGGTCAGCAAGCCAAGGCCGCATCGTCTTGGAAATATCGGTCATCGCCTCGAAATCGGTGACGCCGCGATGGTAAATCCAGTGAAAAACCTGCTTCGCCCGGAGCTTCGCGGCCTTTTCGTCAAGCTGCGATTCTTCGAACAGCTGCCGGATTTGCAGATGGCTCAAACCCATCAGGTCAATACGCCCATCGGAACGCGGAGTGATGGCGCGCGGGGTTACTACGGGGTCGATATGGCCGGGAATCTGCATGATGACCGGGCCTATAGGGAACAACGCGGTTAAATGCCAGTAATGCTGCGGCTCAATTATGGACGATGGTTACCTTGGTCCCAGGCGCTTGATCGGTGATGGTGACTTTCGCCTCCAATTGCCTAGCCAGTGCTTCGACAATGCCGGTACCCAATCCCGGTTTACCGCCGCCTGCATCTTTCGGCATGCCTATACCATTATCCCCGATGACAAGCGACCACGCATCGCCGTCCGATTTATAATCAACTTTGATCGAACCTTCTTGGGTCCGACCCGGAAACGCATGTTTGAGCGAGTTGATTACCAGCTCGGTAACAATCAGGCCAAGGCTAACCGAAGTGTCCGGGTCAACAACGCTGTCATCGATGTGGGTGGTCAGCGACAGCCGATCGGGATCGCTGATCATCGATGCGCCAATGCTCTGGCACAGATCCTTGAAATAGGTCGCCAGAGCAACATTATCTACCGAAACTGTCGACAGATGCTTTTGCAGCATCGCAATCGACATGACGCGATTATGGGCATCGCGAAGCTGGTCGCGGCTTTCGTTCGACTGCACCTTGCGCGCGCTTTGCAGCAACACGCTAGCGATGATTTGCAGGCTGTTGGCAACGCGATGCTGGATTTCCTGCAGCAGCAATTGCTTGTCGCGCACAAGGTCATCCTTGACCTTTTCGGCCAATCGCTTTGCCGTAACGTCGGTGACCGCAAGCACGACACGTATGCTTTCCGCTTCGAAATAATCGAGCGTATGGGCGTTGATCAGCAGGCGAAGCGTGTCTTTGCCCGCGCGTACCAGATCCATTTCGTAGACATCGATGGCTGCATTGCCCGCAACGGTCGCCTTCAACAGCGAGTTCAGTTGGCGCACGTTCCATTCGCCTTCGCCCAGCTCGGCCAATGGCCTGCCGTTGACCGCGGCCAGATCAAGATCGAACGCCTGGCAAAAAGAATTGCTTGCCGCGATGACGGTCAAATCTTCTTTGAGCAGCACAAGTGGCGCGAAAGACGATGAAATCAACGCAATCGACATATTGTCGGCGTGTTCGGGCAGGCGTGTCACTAATTTTTCCATGGCACTCAGCCGTCATGAACTGGAGACTCGCGGTGCGAAAGCCATACCCAGGCGTAATGTCCCGCAACAAAAATTATTGAAACGACGGAACACAATCGGCGTAACAGACATTTTACATCGGCGTGAGTCAATTCGGCGGAATTGCGGAACGTTATTTCACCGTACTGACGCACCCCAAAGCCGCTGCATCAATCGCGCTCGGTGCCCCGCGTAGGCTGTAGGCATCGACTATCGAACGGCCATTTCGTCCTATGCTCTCAACACTCAACGAAGTTGCAGAACGCATTGCTGCGATAACCGCCAAATCCATCCGGCGGTCGGTGGCCCAGCCCGAGCTGCCATCGACCTTCAGGCGGAAACGGCGGCCTCCGGCGCTGAGCGTGATACCGCTATTCGAAGAACGCTCTCGTGAAAGCCGGACGTAAATCTGGTGCGTGACGCGTCGCTTGGGCCAGAATCCTATCGACAGATAGCCATTACGAGTCGGTGTACCGACGGTTTCCTCTGGCGCGGATATGGCATAGCAGCGCGGGGTTGCGGGATCGCGGAAGGCCGCCCATCCCTGATAAACACCGAGGCGGTCCTTGGCGGAAATGGGTACGGCAATGATGGTCAGCACCACAAATAAAACCGTTCGTGTCGGGCACAGTCGAGACACCCATAAGGCCCGCATAACCTGACGGCATCTCGACTGGGCTCGATGCGAACGGATTGGTGGGGCGTGGCTCAAGCCCGCTCTCCCGCGCCTTCGCCGTCGATCACCATCTCCTCGACGCCATCGCGGATCATTACCATGCTGCCCTGTGCGAGGCTTGGCGCTATCGGCGCGTCGAAACCTTCCATCGCCGCGTGCCCCAACAAAAGCCCCCGCAAAACACGTGCGGTCATGCCGTGGCAGATAACGAGCATATCCTGTTCGAACGGCTGCTCGCTTATCCAGTGCGACAGCCGCGCGGCGACGTCATCATACCACTCGCCGCCGTCTGGCCGGACCGAAAAAAGCTTGTGCTGCATATCGACAATCGGCCCGATTTCAGCCGAAATGTCGGCATAAGTCCGGCTTGACCAGCTACCGACATCGATCTCAAGCAAACGATCGTCGCGGCGCGTCTGGTGCCAATCGGCATCAATCTCATCGGCCACAATCGCCAGCGTTTGCAACGCTCTTCCGGCTGTGGATGACCAAAGCTGCGGCCTGTCATCACCGCCGAGATAGTTCGCCAGCGACCGGCCCATCATCTTGGCCTGCACACAGCCCTCCCATGTCAGCGGCGTATGTACCTCGGCCTGCCCCTGCATCCGGGCGATCTTGTTGAACACCGTCTCCCCATGCCGTGCGATGAAAAGCCGTTTACCATTTGTCGAAATCCCCATAATTGGCCTTATTCCACAGCTTATTACACTTGGCAAAAGCTATCGGCTTGCCCTACCGGACAAAGCCATTAAGACAGAATCGGCATAGAAATAGGGTTTTTTGGCGGCTGTACGAACCGCCAACCCGATTAGGGGATTTTGAATGAGAGCCACCATAGAACGCGCGACCCTGCTGAAAAGCCTGAGCCACGTCCAGTCGGTGGTCGAGCGGCGCAACACTATCCCCATATTGTCCAACGTCCTGATCGAGGCCAGCGATGGCGGCAAGATCAAATTGACTGCGACTGACCTCGACCTGCAAATCGTCGAAACCTTTGCTGCAGATGTCGAAACCCCCGGCGCAACCACGGTATCTGCACACACATTGTTCGAAATTGCGCGCAAATTACCCGAAGGCAGCCAAGTCCAGCTCCACGCCGCCGATGGCCGCATGGCAGTCAATGCCGGCCGCGCGCGCTTCAGCCTGTCAACATTGCCGCGCGACGATTTTCCGATGATTGCCGAAGGCGACCTTCCCACATCGTTCGAAATTCCGGCGTCGTCGCTGGTCCAGATTATCGACAAGACGCGCTTTGCGATCTCGACCGAAGAGACGCGTTATTATCTCAACGGCATTTTCCTGCACGTCACCGACGATGCAGAGCCGGTTCTGAAGGCTGCGGCCACCGACGGCCACCGGTTGGCGCGGGTGACGCTGCCGCGTCCTGCAGGCGCAGAAAACATGCCCGACATCATCGTGCCGCGCAAATGCGTTGCCGAAATCCGCAAGCTGCTCGACGAGAGCGGCGATAATTCGATTCAGGTCGACCTGTCCGCGTCGAAAATTCGCTTTACCTTCGATAGCGTCATCCTGACATCAAAGCTTATCGACGGCACCTTCCCCGATTACAGCCGCGTCATCCCGACCGGCAACGACAAGCTGCTCCGCATCGACCCCAAAGCCTTCAGCCAAGGCGTCGACCGCGTCGCCACCATCGCCACCGAAAAAACCCGCGCAGTCAAAATGGCGCTCGATACCGACAAGATTACCCTGTCGGTGACGTCGCCGGAAAACGGCACCGCGGCTGAAGAAGTGTCGGGCCAATATAGCAGCGACAGCTTCGAAATCGGCTTCAACGCGCGCTATCTGATGGACATATTGAGCGAAATCGAAGGCGACGTAGTCGAACTCCACCTCGCCGACGCCAGCGCCCCGACGTTGATCCGCGAGAACGACAAGAGCGCGGCGTTGTACGTGTTGATGCCGATGCGGGTGTAACAAGTTTCGACCAGAATATCATTCTGGTCGAGATTTCACTCCGCTGCCTCCGCCATCGCGACACTTTGCGGGCCTCGGACAACGACACCCGGTAGCGCGCCGGTCATCTCACCATCGCGGAATGTTACAACGCCCGATTTGACCGTCGCGATGTAACCGGTCGCTTTTTGCAGTAAGCGTTTGCCGCCCGCTGGCAGGTCGAACGCCAACCAGGGCTTTTGCAACTTCAGTGCGTCAAAATCGATGACATTGATATCCGCCAAATAGCCCGGCTCCAACACACCGCGATCGTTCAACCCGTACAACCGCGCCGTGTCATGGCATTGCCGCTTAACCGCCAGTTCGAGCGGAATCGTCCCCGCCTTGCGGTCACGCGCCCAATAGCTCAGCAGGAATGTCGGTGACGCCGCATCGCAAATCGTCCCGCAATGCGCGCCGCCATCCGAGAGCGACGCAACGATGTCCTCGCGCTGGAGCAGCTCTTTGGTGAAGTCCAGATTGCCATCCATGTAATTCAATATCGGCAGGTAAATCATGCCATTGCCGTCGTCGGCCATCAACTGGTCATAGGCATATTCGGCGCTGTCTTTGCCCGCGGCTTGCGCAAATCCGAAAATGCTTTCCTCCCGCGTCGGCTCGTAACTAAACCCGTCGCCGAGCGGGAATTGCATCGCCCACGCAGCGGTTACCAGCATGAAGAACGGCGCCATATCGACCGACGGCGGCGGCAAATTGTCCTCGGCCAGCATCGCCGCCTTGAACGCGGGGTCGGACAGCTTGGCCTTCTGCTCGTCCCACGGCAGCCCCGCTATTTTCTGCCAGCTTGGCTTGCGCATGAACGGATGCACCGTGCCGCGCCAGTTCATGATTACGCCGATGCCGCGCAAGCCGATTGCCGCGACCAGATTGGCGCCATTATCATTGGCCGCCGTCATCGCCGCCATCTGCTCGGTCCACGGCATTTGTTTGATTGGTGATTGCAGCATGGTGAAGGCGATGGGCAGCCCCGTCTCGCGGCTCAAGCGGCCCATCCAACCGAACTCGTCCCATTCCTCCATGAAGTCGGTGGTCAGCTCGAACACGCCGTGCCCGACCTTGCCCATCGCGCGGCCGATTCCGACCAGTTCGGGTTCGGTCGCGGTGGTGCCCGGTACAAGCTCGCCATCAATCGATTTATGCAAGATCGTGCGCGAGGTGGAAAAGCCCAACGCGCCTGCACGCAAGCCTTCCTCCACCAGCCGCGCCATTTCGGCGATGTCGGCCTCGGTCGGCTCCTCATTGTCCGCGCCGCGCTGACCCATGACATAGGCGCGCAATGCGCCGTGCGGAACATGGGTGCCGATGTCGATGGTGCGCGGCAGCCGTTCGAGCGCGTCGAGATAGTCGGGAAAGCTCTCCCAATCCCATTTCATACCCTCGGCCAATGCGGTGCCGGGTATGTCCTCGACGCCTTCCATCAGGCCGATTAGCCATTCATGCTTGTCTGCGCGCGCAGGCGCAAAACCAACCCCGCAATTGCCCATAACGACGGTAGTGACGCCATGCCAGCTCGACGGCCCCATCTCGCTATCCCAAGTCGCCTGCCCGTCATAATGCGTGTGGATATCGACAAAGCCCGGAGCGACGATTTTGCCGGTCGCATCGATTTCTTCGCGGCCATGCGTTGAGATATGCCCGATGGCGGTAATGACTCCGCCGTCGACCGCAACATCGGCGACAAAGCGGGGTGCGCCTGTGCCGTCGACAACGGTTCCGCCGCGAATGACCAGATCATGCATATCGACTCTCCTCTATCCTCGCCGAAGGATAGCAGAGTTAATTGTGCGGTTAAAGCTTACTCGGCAGGTTGAACGTCGCTTCCTCTGCGCAAGCGGTTGCCCGCCAGTCCGCGCAAGCGCGCAAAGAAACGCGGCACCATCGCATTGCGATGCATCCATTCGGCATATTCGGCATAAGCAGGATCGGCCATCAGATGCTTTTCCTCGGTCCGCGCGCGCCAATAATATATGCCACTGACCAAAGCGAGGATGGCGCTGTTGCGGATCATATCGACCGTGCTGCCGGTGGTGACGAGAAATGGCATCGTCGCCAGCCACCAATAAGCGTTCTTGCTCAGATAGGCCGGGTGCTTGGAAAAGGCATAAGGACCATGGGTCAATATGCCGCGATGCGTCAGGTTAGAGAAGCGCAAGCCAAATGCGACCGTGGCCCAAGCATAGATGCCGGTCAGTAGAACCAGCAATCCGCCCCATATCCAGAGCAAAGCGGTTTGCCCTTCAAACCAATAAGCCCAGTCGCTGGTGCCGATATGATAATCCAATGGCCCGCCATTGTTCATCAGGATGAAGGGCGGGTAGCACATCAACGCCGCGACCCAGCCCGCGAGATACGGGTTTGCCGTTCGGATATGCGCGTCGAGCGGCTTCATCGTCAGCATGTAACCGACGGTGGCGAACTGCACATCGACGAGGAACATCGCGGTGATGAGCGCATTCGCGAACCAAACCGGATTGGTCGCGACTTCGGCAAAATTCATATTGACGATATCGCGGAAGCCACCCGGGACGATAGAGATCATGAAGGCGAGGAAAAAACCCTTTACCGTCCAACCCCGCAAATGATGGAATATCTCGTCCTTGTTCCAATCGGCGCGCCCGGAAATCCAGGCGCCCAGATGCCACGCGCCATCGCGCGGGTCTACGAGATAACGGTCAAGCCAGACGACATAGGGCACCGAGAGAATGACGAGCGGTATCGCGGCGGCCTGAAACATCTGCATCGAAAACAGGTACGCTCCGTCCCAGTAGAAGCGGCATAAGGCATAGATACTGGCGATGACCGCCCATGTCGCCCACAGCCCGGCAATCTTGATAATGCCGTCGTCAAGGACATCGGCGACAGGGCGCCTAAGGCTCCAGTCGATGCCGGTGGACGGCCGCTGATGGACTTTATCAACGAGCAGCGACCACAGCACCATCGGCAAGCCGCAAAAAACCAGAGCGACTATCGCCGAATAAGGGCCGTCAGCGAGCGCAGGCCAGCCGTCAAAGCCCAACGCCGCGCCAATACTACCGAAATTGCGTGCAATGACGATTGCCAAAGCCAGCCCGGACAGCCCGCTCACGCCGACAGCGGTGCTGACGGCAGACACAGGCCGGGGATCGGCGGCTTTTAAGGCGCTGGCTTTCACGGCCCCGATTTAGCCGCAAATGGTTAAGAAAGCGGTGAAAGCAGTTAGGTTTTACGCTGTCCCAACAACCGCAAACGCAGAGCGTTCAGCTTGATGAAACCAGCCGCATCTTTCTGGTCGTAGGCTCCTGCATCATCCTCAAAGGTCACTACCTTTTCGCTATACAGGCTGTTCGGGGATTTACGCCCAACAACGCTCGCCAAGCCCTTGTAAAGCTTCAATCGAACTGTGCCCGAAACATGCTCCTGGCTGTGATCGATAGCTGCCTGCAACATCTCGCGTTCGGGGCTGAACCAGAAGCCGTTGTAGATGAGCTCTGCATATTTCGGCATCAGCTCGTCCTTCAAATGCGCGGCGCCTCGGTCGAGCGTGATGCTCTCAATCCCGCGATGCGCACGGGCGTAGATTTCGCCGCCCGGCGTTTCATACATCCCGCGCGATTTCATTCCCACGAAACGGTTTTCGACGAGATCGAGACGGCCGATACCATGTTTGCGGCCCAGTTCGTTGAGCGCCGCCAGCAAAGTCGCGGGCGACATCGCCTCACCGTTCAGCGCAACGCCGTCCCCCTTCTCAAAATCCACAGTGATATATTCCGGCGTATCAGGCGCATCTTCCGGATTGACCGTGCGTGAATAGACATAGTCAGGGGTTTCATCCCATGGGTCTTCGAGCACTTTGCCTTCCGACGAAGTGTGCAACAGGTTCGCATCGGTCGAAAACGGGCTCTCGCCGCGCTTGTCCTTGGGCACCGGAATCTGATGCTGCTCGGCCCATTCGATCAACCGCGTGCGGCTGGTCAGGTCCCATTCGCGCCAAGGTGCGATCACCTTGATATCAGGGTTCAGCGCGTATGCGGACAACTCAAACCGCACTTGATCATTGCCCTTGCCGGTCGCGCCATGCGCAATTGCGTCAGCGCCAGTTTCGGCAGCAATCTCGATTAGGCGCTTTGAAATCAGCGGCCGGGCAATCGACGTACCAAGCAGGTAATCGCCCTCATAGCGCGCATTGGCGCGCATCATCGGGAAAACGAAATCGCGGACAAATTCCTCGCGCAGATCGTCGATGTAGATGTGATGATCCGGAACGCCCATCAGCACCGCTTTTTCGCGCGCCGGCCCAAGCTCTTCGCCCTGCCCCAAATCGGCGGTAAAGGTGACGACCTCGCAATTATATTCGACCTGCAACCATTTCAGGATGACGCTGGTGTCGAGACCGCCCGAATAGGCAAGCACGACTTTTTTGATTGAATCTTTCATGAAAGCAGACCTCTTTAAGCGCGTACCTTGCGCGCGCCGCTAGCAGGGGGAAAGCCGGGGCGCAAGCCATGCCAAGCCTTGGCTTGGGCACGAGATTTCGATTTAGCCGGCTTATATTGTACCGGGTTATTTAAGTTCATGAATTCGGCACCGCAAACTTGCTAGAGATATGGCCATGAAACTTCCTTTGCTAATCATGAGCCTCGCGACCCTTTCTCTAGGGAGCCAAGCCTCCGCGAACCCCAATGTCGAGATACGACCCGAGATGCCTGTACTCGGGACTTGGGCTTTGGACGTCGAGCAGATGCCGATTCCTGCTGAACTTCGACCCAAAAATGTATCGATCACCTTTGCAGATGTGGGTGCGGGAAAATGGGAAACCCGCATCGATATCACAGGGGCAGATGACAGTGAGCGTCATATGAATTCAATTTATGAACGCGATGGATCAGCAGTAGCTATTGAAGGCGACCAGCTGGAAGCAGATGCAATTGCCGTCTCTACACCCACGCCGAAAACGCTGATCATGGCCCTCGCAAAAAGCGGGCGTCCGGCATCTACGCGCGTGTACTCCGTCGCTGACGACGGTAACACCATGATCGAAAAGGCGGTTAGCTACAATGATGCTGGTATGCCCGTTATACGAACGAACCGGTTTTTGCGCACAAGCAAATAGAAAACAAAGGCGCGGCGAGGTCAGTTCTCGGCTCCGGTGCCTCAGGCGAATATCCCCAGTTCCTAACGCACCAATTCCCAAACCTGCCAGCTGCCGAGCGCAAAAAATAGCGATGCGGCAATCATACGAATAACATTGAGCGATACGCGCTTCACAAGGCCTTCACCAAGGAAGACGGCCGGAACGTTGGCGACCATCATCCCAAAGGTGGTCCCGGCAGCCACAGCAAATGCTGAATGATATTGTGCACCCAATGCCACAGTTGCCACCTGCGTTTTGTCACCCATTTCAACAATGAAAAAAGCGATAGCTGTCGTCAGAAAAATGCTTCCCTTGTGCGAGACTTCAGCTTCGTCATCATCGATTTTGTCCGGGACTAAGGTCCACCCTGCCATCGCAATAAAACCTAGCGCTATGACCCAACGGAACCATGGCGCATTGAGGAGACTGGCTACCTGTTGTCCGACCAATGCCGCAAGCAGGTGGTTCGCAAGTGTCGCTACAAAAATTCCGGCGATAATTGGGAAAGGTGCGCGGAACCGCGTCGCCAGCAATATCGCCAACAGCATCGTCTTGTCGCCAATTTCGGCAATCGCGACCAGCACAGCGGATGTGAAGAAAATTTCCATCTGAAACTCCGGGGCCAGGCAGAAATTCGACGCAATGCCACCGGCTCCCCCTGCCCGACCGGTGCAGGTTGCCGATGCCATTGGTCTCGCCGTGAACCGCATTTTACGGCCCCACATGCACCACGACCTCTCGGCCAAATATGTTGATGCATGTCCCGCTTCCGGTGTGGAAACGACTGGCTACTCCCCAGATGACGCGTTATTCCTTAGGCCGCTATCGAAGGAGAAGCAAGATGGCCAAGGCGGAAACGAAGACGAAACCGACTGAAATCAGCGTTGGTGCGTTTATTGATGCTGTTGCCGACGAGCAGCAGCGGGCGGATGCGCACAAGATTGCTGAGATGATGGCGCGACTATCTGGCCACCAGCCTAAAATGTGGGGACCAAGCATTATCGGCTTTGGCAGCTATCATTACAAATATGACAGCGGCCGCGAGGGCGACATGTGCCGTATCGGGTTCAGCCCACGCAAGGGCAATATGGTGCTATATCTAGTCGACGGATTTGAACGACAGGCTGCACTTCTGGAAAAGCTGGGCAAGCACAAAACGGGCAAATCCTGTCTCTATATAAAGCGCCTGAGCGATGTCGATGAAGCTGTTTTGGAACAGCTTATTGTTGAATCGCTGAACTATATGGCGGCGAAGTACCCCGAATGAAGGCGTAACTTTTCGTCATTTTACCGCGAACACCATGTCGCGGACAGGGTTTAACTCCCTTTCTCCCTGTCCGTACCAGACGATAGGAATGTTCCATGAAAAGTGCCGTTACTGTGGTGATGTCCTTGAACCCGCTGACGCTAGGTGGGTGCCAGAAAGCGGCGCCGGTCGTCGAAGACGCCAAGGCAGCGACATCCATCATTGCCGCAAAAAGCCGCGCAACGGCAGAAAATCCAATCGTCGTTGAGCTCTATCAGAGCCAAGGCTGCTCCTCCTGTCCCCCCGCCAATGCCGCAGTCAATGCAGTGGCCGATCAGCCCGGCGTCATCGCGCTCAGCTTTGCCGTGACCTATTGGGATCGGCTGGGCTGGAAAGATGTCTTTGCCGACAAGGCCTATACCCAGCGACAATATGATTATGCCCACGCGCTCGGCAACGCCAACGTTGCCACGCCGCAGATTATTATCAACGGCAAGACCGAGATCACCGGTATTAAGCGAGGCGAACTGGCGAGGGGTATCGAAAAGAGTTCGCCGCTAAATAAAGGCCCAACCATCGAAATCGCCACGAACAAGGTCCGTATCGGCAAAGGCGCTGGCCCAGCAGATATCTGGCTCGTTCGTTACGATCCGCGCATCCAGAATATTGCCATTCGTTCAGGCGAAAATAGCGGGCGTACATTGCCGCACAAAAACATCGTGCGATCACTGGAAAAGCTTGGCAAATGGAATGGCATCGCTGAGAATTTCAAATTGCCAGCAGCGCCAACAGGTCAGTTGAAGAGCGTGATACTGCTGCAACGCCGCAGGGCAGGCGAAATCATTGCGGCCAAAGTGATCTGATTAATCGACCGGCACATTATCGACATTTTTGCCGCGACCTGATTGACGGATTTTGAACTGGCGCCGGCTATTAAAATAACGCACCGCAACACCAACCAAAATCAACGCCATTATTGCGCAAAGCACATAGGCAACAATCAGCCTCGTTTCCATTATTTCAAAACTCCCGCGACCCAGTTTGCCGGGTAAATTTGGTATAACAAACGTTGTAAAATGATGTGGGGTATGTGGCAATGATATTTCAGGCTACGATAACATTTATTCGGCACCGGTGCATCCGTGCCACAATGCCTAGCCGGCAATCAACAGCTGCGCGTCTTTTGACATCATCAATTCATGCTGACTTGCCACAATCATGCAATCGCCGATAGCGGCCTTTTCTCCTCCGATATCGGCCCACCCGGCGAGCGGGATCACCCAGCGCGAACCGGTTTTAGGCAATGCTGCGATGTCCGAATCGCTGTTAACCAGCCACAGATTAAAATGCGGCCCGCCTACAAGCTGCTGCCCCGCCGCCGCATAGCCTGACCGCGCATCGGCATAGGGTACAGCGATTGAGACTGCGACACCATCATCCAGATGCAGTTCGCGCGGCCTGCCATAATCATATAGCCTATACGTGATATCGGCATATTGCTGCACCTCGACCAGCGTAACGCCAGCCCCGATGGCATGCACCGTGCCCGCCGGAATGTAGAAATAGTCACCCGCTTTGATCGGCTTCCAGTCGATAAGGGCCTCGATCTCGCCAGACAGGGAGGCTTCGCGCAATTCATCGGCGCTTAACGGGCGCGTGGTTCCGATCCCGAGTACCGCGCCCGGTGCTGCATCTACGATGAACCAGCATTCCTCTTTACCCGACGGCATACCGCGTGCTTCTGCCTGAGCATCGTTGGGATGGACCTGAATCGACAGCTTTTCCGAGGTAAAAAGCCATTTGACGAGGATCGGCAATTCGGCCTTCCCATCGCTTTCATACCAGATTTCTCCGATACGCCGACCACCCATGTCACCAAAGGCAGCTGGAATGTCGGTGCGCCCCCAAGGCTTTTCGACCAAATGCTTTTGCAGTTTCATGGCGGGAGTAATGACCGCTTGCCCAAAAAAGTTCCAGCGGAGTTTTTTGCTTTTGCGCATTGGAAACAGGCGCTAGGGGAAGCGCAACGATAAAAAACCTCCCCAGGCACCATAAAAACTGGAGCCAATAATGACAAATTATGTTTCGCGTGCCGGACTGCACATCGCAGAAGAACTGGCGTTATTCATCGAAACGCGCGCGCTGCCTGATACCGGCATATCGGTCGAGCATCTGTGGCAAGGGCTAGCTGACATTTTGACGCGCTTCGTGCCGCAAAACCGGGCGTTGCTGGCAAAACGCGATGCGATTCAGGCAAAGCTCGACGACTGGCACAAAGCCAATCCCGGCCCGATTGCAGACATGGCAGCCTATCAGGCGTTCCTGCGTGAAATCGGTTATCTCGTTCCGGAGCCTGCTCCCTTTGCCATTGGCACGCAAAATGTCGATGCCGAGATTGCGACAATGGCGGGGCCGCAGCTTGTCGTACCCAGCCTCAACGACCGCTTTGTGCTGAACGCGGCGAATGCGCGCTGGGGCAGCTTGTACGATGCGCTGTACGGCACCGATGTGCTCGACGCGCCCGCCGCCCGCCCCGGCAGTTATGATGCGCAGCGCGGTGCCGCAGTGGTCGGTGCAGTCCGGAAATTCTTGGACGAAACGATCCCTGGATGGGATGATGATTTTGGCAACCCGGACGGTATTCTTGTCGATGCTCATCGAGGCGATCATTCCAGTCCTTCCGCGCTGCTATTCATCCATAACGGGTTAGGGATTGAGGTGCAGATCGACCGCAACCATCCCATCGGAAAGACCGATCCGCTCGGAATATCGGATGTACTTCTTGAATCCGCCCTCACAACAATTGTCGATCTGGAAGATTCGGTTGCTGCGGTGGATGCGCAGGACAAAGTGGCGGCCTATCGCAACTGGCTTGGACTGATGCGAGGCGATTTGACGGCCACCTTTGAAAAGGGTGGCAAGTCGATTAGTCGGTCCCTTGAGCCTGATCGGGAGTGGGAGGATGGAACCAATTTCAAACTGCCCGGTCGCAGTTTGATGTTCGTGCGCAATGTCGGGCATCTGATGACTAATCCGGCCGTGCTTTTGCCAGATGGCAGCGAAGCGCCAGAAGGCATACTCGACGCGCTGTTCACTTCACTCTGCGCCTTGCACGACCTGATGGGCCTCGGTACCCATCGCAACAGCCGCGCCGGTTCAATTTATATCGTTAAGCCAAAAATGCATGGCCCCGAAGAAGCCGCACTGACCAACGCTTTGTTCGACGCGGTCGAAGATGTCCTTGGCCTTCCGCGCCATACGGTCAAAGTTGGCGTAATGGATGAAGAGCGTCGCACCAGCGCCAACCTTGCCGCCTGCATCCACGCGGTGAAGGACCGGATCGTCTTCATCAACACCGGCTTCCTTGATCGTACCGGCGACGAAATGCACACGGCGATGCACGCTGGCCCGATGATCCGCAAAGCCGAGATGAAAACGTCCAGCTGGATTGCTGCTTACGAAGCGCGCAACGTGCAAATCGGCTTGGCTTGCGGTCTGTCTGGCAAAGCGCAAATCGGCAAGGGGATGTGGGCCGCACCCGATATGATGGCTGACATGATGGTGCAGAAAATCGGCCATCCCAAGGCTGGCGCGAACACGGCATGGGTACCCTCACCCACCGCCGCGACGCTGCACGCGATGCATTATCATGCCTTTGACGTGTTCGCACGGCAGGCGGAATTGGCCACGGAGCCGACGCCGGGACTCGACCCGCTGCTGACGATTCCAGTCGCGCCTGTCGGGCACAATTGGTCTGACGAAGATGTCACTCAGGAACTCGAAAACAACGCGCAAGGCATTCTTGGCTATGTCGTCCGCTGGATCGACCGGGGGGTGGGTTGCTCGAAAGTGCCTGACATTCATGACGTCGGCCTGATGGAAGACCGCGCGACATTGCGGATTTCTTCGCAGCACATCGCCAACTGGCTACTCCACGGCATCGCGACCGAAGCACAGGTCAATGCCGCGCTCACTAAGATGGCGGCAAAGGTCGACGCGCAGAATGCGGGCGACCCGCTTTACGAAAAGCTCACCCCCGATGGCATTGCCTTCAAAGCTGCGCGCGCGCTGATTTTTGAGGGCGTGTCGCAGCCCAACGGTTACACCGAACCGCTACTGCACAAATTCCGGATGGAGAAGAAAGCATCGGCCTAGCGGGCTTCTGCTTTCTTCATCTGCGCCGCTTTCCAGTCCATCGCGCGGCGGACCCGGCGTTCGACTGACGGATGCGAATAGAAAATCGCTTCCTCAAGCGCCGAGGGGCGCGGGTAGCGATATTCGGCGGTTTTGATCAAGGCACCTGCAAGCGCGTCTGGCAAATTGACGGTGCGCAGCGAATAGGCATCGGCTTCGCTTTCGCCTATTCGGATGACACCATTCAATGGCTGCGCAAGAACGAAAAGCGCCGACATGATGAACAGCAATATCGGCAACCCTTCCGGATCGCCGATTTGCGCTTTGCTGCCGAACAGAGCGGCGACCCGGCGAAACATCAGGTTGCTGAGGAAGAAGCCAACAATCGCCATCCCGGAAAACAGGAAAACGAAACGCCAGACATGGCCAAGGACATAATGGCCGATTTCATGCCCGGTCACCGCTTTGACCTCATCAAGCGAAGCCTCCGTCAGCGCCACATCAGAAATCGCAATTCGGCCAGTGCCAAACACACCCGAAACATTGGCGGTAAAGTTGTTCGACTGGCGCGAACCGTCGAACATCAAAAGCCGGTCCGCCGGAATCCCCGCTTCGGCAGCCATCTCTACGAGCGCGGTCCTGACCGGGCCTTCGGGAACAGGCTTATAGTCGTTGAATAAAGGCTCGATTAACACTGGAGACAGCAAGATCGTCATGGCGATAGCAAATGCTGCCAGCCCGCCCGACCACAGCCACCATTTCTTGCCAGTGCGCCGGATGAGCGCGTAGACGCCGAGGAAGAACAAGCCGCCCAACACCGCTGAAATGACCATGCTGATGCTGCCTTGTGCCAGAAAGTCGGACAAAGGCTGGCTCGTCCGGCCATAGCTTTTCTCGCGGAAATATTCTTCGTACAAAGTCCACGGTAGGGTGAGCAACGCAGAGACTATGAAATAGGTCGTCGCGATCAGCCATGTCCGCAAAGCCCAAGCGCGCTTTTCAAATCGCGCTGCGACGCGGTCAAGAATTCCCAAACGCACGATGAACATCGTTACAACCCCGGAAACTACCAGTCCCCAAAGCAACATCCAGTGTCCGCCTGAAGTGTAAGCGGCGGCTTGCTCCAACGCTGCTTCGCCTAGCCCGTCGATATAGCGCGCGGTTTCAATCGCTGGATCAAATGTCATCAATTCTTCTCCCTGTATTGCCGTATTAGGTAGATGATACAGTAAAAGTACGCAACACTAATTCTTGCCTGCCCTCAGGCGGCATGGTTTACTCGACATTATGTGGAGGCTAATCATTGTCTACGGCGCAGCGCTCGCTGCACTGGCATTTCTGCTCGAATGGCTGAATTACAAACATGCGGTGCACGCATGGACGACCGAATTCTATGTGGCCTGTGTTGCTGTGATGTTCGTGGCGCTAGGCATCTGGGTCGGCAACCGGCTGACCGCCCGGCCGCGTTTGCAATATGTGCGGAACGACGCAGCGATAGCATCGCTCGGCATCAGCGCACGCGAATGCGAGGTTCTCGAAATGCTGGCGGCAGGTCATGCCAATAAGGTAATTGCGCGGCGTCTCGATATATCGCCCAACACGGTGAAAACCCATATCGCACGGCTTTACGAAAAGCTTGAGGTCGCGAGCCGGACGCAGGCCATCGGCAAGGCGCGCGAACTTGATATACTGCCATAAATTCTGGCGGTTTTAGGCAAATCACCCATCTGGGCGATAGCTTATCCTGATTGCTCCGCCTTATTCCTCGTGGCATTCACCATATCAGGGAGAAAGTTCATGGGCAGAATTATAGTCGTTTACGGCGTCATCGCTGGCGTCACGGTCGCATTGCTGATGCGGGTGGCGATGATGCTGTTTCCAGAAGGCGGCACCGCAGGGATGGTCGCCGGCTTTTCGTCGATGATCATTGCGCTGACTTTCGTGTTCATCGGCGTAAAACGCTATCGCGATGTAGAGCTCGGCGGCGTTATCCGCTTCGGCAAGGCGCTGGCCGTCGGCTTCGGTATCGCGGCAATTGCGACATTTTTCTATGTCGCGGCGTGGGAGCTATATCTCTATTTCACCGATTACACCTTCATGGACGAATATACGCGCCTAGCGCTCGAGCAGGCGCAAAAAGCCGGCAAATCTGCCAGCGAGATTGCCGCACTCGCCAAAGAAATGGATGGCTTTAAAGACCTGTACGCGAACCCGATTAGCCGCTGGGCAGTAACCGCAATGGAGATTTCACCGATTGCGATACTGATGCCGGTCATCTCCGCAGCATTGCTCCGCAATAGCCGTTTCATGCCAGCTAAAGTCGCACTTGCTTGAACATCTCAACTTTCCGGTGCAGTGAACCAGCATCGGGGAGATTATTATGCGCGAGTTGACTATCCGTTCGGTGATTTTGGGCGGGCTGATTACGCTGCTGTTTACTGCAGCCAATGTGTATCTTGGGCTGAAGGCAGGGCTGACCTTCGCTACATCGATTCCGGCTGCGGTCATTTCGATGGCGATATTGCGGATGCTGCCGGGCGGGACGATCCTTGAAAACAATATCGTCCAGACCATTGCCAGTGCGGCGGGGACATTATCGGCGATTATCTTCGTGCTGCCGGGGCTCGTTATCCTGGGTTACTGGCAGGGTTTTCCGTTCCTGACGACCGCGGCGGTCTGCGCAACCGGCGGGATATTGGGGGTAATGTTTTCAGTGCCGTTGCGACGGGCCTTGGTGACGGGTTCTGACCTGCCCTATCCCGAGGGCAAGGCGGCCGCCGAAGTGTTGATCGTTGGGTCCGCTGAAGGGTCGGGGTCAGAAGAAAACAAGCGTGGACTGACCACGATTGTCGTCAATTCGCTGCTGTCGGCAGGGCTGTCTTTGCTGATCGCGATGAAGCTTGTCGCAGGCGAGATCGCGCATTTCTTCAAGGTAGGTGCAGGCGCGACCGGCGCATCAACCTCGCTCAGCCTGGCGCTCATCGGCGTTGGCCATCTGGTCGGGCTATCGGTCGGCCTTGCGATGTTGCTCGGCATGGCGATCAGCTGGATCGGGCTGGTCCCCTATTTCAGCCAGGGCGTACCCGGGGCCGACGCCGCCGAAATTGCCGGAACTGTCTTCCGCGAAAAGGCGCGCTTTATTGGCGCAGGCACAATTGGTGTTGCCGCCATCTGGACCTTGCTCAAAATTATCGGGCCGATCATTCAAGGACTGAAAGGCGCATTCGCCGCATCGGCAGCGCGCGCGGGTGGCGGCGAACTCGCGCTGACCGAACGTGACATTCCAATCAAGATCGTCGGCGCAATCATCGTCCTTACCCTTATCCCCATTGCCTTCTTGCTGTGGCAGTTTCTGGGCTCTACGCCGCTCGCTGGAATGGCGGGGCCGATTATCGGTCTCACGATCGTCTATATCCTGCTCGCAGGCGTCGTGATTGCATCGGTGTGCGGCTATATGGCGGGTTTGATCGGCGCATCCAATTCGCCAATCTCTGGCGTCGGCATCCTCGCCGTGGTCGGTGCATCGCTAATGCTGCTCGGCTTTTTCGGGCGCGGAGACACGCCCGATCAGACCGAAGCGATGATCGCTTATGCCTTGTTCGCAACTGCCATTGTCTTCGGGATCGCGACGATTTCGAATGACAATTTGCAGGATTTGAAGACTGGCCAGATCGTCGGCGCGACACCGTGGCGGCAGCAGGTCGCTTTGGTGATCGGCGTGATCTTCGGCAGCCTCGCGATCCCGCCCGTACTCGACCTCCTCAACAACGCCTTTGGCTTTGCCGGAAGCGCCGGCGCAGGCGAAAACGCGCTGGCCGCCCCGCAGGCTTTGCTGATATCGGCGCTGGCGAAAGGCGTCCTCGGAGGCGATCTTGATTGGGGCTTGCTTGCACTAGGGGCGTTAATCGGCGTGGCGGTTGTAGTCGCTGATGAAATGTTGGGTAAAGCGGGCAAAAGACGCCTGCCGCCACTTGGCGTCGGCATGGGCGTTTACCTACCGATGGCACTAACTTTCCTGATCGTGGTTGGCACCGTGCTTGGCCATTATTACGAAAAATGGGCAGACGCTCGCAAAGACCCCGAAGCCGCCAAGCGCATGGGCGTTCTTGCTGCAACCGGGCTAATCGTCGGTGAAAGCCTGTTTGGCGTTGCCTTCGCCGGTATAGTCGCAGGCAGCGGCAGCGACGCGCCTCTGGCCGTCGTCGGTGAAAGCTTTGAACCCATCGCGATGTGGGGCGGCGCGGCGCTGTTTATCGCGATATTGTGGTGGATTTACAGCCGGACGCGGCGCGAGGCGTCTGCATGATTGAGAGGCTGGCTTGGGGATTATTGGCGCTGGTGCATATTACACCCGCGCTGGCGCTGTTTGCGCCGTCATTGCTGACCAAGCTTTACGGGTTGAACTCCGGCGACTCGCTGTTTCTGCTTATACACCACCGGGCAGCGCTGTTTCTGGCTGTCGTAGTCGCATGCATTTGGTGCGCACTCGACCCGACACCCCGACGCCTCGGTGTCGTACTGGTCGCGACCAGCATGCTGAGTTTTCTCGCGCTCTACTTTGCCAATGGCAGCCCATCATCATTGAAACAGATTGCGATTGCGGACCTTATTGGTCTGCCCGCTTTGGTTTATGTGGCTTGGCGGGCGTTCAGCTAGACTGGATTAGCATCAATAAACCGCTCTGCATCAAGAGCAGCCATGCAACCCGTGCCTGCGCTCGTCACGGCCTGACGGTAGATATGGTCCATCACATCGCCTGACGCGAACACGCCCGGGACGCTGGTTTCGGTCGCCTGACCCTCAGCTCCGCCGCGCACCTTGATATAGCCGCCAGCCATATCAAGATGGCCTTCGAAAATGCCGGTATTTGGTTTGTGGCCGATGGCGATGAAGACGCCGTGCAGGTCGATATCCTGGGTGCCGCTGCCGTCGGTTGCCGCAATCCGCATACCCGTGACGCCGCTCGCGTCGCCCAACACTTCGTCGAGCCTGTGGTTCCACTTGATCGTCAATTTGCCCTCCGCCTCGCGCGCGAACAGGCGGTCTTGCAGGATCTTCTCGGCCTTCAATTTGTCGCGCCGATGGACCAAAGTCACATGGCTTGCGATGTTGGCGAGATAGAGCGCTTCCTCGACCGCCGTATTGCCGCCGCCGATCACTGCCACCGGCTTGTTGCGGTAAAAGAACCCGTCACACGTCGCGCAGGCCGATACGCCCTTGCCCATGAATGCGGTCTCGCTTGGTAGCCCCAGATATTGCGCGCTGGCACCTGTCGCGATGATAACCGCGTCAGCGGTATAGTCGCCTGCACCGCCGGTCAGCGTGAACGGCCGCTTCGAAAAATCGACCTTCTCGATATAGTCATTCTCGATGCGCGTTCCGAAGCGCTCGGCATGTTTGCGCATCCGCTCCATCAATTCCGGACCCATCACACCTTCTTCATCGCCCGGCCAGTTGTCGACCTCGGTTGTCGTCATCAACTGCCCACCGATCTCGACGCCAGTGATAATCATCGGCGACAGATTGGCGCGCGCGGCGTAGACGGCGGCTGTGTAGCCTGCCGGGCCGGAACCGATGATGATAACGGGGGCGTGGCGCCCATTCTGGTTAATTGCGTTGGTCATAAAGCGCTTTCTGATTCTGTTGCGCACGACATAGGCATTGCGCCTGTATTGGCCAAGGGCGGCGCGTGACTTATCCCCACGAAATTAAGGCTTCACATTGCGTGTGCGGCCACTTATCAGGCGCTTGAATTAAAGGCTTCAGGGATCGTTTCATGACAAAAATCACGGTTATTTCACGCGACGGCGAAGGCCGTGAAGTCGAGGCGGAAAGCGGCCTTTCGCTGATGGAAGTCATCCGCGACAATGGCTTTGATGAATTGCTGGCGCTGTGCGGCGGTTGCTGCAGTTGCGCGACCTGCCATGTGCATATCGACCCCGCTTTCGCCGACAGACTGCCGAAAATGGGCGAAGACGAAAACGACCTGCTCGACAGCACCGACCACCGCAATGAAACCTCGCGCCTGTCGTGCCAGATTCCCGTCAGCGACGCACTCGACGGCCTGATCGTGACCATCGCACCCGAAGATTGATTATCCGCGCATAGCCTTTTCAAACGACTCTTCGAGCACTGGGTAGCCGTGCCCATCCGGGATACACAGCCAGTTGCCGTCTTCGCGTTTATCAACGTAAGTCAGCACCGTTGAAACCGGATGCTCGGCTGCATGCGCTGCGGCTGCGTCAAAGCTGCCGAACATCGCCAGCCGCTCCAGATTGCGGCGCGTGGGGAATATAATCTTGATTTTACCCTCGTCGGCACACGCCAATGTCTCGGCGGCAGTTGCCCAAAACAGCGCACGATTTTCGGTATGGTCAACGGTCGCCAGCGGCGCCGTATTTCCAGCATCGACCAGATAGAAGCGCGTGTCAAAGACGCGGGTTGCCCCTTCAAATGCTGGCGGTCGCCAGCGCGACCAGGGTACGAGCTGATCGAAATCGGGGACCCAATTGTGGCGGTTGCAGATGGCTTGCAGGCTCTCGCCGTCGTGCAATGCGGCGCGTGCATCGTCGCAATCAGCCGGGTCGGAAACGCCAGTCAGCCCTAATGCCAGCCCTGCTTCCTCAATCGTCTCGCGGATCGCCGCCAGCCGCGCCGCCGCTTCATCGAGCGGCAATGGTCCGCGCAGCATCTCGGCATAATCGAAATCGGCTGGATCAACCTTCCCGCCCGGAAATACCGCTGCCCCGCCCGCAAACGCCATTGCCTTGATCCGCTCGACCATGAGGAGCAGCGGCGCGCCGCCATCTTGATTTTCGCGGAATATCACCATCGTAGCGGCGGGGGTGGCGACGGGTTGGGGAGAGGTTTTTGAAGGCATACGTCCTAACAAGCATGATTAGGCGCAGCTTAGAAGCGGAAACTTAATCCAGCGGTTAAACTTGTTGCCTCGGGTCCGGCAAAACCCAAAGTCCGGTTCGCGTTCAGATTGAGCCGCCATTTTTCAGCAATCGCAAACGACGCCGATGCGCCGAGTTCGGCCCATTCGTCGCTTTGTCCCGGCACATTGCGTGCCGCAACAACACGGCTGATTGTGTCACCAGCGGTGCCCGAGCGCGACGCGCTGCTATTCGAGGTCGCCACGAAGGCGGAATTGATGCCGATGCTGTGTTCACCAAAAAGCTTTTGCAGCGATGCACCGACCGATCCGGTTATCCCATCTTCCTGTGATTTCACGGTCCGCACATCGCCACCCGGAAGGATGACCGCACGGGCGATATCGACCTTGTCATAATCGACTGCCACGTACGGGGCGAGGATAATGTTTTCCGACACCGCCGCTTCATATGTGACAGTCCCGCCAATCGCAAAACTTCCGCCATCGCTGTTGATCGTCACCCGGCCGCCTGGCAAAGTTTCTGGGTCGAACCGGCGCTGTCCAGCGGAGACATATCCATCAAGGCTGACGTCGCCAAAACTGCGACCTGCCGACAGTGTAACGGCTTCACTATCGACCGGTACTGCGTTGAGAAGTCCTTGCGTCACCCCGCCGCGCACCATTGATACGCCGATTTCCACATAGCCTTGCTCAAATTCGCGGGCGAGCGCGATGCTCGCAAATTGCGGATCCTCGTCGCCCGAATAGAGCGTGGTTCCGCCGCTTATGCCCAGCCGCCAGCCATCTTCTGCATATGCGCTCGCTGGTACCATAATTGCTGCCGATGCCAGCATGACCGTCAAAATCTTCATGAATTGCCTCCTGTTTCGTCCCCCCTTTCGGGCCGGATGAAAGCTCAACGGACAAGTCCGCAAAATCCTTCGGAAATTTTTTCGAAGGGTTTTTGCGCTACGTGCGTATTGCTATTGAACTGCAGTTTGGTGGGTGCGTTTATGATGCAGCAAGCGGTCAGACAGACCGAACAGAATGACGATGAAATGGTTGCCCGCATTGCGGCGCGCGACCATGCCGCAATGCGTCTGGTTGCCGACCACCACGCACAGCTGGTTTGGCGCGTGGCCTATCGCATGCTGGGCGACGCAACCGAGGCAGAGGATGTGGCACAAGAGTCGCTACTAAAGCTCTGGAATCACGCCGACCGCTGGCAACCTGGCGGTGCTGGCATCGCACCGTGGCTGAAGAAGGTTACGGTCAACCAGTGTCTGGATCGGTTGCGCCGGAAACGCTTTGTCAGTGATGAGGATGTGCCCGAACGCGAAGACGAAGCCCCGCTCGCCGACCGCCACATCGAGACGGTTGAAACAGGACAAGCAGTGAAGGATTGCATCGAGGCGCTGCCCGACCGGCAGCGCGCGGCGGTCATTCTGACCTATTATGAAGAGCAGCCCAACCAAGGGGCTGCGGAAAGTTTGGAAATGCAATTGAAGGCCTTTGAATCTCTGCTGTTCCGTGCGCGTGCGTCCTTGAAGGGCTGCGTTGAGCGCAAGGGTGTCGTCGGAAGGACCGGATGATGGCAGAGCCTGCATTTTCTCCCGAAATCGAAAAGGCGCTTGATGCCTATGCGGTGCCACCCATGCCGAAAGGGTTTTCTGACCGGCTGATGACGCGCATCGCCAGCGGTGATACCGGCTTGGTCGATACCGCCCCTCATTTGCCGCTGCCCCGCGCGCGCAAATCCAGTCCGTGGCGGCGCACCAGCCGCATCATTGGCTCAGTCGCAATCTTCTCGCTAGCCACCGCGACCGCGGCAGCTGCCGGGTTCTTCGGCGATCCGGTGTACGTGCCGGGGGTCAGCGAAGCTTTGGTCGAGGCCAAAATCGTCGAGGCTCCGAAGCCTATTGCCAAACCGAAAATACGGATGGTCGCCGAAGCCAAGCCAATCGAAGCCGCAACGGCGCAACCACCTGCAACCGGCAGCGCCGCCATCGTCAACCGTGTGACAGACCTGCGCAACGACCCCGAATTTGCCAAACTGACCCCGCGCCAGCGCCTCGCCGTCACCGGCAAGGAAGTCCGGCAAATGGTCCGCTCGGGCGAAGCCACGCGTCAGGATGTACGCACCGCCGTTCGCCAACTCGCTCAAGACGCCGATCCTGCGACGAAGGAAGCATGGCGCAAGGCCGCGATCGAACGCCGCGAGAAGCGACTGGAACGGCGCGAACGGATTGGTTTTAACGCCGAACCGCAAATTGTAACCGAGCCGCAGGTGAGTGATGACGAACCCACAATCGCGATCACCGATGCGTCGCCAACGGTCGAAACCGCGAAACTAGCGCCCGAAACGGCAGAAGCCATTCGTGAGAATATTCGCAATGCGACCCCCGAACAGCGCGCGGCCCTGCGCAATGCCTTGCGCGAACGTCGGCAACTGCGTCAGCAGCGGCGGACTCAGTAGAAGCAAAAAATAATCGAAGGGTTTCCCTTCGCCATTCGTTTGATTTTCAGGAGCGGGGAAATTCTCCCTCCCCCAAATCAGGAGAATGGACATGAAATATCTCATAACTTTGCCGCTTGCGGCGCTCGCCCTCACGGTTTCGGCTAACGCCCAGACCACCAAGACCACCACGATTGAAAATCCAAAGGGCACAGCCACCAGGACAGCCACCCGCGACCAGGGCAATCTGGCCGTGGATGCCACCGCCACGCGCGCCAGCGACGGTGCCACCGCAACTCGCACGCGGGAACGCACAAAAACCGAAGACGGTGTCAGCGGCAGCGGTTCGCAAACCGGTTTCAACGGCAAGACGCGCTCTTACGAATATGACCGGGTCCGGACCGAAGATGGCTGGACCACCACCGGCAGCGCCACCGACAAGCAAGGCCGCGCCTACGAATATGACGCTTATGGCCGCAAGACCGAAACCGGCCGCGAGAATAGCCGCACGGTAACGCGTGACGGTGCGCAAGTTTACAACCGCACCGGCAGCGTCAACCGGGTCGATGGCCAGATCCAGCGTAACGTCAACACGACGCGCGATCCCAGCTTCAAGCCGCGCAAGGCTGCGCGCCGCCGCTGAACCGACTTGCTGCGCGCCATCCCGCACTCACGGCGCGCAGCAACACCCCAGCCCACCGCATGTCACAATGCGCCGGGCATCCTATGGGGAGCGGCGGCATGGGCCTCCAATTCGCCGTTCCCCGCCCTTTCATGTAAAGTCTGACGCGCTCGTATTGCGTGCCGCAAGATAACGTGGCAGCCTCATGGACCGGAGGCGTATATGGGCATTATCGAAATATTGGGTTTGGCTGGCAGCCTGAGCCTGCTTTCAGGCTGGCGCTTTTATCTGACGATATTTGCTACTGGCGTCGCGATGCACTTCAATATTGTGCCACTTCCTGAAAATCTCCAGATGCTCGATGTACTGGCCAACCCTTGGGTATTGGGTCTCAGCGCGCTTGGCGCAGTCGCCGAGTTTTTTGCTGACAAAATCGCCTGGCTCGATTCAATCTGGGATGGTCTGCACACACTAATCCGCCCAGTCGGCGGCGCGCTGCTTGCGCTGGCGGTTGTCGATAGTTCCGACCCGACATGGCAGGTCATCGCCTTCCTGCTCGGCGGCGGCGCAGCGCTTGCCAGCCATGCGACGAAGTCCACGGCGCGCGCAGCGGTCAATACCAGTCCCGAACCGTTCAGCAACGTGGTGGTCTCGATCGTCGAGGATGTCGCAACCGGAGGCTTGCTTGTGCTCGCCTTTGCCAACCCCGTCGCGGCGTTGGTTATTGCGGTGAGCCTGCTGGCGCTGGCGATATGGGGGCTGTGGGCGGGTTACCGGGCATTCCGGCGGGTGTTTCCGAAGCCTGTTGCGGATAAGGTTGAGGGTTAGTGCCTGTCCCACGCGCGAAGATCACATTGGCATTGGGTATCGGGATGATCGGCTTCGGCAATTCGCCGCTATATCCCGAATAAATGAACCCGCCATTTTCCAACGTGTCCAAGATCCATTCACGCTTGTCGGGCTCGACCACAAAACAGCCTTCGCTCGAACCCGGACGTCCCTTGTTCGAAATAAATTCCGCATTGAAATAGCGCCGCCGTTCGGGCTGATAGCTATGAACGACAATATCGCGATACCGCATTTGGTTGTTGGAAGGCTCCAGCCCATCAAGCCGCAGCGATAACCCGTTGATACCAACATAGCGCTCCGCCCCGATTGCCGCGCCGAGCGACGACGACAGGCTGTTGTAGACATTGCTGAACACCGTCGCATAGCCATCGTCATCGGGATCAGAGCCAATGCCATGCGCGACGCGGATCGGGCTGTCGAGGCCATCGCCGGTCCGCAGGTCGACGCGATAAAGCCGAGGCTCGCTGCTGTGTTTGGCAAAATCGACGACGACGATAACCGCCGGCCCACCGCTGCGACCGAATGCGCAATAATAGCCGCGATATTTTTCCATCGCGGTCGCGAATAGTTTCCCGTCTAGCCGCTTTTTCGGGGTCAGCAGCGCATCATAAAAGCCGTAGCTGATGGCCCTGCTCGACAGGGCCAGCGCGTCGCAGCCGATCTCGGGCCGCGGGGGTTTGATGTACACGGGCTGCGCGCTTGCGGCATCGCCAGTGCCCGATTGGAATACAACTGGCGTCGGCGCATCTTGCGCAACCACGGGCGCATACAACAGGGCCAGCGGCGCGATTAAGGCGGAATTTGCTTTCAAAATATATCTCATCTGTTGTTCAAACGTGCCGAAGCTATCAGTTCAACGATGCGACCCTTGTTATCGTTCCATTATGCTGCATATGCGAGATAAGGCAAGTGCGGGAAAAACCCTGCCTTGAAATTCGGCCCAAAGCGGGCCACTTTCATCCCGAACGCGACCTCTTGCGCTTTTAGAACAAATCTGGAACAAGCCGAATCTATGTCACTCACCCACATAAAGGTGCGCGGTGCGCGCGAGCATAATCTCAAGGGCGTCGATATCGACCTGCCGCGCGACAAGCTGATTGTCATTACCGGGCTGTCGGGGTCGGGCAAATCGAGCCTCGCGTTCGACACCATCTACGCGGAAGGCCAGCGGCGCTATGTCGAGTCGCTGTCGGCCTATGCGCGGCAGTTCCTCGAAATGATGCAGAAGCCAGATGTCGAGCATATCGAGGGGCTTTCCCCTGCGATCTCCATCGAGCAGAAAACCACCTCGCGCAACCCGCGCTCGACCGTCGCGACCGTGACCGAAATCTACGATTATATGCGGCTGCTCTGGGCGCGTGTCGGCATCCCTTACTCCCCCGCGACCGGCCTGCCCATCACCGCGCAGACCGTTAGCCAGATGGTCGACCGCGTGATGGCTTTGCCCGAGGGCACCCGCGCCTTCCTGCTCGCGCCCGCCGTTCAAGGCCGCAAGGGCGAATATCGCAAGGAACTCGCCGAGTGGCAGCGCTCGGGCTACACCCGCGTGCGTATCGACGGCGAGATGTATGCCATCGAAGAGGCGCCTGCGCTCGACAAGAAGTACAAGCATGACATCGAGGTCGTTGTCGACCGAATCGTCGTCAAGGACGGCATTCAGCAACGGCTGGCCGAAAGTTTCGAGGCGGCGTTGAAGCTCGCGGATGGGTTGGCGTTCGTCGATCTAGCTGACACGACGGTGGCGGATTTGATGCCGTCTAGCTCCCACTCAGGCTTAGCCGAAGCTAGAACTCCATTCGTGTCGAGCCCAGTCGAGACACCCATCGGCAGTGCGCAGCCTCACGGTGTCTCGACGATGCTCGACACGAACGGGACTGGGGATGGTGCCGCCAAAACAAAGATGAAAGGCACCGGCCTCCCCCCCAACCGCATCGTCTTCTCCGAGAAATTCGCCTGCCCGGTCAGCGGCTTCACCATCGCCGAAATCGCGCCGCGGCTGTTCTCGTTCAACGCCCCGCAAGGCGCGTGCCCCGATTGCGACGGGCTTGGCGAGCGGCAGGAGTTCGACCCTCAGCTTGTCGTCCCCAACGAGCATCTGTCCTTAAAGAAAGGCGCGGTCGTGCCGTGGGCGAAATCCAACCCGCCAAGCCCATATTATATGCAGGTGCTGTCCAGCCTCGCCAAGGCCTACGACTTCAACCTCGACACCGCGTGGGAGGACCTGCTCCCCGACCAGAAGCTCATCATCCTCCACGGCACCGGCGGCCTGCCGGTCGAGCTGACCTTCAAGGACGGGCGCAAGGAATATACGGTGCGCAAGGCGTTCGAGGGCGTCATCGGCAATCTGAACCGCCGCCTGCTGCAAACCGACAGCGCGTGGATGCGCGAGGAGCTGTCGAAATACCAGACCTCGCAACCCTGCGAAATCTGCCACGGCGCGCGCCTCAAACCCGAAGCGCTTAGCGTCAAGATCGCTGGCGTAGACATCGCCACCCCCACCAAGATGAGCGTCGGCGATGCGCTCGTGTGGTTCGGCAATGTCGACCAGACGCTGACCAATCAGCAGCAGCAGATTGCCAAGGCGATCCTCAAGGAAATCAACGAACGGCTCGGCTTCCTCAACAATGTCGGCCTCGATTATCTCAACCTAGACCGCACCAGCGGCACCTTGTCCGGCGGGGAGAGCCAGCGAATCCGCCTCGCGTCGCAAATCGGCAGCGGCCTGTCGGGCGTGCTCTACGTCCTCGACGAACCCAGCATCGGCCTTCACCAGAAGGACAATGACCGCCTGCTCGCCACGCTCCGCCGCCTGCGCGACCTCGGCAACACCGTCATCGTCGTCGAACATGACGAGGATGCGATCCGCACCGCCGACTGGGTGGTCGACTTGGGCCCCGGCGCTGGCGTCCACGGCGGTACGGTGATGGCCGAAGGCACGCTCAAGCAAATCCTGAAAGCCAAGGGCAGCCTGACCGCCGATTATCTCAACGGCACCCGCGAAATCGCGGTTCCGAAGAAACGCCGCAAGGGCAATGGCAAGAAACTCACCGTCCACAACGCCCGCGCCAACAATCTGAAGAACGTCACCGCGAGCATCCCGCTCGGCACCTTCTGCTGCATCACCGGCGTGTCGGGTTCGGGCAAGTCGAGCTTCACCATCGACACGCTCTACGCCTCGGCGGCGCGGCAACTGAACGGCGCGCGAGTCATCGCGGGCGCGCATGACAAGATCACCGGCCTCGAACATTGCGACAAGGTGATCGACATCGACCAGTCGCCCATCGGCCGCACGCCGCGGTCGAACCCCGCGACCTACACCGGCGCGTTCACCAACATCCGCGACTGGTTCGCGCAGCTGCCCGAAAGCGCGGCGCGCGGGTACAAGCCGGGGCGTTTTTCGTTCAACGTCAAGGGCGGCCGGTGCGAAACCTGCAGCGGCGACGGCCTGATCAAGATCGAAATGCACTTCCTGCCCGACGTCTATGTGACGTGCGAGGAATGCAACGGCAAACGCTATAATCGTGAGACTTTGGAGGTCAAATGGAAGGGGCTCTCGATCGCCGACGTGCTCGACATGACGGTCGAGGACGCGGTCGAGGTGTTCAAGGCCGTCCCCCCGATCCGCGACAAGATGGCGATGTTGGCCGAGGTGGGCTTGGGCTATGTCAAGGTCGGGCAGCAGGCAACGACATTGTCAGGCGGCGAAGCGCAACGCGTCAAACTCGCCAAGGAACTCAGCCGCCGCAGCACCGGCCAGACGCTCTACATCTTGGACGAGCCGACCACCGGGCTTCACTTTGAAGACGTCCGCAAACTCCTCGAAGTCCTCCACCGCCTTGTCGAACAGGGCAACAGCGTGGTGGTGATCGAACATAATCTCGACGTCATCAAGACCGCGGACTGGGTGATCGACCTCGGGCCCGAAGGCGGCGTCAAGGGCGGAGAGATTGTCGCGGAGGGAACTCCGGAGCAGGTAGCGAAGGAGCCGAAGTCTTACACCGGGCATTATCTCGCGCCGATGCTGGCGAAGGCGAAGTGACGCCAAACCCTCTCCCCTTCAGGGGAGAGGATACGAAGCCTTAGCGCTTGCGCTTAGGCGAAGTTGGAGAGGGGCTTAGACAGTTAGGTTGCGCGCCACCTCCCCCTCTCCGCTGCGACTAAGCAGCAAGCTGCTAAGTCTCGCACCTCTCCCCTAAAGGAGAGAGGGGAAGCAAAAAAGGAAGGAACCAAAATGCCAATCTTGACTTTCCCGACTTATGTAGTTACATATTAAAATGAAGATCGAGTTCGACCCGGCTAAGCGCGAAGCGACCTTGCTGGAACGAGGACTCGATTTTCTGGATGCCCCGCGCATCTTTGACGGTGTGACGCAAAGTGCGGTCGATAGCCGGATTGCATATGGTGAAACGAGATGGATTACCTACGGCAAGCTAGATGACCGCTTTGTTGTTCTGGTTCACACGATGCGCGGCGATATAATGCGGATTATTTCGATGCGCCATGCGCACCAAGAGGAAATCGACGATGCCGGATTTGGATGATTATGACGAAGCCCCAATGCTCACCAAAGAATGGTTCGACCACGCCGAAATCCGTATCGGCAACAAGGTCATCCGCCCCGCAACCGGAGTCCTGACCAAAGACGGCATCCGCCCCATCGGCCGCCCGCCCATCGGCGACGCGCCCAAGAAGCAGGTGACATTGCGCCTCGACGCCGACCTAATCGACCGCTTCCGCGCTACCGGCAAAGGCTGGCAGTCACGGATTAACGAGGCGCTGCGCAAGGTGGCGGGGATTTAGCCACTCTCATAAACTTGCCTATAGTTAATACCTCACGCGCGATTTCTCTAAGTGTAGAGCGACATTAAGGCGTAATAGCCGGGCGCTTCAATCTCAGCTAACCCAAATCGCTTGTAAAATTTTCGGGCGGCTCTCCAGCCCATAACAAAACTAGGAAGCGACGTCTCATTCGGTGCACCCGGAATTGGGGATACATGCCACGCTCCGGTCAATAAATCCTGCTCACCTATTGTATAGGTTGCTAACCCTTGAGCTGCCATAAGCTTGTTGCGTTCGCGTACAGCCCGCAAAAGGATGTTTTTTAACCAACCGTCCAACGTCTTGAGCGTTTGCGGATGACTTACAAGCGGATAAAAAGCTAACAAACCTCGTACGTATTTCAGTTTGATGTCTTGCTCTATAAATCTCGTCAAATCGACGTGCCTCAAGCCTCCGTATATGTATCTTCTGATCTCGTTGATACAAGTGATCAGATCCCAATCGACAAATCCTTGGCCTACGCGAGCAGGATTAATAGGGAGAGGCGGTTTTTGACGAGCATATTGTAAAAGGTGGATATAGATAATCTTGCTGATTCTTCGTTTTATTCTTTTGACCGCTTTCGCTGTCAGATCAATTTCATCAGCGGAAACGCGATGACCCAAAAAGTCCACAAATTGAAGCGTTTTCAAGTCGCCCCCATCATCGCCATCGATGAAAAAGTCCCTTTCATCATCCGATTTGCGGCCAGCCAGAAGAGTTATTCCCGATGACTTTTCGAAATTGATGGCGACTCCAGTCTTTAGGCAATGTCGCCGGAACTCGAGCTCAATTTTCCGTGCATCCTCGTAGGAATGAGCAACTGCCAGCGCATCGTCAGCGAATCTTACAAACGAGCCATTTAAGCGCTCTAACTCCATATCCAACTCTTGAGCAGCCAAGTTTGATAGAAAAAGCGACAGTGAGCTTCCTTGCGGAACTCCTCTCTCCCTTTTTGTCCATTGCCTCGTCTGCCAACTAGTGATTGGCGAAAATTTGTGCTTTAAAAAGGCTTTGATTACCCCACGCTCCGCTCGAGTAATCACAAAGGAAGTCTCGTGGATCAATTTGTCTAGATATTGATGATCAATTGTATCGAAATACTTGCTGTAATCGTACTGTAGAATGTACGTCTTTGAAGGCTGCATCATTCTCTGCAAATGTATGATAGCCTCAAATATGGACTTGTCGGGTCTGTACGCGAACGAATACGCGGAGAAAATTCCTTTATTTCTTGTCGTTAACTTACGGTGCATGATGTTTGCAACAGCGGAATCTGGAATTGAGAAAACCATAATTTCGCGATAACCGCCACCGGGCTTGTCAATGTTAAACTGTATCGATGGACGTGGTTCGTATTTTTGTTGCTGAATGCTCCGCCAAATTCCTTTCGCAATAAATCGAGCGTGCTTAATGCAGTAAACTGGGTCAAAATGCTGATCATACTGCCAGTATGATGGATTTTTAAGTGATGCAGCCGTGGAAGGAAGTCCGGTCCTACGAGTGAACCGCCTCGCATGTTTCTGAGCGGCGAAATAATCGCGCCTATGCTTTGCTAAAATCCGACGAGCTTTGCGCTCAATCTCAGTTTCAATCATTTCCCACATAAAAGCGCCGAGGTCCTAAAGTCAGGGGTTCGTTTGCGAAGGGCGATACAAATCCGCTTCATACCTGCATTGTGATTTCTGGACCCCGGCTAGCGCTTCACGCACATGCCAATAGCTTACAACTACAATATGCTGCGTCAAGCCATTGATGATCCGTCAGGTTTTCAGAGATTGGGATGACGCTATACTTAACTTCCGAAACTCCTCAGCGTCTCCGCGCCTCTGCTTGAACCACAAACTCTTCCAATCCCCCCATCCATCTCCCGTTCATCCGGACTATGCTCTCCTCACTTCGGTCGCAGGAAAAGGGAGGAGTTTCCTTATGACTATCCACGCATATAAAAATGCCGCTGTGTCGGCGCTTGCCCTACTCGCCTGCGCCGCTCCGGCGTTCGCGGCGGGTGATTATCATATCAAGTTCGGCGGGGTCGATGGCGACACCGGGGGGAAGGACGACGGCAAGCATAAAGACTGGATCCTCATCGAGTCGGTCCAGCTCGGCGCCGAGCGCACCGCTGGCGGCGTCCATGTAGCCTCGGGCGATATCAACGGCGATGGCGCGACCGATGCCCGGCCGCACACGCACAAGCCAATCAGTATTCGCAAAGAGGTCGACAAATCAAAGCCCGCCCCCGCCGCCGGCAAGACAATCGCAGCGCCTGACGATGACCAGACCGCAGCCCTGTTACTCCCCGCCGTGCAAAAGGTCCGCGTGGCCGCAGCGCGCACACCTGGCTGGGCTGGCTGCGCCGCCGGACAGAAGATCGAGGGGATGACGATCAAGCAAGTCTCCACCGGCCGTACGGGCCGGATCCTCGACCCCGTGGTGGCCACCTGCGCGGCGGAATCGGTGAGCTTCAACTTCACCAAAATCGAGTGGAAATAGGGGGCGGTCGGCGGCACGTCGCTGCCCCGCTTGATACTGCTCAGCGTTTGTCACCCCGGCTTGATCGGGGGTCCATGGTCTGCCGTGGCTTTTCTGGCACGAGGTTGCTTAGGGCGGAATGCTCAGACCATGGATCCCCGTGCTCACGAGGATGACAAACATAGAGAGGAAGTTGCAACAGAATCATAACCAATCAAACCAAAAACCAAATTGCAAAATAACCATATAGGTGATATACTATCCGTTTTTGGAAGGACCAAAAATGGAAAGCTCGCCTGATCACCCGCATTCCTCCGCCTCCGCGCTGCGCGACGACATCGGGGCAAGGCTGCCTGCCGCCGCCTATTTGCGCTACCAAAACCGTGCCGATGGCTGGGGCGCGGGGCGACAGGCGGCTTTTCTGGCGCATCTGGCCGACAATGGTGTGGTTGCGGATGCGGCGCGCGCCGTCGGCATGTCGGTGGGCGGCGGCTATGCCTTGCGGCGCACCGCGCGGGGCTATGCGTTCAATCTCGGCTGGGAAGCGGCGCTGATCATCGCGCGGCGGATTGTTGCCGACAATCTGATGACTGCGGCGATCCGCGGCGAACAATCGCGCTGGGTGCGCGAAGAGGGCGTTACCACCTACACAAGGCAAAATACGAAGCTGTCGGTTACTTTGCTCGACCGGGTCAATCCGGCAACGACGCTGCCCGAAATCCTCGCGGTCGCCACGCGGTTCGACTGTTTTCTGGAAATGATCGACGATGGCCTGAGTGCGGCGGAGCTTTGGGAATATTTTTTCGACGATGCGTTGCCGCAAAGCGAAATCGAGGCCCGCGAACGGGTAAGGGCTGCGCTTCAACTTACTGAGGATTCCGACATTTTTGAGCGCGATTCCGATGAAGGCGACGCGCGCGACAATGATATCTGCGAGGAACCGCCCATCGAGTATAAGTCGATGGACGGCGCGCCCGCTTCCCATCCGCCCGCTGCACCCTATATAGACGCGAGACTTATTCAGGAGCCTTCGACTATGCGTAAAGCCGTTCTTGCTTTTGCCCCGCTCTCCCTCCTCGCGCTGGCCGCCTGCGGCGAAGGCTCTGTGGTCGACGAAAACCTGAAATCCACGCTGCGCCAGTCAATTGTCGCAAGCTGCGCCGCGACCGCTCAGGGCCAGATCCCCGAGGGAGTTTCGGTCGATGTCAGCAAGGTCTGCGATTGCGCGGCCGACAAGGTCATGGCGGACCATAGCGTCAAGGATCTGGTCGCCAACCCGCCCTCGCCCGCCGAAGCGCTCGACAAGGTCAAGGCCTGCGTCAGCGAAATCGGCCCGGTGACCATCGCTCCGCCTGCGGAATAGAACACGGCCACTGACAAGGCGACATGCGGCGTGTAGATAGGCTTTGTCATGTGGGCGTCATGTTGATCTGCAACGCGCTCGGCACCGAATTTGGAGATACAGATGCGTAAATTGTCGCCGTTCCTGCCATCATCCTTGTTGGCATCCTGCCTGATTGCTGCGCCTTTGCTGGCCCAGACCGCGCCAGCGCCCGCCAAGCCGCCGGTCACTACTTCGGACGGCTATCTCAAGGCCGGTCAGGCCGAGCTCAAACGCCTGATCGCGGACAAGCCGAACAACCGCAAGGCGCGCAATGTCATCATCTTTATCGGCGACGGCATGGGGGTCGCTACGCTGACCGCTGGCCGCATATTCGAAGGGCAGCAGCGCGGGGTGGACGGCGAATCCTATGTGGCCGAGATGGACCGCCTGCCGCACACCGCTTTGGTCAAAACCTACTCGCACGATGCGCAAGTCGCCGACAGCGCACCGACCGCCACCGCCATCGTCGCCGGGGTGAAAACCAAGAACGGCGTGATTGGCGTTGGTCCAGAGGCCATCGAAAATGATTGCGCCGCAACCGCGCCGTTCAAGGTGCCGTCCTTGTTCAGCATCGCCGAGGACAAGGGGCTGGCCACCGGTATCGTCTCGACCGCGACGATCACCCACGCGACGCCCGCCTCGACCTATGCCCATGTCGCGCAGCGCGATTGGGAGGTGGACGCCAACATGCCGGAGGTGGCCAAGGCCGCTGGCTGCACCGACATCGCCCGGCAAATGGTCGAATGGCCGCATGGCAACGGGCTTGAGGTCATGCTCGGCGGCGGGCGTCAGCACTTCCTGCCTGCGACCGTGGCCGACCCCGAATATGCTGACAAAAAGGGCAAACGCGCCGATGGCAAGGACCTGTCTGCCATCTGGAAAGCCGCCAACCCGAATGGCGCTTATGTCTGGAACAGCGATAGTTTTGCCGCGGTCGATGTGAAGAAATCAACCAAGCTGCTTGGCCTGTTCGAACCCTCGCACATGCAGTTCGAGGCCGACCGGACGGCGGCGGGGAACAAGGAGCCCTCGCTCGCCGAAATGACGACCAAGGCGATTGCGATGCTGTCGAAGAACCGCAAGGGCTATGTCCTGATGGTCGAGGCTGGCCGCATCGACCATGCGCATCACGGCGGTAATGCGCGGCGTGCGCTGCAGGATACGGTGGCGCTGAACACCGCGCTAAAGGCCGCGATGGATGCGGTTGATTTGCGCGATACGCTGATCGTCGTGACCTCCGACCACAGCCACGCCTTCACGATGGCTGGCTATCCCGAGCGCGGCAATCCGATATTGGGCGTGGTGTCTTCACCGATTGGCACGCCGACGCTGGCGAAGGACGGCAAGGCCTATACGACTTTGGGTTATGCGAACGGTCCCGGCGCGGTCAGTGCAACCGAACGCCCTGATCCGTCGAAACAGGACACCGAAGCGCTCGATTATCGTCAGCAATCGCTGGTTGGGCTATCCAGCGAAACCCATGGCGGCGATGATGTCGTCGCGCGCGCAGCAGGGCCAAAGGCGCATCTGTTCAAGGGCACCATCGAGCAGAACACGATCTTTCACATCATGCGGTCGGCCTTGGGAATCTAGCGCCAGACGTTCGATGCGGTGGCCATGCTCTCGATGGCGTGCTCGGTGCTGTGTTCGATGATCCAGCGGATTCGCTCGACCGTTTCAAGCTCCAGCGGCCGCGCGAATTTGACACCGCAGCGTTCGTCACGGACCCAGCTCACGGTGCCCATAATTTCGACTTCGGCCAAGCGGACCAGCGCGGTCGCGCCGTCGCGGGGTGGCTCCGCCAGTTGCAAGCGGCAGCCGAGCCGCGACAGGTTTTCAACCTTGCAGCGCGCGGTGCGACCGGGCGTTTCAAGGCCAGCATCCAACGCTGCCTGCAACCGCGCCATGCCGCGATTGCCAAGTTTCCCAAATGTCCGCTGGATACCCATATCGCCCAGCTTACAGACGCAGGGTGAAGGAATGGTTAGTGCGTATGACGGCGGTCCTGCTTAAGTAAAGTGCAGGCGGCGATATTTGCCCCGGAAGTATAGCAGCGGGTCGCGACGCGGCTCGAAACTCGCCTTTTCAACGCGACCTATCAGAATGAAATGGTCGCCCGCCTCGTGCAGCGAATCGCGCTGACATTCGAATATGCCAAGTGAGCTTGGCAAAATCGGCGCGCCATATTCACCGACTTCCCAGCGCGTACCGGCAAAACGGTCCTCGCCTTTGCCGGCGAACAGGTTCGATACCGGCTGCTGACCGATTTGCAGTACATTGACCGCAAAGCTTTCCACCGAACGCAGCACTTCGGCGCTGCCTGCATTGTTGGCGATGCACACCAGAAGCAGCGGCGGATCGAGCGACACGCTCGTAAAGCTGTTGGCGGTAAGGCCGATGGGCTTGCCGTCTGCCGCATGCGCGGTGATGATGGTGACGCCAGTCGCAAAGCAGCCCATCGCATCGCGCAAGGTTCGCGCATCGGATCCTGAACGATATTCAGGGATGAAACGCGGCTGCTTCCGCTCAAGGAAGTCGATAAGCACCCCGTTAAATGCTTCGGTCCGCTCGGCAACGACCAGCAGGCCCGAGCCTTTTACGTCTATGGCTTCAACATTCGGAAAGGCCGATGTGAAGGCGGGTGGGGAATCGCCCGCAAGGCTACCGAGCGCGCCACGCACGATGAGCACGGGTACATTGATGTGCGGCCCGGCATTTTCCAGCCGCTTATCTATGCCATCGGTATCAAACGCATCGAACAGACTGCTGTCATAGTCGGGCTTAGCCAGCCCCTGCCCCAAAGCTGCCGAGAGAGCCTCCGCTGATGCTTTTACCGCCGCAGCATCGGCATGCACGGCCGGGTCTAACAAAATCAATCCCGACGCCAAAGTAGCAGCATCCTCCGCCAGCGCCGCCGTAGCAATCCAGCCACTATGTGTCGCCGCGACTACAACGGGCCGTGTCCGCATCTGCCCCAGCACGGCGCGGAGGTCCTCGACATAGGCATCGAAATCATAGCGCGCGTCATTGGGCCAGTCGCTACCGCCATGCCCGCGCAGGTCGACATTGATGACATGCCGCCCAGCCTGTTCCAATCCAAGCGCCACATTTTCCCAGACCTTGCGCGTCTGGCCAAAACCGTGGAGCAGTATGATCGAGGGATCGTCAGCACTGCCGATATCGTCCGCTTCCAGCCTGACGCCAGCAAAGCCCTTGAATTGGCGTACATATCTCATCACAATACGGTTTCACCCACAATCTGTCCAGCGGTGTCATATTCGACGTAACCGCTGATACTGTCAATGCTCAAGAGGCACGGTCCATCGATATGACCGCCATCGTAATCCGGGAAATGCACACCAGCTTGCCCGCTTCATCTTCAATCCGGATCGACCAGATCTGCGTCGTCCGACCAATCGATTCAGACGTCGCCGTAGCGTAGACAAAGCCGTCCATCACCGGCCGCACATGGTTGGCGTTAATCTCCATGCCGACGGTAGCAAACTTGCTATGGTCAATGGTCATCGCGGCGGCCACCGAGCCTACGGTCTCCGCGAGCGCCACCGAAGCGCCACCGTGCAAGCGGCCATAAGGCTGTTTGCTACGCTCGGTGACAGGCATGCGTGCCTTCAGCCAATTGTCGCCAAATTCTATGAACTCAATACCAAGATTGCCAGGCATGCAATTCGCACCATTTGCGGTGATGGACGTGAGATCGATTTTTTCGTGGAACCAAATAGACATGCCCATTCTCTTGCGCGAAGCGGGCATGTCTGTCCAGAGTCAGTTCGGGGTCAGGCCAAGCGCTGCCTTGATGTCGGCCCAGCTCACAAGCTTGAAGTTCTGGGTCGAAGGCAGGTTGTCGCCGTCCTGCGCCACGAACAGCCCGCCCGGAAATTGCGGACCAAAATCGCCAAGCATCAGTTCGATACCATCGGTTTCCTGCACACCATCAACTATATCGTCGCGGATACGGAACCGCCCAACATAGCTTGCTTCAGGCAGTTTATAGACCGCATAGGCATTGTCGCCCTGGCTCGACACGATCACATATCCGCCGTCGGCGCCTGAAGGTGCCAACGCCACGCCTTCGGCGTCCATGACGATTTCCTTGCCATCAGCTTTTGCCAGCGCGGTAGCGGTGACGGGGCCATCGGGCGCAGCGTCAAATTTCCACAGGCCGACATCTTCTTCGGCGACGTATAATGTGCCGGTACGGTCATCGACGACGCAGCCTTCGGATTGTGTGCCAAGCTTCATGCTGCGGACGACCTTGCCGGTCGGTGTCGCGCCACTCGTATCAATAGCGACTTGGTCGATGCGGCCGTCCTTAAGAACGACAAAGCCAAACAGCGCCTTGTCCGAAGCGCGCTGCCACAGGCACATACCATAGGCTTCGCCCGGGCCGACGGGAATTACGCCCAGTGGCAAAAGCTTTTTCGCCACGGTATCGAGCCTGAATATCGCCATTTTGGCATTGAGCAAATCCTGCCGATCGCTCGCCGCCACCAGCACGCCAGCGATGCCACCGAGATCGCGCAAATCGACATTGTTCAGGCGCGGCGACGGCTCAGAATGCAGCTTGTTGCCTGTCAGATCATAGACATGGATCGACGATTTCTTGTCAGTCGCGACGATCAGGCTTGCCGCCGGATTGGCCGCGTTCCGCCAGATAGCGGGATCGTCAGCCGCGTCATCCAGCGTTCCAACGGGCGCTGTTTCGACTTTTGCGGTGACGTTTGCATTAGGAAGCGGACTCATCACCGGGTGCGGCGTCGCGCAACCGGTGATGAGCAATGGCAATAACCAAAGGGTCGAACGCATCAGAAGGTGAACCGGATTCCGCCATTGTAGCGACGTCCAAACTGCTCCCATTCAATCGTGTATTGGCCATTGCGAACGGTCGGGATGCCACTCGCGTTCAGCAGGTTCGACGGATCGGAATAACGACGGCCCGGATTGTTGAGCAGGTTCGATGCATCGAAATAGATTTCAAAACCATCGAACACTTCATAACGCGCCGAGAAATCGAGCTCGTCATCGTCGGCCCAATAGGTATCGCCAGCATCTGCCAAATCGTCGGCAAAGCCATCGGCCCATGTCGTGCGGTTCTGATATTGCAGGCGCAGTGAAAGGCCGTATTTTTCGTAATACGCGCCGACATTGTAGACGACTTGCGAGGTGCCTGGCAGCGGCACCCGGCGTTCAGGCGATGTAATGGCCCCCGCCGCATTCAGTATCGCAGGCTTTGTTACTTCACTGTCATTATAGGTCGCATTAGCCGTCAAACCGAAACCGCCCATCCAGTCTGGCAGACCAAGGTCGGCTGTATAAGGTTCAAGCTGGAATTGTGCTGCTGCTTCGAAACCGTATATGCGACCAGAGCCCCCGTTGGTAATCCCGCTAAACGCATAGCCCGAGCGGTCAATACCATTGGTATCAAGCGCATTCGACCCAAACGTCCGGCGCGAGGTGTACAATACATCCTCGACGCGCTTGTAGAACGCGCCGATCATGAAATAGCCCTGAGGCTGCACATAATATTCATAATAAGCATCGACGCCATAGGCGCGCTCAGGCTTTACTGCCGGGTTACCGCCGGAGATCGACTGGTTGGCGTCGTTGACGACGACATTCGGTCGCAACTGGTCATAATCGGCACGCGCCGCGCCGCTGGTGAAGCCAACGCGCAGTTTCTGGTCATCCTGAACATCGAAGTTCATGTGCAAGCTTGGAAACGCCATGGTGGTGCTGCTCGATGCCTCGATTTCGCCGGTAACGCCCGGAATGGTCGCAAGCGAACGGCCGCGGTTGGTGACTTTTTCGACGCGAACCCCACCAACGACGCTGCCCCAATCGAACTTGCTATTGGCCATCAGGTAACCTGCAAGTACCCGCTCGCGGACATTATAATGGTTGGCGGACACAGGGGTGAAGCCTCGCACCGTTTTTGCCCGTTCGAGATAATCGCGCATCGCGTCGAGGTCGAAATAGCGGAAGGTGTAGCCAAGCGGAATTTCACCCCTGAACGGTACGTCGAGTGAAAATGGCAAATAGGTCGTTCCCAAACCGGCGGCGGTAAATTGCGCCGCCGAGTTCAGCAGCAGTTCCTCTTCGCGGTTGATCTTGGTGCGCTGGTCATATTGGACACCTGCCCGGATTGTCGTTTCGCCGCCGAACAATGTCGTGTTGTGCGATAGCTCACCTTTGAATGTATAGGCTGTCGTTGGATCAACCGCGTCGAGCGAACGGAAGGATGATAGCGGCTTGGTGAAGCTATCGATTGCCGTAACTGGTGTGCCAGCCTGGAACCGAGTCGGCCCGCTTAGCTGGTTTGTTGTGAACAGTTGTACGCGGGCAAGATTGTTGTTGGTGAAGTCATAGGCGACGGTCGGGCGCAGAGTCCGCGTCGAAGGGCTGTCCCAACGGGCTTCGCCAACAACCGAGCGGTCATCGATCGATTTGGTATAATTGGCTGCCCATTTGAAGCCCCAGCTTTCACCAAACTGATGCTTGCCTTCGATCGTGTTCGTAAACACAGACTGGCGGAATGCGCGAAGTGTCGAACGCTGGTTAATGTCGACGCCATAGACAGTGCCCGCAAATGGGTTGTTGATGCAGGCATCGGCGTAAGCAGTGGTGGTCGGCGTAGAGGTTCCGCCCGTGCACGCAGCGGTGTTGGCCACCAGGTCGCCCTGACGGTCATCGAGGTCGAAGATATAATTGTCGCGCGCTTCGTCATCGGTAAAGATGGTGTAAAGCGAGCGTACCGAAATCGTGTTGTCAGGATCGGGACGGAAATCGACACGGCCCGAAATCGAATAGTTTTTGCGCGTTAAGCGATAGAGCTTGTTTTCAGTTTCACGTGCCCAGAAGCGCGAAGCAAAGCCGGGGCGACGGTCCCCTGAAACCTGCTCCCAGTCGATCTCATAGTTATCGGTGAGCATGTTGCGCTCATAATAGCTGCCCGAAACCAGCACCCCGATCTCGCCGATATTGGTATCGAAATGGTTGGATACCGTCAGTGAACCTTCATATTCGCCGCGCTTGCCAAGCTCGGTCTGGCCAGCACCCAATTTCCCCGAAATGCGGAAGCCGTCATAATCGAGGCCCGAGCGCGTGATGATGTTCACGTTGCCCGAAATCGTCTCGCCCGGCATGTCGGGGGTCACCGCCTTCGAAACTACGATCTGCGCAGCTAGAGCCGATGGAATAGAGTCAAAACGCGCGTCGCGGCCTTCGGGGCTGACGACATTGATGCCGTCGAACGATAATGTGGTCCAGTAATTGGGAGCACCACGCAAGCTGATGTAGCGCGCCTGACCTTGGTCACGCTCGACCGCAACGCCGGGAAGGCGTCCGGTGGCCTGCGCGATATTCTGGTCCGGCAATCGGCCGACCGAGTCCGAAGCGACCACCGTCACCAGCGAGTCTGAATTTTTCTGGACTTGAAGCGCAGCGGCTTCCGACTCTGCAATCGGGCGTGAACCGGTCACCACGATGGCATCTTCTTCTGCCAGCGCTTCGTCGGCCGGAGCCGTTTGCGCAAATGCCAGATTGGGCACAAACGCGAGCATCGCTGCGCTTCCCAGCATGGATGCCTTGAAAAATACCGATGAACGTGCAGAACGCTGAATCATGTGCTTTGCCCCCTGAATGGCGTTTATTGTTGCGCGCCCATTAGGCAGGGGTTGTGACTCGTCCGCTTATCGTCGATGACAAATTGGCGACATTGATGTTACAGTTTGCGCATCTGTTTGCCGTAAAAGCGCAATGTTTTCATGGCACCGCGCATCAACTGTCGAGGAAGGAAGATTTTCGTGAAGCCCGTGCCCGGTACCAACAGGTTGCAAACCAGAAAAACACCCGCCGACGCACGCTATTTCAACCGCGAACTGTCCTGGCTCAAATTCAACGAGCGCGTGTTGGAAGAGGCCGCAAATCCAGCGCATCCATTGCTCGAACGGCTTCGTTTCTTGTCGATTTCGGGCACCAATCTCGACGAGTTTTTCATGGTGCGCGTTGCCGGCCTGCGCGGGCAACAACAGCGCAAGATCGAGGAACTGTCGATTGACGGCCGCACCCCGTCTGAACAGCTCGCCGCGACCGTGGCGGCTGCGGATGCATTGATGGCGCAGCAACAAAAGCTGTGGAAAAGGCTGTTGAAAGAACTCGCGGCCGAGGGAATCAAGGTCGTCGAACCCGCCGCCATCGGCAAAACCCACGAGGCCGAGGTCGAGCGCTATTTCCGGGAGCAGGTGCTGCCCGTCCTCACCCCGCAGGCTCTTGACCCTGCCCATCCATTTCCCTTCATTCCGAACCAGGGCATCAGCCTGATTTTCGACATGCGCCGCAAGGATGATGGCGAGGTCGTTCGCCAGCTGGTGATGATCCCGTCGTCGCTCCGCAGGTTCGTCCGTCTGCCCGGCAACGGCACACGATTCATCACCATCGAAGACCTTATCAAGCATTTTGTCGGGCAGATGTTTCCCGATTACCTTCTCATTGCGGCAGGCGCGTTCCGCGTCATCCGCGACAGCGATATCGAAGTCGAGGAGGAAGCCGAGGACCTTGTCCGTTATTTCCGCAGCGCGATCAAAAGGCGACGGCGCGGTAAGATCATCCGGTTGAAGCTAGAAAAGGGCCTGCCGTTCGAATTGTCCACGCTTATCCGCACAGAGCTTGGCGCTGGGTCATCGCTCGTCGCCGAGACTGTCGGCTTTCTGGGCATCGGCGATTTGGCGCAACTGGTCGAGGAAGATCGCCCCGCGCTCAAATTCCCTCCATATTCGCCGCGTTTCCCCGAGCGCATCCTCGAACATGACGGCGATTGCTTTGCCGCGATCCGCCAAAAAGATATTGTCATTCACCACCCTTATGAGAGCTTCGACGTGGTGCTCGCCTTCCTGCAACAGGCGGCGCTCGATCCCGATGTCGTGGCAATCAAACAGACACTGTATCGCGCTGGTAAGCAGTCCGCTGTCATCCGTGCATTGTGCGAAGCAGCTGAAATGGGCAAATCGGTCACCGCGATTGTTGAATTGAAGGCGCGGTTCGATGAGGAACAGAATCTGCATTGGGCATCGCAGCTTGAAAATAGCGGCGTTCAGGTCGTCTACGGCTTTGTCGACATGAAAACCCATGCCAAAATATCGTTGGTGGTCCGCCGCGAGGCCGATGGATTCCGGACATATTGCCACCTCGGCACCGGCAATTATCATCCGATTACTGCAAAGGTTTATACCGATATCAGCTTTTTCACCGCCGACCCTCGCGTCGGCCACGATGCGGGGCAGATTTTCAACTATATCACTGGCTATATTCCGCCGAGCGACCTGCAATTGCTGACAATGAGTCCGCTGGGTTTGCGCGAAAAAATCCTGTCGCTGATCGATCAGGAAATCGCCAATGTTGCTGCGGGGAAACCCGGCGCAGTGTGGGCCAAGCTCAATTCGCTGGTTGATAAGCCCGTCATCGACAAGCTTTATGAAGCCAGCGAGGCCGGGGTCGAAATCGACCTCGTGGTGCGCGGAATTTGCTGCCTGCGTCCTGGTGTCAAAGGCATGTCGTCGCGTATCCGCGTCAAATCCGTCGTCGGGCGCTTTCTTGAGCATAGCCGCATCTGGGCGATGGGCAACGGCGCGGACCTACCCAACCCAAATGCCCGCGTATTCATCTCGTCCGCTGACTGGATGTCACGCAATTTCGACCGCCGCGTCGAATATATGCTTCCCATCGAGAATCCGACGGTGCACGACCAGATTCTCGATCAGGTTATGGTTGCAAACCTGCTCGACAATCAGCAAAGCTGGATGCTCCGATCAGACGGCCGTTACGAGAGGGTTAAAGCTGGCGATATGCCATTCAACTTGCACCATTATTTCATGACCAACGCCTCGCTTTCAGGGCGCGGCGGCGCATTGGCCGATGACAAGAAGGTGCCAACGCTGAATTTAGTCCGGCGGAGATGAAATCGATCCGTCAGGCCGTAATCGACATCGGCTCCAATACCGTTCGCCTTGTAGTCTACGCCGGCCTGCCGCGTGCGCCGATGCCGATTTATAATGAGAAAAGCCGGGTCGCGCTGGGTGCCTGCCTCGCGGGCGACGGTGTCATCAGCCCTGCAACGATGAAAAAGGCACTGGCCGCACTGGCACGGTTTGAAACGCTGGCCCGGTCTATGAAGGTCGACACGTTGCGCGTGGTCGCAACAGCCGCCACGCGCGAAGCGAAGAATGGCAATAGGCTGGTCGAGGGCGCGGCTGCTCTCGGTATCCGTGTCGATGTGCTCGATGGCGAAACCGAAGCGACCGCAGCGGGCTTGGGCGTACTGAGCGATAATCCGCACGCCAATGGCTATGTCGGCGATCTGGGCGGAGGCAGCCTCGAGTTGATCCGTATTGCCAATGGCAAGCTTGGCGAACGCGTTTCACTGCCCTTGGGGACATTGCGGCACGCCGTGCTGAAAAGCAAATCGACCAAACAAGTCACCCAGATGCTCCGCGACGACATCAAGGCGCTGAAAGGCGAAGACGGCTTTCCTATCGAGAGCGGCCTGCCATTTTACATGATCGGTGGTTCGTGGCGCACCTTTGCGCGGCTGCACATGCACGACGTCGGCTATCCGCTGACCATCTTGTCCAATTACCAGATGCCACCCGATGCCCCGACGCGGCTTATGCCGTTGGTCAATGATCCTGTGGCGCTGGCGCAGACCAAGGTTGTGGCATCTGCCCGCGTTGCTGCATTGCCGGGCGCAACAGCGTTGCTGGCAGGCGTCGTGAAACTACTGGAACCGAGCGAACTGGTGACCAGTATCTACGGCTTGCGCGAAGGGTTATTGTTCGACCAGCTTTCGGAAGCGGAACGTCAGCAGGACCCGTTGATTTCAGCCACCCGCTTTGAGGGGGAACGGCTTGCGCGTTTCCCATTCCACGGGGATGCGCTCGCCGACTGGATCGCGCCGGTCTTTGCCGGACAAAGCGAAGGCGACGCGCGCCTGTGTCGTGCTGCTTGCCTGCTTTCCGACAGCGTGTGGAATGTGAACCCTGAATATCGCGCCGACCATGCGCTGGATTTGGCACTCGATGGTAGCTGGCCCGGCGTAGTGGCAAGCGACCGGGCGATCATTGCAGCAGCCTTGTGGACCGTTCACGCGGGCAAGCGGACCTTACCTGAAATGCTGGCTCGTCTGGCAAAGCCTGGGGCATTGGCCCAAGCGGTTATCTGGGGTCTCGCCATCCGGCTGGCGCAACGGCTTGATGGCGGCACTGGCGGTGCGCTTGCCGACAGCCGCATTGAGGGCGACGATAATGTCCTGCGGCTGCGGCTAAGCCGTCAAGCGGTTCGATTGCGTTCGAACTCGGTACAACGGCGGCTGCAGGCCTTGGGCGAAGCGTTGGGATACGCCCGCGCGGAGATTGTGACCTAAGGCTCACCCCATCGGGTATAGGATTTCCTTCGTCACTTTATGGACGGCGGTCATGACTTCGTCGCTGAGCTTCAGATCGATCGCCGCAAAAATCTCGTCCAACTGATCCTCGCGGCTTACGCCGACAATCGTCGAGGCTACAAAGTCGTTCTGCTTTGACCACGCCGTGGCCAGCGTTACCGGCGACATCCCGGCATCTTTTGCAATATCCAATATCCGCGCCGTCGATTCCAGCGCACGCGGTCCTGCAAAACGCTGCGCCATGTCAAATTGCCGCGCGCCAGTCATTTCCAGATAGCGCGAGAAACGCGCACCTTCGGGCCTTGCGCCGTCGAGATATTTGCCTGACAGTACGCCTCCGCCTAATGGCGAGTAGGGCAACAGCGAAACACCCTCCTGACGGCAGACCTGCTTAAGCTCGTCTTCAAACCGGCGGTTGTTGATCGAATAGTTGTTCTGGATCGTTTGATATCGCGCCGTCCCCAGCCTCTCCGAAGTCGCCAGCGATTTCATCAGACCATAGCTGGTTTCATTCGAGCATCCCAGCACACGGACCTTGCCCGCGCGGACCAGTTCGTCGAGCGTCTCCATCGTTTCGTCATACGCCGTGTCATGGTCGGGCCAATGGGTCTGATAAAGGTCGATATAATCGGTCTGTAACCGGCGCAGGCTATCCTCGACTGCTACGACAATATTGTGCCGATCAAGCGCCGTCATGCCGCCACGTTTGGGCGATTTGAACCAACTATGGCTTGGCCCAGAAACCTTCGTCGCCATGATGATGGCGTCGCGGTTCTTGCCTTTCATCCAGCGGCCCACGATTTCTTCGGTGCGACCGACCCACTTGATATCGGGCGGCACTGGATAGCCCTCGGCGGTGTCAAAAAAGTTGATGCCCGCGTCCAAACATCTGTCGAGAATCCGGTGCGCTTCGGCCTCTTCGGTTTGCGAGCCAAACGTCATCGTCCCCATGCAAATGTCTGACACGTAAACGGCGCTTTTGCCGAGGCGACGATTTTCCATATTCTCTCCTATTATTGACCGGCAGCCCCGACGACGAGAAATGCCAGCGCCGCCAGTAATCCTGCCATCCGGTTCGACCGGAAATGCCCCAACGCGTTGCTACCATCCGCCTTGAGCGAAATCAGCTGCATCGCAAAGTGAATTGCGACCGGCGCGAGCGCAACCAGTGCCTGTTTCTCGGGCCGGACGCTCCAGATCGCCATTCCCCATCCGGTCAGCGCGAGCACATAAAACATCCCTACGCCGACCTTTATATTTTCGCCCAATCGCAACGCGCTGGATTTGATACCAACCAGCGCATCGTCCTCGCGGTCCTGCATCGCGTATATTGTGTCATAGCCGATGACCCAGCAGATTGATCCTGCATATAGCCACCACATTGCGGCATCCGCAGTGCCTGAGATGGCTATCCAGCCAACCAGAGCGCCCCAGCTAAATACGAGCCCTAACCATATTTGAGGCCACCACGTAACGCGTTTCATGAACGGATAGGCGGCGACCAAACCGAGGCTGCCAAGCGCGACCAGTTGCGCCTCCCAGCGCAATTGCAGCAGTACAATCAGGCCGACGGCTGCCAGCGTAAGCAGCCAACCCCACGCAGCCTTCAACCCGACTAAGCCGCTCGGCAAAGGCCGAGTTGCGGTACGCGCGACCTGCGCGTCGAGGTCGCGGTCAACGATGTCATTATACACACATCCCGCACCGCGCATCGCAACCGCCCCCGCCAGCATCCAAAATGCAAGCTGCCATTCGCGCAGCAATCCCCCGGATAATGCCAGGCCGTAAACACAAGGCCAGAACAACAGCCACCAGCCAATCGGACGGTCAAACCGCGCCAGCAAAGCAAAGGCACGTATCTTGGCGGGTAACATACCCATGAATCCGGTATATTCGCTGTCGGGGACGATGTTCGTAGTCACACTGGCCTGATAACCTGTGGCAAGCGGCTTGTCGAAGGCCGTTTTTAAGCTAAAGCGAACATATGCCTGCAACGCCCGCCTGGCCTCCGAAATCTACCCCTCGCCTGTTCGTCGAACAACCAATCGCCGAAGGAGCAGAGGTACATGTGGGCGGAAATGCCGCGCATTATTTGCTTGGCGTCATGCGACTTAAAGAAGGTGCGCCGGTCAAGCTGTTCAATGACATGTCAGGCGAATATCTGGCGCTTGTTTGTAGCACCGGAAAGCGCGACCTTGTTCTGAGGGTTGAGGCGAAGCTGCGCGAACGCGAAAGCGTGCCAGACCTATGGCTCGTCCAGGCCCTAATCAAAAAGGATCGCTTCGACTGGATCGCCGAAAAGGCGTGCGAATTAGGCGCAGCGCGCTTCGTGCCATTGCTCACCGCACGCTGCGTGGTCGACAAGGTCAAGGAAGACCGCCTGCGCATGCAGATGATTGAAGCTGCAGAGCAATGCGAACGGACGGCGCTGCCTGAAATCGCGCCGTTGACCAAACTCGATGCGCTGCTCAAACAATGGCCTGCCGGACGAACACTCTATTTCTGCGACGAGCGCGGCGGCATGCCATTCGGCGATGCTATCGTGACTGGTCCTGCAGCTATTGTCATTGGCCCTGAAGGAGGATTTACCGACGGTGAAAACACCGCAATCCGGGAACATCCCGCCGCCGTCGCAGTTTCATTAGGACCCCGCATCTTGCGGGCAGACACCGCGGCGGTAGCGGCTTTATCGGTGTGGATGTCAGCAGCAGGCGACTGGAAATCAGTTGAGGCGGCCAACAAAGGTTATCGAGAAACTTGAAGGCCCGCTTGTCGTTGCGGGACCCATAGTGCCAGTAGGCGCAAAGCGGAATGCACGAATCGCGGCATTGTAACCACTTCCCAATGGCGCCGAATAAGGAGCCGCACCGGTTGTAGAATAGGTCACCATCGTTCCCTGGTTAAAGGCATTCAGGCCGCTGGGAACTGTTCCATTGGTAAATGTAAACGGGGTCGACGCATCCAGCGTGAAATTCGCAGGAAAGGGGTCAACGACGGTAATCGTGTTAGCGTCGACCGATAGGCTGCCGGTATTCTGAACGGTAATGGTGTAACGCACGATCGCCCCGGGTAGCGCCTTGGGGTTAGTCCCGCTGACTCCGTCGGATAATATGGTGGAAGTTTTTGCAACGACCAAGGTCGCATTCCCGGCCAGCCTGGTATTGGTAATCGTACAGGTAATGACATCGCCCAAAACCGGCGTAATCGTGCCGGGTACGGTGGTGGGGAAACTCGTGCTCACACCATTGGTGCCATTGGTGCAGCCCATCACGCTGGTATATTGCGTGAGGCTGCCCGGCCCCGACATGATTTCATCGAGCGTGTAGGCACTGCCTGCATTCACCTGCACCAGCCCTGTATCGCCCCCCATTACCACATTAGTCGCCCCGGTGGTGGTTGCAGAAGCGACCACGGTTGAGCCCTGATTGATGCGCACGGTAAACTGGTCGCTCGAAAAGCGCCGGTTGCTGCCCAGCGCCTTCCGCAGCCGGATATGCGGAAAAGCAGCGTTAGTGAACGTACACTGCACCGCATCGCCGAATTGCAACGCGCCGAAATTATACGATGTCGTCAGCACGTTATTGGGCAAGGGAGTCGAGCTGCTCGTGCTGTTGGTGCAGGTCAGCCGACTGCTATATTGCGACAAGTTACTGACGCTGCCGCCTGCCATCGCCTCGGTGAGCGTAAGGTTCAACCCTGACGCCAGCGAGATCGCTGCTGCTGAAAAGGGGCCATTACCCGTTCCTGTTGTCGTTCCGCTCGCTAGCGTGGAACCTGATGACGTTGCTGTAACCCTGAACTGGAATTGATCGGCGGCATTAATGCGCGCGCCGACGATCTGCTTGTTGAGCTTGATGGATGCGAACCGAACCGCAAACATCGCGCCTTGCAACCCTCCCGCTGTCATATTGGTCGTGACCGTCGTCGGGCTGGTCGAACCTACGATATAGCCGCCAACGGTTCCAGGCACGCCGGTTTCGGTAAAGGTGTTGGTTCCTGTGCCGCTGATAGTCGGATAATTGCTGCCGCTTATTGGATTGACCTGATCAAGGATTGTCCAGTTGCCACCGTTTGTCACAAATCGCAAAGTTTCGCCGTCGTTGGTCGATTCTGCATCTGCGGCGACGAATGCATAGGCCGTGACCGCTGGCGAACCGGGCGGCGGGGTAATCGTAATTCCCGAAAACGTTAGAGATGTTGTGCCGGCGGCCGCAGTGTAAAGTATCGGCCGTCCCGGGATACCCAAGAACGCGGTATTCCCCACCGCTGCCCCCGTCCATGACGGCGCCGCAATAGCGTTATACGCAGTTGCGCCAGCAGGCGTTACCCTCACATTCATCGACAAAGTCGAACCGTCGGTGAGCGTAAATGTCATATTCTGGCCGGCGACGGATCGCGCGGTCGCGTCATTGTAGCTTGCAAAGTTCAGCCAGCAGTAAGTTTCCCACCCTGCCGGTGCTGTTCCTTGGGTGGTTGCTGGCGCACAGCTTTGCGCTTGTGCTGGCGCGGCCATCACGCCGCAAAGCATAATCAGCGCACACGCCAATCGCAGCAAAAGCGCTTTCAATTCCGACATCACAACTTTCTGGACCACAGCCTTAAATCATCAATAGCTCCGTACACAGGCATCGTTAACGAGTGGTAATTCAATTAATATTGACGGAGAAGGTTCGAAAGATTTTACATTGGAACGGCGCAATTCTCATCCGAATAATCGTTAATGAAATTTACTCTAAACCTCAGCGGACAGCGGGCTTTTGAGACTAGATGGTAGAAATTTTGGTGTTTCAGCGCCACTGATAACGCCAGATTTCCGGCAATGGCAATTTAACGTATTTGCTGTAAAACCTCGGTTATGCGGAGGAATGTGCACAGCATTGGCTTTATGGGAAAAGCTTTCCTCAAATCAGCCCGGATTTTGGTATCCGTCCCATTGGCGTTCCTGACGTTATACGCACCCGTCAAGGCACAAGCTCAAATCAGCTACACCAATACAGTTGATGGGACGGTGAATGAAACCGCCACACCATGCACGAACCCGCTGATTAGGACCTTCAATGTTCCGGAAATATATAGCATTGCCGATGTCAACATTGGCGTGCTGATGTCGCACACCTATCGCGGCGATTTGCGGATGTTCCTGCTGTCGCCACAGGCAACGCAGATTACTTTGATCCAGAATACCGCCGACACCCAGAATAACTTCAATGTGCTGTACGATGACAGCGCAGCAGCATCGATTACAACGCATACGACGCTAAACGACACGGCAACCGCAGCCACCATCGTGCCGCCGTATCAGCGCACATTCCGGCCATTACAGGCACTGAGCGCATTCAACGGGCAAAATGCCAACGGCATCTGGACGCTCAGTATTTGTGACAGCCTCAACGCCGACACAGGTACTTTTTTCGAATCTGATCTGGTCATCACCGCGCAACCGGCGACAATCAGTGTGAGTAAGGCCAGCGTGGTGCTGAGCGATGGCGTTAGCGGCAGCAATCCGAAATCACTCCCCGCTGCGACCCTCCGTTACTGCATTACGATCACCAATAACGGCCCCGGAATAGCGGCCAACATACTCGGGACAGACATTATTCCGGCGAACACCGTCTATGTCGCCGGTTCGATGCGCTCGGGGACAAATTGTGCGGGTGCGGCAACGGTTGAAGACGACAATGCCACCGGAGCGGACGAAACCGATCCCTGTGGTGCGTCGATTTCGGGTAGCACGATATCGGTATCTACCGCATCGATGGCGAGCGCCGCGAGCTTTGCGGTTACATTTCAGACAACGATCAACTGACCCGCTGAAAACGCTGGCAATGACTCCGTTACATTTCTAAACCGCCGCCATGAGCACAAAAACAGTTTCGAATCGCAACGATCCTGTGATCGAAACGCGCGATCAGTTGATTGCCGCGATTGCCAAGGGCGAAAAGCCCAAGGAACGCTGGCGCATCGGTACCGAGCATGAGAAGTTCGTATATTGCAGGAACGATCATCACGCGCCGTCCTACGAAGAACCCGGCGGAATTCGCGACATGTTGATGGCGATGACCGAGTTCGGTTGGGAACCGGTGTATGAGGGCGACAATGTCATCGCTTTGAAGGGCGAAGACGGCGCGGTCAGCCTTGAACCTGCGGGGCAGCTTGAACTATCGGGCGCGCCGCTCGAAAACCTGCACCAGACATGCGCGGAAACCGGACGCCATTTGAAGCAAGTCAAAGCGATTGGCGACAAGACCGGCAAGGGTTTTCTTGGCCTTGGCTTATGGCCTGACAAGACCCGAGCAGAGCTGCCAATCATGCCCAAGGGCCGCTATGAAATCATGCTGCGCCATATGCCGCGGGTCGGCAGCATGGGGCTCGATATGATGTTGCGGACCTGCACCATTCAGGTCAATCTCGATTATTCGTCCGAAGCCGACATGGCGCACAAGTTCCGGACTTCCTTGGCGTTACAGCCGTTGGCGACGGCTTTGTTCGCCAACTCGCCATTCTTGGAAGGCAAGCCAAACGGTTTCCTCTCCTATCGCAGCCATATCTGGTCCGACACAGACCCGCACCGCACGGGGATGTTGCCCTTCGTGTTTGACGAGGATTTTGGCTACGAACGTTATGTCGACTACATGCTGAATGTGCCGATGTATTTCGTCTACCGCGACGGTAAATATATCGATGCCTCAGGACTGGATTTCAAAGATTTCCTGAAGGGCGAACTGTCGGTCCTGCCCGGCGAAAAACCCACGGTCGCCGATTGGGAAGACCATATGTCAACCGCCTTCCCCGAGGTGCGGCTCAAATCGTTCCTCGAAATGCGCGGTGCCGATGGCGGGCCGTGGAACCGGATTTGTGCGCTGCCTGCGTTCTGGGTCGGCTTGCTCTATGACCAGAATGCGCTCGATGCGGCATGGGATGAGGTCAAGCATTGGACCATCGAAGAGCGCGAGACGTTGCGTAATGCCGTCCCCGCGCAAGCATTGAACGCCCCAATTCCCGGCGGCGGCAAATTGCTCGATCTCGCCGGCCGAATCCTCGACATCTCGTCAGCAGGTCTTGCTGCGCGCAACAAGCTCAACAGCAGCGGTGATAACGAGACGGGCTATCTCGACCCGCTGCGCGAAATCGTGGCGTCGGGTAAAACAGTCGCCGAGCAGATGCTCGACAAATATCATGGCGAGTGGAATGGCGACATTGCGCGCGTCTATGACGAAATGAGCTTCTAGGTGCACAAACGCCACAGGTGACTTGAAAACGTCACTTTTCTGCAATGCTTTGTTGAACGCTTCCGCACCGCAGCATAAATGCGTTTTCAGTCGCAACCTAAACTGCCGATTCTCATTTCCCTGTTCGTCACCCGGAGAAATTTCATGCGTTCCATCCGCTCAACTGTCACATCCAGCGTCGCCATTGCGATTGCATCCACCAGCCTGTTCATCGCTCCTGCCGCTTATGGGCAGGATGAAACCGCCGAAGAGGGCCCCGGCCTTGGCGAAATCGTCGTCACCGCGCAGCGCCGTGAAGAAAATCTGCAGGACGTACCATTGTCGGTAACCGCAGTCAGCGGCGACAAGCTGGATGCCATTTCGGCAGGAGGCGTCGACATTCGCGGTATTTCGGGCCGCGTACCAAGTCTTCTCGTCGAATCCTCGTTCGGACGCACCTTCCCGCGCTTCTACATCCGCGGCCTCGGCAACACTGATTTCGACTTCAACGCATCGCAACCGGTCAGCCTCGTTTATGACGATGTTGTCCTCGAAAACCCGATCCTCAAGGGATTCCCGATTTTCGATCTGGAACGCGTCGAAGTATTGCGCGGACCGCAAGGTACCTTGTTCGGCCGGAACACGCCTGCCGGCATCGTCAAGTTCGACAGCGTTAAACCAAGCGACACATTCGGCGGCTACGGCAAGATTTCCTATGGCCGTTTTAACGCCATCAATGCGCAGGGCGCTATCGGCGGACCATTGGGTGAAAAGGTAAGCATCCGCCTGTCGGGCATGTATCAGCGACAGGATGATTATGTCGATAACGTCACCCCGGCCGGAACTACCAAAGACGCGTTCGAAGGCTATGAAGAATATGCCGCGCGGCTGCAGTTCCTGATCAAGCCAAGCGATGATCTCGACATATTGCTCACCGGCCAGTTCCGGTCGCTCGACGGCACTGCACGCCTGTTCCGTGCCAACGTGTTCACACGCGGCCAGCAGGGTCTGAACGCCAACTACAACCGCTACCGCGTCTCGACCGATGGCAAGAACGAACAGCGGGTCGATACCCAGAACGCCACCGCGCGCATCACCTATGATGCAGGGCCGGTGTCGTTCATCTCAGTCACCAGCTACTGGCAGGGTGACGCGACTTCGGTTGGCGATGTTGATGGCGGCTTTGGCGCAAACTTCTTGCCGCCAAATCTCTATGGCCCCGGCGAAATCCCTTTCACCGCCGAAACTCGCGACAGCGTGCCTAACCTGAAGCAGTTCACGCAGGAATTCCGTATCGCCAGCAACGGCGACGGCCCCTTGAGCTATCAGGCAGGCGTTTTCTACTTCGACGAAGATCTGGAAATCGTGTCGGATAACTATTCGACATTGGGCGACCCGAACAACGCACCCGATGGCGTCAACATCCGCGTGTCGCAGGAGCAGAATAGCAAAGCCTACGGCGTGTTCGGCTCGCTGACCTATCAGCTTTCAGACCAGTTCAGCGTTACCGGCGGCATTCGCTATAATGACGACAAGCGCCGCTTTGTCGCGGTGCGCAGCCGCGATACGCAATTCCCGAACTTCCTGCAAAATCCGCTCGGCACCGTCACTCGCCGCGTCAGCGACAACAACATCACATGGGACGCAAGCGCAACCTATGCCGCAACCGACGATGTAAATCTCTATGCCCGCGTCGCCCGTGGCTATCGTGCGCCATCGATTCAGGGCCGCATCCTATTCCCGCCTGCAACCGCAACCCCGCTCGAAAGCGGCGTGACAATCGGCGATTCGGAAACGATCACGTCATATGAAAGCGGCATCAAGTCTACCTTCCTCGATGGCCGTGCGCGCTTCAACGTCAACGGTTTCTATTATGAACTGAAAAACGCACAGTTGACCGCTGTCGGCGGCGGCGTAAACGCCAACCGCCTGATCAACGCCGACAAGGTGCGTGGCTATGGGTTCGAGGCTGACCTTGAATTCAAGCCGTTCCCCGAACTGCTGCTGACCGCTGGTATAAGCTATAACAACACCAAAATCCGCGATGCTGGCTTGACGACAGCGGCTTGCGGGGCAGTCCGCGTCGATACCTTCCCGAACGTATCGCTCTGCACCCCGCTTGACCCGATTGTTGTGGCGGCAGCGCCGTTCTCGGCAGCAATCGTCAACATCAACGGCAACAGCCTGCCGCAGAGCCCCAAATGGATTGCAAACTGGACAGCGAAGTACGGCATTCCTGTCGGCGACGGCGAAATCTATGCCTACACCGACTGGGCGTACCGTTCGAAGATCAACTTCTTCCTGTATGAATCGGTCGAATTTCAGGACAAGAGCATGCTCGAAGGTGGACTTCGCGTTGGTTACAAAACCGACAAATATGACCTCGCCGCGTTCGTTCGCAACATCACCAAGGATACCTCGGCGGTGGGTGGCATCGACTTCAACAACCTGACCGGCTTCGTCAACGAGCCGCGCATCTGGGGTGTTGAGGCCGGATTTAAGTTCTAATTCAGATAACACGCAATAAGAACGGGGTGGGTTTGCGAAAGCAGACTTGCCCCGTTCGTTTATCGGCGTTAAGGGCACCACTCTTCGCAGAAATGCGGAGTGCAGGAGTTTAGCTCAGTTGGTAGAGCATCGGTCTCCAAAACCGAGGGTCGTGGGTTCGAGTCCCCCAACTCCTGCCATTTTCTCGAAAATGTGATGGCAGCGGGGATGAGCGCAGGTTAATGCGCTTTCGCGGGCCATATCTTATGATGCACCCACACAATCACCGCACCCAACGCCATCCCGAACACGCCGCAAGCGGCCGCATCGACGATCCACGCCAGTGCGCCTTCGTGTAAGCCCACAAATTCGGCGGGGTGGATGCCAAAGCCATGCACGATAATCTGCCCGCCAACCCATAGCATTGCCGCCGTCCCTACCGTGGAAAGGAACGCGAGAAGCTTTGGCATCGCCTTCACCAACCCGCGACCGATCGCTTGCGATCCGCCATTTTCGCGCTGCGCCATATGAAGCCCGATATCGTCCATTTTGACGATCAGCCCCACAACGCCATAGACCGCAATCGTGATACCCACACCGACGAACGCCAGCGCCAGCGCCTGCATGACAATCGGCGGCAGATCGCCCGCGATAGGATTGGCGACATTGCTAAGGTTAAGCTCGTTGAGCGCGATAATCATGATTTCAGCGGACAGGATGAAATCCGTGCGGATGGCGCCTGCCACCATCTTTGCCTCATGATCGGCTGCCGACATTTCGGCAACTTCTGCGGCCAGCGTTTCTTCTTCACCATCAGTCGCGTCGGTGAATTTCTCGATCACCTTTTCCGCGCCTTCGAAACACAGATAGGCACCGCCGAGCATCAGTATCGGTGTGATAATCCAGGGCAGGAACGCGCTGAGCAGCAAGGCCACCGGCAAGATGATGACGAGCTTGTTGAAAAACGAGCCCTTTGCAATGCGCCAGATAATCGGCAACTCGCGGTCGGGGGTGAAGCCTGTGACATATTGCGGCGTGACAGCGGTGTCGTCGATAACCACGCCCGCGGCCTTGCTACTCGCTTTGCCTGCTGCGGCGGCGACATCGTCAACCGATGCGGCAGCGACCTTGGCGATGGTGGCGATATCGTCGAGTAACGCGGCTAGACCGGATGGCATGAGATTTCCCTGCTAGATTGGTTTAATGCGAAATAGCCCATGCACACGCGCGGTCAAGCCAGCTAAAACTTCCGGCCAAATGAAACCAGATCGCTGTCCCTATCCCCGACGCCGGTAATCAGCCCGCGCAGCATCTGCCCCGCCATCATCGAAAACGTGATGCCATTGCCGCCATAGCCCATCGCAGCATAGCAGTTCGGCATGCCCGGAACCGGGCCGATGGTCGGCGTGCCGGTGGTTGAATCGCCAAAGCTGCCGCTCCAGCTGTAGTCGGCGTTCGCATTTATCATCGGCAGCAGCGCACCGAGCTTCTCGACTAGTCGCGCGGTTTTCTCGCCGTTCAGCGCGTCGCGTTCGTCTGCATCGGCAATCTCGGCATCCTCACCGCCGCAAATGACATGCCCCTGCGGCGTGGTGCGGATATAGAGATAGGGATCGGCGGCCTCCCAGATGATGCACCCGGTCGGCCAGATCTTGCGCGGCTGCGGCGTGGTCGCGATCACCCAGGTCGAGATAATCTTGTTGCCCTTTTTGGGAATGCCCTTGAGCATTTCATATCCCGTCGCGAACACCACCGAATTGCACTTTATCTCCTGCCCGCCTGCGGTCATCGCATTCACCCCCGATGCCATTGGTTCGACCCCGGTAATCTCAACCGGGCTATATAGCCGCGCACCGCGCTTGATCGCCGCTTTCAGAAATCCTGCCGCTAACAATCGCGGGTCTGCCATGAAATTGTCGCGCCCGACAATCGCCGACCTGCCGCTGATATTATATTGCTCCAGCACCGCCGCCGGTTTCAGAAAGCTGACCTCGAAACCCGCCCGCCGCCGCGCATCGGTCTCGGCGGCGAGGCCATCGGCATCGAGCACATTGCCCGACAGATACAGCGAATCGCGCGTCGCCTGCTCGGCCTTGATGCCCAAGGCGCGGGTGCGCTCACGCAATGCATCCACCGCCAAACGCGAGCGCCGCCACAGCCGCTCGGCGCGGTCAAGCCCGATGCGTTCAGACAACACCGACAAAGGCGTATCGATTTCATACTGGAGGAGCGCCGTCGAAGCGACCGTAGACCCCTGCACCGCCCCGCGCCGGTCGACGATAACGACCTTCATCCCGGCATCGCTCAACGCCTCAGCGATTATCGCGCCAGAAACGCCGGCGCCAATGACGAGCACATCGCAGGATATGCTGCGCTTGAGCTCTTCCGGAGGCAGCGACGGCAACCGCCGGTCGAGCCACAAAGGTCGCCCGGTCCGCAAATCGCGTTTCATGGTGAGTGGCATGGATTGACTCCCGTTTAGGGGAGCACAACGACGCACCGTAGTGCAAAGTTCCTTTTGTTGTTTTGGCGAATTAAGTTGTTCACAAGCTGATATCGGACTGGACATATGTTCCTGTTTTGTTACGATGTAAATATGTCGCAACTTGCCCTTCAGCAAACACTTTCAATTCCGTTTAACGAGGCGGATGATTGGGTTAGTCGTAAACCATTCTTGAAATGGGCCGGAAACAAAACGCGCGCAAAACATCACATTCTGCCGCATCTGCCCAATGGAAAACGGCTGGTGGAACCATTTGCTGGATCGTGCGCTATTTCGTTGGCGACCGAGTATGAAAGCTATCTAATCGCAGACGCGAATGGCGACCTGATCGATATGTATAACTTTATCAAGACAGATGCGGCGTCGCTGATACACGCAGCCGAGCAACTTTTTAGTGCAATTAATAACTCTGCAGACGCATTTTACGAACTGAGGGCAGAGTTCAATCAGTCAGACGCCTCAGTTAGAAAGTCGGCCATATTCATCTATCTGAACCGGCACTGCTTCAACGGTCTATGCCGCTACAATGGAAAAGGGGGATTTAACGTCCCATTTGGTAAATATTCTGGACCAAATTGCCCAAGCGACGAGATCCGGTTGTTTGCGGAATTTGCTCAGCGATGCGAGTTTGTTCATCAGTCGTTTGAAAGTACGTTTGCGATGCTGAAAGATGGCGATGTCGTGTATTGCGACCCGCCGTATGTGCCGTTGTCTGCCACTTCCAATTTCACAAGTTACGCCAAAGATGGCTTCGGTCCTGAGTTGCAGATAGCATTGGCAAACGCTGCTCGCGCAGCTGCTAAAAAGGGCAATAAAACGCTCATTTCAAATCACGATACTGATTGGGCTAGGCAGATATATGCAAGTGCCAAGAGAATTGAAAAATTCGACGTGCAGCGGCTGATTTCGAGTAAGGCATCGACACGGGGCATGGCACCAGAGCTACTCGCTATCTATGACCTTTGAATCTGGCGTTTCGTCATTCTTTCAAGAAGAGAGAGCGGAATATACCGTTGCGGCAGCTTCGCGAACCACACAAGATGATCGTCCATTTAATCTAGCCTATCACGATCCGGACCGGGATTGCTTCCTATATCATGGCGATGCGTTTGACGTGATGGCGACGATTTCAGCAAAGCATCCAAATGGTTGCTTTGACATGATCTTTGCCGATCCACCCTATAAGCTATCCAATGATGGGATGACCTGCCACGCCGGAAAGGCTGTTTCAGTAAATAAGGGTAAATGGGACAAGTCAGAAGGTCCAGAACTCGATTTCGATTATACATATCGCTGGTTGGAACTTTGCCAGAAGCTTCTGAAGCCCAATGGAACAATCTGGGTGACTGGCACACACCATATCATTCATATTGTCGGCTATGCGATGCAGCTGCTCGGATATAAAATATTGAACGAGATAGCTTGGGAAAAACCCAATCCACCGCCTAATCTATCATGCCGTTATTTCACGCACTCCACTGAAACGATCCTGTGGGCCGCAAAAAATAAAAAGAGCAAACACATCTTCAACTATGACGAGATGCGCGAAGAGTCGGGCGGCAAACAAATGAAATCAGTTTGGCAACTATTACCGCCAAGTAAGGACGAAAAAACATTTGGAAAGCACCCGACGCAGAAGCCTGTAAAATTGCTCGACCGTATTGTGAGAGCTTCTACCAATGCAGGAGCTTTTGTTTTCGACCCATTTGCAGGTAGCTCGACAACCGGCGTGGCAGCACTGCAAAACGACAGACATTTTTGTGGGGTTGAGGCCGAGAGCGAATTTGTTGAGTTGTCGATTAAGCGTTTGAGAGGATAGAGTTTTGATTAGGGGTGGCGTAGGTGGCGCGAAGACCGGCACGGGTTTGCTTTTTGAAGGCAGGTGCGATTTTATAACATTGCTGGAAGCAGTGCCCGGATATACAATTATTGAACGTTTGGACGCGGGCTGCGACGTCGAGTATAACGGTCAGGTCGTAGCCCACACCTTTAAGAAGCATGCGTTCTACAGATATTTAACCACACACGGGGTCGATTGGCGTGAAAAGCTCTCAGCGATCCTTTTGCCAGACGACGCGATCATCGTCATAGCGCGTAAAACACTACATATTGTTGAGGTTAAATTTCAAACAGTTGCTGGCTCGGTCGATGAGAAACTTCAAACCTGTGATTTCAAGCGGAAACAATACCAAAAGCTGGTCGGCGATCTCGGTCTTGCTGTCGCATACATCTACGTGTTGAACAGCGAATGGTTCGATGTCCCAAAATACAAAGATGTGTTGGATTACATCCAATCTGTAAATTGTAACTACTGCTTTGATCGCTTGCCTTTAGAGTGGCTGGGTCTACCAACAGAGGCATCCTATGACTAGAATAGTCAGTTTGAACTTGAAAGGTTCCCGCATCGAGCTGCGACGAAAGTTGGTTCGTAAATTTTTATTAGAAAAACCCGGAACAGGAACTGGGTTAGGATGCTCAAAGTATCAATACATCGTAGATCAGTCTTTGGACGGCGCGACTATCTATTTAATTAGGCCAGCTGGATTAAATAATGGTATAGACTTTATTATCCACCTTAGTGGATTTAATTTTAAAACACATAAATCCAATGGCCATCGCCTACCGGAAGCCCAAAAAACAAACCCAAGCTATAAAGACATTATTGAGATTTTAAAGCATTTTAAAAATGAAAAAAAGAATGAATATCGTCTTATAAGTGAAAACATAGTCAGGACATATAAATGTGAAGATATAAAATATATCGCTAAAATGTCTAAAATTCGAATATTTCATAAGTCAGCTCAAAATTATATATCGGCCGAAACGATTTGCCTTGTCATAAAGTGGCTGTTTATAGAGCAAGACTTAACATATTGGAATTACAGTGGTCGCGCAATGTTTTTGAAAGCCTTGAAGGATGAGAAGCTCATCTGATTTGGACCTTGAAATGTAGGGTTTGTCATGGGACTCTCTCCGTCCGCTCTTTGACAATCTGAATATCCCGCCTCTACCCGCCCCGCAGGCATCGCGAAAAGCCGCGTACACAATCCAACAGCTTTTTACCTTGCAGACCCCCCCAGGGGTGGCCTCTACTTTCTGACGAATCTGCGGCTGTCAGCGACCGGTGGCTGTTGGAAATTTCGCCGCTTTTTGCGCCCGTCAAATGCACCATCCGCCGCCGCAAACCCCCTTGCCTCAAAACGAATCCCCCGCTAAAGGCCTAGTCTTTCCGAAATCGGAACCTATATCGCTCTCGACCCGCCGGTCGGAGCGCTGGCGGCTATCCTCGGAATTGAACAGGAAGAAGTGAAATGGCAAAGACAAGCCCCGGTGAATTCATCCGTCAGGTGCGGACCGAAATCGGCAAGGTAGTATGGCCCACGCGGCAGGAAACTGTCCAAACCGCGATCATGGTGCTGATTATGACCGTGATCCTTGCCATCTTCTTTCTGGGCGTCGACGCGGTATTTGCTGCGATTGTAAAGGGGCTGCTCGCGCTCGCCAACGGCTAAGCGCGGCTTTAAAAGAGATTAGGGACTATGGCACGCTGGTACATCATTCACGCGTATTCGGGATTTGAAAACAAGGTCCGCGACCAGATTCTGTCCGAAGCCGAGCGTATCGGGCTTTCGCAGCTTGTTGAAGCTGTAGAGGTTCCAACCGAACAAGTCACCGAGGTTCGCCGCGGCAAGAAAATCAAGGCCGAACGCAAATTCTTCCCCGGCTATGTTCTTGCCAAGCTCAACATGAACGACGATGTCTATCACCTCGTCAAGAATACGCCGAAAGTCACCGGTTTCTTGGGCGCGGGCAACAAGCCGCAGCCGATTACCGAAGCTGAAGCTGCACGTATCCTCAACACCAAGCAGGAACTTGAAGCCGCGCCGAAAAAGCGCGTGTCGGTCGATTACGAAATCGGCGATCAGGTTAAGGTATTGGGCGGCCCGTTCGCCAGCTTCAACGGCGCAGTCGAGGAACTCGATTTCGACAAAAACCGCGTCAAGGTATCGGTCAGCATCTTTGGCCGCGCAACGCCGGTCGAGCTGGACTTCGAAGAAGTCGAATTGATGAAATAAGCCGAGGTTGCGGGTTATCCCCGCAGCCTTGCTTTAGGCGTGCATATCCACTATGCGCGCCGCTACCCCGATGAGAATCGGGGGAAACCGCGCGGGAGGAAGTCGCCAGTTCAATCTGGGGACGACTGTTTGACCGCTTATTTTGCGGATGCTCCGGTATCCAATAGAATGAAAGGACGCCTTTAATGGCAAAGAAAATTGACGGCTATATCGGCCTGCAGGTCCCTGCAGGTTCAGCCACCCCCTCTCCGCCAATCGGCCCTGCTTTGGGTCAACGCGGCGTGAATATCATGGAATTCTGCAAGCAGTTCAATGCCGCCACCGGCGACATGGAAAAGGGCACACCGATTCCAACGAAGATTACCGTTTTTGCCGACAAGAGCTTCACCTTTGTGATGAAGGCTCCGCCTGCGACCTATCTGATTAAGAAGGTTTTAGGCCTGAAGTCGGGTTCGAAAGAGCCTGGCAAGCTGTCGGCTGGCAAAATCACCCGCAAGCAGCTGGAAGAAGTCGCGACCCTGAAAATGGCCGACCTCAACGCGAACGACATGGACGCGGCAGTGAAAATCATCGCAGGCTCGGCTACCGCCATGGGCCTCGAAGTAGTGGAGGGCTGAACCAATGGCCAAGCTGACCAAAAAAGCAAAATCACTCGCGCATCTCGACGCTGAAAAGCTCTATGGCGTGGACGAAGCCATCAAGACCATCAAGGAACTGGCGACTGCCAAGTTCGACGAAACCATCGAAATCGCGCTCAACCTTGGCGTTGACCCACGTCACGCTGACCAGATGGTGCGCGGCATGGTTTCGCTTCCAGCAGGTACCGGCAAGGAAATGAAGGTTGCCGTGTTCGCACGCGGTGACAAGGCCGATGCGGCAACTGCTGCGGGCGCTGACAAAGTCGGTGCCGAAGACCTGATGGAAGACATGCTCGCTGGCAATCTCGATTATGACCGCGTTATCGCAACGCCGGACATGATGGGCATCGTTGGCCGCCTCGGTAAGACGCTGGGTCCAAAGGGCCTTATGCCAAACCCGAAACTGGGCACTGTCACCATGGACGTCGCCGAAGCCGTCAAGGCCGCGAAAGCCGGGCAGGTTGAATTCCGCGTTGAAAAACAGGGCATCATCCACAGCGGCATCGGTAAGAAAAGCTTTTCCGACGCCGACCTGCGCAAGAATTTCGACGCGTTGGTCGATGCGGTCATCAAGAGCAAGCCATCGGGATCCAAGGGCAAATATGTCCGCAAGGTCGCAATCAGCTCGTCGATGGGCCCTGGCCTGAAGGTTGATCTGGCGGATGTTGCTGGCGCTTAAGGCTAACCACTCAAAGAATAACAAAGGGCTGGAGGGTAACCTCCGGCCCTTTATTTTTTGCGACGCGTGATTTTAAGATCAGAGAAATAGGCGCGCGTGCCATCACCGATCCAGAATCCCATCTTGCCCTTTCGGTTGGCAAAGCGGAGGTCGTCGAGCGACAGCACCAATTTGCCGTCGACAAATGCCGTCAAGTTGCTGCCATCGACATCCAGTCGCAGCAGATGACGACCGGCACCGACCTTGACCGGTGCAGCCTTTTCGTATTTTCCCGGAAACTTCTGGCGCGACACAGGGAAATGAAAATCCGGATGTGCGATATATTGAATGGCGCGCTCGCTGCGCGGAGGCTGCGGCGGTGGTTCATTCAGCGTGCCGTTTGTCATGCGCAGATAAACCGCCTCATAACTTCCATCGACCGCCGAATGATGGAATAATATTCCCGCAAATCCGCGCGCATCTGGGCCGCTTTTGCCATTCAGTTCTGCGCCTATATAGACTTCAATCGACCCGTTATCGAAGGCTTCGGGGAACAGCAGATAAGTCGGTCGGTTGCCACCAGCGCCCGCCATTTGCCGGGCCTGCTCTTCATCAGTCAATTCGACCTCGAGTACGTCCGACCCGGACCGCTTGTCCAACTTCGCTTGAACATCATAAAGCGAATGGGATTTAAGATCGACAAGCATCGCCTCGTCCGACGTAATCGTCGTGCACGATGAAAGGAGGCCTGCAACAGCCACAGCCGTCAAGCCGACAGACAGGATTCGGATCATATCATGCTCCAAAGAAGGGCGGACGACATTGCGGCCTATTCATTATTATTGGGCCTCGTCGATAACTTCCAGGCGTGGCGTAACGGCGTCATATTGCGCAATCACCCGGCATGGTGCGACCGACGGCGGGCAAGATTGGACAACGCGTATCTCGACAGAAGCGCCGTCGATTACAGCCTTTGCTTTTTTGGCTTTGCCTTTGGCTTTGGCTCTGGCCTTGGCTATCTTCATCGCATGGCCGGGCACAGCATTGGTCCATGCGCGCGTACCCCTGCTATTGGCAAAATGGACGAGTACGCCGTTCGCAACAAAGCCCTCTATCGCACATGGTCCCCCCGAATCGGCCCGGCATCGCGCCAGCACTTCTTTGCTCGCCTCTTCCGAATTGCGTTTCCCGCTTATCAACCAGGCCTTGTTCTGCCAGATGGCAGCTGGCGTTTTTTCCGGGCGCGCTACAAACGCCCAATGATGGCGCGCTACCGGCCCGTCCGGGAAAATGTCGAAAGAATAGTCAACGTTCGGATCGTCTTCACGCGGCAGCAAACCCTGCGTTATCCATTCTTCAAATTCGCAACCGAAGGATTTTTTCTGGCATAAAGCCGCCAGGTCGCGAAACCGGACTTCGATGTTATCGTAAAGATAGTTGGTAGGCATGTTGCCGCCCGATTTTATCCAGCGCAGTCCCATTGCGTCGATCGCGACGCCAAGCGGACCGAAGCCATATACGGTTTCCGCGACCTCACATCCCTCGCCCATCACTGCCGTGCACCCTGCAAGCGCTCGCTTGTTGGCCGCAGCAGCCGTCCGCGCGCCGCGCGTAACCCAAAAAGCGGACGTGTCGATATGGGTAGCGGCTGCCATGTAGCTTGGCTGGATCTCCATCGGCGGCGGGATATAGGGGCTTGGCTCATCATCTCCCGGTCCCTGCTGCCCGCCACTCACCGGCCCCATTGGCGCGCACGCGATGTAATCTCTGCCGCCGGTTTGAAAGTATCCGGGCGGACATTGGCCTTCGGCTTTGGCCGGCCCCGCTCCGAAAAGAGCGAGCGTAAAAGCAAACACGGCACCCAGTGCGGCCCACATACGAAAAACTGTCATTGAATATCCTCATTAGGTTTTCGCAGGACCGCACCTGTTATCGCGGCATACCAACCCAGTATGGCCTAGTCTTTCGCCGCCATCCGAGCATCATTAGAGACGTACCGGTACAGTTACTGGGCTTTCAGAAGATTGTAGGCCCTAGAAGCGTTCCCGCGAGGAGAGACTATCGCTGACACAAGTCCGAATAGCAGCCGATCAGGAGAGGCGCCGCACGGCATTTTCCACATGCTTTGTCGACGACTGCCTTGCCGCCGCAATCAATACGCCCACTTGGCCAAGTGCAGTAACCATCATTATCGCGACGGCGGAATTGATGCCGCCGATGGTGAGCTCACTGCCATCGCTGTGCTTCATGGTGCCGCCGTAAAGCTGGCTAAGCGCATAAGCCGCCAAAAAGCCAACGGAGACTAGGAACGCTATCAGCGCCGCCAACCGGACCTGATCGGTGCGCCATGTCAGCCAGAGGCATAACAGCGCCAGCGCACTATGGGTGACAAGCTGCCAAACCTCGTGCAACCGCGCGTGGCCCGGCCAGTCGGGGCTGAAAACATGTGTCGGCCCTATTTCCAGTATCGGGGTCAACAGGCCAAAAGGAAGCAGGCAAATTGTCAGGAGGATTTTTGCCTTCATTGTTGCGAACCTTTCGAAAGACCGAGTTCCGCTTTTAGAAATGTGGTTATTTTCGGCCAGCTATCGGCGCGAGCTTCGGCATTTCCGGTCTGCGTGCCGCCCAACTTGCTCCAATATGCACGCCGTTTCGGATCTACAAACGGTGCACCCATCACACCATGACCCGCATCATCATATTTCAGCGCGATTATATTTGGACCATTTTTCTCTTTCGCTCGGCCAACGATTTGGTCGGTCATCGGACAGCTCGGCCACACAGTGTCTTCCTGCCCGCAAACAAGCATCAGCTTGCCAGTGAATTTTTCAACCGGAATAATGGCGGGCTGATTTTTGCTCAGCTCCTTGAGGCCGTTTACAAATACCGGCAATAACCCCGTGTTGTCAGGGAATCCTTTGTAAGCAAGGTGCGGAACAGACCGGCCTTTTTCGCTCCATGACGAACTGAAAGATCCGAAAACATAGTTCACACCTGACATGCCGTCCCACACGACGCTGGACGGCATCCCCAAAACCACCGCACTTATGCCAGGGTAACGGGTCGCGACAAGCAAGCCAGCCTCTGCGCCCTTAGAATAGCCGATAATGGCCAGTCTGGACGCATCGACCCCGGACTGCTGCTTAAGCCAATCGAGGCCGCGATAAAATTCTTCCAGCGGAATCTCTTCGAGTTTTGCCGATTTTCCGGGCGCATTATGATATGCCAGTTGCAGCGTATTGAAGCCCTGTTGCTGCAACAGAACGGCTTGTTGGCGAGCATCTTTGCCCAAACCGCCTTCAGAACCGCCAAGCAGTAGAACGGCTGGATTATTCCCAGCCGATTTTGCCGGGTAGTAATTTGCCAATATACCGCCAGCGTCGATCCGCTGACCTGTGGGCCCGGGCGCTACCAGACGTGCAGGCGCTGGTGGTTGAGTCAAGTTCCACATAAAGACCGCACCGGCTACCACCGCCAGCAGCGCAACAACTCGGAAAGCAATTTTCAAGCTCCGTTTCACCCTGATTCTCCTATTGTCCTATTTGCTGTTTTGCCGGTCCGTTGCACACGCAAGGTTGCTCGTCCAGATAGGGCGGTGTACCGGTTTAATCCGCAGCTTAACGAGCCAGAACACCATGAAAGCGAGCGTCGCGAGCGACGGGATCACCAGGACTGGCGACCCAATCATGAACGGAAACACATCGTCTTGCTGGCCGAGGAACAGCGATGTCACGGCGAGCAAATATGAGGTGCACATCCGCCACAAATGCCGCGCAGTGCGCTGTTTTTGTAACAACTGGCCGCGCGACAACATGGCTATATCGAGCGCCGCCGCCAGCCCCGCCAGTCCGGCAAAAACGAAATATCCCGTAGCTGGCTGTTCGTCGAGCAGGTTGGCAGGATCGGCAAGCGCGATTTGGCCCAGCCAGATACCGACGCCCACGCACCCCAATGCCAGCGGAACGGCCGCCCATTCCAATATCCCAGGCTTGCCGTCACGCCGCTTGGCAGCGGACCATGACGTCGCCACCAGATAAAGCGTTAGAACCGCTGCGAATGCCGACAGGCGTTCAGGCTTCAGAAGCGCGAGCGGGATGGCCGTCGATGCCATCATCAGCATCGACGTGAAAAACCATGTTCCCCAATAGGCATGATAACGACCGCCTTTGCGAAAGATCATTGCCGCAAGGCCCGACAACAGCGCAATACAGCCGCTGGTGATATGGATGATAAGTAGTAAAACAGAATAGCTCACCGCCTGTCCGTCCTACCGCGCCTTAGCCTGGGTTAGTGGCCGCATGACCTTGTCGAGAACTGCCTTGCCCGCCCTGCGACCGACTGCCTCGCCCGCTTCATTGGCAAAACGGAAATGCGCGCCTGCATAAATCCGCGAGTCCGAAACCTGCTGCGCCCATTCATCCCAGCTCGGCAGAATTTGCACCACCGCCTTGGGTGAGGACATTGATGTGACACGCACACCGCCCGATGGCCGCAGCCCGTCTTCAGCGGCCATGACCTCGGCGACCGAGCCTGCATAAGCGCAATGTCCACATGGATGTTCGGGGAAGTTCGGCGTTGGCAAGAACGATTCCCACGCCGGATCGGGCACAGTTGCATCATTGCCGTCGTCGGCTCCGTTGCGGATCGCAGTGACCGGACGCCAGGTGTCGTAAAACAGCTTATCCGCTGACATTGCCATCACTCCATCATCAATTGCCATATAGACGCGCGCATACATGCGTGCATTTTGCACAGCCGTTCGGCCCGGCGAATCTGCGGTTCGGCGTAGCGAAGGGGATAGGTCGGGAAGGATGCGATATTGCGCCATCAGGCTTTGGTGCGGCGTGCGATCCTTGCTCTTCTTGCCGCCCAGCCGTTTGACCTCCTCATAATCCTTTGTCCAACGTGCGCCGGTCAAAGCAGGCGGCGGTGGCGAACGGAGCGCATCGGCACTGGCAATCGCCCAAGGAAAGAATGCCACATTGTGCGGACGGATTTGCGGCAAATCGGTTGCAGTCCACACACCGGGTGTCGTTTTCGGTCTGTAGGGAATTTGCACGATTTTGGGATCGATGCCGCCCACTGCCAACGCACCTTTCGCCGCCTGTTCTCCGATCAGGCGTCCTGCTTCGCGGCGCGTATCATCGGGGAGCGCGGCCATTGCAATTGCATAACCGTCGTCCAACTCGCCCTTCGCACTGGGGAAATGATCGCTCAACACGCGATATGCCGCAGTAATGGCAGCGGCATCGGGCGAGGCCGTCTTGTCACCCTGAGCCATGCCGACATAGCTTTCATAACGGTGGTCGATGGCATTCAGCGCCTCGAACATTGCCAGCGCCACTCGCGTCGTCGCGCGACTGCTTTCGGGGCGCGCGCGGCCCTCGGGCGCTGGGTCGAGCGGGCTGTGGATGCGGTTGGCAAACTCGACCCAGTCACTGACCGTATTGGCGGCGGCTGGAGATGCTATCGATAGCAAGGCTATACTGACAGTGCCGGTTATATTCTTACGCATGCTGGCTCCTTGTGTTTCGTTGTTGCAATGCGTATTGCCGATATAATACACCTACAGCCATGACCGTTGGCTTCAAATACATGACTTTAGGTAACAGGAATGACTGAGCACACCGTTTCGGCAGGTATTGCCCGTGGCCTGATCGACTTTGCAGTCCGCAACGGCGCCGCCGTCGACAGCCTGCTGCAAAAATCGGGGATCGACCCTTCGCTGCTGGCGGATCAAGACAACCGCATCGCCATGTCGCGCTATAAGGCGCTGGTGATGGCGGCCAAAACGCTGACCGGCGACCCCGCCTTTGCGCTGCATTATGCCGAACAGGTCGATCTGTCGGATGTGTCAGTGGTCGGACTGGTAACCCATGCATCTGCGACGATGATGGACGCGCTGACTCAGCTCAACCGCTATAGCCATTTAGTAATAGAGGTCGATCTCGGATTGGCGCAACGGTTCGATATACTACGCGAGGCAGGCGAGGTCTGGATGGTCGACAATCGGATCAACGCCGATGACTTCCCGGAGCTAACAGAGATTACCTTTGCACGCCTGGCTTCGGGGCCAAGGCGTTTTACCGATGCGCTGCATCTGGGTGCGATCCATTTCACCCACCCGGCGCCACCTTATGCCGACGAGTATCAGCGGATTTTTCGTGCGCCGGTGACATTCGGCAGCACCCGTAACGCAATGCTCCTCGATGAAAGCTGGCTGACGCATCCAGTTGCCCTAACGCCGCATTATGCGTTCGGTATCCTGACCGAACACGCCAGCGCGTTGCTTGACCGGCTTGAAAATTCAAAAACAATTCGCGCCCGCGTCGAAAGCCATTTGTTACCGGTCTTGCACCGCGGCGATACCAGTATCGAGGCAGTATCTGGGCAATTGGGGATGAGCAGGCAGACTTTGTACCGTAAGCTCAAAGCCGAAGGTGCGACGTTCGAAATGATTCTCGATGACCTTCGGCAAAAGCTTGCAATCGAATATCTGAGAGGGAAAAAGGTATCGGTAAATGAAACTGCATATCTTGTCGGATTTTCCGACCCCAGCGCTTTTTCGCGCGCGTTCAAGCGATGGACGGGTCAAAGCCCGCGCGGGTATCTGCAAGCTTTCAGGTAAAACGCCTTGAGACCAATTTGATTTCTTTTGCTATACGACGTCGCGCGGCGCATCCGGACGCTGAAACCAGCTCATTGATCTGGTAGCGCCAAGCATTTGTGCCCGGCCCGATACCCATTGACGCGCCACCAACCCTTGACTCTCCCCCCAACCCTGCTAGTGGCACGCTCGTTCGGTGGGGCGACGGCTCCACCGGCAACCGTCCGAGACAGTTGGTGAGCGGAATTTGCCGTTCTTAATGTCCAGCCTAGACGGGGATAGAGATTTCAGGTGCTCGCGTAGCACCTTCGCCATTTGCTCCCGACCTTTGGTCGCGAGTTCGGCATGAAACTTCCCCACGGACCAAGTCAGCGGATCGCCCAGCCGGGTGCTTCGCAATTCGTGTTGGATTTTTCCGGTTCGCCGGAGAAGTCCGAATAAGGAGTAATGCATGAACCGTTCTGAAAAGACCGAAACAGTTGCATCGCTGAACGCCACTTTTAACGAAGCGGCGGTTGTCGTCGTCACCCGGAATCTCGGGCTGACGGTTGCACAATCGACCGACCTGCGTTTGAAGATGCGCGATGCGGGCGCAAGCTATAAGGTTGCCAAGAACCGTCTTGCCAAGATCGCTCTCGATGGAACGCAATATGGATCGGTAGCTGAATTGCTTACCGGCCCTACCGCGCTCGCCACATCGTCGGACCCGGTTGCCGCCGCCAAGGTTGCAGTCGAGTTCGCCAAGACCAATGACAAGTTAGAAATTGTCGGCGGTGCGATGGGTGACACGTTCCTAGATGTAAACGGTGTAAGGGCGCTGGCTTCATTGCCATCGCTCGACCAGTTGCGCTCTACGATTATCGGGCTTGTACAAGCGCCGGCAACGAAGATTGCTCAGCTCACGACCGCACCGGCGGCGAAATTGGCACGCGTATTTGGTGCCTATGCTGACCAACAGGCAGCGTAAATTTTTGACTTAAACCGGCTGCGTCCCATGGTTTCCACCGGCTGGGCGAGCCCTACAAATATGACAGAAAATCGGAGTGTTATTTAAATGGCTGATATTGAAAAGCTCGTAGAGCAACTCTCGTCGTTGACCGTTCTCGAAGCGGCTGACCTTGCAAAGGCGTTGGAAGAAAAGTGGGGCGTTAGCGCCGCTGCTGCTGTTGCTGTTGCCGGCCCTGCCGCTGCTGCTGCACCTGCTGCTGAAGAGCAGACAGAATTCGACGTTATCCTGACCGGCGACGGCGGGAACAAGATTGCTGTCATCAAGGAAGTTCGTGCAATCACTGCACTTGGTCTGACCGAAGCAAAGGCTCTCGTCGAGTCCGCGCCAAAGGCGATCAAGGAAGGCGTGAACAAGGCTGAAGCCGAAGAAATCAAGGCGAAGATCCTTGCAGCCGGCGGCACCGTCGAACTGAAGTAATCGGTTCTCCCTTACGGGAAACTGAAATGGGCGGCCTAGCGATAGGCCGCCCATTTTTGTTCTGAGATTGAAGTGTGGCGCAAAGGCACAATCAGTTGACGGGTTCAGGCTCGCGTTGTGTTGTATGAGCCCCAGTCGCGCGGCCTACATAACGATCATGCTTTGCAAACAGCGGGTCAGTGATCGGAATCTCCACATCGTTACGCGGCGCAAATAGCGGGTCAGTAATTGGACCAGCTATTACCGGAGTGCTGAACAGCGGGTCTGTAACTGGCACATCAGGCCGCGTCGTAATCGGCGCACGATGAATAACCCGTTCCGGTGTTGGCGCAGCTGCAAATCTCTGGAATGCGGGGTCGTCACGTATTGGTTGCGGCGCGACATACTCGCGTTCAGCATTGACCGTTTCGACACGGTTACCGATGACAACCTTTCGACGGCGACGCGAAGCGAATACGGCGCCAAGTCCGATTGCCCCCAATGCAGCAGCTATGCCGCCAACCAAGGTTAAATCTTCGGAAGAAATACTGTTTTCTGGCGTCGTGGATGCCTGACTGACCGGCGCAACCGCGACTGCATCCTCAATCGTTGAGCCAGCAGGCTCAATCGCATCGGTCAAAGGCGGCGTAACCCCGGTGATCATTTCACTAGAAGCGTCTGGAGCGACTGTGTCGGTTTGCGCTGAGGCCAGTGCCGTGGCTGCGCGTTTTAGCGCTGATGTACGCGGCTTGGCTGGGGCATTCGCAACAGCGCCAGGCTCTCGTCGCGAGTTAGTCTCGGCTGCTGCTTCTTGCGCGGCAGCTGCATTGACCACATCATTTTCAGTGGGCAGCGTGCGGACTACGGCTGGTGGGGTAAAAATCGGCTCAGCCGCCGGTGGGGCAACAGGTGCTTGTGATGCGGGTGCTGTGGCCATTGGTGCGGCATCTTGTGCGAAAGATAAAGACGAGCCACCCATGAGTGCGGCGATAATCGCGGTCTTTCCAGCGATGTTAAGCTTATGTGCTCGGGTCATTTTCAATCTCCTGTCTGTATGGACAGGATTGAAACGGTTCGTCGCAGCTATCGGGGATGCAACTCCGGACGTGCCGTGCGCCAGTGACGGCGAGCCGAGTGAAGCCAGCGCTTTTTCATTTGGCATTCACGCTTGAAACCCCGATTTCGCGATATCAGTGCCTTTATCTGAACCAAAAATGCGGCTCCATTTCGGAGCCGCATTTTTCAGGAACGCCTGTTTGGAACTTAACTAAGGACTAGTCCTGCCGCCGCAACCAACATTATCAGGATCAACAACCTTGGCGGAATGGAGATTTTGAACGCAAGTTGCATCAGCCTTCCCCTGCTTCGAAACCAAGCAGATCGCCTGGCTGACATTCAAGCACCTTGCAAATGCTCTCAAGCGTGGAAAAGCGAATTGCCTTTGCTTTCCCGGTTTTCAGGATCGACAGGTTGGCGAGCGTGATATCGACGCGTTCGGCAAGCTCGGTAAGCGTCATCCGCTTTGCGTAGAGCAGATCGTCGAGTTTTACGGTAACTGGCATCAGACGGTTCCTTCCAGCTCTTCGCGCATTTCAGCGCCGCGTTCGAAGATTCCAGCGAGGATGAACACGAGCAGGATGGCGAGGATGCCGTTGAGCGGCAAGTCGAACCCGACGTCATTCTCGCCAAAAAGGTCGGCAACATTGCCCGCGGCAGTTGCCAAGGGCAGGCCCACGATTTGAACTCCAACCATCATCCAGCCGATGGCACGCAAACGGACGGCATTTGCCTTGATGAAAGGGTTTCCATCCTCAACACTGTCGATGATATTGAGCAATTTACGCATCATGGTCCAGAGCAAGCCGAGCACCAAAATGCCCAGCGCGAATATCGCCAGCAAGCCGGGAAGCAGGCTGCTCGTGTCGATGCCCGGCTTTGCCTTGGCAATTTCGGCGAGAGCTTCGGTCCAGAATATGGGAAGCCCGACGCTGACCAGCGCCAGCACGGCACCGCCAACTGCTACGAAGCCCATTATCAGGAACACCAGTAGCCTGGTAATCCGCAATATGCGGTTATCTGCAATTTGTGTCATATCGATCTCCAATATTGATATTATTGTTTATCAATATATCTCGCATCGTACTGCGTCAAGCATTTTATTGTTTTTCGATAATTTCAGATTTTCCTTTGATATTCTACGCGGTTCACGGCACTTCTCGCGCATGACCGACAATTCTGACCTCGCTGCGCTGATTCGCGACATTCCGGATTATCCGAAGCCAGGAATTTTGTTCCGGGACGTCTCGACATTGCTGCTAGACGGGCCCGGGTTTCGGGCAACTATTGACCGTCTCGCTGCAATGGTTGCACCCGATACCGAGCTCATCGCGGGGATCGAAGCGCGCGGCTTCATAGTTGCCGCAGGACTGTCTTATGCGCTTGGACTCGGCAAGCTGATGCTGCGCAAACCGGGAAAATTGCCCGGCGAAAAGATCGGCACCGATTATGCGCTCGAATATGGTACCGACCGGATTGAGATGCACGTCGGCCATGTGCGGCCAGGACAAAAAGTGGTGCTGGTGGACGACCTTATCGCCACCGGTGGGACCGCGATGGCAGGCGTTGACCTGATTACGCAGGGCGGTGGTGTTGTTCAGCAGGCGCTGTTCATTGTCGACTTGCCCGAGTTGGGCGGAGCGGCAAAATTGGAAGCGCGCGGGATTGCAGTCGGTAGTTTGATAGGATTTGACGGCCACTGAACACTGGTTTGCTGCGCCGAATTAATTCGGATCAAAGAAAGAATTTCTCTCTGATCATCCGTACCACCATCACAAATGAACCAAATTTGCGTTTTTGACGCAAGAATGTAAAATGTTCTGGTTAGCAAAAACGCGTCGAGTCGTTTGGTATGCGGTCCGATCAAATCTGCATAAAATACCGCCGAACGAACCAGTTTTTCCCGGATTGCCATCCCCCGAACCCCAACGAGGCAATCCGTATTTGGCCCTCCACCCCCAAAGGGGTTGGGGGTCATTTTTTCTTTGTAGCGCAGGGTGTTATATCTGATGGCTGCGGCCGCTTAGCTCCAGGTTCAAACCGAGCGATATATCCCCCGAGATTCAATTGCTCGCTAAAGCCGGTGAGCCGATAGCCCAAGGCTTCGAATTCACAGAACAAAAGCTTGGGTGGGATGCCATGCTGATCTGTTGGACGGTCGCGGTCGACGACGATCACCTGACCATCTTTGGCCAAGGCAGAGCGAAGCCGCCACAGGAACGCGTAAGGCTCGTCGACCTCATGGTACATATGGACCATGAATATGCGATCGAAGCTGTTATCCGGCAGGCGCGGGTCGTCAATCGCGCCTTCTTTAATCGCGACATTGTCCAATCGGTCCCGCGTCACACGCTCGCCCAAGCGGTCGAGCGCACCCCGGTTGATGTCCTGGGCAAGAACGCGACCTTTAGGGCCAACGCGTTCGGCGAGACGGATGGTATAATAGCCCTCACCCGCGCCGATATCTGCAACGGTGGTGCCGAGTTTAATACCTGCCCAGTCCATGACGAACTCGGCTTCGCCAGCTTCATCACGCGCCGCTTCGGTCGAAAATTGCGTATCGCCTGCTTCGGATACCGATCGGTCGGGTCGGGGGAATTCGGTCGACGTTTCCAGTCTTTGGTCATTCTCACTAGCGGGCGTACACCCTGCCAAACCACAAACCGACACGCCAAAAAGCGCAATTTTCCGCAGTGAATTCATGGCGACGATGTAGACTCAGGAATTTCGAGAGGCAAGCGTCGCAGCCGATGCACGCTGGTCGAATTCGGCAAAGACCTTCGCCACCCACAGCGGAAGCGGAATTGGCCTATGCTCCTCAAGGTCAACATGGACACTGACCAAATCCACAATAGCACGTAAATCGTCCGAACCATCATCGGTTGCGCCGTGAATTTCCACTATCTGGGTCATGCTGGTCCGTCCCGTTGCCAAAGTGCGCGCCATGACTTCGATAAGCTCATCTGGTTTGATCGGCGCGAACCATGTGACTGTCGCTTTCTTCACGTGAAATTCCAACGGCCCACCATTGGCGTGATCGCGGAATTTAACCGCACGCCAATATTCGGTTATCGCGACATCAGCATAATCGAGGTAGCGGGCGTTGAACACGACGCCCTGCGCGTCGGTCTCGGACCAGCGCACACGCAAGCGGTGATGAAAGGCAAAATCAGAACGGGCCATATTAGATAGCTTTGGACTGGCCGGGTGTATTGACACCCATAGACTTGAGATATGCTTTTACATTACGTGCTGCTTGGCGCAGGCGATGTTCGTTCTCGACCATCGCGATGCGGACGAACCCTTCACCGTCTTCACCATAACCAACGCCCGGCGCGACCGCGACCTTGGCATGGGTTAGCATCTGTTTGGAGAATTCAAGGCTACCCAAATGCGCCAACGCGGGAGGTAATGGTGCCCATGCGAACATTGAGGCCTTCGGCGGGGGTATGTCCCACCCCGCGCGACCAAATGCCTCAACCAATATGTCGCGGCGTTTGTGATAAAGCTGGCGGTTCTGCTCGACAATGTCCTGCGGTCCATTGAGCGCGGCGCAGGCGGCAGCTTGAATTGGTGTAAAAGCACCATAATCGAGATAGCTTTTTACCCGGGTCATCGCGGCGATGAGCTGCCGGTTACCGACGGCAAAACCGACGCGCCATCCGGCCATCGAATAGGTTTTGGATAGCGAGGTAAATTCAACCGCGACATCCTTGCCGCCCTTCACCTGAAGGATCGAAGGCGTCGGATTACCGTCGAAGTAAAGTTCGGAATAGGCAAGGTCCGATAATATCCAGACCTTGTTCTCCTTTGCCCAAGCGACCAGCCGTTCGTAGAATGCGAGGTCAACGGTTTCGGCTGTCGGGTTCGACGGGTAATTCACCACCAATATCGAAGGACGCGGTACGGTGAATGCCATCGCACGTTCGAGCGACCGGAAGTAGTTTTCGTCCGGCGTCGTTGGCACCGAACGGATGGTCGCGCCTGCGATAATAAAACCAAAGGTGTGGATTGGATAGCTCGGATTGGGCGCGAGTACGACATCCCCGGGCGCAGTGATAGCTGTCGCCAGGCTGGCGAGCCCCTCCTTCGATCCCATGGTCACCACAACTTCATGTTCCGGATCAACTTCGACGCCGAAACGGCGGCCATAATAATTGGCCTGCGCCTTACGAAGACCGGGGATGCCTTTGGAAGCCGAGTAGCCATGCGCATCTGGCTTGCGCGCAACCTCACAAAGCTTTTCGATTACGTGCGGTGGCGGCGGCAGATCCGGGTTGCCCATGCCAAGGTCGATAATGTCCTCTCCAGCCGCTCGGGCCGCCGCACGCATCGCATTGACTTCAGCGATGACATAAGGCGGCAGACGCTTGATGCGGTAGAATTCTTCGGACATTTGCTCCCGTTTCCGGTTCGAGGGTTTCAAGAGCGGCCTTCATGGGCGAAGTTTTCACCCATTTCCAGAAAAACTATAGCACTAGCGCGGCCGGTTGCCCTTTGCCTTGTGCTTAACGCCGTGCTTCGACGGGGGCGGACCATCCGAACGGAAAGGCCGTGCGCCGTCTCTGGGCGGGCCGCCTGCACCGCGAGGACCACCGCCACGAGGGCCGCCGCCACCGCGAGGACCGTCACCACGCGGTCCACCAGAGCTTACGCCGAGCTGCGGGCGCTGTGGACGTCCGCCGTCGCGGCCGCCATCTCTGCCCATGCGCTTGTTATCGCGCGCGGCTTCGCGGGGTGGGCCGCTGGCCTGGACGATCTCGACATCATTATCTTCGTCACGGCCAGGTTGCGATATGCCCTTAGCGAATTTCGCGACGGCAGCGGCAGCAATGCCGACATGCGTCTCGTTTGCCGCGATACGGATAGCACCAATGTCGTTCTTGGTTACGCCACCGCGGCGGCACAGTAACGGCAGTATCCATTTTGGATCGGCATTGTTGCGCCGTCCGATGTTGAGCGTAAACCAGACCGAATCATCGAACCCTGCACGGTGGCTTTCTTGCGGACGTTCACGACTACCGTCGTCGAGCATATCCTCGGCCTGCGGCATTTTGGCGCGATGGACGCGGACCAAAGCGGCTGCGATATCTTCGGCCGACATGGTTTCGAGTAGCTTTGCACCCAAAGCGCGGTCTTCGTCTTCGACCTCAACCGGCGTTAGCAGGGTTTCGAGCAAGCGTTCATGGTCCTTCGCCCGAATGTCGGCAGCGGTTGGAACCTTGATCCAATCGGCTTCAATCTTGGCACCGCGCAGCATCGATTCCACGCGCTTGCGGCGCTGATAGGGAACGATGAGCACTGCGGTGCCTTTGCGGCCTGCCCGGCCAGTTCGGCCCGAACGGTGCTGAAGCCCTTCGGCATCGCGCGGCAGCTCGACATGGACCACCAGCGAAAGGTTGGGAAGATCGATACCGCGTGCAGCAACGTCAGTTGCAACACAAACACGCGCGCGACGGTCGCGAAGCGCCTGAAGCGCCTGATTGCGCTCGGACTGGCTATGCTCACCGGACAATGCAACGACGTTGAAACCGCGCTCTGTCAAATTGGCATGAAGATGGCGGACATTCTCGCGCGTAGCACAGAACAGGATCGCAGTTTCCGCCTCGTGCAAACGAAGCAGATTGACCACGGCATTTTCGATGTCTGGCGGAGCGACGGTCACGACCTGATAGCTGATGTCACCATGGCCGCGGTCTTCGCCGACGGTCGAGATGCGCAAGGCGTCCTGCTGATAACGCTTGGCCAGCGAGACGATAGGCTTTGGCATTGTGGCCGAGAACAACAATGTCCGGCGGCCTTCGGGCGTCGCGTTGAGGATTTCCTCAAGCTCTTCTCGAAAGCCCATGTCGAGCATTTCGTCGGCTTCATCGAGTATTGCGACCTTCAAGGCCGACAGGTCGAGTGCGCCGCGTTCGAGGTGATCGCGCAAGCGGCCAGGAGTACCGACAACTATTTGCGCACCCTGATTCAATGCGCGCCGTTCCTTCGATGCATCCATGCCCCCAACGCAGGTGGCAATGCGCACGCCCGCCTTGGCATAAAGCCACATCAGTTCGCGACTTACCTGCAACGCAAGCTCACGGGTCGGTGCGATAATCAAAGCTGCAGGTTCGCGGGCAAGGCTGACCATCCCACCATCGAGTATCTGCGGCGCCATGGCGAGGCCAAAGGCGACGGTCTTTCCCGAACCGGTCTGTGCCGACACGACGAGGTCGCGACCTTCGGCTTCAGCGGCGATTACGGCGGATTGTACAGGCGTCAGCGTGGTGTAGCCACGGGCGGTAAGCGCTTCGTCGAGAAGCGGTGGAATATTTTCAAATGTCATATATCGCGCCCATTGCGCCCTTTTTCTTTGAATGTCCATGCTGCACCGCACAACAAAACGATGCTTCGACAAAAGCCGCGCTTGGGTTATGCAATACATATGGTCGATTCACCGAAATTTCCGCCGTTCATGGACCCCGAGCAATTTACCAAAATGATCGAAGGCGCAGGTGCGGTTTCGACAGATCCGTTGACCGCTTACCGAAGCGCTCTTGACGCGTGGGGACAGGTTCTCGCGCCGCTCGCCAAGGCCGGACGGGACAAGATCGATCCTAAAGACCGCCGTTTTTCCAGTCCGCAATGGGAACATCCTGTGTTCGACCTGGTCCGGCAGGGTTATCAGGTGATGTCGGATTATATGCTTGGTGCAGCTGAGCAGCTTGATAATATTCCCGAAGCTGAAAAAGCGAAAATCGGTTTTGCCATCCGCACCGTCGTCGAAGCGATGAGCCCTGCCAACTCGCCGTTCACCAACCCGGTTGCGCTCGAAAAAGCAGTCGAAACAAAAGGTGCGAGCCTGATGTCAGGCATGCAGCATCTGATGCACGACATGCAGCGCGGGCAGCTCACCCATACCGATTCGGAGGCGTTCAAGCTTGGCGAGAATATTGCCGCAACACCTGGCAAAGTTGTCCACCAGACGCCGCTTTACCAGCTGCTGCAATATGAGCCGACCACCGAAAAGGTTCTTGAAACTCCGCTCATCATCTTCCCGCCGTGGATCAACCGTTTCTACATCCTCGATTTAACCGCCGAAAAAAGTTTCATCAAATATTGTGTGGACCAAGGCATCTCGGTGTTCGTGGTCTCGTGGAAGTCTGCCGACAGCTCAATGAAAGACGTCGTCTGGGACGATTATATAGCAGCGCAGATCGATGCGATCGATACGGTTTGCGACGCACTCAAGGTAGATGACGTTCACACCATCGGCTATTGCGTTGCCGGAACCACTCTTGCGGCAACGCTGGCCATACTTGCCGCCAATGGCCAAGCGGACAAGGTACGCAGTGCAACGTTCTTCACCGCGCAAATCGATTTCTCGCGTGGTGGCGAGTTGCTGAACTTTATCGACGATAATCAGCTTAAAATGGTGGAAGCTTTAGCTGCGCCGCAAGGTTATCTCGATGGCCGCTTTCTCGCACTCAGCTTCAACCTGCTGCGCGGCAAGGATTTGATTTGGTCCACAGTCGTCAAAAATTACCTGCTGGGTGAGGAATATCCCGCATTCGACCTGCTCCACTGGAACGGCGACGTCACCAACCTGCCAGCGAGGTGGCACCGCGAATATCTTTGTGACCTATATCGCGACAACAAACTCGTCATTCCCGGAGAGATGTCGGCGCTCGGTACACCGATTGATCTGACCAAGGTCAAAACGCCAACCTATATTCAGGCAGGCCGCGAAGACCATATCGCACCCGCCGAAAGCGTTTGGAAAATGCAGGACCATTTCACCGGACCTATCAAATTCGTGCTGGCAGGCAGCGGGCATATTGCGGGTGTGGTCAATCCGCCGGTGCAACAGAAATACCAGTATTGGACCAATGGTTCCAAACCTGCATCACTCGATGAATTCATCGAAGGTGCCACCGAAACCAAGGGTAGCTGGTGGCCCGATTGGCAGATTTGGCTGACTGGACATGGCAACAAACAGGTAGCGGCAAAAGGCGCACGTATCCCCGGCCAAGGCAAGCTTAAGGCTCTGGAATCAGCGCCTGGTAGCTATGTAAAAACCCGATAGCTGAAAGGGCGCGATACATTCGCGCCCCACCATATATCTATTGGGCCTGTGGTGCCGCTGCGCTCGCATTTTCGGGCAGGCCGCCTAGCTCGCCGACCATTTTCTTATACGCATCGAGATAGGCGAGCACGATGACTTGGCCGATGTCGCTATTCTGATAGCTGCCGCCACCAGCACCAGCCAGACCACCGCCCCACCATGCGCCGCCGCCTGCGCCCCAGCTGAGGTCGGATTTGCGATAATAGCCTTCGCTAAGCGCCGCAATTTCGGTGGTCCGCACATTGACGACCGAAAGCGAAACACTGGCTTCTTTCTTTGAAACCTTCAGTCCACCGACCAAGCCGCCGATGAACCGTCCGCCGAGCGCACCGGCCAAACCACCCGCAATGCCGCTGCCACCCGAGTTGCTGTTGCGGCTGATGATGTCGGGTACGATCACATAGTCGGCAGCCTTCACCTGCCGCTTGCCGATGTTCGACCCTTCCTGCAACTCACCAGAGTCGGCGAGTGCACGCTCTACGGCACGTGCCGCAAGGCCACCACCGCGATCAACAAGAGAAAAGCAGCCGGACTTTTGAACGAAAAATTTGATGACAGCTTCGGGGTTGGAAAGCCCCAACTCGCTCCACCATTTGGTTTCAGGCTCGGTGACCGCAACTGAACCCAGCTTGCGCGTGCAGACCGGAATTTCGGTCATGTTTTTGTCTTGCGCCTTTTTGGCCGAAGACTTGTCTTCTTTGGCGGCTGCAGGTGCAGCGGAAGCCATCATCGCGCCAGTAAGCAATGCAGATAATATAAGTCGCATCATAATCCTTCCTTTGCAGCGCGTGTGATTGGCACGCCCTGAAAAAAATACCGTATTGTGGTGCGACCCTCGACTGCGGCTATATGCCGCCCTAGCTTGGTCTACTAGTACAAATTCGACAGCAGGTTTTTTCAGTTTTGCAGCCCCGCCATCCAAATCCAGTGGTTGACGTTTACGTAAACGTCTAGTATCCAGCAAACAACGCATTTGAGGAGAGTCACGATGCAATTGGAATTCAGCCCCGAAGAAATCGCATTCCAGCAGGAAGTGCGCACTTTCATCGCCGAGAACTACCCCGAAAATCTGCGCTCGGTCCAAGACGAAGGGCATGACCTTTCCAAGGAAGATTTCCTATCATGGCATCGCATTCTCGCCAAAAAAGGCTGGATCGCGCCAGCATGGCCGGTTGAATATGGTGGCACGGGCTGGACCCCAACGCAGCGCTTTATCTGGTCTGAAGAATTGGCACATGCCGATTGCGTCGGCACCATGCCCTTTGGCCTGTCGATGGTCGGTCCTGTGATCTACACCTTTGGTACACCCGAGCAGAAAGCCCGCTTCCTGCCGGGAATATTGTCGGGCGATGACTGGTGGTGTCAGGGTTATTCCGAACCCGGCGCCGGTTCCGACCTTGCTTCGCTGCGCACCAAGGCAGTGCGTGACGGCGACCATTATATTGTTAACGGTCAGAAGACCTGGACCACGATGGCGCAGCATGCGGATTGGGGTTTCTTCCTCGTCCGCACCGACAACGACGCTAAAGCGCAGGAAGGCATCAGCTTCCTGCTTATCGATATGAAATCGCCGGGCGTCACGGTTCGTCCAATCATCACATTGGGCGGCGAGCATGAAGTCAACGAGGTTTGGCTTGAGGACGTCCGCGTTCCCGTCGACCAGCGCGTGTACGAAGAGAATAAGGGCTGGACCTGCGCCAAGTTCCTGCTCGCCCACGAACGCACCGGCATTGCCGCTGTTGCCCGCTCGAAGCGCGGCGTTGAAAAGATCAAAGAAATCGCACGGACCGAAATGGACGGCGACAAGCCTTTGCTTGCCAACGCATTTTTCAAACGCAAGGTGTCCGAGCTTGAGATTGATCTGACTGCGCTCGAATTTACCGAGTTGCGCAGCTTGGCTGGCGTCGCCGCTGGCAAGGGACCGGGACCGGAATCGAGCTTGCTCAAGATCAAGGGCAGCGAAATCCAGCAGCGGATTACTGAACTCGCTTTGGAAGCAGTCGGCCATTATGGCGCGCCATATTTTCGCGGTTTTGGCGAGGGTGACAACGAGCATCCCATCGGCCCCGACTACGCCCACCGCGCCGCGCCAACCTATTTCAACGCGCGCAAAACAACGATTTACGGTGGATCTAACGAGATTCAGCGTAACATCATCGCCAAGATGGTGCTTGGGATTTAAGCTTAAATCACGCGGAAATATCATGCCATCCTCGCGAAAGCGGGGACGGCACAAAATATAATTTGAGAGGCCTATAATGGATTTCACCTACACCGAAACGCAGGACATGATCCGCGAGACACTCAGCCGCTTTCTGGCAGATACTTACGATTTCGACTCGCGCGGCAAGATGATCGCCAGCGATGGCGGCCGCGATGTGGGTATCTGGAAAGCGTTAGCACAGGATCTCGGCATGCTCGGCGCGGCGTTTAGTGAAGAGCATGGCGGCTTGGGTGGCGGGCATCTGGAAAACGCCCTCATCATGGAAGAGCTTGGCAAGGTCATCGCAATCGAACCCTATCTCCAAACAGTGGTCTTAGGTGGCGGCGCACTGAAAGCAGTTGGCGGCGCAGTGGCCGATGCAGTCATTCCGGAAATCATCACGGGCAATGTCATCATTGCCTTCGCTTATGCCGAACCGCAGGGGTGCTATAATCTCGCAAATATCCGTACCACCGCAAAGAAGGATGGCGCGGGCTACGTGTTGAGCGGCCACAAAGGCGTGGTATACGCCGCGCCTTGGGCAACGCATTTGCTGGTAACCGCACGCACGGGCGGGTCGGGCAGCGAAGCAGGCGGCATTTCATTGTTCCTGATCGACGCCAAATCACCCGGCATCGTCCGGCGCGATTATCCGACGGTTGATGGTTTCCAAGCCTCTGAAGTCTATTTCGAAAATGTCGCAATCCCCGGTGATGCCCTGCTTGGCGGCGAAGGCGCTGGCCTGCCGCTAATCGAACAGATTGTTGACGAAGCTACCGTCGCAGTGTGCGCCGAAGCCTGCGGCGTGACTTTCAAGCTGCATGAGGGCACGCTTGAATATGCGAAGCAGCGCAACCAGTTTGGTCAGCCGATATCTCGCTTTCAGGTATTGCAGCATCGGATGGTAGATATGTTCATGGAAGTCGAGCAATCGAAATCGATGACTACAATGGCAACACTTAAGCTCGACCTGCCAGCCGCGGAACGCATGGCTGCGGTATCGGCGTGCAAGGCGAAGGTGTCCCGCTCAGCAAAATTTGTCGGGCAGAACGCCATCCAGACGCATGGCGGTATCGGCATCACGCAGGAATTGGCCATCGGCCATTATTTCAAGCGGGCCACGATGATTGAGAACCAGTTCGGTTCTGCAGATCATCATTATGACCGGTTTGAACGCCTGACATTGGCGGATTAAGAACTGGTTCTGCATTTTTGTGCAGTGCAACATTTTTCGTTGACATAGCCTGCCCGACTCATTATTGTGCAGTGCAACACAACAGAAATGGTGCTCGATATGGCCAGCAATGCAAATACTTCAGTGACGACCGAAACTGCAAAGCCAGCGGTCGAAACAACTGCTCCTGCAGCTGCAACCCCGGTTGCTACACAGGTTAAGGCGGAAACGCCAGCTCCTGAAGCAGCGAAGGTTGTTCCAGCTCCGGTTAAGGCCGCAAAGCCTGCTCCGGTGAAGATTGCAAAACCTGCTGTAGCGAAAATCGCAAAGCCTGCCCCGGTCAAAGCTGTCAAGCGTGCGCCGGTTAAGGCTGCGAAGCCTGCTGCAGCGCTGGTTACGAAAATTGTTTCTGTCGAACCCACCCCGATTGCTCAAGGAGTAACAAAGATGACCGATACTGTTAAAGCTACCGCCGAAAAGGCAAATGAATATTTCGCAGACATACGCGAAAAAGCAACTGAAGCCGCTGAAAAGGGTAAGAAATATGCTGCCGACGCCGTTGAATTCAACAAGGCGAACGTAGAAGCGATGGTTGAAGCTGCCAAGATTGTCGCCAAGGGCGCGCAGGACATGGGCAAGGCCAACATCGAATATGCCAAGAAGAATTTCGAAGAAGCACAGGTTGCTGTCAAGGAAATGACTGCAGTCAAGTCGCCTACCGATTTCGTCAAGTTGCAGGGCGAATTTGCTCGCAAGAGCTTTGACGTTGCTGTTGCACAGACTTCGAAGAACACCGAAGCGATGGTCAAGCTGGTCAGCGACATGTTCCAGCCAATTTCGAACCGCATCGCGGCGACGACTGAGCTTTTCAAGAAGGCTGCATAAGCTTTCATTGAAGATTGTGCCGGTGCGTTTCTGAGCACCTGCCGCCCTCTCTCCTCCTCCTAAAGGCGGTGGAAAGCTCGAGCGAACCGGCGCATGAAATACGAAACCGTCCTTTTCCGCGTGGAAAGGGCGGTTTCTTTTTGAATAGTTGCCCTTTGGCGACAAACGGGGCTTGCGCAGCCCCCCTGCCCTATCCTATTTTACCCACATGCAGATTTTCATGATCGACGATGACGACGACAAAGACGGTGGAACCGGACGTCCCGGCGTCGGCCTTGCGACGCGCACCCGCCCCAAAACACAGAAGCCCAGCCAGTATAAGGTACTGCTGCTCAACGATGACTACACGCCGATGGAGTTTGTAGTCCATGTGCTGAAGGCTTTCTTCTCTATGGATACCGATCAGGCGACCCGCGTGATGCTGCATGTCCACCAGAAAGGCGTCGGCGTGTGCGGCATATTCACATATGAAGTGGCCGAAACCAAAGTGACCCAAGTCATGGATTTCGCTGCAAAGAACCAGCATCCGCTGCAATGCACGCTTGAGAAGGCTTAGGCGTTAATCGATCCCTTGAGATCGCCATAACGCAGCTCCTCGCCGCAATTTGGGCAAGTTGTTTCCAGCCCTACATCATGTCCGCATGCGCGATGAGTATATTGTATCGCCAATGGTGCGCCTTCTGCGCGACACCAGCGTTCGGCCCAGTTGCGCATCGCATATAGTACCGAAAACAGGTCCTTGCCCTTATCCGTAAGCTCATATTGGTATCGAAGCGGGCGTTGCTGATATGGTTCGCGGGCTACCACACCATGTTGCGTCAACTGTCGTAACCGGTCGGCCAGCATTTGCGGTGTCGCGCCGGTGTTCGACTGAAAATCGTCAAACCGGCATCGTCCAAAAAACATTTCCCGTAAAATTAGCAGGGTCCACCGGTCACCGACAACATCCGCCGATTTGGCGACAGGGCAATAACTGGTGTCGATGTTAGTGCGCTTCGGCATAAATCACTTGTTACTATGATTATCATAGCTAATCTAGTGACAAAGGAGAATCACATGGCGGCTGCTTTGATTGTGGGTGCAGGCGACGCAACGGGCGGGGCGATTGCCAAAGCATTTGCGCGCGAAGGCCTGACCGCTTGCGTCAATCGCCGCAGCCGCAATGCTGAACAGCTCGAAGCGCTCGCACAATCAATCCGCGATGAAGGCTTTGCCGCACGGGCCTATCCCGGGGATGCACGTATTGAAGAAGAGGTCGTTGCGATGGTGGATGCCATCGAACGCGATGTCGGACCAATCGAAGTTGCGGTGTTCAACATCGGCGCGAATGTGAACTTTTCTGTGCTTGAAACGACCGCGCAGGTTTATCGTAAGGTTTGGGAAATGGCCGCGTTTTCCGGTTTCCTGATGGGCCGCGAGGTTGCCAAGCGCATGGTCGATCGGCAATCGGGCTCGATCATCTTTACAGGCGCAACTGCGAGCCTTCGCGGAGGCAAGGGCTTTTCTGCTTTCTCCGGCGCAAAGGGCGCGCTGCGGATGCTGGCACAATCGATGGCGCGTGAATTGGGGCCTCAAAATATCCACGTTGCGCATATTGTTATCGACGGCGGCATCGATACAGAATTCATTCGCGGACTGCGCCCAGATTTCGACGAAGCCAAAGCGACGGACAAGGTGCTTTCGCCCGACGCCATTGCCGCGCAATATGTCGCCCTTCACAAACAGCATCGCAGCGCCTGGACTCATGAAATGGATCTGCGGCCATGGGCGGAGACATTTTAGTGGTCAAAAGCTTTGAATTCCTCTTCGATTTTGGTGGCCCCAACAGCTATCTGGCGCACAAAGTGTTGCCCGAGATTTGCGCGCGAACAGCGGCGGAGGTAATTTATACTCCAATCCTGCTCGGCGGCTTGTTCAAGCTGACCAACAATCAGGCACCGCTCATCCGTTACGCCGAAACCCCCGCCAAGCGTAATTATGAAATGCTGGAGTTCGAACGCTTCGTCAAAGCGCACCGGCTGCCGTTCAAGATGAACCCGCATTTCCCGATCAACTCGCTTTACTTGATGCGCGGTGCGGTGGCGGCACAGCATCTCGGCTGTTTCATGCCTTATGTCGAAACGATCATGACAGCGATGTGGGAAGATGGCGCGAACACCGGCGATCCAGTGGTGGTAAAGAATGTACTCGATGAGGCGGGATTGGATGGCGCCGCACTACTCGCAATGGCCGACGACGCGGACGTCAAAGCCGAACTGGCTGCTAATACCGAACATGCCGCTGCACGTGGCGCCTTTGGCGTTCCGACCTTTTTCGTCGATGGAGAAATGTTCTGGGGCAAGGAACGACTGGCCCAAGTATCAGAGGCGCTTGCCAGCTAGATGATTCCCGCTAAATACCGGCGATGGACAAGATAATCGTACGCGGCGGCAACGCGCTCAAGGGAAAAATTCCGATTTCAGGGGCAAAGAACAGCGCGTTGACGCTGCTTCCCTGCGCGCTGCTCACCGATGAACCGCTGACGTTACGAAACCTGCCCCGCTTGGCCGACATCGACGGTTTCCAGCATCTGCTTAACCAGTTCGGTATTTCCACCGCCATTGCTGGATCGCGCCCAGAAGATTTCGGCCGCGTCATGACGCTTCAGGCGACCCGGCTGACCACCACAGTTGCGCCTTATGAGCTGGTCCGCAAAATGCGTGCGTCGATCCTCGTGCTTGGCCCAATGGTGGCGCGTGCAGGCGAAGCTACCGTATCGTTGCCGGGCGGCTGCGCCATCGGCAACCGACCTATCGACCTCCATCTGAAAGCATTGGAAGCCTTTGGCGTCGAAATCGAGCTGGCGGCTGGCTATGTGAAAGCAATTGCCAGAAACGGTATTCCTGGCGGTACGTATACTTTCCCAGTGGTGTCGGTCGGCGCGACAGAAAATGCACTGATGGCGGCAAGCTTGGCTAAAGGTACTTGTGTTCTTCATAATGCTGCGCGCGAACCGGAAATTGTCGACCTGTGCAATTTGCTGGTCGATATGGGCGCTGAAATCGAGGGCATCGGTACGTCCGATCTCATCATTCACGGCAAGGACCGTCTGCACGGTGCAACCTATCGCGTGATGAGCGACCGGATCGAGGCGGGCAGTTACGCTTGCGCGGCCGCGATCACCGGCGGCGATGTTGAGCTGATCGGCGCCAACGCCAGCGAGATGGACGCGACCGTGGATGCTCTGCGTCAGGCCGGTGTCACCGTCGAAGAAACCAAAAGCGGAATCCGCGTCGCTTCTGACGGCAAGCTCAAGCCGCTCACAATATCTACAGCACCATATCCCGGCTTTGCCACAGACATGCAGGCGCAGTTCATGGCTATGCTGTGCATGGCCGATGGCGCCAGCGTACTGACCGAAACGATTTTTGAAAACCGCTACATGCATGTTCCAGAACTCAATCGCATGGGCGCACATATCGAAACCAAGGGCCGCACTGCGATTGTCCATGGCGTGAAGTCGTTGACCGGGGCGCCTGTGATGGCGACCGATCTGCGCGCATCGATGAGCCTGGTCATTGCCGGGTTGGTTGCAGAAGGCGAAACACATGTAAGCCGTCTGTATCACCTCGACCGGGGCTATGAACGGCTTGAGGAAAAGCTGCAACTTGTCGGTGCAGACGTGCAACGTGTCGGGTCCGAATAGGGTTAATTACGACGCCCCTTGCCAAGTCGCACGTTATGCTTCATTTTCGTAATGAGTGATGACGATATGACAATGCAAACCACGTTACCAAAGCGACTGCGGCACCCGGTTCTCGAAGCGATAAGATATAGTCCCATCGCCACTGTCGTCAGTGATCCGTTGCAAACCGACAACCCCCTCATTGCAGTAAATGCCGCATTCTGCGCAATGACTGGCTATACCGAAGAAGAATCTATCGGACGCAATTGCCGGTTCCTACGCGGCCCCGACACCGAAAATTCACAGACAGAAAAACTCCGTGAATCAATTTACGGACGTCGTCCGGCGTTGGCAGAGCTAATCAATTATCGCAAAGATGGTTCGCCATTTCGCAACGCAGTGATGATTGCACCGCTGTTTGACGACGAAGGCAAGCTGGAATTATTTGTCGGCTCGCAAATCGAAGTTCTTCCCGAAGAAGAAAGTATCGCGGTCGTCCGCCAACAACAGGCTGCTGAAATCGTGGACAGACTGTCCCCACGTCAGCGCGAGATATTGCAGCAAATGGCGCAGGGTTTCAGGACAAAGCAAATTGCCTTCCGCCTGTCACTCAGCGAGAAGACGGTTCAAATGCACCGCATGCTGATGTTCAAAAAATTGTCGACATCGAATGCTGCCGATGCGGTACGGATCGCCGTCGAAGCCGGGTTGTAACCTAATTTACAGCGTTAGTACCGTATAGGCCAAATGCGGTATTGGTATTCTCTTGGTCTTCGGCCAATTTGACCAGGCAGGTTGACGGTAAGCCCCGCAACTCCAGACGCCTTGATCTACCCTCCCTCGACGTGAGAGGCGTAAGTAATTTATCCGGTTCCCTCCTCCGGTTGTATCGCGGTACAATTTCCGTCTGCCTGCACAGGTTTTGAAAAGTATAATTAGAGAATTTCGAGATATTTCGGGTCGCTATCGTACCGTCACACATTTTTGTGACGGTACTTTTTTATGCATTCGTCACCAGCCATAGACGGATTGCGCTAGCCAATCCGCAAGGCGTTTCCGAATCCAACCGCTGCACGTCTATTTGCGCAACAAGCGCATTCACCGGCAGTTGGCGCGTTTCAGCAGCGCGTTTCAACGAATCCCAAAATAACGGCTCCAGACTGATTGATGTCTGGTGCCCTGCAATCGTCATGCTGCGCTTTACCGGCGGATGATAAATATCGGTCATCCGCCGACTCTAGCATCAATACATATGCTGGCCACCGTTGATCGACAGCGTGGATCCGGTGATGAAACCGGCGTTGTCGCTTGTCAGGAATTCGACACCGCGGGCGATTTCGTCCGGTTGCCCCAACCGCCCCACTGGAATTTGTGCAACAATCTTTTCCATGACATTTTCAGGGATAGTCGCCAGCATTTCGGTGCCGATATAACCCGGCGCGATTGCGTTGGCAGTAACGCCATGGCGCGCACCTTCAGCAGCCAGCGATTTGGTGAAGCCGTGAATGCCCGATTTCGCGGCAGCATAATTGACCTGCCCAATCTGACCGCCCTGCCCGTTGACCGAACCGATATTGACGATCCGCCCCCATTTGCGTTCACGCATTCCGGCAAATACCGCCTTTGCCATGTTGAAGCAGCCGGTAAGATCGACGCGGATAACCTCGTCCCATTGTTCAAAGGTCATTTTGACCATCGTCGCATCTCGGGTGATGCCGGCATTATTAACCATGATGTCGATTTGGCCATATTCGGCCTCGATGGCAGCACAGGCGTCGATGCAACTTTTGTGATCGCCGACGTCCCATTTGCTGACCGCTATTCCGGTGCGTTCCGAAAATGCCTTTGCAGCGGCATCGTTCCCGCCATAATTGGCGATAACCAAACGGCCCTTTTCTTTGAGTTTCAGGCTGATTGCTTCACCGATACCTCGAGTACCGCCGGTCACCACCGCAACGCGTGTCATAGATTCTCTCTCCTGCTTTTTGTCTTTGATTTGCAGTGAAGATTAATCAGCCAGCCAGCAAGCGCAAGTTGACGCAAGCGTTAGCGCATATGTATTCATATCCAGCCGGACAGTTCGCGGCGGATGAGCGTTTCCAGCATGTTCATACCGATTTCGCTATCGTTCAGGCAAGGTAGATAGGCATAATGCGTGCCCCCGGCCTCTTCAAATTGCTCATGACCCTGAATGGCCAGTTCTTCGAGCGTTTCGAGGCAATCGACCGAAAACCCGGGCGCAAATATCGCAATTTTCTTTTTGCCCTCGCGGGCAAGCCGCATAATCGTGTCGTCGGTCGCCGGCTCCAGCCATTTGGCACGGCCAAAGCGTGACTGAAAACTGACGACCAATTCCCGGCCCATTGCTTCGGACAGTAACCGTGCTGTTTTCTGGCAATGGCAATGATAGGGATCGCCCAAATATAATGTGCGCTCGGGCATGCCGTGAAAGCTGACCACCAATGCGTCGGGCGTGAAATCCAATTTAGCCAACGAGGCTTCAACCGATGCCTTGAGCGCGCCGATATAGGCTGGATCGTCATGATAGGCCGGCAATGTGCGGATGGCGGGGTGCCACCGCATCGCGGTCAATGTTGCATATGCCTCGTCATGCACCGTCCCGGTCGTTGCGCCCGAATATTGCGGATAGAGCGGTGCAATCAAAATTCGGTTGCATCCGGCCTCCTTCATCGCCGCCAGCTGGTCGGGTATCGACGGATTGCCGTACCGCATGGCGTATCGCACATCTGCTTCACTGGTCATGCGGGCAAGCAATGCCTCGGTCTGTCCTGCAGTGAAAAAAGCAAGCGGTGAGCCTTTATCAGTCCAGACTTTGGCATATGCCTCAGCCGATTTTTGCGGGCGCGTATTCAGGATGATCGCGCGCAAAATGGGCTGCCAGACAATCGGCGGGATTTCGACGACACGGCGGTCCGACAGGAACTGTTTGAGGTAGCGTTTGACGGCAGGCGTGGTCGGCTCGTCCGGTGTGCCAAGATTGACGAGCAAAACGCCGACTTTCGGAGTTGCCACGGAGGGATGATCTGTTGGTAACGTCATCACAATCCTCGCGATAATAACGGAAGCTCGCGGAGCCGGATGCCCGCAGCTGAGAACAAAGCATTGGCAATCGCCGGTGCCACAGGTGGTACGCCGAGTTCAGACACGCCGCCCGGTGCCTCATCGCTGCGTATAAATTCGACGGTGATTTCTGGTACATCGGACGATTTCGGCAGGTCGAGGTCGCGAAGCCGCCGCGCCGTCGGCAGGCCGTTTTCAAAGTCCGTCGATGCGCCGAGGGCCTGTGCCAAACCAAACACGATACCACCTTCAATCTGCTGCCGCGCAACATCGGGATTAATCAGGCGACCGCAGTCCGCCATTGCATGGATCCGTTCGACGCGCACGCCCGTTTCACCTGTTCGAGCCGTGACGATTACCGCGATGTGACTATCGCGCATACTGTGACAGGCGATACCTTTGCCACTACCCGCAACGCCGCCATCCCATCCGGCCATCGCCGCCACCCCGGTAAGACATCGCGCCAACCGGGTTTGTCCAACCAGCATCTGCATCCGGTAAGACAATGGCTCGACCCCTGCCTTGTGGGCCAGTTCATCGATGAATCCTTCGACAAAAAAGCAGGTATAGCTATGCGCCATGCTGCGCCATGGTCCGGTCGGCATCGGCATTGCAACGGGAAAATGATCGACGGTGAGGTTGGGAATTGCATAAGGCGGCGTTGCGCCATCGATAGCGAGCAGGTCGAATTCATCACCCGCCGCCAACCGCGCATCATTGGCGCTCTGACCATCCATCCGGTTTGCAAATTCGCGCATTGTCGACGCCGCCGCGACCCTTACCGCCAGTGCGGCAACCCTGCCCTCGCGGTCGATCGCCGCAGACATTCTGCCCAAGGCTGGGGTTCGCACATGGTCACGGATAAAGTCTTCGGGCCGTGACCAGACAAGTTGCACCGGCCGCTCGACTTCCTTGGCGATGACCGCAATCTGTGCGGCTATCTGACTATCAAAATTGCGGTCGAAGCTGCCCCCTGCCATGACAGGATAGATCACCACATCATTGACATCGACACCAATCGCTTTAGCAGCCGCCACCCGCGCGGCTTGAGGGGCCTGACTGGCGATCCATAGTTGCAGGCGGCCATCCCGATAATCCGCAGTTGCCGAACGGGTTTCAATGGGCGCATGCACTGCTGCTGCAACGCTATAATCCGCCTTAAAAACTCTAGTGGCGGCCTCTTTGGCCATGGCGGCGTCTACGTTGCCAACGCGCACCCACCTGGAGCCTGGTCCCTTTGCGATCGCGTCCGACAATCTCTGCGCAATCTGCCCGCTGTCGGTCAACTTGCCTTTCGTGGTGAAGACCGGTGCCATTGCATCCAGCGCCTTGTTCGCCGCCCACCAATTGGTAGCGACCGCCGCGACCCAATTATCGGTTTTTACAACAGTGACGACACCTTTGATTTTTGAAGCAGCCTTGCTGTTCAGCGATTTAAGGCTGGTATCGCCGATAGGGCCGCTGCGAACCGACGCATACAACATGTCGGGCAACCGGATGTCGCCTGCAAAGCTTGCGCTGCCATCGACCTTGGACGACAGATCCAGCCGTGGCGCGTCGCGGCCCGATAAATGGTTGCGCGCTGACGGGTTGAGCGGGACCGGCGATGGTGGATTAATCGCCGCTGCATCGACGACCAAATCGGCAAATGATATGCGCTTCTTGCCATAAGTTACGAAACCTTTGTCGGTTTGGCACTGTTCCCAACCGATGTCCCATCGCGCCGCCGCGGCCTGACACAGGAGCACACGGGCAATGGCACCCGCTTCGCGACAAGGCATTTCAAATTGCCTGATTGAGGAGGACCCGCCAGTGATCACAAACATGTCCCGCGCCGCCAGTTCGTTCACCGCGCGTCCCACGGGACCGCCTCGCGCTGAATCACCCATGCCCTCTGGCAAAAACGCAGATGACCACTCGCGGGCAAGCAAACTGTTGGCGAAAACCGGGCTGGGCGGCACCGGCTGTACAGCCACGGACCGCCAGTCGGCGCCCAGTTCGCCAGCAATAATTTGCGCCAGTGCAGTATACACGCCCTGCCCCGATTCGCTTTGCGGAATGGCTATTACCACTTTGCCGTCTTCGGCTATTTTCAGCCATGAGCCGAACAGATGCTCGCCCGGCGCGGTACGCAAATTTGGATGATATTGGCGCGGCCATAGCCCCCATGCTATAAGCAAACCAACGCCAACGCCGCCGCCGACGAGCAACTTTCGGCGGTTGAACCCGCTTTCCCCCGCCGCATATTCGTTCATGCAGGATTTGCCTTCGGGCTGTCGATCCAGTCGGAAACATGTTTCGCGATGGCTGCGTAGGCCGCGCTTATCGGGCCCTCGCCCAGCGCTGGCGGCTCGCCTGCATCGCTCGCAAGCCGGATGCTGATATCCAGCGGGATTCGACCAAGAAAGGGTATGCCTAGCTCAGCCGCAGCAGCTTCGGCCCCACCCGAACCAAAGGGATCGCTCATCTCGCCGCAATGCGGACAAAGATACCCTGCCATATTTTCGACCAGGCCGATGATCGGCACCTTTGCGGTCTCGAAAAAGCTGATAGCGCGCGCAGCGTCGATCAGGGCCAAATCCTGTGGAGTAGAGATGATGACCGCACCCAGTGGTTTGTGCTTCTGAATCATCGATAGCTGGATATCGCCCGTGCCCGGCGGCAAATCGACGATTATATCGCGCGCATTGCCCCATTGCGCATCGACCAGCTGCGACAGCGCATTGCCGGCCATTGGCCCCCTCCACGCAATTGCCTGACCCGGGTTGGCCAGCTGCCCCATCGACAGAAAGGGGACGCCGCCCGCGCCTTTGACAGGGATGAGCATTTTGCCGTCCGCTTCAGGCTTTTTTCCCTCCGCCCCCATCAGTCTGGGCTGCGATGGCCCGTAAATATCAGCATCGACCAGTCCGACAGCGCGTCCGGCGCGTGCCATGGCGACGGCGAGGTTGGTCGACAAGGTAGATTTTCCTACCCCACCCTTGCCGCTTGCCACCGCTATAAGACGCGGTACGATGCGCTCGGCGGTCATCATCACCCGAACTGACTGCGCTCCCACTTTTCCCAAGGCAGACCGTATATCGGCCTCAATCTCGTCGCGTTGCGGCGCTGTCATTCCAGAAACGTCGAGCATCAAGGACACTGCGCCATCGACGGCCTTGACGCCACTTACCCGGCCTTGTGCAACTGCGAAAATTGCTTCTGAAAATGCATCTAAATCGGACATCATCTGGCGAATAGAATCAGATTTGCGGGATTGACACTGTTTTTCTGAAAAAGCGTTCCTATAAAGGTTCCATGAGCAAAAAAATTGACGAACAGGGCGCTTTGATTTCGATGGTTGACGGGAAAGGGCCGTGGGATTCCGCTGCTTCCAACGACGGACCAAAAGCTGGCAAACCCAAAGCATCGGTTAGCGACAGTGGCAATGGCTCAAAGCCGGAACCCTCTAATCCTTGGGACCCTAATCCCGGTACCGCTCCGCAACAGGCGCGCAAACGCGGGCCTTCGCTAGAGGACCTGCTGCGCCGAACCGGTGGAGGCCAAGGCGGCGGATTTGGAGGAATGCCCAAGCGCGCCGACGGCAAAAGCTGGTGGCCGATCATTATTGGCGGGCTGGTTGCGATCTGGCTGGTAGGAACGAGCTTCCACCGCCTTGGGCCAGAGCAAGAAGGTGTTATCACCCAATTGGGTAAATATGCACGGACCGTGGGGCCGGGTATTCAGTTTACGCTGCCTGCGCCCTTCGAGAATATACAGAAAGTCGATACCAAACAGATCCAGACGACTGCTGTCGGCTCCGCGAAGGCGAGCAGCGAAAATCTGGTTCTGACCAAGGACCAAAGCATTATCGACATGGCTTACGACGTGCGTTGGTCGATTAAGGATCCGGAACTGTATCTGTTCCAGTTGGACAACGCCGATGGCACCGTGAAGGAAGTAGCTGAAAGCGCGATGCGGGCGGCCGTTGCCAATTTCGACCTCACCCAGGCAATCGGCCCGGGCCGCGGCGCGATCGAACTTGAGGTCCGTCGCCGGATGCAGCAGGTGCTTGATGAATATCGGGCAGGCGTCCTGGTGCAGAGTATCTCGATCCGGCAATCCGACCCGCCTGCCGAGGTCAATGACGCTTTCCGCGAGGTCAACGCCGCGCAGCAGCGCCGTGAAAGCTATATGAACGATGCGCGCGCTTATGCGAGCCGCGTGACTGAACTTGCTATCGGTGAAACCGCCGAATTCGACAAAATCTATGTGCAATATAAAGAGGCGCCCGAAGTTACAAAAAGGCGGCTATATTACGAAACCATGGAACAGGTGCTTGGCAAGGTTGACAAGACGATCGTCGAAACCGGCGGTGTGACGCCCTATTTGCCCATACCGGAATTCAAAAGCCGCCCGGCACCAAAAGATGAACCCGTCACCGTGACAGGGAAAAAGTGATGACCCAGACATTTTTTCGTAACCCGATCTATCTCGGCCTCGCGGCATTTGGCGCGCTCATTTTGTTGAGTTCGTCAGTAAGCGTGGTGCCCGAAACGCAGCAGGCGATTATCAGCAGCTTCGGTAAGGTCGACCGCGTGGTGAACAAATATCGCCCCAATGAACAATTCGGCGAAACCCGCGCTGGACTGACATTCCGCATACCGTTTGTCGAACAAATCCATGTAATCGACAAGCGCGTGCTGAGCGTACAGATGGAACAGCAGGAGGTCCTGTCTACCGACCAGCTGCGCCTACAAGTCGATGCATTCGCCAGATTCCGCGTGACCCGGCCCGATGTCATGTATCGTACGATCCGCACTGAAGATCGCTTGCGGGATCAGCTAAGGACTATCCTCGGTTCTTCGTTGCGGAACGAACTAGGAAAGCGGACTTTTGTGTCGCTGCTTAGCGCCGAACGCGGTCAAGTGATGGATAATATCCAGACCGCCCTCAACCGCGAGGCCAGTAAATATGGCGCTGAGGTAATCGACGTCCGTATCAAGCGCGCCGACCTTCCTGCCGCCACTTTGCAATCGGCTTATAACCGGATGCGAAGTGCCCGGAATCAGGAGGCCATCGCAATTGACGCAGAAGGCCAGAAGGAGGCGCAGATTATTCGCGCTGACGCAGAGGCCGAGGCAGCACGCATCTATGCGATAAGCTATGGCAAGGACCCCGACTTTTACGATTTCTATCGGGCCATGCAGAGCTATCGTCAAACCTTCCAGAATGGCGAGGGCGCGAGTAACATCATATTGTCACCGCAAAATGCATATCTGGAAAAATTCCGTAACGGTCGTTAGTCGAACAACGAATGACGTTGGACGGTCGATCCGTTTCCCATTCAATTGGCGTTAAGCAACCGCGCGCCATCGAATGACCGAGTTTCGGGGTTTTGCCCCATTTGATTGAAGAGGAATGAAATCCGTGCGTTACGCTTATGCAGTTACCACCGCTCTTTTGATGGCTGGCGGCACCGTCGCTTTGGTCAATGGCAATCCGGTTACGGCGCAGACAGCTGTGCCTGTATCGGAATCCGTTAACCTCGCCCCCGGCGGCGCGCCGTCGAGCTTTGCCGACCTGGCAGCGCAATTACAGCCAGCCGTTGTGAACATCGCAACCCGGCAGAAGGTGCAGGTTGCGACCAGCCTTAATCCGTTCACCGGCGAACGTCGTCCGGTCACGCAGGACCAGCAAAGCGGCGGTTCCGGCTTTCTGATTTCGGCTGATGGTTACATCGTGACCAACAACCACGTCGTTGCAGGCGGCCCTGCAGGCGAAGCGGTGGACCGCGTCACTGTAACGTTGTTCGACGGCAAGGAATATCAGGCCGAAATCGTGGGCCGCGATCCCGCATCGGATATCGCACTTTTGAAAATTCGCGCCACCGACCTGCCTTTCGTAAAAATGGCGGATTCCAGAGCCAGCCGGGTTGGCGATTGGGTAATCGCCATCGGCAATCCACTCGGCCTCGGCAACACCGTGACTGCAGGCATTATTTCGGCACTGCAGCGCAATATCGGCGCAGGCGGTGCTTATGATCGGTTCATCCAGACCGATACCGCTATCAATCCAGGTAACTCTGGCGGGCCGCTATTTAACTTGAAGGGCGAGGTCGTCGGCATCAACAACCGCTTGATTTCGCCAGTCGGTGCCAACATCGGCGTCGGCTTTGCCATACCAGCCGAAGAAGCTGTGCCCGTTGTGGAATCGCTGAAAAAAGGTGTGCGTCCCGAACGTGGATATCTTGGGATTAGCATCACCCCTGTCGGCGAAGATCTTGCCGATGCCCTTGGGCTTGAGAAGAATCGTGGCGAATTTGTCGCTCGTGTCGTTGCAGGCGAAGGCGGAGACAAGGCAGGCCTTAAGGAAGGCGATATTGTCTTGAAGGTTGACGGTCAGGACGTCTCCCCGGAAAAGACGCTTTCTTACATCGTCGCGAACAAAAAGCCCGGCACGCGCGTTCCGCTTGATATCTTGCGTGAAGGCAAGCCATTGCGGCTCAACGCTGTTGTCGGTGCGCGACCACCGGAAGAGAAGCTTGTTCAGAGCAGCTTCAATCCGGAAGAGAATAAGGATTTCGACAAGGACACAGATACGCCGGATGCAAAGGTCATTCGCGATGCGATCGGCCTAAGCGTTATTCCTCTAGACGCTGAAATTGCCCGCCAGTTGGGCATGGGCGCTGATACCAAGGGCGTGGTCATTGACGTTCCCGGCCAAGGCACCGCTGCTCAGGCTGGGCTGCGTCGCGGCGATGTCATTGTATCGGCGACATATCAGCCCGTGACGACGCCAGCGGCGCTGGCTGCTGCGATCAAGAGCGCGAAGACCGCCGGTCGCGGTGCGATCCTGCTCGGTGTAAAGCGGCGTGGTGCCACTACGCAATACGCGACCATCCGCATCGAAGAGTAATCATAAGCTTGTCCATTACCGCCAGCCGGTGTTAGTCACTGCACATGACATTGACAGATACCGGCTGGCGCGATGACGCCGAGACACTTCTTCCAGACCTGATCGAACTGCGGCGTGCCATTCACGCAGAGCCGGAGCTCGGACTGCAAAATCCCAAAACGCTGGCGAAGATTAAGGCAGCGCTTGCTGGATTGCCCCTTGAATTTCGCGAAGGGCCTTCGACTACAGGTCTGATTGCGACACTCAAAGGCCCGGCCAACGGCCGCACGGTATTGCTGCGCGGCGATATGGATGCGCTGCCACTGAACGAAGATACCGGACTTGATTACAGTTCCAACACCGCGGGTGCGATGCACGCTTGCGGCCATGATACCCATGTTGCGATGCTCGTCGGCGCCGCGAAGATGCTGTGTGCCAAGCGCGACCAACTCGCTGGCACAATACAATTCATGTTCCAGCCCGGCGAAGAAGGCCATCATGGCGCGCGCTTCATGCTCGACGACGGACTGATTGATCCGCTACCTGATGCCGCGTTCGCACTGCACATCATGCCCAATGCACCGCGCGGGGTGTTCACCGGACGTGCCGGACCGCTGCTGGCGTCATCCGACGTATTGAGCATTTCCGTAAAGGGCGCCGGCGGCCATGCGTCGATGCCGCATGACAGTATTGATCCAATACCCGTCGCCTGCGAAATCGTATCGGCAATCCAGACGATGGTTACCCGCAAAATTTCGGTGTTCGACCCCGCAGTTGTCACCATTGCCAAAATCACGGCTGGAACCACCAACAATATTATCCCGGAAACTGCCAACATGCTCGGGACAATCCGCACATTGTCACCCCGCCAGCGGGCGCGTGTTGCGGAGGAACTGCATCGCCTCGCGCCAAATATCGCCGCTGCACATGGCTGCTCGGCCGAAGTTCACATCGAACCTGGCTTCCCCGTCACCGTCTGCGACGGACGCGCAGTGCGTTTCGGACAGCAGCTCGTGGAAGACATGTTTGGAGCCGAAAGCTGGATTACGCTCGACACCCCGATCATGGGCGCCGAAGATTTCGCCTATGTCCTCGAAAAAGTACCAGGCGCGATGTTCTTCCTCGGCGCAAGCCATGAGGGCGACGACTGGCGTTCTTGCTGCGGCCTGCATTCGAACCGCATGGTCCTCGACGACAGCGTCATGGCGCGCGGCGCAGCCCTCCACGCGGCAATTGCCGAGCGGTTTTTGGCGGAAGGATTTGACGTCTAACGCAGCTTTGCCGCTGCTGCCTCGGTCCCGCGCATCACCCTAAGCACATTGCCTTGCGCGATCTTGGCCAAATCGGTTTTGGAATAACCACGGCGCACAAGCTCAGCGAACAGCGCCGGATAGGTCGAGACATTCTCCAGCCCGACTGGCAGCTCGTCCACCCCGCCGAAGTCGCCGCCGATACCGATATGGTCAATGCCTGCGACCTTGCGCACATGATCGATATGGTCGGCGACTTGCGCCAATGTCGATTTGGGTTGCGGGTGCGCTGCAATCCAGGCCGCGAGCGACGCCTTTTCGCCTTCCGGATTACCGGTGAACTCCAGCTTGGTTCGACCTGCCACGGCTGCCTTCTCATACTCCCACTGCCGCCGTTCTGGCGAAGTGAAGCCCGGAACAAATGTCACCATCACCACACCGCCATTTTCGGGAAGCCGCTTCAACACCGAATCCGGCACATTGCGCGGATGCGGCGTGACTGCCCGTGCGTTGCTGTGCGTGAACAGCACTGGCGCTTTCGTCTTGTCGAGCACGTCATGCATTGTCGCTTCAGAAACATGACTGATATCGGCAATCATCCCTAGACGGTTCATTTCGGCAATCACTTCAAAACCGAAAGAAGACAGCCCATCATGCTTGGGCATATCGGTCGCGCTGTCGGCCCAGTCGGTTGTCAGGCTATGCGTAATCGTCATATAGCGCGCACCAAGAGCATAAGTCTGGCGCAAGATTTCAAGCGAGCTGCCGATGGAGTGGCCGCCTTCCATGCCGATTAGCGAGGCAATCTTGCCTTTCTTCAACGCTGCTTCGACCTCGGCAGCAGACGACGCATAAGCGAAAGTTTCCGGATAAAACGCAATCATTTGCCGCACGACATCGATTTGCTGGATGGTCCGCGTTACAGCTTCATGCTTGGGCAATGCGGCATCGACATAGACCGACCAGAACTGCCCGCCAAGAAACCCGGCGCGTGCTGTCGGGATGTCGGTGTGGGTTTTGGCAATAACTTCCGGCGGCAAGCCCTTCAGGTCGAATTTCGAAAAGTCACGGCCGAACAGTTCGGCAATCTGGTGCGGCGTATCATTATGTCCGTCAATGACCGGTGTCTTTGTCAACACCTCACGCGCAGTTTGCTCAGGGGTTGCAGCAACGACCGGCGTAATTAGCGTGCCGAGCGCAGCAAATACTGAAACCCGCGATATTCTCCAAAAGTGCACGGTGATTTCCAATTTCTTCACAGGCATTTTCTTCCCCCACAAAACCTTCCTGTCATCATGCCGATGATGGCCTTTGGAGGAAAGAAGTTTCCGGCTAAACGAGGGAGCGGGCGATCATCGCATGGCGATATGATTGCCGTAGCTGCCAATACAGCACAGCCAGTCCGCCAAATTCGATGATAGCAGTCAGCCAGATAAATCCATCAGCGGTTGCAACCGGAATTGCCCGCGCCAGGCTAGCCGAGATGGACACTGCAAACAGTACCAGCGCCGCATGGATGGCTGTTATCACCAGGTCAATTTTCAGCGGTGCTTTCCGGACGACCCAGCAGACATATATTGCGATTGCAACTCCGGCAAAAAAACCGGTCCGGTCAATCATTGTTAGATGTCCCGCAAGGCCCTGCTGATTGGCCGACAAGTCAAACCACAAGGCACGAAAACGCATCATCGCAAAGGTCAAAGCGGACATCACCGCGAGCGAAAGCACCGCCATCTGCAAACGCCCCGGCAAAGCCGACTCGGCAAAAGCCCTCGACAATTGCTTTGGATCTCCAAAGCGAGCGACAGCTTCAGCTTCGCTCCCCTGATGCTCTACGATCTCGGCAAGGTGCGCGCCGACTTCCTCACGCACACGGCGCGCAAGTTGGCGATCAAACGCAAGATAGCGGTCGAATTCCGCCAGATAAGATTCGATTAGGCGAGCCATGGCTTCGCCATCAGCCCATCTACCGCAGCCACAAATTTGCTCCAGCCATCACGTTTTTCGGAAAGTGCGGAGCTACCCTTTTGGGTTAGCTCGTAAACCCGCCGTTTCCGGCCTGACGGCGGATCAACCCAGCGGCTTTGCAGCAAACCTGCCAGTTCAAGCCGATGCAGCGCTGGATATATGGTTCCTTCAGGTAGGTCCAAAATGCTGTCACTGCGCTGCTTTATGGCTTCAATTATCGCGTAACCGTGCAGCGGCCCCGATTCCACGACCGACAGCAAGATATTGTCCAGATGGCCTTTCAGCATTTCCGCATTCATCGCAAAGCAATACACCTAGCCTTTCTATGCGTCAATCGTTGACACCTCGTAATTCTATGCCTAGTTATACAAGGTATAGGAGAATAAGTATGAGGATATTGGACGGCTGGAGACTGTTTTGGGTTGCCACCATTTTATTGTGCGCAATTACAGGAGTATTCTTGGCAACAGAAGGGGTGGGCACAGACGGCTACCGGCTTGTTATCCGGGCAACGGCTAGAACATCGCTAATCTTCTTTCTTGCCGCCTTTATCGCATCAACGATGGTGCGGTTGGCACCTGGTCCGTTTTCGAGCTGGCTTAAAAGAAACCGTCGATATCTCGGCCTATCATTTGCCATGTCGCATTTTATACACCTGTGTGCGATTCTGGCGTTGGCGACGTTCGACCCGGCGACTTTCGCGACATTGTCGACTAAAGCGTCGATTATCGCGGGCAGCATCGGTTACATCGCCATTGCACTTTTAACGGCGACGTCATTCAATCTCATGGTAAGCTGGCTTGGTGTGGGTCTATGGCAAAAAATACACACCGCTGGCAGCTGGTTTGTATGGATCAGCTTCGTATTCACGAATGGCAAGCGAATCCCTGTCAGCCTGTGGTACGCCTTGCCTGTTGCCGTTCTGTTTGTTGCACTAGCCGCAAAAATTTACGCCAAACGTCAGGGTACCAATATTGTATCGAGTGCCTCTGCCGCCAATGCCGGATAATCCAGCGTGTAATGCAGCCCGCGACTTTCATGGCGAGACAATGCGGACTGGATTATGAGGTCGGCGACCTCAACCAGATTGCGAAGTTCGATGAGGTCAGGCGTCACACGGAAGTGGCTGTAATAATCTTCGACTTCGCGGCGGAGCAAGTCGATCCGGTGCTTGGCCCGTTCGAGGCGTTTGGTTGTTCGGACGATACCGACGAAATTCCACATGAATTGCCGGATTTCGCGCCAGCATTGGGCAATAACGACCTCTTCATCGCTATCGGTAACGCGGCTTTCGTCCCATGCCCGGATGGCGGGCGGTGGCGGCAGGCTGTCCCAATTGGCGTCGATATGCCGCGCGCAGGCATCGCCAAAAACAAAGCATTCGAGCAACGAATTTGACGCTAGGCGGTTCGCACCATGCAACCCGCTTTGTGTCACTTCCCCTGCTGCATAAAGCCCGGGCGCATCGGTGCGACCATCGAGGTCCACCAGCACGCCACCGCATGTGTAATGCTGCGCGGGCACCACGGGGATGGGCTCTTTGGTAATGTCGATACCCAAGCCCATCAGTTTGTCGTAAATATTGGGAAAATGCTCTTTCACGAATTCGGCTGGCTTGTGGCTGATATCCAGATGCACATAATCAAGGCCATCGCGCTTGATTTCGGCGTCATTCGCGCGCGCCACAATGTCGCGCGGGGCCAGCTCTGCCCGTTCGTCATAATCGGGCATGTACCGATGCCCGGTTTTCGGGTTTTTGAGGATGCCGCCTTCGCCCCGCACGGCTTCGGTAATCAGGAAGTTTTTGACCTCAAGATTGTACAGGCAAGTCGGATGAAACTGCATGAATTCCATATTGGAGATGCGGCAACCCGCACGCCAGGCCATTGCGATTCCATCCCCGGTCGCGCCGCGTGGCGCGGTTGAGTAAAGATAGGTTCGCCCCGCACCGCCGCTGGCAAGAATGGTGGCCCGCGCGCAGAAAGTTTCTACCTTCCCGGTTGTTCGGTCGAGCGCATACACGCCGTGAATTCGGCCGGAAGTTGAAAAGCGTTCCTGGTGGCGCCCCGTTATCAGGTCGATCGCAACCATCTCCGGCACCAGCGTGATGTTTGGATTAGCGCGAGCCGCTGCCTCCAATGCCTGCTGCACAGCCCAGCCGGTTGCATCGTCGACATGGACGATGCGCCGATGGCTATGCCCGCCTTCTCTCGTCAGATGCCAATCGCCGCCATCGGCACTATCGAGATTGAATGGAACACCAAGCTTGGCAAGCCGGTCAATCGCCTGCGGTGCATGCTCGACCACATATTCGACCGTGGCGCGATTATTGAGACCTGCGCCGGCAACCATCGTGTCTTCGATATGGCTCTCGAAAGTATCACCCGGTTCAAGAACGGCGGCAATCCCGCCTTGAGCCCAGGCAGTCGCTCCGTCCGAAACCGAACCTTTGGCAAGTACGGCCACTTTGTATTTTTGCGCCAGTTGCAATGCAGCGGTGAGCCCAGCCGCGCCCGAACCGATGATGAGGATGTCGGTTTCCATCTATTGATTGCTCGTCAATCGCAAGAATACGTCTTCCAGATCGGCTTCCTTGGTGGTCACATCAACGATCCCCAGACCAAGCCCCTGCATCGCGTTCAAAACCTCGCCCGCATTCATTCGGTCCTTGTTGTAGGTTATTTCGACAACCCGGTCGGCAATCAGCTCCGATTTTTCGAAAGCTGCGTGGGTTGGGGCGCTGGTCACATCGCGATCAAGCGTCAGAACCACGGCTTTCTCCCGCGCCATGCCAACGAGTTCCTTCGTCGGCTTGTTGGCAATCAGCTTTCCGTGGTTGATGATGGCGATGCGGTCGCAAAGCTGCTCGGCCTCTTCCAGATAATGCGTGGTGAGCACGACGGTCACGCCTTGCTGGTTTAATTCGACAACATAATCCCAAAGCTGCTGACGCAGTTCGATATCAACGCCTGCCGTTGGCTCGTCGAGCACGATGACCGGCGGGGAATGCACCATCGCCTTGGCGACGAGCAACCTGCGTTTCATCCCGCCAGACAGCGTGCGGGCATAGGCGTCGGCCTTGTCCTCCAGCCGGACCGCTTTAAGCAACTCCATCGTTTTACGCTTGGGCTTGGGCACACCGTACAGCCCCGCCTGCAACTCCAGCGCTTCTTTGGGTGTGAAGAAGGGATCGAACATGATTTCCTGCGGCACGATGCCGATGGACGCTTTGGCATTGCGGGGATGCTCGTCAATATCGAAACCCCAGATGCTTGCCGATCCCGCTGTCTTCAAGACCAGCCCGGCCAAGATGTTGATGAGCGTCGATTTCCCTGCGCCATTTGGTCCAAGCAGCCCGAATATAGAGCCTTGGGCAACATCGAAGCTGACATCGTCGAGCGCCTGTTTACCACCGGCATATTGTTTTGAGAGATTTTTAATCGATATGGCTTGTTCGGACATGCGGTCGCGATAGCGTAGCCGGGTCGTCGGCGCAATTACAGCAATACTTAACAGGCTGGCTAATTGCGTTAAGCACTTTCATTGGCAATGCTTTGCAGAAGTCGCGGTATTCGCTGATCATCATGCGTGGGGCAAAATCTTATCATATGAGGCGCTTTTGCGCATATGGCGCAGCAGTGTCTTTGGCCGCAACGTCGGGTATCGTGCATGCGGGCACATATTCCGGCGACGCGCAGGCTGCCGTGGTCACTCCGCTGTCATTCATCCAGGTTGAGAATCTTGATTTTGGTCAGGTTATTGCAGGCTCGACCGCTGGCACAGTTACAATTTCGACAGCAAATGTTCGCACCTCCACCGGGGGCGTTATCCCGGTCGGGAGTGATTTCCAGCGCGCCAAATTTGCTGGGATGGGAACACAGAACCAACGCGTCAACATCGTGCTTGCGCCTGCGGTAATTCCCCTGCTTGGGCCTGGTCTGCCTATGACCGTCACAAACCTGAACATCAGTCCGGACGGAACGCTCAATCAGCTTGGCGCATCGCCGAATTACCGCATCGTTGCCGCCGATGGCATTTTCTGGTTCAATGTCGGCGGGCGATTGAACGTCGGCGCAAATCAAGCCGCAGGCCGTTATAGCGGTATTTTTACCGCAACCTTGGTGTATCAGTAACAGTGCCATAATTTGGATAGGGACGAAAGCTTCTATCCATTTACCATATCTACAGATTATCTTTACTATTCCGGTATAACAAAAGCTCAATGCTCGCGATCAAGTTCCCTAAGCCAATCAGATTGGTCGTCACTGCGGTTGCCTTGTCGGTGGCTGCTTTTGCACAACCTGCGCAAGCGGACACCAAAGTGGGCAACGCTGAAGTGACCGTTGTTAGACCGCTTTCCTTCGTCATCGACGACGGTCTCGATTTCGGCAACGTCATCCGCGGAACAACCGCCGGGACCGTCACCATTGCTCCAAACGGCACTCGGACATCTACTGGCGGCGTCATCCTTGCCAATGGCGGGGGACACAAAGCTGCGAGTTTTGCTGGACAAGGCACGTTCAACCAGCGCGTCGATATTTCGCTTGGCGCAAACAGCATCTTCATCACCGGCCCCGGCGTTCGGATGCGCGTCCGGGATTTTATTATCGGCAGTACTCCGAGTGCGCCGCTGACTACTGCGCCAAGGCGGTTTACGATTGCGGCACCTACGGGCGTATTCAGCTTCCCGATTGGCGCGACGTTGGAAGTTGGTGCCAATCAGGCACCCGGAAAATATACCGGCACCTGGTCGATTACGCTCAACTATTTCTGAGCCGTTGCAGGCACCCCGCCGCTTTGCTAGGGCGCTGGGGATGACCAAATTTGAACCTGAAACCATCCGTGTCCGTGAAAACCGTGTCGCTTGCGATGGCAGTGGCGACATCCCTGCTGCGCTGGGTCACCCCAAGGTCTGGCTGCAAATCGACGAAAAAGGCTATGTCGATTGCGGCTATTGCGACCGGCGTTTCGTGCTGGTTGGCGGACCTGCGGACAACGGCAAGGGCTAAACCATAATATTACCCTAGCAGCGTGTTGATGTTGATCTGGTTCGTCAACGTCCGGTGAACAGGGCATTTTTCGGCAATCTCGATCAGCTTGGTGCGCTGCTCGTCGTCAAGCGCACCCTCGAGCCGCACGATACGGTCAATCATATCAACTGGCTTGCCATCATTTTCGCCCGGTCGCTCTTCCTTCGAATGTTCAAGCGTCACATGCACCTTGTCCAAAGGCCACCCCTTGCGCGCAGCATACATTTCAAGTGTGATCGAGGTGCAAGCGCCCAACGCCGATAGCAAAAGCTCATATGGCGTGGGGCCATTATCAGTGCCGCCAATATCGACAGGCTCGCCTGCCATCCATTCATGCAGGCGCGCCTTAATCAATTGCGCATAAACACCATCCGCGCTCTCGACTGTTGCTGTCGGATTTTCGGTCATGGTTCTATTCCCTTCTCACGCTTTGCAGCGGCGATGCGGCGTTTGATATATCCATAAAGCAGCAAATGAAAGCCAAGCGACAGCAGGACAATGATGGCGATGATCTTGGGCGCGCTCAATCGCCACCTCCGCCGCCGTCACAACCGCCACCGTCGCCGGGCGAACAATCGCTCCCGCTGTCGGAAGAAGCCACCGAACCGCCATCACCGCCGTCGCGCTTTTTGGACGCGGCACTTGCCCGAACGCTTATAAATACAACGCCAAGGCTGATCACGACCGCAAGCATGGCAAAACCAAATGCGAAACTCATACATAGCTCCTTATTCCAGCATCAGGAAATAGTGTGTTGATCAGGTTGCTTCGTCCCCCACATGATCCGGTGGCGCAATCGCCTTGTTCAGCGCATCGCTTGGTAGCTTGAGCGCGCGCAGCATTGCCCATATTTCCTCACGCGCCTTGGGCTGCAACCGGCCGAGTTCGGGAATGGCGTCGAGGTCGAATAGCGTCAGCCCCATTGGAAACAGCTCGCGATAGGTCACCCGCTCGCGCAAGCCCGGAATGACGCGAAAACCAGCAACAGGTGCGATTTTTTGCAGCGCATCCAGAACTTTGCGCTCATTCTTCGTCGCAAAATTGCGTGAGCGGTTTTGCATAACCACCCAGTCGAGCGGCTTGGACCGCAGGGCCAACCCCGGCTCTTTAAGATGCTCGACCAACCGGGCAAAATTGCCGAGCGTTTTCAGCTCTCCCGTACGCGGATCGATCCGTCCGAGCATGTCGAGATCGATAAAGCTGTCATTGACTGGCGTAACGATGGTGTCGGCCATGAATATCGCCTTGCGCGCAATCGGCGAGTCATGGCCGCCAACGTCGATGATGATGAAGCTGTTGTGGATGCGCGCCATCCGCAGCTTTTCCTGCAGCTCATTCTCATTCTGCTGCGCAAGCATGATTTGCTCGGGGCCGGGAAGCCTGACACCATATTCGGTCGCACTCTCCATCCGCGCCCAGAGCGCGCGGTGCAGTGTCAATTGCCGCAGGTCGACATCGAGCGCCGCAACTTTTTCGCCCGCATTGCACAACGCAATGCAGGTATGGAAAGCCGAGGTAGATTTGCCCACCCCGCCCTTTTCATTGGCAAATACGATGATGTGACCCTTGGGCGGCGTGACCGGATATTTTATCCAGGCGGGCGTTTCGTCGACTGGTTCGGGGTCGAATTGGACATAGTCCGGCGACCGCGATACAGGCTCAGGTGGCCAGGGCTGTGCCGGAGGTGCAGGCGGCGGAGCCGGTATCGCTTTGCGCCGTTTGAAGCGATCAAATAATCCCAACTGGCATGGCCTCCGTTCGAAAGCGTGATGGCGCAAGGCGAGGTGGGATTCAAGGGGTTTGGTTGAGCATCACCTCTGGCCAAAACCGTGAACTCAACGCTTCAAATGTCTCTGTCACTGACCAATGAGGCATTTCAAATTCAGAACCTCGTGAAGCGCTTACAAAGCCGCCCACGCGAAATCTTTCATTCATGTAGATAACAGGCGACATTACCGATGAATCTAGCGCAGCTGAATTGTCGGATTTTCTAGGATCTGTAATCGCGAAATGAGCGAAAACCTTATTTCGCCAAAACACAATCGGTTCAATTTCCTTTATTGAATTCAGGTAATCATCACAAAACTGTTTCGTGGATTTATCTGAAACATGGCGGTTATCTTCTGATCTTTCAATCGAACCAGATTGAATGCCGTAGACAAATCCTGCCAACCTAACAAAATTGCATAGTGTGTTGCCGAACCAATGAAAATGGCAAGTTAGAAGGCTTTCATAAACTGGCGGAATCCCGAATCGGTCAAGGTTTCCAAAGCCCATAAAAGTAACAAGCTTTCGGTTGGTTTGTTCATAAGTCCTGATCGGTGCTTCGACCGTGCCGACTTGCTCTGCGAGAAAATGCAGGCCAGTAAATAATTGTTCTAATGTAATAAGCTCATTTACAGCGCGATTTTCTTCGATCTCAAGTCCAATGATATGATCGACTATTGGCATCACTCCACGGTCACGCTCTTCGCCAAATTCCTCGGCTGGTCCACATCGGTACCCTTCGCGCACGCCACATGATAGGCAAGCAACTGTACCGGCACGGCGTAAACCAATGGTGCAATCAGCGGATGCACTGATGGCATTTCGATCGTGGCGAGGCAGCCTTCTCCGGCTTCGGCTATGCCTTCTGCGTCGGAGATCAGCACGACCTTGCCGCCGCGGGCGCGGACTTCTTGCATGTTGCTGACAGTCTTTTCGAACAGCGGGCCTGAAGGCGCGAGGACAATCACCGGAACGGCTTCATCGATCAACGCGATGGGCCCATGTTTCATTTCGCCCGATGCGTAGCCTTCGGCGTGGATATAGCTGATTTCCTTGAGCTTCAGCGCGCCTTCCATCGCCAACGGATAATCAGGGCCGCGTCCGAGATAGAGCACGTCGCGCGCCGGTGCGATCAGGTGTGCCATCGCGGCTATGTCTTCGTCATGCGCGAGTGCTGCATTGAGCGCGGCGGGAGCCTCGATAAGGTGGCGGACGATTTCGCGTTCTTCCTCGGCGCTTAACTTGCCCTTCACCAGCGCCAGATGCGCGGCGAGTGCGGCGAGCACCGCGAGCTGGCAAGTGAATGCTTTGGTCGACGCCACGCCGATTTCCGGCCCGGCATGGGTGGGGAGCAACAGGTCCGCCTCGCGCGCCATGCTTGATGTCGGCACGTTGACGACAACGGCGATGGTCTGGCCGTTTTCTTTGCAATGGCGAAGCGCGGCCAGAGTGTCCGCTGTTTCCCCCGACTGCGAGATGAACAAGGCCAGCCCGCCTTCCTCTAGCACAGGATCGCGGTAGCGGAATTCGGAGGCGACATCGATGTCCACCGGCACGCGGGCAAAGGTTTCGAACCAATATTTCGCAACCATGCCCGCGTAATAGCTCGTCCCGCAGGCGACGATCGTGATGCGCTTCACGCCCGCCAGATCGAAATCCATTTGCGGCAATGCAACGGTTTGTTCGAGCGGGCGGATATAGGAGGAGAGTGTTTGTGCGACCACGGTGGGCTGCTCGAAAATCTCCTTCTGCATATAATGACGGTAATTGCCCTTTTCGATTTGCGCCGCGGACACGCCCGAAGTGGTGACTTCGCGCTCGACCGGATTATTGTCCTTGTCGAAAATCTGCGCGCCTTCGCGGGCGATGACGACCCAGTCGCCTTCCTCCAGATAAGCAATTTGCTGCGTCAGCGGCGCAAGCGCGAGTGCGTCCGAGCCCAGATAGGTTTCGCCATCGCCATAGCCGACAACAAGCGGACTGCCGAGCCGCGCGCCGATCAGGAAATCCGGAAACTGCCGAAACGCAATCGCAAGTGCAAAGGCACCCCGGAGGCGGGGGAGGACGGCCTTGACGGCGTCGGCAGGTGAATGGCCAGCCTCGACCTGTTCAGACACCAGATGCGCAACAACTTCGGTATCGGTCTCGCTCTCGAACGTCCGGCCACGCGCGGTCAATTCATCGCGCAGCTGTTTGAAATTCTCGATGATACCGTTGTGAACCAGTGCGACCTCGCCGGTCGCATGCGGATGCGCGTTGCTCGTCGTCGGCGCGCCGTGCGTCGCCCAGCGGGTGTGCGCGATGCCGATATTGCCCGGTGCATCGTCGGATTTAAGCACCTGTACGAGGTTGGCAAGCTTCCCCTCCGCACGGCGACGGACCAGATGGCCATCATGCACGGTGCAAATCCCGGCAGAGTCATATCCCCGATACTCCATCCGCTTCAGCCCATCGACCAGACGGTCAGAGACAGGAGATTTGCCAACAATTCCAATAATTCCGCACATGAATCTTTTGCTTTCGTTACAATGTGTAGGGGATACGAATCCCCGGCATCTCTGCCGGGAAGTCCTTGGTATTTCGAGTTACAAGCACGCGGCCACGTATTTGCGCCGTAGCGAGAATGATTGCATCGGGCGACTTCAATCGTGGCCGTTCGCGGCGAAGCGCGGCGGCACGATGCGAAATTTCATCGTCGATTTCATCCAGCCCGAAGCGGCCCAGAAACTGAAGCGCATCGCGCACGACCATGTCGCTACCTTTAGACAACACCTCGATCCACGCCATCCGGCTAATCCACATGCGCGACCCGCTTGCCACTATACGCGTCATTTCACGATGTGCCGGATCATGTTCCAGCAAAGCATCGATCAATATGTTGGCATCAAGGCTATAGCCGCTCATGCAGCATTCTTTTTATGCTTCGCAGCGGCCTTTTTCGTCAGCGCCAGATAATGCGCCCGTTCCCTGTCGTCATATTCATCGAACATATCCGGCGATTCTGCGCGAACCTCTTCATAATCATCGTCCCAAGGCCGGGTCCATTCAGCGCGCCTTTTTCGGTCATATTCAGTCGGGTCAATTTCAATTCCGTGCCGCGCCCAAAGGCCAAATCCAGCCGCCAGCCAATCCTTCGGCGTATCCGCGCGATAGGCCTCGACCGCCTCGCGCAAAATCGCTGCACGCGACTTTCCCTGCTCGGCGGCGAGCTGGTCGAGCCATTTGATATCTTCATCGGGCAGGTCGGCTAAGATTCGAGTCATGATATATTGATATCATATCATGATATCATGTCAAGAGGAGGAAAAGGATTTTGACCAAGCTGCCCCTCTGTGACAAGCAAATCGACAACCGAGGCTGGAAACATGCGACCCAAATTTAGGCGCTCAAATTTCTGATTTCCGGTTGAGCCAGCATAAATGCCGACAAATGATAATCCCACTGTCCGATTGGTCATTTCGTCGGGATTTAAGGTGTCGATTAGTTCGCCTGAAGAAATTTCTCCACGTTTCCTTGCCGCCATAGCTTCGATTGTTTGTGCCGATGCCAAAAATGCGTCGCATGAACGAAATACCGGGGAACCAGACATGCCCTCGACCCCCGGAGTATCGATTAACAACTGAGGCAGGCCGAACGTTGAATATTTCGGCTCGCTAGCCAACATTGCCCGCTTCCAAAGCGGAAATGGTGTGTCAGCACCGTGTGGAAATGGAAATCCGACCAAAATCAGGTCTATTCCGGGCTCTATCGGATCGTCAGATGGACTTGTGAAATCCTGAATACAAATCCCACTAGCTTCGGACGGCAGTTCAATCGGAATCGCAGCTACATCAAAGCCTTTTCCTTGGTCGTATTCGCGCCAAACTGGTTTTCCATTTTCATATAGTTGATAACTGACTGGCGCCAGAAAAGCGCCTGGCGTCTTACTAGGAAAATGAACCAAAATTTCGTGAGGGCTTTGCCCAGCCGCGCCGATCAATACGCCAGCATCGTCTGGCCTTCTTGAGGTGAGGACGTGCCAATTCGTTACAAGCCAAACTCTACTTTGGTTGCATTTATACAGAAATGCCGAGCCATAAGTGGTTGACGTGTCTCCTTGCGGACTTCGAATTACCTTACTGATACAAACAGACGATAGGCTCGCGGGTCGTGGTGATCGAACAAACAAGTCATTTCCCCTCCTTCTTCTTCCGCATCGCATCATGGAAACGGTCCGCCCAGCCGGGTTTTACCAGCTGTTCTGCGCGGACCATGCGGAGTTCGCCGTCGGCCACGTCGCGCGATACTGCGCTACCCGCTGCCACTATTGCGTCTCGACCGATTTTGACCGGTGCGATTAGCGCGCTGTTCGAGCCGATAAACGCCCCCTCGCCGATCACCGTTTGATATTTGAAATAGCCGTCATAATTGCAGGTGATCGTGCCCGCGCCGATGTTCGCGCCCGCACCGATATTGGCGTCGCCCAGATAGGTCAGATGATTGGCCTTGGCACCTTTGCCCAGATGCACTTTCTTGGTTTCGACGAAATTGCCAATCTTGGCCTTTTCTTCCAGCACCGTGCCGGGGCGTAGCCGCGCAAAGGGGCCGATTTCGCAGCCGCTGGCAATCTGCGCGCCTTCGATATGGCTGTTCGCGCGGATTTTGACATTGTCCGCCACGGTCACGCCCGGTCCGAAAAAGACGTTCGGCTCGATCAGCACATCGCGGCCCAGCTCCGTGTCCCACGCGAACCATACCGTTTCCGGCGCAATCAACGTCGCGCCATCGGCCATGGCCTGTACGCGCCGCCGCTTTTGCCACTCGGCCTCCATCGCGGCCAGCTCTCCGCGACTGTTGATGCCGGTCACGTCATAAGGGTCGGTCTTCACGACATAGCAATGCCGCCCGTCCTGCGTTGCGATATTGACTATGTCTACAAGGTAATATTCGCCCGCCGCATTGTCGTTGCCGACGCGCGCCAGCAAAGGAAACAGGTCGCGCGATTTGACCGCCATCAGGCCGCTATTGCACAGCTTGGTTGCGCGCTGCGCCTCGGTCGCGTCTTTGTGCTCGACCATCCATTCGATTCGGTCGTTCTGTGTGACGATCCGACCATAGCTTTGCGTGTCTTCAGGTTCGAAACCAAGCACGATAACTGCGGGGTCATCGTCTTCGTGCAAACGGTCGATCATCAACTGCATCGTGCTTGTTGGCACGAAGGGCACGTCGCCATAAAGGATCAGCACATCGCCGTCGAAGCCCGCGAGCGCCGCCTCGGCCATCTGCACCGCATGACCGGTGCCATGTTGCGGCTCCTGCACCGCAAGCTCCGCTGAACCCGCCAGCGCCGCCTCCAGCTGTTCTTTGCCGCTGCCTACGACAACAACCTTTTTCGCCGGGTTCAGGGCATCGACCGCGTCCATCAGATGCATCAGCATCGGGCGCCCCGCAATCGGGTGCAGCACCTTGTGCAGGTCGGATTTCATGCGGGTGCCCTTGCCCGCAGCGAGGATGATGGCTGCTATTTCTGTCATGGTCCGCGTCATGCCAGCAAATTGTTGCGGTTTCCACCACTTGCCGCCAATTGGAGGAGATATGACAAAATTTCCCTTCGACATCATCGGCTTCGATCTGGATGGCACTTTGGTCGATACCAGCGGCGATCTAACGGCAGCGGTCAATCATGTGTTGGCAAGCGTAGGTAGACCGTTGCTATCGACTGAAACGGTCAAGCAGCATATCGGCGGCGGCGCAAAGTTGATGCTGCAACAGGGGCTGGAGGCGACCGGCGGTATTCCCGGCAACGACTTCAAACCGCTCTACAAACAGATGCTTGGCTATTATGAAGCCAATGTTTCGGTCCACAGTCGGCCGTTCGACGGCGCGCTGGCATTGCTGAATGAGCTAGATGCGATAGGTGTGCAGTATGCAGTGGTGACCAACAAGTTCGAAAGCCTAGCGTTAAAGTTGCTCACCGACCTGAACTTCGCGCACCGCATGGGCTGCATCCTTGGTGCAGATACGCTGGGTAAGGAAAATGCCAAGCCATCGGGCGCGCCGATATTCGAGATGGTTAAACGCTGCGGCGGCGGACGTGCAGCCTATGTCGGCGATTCAATCTACGACGTCATGGCGGCAAAAAATGCTGATGTGCCGAGTGTGGCGGTCAGCTTCGGATTTCTGCATGGGCCGGTCGAAGAGTTGGGCGCGGATATGGTGATCGACCATTTCGATGAACTAATCCCGACACTCCGGGACATGGCCTAGCCCTTCCGCCACTTAACCCATAGATGCCGTATTAGCATCAACGGCGGCATCCGTAGCCAGTGCGAGCGGATGTAGAATATCAGGCGGATAAATTTGCGCGTTCCCCTGCCCCAATTGTCGCGGGCCGTGAGACGCAGCACATATGATTTGTCTTGGCTATGCCAGCTTTGCCAGTCTCTCGGAATCTCGGTAGCGTAGAGCTGATGTGCAAGACGAGCCGCCCGACTTACGGCTGGCCAAAGCTGGTGATGCTCAGCGCGAGATTTAAGTGATGGCCAGAAAGCGTCGTCGGCGAATTCGGAAAGCAGGCAATGAATATCCCACAAATTCCGCAAGCCGCCGTCCAATTCGCCATCGGCGAACAAATGCGCGGCGCTGTGGACGACCCTGTCCGCTGGCGAAAAAATACACAGATTATCCGTCCGTCCTGAGCCCTGAGCGTGTCGAAGGGTCGAAGCACGGTTGCGCGTACCCTTCGGTCCGTCGACAAGCTCAGGACGAACGGGGTTTAAAGAAATCGCCTCTTCCAGCATCGCCGCTGCATCGGGCCTCGGTCGCGCGGTTAGCGGCAGGATGGTGTGGTGCACATCGATCATCCGGTCACGCTCTTTTTGGATCAGCGGCGGCAGTTCGTGCATGTGATCACGGTAATAAGCGTCATCATATGCGTCTTCCTTGACCCACTCCCATCCTGCTTCAAGCAAGGCCGCCTCGACTTCGGGCAAATCCTCGCGTGCGACCATGATGTCGAGATCGCCGATATGACGGCCCTCCGATGCTTTCAGGCCAGCGGCGGCGTAGGCGGTACCCTTCATCAACACGACCTTGCCGGGATAATCGGCGAGCGCGCGGCGCGCGCAGTCGGCCTCCCATAAAGCGGAGCGGCGCTGATATTCGGCGTTGATGCGGGCTTCTTCCAAAATACGCTGCACGGCATCAGGAACAGCGAGGCCCGATAATCGACGCGCCACCGTTCCAATTAACTGCTCGGCGCGCGCCATTGCGAGCAAAGCGGTCCAGCCTTCCGCTTTGAGCGTCGCTGTGGTCGCGGGATCGCGCAACGCGTCGACCAGCAGCATAGCATCGCGTTTCACGCGAGTTCGCTCCACAAACGGTCAACCAGCGCTTCAGCTTCCTGCCCGTCGCGATAATCAATGGCGCGCGCCGGAACGGTCTTGATAAAGCGGGTCAAGGTCGTGAAACCCGCCTCGCCTAATGCAACATAATTGGTCGATGCTTGCGTCAACCGAATGAACACTTCGCTCGGCAAGATTTCCCTAACGATGGGCTCAAAACCAAAGCTTGGGAATAAAAGCAATGCAGGTTTGGCCGGTTGCGCCATTGCCCGGATGGAATCCCGCGCTGGTACCAGATGGCGGATGTCGCCCTTGGGCGTCCCCTGTATCAACGGGCCAAAACGCCCGTCCAAAGATGTCACCCGCATCGCGCCGATAGCCTCGTTTTTCAGGCTGATTAGTCGTGGAAACGGCACCGCGTCGCCGGTCACCAGATCAATCAGAACAAACTCGTCGCCCATGAAGCGCCAGCCCTTGCACCCGAGCATTGCGGCCAGTGTCGACTTGCCCGATCCCGATGCACCGGTCATGATCAGCGCCTTGCCATCCTTTTCGACCGCGCTCGCGTGCAACAAAAGATGCCGCCGCCAGCCCAAAGCCATTTGCAAATTCATCGCCATTTCAGCGGCAAGCAGCGCCTGCGCCAGCGGCAATGGCGCAGCGTCGGGCAACATGTAATCGCCATTGATACTGACGGCAGGACGGATGAAACGGCGGAGAAAACTGACGGCCTCCAGCCGAACCGAATGATCAGGGATATCCGGCGTCGGATAGTCCCGGTACAGGTCCGCTAGCTGGTCGAGCGGCCTTTGCCATGCCGACCCGATACGAAACGCCGCCGGTCCCACTTGAACCCGGAATTCATGCATCGCTGCGTTCCAGCAGGCCAAGCGCTGCGAGTTCTTCGAGCCGCGCTGAAACAATCACTGTCGCGTTCGAAGCGTCGAGTTCAAAGCTGTTTGCCAACCGAGCGGCGACATCTTCGGCGCTGAGGCAGTCATTGCCCAACACCGCCAATATCTCAGGCACCGGTTCTGCAACGATATGCGTAATGCCTGACCGCCTTTGATAGATAAGCGTCATCTGATCCAGCGGCTCAACCAAAAGCCCGTCCGCTTGCCCGGCTTTAAATGTTGGTGATGGCGAACCCGTCATTCGCATGGCCTAAACCAGCGGCGCTTAATATCAAGTTTCGCTTAGCGCGACATCTGCAGGGATGCGTAACAGGTGAACCCGCTCTGCCCGCTTTGCAAGCGGCGGATATAGTTCACATAGGCCTGGCTTTGGTTATAGCTAGTGCCCGGCAGACTGCTGCCACGCATGGCGGCCTTGACCTGCTCGCCAGTGAATTTCTGTCCGGTTGCTGCAAATGATCCGGGCGTGTCGCGCGGTACAAGCTTGCCGTAACTGTCGATGTTCATACCAGTGCCATGCGGGCCGGGAACGGGAATTTCGCAATTCATGACCGACGCGGCAGACTGCGCCAGAGCAGGCCGGACCGATACGATAGCAGACGCGGTAACAGCCCCGAGCATCAAGGCACGTCGGCGCGTTGCCACACTGTTCAGCCCTTTTTCTGGTATGTCGCTGCTTTCGTCCATATTTTCGCCTACCACATCGCACCTGCTTTTCCACCCGCCATGCTTGCACATAAGGGCAGCGTCTATATGTGGGACAATATGGGCGGCAAAGGCTAATGAAGGGTTTCTGGCGGGATCAATATGCAAGGCAGATGTAAAAAGTGAACAGCTGGTTGTCGCCACGAATCCTGATCGCACTGGCATTGGCACTGGGTGGCGCATTGATTGCAGGGCAGATGACAGGGTCAGCCGAGCGCGTAATGGTGGTGCTAGTGTCCATGCTGGTAGCTTTGTTCATCGCTGCTGACCCGCACGATCCGGATGGCGTTCCTGCAGAGCAGCGATTCCGATCCGACAATATCGACCCATCCTCTATAACCTCCCACCCTCAGCTGCAGTCGTTCATCGACGCGTCGACCGATGCCATATTGATAGTGGACAATGCACGGGTCGCTGCGGCCAATCAGGTCGCCCGGTTGCTTTTGGGAAGTAACATCATAGGACAAAATGTACGAATGGCGTTCCGTCATGCCGGCGCAATCGAACGCCTTTCGGACCCAGATGCACAGCATACCGGCCACCCTATCCGCCTGACTGGAATCGGGCAGAAGAACCAGATGTGGGACATGCGAATCCAGTCAATCGGGCCGGGGCAAAAAATGGTGCACCTTGCCGACCGCAGCGGCGCACAAGCAGCCGAAAAAATGCGGGTAGATTTCGTCGCCAACGCCAGTCACGAACTGTTGACCCCGCTTGCCGCCGTAAAAGGCTTTATCGAAACGCTCGACGATCCCGCAGCGGGCGATGATCCCGAAACACGCGGCCGGTTTCTTGGCATCATGGCCAAGGAAACAGACCGGATGCAGGCGCTGGTGCGTGACCTCATGTCACTCAGCCGGATCGAGGCCGAAAAATACGATCCCCCCCAAACGCCGGTGGATTTTGCGCATATCGTGGTCGATACAGTGGACCAGTTGCGCCACAGCCAGAAAGAACGCGGCAGCGACATTTCGCTCGACATTACCGCTGATTTGCCATCGGTCATCGGCGATGCGGGGCAGCTGCGCCAGCTTGCAAACAACATCGTGAACAACGCGATGAAATACGGTCGTGCAGGAACGCCGGTCGCCGTATCGCTGTTGCAATCACGTTCTGGCGCTATGCTGAATTTTTCCGTTGCAGATCAGGGCGACGGCATTGCGCCTGAACATTTGCCGCGATTGACCGAGCGTTTCTATCGCGTGGATTCCGGGCGCAGCCGGTCGGTCGGCGGGACTGGCTTGGGCCTAAGTCTGGTTAAGCATATTGTTGACCGGCATCGGGGTCATCTGGAAATCCGCAGCGTTGTCGGCAAGGGCACGACGGTTTCGGTCCTGCTCCCCGTGGCACCCGCCGAAGTGGTCACATAAGTGTAACACAAAAGTCATTTATCAGCCATCTGCCAAGTCTAATGGCCCCATGAGCGCGGCGCGGGCCGCGACGATTCCAAAGTGGGGAAAAGCCAAAATGATCAAGAAAATTTCGCTCGTCGCCATCAGCGCGCTCGCGCTTTCGGCATGTAATGACCAAGCCAGCACCGGCGGCGCAGCAGGCGGTTCGCGTCAGGAAATCCGCATCGTGGGTTCTTCGACCGTGTTCCCATTTGCTAAAGCCGCATCGGAAGCCTTTGCCAAAGCAGACGCTTCACGCAAGTCACCCGTTCTGGAATCGACTGGAACCGGTGGTGGCATGGAGCAGTTCTGCAAGGGCGTCGGCGCGGAAACCCCCGACATTACCAATGCGTCGCGCCGCATGAAGAAAAGCGAATTCGAAAATTGCCAGAAGAACGGCGTCAAGGACATCATTGAGGTTCAGGTCGGCATTGATGGCCTGGCGCTTGCGCAGTCAAACAAGGGCCAGAAGTTCGCGCTGAGCACAGCCGACGTTTACAAGGCTCTTGCCGCCAATCCGTTCGGCAAACCGCAGACCGCGAAATTGTGGTCCGACGTAAACCCGTCGCTGCCCAAATTGCCAATTTCGGTGTTCGGGCCACCAACCACCTCAGGAACGCGTGATTCGTTCCATGAGCTTATCATGGAAGCCGGCTGCAAGACCGATGCCGCTACCAAGGCGCTGAAAGATAGCGACGAAGACAAGTACAAAGCCGTTTGCACCGAAATCCGCACCGATGGCGCATTCAAGGAGCAGGGCGAGAATGACAATCTGATCGTGCAGAAACTCGACGCCAACCCCAACATGGTCGGCATTTTCGGTTATAGCTATATGGAAGAAAATGCATCGAAGGTGCATGGCATCACCATGGACGGCGTCAATCCTACTATCGCTACCATATCGGACGGCAGCTATCCCGGCGCGCGCAAGATGTTCATCTACGTCAAAAAAGCCCATATCGACAAAATTCCCGGCATTAAGGAATTTGTTCTCGAGTTCCTTAAAGGCGGCGCAGTTGGCGGATATCTCACCAAATTGGGCATGATTGCGTCGACCGATGCGGATTATAAATCGGCTATGGACGCTGCAAACAGCATGACGGCTATGACCGGCGCGGATTTGAAATAAAACTGCAACACACATCGCGTCTATGGGCATGGATCGAATCTGTTTTCGGTCCATGCCCGATTGTTTTGGGCGCTTTATTTTACGGATTACCGGCCAGCTGGCCGAAGGGGGCTAGGACAAGTTTATGACTGGAACGGCATTGCTATTCCTTGTCCTCGGCCTTGGCTTGGTCGGCTGGATTGTCGGCAGGGCCCGTGCCGCCGCTTTTGTGCGTGCGGCAAAGGGTGGCCCGCGTGGACAAGTGAACAGCCTGCCGTCTTATCATGGCTGGTTCGTTGCTGTCTGCGCGGTCGTGCCGTCCGTCATTTTCATGTTCATCTGGCAATCGGTTTCGCCTGCATTGGTGACAAATATGGTGCTGTCGGCACCTGCGGCGTCTGGCTTGCCACAAGACGGATTCGCACGCGCGGCCATATTGTCCGAAGCGCGATCGATTGCGATGGGGTTACAGGCAACGGCGTTTCAAACACAAAGCGAGAAACTGGTCCCGCTTTATAAGGACGCACTTTCTTATTATCAGATGCTGGGGTTGGCGGGTACGCTGCTGCTGCTGTTTGCCGGGGGCGCTTTCGCTTTCACACGGCTGAAACCAGACTTTCGCGCGCGCAACAAAGTCGAGCGACTGGTCATGCTTGGTCTCCTCTTGGCATCGCTGATTGCAATCATAACGACCATTGGCATCTTCGCGTCGTTAATCTTTGAATCCTGGCGCTTCTTTTCGATGGTATCGCCGTTCGAATTCCTGTTCGGTACCAACTGGAATCCGAAAAGCGTCATTACGCCTGGTGCAGACAATGGCTATGGAGCAATTCCCTTATTCTGGGGGACCATCTTCATTGGCGCGATTATCGCGATGTTGGTGGCCATTCCACTTGGGCTGATGAGCGCGATTTTTTTGACGCAATATGCTTCGTCGAATGTGCGCAAATGGATGAAGCCTATCCTCGAAATTCTCGCAGGGGTGCCGACGGTCGTTTATGGCTATTTCGCCGCCCTGACGGTTGCCCCGGCGATTCGCGACTTTGCAGTAATGCTTGGGGTTAGTAACGCGGCATCGGATAACGCGCTGGCGGCAGGAATCGTGATGGGCGTGATGATTATCCCTCTGGTGTCGTCAATGTCGGACGACAGCATAGCGGCGGTTCCAAATGCGATGCGCGACGGCAGCCTCGCTATGGGTGCAACCAAGAGCGAAACGATCAAGCAAGTACTGTTGCCCGCTGCTTTGCCGGGGGTTGTCGGCGGCATATTGCTTGCGGTTAGCCGCGCGATTGGTGAGACGATGATTGTGGTGATGGCGGCCGGCTATACGGCTAATCTTTCCGCTAACCCGTTCGATACGATCACAACGGTAACGGTTCAAATCGTAGCGCTGCTCACCGGTGATCAGGATTTCGGCAGCCCGCACACGCTGGCCGCATTTGCGCTTGGCCTTGCGCTGTTTGTCACGACCTTCTTCCTCAACTATGTCGCGCTGCGCGTGGTAAAACGGTATCGGGAAGCATATGAATAGCGCTGTTCCTAACCCAACTCCGACCGACTGGAACGGGCAGATCATGCAGAAGCGGATTGCCAGCCGCTACGCTGCCGAACGCCGGTTCAAGGCGATGGGGTTCATGGCGGTCGCATTGTCGACTTTGTTCCTTGCATTCCTGTTGTTCACGATGCTGGGGCAGGGCCTGCGGGGGTTCCAGCGTACCGAAGTTGCGGTCGATTTTGACTTTCCTGCGTTGACCTCCGGTGCAAGTGCTGCATCGATCAGTGGTGCAAATGCCGATGCGTCATTGAACTCAATGGATATCCCGGGGGTAGTCGATCTGGCCATCAGCCAGCAATATGGCGATCAGGGCGCAACGCTTTTGACTTCCGCCGCAGCTGCAAATGTGCGGCAGATGCTGGCGGATAACCCCAATCTGATCACCGGCAAGCAACGCCTCTGGTTGCCCGCCGAATCGCGTATCGACATTGCGTATAAACGCAGTGGTGAGGCCAGTGCGGAAAAAACAGTTGCTGCGCTGGCAGAAAAAGAGGCGCTTCGCACGGGCTTCAACTGGACATTCCTGACCGGCGCAGACGCCACCGACCCATCGGCTGTCGGCATCTGGGCAGCGTTTAAGGGCTCTCTGATGACAATGGCGATTACGCTGTTGCTTGCCTTCCCGATTGGCGTGTTTGCTGCTTTATATCTCGAAGAATATGCCTCAAAAAATAAGCTCACCGACATGATCGAGGTATCGATTAACAACCTCGCGGCGGTGCCGTCGATTATCTTCGGCTTGCTTGGCCTCGCGGTATTCCTGACCCTTTTCGGTATGCCGCGTTCATCCGCACTGGTCGGTGGCCTGACGCTCGCGCTTATGACGATGCCAGTGATTGTTATCGCCGGACGCAATGCAGTCAAATCGGTGCCTCCCTCAATCCGCGAGGCAGCTTTGGGTATCGGTGCCTCCCCTGTTCAGGTTGTCTTCCACCATGTCCTGCCACTCGCACTCCCCGGCATATTGACCGGCACAATTATCGGCATGGCGCGCGCGCTGGGTGAAACCGCACCGCTGTTGATGATCGGCATGCGCGCATTCATTCCTTCTGCACCGCAGGGATTCACCGATGCTGCTACGGCGCTGCCGGTACAAATCTATTTGTGGTCAGATGAGGTCAACCAAGGCTTTGTTGAAAAAACCAGTGCGGCCATCATTATATTGCTAATATTCCTGTTGGGGATGAATGCGCTTGCCATCTACCTTCGCAACCGGTTCGAAACGCGCTGGTAGGTCATGAACGAAAAGGACGATATTGTGGTCAGCACCACTGGAAATCCAAAAATCTCCACACGGCACGTCAATGTTTTTTATGGCGACAAGCAAGCCATCAATGATGTTTCCATTGATGTAGACCGGGAGAATGTGACCGCCTTTATCGGCCCGTCTGGTTGCGGAAAATCGACTTTTCTGCGCTCGCTCAACCGCATGAACGATACGATTACCGGTGCGCGGGTCGAGGGTAATATTTTTCTCGACGGGCAAGATATCTATGCCTCCTCGATGGACGTCGTACAATTGCGCGCTCGGGTCGGCATGGTTTTCCAAAAGCCCAATCCTTTTCCCAAATCCATCTACGACAATGTCGCTTACGGTCCACGCATTCACGGGCTAGCAACGGGTAAGTCAGAGCTTGATCACATCGTCGAAAGCTCGCTGACCCGCGCCGGTCTTTGGGGCGAAGTCAAGGACCGTTTGAGCGACAGTGGTACCGCATTGTCGGGCGGTCAGCAGCAACGCCTGTGTATCGCGCGCGCCATCGCTGTTGACCCGGAAGTCATCCTGATGGACGAGCCCTGTTCGGCGCTTGACCCTATTGCCACTGCCAGGATCGAGGAATTGATCCACGATTTGCGCGGCAAATATGCTATCATCATCGTGACACATAATATGCAGCAAGCTGCCCGCGTGTCGCAACGCACCGCTTTTTTCCATCTGGGTAATCTGATTGAATTTGGCGAAACGTCCGAGATATTCACCAATCCGCGTGAAGACCGGACGAAAGATTATATTACTGGCCGCTACGGCTAAAGGACTAAGACATGAGCACAGGCACCAAACACACCGTCACCGCGTTTGACGACGACATGGACGAAATCCGCGGCCTGATTGCGGAAATGGGAGCGCGCGCCGAGGCCGCCGTTATCGCGGCGATGAAGGCCCTTCGCGAACATGACTTCGACTTGGCTGTGAAGACCCGCGCCGAAGACAAGATTATTGACCATCTGGAAACCGAAGTTGAACGACTTGTGGTCCGAACCATTGCCTTGCGCGCGCCAATGGCCGACGATTTGCGCGAGTTGATTGCCGCGCTGAAAATGTCTGCGGTTATCGAGCGCATCGGTGACTATGCCAAGAATATCGCCAAGCGCGTGCCGCAGATGGAAGGCAAGATGCCGCCAAACGCCCCTGAACAGCTAGGCCGGATGGGCGACATCGTCGTGGAAATGATCCGCAACGCGATGGACGCTTATGCCAAGCGAAACATCGATCTTGCACGCGCGGTATCGGTGAGGGATGACGACGTCGATCAGTTGAACAAGGATCTGTTTGTGGACTTCGTGGCATATGTCGCGAAGAATCCAAAAAACGCGACCGAAGTGGCGCACCTTCTCTTTACTGCCAAAAATCTGGAGCGCATCGGTGACCATACCACCACCGTCGCCCAGATGATTTACTTCACTGAAACCGGCGAAAACCTTCCGGACGCCTGATAGAGAGATAAAGATATGCCCAAGGCGCAACTGCTTTTGGTCGAAGACGACAGTGCTCTCGCCGAGCTGGTCCGCTGGCATTTCGAGCGTGAGGAATTCGACGTCCGTCACACCGGTGACGGCGAGGAAGCTTTGATAATGGCGCGTGAGCGCACGCCGGATCTGGTCCTGCTCGACTGGATGCTGGAAAATCTTTCGGGCATCGAAGTGTGCCGTCAGCTTAGAAAATCGGACAGCACCGCCAACGTGCCCATCATCATGCTAACAGCGCGCGGCGAGGAGGATGACCGCATTCGTGGCCTCGAAATCGGCGCAGACGACTATGTCACCAAGCCGTTCAGCCCCCGGGAGCTGGTCGCACGCGCCAAGGCAGTTCTGCGCCGCGTCCGTCCTGCGCTCGCTGGTGAGGCTCTGCGCTTTGGCGATGTTGAAATGGATACGGTGGCGCATAAGGTCAAGCGCGGTGGAAAACAGGTGCCGCTTGGTCCGACAGAATATCGGCTATTGAAACATTTCCTTGAATATCCCGGCCATGTCTTTTCTCGCGAGCGGCTTCTCGATAGCGTGTGGGGGCATGACAGCGATATCGAAATCCGCACCGTCGATGTTCACATTCGCCGTTTGCGCAAGGCGCTAAACGAAGGCTTTGAGAGTGACATCATCCGTACCGTGCGTTCAGCCGGATATTCGCTCGACCAGGACGCGGTTTAGAACGAAATCTGGCCGCGCAGCCCAATAACATCAACTGTGTAACTACGGTCGCCAGCAACCGCAATTGCAGCGTCGGTATATTTCAGCTTCGAATATTGTCCTATTAGCCGGACGTTTTCGGTCGGGGTCCATATGAGCGAGGCCATATAGCCGTCCTGTTTGCCGCCAGTGACGCTTTGGCTGTTGAGATCGAGATAGTCGTAGCGCAAATTTACCTGCACCGCGCCGATACCGCCGCTGCCTAACGGTCTTTTCGGTTTAATTCCGCCAAATACACCAGCTTTTAGTGGGCGGCTGTCATTAGTCAGAAAAGCGCCTGCCTCGGCATAGCCGCCGAAAAAGGTCGGACTATCAAAGCTTGTCCGAGTTGCGTGCAGCCAGTGAACCTCCGCCGCGCCGTGGAACCGCCCCAATACGGCCGCAGCCTCAAGCCCATAACGCTGTTCCTTGGTAATCGCCAAAGCAGGCGTGCCTATATAGCGCGTGTCGGTAATCCGAAGCGCCGGACGGAGCCGGTAGCGCGTGGTGACCAATCCAAAATCATTCAAATCACGTAGATGATAAGCCACGGCGAAATGCAGTTTTGCCTTGCCGATTTTCGGCGACCAATAGCCACGGGTATCGACCGAGATGCTATTGCTTTGCACATCATTCAGCTGGAGCAAGGGATCGGTGAACAGACCTCCGTTCACACCGAAATCGCCTTTGGCGTACCCGGCTGAAATTCCCGTGCGACGACCGTGGCCGAACGCAGTAACTATCGCCGCACGCTCCATGAAGCTCGTATTAAGGTCGCTCGTCATGTCGTCCAGCGGTGTGAACGCCTTATGCTGTCCCGCAGTCACGTTGATACCCTTGCGGTCCCATGCGAGATAGGCGTCGGTGAATTCAATCGGGGTCGCTGCAAAATCGCCCTCAACCCTTGCCGAAAATCCGCCGGGCATTTTCAGGTCGATACCAAGCTGAGCACGACGAATATCATCTACATGCCCAAGCCCCGACAGCCCCGTTGGTCCGTCGATATCGGCGACATCATATTGCACTCGCCACCGTGGCTTAATTTGCCAAGTTGCTTTGCTTTTCTCCACCGCAGGCTTTGCAGGCACGCCGTCCGTCGCCTTTGCGTCGGTCGTCGTGGCCTGATCGGCGGCTGCATCATCAGCCAAAACCGGGGCAGAGATTATTGCCATACAGGCCGCGCCAGCCAGTAAACGGAGATTTTTCATATATGCGGTTCCACAATCGATATCGATTTCCGTGACGCCTAGACAACAATTATGTGACCTAACAGTGACTCATAAATTTCTATTTTGTGACATTCCACAGAGCATTTGCTTTACGCTTGCGTCAACGTAACCGTCATGTAAAGGCTCTGCCCGAATTTGCGGCGCGCGCTGCATTCTATCTGTGGAGAATTTGAATGACCATCAGCTTTCAGGACAAAGTCGCTATTGTGACCGGTGCAGGCGGCGGGCTGGGCCGCGCCTATGCACTTGAGCTAGCAAAGCGCGGTGCCAAGGTAGTCGTCAACGATCTCGGCGGTGCACGCGATGGTACTGGCACGTCGGATGCAGCAGCTCAGGTTGTTGAAGAAATTAAAGCGGCTGGCGGCGAAGCAATGGCCAATGGCGGCAGCGTCACCGAATATGAGCAAATGGTCGAGATGGTCGCCAAGGCCAAGGAAGCCTGGGGCGGAGTCCATATCCTCATCAACAACGCAGGCATCCTGCGTGACAAGAGCTTCGCCAAAATGGATATGCCAGATTTCAATCTGGTGCTTCAGGTCCATGTGATGGGCAGCGCAAACTGCACCAAGGCGGTTTGGGATACAATGCGCGAGCAGGCCTATGGCCGTATCCTGATGACCACGTCATCGACTGGCCTTTATGGCAATTTCGGACAAGCCAATTATGGGGCCGCGAAACTCGGGCTTGCTGGCTTCACCAAGACGCTTCATCTTGAAGGCGCTAAATATAATGTCCGCGTAAATTCGATCGCACCGGTTGCAGGCACCCGCATGACCGAGGATATTTTCCCTGAAGGCCTTTTTGACCAGTTCACGCCTGAAAATGTCGTGCCAGCCGCACTCTTTCTGGTCAGCGAAGATGCACCGACGAATATGATTATCGGCGCTGGCGGCGGCGGTTATCATGCGGCCTATGTCACTATGACTCCGGGCGTCGCGCTGCGTCAGGATGACCGCAATGTCGAAGGCTTTGCGGCAGCTTGGGACAAGATAATTGACCGCACCGGCGAAACCGTCCCACAGTCCGGCGGCGAGCAGTCAGTTGCGGTGATGAAAGCGTTGCAGGCGCTCGGCTGAGCCGATCAACGACGAATTTAAAAAGCCCGGTCGCTGTGCCGGGCTTTTTTATGCCCCGACCAGTTTCATCAACTTGCGTTCGACGGGCGCGAGTACCGGCCCCAGTTCATGCCCGCGCTTCAATATCGCGCCACCCTCGCCCACGAGTGCCCACATGCCTTGCCGGTTGCGCAAGTCGGGTCTTTTCTCGATCCGATATTCTGGACGTTCCGCCGCGCGTCTGAATGCGCTGAACACCGCTGCATCGCGACCAAGGTCGATGGCATAATCACGCCAGTTGCCTGCGGCGACCATACGCCCATAGAGGTTCAAAATCTGGGTAAGTTCAATGCGGTCAAAGCCAACCTGATTTAAACGGCTGGCAATTGGAAAGGGTGTAATGACTGCGCTCAAGCGGTCTTGCTGCCTTTTGACGTGCGGCGCTTGGCAGGAGTGTCAGTGGCGCTAGCATCGCGTTCGGCCATCAGCTCGGACAATTTCTTGCGTAGCGTTTCGATCTCGCACTGCATGATTTCAAGGCTCTGCGTCGCCGGATCGAACATTTCCCGGCACGGCGTACCATAAGGCATGAAATCCTTGGCATAGGTTTCAGCCTTCACCAGTGTCGACCGCGCCTTCTGCCCGATCATCGTTGCGCCTGCAGGTACGTCATCGGTCACCACCGCTGCGGCACCGATACGCGCACGCTCGCCGACTGTAATGGGACCTAATATCTGCGCGCCCGAACCGATGATGACATTATCCAATATCGTCGGATGCCGTTTGCCTGCAACGCCGTTGGTCGGGTTCGTGCCGCCCAAGGTCACATTCTGGTACATGGTGACGTTATCGCCAATCTCGGCTGTTTCGCCAATAACACTGAAGCCGTGGTCGAGGAAAAAGTTGCTACCGATTTTCGCGCCGGGATGGATGTCGATGCCGGTCATGAAGCGTGCGAAATGGTTCACGAGCCGGGCAAGGAAGTACATGTGGCCGAGGAACAGCCAATGCGCGACACGATGATAGCCGACCGCCCAAACGCCTGGATATAGAAGCACTTCCCAGCGCGAACGCGGAGCCGGATCGCGCTCCTTAATCGAGTCCAAATAGTCGATTAGGTTTGAAATAAACATGTTCGTCCCTGCCCTCCGATACCGGAGTTTATCCCTATTACCGCAAAGTAAGGGATAAGTTACAGCATTTCCAGTGGCGGATTGAAACTTATATCAAATTCGCTGGTTTTAATCGTCAAATGCGATTATTAATCCTTTTTAGATTTGAAGGTTCGATTTATGAGCACCTACCTCCCGACGCTGAAGCAGTTGCAATATCTTGTAGCGCTCGAGGAACATGGCCATTTCGGCAAGGCGGCCGATTCCTGCTTCGTCACGCAGTCGACTTTATCCGCAGGCATCCGCGAACTGGAATCACTGCTCGGACTGATGCTCGTCGAGCGCACCCGACGCGTTGTCCGGTTCACGCCGCTGGGTAGTAAGATGGTCGCCAAGGCTCACCGGATATTGCGCGAAGCCGAGGAGTTGGCTGAAATGGCACGTTCGGCAGGCAAGCCGCTCGCAGACGATTTGCGGATGAGCGTTATCCCGACCATTGCACCGTTTCTGCTGCCAAAATTGCTTCCGGCACTGCGCAAGCAATATCCCGACCTGAAACTGTATTTGCGTGAAGAAGCGAGCGCTGCGGCAATTGAGGCGCTGCACCATGGCGTCGTAGATTGCGTCCTGCTTGCGCTGCCATATGCCGCAGGCGATGTTGAAAAGGCAAAATTGTTCGATGACGGGCTGTATGTTGCTTTCCCAAAAGACGACCCGCGCGACCCACCGGAAAGTATCAGGCCTGAGCTCATCGACGAGAGCAGACTTTTGCTGCTAGTCGATGGGCATTGCCTGAAGGACCATGCGCTCGCAGCATGTAACCGCCCCGAATTGCGCGCTTCGGCGACGATGCTGGGAACGTCGCTACATACGCTGGTGCAGATGGTCGATAACGGTCTGGGACTGACGCTCATCCCCGAGATGGCCGTCAAAGCTGGCTTGCTGAATGGCACTGATGTCCAGGCCCGCCCATTGAACGCCGACCACGCTAGCCGCGAAATTGCATTGATCTGGCGGACCAACAGCCCTCGACGGGAAGAATTTGAAATGCTGGCCGAAGCGTTGAGAAATTTGCACCAAAGCTAGCTCTAGCCAGCTGGTTGGCGGGTCCACCGAAGCAGCTTCATGTCATAGCCCATTTGCGATGCACGCTCCAATATCGCACGCTTAGCCGCCTCATCGGGCGTTGCGGTGCGGCTTAGCAGCCACAAATAACGCCCGCTCGGTTCGCCGACAATCGACCAGCTATAATCGTCCGCATGGTCAAGCACCCAATAATCGCCATAAAAGGGCCCGAAAAATGAAACGCGCAGCTTGGCATTATTGCTGCCTTGAACAATCTTTGCCTTGCCGGTGACATTGCGCAGCTTGCCGTCGACGCTGCCTTGGCGGCAGCTGTTAACCACGCGGATTTTGCCTGGAGCAGTCAAGCTATAGTCGGCGGTGACCGCTTCGCAATCCTTCTGGAAACCTGCCTCGTACCGGCCCAATTCATACCAGCGCCCCAGATAGCGGTCGAGATCGACTGCCTTTGCAGGTTGCGGAACAGCGCTGTTGCCAACCGGGCCCGACTGCAATGTAGTGCATGCACCCAAAACCAATCCCGCGATCAATATTATCGATAACTTCCATGTTTTCATGTCATCGTTCTAGCGCTGCCGGGATGAACTACAGCTGCATCAAGCGCTGGCGCTTGGCCGCGCCGACATGCGACCGTGCCAGTCGGACAATGCGGATAAATCCTTTGAGACCGGCATACCGATGAACGTCGAGAAATCGATAGTCGTGAGTAGCGCAATATCGGCCATCGAATAATCGCTGCCCGCCAAATATGGCCGGTCTTGAAGATCGTCATCAAACCGCCGCATCGCAGCCAACGCTTTTGGCCGGTTGCTCTCGCCAAATTCGGTATATTGCGGCACCACGACGCGCGCCGTGAACGGGTGCGTGTGCATCCATATCTGACCGATGGGGTTCATCAGCGTAAACTCGACACGGCGAATCCACATGTCTATTTCTGCGATGGATAGCGCGTCGGTGCCGAACAACGGGATGTCCGGATGCAGTGCTTCAAAATAGCGACAGATCGCTACGCTTTCGCCGATCACACGCCCGTCATCGAGCTCAAGCACCGGCAACTGCCCTTGCGGATATTTGGCGGTGAATTCCGGCGCCTTGTGCTCGCCCTTGATGATCGACAATTGCTTGGTCGGGACAGTTAGGCCCTTTTCGGCCAAAAAGATACGAACCCGCCGCGGGTTGGGAGCAGGGTTCGGTGCGTCATATAATATAGGCATAAGCTACCTCCATTTGTTGGCGCGGTCGCCGTCGCTCGCCTTGGCATCGACCCATTGTGCAGAGCCGTCAGCGCGGTGCTCCTTTTTCCAGAACGGCGCATCAGTCTTGAGGCGGTCGATCAGGAACGCACAGGCTTCAAGCGCTTCGGCGCGGTGGCTGGCGGCGGTTCCCACCAGAACAATTGGCTCGCTCACGGCGATGTATCCGACACGATGGATCAATACGCCGCCTAGCAAAGACCAGCGGGCGAATGCCTCATCCATAAGCGCGATCAGGCTGGCTTCGGTCATTGCCGGATAATGTTCGAGTTCGATTGCAACCACGTCGTCATCGTTGCGCGCAATCCCGGTAAAACTGGCCACTGCACCGCCACCCAAGGCGGCCAACGGGGCTAATTCCGCAGCGCCGTCGATAGCCTCACAGCTGATCCGGACGAGCTTCATCCGCCGGTCACGGGAGGGAATATTGCCAGTTCGTCAGCGCCCTCCAGCAGGGTTTCTTCCCAGACCAGCTGCTGGTCGAGCGCATATCTCAGGCGCGACGGATCGGCGAAAGCCGATGCGTAATTATCGGCTTGCGCCGCCAGCCATGCAACACAATCACCGACTGTGTGTACGTCTGAAGGCAATTCGCGATCTTCGGATTCGAGACCAACCGCCTCCCGCACGCGTGCAAAGTAAGCCAGCCGCAATGGTTCAATCCATATGCTTGATGCCAACGCGAAGATAGTCCCACCCGGTTATCATCGTCAGCACAGCGGCAATCCATAATAATGCCAATGCGGCTTGCTTCAGTAAAAGCCATTCGGGTAGCGCACCTGCGAGGATGATCCCCCCTAGCGCCACCAATTGCGCGGTTGTTTTCCACTTGGCTAGGTTGGACACTGGCACGGATATTTGCAGCCCCGCCAAAAACTCGCGCAGGCCGGAAACAATCATTTCGCGCAGCAAGATAATCAACGCGGCAATCACGTGCCAGCCGTCGACATCGCGCGTGAAGACAACCATCAATATGACTGCAGCCACCATAATCTTGTCGGCGATGGGATCGAGAAAAATACCTAGCTTCGACACCGTTCCCTGCGCGCGCGCCAGATAGCCATCGAAATAATCGGTGATACCCATCAGACAGTACAGCCCGAACGCCAGCCAGTAATCGAGTGGCACCGGCTGCACGCCGAGATGCTTTGCGCCGGGCCAGAGCAAGAACACCAGAATCGGTACCGCTAATATCCGCGAAAGGGTCAATATGTTGGGAAGGCTCAGCATCATTTACCGATAGCGTCATGTTACCGCAAAATCACGCGGCTATTTGCCAAATACAAGAAAAGCGCTTTGTCGAGTAAGCGGGGGCCGCTAAGGCACGGCAAACAACGAGAAGGGGTTTCGCACAACATGTCGACGTCATTGTCGTTGCTGAACAAGCGACGCTTCCTACCGCTGTTCGTAACCCAACTGCTTGGTGCCTTTAACGACAATCTGTTCAAGAACGCGATGGTGCTGTTTGTCGTCTATGGCGTGTACAATGACGAGAAAGCAGAGGCGTTGTTCAGTGCGGTCGCGACCGCTGTGTTTATCATCCCGTTTTTCCTGATGTCCGCACTGGCCGGGCAGCTCGCTGATACACGCGACAAGGCGCAAATCATCCGGATCGTCAAATTCTGCGAAATCATCATCATGCTGGTTGGCGGGATTGGACTGGTCATGGCCTGGCTCGGCTTTGCGATCAATTTGGTCGCTATTCCGCTGATGATGCTGGCATTGTTCGCGATGGGCATTCACTCGACCTTTTTCGGTCCAATCAAATATGCAATCCTGCCGCAGCATTTGAAAGAAGACGAAGTATTGGGCGGCACCGGCTTGGTCGAGGCCGGAACTTACATCGCCATCTTGGTCGGCACGATATTGGCGGGTGTTATTGACGTTGAATGGGCCGCGCTCGGCGTCGTCATCACCGCAGTTATCGGCTATTTTTCCGGCCGGCAAGTTCCACCGGCCCCGCCTGTACATGCAGAAACCGGCATCGATTGGCACATTATCCGGTCCTCGGTAACGCTGGTCAAAAGCACGATGCACATCCGGAAACTATATCTGGCGATTGCATCGATCAGTTTTTTCTGGACCATTGGCGCGGTACTCTTCATCCAGTTTCCGCCGCTCGCCAAAAATGTCCTTGGCGCCGACAAGGAAGTGGCCAGCCTGTTTCTGGCGATATTCTCCATAGGCATTGCTATTGGATCGGTTGCAATCAACCGTTTGCTGAAAGGTCAGGTATCGGCACGATATGCGCCCGCGAGCGTCATCGTCATGGGGCTGTTCGTAGTTGCCTTCCACATTGTGTGCCGCAACTGGCATGTGATTGGTGAAGGCGAGCTTTATAATATCAGCGGCTTTGTCGCTCATCCCGACGCGATACCTTTGTTGCTGTCATTGCTGGGCATCGCTGTCGCCGGCGGCATGTTCGTGGTGCCGCTTTATGCCTTTCTGACCACAACTGTGCCCCAGGACCAGACCGCGCGGACCGTTGCTGCGAACAATATCGTGAATTCCGGCGCGATGGTTATCGGATCGCTGATCGCACTTGGATTGAGCGCGGCAGGCTTAAGCATCGTCAATCAATTGCTGCTCGGCGCCGCCATGTGCCTGATATCGGCATGGCTGGCGTGGAAGCTTGACCGCGCGTGTGACTGATCAGGCAATAAAGCTCGTAATCGCCACGAAGAACGCGCTGAAGCTCAGCATGAACAAATGTGTGTCCTCTTTACGCCACCAACGCTGCGGTTGTGGTGCGACAAGCGTCATATCGAGGGCGGGTGGTGGCAGCATCCGGCGAAACGGATGACGGGCTGCTTCGTTGCGACACACTAATCTTCTTTTCATCATGATGTGACGTTAACGATTTGTTAGGGATATTGGCCATGCCGAAAAATGGTTAATATTGGCCAGCCTGGGGACTGTCCCGAACTGTTACACCCGCTGACATTGCATTAACCATGATGATGCAGAACATGGCATAACATGTCGCTGCAATGCTACGGAACGCAGAACAATTATCGGAGTTCGACCAACATGGAGCGCACAGCCCTTTTTGCAGTAACCGGCACACCCGATGTCATTCAGTGGGTGGACGTCGACTTGCCACGGCCCGGCGCGGGCGAGGTACGGATGCGCAACACCGCCATCGGGCTGAACTACATCGATACCTATCACCTCAGCGGGTTGTATCCAGTGGCGTTACCATCAGGGCTCGGCGTAGAAGCTGCGGGCGTTGTCGAAGCTGTAGGAGAAGGCGTCGACGGCTGGCGGGTTGGTGACCGTGTTGCAACCTTCGGTCCTGCGTTGGGGGCATACTCCACTGCGCGCAACATCGCGGCCAACTGCCTGTTCCTCATTCCGGATGATATTAGCGACGAGGTGGCTGCGGCTGGCCTATTGAAGGGCTGCACCACCGAGTTCCTCGTCGAAAGGTGCGCCAAAGTCCAGCCAACTTGGGATGTTCTGGTGCACGCAGCAGCAGGCGGTGTCGGCTTGTTACTGGTCCAGTGGCTGAAACATGTTGGAGCGCGGGTGATCGGTACGGTCAGTACCGACGAAAAAGCCGCCTTGGCGCGCGAAGCAGGGGCCGATCATATTATTCTTTATGGCAAGGAAGACGTCGCCCGGCAGGTTCGCGAACTAACCGATGGTAAAGGCGTCGAAGTCACTTTTGACGGCGTCGGGTTGGACACATGGCAAACCTCGCTCGATGCAACGGCACGACGTGGGATGATTGTCAGCTATGGCAATGCGAGCGGTACCGTATCGGGCGTCAATCTGGGGATACTCGCGCAAAAGGGTTCGTTATACGTCTCGCGCCCGACCTTATTCGATTACTACCACAACCTAGCGGAACGCGCGGCGGGGGCGGAATATGTATTTGATATGTTCAGGCAGGGCATAATCAAAATGAATATCGGGCAGCGTTACGCGCTGGAGGACGCGGCGCAAGCGCACCATGATCTCGAGGCGCGCCAGACTACCGGCTCTACCCTATTGCTGCCTTGATTATTTGAACTCGGGCTTGCGCTTTTCTACAAATGCGGTGCTGCCTTCGGCAAAGTCAGGACCGGCGAAGGCTTGCGCAAATATGCGCTTGCTGTCGCTGTCTTCGTCTATCTGGCCATCCAATATTCGGCGTACAAAGCCCTTGGCCTCGCGGGTGCTGTGTGCGGAGTTTTCGGCAATCCGGTGCGCCAGTGTATCTGCATCGTCGGCGATGACTTCAATCAGTCCAATGCGCAGCGCATCTTCTGCCGAAATCAGCGCGCCTGTATAAAGCAGTTTCTTTGCCTGCCCCGGGCCCACCAGATCGACCAGCAATTTGGTGTCGTGAAGAGGGTATACCAGCCCAAGCTTTGCGGGTGTAATACCCAATCGCGACCTAGCCGTGGCGACCCTAATATCGCACGCAAGCGCGAGGCCGCATCCACCGCCCACACAATCGCCATCGATGAAGGCAATTGTCGGCTTGCCCAACCGCGCCAGATCGTGCTGCGCCTTGTTGATCGCTGCCTGATTGCCCTCACGCCAAGCAGCGTTCGCCTTGTGCGTCAGCAGCTCGGAAATATCGGCGCCTGCGCAGAACATGCCGGGGATGGCCGATTGCAGCACGACAACGCGGATCGCCCTGTCCGCCATCGCATGCGCGAGCAATACAGGAAGCCGATCCCACATTTCCTGGTTCATCGCATTGCGCTTGTCGGCGCGCTCGATGAGCAGCCGCCCAATCGGCCCGTCGCGTTCGAGCCGGAGCGTCATGCAGATACCGCCTGCGACAACATGGGGTCGGAACATTGCGATGCGTGATACGCTGGAATTGGAGACATGAGAACCATGCGACGGGAATAGTCTGCTGACAGCCATTTGCAACCGGGCCTTTCTTCATTGTCCCTGCTGCTTGCCCGCTGACTTTGTAACCAAACAGAATCAATAATGGGTCTACAAGGTTGGTGAACATTAAATTTGGTATATCTTATGTCGCGCGTTAAACCGTTACGACTGTTTTGGGAGGAACGCTGGCATGCAGATAAACGGCAAAACCGCGCTCGTGACAGGCGGATCCGACGGGATCGGTTTGGAAATTGCACGTCAGTTGCAGGCCAAGGGCGCGCATATCATCGTCTGCGGACGGCGCGAGGATTTGCTGGTTGCGGCACGTGCCGGCGGCATGGAAGCACTTCAAGCGGACCTGTCGAACGCCGCCGGTTGCGAGGCCTTAGTAAAAGCACTGGACAAACGCCCGCTCGACATCCTCGTCAACAACGCCGGGATGAGCGGTAATTTTGGCCCCGGCGAACCGATTGACTTGGCGTTGACTGACAAAGCCATTTTCCTCAACCTCAACGCCCCGATGCATCTGATTGGCGGTTTGCTTCCCGGAATGATGAAGCGCCCGGAAGCCGCAATCGTCAACGTTACCTCCGGCCTTGCCATTGCACCACGCGCTGGCGGCCCCGTCTATTGCGCGAGCAAGGCCGGGCTGCGCAGCTTCACGCAGTCACTGCGCTATAATCTGCGCGATACCAATGTGCATGTGATTGAGGCGCTGCCCCCGGTAGTAGACACCGCGATGACGCGCGGCCGGGTTGGCGGCAGCAAGATGTCCGCGAAGGACTGCGCGGCGCAAATCGTCGATGCGATAGAAAGCAATGCCAAGGAAGCCAATGTCGGGATGGTGAAGCTGCTGCAGATGGTGTATTCAATCTCGCCCGCGCTGGCACGGCGGATCATGATCAAATTCTGAAAATCAGCATTCGACCACATTGACCGCAAGGCCACCAAGGCTGGTTTCCTTATATTTCGACCGCATATCTTCACCGGTCTGGCGCATCGTTTCGATAACCGCATCCAGACTGACGACATGGGCGCCGTCGCCTTGCAAGGCGAGATAGGCGGCGTTTATTGCCTTGATCGCGCCCATAGTATTTCGCTCTATGCACGGGATTTGCACGAGCCCGCCAATCGGATCGCAAGTGAGACCCAGATTATGCTCCATGCCGATTTCGGCAGCATTTTCGACCTGCTGGTTGGTGCCGCCAAGCGCCGCCGCAAGGCCTGCCGCCGCCATCGAGCAAGCAACCCCGACCTCGCCCTGACAGCCCATTTCAGCGGCTGAAATCGAGGCGTTGGTTTTGTACAGGAAACCAATCGCGGTCGCGGTGGTCAGCAAAAGACGGCTGCCTTCGGGCGTGGGATTGGCGGTGAAAACCTCATAATATTTGAGCACCGCCGGTATCACCCCCGCAGCGCCATTGGTTGGTGCAGTCACAACGCGGCCGCCTGCGGCATTTTCCTCGTTCACAGCAAGCGCCCACAGGCTCACCCATTCGAACACCGTCGACGGGTCGCTGCGCGGGCCGCGCTCGACCAGCCGTTCGTGAAGGCATTTCGCGCGGCGTTTGACATTGAGGCCACCCGGCAGGATGCCGTCATTTGAAATACCACGCTTCACGCAATCAAGCATGGCATTGCGGACACCATCGATAAATTCGCGGGTTTCGGCTTCGCTCCGCCACGCCGATTCATTGGCTTCGACGATTCCACCAAGCGTCAGACCGGTGGCCTCGCCAATTGCGAGCAACTGCTCGCCTGACGCAAAGGCGTGTTTCAGTTCAAAATTAAGGCGGGTAGGCTCAGCATTGGCGCGCATGATTGCGCCGCCGCCGATGGAGAAATAGGTTTCGCAATATTCACTGCCGTCGCCATAGGTCGCGATAAAACGTATGGCATTGGCGTGGCCGGGTAAAAACTCGCCTTTGCGAAATAGCAAATGCTGGGTTTCCACAAATCCGATATCCACTCTGCCCGCCAGCTTCAGACTGTCTGTGCTTCGGATTTCCGCAACTATTCCCGCAATAGCATCGGGACAAACACCCTCCGGCGTATTGCCCGATAGCCCGAGCAAAATTGCAATGTCGGTCGCGTGTCCATGTCCGGTCAGCGCCAGCGAACCGAACAGCTCGCAAACAACCTGCCCGACATCATGCCGGACCAACGCCCGCTCGGCAAAATCGCGCGCCGCGCGCATCGGGCCTACGGTATGCGAACTTGATGGCCCGATACCGATGGTGAACAAATCCGTGATGCTGAAAGTCTGGGCCATCTGACGCTACGGCATGTAGCAGGCCCTCTGGCATAAACAACCGATTTTGGTTGCATATGAAACTATGTGGTGCCCGCCCGCAGACTTTAGTCTGCCAACAAAAATGCCTGCGGCATCTTATGAGCAAAGCCAATGTGGTGCCCCAGGCCCGACTCGAACGGGCACTCCTTTCGGAACAGGATTTTGAGTCCAGCGCGTCTACCAATTCCACCACTGGGGCACAGCAACTTAGGGCGAACCCTTCGAAGCGGAGGCTCCTCTAACCGAGCCTCCGCCGGTATGCAAGCGCATCCTTATTTCTTCAGTTCCTTGGCGAGTGTCTTGGCCGTCGCCTTGCCATAAGGTGCCTTGAACCCGCCAATCCCTGCGACATCGATGCCCGTCTGGCGATAGACCGCGCGCATGTGGCTGAAGGTCTTGAATCCGTCAGCGCCATGATAATTGCCCATGCCGGATGGGCCTACGCCGCCAAATGGCAGGTCTTCCATGGCGTTATGGAAGATGACGTCGTTGACAGTCACCCCGCCCGAAATCGTGCGCGACAGCACACGCTCTTCTTCCGCTTTGTCCGACCCGAAATAATAAAGCCCCAATGGCCGGTCGTGCGCGTTCACATAATCGATGGCCTCGTCCATCGACGAATAGGTCATTACAGGAAGGATCGGCCCGAAAATTTCCTCCTGCATCACCTTCATATCGTCGGTCACATTGCGGACAATGGTCAACGGCATTTTATTGCCGTTGGAGCCGGCAAAATCCTCACCCGCCGGATTGACCTCAATGAGCTCTGCCCCCTTTTCGCGCGCATCGGCGAGATAGCCCTGCAGCCGCTCATAATTGCGGCCGTTCACCACCGAGGTGTAATCATCATTGTGCAGCAGCTTTGGATATTGGGCCGTTACGCCTGCCTTGACGGCTTCAATGACGTCGCTTTCCTGATCGGATGGCACCATTAGATAATCGGGCGCAAGGCAGATTTGTCCGGCGTTCATCATCTTGCCCAAGGCAATGCGTTCGCCCGCTTTCTTCTTATCAGCGCTTCGTCCGACAATTGTCGGCGACTTGCCGCCAAGTTCAAGCGTTACTGGAACCAGATTGTCCGCAGCGGCGCGCATGATGTGGCGGCCAACGCCGGTTGCACCGGTGAAAATCATATGGTCGAATGCCAGCTTGGAAAACGCCATGCCAACCTCGGCATCGCCGGTGAACACTGCCATTTCCTCTTCGGCAAAATATTTGGGCACGACTTCCTCGAACAAAGCCGACACCCGCTCGGTAAACTCCGACGGCTTAATCATCGCCCGGTTACCTGCGGCCAGGATGCCTGCCATCGGCACCATCACCATGCCGACGGGGAAGTTCCACGGTGCAACAACGCCCACCACGCCTTTAGGCTGATAAACAACTTCCGCCTTCGCACCCAAAAGGCCGAGCGGAAAGGTTGGCTTGCGCTTCTCACCCTTGGCCCAAGCCTCGAAATGCTTCTTTGCATGCTTCATCGCGCTGACCGAGGGCATGATGTCAGTCATCAGCGTCTGTTCGCGGCTGCGATGACCGAAATCAGCGGAGACGGCCTTGGCGAAGTCCTCGGCATGATCGATCAGCAACGCAATCGCGCGATCGATCCGGTCGCGGCGCACTGACATCGGTTCGGGCAATGCAGCGGTGAACGCGGCACGCTGCTTTTGCAGCACGGTTTGCATATTTGCTGACATTTTCACTCTCCAATTTAATCGCTCGATGAATTGCTAGCGCGAAGCGTTGCAAATGAAAACCATTTTGGCGTAACGACGTTTCCGACAAGCGCACGCAACGACGTGAAAATATTGGAGAGACCATGATCGAGGCCGGAAAAAGTTGGACGCCACCTGCGGGCTGGCCTGCAATGACACGCGAGCAGGTGAAGGCTGCCTTGTGCGCGCCCGGCATGCCGTTCGAGATGGAAACAGTCACCATTGAAGGCATCCCGACACGGGTCTGGAAGAATGCCCTTCCAAACCTCGCTGCGCTTGCCGAAAGCACCAAAATGTTTGGCGAGCGCGAGTTCGTGGTTTTCGACGATGAACGCGTTACCTACTCAGCCTGGTACAACGCTGTCGCGACCCTCGGCGCAGCACTGCAAGAAATGGGTGTCGGTAAAGGCGACCGCGTCGCACTTGCCATGCGGAACCTGCCCGAATGGCCCGTGGCGTTCTTTGCCGGGGCTGTCATCGGCGCCATTGTCGTTCCGCTGAATGCGTGGTGGACGGGCGAGGAGCTCGCCTTCGGCATGGCCGATTCCGGCGCGGCAGTGCTGATATGCGACGCCGAGCGCTGGGAGCGGATGGTGCCGCTCAAAGCCGAAATGCCCGATCTCCAACATGTGCTGGTCACACGCGGTGGCAGAACAACGCTGGCGGAGCCAGCCCGCGCGCTTGAAGATGTCATCGGCAACCCGAAATCATATGCCGACTTGCCCGAACGGTCCTTACCAAATGTGGCCATCAGCCCCGACGATGCGGTGACAATCTTCTACACCAGCGGCACGACGGGCAAACCCAAGGGCGCGCTCGGTTCACACCGCAATTTACTAACCAATGGCCTGACGACCGCATATTCAGGCGCCGCAACGATATTACGGCGCGGTGCGCCTTTGCCTGAACCCACGATAAGGGCAGGTCTGGTGGTCGTGCCCATGTTCCACGTTACCGCCTGTTCGGCCTCAATGATCCCCACGATTCAGGCCGGACACAAAATCGTGTTCTTGCACAAATGGGATACCGTCAAAGCCTTCGAAATCATCGAGCGCGAAAAGATCAACGCGACGGGCGGCGTTCCTTTCATCGCATGGCAGCTAATAGAGCATCCCGACCGCGCAAAATATGACCTGAGCTCGATCGATTCAATCAGCTATGGCGGCGCGCCGTCCGCGCCCGAACTGGTAGCCAAGATTTACGAGATTTTCGGTGCTTATCCCGGCAATGGCTGGGGCATGACAGAGACGATGGCGACGGTAACCTCGCACACATCGGAAGATTATCTCAACCGGCCGGATAGCTGCGGTCCGCCCGTTCCGGTTTCGGACCTCAAGATTATGTCCGAAGACGGCAAGACCGAACTGCCCGTTGGCGAGGTTGGCGAATTGTGGGCGCGCGGTCCGCAAATCGTCAAAGGCTATTGGAACCGGCCCGAGGCGACAGCAGAAACCTTTGTCGACGGATGGGTCCGCACCGGCGATCTGGCGAAGCTTGACGAGGAAGGTTTCTGCTTCATCGTCGACCGCGCCAAGGACATGATCATTCGCGGTGGTGAAAATATCTATTCGTCCGAGGTCGAAAATATCCTCTACGAACATCCCGCCGTCACCGATGCGGCGCTCGTCGGCATCGCGCACCCGACGCTGGGCGAAGAACCCGCAGCAGTTGTCCACCTCGCCCCCGGCATGACCGCAACCGAAGAGGAACTGCGCGCATGGGTTGGCGAGCGCCTGGCCAAGTTCAAGGTGCCGGTCAGAATCGTCTTCACCACTGGCACTCTGCCGCGTAATGCCAATGGCAAAATCTTGAAACGCGAACTCAGGGAATTATTCTGACACCCTAGCCATACGAATTCACATTTGTCAGCGAAGCTGCGTGGCACTATAAGCCGGGCATTCCCACATGAAGGACTCATCCATGAGCAACACCGATCCTGTCGTCATCCTGTCCTACGCGCGTACGCCAATGGGCGGCATGCAAGGTGCGCTTGCCGAGGTTTCGGCGACCGAGCTTGGCGCAACTGCGGTAAAGGCAGCAGTCGAACGCTCCGGCGTCGATGGCGCGGATATCGAGCGCATCTATATGGGCTGCGTGCTTCCGGCTGGTCTGGGCCAAGCCCCTGCCCGTCAGGCCGCTATCAAGGCTGGCCTGCCCAAATCGGTTCAGGCCACCACGGTCAACAAGGTATGCGGCTCTGGTATGCAGACAGTTATCATGGGCAGCGAGGCGCTTGCCGCCGGGTCGGTCGATTATGTCATCGCTGGCGGAATGGAGAGCATGACCAATGCGCCATATCTGTTGAAAAAGCATCGCGGGGGCGCGCGCATCGGCCATGACACCGCCTATGACCATATGTTCTTGGACGGCCTCGAAGACGCATATGAGGCAGGCCGCGCAATGGGGACGTTCGCGCAGGACACCGCCAACGAATATCAGCTGACTCGCGAGGCTCAGGACAATTACGCCATTGAATCCCTCCGCCGCAGCCAAGCCGCCATTGCCGAAGGCGCGTTCAAGGACGAGATTGTCGCGGTCACGGTCGTAACCCGCAAGGGCGATGTGGTGGTAGATACCGACGAACAACCCGGCAAAGGCATGCCCGACAAGATACCAGGCCTGCGTCCCGCTTTTGCCAAGGACGGCACGATTACCGCCGCAACCAGCAGCTCGATTTCGGACGGAGCAGCCGCGCTTGTCCTCACGCGCCAGTCGGTTGCCGATGCCAAGGGGTTAAAGCCAGTCGCGCGTATCGTTGCGCATGCGGCACACGCGCAGGAGCCATCGGCGTTCACCACTGCCCCAGTCGGCGCCATTACAAAATGCCTTGCTAAAGCTGGCTGGTCCGTCGGCGACGTTGACCTGTTCGAAGTCAACGAAGCCTTTGCCTGTGTCGCGATGTTTGCGATGCACGACCTCGGCATTCCGCATGACAAGATTAACGTTCATGGCGGAGCAACGGCGCTGGGTCATCCCATCGGCGCATCGGGTGCGCGGATCATCACGACGCTGATTGCCGCGCTCAAACGCCACGGCAAGACAAAGGGCGTTGCCAGCCTTTGCATCGGCGGCGGCGAAGGCACGGCCTTGGCGGTCGAGTTGGTATAAGTCGACGTTTCACATTGACATTGCCATAGTCGGTTCGTCGGCATAGCCTCTCCCCGGGTCGCGGCAAGAGGGAGAGTTATGATGAAAAAACTGATGATGATTGCCGCGCTATCCGCGTTGGCAGCGTGCTCGCAACAGACTGAAAAAGCAGCCGAAGCCGAGGCCGCACCGGCCGAAGCTACGGCAACTGCTGCAGCCGACTCGGCATCGCCCGTCGGCGACTATGACGTCAAGATGGCCGACGGGAAGATGGCTAAAACGAGCATCAATGCCGATGGCACCTATGTCGATACCGGGCCTGACGGCAAAGAGATGAAAGGCAAATATGCGCGCAAGGATGGCAAGGATTGTTTCGATCCCGAGGGTGACGAGGCCGAGGCTTGCTGGACATCAACTACGCCTGCAGCTGACGGAAGCTTTACGTCCACTGGCCCCGACGGCGAAACAGTGACGGTAACGCCTGCCAAGAAATAAATGTATGAACCGGTGGTTGGAGTATCGGGTACTTGGCGTACCCAACTTTGACCGCCGGTGTCTGATACAATTTGCGACACTAATGTCTTGTTTCTGAACGGCTTGTTTTCCGCACGTTCAAGGACAGCCTCCTAAAAAGGGAACAACAGACGCAGATATGTGTTTGTTACCCCATAAGGAGACAGACCATGAATAAGAGATTTTTGATAACAGTCGCAGCTGTCGCCGCCACCCTATCCCCCATGGCAGCACAGGCGCAAACACGCGAGTTGCAACGTGACCGTCAGGAAGTGCGCGAGCAGAAGCGTGACTTGCAACAAGCAAAGCGTTACGGTGACCGTCAGGACGTTCGCGAAGAACGCCGCGATGTGCGTGAAGCCAAGCAGGAACTGCGTGAAGATCGCCGCGATTGGCGTTCCTATAAGCAGCAAAACCGCAACGCTTTCCGCGGCACGCGATTTAACGCACCATTCCGTTATCGGACTTTCAATTCAGGAGTCAGCATTGGTGCCAGCTATTATGCACCGCGCTACCGCGTAATGAACTATTCGAACTACCGCCTGCCGCAGCCGGGCCGTTACCAGACCTATGTGCGTCACTATAACGACGTGCTGCTGGTCAACACCCGCACAGGCCGCGTCATTCAAGCCTATCGTGGTTTTTACTGGTAACGTTTCATCCTCCCGGAACGTGACCATGTAAAGCTGGGCCGTCGGAGAAATCCGGCGGCCCTTTCTTTTGTTATTGAGCACGGCTAACCACTTCGGATGAACATCGTTTTCGTCCTTTTTGATAATGTGACCCAGCTGGATTTTGCGGGGCCGGTGCAATTTCTGTCGCGGATGCCCGGCGCGAAAATCTCCGTTGCGTCCAACGACGGCAAGCCGGTCACCACCGACTGCGGCTTTTCGATCCTGCCCACGACGAGCTTTGCCGATTGCCCGCAGGCAGATATTATCTGTGTCCCGGGTGGTCACGGGGTGCGCGAAGCCGTTGCCAACGCGGCTATCGTCGATTTTGTGCGCAATCAGGCAATAAGCGCAAAATGGATCACCAGCGTTTGCACCGGCGCCTTCATTCTTGGCGTAGCTGGTCTGTTACAAGGCAAGCGTGCCACCTGCCATTGGGGCTATACCCATTTACTACCGCTGGTTGGTGCAACGCACGAGGCTGCGCGCGTGGTTCGCGACGGCAACCTGGTCACCGCAGGCGGCGTGACATCGGGCATAGATTTCGCACTCGAACTGATCGCGATGATCTCCGGCGAGGATATCGCGCGCAGCATCCAGCTTGCGCTTGAATATGACCCTGCCCCGCCTTTTGCTGGCGGTACGCCCGCAACTGCGCCAGCATTAATCCTCCACAACCTGCGTGAGCGCGTCTATGACAACGCCGCAAGCCAGCTGGAAGCCGCAATCAAAAACGCAGTTTAATCCGCCGATTAAATTCGCGCTTTACGCAGTCACGCGTTCGGCATAGCCTCTCCACCGGGAGAGAGCATTATGATTCAAAAGCTTTGGCTGGTTGCGGTTGCCGCAGTTGCGACAACATTCTTGGGTTCGTGCCAAAAGGTCGATGGCCCGAGCGAGGTTCCGGCCTTTGCCGCGATCAATGGTGATTATCTCAAAACCGGCGGCGACGGTTCGAACTGGGCGATGACCGGGTTCAGCTATGACGAGCAACGCCACAGCCCGCTGACCCAGATCAACGCCGACAACGTCAAAGACTTGGGCATCGCATGGTTCGCAGACCTCCCCGACCCGCGCGGACAGGAAGCCACACCTGTGGTTGTCGACGGCAAGATGTTCATCTCTACGGCATGGTCCAAAGTGTTCGCATATGATGCCAAGACCGGCAAGCCACTCTGGAGCTTCGATCCCGAAGTCGACAAGGCGCGCGGGGTCAAGGCCTGCTGCGACGTCGTCAACAGAGGCATCGCCTTCTGGAAGGGCAGCATCTTTGTCGGTACCATCGACGGCCGACTGATTTCGCTCGATGCTGCTACCGGTAAGCAATTGTGGAGCGCGCAGACTCTCGACCTTGAATCTAACGGCACAATAACCGGCGTTCCGCGCGTCGTCAAAGACAAGGTAGTCATCGGCTTTGGCGGAGCGGAATTCGGTGCGCGCGGCTATGTCACCGCTTATGACGCCGCGACGGGCAAACAGGCATGGCGGTTCTACACCACACCCAACCCCAAAGGTGAACCCGACGGTGCAGCAAGCGACGAGATACTGAAAACCGCAGCGACCAGCACTTGGAGCGCCAAGCCCAAAAAGGGCGACTGGCGCGAAAGCGGTGGCGGCGGGACGGTGTGGGACGCGATTGTCTATGACGCCGAACTCGACCAACTCTATCTCGGCGTCGGCAACGGCAACCCCTGGAATCACGGCATCCGCTCGAACGGCGAAGGCGACAATCTGTTCCTGTCCTCGATCGTTGCGCTAAAGCCCGACACCGGCGAATATGTCTGGCACTATCAGGAGACGCCTGCCGAGACGTGGGATTATACCGCCACCCAGCCGATCATCCTCGCCAACGAAGAGCGCGGCGGCAAACAAGTCAAAGTCCTCTACCACGCGCCGAAAAACGGCTTTTTCTTCACCATAGACCGAGTCAGCGGCAAGATGTTGTCGGCCAATCCGTTCATCGACGGCATCACCTGGGCATCGGGCTATGATATAAAAACCGGCCGCCCCATCGAAAAGCCCGAAGCGCGCTATGAGAAGACGGGCAAGCTCTACATGGCGAACCCGTCGGCTTTAGGCGCGCATAACTGGCACCCGATGAGCTATAATCCGGCGACGGGACTGGTGTATATTCCCGCCCTCTACATCGGCGGAGCGTATCTGCCGCCAGCGGCGCCGAACGAGCAGGAGCGCAAACCGCTTGGTTTCAATGTCGGTGGCGCGATGGCGACGGCTGATCTGCCCGATGACGTCAATTTCGTCAAAGCAGTGAAGGCCGCGACCAAAGGCAAGTTGGTCGCGTTCGACCCCAAAACTGGCAAGGCGAAATGGACCGTCGATCACCCAGCCTCTTGGAATGGCGGGACGATGACAACGGCGGGCAATCTTGTCTTTCAGGGCACCGCGATGGGCGAATTCCGCGCCTATGCCGCCGACACCGGCAAGCAATTGTACAGCCTGAACGTCCAGTCCGGCGTCCTCTCGGGTGCATCGACCTACACTGTCGATGGCGAGCAATATGTTGCGTTTCTCACGAGCAAAGGCGGCGCATTTCCGCTCGTATCCGGCTATGCCGGAAGCACAAGCGCAGCGGTGCCGAATATCCCTCGTCTGATCGTCCTGAAATTGGGCGGCAAGGCTTCGCTGCCCGCACTACCCGAAGCACCACCTTATGCGTGGGAGCCACCGACACAGATTGGAACACCAGCGGACATCGCGGCTGGCCAGTCGAACTTCCAGCGCTATTGCCTCGTCTGCCACGGCCCCGGCGCTGTGGGCAATGGCGTGCTTCCTGATTTGCGCAAATCTGCGAGCATAGCCGATGCAGACACATGGAAATCGGTGGTCATCGACGGTGTCCTCAAAGGCAATGGCATGGTCAGTTTTGCCAGCGTACTCAGCCCGCAAGAAGCCGAGCAGATGCGCGCCTATGTCATCAGCCGAGCGCATTATGCCAAGGCGAATGATGCGACGCTGGGCGGAGGGGCGAAGAAAGCAGCGAAATAATTCAATGCTGCCCATGAATCGCACAGCTGCCTAAAATTTAGGCAGTGCAAACGCCTGAATTGAATCGCAAATCGCGCAAAACCGCGGCCTTAAACTGGCACGATACTTGATAAGCTTAATCCATAATCCGCGCGCGCGGAGCATTTGCCTCACGCGCCATATAGGGGAAGACCATGAAAAAGATCGAAGCGATCATCAAGCCGTTCAAGCTCGACGAAGTCAAAGAGGCGCTGCACGAAGTCGGCGTATCAGGCATCACCGTCACCGAAGCCAAGGGTTTTGGCCGCCAGAAGGGCCATACAGAGCTCTATCGCGGCGCGGAATATGTCGTCGACTTCCTGCCCAAGGTGAAGCTTGAGGTCGTCGTCGAAGACGGCCTTGCCGACCGCGTAGTCGAAGCCATCGCTGCCGCCGCGCAGACCGGCCGCATTGGCGACGGCAAGATTTTCGTCATTCCCGTTGAAACCGCACTGCGCATCCGCACCGGCGAGCGTGACAACGATGCCGTCTAAATCCAAGCAATCGAAAAAAGACAAGCCAAAGAAGGAAAGCAACATGGGCGTAACCGCGAAGGACATCATCAAGCGTATCAAGGACGAGGAAATCGAGTGGGTCGATGTCCGCTTCACCGACCCCAAGGGCAAGTGGCAGCATCTGACCATGTGCTCGGGCGTGATTGGCGAGGACGAGCTGGAAGACGGCCTGATGTTCGACGGCTCGTCGATCGAAGGCTGGAAAGCCATCAACGAGTCCGACATGATCCTGAAGCCAGACCTTGAGGCGGTCTATGTCGATCCGTTCAGCGCCACCCCGATGCTCGTGATCTTCTGCGACATCGTCGAGCCATCGACCGGCGAACTCTACAGCCGCGATCCGCGTTCGACCGCCAAGCGCGCTGAAGCCTATCTGAAAACCACCGGCATCGGCGACACCATCTACATCGGCCCGGAAGCCGAATTCTTCATGTTCGACGATGTCCGCTTCGAAAACAGCTACAACACGTCTTACTACAAGATCGACGATATCGAGTTGCCGACCAACACCGGCACCAAATATGACGCTGGTAACATGGGCCACCGCCCGCGCGCCAAGGGCGGTTATTTCCCAGTCGCGCCGGTCGACAGCTGCATGGACATCCGCGGCGAGATGGTTTCGACCATGCTCGAAATGGGCCTGCCGTGCGACAAGCATCACCACGAAGTCGCCGCCGCCCAGCATGAATTGGGCCTGACCTTCGGCACGCTGACTCAAACCGCCGACCGCATGCAGATCTACAAATATGTCGTGCATCAGGTTGCCCATGCTTATGGCAAGACCGCGACGTTCATGCCCAAGCCGATCAAGGAAGATAACGGCTCCGGCATGCACACCCACTTGTCGATCTGGCAGGGGAAAACGCCTTTGTTCGCCGGCGACGGCTATGCAGGCCTTTCCGACATGTGCCTCTATTTCATCGGCGGCATCATCAAGCACGCCAAGTCGGTAAACGCCTTCACCAACCCGACCACCAACAGCTACAAGCGTTTGGTGCCCGGTTATGAAGCTCCCGTGTTGCTGGCTTACTCGGCACGCAACCGCTCGGCATCGTGCCGCATTCCTTATGGCGCAGGCGCCAAAGCCAAGCGCGTGGAAGTCCGCTTCCCCGACGCGATGGCCAACCCGTATCTGTGCTACGCGGCATTGTTCATGGCTGGCCTCGACGGCATCCAGAACAAGATCCACCCCGGCGAAGCGATGGACAAGAATCTCTACGACCTGCCACCGGCAGAGCTCGCCGAGGTTCCGACCGTTTGCGGTTCGTTGCGCGAAGCCCTCGAATGCCTCGCCGCCGATCAT